>Ga0209273_10000004_pt1 | contig 1056573 bp, 1020 predicted proteins | sample tdAd471_FD_187126 | JGI IMG/M metagenome (GOLD analysis project Ga0209273, IMG submission 187126) | Marine sediment microbial communities from the Atlantic coast under amendment with organic carbon and nitrate - tdAd47.1 (SPAdes)... | ecosystem: Environmental > Aquatic > Marine > Coastal >...
GCTTCTTCCAGCTTCTGAAACGGGAAAGGATCAGGCGACGCACATATCCGACACGCAACGACGCCAGGCGCGACGTCTTCGAATACATCGAGCTGTTCTACAACCCTAAGCGCAAGCACACGAACAATGGGATGCTGTCGCCCGTTGACTTCGAAATTGGACAGCAGAAACTGAACATGGCAGGTGTCTAGGAAACTGGGGGCACCTCAGAGAGTCGTCTCACGGGAATCCTCCGAAGGCGTTTGTGTCGCGGAGTTGGAAGGTTGGCAGGCCCACGTAGCGAGCCTAAATGATGCGCACCTCTCTATCGAGAGACTTCGTCGGCTCCTAGAAGCAAACCCGCCGGAGCTTTCGGAAAATGAGCCCCAACTCTCAAGTGATCTTGCAGTAATTGATAAATATCTCCGTTCGGTTCTTTTAGAGATAGAGAATTGCGATTTCGTATCTAATGAAGTTTTGGCCATTTCTGGCTCGCGCACTCTGAACGAATTTCTGTTTTCCAAATCTCCGCCAACTTATGTAGCGGCTTTTTCTCGCCTCAACGGACGGCTTCTCGGCGATTGAGTCTTATTGACCTTGCTTCCAAAGGTGAGAGCCATCAACTCAAATTCAGGGCGAGATAATTTCTGTGGGGCAGTCTGCATCGGTATCCGGCTCACTCGGTTGCTCAGAGCAGTTTGGCGTTTGAGGAAAACTGTCGTCGTGTAGAGCAGCCTGGGTCTCGCCGTTGTCCCACTGGTACAGCAGACCGATTTCTTTGTCAGTCTTGATACACGTAACGCGGCCGATGGCTTCGGCCGTCATACGAACGCTCTCAGGTTTGGGCAAAACTAGCCCCTCTCGTTAAACAATTCCTTTGGGGCAACATTGAGGGCAAGGGCAATCTGTTCCAGAATATCGATTGATGCTGAATTTTTGGCGAGTTCGATCTCGCTGATGTAGCTGCGGTCTACGTCCGCAGCCAAAGCTAGTTGTTCTTGGCTCATACCTTTGGAATTTCTTAAATTCCGGATGTTTAGCCCTACCTGTTCCCTCAATTTCATGGCCTGTATTCGGCCAGATCACAAGAACCGCTCTACGGAATATATTCCACAAAGCGCGCGCGAACATCATAAACTCTATGCTCGCATATGGTGTGAAGGTTGAGGTTGGAGCTAGTGTATCAATAATGAAGTAATGCAATCAAAAGGTATTGATTGATATGCGGTGCAAACTTATCAGGAATTGGACTGCCGGAGCTGTCGTGGCTCTGCTTTCAACCATAGCCCCGCAGGCGGCCAAGGCCTATCAGGTCGATTGCGCCATTCTGCTTTGCCTAGCTGGTGGGTGGCCTGCGTCAGCAGAATGTGCCCATGCCCGCGCCGTGTTTATCCACAGGATTACTCCCTGGCCGATTGAGCCGCCGTTGCAAATCTGGCGTTGTCCTATGGGTGTTTCTGAGCGCGCGCCTTTGCAAAGCACGGCCCCGAGAATCTGGGAGGCCAGCAACCAGATAGGTCAGACCCTCGGCCAGGTCATTCTCGCTCAGGTGGTCGAAGGCGGTGCCGATATCGACATCAGCGGCCTCGAGTTTGATTTCGTGCGCTCAATCCGTGTCTGGGATGTTCCGCACTACAGTCATCGCGAACGCGGTCGCGACGATGATTGCTCTGAGAGTTACAACATGCGCCTCGGGACCTACAGTCCGCAGGGCGAATTCGGCTGGCAACGCACGACACCAGCGGCTGCACCACAATGGGTTCTGCCGACGCGACGCTGTTCCTCATCAAATTGGAGGCGCGGGGTCGGTGTCGAATGGGAAGATCACGAAGGCAACCATGGATATGAGTGGGTGGCCTACTAAGGCTATTCGCCTATGTCTTTCATGCGTTCCGCAATGTCGCCCGCAATGCGCTCATACAATGCGGCTTGCTTATCCCTGGGTGTCCCGGGCTTCGGGTTTCTTCTACGGATGCGTTTGGCGAGCCAAAACAACAGTCGCGCGGCGGGGTCGTCCAGCTTTTCCAGCACTGGGGCCGGATAGTTTTCTTCGAGTAGGGCAACGACCTCAGCGTTCATACTGCGGTGGTTAGCCTCGGCTGCAAGGCGTATACGATCGCGCAGGCCGTCTGGCAGTCGCACGATGAATTTATCCTGATTTTGAGAGCTTTGTTCTGGCATGGTGGCACTGTGCCATAAAATTCGATTGACGCAATAGTGGCTAAGTGCCACTAACGGGGTATGTTTACAACCTGGAGGCGTTTCATGAATAGTCGTAAACCAATGCAGCTTCGGCTTCCGCAAGAGCTCAAGGAGTGGATCAAGGCGGAGTCCGATCGCAATGGCAACTCCCAAAACTCTGAAGTTATCCGAGCCATTCGCGCGGCGAAGGACAGGCGTTCCGCACTCGGTTCAATTGGAAATATCAATATGAATCAGTGTGATAATGCGCGTTGTTAACGAGGTGGGAGACGTGTCGAGACGATGACCAAAGCAAGTGCACAGACAAAAGCGAAACAAGCGGCCTCAGCCTTTATCCGCGAGGCGCGGGAGGCAGGTTGGCAGCGCGCAAAGTTCGAGATCAAGCCTGATGGCAGTGTCATCGTCGATGCGAATATGGTCGCGCCAGAGGCCGCCGACGACTTTCTCAACAGCGACTTGAGAATGGGCGAATGACCCGCAATAGCCTCCCAAAATACGTCTATAGTGACAGGGGTTACCTACGGTTCATCCGGCGATCGCGCGGCATCTCCGTCATGATGCACGAGGAAGCGGGCACACCGGAATTTTGGGATCACTACAATCGCTTGCTGAAGGGAAAACCAGCGCCTGCGCCGATGAAGCGCAATTTTGAGGCGTTGATTCTCAGCTACTACGAGAGCGACGCCTACAAGAAGCTGAAGCCCCGGACGAGATCCGACTATCGGCGTTACATCAGCCACATTCGTGAGATATGGGCGGAGAAAGACCCGGCCAGGATCGAAACCCATCACATTTACGAATTGCACCGCGCCAATGCGGATCACTGGCGGCAAGCCAACTATCTCGTCCAGGTCATGGTCGTCTTGATGAACCACGCCCGTCTGATTGGTTTTATCAAGAAAGAGCATGGCAATCCGGCGAAGGGCATTCCGCTCTTCAAGCAGCAAAGCGACGGGTGGGAGCCTTGGCCAGACGATGTTCGAGCAGAGTTCGAAGCCCTGGCTTCAAAACGCGCGCGGCTGGTCTACGAGCTTTGCGTTGGCACGGGCCAGCGCATTGGCGATGTCGTGAAGATGAAGTGGGCGCACTTTTCGGATGAGGGATTCGATTTCACTCAAGGCAAAACCGACAAGCCGTTGTGGATCCCGCTTACCGACCGCCTGAAAACCCATCTCGACGGGCTTGCACGATCGGACGGCACTGTTGTGACCGACGCCAAGGGTCGACCAGTGAGCTACCGGATCGTTGCGGAGGAAATGCGCACCATCAAAAAGAAGATGAAGCACGAGAAGGCGAGCTACTACAAAACGCATGGGCTCAGGAAAAATGCGACGATCGAACTTTATCTGGCCGGATGTGATGACGAGATGGTCAAGGCGGTCACCGGCCACTCAGGCGTTGAGATGCTGAAAAAATACGGCGGGCCGATCCGGCAAAGGGAGCTCGCGAAGCGCGCTCAAGAGGCGAGAAACCAAATGGAACGAAGCAAGAGCGAAACGTGAAAGTTTCAACGGTTGTTTCAAAAATGGCAGTGAAGGAGAGGTAGGATGACGCAAGTCATTGATTTTATTGGAGGCGAGTACCGGAATCGAACCGGTGTACACGGATTTGCAATCCGCTGCGTAACCACTCCGCCAACTCGCCGAAGCCGGTGCTTGCTTAGAGCGGGTCGCGGTGATCTGCAAGCCGTTATCGCGGCAAATTCGCTGGTTGCGTAAATAGTCGATGAACCTATCTGTGCGAAAGCTTGCCCGCGCCGCTTATCTGTGGTTGAACGTTTCTGACTAATCTGAACGAAAGAGTTTAGTGGATGACCGATTTCGCGCGCCGCCGCACCACAATGGTCGATACGCAGGTACGACCGTCCGATGTAACCAGGTTTCCGATCATTGAAGCGATGCTGTCGGTGCCACGCGAACTTTTCGTTCCGTCAGACCGGCGCGATGCGGCCTATGTCGGCGAACATGTGGACCTGGGCAACAACCGGGTCGTGCTTGATCCGCGGACCCTTGCCAAACTGTTAGAGGTCGCGGACATCCAGCCTGACGAGATGGTTTTGGACGTCGGTCCCGGCCTTGGGTATTCATCGGCGCTGGCCGGGCATATGGCCGAAGCCGTGATTGCATTGGAAGAAAGTGCCGAGATGGTTGCCGAGGCCGAAAAGGCGCTGGCCGAAGCCGGTGCCGACAACGTGGCTGTTGTCGAAGGCACATTGGCCGAGGGTGCGGCGAAACATGGCCCTTATGACGTAATCCTGGTTCAAGGAGCGGTTGAACACATGCCCGATGCTCTGACCGACCAGTTGAAAGAAGGTGGTCGGATCGTTGCGATCTTTGCAGAAGGAACGCTGGGTGTTGCCCGGGTTGGTTATCGGATCGATGGGGACATAAGTTGGCGGTTCTCGTTCAATGCCGGGGCGCCGGTTTTGCCGGGCTTTGAAGCGCGGCGGGCGTTCGTGCTCTAACCGTCGAAATACATCTGAAACATAGGGGATCTGCGATGTCGAAATTGATGCGAAGTGTCGCCGGTGCTGCTCTTGGACTTGTTCTGGGGGCCAATTCCAGTTTCGCCGAAACCCTGAATGACGCCCTGGCCATGGCGTATCGCAACAGCGGTCTTATCGAACAGAACCGCGCCGTCTTGCGGGCCGCTGATGAGGATGTGGCACAGGCGGTGGCCTCGTTGCGTCCTGTCATTAGTTATGCGGCCGGCGCGACCTATGCCAACCCGAACTCGGGCGACGATATCACTGGATCGATTTCGCTGAACGCTGGCATCCTTTTGTACGATTTTGGCCGTTCGCAGATTGGCATCGATGCTGCCAAGGAAACGGTTCTGGCCACGCGGGCCGCTTTGGTCGATGTGGAAAACACGGTGCTTTTGAACACGGTAACGGCCTATCTTGCCGTGCGTCGGTCCGAAGCTTTCGTGGATTTGCGCCAGAACAATGTGCGTCTGCTGACCGAGCAACTGCGCGCAACGCGGGACCGGTTCGAAGTCGGCGAAGTGACACGTACCGATGTGTCCTTGTCCGAGGCCCGCCTCGCCGCCGCCCGCAGCGGTCTGGCCGCAGAGCAGGGCGGTCTTGCCCAGGCCCAGGAGCAATACAAGGCCGTCGTTGGCGTCTATCCCGGCACCCTGGCGCCGCCACCGCGCTCGCCTGCCATTCCCGGGACGGAAAAGTCAGCCCGTGCAACGGCGCGGCAAAAGAACCCGCAGGTCATTCAGGTTCAGCACCAGGTCAAAGCGGCAGAACTTGCGGTGGTGCGGGCGTCGATGGCCAAACTTCCGACGCTTGATGCGACCGGTCGGGTTGCGATCGATCACAATGGCGATGACTCGGCCAGTCTGGGCATTGAACTTTCGGGCCCGATTTATCAGGGCGGCGCCATTGCGTCGGGTCAGCGCAAGGCCATGGCGGCGCGCGATCAAATCCGGGCGCTGTTGTATACCACTGGCCTTCTGGTCGACCAGCAGGTGGGCAACGCCTATGCTAACCTGGCTGTCGCCATAGCGTCGATCGATGCCTCGGACCGTCAAGTGCGGGCCGCACAGTTGGCGTTGGCAGGCGTCCGCGAAGAATTGCAACTTGGTGCACGCACAACGCTGGAAGTGCTCGACCAGGAACAGGAAGTTTTGGATGCCCAAACCAGCCGCGTTTCCGCCGAAGTCGATCGTGTGAACGCTGTTTATCAGGTTTTGGACGCCATGGGCCTTTTGACGGCCGAGCATCTTGGGCTGAACGTGCCGATTTATGACCCGGCCGCCTACTATAACGCCGTCAAGGATGCGCCGCGTCATCAGGTCAGCCCGCAGGGCAAGAAGCTCGACCGCGTGTTGCGTGCCATCGGTCAAGAGTAAGCGCCGTTCTATCAAGAGGTTGTCTGCGCCGGGGTCTGCGGTTACCTTGCGTTCAAGGTGCAGGAGAGTCAGTGGATCATGTCAGAATCGGCGTCGGATCAAAAGGTTGAGGACGTATTGTCCTCTGTCAGGCGTCTCGTCTCGGGGGAATTGCCGCGCAAACCGCGTGCGGACTTGCCGGAAGGCCCTGGTGCCCTTGTCCTGACGAACGCTCAGCGGGTCGCTGATGCCCCCAAGCCACGTGCCGTGTCCAAGTCGCTGGAAGACCGTATCGCCGAGCTTGAGGCAGCGGTTGGTGACCAGAACGATGAATTCGAACCGGATGGTTCGGAAGATCAGGCCCAGCATCGCCCCGACCGGATTGTTTATACCCGGCCGCCGTCGAACGAGGAACAAGCCCAAGCCCGCCGCGACACCCTGCGTCTCAGTCAGATCTCATTGATTGAAACCGGCCCGGCGAATGACGACAACACCGAAGACGATGCGGTCGTGTTCCACCATGTCCAGGAGTCCGCATCCGAGGTGGACGAAGCCCCGATGGCCGTGGACGTGCCGACCGAGCGTCCGACCTCGGTCGATGTTGCTGCATTCTCCAATCCCGACGACGTCGTCGAACGTCTGGAGGCACGATTGGAGGGCGGTCCCGAGGTCGTTGCAGAAAAGGTCAACCCGGCACCGGAAATGGTTTCGCTCGATGCGCAAGAAGACGCGTTGGACACGGATTTGGAAATGGATGACGAGGCGTTTGAAGACGCGCTCAGCCAGGCCATCGAAGATCAGCCTATGGAACCCGGCGTCGACGCGCAGGTTGATTACGAAGCGGACAGTGTGGACGAAGCCGTCGATGAAATGGCCGCAGCAGAACCCGCAGCAGATGAGCTGGGCGTAGCGGAAGTTTTTGAAATCGCGGATGATTTTGAAGAAATCGACGCGCCATCAGAGGCGGACGAAAGCGCTGAATTCGCCCCCGATGAAGGCGACGCCGAACCTGTTGCGGAAGACGAAGTCTTCGACGCCGTTGATGCCATGGACGACCCCGTCCCCACCAGCGATGTGGAGGACGTGTCGGAAGACATTGCGCCCGAGATTGTCGAGTTTGACAACGTCGGTACGGCCCCCGCAGACGTCCCGTCGGAAGCTGTGGAAGAAAACCCCGCACCCGTTACCGAGCCGACTGTTGAACCGCCCGTGACCCCCGACAAGGCCGCAGCCGTGGCCAGTGCCGCTTTGGATATGCTGGCCGACGAAGAGGCCGCCCGTTTGCTGGTTGCGCGGCTGATCCGTGAGGAGCTTCAAGGTAACTTGGGTGAACAGATCACGCGTAACGTGCGCAAACTCGTGCGCCGCGAAATCATGCGGGCGCTGGACGCGCGTGATCTAAGCTAAATCTCCCGGACAGACCCGCGGGGGTCTGATCAAACCTCTTCGATCCGAATTGCAACAGGCTCGGCCGCCAGGACGCCGGTGTCGTGCATGGCCTTGATCGCTTGATCCAAAGCTTCGCGCGACGCCTTGTGCGTCACGATCAGAACCGGCGCGTGGGACGAGGTATGCCCGTATTGCCGCATCCGATCGATGGAAATGCCTTCGTCGCCCAGGACAGCAGCGATCTTGGCCAAGGCACCCGGTTTGTCGACCAGCGCAGTACGCAGGTACCAAGGGGCAGGGGCCGCGCTGGCGGCGGCCCCGGCGGGGGCCAATGCGTCGGCTGGCACGCCAAAGACCGGCAGGCGGACACCACGCGCCAGATCGCAAATGTCGCCCATGACCGCGCTGGCCGTCGGACCTTCGCCCGCGCCTGCGCCCCGCAGAACGATCTGGCCTGAACTGTCGCCTTCCAAGACAACCATGTTGGTCGCGCCTTCAAGTTGCCCCAGCGGTGAGTCGGCTGGCACAAGGCAAGGCGTCATACGGGCATCGATTCCGCGCCCGGTTTTCTGTGCCACGCCCAAAAGCTTGACGCGAAAGCCCATGTCCGCGGCCTGTTCGATGTCTTCGATGCTGATCCGCTCGATCCCTTCGATCGTCAGACCACCGAAATCGACCTTGGTCCCAAAGGCCAGCGACACCAGGATAGCCAGCTTGTGACCGGCGTCGATTCCGCCCACGTCCAGCGTCGGGTCGGCCTCCAGATATCCCAGGTCCTCGCATTCCGCGAAGACCGTCTGATAGTCCAGACCAGCGTCCTGCATCCGTGTAAGGATGTAGTTGCAGGTTCCGTTCATCACGCCGATCACACGCGTAATTTCGTTCCCGGCCAAGCCCTCGCTCAGCGCTTTGATACAGGGAATGCCACCTGCAACAGCGGCTTCGTAACGAATGGAAAGTCCCTTGTTTTCAGCAACTTCAGCCAGAACTTGCCCGTGAATCGCCAACAGGGCCTTGTTCGCCGTCACCACGTCTTTGCCCGATGCGATGGCCGCCTCGATCGCGGCCTTGGCAGCCCCTTCCGAGCCGCCCATAAGCTCGACAAATACGTCCACGTCATCCCGACGGGCCAAGGCAACAGGATCGTCTTCCCAGGCATATTCCGACAGGCGTACGCCACGATCCCGATCCTTGGTTCGTGCCGAAACCGCGCTGATGGTTATGTCGCGTCCGGTGCGTGCACTTAGAAGCTCCGCATGCCGTTGGATGATCTTGATGACACCGACACCGACAGTGCCAAGACCGGCGATTCCAAGACGAAGAGGGCTGGACATAGAACGCTCCAATACATTTTCCGGGTGTGGTGTTAGTCGCTCGCGCGCGGCGGTGCAATCGTTCAGCGATCCAGCCGGGCCCGCAGTGCCTCCATCTCGGCCCGAGTGTCGGCGGATCGGCGCAAAAGAGCGGCCCTGGCACGAAGTGCAGCGGCGCGCGATGCCATGTCGGCAGCAGATGTCTCATCTGCGTTGGCCGGGGTGTCGGCCACAATCTCGGACACCGGCAAGAGAGACGGCCAGGGCTGTCCTGCCTTTGTCTTGGGGGCCGACCCGGTGTCGGGCCAGTCGGAACAAGCCGCCAGGGCAAGGCAAACAAGTGCAATACGAACTTTCATGCGGCTGACCCTAGTTCGGACCGCCGCAAAAAACCAGCGGACCAAAACAAATGCGATTGAAATGAACAATTGTTCATATACACCTGTGTAATGGCACGCAAAGCAGGTTCTCATGCTGAAATTACTGGCCCGGCTATTCGCGCGGCGGCCCTGAGGTTGTTCGCGCGGTCGGGCTATGCGGCTGTCTCGATGCGCGAAATCGCCAGCGAGGTCGGTGTGCGGGCAGGGGCGCTTTATCTCTATACGCCTGACAAGCAGACGCTGTTGTTTGAACTGATGCGAGAACACATGGATCACCTGCTCAGTTCATGGGATGAGGCCACGATTGAAGGAACTCCGGTCGAAAGGCTGGAGAACTTTGTTCGTTTCCACATCGACTATCACTTTGATCGCAATGACCAGGTGTTTCTGTCTTACATGGAACTTCGCAACCTCACCGAGGAAAACTTTGACAAGATCCAATCCATGCGCCGCGCCTATGAAGATCAACTGGAAACGATCCTCGCGGCGGGTCATGAAACGAACGATTTCCGCCTGCCCGACGTGCGGGTGACGACAATGGCATTGATCGCGATGTTAAACGGCGTCATTAGCTGGTACCGGGATGGGGGTCGGCTTTCGCGGGACCGTATCCAACGGATATACTGGAATATGGCGCGGCGGATGGTGAAAGCATGATTGATGACGATGTTCTGATTGCGATTGCACCGTCCTTTGTGCGCCGTTGGGTCGGAGTGATTTGCTTAGGCCTGCTGGGGCTATTGATCATCTCGCTTTGCTTTAGCGATGCGGGGGGGATCTGGCCCGTCATCTTCTTGATCCTCGGCTGTGCTTCGATCTTCGCCGGCGACAAGTTCCGTCGCGCATCCAATGACACGATCGAGCTGACTCGGGACGAATTGCGGACAGGGTCGGGGCGTGTATTGGCGCGTATCGACAACGTAAAAGAAGTCGAACGCGGCGCTTTTGCTTTCAAGCCGTCGAACGGATTTCTGGTGCGCCTCAAAGAACCCGAGGGCAAGGGGTGGGCGCCGGGTATCTGGTGGAAACGCGGCACCCTTCTGGGCATCGGTGGCGTGATCGCAGGTGGCCAAACGCGTGCGATGGCCGACGTTCTTAAGGCCATGATAAAAGGTTATCTGCCTGAAGAATAAAGAAAAACCTCGCCCGAAAGGCGAGGTTTCCCCAGAGTGATGTTAGTTCTAAGCTTTCTGTCAGGCCGAGCCGCCCGAATTATTCCACACCAGTTGCGGTGAGAAACGCGGGCGCGCGATCGCCACTTTGCGGAAGCGATAGTTGCCAAGCCCAACGTCGAAACCCGGGCTCCATTCCTGTTCGCTTTCCACCACGATCATCTGTTCGCCAACAGCCAGGCTGGGAAGACGATCGCGAATGCGATCAAGGTCCGTGTACGGGGTCACGTCCGAGCCCTGCGACCACACCAGTTGCAGCTCTTCGGCATTGGTTTCGGTGTTCAGCGTCTTGGTCACCACGGTCACGCGGATCGCGTTGTCGCCTCCGCTGCCAGCAAGATAGTCAAACGTCTCATGTGCCGACGTCAGATAGTCGCCGTCGATTGCGTTGGTTTCCCGCGACAGCATGTCGGCCACGGTATAGGTCGCCTTTTCGCTGATCGAAAGCGTCTTGAACGCGTCCCAAAAGACGAATGTGGCCGTGATCGCCCAAACCAGCATGGGAATGGCAAACAGTGTTTCAATCGACATGCCGGCATTTTCTTCGCGGGCAAAACGATGGGTCAAAGAAATTTTCATCGTCTGTCTCCCTTAGTTATTGCCATTGCCGCCGTTGCCGCCATTTCCGGGGTTAAAGCTGTCTTCGTCACCCCCACGGTTCACATCTTCCGAGTTGCCGGGATCGCCGCCGTCAGAGCCGTTGCCTTGACCCGAGTCATAGCTTGTCAACACGCTCGGGCCCGAAGTGGTGGCGCCCGCAATGCCGCGCTTGCCCGGTTCGTTGACGAAGGCAGATGTGGCGACCAGCGCATATTGGCCCAGGTCGTTCACGGCCATGCCGGCACCAATGCCAGTCGTCGGGAACAGGGGGTCGGCCAGAATACAGGCGCGCACAACCATCAGGCTGTTCACTTGACCGACGTTATAGGTCGTACCGGTCAGCGGGTCGGCAGCCGAATTCGTGTCTATGCAACGGATATCCGTCTGCATGGCATCTATGGCACCCGGCTGGATAGCCACGGACTGCAATTCGATCTGCAGGGCCGAGTCGCAATCCGAAATGATGCCAACCTCGTCGCACAGGCGCGACTTGAAAGTTGCATAGTCTGGGATGTTGCCATTACCCAAACGGACATCGCGAACGGCCACATCAAGGGCCCGTTCCAGCATGGCGTTGCGCACCATATAGTAGCCGGCTTCAAAACCCATCAAGAAAATGAACATGACCGCCGGAAACAAGAAGACGAATTCTACAGAGGTATTGCCGTCCTGTTTCGACTTAAACTTACGATAACTTTTAACGAGACCACTCATTACATCACTCCTAGTCTCTTCAACATGACAGGTCGAACCAATGACCTGCCGGGTGGGGATGCCTGGGCCTTGTCGGCCCAAGCGAAAAATACTTACTGCGTCAGTCGCAATTGCGAAATCTGAGAGGCGATCGAACTGAAGGCGACGCTGATCTGTGTGCCGTTCACGTCGAAATAGTTGCCGATGCTTGAGGCGCAGTCTTTCAAGACCGCCTCTCCTTCGTCGGGGGCTTCGAATGCGACGGTAAAGACTTCGATAGCCCCGCCGGCTTTGGCCGAGTCGCAGATTTTCTTCAGATTGGCGTCTGCTATCGTGCCGCTGCCAACATCTTTGACCACGTTCTGGTACTCGGTATAGGCCGCGTCATCGCCGGAATGCTGGAAGAAATAGTCTGCGACATCATCTGCGTGAAACCGGCGATAAAGCTGATGAAAGTTCCACTGCTGCATGTCGCTCGGGACGGCGTTCGCGGCAATAAAGCGGTCGTCATTGGTGTCGGTCGGAGACCCCGGTACATACCACTGGCTGCTTGCGGGATTATCCGGCATTTCAACCATGTAGCCGTTGAACTCGGTGCCATTCGCCAGGCTTTCCGAATACCAGATCCGGGTTGGGCCCGCCTTGTATTGATCCTTCAGGTCCGAGTGGTCGGTGTTTTGGCCGTCCGTCATCAGAACGATGTACTTCAGAACGTCAGGCTGATCATAGCGCACTGGATGGCCGCGCATTTGCTCGATCAGCAAACCATCGTCAACCATGTCAGTAACCACAGGGGCAAAGGTGCTGTCCAACAGACCAACTGCCCAGTTCATCCCATAGTCGATCGACGTCATGCCATAGGCCTGAAACGAGTCGATATGGTTGTGCAGAGTGGTTTCGTTGTTCGAATACAGCATGATTGTCGGGTGGTAAGATCCGCACCAGAAAGAAAATTCATGCGGAATTTCATAAGCTTGGTTCTCGACACCGTTCATGCCCCAGTCTACCGACCCACCGCTGAATGAAGCTGAAACGTCGATGGCGTCGCTGGCCGACAGACGGCGGGTTTCGAAATCGGCGTCATGGAAACGGGCACAGGGGGCATCCCAGTTGCGTGTTTCATAGAACTTGATGTTCCCGCCGTTCGATGGCCCTGAAACCGTGACGCGTTGATTTGCCATGTTCAGCCGATTGGCCAGCTCGTCATCCATATAGACTTGCTGGTTGTACGGAACGATGGTGATCGAGGTGCGTGTTGTACCTCCGTTTGCCAGAACCGTCGTGACAAACTCTTTTGCTGCGGTCTTCAGGTTCGTCATCTTGCTGTTGCGGCCCATGGACCCAGAAATGTCGAGAACCAGAGCGATTTCGATTTTCTGTTCGCCTTCCTTGGCGGCCCCTGCCGTTGTGCCGGACAAGGTGTTCACACCCAGCATCCGCATGAACATGGTGTCCATGTTGAAATCGATATTGGCTGTAACCGACCGGTTGATCGGCGTGTTGCTGCCTTGGGGAATGTCCAGATTGGGGTCAACGTCGACCATGTCGGGGTTGTAACCCGCTTTCGCAACGTATTCCTTCACCAATGCGATGACTTCTGCGTCGGTGTCGGCATCCTGTGTCAGGCTTGAGGACGCGATCACGGCCGAGTCGACCGTGTTTTGCAGCGTCTGACGTTCAGATTCGAACCGCATGATATCTACGGCCATGCCCGAAATGAACAGGATCAGTACGAACAGAAAAATGCTGAAGATCATGATCGCGCCGCGCTCGTCGTCGCGAAACTTTTCCGAGCGCTGTTTAGCCATATCATAGGCCAACGAAAAACTATCGATAAACGTCCGCATAGGACCTCACTGGTTACAAACGGCCCCGCCAAACACACGGCAAAGCTAACAGGTAGATGAAAATTTTATATAGTATGAATGTGGCGCGAATTGGGCGACCCAAGCGGAGATTCCCTGGCGATTTTCTCGATTTTGGCACCAATTCTTTCGCAAATGGTCGAATTGAGTACGGAAACAGAATAATTCCATCATTTGCACTGATGTATGAGAGAATTGGCCAGAGAGGAAATTAGCTCGATTTTAAGATGTCTTTGGTCGAAATGCATGCGTGCGATCTGGGAGGAACCGATGGACGGCACCGGAGTCAAGGAACCAAGTTTTCGTGAAAGCGTTGATCTGATGTTCAATCGCGCGGCTGCGCTGATGGACTTGCCACCCGGTCTGGAAGACAAGATCCGGGTTTGCAATTCGACCTATACGGTCAGGTTCGGTGTCAAACTACGGGGCAAGATTCAGACCTTCACCGGTTATCGTTCTGTCCATTCGGAACATACCGAACCTGTTAAAGGCGGTATTCGTTACTCTCTGGGCGTCAATCAGGATGAGGTTGAAGCTCTTGCAGCACTGATGACCTATAAATGTGCGTTGGTCGAGGCGCCATTCGGCGGCTCAAAGGGCGGGCTTTGCATCGACCCGCGCGAATATGACGAAGACGAACTTGAACGCATCACCCGGCGTTTTGCCTATGAACTGGCCAAACGTGATCTGATTGATCCGGCCCAGAATGTGCCCGCCCCGGACATGGGGACTGGTGAACGGGAAATGGCCTGGATCGCCGACCAATACGCGCGGATGAACACCACGGATATCAATGCGCGCGCCTGTGTGACCGGTAAACCGCCTCACGCCGGCGGTATTCAGGGTCGGGTCGAGGCGACCGGTCGCGGCGTCCAGTACGCCTTGCAGGAATTCTTTCGTCATCCGGAAGATGTGGCGATCGCGGGGCTGTCCGGTTCTTTGGATGGCAAACGTGTTGTGGTCCAGGGGCTGGGGAATGTGGGATATCATGCGGCCAAGTTCCTGGCAGACGAAGATGGCAGCAAGATCATCGGCATCATCGAACGCGATGGGGCCTTGTTTTCGCAAGGCGGTCTCGATGTTGATGCGGTGCACAGCTGGATCACGCGCCATGGCGGGGTGAAAGGCTATGCCGATGCCAAGTATATCGAAGACGGCGCCGAACTTTTGGAATGCGCGTGTGACATCCTGATTCCGGCGGCTCTGGAAGGCGTCATTAACCTGGGCAACGCGGATCGGGTCAAGGCACCCCTGATTATCGAGGCTGCGAACGGGCCGGTCACGGCCGGCGCCGACGAGGTTCTGCGCCAGAAAGGCACCGTCATCATCCCGGACATGTACGCCAACGCCGGCGGTGTGACGGTGTCTTATTTCGAATGGGTCAAGAATCTCAGCCACATTCGTTTCGGTCGTATGCAGCGCCGCCAGGAAGAAGCGCGCCACAACCTCATCGTGAACGAGCTTGAGCGGCTGAGCGAAAAACTGGGCGACGCCTGGACCCTGACGTCGACGTTCAAGGAACGCTATCTGCGCGGCGCGGACGAACTGGAACTGGTCCGCTCTGGCTTGGATGACACCATGCGAGGCGCCTATCAGGCCATGCGGCAGGTCTGGCATGCCCGCGATGACGTGTCCGACCTGCGAACGGCCGCCTATATCGTCGCTGTCGAACGTGTGGCAGCCAGCTATCGGGCGAAAGGGCTTTGATTGGCCTCTGAATCCCTGGCCCAATAGGGCGCTCAAGAATTGGCGGTTTGGTCAGGCGACCTGCCGCCATCTGACTAAAAAGGCGGTTAATGAACACATTCTCCGCCCCAATTCCGCCGTATTCTCTAGTGAGAAACTACACGAACTCTAATGTTTGTGAGTGGAATCTCGGTATGAAACGCAGTTTGGGAAGAACGATCTGCCAACGCTTTGTTGGTGACGACTTCGGCGGAATTTCAGTGGAAAGCGCCCTCTGGGCGCCGATCTATGCTGTTTTCTTTGCCTTGATCGCCGATGTTTCATTGGCTTTGAACGGCAAAAGCCAGGCCCAACGGGTGATCCAGGACGTGAACCGCCTGGCCTCATATGGATATATTGTCGAAGAAGACGGCGTTGAAACCCGCGCCGAATCTGCGATGGCGCATATCAGCGCAAATGCCCAGGTCGATACCACGATCGACGATACCAATAACATCATTACGACGGTCGCGACATTCCCGGCAGAGGACGTCATGCCCCTTGGGTTGTTGACGGCCTTCACAAACCTCGAGATCACCGTTGTCGCCTTCCATGTGTTGGAGAGCTGAAAATGATCCGCCAGTTTATCAAAAAAACTGCCCGGCGCTGCCAGGGTGAAGAGGGAAACGTCACGATCGAAACAGCCCTTTGGGTGCCGCTGTTTGTCGTGCTTCTCAGCCTCATGACCGACGGCGCGTTGATTTTCTATGGACAGGCCCGCGCCATGCAAGTCGCGCAGGACGGCAATCGCGCCTATTCTATCGGTCAGTTTGATACCACGGATGCGACCGAAACTTACATCGAACAACGTCTGGCCAGCCTAAGCCCCAACGCCGAGGCGCAGACCTCGTCCTATCGCGGTTTGATCACGACAGTCGTCAAAGTACCGACCGGTGATCTTGATGCAATTGGCTTCTTCTCGGCGCTGACTTCGATTGACATGTATGTTGCCGCGCAAATGGTACAGGAGAATTAATATGTTTTCTCAATTGGTTAGACGCAATATCACCAAAGCTTTGCGCAGTGATGCCGGCGGCATCACCATCTTGAACATTTACTTCCTGGTCGGCACGGCCGTATTGGCTGGTGTTGCCATCGACGTGGCAAACCTGATGTCGGCACGCACCCAGTTGCAGGCCACCGCAGACATTGCGGCCCATGCTGCGTTGGTTGAACGCGAATGGAGCAATGCCGATGATTCCAGGACCAAGGCCCTGGCTCTGGTCAATGCCAACATGCCAACGACGCGTTTTGGCAACGTTCTTTCGGTCGACGACATCTATTTCGGCGATTGGGATCGCGATACCCGGACATTTGTTTCCGACGACAATGATCGCGGTGCGGTGCTGGTTCAGACCAATCGGCGCGCCTCGAACAACAACCCCGTCAGCACTTTTCTATTGAAACTCGTCGGTGTGGGGAATTGGGACGTTGGGACGACCAGCGTCTTCGAAACCTTCCGTCCCACCTGCCTTGTCGAAGGCTTTGTGGCCGAAGGGGTTGTCGATATTCAGTCCAACAACTCGTATTTCAACGGGTTCTGCATCCATTCGAACTCGCACGTCGAAATCAACCAGAACAACTTCTTTGAATCGGGTACCATCGTTTCGATGCCCGACAGCGGAGACCTGGTGGTGCCCAATAACGGCTTGGATGATGAGAAGAATGAAGGTCTGGCTCAGGCGCTGCGGGAAGGGCGTTGGTTCATCAAGATCCTCGACCGTATGGACCTGATTGTCGCCGGCATTCAGGACGAAGATCATCGCTTTGCGCGCGACTATATCACCAACTACACAACGCTGACCGTTTCCGGAAATTCAGCAACCCCGGCGGACTTTACTTCGGGCCGTATCTACACGGCGTCCTGCAATAAGTTCTCATTTAATTCAGGTATTTACGAGAATTTCATCTTCATTGCGGATTGCCCTTTGACGTTCAAGAACGGTGCGGAATTCCGTGACGTTGTCATCGTGACAACGGACACCTCCGCCAAGTCGATGAAAGCGCCGAACAATCTGATCCTTGGCGACCCCGACGATTGCGAAGCTGGCGGCGGGGCACAAATGATCACCTATGGCGGTTTCGAGGTTGCCTCCTCGCTGGAAATGCATGGCAGTCAGATTCTGGCCTCAGGAAACGTCGAATTCGCGGCCAACGCCAACGGCATCCGTGGCGCGTCAATCGTGGCGGGCGGGCGCATCGACGGGACATCGAACATGAACTTTTCGTTCTGCGGAGAAGGAATGGAAGCAAGTTTTTCGGCCGAATACTTCCGAATGGCCGGCTGACACCCGCACAACACATGGCAATTTGGAGATGGCCGGGCGCTTGCGCTCGGCCATTTTCGTCAACAGGCCGCCATATGTCGCAAACCACCATTGAATCACGGCCATAGCCCTGCTTTTCTGGTGCGCGAAACGGAGGCTTGATGCGCTATTCAGGTTGGAGAGTATTTGCCGAGGGTTTTCGCGGGCAACGCGGTTGGAAACCTGTCTGGCGCGACCCCGAGCCGGCCGAGGAATACGACATCGTCATCATCGGCGGCGGCGGCCACGGCCTGTCCACGGCCTATTACCTTGCCAAGGAGCATGGTGCAAAATCCGTCGCCGTCCTTGAAAAGGGCTATCTCGGCGGCGGCAACGTCGGGCGCAACACCACCATCGTGCGCGCCAACTATTTCCTGCCCGGCAATTCCGAGTTCTACAGCCATTCCCTCAAACTCTGGGAGGGGTTGGAAAAAGACCTTAATTACAACGTGATGCACTCGCAGCGTGGTCTGATCAACCTGTTCCATTCCGACGGTCAGCGTGACGCTTTTGCCCGGCGCGGCAACGCGATGATCAATCAGGGTGACGATGCGGTCCTTCTCGACCGCGACGGCGTGGCGAAATACCTTCCGTATCTCGACTTCGATAACGTGCGCTTTCCGGTCTACGGCGGTCTTCTGCATCCGCGCGGCGGTACCGCGCGTCACGATGCAGTCGCCTGGGGATACGCGCGCGGTGCTGACCAGCGCGGCGTCGACCTGATCCAGCAGTGCGAGGTCACCGGCATCGACATCAGAAACGGCGAGGTCACCGGGGTGCAGACCACGCGCGGACCAATCCGCGCAAAGAAGGTCGGCATCGTTACCGCAGGCCGCTCGGGCCAGGTGGCGGCCATGGCCGGGATGCGCCTGCCGGTCGAAAGCCACATCCTGCAAGCCTTTGTTACAGAAGGATTAAAACCCTGCATCGACCATGTGGTCAGCTTTGGCATGGGACATTTTTATATCTCGCAATCCGATAAGGGCGGCCTCGTCTTCGGTGGCGACCTCGATTTCTACGCCTCTTATGCGCAACGCGGCAACCTGCCCATGGCCGAACACGTGATGGAGGCCGCCATGACCCTCATGCCGATGATCGGGCAGGCCAAGGTCTTGCGGTCGTGGGGCGGGATCATGGACATGACGCCAGATGGTTCGCCCATCATCGACAAGACAGGGATCGACGGGCTCTATATCGACTGTGGCTGGTGCTATGGCGGCTTCAAGGCGGTGCCCGCGTCGGGCTTTGCTTTCGCCCACTTGATTGCCCAGGATCGCCCGCACGAAACCGCCGCGCGCTTCCGTCTTGACCGGTTCAAAACCGGCGTGGGCCTGATGGATGAGGAGGGGACCGGTGCCCAGCACAACCTCCACTGATCCAAATTTTCACGCCGCCGGTGGGGAGGCCCCGCCATGCGCATAACCTGCCCATACTGCGGCGAAAGGGACCGGCGCGAGTTCACCTATCAAGGTGACGAGATTGCACTTTTTCGACCAAACGAAGAGGTTACAGCGGAAATCTGGGACGATTACTTGCACAATCGCAAGAATCCGGCCGGAGAGACCCGCGATCTCTGGTATCACGATCCCTGCGGCACCTGGATCCGCGTCACCCGCGACACCACCACCCACCTGATCGCCAAAACCGAAGCGGCAAAGGGGATCAAACGATGAGGCTCGACGACAAAGGCCACATCGACCGCGACCACCCGGTGCGCTTCACCTTCGACGGCCGCTCGGTCCACGGCTTCAAGGGCGACACCGTCGCCTCGGCCCTCATGGCCAACGACATCCGCGTTGTCGGGCGCTCGTTCAAATATCACCGCCCACGCGGGTTGGTCTCGGCAGGTTCGGACGAGCCAAACGCGCTGATCACCGTGGGGCAGGGGGCCGAACAGACCCCCAACGTCCGCGCTACCCAACAGGAAATCTATGATGGCCTCGTGGTCACGAGCCAAAACCGTTGGCCGTCGCTCAATTTCGATGTGATGGCGATCAATGACTTGCTGTCGCCCTTCCTGGCGGCTGGGTTCTACTACAAGACTTTCATGTGGCCGCGCAGCTTTTGGGAAAAGCTCTATGAACCGGTGATCCGCCGCGCTGCGGGTCTTGGTGCTTTGTCGGGTCAAAGTGCAACCGACAGATCCGAACGCGGCTTTGCCCATTGTGATGTTCTGATCATTGGTTCGGGGCCTGCCGGTTTGATGGCTGCGCTGACCACGGCACGCGCCGGGGCCGACGTGATCCTGGCCGAGGAAGATAACCGCCTGGGCGGACGACTTTTGTCGGATGGCGGCACCATTGACGGGCAAAAGGCGATGGATTGGGTGGGGGCGACCCTGAACGAATTGATCCAGATGCCGAACGTCCGGATCATGGAAAAAACAACGATTACAGGATCATACGACCAAGGTACCTATGGCGCAGTCGAACGCGTTTCGCTCCATCAGCCACGATCGGACGCACCCCGCGAATGCTTTTGGCGCATCGCCGCCAAGCGCACGATCCTGGCCGCCGGGGCGTTGGAGCGGTCCGTCGCTTTTTCAGGCAATGACCGGCCCGGTGTCATGTTGTCCAGAGCGGTGCGCAGTTACTTGAACCGGTGGGGCGTGGTGCCTGGACAGCGCGTGGTGGTTTTCGGGAACAACGACGATGCCCACAGAACAGCCGATTTGCTTGCCGATGCGGGCGTCAAAATCGCAGCCCTGATCGACATGCGCCCCGATGCCAAATCCACAGGACGTTGGCCGTTTTACCCCGGCGGGGTGGTGATTGGCACCTCGGGTCGAAGGCGGCTCAAGCGCATCACTGTCCGCCACGGCGGCACCGAATTCCCCGTCTACACCGATTGCCTCGCGGTCTCTGGCGGCTGGAACCCGCTCGTCCACCTGACCTGTCACATGAACGGGCGGCCACAGTGGCGCGAGGATATCGCGGCCTTTGTTCCAACCTCCGATGCTGTCCCTGACCTGACTGCCTGCGGTGCGGCCAACGGTGTTTTTTCGACCTCTGGATGCCTTGCGGATGGCACACGCGTCGCGGTCGAAGTTCTGCAAGATATTGGCATTACATCAGAAAGTCCTGACCTTCCTCAAGCCGAGGACGCCGCCTACACCCTCGAACCCCTCTACCACATCCCCGGCAAGGGCCGCGCCTGGCTCGACCTGCAAAACGACGTGACGACAAAGGACGTCCAACTCGCCGCCCGCGAAAACTTCCGCTCGGTCGAGCACATGAAGCGCTACACGACGCAAGGCATGGCCCCCGACCAGGGCAAGGGCTCGAACCTCAACGCGCTCGCCGTCCTTGCCGATGCGACAGGCCGTACCATCCCCGAGACCGGCACCACCACCTATCGCCCCCCTTACGTCCCCGTCGCCATCTCGGCCCTCGGTGCAGGCGCGCGCGGCAAGGGCTTCGCCCCTGAACGCTTCACCACCTCGCACGAGGTCGCCGTCGCGGCAGACGCCCCCATGATCGAAGCGGGCCTCTGGTACCGTCCGTCGTTCTTCCCTGAAAAAGGTGAGCGCACCTGGCGTGACAGTTGCGACCGCGAGGTCCTCATGGTGCGCAAGACCGTCGGCGTCGCCGACGTCTCGACCCTTGGCAAGATCGAGGTGCAGGGCCCCGATGCCGCCACTTTGCTCGACTTCCTCTACACCAACAGCATGTCCTCTCTCGCCGTTGGCCGCACCCGCTATGGCCTGATGCTGCGCGAGGACGGTCACGTCATGGATGATGGCACCGTCGCGCGCCTTGGGCCCGACCATTTTGTCCTGACCACCACCACCGCCGCCGCTGGTCTGGTCATGCGCCACATGGACTTTGCCGCGCAGGGGCTGCGGCCCGAACTGAACGTACGTTCAATTTCTGTAACCGAGCAATGGGCGCAATTCGCCGTGACCGGCCCCCAGTCGTTCGAGGTGGTGAATTCCGTTCTGGATCAACCGCTTGACGATGCAGAGTGGCCCTTCATGTCCTGCGGCACGGTCATGGTGTCGGGCATCCCCGGCCGCCTGTTTCGCATCTCTTTCTCGGGCGAACGCGGCTATGAAATCGCCGTCCCGGCCGCCTATGGCCAGTCGCTCTACCGCCTGCTGATCGCCCAGGCCCAGATGCACGGCGGCGGCCCCTACGGCATGGAGGCGCTGAATGTCCTCAGGATCGAAAAAGGCTTCATCACCCACGCTGAGATCCACGGGCGCACCACTGCCTTCGACATCGGGATGCAAGGCATGATGTCGACAAAGAAGGATTTCATCGGCAAGGCTGCTGCCGCCCGTCCGGGCCTGATGGGCAACGACCGCGAACAACTCGTCGGACTGCGGCCTGTCGGCGCGGCAAAGCTTCTGACCGCGGGCGCCTTCCTTTTCGACGAGGACGCAGCCCCGACACGCGAGAACGCCCAGGGTTACACCACTTCTGTCTGCTATTCTCCGACGGTTGAAACCTCGCTCGGCCTGGGGTTTCTCGGAAACGGTCGCGCCCGGCACGGTGAGAGCATGCGCTTGGTCGACCACCTGCGTGACGTCCATGCGCTGGTTGAAATCACCGATCCCGCCTCAGTCGATCCGACAGGAGGGCGCGCCCGTGGCTAAGCTGATCGCCCTCACGGCTGCCCAACTGGCTCTGCCGGCCCCCGTGACCATCGGCCAGACCACCATTTCCGAGGCCGCACCCCAATCCCTGACTTGGGTCGCGCCCTTTGACGGCCAGACCAAAGCCGTTTCCGCCGCGGTGAAAGCCGCCACCGGTCTGACGCTTCCCAAGCCGGGCAAAACCACGCGCACCAAAGATGCCATGGCCATCTGGTGGGGGCCGGGCCAGGCAATGCTGATCAACGCCGCTGTGACCCCCGACGGTGCGGCCAGTGCCGACCAGACCAGCGCTTGGGTCGGTCTCGATCTGACGGGCCAGGATGCACGCCTGATCCTTCAACGTCTGACGCCCCAAGATGTTCGTGACGCTGCCATGCCTGTCCACGCCACCGCCAAAACCCTGATCGGGCATATGACCGCCAGCATCACGCGGACGGGCAAAGACAGTTACCGCCTCATGGTGTTCCGTTCGATGGCCGCAACCGTGGTTCACGAGCTTAAGCGCGCCATGACCCATGTGGCCGCTCGCAGCGATCTCTAACCGACTCGACAATGGGGCGCGCGCACCCGATATTCAGTTCATGAGTCTGCCCCCCGGTTTCCTTGACGAACTCAAGTCCCGCGCCTCGCTGAGCCAGGTCGTGGGCCGCAAGGTTATGTGGGACCAAAGAAAGTCCAATCAAGGTAAAGGCGATATGTGGGCGCCGTGCCCGTTCCATCAGGAAAAAAGCGCGTCTTTTCATGTGGATGACCGAAAAGGGTTTTATTACTGCTTTGGCTGTCACGCCAAGGGCGACCTTTTCAGCTTTGTCCAGGAAACCGAGAATGTCGGCTTTATGGAAGCCGTAGAAATCCTTGCGCGCGAAGCCGGGATGCAGATGCCTGCGCGTGACCCCAAGGCCCAGGAAAAGGCCGACCGGGCGACCCTTCTGCGCGAGGTGATGGAACAGTCGGTGCAATTCTACCGCCTTCAACTCAAGACCTCCGGCGCGGCAGGCGCGCGGGATTACCTCGACAGCCGGGGCCTGTCGCCGGATGCCCAGGGCCGCTGGGAAATCGGATTTGCCCCGCCAGGCTGGCAGAACCTGTGGGATCACTTGCGCGGCAAGAATGTGCCCGAAGACCTGATACTGGCCGCCGGTCTGGCCAAGCCGTCGTCCCAGGGCAAGGCCCCCTATGACACCTTCCGTCACCGGATCATGTTTCCGATCCGCGACGCCCGTGGCCGCGCCATCGCCTTTGGTGGGCGCGCCATGGATCCGAACGACAATGCGAAATACCTGAACTCGCCCGAGACGCCGTTGTTTGACAAGGGCCGCAGCCTGTTCAACCACGGTCCGGCCCGCGAAGCGTCGGGCAAGGGCACACCCCTTGTCGTGGCCGAGGGCTATATGGACGTGATCGCGCTTTCCGAGGCCGGTTTTGGCGCAACCGTCGCCCCGCTCGGCACCGCGGTGACCGAGGATCAACTGGCGTTGCTGTGGCGGATGCACGACGAACCGATCATCGCGCTGGATGGCGATACCGCCGGTCTGCGGGCCGCAATGCGGGTGATGGATCTGGCGTTGCCGCTCTTGGAGGCCGGCAAATCCCTTCGCTTTTGCCTGATGCCCGAGGGCATGGACCCTGACGACCTGATCCGGGCCGAGGGGGCAGGGGCGATGCAGGCGCGGATCGACGGATCGGTGCCTTTGGTCCAGTTGCTGTGGCGGCGTGAAACCGAAGGCAAGACCTTTGACAGTCCCGAAAGGAAAGCCGCGCTGGATCGTACCCTGCGTGACGCCATCAAGAAAATCCGCGACCCGTCGCTCTTGCGCCATTATGGCGACGAGTTAAACCGCCTGCGGCGCACGCTGTTCGATGGTGCAAGATCCGGACGCCCGTTTCAAAAGGGCAAAGGTGGATTTGGGCGCGGTCGGTTTAATGCGCCCGCCGCGCCTATGGTCGAAACCAAGGCCAGCGCTCTGGCCGCAGCAGGCGCTCCGTTCGAGGAAACTTTGAAAGAGGCGGTGATCCTTGCCACGCTGGTTACCCATCCAGAGCTGGTTCCGGATTTCCTTGCAGATCTCGAACGTCTCGATACCTCTTTGCCCGAACACGAGGTGGTCCGCCGCGCGCTTGTGCAGGCTGATGGTGGCGGCCGGGATGAAATTGAACGACTTTGCGATGCTTCTGCTCTTGAAAAGCTGTTCCAACCGCGCCATGTCCGCATCTCACCGGGAGTCCGGTCAGGATCGAAGGCCGATCTTGCCGCGATGTCCGTAGCGGAGGAGTTCGCCAAACTGTCGGCCCGCCGGGGCGCGCGTCGCGAGATCGAAGATGCGATGCGCGATATCGACGGCTTGGTTGATGAGGGGCTGACCTGGCGTTTGTCGCAGGCAGCCGAGGCAAAGAATATGTCCGAGAAAAGCGGGCAGGAGGACAGGGCGCAATATGATCTGGGCAAGAACGGTGCGCGACTGTTGCGGGACGAGAAGGACAGCTTTGATTCGTTGTTAGAACGAATCAATTACACCAAGGGCCAGGGCGAAGCGTAACCGATTCGGCCCAATGGCGTAGAAATCATAGGTGTGCGGGTTGCGATTCCGCGATTCGCACTAGATGATTCGTCCAAGGGCGAATCACCATTTTTTTCCGGGAGTGGCGAATGGCTGCTAAGGACACGAACGACGATCAAAAGACCGACGACCAGGAGAACGAAGGCGTTCTCGACATGAGCCAGGCGGCGGTCAAGAAGATGATCGCCGAGGCGCGTGAAAAAGGTTACATAACCTACGACCAGTTGAACCGGGTTTTGCCACCCGACCAGGTCGCCTCCGAACAGATCGAAGACGTGATGTCGATGCTCTCCGAAATGGGCATCAACATCATCGAAGACGAAGAAGACGCCGACGACGACAAAGGCTCGACCGACGTTGTCGAAGCCTCGACCTCGCGCGAGGTTGCCGTCGCTCAGACCGAGACTGAAAAACTCGATCGCACCGACGATCCAGTGCGCATGTACCTGCGTGAAATGGGGTCGGTCGAACTTCTCTCGCGCGAAGGCGAAATCGCCATCGCCAAGCGGATCGAAGCCGGTCGCAACACCATGATCGCGGGCCTCTGCGAAAGCCCGCTGACCTTCCAGGCCATCACCATCTGGCGTGACGAACTTCTGTCCGAAGACATCCTTCTGCGCGACGTGATTGACCTGGAAACCACATTCGGCCGCTCGATGGGCGAAGACGGCGACGACGATAGCACCCCGGTCGTGGATTCCGGAAACGTCGAAACCGCCGCCAAGAAGAAATCCGACGAACCCGAACTTGACGCCGACGGCAACCCGATCACATCTGACGACGATGATGACGACGAGGAAGAAGCCGCAAACATGTCGCTCGCGGCCATGGAGGCAGCGCTCAAGCCCCATGTGCTGGAAATTCTCGACCGTATTGCCGGTGACTACGCCAAACTGTCCGACATGCAGGACAATCGCATGTCCGCCACGCTGAACGAGGACGACAGCTTCTCGGACAAGCAGGAAAAGACATATCAAAAGCTGCGCCAGGAAATCGTCGACCTGGTCAATGAACTTCACCTGCACAACAACCGGATCGAGGCGCTGATCGACCAGCTTTACGGCATCAACCGCCGTATCATGTCGATCGACTCGAACATGGTAAAGCTGGCCGACCAGGCCCGTATCAACCGGCGTGAGTTCATCGAAGCCTATCGCGGTTATGAGCTCGACCCCAACTGGCTGGACCGCATGCGCGAGAAATCCGGTCGCGGCTGGCAACAGCTGATGGAACGTTCGACCGACAAGATCGAAGACCTGCGCGGAGAGATGGCCCAGGTCGGCCAATATGTCGGCGTCGACATCCCCGAATTCCGCCGCATCGTCCAGCAGGTCCAGAAGGGCGAAAAAGAGGCGCGCCAGGCCAAGAAGGAAATGGTCGAAGCCAACCTGCGCCTCGTGATTTCCATCGCCAAGAAATACACCAACCGCGGGTTGCAATTCCTTGATCTTATTCAGGAAGGTAACATCGGCCTGATGAAGGCCGTGGATAAATTCGAATACCGCCGCGGCTATAAATTCTCGACCTACGCCACCTGGTGGATCCGTCAGGCCATCACCCGGTCGATCGCCGATCAGGCCCGCACGATCCGTATCCCGGTCCACATGATCGAAACGATCAACAAACTGGTTCGGACCGGTCGCCAGATGCTGCACGAAATCGGCCGCGAACCGACACCGGAAGAATTGGCCGCCAAGCTGCAAATGCCGCTGGAAAAGGTCCGCAAGGTGATGAAGATCGCCAAGGAACCGATCTCTCTCGAAACCCCCATCGGCGACGAAGAAGATTCACAGCTCGGCGATTTCATCGAGGACAAGAACGCCGTCCTGCCGCTCGACTCTGCTATTCAGGAAAACCTGAAAGAAACGACGACGCGCGTTCTGGCCTCCCTCACCCCGCGCGAAGAACGCGTCCTCCGTATGCGCTTTGGCATCGGCATGAACACCGACCACACGCTTGAGGAAGTCGGCCAGCAGTTCAGCGTGACCCGCGAGCGGATTCGTCAGATTGAGGCGAAAGCGCTGCGGAAGCTGAAGCATCCGAGCCGGAGCCGGAAGCTGCGGAGTTTCTTGGATCAGTGAGCGATGGCGTTTGCGAACGAGATTCTTTTCGATCTTGATCGGAGTTGGAACAACAATATAGAGCACTTGGTCCACAAGCCGAAAGTGTGGCCAGACGAAATACCTAAAGCTCATAGATACTGGGGGAATGCGGTTGAGTACGACCCGCCGTTACCACGAGCGGTTCCCGGCAAGGGTTTTCCGGTTTGGGCTGTTAATACAGGCGAGTTCACAGTCTACTTCGGGTCGTCTCGACAAGTCGACCATTTCGCGGACGTTTGGTCTCGAAAAATTTTGCCAACGACCCGGCAACTTGGCGAGCAATTCGGAACAGGACAAGTTAGCCAAATATGGCTTGGAAGATTTCCAAAGCCAAAATGGGAAAAGCGTTTAGAACTGACAGATTATGTTGCCAAACATCGTGCTTTGTTTGATGATTTGGTTGCGACGTTGGTTTGAATTGAACCCGAGCTTCCCCAAGAAACTCCCACGAGGTCCCGGGTCAAGCCCGGGACGGTAATCACTCAAACCCCACGCCCCGGACGTGATCCGGGGCCTCGACCCCACCCCCCTCAAACTATCCACCCAGAAATATCCCTCCACTCAGGAATCATCGCCATGATCAGCTGGTCTTTCCACGCCCGCCGCCAGCGTTTGATCCGCCGCTCCCGCACAAGTGACGCCTCGAACGCCTCGTGCATCTCAAACCAAACCAACGTCTTGATCCCGTACTTCGCCGTATGCTCAGACAACCCGGCTCTATGCGCATCGACACGTGCACGCAGGTTGCGCGTTCGACCGACGTAAAGCGCGCCTCCCGGACGCGACGCCATGATGTAGACGAAGTGCGGCATGACTGATGCTTTGGGATCATGTGGTTAAAGAGTGGTGAAAAGCGCAGGCAATACCTCATCGAGGTCCCGGGTCAGGCCCGGGACGCGGGGATCGCAGCAACACCCGCCCCGGACCTGATCCGGGGCCTCCCGCGACCTCTCGCCCCCTTGCCCCGCACCACACCCCGCGCCAAACTTCCACCATGGATATCACCAACCCCTTCCGCCACCGCCCTGCCAGGCTCGCCCGCCTGCCGCGTGTCGTGCGCCTTTACATCCTGAACTGCCTCTTCGGCTTCGCCCTCTCTGCTACCTTCACCGCGCTGATCCTCTGGCTCGACGTGGCGGGGATCGGGCACCTGGTAGCCACCGTCTCTGGCGGCGGGCTCGCCGCGCTCGTGTTCTTCATGCTGAACGGGATCGTCTTTGCCGGGGTTCAGACCGCCATCGTGGTCTGGTCGATGGATTACGACGATACGCCCAAGCCACCGAAAGGCACACGCCAGACCGTCGGCGCCGTCCTGCCAGCTTCGATAACCAGCCGTTAAGGCTTTATCTCGGGGCCTCTACATCTGGTGGTTAACGGCCCCGCACGCCGCATTTACTCAAATCTCCGGCCCGACGGAATGCATACGCAACGCATACGTTTTGCATACACGACGGTGTCGCTCAAAATCCAAGAAATCCTCGCAAATCAAGGTCCGTTAACCATTCTTGCGGTCGAAGGCCATCGCACCACCGTTCGGTGCTTGCCTCTTCACGTTCGTGCGTCGTCGCGATAGGGTCGTGCGGCACGTCAAGGAGGATGGCCCATGTCTCTTTTTTCCAAACTGTTCGGTGGAGGTGCCGACAAGCCCACCGTCAAGCCATTGGAGTACAATGGGTTTTCCATCACTCCGACGCCGATCAAGGAAGGTCCGCGTTTTCGCGTTTCGGCGCTGATTGAGAAAGAGATCGACGGCGAAGTGAAATCCCATACGCTGATCCGGGCCGATACGATTGACGACCTGCAATCCGCCAACGAGGTCTCGATTGGCAAGGCCAAGCAGATGATCGACGAGCAAGGCGACAGGGTGTTCGGCTGACCGCATGGTGCAGTTCACCCTCGCTGTCGCGACCTCAGTCGACGGGTTTATTTCACGCTCGACGGATGAGCCGCCGCAGGTCTGGGCCAGCCCGGAAGAGCAGGCCTTGTTCTTTCATGATGTGGATGCAGCGGACTGGTCGGTCATGGGGCGCAATACCCATTTGGCGGCGGACCGTCCTGACCGTCGGCGAATTATTTTTTCAACAAAAACAGAGGGGTGGAAGCGCGCTGCGCAGCTTTGGCTGGATCCGGCCAAGGTAACGCCCAATGCTTTGGTTGCGCGTGTTAAGTCCGTGCATCCCCTGGAAAACGGTCTCATCCTGGGCGGCACGCGGGTGCACGATTGGTTCCTTCGTCACGGGGCAATCCATCGCGTCCACCTGACGATCGAGCCTGTTGTTTTTGAAACCGGACTGCCGATCTTCACCGGCCAAATCAGCCGTGATCCCGTGCAAGTCTTCCTGTCCCGAGGCTTTTCCATCGAAAACGAAAGACTCTTGAACGCTGAAGGGACGCGATACCTAGAGTTGACCGGCCCGTAAACCGGGTGCTGTGTTAAAACAGGTAAAGTTTCGCCCTGATAAAGGTGTCTTCATGTCCCAAATCGTCGAAATCAACACCCAGGGTCCCGGTCTTTACGAGTTCACACACCTTCTGCACCCCTTGGCCAAGGGCGACGGGGTGATGACGTTGTTCGTGCAGCACACTTCTTGTTCCCTTGTGGTCCAGGAAAATGCCGATCCCGATGTGAAGGCCGATTTAAATTCATTTTTTCAACGTCTTGTGCCCTTCGCGAACGATCCCTCCATGAACTGGGTGACCCACACCATTGAAGGTCCTGACGATATGCCTGCCCATATCAAGGCCGCACTTCTGCCCGTCAGCTTGTCCATACCCGTCATTTCCGGGCGGTTGACGCTGGGAACCTGGCAAGGCGTTTACCTTTTCGAACATCGAACACACCCACATCGCCGCAACGTCGCGATTCACATGGGGTGAGTCTTATTGGCAACCCCTTTGACGGCTGATCTGGTGGAGCAATTTGAGGTCTACACAAAATCCGGGCGCTCCCATATAGTCCCTGTGGATAAAAGGGGTGGGACCCCCAAACTCAGGCAGGAGAAGACGCGAATGCGCTGCCCGTTTTGCGGAAATATCGATACTCAGGTCAAAGACTCGCGCCCGGCGGAGGATCACGTCGCGATCAGACGGCGCCGTTTTTGTCCGGCCTGCGGTGGCCGGTTCACGACCTATGAACGTGTACAACTGCGCGATCTGGTCGTCATAAAGTCAAATGGCAAGCGCGAGGATTTTGATCGCGACAAGCTTGAGCGTTCAATCCGGATCGCCATGCAAAAACGGCCCGTCGAGCCAGAGCGCATTGATCAGATGATCTCGGGCATTGTGCGGCGTTTGGAAAGCATGGGCGAAACAGACATTCCCTCGACCACGATTGGCGAGATTGTGATGGAAAGTCTGGCGCGGATCGACACGGTTGGCTACGTGAGATTTGCCAGTGTTTACAAAAACTTCCAGGCGGCTGACGACTTTGACAAGTTCGTAAGCGAGCTGCGTCCCCCGCAGAAAGACGATTGAGCGGAAACGACATCCGTTTCATGCAATTGGCGCTCGCGCTCGGTCGGCGCGGTTTGGGGCGTGTGGCGCCCTGGCCATCGGTCGGATGTGTCATAACGCGGGATAATCGTATCGTTGGACGCGGTACCAGCGACTTGCAGTCAATGCGTCATGCAGAGCGTGTGGCACTGGATCAAGCGGGCGCGCAAGCGAAAGGTGCAACGGCCTATGTCACGTTGGAGCCTTGTTCCCACCACGGTCGAACCCCGCCCTGTGCTGATGCTTTGATTGACGCCGGTATTGCGCGGGTTGTTGTCGCGACCGGGGATCCCAATCCGTTGGTTGCGGGGCAGGGCGTTCTGCGTCTTCGAAACGCGGGGATAGACGTCGCAACTGCGGTCTGCGACGCCGAGGCCAAAGCAGATCACGCCGGGTTCCTTTTATCGATCACGCAATCGCGGCCTTTTGTGACTTTAAAGTTGGCCAGCACGCTGGACGGGCGCATCGCCACCGCAAGCGGCGACAGTCAGTGGATTACCGGCCCCCAAGCGCGACGCGCAGTGCACGCCATGCGACTGTCACACGACGCCGTCTTGGTCGGCGGTGGTACCGCCCGCGCGGACGACCCGACGTTAACAGTTCGCGACATGGGGGCCGATCGTCAGCCCGTGCGCATCGTGGTGTCGAAGGGGCTGAACCTTCCGCGGTCAAGCCGTCTGGAGGAGACAATATCCGAAGGCGCGGTGTGGTTAATCCATGGCGAAGGCGCGCCGTCAGAACAGGCCATTGAGCGTTGGACAGATGCCGGGGCGACATTGATCCCGGCGCCGGTCGTTGACGGGTCTATTGATTTAAGGTCGGCAATGAAAACTGTTTGCAAACATGGCCTTACCAGGATTTTCTGCGAAGGGGGCGGACAGCTTGCCGCGTCGCTTTTGAAAGCCGGATTGGTTGATCAATTGGTTGTCATGAACGGCGGAAAGGTTTTTGGGGCCGAGGGTCAGCCGTCGGTCGGATCGCTTGGCCTCGCCAAATTGATCGAGGCACCACATTTCGATTTGCTCGAAACGCGCGCGATTGGGCCGGACGTGTTGCAGCGTTGGCGACGGGTTTAGCGGCGCAAGGGCAACGTCAGTGAATTGAGCCAGGCCATGACACGGTTCACTGGCGGAAACTCCAGCCCGCTTTCCAAAAGATAGGCCGCTTGTTCGACGGAAATGGGCTGACCGTCTCGCGGGTCGAAATAGCGCGGATAGCCAATCAGGCAGGCGTGCGCCAGTCCGGGCAAGGAAACGTCAGTGGTTCGATGATCGGGACGGTTCACCAAATCTGTTGTTAGTCCGCGTCCAGCATAAAAGGGCATGCCCAGGCAGGTGACCGAAATTTCGCGCAATACTGCTTCAAAACCAAGGGTGGAGCAGATCGTCCAAACCTCGTCAGCCGCGGAAAGCGCTTGGTTTGCACCCACGCCCGCCAGCGTTATGTCAGCCAGTTTTGCGACGACGTCGGGGTCAACCGCTCCGTCGCGAAGTCCCGCTTCAACGTCGGGGTGCGGTTTCCACATAAGATAGGCGTCTGGGTTTAAATCACGTGTCTTGGCGAGAAGATCATGGTTCGTGCGCCAGCCGGAAGCTCCAAATTTCAGCGACGCGTCGTCTTCGACCTGGCCTGCAACAAGGATTTTGCGCTTATCGGTCGCGATATCAGGCAAATCGCCCTGAATGTTGTATTTGGTCAAACCTTTCCGTCGAATGCGCGATATCAACCGTTCAGCACGTCGGATTTCGCCAACTGGAAGAGAACCTGATTCATTGCAAAGTCTGTCCAGCCGACCCTTCTGCGCAGGGTCAAAGTATAAGGACGGTTCGTCCAGCACCAACGACAGCGGTGGTGTAAGCGCGGCGCCAAGTCCAGTTGACCGCAATAGACCATCTTCCATCCGCAGTGTTCCTTGCGGTGCCTCCTGAGCCCCCCAAACCACCGGTGTTGCCTTTTGCGTGCTGGGGAAACGCCGGGCGTAACGCAAACGCTTTTCACGGCCGAAGGCCCGCGATAGATGCGGACGCTTCCACCGTTTCATCCCGACCGCGACATACCCGTTGCGATCTTCGCGCCATGCGCGGGTCGCAGCGGCAAGATGCGCAATAACGTCCTCGATTTCACAAAGGCGGTCTCTGATCGGGTCATACCAAACCGGGTAAAGGATCATCGCGGCCGCGAACAATTGCGCGCGCGTCAGGGTCCGTTCACGGCGGGCAGGGGCGTCTTGGTCAAGTGTAAGGCCCCACCCAGCATAGAAAGGTTGGCCGAAGATGCGCGGCTTATGTTCACAGAAGATTGCCTCGAACCCCAGGTTCGAAGAATGCGAATACACAGCCACGGCTCCTTCGAACAACCGGTGGGGGCTGATGGGATCGGATATGATCTTGATGCGATCCGTTTCGTCTTGCGAACCGAAGTGTCCCGGGCGTGCGCCAGAGGCGCTTTCCGGGTGAGTCTTGATCAGGATCTGATTGCCGGGATGCTCTTCGGCGGCAAATGCCAACATCTCGACGAAATCCGCGCGATCTGCTCCGCACAGGGCGGCGTCACCTTGGGTTTGGTCGATAACGACTACATAGCCGGGGGCTGGCGGGTCGATGGTGGTATCCGTGGCCGAGTATTTTCCGATCCGCCAATAAGCAATGCTTTCAATGGCTTCGCGCGCCCGATTCAGAAGGGCGGTGTCGTCAAGCGGATGGGTGGCCAACAGTGTCTCAAGGTCTGACGGTGTACTGCCGTCAAAGTGAACGCCGGTACCGTCCAAGCACAGGCCGACAGGTGCTTCGTTACCCACCCGTCCGGGATGAACTGAACGCAGGAAAGCGTCTTCAACCGTCAAAACAGGGGCTTCGGTCCATCCCGCTACTTTCTCTCCTCGCCAGGCGGTCGGCGTGCGCCCCCACAACCCAACCCAGTCGTCGGCACCCGGAACGCCGACCGACACATCCCAGCCGGCCAATTCCAGAATACGACGAAGGCGGCCTCCTGTCAGGAAGCCGCCGTTATAAACGCAAAGTCGGTTTCGCCCTTCGGACGCGTTGTCTTGGGTCACTCGGAGATTTGTTCGAGCGAGGCCGCTGTTCCAACCGGAGCAATGACCGCCTGAAGGATCTTGTTAAACTGGGTGTATGGCGCCTCGGTCACGTAGACTGTGTCTCCATCACGAATGCCAAAATCGCGCGCGACAAAAACACCATTGGGCGATGTCAGGTCCAGAACATAGACCATACGCTGGCTTTCCATCAGGTCGCCCCGACCAAGAACCCGGTTTGCGATATCGGGCGCTTCATCGCGGAAGACGAAAATGCCTGTGGGATCGGCCAGCGAGGTATTCAATCCGCCAACGGTCGCAAGGGCCTCGATGGCCGAAACTGACTGCGTGTCAAAAGGAACCTTGACCTGTGCGCCCGTCGCGCCGAGGGCCGTATAAAAGCGTTCGTCTTCCTCGACCAAAATGCGGTCACCGGCGCGTAGCGCGATATCAAGCCTTGGATTCTCATACAAATCTTCCAGCCAAACGGTGCCGGAATGTCCACCTCGGATCAGTGTGATCTGTGTGATCTCGGGCGGGAATGAAATGCCGCCAGCCTTTGCCAACATGGCCGTCAGCGTACGGGTCGGACGCTCGATCGGATAGACACCCTGCGCGCCAACGCCACCAATCAACGAAACAGTCGCACCGTCGCCAGCAACCCGTTGGACCAGGATTTGCGGATCCGGGGTCTGGGCCTCGAGTTTTTCGGTGATGATGCGGCGAATGGCTTCGGGCGAATTCCCTGCTGCGCGGATGCGTCCTGCGTAGGGGACAAAGATGAAGCCATCACCATCAACCTGGATTTCTTCAAGCGCCGCCGAGTTTCCGCCGGCCTGAGCCAGCAGCCCGTCATCGACGTTTTCCCAGATCATCAAGCCAAGCGTGTCACCGGGTTGGACCGTGTCCGACCCCAAAACCGCTGCATTAACCAGGGCTGTCGAAAAGCCCAAGGGTGGGATGTAATCGGTCGCGGCAGTGACATGATCGTCAACCGTCACAACAAAGGCATTGCCCTGTTTCTGCACTGATCCGTTGAAGATTTCATTCTTGGTCGGGCCTGTGCGGGGAAGGCCGCAACTGGCCAGAATGCTTGCTGAAACGCAAAGCGCTACCCACTTGGCGCGGGATTTCATTCGAACTGTCACTGCTCGGTCTCCTCGACCTTATTTTGCCTGCCTCTGGCTTATTGCAGACAAGGTAGACCGGAATTTTTTGATTTTCTAGTTTGAGTCCACCTTGTTAGCGAACGGATCTCAGGTGTTGCGGCGCAGTCGCAGCCGGGTTTTCCATAATACGTTCGTAGGGGCTGATTTGGGCCAGCATCAGATCAGGCAACTGACGCAGTAATTTCCGCCGAGAGAAGTGACCATAAAAGCCGCCAGGAACCTGGGACGTCGCGAGCAGGAAAGAGCGATAGGTCAGGTAAGCATCGTGATCCGGCGCCATTGGGTTGCGGAAAAATTCTTCAACCGTTTGATCGGATACGAACTCGGGCCGATCATAAACGGCCTTGCCAAAGACTTTCAAAGGCTTGCCCCGCCACAACGCCTGTTCGGCCGCGGTCGAATTGACGGTCAAAGCGCTGCTGGCGGGGTCAAGAAGCCGGGCGAGCTTTCCTCCGGACACAAAATGCACACGCTTCTCAAGGCCGTGCTCAAGGCACAGTTTTCGGATGATGGGGCGCAAAGGTTCACGGCCGTCCTCCAGCGGATGTGCCTTGATGACCAGATGATGATGGGGTGGGGCAGATGCGGAAAAAGCTTTGAAAATGCGCGTTAAAAAGCTCTCGTGGTTAGGGAAGGGACCATGGGACAGATAGTTGGCGTCATGAGCCAGTTGAAGCAGGACCAGATGATAAGGAAAGCCGCCATAACGAATGCGCGTGGTCGCGATTGAGCGTTGGACCGATCGAACGGGGGTTGCTGCCAGTTTGCTAAAGTGCAGACGAAATTCTTTGTGAACCCCTGGGGTTCGGTGCGGACGAAAACCCGGATAACCCCGTCGCCGCGCCATCAGAACAGCGTGATAGGCGGCCCCCCAGAACATATGTGCGCGCATGTCGCCCCAACGGTCCGGAGCCTCGGTCGGGGCGGGCGACGAGTGTTGCAGCGCCGCCGCCATGTCGGCAACGGATAACCGTGTCACCGGGGAATCCGCATTTGCCCCGCCACGCTCATAGGTCACCCAATAGGGGCGCAGATACCCTTCTTCGAACACATGTGGTGTCAGGCCAAGTTCTGCGGCAATGCCGAGCGCCGTTTCATGGATCGGGCGGCTTGAACCATAGCACACGATATCCGTGATGCCGCGTTCCCGGACCAGGTCACGCAAGGTCGCGGCCAATGCGTCCGGCGTTTTTCGAAATGGGATATAGCCCGGCCCGCGCCAAAACATCTCGTCGCCCGAGTTGAAACCCATGCGGAGCGTTTCTGCTCCCGCGCTACGCAAAGCGGCGGCCAAAGCGTTAAAAAACGGCCCATGTGGTCCCTGAAGAAACAGGAAAATTCTTTTGTTGTTCGGATGCGCCCCCATACCCAAACCCATACCGTCTCGGATGCCGCCTGTCACGGGGTTGGCTTGCGTGGTGCAACGAAGAGGTCTAACTCGGTTATGAACCAGACAAAGGGCGTAGATATGTTCACCGGTATCGTGACCGACGTAGGAGAGATCCTGGAGCTGCGACAGGGCGGAGACCTCGGCGCAAGGATTGCAACGTCCTATGATATTTCCACCATCGACATCGGCGCCTCGATTTCCTGCAACGGCGTTTGCCTGACGGTGGTCGAACTGGGGGATAGTCCTCGCAATTGGTTTGATGTCCAGGTGTCGGCCGAAACCCTGTCCAAAACCAATCTGGACAGTTGGAAAATCGACGGGCGCGTCAACCTTGAGCGCGCCTTGAAGGTCGGCGATGAGATCGGCGGGCACATCGTGTCGGGGCATGTTGACGGATTGGCCGAGGTTTTGGAGGTGCGAGAGGAAGGCGACAGCACCCGGATCGTGCTGGAGGCGCCTGCTGATCTGGCCAGGTTCATCGCGCCAAAAGGATCGGTCACTTTGAATGGCACCTCTTTGACGGTGAACGAGGTCGATGGCACCCGGTTTGGTATCAACCTTATTCCGCACACAAAAGAGGTGACAATCTGGGGGGATGTCGCTGTCGGGGATCGGATCAACATCGAAATCGACACGCTGGCGCGATACGTGGCCCGTTTGGCCGAGAGCGCCGCGTGACAGTAATCGGGCACAACAAGGGCCCCACCATGGACAAGGGCGGTGCCTGGCGTCGGTTCGCCTGGGGCAAGGCCCGCGCCGAATTGTTGCCGAAAATGCCGATCGAGGTCGTGCGACGTCGCGTCAAACGCGCGGGCGAGCTGGGAATTGACTACAAATCATATGCTGGCATTCGTGTAGCCACGGGCCGGGATATTGTGGCGTTGTTGTTTTCCGACAATGCCTTACGTGTCATGCGAGACATGAAGATCGCTCCAGAGCGTGCTGAAAAACTGGATGACGTCTCTGGCGCTGACCTTTTGGCTTTTGTGCACCCTCCACGACCTGCGGCCCGATTTTTGCGTGATAATCCCGTAATATCGCGGGCGGGCAATGCGCCGAACCTGCAATATTCCTGGGCCGAAACTCGGGCGTCCATTCTTGATCTCAAACAGGGCCTTCCCGCTGACGGAACGGTCGTGATCGGGGAAACCGCACTGGAAAAAGGGTGGTCCGAGATCGGCCGGCTGGCCGGATACATCCCTGCCGAGCGATATTTCACAACCACCTGATCCGGAACCTGTCCTTTTTTGCATGGTTGCCTGTGCCGTCTTGCCTCTGGCCTTCGAGGACGAGCTAAGTTATGCGCGGGGTCGAAACTGCTGCCTGGAAAATCTGTATGACTTACGAAAATCCTGGACCGGTCGAAGAGAATTGGCGTGACGCGATTTCCTCGATCGAAGAGATCATTGAAGACGCGCGAAACGGCCGAATGTTCATCCTGGTCGACCACGAAGACCGCGAGAACGAAGGCGATTTGGTCATCCCCGCTCAGATGGCCACACCCGAAGCGATTAACTTTATGGCGACCAATGGCCGAGGGTTGATTTGCCTGACATTGACCGGCGATCGCTGCGATGCCTTGGGGTTGCCCTTGATGTCGTCGCAAAATTCGTCTCGTCACGAAACAGCCTTCACGATCTCGATCGAAGCACGCGAAGGTGTGACAACCGGCATCTCGGCCCATGACCGCGCCCGCACGGTGGCCGTCGCCATCGATCACGGCAAATCCGAAAGCGACATCGCGACCCCTGGGCATGTCTTTCCTCTGCGCGCAAAGGACGGCGGTGTCCTGGTGCGGGCTGGACATACAGAAGCGGCGGTGGATGTGTCGCGCCTGGCAGGTCTGAACCCATCGGGGGTGATCTGCGAGATCATGAACGAAGATGGCACCATGAGCCGTTTGCCCGACCTAGTATCCTTCGCACAGCGCCACGGGCTCAAGATCGGCACGATCAGCGACTTGATTGCCTATCGCCGCCGCCATGACAACCTTGTCGCTGTGACCTCGGAAGAAACGGTGACTTCGGAGTTCGGTGGCGAATGGCAAATGAAGATTTTCACCGACACGGCCCATGGGGATGAACATATCGCGCTGATCAAGGGCGATGTAACAGGATCAGAGCCCTGCTTGGTGCGCATGCACGCGATGGACCCGATGCTGGATGTTGTTGGTCTTGGTCCCGCCGGGCGGCGCAACGAATTTGGTGATGCCATGGCGTTGATCGCCGCAGAAGGGCGGGGCGCTCTGGTTCTGTTGCGCGACACCACCATGAAGATGACCAAGGGCGAGGGCGTGTCTCCTCAGACCCTGCGTCAGTATGGATTGGGCGCGCAAATCCTGTCGTCGCTGGGTCTGTCCGAGTTGATCCTTTTGACCAACTCGCCAGCGCCCAAGATTGTCGGGCTGGATGCCTATGGTCTTGATATTGTTGGCACGCGCAAGATTTCGGAGCTGGGCTGATGGCTGGACAATCGCACTATATTCTGGAAACGCCGATCTTTGACGATCCGGTCAAGGTGCTGATCGTGGTGGCGCCCTACTACAAGGATATTGCGGACGATCTTGTGGCGGGCGCGCGGGCGGAACTGGACAAGGCTGGTGCGGTGGCAGACCTTGTCGAAGTGCCCGGTGCCTTGGAAGTCCCGACGGCCATTCGGATTGCGGCTGACGGTGGCAGCTATGACGGTTTCGTGGCCTTGGGCTGTGTCATCCGGGGCGAGACGACCCACTATGACACGGTGTGCAATGACTCGAGTCGGGCACTGCAATTGCTTGGGCTGGAAGGTGCATGCATCGGCAATGGCATTCTGACGGTTGAGACCCACGAACAAGCCGCGGTTCGGGCCAATCCGGCAGACCAGAACAAGGGCGGCGGCGCTGCAGCAGCGGCACTGCATTTGATTGCCTTGACGCGACGCTTTGGACGCTCGGACGGTGCAATCGGGTTCAAGACGAAGGACACGGGGCAAGTATGAGCCAATCGACCAAGAAGATGCGTAGTGCCGCGCGGCTTTACGCTGTGCAGGCCCTGTTCCAAATGGAGGCCAGCGGTCAATCTGCGCCCAATGTTCAGCGTGAGTTCGAAGATTTTCGCATGGGCGCGGAAATCGACGGGGAGGCCCTTTCGGAGGCCGACGTCGATTTGTTTCGTAAACTGGTCGACGACGCGGTGAATTGGCAGGCTAAAATCGACCAGATGACCGACCGGGCGCTGGTGGAGAAATGGCCGATCAACCGGATCGATCCGACAATCCGTGCATTGTTTCGCACGGCAGGGGCAGAGTTGGTCGAAGGAGCAGCGCCGCCAAAGGTTGTTATCACCGAGTATGTAGATGTGGCAAAAGCCTTCTTTCCTGAAGGCCGTGAGCCGAAGTTTGTCAACGCCGTGCTGGACCACATGGCGCGCGAGGCAAAACCCGAGGCGTTTTAAAAGAGTATTGCGCCGTGGCGGTGCCACGTCGCGGTGGGCGAGGGGTTTTACCCCTCGCGCTCCCCAGGATATTTTTTGACCGATAATCGACGAGGGGCACATCCTGGCGCTATCGCGTCGACCCCGGAGAATTTTTTCTTAACCTGGTGCCCCGATTACGAGAGGTTTCAGGTGTTGCGCAAAGTGGTTGGGTTCTAGCAGTTCGGCACGTTGACGGCGAGGCCGCCGAGGGCGGTTTCCTTGTACTTCTCGCTCATGTCCTCACCGGTCTGGCGCATGGTTTCAATCGCCGCATCAAGGGGGACAAAGTGGTTGCCATCTCCGCGAAGGGCGAGAGAGGCGGCCGAGACGGCCTTGATCGCGCCGAGGCCATTTCTTTCGATGCAGGGCACCTGGACCAGCCCTTTCACCGGGTCGCAGGTCATGCCGAGGTGGTGTTCGAGGGCAATCTCGGCGGCGTTTTCGATCTGTTTAGGGCTGCCGCCAAGGACGGCTGCGAGACCGGCGGCGGCCATGGCCGAGGCCGAGCCGACCTCGGCCTGGCATCCGCATTCGGCGCCCGAGATCGAGGCGTTGAATTTGACCAGCCCGCCGATCGCAGCGGCGGTCAGGAGGAAGTCGGAGATGCGGGTTTCGGACGCGCCAGGGACATGGTCGAGCCAATACCGGATCGTGGCGGGAACGACGCCCGCAGCGCCGTTCGTGGGGGCGGTAACCACCTGACCTCCGGCGGCATTTTCCTCGTTGACCGCCATGGCATAGGTGCTGATCCAGTCGTTGATCACATGCGGGGCGGTGAGGTTCATGCCGCGTTCGGCCACCAGCGAGCGTTGAATGGCCGCGGCGCGGCGGCGCACGTTCAGACCGCCCGGCAGGGTGCCATCGGAGGTCAGGCCGCGGTCCATGCAATCCTTCATAACCTGCCAGATGCGGGCGAGACCCGTGTCGAGATCGGCGACTGGCATGCGGCTGAGTTCATTGGCGCGCTTGAGATCGGCGATGGTCTTGCCGGTGGCGCGGCACATTTTCAGCATCTCGGCAGCGGTCTTGAACGGGTGGGGGACCGGTGGGCCTGTGTCAGTGTCCTTGCCTGCCTTGAGTTCGGCCTCGGTCAGGACGAAACCTCCACCGATGGAATAGTAGGTTTCAGACAGGATGACGTCGCCCTGGGCGTCGGTGGCCATCAGGATCATGCCGTTGGCGTGGCCGTCAAGCGGCGTGTCGTAGGCGAAGATCAGATCGCTTGAGAAGTCGAAGGTGAGGGTGCCAAGGCCTTCGGGAGAAACGGTTTTCTCGGACTTCATGCGGGCGAACTCGGCCTCGGCCAGATCAGCGTCGTAGGTTGCGGGGTCGAAACCTGCGAGGCCGAGGGCGGTGGCGCGGTCGGTGGCGTGACCGACGCCGGTGAAGGCGAGGGACCCGTGGAGCGAGGCTTTGAGACCGTGGACGCTGAAGCGGGAGGCACGGAGTTCGCCGAGGAAACGGGCAGCGGCCACCATGGGGCCCATGGTGTGGGATGAGGAGGGGCCGACGCCGACCTTGAACATGTCGAAGACGCTGAGAAACATGCAATAATTCATGGGCTGTTTCAGGAGTTTGGCAAGCCTTGTCGCGGCATTTGGCGTGCGAAAACCGCCCTTTGTCCCTGTTTCGGCCACAAATGGGCGATAATACATCGCGAAGAGCAGGAAAACGTGAGGGTTATCATGGCCTTGTTGGACGATGTGGCGGACGAGTTGGCAAAGAAGGCGACAGAATTGATCGCGCAGACGGGCGACGAGATGATGGAACGCCGAATTGCCGAGGAGATCGGGGCGTCATCGACCACGCTGGAAGAACATTTTCTGACGGCAATGCGTATCCGCCGTGCCGAGATGCGGGCTCTTAAGTTGATGAAAAGGTTAGGGAAAGGCGAAGATGTTCCCGCCGCGATCTCGGCCAAACCACAGGACGACGGCGGGCACTAGCGGTGACGCGGCGCGCGCATCGGCCATGGGCGTTGCGCGGTGGTATGAAATGGGCGACCCGACCGCTGGACCTTACCATCTGGTTTGTCAGTATGGCAAAGGCGTGCGATCCGTAATGGGACGTCGCCTTTGACGCGGATGGTTCTTGAGTATTTTGGAAAAGAAGAAGCCGGGCGGCGGTCAGAAGAAAGAGCGCGCCATCCAGACGAGGAGGACGCCGAGCGCCACCGCGCCCAATCCATAGGCGCGGCGGGTTTCGATTGGCATGTCCGAGATGAGTTGGATCAGGTCTTCCAACCGGTTCGGCAGCAGAGCAAGGACCAGGCCCTCGAAGACGAGGACCAAGCCGAGGCCGAGGAAGATCAGCTCCATTGGGCGTCCGGGGCCTTAATTGGCCCCGGCACTTATGCCTGCACCGTCGAGGAATTCGAAGAATTCACTGTCGGGTGTGATCACCATTGTCGAGTTCGAGCCTTTGAGCGCGCGCTCATAGGCTGTTAGCGAGCGGTAAAAGCGGAAGAAATCTTCGTCGGCACCATAGGCTTCGGCGAAGATGGCGTTGCGCTCGGCATCGGCCTCACCGCGGATGATTTCGGCTTCGCGCTGCGCGTCGGAGACGAGTTCGACCACGGTCCGATCGGCCTGGGCCTGGACGCGCTGCGCGGCCTCGGCACCACGGGCGCGTTCGTCTGTTGCCTCGCGTTCCCGTTCCGCACGCATCCGGTCGAATGTGGCTGCGAGGTTTTGCTCGGGCAGGTTGGTCTGTTTCAAACGCACGTCGACAACATCGATCCCGATTGCTGCGGCACGACCGTCGGCCCGGACACGGATCCGGTCCATCAGAGCGGACCGCTCTTCGGAAAGAATGGTGTTCGACGTGACACCAGCAGCACCGAGAGTGGCGCGGATGTTGTCGTTCAGGATGTCCGCAAGTTGGTTTTCAGCCTCTCGCAGACCACCGACACCGACAGCCTGACGGAACTGAACCACGTCCGAAATCCGGTAGCGCGCGAAAGCGTCGACCACGAGCCGCCGGTCGTCAGAAGGCGTGACCTCGATCGCGGGTGTGTCGAGCGACAAGATGCGGTCGTCGTAACGGACAACTTCCTGGATGAAGGGGATCTTGAAGGCGAGGCCCGGATCTTCCTTGACGGCCTTGATCTGGCCGAACTGGAGGACGAGCGCCTTTTCACGTTCGTCGACGATAAAGATCGACGACAGAACAATAATGATCGTCGGGATGATTATGGCAATGAGGACCGTTCCGGTTTTCATCTTAGTTTCCTCCCGTCGCGCCGCGGCGCAATTCGTTCAGCGGCAAGTAAGGAACAACGCCCTGACCGCTGCCGGAATCGTCGTCGAGGATGATCTTGTCGACATCTCCGAGGACCTTTTCCAGCGTCTCGATATAAAGACGGCGGCGGGTGACCTCGGGGGCTTGCAAGTATTCGTTCAAAACTGCGGTGAAACGGCTGGCGTCGCCTTCGGCGTCATTGACGACCTGAGCGCGGTAACCGGCGGCTTCTTCAAGTTTCTGAGCGGCGTCACCGCGTGCCTCTGCGAGGACACGGTTGGCATAGGCGTCTGCCTGGCGTTCCAGTCTGTCACGTTCCTGTTCGGCGGCCTGCACGTCGCGGAAGGCGTCGATCACTTCGCGTGGAGGGTCGGCCTTGCGCAAGTTGACGCGGACGATGTTGATCCCCGCCTCGTAGCTGTCGAGCGTGGACTGGATCAGCTCTTCGGCACGTTGCGCGGTGGATTCGCGGTCGCGGTTCAAAAGCGGGGCCAGTTCGCTGCCGGCAACGATTTCGCGCATCGCGGATTCGGACACGGCCTGGACGGTCTGGCGACCGTCGCGCAGGTTGAAGAGATAGTCAGCCGGGTTCTTGATGTTCCAGACGACCTGGAAGTCGATGTCGATGATGTTTTCATCGGTGGTCAGCATCAGACCGTCACCGCCCGGAGAGCCGGAACGCCCGAGGCCGATATCCTCGGTCTGTTGGGTCGTGACCGGCAGAACTTCGTATGTGACGAAGGGCCAGGGGGCAAAGTTCAGGCCAGGTTCGCCGATGGCCGAAGATTTGCCGAGGAACAGTTCGACTGACTGTTCTTCCGGTTTTACGGTATAAAAGGACGAAAAGGCCCAGATTCCAACCAGGACAAGCGCGCCGAGGCCCAAGGTGCCCTTCGACAACCCAGGGCCGCCATCGCCGCCCGGACCACCGCCTGTGCGGCCGCCACGACCACCCATGAGCACTTTCAACTGCTCTTGGCCTTTTTTCATAATTTCGTCGATCTCGGGGATTTGCGGGGTGTCCTGCGAAGGTCGGCGTCCGGGTCCGCGATCGTCTCCGTTGCCGCCTGAACCTCCCGAGCCACCGCCCCAGGGTCCGCCACTGTTATTGGCCATTCGACGTCCTTTTGGTCCGTTTCAATTGCTTTGATGTGCTAACTGTAGGTTTCCGGCCTGATTTTCAAGCCGTTCTTACCGGGGAATGCATCGTGACCAGTTCTTCGGACATGGTCGGGTGCACCGCCACTGTCTGGTCAAATTGCTCTTTCGTGAGGCCTGCCTTGACCGCAATGCCGACCATTTGGATCAACTCGCCCGCGCCGTCCGAGACGATATGACAGCCCAGAACCTTACGGGTAGCCTTCGAGACGATAAGTTTCATCAAGACGCGCAAAGGGCGCCCTGCAAAGGCGCTTTTCATCGGCTTGAACGAGGTGCAATAGACCTCGATTTCTTCTTGCTCGCGGGCCTGTTCTTCGGTCAGCCCGACGGTGCCAAGCTCGGGCTGGGTGAAGACCGCCGAGGGGACCGTGTCGTGATCCGGCGCGGTTGGGTTGTTTTTAAAGACGGTTTCGGTGAAAGCCATGCCTTCGCGGATCGCCACGGGGGTCAGTTGTATGCGGTCGGTGACATCGCCAATGGCATAGATCGACGGAACTGCGGTTTGAGAATAGGCGTCAACCTCGATAGCGCCGTGGCGATCAAGACCGATCCCCAGCTCTTTTAGCCCGAGGTTGGCGCTGTTCGGTGTGCGACCGGTGGCAAAGAGCAGGCGGTCAAAAGTCGCTTCGTCGCCGTTTGTGGCCTTGATCCGGACGGGGCCGGGGGCTGTGGCGGTGTCTTCGTGTGTCATGCCGACCAGGCCGGTTGTGCCGTTTTCGGCGTCGGCGGGCCACATGTCCACGATGTTGGTGCCAAGGTGCAGGTCGATGCCTTGCTCGCGCATCATCTCGGCGATCAACCCGCGAGCTTCGTCGTCAAAACCGCGCAGGATCTGGGCGCCGCGATAGTATTGCGTCACCTTCACGCCAAGCCCGTTCAGGATGCAGGCCATTTCGCAGGCAATAAAGCCACCGCCGACGATCAGCATTGATTTGGGCAATTCGTCCATCAGGAAGATGTCGTCGGAAACCATGCCCAATGCAGCGTTCGGCATATCCGGTCGTGTCGGGCGACCGCCGGTGGCGATCAGGACGTGCCCGGCGGTGATCGTCTCGCCCGTGTCCAGTTCGACAGTATTCGGGCCGGTCACGCGCGCGCGGGCGTCATAGACGGTGACGTTGTTACGGTCGAGAATACCGCGATAGACACTTTCCAGCCGATCGAGTTCCCGATGCAGCTTGCCGCGAAAGGCCTGCCAGTCGAAGGTGCCGGTCTCGGCTGACCAGCCATACTCACCGGCCAGCGCCACTTGCTCGCGAAACTCGGAAGCAAAAACCATGAGCTTTTTCGGCACGCAGCCTCGGATCACACAGGTGCCCCCCATGCGACTGTCTTCTGCCAAAGCCACACGCGCGCCGGTTTCGGCCGAGGTCCGCGCTGCACGCACACCGCCCGACCCGCCACCGATAACAAAAAGGTCGACGTCGAAAGCCATCAGCCAGCAATATCCCTAAAGACGTTGTCATTCCCGCCCACGGGCACTTGGGCCGAGGCGGTTTCGCCCGAATTGATGTCGCGCGTTTCCACCGTGCCGTCGCCGTGCCCGGTGATGATCACGTCGCAAATATCTATGAACAGTCCATTTTCCACCACGCCTGGCACCTGGTTCAGTATCAGGGACAGCTGTCTGGCATTGCCGATCCGGCCAAGATGCAAGTCAAGAATATGGTTGCCCTCGTCGGTGACGAATAGCGCGCCGTCCTTCATGCGGGGCACCGCCTTGTTGCCCATCACGTCAAGCCCTTCCAACATCTCCTCCAAGAGCATCTGAGTGGTGCTCATGCCAAAGGCAATCACCTCGACCGGAAGCGGAAAAGCCCCAAGCGTGTCAACCTTCTTGGTGGCATCCGCAATTACAACCATACGATCCGAAGCAGTCGCCACGACCTTTTCCTGCAAGTGCGCGCCACCGCCGCCTTTGATCAGGTTCAATTCGGCATCGTATTCATCGGCTCCATCGATCGTCAGATCTAACCACCGAGCCTGGTCCAGTGTAACGACTTCGATGCCCACCTCGCGTGCTTGCCGTGCCGTGGCCGACGATGTCGGCACCCCGACGATTTTGAGCCCCTCGTCGCGCACTCTCTCTCCCAGGCAATTCACCAAATACGCGGCGGTCGAGCCGGTCCCAAGCCCGACTTTCATACCGTCTTCGACAAAGGTGCTGGCCTGCTTGGCGGCGGCGAACTTGGCGATATCGACGGGGGACATGGAATCGGTCATCTGCGCTCTCCGGTGGCTCGGTTGCCTTATATGAGGATTGGGGCCGAAGGGCGAGGGGGCAGGGCGGTCAAATTCGTCTGAACTTGCGTGATCGCAGCTTGGCCTCAGAACCGGTTCCGGCTGAAATAGGCTTGGTGCAAATTCCTCTCGCCTATTCGTACAGCCTTTGCTAGAGAGCGCGCGGACGCGGGTGTGGCGAAATTGGTAGACGCACCAGATTTAGGTTCTGGCGCCGCAAGGCGTGGGGGTTCAAGTCCCTCCACCCGCACCATTAATCACAAAAATTCCGGCAAATGGTCGCCCGTGTCTTGGGCCGGCTTCGGACAGTGACACTTTGCTTGTTTCTTGCGCAATGTGCCGCGCCGGGATGCGTTTTTACCGGATGGTAGGGAAGACCTGAAATGCTCCGCTCTATTTTAAAGCCGCATTAAGCCATTTCGCAGCTTCTGACTGCGTTCCGAATTATTGGAGTTTATCATGATCAGGATTTTTAGAATTTGTTTTGTTGCGATTATCGCTTTGAATGCACCGACGGCTTACGCGGCCGTTGGGCAGGAACAGGCGATTAAACAGGACGCGGTGCGCAAGATCAATCTGGCAGGTCGACAGCGCATGTTGTCGCAACGCATGACGAAGGCGGCCTGTTTGGCGCGCGCAGGACTCGACGAGGCAAAGTACCGCAAAGTGGCTGGGTCTGCGGCAGAAGAATTTACCGATGTGCTGGCAGGGTTGCGCGTGGGCGATAGCGAGCGGGGCCTTCTGCCTGAGAATACCGAGGCGATCCTGACAAGTCTGACCGAGGTGGAAACGCTTTGGCTTGCCATGCATCCTCTTGTGCAAGGCGCTTCGGACGGTGCGCTGAGTGATACACAGTTTCGCAGCCTTCACCGACAGAATGTTCCTTTGCTAAAGCAGATGAACGCCGCGGTCGGGGCATTCGAAAGGCACAAGGGCGAAGGTCTGGTACATCCCGAACTGAAGGTGGCGATCAATATCGCCGGGCGCCAGCGCATGTTGTCGCAAAAAGCCGCGAAAGAGCTGTGCATGATCCATTTGGGGATCTACCCTGACAATGACAGGGCGGCCTTGAAACACACGATCCAACAGTTCGAAGCGGCTATGAACGATCTCATTGACGGTAATCCGGATCGTGGGGTGTTGGCTGCTCCTAACTCTGACCTTGGGTATGCGCTAATCAGTCTGCAGGAAATTTGGGATGAAAAGGCCGCTCCGCTTTTGAAATCCGCATCGGAGGGCGGTGCATTTTCTGCCGATGACGTCTTGGCTTTGGCCGAAGTTTTGGAAGAGGTTTTGTTCCGCGCTAACGAGATTGTCTGGATGTACGAGGCCATCTAGCCATGAACCGTTGCTGTCACTTGGCGCATGTCTTTGTTGTGTGACATCTGCGGCGCGGTGACGCTCTGTTTTCGCAGGGTTTGCCGCGCCGTTGGCTTTCAATACGTGACACGCGGGTGGCCAATTCGGCAATAGGTTCAGGCGATGACGCAGGTCGGCCCGCGGCCGATCTTATGGCGCCATCGTTCTCTGCTCCGTTTGAGCTTGCACCTTTGGACGTCCTTGCCTAGAAGGGCCGCTGATTTTCTGCCCATCCGGAATCCGTCCGGCCGGGCCATGAGTGAGGATACCCATGCAGGTTACCGAGACGCTGAACGAAGGGCTGAAGCGCGCCTATAAAATGATCGTGACGGCCGATGAGCTGGACACGAAAGTGAATGAAAAGCTTGCCGAGGCCGCGCCCGAAATCGAAATGAAGGGTTTTCGCAAGGGCAAGGTGCCGATGGCGCTTTTGAAAAAGCAGTTCGGTCCGCGCATTCTGGGCGAAGCCATGCAGGAAAGCGTCGATGGCGCGATGGCCAAGCACTTCGAAGATTCCGGTGACCGCCCCGCGATGCAGCCCAAGGTCGAAATGACCAATGAGGACTGGAAAGAAGGCGACGATGTCGAGGTTGCCCTGTCCTACGAAGCTCTGCCTCAGATTCCCGATGTCGACTTGGCCAGCATCAAGCTGGAAAAGCTGGTTGCCGAAGCAGACGACGCCGCCGTGGATGAGGCCCTGTCGAACCTGGCCGAGAATGCCCAGAATTTTGAAGACCGTCGGAAGGGCTCGAAAGCCAAGGACGGTGACCAGGTTGTGATGGATTTTGTTGGCAAGGTTGATGGCGAGGCCTTTGAAGGCGGTTCGGCTGAAGACTTCCCGCTGGTGCTGGGTTCTGGCCAGTTCATCCCGGGCTTCGAAGAACAGCTGGTCGGAGTGAAGGCCGAGGAAGAAAAAGCCGTCGAAGTGACCTTCCCGGAAGAATACGGAAACGCCGATCTGGCTGGCAAGCCCGCCGTGTTCGACGTGACCATCAAAGCGGTAAAGGGTCCGAAACCTGCCGAGATCGACGACGAACTGGCAAAGAAATACGGTGCCGAAGATCTTGAGGGTCTGAAGACCCAGGTGTCGGAACGGATTGCAGCCGAATACCAGGGCGCATCCCGCGCCGTCATGAAGCGGGCGCTTCTGGATGAACTGGACAAGGCGGTTACTTTTGAATTGCCGCCGTCGCTGGTCGAAGCCGAAGCCAAGCAGATTGCTCACCAGTTGTGGCACGACGAAAACCCCGAGCATCAGGGTCACGATCACGATGAGATCGAAGCAACCGACGAGCACACCACGCTGGCCGAGCGCCGCGTGCGCCTAGGCCTGCTGTTGGCCGAGCTGGGTCAATCGGCCGAAGTTGAAGTTTCGGATGCCGAAATGACGCAGGCGGTCATGAACCAAGCCCGTCAATACCCTGGTCAGGAACGTGAGTTCTTTGAGTTCGTCCAGCAGAACCCGCAGATGCGTCAGCAAATTCAGGCGCCGCTGTTTGAGGATAAGGTCGTCGATTACGTGTTCGAACAGGCCACGGTGACTGAAAAGACGATCACGAAAGACGAACTGCAAAAGGCAGTCGAGGCGCTCGAAGACGAATAAGTCTTGGACAGCAAGGACTTATGAAAGGGCTGCCCTTGGGTGGCCCTTTTTTCGTTCAGGCCATGACCTGGAAACGTTGGCGGACTTCATACCCGTGGAAAACGCGCTTGAGACGCGGGGGCAGGAACGGATTGGGAGAGCCAGCGTGGAGCCAGGCTGCATAGCTGCAGACCCGGACCGATGTAATCATGTAAAGCGCGAAAAACAGAAACGGCAACGCGCGCTCAGTATCGAAAACAGACAGAAACCAGGTCACCTTTGAAACTCCTCGTCATAACATTACTCGTATCGACAGGATCACTTATCGCCGTCCAATTCGTTCGATTCGTGGTGACGAACGGGTGATTTCAGGAAAAAATTGGGTTTCAGCGCCATATTTGAGAGATTGCGGCAAGAATAAGGCGACTTCGCCATATTTGCGCCACGGGCGTGCAAAATCTGCTGAACTCGACCGTTGGTGAGGCGCTCATGTTTTGATAAGGTTAATTTGTACCTAGTTTGTAAATCAGTGTGACGAGTATGCTTGACGCCTCCCCTTGCGATTTTTCTGACGTTCCCTCCGACGCCGTCATCGACGACGCACTTTTGGCATGTGATCTTGCCAATCTCAGCGATCGCGAACTGGCCGCATTGGGAGACGATTTGGATTTCTGCAACTTCACGGGCGTCCCTTCGACCCGCCTTTTGAAGTTCCTCAGTGGCATGATCGAACTGGACAAGGGCTGGAGCGCGCAGCTTCTTGCGGACCAGTCTCTTGAGGTACCTAAGCCGGATTTCTCAAATCAACGGCCTGCCGTCAAACGGGCGAACCGAAATTCCCGCGGTTTCCAGCCCCTGGCGCACTGCGCCTGACAAGGCAACGGCCGCAGCGCTGTCGCCGTGGACACAGATGGTGTCGATGCGGGTTTCCAGACGCTGACCCTTACTGGTAATGATGGCGCCGGCCCTGACCATTTCGACGATCCGATGTGCCGCTTCGGCGGGGTCGTGGATCATCGCGCCGGGCTCACGACGGTCGACCAATGTCCCGTCTGCATTATAGGCCCTGTCGGCAAAAATTTCACCGGCCCAATTGCACCCAAGATCACGTGCGACGCATTCCATTTCGGTTGCCGCCAACCCCATGATGATGATGTCCGGGGCCAGATCCAAAGCTGCCTCAAAACAAACCCGTGCCATCTCGGCATCTGTGCAGGCCATGTTGGAAAGCGCGCCATGAAGCTTTAGATGGCGCACCGATCCGCCGACCGATTGGGCCATGGCCTGTGCGGCACCTACCTGATAGCGGATCATGTTCGCCAATGTCTGATGGGGGATTTGCATCTGGCGACGGCCAAACCCCTGCAAGTCGGGAAACCCGGGATGCGCGCCGATCCCGACACCGTTCTCTACGGCAAGTCGCATTGTTGCGGTCATTGTGTCTGCATCGCCAGCATGAAAGCCGCAGGCCACATTGGCCGATGTCACAATCTTTAACAGCGCCGCGTCATCGCCCATGGGCCAGGGGCCAAAGCCTTCCCCCATGTCGGAATTCAAATCCACCTGTGTCATGCGCAGATCATGATATCCTGGCGCGCATTTGTGCAAGGCCTATGGTTGCACAAGTTTTTTATTGAAAAGCACTTTCGGCAGTGGCGGCCTTGGCCTACCAAGGTGATTGTAAGCGCCGTTGCGAGGCGCACCCCGCTTTGGACCGAAGGGCAGTGCGTTGCGGGGCCGGCTTGGGCCCGACAATACAAATTTTTGATGGAAACGCCGCGACAAAACTGGTTTTCAAGCATGTTTTCGGACGTGGTTGGGGCCGTGCGAAAGGCCTGGCGGATTCTGCGCGAGAGGGGGCCTGGGCGGGTTCAGATTTGGTTCATCGCGCTGATGATTGGCATCGCGGCGGGCTGGGCGGCGGTATTATTTCGTTTGGGAATCGATTTTTTGCAATCGACGCTTTACGGCACGGATAATCCGCGCCTGTTGCACAGCTTTGCCGAGACGCTGCCGTGGTACATGGTCTTGCTGATCCCCGTCCTTGGCGGCCTGGCCGTCGGCCTAATCCTGAATCGGTTTACTGACGACAACCGGTCGCGCTCGGTGGCAGAAGTGATCGAAGGGTCGGCTCTGCATGATGGACGCGTCGAACAACGTGAAGGGCTGGCGTCGGCCGTGGCGTCGATGATTACCCTCAGTACGGGGGGCTCGACAGGGCGCGAAGGGCCGGTCGTGCACCTTGCCGGTGTGATCTCGACCTGGGTTTCCAACCGCATCAAGGCGGACGGGGTTACGGGGCGCGACCTGTTGGGGTGTGCCGTCGCGGCAGCGGTGTCAGCGTCGTTCAACGCGCCGATTGCGGGGGCCTTATTCGCGCTTGAAGTCATCTTGCGGCACTTTGCTGTGCATGCCTTTGCGCCCATCGTGATCGCTTCGGTCGCAGGAACGGTGGTGTCCCGGTTGATTTTCGGCGACGTCACCGAATTTTACCTTGTCGAGGAAGGGGCCCTGGCATTTTATGTCGAGCTTCCCGCATTCCTGATCCTGGGAATGATGGCGGGCGTTGTCGCGGTCTTGCTGATGGGAACCATCTTTCTGGCCGATGACCTGGGCACGAAGCTGCGCGATCGGACCCGTTTGCCACGGTTTTTACGCCCCGCCGTCGCTGGCGCGATGCTTGGGGCTCTGGCATTGGTTTTTCCCCATATCATCGGGGTTGGTTATGAAACGACCTCGGCGGCCCTGACCGGTAGCCTGTTATGGCACGAAGCAGTGGTTTTCTGCGTGATCAAGGTTGTCGCGGTGGCCATCACAATGGCCGGTCGCATGGGCGGCGGCATTTTTTCGCCGTCACTGATGATTGGCGCTTTGCTTGGCCTGGCTTTTGGGCTGACCGCGACGGCGATCTTTCCCAATGTGTCCGGGTCCGAGACGATCTATGCACTGGCGGGCATGGGGGCCGTGGCGGCGGCAGTCCTGGGAGCGCCGATTTCGACCACTTTGATCGTGTTTGAGCTGACGGGCGACTGGCAGACCGGTTTGGCGGTGATGGTGGCGGTGTCGATGTCGACTTCGATTGCCTCGCGCCTGGTGGACCGGTCGTTTTTCCTGACCGTGCTTGAGCGACGAAACGTGCACCTGTCCAAAGGACCGCAAGCGTACCTTCTGTGCATGTTCCGCGTTGCCAATGTGATGCGGCGTCCCAACGAAGCGAACGCGGCGTTAGAAGAGGTGGTCTGGGCTGCCATCGAGGAAGGCGTTTGGGTCGATCCGAATGCGACACTGGAAACCGCGATGCCGTTGTTTGAAAAGACCACCCGTCCATTCTTGCCCGTGGTCACCCTTGGCGCAGAAGGAGAAGCACCGCAAATTCACGGGGCATTGTTCCACGTCGACGCTCTGCGCGCCTATAATCGTGCCCTGGCAGAAACAGCCGAAGAAGAGCACAGCTAATAGAGGGCGTTCTAGACCTGTTCTACCGTTACGGTTTCGCCTGGATAAAAGGCCAGATGGCCCTTGATTTGCGCCACCTCGGACTTGGGGTCATCATAGGACCAGGCACAGTCGTTCAGGATCGTGCTTTTGGTTACAATCGAGAAATGGGATGCCTCGCCTTTCCAGGGGCATGTCGTGACCTTTTCGGAATCATCAAGGAATTCAATCGCCACGTCGTCACGCGGAAAATAGATGACCGGGGCATGATCGACTTCGGTCAGTTCCAGTGCATTTTCGCTTTCGCCAATTACGGCTCCCCCTGCGCGCACCACCCAGGTGCCTTCGGCAGGACGGATAGTTATTTGATCCGCCATCGGTATTCTCCTGTTTTGCCGAGATTATCAGCAGGGACGTAACAAAGCTATGTCACTGGTCCGTTAAGGGCGCGGTTGCGGCATCAAGCCACGTACGCGCCTCGGATGATAATCGGTCGGTCAACTTGTTTCGCACTTCGCGATGGTATTGGTCAAGCCAGTCAATTTCCCATGGGGCCAACATGGCCAAATTGATCAGTCGCCGATCCAGCGGCACCCAGGTCAGCGTTTCGAAATCAAGCTGGTCGCGCATGTCGCCGACTTTGGAGGCCTCTTGCACCACGATCAGGTTTTCCAGACGGATGCCAAAGGCGCCGGGGCGGTAATAGCCGGGTTCGTTCGACAGGATCATGCCCGGATCAAGTGGAACTTCGGAAATACGTGAAATGCGCTGGGGGCCCTCGTGCACTGAAAGATAAGCGCCTACCCCATGGCCTGTTCCGTGGTCAAAGTCCTGCCCGGCACGCCACAGGGGCGCGCGGGCCAAGGCGTCGATGTCGCGCCCCGACAGGCCCCGCGGAAACCGCGCGGTCGAGATCGAGATCATGCCTTGCAGAACACGGGTAAAGCACGCGCGTTGTTCCTCTGACGGCGTGCCGACGATCACGGTACGGGTAATGTCTGTGGTGCCGTTCAGGTACTGACCGCCAGAATCAACCAAATAGAGATCGCCTTCGCGGATTGCCCGGTTGGTGTCTTCGGTCACGCGATAGTGGATGATCGCGCCATTGGGTCCGGTGCCCGAAATCGTGTCAAAAGAGATGTCATGCAACTGGTTCGAGGTCTTGCGGAACGCCTCCAACGCTTTGACTGCCGCAATTTCCGTCAGATCGCCTGTCGGGGCTTCGCGGTCAAACCAGGTCAGAAACTCGACCATCGCGGCCCCGTCGACCAAATGGGCATCGCGCATTCCTGCGATCTCGGCGGCATTCTTGCGTGCTTTTGGCAGGATGCAGGGATCGTCACCCCAGGAGATTTCGACACCGGCGTCTTTGAGGATCGTCGAGACCGCCAGAGGGGCGGTTTTTGGATCCAAGCGCACCGGGCCGGTCAGCTTTGAGAGTTCGTCCTCGAAGTCGCGCCAGTGGAACAGATCGATGTGCGGGTCGGGGCCCAGATCGTCAAATTTTGCCGGGTCGGAAAACAGCGAAACCCGGCCGTTGTCGTTCAGGATGGCAAAGGCATGGACCACCGGGTTCCGGGCTACATCCGCGCCACGGATGTTCAAAAGCCAGCAGATCGAGTCGGGCAGGGTCAGAATGGCGGCGGTTTCTCCCGATGCGTCCATGTCTTCGATAAGGCGCGCGCGTTTTGAGGCATGTTTTTCGCCCGAGTATTCAAATGGGTGCGCTTTGGCGGGGGTCGACGGTGGGGCGGGGCGGTCGGTCCAGATACGGTCGATCAGGTTATCGTGGGCGATGAATTCAAGAGTCGGGGCCGCCTTTCGGGCGGCAGTCATTTCATCCTTGGTATGCAGCCACGGGTCAAACCCAACGCGCGCACCATCGGGCAGGTTTTCTTTTAACCAGGGGCCGAGCCGGATTTCGGGCCAGTTCACCGGCGTGAAGACTTCTGCAACCTGGTCAACGACTTGCAGGCGATAGCGCCCGTCGACGAACACTCCGGCAATGTCCTGGGTCACGACCGCAAACCCCGCAGATCCGGTGAAACCTGTTAGCCAGGCAAGCCTTTCGTCAGCGGGCGCGACATATTCCCCCTGATGGCGATCGGCGCGCGGAATCAGAAAGGCGTCTAGCCCGTCTTTGGCCATTTCAGAACGTAGAGCCGTCAGTCGCGGCGGGCCCTGCTCGGGGCTGGACGGGGAATCGAAAGTCTGGAACATGCTTGGGCCTATCCGGTGAACGACCGGGCCAAGGAAGCGCGAAAATGGCACGACTGCAAGTCGCCAGGCAATCCTCAGCCGGTCTGACGTAATCTGGCCAGTCGTTTGCGCTGGATTGGGTTGGATTCGAAAAGGCCGGCAAGCTGTTCGGTCATCGCGCCTGCCAGTTGTTCGACGTCTGTGATCGTGACCGCGCGGTCATAGTACCGGGTCACATCGTGACCGATGCCAATGGCCAAAAGTTCGATCTGCTTTTTCTTTTCGATCATGGCGATGACGTCGCGCAGATGCTTCTCCAAAAAATTCGCCGGGTTCACCGAAAGTGAGGAATCGTCGACCGGCGCACCGTCCGAGATTACCATCAGAATCTTGCGCGCCTCTCGCCGGGGCAACATGCGGCGGTAGGCCCATTCAAGCGCCTCGCCGTCGATGTTTTCCTTTAAAAGGCCTTCCTTCATCATCAGCCCGAGGTTCGGGCGCGCGCGGCGCCAGGGGGCGTCGGCGGCCTTGTAAATGATGTGGCGCAGGTCGTTCAGGCGGCCAGGCAGTTGAGGACGACCTTCTTGCAGCCATTTTTCACGTGCTTGCCCGCCCTTCCAGGCACGGGTCGTAAAGCCCAGGATTTCGACCTTGACGTTGCAGCGTTCCAGCGTGCGCGCCAGAACATCGGCACAGATCGCGGCAATCGAAATCGGACGGCCCCGCATCGAGCCGGAATTGTCGAGCAAGAGCGTCACGACGGTATCACGAAATTCCATGTCCTTTTCTTGCTTATAGGCAAGAGGGACCGTGGGGTTGGCGACGATGCGGGCCAAACGTGCGGCATCCAGAATTCCCTCGTCCAGATCAAAAGACCAGGTGCGGGTCTGCTGAGCCTGAAGGCGGCGCTGAAGCTTGTTGGCAAGGCGGCTGACGGCCCCTTTTAATGGGTCGAGCTGCTGGTCGAGATAGGCGCGCAGACGTTCCAACTCTTCAGGTTCTGCCAGGTCCTCGGCCTTGATTTCCTCGTCGAATTCGCCCGTGAAAACGGCATAGTTCGGGTCGGCGTCGCTGATCGCCTGGGGCAGGGGAGGTTCGATTTCCGCGTCGCCCTGGGGCATCTCGGTTTCTTCACCGCCCTCTGCATCGGCCATGTCGTCCATCGAGACCTGGGCCTCGGCCTGATCGTCTTGCTGCTCTTGGGACTCGTCGGGCGCGGCATCCGAGCTGTCTTGCGACTGCTGGTCGTCTTCGTTGCCTTCGGTCTCTTCGTCCTCGACGTCCTCTTCTGCGCTTTCCGAACTTTCCTCGGGGTCTTCGGTGTCGGGGTCGTCGCCGATCTGATCGCCGTATCCCAGGTCAGAGATAACCTGGCGCGCAAAACGGGCGAACGCCGCCTGATCGGTCAGCGTGTCTTCCAGGTCTTCCAGCGTCGTGCCAGCCTGCTGTTCGATCTGATCGCGCCACAAATCCAGAAGATGCTCGGCACTTGGTGGCAGATCGCGCCCGCTGGCAAGCTGCCGTACCAGGTACCCGGCGGCCACAGGCAAGGGGGCCTCGGACGTCTCGCGGATTTGGTCATAGCCCTTGCGCTTGGCTTCGTGTTCGATGCGCGCGTCAATGTTGCCGGCGGTTCCGGGCATGTCGCGGGCACCCACAGCTTCGCAACGGGCCATTTCCATCGCTTCATAGATGTCGCGGGCCAACTGGCCTTGTGGCGCATATTTGTTGAAGGTGGCGTCGTCGTGATACTTGCGGCGCAACGCATAGCTGTCCGCGGTACCACGTGCCAAAAGAACCTCGTCGCGGGTCATGCGCCGGGTCACTTGCGGCAGGCGCATTCCCTCGGCCGACATTCCCGGAGGATCAACCGTAAAGCTAACAGACAGCTCAGGATCGTCCGCCAACGTCTTCGTCGTGTCGGCGAGCGCTTTCTTGAACGGATCTGCTGGGCTGTCGCTTGGGTTACTCATGAGTTTGGGTAAATCACTCAATTACCGCCAAAACAAGGCGTTCCAGGCAGTTTGCCCCTGCATTTTGGCCTAGCCGAGCAACAATCCCACACATGCGGCGACTTCCGCTTCGGCCCGACCACGCGCCCAAAGTGCGTCTTCCGCGTCATCATTAAAGGTCGCCCGCGTCAGGAGCACGGATTGGGCGTATTTCGCATCGATCCGATAGGACAGAACGCGTCGTCCCTGTCCGGGTGGGGTTGTGGCCTCAAGCAGTGAGATCATCGCCGCACGCTGGGCTTTTGTTCTGTCCGCCGCAGGATCGTTGATCAGCCATTGATGTTCCATTTGCGCCGAGAGGCGGCCAGTGCAGGTTGCAAATGTCCAAGCGATATCTTTGCCCGCGACAACCGGGTTTTGGAAGACCAGAGCCAGCACAAGGCCGGAAAGAAGAGTTTTTAAACCGCCCATGATTTGATCATGCAGTCAAAAAACCTGCCAATCAACTAATCATTTTGAAAACTTTTAGAGACGTAGATTTCGTGCGCAGGCGGAATACCTGCGCGCAACATGATGCGAACAGGTTGAATTTAGTTTGAAATATTGCGCGGGAGGTCTGCGGTGAGGGAGCGAGACGCTCCCTCAGCTATTTTTCAGGCCAGAGCCAGGCTGGCTGCGCTTTCCGGCAGTTCTTCGTCAAAACAGCGCTGATAGAACTCGGCGACGGTCTGGCGTTCAAGTTCATCGCACTTGTTGAGGAATGACAAGCGGAAGGCATAACCGACGTTCCGGAAAACCTCGGCATTCTGGGCCCAGGCGATCACGGTGCGCGGGCTCATGACGGTGGACAAGTCACCATTCATAAAGGCCGTTCGGGTCAGGTCGGCGACGGCAACCATCTGGCTGATCATCTGGCGGCCCTTCTCGGTGTTATAGTGCGGTGCCTTGGACAGGACGATGGCGGCCTCTGCATCATGGCTGAGGTAATTCAATGTGCAGACCAGCGACCAACGGTCCATCTGGGCCTGGTTGATCTGTTGGGTGCCGTGATAGAGGCCCGTGGTATCGCCGAGGCCGATGGTGTTGGCCGTGGCGAACAGGCGGAAATAGGGGTGCGGGTCGATCACTTCGTTTTGATCGAGAAGCGTCAGCTTGCCGTCGATTTCCAGAACACGTTGGATCACGAACATAACATCGGCGCGACCGGCGTCGTATTCGTCAAACACGATCGCGCAGGGGTTGCGCAGCGCCCAGGGAAGAATGCCTTCCTGGAATTCGGTGTACTGTACGCCTTTGTCGACCTTGATCTGATCCTTTCCGATCAGATCGATACGGGAAATGTGGCTGTCGAGGTTGACGCGGACACAAGGCCAGTTCAGCCGTGCGGCGACCTGTTCAACATGGGTGGATTTGCCCGTGCCATGATAGCCCTGGATCAGAACGCGGCGGTTGTACTGAAAGCCAGCCAGGATGGCGAGCGTTGTGTCGGGATCGAACTTATATGTCGGGTCCACCTCTGGCACGCGCTCATTGGTTTCATAGAAACCCTTGACCTTCATATCCACGTCGATGCCGAAAACCTCGCGAACGTTCACGTCCTCGGTTGGTTTCGCGTCCATATCAATCCGACGATAGTCCATAACAATCCCTTGTCGCTTAAGCAGGCCGTCCGCCCGTGTCCTGACGTGCCTTATTCTGCCTCGGGGTGCAAGGTGATGCGGGTAGCAAAGGTTTCTTGTGTGGCCGATTAACCGATTGTTTGGGCGAATCTGACACCTCTTTGGGCGATCCGTTGCGAAACGTTGGGTTAGTAACGATTTCGCTGTTGAGTATGGTGTCCCCGCCCGTCATGGGCGGGGCGCTTTTCCTTCCGGCCCTTCGTAATTTTTGCACGCGTTAATGTGAGTTCTCTGTGACCTTCCGGGGCGTTATGGTCGAAATGCCTGATAAGGAGGATCACGATGAAACGGCGGGAATTTCTTGGCTCGGCTTGTGCAGGGGCAGTTGTCATGTCCATGTCGCCCCATGCCGCGATGGCCAGCGGATCGTTCGAGGTCATGCGGTCGGACAAGGAATGGCGCGCCATGCTGTCCAAGCTGGAATATAAAGTCATGCGCAAGGAAGGTACCGAACGTGCCGGTTCCAGCCCCTTGGACAAGAATTACGCCGATGGCACCTATCATTGCCGTGGTTGTGATCTGCCGGTCTATTCTTCGCAGACAAAATTCGACAGCGGCACCGGGTGGCCGTCGTTCTGGAAAGCCCTGCCAAATGCGGTGGGCACCAAGGCCGATGACACGTTGTTCACCCGCCGTACCGAAGTACACTGCCGTCGTTGTGGCAGCCATTTCGGCCATATCTTCAACGACGGGCCCGCGCCAACGGGAAAACGGCACTGTCTGAACGGGGTGAGTCTGGTCTTCAAACCTGCATAAGTCTTGCACGGCGGTCTTGCGATGTCTGGTCCCTGGCTGCAGTTTCGCCGCCTAGGATCATGAGGACAGAAATCCTCATGAGGCAAGAAATGACCGAACCCTTCACCCACATTCCGCGCCATATTGCAGCGGCAACTGCGATGATCAGTTTCTGCGGTGGTGTGACTATGCTGGGGATCCTTGGCTGGACCGGGGATCTGAGGCGTGACTCGTGGTTGGAAGCTCTGGGAACTTTCGTTCTGCCAGCAATGATCGGAGCGGCCATCGCAGGCCTTGCTACGGCGCGGCTGTTCGGGGGCGGCGGGTCTTTGGGTTGGGGCTTGGCCTTTCTTGGCGCGGTTGTGGCGACGGCCCTTGGAGCGTTGATCGGAGGGGCAATCTTTGTCGAAATCATCGAGGGAGGCGCCTTAGCCGATGCCATCTATGCCCCGGTGGTGGTGTTCATTTCGCTTGTGACCCCTTTGATCGGGCCGCTTTGGTTGGTGATCATGGCGGCGACGCATCTGGTTTCGCGACGTCTGCGCATGCACTGAGCGCATCTGCACGTTTTCCGCGCCTTCTGCTGAATTTTGCACGGGGACTGAACAGCCGCGACACGCCATCTGCGTCTTGGTGCGTCACTAAGAGGGTGTCCCTCTGAGGCGAAACATACAGGCGCTAAAGAGCAATCCCCCACCCAGCCCGCCTTCGGATTTCGATCCGGAGGCGGAGTTGGTCAGTTCTGGAAATTGCGGCTGTCTTTGATCTGGTCCCAAGCCCAGACGACTTCGGATAGCTGGTCTTCGTGTCCGCGATCCCCGCCGTTCATGTCGGGGTGGAGCACCTTGATCAGGGCCTTATAGGACTTGCGCACTTCGGCCTTGGTCCAGTGGTCCTTGGCTTCTAGAATATCCAAGGCGCGCCGTTCGGTCGGGGGCAGCTTGCGCGTGCCGGTGATCGACTTGCCGGGATTGCGTGTCGCGTTCTCGCCCAGGATTTGATGGGGGTCTTCAACGCCCAGCCGCGCCCAGGCACGTTGTTCGTCGCTTTTCTTGCCGAAAGGTTTGGTTTCGCGTTCCCACACCCTATCCTTGTCGGCTTGCTCGGCCATTTCCTCTTCGGTCTGACCGTTGAAAAAGTTCCACTTCAGATTGTACTCGCGCACATGTTCCTTGCAGAACCAAACGAATTCATCAAGGTGATCAGGCGACTTGGGGGCACGGTATTGACCGGTTTCCTCGCAGCCAGAATGTTCGCAGGCACGGGTCGACGTTTCAAACGCGCCCGACATGCCGCGCCGGGTGCGCGCCCTTTTTTTCTTGTCCGAGGAAACGCTAATATCGAAACCAAACGGATCGTTTTTCATCTGCCACCTGCCTTTCCGACTCGGATCAAAGAGTTTACTGTCTCGTCCGGCAGATTGAAGAGGGCAAAGGCAAAAAAATGCGTGTCGAAGACGAAATTCGCGAGAAACTGCAGAAAGCCTTTTCTCCAGTGCTTCTGGAGGTCGAGGATGACAGCGAAAAACATCGCGGCCACGCCGGTTATCAAGACGGGGGGCAAAGCCACTTCAATGTTCGGATTTCTGCCCCGGTTTTCAAGGACATGAGCCGTATTCAACGGCATCGGGCCGTCCATGGTGCACTGGGGCCAGAATTGATCGGGCGCATTCACGCCCTGGCTTTGGCGATCGAAGCTTAGTCTTCCTGGGTCGCGGCACCCAGCCGCGGTGCATTGCCCTCGGCCGGTTGTGTCGAAACGCGGCGCGGCTGGATCGGTTCCGAGATAGGGCGCGGGGTGGCCTCGACGTGTTCAGCAATCGGTGCCGGCGCCGAAACAATGCGCTCCGGCTTAAGGGCGATCGGTTCCGCCGCCGACTGAAAACGTTTGAATATCAATAGATTCTGATAAGAGGTTTGAGTGCCCGTCAGCCCTTTGCGCTCGTCACAGGGCAAGGTCTCAGCCCGAACATATTCCCAACCTTCGGCTGCCATGTCGTTCAGCACCTCGGTGATCGACAAGGCAAATCGGTCTTCGGTCGACTTCACACCCTTGGCCTTTGTGCCCGAGCTGGGCGACGGAATGGCCTTGTATTCGAACTTGCGCATGGCTGCCCTCAATTGCCTCGTTCAGGCGGTTTAGCACCCTCGCGTCTGGCCGAAAAGAGTGCCGCAGCGGTGTCGGCTGGTTAATGCTGTGTTGCGCCCATACATGCAGGTCAGGGGGTGTTTGATGCGACGATAGTCAAGCTGATGAAATTGAAGGATATTTTCAGTTCGGTTTCTCACTGGCGTTTCGTCGCTGCCGCCTAAGTGACGGGAGACCCTTCGCTTCGACAATTGCATTTGTATCGAAATCCCGGTCCTGTGGCGCGAGGGGGGCGCAGATCATGACAAACCGCTGGTCCATACTGGCCGTGCTGTTCCTGGCACGTCTGACGATGGGGTTTCAATTCCAGGCGGTCGCCGCCCTGTCGCCGCTTGTCAGCGAAACCAATGGGGTCGGACTTGCCGAGGTCGGGTTGCTGATCGGGCTGTATCTGGCCCCCGGCGTGGTCGTCGCCATTCCGGGCAGTGCTCTGGCCGCATGGTTCGGGGACAAGCGGATCGTGACCCTGTCGCTGGTCGCCATGCTGGTTGGTGCGATTCTGCCGCTGCTGGTCGGTGGATGGGGCGTCCTTGTCGCGGCGCGCCTTTTGGCTGGGGCGGGCGGAGTGGTGTTGAACATCGTGATGACCAAGATGCTGGTCGACTGGTTCGCAGGCCGCGAGATTTCGACCGCGATGGCCGTTTTCGTGAACTCGTGGCCCGTGGGCATCGCTCTTGCGCTGGCCGTCCTTCCGGTCGCAGCCGAGATGGGGGGCACCCAGGGCGCAGGCTGGGCGGTGGCAGCCGTCGTGGCGCTGGGTCTGGTGGTGTTCAGCGCGCTTTACCGGTCGCCGCCCGGGGTCGAACAGGGACAGGTCAGGGTGAAAGCGGTGCGGTTCCCGGTCGTGCCTCTTGCCCTCGCGGGGGCGGTCTGGGCGCTTTATAACGCCGCTTTGGCGATGGTGTTCAGCTTTGGTCCTGCGCTTTTGACCTGGAAGGGGTGGAGCCTTTCCGGCGCCGGGTCGGTTGTCAGTGCATTCATGCTGGTTCTCGCGGTGGTCCTGCCCGTGGGCGGGATCGTGGCGGACAAGACAGGCCGGGGCGGGACGGTGATCGGGGTCAGCCTGGTCGGGTTCGCCGTATTGATGCCGCTTGTGCCTTTCGTGTCGCCATTTACTGTAGCAGCCCTCTTCGTGGTCGTGGGGGCGATCTTTGCCCTGGCGGCGGGGCCAATCATGACGATGCCCTCAGAGATCCTGTCGCCCGAGGCGCGGGGCTTTGGAATGGGCGTGTTTTTCACGATCTACTATGGTGTGATGATGATCGCGCCGAGGGTCGCGGGTGGTCTGGCCGAGCGCGCGGACGATCCGGGGCTGGCGTTCCATCTGGGCGCGGGGATGTGTGTTGTGGCACTGGTGTGTCTGGGGGCGTTCAGGCGGATGGTGGCGCGGTGAGAACCGTCGCAACAAAAGCCGCGAAAGGGCATGTCCGTGGACGGGCGCTCTGACTATTTTGCGGGTGCGCTTAATGGTGAAAGCTGCATTTCTTGGCCGAGGTCAGCGCTTGCGCGGCGGCTTCGCCTTGATTCCGCGCGAGGTGTGAGGAGAGGTTCCCAGAATGGAGAGGGGGTGCGGCCGCAGGTTTTCTTTGAAAACCCGCTTATCCGCACTCGGCGCGACCGGGGTCGCGCCGGAGCATTCCCGCACTAATCCAAAAGCTTACTGAGCCAGTTTCTTTGAAACTATCTCATTCACAGCTTTTGGATTGGCCTTGCCTCCCGTGGCCTTCATCACCTGGCCGACGAACCAGCCCGCGAGTTTCGGGTTCTGTTTCGCCTTTTCAACCTGGGCCGGATTCTCGGCGATGATCTGGTCGACAGCGGCTTCGATGGCACCGGTGTCGGTGACCTGCTTCATGCCGCGGGTCTCGACGATCTCTTCCGGGTCGCCGCCTTCGGTGTAGACGATCTCGAACAGGTCCTTGGCGATCTTGCCCGAGATGGCGTCGGACGAAATCAGACCGATGATCTTGCCGAGTTGCTCCGCCGAAACGGGCGACTCGGTGATGTCGTGGTCCTCTTTCTTGAGGCGACCGAACAGTTCGTTGATGACCCAGTTGGCGGCAAGTTTGCCGTCGCGGCCCTTGGCAACCTCTTCGAAATAGGCGGCGCTTTCGACGTCGGCGGTCAGGACGCTGGCGTCGTATTCGGTCATACCGAAGTCGCTGACAAAGCGGGCCTTTTTCGCGTCCGGCAGTTCGGGCAGAGAGGCGGCGATGTCGTCGACCCAGCCTTGCTCGATCTCCAACGGAAGGAGGTCGGGACAGGGGAAATAGCGATAATCATGCGCCTCTTCTTTGGAGCGCATCGAGCGGGTCTCGCCCTTGTCCGGGTCGTAAAGCCGGGTTTCCTGGTCGATTTCGCCGCCGTCCTCGAGGATGGCGATCTGGCGACGGGCCTCGTATTCGATGGCCTGCTGGATAAAGCGCATCGAGTTCATGTTCTTGATCTCGCAGCGGGTGCCGAGGTGCGAGAAATCCTGGCTCTCCTGGTACTTCTCGTAATCGCCCGGACGGCAAACCGAGACGTTGACGTCGGCGCGCAGGTTGCCGTTTTGCATGTTACCGTCGCAGGTGCCCAAGCAACGCAGGATCTGGCGCAGTTTCACGACATAGGCCGCGGCCTCTTCCGGGCCGCGGATGTCGGGGCGCGAGACGATCTCCATCAGCGCGACGCCGGTGCGGTTCAGGTCGACGAAGGACATGTGCGGGTCCATGTCGTGGATCGACTTGCCGGCGTCCTGTTCGATATGGATGCGTTCGATCCGCACGGTCCGCGCGGTTCCATCGCCAAGTTCAACCAGCACTTCGCCTTCGCCCACGATCGGGTGATAAAGCTGGCTGATCTGATAGCCCTGCGGCAGGTCGGGATAGAAATAGTTCTTGCGGTCGAACGCCGATTTCAGGTTGATTTCGGCCTTGAGGCCAAGGCCCGTGCGCACGGCTTGTTCGACGCAATATTCGTTAATGACGGGCAGCATGCCGGGCATGGCGGCATCGACGAAGGCGACGTTCGAATTAGGCTCGGCCCCGAAGGTGGTGGAGGCGCCGGAAAACAGTTTGGCCTTGGAGGCGACCTGAGCGTGGACTTCAAGCCCGATGACAAGTTCCCAGTCGCCGGTGGCGCTTGCGATGACTTTCGGTTTCGGGGTCTCGTATGTCAGGTCGAGCATGTCGGTCTCCATGGAGCATCGGGCGGGTTTTAGGCGAGGGGAGGACGCCCTTCAAGAGCGAACCGCGTGACCATTTGAGACGGTGCTGGGTGCATTCTTGCCGAACATGGGGTCAGAACGACCTAACGGCTTGGCGAACGAGGGCTTTTTGTGCTTGGATAGCCCTTGGGGGCCGCGAAAGAAGACTGGTATGAACATGACCCGCCTAAGCGCCGCAATTGCCGCGACTGCGTTGATCCTAGTGGGCTCCTGCGGAAGCGGCTCCAAGCCGACTGAAAACCCGAAATTTGCTAAACCCGTGGGCTTGTGGAACGAACGGCTTGAGGCACGGGTCTGGACCAATGCCTCCCTCGAGGCGCTTCAGGGTCATGGCGCGGCGCTGGTCAAAATAGTTCCGGCTGACATCGACACATATTGCCCGGGCTATCGCCAGGCAGGGGCCGATGGCCGCAAAGCCTTTTGGGTCAGCTTCCTGTCAGCCTTGGCCAAACACGAAAGCACATGGCGACCCGAGGCATCCGGTGGCAACGGGGCATGGCATGGGCTTTTGCAGATTTCGCCCGGCACGGCACGGGGATATGGGTGCCATGCCCGCGACGCCGCGGCGCTGAAGAATGGCGAGTTGAACCTGTCCTGCGGCATTCGCATTATGGCGCAAACCGTGCCGCGCGATGGGGTGATCTCAGAAGGGATGCGCGGCGTTGCCGCCGATTGGGGCCCATTTCATCAGGCGAACAAACGCGCGGATATCCAGGCCACGACACGGGCACAGCCGTTTTGCAAAGGTTAGTGTGTCGTGTGGCGCTGGTCGCCGCATTGGTTGTATCTCAGCCCATAGCAGCCGAAGTATCATCGCCAGTCTTCTCAACAGTGATGACGACACAACGACCCGCACCGCGTGACAATTCGCTGCCACGCGCCCGGTGGGAGCATCGCCAGGGGGGCGCGCTATGGACGCGCGTTGCTCTGTCGGCGGTCAAGACCCACGGCTCTGCCCTGGTCGACGTGGTGCCCAGAGATATCTCTGATTGGTGCCCGGCCTATGAAGCCAACGAAGCTGACGACCGCGCAGCTTTTTGGGCGGGATTGGTATCAACACTCGCGCGGTACGAAAGCACCTTCAACCCGCGCGCCGTGGGTGGGGGCGGGCGCTGGTTTGGATTGATGCAAATCTATCCGCAAACGGCAGAGTTTCGCGGATGCCGCACCCAAACCGGCGAAGGATTGAAGAGCGGTCCAGCCAATTTGAACTGCGCAATCCGGATCATGGCGATCACGGTGCCGCGTGATGGGGCGATCGCCCTGGAAGAAAGCCGCTGGAAGGGTGTTGCGGCCGACTGGGGCCCAATCCGCACACCCTGGATGCGTCGGGACATGCAGCGGTACACGAAAAAACAGACCTATTGTCGTGTTTTGTCCGAGGTGCGCCCACTGGCGCGGCCTTGACCCGGTCAGGTGATGCGAAAGGCGCGCTTGATGTCGTCCAACGCCTCGCGTTGCTGGTCAGACAAGGGATTGGACGAGATCGCGTCCAAAATCGTCAGCAAGGGGCCGATGTCGCCCTTGGTCAGCGTGTAAAGGCGTTTTGAGCCGCGCGTGATTGCCGCCGGCGCGCCATTGCATTCGTTCATCAGCCAACGACCAAGAATGGTCAGTTCCTCGGCCTCTTTCAGAGGCACCTCAAGCGCGCTTTGCAAGCTGCGCAAAAGCGCCTGGCGGGTCTCTTCGGTCGGATAGCCATGCAATTCAAGATAGGCGACAGCAACCGTTGCGGCCGCGGTGTTTGGATTGTCAATCGCATCGACCGGGTGCTGTGCTTTGTTCCGACGAAAGCCAAGCCGACGGGCAGCGGCGCGGACATCGTCGGCGACATCCATCAACTCGTGCGTGATCTCAGCCGCGTTTCGCGCACGGATGATGATCAGATAGGCAGCCGTTGCAATGCCGGCAATGGCAAGTACGATGTGCATGACGTTTCCTCTAGGCGGCCTGCAAAGCCAGCGCGTCGTCGTCGCTGTATGGGGCAAATCCGTCCGAGTCTGTCACCGGCAGAACGTTGAAGGCCTCGTCTACAAGGGCCTGAACGTCGTCCAGAGACACCGTCCAGTGGCGAGGGTAGATAACCGTCAGATAGCTGCTGATCATCATGTAAAGCGTATCGCTCAGGGCCAGGGACGGGGTGTTGCAAGCGCGAATTTCGGCCGCCAGCGCATTGGCGGTCTGATTGATCTCGGACTGGCTGGCCGACATCGAGGCAAGATCCAACATGGCCGACGCGAAGAGGTCGGGATCAAGCAGGTGCCGGACATTTTCGCGTTGGTCCAGCAATGGCAGGAAAAACAGTGCATAGCCGCCGAAACCGATGGTTTCCTCGGTGCGATCCAGGGCGCGATCGGCTTCGTGGAGGATGGTTTCGTCGCTGACCAGAGTGGTGTCGCACAGGTATTCTCCGTGGCGTTCATAGATCGCGGGGTTCGCCGGATCGAGATCGACCCAATCCTCGAACAGGTCGGGAAGGTGTTTCTGGCTGGCGGGTGCGCCAAGGGCTTGAAGATAATGGGCCTCGGCCAAGAGCGGCGACATATAGCTGAGCGCATCGAAATCCTGCAGCATTTCGTCGGCCTGGACAAAGTGGTGGGCCATGCGCCGCCATGCTTCGCGGTGCAACGCCTCGGGCCATTGATCGGCGCGGCAGGCTTCGCCCAGGGCCAAGTGCGCCCGCGCAGCCAAAAGCGCAAGGATATGATTGTCGGGGGTCTGTCGCTGTGTGGCCAGGAAGTGGGACAGCTCGGTTTCCGCCGGTTTCAGATCGTTCATTTGGCTGAGGGGCATGTCGTCAATCAGCCCCTGAAGACCAGAAAGCGCCGTCTCAACTGCTACGTCATGATAGCGTAACCCGCCGGGTGTCGAGGCAAGGTCGGCCTCCCAGGCGGCGATCTGATCGGCAATTTCGGTCCATTCATCGGCCAACATCAGTCTTGCAATGTGCTGCGACACGGCAGCGCGTTCAACAAGGTCAGGATCGCGTTGTTCGATTGGCAAGCCGTCCGATACGGGCCGAGCCGCAACGGAGCTATTGGCCTTGCGCACCTTTCCAAGGCGCAGCGTGGCAAAAAGATCTGTCGTTTTTGTCCCAATTAGCTGGACAATGCCGGACAGGAGGGCGGAAATGTGCTGTGACGCCATTGTCTTCTCCGGGTTCTAATCGGAAATTGACCGGGCAATTCGGCAACTTTATGGCGTTTTCAGGTGGATATGGCCCAATTTCGCCGTGGAACCTCAACGTGCCCAGCTTGGAAGGCGACTGTTTTGCACAAGCGAGACGGTCGGGGCGTGGCGACCTCCGAGCGCGAGCGTGGCACGTTTCAGCACGTCGATGGCCTCGGACGAGGTCTCGGGCAGGGCCGAGGGGGAGATCGGCTCGCCAATGGTGAGGCGGAAGGGCTGACGGTCCTTGTTCAGCGTTTCGTAGAACAAGGTGATGTCGCGCAGGGTCGGGTGGATCAGGTCGAACAGGTAGAACAGGGCCGAATTGCGCGCGCGGATGTTCATGGGGATGACTGGCAGGTCGAACTTGCGCGCGATCATGGCGGCCGAGGCCATCCAGGGGCGTTCATAGAGTTTAAGACCCCGCCGTTTGGCCAGGCGGCCCGAGGGGAAGATCACGCCAAGGCGGCCCGCCTCGATGGCCTTGCGGGTATAGTCCATGGTTTCGCGGGTCTTGGCGCGTGTCCGTTTGTGCTCCTGCCATTCGACCGGGGCGATGAGGCTTTCGAACTGGGGCAGGATGCGCAGGATGTCGGAGTTCGCATAGATGAAGAGGTCTGGCCGGATCGGCGCGATGGCGTGGTGCAACATGATGCCGTCGGCAATGCCGGTCGGATGGTTGCAGACGATCAGCGCGGCACCCTGTCGGGGCAGGTTGTCCAGGCCGGTGACGGTGACGTCCTTGGCCAAAAGGCCGGCGACATGGCCCATGATCCGGTCGGTTGGCCAGTCGAGGTAGGTTTCGCCAAGGGCGACGGTGCGGTCATAGCCAAGGATCGTCATCAGGGATTTGCGCGCAAGCGAGGCGGTGGCCGTGTCCTTGAAAAGCCACGGCGCGCGCTCGGCGATCAGGGGGGCGAGTCGGTCTTTCATGGGCAGCACTGAATACGATTTTGGCAACAACCCTGTGACAGGGAGTATAGCAAATCATCGCGGGCGGCGCAGTCAAGGGCGGTCCGGCCAGCAAGTTCTGGCCGAGGTGATTGAGCTTATTGGCTTAACTTATTGAAGTCAGGCTGTTTCAGCGCCCGCCGGAGATGTCCAGGATGCTTCCGGTGACATAGGAGGCCTTATCGGAGAGAAGCCAGACGATGCCCTCGGCCACTTCCTCGGCGGTGCCGACGCGCTTCATCGGAACCTTCGGCGCCATGTTCTTGGCGCGGTCCGGCGTGCCGCCCTTTCCGTGAATCGGGGTCTCGATCAGGCCGGGGCGGATGGCGGTGACGCGGATGCCTTCGGTGGCAACCTCATCGGCAAGGCCCTTGGTGAAGGTGTCGATGGCACCTTTTGAAGCCGCGTAGTCGACGAACTCTCCGGCCGAGCCGATGCGGGCGGCGGCGGAAGAGATGTTGACGATGACGCCCCCGGCGCCTCCATGTGCGGTGCTCATGCGACGGACGGCCTGTCCGGCGCAGAGGATCGGACCGATCGTATTGGTGTCGAACATGCGGCGCAGGCGGTCGGGGTCCATTTGGTCGACGCGGGCGGCCACATCGACGATGCCGGCGTTGTTCACCAGCGCGTCGAGGCGGGGGAAGGCGGCGTCGAACTCGGCGAAGATGCGTTTGATTTGATCAGGGTCCGATACGTCGCCTTGCAGAAGAATGGCTTTCCGGCCAAGGGCTTCGACGTCGGCTTTCACGCTGTCCGCACCGGCCCTGTCGTTGCGATAGCCGATGGCCACGTCCCAGCCGTCGCGGGCGGCGAGACGGGCGGTCGCGGCACCGATGCCGGTCGAGGCACCGGTGATCAGAACAGTCTTGGTCATACGCTGTCTCCCAATATGCGGGTGGCGATTTCGGTCATGTCACGGCTGGGTTTGGTCGCAAGGATGCGGCGCAGCGCGTCCTGCATCATACCCTGCCGGTCCCCGTCATAGCGGGGCCAGGTTTCAAACGCCGTCGTCATTCGGGCGGCGGTTTGCGGGTTTACCGGGTCAAGCTTGATCAACCAGTCCGCCAGGAAAGCATAGCCGTCGCCGGAGGCATCATGAAAGCCTGCCGAGTTGCCGGTCAGCGCCCCGACCACGGCACGGAAACGGTTGGGGGTTTTCCAGTTGAAATCCGGGTGGTCGGTCAGCCTGCGTGCGGACAACACAGCCCCTGCCGGTTCGGCGTTGATGATCTGGGCCGAGAACCATTTGTCCAAGACGTTGGCATTGTTTTTCCAACGATCATAGAAGGTTGCGGTGGCGTCTTCGCCTTCTCCTTCGCGGATCAGGATGGCTAGGGCACCCAGGCTTTCGGTCATGTTGTCGGCGGCGTCGAACAGGGATTGAGCGCGGTGGACTTCGCCCGGATCGCCGTGGATCAAAAGCGACAGCGCCTTGAGCCGCAGCGCCCGTTTGCCTGCCGAAGTGGCATCGGGCGAATAGGCTCCGGCGATGTGCATAGCGTCGTAGAGGCGTTCAAGCGTGGGGCGAAGAGCGCGGCCGATTTCACACAGCACGCCGTCGCGGGCGCGGTGGATCGCCATCGGATCCGGGGTCTGTCCGGCATCGAACAGCGACTGGCTGATGTCATCGACTGAAGGCAGCGACAGGGCAAAAGCGCGGAAAGCCGGGTCGGTGGTCTCGTCGCCCGCGAGTTGGTCGAGCGCACCGAGGAAGGCGTCGGACGGGCCGCCAGTGCCCGTGACGCGGGCGATGAGTTCTTCCTTTGCAAGCTGGCGCCCGGCCTCCCACCGGTTGAAAGGGTCGGTGTCATGGGCGAGAAGCAGGAGGCGTTCGTCGCGGCTGGTCTGCCGGTCAAGAATGACGGGAGCCGAGAAGTTGCGCAGGATCGACGGGACGGGGCGGGCACCGAGGCCGTCGAACGAGAAACTCTGGCAGACCCCGGTCATGGTCAGTACCGTGGTCGGCACGACCTCGTCACCATTCGGGGACAGCAGGCCCGTCGCAATGGGGATGACCTGGGGGCGCTTGTCCGGCTGGCCTGGTGTGGGCGATGTATTCTGTTTGAAATGAAGGGTGTAGGTGCCGTCATTGAATTCATCCGTGACGGTCACTCGGGGTGTGCCGGATTGAGAGTACCAAAGGGCGAACTGGCCCAGGTCGGCACCAGTCGCGTCCTCAAACACCTTCAGCCAGTCTTCAATCGTGGCGGCGTCGCCGTCGTGCCGGTCGAAATAGAGGTCGAGCGCTTGTGCATAGCCGTCGTCGCCCACAAGGGCCTTGAGCATGCCGATAACCTCGGCACCCTTTTCATAGACCGTGGCGGTGTAGAAGTTGTTGATCTCCTGGTAGGCCTCGGGGCGGACAGGGTGCGAGAGGGGGCCGTTGTCCTCGCGGAACTGACGGGCACGAAGCATTTGCACGTCGTCGATGCGTTTGACCGCGTGGCTGCGCATGTCGCCCGAGAACTGTTGGTCGCGAAAGACGGTCAGCCCCTCTTTCAGGCAAAGCTGGAACCAGTCGCGGCAGGTAATGCGGTTGCCGGTCCAGTTGTGGAAATACTCGTGGGCGATAATGCCCTCGATGAACTCGTAATCCCGGTCGGTCGCCGTTTCGGGCGAGGCGAGGACGTATTTCGAGTTGAAGATGTTCAGGCCCTTGTTTTCCATCGCGCCGGCGTTGAAGTCGTCGACGGCAACAAGGTTGAAGACGTCGAGGTCATAGGCGCGGCCGTAGGTCGTCTCATCCCATTCCATCGAGCGTTTCAGGGCGTCGAGCGCGTAGGCGCAGCGGTCTTCGTCGCCGGGCCGCACCCATATGTTGAGTTCGACGTTTCGACCTTCTGAGGTGGTGTGCGAGCCGGAATGGGCGGTCAGGTCACCCGCGACGAGCGCAAAGAGGTAGGAAGGCTTTGGCCAGGGGTCGTGCCACTCGGCCCAGCCGTCGCCTGAGGCGGTCGGATTGCCGTTCGACAGCATCACGGGCTGATCGCTTTCGATGCGCACCGTGAAGGGCGCCATCACGTCGGGGCGGTCGGGGTAATAGGTGATACGACGAAACCCCTCGGCCTCGCACTGGGTGCAGTACATGCCGTTCGACATGTATAGACCTTCGAGGCGGGTGTTGGTTTTGGGCGAGATCTCGACCTCGCATTCCCAAAGAAACGGACCATCAGGGACAGGGACGATAAGGCCGGTCTCGCTGACGATGGGGTCGACCGGGTGGCCATCGATCATGGCGCGGATCAGCTGCAAATCCTCGCCGTCGAGACGGAAACGCTGGTCCGTCCTCTCAGGATTTGGGCGAAATGCGATCCGGGAAATCACTTTGGTTTCAGTTGGATGAAGCTGGAAGGTCAGGTGAACGCTGTCAACCAGCCAGGCCGGCGGGCGATAATCGGACAGGCGGATCGTTGGGTGAGGATGGTTTTTCATCTTTGACCTAGGGCAAGCAATTTTCACCTAGATAGGCATGGCCGTGACCGAGGCGCAATGACGGCGCATCAATTTGCATGGGCGGCCAAAAGCTCAAATCAGGGGACTGGCAGATTGCTTAACCCAAAGGCATCGGTAACCCTATGTGCATCAATTGCGGAAAAAATACACATGGCAATGTGCGCAAACATTGCTGTTTTTGCGGGTATCGGGCACGTATGTATCAAGAGACAAAACAAGGGCGCTTGGACTTATGGCGGTTGTCGGCATTATCGGAAACGCACATCTGCTGAACGATCAATACCCCGTGCACATCGGTGGGCAGATGAACAGCGAAGCGATCAGGCGCGTGTCTGGGGCACAGCCGTTGATCGTACCGTCCTGCCCGGACTTGATCGACTTTGCCGAGTTGCGGCGCGTGTGTGACGGGTTCTTGTTCACTGGCGGCCGCGCCAATGTCCACCCGGAAGAGTATGGGGAAGAAGAGACCGAGGCGCATGGCACTTTTGACCGGTCGCGCGACCGGGTCGCCCTGCGACTGATCCGCGAATGCGTCGACGAAGGACAGCCGATCCTGGCGATTTGTCGTGGCTTTCAGGAATTGAACGTGGCCATGGGCGGGTCACTCTACCCAGAAATTCGGGATCTGCCGGGGCGGATGAACCACAGGATGCCTCCCGACGGGACGATCGAGGAAAAGTTCGAATTGCGCCACGAGGTGATCCTGACCGAAGGGGGCGTTTTCCATAAGGTCTTTGGCGCATCCAAGGTGATGACCAACACGCTCCATGGGCAGGGGATCAAGGAAAAAGGCGAGCGGATTGTGATTGACGGCACCGCGCCCGATGGCACGCCCGAGGCAATTTACGTCGAAGGCGCGCCGGGCTTTGCTTTGGGCGTGCAGTGGCACCCTGAGTACAAGGCCTGGGACGATCCCGTCTCGCGGCCCCTGTTCGAGGCCTTTGGAGATGCGCTGCGCCGTTGGCGTGCTGGTGAACGGCCGGAACGCCTGAAGAGCGCGTAAACCTTTTATCAACTATGATCGGGCAAGTGGCGTGCCATGGGTTATGGCATCGTGACACCTCAGGATTTCTTTGCCGAGGTCTTCGGCAGTCGAGCGGCGCGTGACGGTGCGGTGGTGCGGCGCAAGGTGCGCGATGTTGAGCGTCTGGTCGGGCGAGACAGGTTCCTGGACGAAGTGCGACGCCGCGGGTTCTTTGCCGTCGAGAATGCCGGGCAGTTTGTGGTCTTTTGCAACGCTGAGCCGGTGCGGCGTGTGGTGTGACGATTTCCCACGGGGAAATCGAAAGGAAATCGACGCGATTTCCTGATTTCAGCGCCGGAAATCAGCGCGGAAAATGCGTCATTTTCCGCTTTCCTTGCGCCGTCGCTTGGGGTCACATGGTCCCATGAAACGTTCCGAGATCAATGAGATCATGTCCTCTGCGGACGACATGATGAAAAGCTTTGGCTTTACCCTTCCGCCCTTCGCATACTGGACGCCCGACGATTTTCGCGCCCGCGTTCTGGATGGGTCGGCCCGCCGGATTGCCGAGGCCCGCATGGGCTGGGACATCACCGACTATGGCCAGGGGGATTTCGATAGCCTCGGCTTGTTCCTTTTCACCCTGAGAAACGGCTTTCTTGCCGACCTCGAACGCGGGCGCGGCATGGTCTATGCCGAAAAGCTTTTGATCAGCCGGGATCAGCAGATCAGCCCGATGCACACCCATGTCATCAAATCCGAGGACATCATCAATCGGGGCGGCGCGACGCTTGTCATCGAGCTATTCGGCTCGGACGAGAGCGGGGCCTGTGATGAATCCCGTGGCGTGACGGTTCTGACCGACGGGCTTGAGCGGCAGGTTCCGCCGGGCGGAAGGCTGAAGCTGGCGCCGGGCGAGAGCATCACGCTGAATCCGGGTGACTGGCACGCTTTTTGGGGCGAAGGCGGTGACGTATTGATCGGTGAAGTCTCGACCGTAAACGACGACGAGACCGACAATATCTTTCGTGACCCCATTGGTCGGTTCGCCGAGATCGAGGAAGACGTCGCGCCAACGCATTTGCTGGTCAGTGACTATGACACCTGGTTCAAGCCGTAAGCAGGGCCCGGGCTGCCGAACCTTCCACACAGGCGCGAATAGCGGGGCCGTAGGAGCCGACGTCGCTGCGTAGTTTCGGAAACAGGCGGAACAGGTCTTCTCGTGTCGACGCAGGCAAGGTGTTCAACCGATCCCCGCCCGGATGGAAGCTTTCGCTTGGAGCGCCGTTTGCAATGACGACTTCGTGGCGGTCGAACATCAGGTGGACATAGGTGACCATGCCCCCAAATTCGACAGTTACCCGGCAGTCATCAACAAGCGATCGCGCTGTTGCAAGAACCTCGCTTTGCCCAAAGTGTTTGCGGGCTGCCGCGCCTTTCCAAATCATCTTGTGCCAGGGCGACACGCGCAGATCGTGATAGTTGCCGACGACACCTTTCGAAAACAGGATCGGGGCCAGTTGCCCAGAGGCACGGACAGTGTCGCGACCGATCCAGCGCAGCACCTGCGGACCGCGATCCAATGTCACGATTTCGTCGCCGGGGCGCAGCTTTTCAATTCTGCGCTCGCCTGATGGTGTTCGGATCAGCGTTCCTGCCGCAAAGCAGATAATCTTCTGGCAGGGGTCCCGAAGGCGTAGGGTATCCGTGATTTCGGACCCGGAACGTGCAGGGCGCGCGCCGCTGTTCGGTATACCATGGCCCACAGGGGCCACCTGTTCGCCTACAATCATATTCACACTACTCAGGAACGGCGAAGCGTTCCCCCCAGGTTTCTTTTTTCCCGTCCTGAAAGCTGGCAGCAAGCGGAAGAGATTCGATAAATTGACTTTGCCTTAGGATGTCGCATCCCGCAAGGGTTGCGGGCACTGCTGCACAAAACACAATATATAGGGGTGCCCACTAGCCCTCAGGTTGTTCGGGGGGATTGGCCGTTTCGGTCTGCTTGCCGCTGCGTCGCCTTCTGGTTTCCAAAGCTGCCCCTGCGGTAATTCTGCACAGGTCGAGTGGCTTGTATAAATGCCTACTGCTAAGTAGACAGCACACACTGCGGGCGCGTGCCCGACAAGAGAGCTAATCGGGGGGAATGCACCCATGAAGATCGGAGCGCCGAAAGAATCGGCGACAGGTGAAGCACGGGTGGCGATGACGCCGCAGAGTGCAAAGGACCTTCAGAAACTGGGTTATGAGTGTCTGATTCAGAAGGGAGCGGGGGAGGCCGCTGGTTTTGGCGATCAGGCCTATAAGGACGCTGGCGTATCGGTTGTAACCGGCGCGGCGGTCTGGAAAGACGCCGACGTGGTCGCCAAGGTGCAACCTCCGACCGAGACGGAAACCAAGAAACTGTCCGAAGGGCAGACTTTGATTTCGTTCTTCTACCCGGCGGCGAATGAAGCCCTGTTGGAAACTGCCAAGGGGCAGAAAGCCAACGTTATCGCGATGGACATGGTCCCCCGGATCAGCCGTGCGCAAAAGATGGACGCCCTGTCGTCCATGGCGAACATCGCCGGCTATCGCGCTGTTATCGAAGCAGGAAACAACTTTGGACGGTTCTTTACCGGTCAGGTGACTGCCGCCGGTAAGGTGCCGCCTGCCAAGGTTCTGATCGTCGGTGCCGGTGTGGCCGGTCTGGCCGCCATCGGGACGGCAACGTCCCTTGGTGCGATCACCTACGCCTTCGACGTGCGTCCCGAAGTGGCTGAACAGATCGAGTCGATGGGGGCTGAATTCGTCTATCTCGATTTCGAGGAAGAGCAGACCGACGGCGCCTCCACGGGTGGTTATGCCGCCCCGTCTTCCCCTGAGTTCCGGGAAAAGCAGCTTGAGAAATTCCGCGAGCTGGCGCCCGAGATCGACATCGTCATCACCACCGCCCTGATCCCGAACCGCGATGCGCCGGTTCTGTGGACAAAGGACATGGTCGAGATGATGAAGCCGGGCAGCGTGATCGTTGACCTTGCCGCCGAGCGCGGCGGCAACTGCGAGCTGACCGAGAAAGACCAGAAAATCGTGACAGACAATGGGGTTACCATCGTCGGTTACACTGATTTCCCGTCCCGTATGGCGGCGCAGTCCTCGCTTCTCTACTCGACCAACATCCGTCACATGATGACTGACCTGACGCCCGAGAAAGACGGGCAGGTCGTGCACAACATGGAAGACGATGTGATCCGCGGCGCGACCGTGACCCATGAGGGTGAGATCACCTGGCCGCCCCCGCCGCCGAAAGTGGCCGCAATTGCCGCTCAGCCCAAGGCCGAAAAGCCGAAAGAGCTGACGCCGGAAGAAAAGCGCGCCCAGGAGATCGCCGCATTCAAAGAGGCGACCAAGCGGCAGGTGTCGCTGTTGGTTGCCGGTGGTGCGATCATGCTTTTGATCGGGGCCTATGCGCCTGCAAGTTTCATGAGCCACTTTATCGTGTTTGCGCTGGCCTGTTTCGTCGGTTTCCAGGTGATCTGGAACGTCAGCCACGCGCTTCATACGCCGCTGATGGCGGTGACGAATGCGATTTCGGGCATCATCGTCGTGGGGGCTTTGTTGCAGATCGGGTCGGGCAACTGGCTTGTTGTACTGCTCAGTTTCATCGGCGTCCTAATCGCGTCGATCAACATCGTTGGTGGCTTCCAGGTGACACGCCGGATGCTTGCCATGTTCCAGAAGTCGTAAGGGGAGGCTGAGCTATGCTGTCCAACGGACTTGTCTCTGCCGCCTATATCGCGGCTTCGGTTCTGTTCATCCTGTCGCTTGGCGGGCTGTCGAACCAGGAAAGCGCCAAGCGCGCCGTCTGGTACGGCATCGCAGGTATGGCGATTGCGGTCGTGGCGACCATTCTTGCGCCGGGTGTGCAGAACATCGCCCTGATCATCGTGGCCGTCGCGGCCGGTGCCTTTGCGGGTCAATACGTGGCTGGCAAGGTGCAGATGACCGAGATGCCGCAGCTTGTTGCGGCTCTGCACTCCTTCGTGGGTCTGGCGGCCGTGTTTATCGGGCTGAACGCCGATATCATGCTGGGCGCGGTCAGCGAACTGCGCGACGCAGGCACCGCCTTGAAAGATGCCGACCTGACCGCCTTTGGTGAGAAACTGTGGAAGAAGGACACGACCGAGGTTGCGATCCTGAAGGTTGAGGTGTTCCTGGGTATCTTCATCGGTGCAATCACCTTCACCGGCTCGATTGTTGCCTTTGGCAAACTGGCGGGCAAGGTTGACGGAAAGCCGAAAAAGCTGGCCCTGCCGACGCCGGAAAATGCCATTCCGTTCATCTCGGGTCACTGGCTGAACGCCATCTCGCTGGCGGTCTGCATCATCCTGGGGCTGATGTATTTCTCGGGCGCGGGCATCTGGACGATGGTCCTCGTGACGCTGATCGCAGGCTTCATCGGCTGGCACCTGATCATGGGCATCGGCGGCGCGGACATGCCCGTCGTTGTCTCGATGCTGAACAGCTATTCCGGCTGGGCGGCAGCGGCCATCGGCTTTACGCTTGGCAATGACCTGTTGATCGTGACCGGCGCGCTGGTCGGTTCGTCCGGTGCCATCCTGTCCTACATCATGTGTAAGGCGATGAACCGTCACTTCGTGTCGGTGATCCTTGGTGGCTTTGGTGGCGACGGTGGCCCCGCGATGGAGGTTGAGGGCGAACAGATTGCCATCGACGCCGATGGGGTGGCTGCCGCGCTGAACGATGCGGATAGCATCGTCATCATCCCTGGCTATGGAATGGCCGTGGCGCAAGCACAGCAGTCGGTCAGCGAACTGGTTCGCAAGCTGCGCGCGCAGGGCAAAGTGGTGCGCTTTGCCATTCACCCGGTTGCAGGCCGTTTGCCGGGCCACATGAACGTGCTTCTGGCCGAGGCCAAGGTGCCTTATGACATCGTGCTTGAGATGGACGAGATCAACGACGACTTCCCGGATACGGACGTCGCCATCGTCATCGGCTCGAACGACATCGTGAACCCTGCGGCGCAGGATGATCCGAACAGCCCGATTGCCGGGATGCCGGTTCTTGAGTGCTGGAAAGCCAAGCAGGTGTTCGTCTCGAAGCGCGGACAGGGCACGGGATACTCGGGCATCGAGAACCCCTTGTTCTATAAAGAGAACACGCGGATGTTCTACGGCGACGCCAAGGCGTCCTTGGACAACCTGTTGCCCAAGATCGACTGATGAGACAGGCCTATTTAGGTCCGAACCGGCGGCAAGTCCTTGGCGGGCTTGCCGCCGTTTCTTTTGCGCGACCTTCATTTGCGGCAGTGCCAGAGTTGGTGGCCGCGCAGACCGCCGTTCAGCTTGCGCCCGAGGGCTATGCGCCGACGCCGGTCTGGGCCTTTGGCGGGCAAGTGCCCGGGCCTGTCTTGCGGGCGGGTCAGGGCACGCGGATGCAACAGAGAGTGGTCAACAACCTGGACGCGCCGACCTCGGTGCATTGGCACGGGATCCGGTTGGAAAACGCGATGGATGGCGTGGCCGGACTGACCCAACAGGCAATCGCGCCGGGAGAGAGTTTCGACTACGACTTCCGGCTGCCGGATGCGGGCACCTATTGGTACCACTCGCACAACAGGTCGTTCGAACAGGTGGCGCGCGGGCTCCTTGGTCCGTTGATCGTTGATGAGGCCGACCCGCCCGAGGTCGATTTCGACGAGGTCCTGATGCTGGACGATTGGCGGTTCGCGCAGGATGCAACGCTGATGGAGGGTTTCGGGGCGTTGATGGACGCGTCGCACGCCGGGCGCATCGGGAACTGGGTGACAGTGAATGGTCGGGGCGCCTGGAGCAAACCCATGCCACGGGGCGCGAGGGTCCGGCTGAGGCTGATCAACGGGGCAAATGCGCGGGTATTCCAGTTGCGTCTTGCCGGCATGAGGGCGGCGGTCGTCGCCTTTGACGGAATGCCGGTGGATATGCCGCAGGAAACGGATACGGTCGCTTTGGCCCCGGCGCAGAGGGTCGATCTGATCGCGGACATCGTGGCTGACGAGGGCGAAGAGGCTTTGATCCTGTCACGAGAGCGCGACGGCGATTATGCCGTCGCCAGTTTCCCGGTTGAGGCCGGGCAGGAGCCGCGCAGCACAGAGTTCCCGACTTTGCCGCCCAACCCTGTTTCTTTGCCTGACATGCCATCGATCCTTGGGGCCACGATGCACGAGATGCGGCTCGAAGGCGGCGCCATGCGGGGGATCGCATCGGCAATGCATCAGGGCGAAGAATTGGATGGCCGGTCACTGGCCGAGCGCGGCATGGTTTGGGCCCTGAGCGGTGTGGCGGGGATGCCAGAGGCACCTTACCTTGAAGTCGCGCGGGGCGAAACGGTTCGGATTGGGCTTACCAACGACACGGCCTGGCCGCATGGGATGCACCTGCACGGCCATCATTTCCTGGAGTTCGCAGGTGCCCCCGCCGCGGATGCCCCATCCCGCCTGCGCGACACGACTTTGCTTGGTCCCGGCGAACGCCGCGAGATCGCCTTTGTCGCCGACAACCCGGGGGACTGGCTGATCCATTGTCACATGCTTGAACACGCTGCCAGCGGCATGATGACCTGGATCAGGGTGACCTGAGACCTAGGCGTCGCGCCATTCTCCCGGCTGCAAGCCGTCAAGCGTCCACTCTCCGACCTGCCAGCGCACAAGCCTGAGGCAGGGAAAACCGATCGCGGCGCACATGCGGCGGACCTGTCGGTTGCGGCCCTCGGTCAGGGTGACTTCGATCCAGCGGTCGGGGATGGACTTGCGGACCCGCACCGGCGGGTCCCGGTCCCAGATCGCAGGCGGGTCGATCAGGCGCGCCTGCGCCGGACGGGTGGGGCCGTCTTTCAGCGTCAAACCGGTGCGCAGCGGGGCGAGGTTGGCATCGGTGGGGTCGCCTTCGACCTGAGCGAGGTAGGTTTTATGGGTCTTGGCCTTGGGCGAGGCGATGCGCGCCTGCAATCGCCCGTCGTCGGTCAAAACCAAAAGCCCTTCGCTGTCGCGGTCAAGGCGTCCGGCGGCATACACCCCCTTTGGCAGATCGAAGCCCGAAAGGGTCGGGCGGGGCGAGGGGGATTTCTCGTCCGTGAACTGACTGAGAACGCCCATGGGCTTGTTGAACAGGATAACGCGGGTCATGGGCTGGTCTTAGCAGGGCGCGTGGGTCTTGTCCTGCGGTCCGTGCCCAAATGCTAACGGCGCGCCAGAAAGGCACCGATACCGATGGTCACCGCGCCTCCAAGGGTCAGCGGGTCCATGAGGAACGCCAAGACATGCTGTGCAGCGCCGAGGACGAACAGTGTCCCATCAGCATCCCGCGCGGCCTTCATCGCGGCCAACAATCCATATGCCAACAGCACCGCCCCGGTGGCGAGAAACACCGTGGGAAGGTTGCGACCTGCCAATACGTTTGAGGCCGGAGGACGGCTCAAGGATCGGCCCGTGATCAAGAGAATCGTCACCAACGCTCCGGTCGGGATCGCGCCAAAGAGAATCCATAGGCCGAGGATGGTCTCCGCCTGCTCGCTTCGTTGAACGACATAGTAGATGAACAGGCCAATTGGGATGGTGACCAGAAGCCAGGCCGACCACACCATGAGATGTCCGTAAAAGATTCGAATACCCTGCATAGTTTGAGTGGGTTAGCTGGAAGATATGGCGAGGTTTGTGGTTGTCAGAACGAAAATTCGGTGTCTGAAATGTGAGGTCTTTGTGCATCAATCGCGATGCCGCCCGAAAAAATCTCTGCCGCGATGCCTGCACCAAATTATTTTCTTGAACGACTCAATCGAATGCCCCATATGCCCGCTCAAGACGCCAACGCACGCGCCTCTGGCCGGCATCGAAAACGCCCGTGTTTACGTAGCGACGGTAACGTCTCCCTTGGAAGTGAGCGGTCATATATGGCCGGGTCTATTGGAGATGACCATGACGATGCACCACGTTGGCCTGCCGGCCTCCGAGTCTTTTTCGCGCGCCGAAGCCTTCGCTAAAGCCCATGTCTTTGACCGTCCGACGCTTGTTCTGGACGTTGATCGGGTCGAGCATAACTTTCTGGCCCTTCAGGCCGGTCTGGGCGATGCACACATCCACTACGCGGTAAAAGCGAACCCTGCGAAAGAGATTATCGAGCGTCTTGTGCACCTTGGTGGCCACTTCGATGCTGCCTCGCGCGGTGAGATCGAGCTTTGCCTCAGCCAGGGCGCCCGCCCTGACCAGATCAGCTTTGGCAACACGATCAAACGCGCGTCGGACATTGCATTCGCCTATGACGCCGGTTTGCGCCTATTCGCTGCCGACGCCGAGGAAGAACTCGTCAAGATCGCCGAGCACGCGCCGGGTGTTGGCGTTTACATCCGCCTGATCGTGGAAAACAGCCAGGCCGACTGGCCGCTGAGCCGCAAGTTCGGCTGCCACGGCGAAATGGCATTGGACCTCGTGGCACGCGCGAAAGAACTGGGCCTGAACCCGGTCGGTTTCTCGTTCCACGTCGGTTCGCAGACCCGTCACGCAGAGATGTGGGGTCCGGTTCTTGACCAGGTGGCCGCCGTTTGGCAGGCCGCGAAGGAGGCTGGTCACGAACTGTCTTTGTTGAACATCGGTGGCGGTTTCCCGGCGTTCTATGGCGAGGCCGTTGAGCCTGCGACCGCCTATGCGGCCGGTGTCATGGCCCAGGTGCGCGCCTGTTTCGGCGACGTCAACGTCATGGCCGAGCCGGGCCGTGGCATGGTGGCCGACGCCGGTGCAATTGCCGCCGAAATCCTGCTGGTCAGCCGCAAGGCCGACAACGAGATGCACCGCTGGGTGTACCTCGACATCGGCAAGTTCTCGGGCCTGGCCGAAACCATGGACGAAGCGATCCGCTATCAGTTCGTCACCATGCGCGACGGCGATGCCATGGGTCCGTGCATCCTGGCCGGTCCTTCCTGCGATAGCGCCGACGTTCTTTACGAGAAACGTCCGATCTCGCTGCCCGTGACGCTCAAGGCCGGTGACAAGGTGGTGATCCGCAACTGCGGCGCCTACACCTCGTCTTATTCGTCGGTCGGCTTCAACGGCTTTCCGCCGCTGGACGTGGTCGTGATCTAAAACATTCACGACTTGATATATATCAAGGGAACCCCCACCTGATCTTTGTATTCATGTTTTGGAATATAAAGAATCGGAGGCTCCCATGGCCGCTCAAACATCTGTCGCAGAGACACGTTATTCGCCGCTCTACTTCCTGTCCTCGGTCGGGGCAGGGGGATTGGCGGTCACGTTCTTCATTTACCTTATGTTCTGGGTGCCGCACCCGGGCCAGCCTGTGCCGGTGTTTGAAGACATCGCATCGGCATTTGCGACCGGAGGAGCACCCTTACAGTTTGCCATTGCCGTGGCCCTTGCCGGAATTGCCTGGTTCGCATGGAAGAACTTGTCGGGTCTGGTTTGGAACCTGCGCCGCCTGAAGCAGTTTCGCGCCAGCGAGGCCGGACAGGCCCATGCCAACACCAACGCGGCAACCCAATTGATGGCCATGCCCTTGGCCCTGGCCATGAGCATCAACGTCGCATTTATCCTGGGACTGGTCTTCGTGCCGGGGCTGTGGAGTATCGTTGAATACCTATTCCCCTTGGCCTTGATCGCGTTTCTGGCCGTCGGGGTGCTGGCTTTTCGGCAATTGGGCGGCTTTCTTGGGCGCGTTCTTTCGGGTGGCGGCGGCTTTGACTGCAAGGCAAACAACTCCTTTGCGCAGCTTCTTCCCGCCTTCACACTGTCGATGATCGGTGTTGGCCTCGCGGCTCCCGGCGCAATGAGTGCCACGCCCACCATCGCTGGGATCAGTGTTGTCCTGTCGGGCTTTTTCCTCGTCGCCTCACTGACCATTGCCGCCATCGCCATGGTCCTTGGCATCCGCTCGATGATGGAGAACGGCGTCGCGCTTGAGGCAGCGCCGACCCTCCTGATCATCCTGCCGCTGGTGACGGTCCTGTCGATCCTGCTGATGCGTCAGTGGCACGGGTTGCACGTCCACTTTGACGGCCACACCAATGCGGCTGACACGCTGGTCTTCCTCAGCCGGATGGTCTCGCTGCAACTGGTCTTTGCGCTCTTTGGTCTGACGGTGCTGGCGCGGATCGGATACTGGAAGTCCTTCGTGTTCGGACAGGGGACCTCGGCTGGTTCCTATGCGCTGGTCTGCCCCGGTGTCGCCTTCTCGGTCCTGATGCACTTTTGGATCAACAAGGGACTGGTAGCGGCGGGGCTGATTGCCAAGTTCGGGCCAGCCTATTGGGGTTTCACGGCAATCGCCGTGGCCGCGCAACTTGTCATGATCGTCCTGGTAATCCGGCTGAATAAACAGAATTTCGGGCGCTCCTCGTCCGAGATGGCGGGGGTTGCCGCTGAGTAAGCCCGACCCTTGCGTGTGTGTGGACGGCTCTGCCCTGGGTGGCAGGGCCGTTTTCATTGCGCCCGGCGTTCGTTTTCGTACAATCTGTCGCCATGAAAAAGCCGAATGAAACGCCGCTGGCGCAAAGCCTGCCTGCCACTGTTCCCTTTGTTGGGCCCGAAGCAATCGAACGTCAGACAGGCCGTCTGTTCAAGTCGCGCCTTGGCGCGAACGAAAGCGTCTTTGGTCCGTCGCCAAAAGCCATCGAAGCCATGCATGCGGCGGCGTCAGAGGCGTGGATGTACGGCGATCCTGAAAGTCACGACCTGCGACAGGCACTGTCCGATTATCTGGGCATAGCACCCGATGAAGTCGTCGTGGGCGAGGGCATCGATAGCCTGCTGGGCTATGTCGTGCGTCTTTTTGTCGGGGCAGGCGATCGTGTCGTCACCTCGGACGGGGCCTATCCGACTTTCAACTATCACGTGGCCGGGTTCGGTGGGGAATTGATAAAGGTGCCCTACCGAGACGACAGGGAAGACCCCGAGGCGTTGCTGGCAGCAGCGCGCGCCCATGGCGCGAAGATGATCTATCTTGCCAACCCGGACAATCCGATGGGGTCCTGGCACCCGGCCGGTGTGATCGAGGACATGATTGCCGATTTGCCCGAGGATTGTCTTTTGGTTCTGGACGAAGCCTATGTCGAATTCGCACCGGACGACGCGGTCCCAAAGATCGACACTTCGGACCCGCGCCTTGTGCGGATGCGGACCTTTTCCAAGGCTCACGGCATGGCGGGGATACGCGTTGGTTATGCTTTCGGTGCGCGTGAAGTGATCCGCAGCTTCGAAAAAATACGCAACCACTTCGGGATGAGCCGGGTTAGCCAGGCGGCGGCGCTGGCGTCGTTGAAAGATCGCGATTGGATTGACGAGGTGTGCACGCTTGTCACCAAGGCGCGGGACAGGATTGCCGGGATCGCCCGTGCCAACGGGTTGGAGCCGCTGCCGTCGGCGACGAATTTCGTGACCATCGATTGCGGGCAAGACGCCGATTTTGCCAAGTCTGTTCTGGACCAGTTGGTTGCAAGAGATGTTTTCGTGCGGATGCCTTTCGCGTCTCCGGGCAATCGCTGCATTCGTATCAGCGCAGGCAGGCCGACAGACCTTGATCTCTTCGAGACCACCTTGCCCCTGGCGCTGGCTGCTGCGCGGCAGGGCTGACGTCACGTTCACGCAGGTTTTTATTCGCCTTTAACGGAATTCCGCCTAACATTTGCGAGGATTGGCCAAGGTGGAGCGTTTGACATGATGGTCGAAAATTACACGAATGCTTTTCTGGTATCCTTTGGTGTGCTGGTGTTCATGGTGCTTTGCACGATCTGGGTTATCTGGGGGCTGGTGGTTGCCGGATTGGTCAGTTGGGTTGCCGACAGGCTGATCACAGTGGATTTCCGCAAAACAGGTTCGAACTGACGCCGCAAAACGGCAGGTCGCCCGGTACGGTTTCCGCGTCGCAAACCGGCGGCTCAGGCGGACGCTGCAATGACCTCGGCTGCCTTGACCACGCCGCCCGGCGCATGGGGCAGGTCGACAGCCTTCAGCCCGGCCTCGATCGTTGCCAGTGCACCCAGTATCATCTGCGCGTTGACGTGCCCCATATGGCCGATCCGGAAATAGTTGTGCCATTCAGGGTCGTTTGGTTCGGCCATGCCCAAACCGATCCCAAGGGTCAGCCCGGCCTTTGTCTCGCACCATTTCCTCAGCGCGGTGGCCTTGTTCGACCCGGCGCGAATGGCGGTCACCGAATGCGCGCGCAGCGCGGGATCGGCAATGTTCAATTCAAGCGGACCCGCGCTGCCCCAGTGGTCGAACGCTGCCCAAATCGCACGTGCCAAAACGCCGTGGCGATGCCAGATCGCCTCCAGCCCTTCTTCTTCAATCATCATCAGGGCCTCGCGAAGCCCATAGATATGATGGGTCGGAGCCGTGCCACAGAAGTATTCGTAAAAGTATTCAGGGTCCGTGCGCTTGCGCCAATCCCAATAATATGTCGCGCAATTGGCTGTTTCGCGGGCCTGGTCGGCATTGTTGCTGTAAAACAAAAAGGCCACGCCCGGCGGTGTCATCAGCCCTTTCTGCGACCCGGCCATCACAACATCCACCCCCCAGGCATCCATCTCGAATCGGTCGCAGCCAAGCGAAGCCATGCAGTCGACCATGAACAAGGCCGGATGTTCGGCGGCGTCGATGGCGGCCCTCAGCGCGGGAATATCGCTGCGCAGGGATGTTGCGGTGTCCGTCTGAACCGCCAGCACGGCCTTATAGCGACCGTCGGCATCGGCTCTCAGTTTCTCGGTCACCTCGGCAGGATCGATCGGTGTGCGCTTGCCATAGTCGAGAATATCGGTCTCTACCCCGAGACTGCGCGCAATCTCGGCCCAGCCGAGGGCAAACCGGCCCGTGGCCAGAACCAGAACACGGTCGCCGCGTGACAGCGTATTTGCCAGGGAAGCTTCCCAGGCGCCGTGGCCGTTGGTGATATATATGGCGGCGTTCTGCGTCGTGCGCGCCACGGATTTCAGGCGCGAGACCAGGTCGGGCATCATCTCGGGAAGCTCGCCTTCGTAGATGTTCGGCGCAGATCTATGCATCGCGCGCAATACCCGTTCTGGCATGACCGACGGTCCGGGAATGGCGAGATAGGCTGCACCTTTGGCAAGAGACATGAGGCTTGGCTTTCCTTGTCGAGACACCAAGGCTTAAATCCCCCCAGAAAGCGCGTCAATCCAAAGCACGCTGGCGCTTGTGCGCCGGGCGTGGTCGAGTTAGCTAGAGGCCTCAGGCGGCCCGGAAAATAGACACGTGACCGACAAGACTTCAGACGGGATGACATACACGGGCAGCGCCGCGAAAACGACGTTGATCCGCTGGGTATGGGGCGACTATCTCAAGCCCCATTGGCGCGGAATCCTCTTCGCCATGTTCCTGATGGCCATCGAAGGCCTGATGCTGGGGGCAATCAGTTACATCGTGCAGCCGATGTTCGACGAGGTCTTCATCGCCAAGGATCGCAATGCGGTCTTCTGGGTCGCGGCGGCGTTTGCGGGTATCTTCGTGCTGCGGGCCTGTGCCGATTTTGGGCATCGCGTGGTGATGAATGGTGTGGGCCTGAAAATCATCACCTCAATGCAGCGCGACATGGTGCGTCATCTTTTGACCTTGGACAGTGCCTATTTCCAGACCAATTCGCCGGGGACGCTGATCGAAAAGGTGCGCGGCGATACCACCGTTGCCAATCAGATCTGGATGCAGGTCTTGGGCACAGCCTGGCGGGAAGTCATCACCATCGGCGCCCTTTTGGCTGTCGCCATTTCCGTCGACTGGCGTTGGACCGTCGTGGCGGTTGCCGGTGTGCCTTTGTTGCTGGTGCCGATCCTGATCATGCAGCGCTATGTGCGCAAGAAAACATATGCCGCGCGAGAGGCGGCCGCGCGACTGTCAACACGGCTGGACGAGATTTTTCATGGCGTGAACACGATCAAGCTGAACAACTCCGAAGTCTATGAGGCGCGCAAATTCGAAGGCGTGATGAGCCATTATCTTCTGCAGGAAATGAAAGCACGCATCGGTCGCGCCGGGGTCCCTTCGGCGATGGACCTGGTTGCGGCCATCGGGTTTTCGGGGGTGGTTTGGTACGGCGGAAACGAAATCATCGACGGCAAGAAGTCGGTCGGCGAATTCATGTCGTTCTTTACCGCCATGGCGATGTTGTTCGAACCCTTGCGCAAACTGGCAAATATTTCGGCGGCATGGCAGTCTGCGCGCGCCAGCCTGGAACGTATCCAGGAAGTCTTTCAGGTCGGTCCGACCATATTGTCACCGGCATCGCCCAGGGCGGTCGCCGCGCCCGAGAAGGCCGATGTCGAGTTTCGGGATTTGGGTGTCGTTTATGGCGGCGAGCCCGCGTTGCGCGGAGCGACGTTCACGGCAAAGGCCGGCGAGACAACAGCATTGGTTGGTGCTTCGGGGGCCGGAAAATCGACAATATTCAATGTGCTGACCCGATTGGTGGACGCATCGTCCGGGTCGGTTCAGGTCGGCGGTCTGGAAACCAACACGCTTGATCTGGCGCAATTGCGCGGCCTGTTTTCTGTCGTGACTCAAGAAGCGCCGATGTTCGATGAAAGCCTGCGGGACAACATCGTTCTCGGCAGTGCAAACGCCGGTGACGATGCGATCGCAAATGCGTTGGAAGCCGCTCATTTGGGGGACTTTGTAGCCGGGTTGCCGCAGGGTTTGGAGACACCTGTGGGGCCGCGCGGGTCGATGTTGTCGGGTGGGCAGAAACAGCGTGTGGCCATAGCGCGGGCAGTCCTGAGGGATGCGCCGATCCTATTGCTGGACGAGGCGACATCGGCTTTGGACGCGGAAAGCGAAGTCAAGGTCCAAGAGGCATTGGATCGTTTGTCAAAGGGACGCACGACCTTGGTCATCGCGCACCGTTTGTCGACCATTCGCAACGCCGACAAGATCGTTGTCATGGAACAGGGCCGCGTGGTCGACCAGGGTACCCATGATGAATTGCTGGCCCGCGACGGCGCCTATGCGCGTTTGCACCAGTTACAATTCAGCGAGACTTGAGCTTGCGCTCATATCGTTTGGCAAGGCGTTCGGGGCTGACACCCAGAAAATAGCGTGCCAGCGTGCCGATGTTCCAAATGACACGTCGTGCCCAGCCCTCGGTCTGATAGCGGGTTGCCGATGTCGTAATCTCGGCCCGAAGCGGAACCAGCCTGCGACGCAATCGCCGGGCAAGCGCCACGTCTTCCATCAACGGCAGTTCCGGAAAACCACCCACCTGTTTCAGCGTGCGTCGCGAGATCAAAAGCCCTTGGTCACCATAGGGCAGGCCGAGAATCCGCGCGCGCAGGTTTGCCCCTTTTGCGACCAGTGACGGTGCCGGGCCGGTTGCGTCAAACCTCAACTGGAACCAGCCCGCCTTGCCTGTCGCATGCTCCATGTGACGGCGGGCTTCCATAACCCAATTTTCCGACAGGCAGGAATCGGCATGCAGTATCAACAGCCAGGGTGCTTCGGCCATCGCAATCGCACGCGCGATCTGTCCTCCGCGCCCGCGGTCCCCTTTGATCAATTCGGCCCCCAATTCGCGGGCCACCAGTTCGATTCCGTCCCCAGAGCCTCCGTCCGACAAGATCATCTCGTGGATCAATCCGTCGGTTAGCCCGGCCAGCAACGTGTCAGCCAGAACCGGCAACTGACCGGTGGCGTTCAAGGTTGGGACGATCACGGAAATCGGTGCGGTCATGGGGTGCAGTGCGCTGAGCTTCGGCCTATATATGTGGCAAATGCCATGGAGAGCCCCGCATGACCAGTCGCAAGGTGTATCGTATTTCCGGTGCGGACCGGGAAGAGTTCTTGCAGAACCTTGTGACCAACGAAGTCTCGGGGGTTGCTGATGGCATCGTCTGGGCCGCCTTGTTGACCCCTCAGGGCAAATACCTGGCGGATTTTTTCCTTGTCGGTGATGGTGACAGCATTCTTTTGGATGTGGCCGAACCTTTGGCGATCGGGCTGATTCAGCGGTTGTCCATGTATCGCTTGCGGGCGGATGTGACGATTGAAGAAACCGATATCAAGGTGGCGCGCGGCCTTGGCGAAGCTCCGAACGGGGCTTTTGCCGATCCGCGCGAGGCGTCGCTCGGTTGGCGGGCCTACGACGGTCGCGGCACAGAGACGGCTGATTGGGACGCCGTGCGGATTGCGGCGGGTGTCCCGGAAAGCGGTGTGGAACTGATCCCCAATGACTCTTACCCCCTGGAAATGGGGTTCGAGCGGTTGAATGGCGTTGATTTCCGCAAAGGGTGCTATGTCGGCCAAGAGGTCACGGCGCGCATGAAACACAAGACGACCCTGCGGAAAGGGTTGTTCCAAGTTGCTGTTGGCGGCGCTGCCCCGATCGGAACCGAGATCACCAATTCGGCAGGCAAAACCGTTGGAACCCTATACGCTCAGGCGGGCGGTCTCGGTTTGGCCTATCTGCGATTGGACCGCGTGGACGGTTCCATGCAGGCCGGTGACGCGACAGTCGAGATGATCGAAACCACCTAAGCTTGACGTGCGGCTTTTGCGGACTTGGTCGCCAGGTCCAGAAAGTGTTTTTGTTCGTCTTGGGTCAAACCGGCCAATATGTCAGCTTGCAGGTCTTCGACAATCGGGGTGACCTGGTCCAAGAGTATCCGCCCTTTTTCTGAAACATTCACCACCCGGGCACGCCGATCCTTTTGGCTGACCGTGCGCTGCAAAAGCCCTTTGTTTTCCAGCCGGTCGACGACCCCTCCGATCGTGGCGCGGTCATAGGCGATCAGGTTGGCCAAGGTCGCCTGGTCGATGCCAGGATGACTTTGAAGTGTGTCGAGCGCGGCGAATTGCACGGGCGTGAGGTCAATACCAGCCGCTTTCATGCGATCTTGAAATATCGCGGTCGAAATCTGGTGCAATCGCCGGATCAGGTGACCCGGCATGAGATAGAGATTTGGCATTGCGGCTCCTTCGCGGGGGCAGGATAGCCGGGCGGGGCGCGTTGACAAGTGTGCGTATGATAAGCATGCTTAGTAAAGAAAAAAGGGAGTGTCGTCATGTCGGAACCGTTGGGAACACTGGAGGAATTACCAGAGGAGTATCGCAACGACATGGCCGCGGCCGGAGTCGCGCCGCTTTGGCCAATGATGCGCAACGTTCTGCCGCATGATGCGCCACGCCCGATGACCAGGCCGGGGCATTGGTCGTACAAGGCCCTGCGCCCGCTGTTGTTGAAGGCGGGAGAGCTGACACCCGTCGAAAAGGCCGAACGTCGGGTTCTGGTGCTGTCCGATCCGGGCCGTGGCACCGGGGCGATGCAGGCAACATCCTCGATCTATCTTGGGATGCAGCTGTTGTTGCCCGGCGAAACGGCTCCTGCTCATGTACATACGCCCTCTGCCGTGCGGATTGTCGTCGAAGGCACCGGCGGGTTCACAGTTGTCGACGGCGAACGCCTGCCAATGGAGGAAGGCGATCTGGTTTTGACACCCGGTGGCGAGTGGCACGATCATGGTCATGACGGCGACGACCCCGTGGTTTGGCTGGATGCGTTGGACCTGCCTCTGTTTGTTTATCTGGAAGGGTCATACGCTGTTGAAGGCCCCCTTCAGGCGCAGCGCAATCGCCCGGATGCCAGTCAGGTCGAATACCTGTCCTCCGGTCTTGCCCCCAGCCGTAGTGCGGGGCAGGCGCGACGTTACCCGATGATGCGCTATCCCTGGACGCGGACCGAGGCTGCCTTGCGCGAAATGGCCGCTTTCGCTTCGGACGGGCTGGCCGAATTGGATTACGTGAACCCGGAAACCGGCGCCGATGTATTGCCAACCATGGGGTTCACAGCGATGTTCCTGGCAAAGGGGCAGGTGGCCGAACCGCCGCTTCGGTCAAGCTCGGCGGCCTTTCACGTGGTCAAGGGGCAGGGGCGCACAACCGTTGGAGATCAGGTCATCGACTGGACGGCCAAGGATACGTTTACAGCTCCGGTCTTTGCGCCGATCCGTCATGAAGCCACCGAAGATGCCTTTGTCGTGCGCGTCCATGATCGGCCGCTTCAGGAAAAACTGGGCTATTACGAAGAACGCGCCCGTTAGAGCGACCAGTTATCGCTGACCTGGGACAACATCTCGATAAATGACTGCTGAACCGACGTCGGTACCCAGCCTTGCCGTTTTGTGTACCCGATCGGACGGTGCGCATCCTGCAATGCGACAGGAAGTTCGAACATAAGCCCGGTGCGCACTTCGGTCGCGACCTGGTTGCGCGAGATGATGGTCAGGCGCTGGCCGGATTCCAAAAGCCCCCGCACCATCACCATTGAACTGGTCTCGACCAACCCGTTTTGAGCGGCCTCGGCAACATCTGGCATCGCGCCTTCGAAATACCGGCGGGTCGGTGCCCCGGTCGGCGGCAAGACCCAGCGATATTTCTTCAGCAGGTCGAACGGAACATCCTCCGAGCCAAGCAATGGGTGACCGGGTCCGCAAAAAATACCAAGGCGATCTTCAAACAGGGTTTCCTGGTCGACATCCGAAGCCAAGGCGACATCCGCGCTGCGCAGCGCCCCGACGATAACGTCCAGATCACCCTGGCGCAGCGCACGTGTCAGCTCGCTATAGGGGCCGTCGATGATTTGGACTTTCAGCGCAGGGGCCGTGGTCGCCATGCGTTCAATCACTTCCGGCAAGACCGTGCTGCGGGCCAGGGGCAGCGCCCCGATCCGCATTTGTGAGACCCCGACACCCTGACGGTGAGATATTTCCTGAAGACCCTGGTCTATCTCGGCGAGTGTCAGCCGTGCGGCTCGCGACAAAAGCGTCGCGGCACGGCTGAGAACCGTGCCCGTCTCGGATTTCTCGAAAAGTTTCAGCTCGGTGACAAGTTCCAGGTCGCGGGCTGCGCGATACACCGTTGGCTGTGCCAGCCCCAATGTTCGTGCCGCGGCCGAGAACGATCGATTGCTGTCAATGGCAATCAGCGCGCGCAGATGTCCGCCGGTCATTTTGGTTGTCACCGCCTCGGGCTTTGGGTGGCGCGCGCGTCGATAGGCCTCGACCGTACCACTTTCCAGCATTCCGATGGCGCGCTCGGTTCTGAAACGAAGCAACTTGCCGTCCTCGGTCGGGGCTAGCCCGCGGCCGCTGCGCAGAAACAGTTTCGCACCGATCTGGCCTTCCAACTTTGCCAGACCTTGTGTGATCGCGGGTTGCGAAAGATAGACCACGCCCGACGCGTCGGTAATGCTGCCTTGGCGGCAAACCTCGGCAAAAGCGCGCAGGTGGCGCAGGTTCAAATCGACGGCCTCGACCATGCGTGCGGTTCTCATCTATACCTAAACCGAATATCTCCTCCACGTTTTAAATTGGCAATTCCTTTCTCGATCGCGAAGGTTGAGCGCAAGACAGGGGAGCCTTCATTATGACTGATCAGAAAACAGCGCTGGTGATCTCAGCGCATTCCGCCGATTTCGTGTGGCGCTGCGGTGGTGCAATCGCCTTGCACCAGCAGCTTGGATACAAGGTAACGGTTGTGTGCCTGTCCTATGGTGAACGTGGCGAAAGCGCGAAGCTGTGGAAACAGGACGGCATGACGCTGCAGCAGGTCAAGGATGCCCGCAAGGTCGAAGCCGAGAACGCCGCACGTGCATTGGATGTTCATGATATTCAATTTTTTGATTGCGGCGACTACCCGCTTGATCTGAATGAAGAGCAGAAATTCAAGCTGGTGGACGTGATCCGCGACGTGCAGCCGAACTTTATGCTCAGCCACTCGCAGTATGATCCCTACAACACCGATCACATGTATACGATGAAGCTGAGCCTTGAGGTGCGCATGATTGCCCAGGCCTGGGGCCACAACCCTGGCGAAAAGGTGCTTGGTGCTCCGCAATTGTACCTGTTCGAACCGCATCAGACCGAACAGATGGGATGGAAGCCGGATCACTTCCTCGACATCACGCCGGTTTGGGACAAAAAGCGCGCCGCGATCGAATGCATGCAAGGCCAAGAGCATCTCTGGGACTATTACACCCGTGTTGCCGAAAACCGCGCCAACCACTTCCGCCGCAACTCGGGCGGGATGGCCGGTGGCCGGGTCGCAAAATACGCCGAAGGATTCCAGTCGATCTTCCCGCGCACCGTCGACGAACTTTGAGGTTGGGCCTGTGAGCGCGCCCACAATGCCGATCACTGATCTTGCCCATTTGGGCCATGTCGAAGTTCTGACGAACAAGTTCGACGAGAGTCTGGACTTTTTCACTCGGGTCTATGGTCTGAAACTGTCGGGCGATGACGGCCAGTCGGCCTATTTGCGCGCCTGGGACGACTATGAATTCCACTCGATGAAGCTGACCCGTTCGGACACGACCGGGATCGGGCACGTGGGGTATCGCGTGTCCTCGCCCGAGGCGCTGGAACGCCGCGTTGCGGCGATCGAAGCGTCGAATTTCAAGAAAATCGGTTGGGTCGATGGCGACTTGGGGCATGGGCGTGCCTATAGGTTCGAGGACCCGTTTGGTCATGTTTTCGAGCTGTACTGGGACACGGTGAAATACCAGGCCCCGCCAGAGGATGCCTCGGCCTTGAAGAACCTGGCGTCTCGGAGCGATGCGCAAGGGGTCGGTCCGCGCAGGATCGACCATGTAAATTTGCTTGGCGAGGACGTGCGCGAGTTCAAGCGTTTCGTCGACACATGCCTTGGCAGCCGTTGCACCGAGTACATCCAGCTTGATAATGGCCGCATGGGCGGATGTTGGTTTTCCTGTAACAACAAGACCTATGATCTGGTTTGCTCGGAAGAGCAGGGCGGCGGATCGGGGCGTTTGCACCACGTGACCTATGGCACCGACACGCGCGAGGACATTCTGCGCGCTGCCGATATCTATCTGGAAAACGGTGTCTTTATCGAAACGGGGCCACACAAGCACGCGATCCAGGGGTCGTTTTTCCTTTATGCCTGGGAGCCTGCGGGCAACAGGATCGAACTGGCCAATGCGGGCGCGCGGCTGATCCTGGCCCCGGACTGGGAGCCGGTGGTCTGGACCGAGGCTGACCGCAAGAAGGGCCAGGCCTGGGGTTTGAAAACCATCGAGAGTTTCCACACGCACGGCACGCCGCCGGTGAAGACATAGATCAGTTTGGGCGCAGCGCCCGGATAACAAGAAAGCAAAAGGTGAAGACATGGGCGTAGTAGTTCAAAAAATCGAACGGGCTGATCCTGATCTGGTTCGGCGTCTTGGCGAAGCGGGTGTTGCGACGGTGCACGAGGCCATGGGACGCAAGGGGCTGATGCATCGCTCGATGCGGCCAATACAACAGGACTTCGGCACGGCGGGCAGCGCGGTGACCATCTCGGCGACGCCGGGCGACAACTGGATGTTCCATGTGGCGATCGAACAGGTGCAAGAGGGTGACGTTTTGGTCCTGGCGCCGACCGCGCCCTGCGACATGGGCTATTTCGGTGATCTTCTGGCGACCAGCGCCATGGCGCGAGGTTGCAGGATGGCGGTGCTGGACAGCGGCGTGCGTGACACCAAAGATTTGCGTGCCATGGGCTTTTCCGTCTGGTCGACCGCGATTTCGGCGGGCGGCACGGTCAAGGAAACCGTGGGCAGCGTGAACATCCCCGTGGTCTGTGCCGGTGCGCTGGTCAATCCCGGCGATATCGTCGTGGCGGACGATGACGGTGTCTGCGTTGTGCCCCTGGCCGAAGCGGAAGCGACCATGGCCAAGGCACAGGAACGCATGGATGCCGAAGAGGGCAAGCGCCAGCGCCTGTCCTCGGGCGAGTTGGGCCTTGATATCTATGACATGCGTGGTCGGCTGGCCGAAAAGGGCTTGAAGTATGTCTGATGGCCTGCCCGTCATGTGGATGCGCGGCGGCACGTCCAAGGGCGGGTATTTCCTGGCGTCCGATCTGCCGGGCGACGACGGCGCGCGGAACAGCGCTCTTTTGGGCGTCATGGGCTCGCCCGACCTGCGTCAGATCGACGGAATGGGCGGGGCGGATCCGCTGACGTCAAAGGTTGCGGTCGTCAAGGTGTCCGAGCGGGAGGGGGTCGACGTCGACTACCTGTTCCTTCAGGTTTTCGTCGACCAGCCCATCGTCACCGACGCCCAGAACTGCGGCAACATCCTTGCCGGGGTCGGCCCCTTTGCCATCGAGCGCGGGTTGGTTCCGGCGACGGGCGATGAGACGTCTGTGACCATCTTCATGGAGAACACCGGCCAGATCGCCGTCGCACGCGTGCAGACGCCGGGCGGGCAGGTGAACTATGCGGGCGAGGCGCGGATCGACGGGGTGCCGGGCGGCGCGGCCCCCGTGCCGATTGAGTTTCGCGATACTGCCGGGTCAAGCTGTGGGGCCTTGTTCCCCTCGGGCAATGTCAGCGACGTCATTGAAGGCGTCGAAGTCACCATGATCGACAACGGCATGCCCTGCGTGGTGCTGCGCGCCTCGGACATGGGGATCTCGGGGACCGAAACGCCTGCCGAACTTGAGGCCAACGAAACCCTGCGCACCAAGCTTGAGGCGATCCGCCTTGCCGCCGGCCCGATGATGAACCTTGGCGATGTCACCGAGAAATCCGTGCCCAAGATGAGCATGGTCAGCGCCCCGATGCAGGGCGGGGCGATCTCGACCCGCACCTTTATCCCGCACCGCTGTCACAAGACCATCGGCGTTCTTGGTGCGGTCAGTGTCGCCACCGCCTGCCTGACGGAAGGAGCGGTCGGCAACGATCTGGCGGTGATCCCGGACGGCGATGCCAAGGCATTAAGCGTCGAACATCCGACCGGCGAGATGACCGTGGTCGGACATGTGGTAAACAATGTTGTAGAGCGCGCCGAAGTGCTGCGCACTGCGCGCAAATTGATGGACGGCCTGGTCTTTCCCGCCATCCCCGTCACCGAAACCTGAGGAGCCTGGCATGACGCCCGATTATCTGCCCTTTCATCCGAACCCCAAGGTGCCGGATTACAAGCCACCCGCAGGCGCGGTCGATGCCCATTGCCATGTCTTTGGTCCGGCGGATGCCTTTCCCTTTGCGCCCGAGCGGAAGTACACGCCCTGCGACGCGCCCAAGGAAAAATTGTTCGCCCTGCGCGACCATCTGGGCTTTGCCCGCAACGTCATCGTGCAGGCCAGTTGCCACGGCAAGAACAACGACGCGCTTGTCGACGCGCTGAAGGCCTCGAACGGTCTGGCGCGCGGCGTCGCCATCGTTGGTGAAAACGTCACCGATGCCGAACTGACCGAGATGGACGAGGCTGGCGTGCGCGCCGTACGGTTCAACTTTGTCAAACGCCTTGTCGATGCCACGCCCCACGAGGTGTTCGAACGGATCGCGGCGCGGGTACATGAGCTTGGCTGGCATATCGTCGTTTACTTCGAGGCTGCTGACCTCGCCGATGTCTCGTCGCTGGTGCGGCGCCTGCCGGGTGTTGTCGTGGTCGACCATATGGGTCGCCCCGAGGTCAGCGAAGGCGTCAACGGGGCCGGGTTCGCCGACTTCCGCCGCCTGATGGACGACATGCCCGAGCTCTGGGTCAAAGTATCCTGCCCCGAGCGTCTGACCGTCGCCGGGCCACCCTATGACGACGTGGTGCCGTTTGCGGCAAAACTGGTCGAAGATTATTCCGACCGCGTTCTCTGGGGCACCGACTGGCCGCACCCGAACATGAAAAGCCATATGCCTGACGATGGCGCGCTGGTCGATGTCATACCTCGCATCGCGCCAACGGCAGAATTTCAACGAAAGCTGCTGATCGATAACCCAATGCGGCTCTATTGGCCGGATGAAATCTGATGACCGAGACACCTTCGATGTCCGCCCGTGATTGGCTGATTGCAGGCCTTGCGACCACCATGGTCGTCGCCTGCATCTTGTGGAACATCGAAGCCCCCACGCGCCTTGGCGTGGCGATCCTGACGCAACAGTACATGGCGCTGCAACTGGGCCTGGCCCTGATGCTGGCTTACTTGAAGTTCGGTTTTCAGGGCGAGGAGAAGACAGCCACGGGATGGATAGACCTGGTATTTGTGGTCGCTGCCGGCGCGGTTCTGCTCTATGCGGCCTATGACTTTGTCTGGCTCTTGAAAGAGCAGGCCTATCGACCCTGGCAGATCACCGTGATCGGGGCGGTCGTTGTTGTTGCCGTCATGGAAGGTGTCAGACGTCGCGCCGGATGGATGCTGTTTTCCATCGTTGGCGTGTTCCTGGTCTATGCGCTGTTCGCGGACAAGGTGCCGGGGAAGCTGATCGGCAAAGAACTCAGCCCCACACGGCTGGTGCAGTACGTTGGCTTTGACCCGAACGCGGTATTCTCGACCCCTCTGGCGGTTGGCACGATCATCGTCCTGTTGTTCGTCTTCTTCGGCAAACTGTTGTTTGCCGCCGGGGGCGGGGGGTTCTTTACCGACCTCGCCATGGCCGCAACGGGTCGGTCGCGGGGCGGAAGCGCAAAGATTTCCGTCGTCGGCTCGGCCTTGTTCGGGTCGATCTCGGGCAGCGCGGTGTCAAACGTGGTGACCACGGGTGTGGTGACGATCCCGCTGATGCAACGCGGCGGCTATTCCAAGCGCGATGCGGGCGCGATCGAGGCGGTGGCCTCAACCGGCGGACAACTGACCCCGCCTATCATGGGGGCGGCGGCCTTCCTGATGGCCGAGTTCCTGGATATCTCCTATTTCACCGTCGCAGGCGCGGCGCTGATCCCGGCGGCTCTCTATTACATCAGCGTCTTTACCCAGGTCGACCTGATCGCGGGCCGGGACGAAATCGCGCCCACGGATGTCGAAGGGCTGACCGTGCGGCAGGTTCTGGTCGAAGGCTGGCATTTCGTGATCCCCTTCGCGATCCTGCTTTTGGCCCTGTTCTGGTGGCGCATGGACCCGGCGGACTCGGCGCTTTTGTCGGCGGTCGGCATCGTGGTCGTAAGCTTTCTGCGCAGTTATCGCGGCGAACGGCTGACTCTGAAAAAGCTGGGCGATGTCTTTGTCGATACCGGAGTCGGCATGGTCGACCTTATCCTTGTCGTCGCGGCGGCGGGCTTTGTTATCGGCATTCTGAATATCACCGGCCTTGGCTTTGCCCTGACACTGGTGCTGGTGGATGCTGTTGGGTCGAACGTGATCCTTCTTTTGGGCATTTCGGCGGTGATCTGCATCATCCTCGGGATGGGAATGCCGACATCGGGCGTCTATGTCCTGTTGGCTGCCCTCGTCGCACCGTCGCTGGTGCAGGCGGGCATTCAGCCGATCGCCGCGCACCTGTTCATCCTCTATTTTGGCATGATGTCGATGATCACCCCGCCCGTGGCGCTTGCCGCCTTTGCGGCGGCAACGATCACCAAAGACGACCCGCTGAAAACCGGACTTGCGTCGATGCGGGTCGGATGGGCGGCCTTCATCCTGCCCTTTGTCTTTGTTGCCACCCCGGCGATCCTGATGGACGGATCGTGGGTCGAGATCGCCAAATCAACGCTGATGACCGGGATCGGCATCATGGCCGTGACGGCAGGGGTCGTCGGGTTCTGGGGGGGCAGGCTGGGCCCCTTGATGCGCCTCGGCTTTCTGGCGTCGGGCCTATCGGCCCTGCCACTCGGCTTTCTCAACGCAGGAGACGTCCTGCATATCGGTGCGGCGTTTGCCGCGATCGCCCTGGCCGTTGCCATGCGGCTGACCACCAATCAACCAAAAGAATCAAAACCGGGAGGACTATGATATGAACACTTTCACCAAGACCCTGGCGGCCACAGCCGCCGGTGTCGTCCTGAGCGCGGGAATGGCCGCAGCCCAGGTCGTCACCATCGCAACGGGGGCCCAGGGCTCGCTGGCCTATAACTCGGGCCAGGCGGTCGCCAAGGTCGCCAACGAAGCGGGTATCACGGCACGCACCCAGCCTTTGGTCGGTTACTTGCCGCTGATCAACAACGGCGAAGTCGATTTTGGCTTCTCGAACGGTGTCGAGGCCGGTTACGCCCATGCCGGTACCGGCAACTATGACCGCGCCAACCCCAACATTCGCCTTGTCGGCGTGATGTTCCCGCTGACCACTTCGATCATGGCGCCCTGCGACCTTGGCCTGACGTCGGTGGCCGAGCTGAAAGCCAAGGCCTTGGAACTGCGGATTGCGTCCGAATACACCTCGTCCACGATCATCCCCTATTACATCCAGGGCGGCCTGGCGAATGCGGGTCTGACCTATGACGACTTCCGGCAGGTGCCGGTGGCCTCGTTCGTGGCGGGCATCAACGCCCTCGGCGACGGGCTGGTGGACGTGGCTCTGGTCAGCCTCAACGCAGGCGCGGGCCAGCAGGCAGCCGTCAAACTGAAGGATCGCGGCGGTCTGTGCTATATCTCGCTGGATAATTCCGAAGCAGGCGTGAAAGCGTTCAAAGACTTCCTGCCCGCCGGTGACATTGTCTCACTGCCCCAGAACGAGAACATCAACGGCCTGCAAAACGCGGGCGCAAACATGATGCGCATCCCCTGGGTCATGATGACAAATGGCGACGTCAGCGACGACCTTGTTTACAACATGACCAAGGCAATTGCCGAAGGCAAAGACGCGCTAAAAGAAAGCTTTGGCGCCTTTGCGCGCGCGAATGCCGAGACCATGGCACCGGCATCGAGCGTCCCCTACCATCCGGGCGCGCTGAAATACTTTGAAGAAGCTGGCATCGCCGTCGGCGGCTAAGCAATGACATGAAAGGCGCGCCGGGGGACCGACGCGCCTTTTCCATTTGGGAGACGCGAGAAATGATGACGGAACTTACAGCGGCCGATGGGCACAAGCTGGATTGCTGGATCGAACCGGCACAGGGGGACCGCCGGGGCGGTATCGTGATCCTGCAGGAAATTTTCGGCGTGACCGATCAACTGAAGGGCGTCGCCGAGAAATATGCCAAGCTGGGATACGAAGTGGCTGTTCCCGCGCTTTTTGATCGACAAAAGAAGGGCGCGGTTATTCCGTTCAACGAAGGTCCTGTCGGGCGCGACCTGATGCTGGCGTCCAACCTGGACCAGACCATGGCAGACATAGATGCCGCGGTTGCGGCTTTGACATCCAACGGCGGCAAGGTCGGTGTGATCGGGTTCTGTTGGGGCGGCGGGCTTGCCATCCGCGCGGCTCAGGTTTCAAACATCGCGGCGGCGGTGTCGTTCTATGGCACGCGCCTGCCACAGTACCTGAACGATCCCCTCAAGGTGCCGGTCCAGGGACATTGGGGAACCGAGGACAGCCACGCACCCGCCGAGATGCTGGCCGAAGCCAAAGCGTATTACCCCGAACTGGATATCTATACCTATGACGGGGTCGGCCACGCCTTTGCGAACGATCACCGTCCGGCGGATTATGCCGAAAAAGACGCCGACTTGGCCCACTCCAGAACCATTTCTTTCTTCGACCAACATCTGAGCTGATCCAAGAATTTCAAGCACTTCGGGAAAGGGCGCCCTGATCTGGGGCGCCCTTTTTCATATATGAAACTAAATTTGTTGTCATTTCATGGCGATGTAAAAACAATTGATATCTATGGATATTTACGACTACATTATACAAATAATTTTCGAAGGATCCTTGGATGAACGCGGGCGCATTGGCCATCATCGCCGACGATTTGACCGGTGCTCTTGACGCAGCTGCGCCCTTTTGTGGCGGTGCGTCCATAGCGGTTGCGACCCGCCCCGAGGCCGTGGGTGCCGCAGTGGCGAGGAAGACCTCTGTTGTTTCTGTCTCAACCAGATCGCGCGAAATCCCCGGCGATCAGGCCAAGCGGCGCGTTGACCGCGTTCTCGCGGCGCTTCCCCCTTCCATGCGGCGTTTCAAAAAGGTCGACTCGCGGCTGAAAGGGAATATCGCGGCCGAGCTTTCAGGCTTTGATGGGCCCGTCCTGGGCATGCCCGCGATTCCTGACTTTGGACGTGTGGTTGTCGATGGGTGCCTGCAAGGGGTCGGGGTGGATCAGCCCATTCATGTGGCGACGGCCTTGGGGCGGCCCGATGCTGTTGTGCCGGATACCCGAACTCAATCCGATATGGCATTGGCGTTATCTCGTGATAGCGGCTCGGTTCTGGTTGGCGCGCGTGGGCTTGCACAGGCGCTTGCGCAAAATTGGGGGTTCGGGCCACCGCCGCAGCCGGATTGGCAGGGACCGATCTGCTTCGCGATAGGTTCGACCGACCCGATCACGCTGGCGCAGGTAAAGCATCTGCGCAGGCGGTTTCCCAACCTGGCCTATGTGGCAGCCCCCGCCGGAATAGCGCCAGCTCCGGTCGGCTGTTCGGATGTGACGTTGTTGCAGATCACGCCAGGTCCGGTTGCCCGGCAGGATGAGGTCGCCCGCGCCTTTGCCGAAACCGCAGCGCCCTATCTGACCCAGGCGCACACCATGGTCCTCAGCGGCGGCGCCACAGCCGAGGCCTTGTTGGATGCGATTGGCGTTGATCTTTTGATGGTCGAAGGTGAGGCGTTGCCGGGCATGCCGCTATGCCGGGTGGGGGCGCAATCCGTGGTGACAAAATCTGGCGGGTTCGGCGACGACACGGCGCTTGCCTTCTTGGCGGAAAGGGCCGTGGTGGGTATGCAGCGCGGATCAAGCAGGGAGACACAGCTTGGCAAAGGGTGAAAAGAGCGCTCCGAACCGCAAGCGGTTGGCGGATGTGGCGTTTGATAAATTGATGCAGGCGATCAAGTCCGGAGCCTATGGCGAGGATGAACGTCTGCCGACCGAATACGACCTGGCCGCCGAGTTCCAGGTGTCGCGGCCTGTGATCCGCGAGGCCTTGAAACGCTTGCGTGATCAGGGATTGATTTATTCACGGCAGGGGGCGGGCAGTTTCGTGCGCCAGTCCGGCGTGCGCAAACCCCTGGGGTTTGGGCAAATCGAAAACATTGCCGATCTGCGTCGGTGTTACGAGTTTCGCGTGACGCTTGAGCCGCAGGCGGCGGCCACCGCAGCCGAGGAGCGGTCAGCTGAATCCCTGAAAGGCATCAGGACGGCGCTTGAAATGATGCAGGACGCAACCGACCGTCAAAGGCACCGCGAGGATGCGGATTTTGAATTCCACCTGGCCATCGCGCGCGCCAGTGAAAACCGATATTTCTATACAGCGATGGAAGCATTGAAGGACCATATTGCCGTTGGCATGCAGTTTCACGGTCAGTCCTTGAAATCCACACCGGGCGGTTTGGCGGATGTATTGGAAGAACACCGGGGTATCTACGACGCCATCGAACGGCAGGACCCGGGCGAGGCGAGAGCCCTGATGCTGACGCATCTCACCGGGTCGCGCGCCCGCCTGTTCGAAGGTCGCAAAAGCAAGATATCTTAAAAGGCCGCGCGGTATATCGCCTCAACGTCGTTCACCGACATGTCGCGCGGGTTGTTGTCCATCAGGCGACGAATGGCGTGGGCCTCTTCTGCCCAGGGGCGCAGGTCGTTGGCCGTGACACCGTGGCTGGACATCCGCATGTCGATACCAAGGTCCGCGCAGAACCGGTGGGCGCTTTGCAAGACACTGTCCGGATCGTGGCTGGCGGGCAGGCCAAGCGCGGTCAGAACTTCCTCGGTCTTCTCGGGCACGGCAGGCGCATTAAAGGCCAGAACATGCGGAAAGATCAGAGCGTTTGAAATTCCGTGGGCCAGGTTCGCGCGGGTGCCTAAGGGATAGGCAATGGCGTGTCCTGCAGCCGTGTTGACCGGGCCAAGGCAAAGCCCGCCGTAAAACGACGCCAACAACATGCCTGACCGTGCCTCGGCGTCGGCGCCATCGCTGACCGCGCGATGCAGAAACTTGCCTGCCAGTCGCATTCCCATCCGGGCGTAATCGTCGACCAGCGGGTGTGCGTTGATGTTGGTGAAGGCTTCGACGCAATGCGCCAACGCGTCGACACCCGTTGCCGCCGTCACCGCGCTTGGCACCGTCATGGTCAGTTCCGGGTCGAGTATCGCGATATCCGCGCTCATGAACGGGCTTTCGACCGCCATTTTCATGTTGGTTTCCGAGTTGGTCACCAGGGCACGAATGCCGCCCTCGGACCCGGTGCCCGCAGTTGTCGCCACCTGGGCCAGCGCCGTGCATTTGCGTGCAACCTTGTTGGGGCCGACCACGTCCTCCAGCGTTTGATCGCTGTCCCACAAAACGGCAACCAGCTTGGCGATGTCCATGACCGAACCGCCGCCCAAACCGACAACCAGGTCCGGCTTGTGATAACGCGCGGCATCAAGGGCACCGTTCAGATCGGTGTCTTTCGGTTCCGGGGCGATACCCTCAAACACGGCGACATCGCCATTCAGCCCAAGCCGAGGCACCATGCCGGCCGTCACGGGCTGGGCGATGACAAGAACGCGTTCAAAGTCTTTTGCCCAGGCACCCAATCGGGCGGCGGCGCCGGTCCCGATCTCGATGCGTTTGGGTATATGAAGCGTGATGGGGTGGTCGAGACCTTTCATTCACGCCTCCAGCTTTTGCATTTCGGCAAGAACGTTCTGACGTTCCGCGTCGGTCAGTTCGACCAAGGGTGGCATCAAGTTCAGCCAACCCTCATCGCCGCGTGATCGTGACAGCATGGTCTTGACCGTCGGCAGTTGCACATAGCGGTTGGACAGGGTGCGCCATTCGACAATCCGCGCCTGCGCGGCTTCGACCACATCGGCCTTGTCGGGGTCCTGCCAGTTGTCCCAGACGACGCGCAACGCGTCCGAACGCAAGTTGGACGTTGCCGTGATACAGCCCGCGCCCCCCATCTTCAAAAGCGGATACATGACCGGGTCGGCACCCGCCAAGACGCCCAGATCAGGGAAACGCGCACAGGTCTCCTTCAGCACATCCATGTCGCCAAAGCTGTCCTTGATGCCGACAACAATGCCGGGGAATTCCGCCATCAGCCGTTCGATCAGGTCGTGGCTGATCGGCGTCTGGGACACCTGCGGAATGTGATACAGCACGATCTTCAGGGCGTCGCTGCCGACCTGTTCAATGACACGCGCATAAAAACGGAACAGCCCCTCGTCGCTGACGTTCTTGTAATAATGCGGGGGCAGCATGACGACGCCCTTGGTGCCTGTCACCACGGCATGGGACGTCAGTTCAACGGTGTCTTCAACAGACAACGCGCCGGTGCCCGGAAGCAAGGTATTTGCCGGTGCGCCACCTTCGACTGCAGCCTCCAGCAACGCCTTTCGCTGATCGACGCCAAAGCTGTTGGCTTCTCCGGTGGTGCCGAGCATGGCAATGCCGTGGCAGCCTTCCTCAAGCAGAGCTTTGCAATGTGCTGAGAACAAGGCGAGGTTTGGCGTACCGTCCCTGGTCACGGGCGTAGCCGCTGCGCAATGCACGCCTTGGATCGCGTGTTTCATGTTTATTCCCCCCCTGTAAGCCGCCGCGCATAGGCGATGGCCGATTCCATGTTCTCGTGATTGGCAATGCCCTTGCCAGCAATGTCGAAAGCGGTGCCGTGATCAACCGAGGTGCGATCAATCGGCAGACCGACCGAGACGTTCACCGCCGTATCAAATGCCACCAGCTTGATCGGGATATGCCCCTGGTCGTGGTAATTGGCGATCACCAGATCGAAGGCCCCGGAATAGGCGCGGTGAAACACCGTGTCGCCGGGGATCGGACCTTGCACGTCGATCCCTTCCTCTTGTGCCATCTTCACGGCCGGGGCCAGTTGCGTGTCGTCTTCGTCTCCGAACAACCCGCCTTCACCGCAATGCGGGTTCAGCCCGGCCATGGCGATACGGGGTTTTTCGTATCCGATCCGTTTCAGGTGTGCGTCGCCCATTCGGATCGTGGCCAAGACCTGTTCGGGGGTCGCCCGCGCGATGGCATCTTTCAAGGAAACATGCGTCGAAACATGGATGACCTTCAGCTTTTCCGAGGCCAAAACCATGAAGGCGCGTTTCTGCCCGGTCAACTCGGCCAAAAGCCCGGTGTGCCCGTCATAGTGATGCCCGGCAGCATTCAGCGTCGCCTTGTTGATCGGGGCGGTCACGATGCAGCCAATCTCGCCCGATTGCGCGGCTTCGACCGCACGCTTGATGAACCGATAAGCCGCATCACCCGCGCGCTTGTCTTCGACGCCAAAGGGCAGGGGGGCACCTTCGACCGGGACGTCGATGACCTTGACGTCTTTGTCCAGATCCAACGAGGTTCCGGCGGCCGATTGCGCCGTCTCAAGCGTGACCTTGCAGCCAACAATGCTGGTCCGGGCGCGGTCCTTCGCGCTCATCGCCGCGACGGCTTTCAAAGTGATTTCCGGTCCGACCCCTGCCGGGTCGCCCATTGTGATGCCGATCATTCCTGGTCCAGACTTTCAAGTGTGAGCCGTACGTGTTTGATCGCACGACGAAAATAGGTATAGGCAAGGTCCAACGATCCATCGGGTGCTTGCAGCAATGACGGATATGACATTTCCTTGTTTTTTCCATCAAGGCTGTCGTTGGACAAGCAGGTGCCGGGGCCATCCTCGATGACGATGCGCTTGGTAAAGGTTTTGCCCTCATCGTCCGACAGGCAAATGGTCATCGGCGCACGCGGCACACCCCAGGTTGGCGCGCATCCGCCTGTCGCATTGGGACGCGTGTCGGCTTCACCCAGTTCGTCATAAAGCGACTCGCGACGAGCGTCTGGATACATAGCCGCGTTGGCGGGATTGCAGGCCATGGCAATGCGCCCGTCTTCCAGTCGGATCACCGAGATGGACGAGTTGTTGTTCGGCACATCCGTGGGGGCCGGGGCCGTCCAGCTTTCACCACCATCGTTGCTTTCGCTGCGATGCACGAAATCCGCCTGCCGTCGACGATAAAATGCCGCCAGCCTGTCGCCCCCAAGCGGCACCAAGGTCATGTGAACCGATCCGATGGAATCGGGTACGTCGACCTCGCGCCAGGTCTTGCCGCTGTCCGAACTGATCGCCAGGGCCGCGGTGTCATGGCTTCCAGTCCATTTCTGACCGGGCCGTGACACGCAGCGGAACAGAGGCAAGAGCCATGCGCCATCCGTTCGGACATGAACAGGGCCGCGAATGAATGTGCCTTTCGGCAGACCCAGCTCGACAGGATCCCCGCCGACCTTGCGCATACGGACAACACAGTCGTCCTGATTGCCGCCCGGCTGGGCCGTATGAAGAAGCAGGGTGCGTCCGTCAGGTGATTGGAATTGAACAGGGTTTTGCTCGGACCTCTCGGCGTCGCCGGTCAGTTGTTCGGCCGGCAACCATTCCCCATCCAGGCGTGATCGAAAAATCGAAATGTCTGACTTTCCTTCCAGTGAGCCGCCAAACCAGAGACAGGACAACCCATCGTCGTCACGCGTCAGAAAAGCCGCGTGGTTTTGAATGCAGGGGGACGGCAGCAATGCCTCGCTGCGCCCCGTGGCTGTCTGATCAAGTTTTCCGTTCATTGCCGAAGCGATTTCAGCGGGTGACATTTGTGCCATCGGCGGCCCTGACTATGATTCATGTTTTTCCGGACAGTCCCGGTTTTGTGGATAGTTGTCAAGTTGAAAGGCGCAAACATTCATGGGGATGAAGCTGTAAGAGTCAACTTAATGATCTGAAAATAAACAATAAAAAATAATACTTGGAGAAATATCAGTGCGGATACGCAAAAGCAATTGACAAATTAAGTGGCGTGCACGACTGTTTTGTTCGTGGCGGCCTGCTGTGTGGCCGTTAAGGGGGATAGGGCGTTTGCCGCAAATGTCGCAGATAGAAGTCGGTCGCGCGCAGTTGCTGGGAATGGCGTTATTTGCGCTTGTCGCCCTGTTTACGGCGGTCGACGCTGTTTTGGTCCGTCTCCTGTCGGCCGAGGTGCACCCTTTTATCATTGCCTTTGCACGATCCCTGTTTGGATTGCTTGTCGTCTTGCCGTGGATCATGGCGCGGCCCCAGATGCTGAAATCGACATATCGAACGCTCCACATCGTCCGGGCGGGGCTCAAGCTTGCAGCCCTGATTGCGTTTTTCGCGGCTTTCGCGGTCGCGCCCCTGGCGGACGTGACAACCATTGCTTTTGCCTCTCCCATTTTCGTGACAATCGGGGCTTGGATGTTCCTGACCGAAAGGCCGGGTCCCCGCAGGTTCGTCGCCGTTGGGTTGGGCTTTTTGGGGGTCATGATCGTGTTGAACCCCAGTGGCGGCATTTCGTCGGGGCTGATCTTCGCGTTGATCGGTGCGATTTTGACCGCGATCATTCAACTGATCCTGAAGCCGATGGCGGCCCATGACAAAACCGACACGCTGGTCGCTTGGAACCTTTTGGTGACCGTGCCTCTTGCCGCCGCGCTGGCGGTGTTCGTCTGGGAGGCGCCAACCCCTCAGCAATGGGGAATCATGGCCATTCAAGGGGTCCTGGGGGCTGTGAACATGGGGATCGCGACCAAGGCTTTTGCCCTTGCAGATGCCTCTCTGATTACACCTGTTGACTTTGTCCGTCTGCCAATCGTCGCCGCGCTGGCCTATTGGATTTTCGGAGAGGCCGCGTCGATGGCGACCTGGATCGGGGCAGGGGTCATCTTTGCGTCAACCCTGATCATCGCGCGTAGCGCCGTGTCGCGGGGTGAATAGCACGATGGGGTGGTTAGCAGAGCAGCGGGTTTCAGTCGGTGGCAGCCAGCGTGTTCATGATCAAAACGCGCACCTTTTCCTGGACTTTCGTGCGCCGGGTCGAACGATAGACCAGGTACAGGTCCGATCGAAACCGTCTTGGCAACTCGATATCCCGAAAACAGACATTGGCCATCTGCAAGACCCGCGACGACCCCGGCACCAGCGCAACGCCCAGGCCTCGGTTGACCATGGCCAGCACGGTGTGGGTCTGGCTGAATTCCAGAACGATGTTCGGGTTGACCTCTGCGAGAGCAAACAGCGACTGATGGGTCTCGCGCAGAAACCCGCCGCGGTCAGTGGAATACCCAATGAACCGTTCGCCATCCAGATCGGCCATGGTCGGCGTTTCGGCCCGCGCAAGGCGATGCTCTGCCGGAACCGCAAGTACGAACCCTTCGCTCACCGCCTTGACGCGTTGAATGCCCGAGCGCGGCACTTCCATGCGCGTCAGCCCCAGATCCAGCCGTCCCGAGGCCTGAGCTTCGACGATCTCATAGCTCATCATTTCCGTGGCGATCAGTTTTACGCCGGGCAGGTGCTGGTTCATGGCAATGAAGATCCGGGGAATGAAATCAAGCGCGGCCGAAGGGACGAACCCAAGCTCGATACTGCCGGTTTCGCCGCGCTCCGCCTGTCGGGCTTTCAACACGGATTGTTCGGCGCGTTGAAGCATCTCGATAGCGCTGTCATAAAAATTCTCGCCGGCCGACGTAAGCCGAACCTGCTTGTTGCTACGCTCAAGCAAGGTCAGCCCGATACCGTGCTCCAACAGCTTGATCTGCCGCGACAGCGGCGGCTGAGTCATGTTCATGCGTTCAGCGGCTCGTCGAAAGTTCAATTCTTCTGCGACCGAGACAAAACATCTAAGCTGGTGATACTCGAATTTTCCACTGGCCAATTAACCAAGCTCCTTCAGGGGGTTATGTCATGTTGCCGCAAGTTTAGAACAGCTATCAATACAATTTCTATATCAATCCAATCCCAAAATGGAATGGAAGAAGTGGCGGGAGCGGATACTGTTTCAGCAATTCCATGCCGGAAATTTGAGTCCGGCATGGTGATAACGGCAGCCAAAAGCGCTGCCACCACAAGGGAGTTGGGAGGAACCAAATGACCCCGAAACTAACCAAGCTGGGCGCCGCCCTGCTGGCGACGACGATTGCCAGCACGGCCTACGCCGAAGAGGTAACGATCGCGTTGTCCGAGGAATTGGACATTGTTGACCCCTGCGAATCTTCGCGCTCGAACCTGGGCCGGGTGATCCTGCAGAACATCTCGGAAACGGTCACCGAACTGGTGCCCGGATCGGGATTGCAGCCGAGACTGGCCACAAGCTGGGAAGACAAAGGCAACGGGACCTGGCGCTTTGGACTGCGCGAAGGGGTAACCTTCTCGGATGGTTCTGCGCTGGATGCCGCCGACGTTGCGCATTCCATCACCCGGATCCAGAGCGATGCAATCTCGTGCGAAATCGGCGCGAAATTCTTTGGCGGGATCGAGCTGACGACCGAGGTTGTCGACGACCACACCATCGACATCACGGCAAATCCGGCACAGCCCATTCTGCCGCTCCTGATGTCGACCGTTACGGTCGTACGTGATGGCGAGCCGTTGGATGCCTATGTTGACACACCGATCGGCACCGGTCCTTTCGTCTGGGATGAATATGCCCGCGGCCAGCACATCAAGGTCAGCGCCAACGAGAACTACTGGGGCGACACTCCAGCTGTGACCAGTGCGACCTACGTCTTCCGGTCTGACAGCGCGGTTCGCGCCGCCATGGTTGCTGCAGGCGAGGCCGACATCGCGCCGAACATCGCGCTTCAAGATGCGACAGACAGCTCGATGGATTCGTCCTATCCGAACTCGGAAACCGTGTACTTGCGGTTGGACCACGCGACCGCACCGCTGGATGACGTTCGTGTGCGTCAGGCTCTGAACTATGCGGTTGATCGCGAAGCCTTTGTTGGCACCATTCTGGCTGACGGTACGCTTTTGGCCACCGGCATGACGCCGCCGTCCACCATCGGGTACAACAAAGACCTCGCCCCATATCCCTATGACCCGGACAAAGCGCGCGAGCTTTTGGCAGCCGCCAAGGCTGATGGCGTTCCCGTCGATACCAAGATCGTCATGATCGGTCGTATCGGCAACTTCGGCAACGTGCTGGAGACCATGGAAGCGCTTTTGTCGATGTTCCAGGACGTTGGGTTCAACATGGAACTGCAGATGTTCGAAGTCGCCGAATGGCTGGAGCACTACTCCAACCCGTTCGCAGAAGGGCGTCCGCCTGAAATCGTCGAGGCACAGCACGACAACGCCAACGGCGACCCGGTCTTCTCAATGTTCTTCAAGTACGCCTGCGAAGGTCTTCAGACCGGCATCTGTGACGAGAAGCTCGACAGCATGATCGCCGAGGCAACCGGCCTGACCGGTGCGGATCGCGAAGCCAAGTGGAGTGAAACCTTCAAGTACATCCACGAAGATCTCGTGGGAGACGTGATGTTGTTCCACATGGTTGGCTTCAGCCGCGTGAGCCCGCGCCTGGATTTCACGCCGACCATCCGCACGAACTCTGAACTGCAGCTCGGCCAGATCAAGTTCAACTAGTCCAAGACGCCGGGGGCGGGCCTGTTTCGCCCCCGGCACGACCTCGGGGACCATCCAAATGCTGCCATTCCTTGGCAAACGTGCCGTTGCCAGCGCCATATCGCTTGTTGGCCTCGTTATTCTCGTCTTCTTTCTCTCGCGGCTGACCGGAGATCCCACCGATCTGTTCTTGCCCGAGAACGCCACGCAGGAAGCGCGCGACAACTTCCGCCGCCTCCACGGCCTTGATCAGCCCCTGATCTACCAATTCTTCCACTACGTCGGCGACCTTGTCCGCCTCGATTTCGGTGACTCGGTGCGCCGCGCCGAACCCGCAATTGACGCCGTCATGCGCGGTTTCGTCTGGACCCTTTGGCTGGCTGCCATCACGATGTCGCTCGTCACTGTCGCGGCCGTGGTTGTGGGCTCGCTTGCGGCCTTTCATGTCGGCGGATTTTTCGATCGGGTTGCCACGTTCTTTTCTCTGATCGGCGCCAGCGCACCCGATTTCTGGATCGCGATCGTTGCGATCGTGTTGTTCTCGGTGAACCTAGGGTGGTTACCAACCAGTGGAACGGGAACGGCCTGGCACTGGGTCATGCCTGTCGCCGTGCTGTTTATCCGACCCTTTGGCTTGATCGTGCAGGTCGTGCGAGGATCGATGATCAACGCGCTGAATTCGGCCTATGTGAAAACCGCCCGCGCAAAAGGTGTGAAGGACCGCAAGATCATCTTCACCCATTCGCTGCGCAATGCGCTGTTGCCAGTGATCACCGTGATCGGAGACCAGACCACAGCCATCTTGAACGGAGCGGTCGTGGTCGAAACCATCTTCGGGTTCCCCGGTGTCGGCAAGTTGATGATCGACTCGATCCTTCAGCGGGATTTCAACGTCATCCTTGCCGCCATCATGGTCACCGCCTTCGCCATCTTCCTTCTCAACGTGTTGATCGACATCCTCTACGCGGTGCTCGATCCACGCATCCGGTACTGATCCCATGGCCAGCCAAGACACCGACACTCTTGTCATCCCAGACGCGCCGCGTCCGATTGTGCAGATCCTGCGCATGTTGTGGCGTGACAAATTCGCCTTTTGTGCCGCTATTTTCCTTCTGATCGTTGTCTTTTGCGCGTGTTTCGGCCCGCTGCTGTTTGAAGACATCGCGACCAAGCAAAACCTGCGCGGACGCAACGCACCGCCATTTGATTTTTCGAAAGACTGGCTGTTCTGGCTGGGCGGTGACGCGCTTGGTCGCCCGCTCTTGGCCCGGATCATGGTGGCGGCACAGAACACGTTGATGGTTGCCTCGGGTGCGGTGTTCTTTTCGTTGACGATCGGCACCGCGCTTGGGTTGATCGCGGGGTATAAATCGAATCTGACAAGCCAGATCATCATGCGAATGGCGGACGTTATCATGTCGTTTCCTTCGCTGCTTCTGGCGGTGATCGTTCTGTTCATGCTGCCGCCCTCGGTCTTCAACCTGGTGATCGTCCTGGCGATCACACGTATCCCGGTCTATCTGCGAACCAGCCGCGCCGAAGTGCTCGAAATTCGCGAGCGTATGTTCGTGCAGGCCGCCAAGGTGATGGGCGCAAGCTCGGGGCGTATCGTTTTCCGCCACATCCTGCCGGTGATCCTTCCGACGATGCTGACGATTGCGACGCTGGATTTTGCACTGGTCGTTCTGGTCGAATCTTCGCTGTCGTTTCTCGGCATCGGTATCCAGCCGCCCGAGATCACGTGGGGCCTGATGGTTGCGCAGGGCCGGCCTTACCTGACCTCGGCCTGGTGGCTGTCATTCTGGCCTGGGCTGGCGATCATCCTGACGACGCTGTCGCTGAACCTTTTGTCCAACTGGATGCGCACCGCGCTCGATCCCGTCCAACGCTGGCGGCTTGAGATCGCGAGGAAGAAGAAATGACCTCCCACCTTCTCCAAGTCACAAACCTCTCGGTCGATTTTCACACAGCCCAAGGCACTGTCCACGCGGTCAAGAACGTAAGCTGGCACCTCGACCGGGGCGAGACGCTCGCCATTCTCGGCGAATCCGGTTCCGGCAAGTCCGTCTCGGCATCCGCGATCATGAACCTGATCGACATCCCGCCGGGCGAGATCGTTTCGGGCGAGGTCCTGTTCAACGGTCTTAGCCTCTTGAAAATGCCCGACGCCGACCGGCGTCGGATCAATGGCAACAAGATCGCGATGATCTTTCAAGATCCCCTCAGCCACCTGAACCCGGTTTACTCGGTCGGCTGGCAGATCGCCGAGATCATGACGACGCATGGTATGTCCGCCGAGAAAGCCCGGCTGAGGACGCTGGAATTGATGCATCGCGTCGGCATCCCCGAGGCAGAAACCAAGATCAACGCCTATCCGCACCAGTTTTCGGGGGGACAACGCCAACGTCTGATGATCGCCATGGCGCTCGCCCTGAAACCCGACATCCTGATCGCGGACGAACCTACAACGGCGCTGGACGTCACGGTTCAGGCGCAAATCCTGTCGCTGTTGGAGGAACTCCAGCAAGAAACCGGGATGGGCTTGCTCTTGATCACCCACGACCTTGGCGTGGTGGCCGAGGTGGCGGATCGCGTCGTGGTGATGAACTCGGGCGAGATCGTCGAAACCGGCACTGCCGCCGAAGTCTATAAGAACCCCGTTCATCCCTATACGAAAAAGCTGATCGATGCCGTGCCGGGCGGCGGCGAAATGGCCGCGCCCCTGGACACCGGCATCAAGCCGATTCTGGAGGTCGACAGGCTGTCCAAACATTTTGGCAGCTTCATCGCCTTGGACGACGCCAGCCTGACAGTTCTGCCGGGTGAAACCGTGGCAATTGTCGGCGAAAGTGGCTCGGGCAAGTCGACCCTGGCCAAGACGCTGTTGCGTCTCGAAGAGGCGACATCTGGCGCGGCGTTCTACGAAGGGCGCGATCTGGTCACCATGGCGCCCTCGGACCTGTTCGAACTGCGGCGCGACATTCAGATGGTCTTCCAGGACCCGACCCAATCGCTAAACCCGCGCATGTCGGTCGGTTCACTGATCTCGGAAGCCTTCGTCATCCACCCCGAAATTCTGGCCAAGGACAAATGGACCGCCCGCGTGCAGGAGTTGCTGGCCCAGGTCGGTTTGGACCCCGATCACGTCCATCGGTATCCCCACCAATTCTCGGGCGGGCAACGTCAAAGGATCGCTATTGCACGGGCGCTGGCGCTGGAACCCAAGCTCATCATCTGCGACGAAGCGGTATCCGCGCTGGATGTCTCGATCCAGGCGCAGGTCATCGATCTGCTGAACCGTCTTCAGGCCGAACTGGGCCTGTCCTATCTGTTCATCGCGCACGATCTTCCGCTGGTCCGTGACTTTGCGCATCGCGTGGTCGTCATGCAGGGCGGGCGGATCGTCGAACAGGGTCCGGTGCAGCAAATCTTCGAAAACCCGCGCGAGGACTATACCCGCGCCCTTCTGGCCGCCAGCCTGCACCCCGATCCCGAGGTTCAGGCCGAACGCCGCAAAGAACGACAACTCCAAGAGGCAGAGTAATGGGTAAACAGCATGTGCTGACCATGATCCAGCCGCGCCCCGTCGCCATGGCCGCGCTGGAAGAAAATTACACGATCCATCGGTTTGACAAGGCGGACGACAAGGATGCCTTTCTGGCCGAACACGGGGGCAAGTGTACCGGGATCGTTACCAACGGGCACGAGCCTTTGACCCGCGCCCAGCTGGATCATCTGCCCAACCTGGAAATCGTCACCTGCGTCTCGGCTGGTTTTGAATCGATCGATCTCGACGCGCTGCGCGAACGCGGGATCGCTTTCACCAACACGTCTTACGTTTTGTGCGACGACGTGGCCGATGTGGCTCTGATGCTGACACTGGCCTGCCGCCGCGAACTGGTCGCGGCCCATGCTTACGTCAAATTCGGAGACTGGGGCCGCAAAGGCATGTACCCCTTGATGACCAGCATGAAGGGCAAAAAAGCAGGGATACTTGGTTTCGGTGCCATCGGCAGCGCCATTGCCCGCCGTTTCGAACCGCTGGGCTTGGAGATCGGCTATTGTGCACGCAGCAAAAAACCCGTCGAACATGCTTATTTCGGTACCGCAACCGAACTGGCGGCCTGGGCCGATATCCTTGTGGTCATCGTGCCCGGCGGGCCCGAGACCGAGGGCATGATCAACGCCGGTGTGCTTGAGGCTCTCGGGCCGACAGGCACGCTGATCAACGTGGCGCGCGGCAGCGTCGTCAACGAGGCCGATCTTGTCAACGCCTTGGAAATGGGGGTGGTTGGAAATGCCGGCCTGGATGTTTATCTGAATGAACCTAACCCCGATCCGGCGCTGACAAGGCTTCATAACGTGACACTTTACCCCCACCACGCCAGCGGAACGGTCGAAACCCGCGATGCCATGGCCATGTCGACAGTCGAAAATCTTGAGGCCTGGTACGCCGGTCGGGCGCTGATCTCGCCGGTAACAGACGTCAAGGCACCCGGGGGAAGCGTTTCAGCATGAAATCCATGATGCACTATTTCCGCTGGCCTCTGACCTTTACCGTCGCTGGCCTGGTAATGGCCTTTGCGCTTGGTCTGCATACCACCGGAACCGTGGCGGGGGGACTGTCGTTCTTTTTGATCGGGTCTGTATTGGCGGTTCTTGAAATTTCGTTGTCCTTCGATAACGCCATCGTCAACGCCAACAAATTGCAAACGATGACGCCCGTGTGGCGGCAGCGTTTTCTGACCTGGGGTATCCTGATTGCCGTTTTCGGGATGCGGATCATCTTCCCCCTGGCGATCGTCGCGATTGCCGCCCAGATCGGGCCGATCGCGGCGCTGGTGCTGGCCTCGACCGACCCCCAGGAATACAGCCGCATCATTCACGATTCCCACACTTCGATTTCTGCCTTTGGTGGCTGTTTCTTGATGATGGTGGCGCTGAGCTATTTCATCGACCAGGAAAAAGAGGTCGACTGGATCCGCTTGATCGAGAGGCGTTTGCGCGAATGGTCGGACCTGCGCGGGGTCGAAATGGCCATCGTTCTGGTTATCGCCATGGGCGTCTCGATGATGCTGCCCAAACACCATGGCGCCGAATTCCTCTTCGCCGCGGTTTGCGGGTTGCTGACCTTTCTCGCGGTCGAGCTTTTGGGCCAGGCCCTGGACAATGCCGAAGCCTCGCGCGATCTGGCCGCCAAGGGCGGGGTCGGGGCGTTTTTGTACCTTGAGGTGCTGGACGCCAGTTTCTCATTCGATGGTGTGATCGGCGCTTTCGCCCTGACCCAAAACCTGTTCCTTATCGCCATAGGTCTTGGGATCGGTGCGTTCTATGTGCGCTCGATGACGATCATGCTGGTCGAGAAAAAGACCCTGGCCCAGTTCTGTTATCTTGAACACGGCGCCTTCTATTCGATCCTTGTTCTGTCGGTGATCATGTTCGCGCAGTCGCTGGTGCATGTGCCCGAAATCGTCACCGGCGTCGTTGGCGCGGGTCTGATCGGCGCTTCGCTTTGGGCATCGATTGCGGCAAACCGGGACCAGGGAGCCAGTTAGGGCACAAGGGGGCGATCATGCTGACAGGCAAGACCGCGATTGTCACCGGCGCAAGCCGAGGCATCGGGCGAAAGATCGCGCTGACACTGGCTGAACAAGGTGCCAGGCTCGTCGTGCAAGCCACAAGCGCGGATCGTCTGACAACGCTTGTGTCCGAGATCGAAGAGGCCGGCGGCACCGCGATAGCTTGTCCCGGCGATGTTGCCGCGCCCAAAGTTGCAGAACAGGTCGTGACCGCGACCGTGGAACGCTTCGGCGGCGTCGATATCCTTGTCAACAACGCCGGGATCAACCTGCGGACCCCGACGTTGGATATGGCGATAGACGACTGGCAGCGCGTGCTTGACGTCAACCTGACGGGCACGCTGCGGTTTTGTCAGGCGGTGCTTCCGGTCATGATTGCCGCGAAAGGCGGAAAGATCGTCAACGTCAGCTCGTCAACCGCCAAGTCAGGGCACAAGAATGCCTCGCCCGCCTATGGGGCCTCGAAAGCGGGTGTGAACTATCTGACGATCCATCTGGCCCAGGAAATGGCACCCCACGGTATCTATGTGAACGCGGTCTGCCCCGGACCGGTCGAAACCGATATGACCGCCGAATGGGATGACGACTATCGCCGCACGGTTCTGAACAAGGTGCCACTTGGTCGATTGGGCACCGCCAGCAACATTGCCGATATTGTTCTTTTCCTGGCGTCTCATCAGTCGGATTTCATTACTGGCGAGACTATCAACGCCAACGGCGGGACCTACATGAACTGACGGACGGCGGATCGTCAGCGGTACCGGTGTGGCGCGCCATGTCGAACAGGCAGGGCGTCAGGCCAGCCACATCATGCAGCGCGCGGCACAGCTGACCGGATCGATGCTTTCGATGGACAAGGCGTTCTGCACATCATGGGTTACCTGCACCATGCCCGCGCATCCCAGGATCACGGCCGACACCGCGTCGTTGGCCTCGGCGTCAAGGGCTTCTTCGACAATGCTCTGGCCCGCCCGCGCAGGATCGGCCTCAAGCTCCAACACCGGAACTTCCGACGCCCGGACCCGCGATGCAAACGCGCCGAGACCTGCGCGCGCGATATTGGCCTCTAGAACGGGGACGGAAACCGACAGAGTGGTCACAACGCTGAACCGCCAATTGCGAAGCGCGGCATAATGATAGGACGCCTGGCCAAGTCCGATAACCGGGCAGGTCGCCAGTTGTGCGGCCTCTTCAAGTGCCGTGTCGTCAAAGCATCCGATGACAATGCCATCCGCCTGCGCGTCCGAGGCCTGTTCGACCAGTTTCAAAAGGGGAGGCGCCGCCGCAAGTCCGTCCACGGCCCCTTGAATCGCGGGCGGTCCCTCGTGCGACGTCCATCCTTCGAAATGCAACAAGGGGGCGGTCTTGCGGGCCTGTTCGACCATGGCGTCCGTCATCGACACCGTACTGTTGGGGTTGATGATGATGACCGCCATCAGACCATGCCTTGCCCCGCGTCCGACCCCTGCCGCGCCCGGCGTCGATTCATCGCCCAAACCACCATCAGGAACACCCCGATGACCACCAGGGAAAACACCGTCGTCAGTGTGCCCAGGGCGAACAGAACCGGGGTGGTCACATTGGTGGTCATCCCGAAGATTTCCAACGGCAACGTGTTATAGCTTCCCGATGTCAAAAGCGTGCGGGCGAATTCGTCATAGCTCAGCGTGAAGCCGAAAAGCGCAACCCCGATCAGAGACGGCGCAATAATCGGCAAGACCACATGCCGCATGACCTGCCAGGGCGATGCCCCCAGGTCGCGGGCGGCTTCTTCATAAGACCGGTCGAACCGGTTGAAGACCGCGAACATGATCAACAGACCGAAGGGCAGCGTCCAGGTCAGCTGCGCACCATAGCCCGAAGTCGACCAATGCACCGGCAACCCCGATTGCGACCAGATCAGGCCGACCCCAAGCGATACCAGGATCGACGGGATCACCAGTGACGTGATGATGAGATAGAAAAGAATGGTCGCGCCGGCAAAGCGCTTGCGAAAGGCCAGACCGCCCATGACCGAGACGACCACCGTGGTCACCATCACCATCAACCCAAGCACCAGCGAGCGCGAGAACGACCCCCAGATGTCCCCGACGGCCTGTTGTTCGAACAAATCGCGGAACCAATGCAGCGATACGCCCCGCATCGGAAAGGTCAGCCCGCCGCCGGGCCCCTGAAACGACAGAATGCCGATCGTCAGTGTCGGGCCGTAAAGGAAGATCAGGAAAAGGATGAAAAAGGCGGTCAGCACATAGAATGACTTGGGGCGCGGCTCCACGGTCAAAGCTCCTTCCGGATATCGACAAAGCGCAGCAATGTGCCGATCAACAAAAGCACCGTCACCAATAGAACGACCGCCGTGGCCGATGCCGAAGGGTATTGCAAAAGGCCGATGTCGTTCTGGATCATCCGGCCCACATTTGCCGATTGCGACCCGCTCATGAAACGCACGGTGATAAAGTCTCCCATCACCAGCGCGACCACGAAAATGGTTCCGATCATGATCCCCGGCTTGGTCAACGGAACGATCACGTGCCACAGCGTCTGCCAGCCCGTCGCGCCCGCATCGTTGGCGGCTTCGATCAGGGAACGATCAATGCGCATCATCGTGTTGAAAATCGGCACGACCATGAACAGGGTGTACAGATGCACAAAGGCAAGTATCACACTAAAATCACTGAATAAAAGCCAATCCAAAGGCGCGTCCGTGATGCCCATGGACATCAGGGTTGAATTGGCGATCCCGTTGCGCCCCAGAAAGGGGATCCACGATATCATGCGAATGATGTTCGAGGTCAGAAAAGGGATGGTGCACAACAGGAACAGCGCGATCTGCCAGGTCAGGCTGCGGATATGAAACGCCAGGTAATACGCCACGGTAAAGCCGATCACCAAGGTGCAGAGCCAGGTCGTGGCAGCGTATTTAAAGGTGTTGAGGAAGACGCGATAGGTCACCTCAGAGGTCAGCAGGAACGCGTAATTGTCGAACTGGAAAGCGGGGTAAATCGACCACTCTGTCGCCCCCCAAAAACTGACCACGACAATCATCGTGATCGGAGCCACCAGGAAAACCAGCAGCACCAATGACAGCGGGGCAGCTAAAAGCCAGCCGACGACCGTATTGTTCCGCAAACCTGCCTGAGACATTTTCATCGAGAAAAGACTTTCTGACGTTCAAAGGGTGCCGGAGAACCTTTGTCCTCCGGCAAGCATCGCTTAGGCGGCGATGAACTCGTTCCACTTGCGAACCATGTACTGGTTTTCGTCCATGACGGCGTTCCAGCAGGCGACTGCGCCCATGCGGTCATAGAACGATCCGCCGTCACGTGTGGCACCGGCTTTTTCCATGACCTGGCCAAACGGGTTGGCGATGTCGCCCTGGGCGGGTTTGCCTTCGAACCAGAAACCCCATTCGTCTTCCGACATAAAGTTCTTGGATGTTTCCGGAACCGCCGAGTAATAGCCCTGGCGCATCAGGAAGCCGCCGACCCAACCGGACAGGTACCAGTTGATGTACTCATAGGCCGCGTCCAGTTCCATGCCCGACAGCGATGCCGACAGACCGATGCCGCCGCCCCACGACCGATAACCTTCTTCAAGCGGCTGATAGACACATGGGATACCCTGCGACCGCACGGCCGTGATCGCGGGCGACCACATGGATTGGATCACAACCTCGCCCGAGGCCATCAGGTTCACGCTTTCGTCAAACGACTTCCAGAAGGCGCGGAACTGACCGTTTTTCTTGGCCTCGGTAAAGATGCCAAGGGTCATGTCGATCTCTTCCTTGGTCATGTTGCCCTTGTCGGGATAGGTGTATTCCCCCATCGATTCCACGACCATGGCCATGTCCATGATGCCGATGGACGAAATATCCAGGATCGACGCCTTGCCCTTGAATTCAGGGTTCAAAAGCTCGGACCAGTTTTTGATCGGACGGCCGATCAAGTCAGGACGAATGCCCAGGGTGTCGGCGTTATAGATCGTCGGGATCAGCGTCATGTAACCGGATTCTTCGGCCACGAAGTCCGTGCCGTTGATGCCCGAGGTAAAGCCTACCGAATGGGGCGCGGTGCCTTGGGCAATCACGCTTTCCGGTGTCAGCTTACCACTGCGGAAGATGCCAACGATCTTGTCATAGTTGGCGATCTTGGACGTTTCCATGGCCTGAAGATTGCCGGTTGGCCAAACCTTTTTGCAGATCCAGTATTCGATATCGGCGATGTCGAAACTGTCGGGCTGAGTGGCCGCGCGCTGGGTCACGCTGTCGGAATCCAGCGCCGTCATTTCCAGGGTGAAACCAAGGTCTTCCTTGACCTTTTGCGCCACTTCATTGAGGTTGGACACCCCGGTGCCAAACTGGCGCAAGGTGATGTTTTTCGTCTCTTGTCCCCATACCATTGGAGCCGGAAGCGCGGCGGCCGCCACCGCCGCGCCACCCGACTTCAAGACCGAGCGACGCGAATATCGTACTTTCGAAATTGTCGTCATGTTTCGTCCTCTCTGTTGAACGTCTGTTTTATCCAGCCAGGGCGTGAGCCGCCTCGGCCTCCCAGTCGAGGCCGATTGCCTCTCCCACATCCTTCGGGTTGCCGAAGAAATCCTTGTCCGACAGCAATGCCGTCACCTCCTGTTCACCGGGAAGAGAAGCGGTCAGCGCGACATGCGTGCCTTGGTATTCGATGTTTATGATCCGGCCCGCCAACTTGGCCCCTTCGGCCTTTTTGACCTGGAAGGCGTCCGAGCGAATGGCGACCATGCCCTCTGGCATCGACACCACGTTGTGTGATCCCAGGAAACGGGCAACGAATGCCGTCTTCGGAGCGTCGAAAACGCTGCGTGTTTGGCCGGCTTGTTCGATCTTGGCGTTGTTCATGACAACAATTTCATCGGCCAGGGCCAAGGCTTCATCCTGACCGTGGGTGACATGAACAAAGGTGATTGCAAGCTCTCGTTGAAGCTTTTTCAGTTCGGCGCGCATGCGCACGCGCAAGAACGGGTCCAGCGCCGATAGGGGTTCATCCAACAACAAAACGTCGGGCTTGGTGATCAAGGCGCGGGCCAGGGCTGCGCGCTGTTGTTGGCCCCCGGACAGCTGGGCGGGAAGCCGATCGGCAAGGTCGGTCATATCGACCAGTTCCAGCATCTCGCCGGCGCGGGCATGGCGCGTGGCGGTGTCGACCCCCTGCATTCTCAGGCTGAACGCCACGTTATCCAGAACACTGAGATGGGGAAAAAGCGCATAGTTTTGAAACATCATCGCCGTGCCGCGTTTGGCGGGCGCCAGATGCGAAACATCGCGACCGCCCAGCGTGATTGATCCGTCCGAAACGCTTTCGTGCCCAGCGATCATACGCAGCGTGGAAGACTTTCCGCAGCCCGATGGCCCCAAAAGGCAGGCATAAGTGCCAGCACGAAAATGATAGCTGATTTCGTCCACGGCAATCGTCGTGCCATAGCGCTTTGTCAGACTGATTAGCTCCAGATCCAGTACTTGGCTCATCGCACCCCCGCGTCGTTATCAACACGCTGGACGCAACAGATTGTCTTTCCCAAGGTGAAACAGCACCCGTCCGTGCAAAAGGATGCCCTCTTGCCCGAACTCAAATCGTTTGACTGGGTATTGTGCAAAATTTAGGCAAAAATTGTATACGATTTGCTGCGATCATGTGTGAAATATTGAAAACGACAGGCCTACTGTGCAGGCTGTGACAAAGGGAATCGCATGCCAGCCACGACAAAATCAAAAACAGCGACTGTCGAAGAAATCGTCACACAACTTACCGCAGCCGTACACGAACACCGATTGCAGCCAGGGGCCAAGCTGCGCGAGGACGAAGTTTGCGACATCTTCGGTGTTAGCCGCACATTGGTGCGTCAGGCCCTGCGCTCGATGGAGTTTGAGGGCCTTCTCACCATTGAGAAGAACAAGGGTGCATTTGTCTCGAAACCGACCTTGAAGGAAGCGCGCGAGGTCTTTCAGGCGCGCGCCTTGCTTGAGCCCAGCACGGCGCGGGCCGCTGCGGAACGCGCCAGTGCAGCGGATATCGAGTTGCTGGAGCGCCACATCGCTGAAGAACACGCCGCCCTTGATCAGGACAAGGCCGGTCTTGCACTGAAACTGTCGGGCGATTTTCATCTGGTTATTGCGCGCATCGCGGATCAGCAAACAATCGAGCAGTTTCTCAGACAACTGGTCTCTCGCTCGTCGCTGGTAATTGCCTTGTATTGGCGACGTCGCAACGCCTTGTGTGAAAGCAATGCGCATCATGCTTTGGTTGACGCCTTTAAAAAGCAGGACGGCGACAACGCCGAAGAGCTGATGAAAGGACACCTTCTGGATATTTTTTCGCAACTTGATCTGAGGGAACGCCAGGACGGCGGCACCTCTCTCAGGGACGCGCTAAAGCGATGATCACCTATCGCGTCGCATCCTTGTCGGAACTCCAACAGATACTCGATTGGGCTGCACAGGAAGGATGGAACCCCGGCCTCGCCGATGCAGAGGCCTTCTTTCGCGCCGACCCTCACGGCTTTTTCATCGCGGTGGATGATGACAACACCCCTGTGGCGGCGATCTCGGTCGTCAATCATTCGGATGACTTCGCATTCCTGGGGCTTTACATCGTGCGGCCCGAATTCCGCGGGCAGGGGATTGGCTTTGGGCTTTGGACCCACGCGATGAACCACGCAGGAAACCGGACCGTTGGGCTGGACGGCGTTGAGGCTCAGCAGAACAACTACAAAAAGTCCGGATTTACCCTTTATGGCTCAACCACACGATACACCGGCCAAATTCAGCGACAATCTCACCCCGATATCCGGATAGCAGGCGCAAAGGATATCCCTCGACTTATCGAGATCGAGGCCAATGCCTCGGGTGTCAAAAAGCCGGACTATCTGGCCGCCTGGTTCGAGAATGTCTCCGGCAGAACGACGATCCTGCGTCATGACCCGAATGGCATCTCCGGGTTCTGTACGATCCGTGCTTGTCGGGACGGTGCGAAAATCGGGCCGCTATACGCGGGCGAAGCGGCAGGTGCACGGGTCCTGATCGCGCAAGCCGCGTCGCTTTTCGATGGTCCCTATACTTTGGACGTTCCCGAAACCTCAACCGAACTTACGCGGATGTGCCGGCAACTCGGTTGGACCGCAGACTTTAAAACGGCCCGCATGTATCGCGGGACTTTCGCGTCGCCCCAATGCGCCAGCTTCGCCGTCACCAGCCTTGAACTGGGCTGACAAGCCCGGACTGACCACTTCCCAACAGGACAAGCTCACGTTCCGGCCCCCGGAGAGAGACACAAGCCGACACCGCGCTCAAAATCCCAACGCCAGCAGCTTGCGGTCTTGGATTTTTCGTCATCGCATTCTGAAATGTCTTACAAGAATTTGCATGGCAGTCTGGCAATGATCGCCGCGTTTGACCGTCGCGGATAAGTCTCAATAAGCGACCGCTCTGTCCCCGAATTTTCCAGTCAGTCCAGCAACACAACCTGCCCCCGCCGTTTGACTTTCGCCGCAGAAGTTTTCCCCGTCACGCTCAGACAATCCGGCGACAAGGATCCCCGGACGCAGGTTATTCAGTCTCCGGCGGACAGTAGCCATCACACAGAGTCAAAGCGGAATCAAATAAGTGGCGGATAACAGGTTCAAACTGAGGGCCACTTTGCAAAATTGACGAAGCGGCACGCATTCCGATGCAGATCACGCGATCCACATGGCTCTGCAAGTAATTGATAGCGAACGATTTTTGATGGGTGCTGGTAGCCCGTAGGGGAATCGAACCCCTCTTTCCAGGTTGAAAACCTGGCGTCCTAACCGATAGACGAACGGGCCAGCCGTGGAGCGCTAATTAGGGAAACTCAGGTCGAAGGGCAAGAGGGTTTTTTCGCGAAATGCGGCGTGGCGTGCTTTTTTTGGATTGGCGCTGATAATCCTGTCGAAACCGGGCGTTTGCGTTCAAAGCAGGCCGCGTCTCAGGCGGGGGCGGCGTCTTCCAGCCTCAGTTCTACTTTTTGGCGTCCGCCCCAGTGGCTGATCTCGATCCGTCCGGCCAAATGGAAGCGTGCGCCGCCATGTGTGGTCAGTGCCTGGCCAAGGGCCGAGTCAAAGGCGTTGAAGGCGATGCCGTCCAGCCGGGCACCCAGGCCATCGCCAAAGCTGATTTTCAAGTGACCCGTGCCGACCTGACGCGCGTGCAGGATCGCGGCATCGGGGAAGACGAAGCGCGGGGCAGGGGCGCTTTGGCCGAAGGGGCCGGCGGCCTCCATTTTTTGCACCAGTTCGACTGTGGCGGCGCCGGGCATCAACGGCGCGGCGATGCGCAGATCGCGTGGACCACCAGCGCCGGCACCTTGCTTTTCCAGCAACTCAGCCAGTCGCTCCATCGCCGCCGGGATCGCATCGCGCGCTACGCTAAGCCCGGCCGCCATTTTATGGCCACCACCCTTTTGCAACAGACCCTCGGCGGCCAACCGCTGCACTGCATGGCCCAGGTCGACGCCCCGGACCGACCGGCCCGAGCCCTTGCCGTCATCGCCGTCCAGCCCGATCACCACGGCAGGGCGGTTGGTGGCCTCTTTCAGCCGTGCCGCGACAATGCCGACGACGCCGGGGTGCCAGCCTTCGCCAGCCGCCCAGACCAACGGGCCGTCCAGCCCGCGCTCTTCGGCTTGGGCCAATGCGGCGTCGCGCACTGCGCTTTCGATCTCGCGGCGCTCAGAGTTCAACTGATCCAACCGCTCGGCCATGGCGCGGGCCTCGTCCGCATCGCGCGACGACAGACACCGCGCGCCCAGATCGGCCTTGCCGACCCGGCCGCCTGCGTTGACGCGGGGGCCAAACACATAGCCCAGATGATAGGCAGACGGCGGTGCGTCCAGCTTGGCCACATCGGCCAGAGCCACCAATCCGGGACGCGCCCGTTGGCCCATCACCTTCAATCCCTGAATCACCAGCGCCCGGTTCACCCCGATCAGGGGCGCTACATCCGCCACCGTCGCCAAGGCGACCAGATCCAGCATTGCCATCAGCTCAGGGCCTTTCTGCCCGGCATCGCGCATCTGGCGGTTGGCCTCGACCAGCACCAGAAACACCACCGCAGCCGCGCAAAGATGCCCCAGATCGCCGCTTTCGTCCTGCCGGTTGGGGTTCACCACCGCCAGCGCATCCGGCAGGGTCTCTTCGGCCAGGTGGTGGTCGATGATCACCACGTCCGCGCCCTTGGCCGCGGCAATGGCGTCAAAGGACAGGGTGCCGCAATCCACACATATGATCAGATCATGCCCGCCTGCCAGCATCGACATGGCCTCGGGGTTCGGCCCGTATCCCTCGTCGATCCGGTCGGGCACATAAAGCGTTGCGTCGCGGCCCTGTTGGCGCAGCCAGTCCAACAGCAAGGCCGCCGAAGACCCGCCATCCACGTCATAATCGGCAAAGATCGCGACCCGTTGGACCCCCGTGACGGCACCGACCAACCGTGCAGCGGCAGGTTCCATGTCACGCAAGGTCCTCGGATCGGGCAAGAGCGCCCGCAGGGTCGGGGCCAAAAAGGCCTCGGCCTCGTCAGGGTTGACGCCCCGCACAGCCAACAGGCGCGCAACAGGCTCGGTCAACCCGGTCTGCTGCACCATGGCCTCGGCCTGCCGCAGTTCCTCGGCGCTGGGTCCAACCCACCGGCGTCCGGTCAAAGAGGCCTCGACCCCAAGGAACGCGTTACCCTGATTTTCGCCCGACAAATGCCCCTCACACCCCGAAGTCTCGCCACCGGGGTGACGCTATCTCAGCCGCGGCGCGGTTGAAACCGAATAGCACGCAAAATCCGTCAGGCACGTCGCCTTTGCCGCCTCCGGCCTGAATTCTTGAAACGGCAACGCAAATGGGCGCGCTATGTCACGGCTACAACGACCGGATATGTGCGCCTTGGCCATTCTGCCCACCCGGATTTTCTTGGCCCTCCACAAAAGCCTGACCTTGCAGGGTGATTACATGCCGAAAATGCTGTATTGATAAAAAATTTATTTCACAGAAGGTTTCTTGGAACGTCCACAGGAAAAGAACGCAGCAAACGATCAACCCAAATGAATGGCCATGATGCACGATCAGTTCGCTGGGTTTTCCAAAGCCCATTCCGGCAAGGAGCATCAATATGAAGCGTAGCCAGATTGAGAAGTTCTTAGTGCAGCTTTCCGAAAAGTTTACGTCAAATGACGTGGATGGCGTCCAGGCATGCCTGGCCTGTCCTGCGGTGATTTACTTTGGTAGCGACATGATCATCCTGAAAAACAGGGAGGGCGTCGCGAATTTTACCGAGTCCTACATGACCGGGATGCAAACAGAGGGCCTGGCCAAGGCCCGTTTGGAATTGAATGAAGTATCCATTGCCGACGATGGTTTGATCACGGCAACCGCAACAGCCAGTATTGTGGATTCCGAGGGTGTTGCGGTCGGACTTGGGCGAACAACATATTTCCTCAGGCAAGTCGGTGACTCGTTCAAAGTAGAATTGGCTGAACACTCACGTGTGCCGCTTCGAGACGATCTCCTGCACCATCATCTTGCAAAACTGTCGATCTGAAGTGTTGAGGCACAACAGCGTTGGCCTTGCGCGCGTCTGACATGCCTTGAACCTGCTTCGGGGAACCAGGTCATGCTGGTGATCAACCCCGCCCGGGTTCACTTGTCAGGATGCGTCTAGGTTACAGGGCTTCGCAGAACGGACGCGACCCGGACATTTCGGTCCGGATCGCCCTGCATCCTCTCCGGCAAATGTCTGCCGGTCCGGTCGGAGAATAATTCAGTCCTCGATTGGGTGACGATAGTTCATCCGCCGCACCGACCCGGTCTTTGACCGCATCAGGATCGTCTCAGCCGTCAGCATGTTCGGCTCGCGCTTGATGCCCGGCAGGATCGAGCCGTCCGTCACCCCCGTTGCGGCAAAGATCACGTCGCCCGTTACCATGTCGTCGCGGGTGTAAACCCGGTCGAAATTAGTGATGCCCGCCTTGGTGGCGCGGCCGCGTTCGTCATCGTTGCGGAACAACAGACGTCCGAATATCTGCCCGCCCATGCACTTCAGCGCGGCAGCAGCCAGAACGCCCTCGGGCGCCCCGCCTGATCCCATGTACATATCGATGCCCGTGGTCGGTTCGGCACAGTGGATGACACCGGCCACGTCGCCATCGGTGATCAGGCGGATGGCACAGCCCGTGGTGCGCAATTCGGCGATCATCTCCTCGTGGCGCGGACGCTCCAGCACGCAGACCGTGATATCCTCGGTCGAACAGCCCTTGGCGGCGGCCAGGGCGCTGACGCGCTCGGCCGGTGACATATCCATGGTCACCACACCCGTGCGAAAACCCGGCCCAATGGCCAGCTTGTCCATGTAAACGTCAGGCGCATGCAGCATCGTGCCGCGCGGACCCATGGCGATCACGGTCAGGGCGTTCGGCATGTCCTTGGCGGTCAGCGTCGTGCCCTCCAGCGGGTCCAGTGCAATATCCACTTCGGGGCCTTTGCCCGCGCCGACCTTTTCGCCGATGTACAGCATCGGAGCCTCGTCCCGCTCGCCCTCACCGATCACCACCACACCCTGGATGTCCAGCTGGTTCAACTGGTCGCGCATCGCGTTGACGGCGGCCTGGTCGGCGGCCTTTTCGTCACCGCGCCCGATCAGGCGCGCGGATGCCAGGGCGGCAGCCTCGCTTACACGGGCGAGACCAAGGGAAAGCATGCGATCGTAAAACTCAGGCGCATCGGCCATGGGAACATCTCCTATCCGGTTCGTGCCTTCCCTAGCTGCGCCCCGCCCATGCGGCAAGGGTCGAGACGGGCGGTTGCGCTAACGAAAGGGCGAATGTGGCCATGGGTCACGGGCAATGCGTCAGCCAAAGCCCTTTGGCTGTGACCTCTACGCCGCCCCGTTGGAAAATCACCATCGTCGCCCAAAACGCCAATTGAAGCCGACTGCAAAATCGGCCACCTGAAAACCAGATGTTACAGACCGCCATGCTGCCCCTCGGACTAGAAGCCTGGCACCTCCTGACAGGGGGCGTTCTCATGCTCGTGGTCTATGTATTCACCCTTCGCAAACGGCGCAAATCCTACTACGGTCAGACACTCCAAGACACCGCGCCCAAGGCCGGCGACACCTTCGATCCTCAGACCGATCCAGACGAGGTCAATGCCGAACCGATGAGTCGCGCAAAACGACTGGGCGCAATTCTGTTCCTGTCGGTCTGGATCACTTTCTGGACTGGCGCAATCGTGGTCTGTTGGGGGGCTTTGAGAGAGCTGTCCTATGGCGAGCAGGGGTTCATTTTCCTGCGCATCTGGCTCGTTGGCGCCTCTGTCGGGTGGATCTTTGTCGCCTACACCTTGTTCCGGCTCATCCGGGGCGACGACATCGACATTCAGTTTGACGGCGACGGCGACGGCGGCGACTGATCCGCACCCCGCGTCGAAATCGGCCCTTTCGCCCTGCGTGCCTGCCCGCTATAGAGCGGCTGTTTGACGTCAATCGAGGAGAGACCTCTTATGGCCAACGTGGTGGTGGTCGGCGCCCAATGGGGTGACGAAGGCAAAGGCAAAATTGTTGACTGGCTCAGCGAACGCGCAGACGTGATCTGCCGGTTTCAGGGCGGTCACAATGCAGGCCACACGCTGGTGATCGACAAGAAGGTCTACAAATTGCACGCGCTGCCCTCGGGCGTCGTGCGCGGCGGCAAGCTCTCGGTCATCGGCAACGGCGTCGTGCTGGACCCCTGGCACCTGATCGAGGAAATCGAAACCGTCCGCGCCCAGGGTGTCGATATCAGCCCCGAAACCCTGATGATCGCCGAAAACGTCCCTCTGATCCTGCCCGTCCACGGCGAATTGGACCGTGCGCGCGAGGCCCAGAACTCGGTTGCCAAGATCGGCACCACCGGCCGTGGCATCGGCCCGGCTTACGAAGACAAGGTCGGCCGCCGGGTCGTGCGTGTCGCAGACCTTGCGGATGAGAAAACCCTCGAAACCCGCGTCGACCGCCTGTTGGTGCACCACGATGCGTTGCGCCGGGGCCTCGGCCTGCCGGAAATCGACCGTGCCGAGCTTCTGGCCAAACTGAAAGAGATCGCGCCAAAGATCCTCGAATACGCCGCCCCCGTGTGGAAGGTGCTGAACGAAAAGAAAAAAGAGGGCCGCCGCATCCTGTTCGAAGGGGCACAGGGCGCACTTCTGGACATCGACTTCGGCACCTATCCCTTTGTGACATCGTCAAATGTCATCTCGGGACAGGCGGCAACGGGTACCGGGATTGGTCCGGGCTCGATCGATTTCGTGCTTGGCATCGTCAAGGCCTATACCACCCGCGTGGGCGAAGGGCCTTTCCCGACCGAACTGGACGATGACGACGGCCAACGCCTGGGCGAACGTGGCCACGAATTCGGCACCACCACAGGCCGCAAACGCCGCTGTGGCTGGTTCGACGCCGTGCTTGTGCGCCAGACCTGCGCCACCTCGGGCGTGAACGGAATTTCGCTGACCAAGCTCGACGTGCTCGACGGATTTGACGAGCTGAAAATCTGCACCGGCTACGAACTCGACGGCGAAGTGCTCGATTATCTGCCGACCGCCGCCGATCAACAGGCCCGCGTCACCCCGGTCTACGAGACGATGAAGGGCTGGTCCGAGTCCACCGCCGGTGCCCGCAGCTGGGCCGATCTTCCGGGCGAAGCGGTCAAATACGTCCGCCGGATCGAGGAACTGATCCAGTGCCCCGTCGCGCTGTTGTCGACCTCGCCGGAACGCGATGACACGATCCTGGTGACGGATCCCTTCGCGGATTAACCGCAAAACTTGCTTGGTTTGGGGCTTCCCCCTAGTCTGTCTCCACTAATTTATTTGGGGAACAGCATTATGAAGGCATTGTTTTTTGCGGCTCTGGCTGGGTCACTTGTCGCGACGACGGTGTCTGCGGAATGCCCGGCGAAGACGCCCTCAAACAAAAGAATAAACATCCAACAGGGAGATGAACGCGTCAACGCTGCCTGGTTGAATAAACACCTTTCGGGTCAAAGAGTAAGTTTTGAGCAGGTCGGGACCGAATACTATCAAGCCAATGGTTCATACGCTTGGAAGCAGGGGTCACAGAAGTGGGAAGCACCGTCCTATAGGTTTTACGACAACGGGTTCCGCTGTATCGACTATCCCAGCCCTCGGTTTGACCTCTATGTCGTTAACAATGGAAAGCTGGTCTTGATCGATGGAACTGGAGGTCGATACATCGGGGAAATTTTGAAATGAGGGCTAACCTTGCGATCCTCGCCATTACGGTCGGATTTTCTGGTTCCGCATCTGCCTGTTCAGGTGACTGGGCAGGGTTCTGGGAAAAGAAGGCGGCAGACTCGAGCGCACAATGGCAAATCATCGAAGAATTCAGAATTGACGAAAAGACCGGCATCCTATCGGTTTGTGGTCGTGAGAACGCGTTCGACTCCGGCTTTGCGGTCCAAGGCGACAAGATCGAATTCGGATACCGTAGGCGTGCACGCGTCCTGTTCGACACGGGTGAGGGGACGTTTCTCTCTGAACCGTGGCAGGCCGAGCATCAGGGTGTGAGCAGCGACTACAGGGTTCGTGTCGTCGGGCCCTAGACCTTTTACTGTCGCCGCGCCAACCCAAGATCGGATCAATCCAGCACCACGATGCCCGAGTGCTTTGACTTGTGCTCGGGCTCGACATGGATGGTGACCCGCGTCTCGGGCACCGCCGCGCCGATCGCGGCCTCGATCCGGTCGCATATCTCGTGGGAATCGAACACGCTCATCTCGCCCGGCACCACCAGGTGAAACTCGACAAAAGTCGCGCTCCCCGCATGTCGGGTCTTCAGATCATGGGCTTCGACGGCGCCATGGGCCTCCTGCGCAATAATCTCGCGAATGGACTGTAATGTCTCATCGGGCACGGATTCGTCCATCAACCCGCTCAGCGATTCCTTCACCACCCGCCAGCCGGACCATAGAATGTTCACCGCCACGACCGCTGCCATCAGCGGGTCCAGAATCCACCACTGCGTCACCATTGCCAAAACCACGCCGATTGCCACACCCGCCGAGGTCAGAACGTCGGTCCAAAGATGCTTTCCGTCAGCCACAAGGGCAGGAGACTTTAACGCGCCGCCCCGCCGGACCAGCACCATCGCCCAGGCCGCGTTGATCGCCGTCGCCACCAGGTTGATCGCGATCCCCTCCAGCGGCGCTTCCAATGCGCGTGGCGACAACAGCCCCTCATAAGCCTCTTTCAGGATCAAAAGCGCGGCGACAATGATCATGACGCCTTCCAGAACCGCGCTGAAATATTCGGCCTTGTGATGCCCGAAATTGTGGCTCGCATCGGCAGGTCGGGCCGCCACGCGGATCGCCACCAGCGCGGCAAAGGCCGTTGCCAGGTTCACGGTGCTTTCCAGGGCATCCGACAAAAGCGCAACCGACCCGGTCAGCCACCAGGCCAGCACCTTCAGCGCCAGAACGACGACACCGACGCAAAGACTGCCGATAGCGATTTTGAGCGTTTGCGACACGGGCAGGCAAACTCCGGCTTCAGACAACGCACCTCATCCCACGCCATCGTGGCGTCGGAACAAGGTTCGACTATCTGCCCGATGATGCGGGTTCAACCGTTCAGGGTCTTTTTATGCTATACTCCCAATCATCTCGTGGAGGGGGAAACGCTATGAGGTATGCAACGATCACCACGTGGGAAGTGCTGGACGGTGCCGATTTCGATATCGTCATGGACCGGGTTCGGGCGAAACGCCTGCCGGCCTTGCGCGAACTTGGGGCGGAACGCGTGCAGGTCATTCGCACCAGTGACCGCACCATCGCCGCGATCTCGGAATGGCCCGACAAGGCAAGCCGCGACACGGCGTCGTCCTATATCGAAGAGGTGCGCAAGACCGTGCGTGCCGAGGACAACAGTCGCATGACCGGCGAACTTCAAGGCGCCGTCGTCGCCGAGATCTGACCGACCGGGGCAAGTCACGGCTCTGCGCCAAAGGCGACAGGCGCGATCATGATGCTGACTGGGTGCAGATGACATGCCGACCCGGAATTGGGTGAGTTGGGGGAACATCTTGACCTTGCCCAATGCAGACCGTACCTGCGGGCCATGGCACTTTCGTACAAATCCCGCCGACGCTGGTCACTGGTCATTTTGTTGGTCGGCATGCCGCTTTACATCGTTTTGGCCGTCTCGGTTGTGAACTGGATGGGGCGTCCGCCCTTTCTTGCGGAACTGGCCGTCTATGTGATCCTCGGATTCGTCTGGGCCTTGCCGTTCCGGGCGGTTTTCAAAGGTGTCGGCAAAGCCGACCCCGACGCACCCGATCAGGGCACCGGAAAATGACGCTCCGCCCGGTTGTTTGACCGCGCGTTTACCGGGCCGGGCTATACCGGTCACAACCTCGTATCAAAATCGAAAAGTCACCGTGCGACGCCCGTGCCATACGTTTTGCATACCGGTTGCATACCTTTTGCAGACGGCAGGGAATTGTAGGATAAGTGAACTAAATCAGCGCATTACGCTGAGTACTTCACAGGTTCTTTGGCGATGAACGCTTTGCCAGCCGCCCGGTGGGGAAAGGATGTGTTAACCCTCGCGCAGCGCCGCAAGCGCCTCTTTCAGATCAATGGCACCATCGTATAGCGCACGGCCCGAAATCGCGCCCGAGATCACGCCTGTGTCGCGCAGGGTGACAAGGTCATTCATCGACGACACACCGCCCGACGCGATGACCGGAACACTCACCGCGCGCGCCAGCTCTTCGGTCGCGGCCACGTTCGGTCCACCCATGGCGCCATCGCGATCGATGTCCGTATAGATGATCGCCGCAATCCCGGCGTCTTCGAAGGCACGCGCCAGGTCGGTGACCATCATCTCGGTCTCTTCCGCCCAGCCGCGCGTCGCGACCCGACCGTTGCGGGCATCCAACCCGACAGCCACATGGCCCGGAAATGCCTTGGCCGCTTCACGCACCAAATCAGGGTTCTCAACGGCCACCGTCCCCAGAATAACCCGCGATAACCCCTTGTCCAACCAGCGTTCTATGGTCGCCATGTCGCGAATGCCGCCGCCAAGCTGGGCGGGAACAGTCACGTTCGACAGGATCGATTCGACGGCCTCGGCATTCACCGGATGCCCCGCGAATGCTCCGTTCAAATCCACCAGATGAATCCACTCGGCCCCGGCCGCCTCAAAGGCCGCCGCCTGTGCGCCCGGATCGTCGTTAAAGACCGTGGCCTCGGTCATCTCACCTTTCAACAACCGGACGCATTGCCCGTCCTTCAAGTCGATTGCCGGATATAAGATCATTCTGCGCTCCTGTGTTGGGCGTTCTCATGCCCCGCGACGCCGGTGGGGGCAAGCCCTTGGCGCCCGCGTTGTGTCGTGGCGTCACGCTTGCTTAACCAAAGGTAAGGTAAGCCAAGAACAGGTGAAGCAACCGTGAGGCCCAAGTTGACACCCCGCCTATCCGTTTCAATTCTTGCCGCGGCACTGGCATTTGCCGCCGGCCCGGCACTGGCGGCGGACCCCGTCGTTGGTCTTTACAAAACCCAAACGGACGACAACGGGAACTTTGGCCACATTGAAATCTATGAATGCGGGTCGGCCATCTGTGGCGTGATCCGCAAGGCGTTCGACAACACGGGCACGCCGGTCAAAAGCGACAAGGTCGGCAAGCGCATGTTGTGGGATATGCAGCCCGAGGGGCAAGGGGTCTATGGAAAAGGCAAGATCTGGTCGCCCGATCGCGACAAGACTTACCGTTCCAAAATGACCCTGGACGGCCAAAAACTGAAAGTGTCCGGCTGCGTTTTCGGGATTTGCCGAGGCCAGACCTGGACCCGGCTGAACTAGCCGGGCTTGATCTTTGCGCGTCAGGCCACTGATTTTAAACGGGGAAACCCTCGTGCCAACAGGGCCGGGTGCAAAAGGCATCTTTGCTGTGAAAAATGGTGCTGCTGGAGAGAATTGAACTCTCGTACTCAGCGTAGCGGCGCAGCCGATGCGCGTCAGTCGAGACCAAGCGGTCGGGCTTGGCGGCGTGTCATGTCGGGAAGAGCGAAAATGGTGCTGCTGGAGAGAATTGAACTCTCGTACTCAGCGTAGCGGCGCAGCCGATGCGCGTCAGTCGAGACCAAGCGGTCGGGCTTGGCGGCGTGTCATGTCGGGAAGAGCGAAAATGGTGCTGCTGGAGAGAATTGAACTCTCGTACTCAGCGTAGCGGCGCAGCCGATGCGCGTCAGTCGAGACCAAGCGGTCGGGCTTGGCGGCGTGTCATGTCGGGAAGAGCGAAAATGGTGCTGCTGGAGAGAATTGAACTCTCGACCTCTCCCTTACCAAGGGAGTGCTCTACCTCTGAGCTACAGCAGCGCCGTTCAATGTGCGCGCGGGATAATGGCAATCTCGGTGACGCGCAAGCGTTATCTGGACGGTTTTTTGCAGGTGCGATAGGTAGACGACATGAGCAAGGATGCACCCTCTGGCCGTAAGTCGTCACAAGCACCGACACGGGACGATAAATTAAAGGCAGCGTTGAAGGCGAACCTTCAGCGACGCAAGGCTCAGGCACGGGCGCGAAATCAAAAAAACAACGATGATAAGGCAGGCTAACGATGGACTCGATTTTGGTGAAAGGCGGGGCCGAGCTTCGCGGAGACATTCCGATTGCAGGGGCGAAGAATGCTTGTCTGACCCTGATGCCTGCGACTCTTTTGACGGAAGAACCTCTGACGCTGATGAACGCGCCGCGATTGTCCGACATCAAGACGATGACGTTGTTGTTGCAATCGCTTGGCGCCGAGATCGAGAGTCTGCAAGACGGCCGCGTGATTGCCATGTCGTCCCTAGGGCCGGTTTCCACACACGCCGACTATGACATCGTGCGCAAAATGCGGGCGTCGAACCTTGTGCTGGGCCCGCTTTTGGCGCGCGAAGGTCACGCGACGGTTTCGTTGCCGGGCGGATGCGCCATCGGCGCACGCCCCATGGACATTCACGTCACTGCGCTTGAGGCCATGGGCGCCGAGATCGAGTTGAAGGACGGGTATCTGCACGCCAAAACCCAAGGCGGTCTGAAAGGCGCCAAGGTGCCGTTGCGTTTTGCCTCGGTCGGGGCGACCGAAAACGTGATGATGGCGGCGACGCTGGCCAAGGGCACGACCGTGATCGAAAACGCCGCCCGCGAACCGGAAATCGTCGATCTGGCAGACTGTCTGACCAAGATGGGCGCGCAGATTGACGGGGCAGGGACCTCGACCATCGAAATCCAGGGCGTTGACCGGCTGAATGGCGCAACGCACCCCGTGGTCACCGACCGGATCGAACTGGGCACCTATATGCTGGCCCCGGCAATTTGCGGAGGCGAGGTCGAATGCATCGGTGGGCGCGTCGACCTACTTCAATCCTTCTGCGAAAAGCTTGACGAGGCAGGTATTTCTGTCACCGAAACCGGCCGTGGGCTAAAGGTTGCCCGAAAGAACGGCCGGGTTTCTGCCGTCGATGTCGCAACCGCTCCCTTCCCGGGTTTTCCGACCGACCTTCAGGCCCAGTTCATGGCGTTGATGTGTACGGCAGATGGCACCAGCAAGCTGGAAGAAACCATCTTTGAGAACCGTTTCATGCACGCGCCCGAACTGCTGCGCATGGGCGCGGACATCGAGGTTCACGGCGGGACGGCGACGGTCACCGGCGTGGAACAGCTGCGCGGCGCGCGGGTGATGGCCACCGATCTCAGGGCCTCGGTTTCCTTGATTCTCGCCGGACTTGCGGCGCAGGGCGAAACCTTGGTCAGTCGGGTCTATCATCTGGATCGTGGATACGAGCATGTCGAAGAGAAACTGGGTGCTGTTGGCGCACAGATTGAACGGGTGGCGGACTGATGAGCGAAGACGCGCGTTTCGAAGACGGCGGTGAAAAACCGCTTCGGCTGAGGGCGGAAGATGGTGAGGATCTGCAAGTTCTGGCCTCGCTGGTTCAGGACGCGGTGTTGCCTGCCAACGAAATGACCTGGGATCGCAAAAGGCGCAGATTCGTATGTCTTCTCAATCGCTTCCGCTGGGAAGATAAGGCACGGGCTGAACGCATGGGGCGCAATTTCGAAAGGGTTCAGGCCCTTTTGTCCATCGAAGACGTGATGCAGTTGCGCCACCAGGGTATGGAAGCGCGAGACAGCGATATGGTTCTGTCGCTGCTGACCATGGTTTTTCATCCCGGAGAAGACGGCACCGGACGGATCGAACTGACATTTTCCGGCGACGGCGCCATTTCTGCCGAGGTCGAGGCGATCAATGTGACCCTTCAGGACGTCACGCGCCCCTATGTGGCCCCGTCCAAATCCGTGCCGGGCCATCCCGAGTGAGACGATAGCGCGCTTGAGCCTGTGCGCCCCGAGGGCTATGAGCGCGCGAAAGGACAGACGATGCCAAAGTTTCTGAACACCAACGACGTAACCTTCGAGGACGATTTCGTCGCGCTTTTGTCGATGAAGCGCGAAGATGCGCCGGATGTGAACGCAACGGTGGCCGAGATCATCGCCGATGTGCGCACCCGTGGCGACAAGGCTGTGATCGAGTTGACCTCCAGGTTCGATCGGCTGGACCTGACACCCGAAACCATGACGTTCTCCAAGGCCGAGATCGATGCGGCGATTGCAACGGTCAGTGCGGACGAACGCACGGCATTAGAGATCGCTGCCGGTCGCATCCGCGCCTATCACGAACGTCAGCGCCCCGAAGATGCGCAATGGACCGAACCCAATGGCGCGACTCTGGGCTGGCGCTGGACGCCGGTTTCGGCGGCCGGGCTTTACGTGCCGGGGGGGCTGGCAAGTTATCCGTCGTCGGTCTTGATGAATGCCATTCCGGCCTCGGTCGCGGGTGTGCAGAACATTGTCATGACCGCGCCGACACCGGATGGAACCGTGAACCCCCTGGTGTTGTTGGCTGCGCGGCTGTCGGGCATTGAAACCGTCTATCGCATCGGCGGGGCTCAGGCGATTGCGGCACTGGCCTATGGCACTCAGACTATAGCCCCCGTTGACAAAATAACCGGTCCCGGCAACGCCTTCGTCGCCGCCGCGAAACGTCAGGTCTTTGGCAAGGTCGGCATCGATATGATCGCCGGACCGTCCGAGATCCTTGTCATCGCCGACGCCGACAACGACCCCAACTGGATCGCTCTCGATCTTCTCAGCCAGGCCGAGCACGACGAAAGCGCCCAGTCGATCCTGATCACGACCGATCCCGGATTTGCCCAACTGGTGGTCGAAGCCATCGACAATTACCTGCAAGTTCTGGAACGCCGCGAGATTGCTGGGGCAAGCTGGCGCGACAACGGCGCGGTGATCCTGGTGCAAAACATGGGCGAAGCAGCCGCATTGGCCGACGACATCGCACCCGAGCATCTGGAATTATGCGTCGCCAATCCGGAATCGCTGGCCGACAATATCGCCCACGCCGGCGCCATCTTCCTTGGCGGTTGGACACCCGAAGCTATCGGCGACTATGTCGGCGGTCCAAATCACGTGTTGCCGACGGCGCGGTCGGCGCGGTTTTCGTCCGGCCTGTCGGTTCTCGATTTCATGAAACGCACCACGATTGCCAAGATGACCCCCGGCGCACTGGCCGAAATCGGTCCCGCGGCCGAGGTTCTTGCCCGTAGCGAACAGCTCGAGGCGCACGGGCTCTCCGTCACGGCCCGACTGACACGACTTAACGAGTAGTATGAAAGAGGGCGGGTTTCCCGTATCCAAATCCAATGTCACGCATTGCACATATCGAAATTGACGACAGCGCCTTGCCGCCACCGACGCCTGAAATCGAACAGGAACGTCGCGTGGCGGTTTTCGACCTTCTCGAAGACAACAGCTTTTCCCTGCCTGACCGTGACGGACGGGCAGCGCCGGACGGGCCTTACAACCTGTCACTGGCCATTCGCGACCGCCTGCTTGTCTTTGACATCCGGACCCCAACCAATGACCCCGCGGCCGAGTTTCGCCTGTCGCTTGGTCCGTTCCGACAGGTCGTGAAAGATTATTTCCAAATCTGCGAAAGCTATTTCGACGCGGTAAAACGCCTGCCAACCAGCCAGATCGAGGCCATAGATATGGCCCGTCGAGGCATCCACAACGAGGGTGCGCGTGTCCTGCAGGAACGGCTTGAAGGCAAAGCCGAACTGGATACCGACACCGCCCGTCGCCTGTTTACCTTGATTTGTGTCCTGCATTTTGGAGGCTGAACGGGTGCCCGAACTTCCCCAGTCGGTCTTGTTTTGTTGCGACCACAATGCGGTCCGTTCCCCCATGGCCGAAGGGATGATGAAGTTGTTTTACGGCCAGGATTGCTATGTGCAATCTGCCGGAGTGCACAACGACATGGAAATCGACGGGTTTTCGGTCGCCGTCTGCCAGGAGCTTGGGTTCGAGTTGTCACGGCATCGCTCACGCAGCTTTGACGAGATGCAGGAATGGGGCGACGACCTGGCCGCTTTTGACCTTGTGGTTGCCCTGTCGCCCGCTTCGCAGCGGCGGGCACTTGACCTGACGCGGCTGTTTCACCTTGAGGTCGAATATTGGCCCATTCTGGACCCCACCGGTTTAGGAGAGGGGCGCGAACAAAAGCTGCACCATTATCGCGAGGCCCGCGACCAGATCCGGGATCGAATTTTGGCGCGTTTCGGCCCTCCGACCGTCGAACCCGAGGACACAAACGCTTGAAACAACGCCTCACAGGTCGATTAGCCCTTGATTCACCGGGCAATCACCACAATATTCGCCGCGCCTGAATAACAGGCGGAAACGAAGGAGAGACCATGGCCAAGGAAGAACTGCTCGAATTTCCTGGTGTCGTAAAGGAACTCCTGCCGAACGCGACATTCCGGGTCGAGCTTGAGAACGGCCATGAAATCATCGCACATACGGCAGGGAAGATGCGCAAGAACCGTATCCGGGTTCTGGCAGGCGACAAAGTCCAGGTGGAAATGACACCTTACGACCTGACAAAAGGTCGGATCAACTATCGGTTCAAGTGACCAAGGCCCGAGCGCGCCTTGTTCTGGGCTCGGCAAGTCCGCGCCGGCTTGAGCTTCTCAAACAGATTGGGGTTACGCCGGACGATATCCGTCCGGCCGACGTCGATGAAACCCCTGAAAAGGGCGAGCTGCCGCGCGACTATTGCCGCCGGGTAACCCGCGACAAAGCCCTGGCCGTCCCGCGTGAAGCGGGCGAGATCGTTCTGGTGGCCGATACCACTGTTGCGGTCGGCCGCCGTATACTTGGCAAGCCTGAAGATCGCGCCGAAGCCGAGGGTTTCTTGCGTTTGTTGTCGGGCCGCAGGCATCGCGTGATCACCGCTGTGTCGGTTGTGGATGACACTGGCCTGCGCAGCCGCGATGTGGTCAGTGCAGTCAAAATGCAGTTTTTGTCCGACATCGATATTGCGTCCTATCTTGATACCGGCGATTGGCAGGGCAAGGCGGGCGGCTATGGCATTCAGGGGCCGGCAGGATGCTTTATCCCATGGATTTCAGGTTCTTACACGGCGATCATGGGGCTGCCCGTGCATGAGGCCTCGCGCCTTTTGGTGGCGGCAGGTTATCCGCTGCTTGAGGGTGCATCATGAGGGGGAGCCTGGCCGCCTTCGACGAACTGAAAGGCCGCGCCGCAGCGGTGCGTATCGTGGACGGCGCACTGGAAGACTTTCTGATCGACCCGCCCGATGACCGTATTCGACCCGGTGCCATCTATCGCGCAAGGGTCGGTCGTTCGATGAAAGGGCAGGGCGGCGCGATCCTGGAAACCCCGGACGGATCACTTTACCTGCGGCAGGCCAAAGGTATTTCGCAGGGGGACAGCCTGTTGGTGCAGGCATCGACCTATGCCGAAGGCGGCAAGGCCACACCGGTCACGCCCCGCCTTCTTTTCAAAAGCCGGTTTTGCATGGTTACCCCCGGCGCGGGCGGACGGAATATATCAAAGGCCATCCGTGACGAAGAACGCCGCGTGGAACTGCGCGAACTGCTTGAGGACATTCCGGGCGATGATGACCTGGGCATCGTCCTGCGCACCGCTGCCGAATTGGCCGACGATGCTGCCGTTGCCGATGACATGGCCGCCGTACTCGATCTTGCGCGTTCAATTCTGGCCGAACCTCTGAGTGGTGCCCCCGAGATGCTTCTTGACGGTCCCTCGGCCCAGGAACTGGCCTGGCGCGACTGGCCGACACCTGATGCAACCGATACCGATCCCGGCAGCTTTGGCCGTACCGGGGCGGACGATCTGATCGACGATCTTCGGCGTCCGCGCGTTGGCTTGCCCGAGGGCGGCTCGATCTTCATCGAACCAACCCGCGCCCTTGTCGCGGTGGATGTGAATTCCGGTGGTGACACCTCGCCCGCAGCCGGTCTGAAGGCCAACTTGGCGGCGTTGAAAGCCTTGCCGCGCGCACTCCGTCTGCGTGGTCTCGGCGGCCAGGTCGTGCTTGATATGGCACCGGTTGCCAAGCGCGACCGCCGCCGGCTCGAGGACGCCGCCAAGGCCGCTTTCCGCGCCGATGCGATCGATACCACCGTCGTCGGCTGGACCCCGCTGGGCCACCTGGAACTGATCCGCAAACGCGAACGCCTGCCTATTTCAGAAAGCCTGTCATGACCTGCCCCGTCTGCCAGAAAACCAGTGATAAAAAGTATCGTCCGTTCTGTTCCCGCCGCTGTGCAGACGTGGATTTGGGGCGCTGGCTGAAGGGCGCATATGCCATCCCGGGCGAGCCTGCCGAGGTCGAAACCGACCCCGAAACCCCGGCGATTCCGCCACGAGATCAACAGCATTGATTTTTTGCCCAAACGCCTCTGGACAGCCCGCCACACTGACACTAGAAGACACCGACCCACGCAGAGCATCGCACCTCTGCAAACCCGTGCCCGGGTAGCTCAGGGGTAGAGCAGTGGATTGAAAATCCTCGTGTCGGTGGTTCGATTCCGCCCCCGGGCACCATTTAACAAGCTGATATGATTGTGTTTTCTGCTCATGACTGATCCTCGTTTCGGTCAGGTTTGACGCTTTTCTGCGAAGGTTTGACACTTTCGGCCCGCCTTCGGTTCTCTTCTTCCAATGTCGCCATGGTCTCGCGGTTCTTGTCGGCAAGGTTCTGATCGCGCACCTCGTACCGTTTCGAGGTTGCAGGGTGCATCGCGTCGAGTGATTTCGTTGTCAGCATCTGTTTCATACAGACATCGTAAGACACCCAGAATCCGCGTGTCCGGGTATGGTTTGGGCAATCTTGGGGCACGTTAGTCTCGCCTTCAATGGCTTGAATAAGCTTGCTGAGCAAAGGCTGCGTACGGTACTGGCATAAATTTTCAATCAATTTGAACAATCCTCTCCGAGCAACATTGTCGAGGATGCTCCATGCAATACGAATTTAGAGCGAAAACCCTTTCCGGTGCAGTGCGTAGAAGTCTCGCACCCCAGCGTAAAAAAGTAGAGAGAAAGTCGAGCGCCACCATTGATTCAGATGTAGGGTCATACAGTCGAGATACAATTTCGGTGTATGTTGAACGTGGGCAGCGTTATACAATCTCTTGGTCTGCTCAAGAAGATGCCGGCGACGGTGGCAGTTATGGAATTGACATCCAGTCTCACGATGGACATGGCTCTTATCGGGAAGCATTTTCGCGATCAGGCAGTTGGAACTTTGTTGCACGCACCACTGGCGATATCGAGTTCACGATTGGTGTGTCCCGTTCGTTTGGCGCACGTTGGAGTTCTTATCCTGTCGATGTCGAGATCGACTAAAGGGCCGGATATTGGTCGATTCCCGGCATATTTCCAAAAAGAAGCTCCGGGAACCGATCAAATTGCCCCAGAAGGTAGAGAAATCCTGTCATCATCGGGTACTGCCAATAGTAGGCTGAGTATGTTGTTCCGATGGCAGCTGCCAAGAATAGTATTCTATGTTTCCGAACGCGGAATGCGCCCCATGCCAAGATAAATATTGGCACATACAGTGAAGCCATTTTTAGAAGCCAATTCAGTGTCGCAAGTAGATCAAACTTCAGCGTTAGCTTTACCCACTCGATCTCAAATACCAATGCCATGCTGAGGTGGAACACGACAAACGCCCCAACCTGAACGAACAGTAGAAGCGAAATGCTGGATACTTGATTGGCGTCTTGAGAAACCTGCATAAGGCTTTGTCCCTCATTACCTTAAATTTTTAGTTACTCGATGCCAGATAGCTGTGCTGGGTGTCATATGGGTGCAAAAAGTGATGGGCTTGAGTGAGCCAAGCTTAGTCGCGCTGATGCAGAATGAAACGTGCAGGAATTTGTTATCAAAGAGTTTTTGATACAGGCTGAACCAGCTTGCGAAGGTTTGAATGGAAACCTAGGAAAATTGAAAATCCTCGTGTCGGTGGTTCGATTCCGCCCCCGGGCACCACTTGAAACAATGGTTCCCGAGAACTCGACAGTTATCAAGTCTTCCTTCTTTTCCCATCCGTCTCGAAGATATTTGCTTTACTCATACGAACTTTGCCCGGTGAGCTTCGGTACCAGGGGGCTTCGCCCAATCTGCGAACGACACCATTCTCTTCTTTAGTTGGCAAAGTTGAGCCCATGGTGTTGGCCCAGACTCCTGGTTTGCGTCGCAGATCGGGCGTACTGGCAAACCCGGTGCTGTTTCAGGTGCCCGATGATCTGCACCTCGATCAGGTTAGTCGATAAACTTTCAAAGTTTAGTCGACTGGACTGGACTGTTTTCGATATCGCCCGGTAGCATAGGCAGATGCGTCGCGGTATTCCCATTGTGCAAGTCTTGGCATTCCTCACCTCGGGAATAGCTTTCGTAATCGCCGTGTGGTGGGCGGGGCTTGGGCAATCGCTGGATCAGCTAGAGCGGCGTGGCCAGTCGGACCTGGCATTGGCGTCAGACCGTTTGGTCAAGCAGTTGACGCGATATCGCGAATTGATCGTGGTTCTGGCCGATGACGCCCAGTTTCAGCGCGCGGACCGCAGTTCCAACGAATTGGAAGGAATCTTGCGCCGCGCCGCAGATCTGACGGGGGCGTTGGATGTAGTGTTGTTGGATCGAGATCGTCGTATTGTCTCCAGCGCCAGCCAGGCAACGACCAGAGACTGGGCCGAAGACGCCTTTATCGATCGTGCCTTGACCGGTGGGCTTGGCAGTTTCCACGCGATCAGCGATCGTTTCCAGACCCGCGCCTTTTACTTTTCGGCCCCGATTTTCTCGCCCGAAGGTCCAGTTACCGGGGCTTTGGTTGTCGTCGTCGACCTCGATCGGATCGAAGCCGAAGGACGCGGGTCGATCCCGGTTGTCCTTTTTCTGGACGCGCAGAACGTGGTGATCTCTTCCAACCGTTCTGAACTGGTGCTGATGCAAAGGGGGCCGGGGCAGGTGGACGGCACGTCCTATTATGACCCAGGACAGTTGCGCCCCTTTGTGGACTTTGAGACAACAAGCACCCACGGTGTAGAACTTTGGCGAATTGATGCGGGGCCTTATGTTCCCAGCCGGTCGCTCTATGTCGAACGAGATATCAAAATCCTGGGCCTGAGGGTCGAGGCCCTGCTCGATGCCCGCCCGGCCTATGTCACGGCCGGATTGCAGGCGACTGTTGCCGCGGCTCTTTTGGCGTTCTTTGGTGCGGTCCTGTACCTGACGACCGAACGGCGGCGGGCGCTTGCAGTGGCCAACGCTGAACTTGAGACCCGCGTTGCAGAGCGAACCCGCGAACTGTCGCATTCCAACATCGCCTTGAGAGGAGAGATCGCCGAGCGCAAGGAGGCCGAACAAGCGTTGAAAAAGGCGCAGGACGATCTGGTTCAGGCCGGCAAGTTGAGCGCGCTGGGGCAGATGTCGGCCGGGATCAGCCATGAACTCAACCAGCCTTTGATGGCAATCCGATCGTTCTCGGAAAACGGGGAACAGTTTTTGGATATGGGGCGGCTGGACATGGTGAAAGGCAACCTCAACAAGATCTCTGATCTTGCAGCGCGGGCGGCGCGGATCATCAAGAATCTCAAGTCCTTTGCGCGGCAGGAAAGCGAACCTTCGATGCGCGTGGACCTTTGCGAGGTCGCCCGCGCCGCAATCGAGATGACCGAAGGCCATTTGGCGCGGGACGGGGTCACCGTCGATGCGCGACTGCCCAATCACCCCGTCTGGGTGGACGGCGGCGAGGTGCGGTTGCAGCAGGTCGTCGTCAATCTGGTCACCAACGCAGCGGACGCCATGTCCAACAGCGTGGAAAAGTCTATTATGATCCAAGTGTTAGATGCCCCCAGCCCGGTCGTCATCGTGCGGGATACGGGGCCGGGGATTGAAGACCCTGACAGGATATTCGAGCCGTTCTATTCGACCAAGACCGTTGGCGAAGGGGATGGTATGGGCTTGGGGCTTTCCATTTCCTATGGGCTGGTTCAAAGCTTTGGGGGCGATATCTCAGGTGGCAATGCCGACGAGGGCGGGGCGGTCTTCACGGTCAAGCTCAAGCCCTGGCGCAAGGATAAAGCAGCATGAGCCGTGTACTCCTGGTCGAAGACGACGCCCCTGTACGTGAGGCTTTGTCGCAAACACTGGAATTGGCTGGGCTGAATGTGACGCCCGCCAGCGCCTTTGTCGTGGCGCGGGACCATATTCGCCCCGATTTCGAGGGTGTGATCGTGTCGGACATTCGAATGCCGGGCAAGGATGGGATGGAGCTTTTGGCCCATAGCAAGCGCGTCGACCCCGACTTGCCCGTGATCTTGTTGACGGGAGAAGGGGATATTCCCATGGCGGTCCGCGCCCTGAACCTCGGTGCGTTTGATTTTCTCGAAAAGCCCTGCCCAACCGATCAACTGGTCGCGACTGTCCAAAGGGCGCTGGAAATCCGGCGTCAGGCCTTGGAAGACCGTCAATTGAAAGCTCAGTTGAACAAGGGGGATGCCGCGGCGCGATTATTGTTCGGAACCTCGGCAATGGCGGATCGTTTGCGCAACGATGTGCGCCAGATTGCCCGCCTGCCCGGATGCGTCCTTGTGCAGGGTGCCCCTGGATCAGGGCTGTCAAAAGTGGCCGAGGTCTTGCACCTGCTTTCGGCTCGCGCGTCTGGGCCATTCGTGAAACTTGGCGCTTCGGGACTGGGGCCTGGCGATCTGAGCCAAGCCATTGCGGCAACCAAGGGCGGCAGCTTGTTCTTGAACGAGGTCGCATCGCTTTCGCCGCCCGGTCAGTTCGCCTTGTTAGAGCATTTAGACGCCGAAGGAGATGCGCGGGTTCTTGCGGGCACGACGCAGGATCTGGCCAGCGAAGCTGCGTCAGGACGCTTCAACACCGATCTATATTATCGCCTCGAGGCACTGCGTGTGCGCATCCCGGCCCTTAAGGAACGTCCCGAAGATATCCCGGTTCTGTTCCGTCACTATGTTGCACAGGCCTGCGAACAGGCCGGTGTGCCCGAGCCGCCGGTCCCGCCTGGGCTGCTTGGGTCTTTGATGACGCAGGAATGGCCCGGCAACGCCCGTGCCTTGATGAACGCTGCGATGCGTTTCGTTTTGGGTCTGACGCCGGAAGAAAACGATGAAACCGGATTGGTCGAGAAAATGGCGCAAATCGAAGCATCGTTGTTGATCGATGCACTAAAACGCCACAGGGGCAACGCCACGGTCACCGCTGAGAAACTAAAACTGCCGCGCAAGACGCTTTACGACAAGCTGACCAAGTACGGCATTCGGCCAGAAGACTATCGCGTCTAACATGTGCGGATTTCCGCACAGTCGGCGCTAACGGCCTGTACCGATTTCCACACAGAGATAAACTGGTCTCGGAGTACGTGGCTCTTAGTCTGTTGAAAATAAACATAATAGTACGACTTCTCGCGTCCGTAAAATGACCCTCTTGATAAGCGCCGCAGTGCGCCGATGCTCGTGGGCACGAGGAGACTCACAAAACTTTGATTCAGTCGTATCTAGGGAGGATACCGATGAAATTTCTGACAACCGCCGCAGCCGCGGCCATGCTCTGCCTTGGCACGAACGCTGCCGTCGCTGCCTGCGATGATGGTGAAATCGTCGTCAAGTTCAGCCACGTGACCAATACCGATCGCCACCCGAAAGGCATCGCGGCCTCGCTCTTGGCCGATCGTGTGAATGCCGAGATGAACGGCACAATGTGCATGGAGGTCTTCCCCTCCAGCCAGCTCTATAACGATGACCAGGTTCTGGAAGCCATGCTTCAGGGCGACGTTCAACTGGCAGCTCCTTCGCTGTCCAAGTTCGAAGCCTTCACCAAGCAATTCCGCATCTTCGACCTGCCGTTCATGTTCAAGAATATCGACGCGGTTGATGCTTTCCAAACCTCGGCCACCGGCCAGGCCATGAAAGACTCGATGCAGCGTCGCGGCCTGCAGGGGCTGGAATTCTGGCACAACGGCATGAAGCAGTTCTCGGCCAACAAGGCTTTGAACCTGCCGTCCGATGCTGCTGGTCTCAAGTTCCGTGTTCAGCCGTCTGACGTTCTGGTTGCCCAGATGGAAGCTTTGAACGCGTCACCCCAGCCGATGGCTTTCTCGGAAGTCTATGGCGCTTTGCAAACCGGTGTTGTCGACGGTCAGGAAAACACCTGGTCGAACATCTATGGCCAGAAGTTCTTCGAAGTTCAGGACGGCATTACCGAAACCAACCACGGCATCATCGACTATCTCGTCGTGACGTCGGTTGACTGGTTGGACAGCCTGGACGCCGATGTGCGTGACCAGTTCCTGACCATCCTTCGCGAAGTGACTGTAACCCGGAACGGCGAAGCCTTTGCGGTGAACGAAAAAGCCAAGGAAGCCGTGATCGCCGCTGGTGGCACCATCCGCCAGTTGGCACCAGATCAGCGTCAGGCCTGGGTTGATGCGATGAAGCCTGTCTGGTCGCAGTTTGAAGGTGACGTAGGCGCCGACAACATTGCAGCGGCGCAAGACATCAACGCGTCGATGTAAGATCAAAACCTGAATGGCCCGCTTCTTTGGCGGGCCATTGACCAAAGGGGGAGGGGGCACATGTCCGCACATTTCCATGCCAGTGGTCCGATCGGGCGTGTCGTGAACACGCTGGAAGAAACCATGATCGCGCTTTTGCTGGGCGTGATGACCGTCGTGACTTTCGTGAATGTCGTGCTTCGTTATGTGTTCAATACCTCGTTGATCTGGGGGCTTGAAGTTACCCTGATCCTCTTCGCCTGGCTTGTCCTGTTGGGCATTTCGTATGGTTTCAAGGTCACCGCACATCTCGGTGTTGATGCGTTAATCAATACCCTGCCGAACAAGGGTCAGCGCGTGCTGGCGCTGATCGCCTCTGCCTGCTGTATTGCCTATGCGCTTTTGTTGTTCAAAGGAGCGTGGGACTATTGGGCGCCATTTGCTGCGCTTCAGCCGACAGATGGCCGTTGGTTCCCGCTTGGGTTCACTGAAGGTGTGCGGGACCGAGCATTCTACATCACCGATCAGGTGCCGATGCTGGGCATGTTTCGCTGGCTTGAAGATGCAATCAACTATGGCGAAGAGTACGACAAGCTGCCCCGTGTCATCCCCTATGCCATCCTGCCGTTTTCGACCGCTCTGATCCTGTTGCGGGTGGTCCAGGCCACCATCGGAATCCTGCGCGGCAACCGGGACAGCCTAATTGTCAGCCACGAAGCCGAAGACGCCGTGGCCGAAGCCCGTATCGAGGAGAACTGATCCATGGAAGTCGTCATTCTCTTCACTATGGTGATCACCTTTCTCTTGATTGGTGTGCCTATTGCAGTCTCGCTTGGCCTGTCGTCGATCATCTTCCTTTTGGCCTTCTCTGACACATCTTTGGCGTCTATCGCACAGTCGCTCTACCAGGCCATGGCAGGTCACTACACGCTGCTTGCTATCCCGTTCTTCATCCTGGCTTCGTCGTTCATGTCGACCGGTGGGGTGGCCAAGCGGATCATCCGGTTCTCGATTGCCTGCGTCGGTCATCTGCGAGGAGGCCTGGCAATCGCTGGCGTCTTCGCCTGCATGATCTTCGCGGCCCTGTCAGGGTCGTCCCCTGCGACCGTGGTCGCGATCGGTACAATCGTCATCGCGGCGATGAAACAGGCCGGATACACCAAGGAATTTGCCGCTGGCGTGATCTGTAATGCCGGAACGCTTGGCATCCTGATCCCGCCGTCGATCGTCATGGTTGTCTATGCATCCGCCACCGACGTTTCTGTGGGCCGGATGTTCCTGGCGGGCGTCATTCCAGGTCTGATGGCAGGCTTTATGCTGATGATCACCATCTATGTCATGGCGGTCATCAAGGGGATGCCCAAGGGCGAATGGCAAGGCTGGGGCGAGGTTGGTGCGTCGTTCCGCGAGGCGTTCTGGGGCCTGATGCTGATCGCGATCATCATGGTCGGGATCTATGGCGTGCCCGGCATCACCAACGCCCTGTTCACGCCGACCGAGGCGGCAGCCGTCGCGTCGGTCTATGCCTTCATCATCGCGATATTCGTTTATCGTGACATGGGGCCACTGGCTGCACGAGAAGGTGACGACGGTCCGAAATCGCTGATACAGCGACCACAAGCATTGGTCACCGGCCTGTTCCACAAGGACACACGCGATACGTTATTCGACGCGGGTCGCTTGACGATCATGCTGATGTTCATCATCGCCAATGCGCTGATCCTCAAGCACGTTCTGACCGACGAGCAAATCCCGCAAAAGATCACCGAGGCGCTGCTGTCCGCAGGGTTCGGCAAGATCATGTTCCTGGTAATCGTCAACGTCATCCTGTTGATCGGCGGCCAGTTCATGGAGCCGTCGGGACTGATCGTCATCGTCGCGCCGCTGGTATTCCCGATTGCCATCGAATTGGGTGTCGACCCGATCCATCTGGGCATCATCATGGTGGTGAACATGGAAATCGGGATGATCACGCCGCCGGTGGGGTTGAACCTGTTTGTGACCTCCGGGGTTGCGGGCATGTCGATGATGGCCGTGGTGCGCGCTGCGTTGCCCTTCCTCCTCGTCCTGTTCGTATTCCTGATCCTGGTCACCTATATTCCTGCGATATCGACTTGGTTGCCGATATCCGTGATGGGGCCCGAGATAATTACGAATTGACGGCAAAGGGTCTTGCCCCTCTCAACGTGATGGGTTTTTCTCCCGTTGGCGCTAACGACGCGCCAATGGGAGGAAGTCATGAAAACCATCAAGGGCCCCGCGTTGTTCCTGGCGCAGTTTGGGGGCGACGAGGCGCCGTTCAACACCTGGGACGGTATCACCAAGTGGGCGTCTGATTGCGGCTATATCGGCGTTCAGCTGCCGGCTGGCGATGCCCGCCTGATTGATCTAGATAAGGCCGCGGAATCAAAAGATTACTGCGATGAGCTAAAAGGGCAGGCGGCTGAGAACGGGATCGAGATCACCGAGCTTTCGACCCATCTGGAGGGGCAACTGGTTGCCGTTCATCCGGCCTATGACGAGATTTTCGATGGCTTTGCCGATCCTGCGGTGCGTGGCAATCCGAAGGCGCGAACCGAATGGGCGACCGGTCAGATCAAAAAAGCCATCACCGCTTCACGCCACCTGGGAATATCGGCTCAGGCAACCTTTTCGGGCGCTCTGGCTTGGCCATATGTTTACCCTTGGCCGCAGCGTCCCGCGGGTTTGGTCGAAGCCGCTTTCGACCAGTTGGCCGCCCGATGGCGTCCGATTTTGGACCATGCCGAAGAAAGCGGTGTGGACATGTGTTATGAAATTCATCCCGGCGAAGACCTGCACGATGGCGTAAGCTATGAGATGTTCCTTGATCGGGTGAATGGTCATGCGCGGGCTTGCATGTTGTACGACCCATCTCACTACGTCCTGCAACATCTTGATTACTTAGAGAATATCGACATCTATCATGATCGGATCCGCATGTTTCATGTCAAGGACGCCGAACTGAATCCAACTGGCAGGCAAGGCGTTTACGGCGGGTATCAAAGCTGGGTCGACCGTGCAGGGCGTTTCCGATCGCTTGGTGACGGGCAGGTTGATTTCAAAGGTGTTTTTTCGAAACTGTCCCAATACGATTTTGACGGCTGGGCCGTGGTCGAATGGGAATGCGCGATGAAACATCCCGAAGACGGTGCGCGTGAAGGTGCCCAATTCGTCAAGGATCACATCATCCGCGTTACGGAACGTGCATTCGACGATTTTGCTGACGCAGGTACGGATGATGCGGCGAACCGTCGGATGCTGGGGTTGGAATAGGGAGTTTCGAAAATGCCAATTGATGGTAGCAGCGAAAGCAATCTCGGGCGTTTGCGGCTTGGGATGGTCGGCGGCGGGCGTGATGCCTTTATCGGGGGCGTACACCGCATTGCCAGCCGGATAGATGATCAGTTTGAGCTGGTGGCGGGCTGTTTTTCGTCAACGCCCGAAAAATCCCAAGCTTCTGGCGCTGACCTCGGCCTTGATCCGAAACGCGTCTATGACGATTTCACGGCCATGGCCAAGCGTGAGGCGCGCGTCAAAGGCGGGATCGATGCGGTGGCGATCGTCACCCCGAACCATATGCACTTTCCCGTTGCACGCGAATTCCTCAAGCGTGGCATTCACGTGATTTGCGACAAGCCCCTGACGGCGACTCTTCAAGAGGCCAGAAAAATGGCCAAGGCCGTCGAAGCGTCTGACGCCCTGTTCATTCTGACCCACAACTACACCGGCTATCCGATGATCCGCCAAGCGCGCGAGATGATCGCTGCCGGTGAGTTGGGTAAAATTCGCCTGGTGAATGTCGAGTATATCCAAGACTGGCTTACCGAGGATGTTGAATCCAGCGGGCAAAAGCAGGCCGACTGGCGAACCGACCCCGAACGGACTGGTGCCGGCGGCTCAACCGGAGATATCGGGACCCATGCATTCAACCTCGCGTCTTTTGTGACGGGCCTCACCCTAGAAAGTCTGTGCGCGGATCTGCAAAGTTTCGTTCCGGGACGGCGCGTTGACGACAATGGACATGTCATGATGCGGTTTGAGGGCGGGGCAAGGGGGACGCTCTGGTGCAGCCAGGTGGCCGTTGGCAACGAAAACGGATTGCGCCTGCGGATTTATGGCGAGAAAGGCGGCTTGGAGTGGGGACAGGAAGACCCCAACAAGCTTTGGTTCACTCCGTTTGGAGAACCCAAGCGGTTGATCACTCGTGGCGGTGCCGGTTCCGGCGATGCGGCCGCCCGCGTCACTCGGGTGCCTCCCGGCCATCCCGAGGGATATCTGGAAGGGTTCGCCAATATCTATGCCGAAGCCGCGCGCGCCATACGGGCCGCGCGAAACGGGGATACCAGCCCCAGTGGCGTCCATTACCCTGACATCAGGGATGGTCTCGAAGGTGTGGCCTTCGTCGACGCCTGTGTCCGATCTTCCGAGCGCAACAGCGCCTGGGTTCAACTGAAACTGTAATTGAAATGGCGGCAAAGATCGCCAATCCACCTCTAAGGGAGCCCCTCATGCCCTTCTTCAAAGATATTCCGGCGATTGCCTATGAAGGTCCGGAAACCTCGAACGAATTTGCCTATCGGCACTATGATCCCGACCAGATGGTGCGTGGCAAGCGGATGGAAGATCAATTGCGATTTGCCGTGGCCTACTGGCACAGCTTTGCCTGGGATGGCGGCGACCCTTTCGGCGGTCGCACCTTTGATCGCCCCTGGACCGGCGACACGATGGAACATGCCAAGATCAAGGCCGATGCCGCCTTCGAGATGTTCCGCATTCTTGGCCAGCCGTTCTTTTGTTTCCACGATGCCGATGTGCGTCCCGAGCGCGAAAGCTATGCCGAGAACACCCGGAACCTTGAAGAAATCACGGATTATTTCGGTGAGAAGATGCAGGAAACCGGCACGCGTCTTCTTTGGGGCACGGCGAACCTGTTTTCGCACCGTCGTTTCATGGCGGGGGCTTCAACCAACCCCGACCCGGACGTTTTTGCCTATTCGGCGGCCACGATCAAAGCCAATATGGACGTGACCAAGAAGCTGAACGGCGAGAACTATGTGCTGTGGGGCGGCCGCGAAGGTTATGAGACCCTGCTGAACACGGACCTTGTCCGCGAGGCGGATCAGATGGCGCGGATGCTGTCGATGGTTGTGGAATACAAGCACAAGATCGGGTTCAAAGGCACGATTCTGGTCGAGCCCAAGCCGCAAGAGCCGACCAAGCACCAGTACGACTATGACGTCGCGACCTGTTACGCCTTCCTCAAGCGCTATGGTCTGGAAAACGACGTGAAACTGAACCTTGAACAAGGGCACGCCATCCTGGCCGGACATACGTTCGAACACGAACTGGCCTTGGCGGCGTCGCTTGGCATGCTGGGCTCGATCGATATGAACCGGAATGATTACCAATCTGGCTGGGATACCGATCAATTCCCGAATTCGGTGCCCGAAGTCGCCCTGTCATATTATGAAGTTCTAAAGGCCGGCGGCTTTGATACCGGCGGGACTAACTTTGATTCCAAACTGCGCCGGCAATCGCTTGATCCCGAGGACTTGATCCTGGGCCACGTGGGCGCCATGGACGTGTGCGCCCGTGGACTGAAGGCGGCTGCGGCGATCCTGGAAGACGGTGGCCTGGAGGCTGAACGCGAGGCGCGCTATGCGGGCTGGTCCGAGCCACGTGGCGAAAAGCTGATGAATTCATCGCTTGAAGAAATTGCCGAAATGGTGGCCAGCGAGGACTTGCAACCCCAACCGGTTTCCGGGCGTCAGGAGCGTCTTGAGAACCTGGTCAACAGGTTCGTCTAGGCCGTTTGTCGGACACTAGCGGGTCTTGGCCCGTCCTGCGGCGATCTCGGGGCGGGCACCTGCAAGATGCGCGATCATAGTTGCCCTTTTTACGTGCACAAACAGGGTCTTGGACTGTGTCGTGCGGACAGTGTTTTGCGGTTTCGCCTGAATACGGCGCGGAAAAGAAATAACGTTCGTCATCCTGCGGACTCCAAAATCATTCTCCTTAAGTTAACCCGTTGATTGTGTCCGAGTATGGGCACAAAGGGGGTATCATTTCGGTTAATGTCTCGAACGCCGGGACGTCTAGTTGCCACAAGCCACATTTCCGACAAGAAGACTGCTGAATAATTGGGCGTCGCCGCGGTGAATTGCCGGTGCATGGAAATCGGCCGCGACGTTGAGGGGGCTCAGGGAATAACCAACAACCACAGCCAGACAGTGCCGATGGAGAGCGCCGTCGACAAAAGGACGGCCGAGGCCGCCACGCGCCGCGCAGCTCCGTACATGTTGGCAAAGAGATAGGTGTTCACCCCCGGGGCCATGGTTGCCGTTAGAACGACCGAGCGGAACGCGTCGCGGTCCAGCTCAAGGTACGTCGCCGCGCCCCAGGATATCGCGGGGTGGACCAGCAGCGAAATGGCGCAGACCATGGCGATGACCTTCAAATCGCCCTCAGGCCGGTATCGGACAAGGATGCCACCTAACCCGAACAGCGCGGCAGGCAGGGCGGCGCGTGCCAACAGATCAACCCCATCCATCAGGACACCGGGAAGGGGGATGTTCAGGACGTTGACACCGATCCCCAGCGAAATGCCGATAATCAACGCATTGCTGAACATTGCCTTCAACACGTTCAAAGCCGTGCCGAAAAGCCCCGCACCGACGCCTTTGACAATCTCCATCGCTGTCACGCCCAGCATGTAACAGAAAGGCGCGTGCAGGGCGATGATGGCGAAATTTCCGGCGAGCGCATCGACGCCGTATGCCCGTTCGGTGATCGGCAACCCCAAAAGGACAGAGTTGGAAAATAATCCACCAAATCCGATGGCAACGCTATCCGGCCAGTTGCGCTTGAAAATCAGACGTGCCCCCAGCATCCCGATAAAGAACCCCGACGTGGCTCCCAGGTAAAAGCTGAACAACAGGGGCACGTTAAAGTCAGCGCCCAGGTCCAGCGACGCCATGGCGCGAAACAAAAGGCAGGGAATGGCAAAACCCTGGGCGAACTTCATGACCGCATCGACACCGGCGTCCGTGAAATACCCTTTCCAGACTGCCCAATATCCAAAGCCTATGACCAGGAAAACGGGTAGGATAACGTCCAATAGGGCCTGCACCGATCTAGTCCTGCAAGCTCAACTGCATCCCGTCAAAGGCGGGAACAACGTGGTCCGGGGTTTCGTCCAGAACGGTTTGGTAATCGAGGTCGATGTGCATGTTCGTAAGCACCGCCCGCTTTGGCGCGGCGCGCTCGATCCATTCCAGCGCCAGGTCAAGATGGGCATGGGTCGGATGCGGTGTGCGTCGCAGGGCATCGACGATCCAGATGTCCAGGTCTTTCAGCGCGGCCCACCCATTGTCATCAATGTCAATAACATCAGGCACATAGGCAAGAGAGTTGATCCGGAAACCAAGAGCGTCGATCGCGCCGTGATCCACTTCGAACGGCTGGAAAGTGATCGCGCCACCGGCTCCGTCAATCACTACGTCGCCGTCGATTGTGTGCATGTTCAAAATGGGCGGATAGGGTGATCCTTCAGGTTGGACAAAGGCATAGCCGAACCCGGCATAAAGCCTTTCCTGCGTCGGTCCATCGGCCCAAACGGGCAGGCGCGCGCGTTTGTTGAAAACGATCATGCGCAGGTCGTCGATGCCATGTACATGGTCGGCGTGGCCATGGGTGTAGATCACCGCATCCAGATCACCGACGCCCGCATCCAGCAACTGTTGGCGCATGTCGGGCGATGTGTCGACCAGAACCCGCGTTGTTCCGCCATCGTCAATTCTTTCAACCAGCATCGAACAACGGCGCCGCCGGTTCTTGGGGTTGTGCGGATCACAGTCGCCCCAAAGCCCGCCAAGGCGAGGAACGCCGCCTGACGAGCCGCAGCCAAGTATCGTGAACCTCAGCTCTGCCATTGTGTGACCTTGGAAAACAACCGCTCAAAGTTCGCCTCAACCTGCGAAGCAAAGTCGCTGTACTCCATGCCGAATACCTCGGCACCCACACGCGCCGTGTCAGCCACGAAGGACGGTTCGTTGCGCTTGCCTCGATTGGGTGGGGGCGCAAGATAGGGGGCGTCGGTTTCGACCAGAATGCGGTCCACCGGGGAGTTGGCGAAAATCTCGCGCAACTCGGTGCTTTTCGGGAAGGCCGCGATGCCGGACATGGACAGATAGAACCCCAGCTCAAGCGCCGCTTCCCCCAAAGCGCGTGTCGACGAAAAACAATGCATCACGCAGGAATAGGCTCCGGCGGCATGTTCTTCGCGAAGGATAAGCGCCATGTCGTCATCGGCATCACGCGCATGGATGATCAGCGGCAGCCCGGTCTGACGCGCGGCCTCGATGTGGATACGCAGGCTTTCCTGCTGCGCAAGTTTGCTTTCGGCGGTGTAGTGGTAATCAAGCCCGGTTTCGCCAATGCCGACGAACTTGGGGTGTTCGGCAAGGGTGACCAGTTGGTCCACCGTCGCCATCGGGTCTTCTGCGACGGACATGGGATGGGTTCCGGCGGCATAGAAAACCGGCGCGTATGTTTCGGCCAACGCACGCACACCGGGTTCCTTGGCCAGAGAGGTGCAGATCGTCACCATGCGATGTACGCCACGCGCCGCTGCCCGATCCAAGAGATCGGCATGCTCGCCATCAAATTGCGGAAAATCCAGATGGCAATGACTGTCGGTGATCAAGGGGGCGTCGTTCATGCCTATCCGTATCGGGAAGATTGGGGGGAGGGTCAAGGCGGTGCGGGTCCTGGCCCGCGCAATGTTCGGCGGTTTTCAAGGCGAACGACCCGACAAAAGCCAGGTTCTAGTGGGCCGAAGCCGCCTCATTGATCCGCAAAAACGCATCGGTCAAAAGACTTTGTGCGTCGATGTTGACCGCGCGACCATGGGCAAGCCGTGCAGACAACTCTTGCTGCAACGCCGCCCAGCTTTGCGCCGTTTTCGCATTTGGAGCCAGCCTTGCCCAGGTCTCGGTTTCACCGGGGGCTGCATCTGCCGTGGGGGGGCGGCCTGCGCCAGTTCGGGCCAGCCTGACCAAGGCGAGGTCGAGAAGACGTAAGGCAAGGCTCAGGCGCTCTTCCGCTCCGCGTTGCGCCACACGTTCGACAAAGCTGCGCAGCGCCTGGCGGTCCATTCGGGGTGCTCCCCCGATCAACCCCACGATCGCCGCAAAAAGTTCCGGCCCGCCCTCGTTCGTCAGTCGGATTGCCTCTCCGACCGAGCCAAATGCCAATTCGTTCAGCTCAATCGGGTCGTCCAGAGTAACGCCAGCCTGTTCGACGGCGCGTTGGAGGGACGCTTCGGGCACTTCCGCCAGGCGCAATGCCCGGCACCGTGAACGTATCGTCGGCAATAGTCTGGCCGGCTGGTGGCTGATCAGGATCAAGACAGCATTTTTCGGTGGTTCTTCCAGAACTTTCAAAAGCGCGTTGGCCGCCGAAGGGTTCATTTCATCCGCGCTATCAACGATGACAACGCGGTGCCCCCCGTCGGTGGCGCTAAGCCCGAAAAATTCGTTCAGCTTGCGCACCTCATCCACGGTGATTTGCGCTTTCAATCGTTTGCGATCCCTGTCCCAGGCGCGCCGGATCAACAGGCAGCCGGGATCGGACAACGCGGCAATCCTGTGGGCCACCGGATGGTCTGGCGAGATGTCAAGGCTGTCGGGGGCAGGGGGGGCGTCGCCAAAAAGACCGGCGTCGTTACCGTTCGCACCGCCAGCCAGCAGAAACCGCGCCATGCGCCAAGCCAAGGTTGCCTTGCCAACGCCCCGCGGGCCGGTCAACAGCCAGGCGTGGTGCATCCGGCCCAGGGAAATGGCATTCAAAAACTCGGCTTCCACCGCGTCATGGCCGAACAAAACAGATGTAAGGCGCGGATGCGGTGCACCCTCGGCGCGGTCGGCTTCCGGCAGGTCGTCGTCACTCATCCAAGACGATCCGCGATCGCAGCGATATCCAAAGCAATCTCGTCGATGTCACGCTGGCCATCGATCAGGTGGCACCGTGCCGGTTGGTCTTTTGCAAGCGCATGGAACCCGGAGCGCAGCCGATGCTGGAAATTCTCGCCCATTTCCTCGAACCGATCCTCGCCGCTTTTGCGGGCAAGACCGCGCGTCAGGGCCTCGCCCGGGTCCATGTCGATAATAAAGGTCAGATCGGGCTCGGTGCCGATCACGGCGTCATGCAGCCTGTCGACAAGGCCACGAAGCTCTCCTCTTGCTGCGCCCTGGTAGACACGGGTGGAATCCGCAAACCGGTCAGAGATTACCGTGGCGCCACGCTCAATCGCAGGCTGGATCGTCTTTTCCAGGTGGTCGCGTCGGGCGGCGGTGAACAACAGGATTTCCGTTTCGGCAGACCAGCGGTCCGGGGCGCCCTCAACAAGCAGGCGGCGGATTTCTTCGGCTCCGGGAGACCCGCCCGGCTCACGTGTCAGTACGATATCGGTGCCCTTTGCCTTCAGATAGGCCGCCAAAAGCTTGGCCTGGGTCGATTTCCCCGAGCCGTCGATGCCTTCAAAGGTGATGAAACGTCCGCCTGTCATTCCATCAGGCTTTGCACCTGACCCATGGTCTTGTCAAACAAGACCGAAGACGAGGCGCGAATTCTAGGGAGAAAACCGCCCCGTGTAACTTCGCGATCAGATACAAGAGGGATGCGTTTTTCGGGCATGTTTGGGGCCGTAACAACCAGTTCGGCGACCGTGCTTCCTTCCGCTATCGGTGCCTCAACGGGGCTGCGATATTCAACTCGGGTTTCAAGACTGTCCTTTCCGGTGGCCGGCACCAACAGATTGATGTCGCCGTCAACCAGGGCATGTACCCTTTCGTGACTGCCCATCCAAACCGGGATTTCCGTGACAATATCGCCCGCACTGGCCAGCTTGCGGCTCAGAAACTGCCTAAAGCCCCAGTTGATCATCGCTTCGGCTTCGCGACGTCTCTCGGCGCTGCTGTTCAGTCCGCTAAAGACAAAGATCACCCGGCGATCACCTTGAAGGGCCGAGCCGACCATGCCGTACCCGGCTTCCTCGGTGTGGCCCGTCTTCAACCCATCCGCGCCCAGACCCAGGCCCAGAACAGGGTTGCGATTGAACCGGTTCGATGGCGAACGGCCGTCGAAATCAAACTCTTCAAGAGAAAAATAGCCATAGTATTCGGGGAATTCGGTGATGATATGCGTGGCCAGCATGCCGAGATCGCGGGCGGACATCCGGTGGTTTGGATTTGGCCAGCCGCTGGAATTGGCAAAGGTAGAATTCGTCAATCCTATTTCGATGCCACGCGCGTTCATCTGGCGCGCAAATGCCTCTTCGGTCCCGGCAAGGCCTTCTGCGACAACCACACAAGCGTCATTGCCCGATTGCACGACAATTCCCTTGATAAGGTCTTCGACCTTCGGACGATCGGTTTCGTCCAGAAACATTGTCGAACCGCCCATTCTGCGCGCCTTGGTTGACACAGAAAATGTCGTGTCCAACGTGACGCGGCCGTCGCGCAAGGCTTCGAACAACATGTTCAGTGTCATCAGCTTGGACATGGACGCCGGTGGCAAGGCCGTATCGGCGTTTTTCTCGACCAGGACGGTATCGGTGGCCACATCATACAGAAAAGCCGACGTGGCTTGGGTTTCATATTCAGCCCGTGCAGGACCTGGCACAACGCCACAGGCCGAGATCACGACGGCGGTGATGATAGCTGCGAGAGGTCGAAACATGATAGAATGCCCTTTGCTGCTAGTTGGGTGCAAGGAATGCGTCCTGGTAACCCAACCCTTTTACCTGGGCCAGCACCGCCGCCTGGTCACCCGTCGTCGAGACCGGGCCGACCGAGACGCGCCAGAACGTTTTTCCATTAATTTCTTGTTTGACGACCGTCGGGACAACGCCGGCTTGTCTCAGGCTTGTGGCCGCTGCCGAAGCGTTTTCTTCGACACTGAAAAGACCGACCTGGATATAGGGGTTTTTCAGGGCCGATGTCGCCGGGGCCGTGGGGCGGGGCGCAGGTTTGTCATCTGCTTCCGCCTGCGCAATCGCGGCTGCGGCTGTCGCTGCAACGGGATCAAGAGGGGCTGTTTCGACTTCCGGCGGCGTGCTGGCGTCGATTGCGGCAGTGTCGGCTTCCATTGCAACATCGCCGGCAGGCTTCTTGCGGCTGAATAGGCGCTCCAGGAAATTGGGCTTTCTGGGAGCATCGACCGCTGTCGCTCCGACCGCGGCGGCTGCCGCTGCCTCGTCGACCAATGTGTCATCGTCCGCAGCCGCCTGTGCACTCTCTTCGATCTCGGCACTTTCGCTGATGTCCTCTTCGGAAATCGGCAGCGGCTCGGGTTCGATAACGACTTCTTCTTGCCGCACGGCAATCACGGACATTTCCGTGGGCTGCCCCGCCAAAATTCCCAATGCTGCGGCGGCGTCAGAAGAAACTTGAATGCGTGGACCTGGATTGTTGCGCTCGCGGCGGAACAAGGCGGCCGCGATTGACTGGCCATTGGTTTCGTTCCGCAGGATGGCGCGTTCTGGTTCCTTCACATCGGGGTGAGCAACCCAAACACCACCCAAGGACGGGCGTCCATCCCAAAGCGCAAGCTCTTTGACATCGAATATATCAGGGCGTTCCACATCCTTCAGAACGGTTTGAGCTTCCTGAACCGGTGCGGCATCTTCGGGTCCGTCTGACAGACCAGCCAGTCCCTGGCCCTCTTCACACGCCGCAACCAGCAGCATTGCCGAAAAAATGGCCGCCGGTCGTACCAAACTGTTCATTTCCTGCTCCCTTGGCCTCGCGGGACACGATATATTGTACGCTTCCAGCGTTGTTTTGCCGAAGTCTACCTGCAACCCAGCGGCAAGGAAAGAGACGTTAGCATTGGCGGCGAAGCCGTGCCGATTGGAAATGCTTTCAGAATCAAACAACACCCGCTAGGAAGCGCCCGTCGGAGGAGTGGCAGAGTGGTCGAATGCACCGGTCTTGAAAACCGGCGTGCGTGAAAGCGTACCGTGGGTTCGAATCCCACCTCCTCCGCCACCAACCGATTTTGTCAGGCGTTGGGACCAAACGCTAAAGAACCGCATTCTGCAGGAACATAGCCACCTGCAAGGCGAATTCTGGCAGCGGATCGACGCCTTCATCGGTCATTTCAATCATGGCCGTGACCACGAAGGCCTGCAAAACCCCAAGAACCACTGACGGCTCCTGTGGCAGTCGTCTTTGCCTTTGTCTACAACCGCGCCAGTTCCGAGCGCAGTCACGACACCGGGTCAAGTTTCAGCCCGAACCATGCCGCTTTTCTGGCCGGGTGGCGCGAATTGCTGCGACAATACAGGCAGTTTCGCAGGTCTATTGGAGAAGAGGTGGAATTGGTCTTCTACCACCCTTCTGAGAGATGAAGCCGCGCTCATCGGCGGCTATTGGCCCCTGTCACGATGACCTGGCGATCTAAACTTCCGTCTGACGACATGCTGATGCGTCGACTGCCTGCGTACCGCTAAAAGCTTCGCTCGATCCGGTCCAAGGTCCGCATGGCGCTGAGCACGTCTCGGGCGTCCGAGTTGGGGCGGCGATTGGACTTGATCGCGTCGATGAATTCGCGGTCGATCAGTTCGATACCGTTGTTGGACACCGCGACACCGGACAAATCGATCTGCTTGTCGTTGCCATCGAACAGGTCGTCATAGCGCGCCAGATAGGTGCCGTTGTCGCAGATATAACGGAAAAACGTCCCAAAGGGCCCATCGTTGTTGAACGACAGCGACAGGGTGCAGATGGCGCCCGAAGCCGCCTTCATGCCAATCGACATGTCCATGGCAATCCCCAACTCGGGATGCATTGGGCCCTGAAGGCCATAGCATTCGCTGACTTCTCCACCGGTTTGGTACTGGAAAAGGTCGACCGTATGGCAGGCGTGGTGCCACAAAAGGTGATCTGTCCACGACCGAGGCTCGCCCTTGGCGTTCATGTTCGAGCGGCGGAAGAAATAGGTCTGTACGTCCATTTGCTGAATGTTCAGTTCACCAGCCTCGATCTTGTTGTGGATCCACTGATGCGATGGGTTGAACCGCCGAACCTGCCCGGCCATGCACAAGACACCGGTTTCTTCCTGAACTTTGCACATCTCCTCGGCATCCGACAGGCTGTCAGCCATGGGGATTTCGACCAGAACAGGCTTGCCCGCCCGCATGCAGGCGATGGATTGCGCGGCATGAAGCTGCGTCGGGGTCGCCAGGATCAGGGCATCCACGTCGTCACGCGCAATGCAATCGTCGAGGTTCGTGGAATAGTGACCAACGCCCCACTTTTCGGCGCATTCCTTGATTTTGGATTCGGTCGGTCCCATCACGCTGGTGACGGTGACCTCGTCGATGGCCGACAGGGCTTCCAGGTGTTTCGTTCCAAACGCGCCATAGGCGCCGGCGACTGCAATGCGCATGAGATTACTCCGTGTTTTCCAGGATCAGATGTCCGACGGCCGTGTTCGAAGCCGGGACATGGTAAAAGCGGTGAACCGGCTTCACCGTCTCGTCGAGCGCGCCACGCATCACCGACCACATGACCATTTCAACGCCCTCCGAACCAGCTTCGCGCATGTATTCGACGTGCGGGATCTGGCTGGCGGCAACGGGGTCGTTTTCCATCATGTCGAGAAAGCGCTGATCCCATTCCTGGTTGATCAGCCCGGCGCGTTTGTACTGAAGCTGGTGGCTCATGCCGCCGGTGCCGAAGATGACCACGTTCAGGTCTTCGTCAAAGCTTTCCACCGCGCGGCGGATCGCTTTTCCAAGCTGGTAACAGCGGTTGCCGGTTGGTGCGGGATACATCACCACGTTGACGGCCAGCGGGATAACAAGGCAGGGCCATTCCTCGGGTTGGCCAAACATCAGCGAAAGGGGCACGGTCAGGCCGTGGTCGACTTCCATCTCGTTCATGACGGTGATGTCGAATTCATCGAGGATCAGGCTTTGCGCGATGTGGCTGGCCATGACGCCGTGGTTCTTGACCACGGGAACAGGGCGCGGCCCCCAGCCTTCATCGGCGGGCTGAAACTCGGCGGCGCAGCCAAGCGCAAAGGTCGGAATGACCGAGGCGTCAAAGGCGGTGCAGTGGTCGTTGTAAACCATGAAGATCACATCCGGCTTCGCCTCGGCGATCCACTCCTTGGATTTCTCGAAGCCCTTGAAAAGCGGCTTCCAGTAATCTTCGTCGGTCTTGCCAAGGTCGATTGCGGCGCCGATGGCGGGTACGTGGCTACAGGCCACCCCTGCGGTAATGCGAGCCATTATTCTTCTTCCTTCCACTCTTTCTTATAGCGGTTGCCTTCGATGGTCCGGCCGCCGTTCAGCATCATGTCGCGATAAGCCTCGTGTCCCATGCCGGTCATCAGCCCGGCAAGTTGCTGAAAGCTGAGCCCGTCGTTGGCCCCCAACTTCGAGCTGTAATAGATGTTTCCACCCAGCTCGAGAATCCGGTTCCAGTCGCGGTCGCGCACGGCCTGCATTTGGTCCTCGGTCATGCCAAAGCTCTTCATGTAACCGTCGGGGTCAGCGGCAAAGGCTTCGCGACCGGCAGCCTTGCCAAGCGAAATGCAGAATTGGTTCAGGTGATAGCCTACTCTTGCCCGATCCGCGTCAAAGACAAAGGTGCCGGGGATGTCTTCATAATCTTTCTGAACCATAGGTCCTCTCATTCATTGGGTGCGTTGCGTCGCACTGTCGCCCCCCCCTTAAAGCTTAGATGTCCGCCCGATTCTAGGGCAACAAGTCGTCTCTTCGGCAGCGGTTCATCGGTTTCCTGTCCCGATTACGCCTTCCGGACGGGTACACCGCAATAAAACAAACGTTCCCACACCGAAATGACGAAATTGCCTTCGGTCCCGGTGTTTTTTTGGTGAAACCGTATCGGATGGTATGGCCCGCGTCGAAGGCTCATGGTGATCCGGAAATAGCCGTCTTCTGCGAAGACATGCTCTCGTACCCGACCATATTGGCCGAGGGGGCGTTGATCGACCCGGATGTTCCCTTGGCCGCATTTATGAGAACGACGAAAATACGGCTGGTCATGTCTGGCGGCACCTTCGTCAGGCACCCTATAAGCGCTTTGGCCATAGAAGGTTCACGACACATCTGCCGCCGCATTCTGGTGCCCAAACCGGGGCATAGTCGCAAAAGCCGGATGTCTTCAGCAGCACGGCCCTTACCTGAAACGGGGTCAGCGAACGTGGTTACCCGATCTTGCTGCCTTGGCTCCACACACCGCGCAACAACGGTGCCTTTTCAGCCATTCGTACACGCAGCACGTCACGGTCGAATGACGATTTTGATTCAGTTATTTTGCGATCCTGCAAAGAAAATGTGACAGTCTATACAACCGAGTTGGGTCCGTACTCTGGCTGCAGGGCATCAACCGCCCGCTTTTATGCACGGGGTGTCATAAACCTGTTACATTGGTTGGGTCCAAAAGCTAAGCTTGGGTCATGAGACATTATTTCACGATCATCCTTGCCGCGCTTGTTTCCATTCCCTCCTTCGCACAAGCGAAGATGAGCGACGTAAGTTGCGATGATAGCGATCGACTGAAAGCGACATTGATGACGGTTCTCGGCGCTGAACGCCAGGGCACCGGGCTGCGAGATCCAGATACGGTTCTCGAGGTTTGGGTTGCCCGTAGCAGCGGCGAATGGTTGATTGTGCAAAGCTATGCGAACGGAACTTCGTGCATCGTTGCCATGGGAGAAAACTGGGAAGGCAGCCTTCTCGCGCCCGCCTAGATTTCAGCGTCATCCAGACGGTTTGCGGCGGGGACAGGCTAGGGCCGAATAGGGCTTGTCTGGGCGCCGAACCTACGAGCCTTGGCCAAGCACATTTGCCAGGTGATCCACCGACCACCAGGTCTGCCGACTGCAGAAAGGGCCTGCACACCCCGTCAATCGAAGCTGGTGGCGGCCGGCTCTTGTCACGCTTCCCTTGAACACCCATCCGTTCTGCGGGCTCTTCAATCGTCCAACCCAGCGCCGCCCGTCGAATTCAAGGTCGGGAAGGATGACTTCGCCAACCTCGGCATGTGCCATCTCGACTGGATCCCACACCCAGACAAGCGTGCCGCACCGCCTGTTCACAGAGGTCGGACAAGGGGTGAACTCGACGATGGCGGCAAGCCCCGGGGCCGCATATCTGCCCTTTAGGTCCGACGCGAGAGCGCCGGCTGCACCCAATGCGAAAAACAGTATGGCCAGCACAACGCCCAGCCGGACCGAGCCGACAGAAACGGGTTTGCTGACCTTTCGGAAAGCGTCGTAATAGGCGGGATGTTCCGTGCCCATCCAGCGGTCCCACCACGTGAAGTAAAAACCAAGGTTCTTGCCGGCATAGGCATGATGCATGTCATGGTGCGTCACCGTGGTCATCCAGCCGAAGAGAGGGCGTCCATCACGCCCGGCGGGGAACACCTCGTAGCCGCAGTGCGCCAGGGCGTTCCGCAGCATCATATGGGTGACAAAAATCAATAGTGCCAAGGGGTGGGCAGGCAGTACAAGCAGGATTAGCGGCAGGTAGACCCCGTTTACGACAGCCTCGCCGATGTCGAAGCTGTAGGATGTGAAAGGCGTCGGCCGGTTCGAGCGATGGTGCAAACGATGGAATCGACGGTAAAGCGGTGGATAGTGCAACGCCCGATGCGTCCAATAGAACCACGCGTCGTGAAAGACGATAAGAATGGCCGTGCTGATCCAGAAATAGGCAACGCCGTAATCAGAAACCTGTGGATAGACAGTCATCACGCCGCTTTGGTTCCCGAGCGCAATCAACGTTCCCGCCGCCGCGAAAATGGCGACCGTGCGCAGGCTGGCGCGTATTTCACGGGATATCTGTCCGGCGGGTATATTGCGCTCGCCGATTTTCTGGTCCTCAAGACGCCGCGACAGTGCGAAATTGATCGCGAGATAGACGCCGCCAGCACCGAAGAAATAGCGCAACAGATCGCCTCCGAACACGTCGGCATAAAGCGACAGCAGCGCTTTTGTGGCATCAATTAACTGGGTCATGTGGTCGCTCCGATTTTTGTTGCGGGCTAGATGACCTTTGGGGGCCTGCCTTTCGCGCCGCTTTTTGAAATCGCCTGGAAAACTTCGGAATTGGCCAACATTTTTCGGAATCGATCAGCACCGCCGTGTTGACGGCTTGCTGGCCACCGTGTGTTCATGTGGCATGAGCGATACCTGGAGTATTCTTGACCTATTTCTGCGTGGCGGTGCGGTTTCCACCCTTTTGGCATGCGCGATAATCTTTTTGGGCAGACTTGAGCCGACACGAAAAACGCTGTCCGTGGCCGCGCTATGTGTGGGGCTGTGCTGTTATTTGGTCGTGTCGTCGCCGCATATCCCGTTGCCGGAGGGGGCCGTGACCGCAATCCTGATTGGCGTTGCGGGGGTGGTTCCGGTTCTGGTCTATTGGGCCTCGCACGAGCTTTTCGTCGACGAGGTGACCTTTGCCCGGTGGCAAATTGTCGTGGGGCTTGTCGTGATCTCTGGCGCATGGCTTGGGGCGGTCGTGTTCCTTGCCGACCTTGCGCGCGGCATCGCTGTTATCGTCCTGTTCAGCCATCTCACGTTTGCGGTCATCGCAAGTCAGGACGGTGATCTTGTTGAGGAACGCCGCCAGTTTCGCAAATGGTTCCTGCTGATGATGGCGGGGGCGGTCATCGTCATCACCGGCGTCGAAGTTTCCGGTCAGGATGATCAACTCCCGGATTGGGCTTTTGCGGTCCATGCTGCCGCGATGCTCGGTTTTGCGGCGGCTTTTTTGGTATGGGCTTGTCGACCGATAGGCGCGGTTTGGCCCTCGAAGCCAGCATTGACGCATCGGGTGGCATTCTCATCACCGGCCGACGAAATCTTGGCAGAACGCGCTCGCGCAGCAATGGAGGAAGGGCTCTGGAAAGAAGAAGGTCTGACCATAGCGCAACTCGCGGCGCATCTTGAAACCAAAGAACATCGTGTCAGGCGCGCGATAAACAATGAGCTCGGGTTTCGCAATTTTCCGAGTTTCGTCAACAGCTATCGTATTGAACAGGCCAAGTTGATCTTGACTGATCCGGCCCAATCGGACCAACCGGTTCAAAATGTTGCCTACGACGTCGGTTTTTCGTCCATCGGGCCATTCAATCGGGCGTTTCGTTCGTCAGAAGGAATGTCGCCCACCGAGTTTCGAAAGCGTTGTCTGTCGGACGTAACGTCGGGTGGATAGCCCGCTGTTCGAAAAGGAGCTTGCGCAGACACAGCTTGCATCCATCGTAGGTTCTGTGGCGCAGAACCGGTCCCGGTCGGCGGATTCTTGGCCGATCTAAAACGACTGGACGCTTTTGCCCACGCCCGTCTATCCTGCCATTGAACGTTTGTTCCTGACCAGGAAGACACAGGCATCTAATCCCATGACGAAGACCTCCGATTTGTCTGCCGCCTTTGCAAAAGCGGTGGAGACAGCGACCGACACGATCACAGCACTTCCGCCGGCCAAGACACGGCGTCTACTGGTCGCAATCGCCGGCCCGCCCGGTTCCGGCAAATCCACTTTGGCCGAGGCCTTGGTCGCCGAGCTGATCGCGCGGGGACGCGCAGTTGTCTTGATGCCAATGGATGGATTTCATTTGGATGACAGGTTGCTGGATCCGCGCGGGCTCCTGCCTCGCAAGGGGGCGCCGGAGACATATGATTTCCGAGGGTTTGCCGCGACGGTTGAACGTGTCCGGCATGAAGAAACGGTCGTCTTGCCGGTCTTCGATCGGTCACGCGAAATTGCCATCGCGGGGGCTGAAGAGATAGCTGCGGATACCGAGATTGTCGTTGTCGAAGGAAACTATCTTTGCCTGGACGAGGCCCCGTGGCGGGACCTGATGTCGTGTTGGGATTACTCGGTCTTTCTCAACGTATCTCTGCCGGAATTGGAACGCCGCTTGGTGCAGAGGTGGCTGGACCAAGGTTTGTCCCCCGAGACGGCTGAAACCAAGGCAAAAAGCAATGATATCTTGAACGCCAAGCGCGTTATATCGGCCATTGGTCCCGTCGATGTCACGATTGGCTTTGATTGACTTGTGCCGCGCCCGAATTCGGGTGCCGTCTGCCGTCAGAACTGGCGCGACGGCTATTTGACGCGCTGGAAAATGTTAGGGCCCATTTCAATCCTGTTGGCGTCAACCAGGAATCTTGTTCCGTTGTCACCGACAAAACTGCCATCGTTTCTGGGCCAAAGCCGGGTCACGATGCCGACGATTGGGGCAGAGTTTTCCAGGCGGACGTGCGTGTAATAGCTGGTCAGCTCAATCTGCCCTCGAGACGGGCGGATATAGTGGCACAACATGTCCCGGCCTTCGCGGCCATCGGCAAGCGTAAGGTCTGCGTTCTCCAGACAATAAAGACCTTTCAGCCTGCCAGAGGACGTGGATACTCCGAATCGTTCAACGACATAGTGATCGACGAAGGCACGGTCCGCCGAAACCTCGAAATTCAGTTTCCTGAGCAGCCCAGCGGTGATCTCGCCATTGCCTGGCAAACCGGATGCAACCTGGAACTCGGAAACACCTCCGCGTGTTTTTCTTCCGACGATGCCGTCAGGTGATCCTGTCCCATAGCCAAGCGCGTTCAATTGCGCCTGGACCGACCGAACAAGATCGCGGGTCAATTCGACTTCCGGTTCCACGAGGGGAGGCAAGACAGGTTGCGGCGAACTGGAGGCGATCCGGTCCTGTTCGGGCGACGCTGGAAAGGGAGGGGCGTCCGACTCCTGATCGGTCAGCGCCTCCAACCGTCGCTGGGCCAATCCGGCAAAGACGCTATTGGGGAACCTGTCGCGAAACTCTTGAAAATCTCGCGGGTCCGAACTGCCCGAAATCGCGTCCCAAAAAGCCAGCTCGATCGAACTGTTCGATGGTGCCGGTACTGATGAGGGGGATACAAGGACCGGTTTGGTAGCCGGCGCGACCTGAAGCGCGGCCGGGTACAGATAGAGGTCTTCGGCAGGGACCGAACCGTATACAAACGGTTCTTGGTTGCCGTTCGTGTCGCGCAGAACCTGGTCGCGGACACGCCGGAACAGCTTGCCGATCTCAACACCGGGTTCATCCAGGACATCAAGCAGAGCGGCAGCATAAGGGCTGTTTCGTCCACGACCGTCGTTGGCGACAGTGCCTTCCTTGGCGGCATAGGCGACAAGAGTTGCCGCTGAAGGTTCAACCGCGACCAAACCGCGTCCGATTGATCGGGTTGCTGACGTTTGTTTCATCGTGTTCGCGAAGGGATTGTCGCGACAGGCGTCGATGATGACCAACCGCAGTCTTCGCGCACCTTCGACGGCCAAAAGCGTTCTATCCAGTTCGACCGTTTCAAAGGCAACATCCAGATCGGTGGATAACGCTGCTGATGTCGGGATCAAATAGTTCCGGCGTCCGACTTCGATACCATGGCCGGCATAGTACAGCACTGCCATCTCGGCACCGATGCTGCGCTGGCCAAAAGCTTGCAGGGCGCGCAGCATGTCGTTTTGGTTTAGGTTATAGAAGGTTTCCACCGAAAAACCCGCCCGCGTGAGCGCTGCCGAGATGTCGGCCGCGTCATTCGTCGGATTTGTAAGTTTCGAGACATGTTCATAGTCGCTGTTGCCAATAACCAGCGCGACGCGTTCGCCCTGTGCAGCCAAACTCTGCGCAGCCAAGAGAAAAACAGCCGCGACAAGACTGGCCAGAAAAGCCGCCGAACGAAGATAAGGCAGATCAGTACAGCTTGATCGATCGCGGGCGTTGTGACGTGCCGCCCCGGATTGCGTTTTGACTGCGTAGGAAATCGAGCGCTTCTTCAACATAAAGGCCTCGCGGGTATCTTTGAAGGTAAAGATAATAGGCATCGGATGTGCCTGCTGAGCGGGTTGTGCGCCAGTCGGTTTCTTCGCTGGACTGACCAAATGACATTGTTCCCGGGCTTGCGACCAGAACAGTCAAAAAAACTCGAACAATGTGAAATGCCTTAAACATTCATGCGCCCCCAGGCTCGAAATAACATTAGGGCAATGTCACCGTTTACGGCAAGGGCCTGGTTCCTGATCGTTTTCATCGACCGGGATAGGATGCCCGTCTCTCGGGCACCCCCTGTTTTATGAAGCGGCTAGTTTGTTGCGACCGAAAACTCGATCCGTCTGTTCTTGCCTCGACCATCTCGCGTGTCATTGCTGGCCACGGGTTGGCTTTCACCCATGCCGACAGACACCATCCGATCCCGTGGAATGCCTTTGCCGGCAAGGTAATCCGCAACAGACCCCGCCCGACGTTCGGACAATCGCTGGTTGGCGCTGTCAGAACCCATGCTGTCGGTATGACCGGAAACCTGGATGACAAGTCCAGGGCAACGCGCAACGATATCAGCAACTTGATTCAGCAACGGCACGCTTTTGTCATCCAGCCGAGCAGACCCGGTCGCAAAGTAGATATTGCCCGTTCGCGACAGAATTTCAAAGCGGCCCACGCAAGCTTCAAGCGAAAAATCCCCTTTTGTCTCCAGGGCGGCAGAGGCGGGGGCTTCACTCGTTGCGACCTGAACTGGGGCTTGCTGTCCGGTACCAAGCCGCTTGAATATCAGTTCGAAAGTCACCGTCGTGGACGGTATGATTTCGACGTTCGCGGCTTCCTGAAGCTTTTCCAGCCCGCCGATCAAATTGAAATCCGACAATGCGATTGTCACCGGATCGTTCGTGGATACGGCGACCAGGTCATCACCGATCAACGTCAGGGCCAGATCCGCCTCGAGCTGTTTTTGTTCGCCATGGAGCTCCAGAGTGAATGGCAACCTTACGACCTTGCGCCGGACCTGGGCGAGATCGGCGACAACGGATGGATCGACAGAAAGTGAGACCTTGGCTTCAGGATATTGAAATGTTTCAAAAAATAGAAACCGCATCCGAACGTTTCGAAGGTCAATCTTTGTGTCGACACTATCCAGAAGAACCGTCAAAGAGGCATTTCCAAGTGGATCAATGCCGCCCGATAGGGTGGCGAATGAAGAAGACTCGATCTTTGACTGGCCCTTGATCGACTGAAATCGGAGAGAGGACGCGCCAGGTTCAAGGACCCAACCAGGTTCGAACGGGTTGGCCTGTGCCTCGGCGGTCTGCAAAGTGCCGAGCCAGACCGTCCCGATCAAAGCGGCGATCGCGGCAGCAAAAAATGGCTTCATGAATTCAATCCTTATCTTCCCTGGTCATTTTATTGACGGGACGTAACGTGAAGGCAACGAAATACCTGCATTCCGTGGTGCAATATTCGGAAAACGACGAGGATCAATTGCTTTTTGGGATGGTTCCTCTACGGTGATCTCCGCAATACCAAGGGGTTACAACGTGCGGTTCTTGATTGTTTTTTGTTCTTGGCTGGTGGCCACTATGTCCTGTGCCAACGCAGAGCAACGCCTTGCCCTTGTCTTTGGCAATGGCGCCTATTCGTCCATCACCGCCCTGGACAACCCTGTCGGGGACGCAAGCCTGATATCGGATCGTCTGCAAGAGCTTGGGTTTGAAGTCACCTTGATCACGGATGCGTCACGGTCTGACATGACGCAGGCAATTGCCGGATTCGGGCGCAAACTGCGGGAGGCAGGCCCCGACACGGTTGGGCTTTTTTACTTTGCGGGACACGGCGTTCAGTCGTTTGGTGCCAATTATCTCGTTCCGGTTGATGCCCAGCCGGCCAATGCCGCGGACCTTGATCTGGTCGCGCTGGAGGCTTCCGCCGTGCTGCGCCAGATGGCGTCCGCGCAAAACAAGACGAATATCGTGATTCTGGATGCTTGCCGTAATAACCCGTTCGAAGCGATCCCGTCGCTGAACGACAATGGCCTTGCCGAGATGAAGGCGCCCACAGGAACATACCTTGCCTTGGCCACGGCTCCAGGTGGGGTGGCGCTGGATGGCACAGGTGCCAATAGCCCATTTACTGCCGCGCTGGCCGAGGAAATGATGGTTGAAGGCGCTCCGATCGAGCAGGTTTTCAAGCAAGTTCGGGTTAGGGTCATTCAGGCGACAAACAACCTTCAGACCCCTTGGGATACGTCGTCGATGACGCAGAACTTCAGCTTCCGGCCCGGTCAGCCTTTGACCGCTGATGAAATCGCGGAACGTCAGCTATGGGACTCGGTGCGACTGACCCAGGATCCTGTCCAGATCATGTTGTTTTTGCGCGCCTATCCCGGTGGAGTATTCGAAGACGAAGCCCGCGCGTTGCTGGGCCAGGCGATGGACAACGAACTGAACCAGAACAGCGACAAAACCGCCGAGGTCACCCAAAGCCAGCCGGTGAAATCTCGTGCGACACCGGGGGCAACGGAATCCCAAATGTTGGAGGCGGCGCGGGCTTCGGGACGGTTTGAAGATTACGAAACTTATCTCGAGGCCTATCCAGATGGTGTGTTTGCCGAACTCGCCAAATTGGAAATGGCCGCTTTGGCGGAAAAGCAGGCTGCGAGCGCGCCTGAAGAACCCGAGGCGCCGTCTGCCACTCAGATAGCGACCAGCGAGCCGGATGGGGATATCACCTTCGAAACTCCGCTTAGCAGCTTGGCCCCTGAAATTGATGGGCATGCCTTGGCGGATGTCATCCATTTGACACCGACATACCCGCCGATCGAAGGGCTGCCGAAAGAATTTTGGGAAGGTCAGCAGTGTTCCAGCTGCCACGAATGGAACAGGGAACGGTTGTGCACCCAGGCCAAGACCTATCTGGGGCTGAGCGGTCAATCGGCGCTTGGCAAGGAACACCCGTTTGGCGGTGCTTTGAAATTCAGCCTTAGAAACTGGGCCGCTGGCGGGTGTCTATAGTTCGCGGAAATCGGAATGGGTTCGGCGCTGGTTTGCGGTGTGACATACCATGAGACAAAGCCTTTACGCATTTGAAGATGTTCAGGCTCTCCATCTTGAGTTGACATCGAAATGTCAGGCTGCGTGTCCGATGTGCGGGCGAAATCATCGTGGCGGCAAAACCCGTGAAACGGTCAATCTGGACGAAATCTCGCTTGAAGATTTCAAGACCTGGTTTCCGGCGCGGATCATTCAAAACCTAAACAAGGTCGTGTTATGCGGGAACTATGGCGACCCGATCATCGCGGCGGACTGTGGGCATATCCTATCCTATCTGCGAAGCACAAACCCGACCGCAAGCCTGATCCTCATTACGAATGGCAGCGCGCGCGACAGCGCATTCTGGCGATTGATGGCGGCTTTGAATGTCGAGATTCATTTTGCATTGGATGGGGCGACCGCTGAAAGCCACCAGCGCTATCGACGCCACACGAAGTTCGAGGCAATCATAAAAAAATGCGTCCACGTTCATAGAGGCAGGCGGCGTGGCGGCCTGGGTCATGCTGGCGTTTCAGCACAATGAGCACGAGATCAGCGATGCACGCAAAATGGCAGGCGAACACGGCTTTCAGAACTTTCTTTTGAAGTCGACCACCCGGTTTCATGGGCCGTCACGGCGCGTCGATAACGACCAGGGCGAAAAGATCGACAGCCTGTATCCCAGCACTCTGCATCCTCCGGCGGTGCATATGGATCGCCCAGGTGACGCTGCCTTGGCGTCTTGCGATATCCTGTGCAAGGTTGTTGAGGACCGGTCGGTGTTTATCACGGCGGACGGTCTCGCTTTCCCGTGTTGCTGGATCGGATCCGGGGCAATTGACAAACCGGGGCTTCCGGGCGCGCGAAAGTCTCACAACATCGAACAACTGCACCATATTCTTGACCGTTTGCCGCCCAATGCGCTCAGCCTGCGTCACAACGCGTTGCCAGTCATCGTGAACCGCTTTTTCCCGCATTTTTCGCGACGTTGGTCGAAGGGACCGGGGCGGTTGACCAAATGCGCCCAGATTTGCGGTAAAGTCGGAACTGACCAGGTCTTGTCGACTTTGGTAGAGGTAAAGAAGCTGGACCGGGGTGTCGCGACCTAGCTGCGAAAATAGGCCATGTCGGATATGAATTCCGCGGCCTCGTCCGCACCGGTCGGATAACCCAGCGCCAGGCAGTTTGTACGCATGATTTGGCGTTCCTCAGGGTCCAACATGCGCGCTAGCCCTGCTTCCAAAGTGTGCAGATTGAACCTGCGGCTGGCGACGGCCAGATGGCAAAGTTCGGCATAATGCGCGCGAAGCCATTGTTCATCTTGTTCCGGGTTCTCGTTCGCAACGAAAATCGTCGGCAGGCCCGAGAAAATGTTCTCGTGAAAAGTGTTGTACCCGGCCGAACTGACCGCAAAATCAAATGCTGCCAGAAAACGTGAAATCGGAAATTCCCGCAACCGGATCACCTGGTCGGGCAGGGTGCTGACCTCGTTTCGGATGAGCCATTCTGCATTCACAACAGTCGTGTCTGGCCGTGGCAACAGTTTTTGCAGGACATACTGACGCGTGGATGACAGGTCGAAGTTATTTTCGGATCCCAGCTGAAGCAGGATTGCCGTGTGTTCTTCCGGTATGCCCAGCTGTGCGCGTGCCTCATGACGCGGCAGGCCTTCGTCCTGGCCGAGATAGAGAACAGGGGCGACCGGTACCGTGATGCTGCGACGTTCCCTGGTCAGTCCGCGGTCAAAAACGTCTGCAAGCTCACCTGGTTCAATTACGGCGTCGAAATGCGGCTCTTCGCGCAAGTGCTGTTCGCCTGCACCGGGTGCCCACATGCCTCGGCGCTGCCAGATCTTTCTAAGATAGGGAAACTTGAGAAGTGCGGCCATCATCCCCGGATAGGGAACGTTGCCATCAAACACGAAAACATTGGGTTCATGAAAGGCCAGCAGATCTGAAATATCCCGTTCCATCGCAACCTGCCAATCGTCATAGTCCTGTCCGACGGAACGGTGATAGGGAAGATAGGTGGCTTCAATCCCATCCTTCTCGGCCACTCCAAATGCTTTGGACAGGCTGGCAACAATCGGCGTGCAAGTGTCGCCCAGACGTCGGGCAACGGCAAGCGCACGGGTCAAATGCCCCATGCCGACACCATTGGATGTAACAAACAAGACTTTTTGGGTGTCGGGCGACGGCGGTGCCGCAACGTCATAGGCCTGTCGTCCGGGAGGGCCGATCAGATCATCGACACGTGTTGCCCCCACAGCCATACCAAACCGTTCATGAATGCTGTCGCGCCCGGCTTCGGATTGCCGGCCAAAGGCCACCTGATCGCGATAAAGGCTCTGAACTGTGTTGGCCACGTCGGCCTCGTCCGAATAAACGGCGGCGTCTTTGAACAGAGGGCGAAAATGCTCGGGAAGGACGGGGACTGCGCCGGATGCTGCGGCTTCGAGAATGGAACGACCAAAAGCTTCGATCCAGTCGGCGCTGTGGTAATAGCTGAAAAAGTCGATGGTCCCAAGGAAGGTGCGAACGGGCATCGCGCCAAATTCAAAAATCTGCCAATTGGCTGGACGCTGGCCAACCACCAAATCCTGCTCTTCTCCATATCCCATCAGACGAACAGAAATGTCCGGGTGGTTCGGATAAGCACCCAAGAAATCTTCGCGAGTGTCGGGCCACTTTTGAACATCGGGTCGCGAATGGCGTCCGATGACAGGGCGACCGGCGTGAAAGCCTTCGCGCGGCAATCGAAAGTCATCGACGTTGATGATGTTGACCCAATCGTTTGCCGCCAGCTTTGGAGCGGGGTAGAGGCCGGTGAACTCAGCCCTGACCTTTGGACCCACCGGAGCCCAAGCGACATCGCCAAAAAGGTCGTTCACGACACGATCAATTGCTTCGATATCATAGTTCAGGCTGCCATCCGCGTCACGCGGAGGGTGGTGAATAATCAGCCGAGTGACATCGGCCGTTATGTTCAATGGTCGTTCAGGAAACTTGGAAAACACCTGCGGGTGATGCAGCAGGCAAAGCCGCCCATGAACTTTCTGATGCAATGGCACCAGCGTGACCCAACCGTCGGCAATAGCAGCCTTGATAGCTGCGTTAATCGGGTGCGGAAATCGGAGGACTTGCCCGATCAACGGTACAAGCCCGATACGATAGCCGGCTTTGTGCATTGCCTGGATTTCCGACGCAATTGCCGTCGATGTTCCCCCAGGGAACCGCGGATCGCAGACGATAAGCACATCAAATTTCAAGGCAATAGACCCAAACTTGCAGTTGAAACGCATGTCAGATTGCCGGAAGGTCAATTAGGTGTCTACGTCTTAATTGGAGAAGTTGACCTTGGGGCTGTCTCGACGGATCGAAAATGCGCTGGCCGCCGCGCGAGAGGCGGCCGACAATGTTTCGCACGATGGCAATTCGCCACTTCGTCCGGGTCCCGTAAGCGGCGTGGCATATCTTGCCTTCGAACCCCATTGGACTGTGGATGCCCTGGCCACGCGCCTTTCCCGCGAGAAGGCGCCCTGGCGCGCCACCGCATCGATTTTGATCACGGATGCCAATGACGTCGAATTTTACCAGCTTGGCGGTTTTATTTCGGAACATTTGCCGAAGAGCGACGAAAATGATGCGCAGTTGATCTATGCGGGACGCAAGTTGAGCTCGATTTTACGGAAATGGAACGTGTTCCGGCTTACGCCGCTTGATGGGACCGCTGCAAAATTCATCGAGACGTTGGTTGACCGGGCGCTTGTTGACCTTGGGGAAATAAAAGTCGGGTGAGACGCGCATCTGATTGCAAAAATCGGGCATGCCGCTAGACTGACGTCGGATCAAAGGCATTTTGGCTATGGCGAAACTTACGAAGATTGCGGTTTTCTGGCGGGTGTTCCTGTTGTCGTTGCTTGTGGGCGTTCCTGCCGGGTCGAAAAAAGTTCTTGCCGATGAAGCATCGGATTGGGCGCGCGCGTCGGGCATAGGAACCAAGGAAGCGATAATTTGGTATCTGCGCCGTCATCCCGCGGGCGATCATATCGACGAAGCCATAGGAGTACTGTCCGATATTCGCGAGGATGCTGCTCCGTTGACACGTGACATTTCTGTTTATTGATCGTCTGAAAGATCAAGAACCGTGGGGGAATTCATGCAAATGCCTGTTGGAAGACTGGTCAAAGTAGTTTCGAGCGTTGCGCTGGCTGTTGCGCTGGCTGTTGCGATGGCGGGGTGTGCGTCCACGGATGATTTCTCAGTTCAGAAAGTCACGTCGATCGGGTATCAGGAACCTGATGTAACAGCCCTGGCGGAAGGTTATCGCAGGATCGACGGTTCGACCTTGATCGAGGCGGCTGAGGGCGTTCAGGCGTCGATGCGCTCTGCCGGTCTGGCAAATGCCAAGGTCATCGGGGACGGGTCTTATGTCTCGGCATCGACACGGGCTCCGGTCACGGTAAGCTGCGGCGACGTTCTGGTGCATGGTGAAAATTCGACCAGCAAAATTCCGGCCAATTCAACGGTGGCGGTTGTACCTGTTCCCGGCGACTCGGACGGCGATTTTCTGCAGCGACGTTTCGATGTCAAAACCGAGTACTTGGTTCACATAGGAACCGTTGTGGGAGAAGAAAGCGCATACGCGGCGCGCGTTCTTGGCGATCATGGCTTTAAGGTTAAGACTTTGGATCTGACCGGACGACGGGCGCTGCAAACCGCGTCGGGCGAGTTCGATTATGGCGGACAGGCAGTTGGCAGCGAGGCTGTCACCTGCACGTCATCGGACATTTTAGAACGGATCATCTGGAATTAGGCGGAACGTCTGCCCCAATTCCATTGCGCGGCGTCCCGATAGAGGGCGGCTGTATCGCTGTTTCCTTTGCTTTGACGTTCCAGGTCATCGGCAATCTTCAAGAAATGATCGACCGGCGGCATCGAGAATATGGTGTCCTTGATCAAACTGCTTTCCGCGGCCGTCAAAGGCACAACGTCAAAGGTTCCCTCTAACCTGACCCGCCGCGCCAGCGCGTCGGCGCGTGCCTGCGTCTTTGCCGGGCTGGTTTCCGTGTCTGCTTCTTTGTGGACAATCTCCGTGATCGATGAAGCCCCTAGCATTGCGTGGTAACAGCCGATCATCCACGACGCGCCGAACTGGGCATCGGCACCCAGTGAGGCGGTCAATGTCAGTGCCTGTAATGCATCGTCATCCAAGCGAGACTGCAACGCCCGGGCGACCGTCAGGAAACCGTTTTCCATTGCGACGCGCGGGGTCGGGTTGCAGTACCATTGCGAGCTTAGAACCGGGGCGCAGATTTCAGGCAGTACGATCGGTGCGTCGGTTTGCAAACGATCCAACAGCAGCGCACGGGGCCAAAAGCACACACCGTGGGTGGCATCATATTCGTAGGTAACCACGTTTCGGCTTAGGTGAGAAAACGGCAGATTCAATCGAACCAAATCTTCATCCAAGGGCAAAAGCGGCAATGTCGAGTGGGGCAACAGATCTTCGTCGATAACGACGATCCAGTCAGATTTGGCTTCACTGACCGCTTCGATCAGACCGTCCCGGTCGGCTGGGTCGATGCGGACATGATCGGGAAAGTATTTCGCCATCCGAATTGGAGCCGGGGCAGGGGCACTGACGGTGGCACGCCAGATGCAGGTCAACTCGCCGATGGTTCTCAATTGCTTGTCCCCGTTGGCCGAGCTTTGCCGCCGGAATCGACGAATCCGCGATCTTTTGAAAGGGCACGCAAAGCGATCATGCGACTGTCGCGCTCATCGGATTTTTCAACAAATTCGCCTAACAGTTTGCTGAGGTGTGACGGGGCAAATTCATTGCCCAAGGCAATTGCGACTTCGTAATAGTCCTGAGCGGCTTCAATGTCCTGGTCAACGCCCAAGGCCTTGTGGTGCATCCTGGCCAAGTTGTTGTAGGCATTCGATTGGTTCAACAGGGTGCCGATCTTGAAGTATCTTTGCGCCGCTGTTGCGTCTTTCTGAACGCCTTTTCCGTGCAGGTACATCGTTCCAAGCGAATCCGCCAAAGACGGCGACACACTTTTTCCCAAGGCTGTTTCCAACAAGGCGCTGGATCTTGGGGTCGCATTGGCGATACCGAACCCAAGATCTGCAACGATCCTGTCGCAGAGCCTTGCACTTTCTTCCGCAAGTCGATCCGGTGCCCAGCTATCCCCGAGATAGCGGCATTCTCCGCCGGTCCCCTCGACACGGGGCAGGATGATTTCGGTCCACAGTGACATGAACCAATCAAAACTGTTCAGGTGGCTTCGCGGCATTTCACTGGTCTGCGCACGCAACAACCCAAGCCGCGCACCGTAAATGACCCAATCGCCGTTTGGCCTATGAGCCCCCACACTGCACCAGACCTTCAGTCGTTGCATGTTTGACGCGGCCAGATGGGCGTCGAACCCTCGTCCCCTTTGGGCCGGGTCTTTGCTGGAACCCATTCGAAAACCTTCGCGATACCCACAGCGAAAGGCGTGGAACGCGGTCTCGGCCGGGCTGGTGATCGAATGGCAGTCGGGAAACTGAACCGAGATCGAGTCTGGATTGGACCCCGTTCCCTTGCCGACGTCGTGATCGACCGACGACACACCGACGGGTGCGGCCTCGTGGGTTTTCATGTTGCGCACCATCTCACGCGGCCAACACTTGAGCGAACCGTTGCCATAAGTCAGGCCATTCACCGTGTTCCTGCTGGGCCAGTCCAGCCGGATTGCCGGGTGCAACAGGTCATCGGGAATATCGAAGTCGAAGAACGAGGCGTCGACGCGTGTATCTGCGTCAACCGTGATGAAAAAATCGTCACCGGCCTCTTCTGCAGCCGCTTTGTGGCAGGCATCAAGCCCTTTCACGCCGTGAATCCGTTTGGCGTCGGGACGCTTTTCAAGAAGATCAGAATAAAAGGTATCTGCCCAAGGTTCATCGTAAGACATGAACACGACCTGCAGCTTAGACGTCAGCATACCTCATCCCCGGAAAGCCCATGAAATACAGATTATTGGCTGACCAGATTAAAGTCGAGCAAACCGTACTGTTCGATCCAGTTCACGGCGAGCTGTCCGCCTATGACAATCTCGTCTGCGGTCATCATGGCAACTGCTGCATCCAATTTAGCCTGCGCCTCTTCCAAATTCTTTTTCGAACCGATTGTGTCGCGCAGTTCGGCGGCTTTGATGGCGATGACATAATTGGCATAGGCGCGCGGCAGGTCTTTTTCCAATCCCTCTTCGCCGAGAAGCATGTCGCCGATTTGCGTATAGGCGCCCAGGAAGTTGCGTTGCGCAGATAGTCTGAAGAACGCGATTGCCTGAGCAGGGTCTTTTTCGACGCCCCAACCTTTTCTGAATGCGCGTCCCAGATGATAGGCCGAATAGGGATTACCCTCTTCGCTGGCGCGACTCAGCCATTGGATCCCGACGGTCGTGTCCGGCTCGACACCTTCGCCCCGCATGTAAGCCATCCCGATATTGTTCATTGCGTCGGTCTTGCCCAGGCCAGCCGCGGACTGAAAGTATTTCAGGGCCTTGCCGGGATCCTTTGGGACGCCTTGACCGCGACGGTAAAAGTCACCCAATGCCGTCAGGGCGCTGGGATAACCGCTTATTGCGGCAATCTCGGTCCAACGCCGCGCCTCGGTGAAAGACTGCGGCACGCCCCAGCCCTGGCGATAGAAATTGCCCAGCACCAAGCGCATAGGCGCATTGCCCTGCATGGCACCCTGCTTGGCATAATAGGCCGCCCGTTCCAGGTCCGCCTCTACGCCCAGACCAAAACGGTAGATTTCCACCAGACCTCCATATGCCGAAGAACTGCCTTCCTCCGTCGCGCTGATGAAATAATAGCGCGCCTCTTCATAACGTTCTTCCAGCTTCAGAACGCGCGCCAGCAACCCAAGAAGACGCGGATTTTTCTCGTCATTTGAAACTGCGGATATACAGGCGCGAAGGGCAGCGCGCGTATTCACAAGGTCATGCGGCACTGGTTCGACCAATCCGAAGACATCCCCAACCCCGGTCGCAAGTACGTCGCATTCGGTTATGAGCGCGCCCAGACCTCCGGCGACCTCTGGGTTCGGGTCCGGCACGCCAAATTCCATCGAAGGAAGCGACGGCGCGCCCGAACTGCGCAAGAGGGTCACCTGATCGCGCGCGATTTCGGAAAGCTTGGATTCTGGATAAAGTTGAGCAAATAGTCGGAAGTCATTGGCATCCGAGCTGGATGAGATCGTGCGCCAAGCCGTTGATTCCAAGGAAATTGTATTGTTGACCAAGCCTTGATACTCGGCCGCAAGCCGGATTTCGTCACGGGGCTGAACCAGAATCTCTGTCCGCGAATTGTCGATGTACCACGGTGTTTGCTCGCCCCCAGTAGCAAACCGCACCTTTGCACGCACCAGGCGCAGAACGTCTCGGATGTCCTGTTGCGGGCCTTCCAGAACCGAAGCCAATGCCGCGGTGAAAGGGCTGTTCACGCCCGCACCATCCAAGGCCACGGCTCCGGGGGCGGTTGAATAGGCCACGATCGTGTCGTCGGGGGCGTCAACCAGCGCAAGTCCAACGCCGAAAGCCTGATCTTCACCAAACGGCGAGTTCCGGCAGGAATCCAGGATTACCACCAGCTTTTCAATACCGGTGGCCTTGAGATCACGAACGACATCGTTGATCGAAATGCCCTGATTTTCCAAAAATGCGGGTTGGGTCGGGTCCAGATCCGCAGGCAGCAAATAATTGACGCTTCTTTGCTGAAGGCCATGCCCAGCAAAAAAGAACAAGCCCAACTCTGCGCCGTTCATCTCTTGTGCGATGGTGGCGGTCGTTGCGTCCAAGTCGGATTGCGTCGCATTTTCAAGCAGATAAACCGCGAAGCCCATGTTGGTCAGAGACGCAGCCATGGTGCGCGCATCATTTATCGTATTCTCAAGGCTGCTGATGGCAGGGTCCGAGTAATCGGCGTTGCCAACCACGATTGCCCACCGGTCCGAAGCAGCCATGCTTGCAGTCGTCGAGACAGCCAAAAGGAAAATGGCAACAACGACGGTTTGCAGGACGCAAATAGATTTCGACAGATTTCGCATTATGTATCCTTTGACCACGTGTCGGAGTGGCGCACTGGAAGATCAAATTGGTTGCACAAAGCTTATACCAGCCTCAGTCGCTTTCCAGTTCGATTTTTTGAGAGCAAGCAGATTTTGCTGGTTCACTCGTATTCAAAGGCCAGAAAATCCTGGGTGAAATACTGTTGCAGGTAAAGCTTGTCATCGGCGCCAATCGTTTCGGCCGAGACAAGTTTTCTGCGTGACCGGTTTTCGTGCCCAATTGTAACTGCCTCACCCAGTTTGCGGCTTAGCCGTGGCAAAAAACGATGCAGTTCTTCCAGTTTCACGATCTCGTCGAGCTTCATGTCACCATCCAGCGAACACACAAATTCGGTTTGCGGAAAAAAGGTGGGATCCGAAAGTGTGATTGGGTGACGGATAAAGGTACTGAAATCCTTCGCTTCTAGAAATGCAGCAATGACGCCCCAGGACAGAAACGGAAAACGACCTATGTACTCTGATCTCGTGGGATCGTCTTCCGGTGCGCCGATCATCGTTTGGCGCAGGGTGTCCAGGTTGATGTTAAATGCGTTGCAGGGGTACCAGCACATCCGGCCGAAGTAGTTGAACGACGACATTGCACGTTCGACTGGGTGGCGCACGACGGTAAAGCTGAAATAGTCGTCAAAAATCTCGGCGCCACAGACCGACGCGATATCGTCCACGGTACAATGATCGAATAGCCCGAATTGCCGCCGATAGGGACCATTCATGGTGTCACCCAATTCGGTTGACCCAAGGATAAGGTCGTTCCAGCCAAGAATGGGGGCCAGCCCCATTTCGATACTTGTTCCACCTGTTTTGGGGATGTGGACATATATGAATTTCTTGCTGTGCGAGATGATCACGTCTTGCGCTCTATGTTTATGTCCATGGTGTTGCGCGACATTCGCGTCACCTGATTTTCAGCCTACTGCGTCGCCGGTGCGGTCGAAATAAAGAAGTATACCCATTCACCCTTGAAGTCCGGTGTTTCCAGGCGCGCTTCGGCGATTTTTGCCTTCAGGGCCACAAGATAGGCATCCCCCGGTTCGACCAAGGGGCGCGGCGTTTCAAACAGGGGCACCGAGGACGCAAAAGCTACGGCAATTTCCTGTCCATAGGGGGGGCCAATGGTAATGTTCAGGCCCGGTTTCCCTTGTTGGTCGCCCCCTATGGTGACGGCGGATTTCGCGCCGTGAAGTTCAAGCTCTATGAATTCATTCGGCACCAGGTGAATGACCTGCCCCTCAGCGTCAAAATAGTCAACGTAAACAAAGGCATCATAGTCCGGTGCAACCAGGTCGAATTGCAGCCGCTGACCTTCGGTATAGCGAAATTCGCGCACGTGCGTATCCGCGCCGACCAGCCGCTTGTTCGTTATTTGGTCGGTTGACTGAGGAAGCCCCACGTCGGCAATCCCCTTCAAGGCACCGCATTGCGGAGCAGGCAGGTGCAGCAATTTCTCGGTAACACGGATGTCTTCCCCCACCTGTTGTTGCATAGCCAACAAAACGTTCGCCCGCATTGACGGATCAGGAACATGACCGCGCAGTTCCAGCGAACCATCTTCAGGGATAAAACGCGCGGACAAGCGCGCGCAGTCCACGCCGCCAAGTACTTGGGCCAGGTCATCTTTCACACGCCCTGCATTGCTCTCCGCGTTGATCAGTTCGTCCGGCGCAAGAAACGCCTGAATAGTCTTGAGAGACGACGGGTCAGTCACAATCCTGTCGTTGAAGGCCCAGGCCAGCGTCGCGACACCTGCCTCTTGCGGCAGTTCCTGCGACGGCGTGATTTGTCCGGCGGGTGCGAAAGGCTTGGCCGTATCCGCCGTGGGGGCCGCAGCCGCTGCGATATCGGATTGGGGCCGAGCCGGAGGGGCCTGTTCAGTTGTGGGGGCGACAAACTGTTGGGGATTTGGTCGCTCTGGCGACTTGGAAACCAACCGCGTTTCCTGCTTGACCGGCGTTTTTGCCGCAATGGATGCGGGCACAAGCGACGCGGTAACTGGGGCAGCGGCAACCTCCAAGCCTTGCAATGCATCAACCGGCGGGGGCAACGGTGGCGTGCTTTGACTTGGCATGGTCTGCGCTGTGATTGCGGTGCCCGACACGGCAGACGCGGGGCGCGCGACGTCCGTGTCCAGAGCGGTCGCGCCAAGTTTGGGCGCTGCTTCCAATCGTGCTTCCAGCTTTGGCCCTATAGCCGGTGCAGCTTTGATGGCTTGCGGTGTCGCCGCAATCGGAGCCGCCCTTGATTGACGGACGGCACCCGTGTTCACGGGCGCGCCCTTGGTCTCGGCTGCGGTCGCGCTATCGCTTTCCGGTTCACGTTCAGTGGCATCCTGGCGGTCTACCTCATAACCCTGGAAATTGATTGCCGTTGTCGGATTGCTCTGTGGTTGGACAGGGTCGGGATCAACCGTCAGCTGAAAAGCCGCAAAGAACCCAGCGTGAGCCACCAGCGAAACGCCCAGGCCGGTGCCCCATGCCCACCCCGAGCGCATCAGGTTGCCGCCGGGGTGACAACGAGCACCACATCATTTGCGCCAATGTTCTCAATCTCGGCGGTGAGGGGCAGGATATGTCTCAGCCGGGCTTCTTTATGCGCATTGATGCGTACCAAGAGCGACGGATCGGATCGAAGCCTTGCTTCCAATGCCGTCAGGGCATCTGTCCGTGACATGGCGACACCGTCCAGTGCCAGCTCGCCATCGATGCCAATGGATAGGGTTGCGCCCCCCGCAGGCATATCCGCACCGGTCGTCGCAAAGGCCGGGGTCACATCGAACGGCGCAGTCGCGTCCATCCGACCAATCAACATGAAGAATACGAGCAGGAAGAACACAACGTCGATCAAGGCGATAATGGTTTCGGGCATGGGCCGATTTTGCGGACGCTTCAATCTCATTCGCGCGCATCCAAACGAACAAGCCGCAGACGGGACGCCCCGGCAAGCGTGGCGGTTTCCATGACAGATACCAAATGCTGGGTCGACGCCGCGCCCGAGGGCAAGACAATCACAAACGCCAGCGGATTTTCGGCCAGCTTGGCCTGGATCACGGTGGTCAAACCGGAAGGAGACAGGGCAGAGCCGCGGACATAGGGCACACCGTCCGCCCCCAGCCTCACAAGAAGCGGTGTGTCGCCACTTGTCGGTGTTGAACTTGTGCTCGTGGTGTCAGGCCCGTTGGAAATCGCAATGGTGTCGAGGTTGAGATATGTCGACGTGACCATGAAAAAGACCAGCAGGATCAGCATGACGTCGATCATCGGGACCAACGAAATCAATGCTTTTGAGGAGCGGGCACGGCTAAGGCGCATCGGTCCGGCGGTCCTTTCCTAACTTTTGGGTGTATCCTCGGCCAAAAGAAGCTGTCCTACTGCGGACTCGATCGCATGAGCGGCACTGTCGACGCGCCCAGATAGAAGGGTCGCACCAATAGCGGCCGGAATGGCAACGATCAGCCCCGCAGCCGTTGTCAAAAGCGCCTGCCAGATGCCACCAGCCAACACGCTGGCATTCGCCGCGCCTTGGGCCAGTTCCAACTCCTGAAACGACTGTATCATGCCCAGAACCGTGCCGAGCAGGCCCAGCAACGGGGATATCATCGCGACCAGCTCAAGCAGCCTGATGTGACGGTTCATCGATTCCACTTCCACGTTGCCGCGACGCTCGATCTCGGCCTCAAGAACCGGGCGCGGCAGACCTTTTCGGAGCCCCGTCAAGGCAAAGGCTGTGATCCGATCCGCTGGCGAACGACCCGATCCCAGGGTTTGTATGGCCGCCTCATTTTGCCCGGATGTCCACTGGTCCAGCGCGCGTTCGCGCAGATCGGCACCCGATTTGACCGCGAAAAGCTGTATCGTCTTTGTCGCTATCAACCCGATGGAAATGACCGACATAATGACAAGAAGCCCGACGATCGGTCCGCCTGTCCCCAACGAAGAAAAAAGCCCATCCAGCATGGCTTACTGGACCAATTGCGCTGGGGTGCGGCTGACCAGGTTGATGATCGGAAAGCAGTCAATCTGATCTTCGTTCTGTGGGCGACACTTGTCGATGGCGTGCAAAAGGATCTCGGAAATGCCGTCGCAGGAAATCCCGGGAATTTCAAACAATTTCAATGTAGTGCGAGAAATGGGCAATGGCGCTGCATCGATGGTGAGCAACCTGTCGATCACACCGTTTCCGTCCAGAATGGCAAGCGACATTTCGAATTCTTCAAAAGATTTTCCGGTCTGGTTGCGAAAGAGGAAAAACGCTCGGCACTCACCGCTGTCCGCGGTCTCGAACTTGTTCAATTCGACTGTGAGATTGGTGTCGGTGTCGGCGGCGGCAACGGTTGCTGCCAAGATTACTTGTATTGCGACCAATACACCGAAAGACATGTTGAACAATTTTCGCATCAATCCCTCCAAATGCGCCGATTTTCTCGTCAGGTGACGTGGGGCGTCTGACGGGAATGAAAGGACAAGCCAGTGTGCGGGTCAAGCAATGATATTTGTCATAAAATTGCCATGTCTGCCGCCTAACTCGACGCTGGCATTTTGGATTACCCGTGATAGGTTGACCCAACGGCACGCCGAATGGTGGCATTTTTCGAAAGAATTTCGAGGGGAGTAAATGGACTTAGAAGCACTTCTTCAGAGTCATGGCGACGATCAACCCAGTGGTGAAGATCTCGAATACGATCCAGCATTCGCCGAATTAGAGATTGCGGCACAGCCGGGCGAGGAACGGCAGGCTGGCGACCAAATTCTTGCCGCTGAAGAGCCAGACTATAAGGAAATTGCGGAAAAAGCCCTTGCCGTTATGGAGCGCAGCCATGATCTGCGTGCCGGGATTTACCTGGCCTCGGCCAACCTTCGACTGCGCGGTCTACCCGGTTTTGCCGACGCCACATCCTATATCCGTCGATGCCTCGAAGACTATTGGGACACATGCCATCCACAGTTGGATGAAGACGACGACGACGATCCGACGATGCGGATCAACTCGGTCCTGTCGCTTGCCGACCGGACCACGGTTCTGCGTGGTCTGCGCGATGCACCATTGACCGACAGCCGGACGTTCGGACGCATGTCGATGCGCGATATCTCGATTGCCGAAGGCGAGACCGTCGCGCCGGATGGATCTGAGAGCATTCCGGACACGGCGGCAATTGCGGCAGCGTTTCAGGACACGGATGATGACCGGCTGAAAGAGTTGTCAGACGCGGCCCGTTCGGCATTGGACAACGTTAACGCGATCAACAGCAAATTTGAAAACGAGACACCGGGCAGGGGCCCGGAGCTCGATCCCTTGATCAAGCTTTTGAAACAAATCTCTGGTCGATTGGGAAGTGCTGTCGGAGGCGAAGGTGGCGACGACGCGGGCGACGCAGCCAGCGAGGCCAGCGAAGCCACGTCTGCGCCCGTGGTTGCCGCAACGGGCGGCGGAGCAGTAAACAACCCGAATGATGTCAAGAACGCCTTGGACCGGATCATCTCGTATTACGAGCGGGTTGAGCCGTCGAGCCCGGTGCCGATCCTGCTCGTACGTGCCAAGCGCCTTGTTGGCGCGAATTTTTTAACGATTGTCAAAGATATGGCCCCTGACGGCGTCGACAATGTGAATCTTGTCGGCGGCATCGAGGAGGAGGATATTGACTGAAATGCAAATGATCCCGATTAGTGAGGAGCAGTAAGCGAAATGGCTGATAGTTCACAGAAGTTCATAGCGAGAAACCGCGCGCCGCGTGTTCAGATCGAATACGATGTCGAATTGTACGGCGCCGAGAAAAAGGTACAGCTTCCCTTTGTTATGGGGGTCATGTCTGACCTCGCTGGCAAGTCGGAAGAGCCACAGCCCGCCGTTGCGGACCGAAAGTTTCTGGAAATCGACGTTGATAACTTCGATGATCGGATGAAATCCATGAAACCGCGCGCGGCTTTCACGGTGCCGAATACTTTGACCGGCGAAGGGAACCTTGCCGTCGATATCACATTCGAGTCGATGGACGATTTCAGCCCCGCAGCGATCGCCGCGAAGGTTGAGCCCCTAAAAGAGCTTCTCGACGCCCGTACTCAGCTTTCGAACCTGATGACCTACATGGATGGCAAAACCGGTGCGGAAGACCTGATTAGCAAAATCATGCAGGATCCCGCCCTGCTCAAGACCTTGGCCGCACAGCCCGCACCCAATGCAGGCGACGCCGACCAGGAAGAAACGGAGTAAATCATGGCTGAAACGGAAACAGAAGCCGCTGGCGCGGAAGGTGCAACCGCCTTTGGATCATCTGATTTTGAGGCGCTGCTCCAAAAGGAATTTCGGCCCAAATCGGATCAGGCCAAGTCCGCGGTCGAACAGGCCGTCAAGACTTTGGCCGAACAGGCGTTGGCAAATACGACCCTGGTATCGAATGATGCCCTGCGGTCTATCGAAGGCATTGTCGCCGAAATTGACAAAAAGCTGACCGAGCAAGTCAACCTGATCCTTCACCACGAAGAGTTCCAGCAACTGGAAAGCGCGTGGCGGGGGCTGCATTACCTTGTGAACAACACCGAAACCGACGAAATGCTCAAGGTTCGCGTGATGAGCATCTCGAAGAAAGAGATGCACAAGACCCTGCGCAAGTTCAAAGGTACGGCTTGGGATCAGTCGCCGATCTTCAAGAAGATTTACGAAGAAGAGTTTGGCCAGTTTGGTGGCGAACCCTATGGCTCGCTTGTTGCCGACTATCATTTCGACCACTCTCCACCTGACGTGGAATTGCTTGGTGAGATGGCCAAAATTGCTTCGGCGGCGCACGCTCCTCTGATCACCGGCGCCAATCCGACACTGTTCCAGATGGACAGTTGGTCCGAATTGGCAAACCCGCGCGATCTGACCAAGATTTTCCAGACACCGGAATATGCATCCTGGAGATCGCTACGCGAGAGCGAAGACAGCAAATATGTTGGTCTTGCCATGCCGCGTTTCCTGGGACGGCTTCCCTATGGATCAAAAACCGACCCTGTCGAGGCATTTGCTTTTGAAGAGGAAACCGACGGCGCAGATTCGTCCAAGTATGGATGGGTCAACGCAGCTTACGGTATGGCGGTGAATATCAACCGTTCCTTCAAGGAATACGGCTGGTGTTCTCGTATTCGCGGTGTGGAAAGCGGTGGTGCAGTTGAAAATCTGCCGTCGCACACTTTCCCGACGGACGACGGCGGCGTGGACCAGAAATGTCCGACCGAAATCGCGATCTCGGACCGCCGCGAGGCCGAACTTGCCAAGAATGGCATGATGCCCCTGATTCACCGCAAGAATTCGGACTTGGCTGCATTCATCGGCGCGCAGTCGTTGCACAAGCCGGCCGAATACGACGACGAAGATGCAACCGCGAATGCCAATCTGGCGGCCCGTCTTCCGTATCTGTTCGCCACCTGTCGGTTCGCGCATTACCTCAAATGTATCGTGCGCGACAAAGTCGGTTCGTACAAAAGCCGCGAGGACATGGAGAGCTGGCTTCAGGACTGGATCAACAATTATGTCGACTTCAATCCCGAGTCGTCGCCTGAGTCCGTGAAAGCAAAACAACCTTTGGCCGCTGCCGAGGTTGTCGTCGAAGACGTCGAAGGTAACCCAGGATATTACACATCCAAGTTTTTCCTTCGTCCGCACTACCAGCTTGAAGGCCTGTCCGTGTCCTTGCGCCTGGTATCAAAACTGCCCTCGGAGAAGGGCTGATAATCTAATCAAACTGGCGGACCCTATGTCCGCCAGTCCCCTGTCTATTTTTGGAAGGAAACGACCCAATGTCATTTGATGCTTTTTGCCATCTCCCAGGTTCTAACGTTAAAGGCGAAACCCAAGACGACGCCATGAGCGCAGTCGATGCTTTCGAAATTCTCGAGTTCGGCATCGGTGCAAAGAACAACATCAACATCGGTTCGATCTCAGGCGGTGGTGGTGCCGGCAAAGCGGAATTCAATCAGCTTACGATCAAGAAGAAGACCGACACTGGCTCGGCCGCACTCTTTGCAAATCTGTGCGAGGGCAAGCACTTCGACGATATGATCATCGAACTGCGTCGCTCGGGTGGTGCCGCCGGTGCGTCGGGGGCAACCTTTCTGAAGTTCGAATTCAAGCTGGTCATGATCGAAGAGATTAACTGGTCCGGTTCCGATGGTGACGACATCTGCGAAGAAGAGCTGACGATCGAATACGGTGCGATGAAAGTGACGTATTATCAGCAGGATAAGCAGGGTAAGATGAAAGAGCACAGCAACGCCATGTGGTCGCGCGTCAAGAACAAGAGCGACTTCGTCGTCTGATCTTTCAGCCATGTTCTTCGGCGGGCCGGGGTTTCTGGTCCGCCGTTGTCTATTTGAATAATTTCGGGGATGTCTGATGCAAGCCGAGCAGTTGCTTAAAGATGGGGACCTGGACGGCGCCTTGGATGCTCTTCAGGCGGCTGTGCGCGCCGACGCCTCAAATGCCAAACTTCGGATTTTCCTGTTTCAGTTGCTCTGCGTGCGTGGAGACTGGCAACGGGCTGTCGCCCAACTAAAAGTTTGCGGCGAAATGGATCCTGCCGCCGTGCCCATGGCACAGACCTATCGTGAAGGCATTATCTGCGAAGTGTATCGGCAGAAGGTATTCGCAGGCGAGAAGGACCCCCTGATTTTCGGTGAACCCGAAGAATGGATCGCCTTGATGGTAGAAGCCATGAAGGCCCAGGCCGCCGGAAACGTTGACCAGGCTATCCAGACCCGCGCGCGCGCTTTCGAGGCAGCCCCTTCTGTATCCGGCGAATTGAACGGCGAACCATTCGAGTGGATCGCGGACGCAGACATGCGCCTTGGCCCGTTGTTGGAAGTGATCGTCAACGGCCGCTATTTCTGGATGCCGTTTCACGCCATTTCCACGGCGACCTTCGAAGAACCATCGGACCTGCGCGATGCCGTTTGGACACCATGCAATCTGAAACTTGCCAATGGCGGTGATATCGTCGCCTTGATCCCCACGCGTTATGCCGGAACCGAGGCCAGGGGCACATTCAGCGACAAACTGGCACGATCTACCATTTGGACCGATGTGGGCGGTGAGACCTACGAAGGCCTTGGCCAACGGCTTTTGACGACAGACAAGGGCGATACGGCGCTTTTGGAGGTCCGGACGCTCAAGATGAACGTCGATGTTCCTGAGGTTGAGTAATGTCGGACAAGACCATAACCGATCGACTACAGCCTTCCTTGCTTGACCGGCTAACAGATGAAGAACCCCACAAGCAGACCGAAACCCGGGACGACCGGGTGATCGATATTCGTCAGTTGCGAGAGATCATCCAGCGTGACCTTTCGTGGTTGATGAATACCAATGACAACTCGGGCCTGATTGATCCCGAACTTTACCCGAACGCCTCGAACTCGGTGCTGGCTTATGGTGTTCGCGAAGTTGCAGGCGATTACTCGACCGAAAGGAAGGCGGAACTGATCCGCCAGTCGATCGAAAAAGCCATTCAAAAGTTTGAACCGCGCATCCATCCGGGATCGATCCTGGTTGAACTCCGGGCAAATCAGGAAAGCCGTACCACCATAATCAATTTCGATATCAGGGCAGATATGTGGGCGCAGCCTTTGCCGATGGAGTTGTATCTGCGCAGCCAGATCGATGTCACAACCGGAGAGTTCAACCTGGAGAAGGTGGCATAGGTCTGAATGGATACCCGGCTTCTCAAACACTATGAAGGTGAGCTTGCCTTTCTCCGGGATATGGGGGGCGAATTTGCCGCCGCCTACCCGAAAATTGCGTCGCGTCTTGGAATGGAAGGGGTCGAGGTACTCGACCCCTATGTCGAACGTTTGCTTGAAGGCGTGGCCTTTCTGTCGGCACGCGTTCAACTGGAGCTGGAACTGCAATACCCGGCTTTGACAAGCCATCTTCTGGAAATCGTCTACCCGCACTATCTGGCGCCGACTCCGTCCATGATGATTGCCGAGTTCGAGCCAGACTTTGACAATACGTCATTGGTCGACGGAAGCGTACTTCCGCGCCACAGCCAATTACGCAGCGTCCTGGGCAAAGACGACCAAACCGCCTGCACCTTCCGTACGGCGCACGATGTGACCATGTGGCCAATTCGAATTGCCGAGGCCGAATACATCGAAGGCCGTGGTGAGCTGGTGGCTGCCGGGGTGCAGCAGGGAACCTCGGCAAAGGCGGCTGTTCGGCTTCGGCTTGAACGGCACGGCGGTGCACCGATTTCGGAACTGTCCCTAAATGAATTGGTCATTTTCCTGAACAATCAGGAAGGGCAGGCCTGGAAATTGCACGAGCTCTTGTGTTCTCAGGTCACCGGAATCGCAGCTCGATCAACGGATCGGCGCGCCGATTGGACGACCGAATTGAACAATGGAAAAATCACGCCATTGGGCTTTGAACCGGAACAAGCCCTCTTGCCCGTGCCGCGGCGGTCGTTTGATGGTTACCGCTTGCTGCAAGAATATTTTGCGATGCCAGAGCGTTTCCACTTTGTCGAAATCAGCGGGCTGGCTCCGGCGCTCGGACGGGCGACGGGCGCGGATGTTGATATTTTCATTCTGTTGGAAGACGGTGACGCCGATGTTGCGCCAGGTGTCGTGGCATCCGCTTTCACGCTGAACGCGGCCCCTGCCATTAACCTGTTTCCAAAGCGTTGTGACCGTGTGCACCTGTCGCACCGCGATACCGAGCAGCACGTGGTCGTTGACCGGACCGCGCCGCTCGACTTTGAGATTTATGCGCTGGAAAGCGTCACGGGGATCGGAAGCGAAGGAGATACCGACCTGCCGTTCCGCCCGTTCTATTCTGCAGATGATTTGACTGCCGCAGGCGAAACCCATCAGGCCTATTTCACGCAGAACCGGAGAATGCGCCAACGCACCGAGAAAGAGCGACTGAAAGGGGTGCGAACGTCTTACCTGGGATCCGAACTGTACCTAAGCCTTGTTGACCGTATGCAGGCACCCTATGCGCCGAACCTGAACCAGCTGGCGGTGACGGCGATGGTTACAAACCGGGATCTGCCGATGCTTTTAAAGACGGGCGGAAGCGGTGCGTTTTATCTTCCCGAAGGCGGTCCTGTCTCGAAGGTGCGCACACCGGTGTCTCCAACCCGACCCCGGCCAACCCTGGCGCAGGGGGATACGGCATGGCGCCTGATCAGCCACCTTAGCCTGAATTACGTTTCCATTTCTGATCGCGCCGATGGCGGCGGTGCCGAGGCTCTGCGTGAACTGATTGGAATCTACGCCCCATCTGGCGACCGTACGATCGAAAAGCAAATGGAAGGCATTATTTCCGTCAGCTCGCGGCCAATCGTGCGGCGCATGGCGGACGAGGTCTTGTCCACTGCGGTGCGCGGGCTTGAAATAACGATCACCTTTGATGAAAGCTTCTTTGAAGGCACCAGCGTGTATCTTCTGGGAGCGGTCTTGGAGCGGTTTTTCCGCAAGTATGTGTCAATAAACAGTTTTACCGAAACGGTTCTTGTCAGCGAACAACGTGGAGAAATTTCGCGATGGCGTCCAGAGACGGGGGTGGGTCGGATCATTTGACGCATCTCGCGCAGCTCTCTGACTCTCCTGAAAAATTTCATATCTTCCAAGCGCTTCGAATAATCGATGCGAGTTTTCCGGATTCCCCAAGGCTTGGCGAAAGCCGCCGCCCGCGCGAAGACAAAGTGCGGTTGGGTCAGGAAGCCGAGCTGAAGTTTCCGCCGTCTACCATTCGTGCCTTTGAACCTCCCGCGGGTAAGAAACCAGGCAAGCTGACCAATCGGTTTTTCGGCCTGTTTGGGCCGCAGGGGCCCCTTCCGCTGCATCTGACCGAATACGCTCGCGATCGAAAACGAAACCACAGGGACTCGGCGTTTGTTGATTTTTGCAACGCGCTGATGACACACAGGCTGTTGTCCTTGTTCTTCCGGGCCTGGGCATCCAGTCAACCGACCGCCAGTATGGACAAGGGCGGAGAAGACATCGTCGCGGCAAAAATTGCGTCGTTTTCGGGTTACAACGGTCGCCACCTTCTGACCTGCGACGCGTTTCCGGAAAATGGAAAGCAACATTTTGCCGGCCTGTTGGCCCAAGGGACAAAAACACCCGAGGGTCTTACCGCGATCCTATCGTCATTCTTTGACGGGCAATTCGAAATCGAACAATTCGTCGGCAGTTGGCTGGAACTTGAGCCTGACGATCAATGGGTTCTTGGCAACAAGGCCGGGCTTGGGCAATCGACCTCGATTGGCACCCGTGTTTGGTCGCGCAATGCAAAGTTCCGGATCCGGGTCGGCCCCCTTTCGCTGGCAGACTACGAGCGGCTCTTGCCCGGTCGAGATTCTATACAACGGTTGCGTGCTATCGTCAGAAACTATGTCGGCGATGCGCTGGATTGGGACGTCAACATTGTCCTGCGCGCCGAGGACGTCCCGCAGGCGTCCTTGGGCGGCACGACATTACTTGGACAGACCAGTTGGATAGGGAAGCGGAAGTCATCGGAAAATGCCGATGATCTGTTCCTGACCTCAGAAATTTTGGCGGGCTTTGCCCGAAAACATCAAATGCCCACGGCAGACACATAAGAAAACAGGGATATCTAACATGACAGAGATTAGCCGCGTTGCGCTGTTTGGAAAGCTGAATTCTCTTGGATACAAGGCCGTCGAAGGTGCGACCGTTTTCTGCAAGATGCGGGGCAATCCCTATGTCGAGATCGTGCATTGGTTGCATCAGATCCTGAACGGCCAGGATAGCGATGTTCATCGCATCATTCAGCACTTCGATCTGGATATGTCAAAGATCGCAACCGAGATGACATCGGCGCTCGACGCCTTGCCGCGCGGTGCCAGTGCGGTCAGTGATCTGTCCAGCCATTTGGAAGACTCGATGGAACGGGCCTGGGTTTGGGGATCACTTTTGTATTCTTCGAACCAGGTGCGCACAGGGCATTTGATCCTGGGGATGCTTGAAACGCCCAACCTGAAAAACATCCTTCGGACGATTTCGCCGGTTCTGGCGTCGATCAATGCCGATGAACTGGCCGATAAATTCCACTCGATCACAGACGGCTCGCCCGAAGACCAGCTTAAGCCCCAAGATGGCTCGAGTACCGGCGGTGGCGCCGAGCCCGGAGAAGCTTCGGGGGCATTGGCACCGGCGGCCATGGGCAAAGAAGAAGCTCTTGAACAGTTTTGCACCGACCTGACCGAGCAAGCCCGCAACGGCGAGATCGACCCGATCGTCGGTCGTGACGAGGAGATACGCCAAATCGTCGATGTGCTGATGCGTCGTCGTCAGAACAACCCTATCCTGACGGGCGAGGCAGGGGTCGGCAAAACGGCAGTTGTCGAAGGCTTCGCCCTGCGGATTGCGCGCGGGGACGTACCACCGGCATTGCAGGACGCTCGGTTGCTGGTTCTGGATGTCGGCCTGTTGCAGGCCGGCGCGTCCATGAAGGGCGAGTTTGAAAACCGGCTGCGCGCAGTTATCGACGAGGTTCAGGCCTCGACCACCCCCATTGTTATGTTCATCGACGAAACCCACACGCTTGTCGGCGCTGGCGGAGCCGCCGGGACCGGTGACGCGGCCAACTTGCTGAAGCCCGCTCTGGCACGGGGGACGTTGCGGACTATTGGTGCCACGACATGGGCCGAGTACAAAAAGCACATCGAGAAAGACCCGGCCTTGACGCGTCGTTTCCAGGTTGTCGCGGTTGAGGAGCCCGGGATCGACAAGGCGACGCGTATGATGCGTGGGATCGCGGGCGTACTGGAAAAGCACCACAAGGTTCAGGTGCTTGACGAAGGTCTCGCCGCAGCGGTTTCCCTTTCCGCGCGATATATCCCCGCCCGTCAGTTGCCAGATAAGGCAGTCTCGGTTCTGGATACAGCTTGTGCCCGCGTCGGGGTGTCTCAACATGCGGTGCCAGCCGAGGTGGACGACAGCCGCAAACGCATCGACGCGCTGACGACCGAACTTGAAATCGTCGATCGCGACGAGAGCGCCGGTTACGACGTCGAGGAACGCCGCACGACACTGACAGCCTTGAAAGCCGAAGAGGAAGAACGCCTCGCAGCGATTGAAGAGCGGTGGAATACCGAGAAAGCCGTGGTCGAGGAAATCCTTGATCTGCGCGCGCAGTTGCGTGCTGGCGGTGCGCCGGTCGATGCCCCTGAGGCCGGTGGCGAGGAGGCTGCCGAAGCCAGTCCGCTCGATGCGGATGCGCGGGCCGAGTTGATGACCAAACTGAAGGAAAAGAACGCCGAACTTGAGGGATTGCAGGGTGACAGCCCATTGATCCTTCCCATCGTTGACGCGCAAGCCGTCGCCAGCGTGGTCGGCGATTGGACCGGCATTCCGGTCGGACGCATGGTGCGTGACGAAATCGACACCGTGCTGCACCTTGAAGACCACCTTGCCAAACGGGTGATCGGTCAGGATCACGCCATGAAGATGATCGCCAAGCGCATCCAGACCAGCCGGGCCGGGCTGGACAACCCGTCCAAACCCATCGGGGTTTTCATGCTGGCGGGCACATCAGGCGTTGGTAAGACCGAGACCGCCCTGGCCTTGGCCGAAGTGCTTTATGGTGGCGAGCAAAACGTCATTACCATCAACATGAGCGAATACCAGGAAGCGCATACGGTTTCGTCCCTGAAAGGCGCGCCTCCGGGCTATGTCGGCTATGGGGAAGGGGGTGTTCTGACAGAGGCCGTGCGCCGCAAACCCTATTCAGTGGTGCTTTTGGACGAAGTCGAAAAAGCCCACCCGGACGTCCACGAGATCTTTTTCCAGGTCTTCGACAAGGGCGTCATGGAAGATGGCGAAGGCCGGATTATCGATTTCAAGAACACTTTGATCCTGCTCACATCCAATGCGGGTTCGGATCTGATCATGGATTTGTGTTCTGATCCCGAACTGTTGCCCGAGCCGGAAGGCATGGCCAAGGCTTTGCGCGAACCCTTGTTGCAGATCTTCCCGCCCGCCTTGTTAGGCCGTCTTGTCACGATCCCCTACTATCCGCTCAGCCCGGATATGATCGGCAAGATCACGGTCTTGCAGTTGGATCGGATCAAAAAGCGGGTCAGAGAAGGCTATGACATCCCGCTCGAGTACTCGGATCAGGTGGTACAGACCATCGTGGATCGCTGCCAGGAACTGGAAAGCGGGGGCCGTATGATCGATGCCATCGTGACGAACACAATGCTGCCGGACATCTCGGCCGAGTTTTTGAAGCGCTTGATGGAAGGCGAAACCGTGAATTCAGTGTCCATCGACGCGGCCGATGGCGAGTTCACCTATTCATTCGGGTGACGCATCGCCCCTGGACAAACGAATTTGATGACGTGAGGAGATCGGAAAATGGCAGTTCTTCAAACGAAGGGCGTTCTTGAAATTCCCTATAAGGGAAAGCTGTTTGAAAAACCGGATGGGAAGTACGAGGTAAATCATACTTTGCCGACCTCGGAAGAGGCGAGCATCGACAAGGTGCTTGGCCCTGCCTATCACAAGATTTTTGCCAAAGAGTTGAAAAAGCTAAGCAAAACCCGCGGCAAAGAGATATTAAAGGCGATGGCGGCCACGGAAAAATCTATTCTTAAAAAGCAGGATATGGTCGAAGCCGAGATGAAAAAATTCGTCGAGGTCGCCAATTCGTCTATCAAGCAGGGGCTGCGGTCATTCGAATTTGAACTACAGCGATTGGCCGAAGCCTGCATTGAAAAGGCCTATGCGCTGATAGAAAAGAAAATTAAGCGCAAACTTATCCGCAAGAAAGTCGTGGTGGCCTTGAAGATCACGGGTTTGGTGTTGATCACGCTTGCCGCCGCCGCCATTGTCATCGCCGCTTCGGCCGTTTCGGGCGGCGCATTGGGCGTTGTGATCGCGGGTGCCATCGCCACCGGCATCATGGCCCTGGTCAAGAGCGGCAAGATCATCAATTCCGAGATGAAAAGCTATGGCAGTCATCTGGCCAAGGTGACGGCTGATGCGGACAAGATCGACAAAGCCATCGCCTATGCCGAGAAAAAGGCGACCAAGAAAAACTTTGCTAAGCTGAACCCCAAGGAAAAGGCCAAGCTGTTGATGGCAAAGAACAGCGCCGGTACGCACACGAAATCCCTGAAGAAGAACCTCGAAACTGCCGAGGCCAAGATCTATTTGGTGCAGCGTAAGCTGAAGGGCGAAGAGAGCACCATCGCTGAAGCCACGAAGAACGCGGACAAGTTGAAAAAGGAAGGGGCCGGTCCGGCCTCTACCGAACTTGCCAAGCTGGAAAAACAAATCGCGGCGGCGGAGTACTACTCAAAGGCGTTCAACAAGGACATTGCTGATTTCAAGGCCGCAAAGGCGGCTGCTTTGGCGGCGTTGGATAAGCTGGAAAAAACCGGTGAATGGCCCGTTGGAAGATTCGGCAAGCTATTTGCCAAGTTTCGTGATCATGAAACCCGTATCAACGACCTGACGAATACCTTCGTCATTATGGCAAAATCCGCCGCCACGGTGGCGTCAAAGCTGGCCTGATCGGGCAGGGCGTTCGGGTATCGGTATAGGGAGTGAAGGCATGGTAAGTGTTGCGGGAAAGAAAAAAATGCGCGCGAAGATCGTTGTGGATCCGACCGCGGAAATGAAAAAACCCGTGGCTGACTGGGTGAAGTCAACGCCGCTTTTTGTGAAGAAATTCAAGCCTGTAAAGTTTGAAGATGACGTGACGCTTGACCCGAGAAAGTGGTCAGAAAAAAAGCTGGAAAAGGCGCTTTATGCGCTTGTGCGTTATGAGTTGCAGCTTTTTGCGACGCAGGGCGCGAACTTTAAAAAGGACGTCGACAAAAAAGGCACCGCCGGGCAACAGGCCGCAGAACGCCAATACCCCAAACTTTACGACAAGTTGATGAAAAAGGCGGGTGACAAGATCAGCATCGCGCTTGAAGAAGTCGAAGAAGACAAAGGTGACAACAAGAAAGGGCTGCGCGACGGCAAAACTGCCTTGAAAAAGATGGCAGATCTCGATTTGGGCACGATCTTTTCAGGGCCCCGCAGCCAGATTGCGTCAGCCTTTAAAGAGCTTTCGAGCGCGTTGAAAGACAGCGGCAGCGGATCGGGAGAAACGTCGGCCTTTAAAAAGACGGAAGCGTTCATTTCCGGTCAGGATTCAGAGTTTGGCAAAGATCTGAAGGACGCGGGAGCCGCGGTAAAGTTTCTTCTCAAAACTGGCACAGACATTGGCAAAAACAAGGAAGCAGGCGTCGAATTGAAGACGTTTGGTGCGTCGATCGCCGGCTATAAAAAGGACCTGGAGAGTTTCGTCACAGCTTTGAATTCCTTTGATAAAGAAGTCGACGAAGCCCTGAAAGAACTGAAGAAATACAACATGACGTCCACGGACGCCGCAAAGATGTCGCGCAAGTTTGAGGCCATGAAAAAATTCGACCGCGACTCAAAGAAAGTTGAAGCCGCTCTGAAGAAACTGCAGCCCGAGTATGTCAAAGTTTCCAAGGCGTTGAAATAGCAGGAAGACGCGATCTGATGAATTCGGAAAACGTACAAGACACAGAAACTGGCGGCCATCGCGCCGTCTTGCGCGAGTTCCTTGAGCGGGATGCTGTACGCAACGGGATCCTCGGGATCATCATTTTCAATGCGATCACACTGGGAATGGGGACGTCTGACCAGATTTCCGCGCAGTACGGAACCATTCTTTCCACCATTGATCGCGCCGTTTTGGCGATATTCGTCTTGGAACTGGCGCTAAAGATCTATGCTTTCGGGTTCGCCTTTGTGCGAAGTGCCTGGAACATTTTCGATCTTTTCGTGGTCTCGGTTGGCTTGTTGCCGCAGACCGACAGCCTGTCGGCCTTGCGGGGTCTGCGGGTCATTCGCGCCATGCGGTTGTTGTCTGTCGTGCCCCAGATGCGGGCGGTGGTTCAGGCGCTTTTGGATGCCTTGCCGGGCATGGGCGCGGTAATCATCATGCTTTCGATCGTGTATTACGTCTTCGCTGTCATGGCGACGATCATGTACGGCGATGCCTTCGACGAATGGTTCGGCACGCTTGGACGGTCATTGTATTCCTTGTTCCAGATCATGACCCTCGAGAGCTGGTCGATGGGGATTGTCCGTCCCGTCATGGCTGAATTTGAATGGGCCTGGACATTCTTCGTGCCGTTCATCGTCATCACGGCATTCTCGGTCCTGAACCTGTTCATCGGCCTTTTGGTCAACACGATGCAATCGGCCGTGGAGGAAGAAGCCGAAGCAGAATTCGAACGTCTCCGGACGCTGGTCAAAATGGAGACTGACCAAGTGGACGATCATGTCATGGAAATGCACGAGGAACTGAAACTCTTGCGGGCCGAAATTCGGCAGTTGAAAGACAAACTCGAATGAGCGACAGCCAAAAGTTCGTTTCGCGCAATCGCGCGCCTCGTGTTCAGATCGAATACGATGTCGAACTTTATGGCGCGTCGAAAAAGATCGAACTGCCCTTTGTTCAGGGCGTGATGTCAGACTTGTCCGGGCGGACGAAATTGCCCCCCGTCAAAGATCGCAAGTTCCTTGAAATAGACGCCGAAAACTTCGACGAGCGAATGGAGGGCATCGCGCCAACCGCGAAATTTTCGGTGCCCAATACCCTGACCGGTGAAGGACAGCTTTCCGTCGATCTGGCATTTCGGAAAATGGACGACTTCAGCCCCGAAGCCATTGCCCGCAATGTCGATGCCTTGCGGCCCTTGCTAGAAGCGCGTGAGCAGCTCCAAAACCTTTTGGCTTATATGGATGGCAAATCCGGTGCCGAGGCGCTGATTGAAAAGCTGTTGCAGGACACCTCTGTCTTGACGGCACTGGCGGGCCAGGGGGGCAACATCGACGATCACGGTGCTGTGCTGGATGATCTGCGCAAATCGGCACCTGCGGACAATGCCCCGGAAGACACCAGTGATGCGACCCTGGATGCTTTGCGCGCCGTAGCCCCTACCGAAGAAGAGGGTGATGATGGTGTCGGCGACGTTCTGGCCGAACTGGCCGAAGCCGCGCCGGAAATCGAAGATGACCAAGACACATCAGATGACGTCCTCTCGGCATTGGAGGCCCCGGAACAGGCCGTGCCGGACGACACGTCCTCTGAAACCCTGGATGCCCTGCGCGCCGCAGCCCCCACCGAAGAAGAGGGTGATGATGGTGTTGGCGACGTTCTGGCCGAATTGGCCGAAGCCGCGCCGGAAATCGAAGACCAGCACGACACGACAGACGACGTTTTGTCGGGGCTTGAGGCCCCGGAACAGTCCGAACCGGATGACACGCCTTCTGAAACCCTGGATGCTCTGCGTGCCGCAGCCCCCACGGAGCAGCATATAGAAGATGGCAAAGCTGCCGTACTGGAAGCCTTGGCCAGCGATGCTCCACAGGAGAATACAGACGACACCGGAACCGATGATATTTTGGCGTCACTCGAAGCGCCCGAAGCCAGCGTTGCCGAAGACACTGCGAGCGAAACTCTCGATGCCTTGAAAGACAACGCGCCCGCGGTCGAATCCGACCCGGACCAGCACGCGGCAGCTCTCCGGTCCTTGTCAGAAGTAGACGTGCAGGAAAGCACGGACGACACGTCTGCCGACGATATCCTTGCCTCGATTGAAGCGCCTCTGGAAGACGTCGACGTCAACACATCGGATTCTACACTCGACGATCTCAAGGAACGGACGCCCCTGGACGAAGAACAGGTGGACACGCAGGGTGAGGTGCTGTCGTCACTGGCCAACGCGAAGCCGGCCGACGAAGGTGAGGATACATCGGCCGACGCGATACTGGGGGCGCTGGACACGCCGCCGGAAGTCGAGCCAACCGATGATGGTGACGCGGCGCTGGAGGGCTTGAGAGAACAGGCGCCAGAGCCCGTTCGTGAACCCGAAGCCAGCGAAGAGGCGCTAAAGTCGCTGGCCGATGTCGTGGTGGATGCACCGCAAGAGAGCGACGATAGCGAAGCCGTGTTGGCGGGGCTGAACCAGATTGCCGATGCTCCAGAGCCGGTAGATGAAACGGCCAAAGCTTTGAAGGACCTGCGCTCGGATGAAGTTGATGAAACTGCGCGCGAGGACGACGGGGGAGCAGACGTTCTGGCGTCGTTGGCAGATGCTGCTCCGGATGATGTTTCTGAAGGCGATGATCGGGAAGACGTTCTCGCCGGTCTTTCGGAAACGGCACCGGCCGATGTCCAGCCTGATGATGATCTGGATGAGATTCTGGCCGGGCTGGACACCCCTGCCCAAGACGATACGGCCGAAGATAGAGGAAGCGACGTTCTTGCAAGCCTCGCCGCTGAAGCTGTCGATGAGAGTGACACGACGGACGTGACAGACAATGTTCTGGCGTCGATAGAAATTCAGGAACCGGTTGAGCAAGAGGATAGTTCATCCGAAACACTGGATGCCTTGCGCTCGGAGCAGCCCTTCGAGGCTGAGAAAGAGACCGACCGGGGCGAAGATGTTCTGTCTCAGCTGGCCAGCGAAATGCTTGGCGACGATGCAGAGGAAGAAACGGAAAACCTACGCGCGACGCTTGAAGAATTAAGCGCGGCACCCGTCGAAGCAGACGACAAACCGGACATGGCAGAGAAAGTCCTCGCGGGGCTTGAAACGCCGTCTGTTGAGCTGGAAGAGGACGATGTGTCGGCGGCTTTGGACGGGCTTTTGGATAGCGCAGGTATCGAAGAAGCCCCGCAAGACTCAAGCGCCGAAGTGCTGAGCGAACTGGTCAAGGATGACCCTGAAACGCCCGAGACAGATAAGTCTGACGGGCTTGTCCTTGAGACCCCGGCCGACATCCAACAGGACGGCGTGGACAAGGGGCCCGACGAAGCCGACACAACAAGCGCTGGGCCTGAGGGGGCGGAAAGCGGCGGGTCAGACCGGGCTGGCTCTAACTTTGCGCCAGGCGATGATCCAATCGAGGGGGCCTCGACCGATCAGGGTGTTGCTCAGGGAAGTTCGCCTTCGAATGAGGATGTGGATGCAGACGATGACTTCGAGGGTGTTGACATCGATGTTGATGAGCTGCTCGCGGAACTGGATGACGATGACGATGACGATGACGACGAAGACGCGGCATTGGAGGACCTGTTGGCGGCCCTTGAGGCCGACGATGAGGACGACGCAGAAATAGACGATACTCCGCCTTCGCTGGAGACGTCTTCTGCGAGTGACAGCGAACCTGAGACCATTGATCTTGATGCCCTTCTGGAAGGGTTGGTCGAGGGTATTGCGGACGCGGACAGCGACGACGAAGCTGATGACGAACTGACGTCCATGTCACCCGTCGACCTAGTGGATGATGACGACGACGACGATGATCTCGACGCGCTTCTTGCTGAACTTGACGCAGGGGACGATGCTGACGTTTCTCAGGACACCAACCAGGACGAGCCCGAGCTGGATTTGGACGCCGAGTTGGATGCGCTTTTGGCAGAACTCGACGACGACATGTCCGAACCCGAAACGGCTGAAACGTCGCAGGAACACGACGATCAGGAACCAGATGCGCCCACCATGGCAGATGAGCCCGAAGGCCCATCAGATGGTAACGAGCCGCAAGAAGGCGATGTTTTCGCGCCAGCGACGCATGCGCCTTTTGGCCGGATGGCAGCACCTCAAATTGGACGTGAAGACATGAACCGTTCGACTTTCCGCATGGCAATTTTCGGCGACTTCACGGGCCGCTCGACGCGCGGCATCCTTGAGATTGGCGATGCACTTTCCAATCGCCGCGCCATCTCGCTGGATGTCGACACGATTGACGAGGTCATAGAGGGCTTTGCAACGACCTTGCATCTTCCAATCGGTAAGGGCGGTGCGAATGTCGCGGTCAAACTGGGCGAGTTGGACGACCTGGAGCCGGATGAGCTTTTTGATAACGTTGAAATATTCGATGCGTTGTCCGGTCTGAAGCAACGATTGGGCGTCGGATCAATGGCTGACAAGGCGCGCGAACAGTTGCAAGCCTGGGGCGAGACCTATTCGAGACCGGTCAAGCTTCCCAAGCGATCTGCAAGTACATCGATACCAGCCGATCGCAAACTTAGCGATTTTCAGGCGCTGATCGGTGACACGGAAAGACGGTCTGCGCCAGAACCGACGCCCGCCGAGGATTTGATCGCGCAGATCATCGGGCCCCATATTGTAAGATCGCCCGGCCAGGATGTGGCCGCGATGCAGGACGCGGTTGACGATGCCCTGAGCACGGCCATGCGGCTTGTGCTGCATCATCCTGACTTTCAAGCGATCGAATCCCAGTGGCGTTCGCTCGATATGCTTGCCCGCAGGATTGAGACCGATAGCAATCTGGAAATCGTCTTGTTTGACGTCTCTGCTGAAGAACTCGCCGCTGATCTTGCTGTGGGTGAGGATTTAACCGATTGCGGGCTTTACAAGCTGTTGTCTGGCGTTATCGATCCCGAGACACGCGATGGCGGATTTTCGGCCCTGTTTGGTCTTTATACTTTTGAAGAAACGCCCCCTCACGCCGAATTGCTTGGGCGTCTTGGCCGGATTGCCGCGCAGGTCGATGCCCCCTTCTTTTCGGCGATCACGCCGTCTTTCATTGAGATCGACAAGAAAGACAGAAACCCATTGGTGGCCAAAGCCTGGGATGAGCTGCGCCAAATGCCCGAAGCGCAGTATCTTGGTGTTGCGTCGCCACGGTTCATGTTGCGCCGCCCTTACGGCACCAAGAGCGAGCCGATTTCAGCGTTCAAGTTCGAAGAATTCACGCCGCAAGAGGGATTATCGGGATTGCTTTGGGCCAACCCGGTGGTCTTGGTCGCAATATTACTGGGCGCGGCCTATAGCCGGGATGGCAAATCGATGAGCCTTGGAGGCACGATGTCGCTGGGTGAGATTCCGTTTCACTATGTCGAGGACAAATTTGGCGATCAGGTTGCGCTGCCCTGCACCGAACGCAATTTGACGACCTCGACCATGGAGCGGGTGATTACCCGAGGCTTTATGCCGGTTCTGTCCATCAAGGGACGCGACGAAATTCGGCTGGGGTCTTTCCAATCCCTGGCGGGAACGGAGATTGCGGGACCATGGTCAGACAATCCACCGCCCGAAAGATCGTCGCCATCAGGTGGTGGTCTTAGTGTTAGTGTCGAGCACACAATGGGTCAGCCCGATGACGAGGACCAGATCAGTGTCGGCGACGCGGATGATATGGAAGAAATTCTCGCCGGGTTTGGCGAGGACGATGATGACAACAACGATACCGACGTCGATGACGACGAAATGGATCCAGAACTTGCAGCATTACTGGAGGGCTTGTGATGAACGCAGTCGATCAGTTCAACGAAGACAGCAACGACCCCGAAATCATTTTGATCGCGATCAAGCGCGAAAGCTACTATCTTGTTGAAGGTGAAGATTTTTTGAACCAGTTGTTGCTTGAAGACGGTACGTTTCCCTGTCCTGTGCAGTGCCTGCATTTTGCAAGCAAGTTCGCCATGCGGGATTATGTCGGCGAAGATGTAAGTCTTGCCCAGTATTGGGGCGTGAATCCGTCTATCGTCGAAAGGCTGCGACGCAATCAACAACTGGTTGATATAGAAACATCGTCGGACTGATCGACAGGACCAACGGAAAGGTACGATTATGGCAGAGATTGCAGGGGAACTGGAAAACCGCATCGCGCGGCTTTATTGCAATGCGCCTTCCGACAGAACTTTCCTGAAAAGCGCCCGCATGGTTGAGGGCATAAGCCAGATATCCGAACTGACGATCGAGTTCCTGTCTGACGACACGACCATGAAACTGGGGGATGTCGTGGGCCATCCTATGACGGTCGAATTGGATGACAGCGAAGACAGCGAGAAGAGATATTTCAGCGGCCACTGCATTTCTGCCGAATTCATCGGTGTTATGGGCGGGTATACCCATCACATCGCCACGGTTCGACCCTGGCTGTGGTTTCTGACCAAGACGTCGGACTGCCGCATATTCCAGGAAATGGACGCAGTGGCGATTATTCAGGAAATCTTTGGCGATCACGGCTTTTCGAGCGACGTTATAAACCGGACAAATCGAAACTGTCTGGTTCGGACTTATTGCGTTCAATACCGCGAAAGCGACTTTGATTTCATCAGCCGCTTGATGGAAGAAGAGGGTATCTTTTATTTCTTTGAGTATCAGAATGGCATTGTGAAACTTGTTCTGAGCGATGATGCGGCGAGTTGCAGCGACATAGCAAGCAAAGAGCTGGAGTTCTTTTTTCGTGACGAGAACTACGGCAGAAAAGACGACCATATCTATGACTTCAGCGCGATCGAATCCGTCCGTTCCGGCAAAGTGACGTTGGAAGACTATAATTTTGAGACACCTACGGCAGAGTTGAAATCTGTCGCGACTGTTACATCGGGCGACCATAGTCAGAGAAATTACGGGATGCGGGATTATCCCGGACACTTTCCGGACACGGGCGCGGGTGACACGCTGGCGCGTTTTCGGATGCAGGCTGAGGCTGCGGGTTTCCAGCGTTGGCGTGGCGAAGGGAATGTCCGGCGGCTGGCCGTCGGTCAGAAGTTCGAACTTTCCAAGCACCCTCTGAGCGGCCTGAACAAGGGCTACCTGACCGTTTCGGCCACGCACTATATTCAGGTGGAAGAGTTTCTCGATGACGATGATGCGGATGCCAAAAAGAACAGGACGCTGACCGAAAATCGTTTGAGTTTTGAAAACAACGACACTTATCGTTCGGTTTTTGAGACTGTTGAGGCAGGCACCGAATATCGGACGCCGAGAAAGACTAGGTGGCCGGAGATCTCGGGGCTGCACACGGCGGTCGTTATGGGGCCGGACGGCGAGGAAATCTATACAGACGAATACGGTCGCATAAAGGTCAAGTTCCATTGGGACGCCAACCCTGCCGGAGCGAACCCGGAAGCCATGACGTGCTGGGTCCGCTGTGCGGTGCCTTGGTCCGGCAAGAATTGGGGCATGATCTCGGTGCCGAGGATAGGGCAAGAGGTCATCATTCAATTCGAAGAAGGTAATCCGGACCGCCCGATTTGCACGGGTATGCTGTACAACGATGCGAACAAGCCGCCCTATACTTTGCCGGCCAACATGACACAGACCGGAATCGTAACACGGTCATCCAAAACGGGAACGGCTTCGACTTTCAACGAATTGCTGTTCGAAGACAAGAAAGACGCCGAGTTTGTCCGGCTCCAGTCCGAGAAGGACTATACCGAGATCATCAAGAACAATGCGGTGATCACCATCGGAATGGAAAAGAAGGATGATGGTGACCTCACGCAGACCGTCTATCACTCTCAGACCGAGAATGTCGAAACCGGTGATCTGACCGTGAACGTCAAAGAAGGTAACGAAATAAGGGATATTGCCACCGATCACACGGAAACGATTGGCAATGATGCCAGCCAGTCGATTGGCAACGACAGTTCCATTTCAGTCGGCAACAACGTAACCCAGGACGTCGGAAACGATCTGACCCTGGATGTGGGGTCGAACATCACCGAAAATGCGGGTCAAAAAATTACCATCGAGGCCGGGAGCGAAATCTTGCTGAAGGTTGGCGGAAGTTCGATCAAAATTGATAACACGGGTGTCACGGTTTCAGGCACCCAGATCAAGATAAACGGAAAAGGCACCATCGATGCCAAGTCTCCCAGCACCACCGTCGAGGGCAGCGCATTGCTGACTCTCAAAGGCGGCATGACAATGATCAACTGAGGTTTCGGCAATGGACAGATACGCAGAGCTGAAAAAAATACCCAACCAACCTGCGGCGCGCATGTTGGCGAGCACGGGCACCAAGCTTGAAACCCAGTTTGACGCACCCGCCAGCGCTTCGGTTGAAGTGGTTTTGAAAGAACTGGATGCCAAGGACGCCTGGATTGACATGCTTCGCGCCTTGCCCATTTTCTTGCCGCCGCGTGAGGCCGTGTGGTGGGCCTGCCTGGCAGCGCGCGACTTGGTCGGCGAAGGCGAAGAGAATACCACACACTGTTTGCGCGCTTCCGAAGCCTGGGTGTTCAAGCCAACGGATGAAAACCGTCAAAAGGTGCGCATAGCACTGGAGGCGGCAGACAATGATGACGACACCGCACTGGTGGCAACCGCCGCGCTTTACGCCCCCGGCAATATGGGCGAAGGCGATTTGGCCGAGTATCCTGCGCCCCCGGCAGCGGTTTGTGCGTGCAGTTTCGGCATCAATATGAAGTCATGTACCCAAGCCGAAGATTTTGATAGCCAGATGCAACTGCTGATCGACCGGGCCTTGGATATTGCCCGGGGTGGCAGCGGGAAAAATGTTGGATCGCAAGCGTCTGACGAAAAAGGAGAAAAGTGATGCCGGGTCCTCCACAAGCCCGCGTGGCAGACTTGCACATGTGTCCGCTGATCCCGCCGCCGCCACCGCCCGCGCCACCGCTGGCTCCATTTCCAATTTTGCCGCCTTGCGCGGTGACGGTGGTTGTCGGAAAAATGCCCGCAGCACGCATGGGGATGGATCAGGCGATGAACAACATCGGTGTGCCGCATCCATTCATAAAAGGGTCGACAACGGTGCTGATCAACAAGGCGCCTGCACTGCGGATCGGTGATCCGTGTAGCCTTGGTGGCATGATCATCAAGGGCGAATTCACGGTTTTGACGGGTGGATAAGACAGTCTGATGAAGGTCACGCTCAAATTTCAATCAACAGGCGCCATTCCGGGGAAGGGCGAGCCCGTCAGGATGATTGGTCCCAGCTTGTCGGTTGGGCGGGGCGAAGAGAATGACCTTGTCTTGCCCGATCCCGACAGAATGCTATCCAAGAACCACTGTGTCGTCGAAGACCACAACGGAAATGTGGTCGTTGTCGATATCTCGACCAATGGAACTTTTCTCAATTACGGGAAAGTGCCTCTTGGCCGAACACCAACACCCATCAATGATGGCGATATTCTAAGCTTGGGGCCTTATGAACTTTTGGTCGAGATTGCTGCCGATGCGCCGCACGACACGGCCGCTATTCTTGCTGCTCCGATGGGTGAAGAACAGGTCTCGCATGGGCAAGCCGAGGCAGCGCCGGGGATTGGAGATCTTTTGGATGGACCTGCGGACAGCGGGGATTTCCTTGATGATCTCTTAGGGGGTCGGGACGAATTGAAAGGACCGACCAGCGTTGAGCGCGAGGTTTTGGGCGACGACGGAATTCTGCCGCCGCTGGGCGAAGAGGACGATCCGATTGCCGGTCCTTCAAGCGCGCCGTGGACCGGGGCCAGCACGCCCGAGCATTCTCCGTCCAGCCAAGATCACTTCAGTGCACCAGGCATGCGGACCGGGGGCGGCGGGATTCCCGATGACTGGGACGACGATCTCGGCGGGTCTTCCGGGCATGGAACACCTGCGGATCCCTTCGCTGTCCCGCACGCGCCGTCGCCAGCCGCGTCGGTCGGGTCCCCAGCTTTCATTCCCGATGATTTTGGGGAAGATTTACTGGGCGGGCCGCCGTCGGCCGAGGCCACACCCGAGACTGCGCCCGCGCCGAAACCCGATCCCGCGCCACCAGCGCCAATCAAGCCAGCAGCAGCAGACGAGGCTGGCCCTGCGGAACAAAATACCCAACCCCAGTCTGACGATGCCACGCAGGCTTTCCTGGCGGCGATGGGGGCCGACGGGTTCAATCTGTCAGGCCCGGATTTGGTTCCGACGATGTCCCGTCTGGGTAAAGTCCTTAAAACCATGATCCATGGAATGCGCGAAATTCTGATGACGCGCACTTCGATCAAGTCAGAATTCCGGATCGAGCAAACGATGATCCAGGCGGGGGGGAACAACCCGCTTAAATTCTCGATCAGCCCCGAACAGGCGGTCGAGGCCATGGTGCGATCCACAGAAAAAGGCTATCTGGACGCCGCCGATGCCACCGAGGAAGCGTTACGCGACATCCGTGCGCATGAAATCGCCATGGTCACAGGCATGGAAGCGGCGCTGAAAGGCGTGTTGAAACGCCTTGATCCCGCCGCCCTGGAATCCAAGATCGCCACGGACAGTAGCCTGGGCAACCTGCTGAAAAGCAAAAAGGCGCGCTATTGGGAAATCTACGAGAAAATGTATGCCGAAATTTCGGATCAAGCCGAGAATGACTTTCACGAGCTTTTTGCTCGTGAGTTCGCGAAGGCATACAAGATGCAGCTGGAAAAACTGAAATGATGAACGCGATAGAAAGGGCCTCGAATGTCCTGGGATAGCAAGGTTTTATGGACCGAAGGCTTGTTCTTACAGCCACACCATTTCCAACAGTCTGATCGATATACCGAAGCACTGGTCTCGGGGGTGGCGCAGCGCGTTACACCCTATGCCTGGGGTCTTGGCGCGATCGAGATTGATGAAGACGTGCTGAAAGCCGGGCAGTTCGCGTTGAAATCCTGCACCGGACTTACCCAGGACGGCACCGTTTTCCGTGTGCCTGCGGCCGACGATCATCCTCCCGCGCTTGAGGTTCCCACAACGATCAAGGATTGCGTGGTCTATCTGACCGTTCCGCAACGTCGGCAAGGGGCCAGCGAAGTTGATTTGACGGGGGCAGAGCTGTCAGCAGCCCGCCTGCGGCCCGCGGAAATCGAAGTCAGCGACGTCGCGGGAAGCGGTAGCAAGTCTGTGACAATGGGCGTGGGTAAATTGCGGTTGCAGTTTGCTCTTGCGGTGGATGATCTGTCTGATCGCCTGATCATTCCGATTGCCAAGATCATCGAGGTTCGCCCCGACAACGAAATCATCCTGGACAAGTCGTTTGTGCCGTCGTGCCTGGACATTCGCGCCGCGTCCCCCTTGGCCGGGTTTGCCCGCGAACTTGAAGGGCTTTTGGGCCATCGCATGACTGCTCTTTCCGGACGGCTGTCGGAAGGTGGTGCAAAAGGGGTCGCGGAGATTTCCGATTTTCTGCTGCTCATGTGCGTCAACCGGGCGTTGCCGGTCGTTCGTCATATGGCGAGCATCGAAAACATCCATCCCGAAGCGTTCTTTCGTTACTGTGTCGGTCTTGCGGGCGAACTGGCGACGTTTATGGCGCCGGAAAAACATCCCGATAATTTCCCGCCCTATATGCATTCGGACCTGACCGCATCTTTCGTGCCTGTCATCAAGGCGTTGCGACAGTACCTGTCATCGGTCCTTGAACAATCGGCCATTAATATCCCGCTGGAACCGCGAAAGTATGGTATCAGCGTCGGCGTGATCACGGATAGAAAGCTGTTGTCCACGGCAGGTTTTGTCCTGTCCGTCCAAGCCGATATTCCGGCCGAGAATGTGCGCCGGAATTTTGCCGGGCAAGCCAAGATCGGCCCCGTGGAGGAAATTCGTCAGTTGGTGAATTCGGCTCTGCCAGGCATCGGTCTGCGGCCATTGCCCGTCGCGCCGCGCCAAATCCCGTATCACGCCGGCGTGGTGTACTTCGAACTGGAAGGTGACAGCCAGTATTGGGGGAAAATGTCGACTTCCGGTGGCATTGCCGTGCACGTCTCGGGGGATTTTCCGGGGCTGAAGATGGAGCTTTGGGCCATTCGCCAAGGCTGAGTTGATTGGGTTTGCGGGTAGAATTGGAGTGAAAGATCATGTCTGACAACGATCCCTTCGCTGAGCCTGACGACTCGGACAAGACGGTCATTCGCCCAAATCCCGGCGGGCGCAGGACGCCAGCACCGGCGGCTCAGCCTGTCTCGGCACCGCCCACGCAGCATCAGGCATCTGAGCAACAGATGGCCCCGATGGGGGTGCCGACAGCGCAGTCCGGTGACCAAACGGCTGGACACGAGTCACTGGTCGCCCAAGGCATGACAGGGATGAACGGTCTGGTCGCGGCGGCGTCTACCTTGTTTTCGCTGGTCAGTCGCATTCGAAACCGTGCTCAACACATGGACCCCGACAAATTGCGTCGGTCGGTCATTGCCGAAGTGCGCGCCTTTGAAAACAGTGCGTTACAGTCGGGAATTGATGCTCAGGACATCAAAATCGCGCGCTATGCGATCTGCGCCACCTTGGATGACGTTGTGCTAAATACGCCTTGGGGCGGCCAATCGGTCTGGGCGCAACAGTCCATGGTCGGAACCTTTCACCGCGAAACCGTGGGGGGAGATCGGTTTTACGACTTGCTTGCCAGACTGGAAAAAGAACCCGGCAAGAATGTCGATCTGCTTGAGTTCCTATTCATGTGCCTGTCGCTTGGTTTCGAGGGGCGGTTGCGGGTGGAACAGGGCGGTTCGGACAAGCATTTGCAAATCCGTACTGGCCTCGCCCGCATCATCCGCGCTCAGCGCGGTACTGTGGATCGCGAACTGTCGCCCAACTGGCAAGGGTTGGATAAACCGCACAAACCATTGTCGGCGTGGAAACATGTCTGGCTGACCATGTCGGTAACGGCTGCAGTCCTGGCTTTGGTGTTTGTCGGGTTGACGTACACTTTGTCAAACGCCTCGGAACGTGTCTTGGGGCAACTTTCGGTGCTTGAGCCGACGCAGGTCGCCGAACTACAGCGGCGGGCGCCGCCGCCGCCGCCGCCACCTGTGATTCCGGATGCGCAACTGGACCGCGTGAAAGAGTTTCTGGAAGTCGAAATCCAAGAAGGCCTGGTCACGGTCTTTCAAGATGCGAACACGATCACCGTCCGGATCAACGGGAATGGCATGTTCGGTTCTGGCTCGGATCAATTGAACAAAGAATTCGTGGGGCCGTTGGGACGGGTGGCCACCGCGCTGGATGAACAGCCTGGGCCGGTCATCGTGGTCGGGCATTCCGACAACGTGCCCATACGGTCGTCACGCTTTCCGTCGAACACCCATCTGTCGCTGGCGCGTGCCGAATCCGTGATGAATTCGGTCGCAAGCCGCCTGAGCGACCCTGGCAGGCTGACGGCTGAAGGGCGCGCGGACAAACAACCGATCGCTTCGAACGATACCCGTGAAGGACGCGCGGCCAACCGTCGTATAGAAATCGTTTTGGTAAGGACTGACGCGCTATGATCAGCCGCCTCAAGAGAATTTTGAAGTCGGGAATATCAACGGCAATCTTCTTTGCGGTTGTGTTCAGTCTGTGCACTTGGTTCTTCGGCCCCTTGCTTGCGTTCGGTGACGCACGACCCTTGGACAGCGTTATTGCCCGCGCTGTGACAATTGCCGTTTTGTGGCTTCTTGCCCTTGGGATCATCCTCTTGATCCTTTTGCGCCGTGCCAAACGCGATCGCGACATGGCCGACGATATCGTCGAAGCGGCCGAGGCTGATGACGACGGCGAACTGGTCTCAGCCGAAATGGATGACCTGCGTGGCAAACTGAAAACCGCTCTGGCGGGGCTGCGGAAATCCAAACTGGGCCGCAACCATCTTTACGAGCTTCCATGGTACGTGATGATCGGGCCGCCCGGGGCCGGCAAGACGACGGCGATTATCAACTCTGGCCTTCAGTTTCCTCTCTCGGACGAGATTGGAAACGGGGCGATAGGGGGTGTCGGTGGTACGCGAAACTGCGATTGGTGGTTCACGGAAAATGCCGTTCTGATCGATACGGCAGGGCGCTATACGACCCAGGACAGCGATGCTGTTCTGGACAATAGTGCATGGCTTGGCTTTCTCGGTTTGTTGAAAAAGCACCGGAAACGACAGCCTATCAATGGTGCCATCGTTGCGATCTCGCTTTCCGATTTGTCGATGCAGGATGAGGTCACCCAAAAGAACCATGCCGCGGCCATTCGCCGTCGTCTGAACGAACTGCGCGAAAAGCTGGGGGTACGGTTTCCCGTCTATGTACTGTTTACAAAGGCAGATCTGATTGCAGGTTTCACCGAGACTTATGAAGGGCTTAGCAAAGAAGACCGTGAGCAAGTCTGGGGGTTCACGCTTCCGCTTCCAACCAAGGCACAGATAAAAGATGGCCTCGCCCCGGTTGCCTCTTTCGACGAACAGTTCGGTGCGTTGCTGGAACGTTCGAACGCGCAACTTCTCGAACGGATGACACAGGAAACCGATCACCAACGCCGCAGCCTGATTGCAAGTTTCCCGTCTCAGATCGCCTCGGTCCGCAAAGTGGCACATGATTTCATGGCCGAAGTCTTTCAGGACAGCCGGTTCGAAAATCGCCACCTTCTGCGCGGAGTCTATCTGACGTCGGGCACGCAAGAGGGGACGCCGATCGATCGATTGATGATGGGCATGGCCCAGACGTTCGGAATAGGTCGCCAGGCCATTGGAACCGGTCGTGGGGTCGGGCGATCCTATTTTCTGACACGGTTGTTTGACGACGTAATTTTCAAGGAATCTGGCCTGGTCAGTGCCGATGACAAGGTTGAACGACGCTATCGATGGACCAAACGACTGGCGATTGCCGCCGCGATATTGGCGGGGGTGGGGCTTTCGGCAGCCTGGGTGCGCAGTTACCTGGGCAACCAGGATTTGCTGGCCGAAGCCGAGAACAAGATCGGGGCCTATCAAGCCGCCGCTGCGTCAATTCCAGGCAGCCCCATAGGCGATACCGATCTGCCAAGTATCGTCCCTGCGCTGAATATCCTCAAAGGGATGCCAGGCAATCCGGCCGTTGCCGATCTTGAGGTCGAAGGACGTCTGGGCTGGGGGCTCTATCAAGGGGATGTCGTCGGCACACAGGTTCAGCAGACATACAGGGCGGCGCTGAACCAGCATTACCTGCCGCGCCTGCTTTTGCGTCTGGAAGAACAGATGCAAGCCAATATCAACAACTCCGAACTGCTCTACGAGGCCTTGAAAGTCTACTTGATGCTCGGGCTGCAAGGTCCGATGAACCAGGACCTGATCAAGGAATGGATGCAGCTTGATTGGACTGTGTCCTTTCCCGGAGCATCGCGGGATGAACTGCGGGCCGATCTGGCCGCACATCTCGATGTGCTTTTGTCGCAGCCTATCGAGCAGATCGCGCTGAATGGCCCCTTGGTCGAGCAGGTGCAGGCGCTTTTGGCTGAAATGCCACTGGCTGAACGGGTCTATAACGGGATCATCAATTCACCGCGTGCAACAGCCTTGCCCGACTGGCGGCTTACCGATATCGGCGGCCCTGCCATTACACGTGTCATGGTTCGATCTTCGGGGCAGCCGCTAAGCGACGGTGTCGAAGGTATCTTTACATACCACGGCTTTAACACGGTGTTCCTGGACGAGGCCCTTGGCGTTGCCAAGCGACTTCAGCGTGAAAGCTGGGTGTTGGGGCCGAGAGGAGAGCAGGACCAGAGCGAGCTTGTCCTTTTGGCGATCAGCCGTGACGTGCTGGATTTGTATTACAATGATTTCATCGCGGGCTATGAACAAGTCCTCGGTGATCTGGACATTATTCCGATGGAAAGCCTCGCCCATGCGGTCGAGGTCTCAAATGTCCTGTCCGGGCCGACGTCGCCGATCGTGAACGTTCTGAATGCGATCGCGCAAGAGACAAAACTGACAGAAGACCGCACAACCCTGAGCGCAGACGGGCTGGTGTCTGGTGCCGCCGATGTCACGTCTTTAGAAATCGGCTCGTCCCTGTCGTCGCGCAGTCAGATGTTCCTTGAGGCAATGAAAAGCGCAGTCCCGGGAAATGACGCCGAACCGCCGCCGGCTCCGGGTGAATATGTCGAGAACCGATTTGCCTGGCTGCACACGATGCTGGAAGAGGTCGATGGTCAACCTTCGCAGTTGGATGACCTGATGGGGCGCTTGACAGAAGTCTATCAAGAGCTGAGCAAACTGTCGTTCTCGGGCAGTTTGGGCGCAGCGGGGCAGGGCGGCGCGTCGGCTTTGGTGCGCTTTCAGGAAGCGGCGCTGCGCGCACCTGGCCCAATGCAACGCTGGTCGACACAGATCGCAAGCGGATCGTCGGGCATCACCGCGGATGGAACGCGGGCCTCCATCAACGCAAAATGGCAGGCACAAGTCTTGCCCTTCTGTACGCAAGCCTTGGAAAACAGGTATCCGTTCAACAGAAAAGCCAAAGCGGATGTCGGGTTGCAGGATTTTTCCAAACTGTTTGCGCCCGGCGGGTTGATTGACACGTTCTTTAACGAGAACCTTGCGCGACATGTGGACACAAGGGCGCGCCCTTGGGCCTGGAAGTCGGTGAACAACGCAGATCTTGGCATTTCCCAGGCTGTGCTGGTTCAAATGCAAAATGCGGCCGAAATTCGCGACGCATTCTTCGCAGCCGGACCAACTCCGGCAGTCAGCTTCCAACTGACCCCCGAGGCATTGGATCCCAAAGCCAAGAAGGTCGTCGTCGAAATCGACGGGCAGCAGGTTCCGTTCACCCACCGTCAACAGCCAGCGCCGGTGGCCGTGCAATGGCCAGGTTCGGTCGGTGTGGCGAGCGTCTCGTTCGAGCCGACGAAACGCGACAGCACAAACGCCATCATGAAAGACGGGCCCTGGGCCTGGTTTCGTTTGCTGAATTCGGCCGAGATTCGGGCGACCAATGCATCGGACCGGAACCGCGTTATCTTTAATGTGGGGGGGCGGATTGCGATTTACCAAATGCAGTCGGGATCGGTTTTGAATCCTTTCGTTTTGCCGGCCCTGTCAAAATTCAGCTGTCCAAAGTCCTTTTGATGGGGGGGAGTTTCGGAGCCTTCGGCAAGATGCCTGCGCTTGGCGATTTCTTTCGTTTTGGGCTTCCTATGGATTTTGTCGAAGCGTGGGACCGCTGGCTTCAGACATCGATGCTTGGCGCCCGCGAAACGCTAGGACCTGGATGGGATGAACGCTATCTGACCTCTCCGATATGGCGTTTCGCCCTTGGTGCTGGGGTTGCTGGGGCATCGCCGATGATCGGTGTTGTAATGCCGTCAGTAGATCGCGTCGGGCGCCAATTCCCGCTGACGCTGGCTGCGTCGATTCAAACTACGCGCATTGGACTGGCCTTTTTCGGGCACACCCAGATGTTTTCCGATCTGGAGGCCTTGGCACTTGATGCTTTGGACGACGATGCGTCGAAAGACCGTCTGATGACCGATCTAGGCTCGGTCCAAGTCCCAATGACGCGGGATCAAATCGGATCGGGGCCTGTTGTGTGGCCTGGCGCCATGGTTTCCAACACGTCTTCTTGCGAGGCCATCGCAGCAAGAAGCATCGACAATGAGCCTTCCATCAAATCACTTTGGGCCAGCGTCGTGGACGGCGAACACAGATTCTTGGCCTGTACGGGTCTGCCGAACGCAAGAGAGGCCACCAGTTTGTTCGATCTGGACGCGCCGTCATGGAATCAAAGTGTGGAAGGGGTGTCAGAATGAACATGGGTCCGCCCTTCAGATACTCTGCCGCCACGCATGTGGGAAAGGTCAGAAAGGTAAACGAGGACAGCGTTGCATCACTTCCGGCCCACGGCATCTGGGTCGTGTCGGATGGCATGGGCGGCTACGAGGGAGGCGATTTCGCTTCACAGTCGGTCGTCGATAGCGTTGCGATGCTGGACCCCGATATGCCACCTGGCGACATGCTGCGTTCTTTGCGAAATGCGTTGTTTGCCGCGCATGCGACCATTCAGAGCGAGGCCGACAGATTGGGCGGCAAGACAATCGGTGCCACGGTCGTCACCTTGATTGTCGCACAAGAGCATTTTGCCTGCCTTTGGGCTGGTGACAGTCGTTTGTACCGGTTGCGGGATGGCGAGCTGGAGCAACTGACGACGGACCATTCCATCGTGGCAAGTCTGGTTCTGGCCGGGCAGATGACCTGGGATGAGGCCGAGTCGCATCCTCAGTCCAATGCCATCACGCGTGCTGTCGGCATCGGGGACGACCTGGAACTTGACAAAATCCGCGGCGAAACCAACCAAGGGGACAGGTTTTTGCTCTGCTCGGACGGTTTGACCAAATATGCACCGTCGCATGTCTTGCGGAACGCATTAACCGGGACACCCATCGAAATCGTCGCCGACAAGTTGATGAACATCGCTTTGGATGGCGGTGGTGCCGACAACATTTCTGTCGTCGTTGTGGATATCGTCTAACCTAGTTGGCCGCGGTTGTCAGGATGCGGCTGTCCAGGGTTCTGACTCTCAACCCGCCGCTGTCGCGTGCCGCCTTGATGGCGTCGGCATAACTTGCAGCCGATTCCGTTGTCGGCCTCATTCCATCGAACAGCGGTCTGTCTGAGTGCAGAACCAGAATTTTGCTTTTGCCGAGCGAACTGTCGTCGACAAGGAAGGCTAGTTGTGACCTGTCGGAGACTGCGTTGATCGCATAGGTGACGCGCAGTGCTACGTCGCCAGTCTCACCATCGCGCGTGGCCTGAACGCTGTTGTCGGAACGATTGAGGTTCGGCAACAGGTGAAAGACGTTTCCAGACACGTCGAGGATCGAAATGTAGAGAAAACCGTCTTGAGCGGTCTGGGGAATGATCACGTCGATGACGGGGTTTTCGCCCACCAAGAACCGTCCGGTCGTGTTGGGCTCGCCGGTGAGGCCGTGCTGGTATTGAATGTCAAACCCGCCAGACGGGACACGGGGAAGAACGGATTCAATCAGGCAAAGGGCAGGGGAAAGGATCTCGGCGTCGATGCTGACAGGGCGGTCCCCGGCGATTGCGACCAACGCATCATGAAGTGCCAGTTTGCTGGACGCCGAGGCAAGCTTGCCGGAAACGATGATCCGCGATCCCATGGCATAGCCGATGGCCGGCGGTGCAATGAGATTCATCGGCCCACAATCTGACGCCTCGTCCAGCGTCGGCTGGATTTGCGATGCCTGAAGAAACCGGGGGCCCCGGTCGATCTGTGCGCTGCCGGTGAACCCATCGGGTAATTCGTCGGTCAGCGCCAACATCGCACTGGCCTGGGTATTTGCATCCTTGGCCAGACCTGTCACGCGCACGGTGTTGCCCGAGATAGCAACACGGTATTCATCCAGACCCTGTGTCGCGCCGATGATGTCCAGGATGCCCTGTCCCCAGGTGTCCTGAATGTCGCCTGTGGCAAGTTCCAGATCAGCGGTGCCCCCCTTGGCCCGGACAATATCGGTCAAAGCGTCGGCTATCTCGGGTGCGGGTACGTTTCCGATCGCACGGGGAGGCGTGCCCGCGCCTTGTTCCACGATCAGAGTATAGGGCGAGGCAACAGGATACCGGGGCCCCAAAAGGCCGTCGATTGCACCGCTGAAATACGCACCGGCGCCGCCCGCGACAAGAACGACCGCCAAACCAGCCGCGATCAACCCACCTGACCTTTTTTTCTCAGGGTCTGAAGACGGGGAAGACCCGACCTTTTTGCTGATCGGTGCTGCGATGACGGTGGCGTCATCAAGATCGTTCGACGGCGGCGGAGCCGAAGATTGAATTCCCGCGTCACGTTGGAATGCGGCCTGAAGCTCGCGTGCTGTCTGAAACCGCTCGTCCGGATTCGGAGCAGCCATTCGGCTGATCAGAGAGGCCAGTGGCTCAGGAACGCCGGAAATGTCCAACGGTTCGGACTTCCGCTGCACCACTTCCATAGGGTTGTTGCCAATGTCGGGCTTCGCTCCGCGGAAAACAGCCAGCAAGAGCGCACCAAGCGAATAGAGATCTGAACGGGCATCGGTCTTGCCGCTCAACTGCTCGGGCGCTGCATAGGCGTACTTGCCCGCGAATTCGTTCCCAACGATGGTTTCGGCGCCGGGGTTCGTATCTTTTGCAATGCCAAAGTCGATGATCACGGCCTCGGCAGGATTGCCATTTCGCAGAATGATATTGTCAGGCGACAGATCGCGGTGGACAACGCCATGTTCATGGGCGGCGATCAAGCCGTCATTAACCCGCGCTCCGATTGTCAAAAGTGCGTCGGCATCCAACCCGCCAGCCTTCAGCTTGGCATCCAAGCCCGGACCGTCGATATAGTCCATGACAAGATACACGACGCCGTCTGGCATTCGCTGATTGTCGTAATAGCGCACAACCGCATCATGACGGACATCACGAATTTCTTCTTCGCGTGTCATCAGAACCAGAAAATCTTCGTTGGTCGAAAACTCGGACTTAAGAGCTTTCAAGGCCACGATGCGTCCGGAAATTTCGGATCGCGCCTCGTATACCTCGGACGTTCCCCCGCGGCCCAGCAGGGACTGAATCCGGTAGGTGTTGTTCAATAAGTCACCGGGTTGGAAGATATCTCCCGGTTGCGATGAGCTCATGCGCCCGCCCTTCATATTTTTCGAGAGACCGAACCAAGATCGGTCTCTCGTCGGTTTGTTCAGCTAAGCGCTTGGAATTCCACACGTCGATTTGCGTCGGCATTGGGATTGTTCTTGTCGAACAAGAACTGCTCGCCCACGCCAACCGCTTCCAGTCGCGTTGCCGCGACACCGCAATCCGACACCATAAAGCGTTTTACTTCCTGGGCACGCAAAAGCGACAGAGATTCGTTATAGCTTGCCGAGCCAGAAGCATCGGTGTGCCCAATGATGCGGAACACGCCAACATCCGCGGTTTTCATGACCTGACAAAGCGTGGCGAGCTTTGGCTTTTGATCTTCGCGCAGGGCCGCTGAATCAAAATCAAACGAAATTTGGATGTTCACCTGTTCGTCCTGGGCCAGTTCGACATAGGTCGCCGTCGCCGCAGGGGCCGCTGTGGTGGTTGCGTCTGCCGCTGGTTGTTGTGTGCCCGTTCCGGTCGGAGCCAAGACCAGGCCACGGGTCTTCTGTTTGGCAAACAGTGCCTCTAGTTGTTCTGCGGTCAAGTTTGATCCATCGCTGGACTGCGACATAACCGATCCTGACGAAGCCAGAACAAGCGACATTGCCAGCACGGAAATCTGTAATTTTCTCATGAGAAACCTCTGTCCGGTAAAGTGGCGATTTTCTAGAATTTACACCACACTAGCACTTGCGACAACGATATTGGCAAAAGGTTTTGCCATTGTTGACGGATTGCATAGGTTGGCGCAATCTCGGCGCATTACGAAGGGTCAGGTCGTTGATGGACAAACGTATTATTTCTCTTGTTGTCGGGTTGATGGTCGTGATTGTGCTTGGTTTGGGCGCGGTCGTCATCACCCAGATGGGCGGGTCCGAAACAGACGGTCTAACAACCACGATGGAAGGTGGCTTTGACGGCAGCGCCGTTGACAGCGCGGCCCGAATTGAAATCGAAAAACTGCGTCAGCAGATCGAAGGACTTCAACAAAAGGTCCAGGCTCTGGAAGACCAGGTATCCAACCTGGGGGCGTCAGGGGCGGGCGGGTTCACGGAAGAAGACCGTCATGCGCACGTGCCGCGTGACGGGCCTAACCAGATCCTGGATTCCTATGCACAGGTTGTCCTGATCGCAGGGCGGCGCGATTTGAACCAGGGCATTTCGGTCGCCACCCCCAGTTTTCTCGAACAAACCTTGGGTCGCCCGCGTGAGACATTGAACGATCAATGCCAGGCCATGACCAACCCCAAACTGAAAAGCATGCTTGTCGTCGAACAGGTTGGTCCGATCCGTGTCCAGATGCTTCAGCCCGCAATCGATTCCCTGAAGCGCGTCTTTGCCAAGATCGAAGCAACGGATCCAGACCTTTACGCAAGAATTAACACCGCTGGTTCCCTCTGTGTCCGTCAGATCCGAGGATCCCAGGGGCGGCTGTCGACCCATTCGTTTGGCTTGTCTGTCGATCTGAACATCGATGGCAAGCTGGATACTTTGGGGGACGGAAAAACTCAGCTTGGCCTGACCATTCTGGCGGATTTCTTCCGCAATGAAGGCTGGTACTGGGGGGCCGGATTTTCGCGGGAGGACAGTATGCATTTTGAGGTTAGCCGCGAAATGATCGAGCAATGGCGGGCCGAAGGGCGGATATAGGCCGTTGGTCATCGTGTTTTCCAGGATGCCGGCCTGGTCTTGTTAAAATCACCGGCCAAAAGGGCGAGACTGTCCACTTTTCTCTCTACAGCGTGAATATGTGGACTAAAGTTACGTAAGGTGACTCGCAGCAATATAGCGCGCTTTCGCGGAACAGACGCCTCTGCACAGCACATTTGCAGATGTTCGACGATTTTGGATAGGGGGCTGAAATGCCAGATGGTGAAAATGTCGGTCAGGATGCTCCTGCACGAAAAAGCCGGAACCCGGTTCGACGCGCCAAGCACAGTGTTCAAAACCGTCGCGCGCGCCGCCAAAGCGCTAGTGGAGCCCAAGACCGCAATGCCGCGCCAAAGGACGGCAAGCAGCCAAGGAAAAAGAGATCTCATAAGCGCGTGGCCGCAAGTCGAACCGAAGGTTTTGCCTATGACCTGCTGATCGCGATGAAGCAAAAAGGCTTCGTCCTTGATGACGTCAAGGGGCGTGCCGCCCGGATCGATGCCGCCGCATCCGAGGTCAACCGTTTGCTGCGAGACACCTCGCGGGAATTCGACGCGGCGGTCTTTGCCAACCTCGCAGGTGCGGCCGAGGATGATGGCTGGCGGGAAATCGAATCCGGCAGGTCTGACCCTGATCCATCTGCAAAGGTAAGCCGGAAAGAAAAGAAAGCTGCGGCAAAAAGGGAAAAAGCCGACGAAGCCAGTCGCGTTGCGCATTTAAAGACGCTGATCGAAAGTGAGGGGCAGGCCATCGATGACGCCAAGGACCTGGCCCCCGAGGTTCTGAAGACCCTGAAAAATATGCTGAAGCTGGCGCGGACCTATTTCGATCAGGGCAAAGACGATCCCGAGAAGTACATGAATGCGTCCCATGTGCTGGCGGCCCTGTCCAGCATCAGAACCCAAGCGCGGCTGGCCGAGGTTGAAATGGTCTCGGATGCGCCTGTTGTCGATGGCCTGGTGCAGACTGCCCGCCCCGATGACGAGGTGAAAACATCGGAAGTTCCCGAAGAAGACCTCACCTATCGGGCCGAGCGGATCAAGCAAGGGGCAATCGAACGGCTGCGGGATTTCACCACTCTCGCAAGTGGCGATTTACCCGACGGTGCAACCCGACAGGCAGATTTCCAGAAGGCCTTGGCGGGTGTTGATGCCGATTTGGATGCCGTCATCGAGAACATGGGCGATATCATTGACGGTTCGATGAAGAAGAACCGCTGGCGGACCATGGAGAAAGATCAGGATGTCCTGCGCGAAATTGACAAGAAACTGGCCCTGGCGCAGCGGTTGGTGACCGAAGATGTTCTGAAGGAAAAGATCGACGCATCCAGTTCCGAAGCGGCGCTTTTGGCCATGGCGCGCAAACTGCTGGTATTGACCGCGCAGCGCGAGGACAGTTTTGAGGCGCTAAAGGCGCAGGTAAAGGAAAAACACGGAAGCAAAGCCGAAGCCCGGATCACATTCATGGATGCGACCAAGGCGCTTACGGCCGAATTCGCGTCGATAAAGTCGCAACTCAGGTTCATTCTGACAGATGCACCAGAGGGCACACGCGGACGCCTTATGATCGAGTTGCAAAAGCGCCTGGCGGTCGTCGAAAAGCTTTTGGTGGAAGCTGGGCGCAAGGCCAAGGCCGGAGGTGTGGATTTTGAAGTCAATGATTACGAGTACTGGCTGATTGAACACGGCAGGCGTTTGCTTGAAGACATTGAGGCGCGAAGCGAGCAGTTGTCGAAGATGGAGCTCGAAATACACTTCGATGACGATGATGCCGGTGATGACTTTGATAAGAAAGTCTCTGCTGCGCTGGATCTGCTTGAGACCGCCCACAGCCTTGTAGAAGGAGTTGTCGGCAGGGAGACCAAGAAAAATAGACGAAAAGCGATCGACGACGCGGTTCGGCTGATGGCCCAGGCCGACGTCACGATCGCGCAAGCCCGTGAACTGAGCTATGCGCAATCCTTGACCAAGGAACTGGGAGACTCGGTGCCGGTCGACGACCTAATCAGTCGAGCAAAGGAGCTGAAGTCGGCTGTCGAGAGCCGACAAAAGCGGCTGACAACCTTAAGCGACAAGCGGGCGCCGGAAGGTGCCCAGGCATTGGCAGAATTCGACCGTGTCACAAACGGTAAGGCTGCTCAGATGACGACATTGCTTGCTGACCTCGATGTCATTGTCGATGGCGGGGCATTGAAGAGCGCGCGCAAGGTTTTTCATGCCACGCTCAAGGCTTTGACGGACATAGATGCTTCTCTGAGTGCAGCAGAGAAAATCTGTGATGATGCTTTCCTGGCCGAGAAAATGCTGGCGCGCAAAGAGGGGTCTGTCGCCAAACTGCGTGCAGACTGCGCCGTGAACCTAGCCCAGGCCAAGGCATACGTCGCTTTGTCCAAAGAGCTGAATCTCGACCATCGACGTGCCGGGCGATTGATCAACAAAGAAAAATACGAAGTCGAGAACTCGGAAGACGTAAAAGCCGCTTTCGCCCACTCCAGCCTGACGGGTTTGATAAAGGTGCAAGAAAGGGCTGAAGGCCTGCAAGACAGCATCGAAAAACTGATCAGCACCTATGATCAAGCGGCTTTGGATGACGACGTCGGCCCTGACGCGGGCGAGGTTCTCAAGGCTGAAAAAAACCTTGTCTCGATCGCCGCGGCAATCGGCAAAGCCGAAAAGGCCCTGGCAAATCTTGAAAAGCTACTCGGGCAACAGCGCCGTGAAAAGGCGATGATCCTGCAAAAGGATTTCCTGGACGAGTATATCAAAAGCGACGATGGCGAGGCGCGGCAATACGATGCCGATCTGACCGGGTACGGCGAACTTGTCGGCAAGCACACGTCGATCCCGCAGGCGCGTTTGCGCGATGTTGTGGGCAAGCTGCAAACCCTGAAGGCTGTCGCGGACACAGGTACCTTTGATTCCAAAAGCCGGGCTTTGGCGACCGAGCTTGAAAAGGAAATTATCGCAGACAAAGAATTTCTCGATCAGAACATTGATATATATCGGGAAATTCGCGATGCGTTTGAGGAAATGGATGGAGACATCGCACGCCAGAGATGGGCTTATCACTCCAAGATCAAGGAAGAATTGGAAAAGCGGCGCGATGATCTGGACAGCCACCTGCAAAAAGCCAAGTCACGCGAAAAGCTGGAAAAGCTGCTGTCCAGTATCCTGACGCTGCAAAAGTGGATTGTAGACGTCGCGGTGAAAGAGGCAGGCAATGCCCGCGACGTTTATGAAGACGAATATCTAAAGATGGTCGAGCGGATCGACGGAAAAGAACTGCCGCGGCTTTCAAAGGCACTTGTTGCCTTTCGAACCAAGGTAGAAGCCGCGTCCGGCGATCCGGAATTCAAAACCATGAAGACAACCATGGACGTCACGATGGGCTATGAAAAATCCCAGAAGGAGACGGCTGATTGGGGGAAGAAGAAAAACGCCGATCGCGCGGATCACATGAAAGATGCCGCGAAGGAAAGTGAAAAGAACCACGATTACAAAGGAAAATTCTTCAACGAATTCAATATGTACAAGGGGCGTGTTGTTATGGGCGACCCCAAGAGCGTAAACGATGCCCTGGCCAGCTTGACCAAGCTGAAAGCACGCATCGTCGCAAGAACCGCTGCGATCGAGGCGTTTGACCCCGCGAAGATCGCGGACATCAAGGAAACTGTCAAAGCAGGCAAGAAGACCGATCAGAAACTGGAAGACGACAAGCTTTCCGATTTTGGCAGCGAAGAAGACAAGATGCTGAATTACCTGGCCGACCTGCGTTCCTCGGACGAAGAGGCCGGAAAATGTGCCACCATGAAAGCGATCATGGGGGACAAGGTTTCGGCGATCAAATCGCTTCTCAAACTGCAAACACGTTTCTATTCGCATGGTGACGACAAGGAAGTAAGCAAGTCACTTCTCATTAGAATCAAAGGATTGAAGGCCAGAATGAAGACGGCCCAAACCTCGGACGAATGGAACGAGCTTTGGGACGAGATGAACGAGATCAACAAGCAGCGTCTGGATATGAGTGCGGCCAAGAAAATGGCTACTTCCGACGATAAAGCGACCGCCGCGCAGATTGCCCAGAAAGTGGTCAAGACGGTGGCCGAGTGCGACAAGGATCTTCGAGAGGCGCTTGGAAAGTTTTACGAGACCAATATCGCGGGGCTCAGTGGACTTTTGGACAAGAAGAAAGCCAGTGAGTTAAAGGCCGATACGGAAAGCAACGGCAAGATGGATGACCTGCGCAAGGTCCTTGAGGGCGGCAAGTCGCAGGCAAAAATTGACAGCTTTTTCAAAGTTTTGTCGGACGTACTTGCCAAAAACGATATTCAGAAACGCTTTGACGATAAACTGAAGGACGATTTCGGTGGGACCAACGCCGAAATGATGGAAGCGCGCGAAAAGCTATTGTCTTCGCTGCGATGGCGCCAACGGCTGATCACCCATTCGGCCGTCGGAAAGATGTTTCGCTACAACCCTTTCGACAATGGGGCCGCGGCGGTGACGTATGTGACGACCATACTGGCAGCGCAGGACGTCATTCTGAAGAAAATCAAACCCGCAAAAGGCGCAAAGTAAGGAAAGACGATCATGGCTTATGAAGCGCACTACGAATGGGTTGACCAGATTGTATCGGCCAATGTGTCTGACGCGTCAAAAGAGTTGGAACTTGAAAGCAAGAAACGCGGCTTTTTGGACGGCGATATTGATGCGCTAAAGGATTTCCCCGGCGCAGAGTCGTTGGCGGGTATTAATTTCGCGGACGAATTGAAATCCATCGGAGAAGAGGGGCGCGATGTCTTTGAGGGGACGTCGTTCGTGCAGGAAGACGGGACAAAAATCGAACTTATCTCAAGCAAGGGGGACCGCATCAGCCGCCTTGGGACGATCACTCTGGCCCGCGAGGAAGAACTGGACATCGGCGACGACAGTCTTGGCGAAATGAAGACTCTGGAAATTCGCAAAACAGGCAAGAACGGCAAGTCGACAATCGTGAAAGTCGATATGAAGACGTCGGCTGATGCCAAAGCGATCATGGATCGCCTGTCCAAGACAACCTTGCGCGCACAGGCCTTGTCCGAAAAGATGGCTGCCGCCGGTTTCTCGCCGGAAACTATCGAGAAAGAGGTTTGGACCCCGCTTGTGCGTCAGCGCGCCATTCCCGCGGATCAGGTTCCATCTGCCTATTCATCCTATGTCCAAATGATGGACGGGGCCGCGGCGCTGTATGAAGAAGTGCTGGAAAGGGCCGACGGGACGCTGGGCGAAGAAAACGGTTGGGATAAGCTGCTGTCGGCGGCAAAACACGGAACGGATTTTGCCAAACTTGTGGGCGGCGAAGCCATGCGTCACGGGTTTTCCTCTATTTTGGAGGGGACGCGCAACGACTTGGGTGAGTGGATCAACTTCAAAGAAACACCGGAAGGTTGGCAGAGCTGTAAGGAAACGTGGGAAAGCCTGTCGGACAAGACCTATGGAAACCTCAAGGCCGCACTTTTCACAGAAGCCAAATTGGAACTGATAGCGGCAGGTGATTTCCCGCCGGAAATTCAAACCGAAGAGGATCTGGACGCCTGGGCCGAGGCGGCCCGCGCCGAAGAAGACCCGAGCGACGCCACTGTTGAACTATTGGCCAAGTACGATGATGCAGAGACCGATGCCCAGGGCAATGCGGATATGACCCAATTGACGCATCAATATGGGGAATCCGCTCAGGCGCAGGCCATAATGGCCTCTGCAAGCGCCGGTGTGGACATGATCCTGCATGGCGCCGAGGCGAGTAGAAAGCGCAAGAAAGACAAGATCGAGATCGTCGAGACCTTTCTGACCGATGCAGTTTGCGCCGGCTTCATGGGGGCAATCGCGTCGAACGATGGGCAAGACCGTGTTTCGGATACGGATACCCAAAATCAACTTCACGACCTGAAGTACGCGATGGCCGGAAGCAAGGCTTTGGTCAAGGCGGCGGGTGCCGTTGCGCGGGCGGTTGATTCCGGTATGGGGCGCGACTGGAAGTCGGTCGAAGCGGCTGTAACGTCGGCGTTGTCCGAGGTGATCAAGATCGCCGCGTCGACCGCGTCGGCGGTGGTCGGTCAAAAAGAGGCAGTGCGTGATTCTGACGGGAACCAAGTCGTCGACGACGATGGAATGTTAAAGTCCAAAGACACGCGTGCAGATGGCGCGCTGATCGAACTGTCGGCCAATATCAGTGCCGAGGCGGCACGCGCCTTTTATCACGCGGCACGTACCAAGGACATGAAGGCCGCGCTGGCCACTTTGTCGATAGGAGCGGTGACCGCCGGCGGGGTCATCTGGGTCGATAAGTTCGGCGAAATCCGAGACAACGTCGAAGGCGACGAGGGAACCTCTCACCTTTGGAAGGAATCCAAGCACAGTGACGGGCAGACGGGGTTCAATATGAGTTCGGCTCTGGATACGCGAGCAGGGCAGGCCGATTACCGTGATGATCAGGCCGATGCGCTTGGAGAGATGCAGGACATGCGCGCCGAACAGAAGGCGCGGGCCGAAAAACTGGATCGCTTGCGGACAGACGGCTTCTCGGGGCGCTTGGCGGATTCTGAAGACCAGAAAGAATTGGAAGAGCTGCAGGAAAAATACGACAGCCTGCGCGAAAATCTGGCGTTGGATGACAACCAGCGCATGGAGGAAATGAGAAAAACCTTCGACGCAATTCGGGACAAGATTTTCTCGGACCCGAATGCACGCGAGGCGGCGGCGAACCGTCTTCAGGAGGAGAAAGCCGAACTGCGCGGAATGATGGCTGAAACTGATCTCAGCAAAATTCAGGACCTCCCAAAAGAAGCTCAGGCTGCCGCGCAGCAAAAGGCATTACGCCAGATAGAAGAGCTGACCCTGCAAATGAAGCAGGACGAGATGAAAATCAAAATGATCACCGGTGGCACCAAGTTCGTTATCGGTGCTGTTGCAAAGGCCGTGCCGGGCGCCAGCCTGGGTCCCAAGATCTTTGATTTGGTCATGGACGTCAAAATGTTGAAAACGCGCATCGAAGAGCTGACCAAATGGCGTGCCAACCTTGAAGCGACATTCGATAACTATTCGCCATTGGCTCCGGTTGCCGCCGGTGAACACGACTTGAAACGGCAACAGGTTCTAAAGGAAACGGCAACCGTCACGGCCGATATTCTTGGGGTCAGCGCCGAGGCCGCGCGGGTTGCCGATTTGACCAATGCGTCGGCTGCCGTGCTGACGACGGTTGAAAAGGGGATCAAGTTCGTTTCCAGCAAATGGTATGCCCATTGGACCAAAAAGAAGATTGTCGACGGATGGAAGGCATACAAGCTTGCCCGCGAGTTTCCCGAAAACCGACGCAAGGCGCTGGAAGCAATGCGCTTAAATTCGACTTTGGCCAAGTGCATCATTGCTCATGGTGCCGTGAATGGCGATGCCGAGGCCTCGCGCATTGCGCGCTCGTGCGGACTTACGGCGAGCGTCTTGGAGAACGACAACGACATTTGTCATTCCCTGGTGTCCTATCTCGAAACGAAGCTCGGAAAAGACACGGCTGTTTATGGCTCTTACGGAGGCTCGGATTGGTTCCCTTCCGAGCCCAAAATCGACTATCGCGTCTGGATGGTTTTCAAATCAACAGCGCGGACGTTAAAGCCGCCATTGGACGATGCTTGGTTCAAGCGCAATGACATAGACGAGGCCATCAAGACCGTGATGGCCAAGCGCAAGGACCTGAAAAAGGCCAGTTCAGGTTGCATCAAGTTCGTGCAAAAAGACCCAACTCCTACTGACGCGGACATCGACGAAAATTTTGATGCCGTCAAAGATGTAGCCGAAGACCTGAAAAAGTCGCTTGTCGATTTGCGTGCCGTACTTGCAAAGGCAAAGCCGACGGCGAACCATGATGGCAAAAAAGGGCCACACAGCGAGATGGTGCTGGCCATCAAGTCATTCGACGGAGCGGCGAGGCTGGAACTGGCCGGCATCGAAATCGACATCGAAGAGGTTCAAGTCGAAATCAATGCCGTTGTTCGGGCGGCACAAGCCGATGACGAAGAGGATGATAGTTCCGCAAGCCAAGACGACGTGGATGATGATGCGCAAAGCGCAAATTCGTCGGAAAGCGAGGACGATCCGGATGATGATGTTGTCGGGCAGCAGAACGAAGATGACGGCACGGCAAGCACCGACGATGATGACGACGATGAATAAGCGACTGTCTTTCAGCCAGGGTTTTCCTGGGGCATCAGGCCGCCTTGCCCAGTGAGGAAACCGCGTCGTTCAACACTTTGTCCATGTCGATCAGCACGCTGCCCAAGCCTTCGCTCAGGTCCATGGTAACGCCAAGCGGATTGTTGTCCATCATATGAATGGCCTTGTCGGTTCTCAGGAAATTGCCAAACTCATCATAGACTTTCTTGGCCTGATCACAGGCAGACCGAACGCTATTGGCCTCGGCCTTTTCAAGCTCAACGAAGGTGGCGTTCAACTTTACAAAATACCCGGCCGTGAATTGCACCAGCAATCCACCGGATAATGCCTGGCTGTTGTCACCGCTTTCCTTGGCAAACTCGCGACGCAGATCTTCGATTTGTTTGCTTGCCGTCTGGTACGCACCTTCCCAAAGATCGCGTACTTCCTTGGCGATGTCTTTGCCGGAAACAGACGGGGTCGCTGATTGCGTCGTGTCCGGGGCGCTTAGGACCTTTTCGATCGCGGCCCCGGATTTGATCGCGGTTGCGTAATCCGATTTTCCGGCAGCCTCGTTTGCCTTCTTCCAAATCGCAAGGGTTTGTGCCGCGCGCGGCGTGCCAGTTTCGGCATAGGCCGATACGCGCGGATCCAAATCTTGGTGCATCGCGTCCCAACGCGCCTTGTTCTCCGCCAGTCGGGCCATTGCGGCTTCCAAAGCCTTTTCGACCTGCCCAAGCCCAACCCCCGCTGCGTCAAAATCTTCCGCTGCAATATTGGCAATGATTCCGCGAAGACTGTCTGCGATCGGCGCCTTCAGTTGCTCTGGAAGTGGGGCGAGCCGATCCTTGGCGCTTTGCACTCGCTCCAGGAACGGCTTTTTGTCCACAACCGTTTCGGCGGCTGTGTCTTGGGGCTGCGCGGTGCCGGCATCATCCGCCAGTTTCTTTAACGCAGCTTCTATGCCTACCAAATTCGTCGTGGCTTTCCCTAGGTCGCCCGCGTTCAGTTGATCGCGCACCTTTGCTGCCATTGCGTCTAGTTGTTCGGCAACCGGTCCGGTCGTGTTCGAAATCCGGGTCTCGCACCGGTCCAACCGCGCCAAAAGCTCTTCGACTTCACCGCTCGCCTGAGACGCTGTTTCCCCGACATCCCCGGAAGCATCCTCGTCTTCAGGGCTGTCTTCATCCTCATCATCTTCCAGATCATCGACCAAATCCTGGTCGTCGTCTTCGGCCAACTCTTCGATATCTTCTTCAAGAACGTTGCCGGACTCATCCATGATACGGACGTTCAGCGCGACCTTTTGTGTCTTGAAATACTTTTTCAGGTTCTTCGCGGCATTCGGCAGGTTTTTCTGGCAGGTCAACAGCATGACCTTGCCTTCGACGGAACAGGTGCCAAAAGTATATTTACTGCCTTCACCCGCCGACTTTGCCTCGGTTTTCAGCGTGTCGACATCTTTGGACACATGCATCGCGAAATACGAATCTTCAATGGCTTTGGCCGGTTTGAATGCGAAGGGAAGGGGGGTCTCGCGTGCTTTGACGGCAAGCTTTCTGATGCGTGACCCTTCGATTTGGTACTTGAGTTTCTTCGCCATGATATCAGTCCGCTGTCTACCCTTGTCGCAGGGTAACGCAGGGCTGCCGTTCTGTGAAGAATTGACTTTGCGCGCAGGTGGATGCTTTCGCCGTACTTGGTCACGGCTTTTTGCGAACGGCGCGAGGTGTGTCGTCACCGACCGTCTCAAGTTTTCCATGTGCCACGATGGCGTGGCGAAAAAAACCGCAGGATCGCGCCCACCAGCCGTTGAACCGGGGACCTGGGCAGGCTTGTCGCTTGCGCAATCTGTCCAGTCTATGCGGCGGATTGATTGGTTGCCACTCTCAGGTACGCCACCGCCCGCGAAGTCACCTGTCGGTTTAGTTGGCGCCCGTCGGCTAGAATGCTGCATTCTTTTCACCCGATGGCGGACGAAACTGATCTGCGGCACAGTTGCCCTCAAGATCCGGCCTTTCGGGGACCTTGGGCAAATTCAAAACAATCGGATGGCAAGCAAGGCTGCGGTTTAACCGCTGCTTTTCTCCAGCCTCTCCAAAGCACGCATCCAAAGGGTTTCCGCCCTTTCCAAACCGTCCTCGACTTCCGAAAACTTGATCTGAAGCTGCTCTGCTTCCTTCAGGTTTGCCGGCTCGTACATGCGTGGCTCTGCAAGTTTGGCGGCAAGCCGGTCCCGGATGACATTGAGCTTGTCCACGCGGGCTTCTGCTGTCGAAACCGCCTTGCGCAGTTCCGCGACTTGATGGCGAGACGGTTTCTCAGATGTCGATTTTTGCTTTTCTGGTTTTGGCGCGGGTTCGTCCAGCAACATGCGCCGATAGCTTTCGAGATCGCCGTCATAGGGCGCGACGCGGCCATCCTTCACCAGCCACAGCCGATCGGCGACATGCGCCAGAAGGTGCATGTCATGGCTGACCAGCACAACCGCCCCGGTATAAGCGTTCAAAGCTTCGACCAGACCTTCCCGGCTTTCCATATCCAAATGGTTGGTCGGCTCGTCCAGGATCAACAGGTGCGGGGCGTCAATGGTTGCCAGCAACAATGAAAGCCGCGCCTTTTGTCCACCGGACAATTTCCCTGCAATGGTTTCGGCCTGCTCGGCCCCGATCCCGAAGCCGGCCAGCCGGGCGCGCAACTTTCCAGGAGCATCGTCGGGGCAAAATCGTCGAATATGCTCAAGAGGGGTTTCGTCGGAGTGGAGTTCATCCAACTGGTGTTGCGCGAAATACCCGATCCGCAGTTTGCGCGCGCGCGTAACTCTCCCTCCGAGAGGATCAAGCTTGCCCGACAACAGTTTTGAAAGCGTGGACTTGCCCTCACCATTGCGTCCCAAAAGCGCAATGCGGTCGTCCTGATCGACCCTTAGGTTCAGTTTGGACAAGACCGGAGTGCCGTCATAGCCGACGTTCACGCTTTCCATATTGATGATCGGGGGCGAAAGTTCTTCTGGTTCGGGAAACGAAAACTTGCGCAAGGCCGCTTCTTGGGGAGAGGTAATTGGCGTCATCTTCGCGATCATCTTCAGTCGCGATTGGGCCTGAACTGCCTTCGATGCCTTGTATCGGAACCGGTCAACGAAACTTTGCAAATGCGCGCGCCGCGCTTCCTGCTTTTTGGCTTCGGCTTCTTGTACGGCAAGGCGTGCAGCACGGGTCTGTGCGAAAGTGTCATAGTTGCCTTGGTATAAAGTAAGCCGGCGATCTTCGAGATGCAGGATCGAGTTGACCGCCCGGTTCAAAAGGCCTCGGTCGTGGCTGATGGTAATGACGGTATGGGGATACTTGGCCAGATAGCTTTCCAGCCAAAGCGCGCCTTCAAGATCAAGATAATTGGTCGGCTCGTCCAGCAACAGCAAATCAGGTGCCGAAAACAGGACGCCTGCCAACGCAACACGCATGCGCCAACCGCCCGAGAAGGCTGAGCAGGGCATGGCCTGTTCGGCTGGCGTGAAACCAAGCCCTTTCAGGATCGACGACGCGCGCCCCTCGGCTGACCAGGCGTCGATATCGGCCAGCCTGGTCTGGATTTCAGCTATACGATCCGGGTCATTCGCAGTTTCAGCTTCCTGCAACAGACCCGCCCGTTCGGTGTCCGCTTCCATCACGGTATCCAACAGGCTTGTTTCCGATCCCGGCACTTCCTGGGCCACGCCACCGATCCGGGCCCCTTTCGGGATCACGATATTGCCGCCTTCCAGCGTCAACTCTTTATAGATCAGTCGAAACAGCGTGGTCTTCCCTGTGCCGTTGCGCCCGACAAATCCCACTTTGTGCCCGTCAGGCACTGCGGCAGAGGCACCTTCGAACAAGGGCCGGCCCTCAACCGAAAAGCTTATGTCATCGATCCGTATCATGTGGTGGTGCTTGCCCCAGCCATCCGGCGCCGTCAATCGTGGCCCGCGGCGGGAGCCTCCGGCGGGAGTATTTTTGAAAAGAAGAAACACAATTTTAGTAATAGTCTTCGAAACTGGGGCTGCGGTACAGGCTGGAGAGCCGATGGCCGTAAAAGGAGAAGCCCTTCTGTCCCTCAGTCCCTGTGGGGCAGAAGGCATTTTCACGGCTTCTTCTTTTTTCAAATACTCATTGGTGCGTCCTTTGGATCGGGATCATCGGTTGTCCTTTTCATCCTCGTCGCTCCATGCTAGGCGGTCGGCGATTTCAGATGGGGCGCATGGGGCGGTCCATTGTTACGATAAAAAGGCATGGCACAATGGCGACAGAACGCACTCTCTCTATCATCAAACCTGACGCAACCAATCGCAACCTGACCGGCAAGATCAACGCCAAGTTCGAAGACGCAGGCCTGCGCATCGTTGCGCAAAAGCGTATTCACCTGACAAAGGCACAGGCGGGCAAGTTCTATGAAGTGCACGCAGAACGTCCCTTCTATGACGAACTGTGCGACTTCATGGCCTCGGCACCGGTCGTGGTTCAGGTCTTGGAAGGCGACGGTGCGATTGCCAAGAACCGCGAAGTCATGGGCGCCACAAACCCGGCAGATGCCGCCCCCGGCACGGTCCGCGCCGAATTTGCCGAGTCGGTTGGTGAGAACTCGGTCCATGGTTCGGATGCACCTGAAACTGCGGCGGTCGAGATCGCTTACTTCTTTTCAGGATTGGAACTGGTTGGGTAACCACTTTCCCTGGCAGACGTAGAATTGGAAAGGGCTGTCCGTAGGGGCGGCCCTATTTCGTTCTACCGGGTCGTGCTTGCGCTGGCCGGAAACCTGTCTAAAGCCGAACGCCAAGCAGATCGAGGTCGTCTTGCATCTGTTGTGATATGCCTTCGGCGGATTTCGTCGCCTTGATGTCTGTTTGCAGCGCATCGAAACGGACGCGAAGTCTGTCTTTCTCTTTGCCTTGGCAGTCGTTCCAGGGACGACCCTGCAACCCCATGACCAAGGCATAATAGCCGATGAAGTGCGGGCGGGTTCCTGCCGCCAGAAGACGCCCATAGGCGTCGTCCGCGCCCAGGTCTCGCAATTGCTGGGCCGAGACAATTCCAGCCCGCGCGAATTCACGCGCCATTGCGGGGCCGATGTTTCGGATCGTGTTTACCGGGTCGCTCATACGGCCAGACTAGATGCGCCCGAAAAGAAGGAAAAGATCAGATAGAGGCCCAATCACGGATTCGAAACGTTGTTTCCTCGCTGGTCTTGCGTGGGTCGTTGCGATCTTGCTTTTGGGATTTCGGGTCGACTTTTTCTTTTACATGCTCTTTGGAGTCGGTCTGGATGCGGTCACTCATAACATTGCCTTTCAGCACATCGCCCCCACAACCCATGCTGCGCGCTCAAATCGACCAAATCATGTCGTGTCCATGCCGCCCATGGGGTGATTTTGGTCTCGATGACACCGGAGCGGCACCAGATTGACCATTTGTGATCATACTATGGCAGCGTTTGATACGGCGCATCATGCCAAAATCCGCCTCACTGGGGGGTGTGGTGCGTCTGATTCCAGAAAAAGCCCTGGAATTTCGTAGAAAACTCGCAGATTTTTTCTTTGATTCCGGAGCATTGTTTGGCTTGGCCGCACAATTTAATCAAAACTTAACCACTGTCTTCGATAGAGACATATTATTGCACCCGGCCTGCACGATTCGTGCGGATTAGCCGCCGAGTTGCGCCGAATTTCGCCAGAATTCGGCTTGGTTTCGCCCCATTCGGTCACATTTGTGCCCGCTTTGGGCAGATTTACACTTTCTGGTTGTAAAATTCATCTGATCAGACGATGCGGCAACGCAGCGTGAGTCGTACTTTAATTGCGAGCCGGGGGGACAGTCGCCGGTTCAGTTGAGTAAGTCGCCGGATTTGTATGGCGGCCTTTTTTGAAGCGTAGTTAGGAGTACTGAAATGCGCGACCTGTTTATCAAATTCCGTAAGTCTGAATCCGGTGCAACCCTCGTCGAATACGGCGTTGCTCTGATCCTTGCCATCGTTGTTGGCGGTGCTGCTCTGGTCACCCTGGGCGGTGACGTTTCCGAGACCATGGGCATTGCTTGCTCGAGCGCTCTGGCATCGGCTGGCACAACCTGCGGCTAATGACTTTTCGTGTCGGGGGCACATGGCCCCCGACGCACCATATGGCCGCCAGCCAGGTCTGGTTTGCCCTATGCTCCATGCATGATCAAAATTCGAAAGGTTGAGTCATGAGAGCCGTTTTGAACAAGTTTTCGAGATTTATTGGGGATGTATCCGGTGCGACCTTGGTCGAATACGGTGTGGCCCTTCTCGTCGTTATCATCGTCGGCAGTGCAACGATCAGTGTACTTGCGACTGCTGTCGGCAACGAAATTACTTCGACCGCCAGCGCCTTTTAAAGGGACTGCTGATTTGCGGCCGTTTCTTGCCGGTTCGCCGGTTGAAGCCAAGGAGACAATATAATGCGTATGCGTTCTCTAATAATGTTAATGGTTGGTATTGCCTTGGCAGGCGCGTCGGTCTACGCCTCCCGCGAATTGCTCCAGGTTCAGCCTGCGACCGCGTCGGTCGATGCCAATGAGCCCAAACTGGTCAGCGTGGTTGTCGCCGGTCAGGATATCGCTTTCGGGACAACGATCGAAGCCCACAAACTGACAACAATCCAGTGGCCGATCGAAGCCGTTCCACCGGGAACGTTTTCGGATTTTTCGATTCTGACACCGCAAGACGGTAATGAGCCTCGGCGTGCCAAGCGCGGAATGGCCCAGGGTGAACTTGTCACGATCAACAAGGTTTCCGAGTTCGGTGAAAAAGTGACCATCGTTCAAACGCTTGGCAAGAACAGCCGCGCCATGGCCATCAAGGTTAGCGCACAAACCGCGGTTGGCGGCTTTGTGACGCCGGGCGATGCGGTTGATATTCTTCTGACCCAAGGCCGGGGTGCGTCTCTTCGCGCTGTTACGATCTTGCAGAACATTCGCATCATCGGTGTTGACCAACAGGCCGACGAACAAAACGAAACTGCCAACGTGGCAAAGACCGTGACGGTCGAAGTGACACCGGAGCAGGGACAGAAACTGGCCCTGGCGCAACGGGCAGGAACGCTTAGCTTGTCGTTGCGGACGCTGGATGAGGTTGTCGATGAACCTCTGGAATCGATCAAGCTGTCAGACATCATTCGTGAGAAATCGCCGACTGAAGAAGGCCCAAAGCGCACTGTTAAGGTTCGTCGGGCTGGCACCAATATTCAAAATGTCGAAGTCGAAGAGCGTGTAGAAGAACCCACGAATTAAGACCCAGAGGTGTCGGGCGGTCGCGAAAATGACCGCCCGTTGCCCTAAATTTGAACTAAGTTCTGTTTATCCAGGGGAAGGGGCAAGTTATGTGGACCCAAGTGACTGGTATGTTTGTTAAGCGGTTTAAAAAAGAAGAAGATGGCGCTTTGCTTGTGTTCTTCGCCATGTGCTGCGCGGCGATTTTCCTGATTGCCGCTCTTTCTTTTGATATTGGTCGACGTGCGTCCACCCAGACCGAGCTGCAGTCCTTTGTTGACAATGTTGCTCTCGCGGCCGCGGGCGAGCTGAACGGTTTTCCCGGCGCGATTCAAAGGGCACAGAATGCCGCGCAGGACCTGATCCAGGACGAATTTGTCATCGGTGTGGGCGATAAGGACCTTCAGGGGCCTGGCGACTATCATATCTATTTCTATTCGACGTTGCCTGACGACGACGAAACAGCGATGCCCACGACCTTTGAAAACGGTCTGTTGGACCCTGCGGTCGCGTCCCACGATCAGCTGGCGCGTTTCGTGCGTGTCGCAATGATCAATGACCCGGCCTTGGGTGACAAACGTGTAACGGTTCCCTGGGTCTTTGGACGCGTTTTGTCGATTTTCTCGTCCGACGCGCTTCCTGCAGAAGAGGTTGAAGCCGAGGCCGTTGCCGGGTTCACAAGCCTTGCCTGTGATGTGACGCCTATCTTTTTCTGCATGCCGCCGACGGTAGAAGGCACTGATCCCTGGGATCCGGAAGACAACATTGGCCAGGTCATTCGTCTGATCGCTGAACCCGGAACGGGCGGTGGTCACTGGCACCCGGGCAACTTTGCCTGGCTGGACGTGCTGGACCAGGTTCCGGCCGAGGACCTGACCGATCCCGATGGCCCTTGTTTTGGCAAGAACGGTCCGGATCTGTATGCCTGTATGGTTGCCGGGGCGGGTGCGGTATCGCTTTGCTTTGAAAACGGTTACCTGAAAACGCTGACCGGGCGCGCAGAAGGCTGGCGTCCGACGACATTGAACTCGTTCTTTGACATGTACGATGCCGCGCAGATGGATCTGGAAGACGATCCGCTGTATCCGCCGGCACCGGTTGTCACCAAGGACTATGTCGATGGCACGACCTGTGGGGATGGGTCTTCGTCCACCACGACGTCTACGACCATGCCTTTGCCGCCCGATGATTGCTATGTCTATGGCGGTGGCTCATGTTCGGTCTATGAAAGCGAAATCCGCTATGGCGACGCGATTTGGGACACTGGTCGCCTTGAATATGTGGAAACGAATTATGCCACGGACCACCTGACCGTAGCCGACTATCTGACGGATCCCGACGAGACTTACACCATCGTGGGCACCAACGCGGGAACCTATCACGTCGACGACCCGTTCCGTCCCGACCCGCTTAATCCGTCCTCGCCTGCCGTTGCCGGCAATCCGCTGGTCCCTGCTGGTTCGACCCGGTGGGATTACTATCAGGCCGAGGTCGCTCTGTCGCTTTATTCCAACCCCGGTGCTTTCTATGCCGGAACTGCGTCGGGTACACCGCATTCTTCGCCAGTGGATCTGATCCAGGACGTCTATGATCCTGGCCCGGACGGCGAACTGGGAAATGGCAACGACATTCTGGTCCACGACCGGCTGGGAAGCTCGCTGCCAAGCTGCAGCACGGATGAAGGCGGCGCCTCGCTGGCCTCTGACGATCCCCGCCGCCGCGTTGTCACTGCCGCCGCAGTTGATTGCGAAACCTGGCGTGGAGAATTCAACGGGCGTTCCGGCGAATTCCTGGCACAGTATTTTGTCGATATCTTCCTGTTGAACCCGGCGCGGCCGAATGGGTCGACCCGTGAGCTCTATGGCGAAGTCATCAGCGGTGCATTGAACGGTGGCAATGACGATATCGCCCCCGGATCGTTCCGCAATCTTGTTCAGTTGTATCGGTAGGTGTTTCAGATGTTGAAGCGCACAAGCATAAAAGGTTTTCGCAAGTCCGAAGAGGGCGTCGCCCTGGTCGAATTTGCCATGTTCCTGCCGCTTTTCTTGCTATCGCTCTTTGTGATTATCGAGTTTTCGCGGCTGTTCATCACGTACCAGGGCGCCGTTGCCGGGGTCCGCGACGCCGCAAGGTACATGGCGCGCACGGTTGCTGCTGATATCTGCGTGACATCAAGCGGTTCCGGCGCCACCTATACCGAACAGACGTCGCCAAGCGGATATTACTATACGATCGTATCACGCAATATGGACACCGAGGTAGACAACGTTCTTCCCGCCCTGGTGACATTGAATTCCGTGAACCGTTCGGTGGCTTGTATCTCGCACGCGACCGAAGCAGACCGTTACCGTCAGGACCAGGTGCCCATGGCGCAAGTGACCGCTCAGTTTACGATTCAATTCCCATTGGTCGGAGTTCTCAGCATCAACGGTATTCCCCTGATGTCGCCGATTACGCGGGATATCACCGACAGTTCGCGTGTGTTCGGGGTATGATGATGGCGGTTTCAATCAAAAACAAACTTGCACGCGGCTTTGTCCGCTCCGAGCAAGGCACGACAATGGTCGAGTTCGCGGTATGTATCGCCTTGTTCCTGTTGATCCTGTTCGCGGTTCTGGATTTTGGCCGCTTGGGGTACAACTGGGTATCCGCTGAAAAGGGGATGCAGATGGCCGCCCGGATCGCGTCCGTGCGTCCGCCTGTGTGTTCGGGGTTGCCTTTGCACCACCAGAGAACGTCTGGCACAAGCGAACAGTACCCTGCCGGCACGCTCTGCAGTTCTGACGGCGGTATCTGCCAGCAAATCAACACAAGCTGCCGTCTGAGCGAGGCCGACGGCTCCAGCACTGATGCACTTGATGCGGCGGACGAGATCTTCAACTCGATCCAGAACCTGTTGCCGTCAGGAACCACAAACTCGAACATTGTGCTGCGCTATAACTATGATCGAAATCTCGGATTTGTCGGGGGGCCGTACGTTCCGGTCATCACGGCTGAACTGGTCGGGGATGCGAACGAGTGTGGCGAGCAGGATGAAGTGCCCGGCGATCCGGAAGCGGAAACCTATCCTCTGTTGTGTTTTGAATTCATCACGCCGCTTAGCGCGCTTGCGTCCACCGCCGGTTCGACGAACACGGCCGGAATCCCAACCGGAGACGGCACAAGCGATGCACAAATCCCATTCCCCGACATCTCGGTCACTTTACCGGCCGAAGACATGAACCAAGGCACGCGTGGCTAAAGGCCGAAGGAAAGAAAAATGAGCAACTCGATTCTCCTGATATCTTCGGATGAAACGATCAACACCTCGGTGGGCGACGCTTTGGAAACCATCGAGGGTGCGCGCGTCGAACGTCAGTCGTCCAGCGTGTCCCAGTTGAACGGTGCCGTCGTCGAAATGGCGTCGAACCATGACATCGTAATCTTTGCAACCGATCCGTCCAACGCCGCCGATCTGACCGCAATTGAGACGCTGACCGATAACCGCAATGCGGGAACGGTCTATCTTGCCTTGACCGATGGCGACCTGCCCTTGTCCAAGGCGCGCGCGTTGACACGGGCAGGGGTGGACGATGTTCTTCCCTATCCGTCTTCGAACGATGATCTGATTGACCAGGTCGGCCACTGGATTGCAAAGAAACGCGCCGAGATCGAAGAAAAATACAATAGCGCCGGACCCTTGGGCAAGCTGATCGCAATTCAGCAGGCCCGCGGTGGTATTGGATCGACGACCATTGCAGTGAACCTTGCCGATCAGCTTTTGATGCGCAAAGGCACTTTCAAGAAGGAAGCCGAAAATCGGGTCGTCATTGTCGATCTTGATTTGCAATTCGGAACCGTGGGCGATTTTCTGGACGTGGACGAGCAAGAAGGCCTGTTGCAGCTTGCTGTCGAGAATTTCCTGCCAGATGCGCATTGGGTTGAACAATCCTTGGTGCGGTTGCCGTCGGGCTTGGCCGTTCTGGCTGCGCCCCAACGTTTTGCGCCGCTGGAATCGCTTCAACCCGAGCAGGTAGAGGCCTTGATTTCGACTCTGAAGACCATGTTTGATTACGTGGTTGTCGACCTGCCGCGGGCGTTGGTTGGGTGGATCGAACCCGTCCTTTCTGAAACCGACAAATTGTACATCGTCATGGATATGACGGTGCCGGCGGTGCGTGCCTCGCGCCGCTTGATGGATTTCGTCTTGGCTGACAATGCCCAGCTTCCGATTGAGCTGGTGGTCAATCGCGAAAAGAAGCCGATGATGTTGAAAGAACATCATCGCGAAGCACAGAAGGCGCTTGATGTGACGTTTAACCATTGGGTCGGTGACGATCCGAAGGCGGCGCGCGAGGCCGTCGATTATGGCAAGCCGGTTTCCGAGATTTCAGGTCGCTCTGATCTGTCCAAGGGAATTGCCGCGCTGGCGAAATCTACCCTCGCTTCGCTGCCCAAGGATCAACCGGCAGTACGAGTTTAAGGAGAACGGACGATGTTCAAGTCATTTGGAAAGACCGAAGCCAAGTCACCCGCGCAGCCCGCGAACGGGGTGCCCGGCAATAGTGCGGAAGCTGCAAGCCGCGTAACGTCCACGGCGCTTCGCTCGCTGACGCAAACCGACAAGGACCTTACGGACCGGCTGGAACTGAAGACCCGGCTGCACGAAGCTCTGCTGGAACGGCTCAACCTTTCGGTCATCGACAAAGTGCAGACCGAAGAACTGCGCCGCGAAGTCGCCAACCTGGCACAGGCCGTCCTGGCGGAAGAAAAGCGTCCCATGCGGACCGAGGATTTCAAAACCATCGTCGATGAACTCATGCACGAAGTTCTGGGGTACGGTCCTCTTGAACCGCTGCTGGAAGACCCGACGATCAACGATATCCTGGTGAACGGTCACGACCAGATCTATATCGAACGCTTTGGTGTGCTTGAACAAACCAATGTTCGTTTCCGCGATGAACGCCACCTGCTGAGGATCATCGACAAGATCGTGTCGACTATTGGTCGTCGTGTCGACGAAAGCCAGCCATGGGTCGACGCCCGTCTACCGGACGGCAGCCGCGTGAACGCGATTATTCGTCCTTGCGCCATCGATGGTCCGTCGCTGTCCATTCGTAAGTTTTCCAAAAAGCCGATCCTTCTGGACAAGATGATCGAGTTGGGATCATTAAACGACGAAGCCGCGGGGCTGCTGCGTGCCTTGGTCGAAGCACGAATGAACGTTCTGATTTCCGGCGGTACAGGTTCCGGTAAGACAACGATCCTCAACGCCATGTCGCGTTCGATCAATGAACACGAACGTATCGTGACGATCGAGGACGCGGCGGAACTTCAGTTGCAACAGGAACACACAGTTCGTCTGGAAACCCGCCCGCCAAGCCCGAATGGTACCGGAGCGATCAACCAGCGTGACCTGGTGCGCAACGCACTGCGTATGCGCCCCGATCGCATTATCGTCGGCGAGGTTCGCGGCTCGGAAACCTTCGATATGCTTCAGGCCATGAATACCGGCCACGATGGATCGATGACCACGGTGCACGCCAACACGGCGCGCGACGCCCTGAGCCGGATCGAGCAGATGGTGTCGATGATGGGTCTGGATCTGCCGCTGTCTGCGATCCGATCGCAAATCGCATCGGGCATCAACTTCATCGTCCAGCTCAACCGCCTTTCCGATGGTAATCGTAAAGTCATGAGCATTTCTGAGATCACCGGCATGGAAGGGGAAACCATCACCATGCAGGACATCTTTGTCTTCAAAAAGACCGGCAAGGGCGAAAACGGCGAGGTCCTGGGTGATTTTGTTGCCACGGGTATGCGTCCGAAGTGCGCCGAAGCCCTGATCGCCGCTGGTGTTGATATTGGCCAGACAAGCTTCCTCACTCATGGTGGAGGTAAGTCATGAATCTGGACCAAATCAAAGAATTGATCGCGCAAGTCGATCTGCAGTTCGTGACCTATCTGGGCGCGTTTTTGGGCGCGCTTTTGATCCTTGAAGGCATTCGCCAGTTGTTTTCCCGTTCAGGCGGTGCGCAACAGGCAAAAAGCCGTCGGATGCAGCTAATCCAGAAAGGGGCGTCCACCGAAGAAATCCTGAAGATCCTGAAGCCGGACGAAAAGAAAAGCTTTGTCGAACGTCTTCCGCTCTTTGGTGACTTGCCGGTGGTGCTGCGCCAGGCTGGGATTACGATGGCTGCGGGGGCTTTTCTGGTCACCTGTCTTGCGGCTGCTGTTGCCCTGTTTGTTATTGCACTTCAGTTCATGGCGTTGCCGAACGCCTTTATCCTTGCCGTGGTCCTGGGCGTCTTCCTGCCCATCCTGCAGGTGCGCATGAAGCGAAATGAACGCATGAACCAGTTGGTCAAGCAATTGCCGGACGCGCTGGATTTGATGGCGCGCGGACTGAAAGTGGGTCACCCTTTGAACACCACCTTGTCGTCAGTTGCGAACGAAATGCCTGACCCGGTTGGCTCAGAGTTCGGGATCGTGGTTGACCAGGTCAGCTTTGGTGACGAACTGACCGAGGCGTTCCGCGATTTCTCGGCGCGCATTGACCAGGAAGATGTGCACTATCTTTCGACAGCAATCGCCATTCAGCACGGCACCGGCGGTGACCTCGCGCGGGTACTGAACATCCTGTCGCGCACAATCCGTGACCGGTTGAACATGCGTAAGAAAATCGGCGCTCTCACGGCAGAAGGCCGTCTGACCGCAGCTTTCCTGAGCTTCATTCCGGTGCTGATCTTTGTGGCAATGCAGATTTTGACGCCCAGCTACTATGGGTCAATCGCGAATGAACCGCAGGCTATTCCCTTGGGGATTGCCGTTGTCGTTCTGACTGTGCTGAACGCTTTGGTTCTGCGCAAGCTTGTCAACTTTCGCTTCTGAGGAGGACTTGAGAGATGTTTGAACAAATCACAGCCTTCTTTAGCAGTGTCGGGTCCGCAGGCGGCCTGGTCATCATGGGGATCTTTGTCGGGACCCTGCTTATTGTCTATGGGTTCTTTGGCGGGCTGATCGCGTCCAACCCGGTTGGCCGCAGGTATAACGCGGGCAAGCAGGTCCAACGGCGTACATCCTTCGAGGCCGGACTTTTGAACAACGCAGACGTCGACCCGAAAGGTTTGATGAAAGCGTTGATGCCGCACAACCGGGAAAAGCGCACAAAGATCCGTCGTCAATTGATGAACGCGGGGATCATCGGCCAGAACGCGGTGGCGAAATTCTATACAGTTCGGATCGTGTTGGCGATTGCGTTGCCAAGCGCCTACCTGGCGCTGATGGTGCTTCGGCAGGCGACATTGATTCCTTTGCCCGAAGGACTGGCCGACATGTTGGACGGTCAAAGCCGCTTGATGACCTACTACATCCTGACGGCGCTTTTGATCATCGGATTTTTCGGTCCGGCCTTGTGGCTGCGTTCGAAAGTCGACGAGCGGCAGCTACAGATCTCTGAAACCTTTCCGAACGCATTGGATTTGATGGTTGTTGCGGTCGAGGCGGGGCTTGGTTTTGATGCGGCGATGACGCGGGTTTCCAATGAAATGGAAGCCTCGGCTCCGGCGATCAGCCAGGAATTCCGGCTTGTACAGCTTGAAGTTTCGGCCGGTGGTGACCGTGAAAAGGCTTTGATGGACATGGCGGCACGGGCGAATGTGGACGAAGTTGCTTCTTTCGCCAGCGTCATCCTTCAGTCGATCCAGTTCGGTACAAGCGTTTCAGATGCCTTGTCGACCTATGCCTCGGAAATGCGTTTGTCCCGCGAACTGAAGGCGCAAGAAATGGCCAACAAGCTTCCGGTGAAGATGTCCGGCGTTATGGCATCGCTGATGTTGCCGGCGCTGTTTCTCTTGATCCTGGGACCGATCGCGATTCGCTGGGTCAACACGTTCGGCGGCTAACGTCGGCTTAATTCAGAGCCAATTTCTTCGGGCGGCCGCATCTGGCTGCCCGAAATTTTTCAACAATACATGAAATATATCGGGAATGTCTCCATTTGATGATCAATTGCTGCGCGAAGGTCGCAGTTGAGCATAATGGTATCCGACCGTACTTGACTAAATGCACTTGGAACGGCTCTCATAGAAGCCAAGGGGTAAACCCGAGCTGGATTTCTGGGGTATTTGAGCAGGTCGCGAGGCAATTTTGGCTTCGTTAGCGTGTGGTATTTGAGTGGGGGAGTACACTTTGAGTGTGAGGGGTAACAGTAGTTTGGCCGATGCCAAGCTTGGACCAGATCTTAAGGTCCTTGATGGAATTGCCGCATGGTGCGGCGGTCTGCATGGTTCGATGTCATTGTCAGAAGCGCTAGAATCCTTGGCCAAAGGGTTTGGAGCGGAAGCCGCCGCAATTTCGCGTCACAGTAAAAACGAGGAAAATCCTCGCACCGTTGCACTTTACGATGCGCAAAGTGACAACGTCGATGTTCCTGAACTTAAACGTGCTTTTTGCCGGGACGTCATGGGTTACATGTATCCCAAGACCAAGTCGGCAACCGTCTGGTTCCTTGGCGATCTTTTGGACGATCCGTCGTGGGAACCGACACAGACCCTTACAAACTGGCGTCTCTCGAGGGAAATGGGCGAAATCGTTGCCATATCTCTGACGGGCAACCAGCAGTTGCACGACTATATCGAATTTCATTTTTCCGAGCCATTGGCCCACAGCGAGCGACTAGAGATCGAAACATTGGTCCCGACCATTGTGCGGTCCTGGACCGGACGCAAAACCGGTTTGGTTACCCAAAGCCGGATGGATGACCGGATCGTTGCGGCGCGGGCCGCGGCTAAATCGCAGAAAGTCCAGTGGGATGCTCCGATCCTGGGTATGTCGAACCCAGCCAGGCTCAGCCGGGCCGAGTTCCGCGTCTGCCTTTTGTTGTCGCGCGGATTGTCCGTAAAAGGCGTGACCGAAGAACTCAGCCTGTCCGAAGCGACGGTGCGCACGCATTTGCGGTCGATCTATTCAAAGACCGAAACTTCCGGGATTGCCGAACTGCTTTATCGCATTCTGTCGTCGGGCACAGAGACCGCACCAGAAAGAACGGTGCTGCGCGGGGTTTAACCCGAAAGCGTTTGTCAAAGATCAATCTCGATCAGGCCACCCGCCTCCTTTGCCCGCGATTGGCACAGGATGATCGACGACTTGCGTTGCTCGGCAGAGAGAACGAAATCTCGGTGTTCGACCTCGCCCGAAATCAATCCGCATTTGCAGACACCGCAAAGCCCGTCCGAACATTTGACATCCACATGGATGCCGCTTTGCGCCAATGTGTCGGTTGGTGACATATCGGCCGGCACCGATATCTCGGTACCAGACCGTGCAAGCCGCAAGGTGAACGGGTGGTTTTCATACTCTGGTTGCTCGGGCACCGAAAAATATTCCAGGTGCCGGGCCTGGTCAGGAAAGCCGTTGCTTTTGGCGGCGTCCAACACGGCAGACATGTATCGATCCGGCCCGCTGGTATAGACATGCCAACCATGCTGATACCCGGCAAATATGTCGTCAAAGACCGCGCGCGTTCCTGATTTCGAGACGTGCAGATTGACCTTGTCGGCCCAAGGGAACGTCGCGACATCGGACTGGAATGCTGCCTGATCTCGTTCTGTGACCGAATAATGCAGTTCAAAATCGTGCCCGATTGCGTGCAGTCGATGCGCCATTGCGATCATCGGGGTGACGCCAATACCACCCCCCATTAGAAAGCTTCGCGTCGCGGTTTCATCCAAAGCGAAATGGTTGATGGGCTTTGAAATGAAAACCCGTCGGCCTTCGGTGAAAATGCGATGCATCAGTTTTGACCCGCCACGCCCGGTCTCTTCGCGCAAGACCGCGATCTGATAACTCTCGCAGGACGCAGGATCGCCGGACATCGAGTACTGGCGCAGGAATTCAGGGGTTACCACAACGTCCAGATGCGCGCCCGCGGTCCACGGCGGCAAATCGCCCCCGTCGGCGGCCCGAATTTCAAACTTGCTGATGTCGCTGGTCATCTGTTCGACCTTGGATACAACGGCTTGAACCACCGGGCTGTCCGAAAAATCGGGCACTTGGTGGGCCAGGTTCAGAGTGTCACCGACCTTCAGACGTTCAGCATAGGTTGTGGGTGACAGCATCTCGCCATAGGCTTTGATCCCGGCTTCGCGATCCATAGGATAGGGATAGGGCCAGGGCGGCGGAGTCAGAGGGGCCGGGTAAACGGCCAGAGTCTGATCGTCGCCGCTCACTTCAAGTTCAGGTTGGATGCCGCGGGTGTTGACCGGATTGCGCGTTGGTCGATATCCGCCGTCTTCTTCAATCTCTAAATCCCACCACCATTTCTTGGTTTCGTTCAATCCTCCGCGACCAAGCCTGTCGTCCAGGCGCGCAAGGGCCGGGGCAAGTCGAGGCATTTTTGTCGCTGCCCAACGGAAGGGACGTTCGGCAAACAATCCCTCCAGATTCCAGGGGCAGGTCTTCATGCAGCGGCCACACATCGCGCCGCCGGGTGTGGTGATCCGGTAGGTCGCGCACTTCTGGCTGTCGGATTTCCAGATCTCATAGCCATTGAACATCCGTTTCGGCCCGGCAGTGATCGCGCCCGAGGGGCATTCGCGGGCACATTTGTTGCAGGCTTCGCAAAACGACTGGAGCCCGAAGTCAATCGGTCGGTCATGGGCCAAAGGCATGTCGGTGGTGACCACGCCCGATTTCAGGCGAGGGCCCAAAAACGGGTTTAATATGACTTCCCCGATCCGCGAGACTTCGCCAAGACCCGACAGCAGCAACAAAGGGGGTTGCAGCACCTCGCCGTCCAGAACGGTGTGGGCCTTGGCCTTATAGCCCAAGGACCTGATCTGTTTGGCGATGACCCCCCCCAGCAACGAGAACCGCAAATAGGCGCGCATGGACTGGGCGACGCTGATCCAGTCATCGCCCGAAGCCCCCTCCATGGTCTCGAAGCCCTGGTCAATGATCATTGAAATCGCCTGGTCATGGGGCGGATCAATCGGCGCGCCCGTGGCATCATGGCTGTACCATGTCCAGTCCGGGCACGGGCTGATCCCGACGGCATCCACCCCCAGGAAGTAACTGGCGGCCTTGATATTTGCGGCATTTTTCGCGGCGTCCGTCGGGCGCGGACCTTCTTGCGGATCACCGTCCTGCAAAAGAACAAACGCCCCCAGCATCCGTCGTTGCGCGGCAGACGGCGCGGATTTGCGGGCATAGTGGCCACCTTTTGCCCCGTCCTGAACGGCCTTGCCCATGTCTCCGAACTGAGCACGGGCAAACATGTCGCTGCGCTTTGGCACTCGGGGCACGCGCGGCGCATCAATCAGGGTTGTCGGCGTATCCACACGTTTGAGCGTTTCGAAAGGATGGGAGCCATCCCTGAAGTCGCGTTTGGCAAAAGCATCGCGATTGAGTGCGGATTTCTCGGTCCGATAGCCTAACCACCATTTCGGTCCGCGCGTTCCCAACAAGGGCTGATAGCGAGCCAAGGGCATGTCCACGGCCAGTTCGAACGTCGTGGTAAGAGCCGCAAGACCAAACCGGGACCCCAGGAAGGGGTTGTACATCTTGCCGTGTTCGGCCACGGCCAACCCGGCATGCACAGCCAGTCTGTTCAGATCGACATCCGATGAACTATACGAATGCGCCTTAGCGTCATACCCCAACAGTCTGATATAGTTGGCAAGAACCACCGCGGTCTCGGACGCCCTCAAACACGCTCTGTGGGTTTGGGCGTCCGATATCCATTCGGTTCCAGGCTCGCCCGCGGCAGGGTCGCGCGGCATTTCGTAGAGAAGAACAATCGCGTGGGTATGGCTGTCAATGGTCGACGGGGGCGCCTGCATCGACTCTTTCAGATCGGCCATGATCATGTCGATTCCCGACGCAAGCGTTTTGGTTTGGCGGGTCTTCAGGTCATGGGCCAGACGGTCGATGTCAGGATTGCGCCACGGGGTGCGCAACATGGCATCCTCGTTCATCGCGCAGACGCCGACCATCGAAGCGTCGGAAAAATACCCAAAAGACTTTAAATGGTTGGTTCGTTCTTCTGGGGTGTCAGGGCATTCTGATCGCACCCGATTGACCAAACCATCCCTGATCGCGTCCATCATTGCCTGATAATCGGCCATCGCGTTGACGATGTTTTCAGGCGCATCGGGTCGGTGAAAGCTAAGCGGTGCCGGGGCGGGAAGGCCGCGCATGTCCGCCGTCGCAATGCGTTTCAACCGCTCCAACGGGTAGGGGCCCATGTGAACCGGACGATCTTTGTTCGAAAAGAAGCGCGCTGTCATGGTCTCGAAGCTATGCGCGAAGACCCAAATACCACAAGGCCCGTTGCTCGATCGTGAAGTCGTGCTACCTTTTGAAAGTTAAAGAAATCGGAGTCGAATATGCGGACAGTTTGGGGCGCGATCTTTGTAGCCTTGCTCGGCGGAGCGGCAGTTGCCCAAGATGAGACAATCAGCAGCCATGGGATCTCGGCCTTTGGAGAACTGAAATACCCCCCTGATTTTCCGCATTTCGATTATGTGAACCCCGACGCGCCCAAGGGCGGAACGATGAGCTTTCGGGGGTTTTTGGCCTCGCAAACCTTCGACAGCCTGAACCGGTTTATCCTGGCTGGCGAGCCGGCACAGGGCCTGGGGTATATCTATGACCAATTGCTGGTGCGGGCGTATGATGAACCGGATGCGGTTTACGGGTTGCTGGCTGAAAAAATCGAATACCCGGAAGATCGAACCTGGGTGGTGTTCACCCTGCGCGACGAAGCGCGCTTTGCGGATGGCACGCCTGTTACGGCTGACGACGTTGTCTTCACCATCGACATTCTCAAGACCGAAGGCAGCCCGATCTATCGCTCGGCCTTGCAAGATGTCGTCGGCGGCACGGCGCTTTCCGACCACGAGGTCCGCGTCGACTTTGCCGAGGGCGCAAAGACACGGGATTTGATCTCGGAAGTTGGTCAGTTGGATATATTGCCCCGTCACTATTACGACGAGGTCGACTTCACGCGCTCGACGTTGGAGCCGCCACTGGGATCCGGCCCCTATGTTGTCAGTGATTTCGATGCGGGGCGCCAGATCACCTATTGCCGAAACCCGAACTATTGGGGCGCAGGCGTTTCGGTCAATGTCGGCACGAACAATTTTGACTGCTATCGCTACGAGTATTTCGCGGACAACACAGCCGCTTTCGAGGCCTTGAAGGCCGGGGTCTATCTGTTTCACGAAGAGTTCTATTCGGCAATTTGGGCGACGGGCTATGACTTCTCGGCGCTTGATAAGGGGTGGGTGAAACGCGACGTCGTTTCCGATGACAGGTCGTCCGGCGCACAGGGGTTCTGGTTCAATATGCGCCAGCCCAAGTTTCAGGACCGCCGAGTTCGCGAAGCAATCTCGCTGATGTTCAACTTTGAATGGTCGAACGAAACCCTGTTTTACGGGTTGTACAAGCGCACGGATTCCTTCTGGGAAAACTCAAACCTGCAAGCGGAAGGACCGTTGACCTCTCAAGAGGCCACCATTCTGGAGCCTTTCCGAGATCAGTTGCCCGACACCGTATTTGCTGAAGACGCCTATTCGCCGCCGGTTTCAACGTCGCGCAAAACCGACCGACAGATGGTGCGCAGGGCCAATACGCTGTTGGAGGACGCCGGATGGATTATCGGGGACGATGGAGTGCGACGCAATTCAGAAGGGGAGGTCCTGGCGGTCGAGTTTCTGGATGATGGGCCATCGTTTGAACGGATCGTTCTGCCCTTCATTGAAAACCTTAAACTTATCGGGATCGACGCCAGGTTCGAGCTGATAGACGCGGCGCAATACGAGGAGCGTCAGGAAAATTTTGACTATGACGTGGTGGTTGCGCGGTTCTCACTGCCACTTAGCCCTTCGTTGGAACTGAGGACGCTCTTTGGCAGTGAAAGCGCTGATACGCCGGGGACGTTCAATCTTTCAGGCCTAGCCGATCCGGTGGTGGATGCCTTGATAGAGGAGATCATTGCCGCCGAGGATCGTGATACTCTGACATGGCGCGTGCGTGCCTTGGATCGTGTGATGCGGGACCGTCTGATCTGGGTGCCGAATTGGTACAAGGGGGCTCATTGGCTTGCCTATTGGGATGTGTTTGGCAAACCGGAAACCAAACCGCCCTATGACCGGGGTGTCGATTTCTGGTGGTGGGATCAAGGCAAGTACGACGCTCTCAAGGCTTCGGGCGCCTTGCGATAGGCTGAGTGCTGCATCCGGCGCGGTAATTCGACTTCTTTCTTCGGTGGAAAGAGGGTACGACGCGCGCACATTCAAAAGCGAGGGTAAGAATGGAAACGCGCGTCTGTTGTCTGCATTCCAAAGGTGACATCCAGATCGAAACACACGCCGTGGCCGCGCCGGGTCAGGGCGAGGTTCTGGTCGCCATTGGGGCGGCAGGCATTTGCGGCAGTGATTTGCACTATTTCCAGAATGGCGGGTTCGGCACCATTCGCGTGCGCGAACCGATGATCCTGGGCCACGAGGCGGCTGGCACTGTCGTTGCAATCGGTGAGGGCGTTGACAACGTCGAACCTGGCACCCGTGTCGCGGTGAATCCAAGCAACCCCTGCAACGATTGCGTCTATTGCAATCAGGGAATGCCAATCCATTGTCTGAATATGCGTTTCAGCGGGTCGGCCATGCGGTTCCCCCATGAGCAAGGCCTGTTCCGCGAAAAAATCGTTGTTGAAGCCGCCCGATGTGTCCCGGTCAAAGACGGGCCGAGCCTGTCCGAGGCCGCATGTTCGGAACCTTTGGCTGTCTGTCTCCACGCCCGTTCCGTGGCCGGTGAATTGACCGGCAAACGTGTTCTCGTCACCGGAGCAGGGCCGATCGGTGCTCTCTGTGCCGGGCTTGCAAAGGACGGAGGCGCGTCCGAGGTCGTGGTCACAGATCTTCAAGACTTTCCATTGGAGGTCGCGGCGAAAATGGGGGCGACCCGGACGATCAATATCGTCAATGCCGCTGATGCCATGGAGCCATACATGGCCGACAAGGGATATTTCGACGTGGTCTTTGAATGCTCGGCGGCGGCGCCGGCATTGAAGACGGCTTTGATGGCGCTCCGCCCGCGCGGAACATTGGTACAAGTCGGGATCGCAGGCGATCAGCCCATTCCGATCAACCTTGTCGTGTCCAAAGAGATCTCGATCAAAGGCACGCAGAGATTTCATTCAGAGTTTGCCGAAGCCGTTGAGATGATCTCGCAGGGGCGTATCGACGTGCGCCCAATTGTTACCCAGACTTGCAAGATGACAGATGCCGAAAGCGCATTCGTGCTGGCAGCCGATCGCACAAAGGCTGTGAAAGTACACCTGACCTTTGCCGGTGAGGGCACATAAAGCCCAATTCACAGAAATATTCTGTGGATTGGGGCTGTTTTTTAGCGGCGCGCAGGCTTAGAAGCGCGTCAGTATGCCACTGTATGCAATTAATCGGTGCTGGCCCGTCGACCTCGCAGATCAAACCGGGTAAGCGTCGCGCAACTCAACATTAGGGGCCTGGAACACATGACCAACACCACCGAACCCGATATCATCTACACCAAGGTTGATGAGGCACCTGAACTCGCGTCTGCGTCGTTTTTGCCCATCATCCGCACCTTTGCCGATGCCGCCGGTGTCACCTTCGGCACCAAGGATATCTCGCTTGCGGGCCGGATCATTGCCACGTTCCCCGAAAGCCTGACCGAAGAGCAGCGCCAGTCGGACGACCTGGCGGAACTGGGCGAACTGGTGAAAACGCCCGAGGCGAACGTCATCAAGTTGCCGAACATCTCGGCCTCGGTGCCGCAGCTGGTCGCCGCCGTGAAAGAGCTTCAGTCGCAGGGCTACGCCCTGCCGGACTATCCCGAAGAGCCGGCGACGGATGCCGAGAAAGAGGCGCGCGCCCGCTATGACGCGATCAAGGGATCGGCGGTGAACCCGGTTCTGCGCGAAGGCAACTCGGACCGTCGTGCCGCCGTAGCCGTCAAGAACTATGCCATGGCCAACCCGCACCGCATGGGCGACTGGTCGGCGGACTCTAAAACCCGCGTGGCGTCCATGTCGGGCAATGATTTCCGGTCGAATGAAAAGTCCGCGACGCTGGCCAATGCCGCGACCGCCAAGATCGTGCTGGAAGGCGCGAGCGGCGAGACCGTTCTGAAAGAGGGCGTGTCCTATCCCGCAGGCACCGTGGTCGATGCGACGTTCATGTCGGCGTCGGCATTGGGTGCGTTCATCGCGGAAGAGATCGAAAAGACCAAGGCCGAGGGCGTTTTGTTCTCGCTTCACATGAAGGCGACGATGATGAAGGTTTCGGACCCGATCATCTTTGGTCATGCGGTCAAGGCCTGGCTTGCCCCGGTATTCGAGAAGTACGGCGACAAGATGGAGGCGCTGGGCGTCAACCCGAACTCGGGCCTGGGCGATCTGTTGGACCGCGTGTCGGGCGATGCCGAGATCATGGCGGCGATTGACGAGGTAACCGCCGCGCGGCCGCCGATGTACATGGTGAACTCGGACAAGGGCATCACCAACCTGCACGTCCCGTCGGACGTGATCATCGACGCCTCGATGCCTGCGCTGATCCGTGCGGGAGGCAAGGGCTGGGGGCCTGACGGCAACGAGGCCGACGCGGTCTGCGTGATCCCCGATAACTCCTATGCGCCGGTCTATGATGAGGCCATCGAGTTCTTTAAAGCCAACGGAAAGCTGAACCCGGCCACCGCCGGGACGGTTCAGAACCTGGGTCTGATGGCGCAGAAAGCCGAGGAGTACGGCAGCCACCCGACCACTTTTGAGATCCCGGAAGACGGGGTCGTGAGGATGATCCTGGACGACGGCACCGTTCTGCACGAACACGCCGTTCAGAAGGGCGATATCTGGCGGTCGGCTTCGGCGCGCAAGGCGCCTATCGAGGACTGGGTGAACCTGGCTATCGAGCGGCAGAAGGCGACCGGGTATCGCTCGATTTTCTGGCTGGATGCGACGCGGGCGCATGACGCCGAACTGATCGCCTATGTTAAGCCGATCCTTGAGGCCAAGGGCGTGGCGGACAAGTTCGAGATCATGGCCCCGCGCGAGGCAACCCGTGCGTCGCTGGAAACGATCACCAAGGGCGACAGCACCATCGCGATCACCGGAAACGTGTTGCGCGACTACCTGACCGACCTGTTCCCGATCCTTGAACTGGCGACCAGCGCCAAGATGCTGTCGATCGTCAAGCTGATGAACGGTGGAGGCCTGTTCGAGACCGGTGCGGGGGGGTCTGCGCCGAAGCACGTGCAGCAGTTGGTCGAGGAAAACCACCTTCGCTGGGATTCGCTGGGCGAGTTCTGTGCTCTGGGCGAGAGCCTGAAGTTCCTGGCAGACGCCAAGGGCAACGAAAAGGCGAGGGTTCTTGGCAGTGCCGTGGATGCGGCGACGCAGGGTATCCTGGACAATGACCGCAGCCCGGGCCGCAAAGTGGGTCAGCCGGACAACCGCGACAGCCATTTCTGGTTTGCACTTTACTGGGCCGAGGCTCTGGCCAGCCAGACAGACGACGCCGACCTGGCGGCGCATTTCAAGCCGATTGCCGAGGCATTGGCGGGGAATGCGGATACCATTGTGGCCGAGCTGGCTGCGGTGCAGGGCGCGCCTGCCGACCTGGGTGGCTATTACCACACCGATGACGCCAAGACCGCTGGCGTGATGCGCGCCTCGGCCACGCTGAACGGCATCATCGGCTAAGGCCTTCCCAAATCTTCTCCCGCGCCGGTCAGAGGCGCGGGAGAAACGATCCTGACATCCCCGAAATTGTATCGCGTATCGCCTGGGCCGCCGGTTTCGGTGTGAGCCGCTTCTCCGGATTTGCTGAGGGCGTTTAGCCGAACAGGCCGTCTTGGATCAGGGCGTCGATTTCGTCCTGACTGAAGCCTGCGTCGGCCAGAACCTCGGCGCCGTCCGTGCCGGGCATCACCGCCGCGCGGTGCGGGGTCTCGGGCCGCAGGGCGTCTCCGAGCGGCAGGGAAAGCTGGCGGATAGCGGCTTTGGGCGAGTCAAGCTCCGTGACCATTCCGCGTGCGAGGTTGTGAGGGTCGTCGAGGGCCTCGGTGACCGAGAGGACGGGGGCGAACTGGGTGTTTGCCTCGGACAGAATGCTTTCCCATTCGTCGCGCGTGCGGGTTTCGAACAGAGCGGCGATCTGGGCGATGATGTCGGCGCGCGCGGCGGGGTCGAGTTGGAGGGGTATCCACTCGGGGTGGCCTGCGAGGGCGCAGAAACGCTCCCAGTAGGCCGGTTCCATGTCGGATGTCGCGATGAATTTGCCGTCTTTCGTGCGCCAGATGCCGGTGTCGGCGCGGCGTTGGCCGCGGGGCGGGATGGTCGAGAGATCCGGGTGGCGTGAGAGTACGTTGGCGTTGAGGCACATGGCGGCGTCGGACATGGCGATGTCGAGGTGTTTGCCCCGGCCCGTGCGGGTGCGCTCGGTCACGGCGGCGAGGATGGCGAGGGCGGCGTTGGTGCCGGTCAGGATATCGGCGGCGGCGAGGCCGAGGGCCGAGGGGCGTTCCGGGCGGTCGCCCGCGCGGCTCATCGCGCCCGAGATCGCCATGGCGAGCGGGTCGTGGCCGGGCCGGTCGCGGTAAGGGCCGGTTTGGCCGCAGAGGCTGATCTCGCAGTAGATGAGGCGCGGATTGGTGGCCATGAGCGCGTCGGGGCCGAGGCCGAGTTTGTCCAGCACACCGGGGCGGTAATCCGACACGACGATATCGGCGGCACGGGCGATGTGGGTGATGACATCGCGGGCCTTGTCGTGGCCGATGTCGAGCATCAGCGAGCGTTTGCCGCGCGCCAGCATGTCCTGGGCGCGAATGCTCTCGCGTTCGGCGCCCGAGAGTTTGTCCCAGCCGAAGACGCGGGCCTGTTTGGTGACTTCGCGGGGGTTCTCGATCCGGGTTGTGCAGGCACCCATCTCGGTCAGGAGCCACGTGGCATAGGGGCCGGGCAGGAGGCGGGAGAAATCAAGAATGGTCAGGCCGTCGAGAGCGGTCATGGGAACCTCGGGATGGCGAATTGGAGGGCGATGCCGGATGCGGCGAGGAGGAGGCCGAATACGGCCATAGCGGGGCCGTAATGGCCGAAGGTGTCGTGCATAAGGCCGGCGAGGATCGGGCCGGCGACGGTGCCGGGGACCTGGAGGAACATCAGGCTTCCTTGCACGCGGCCGACGCTGGCCTGGCCAAAGCGGGCGACGACGATCATGACGATCAGGACAGTGGGGGCGCCGGTGGCGATGCCCTTGGAGAGCATCAGGATCAAGCCGGAGGTTTTGGACTGAAAGATCGCGTCGGCGAAGAGGGTAAGGGAGAGCGCGAAGAGCACGGCGCCCAGCAGGCGCGGGAGCGCCCAGCCGGGGAGGCGGTCGGAGTAGAGGCCCGTCAGAAGGCGCGCGGGGATCGACATGAGAATCAGCGTGGCCACGATGCCGCCCGCCGCCGCGATGGAATAGCCGCGGTCCGTCAGGAGCGGGATCGAGTGGAGCGAGACGCCGGAGATGGTGCCCGCCATGGCCATGTAGGCGAAGGCGACGATCCAATAGGTGCGCGTGCGCATGGCCTGGGCGAGGTTGATTTCGGCGGTGTCGTGTTCGGGAGCGTGGGTGGCGTTGGTGTCTGCGAAGAGAAGTAGCGGCAGGGGCAAGGAGACGATCAACACGCCTGCCCAGGCGAGGCAGGCGGTGCGCCAGCCGAAGGTGGTGATCAGCCAGACGATGATCGGGAGTTGGGCGGTTGTGACCAGGGCCACGACCGTGAAGCGGATGGCCAGGGCAAAGCCCTTGCCGGAGGGCGAGACCGAGACGACCGTGCGATCCATGGCGACGGTGAAGGCGAGCGAGGTGCCTGCCGCAACGACGAGGCCCCAGGCGAGGTAGAGGCCCAAGGGGCCGGTGATCATCGATACCAGGATCAGGCCAAGAGCCATGATCGCCGTGCCCGAGGCGACAACGCGGCGGGGGCCGAAACGGTCGACGAGGTGGCCTGCGACCAGCGACATGGCTCCTTGCACGAGGCGGGCCAGCGAGATGGCCGAGGAGACGCCCGCGCGGCTCATCCCGAGGTCGGCGGCAAGCGGTTTCAGCATGGCCGAGACCGCGACCTGGACAAAGCCGTGGCCGAGGCCGGTCAGGACTCCGGTGGTGCAGACGACGGACCATTTGCGCCGGGTGTCTTGCGAGGCCTGATCGCGGCCCCTGATCCACCCAAGCGCGTCCGGGATCATGCCGCGACGCGCTCTTCGATAAAGGCGGCGACGCGGGCGCGCATAGCGTCGTCGTCCCATTGTCGGGCGTCGACGGCAGAGGCGCGGAGTTCAAGGACCGGGATGCCCGCCTTTTCCAGCGCCAGCTTGCAGAAGCGCGTGCCGAGCGAGGCCATGCGGTCGGAGTCCGGGGTCAACATCACCGCACCCGAGGCTCCGAAATCGCGGGCCTGCTGGATGATCCATTCGGCCATCCATCCGGGCAGGTGGAGTTGCTCGTTCATCGAGATGTGGCGGGCGGCCAGCGCGCGCAGGGGGTCTTCGGTGAAGTACTTGCGGTATCCGTCGGAGAGGAAGTTCGAGTACATCGACCAGACGAAGGTCGCGCCGTGGCTTTGCTCGAAATAGCGGTAAAAGCCGGTATTGAACCAAAGGCCGTTGTTCAGCCAGAGGAGGCGGTGCTTTTCGTTTTCGCAGATGCCGATACCGGCTTCGGCGCGGGCCTTGACCTCGTCGCGGTAAGCGGTGGCGTGGTCGATGGCCCACTGGCTGCCGCGCTGCCAGGTGCAGGCCATGACGTTGGTCAGCTGCTCGGACAGGGGCACGGGGCACGGGGTGGACCGCGCGATAATATCGCGGGTTTCGGCAATGAGTTCGCCCAGGCGGTTCACGTTGTGCATTTCCTGGGTGAAGCGGGTCTGGCTGAAGGATTTGCCGGTGGCGTCCTCGCCCGCGCGGATCAGTTGCTTGAGCTGTTCGACTTGGAAATCGAGGCGGTGCGTCTCGTAAAGGTCTTCCCAGTCGTGTTGGTTGCGCTTGTACCAGTCGGGGCGCAGGCGGGTGAGCGCGGGGCTGTCCATCAGGAAGGTGGGGCAGCCGTATTCGTCGGCCCAGAGTTCCGCGACGCGTTGCGCATAGTCGGAGCGCAGCCGTTCGAGGATCATCGCCGGTTTCGGCAGGCCACCGTAGGGCGCGCGCTCGGGGTCGCCGTCGAGCGTCGAGAAATAGGGCAGCGTGTTATAGCGCGGCAGGCGGTCGTGGTATCCGAGGTCGTCCATCATCGAGAAGTAATAAGGCGACTGCTGCTTGGCGCTGATGACGGCCGAATACCATGGGATCGAGACCACGGGGACGTCCATGGTGTGGAAGATCTCGTGCGGGCTGACGGCGCTGGCGATGACATAGGGTTCGCCATCCTGCAGGACGCGGGCGCGGAAGGACTGGAACCAGTCCTTTTGATTGGCGCGGGCGAGCGCGGTGACGGCGAGTGGTTCGGTTGTCATGGTCATGCCGCGCCCTTTCCGATCCGGGACAGGAGGTCGTCGATAGCGGCGGATTGGGCCGCGCGGTCGGGGGCGAAATAGTTTTGCCCGGTCAGGAGCGTCGAGTGGATGTTCATGGCGGCGAGGGCGTCTCGTCTTTTGGGCCAGTCCCAGCCCAAGGTGTCGTCGCAGTCTTCCAGCACACACAGGTCGGCGTCGATGGCGGCGTCTTTGCAGGTGGCGAAGAAGCGGGCGTCCTGTTTGGACTGGGGGAACTGGCGCAGGCCGGGGGCGTGGAGTTGGTAGTGCTCGGTCAGGGCGTCGAGCGGATCGGCAGTTTCGTCCACGAGGTGGGCATAGAGCCGTTCGCCGGTGACGTGGTCGTCGGCGGCGACGAGGGCGCCCTTGCTTTCGATCAACTCGTAAAGGCCCGGGTCGTCGAGGGAGGCGCCGGAGAGCATCACGCGGGGGGCCGTGCGGGCGGGACCTGCCTCGGCCTTGAGGTCGGCGGCGAGCGCAAGGAAGTCGTCGGGTGGAAGGGTGCCCATGAGGTTGGTCATGCGCAGGAGGTCAGAGCCGGGCAGGTGTCCGTCGCGGCGGAGCGCGTTGAGGTCCTGGAGGGCCCTGCGCATGGCGTTGGTTTTGGTGATGGCGTCCTTCAGCGAGGCTTCGGTGATGGGCGTGCCAATCTGGCCGAGGTCGCGGGCGAGTTCGTCTAACCGCTCGCGGATATAGCGCCCGGTGGACCAGTTCGGGGTCTGCATGACGTCGACGATCTGGACCGGGGGGATCTGCGCCTTTGGCTCCCATTTGCGGACCTCGCCGACGTAGTAGTGCAGTTGCAGATGCTGTTCCGAGATGCGGGGCAAAAGGACCAGCGGCAGGTCGGCGCAGGTGCCGCGCAGGAGGGTGTCGAAGACTGAGCGGACCTCGCCGTCGACCTCTTCTTCCATATAGGTGTCACCATTGGTCGGCATCTGGGAGGGTCGCCCGTGGAGACGGAATGGGATGAGGCCGGCGGCGAGGATCAGCTCGATCGGGGCCACGGCGGAAATACAGCCGATGGTCCGCGATGTGTCGTCGGGGATGTCGAAGCGCGCGTCATAGGCGGCGTGGAGGCGGGCCGTCGCGTCCATCAGATGGCCTCCGCGTTGCGCAGGGCAGCGATGGCGTCTGCGTCATAGCCGAGGTCGGAGAGGACGGTGTCGGTGTCGGCGCCGAGTGCCGGCGAGGGGCCGCGCACGCCGGTCGGACTGTCTGACAGGCGGAAGGCGGCGCCGACGACGTCGATTTCGCCGGTTGGGGTGTCGATTGTTTCCATCATGCCGCGGGCCCCTGCGTGCGGGTCGCGGGCCATTTGGGGAAGCGAGCGGGCTGCCCCGGCGGGGATGCCGCCCTCGACGAGGAGTGCCTCCCATTCGAGGGCGGTTTTTGCGGCGAGTTTTTCCTCAAGGGCGGCGACAAGGGCGTCGGCGTTGTCCTCGCGGGCCTGCGGTGTGTCAAAGCGCGGGTCATGGGTCATGTCGGGGGCGCCGATCAGCTCTGTCAGCTTGGCAAACCACTTGGGATGCAGTGAGGCGATGAAGATGCGTCCCTCTTTGGTGTGATAGCGTGCCATGGTCGGTCGGCGGCCGAGGTTGACCGGTCCGCCGAGCAGCGAGGCGGCGATGGCGCTTGAGCCGAGCATGAAGGCCGTGTCGAGCATGGCGACGTCGATGCGCGTGCCCTTGCCCGTCTGGGTCCGGCGGTAGAGCGCGGCGATGATCGACGAGGCGGCGAGGAAGCCGGTGCCGGGGTCGAGCATGCCGATGCCGAGGTCCATGGCGTCGTCGTTGGTCGAGAGATAGGAATCGGCGATGCCAGAGACCGACTGGGCCGACCATTCGATAGCGGGCATGTCGCGCATGGGGCCATCCTGGCCGAAACCCGAAATCGAGCAGTAGATCAGGCCGGGATAGGTGGCGTACAGCCGGTCCCAGTCCAGCCCGAAGTCGGCGGCGACGCCGGGGCGGAAGTTTTCGACCACGACATCGGCCTCGGCCAGCAGGCGTTCGAGCACCTCGCGCGCCTCGGGCGATTTGAGATTGAGGGTGATCGAGCGTTTGCCGCCGTTGATGCAGTCGAATCGCCCATGGGGACGCGGGCGAAAGTCATCGCCGCGGCCGGGTGGCTCGACCTTGATCACGTCGGCGCCCTGAAGGTGAAGCTGGAAGGTGCAGAACGGACCGGCCAACGCGTGCGTCAGGTCAAGAACCTTGACGCCACTCAGCAGCCCCTCACCGGTCTCGGCGTCCATTTTCCCCTCCCTGGCAGCAGGCGTTCGAACGCCCGAATTGACAGAAGCCTAATCCGCGATTAGCGTCATGTGCAATAGATAAGACAGTGTTTCATTGAGTGAAACAAATGTCGGGGGGAGTTGATGGACGTCAGTAAAGACGCAGGGCCGGCCTATCGCGTGAACGTCCTGGAGCGTTCAATTGGTGTTATGCGGGCCTTTTCCGTGGATCAGCCCGAGATGACGTTGGCCGAACTGTCTCGTGCCACGGGATTGCATCGATCCACCGTCTTGCGATTTCTTTCGACGCTGGCTCATGCGGGATTCGTCATTCGCAACGAGGAAACAGGCCGCTATTCCCTGGGGTATGAGATCATCGCCATGGCAGAGGTGGCGCGGGCCGGAACAGGGCTGACCGATTGGGCGCGCCCCGTCATGAAGGCCATGTCCGACCGATTGAATGAAACGGTTGTCTTGTCGGTACGCTCGGGCGATGACCGCGTTGACTTGGACCAGATCGTCGGCAATCAGCCGATCCGGCGCGTCGTCACCCTGGGCCAACACAAGCCTCTGACCTTCGGTGCGCCATCCTTGTCGATCATGTCCGCGTTGCCCAGAGACGAGGCGGAAGCCATCGTCGAACGGCTGCGCGCGCGCACCGAGGAAATAAACCCGAACTTCGATTATCCGCAGTTCTGGGACCGGTTGGAGTTGCTGCGACAGCGCGGCTATCACGAGCAAAAGACTGCTTTCGGACCCGGAAGCTGGTCGGGATCAGTCGGGATCGCAGGGCCGCTGTTGGGCCGTCGCGGAGAGGTCATCGGCTCGCTTGGTGTCTCGGTGCCAACGGGTCGTATGACGGATGCGCTTCGCAACGACATCATCGAGGCGGTTGTCGAAGGATGTGGCGCCATACGCGCTCGGGTTGGTGGCCGGAGTTCGGCGGCGTGAGCGCGCGCGCTGAGACCCAAAATGCCGCGCCACGGGGTGCGCTTTCCGGCGTTCGTGTTTGCGATTTTTCCTGGGTCGGTGCGGGGCCGCGGGCAACCAAGGAATTGGCTGATCACGGAGCCGAAGTCATCAAGATCGAATCGCGTAAACGGCTTGACCCGTCACGGCTGACGCCTCCTTTCGTAAACGGCAAGGGACCGGACCATTCAGCTTTTTTCGTGATGTCGAATACGTCGAAAAAGTCGGTGTGTATAAACCTGTCCGATCCGCGCGGACAGAAAATCGCAAAGGATATTGCCCTGACCTCTCACATGGTCGTCGAGAATTTCGGCACGGGCTTCATGGAACGGATCGGTATGGGCTGGGACACGCTGCACGCCGAAAAACCCGATCTTGCAATGGTTTCGGTGTCGATCGCAGGGCGCACTGGTCCACTGGCAGGTTTCCGAGGTTATGGGAATTCGGCGGCGGCGACCTCGGGGCAGGCTTTGGTCACGGGGTTTCCCGACGGCGAACCACATCTGACGAATTATGCCTATGGCGACGTGGCGACGCCCTTGTTCGCGGCCATCGCGATGATGGGGGCGCTTGATTACCAGCGGCGAACAGGCCGGGGCATACATGTCGATGTCTGCCAGCTGGAATCGATGATGCAGCTATTGTCGCCGGCCTTTCTGGCACAGGCGGCGGGCGAGACGCCCCAGCGGTTGGGCAATCGCGAGACGTGGTGCGCACCAAACGGAGCGTTCCCGACGGCTCAGCCTGGGCGATGGGTCGCGATCACCATTGCAGACGACAAGGACTGGGTGGCATTTTGCGATGTTTCCGGGATGGACGTGACCCGACTGGCAACAACGGCGGAAAGATTGGCCAATGTCGAGGCCGCCGAGGCCGCTGTTATCGCTTGGACATCGACCCGCGAACCGGCCGAGATCATCGACAGGTTGCAAAGCGCAGGGATCGCAGTTGCCCTTGTTCAAAACGGCCAAGAGGTCAGTGAGGATCCGCAACTCTTGCACCGCCACATCGCCGATCCGATCGTGCATCCCAAGATGGGGGCGGTCAGGCACGTTGCGCCCGCTTTCAAACTGTCGCGCACGCCGGCCAAGGTCGGTGTCGCCCCTTTGATCGGGCAGGATGCGGGCAGCATACTGGGCGATCTGCTGGGGATGTCGAAGGTCGAGGTTGATGCATTGGCAGACGAGGGGGTGCTGGTATGAGCCTTCTCGGTCCCCTCCGCATTCTTGACCTCGGTGGCGATTGGGGCGGTCTGCCGGGGCTTGTCCTGGCCCAGATGGGGGCCGAGGTCATTTTGGTCGAACCTCCGGGCGGCGATCCGGCGCGGCATAAGGCCCCGACGAATGGTGGAGCCAGCCTGCCTTGGGCGGCCTGGAACCTGTCGAAGAAGAGCGTGACACTGGACCTTGACCACGAGCGGGACCGCGAGAGCTTTATAAAGCTTGTCGCGACCGCAGATGCCGTGATCGAAAGCCATCGCCCCGGATTTCTGGCGGGTCAGGGCTTGGCGCCCAGCACCATGATGGCCGAAAATCCCGGTCTGGTCGTTACGTCGCTGACCGCATTCGGCCAGGATGGCCCACGCGCTGGAAACGCAGCAAGCGATACCACCGTCATGGCCTTGTCAGGGTTGATGGAGGTAACCGGCTTCCCCGGAGCGCCTCCCTTGCGGCTGGGTTATGACCAGATTGGATCTCTTGGGGCGCTGCAAGCGGCACTGGGCACCTTGATCGCGCATTTCGCAAAAGGAACTGACGGGCAGGGGCAGCACGTCGATGTGTCGGTATTGGATGCGGCCCGGCTTGCCAACTATCGTGAACCGCTCCGCTGGGAGTTTCAGCAGGCCATAGAGACTCGGCGTGGCAACGTTGCGCGCCGCGGGCAGGGTGGGTTTACCTCGACGATCTGGAAATGCGCCGACGGCTGGGTCACCTGGTCCGCCAGCGACGACCCGCGACGCGCCCGGTCGTTCTTTGAGACGGCGGCCGAAAACGGCATCGCTCTCGATTGGCAAGACCATGATTTTGCGTGCGAAAAGCCCGCCGACATGCCGCAGGAGAGGATTGACGCGATGGAGGCGGACATAGCGCCGTTCTTCCTGCGCTATTCGCGGGCTGAGTTGGAAGACATGGCGCGCGAAAAGGGGTGGATCTTGATCGCCCTTCTGGATTTGGAGGAGGCCGCCGCCCAACCGCAACTGGCAGCACGTGGCTATTGGGCAGAGGCCGAGATCGGCGGGCAGATGCTGCCCGTGCCGGGCTTTCCTTTCCTCACATCAGACGCACAGCCCGCGCACAAAGGGCCGCCGCCCGTTCCGGGGCAGCACAACGACGACATTCTGGGCGCTTTACAGTCCAGCACAGCAGCGGAGGCGTCGTGATGCCGCTGTCGAATGTCTCGGTTCTGGATCTGTCGCGTTTTCTGCCCGGGCCCCAATGCGCCGCCCTTCTGGGGGACTATGGGGCAAAGGTGATCAGGGTAGAGACCCCGAAACATGCCGCCGCCCGTGATCGTGTTTTTGGACTGGACAAACTTGGGGAAGCGGATCGCGCTCGGTGTATCGCTTCCGACCTGGCCGGGCGGAACAAGGATCGAAAGATCATAGACTTCTTTACATCAGCCGGGCAAAAGGATGTTCTCAAGATTGCTTCGCAATCTGATGTTTTTATTCATGATTTTCGGATCAATGCGATAGAGGCCTGCGATTTGGGGCCTGACGCCCTGCGCGCGGTCAATCCAAGGCTGATCTATGTCGCTGTCTCTGCGACCGGGATGACTGGCCCGCGTGCCGACGCGCCGGGTCATGATCCGATTGCTCAGGCGCTGGCTGGAACGGTGTCACGTAGCGGAACACCGCCGCATCTTTTGGGCTTTCCGGCTGCCGATACCATCACCGCTGCGCAGGCCGCTTTTGCCGTCATGGTGGCCATTCGCCGCCGCGATGCCACCGGAGAGGGCGCAGTGCTGGACGTGGCCATGTCGGATGCGGCCCTGTCCCTGATGACCTCGGTCTTTGCCCGACAACAACGCACCGGGGTTGAGCCGGACATGGATTTTCCCATGGGCGACAATTCCGTCTTCGAAACGGCTGACGGAAAACACGTCGTCGCCACCAATATGGAACGTCCCTATTGGGACCGGTTCTGCCGGGCTGTGGACCGCCCGGACTTGATGCCTCTGTTTGTCGGCAACCGACCTGCCGTTCTGGCCGAACTAGCGACGATATACGCCTCGAAAACCCGTGCCGAATGGGACGCATTTGCCAAATCGAACGACCTGCAAATCGCCCCGGTCCTGTCGCCGGCCGAGGCACTGGACGAGCCGCACCACCACGACCGCGGGGTCCTGGTTCGCGATGCCTCGGGCGTCGTCTTGCCGGGTCGGCCAGTGCGCTTTGTCGACATGGACGCCCCCCGGCCCAGACCGGCGGAGGATGTGACTTGAACGCGATCGACGCCGCCATCGCCAATCCAACTGCCGCAGCTCGCAACAGTGGCTTGCCCGTGGTGGGGTATCTGGCCAATACGTCTCCGGTCGAGATGATCCGCGCTGCCGGGGCCTTTGCGCAGCAGGTCAATGGTTCGCCGTCGGACGACACAGCTGATGCGCTGGCCTTGATGGAGGATTTTACCGATGGGTGGATCCTGTCGGTATTTCAACAGCTGTTGGACGGTCGGCTTGATCATCTGGATGCTTTGATCGTTCCGCGCAGTTCCGAGTCGATGTTGCAGCTTTATTATCAAATTCAAGACTTTATTCGGCTCAATCCATCCAGGAAATTGCCGCAACCGATCTTGTTCGACATCCTCCACACTCCCTATCCAGCCACTGCCAAGTATAACATGGGCCGGATGGTTGCGATGCGTGATCGTATGGCCATGCTGACGGGGATGGCTGTGACCGACGATGCCCTGTCTGCCGCAATTGTCGAAGCCAACGCGGTGCGGAACTGTCTGGCCAAACAGAATACGCGCCGGATCGCTGGCGAGATCGCGGCAAGCACGATGTGGCAGTTGACGCGGGCATCGACCTTGATCGCGCCTGACGATTTTCTTGCGGCCTGCACCGATGTGCCCAGCATGGCTGCGCCGGATGGGCCACGCCTGCTCTTGACCGGATCACCACATGACACGGAGGCCTTTCACAGACTGGTCGAAAGCTTGGGTGGGGCGATTACTGGCGACGACCATATGGCGGGAGACTGGTGGTTCCTTGACCCTGTATCGGCGGGCGACCCCATGCAGGCGCTCGTTGACAAATACCACCTGCATGCGCCGTCTCCCCGCAGCTTTCCGCACGAGGTATGCGATGCGCGACTCATGGCGGCAGCCCGTCGGTCACGTGCGAGGGCTGTGATCTTTTTTACCGATGCGCGCGACGATGTGCTTGGGTTTGACTATCCCACGCAGCGCGACTTGTTGGCGGAACATGGACTGCCGGTATTGTTCATGCCGGGACAAGACTATCGGGAACCCGAACGCGCCGCCCAACAAGCGCAAGTCATTGAATTCATGTCGTCACTGGGCGTTGGGGAGATCGTTGCATGACCCGGCATCCCCAAAACCTGAACGATGCCCTGGCCTGCACACAAGAAGCCCGCGATTGGCGCCGTACCTGGCTGACCGACTTGCGCAGGCGCGTCTTCGATCAAGGGGCGCCTTACGTGGTGGCGGACGGCGTCGCGCCGCATGAAATTGCCCATGCGATGGATGTTCCGGTGGTTTCGGTCCCTTGGTACTCGGCGGTGATCTCGGCCAAACGGTTGTCCGAGTTTTACTTCGAATACCTTGAAGAACAAGGCTATCACGCTGGTCTGCCACGCTACATTTCGCTGCCCATGGCGGCGGCGATGCATGGGGACCCTGAGGTGGCTCCTTATGGAGGGTTGCCGACGCCAGCGTTCATGCTGGCGCGTTTGCGCGGCGATGCCGGCCAGAGGGTCATGGACCTTTGGTCCCGCGCCCTGGATGCGCCGCTCTACGTGTTGGATGCCTCGTCGGATGAGGCTTTGGACCCGCGCTGGTGGGAATTGAACCGCAACGACTGGGAGACGCTTTACGGCACGCACCGGTTGGATTTCCAGGTCGAGCAGATCGAGGGGCTGATTGCCTTTGCCGAGGACAAGCTGGGGCGGCGGTTCGACCGCCAGGTCTTTGCCGACCAGATGGTTCGGGTGAACGAGTTGGGCGAGGCCGCGGACGAGGCCAAAGAGATCATCGCCACCGCCCCCAAGCTGCCCGTGTCGGTGCCCGAGCAGTTGCAGAACATCATGACGCCGACTTGGTTCAGGGGCGATCAGTGGGCGACGGACCATGTGCGCGCCTATCGCGACCAGTTGAAAGAGGCAGTCGCGGCGGAACGGGCTGTTTGCGAGGGCGAGAAGATGCGCCTGTTGTGGCTGAACAACGGGCTGTGGCACGACACCGGGTTTTACCGGGCCTTCGAGGAGAGCCACGGCGCGGTGTTCGTCTGGACGATGTACACGAATTTCCTGTCGGACGGGTATCGCAAGTATGGGTCTGATCCGATCCGGGCACTGGCGGCGCGGCATATCTCGATGAATGAACAACTGCACATAAACCCTTGGATGTCCGAGTGGATTTTGCAGATGGCAAAGGATTTTCGGGCCGATGGCGCAGTGATGCTGACCCCCATCGGGGATCGCATGTCGGGCTATGGCACGCGCGGGACGATCAACGCCTGTGAGGCGGCGGGGCTTCCGGTGGTCGAGATCGAGGCAAGCATGGTCGACGCGCGGGTCTGGGACCGTGCGGCGATGGAACGAAAGGTGGGCGCTTTCCTGGAGGAGAGGGTTGCGCCCAAAGCCGCCGCGCGGCGGGAAAGGGAATTTGGCCGGGCGTGATGCCCGGTCAGAGAGTTGGGGCGGCTGCCGCCCCTGAAAACGCCGGTCTGCTCCGGCAAAAGGGAGGTAAGTAGAATGACTATCATGACGTTGACACGCCGTGGCTTTGCAGCGCTTGCGCTGGCGGCAGGGCTTGGGACGGCTGCGCAGGCGGCGGATATCACCATCCGTTACGCATCGCCCTATCCGCCGAACCACATCTTTTCCAAGGCGGATCTGGATTACTTTGCCAAGGTCACCGAGGAGACTGGCGGCAAGGTGGAATTCCAGCCCTATTGGGCACGCACGCTGATTTCTGATCGGGAAGGGATGGAGCAGCTTGCCTCGGGCGTGGCGGACATGGCGTTCATCGCGCCGATCTATTCGCGCACTGGCAAGGACATCACCAAGTCGATGTCGGGCTGGATCGACCCGCGTCTCACCCCGGTGCAGAAGGTCGAGCTGTTCTGGAAGATCTGGGACAAGTATCCGGCGCTTCAGGCCGAGTACGAAAGCGTTCATCTGATCGCGGCCCATGCGGGTGAGAACATGCACGTTCAGACAGCCGACCGGCCAGTGCGCACGGTCGACGACCTGAACGGTCTGCGCCTGAAGGCCACGGGCGAATCCGTGACCGTTCTGAACGAGCTCGGCGCCGCCGGTGTCGCCATGCCTATGGGCGAGGTCTATGTCGGCCTGCAAAAGGGTATTCTGGACGGCACTGTCGCGCCCTATGAGACCCTTGTCGGGTTCAAGTTTGCCGAGGTGATCAAGTACTACTCCAAGGTGCCAATGCCGCGCAGCGCCTATGGCTCGCGCGCCATGAACAAAGACGCTTGGGCCGCTTTACCTGCGGACGTTCAGAAAGTCTTGACCGATAACTCCATGTACTGGGCCGAGCGCGTTCAGCATTATTCGGCCATTCAGGACGAAGAAGGCATCGCCTTTGGCATGGAGAACGGAGTCGAATTCATCGAACCCGATCAGGCCACTCTGGACGCGGTTGCGGCTGCCCAGGCCAAGGTCTGGGGCGCACGCGCGCTCGAGATCGACGCCAAGGGGCTGCCTGGTACGGACATCATGAACGACACCATGAACTGGTCGCGTGAAATGGCCGAAAGCAACGGCTGACGCAAACGGATCCGGCCCCGAACAAAGGGCCGGATCCCAACAAGATCTTCGGGGGGAAGGGTCGTCATGAGCCATCTAAAACAACTCGCTGACAAGGCATTTCTGGTGACGCAACTGATCGGGGCCGCCGGGCTGCTCAGTCTGATGGTCGTGGTCGGAGGAACCGTTATCTATCGATGGTTCGGGGGCACGTTTCAGGGCAGCTATGAGGTTGCCGAGACTTGCACGATCATCACTATCACCATGTGTATTTTCATGGCCACGGTAAAACGCGGCCACGTTGATGTAAGGATCATTCATGACCGCCTTCCGTCCGGTGTGCGTCGGGGGACCATGGCCGTTCTGGGGGTCGTCGCCACGATATTCTGGGCCGTTGTGGCCTGGTCGGTCTATCTCTTGGCGATGCGCCTGACCCAATCGGGGGAAATCACCGACGTCCTGCGCATCAATATCGTTCCGTTCCGGTGGGTTACGGTCGCTGGCATGGTTGGCGTCACGGGCGTTCTGGCCTGGCAGACCTGGGGTTGGATCATGGGCACAGCCGATCATGGCCCCACCCATGATCCCGCCGACAGCTTTGGCGGAGACGACGCATGAGCCCCGAATTCACCGGCTTGATCGCTTTTATCATCCTGTTCGGGCTGATTGCCCTCAGGATGCCCATTGCCTTTGCCATGGGAGCCGTCGGCTTTGGCGGGTTCTGGTACATGACGTCCTGGACCGCCGCGACGAACCGCATGGCCTCGGTCACGTTCGAGCTTTTGTCGGATTTCACCTTTGGCGTGCTGCCGCTGTTCTTGCTGATGGCGCAGGTCACGTTCAAGTCGGGTATCGGCAAGGATCTTTATGACCTCGCCGCCCGATGGCTGGGCCACAAACCCGGCGGGCTGGCCATGGCGACGGTCTTTGGCTGCGGCGGATTTGCGGCCGTTTCGGCCTCGTCGATCGCGACCGCCGCCACCTTTGGCCTAGTCGCGCTGCCCGAGATGCGGCGCTATAAATACCATCCGCAATTGGCCACTGGCTGTATCGCGGCGGGGGGGACGATTGGCTCGCTGATCCCGCCGTCGGGTATCCTGATCATCTATGGCATCCTGACGGAAAGCTCGATCGGCAAGCTGTTCCTGGCCGGGCTGATCCCCGGCATTCTTGAGGCGCTTGTCTACGTCATGGTGATTGCCCTGATGTGCTGGCGCAAGCCCGAGCTGGGCCCGCCCGCACCAAAGGCGTCGATGGCCGAGCGGATGAAAGCCTTTTTGAAGGTCGGGGAGATCACGCTTTTGATCTTTATCGTCCTTGGCGGGTTGATGGGCGGGTGGTTCACCCCGACCGAAGCCGCCGCCATTGGTTCGGCTGGGTCCATCATCATCACCGTCGCGCGTGGCCGTCTATCGTGGACCCAGTTCCGCGAGGCGGTGGTCTCGACGTTGATGACCTCGGGGTTCATTTTCACCATCCTGATCATGGCCTTCATGCTGAACGGGTTCGTCGCGCTGACCAATATTCCTTACGCGATCACGGGGTTCGTTGAATCGCTGGAAGTCCCGGTCATGGGTGTGATCCTGGTGATCATGGCGATCTATTTCTTCCTTGGCATGGTGCTGGATACGGCGGGAATGATGGCGCTGACGGTGCCGATTTTCTTCCCGATCGTGCAGGCGCTTGGGGTCGATCCGATCTGGTTCGGCATCCTGGTGGTGCGCGCCATGGAGGTTGCGATGATCACGCCACCGATTGGCATCACGGTCTATGTGATGTCCGGCATCGCGCCGGATGTGCCGTTGACCACGATCTTCAAGGGGATCATTCCCTTTGTGATCGCCGATCTGTTCCATATCGCCCTGCTCTTGGCCTTTCCGGCGATTGTCCTGTTCCTGCCCTATCTCTGAGGTCCCATGCCCAAACCACTTGAAGGCATCCGCGTCGTCGATTTCACCCATGTGGTGGCCGGTCCGCTGGCCACCCATATGCTGAGGCTTCTCGGGGCCGAGGTGATCAAGATCGAAAGCCCGGCGGGCGATCCGTTGCGGAACTATTCGCTGGTGCCGGACGAACGCGGCATGGCGCCGGCCTTTGTCGGGATCAACGCGGGCAAGAAGTCGGTCGTTTTGGATCTGAAAAGCGAGGCGGGGCTGGAGGCGGCGCGGGGGCTGATCCGGGACGGGGACGTGGTGGTCGAGAATTTCCGGCCCGGCGTGCTGGCGCGGCTTGGCCTTGGGTTCGAGGCCTGCAAAGAGTTGAACCCGGATATCCTGTTCTGCTCGGTTTCGGGTTTTGGCCAGGACAGCCCCATGCGCGACCATCCGGCGATTGACCAGATCGTTCAGTCTCTGTCCGGGTTGATGCGTGTCTCTGGGTTGGAAGAGGACGGGCCGATCCGTATCGGCATTCCCATCGTGGATACGTTCTGCGGGGTGATGGCGGCCTTGGCGATCCTGTCGGCGATCATCCAGCGCGACCGTTTCGGTGGTGGCGCACAAGAGATCGACGTGGCCATGCTGGATGCGACCATGGTGATGATGCTGTCGGTGGTGAACCCATGGCTGTTGAACGAAACGCCCTATGAGCGGGTCGGCAACCGGGGGTTTTCGCGGGCGCCGACGGCGGACACGTTCGAGACGGCGAAGGGGGCGATCACCATCGGGGCGGTGCAGGAAAACCAGGTGCGGCGGCTGTTCGCGGCGCTTGGCCTTTCGCATCTGGCAGACGATCCGCGTTACACAGACCGCGATGCGCGGCAGTCCAATGACACGGCGCTTCAGGCCGAGCTGATCGCAGCCTTTTCCCAAAAAACTGCCGCCGAATGGGGGCCGATCCTTGCGCAAGCGGGTATCCCGGCAGGTGAGGTGCTGGATTTCACCGACGTCCTTGACCGGGGCTGGATCGACGAGCGCGACCTGATGCTGTCCATTCCCTACGACGGCTCAGAAGCCCGCATTCTGAACGCGGGCTTCCGCTTTGCAACCGACGGGCCGGGCTTGTCAGAACCTGCCCCGACACTTGGCCAGCACACCGATGCTGTCGTCAGTACGCCTTAGCACGTCCTGTTTCTTCTTTTGAAAAATATTCCGGGGTCCGGGGCAGCGCCCCGGTCCAGCCTCATCAAGCCTCGCCGCGTCCGCGTTTTTCGAACCGGGGAAGCATGGCCGAGAAATCGGTGCCCTTGCCGCCCTCGGTCTCGACGAACTTGCGATAGAGGTCCAGCGCGGCCTGTCCCATGGGGGTGTCGGCATCGACCGCCTCGGCGGCCTGCTGTGATAGGCCAAGGTCCTTTAGCATCAGTTCCGAGGCGAAGCCGGGTTTGTAGTCGTTGTCGGCCGGACTTTCAGGGCCGACACCTGGGGCGGGGCAATAGGCGTTCATGGTCCAGCTATAGCCGGACGAGGTTGACACAACGTCGAACATTTTCTGTCGGTCGAGGCCGAGCTTGTCGGCCAGGGCGAAGGCTTCGCAGGTGGCGATCATGGTGACGCCGAGGATCATGTTGTTGCAGATCTTGGCCGCCTGACCGTTGCCTGAAGGACCGCAGTGAACGGCCTTTTGACCCATGATCTCGAAGAGGGGCGCGGCCTTGGCAAAGGCCTCGTCCGAGCCACCGGCCATAAAGGTCAGCGTGCCTGCTGCCGCGCCGCCAATGCCGCCTGAAACCGGGGCGTCAACGGGCAGGAGGCCTGCGGCGGTGGCGTCGGCGGCGACCGCGCGGGCGCTTTCGACATCGACGGTCGAGCAGTCTACGAAACCGGCACCGGCGCTCATGGCCGGGATGATCTCGGCGGCGACGGCCTTCAGTATCGCGCCATTGGGCAGCATGGTGATGACCACGTCGGCGCCGGTTGCGGCCTCGGCGGCCGAGGCGGCCTTGGTCACACCATCGGGGCAGGGGGCGGCCAGGTCAAAGCCCGTCACCTCGTGGCCCGCTGCCACCAGATTGGCCGCCATCGGCGCGCCCATATTGCCCAACCCAACAAATCCGATCTTCATTTCACAGTCTCCTTAAATTCTTGTCCGGCATCTTCAAAAGGCCGCAGCATATGGGCGACCTCTGCCGCGCTCACGTCCGACAAGGTGCTGTGTTTCCACTTGGGTGAACGGTCCTTGTCAATGATCTGAGCACGGATGCCTTCAGTGAAATCGCCTTCCAGAAGGCACCGCGACGCGGCGCGAAGCTCCAGGGCAATGGCCTGCCGCAGCCCGGGCAAGTCGCGCACGCGGCGAATAAGTTCCAGGGTGGTGCACATCGACAGGGGCGAGTTTCTCGAAAACGCCTTGCCCGCAGCCTCGGCAAATGCGCCGTCCGCGGCCGTCAAAGAGTCCGCGATCGCAGAAACCGAGCCAGAGGCAAATACCCGATCGATGAAATCTCGGTTCCGGGTCAGGTCACCGCCAGTAGGGGCCTTTTCTGCCTTGGCAATGCTTGCAACATCACCGTTGGCAATCAAATCCGACTTGGCCTGTTCCCAGTCTTCTTCTGGCAAGAAATGATCCGCGAACCCGGCAAAAATGGCGTCTGCCGCATTCATCCGGGCGCCGGTCACGCCCAGGTATTCACCGACGGCACCTGGCGCGCGGGACAGGATGAAACTGCCGCCGACGTCCGGGATCAGACCGATGGCGCATTCGGGCATGGCAACCTGGGTCGTGTTGCCCACAATTCTGTGGCTCGCATGACCCGCCAAGCCGACACCGCCGCCCATGACAAAGCCGTGCATGAAGGCGACCACGGGTTTGCCATAAGAGGCGATACGGTCATTCAACTCGTACTCGTGCCGCCAGAAAGCGACCGTTTCCGCCCCTTTGTTGTCCTTGGCGTCATGGTAAATGCGCGCCAGGTCACCACCCGCACAAAAAGCACGGTCGCCGGTGGCATCCATGATGACCAAAGCCACGTCCGGATCTCGGGCCCAGTCGCCCAAGGCGGCGAAGATATCCAGCGACATTTCGTACGACAGCGCGTTCAGGGCCTGCGGGCGCGTTAGCGTAATCCGACCGGCGTGCCCTTCTTTGCGAATATGCAGATCACTCATGCGCCACGCTCGGCCAAAAGGCTGCGTGAAATGATCAGACGCATAATTTCGTTGGTCCCTTCCAGGATTTGGTGCACCCGCAGATCGCGCACGATCTTTTCAATGCCATAGTCCGCCAGGTAGCCATAGCCGCCGTGAAGTTGCAGACAATCGTTGGCGACCGCAAAGGCGGCGTCGGTCACGAACAGCTTGGCCATGGCACAATGCTTGGTGGCATCGGGTGTCTTGGTGTCCAGCTTCCAAGCCGCCTGACGCAGGAACGCTCGCGCGGCTTGCAGTTTGACTTCGTTTTCGGCCAGTCGGAATTGCAGCGCCTGGAACTGATCAAGTGTTTGCCCGAAAGCTTTGCGTTCGCCCATGTAGGTCAGCGTTTGATCCAGCGCTGCTTGTGCGCCGCCCAAGGCGGACGCCGCGATGTTCAACCGCCCGCCGTCAAGCCCGGCCATGGCATAGACAAACCCACGTCCTTCCTCGCCAATAAGGTTTTCGCTGGCCACCTTGCACGAGTCGAACTGAACTTGGGCCGTGGGCTGCGACCGCCAGCCCATTTTCTCTTCCAATCCGCCAAAGCTCAGACCCTCTGAGCCGTCTTCGACAATCACCGCCGAAATCCCTTTGGGCCCGTCATCGCCAGTACGAACCATGGCGATGTAGGCGTCCGAATAACCACCACCCGAAATAAAAGCCTTGGTGCCGGTCAGATCGTAACCGTCATTGGTGCGCAGGGCGCGCGTGCGCAAAGCCGCAGCGTCTGAACCCGAGCCGGGTTCGGTCAGGCAATAGCTGAAAACTTTTTCCATCGAACACATGGCCGGCAACCATTTAGCCTTCATCTCGTCGCCGCCAAACTTGTCGATCATCCCGCCGCACATGTTGTGGATCGACAAGAAAGACCCGACCGACGGGCAGGCCATGGCGAGCGCTTCGAACACCAGCGTGGCATCCAGCCGGTTCAGCCCTGATCCGCCGTGGTCTTCGGACACATAGATTCCGCCGAGGCCGAGTTCGGCAACCTTGGGCCACAAATCCTTGGGGATCGTTCCGGCTTTTTCCCAGTCGCGCGCATGCGGCGCGATGTGGTCCTGGCCAAAGGCGTGCGCCATGTCGAAGATGGCGGTTTGTTCTTGGGAAAGCGCAAAATCCATGGTCTGTCTCGCTGTGGTTCACATTCTGGGAAGAACGTCTGCTTGCGCCTGTGTCTCCTCCCGGCTCTGTTGAACACACGGGGCGCGGGAAAGGTCAAGCTGGTTGCGCAAACACCGTCAGGCCGGGGCCCAGGAAAAAACGTCGCTTGAGGTGTCCAGCGGTGTGAAAGCTGTCTCGAACTGCGGAAATACGCGGGCGCAAATAGCATCCGCGCTCCAGCCGTCAGCGGTGTGGGACATCCGCAGGGGGCGGTGTTGGCTGAACAGGTACAGTTCATCGGCACGAGCGCCGAAGATTTGACCGGTAACCTTGGTCGCTTTGTCCGAGCAGAGCGCAGCACATAAGGGGGCAATCTTTTCCGGTCCCAAGGCGCGCAAGCGGTTCACGCGTTCTTCTTGTTCGGGCGAATTGACAGGGATCGAGTCGATCATGCGTGTGCCGGCGAAAGGGGCGATGCAATTTGATCGAACGCCGAACCGGGCCATGTCTAGCGCGATGCTTTTCGACAGCCCGGCGATCCCGAGTTTGGCTGCCGAATAGTTCGCCTGCCCAAGGTTTCCGATCAGCCCGCTTGTCGATGTCATGTGCACGTAGGCGCCCGAGCCTTGCGCGCGGAAATGCGGCGCGGCAGCGCGGGCGACGTTGAAACTGCCTTTGAGGTGAACGTCGATGACGGCATCAAAATCGTCTTCTGTCATCTTGTGGAACAACACGTCGCGCAGAATGCCGGCATTATTGACCACGGCGTCAATCCGTCCAAAACTATCCAGCGCGGTCTGCACCATGGCATGCGCTCCATCCCAACTGGCGACCGAGTGACCGTCGGTGACCGCGCGACCGCCAAAGCCCGCAATCTCGGCGGCGGTATCTGCGGCAGGAGACATGTCACCGCCGTCAGTGCCGCTGAGAGAGGCTCCAAGATCGTTTATCACCACAGCCGCGCCCTGGCGCGCCATCTCGATTGCAATGGCGCGTCCAACGCCCCTGCCTGCACCTGTCACAACCACGACCTTGTCGTCCATCAGTGTCATGTCAGTCTCCTGCAGTTGGCGTCGGCGTCGTGATGTCCAGCATCAACCTGGCGCGTTTGAGGTGGGGAATGTCGTACATTTTTCCGTCAATCCCTATGGTGCCGAGGCCGGAGTCGGCATCAAAGGCTTCTACGATGCGCCGGGCCAATGCCAGGTCTGCGTCGCTTGGGGTATAGGCCGTGTTGATCGGATCTATTTGCGCCGGGTGGATCGCCATCTGGCCGACGAACCCATCGCGCCGTGCAGCGCGGGCCGCCTCGGATAGGCCTTCGGTATTGCGGAAATCGGCGTAGATCGTGTCGACGGCGGGGATACCGGCGTTCGCGGCGGCAAAAAGGCAAAGACTGCGTGCCATCTGATAAGGCGAGGTCCAGTCACCGTTCTGGTCGCGGTTGTCAGTGGCTCCGACCACGGCGCTCAGATCCTCGGCCCCCCAGGTCAGGGCCGCCAACCGGGGGTGGGCAGGGGCATAGGACGCAAGGTTGAACATGGCACCGGCCGTCTCGGTCGCCACGACGATGATCTTGATGTGCCCCGGGATGATGCCGGCGGCCTGTTCCAAAGGGGCGATCATTTGCGCCAAGGCGTCCACATCCGCGCCGCCTTCGGCTTTTGGCAGCATGATGCCGTCAAGGCCGGGGCGCACGGCGGCGGCCAGGTCAGCCTCAACCATGCCACTGTCCAACGGGTTCACACGAACCCAGAGGTCCCAAGGACGGTCTTCGGCCGTGATGCGATGTGCCAATTCCGTCCGGGCCGCGTCCTTTCCCGCCAGAGCGACGCTGTCCTCAAGGTCCAGGATCAGCCCGGTCGCGCCCGAATTCTGGGCCTTGGCAAATTTGCGGTCACTATCGGCTGGCACAAAAAGCAGCGATGTCAGTCGCATGGGCGAACACTCCCTAAGCAGAAAAGCTGTACAATGTTAAATCTCATTCCGTACCGCTCCGCCAGAGACCGGCTCTCTCTGTTTTTTGTGCGCTTTGCCTAAATATTGTACAGTTGCCCCTTGTAGGTTTCTCTGCAATGCAGAATAGCCTTTAATCTTTCGCAGAAATCACGCCAGTCAGGCCACATGTCGGATCGCCTATCTATTATAGTTGTCGAACAGGACCGCGAACGCGCCCTGATGATCGTTGATAGCCTCATGGAGGCCGGAGACTATGACATCCAGGTGATCGCCGAGGTGTCCAGCCTGTCGCGGCGGATTTCCGAAAAGAACCCGGATATCGTTCTGGTCGACATCACCAGCCCGTCGCGTGACATGATCGAAGAATTGACCTTGGCGACCGCGCCGATGGAACGCCCGGTTGCGATGTTCGTGGATCAAAGCGACGACAGCCTTGCAAAGTCGGCGATCGAAGCGGGCGTTTCGGCCTATGTGGTCGATGATTTGCGCCCCGAAAGGATGCGGCCGGTGATGACGGCGGCCATCGCACGATTCAACATGTTTCGGCGGATGCGCGATGAACTGGCCGAAACGAAGCGCGCCCTGGAAGAACGCAAGGTCATCGACCGGGCAAAGGGGCTGTTGATGAAGGCGCGCGGCATGTCGGAAGACGAGGCCTATGGATTGTTGCGCAAAACCGCAATGGATCAGGGACGCAAGATTTCCGAGGTCGCGCAAGCATTGGTCACCGCTGCGGACCTGCTGTCATGAGCGCTGAACGCATAACCGCTGCATTCATGCCTTTGGTCGACGCAGCGCCGTTGATTGTCGCTCGAGAAATGGGTTTTGCCGGCGAGGAAGGCATCGAACTGGATCTCGTTCGGGCGCCATCCTGGTCGCTGGTACGTGACATGCTGGCCTTTGGCCATGTCGAGGCGGCGCAGATGCTCTCGGCGGTTCCGGTTGCCATGGCTTTGGGGCTTGGCGGCGTGCCCGCAATCCGCTCTGCGCCATTGTCGGTGCCCATGGTCTTGTCGATGAACGGGAATGTTATCGGCGTCAGCCGAGCGCTTGAGGCACGACTGCGCAAAGTCGGGCACGATTTTGGCTTTAACGATCCCGAACAGGCAGGCAAGGCTTTGGCGTCGATCGCTGGAACCAAACCTCTTCGCATCGGCGTTCCGTTTCCTTTCTCGATGCACGCCGAGTTGCTGTATTACTGGCTGACCGCGTCCGGTCTGCCTGCCCCTCAGAACATCGATATTCGCACCGTACCGCCGCCATTGATGGCTGAAGCGCTGGCCGCTGATGACATTGACGCTTTTTGCGTCGGCGAGCCCTGGGGGTCGATGGCTGTCGAGGCCGGCAACGGGGCCTTGTTGATCCCCGGCAGCGCTATTTGGTCTGCCGCCCCCGAGAAAGTTCTGGCCGTTCGGGATGATTGGGCTGAGGATCAGTCAGCACTTTTAAACCGTCTTATGCGCGCGATTTGGCGGGCTTGTCGTTGGCTAGGTGAAAGCGGGTCTCACACGACTGCGGCAGAGCTTTTGGCGCGTCCGGAATACCTGAACCTGTCCCCCGAGATCCTTGACCGTTCCCTGACCGGACGGATGGTTGTCTCGCCCGAAGGCGAAAGCAGGGATTGCCCCGACTTGGTCGACTTCCATTCCGGCGCGGCCAATTTCCCTTGGAAAAGCCAGGCGGCCTGGATCGCGGATCGGATGGCGACGCGGCTGGGCCTGGATCGCGACGAAGCAATCGCTGCGGCAAAGCGGGTGTTTCGCACAGATTTCTATCGAACGAATCTGCGCGATGTCGGCGCGCCGCTTCCGGGGGCATCCGAGAAGGTGGAAGGCGGAAATTCGGGCGAAACCTCGGCTGCGACCGAGTCGGGTCGCCTGGTCCTTGCGCGCAATCGCTTCTTTGATGGTCGCGTTTTCGACCCCTCCAAGTAATTCTGCCACTTTTTTAGGCACTTCATGCTGCGTCGCGGAAAACCTGCTGTAGTTTCCTTGAACGCAGTCATTCTTCCGTGCTGATTGAAGCGCGAGGGCAACGGGGTTCTCAACAAACGTCACCCACGACAGGGCGATCCGAGCGAAGCCGTTCAACTGTGCCGCGACAGCGGTCGGTTTGACGGCTTTTTATGTTTGTCCCCGTTCATAGCGGGGCCCCAAAATAGGGAAACTTCATCTGATGAAGAAATTACTCGCTGGTGCTGCACTCATTACGATGGCTGCTACATCTATTTCTGCTGAAACGCTTGAACTTGAAAAAGACGAGCTGACCTTCGGGTTTATCAAACTCACTGACATGGCTCCGCTGGCTGTCGCCTATGAGCAAGGTTACTTCCTGGACGAAGGCCTGTTCGTGACGCTGGAGGCACAAGCCAACTGGAAAGTTCTTTTGGATGGTGTGATCGGCGGCCAATTGGATGGCGCACACATGCTGGCCGGTCAACCGCTGGCAGCGACAATTGGTTTCGGAACCGAAGCACATATCATCACGCCGTTCTCGATGGACCTGAATGGCAACGGTATCACCGTGTCCAACGAGGTTTGGGCAGAAATGAAGCCGAACATTCCGACGAATGCTGACGGTCTGCCGCAGCACCCGATCAGCGCCGAAGCGCTGGCACCGGTCGTCGAGCGCTATAAGGACGAAGGCAAACCCTTCAACATGGGCATGGTCTTCCCGGTTTCGACCCACAACTATGAACTGCGTTACTGGCTGGCGGCCGGTGGTTTGCACCCGGGTTTTTACAGCCCCGAAAACATCAGCGGCCAGATCGGTGCCGATGTTCTGTTGTCCGTGACACCTCCGCCGCAGATGCCCGCGACGCTGGAAGCCGGCACCATCTATGGTTACTGCGTGGGAGAACCCTGGAACCAGCAGGCGGTGTTCAAAGGCATCGGCGTTCCGGTCATCACCGACTATGAGCTGTGGAAGAACAACCCTGAAAAGGTCTTCGGAATCACGGCAGAATTTGCCGAGCAGTATCCGAACACGACCCTGGCCGTGACCAAGGCTTTGATCCGTGCTGCGATCTGGCTGGACGAAAATGACAACGCCAACCGCATGGAGGCCGTGCAGATCCTGTCGCAGCCCGAATACGTTGGTGCCGACGCCGAGGTGATCGCGAACTCGATGACCGGTACGTTCGAGTACGAAAAGGGTGACGTGCGCGAAGTTCCCGACTTCAACGTCTTCTTCCGCTACAACGCAACCTATCCCTTCTATTCGGATGCTATCTGGTACCTGACCCAGATGCGCCGCTGGGGTCAGATCGCCGAGCCGAAGACGGACGTATGGTACAAGGAAACGGCCGAAAAGGTTTATCGTCCTGACATCTATATGGCCGCTGCAAAGCACTTGGTTGACGAAGGTCTTGCCAACGAAGCCGACTTCCCCTGGGACAGCGATGGCTACAAGGTCGCAACCCCGGCCGAAGATATCATCGACGGAATTCCATACGATGGAACGTCACCGAACGCCTATCTTGAAAGCCTGCCGATCGGCCTGAAGGGCGAACAGATCGTCGTTGGAAACGAAGTGCAGGGTTAACCCTCTGCCGGACCCGGTCCGCTTCTTCCGCATCCACGCGGACCGGGTCACCCCAATCAAGTCACTAAACGCCTGACAAGGCCCCTCATTCAGGTTCCCGGAGAACACTCATGACCGCCGTCGACCACGACACAATCGCAGCTGAAGACAAAGAGGCGCGCAGAGCCCGGCTGTTCACCCGTATCAACGCCGCCGACAGATGGTTGAACGTTCTTGGCCTGGCTTGGATTACGCCGGTCCTGCGCGCCGCTGCCGGCGACAACCCAAAGGCACAAGGCAAGGAAATCTGGCGTCTGCTTGGCGTGCCGCTCTTGGCAATATTCTTGTTCCTGATCGCCTGGGGCACTCTGGCTCCGAAAGTGCAGACATCGCTTGGCGCCGTTCCCGGCCCGGCGCAGGTCTGGACCGAAGCCGTCAATCTACATGAAGATGCCCAAGCCAAGGCCGCGAAACGCGAAAAATTCGAAGCCATGGTCGAAAAGCGGAACCAGAAGCTGATCGAAGCCGGCAAGGCTGATCAGGTCAAGACGGTCGCTTATACTGGTGCGCCATCTTACTATGAACAAATCTGGACCTCGATCAAAACCGTATTCTTCGGCTTTCTGATCGCCACAGTTGTGGCCGTTCCCCTCGGGATCGCGGCGGGTCTGTCGCCCTATGCTAATGCCGCGATCAACCCGCTGGTCCAAATCTTCAAGCCTGTGTCTCCACTGGCCTGGCTTCCGATCGTGACGATGATCGTCTCGGCTGTTTACGCGTCAAACGACGGGTTCTTTGCCAAGTCCTTCCTGATCTCGGCCATCACCGTGACGCTCTGTTCGCTCTGGCCGACGCTGATCAATACCGCGCTTGGCGTGGCCTCGATCGACAAGGACCTCGTCAACGTTTCGAAGGTGTTGAAGATGAACACCTATACGAAGATCATAAAGCTGGTTCTGCCATCGGCGCTGCCGTTGATCTTTACCGGACTGCGCCTGTCGCTGGGTGTTGGCTGGATGGTTCTGATCGCGGCCGAGATGCTGGCCCAGAACCCCGGTCTTGGCAAATTCGTCTGGGATGAGTTCCAAAACGGATCGTCACAGTCGCTGGCCAAGATCATGGTTGCCGTTTTCACAATCGGCATCATCGGCTTCCTGCTGGACCGCGTGATGTACGCTCTGCAATCGCTCTTCACCTTCACAAATCACCGGTAAACGTCATGGCAATCCTAAGCTTAAAGAACGTGTCCAAGTCCTTCGGTGAAGGCACTGCGCGCACCGATGTGTTGAAGAATATCAACCTGGATGTCGAAGAGGGCGAGTTCCTCGTTCTCCTCGGCTTCTCGGGAACGGGAAAGACCACTTTGATCAACCTGATGGCGGGGATTGATACCCCCACGAACGGGTCGGTGACATTCAAAGGCGAGCCGGTAACCGGACCGGGACCCGAACGCGGGGTCATTTTCCAAAGCTATTCGTTGATGCCATGGCTGACGGTGGACGGGAACGTCCGACTTGCGGTGGATACTGTCTTCACCGGCTTGCACGCGGCCGAGAAGGTAGCGAAGGTCGACAAATACGTCGACATGGTTGGTTTGTCCCACGCCAAAAGTCGACGACCAGCCGAGCTTTCGGGGGGGATGCGCCAACGCGTGAATGTTGCCCGGGCCCTGGCCATGAGCCCGGAGGTCCTGTTGCTGGATGAGCCATTGTCAGCGCTTGATGCGTTGACGCGGGCAAACCTGGCCGACGAGATCGAGCATATCTGGCAGTCGGACAAGAAAACATGCGTTCTGATTACCAATGACGTCGACGAAGCCATTGTTCTGGCCGACCGGATCATAGCGCTTAACCCCGATGGCACCTTGGGGCAGGAATTCCACGTCGACATCGAACGTCCCCGTGATCGCACCGAGATGAACAACCACGAAGGGTTCAAGACGTTGCGCGCCGAGGTCACCAAGTACCTGATGGATGTGGGCATCGAAGGGCGCATCGAAGGAACGCGGATCCTTCCGGATGTGACCCCTGTGCATGGTGTGCCCGCTGCGGTGGCAAAGGCCCAGGAAGGACTGATTGAAAATCGCTTTCTTGATTTCAGCCAGTTGCACAAAATTTACCCCACACCGAAAGGTCCGTTGACCGTGGTCGAGGATTTCGACCTCAAGATCGACCGGGGTGAATTCATTTCGCTGATTGGCCACTCGGGCTGCGGTAAATCCACTGTGCTGACCATGGCTGCCGGTCTGAATGAAATTTCCAAGGGGGCCATCAAGCTGGACGGTCGCCACGTTGAGGGCGCCGACCCGGAACGCGCAGTGGTTTTTCAGTCGCCATCCCTGTTCCCCTGGCTGACCGCAAAAGAGAACGTTTCCGTTGGTGTCGATCGGGTCTATCCCAAGGCCAGCCAGGCTGAACGCCAGGATGTTGTCGAATACTATCTGGAACGCGTGGGTCTGGCCGACTCGATGGATAAGGCCGCATCGGATTTGTCGAACGGCATGAAACAGCGCGTCGGCATTGCGCGGGCGTTTGCACTGTCACCAAAACTGCTGCTTCTGGATGAACCCTTCGGGATGCTCGACAGTCTCACACGCTGGGAACTGCAAGAGGTTCTGATGGAGGTCTGGTCGCGGACCAAGGTGACCGCAATCTGTGTGACGCACGATGTGGACGAGGCGATCTTGTTGGCTGACCGCGTGGTGATGATGACCAACGGCCCACAGGCAACCATCGGGAAAATCACCAAGGTCGATCTGCCGCGACCGCGGACCCGAAAGGCCCTGTTGGAACATCCGGATTACTATGCCTACCGCCAGGAGGTCTTGGATTTTCTTGAGGAATATGAACACGGGGCCAAGCCGAAATCCAAGCCGGCCAAAGCAATCGCAGCAGAGTAAAAGCCATGGAAAACACCGACATCGAACTTGTTCAAAGCAGCTTTGCAAAGGTTGTTCCCATCGCAGAGACCGCCGCCAGCCTGTTTTACCAAGACCTTTTCGAAACAGCTCCGGAAGTGAAGCCCTATTTCGCCAACGCGGATATGGCCGATCAGGGCAAGAAGCTGATGACAACCCTTGGGGTCGTTGTGCGTGGTTTGGGCAATCTCGACATGGTATTGCCCGCGGCCCGGCAATTGGCCGAGCGTCACGTCGATTATGGCGTCAAGGCCGAAGACTATCCCAAGGTTGGAAGCGCCCTGATCCGCACTTTGGAAAAAGGATTGGGCAATGACTTTACCCCCGATGTGCGCGCAGCATGGCTGTCGGCCTATACCGCCCTGTCCGAGGTCATGATCGACGCGGCTTATGGCAGCCGGGAGGCCTCGGCATGACGCGAAACCTCGTCATAATTGGCGCAGGTATGGCCGCAGGTCGACTGGTTGAGGAACTGGCGCAAAGCGATTGGAATATCACCCTTTTCAATGCCGAGCCGCGCGGGACTTACAACCGCATCATGCTGTCACCGGTCTTGTCGGGTGAAAAGACCTATGAGGAAATTGTCACCCATGATGACGATTGGTATCTCGAACATGGCGTGACCTGCCGGTTCGGTGAACATGTCGTCGGGATCGACCGGGCGGCAAAGGTTGTGACCGGCCAGAACGGCCCGGTTTCTTACGACAAGTTGGTCATTGCGACGGGATCGGCGCCGTTCATCATCCCGGTTCAGGGCCATGACCTGCAAGGTGTCGTGACCTATCGCGATTTGGACGACACCAACGCGATGATCGAGGCGGCGAAATCCGGTGGCAAGGCCGTGGTGATCGGCGGCGGTCTTCTGGGCCTCGAAGCCGCGGCGGGATTGCAACTGCGCGGCATGGACGTGACGGTCTTGCATCTCACGGATCACCTCATGGAGCGACAGTTGGACGAGGTGGCCGGAGGGCTATTGAAGGACGATATCGAGGCGCGCGGCGTCAAGGTCATGACCGGAGCGTCCACGGCGGCAATTCTGGGCGAGGATCGTGTTGAAGGCGTCCTTTTGGAAGACAACACCGGCCTGGAGGCGGACCTGGTCGTCATGGCCGTGGGGATCCGACCCGAAACACGCCTGGCCACGGATGCGGGCCTGGACGTGGCGCGCGGCATTGAGGTGAACGCCGGGATGGTGACTTCGGATCCCGATGTTCTGGCGATTGGCGAGTGCACCGAATTTGACGGCCAACTTTTCGGACTGGTTGCGCCTTTGTACGACCAAGCCCAGGTGGCCGCGCAGACGCTTTTGGGCAATCCGGCCGCATTCGAGCCGCGCGAACTTTCGACAAAGCTGAAGGTGACCGGATGCGAGCTGTTTTCGGCCGGGGACTTTGCCAAGGCGGATGACCGCGAGGACATCGTCTATCGTGATCCGATCAACCGGATTTACAAACGCCTGGTGCTGAAAAACAACCAGTTGATAGGAGCGGTTCTTTACGGAGACACGGTCGATGGTGCCTGGTTTCACAAGCTGATCCAGGATGGCGCCGACCTGTCCTTGATGCGTGACTGGCTGATATTCGGTCCCGCCTTTGACGGGGGTCCCCCCCTGGACCCTATGGGGGCCGTTGCAGCCTTACGGGCTGACGCAGATATCTGCGGCTGCAACGGCAAAGACTTCAGCCAAGACTTTCTCAACAGAAAGGCCGCCTGATGGATGGCGCCGGGCTTCCCAAGACGAAATCAACCTGTCCCTACTGCGGCGTCGGCTGCGGTGTGATCCTGACACCGGATGGCGGTGGTGGCATGACCGTCGAGGGCGATCCCGACCACCCGGCGAACAAGGGACGGCTGTGTTCCAAAGGTTTGGCTTTGGGTGAGACGGTGTCGTTGGAAGGAAGGCTTCTCGCGCCTCAGGTGAACGGAGCCGAGACCGATTGGGACGGCGCCTTGGAACTTGTCGCAGACCGGTTCACGGAAACCATCGCACAGCACGGGCCCGACAGCGTTGCTTTTTATGTGTCGGGCCAGTTGCTGACCGAAGATTACTATGTTGCCAACAAACTGATGAAGGGCTTCATCGGTTCGGGCAATATCGATACGAACTCGCGGCTCTGCATGGCGTCGACGGTCGCCGGGCACAAACGCGCATTCGGAACCGATACGGTGCCGGGAACCTACGAGGATCTGGAAGAGGCCGACCTGGTTGTGCTGGTCGGATCGAACCTCGCCTGGTGCCATCCCGTCTTGTACCAACGTCTGGCGGCAGCCCGCAAAGAACACGGCACCAAGGTGGTCGTGGTCGACCCGCGTCGCACATCGACTTGCGACATCGCTGATCTGCATCTGAAGTTGAAAATCGGAACGGACGTCGCGCTGTTCAACGGCTTGCTCTGCCACCTGTTTGAGGTTGGCGCACTGGACAAGGAATATTTGGCCCACACCGAAGGTTTCGATGCGGCAATTGCCTCGGCCTCCAGCGATGACGATGGTGAAACCGGGCTGTCCGACCAGCAACTGTCGGCCTTTTACCGTATGTTCGCCGGAACCGAGAAAGTGGTCACCATCTTCAGCCAGGGCGTGAACCAGTCGTCCAGCGGTACGGACAAGGTCAATTCGATTTTGAACTGCCATTTGGCAACCGGTCGCATCGGGCGGCCGGGCATGGGGCCGTTCAGCGTGACCGGGCAACCCAATGCCATGGGCGGGCGGGAAACCGGTGGTCTGGCCAACATGCTGGCCGCGCATCTGGATATCGAGAACGTCGAACATCGCGCGGCTGTCTCCGAGTTCTGGTCGGCTCCTTCGATCACGGAAACGGCCGGACTGAAGGCCGTGGACATGTTCCGCGCCGTGGGCGAGGGCAAGATCAAGGCGCTGTGGATCGCTTGCACCAACCCGGCAGTGTCGATGCCCGATGCGGGCGACGTCGCCAGTGCGATCAAGAGCTGTGACTTTGTCGTTGTCAGCGATATGTTTGCCGATACGGACACGGCGCGCCTGGCGGATGTCGTGCTGCCTGCACTGGGTTGGGGCGAAAAGGACGGCACGGTCACCAATTCGGATCGCACGATCAGTCGTCAACGCGCGGTGTTGTCCGCGCCGGGCCAAGCGCGTGCGGATTGGGATATCTTTTCCGAAGTTGGGCGCCGGATGGGATGGCGCGACGCCTTCGATTACCAAAGTGCGGCCGAGATTTTCCGCGAACATGCGGCCTTGTCCGGTATCACGGGCGACTTCGGGCGCGATTTCGATATCTCGGGCTTGTCCGACATCTCGGACAGTGAGTTCAACGCTTTATCGCCCACACGTTGGCCGATAACGGCTGAACGGACGGGGGGACGCTTTTTCGACGATGGCAAGTTTTACACCGACAACGGTCGCGCGCGGTTTCTTCCGGTTCGTTTCACCAAGCCTGCAGCGCGGCGCGCGCCCAAGTATCCTTACCGATTGAATACCGGGCGGGTCCGCGATCAATGGCATACCATGACCCGATCGGCCCGCGCCCTGCGGCTGTCGCGTCACCTTGCAGAACCTTTCCTGCAAATTCATCCCGCGGACGCCGAGGACCTGGGATTGCAACCTGCCGATATTGCGCGGGTCTACAGCCCCTTGGGCGAAACGCTTTTGCGGGTGCTGGTGTCGGAGGATGCTGCAATCGGTGCGCCCTTTGCGCCGATCCACTGGACCGGGGAAACGGCTCCGGCGGCGCGTATCAGCGAAGTCGTTGCTGGGGCCACCGATCCCTTTTCCGGCCAACCCGAGAGCAAAGCCTCGGTCGTCGCGATCGAGAAATATATTCCCGCCTGGACCGCCTTTGCGATCTCGACCGAGGCCTTCCGTCCCACGACCCGGTATTGGGCGCAGGTGCGCACCGACCACGGCTGGCGCGCTGAGTTGGCTTCGGACATCACGCCAGACGATTGGTCCGCCTATGCCCGCGCATTGTTTGACATCGACGGAGAGCCGGAATTTGTCGTGGATGGATCAGGGCTGGTGCGCATGGCGTTCTATGCGGATGGTTGCCTGAAAGCGGCCTTGTTCGCGGCGCCGGATTCCGTCGCCGTGGCCCGTGATTTCGCGGCGTCGGCGCTTGGTCAGCCGATCACGGGGCTGTTGGCGGCACGTCCCGGTGCGGATCGCCCGGATCCTGGCCCGACCGTTTGTTCCTGCCTGAACGTGGGGCGCAATCAAATCCTTGCCGCGATCGAATCCGGCGTTGACCTGGAGCAGGTGTGCTCCAAGACCGGGGCAGGGACCAATTGCGGATCGTGCCGACCCGAGATCGCCGACCTGATCGCCAAAACCCAGCTGCGCACAGCGGCAGAGTAGGAGAGACCCATTGCAATCCTTTCCCATGTTTCTGCGCACCACCGGCCGCCAAGTCGTGATCGTAGGCGGCGGCGAACAGGCGGCACAAAAGGCCCGTTTGATCCTGAAAACTGACGCCAAAATCACCCTGGTCGCCCCCGAGCTGGACGCAGAACTGAAGGGACTGGTCGCATCAGGACGGGCCAGCCTGCACACCGGAGCCATCGAGCCTGAAACATTCGCCGCAAGTGCGCTGACCTTTATCGGGACCGGATGCCCGGCGATTGACGCCGCGCTGCACGATCTGGCCAAAAAAGGCGGGGCGACGGTCAATGTCGTGGATCAACCCGACCTTTGCGATGCGGTGACACCATCCATCGTGGACCGCGACCCGGTTGTCGTGGCGATCGGTACCGAAGGCACCGCCCCGGTGCTTGGACGGGCCATCAAGACCCAAATCGAAACCATGCTGCCGCCCCGGATCGGGGCGTGGGCCGCGCTTGCTGGACGTCTTCGCGGCGCGGTCGCCCAGGCGATCCCGCGCAATGCGCGGCGCGCCTTTTGGGCCTGGGCGTTCAATGGTGCGCCGGCGCTGATGCACAATCGCGGGGCCGAGGCCCATGCTGCCGGCATGTTGAAAGACGCTATCGAGGCTCGTCGTGTTCCCTCGGACACGGGGCAGGGGATGATCTCGCTGGTTGGAGCGGGGCCTGGTGCGCGCGATCTTCTGACGATGCGTGCCGTCGAGCGGCTGCAAGAAGCCGACGTGATCTTTTATGACCGCCTGGTCGATCCCGAGGTTCTGGAACTTGCGCGACGCGATGCAGAACGGGTCTTCGTCGGTAAGGAAGTCGGCGCCTGCGCCTGGCCACAGGAGAAAATATGCGCCCTGATCGTAGCCGAGGCGCGCAAGGGCAAACGCGTGGTTCGATTGAAGTCGGGCGATCCTTCGGTCTTCGGGCGTGCCATGGAGGAAATCCAGGCTGCCGAAGGCGCGGATGTCCCGGTCGAAATTGTGCCCGGCATCACGGCAGCGTCGGCGGCGGCAAGCGCGCTTGGTTCGGGCCTGAGCGAACGGGGTGAAACCGATACTATCGTGATGGTCACAGGCGCGTGCCGCCCTGGCGACGCCGCGCCGGATTGGGGCCAGCATGTGCGGCCCGGTGTGACCCTGGCAATCTATATGGGGGTTCGGGCCGCCGAACAGATCACCGCCGGGCTTTTGGCGGCGGGGGCTGGGGCACAGACGATCGTCGAAGTCGCCGTCGAGGTATCAAAGCCTCAACAACGTCTGTTGCAAACATCGCTGAACGATTTGCCCGCCTTTCTTGACCGTGAAAACGTGACAGGGGCCGCCATGCTGATCGTGCGCCTGCCTAAATCCGCCGCTGCTGAAATGTCGTGTGCCCCGGTCCGGCGACATCCATTGTCATCCGCCCGGGCCGTTTGAACCCGCCGCGTGGCAATGATCGGGGTGGCTTTCCAGGACAAGGCCGCTTGAATTTATCCGGATAAATGGGTCTTCTGCCCGGACGAGGATTAAAAACCGGAAGACCGATGCAGCAGGCTGCCGAAACTGGCGGGAAAAAATCACGACGCTCGCGCCCGGTGCGCGTGGCCGAAGCGATCAAGGAATGGGTCGTTGAGCAGGGGTTGCAGCCCGGCGATCGCTTGCCGCGCGAAACCGAGCTTATGGAACGGTTTGGTATGGCCAAGGGCACCATTCGCGAAGCGATGCGTTTGTTGCAGGCCCAAGGACTGGTGGAAACCAAAACCGGGCCGGGAGGAGGCAGTTTCGTCGGTGAAGTATCCGCCGAACGTGCGCGGGCGTTGCTGGCGAACTTTTTCTATTTCCGCAACCTGACCATTGGCGACATCTACCAGGTAAGGATTGCGTTGGAGCCGGAATTGGCGGCGACGCTGGCGGGGCATGTTTCGTCCCGGCAACTGGCCGAGCTGCGGGAGATCATGAACGAATACGAAGAGCCCGCCACTTCCGCCGCACAAGAGAGGGAACAACACGTCGCGTCATTGAAGTTTCATGCGCTGTTGGCAGAAATGGGCGGCAATGTGCTGCTAAGGTTTCTGATCGGGTTCATGGCGCAGATTTTGACGGATCTGACCGTGTTTCGTCGGCTTTATACAACCCCGAACGTCGAACTTTGGCGCAGCGGTCGGCAACATCAAATTGATCTTCTTGATGCATTGGAAAATGGGGATGCCGCGCGGGCGCGGAATGTGATGCGATCGCATATGGAAATGGCGCGGGACTTGATGGAGGATCAGGAAGCCGTTGTCATGAAACGGTTTATTGCAGAATAGAGTCAGACTATTTCGACATCGCCGACGAAGGGTATAGCGCTCTCGGGATCCGACACGGTTGGCACCATCTTGGCCCATTCAGCGTAAGGCCCGGTGGTTGCGCTGGTGTACAGGGCGCGTAGATCGGCAAGCGGTGCATCGGATTTGTCGATACGCAGTGTCAGGGGCGCCATATCGCGGGACACGACAAGCAAGGCCGCCGACAAAAGCCCACGCGAATCCCCCCCCGCCGCCGCTGCGGCATCCAGCGCGGCCAACAGGCGGTCTGACATGGCCCCCGTTGCATCGAGATAGCCGTGCAAAGCCGCATCCAGAACCGATGCATTTTTCAGCATGTTGCCGCTGGCAATGACGCCCTCGGCGCTGCGCGCGCTTGCCACCGGAATGCTTTCATTTCCGGTAAAGCTTGCCGTTAACCCTGTTGGGTCGAGCACCGCAAGCTGGCGGTGCATCCGTCCTTCGTCAGAGGCTGTCAGGGCCTCGACGGTCTCGGGCGCGGACGCTCCTGCCTTCATCATGGACAGCGACTCGGTGCCCCATAATGTACTGGGAAGCGAGCCTTGAGAGGCCGACATCCCCGATTCGGCGTCGCCGCGCAGGACCCAACCACCAACGCACAGGCTTCCGGTGGCCGCCGCGCCGCCGTAAGTGCCTGATTTTTCGTCAAAGGCAAGAATCGAGATCGTCATTCTGGTCGCTCCTAGCGCATCGGGCTTGAATTTATCATGAAAATTTGGCCTGATGCAATTTATCATGATAAATAAAAATCCAAAATCAACAGAGAGGACCCCGCCAATGGCACTTTTTAACTGGACCCGCCGCAGCGCACTCGCTGCAGGCACCGCGCTGGCGCTCGCCTTTGGTGGCGTAACCGGCGCATTTGCACAAACCCCGCCCGGAGTCTTGATCGTTGGTCAGATCGCCGAGCCCAAGGCGCTTGACCCGGCGGCGGTGACCGCCGTGAACGATTTCCGCATTCTGATGAACGTCTATGACGGGTTGGTGCGGTACAAGGACGGTACGCTTGAGGTCGAACCTGCGCTGGCCACGAGTTGGGAGATCAGCGACGACGGGACCCAGTACACGTTTTCGCTGCGCGAGGGTGTGACGTTCCACGACGGGTCGGATTTCAACGCCGAAGCGGTGAAGTTCAACTTTGACCGGATGCTGAAAGAGGATCACCCCTATCACAACACCGGTCCGTTCCCCCTGTCGTTCTTTTTCTCTGCCGTGCAGGACGTTGAGGTCGTCGATGCGATGACGGTCAAGTTCACGCTGAATGCGCCCTATGCGCCGTTCCTGTCGAACCTCGCCTATCCGACCGGGCTGATCGTGTCGCCTGCGGCTGTTGAGCAGCATGGCGGCGAGTTTGGCCGTAACCCGTCGGGGACCGGTGCGTTCACCTTTGCCGAGTGGCGGTCGAACGAGGCGGTCGTCGTTGAGGCGAACCCGGACTATTGGGGTGGCGCGCCCGAGTTGCAGGCGGTTGTGTTCCGCCCCATCACGGATGCCAACACGCGGACGGCAGAGATGCTGGCCGGTGGGATCGACCTGATGGTCGAGGTGCCGCCTGTCGCCCTGTCCGAGTTCCAGGGGGACACTTTCACCGTTCATGAGCAGGCCGGGCCGCACGTCTGGTTCCTGATCCTGAACGCCAAGGAAGGCCCGTTCGCAGACAAGCGCGTTCGCCAGGCCGCGAACTATGCGATCAACAAGGAAGCGATCGTGAACGATGTGCTGGAAGGTACTGCCGCCGTGGCCGCAGGGCCGACGCCGCCGGCCTTTGCCTGGGCGTACAACGAGAGCCTGGAGCCCTATCCCTATGATCCTGAAAAGGCCAAGGCGCTGATTGCCGAGGCCGGGGCCGAGGGGGCCGAACTGACGTTCTATGTCACCGAGGGTGGCTCGGGCATGTTGGACCCGGTTGCCATGGGCACCGCGATCCAGGCCGATCTGCAGGCCGTTGGTCTGAGCGTCAAGATCGAGACCTATGAGTGGAACACCTTCCTTGGGAATGTGAACCCCGGTCTTGAGGGCAAGGCGGACATGGCCGAGATGGCCTGGATGACCAACGACCCTGACACGCTGCCTTATCTCGCGCTGCGGACCGAGGCATGGCCGGACAAGGGCGGCTTTAACTCGGGCTACTACTCGAACCCGGCGGTCGACGATTTGCTTGAGAAGGCGCGTGCAGCGACCGATCAGGCGGAGCGTGCCAAGCTGTACCAGGAGATGCAGACCATCGTTCAGGAGGATGCGCCCTGGGTGTTCGTAGCTAACTGGAAGCAGAATGCCGTGACCAGTGACCGGGTCGGTGACTTTGCGCTTCAACCGTCTTTCTTCCTGTTGCTGGATGGCGTGACGAAGAACTAAGGGTGTCGGACCGGCGGGCGCCGGTCCGATCCGCCGGGGGGCTTTGCCCCCCGGACCCCCGAGGATATTTTCACCAAGAAGAAGAGGGGCAGGCGTTTGACCGGGTATATCTTGAAACGGCTGTTGTCGGCGATCCCGGTCCTGTTGGGGATCACGGTGATTGTGTTCCTGATCATGGCCCTGATCCCGGGTGATCCGGCGACGGCCATCCTGGGCAGCTATGCCACCCCGGAAAACGTCGAGAAGCTGAACCGCGACCTTGGTTTGGACAAGTCGTTGGTGCAGCAGTATTTCATCTGGCTTGGCAATATGCTGACCGGCGATTTCGGGCAGAGTTTCGCGCTGAACCGCCCGGTGCTGGACGAGGTTCTGGAGCGGTTCAATGCCACGCTGATCCTGGCGGGAACCGCCTTTGTCTTGTGCTCGGTCCTTGGGATTGCGGCGGGCGTGGTTTCGGCGGCGAACCAGTATGGATGGGCGGACAAGGCGATCACCTTTACGGTCTTGCTGGGCATTTCGATCCCGTCGTTTTTCCTGGGCATGATGATGATCCTGACGTTCTCGGTGAACCTCAGGATGTTTCCGGTCTCGGGCATGTGGCCGATCTATGGGGATCGGGACATCTGGGCCTTGCTGAACCATCTGACCTTGCCGGCGATTGCCCTTGCCGTGGTGGCGACCGGCGTCATTGCGCGGCTGTCGCGGTCGGCGTTGCTGGAAGTCTTGCGGCAGGATTACATCCGCACGGCGCGAGCAAAGGGGGTGCATGAGCGCGGGGTGATCTGGCGGCATGCGTTGAAGGCCGCCATGGTGTCGATCATTCCGGTTCTGGGTATCCAGGCGGGGTTTGTTCTGTCGGGCGCGGTCTATATCGAGATCGTGTTCCAGTGGCCCGGGGTCGGGCGGATGCTGGTCGATGCGATCCTGAAGCGTGACATCCTGTTGGTGCAGGGGGGCGTGGTTTTCGTGGCCGCCTGTTATGTCTTTTTCAATATCGTGGTGGACGTGGCGCAGAGCCTGCTTGATCCGAGGATCAAGACATGAAGGCGTTCTTTGGCCTGATTGCGCGGAACCGCCTGGCCCTGGCCGGGGGGATTGTGCTGGTGCTGGTCGTTCTGCTGGCGCTGATTACCCCGGTTTTGCCCTTGGCGGATCCGGATGTCACGAACACCGCTGAGCGGTTCAAGCGGCCGTTTTCGGAAGGGGCGCTTCTGGGGACGGACCATTTGGGGCGCGATTTGCTGTCTCGGCTGATGTGGGGGACGCGGCTGTCGTTGGCCGTGGGTTTTGCCGCCGCGATCGTGGCGGCGACCATCGGGGCGGCGATCGGGATTGTTGCGGGGTTTTACGGAGGGCGGACCGACAACCTGATCATGCGGGGCGTCGATATGTTGATGGCCTTTCCCTATATCCTTTTGGCGCTGGCGATTGTCGCGGCCCTGGGGCCGGGGTTGTTCAATGCTCTGATTGCCGTGGCGGCGGTGAACGTGCCATTTTTTGCGCGGAATATCAGAGGGATCACCGTTGGTATCGCGCATAAGGAGTTTGTCGATGCGGCGCGTTTGGCGGGGCTGTCGAACACACGCATCATCCTATCGGAGATCCTGCCGAACGTGATCCCGGTGATCGTGATCGCCATGTCGACGACGATTGGCTGGATGATCCTGGAGACCGCTGGCCTGTCGTTCCTCGGGCTGGGATCGCAGCCGCCGCAGGCCGATCTGGGCTCAATGCTGGGCGAGGCGCGGTCGGCGTTGATCACCAATCCGCATACGTCGGTCGTGCCGGGTGTGATGATCCTGGTGATTGTCATGTCGATCAACCTTTTGGGCGACGGGGTGCGGGATGCGCTTGACCCGCGGTTGAAGTCCGGGGCGCTGTCACGGCCCATGGCGGCGACGATGGTCGATCGAAAGGGGCCGGTGCCCGAGGCATCAGGCGAAGGGTTGTTGCGGATCGACGATCTTGAGACGCAGTTTCACGTTCGGGACCGGGTTTATCGCGCTATTGGCGGGGTGAGCCTGTCGGTTAACAAGGGCGAGTGCCTTGGGATCATTGGCGAGTCCGGGTCGGGAAAGTCGGTGACGGCCTTGTCGGTGATGGGGCTGGTGGCGTCTCCGCCCGGCGTGATCACCGGCGGCGCGGTGCGTTATGATGGCGAGGACCTGATCGGCGCGCCTTATCGCCGGTTGCGCGAGATGCGCGGGCGGAACGTGGCCTATATTTTCCAGGATCCGCTGGCGACGCTGCATCCCCTTTACCGGGTTGGCGACCAGTTGATCGAGGCGATCCGGTCGCATCGTCCGATTTCAAAGGACGAGGGGCGGGCCAAGGCGGTTGAATTGTTGGAGACCGTTCGGATTCCGAACGCGGCGCGGCGGATTGATGATTATCCGCACGAGATGTCCGGTGGAATGCGGCAGCGGGTCGGAATTGCCATGGCCCTGGCGAATGATCCCGATGTGATCATTGCGGATGAGCCGACGACGGCGCTGGACGTGACGGTGCAGGCGCAGATCCTGGCTCTGTTGAACGATCTGAGGGCGTCGCGGGGGCTGGCGATTATCTTTATCACCCATGATTTCGGGGTTGTGGCGCAGCTTTGTGACCGGGTTGCGGTCATGTATGCAGGTCGGATCGTGGAAGAGGGTGAGACCCAGGCGATCCTCGACAATCCGCGCCATCCCTATACGTCGAAACTGATGGAGTGCGTGCCGGAACTTGGTGGCGGCAAACGTCACTTGGCGGCAATTCCGGGGCTTCCGCCTGTGGTGGACAAACTGCCCGAGGGATGCGCTTTTGCTGAGCGCTGCCACAAGGCGCAGGACGCCTGTCGAGCAGGGGATATTGAGCTTGAGGCGTCGGGTGAGAGGGCCGTGCGCTGCCTATATCCGGTTGAGGAGGGCACGGCATGAGCGTCGCATTAAAGCTGACCGGATTATCCAAAACGTTTTCACTGGGAAGAACCCTGTTTGGCGGGCCAAAGCCCGGCGTGAGGGCGGTGCATCCGGTGACCCTGTCTGTCCAAAAGGGCGAAACCCTTGGCATAGTCGGGGAATCCGGATGTGGTAAGTCCACCCTGGCCCGGATGCTGGTCGGGTTGCTTGAGCCGACGACCGGATCAATCGAGATTGACGGGGCGGCGTTGGATAATGCTGATCCGGCCGTTTTCGGCAAGCGCATTCAGTATGTATTCCAGGACCCGATCTCGTCGCTGAATCCGCGCAAGACAATTCGGCAAATCATGGAAGCGCCGTTGATGCGACTGCATGGCATGGGCAAGGCAGAGCGGGACGTCCGGATTGCCGAGATATTTGCCAGTGTAAATCTGCGGGAAGAGTTTCTCGACCGATATCCACATGAATTCTCGGGCGGGCAGGCGCAGCGGATCGGGATTGCTCGTGCGCTTGCGGCGAACGCCAGCACGTTGATCCTGGATGAACCCGTTTCGGCTTTAGACGTGTCGGTGCAGGCGCAGGTTTTGAACCTGTTGGCTGATCTGAAGAAACAGTTCGACCTGACCTATCTTTTCATCAGTCATGATCTGGCCGTGGTCGAGGCCGTCAGTGACCGTATCGCGGTTCTTTACTTTGGATCGGTTGTCGAATTGGGGCCCGCCGAAGATGTGTTCAAGGCCCCCAAGCATCCCTATACCCGGTTGTTGGCCCAAAGTGCTCCGGTCGTTGGGCGGCCCTTGATCGCCCCCGAGGCAAAAGGGGCTGAACTTCCTGATCCGCTAAACCCGCCGCTTGGCTGTGCTTTTGCGAAACGCTGCCCTCTGGCGACCGAAGAATGCGAACGCGCGGTGCCTGCCTTGAAAACCGTCGGGACAACCGAAGTCGCCTGTTTTCACCCGCTGATTTAGGGGCGGCATTCTGATCGTGAGATCATGGCTTGTATTTTGGTGAATGATCGTTCATTCATTAGGTATGGAAAAAACCTCCACCGACACCAAAGACCGGATTCGCACTGCCGCGCTAAAACTGCTGGCGGAACGTGGTTATAGTGCCGTGTCGATGCGCGAACTGGCCGAAGCCGTCGGGATGCGTCAGGGCGGGCTTTATAACCATTTCGCGTCCAAACAGGACCTGCTGGTCGATCTGATGACGCGACATATGGAACTGTTGTTTGACGCCTATGACATGGTGCAAAACAATGCGGGCGATCCGACGGAGCGATTGGAGGCCTTCGTGCGGTTCCATGTTGGGTATCACATGGAATACCCACGTGACGTCTTTATCGCCTATATGGAGTTGAGAAGCCTGGAAGACAGCGCGCGTGAAACGGTGATCCGTTTGCGCAACCGCTATGAGGGCATTCTTGCCGATATTCTTAATGCAGGGGTCGACGAAGGCGTGTTCACGCTGTCCAATCCCGCTGTTCACGCGCGGATGGTGTTGTCGATGCTGACCGGCGTGACGGTTTGGTATCGTGACGGCGGGCGTCTGAGCCGCGACGAGACAATCAATTGCTATGTCAGGGGTGCGCTTCAAAGCGTAGGGCTGACGGTCGAGGATAAAACATGAAACTGTCAAGCCAGATCAGCCCTCGTTCCGAGGCGTTCGAGACCAATTCAGCTGCCATGATGTCACAACTGGCCGAAGTGCAGGCCGCGGCGGACATCGCATTGGCAGGCGGCGGTGAAAGATCCCGCGAAAGACATCTGTCGCGCGGGAAAATGCTGCCGCGCGATCGGGTGCAGAACCTTTTGGACCCCGGTTCGCCCTTTTTGGAGGTCGGCCTGTTGGCTGCGCACGGCATGTACGGCGGTGAGATCGCCGCCGCTGGTGCGATCGCCGGGGTGGGGCGGGTCTCGGGCCGTCAGGTGATGATCTTGGCCAATGACGCGACGGTGAAGGGCGGAACGTATTTCCCCTTGACCGTGAAGAAACATCTTCGCGCCCAGGAAATCGCCGCCGAAAACCGGCTGCCGTGCGTTTACCTGGTGGACAGTGGCGGTGCGAACCTGCCGAACCAGGACGAGGTTTTTCCCGATCGGGATCACTTTGGCCGCATTTTTTACAATCAGGCCCGGATGAGCGCCGAGGGCATTCCGCAGATCGCGGTGGTCATGGGCTCGTGTACCGCTGGCGGGGCCTATGTCCCGGCGATGAGCGACGAAACCATCATCGTGCGCAATCAGGGCACGATTTTCCTGGCTGGGCCACCTCTGGTCAAGGCCGCTACCGGCGAGGACGTGACAGCCGAAGAGTTGGGTGGAGGTGAGATGCACACCCGCCTCTCGGGCGTGGCCGACCACCTGGCCGATGATGATACGCATGCCTTGGCAATCGCGCGGTCAATCATCGCCAATCTGGGCGTTGAGGCAGGTGCTGTGATCGACCGATTGCCGCCAGAAGACCCGCTTTACGACCCCGCTGAAATCATGGGCGTCGTCTCGGCGGATCCAAAGGTTCCCTATGACATCCGCGAGGTGATTGCGCGGCTTGTCGACGGCAGCCGGTTCGATGAATTCAAGGCGCGGTTTGGCGAAACTCTGGTAACGGGATTTGCCCATCTTTATGGCACTCCGATCGGGATCATTGCCAACAACGGCGTGTTGTTTTCTGACAGTGCTCAAAAAGGGGCCCATTTTGTCGAGCTGTGCAGCCAGCGCAAAATACCCTTGGTCTTCCTGCAAAATATCACTGGCTTCATGGTGGGTAAGCAGGCCGAGGAAAGCGGAATTGCGCGTCACGGAGCCAAGATGGTGACCGCTGTGTCGACAACGTCGGTCCCCAAGATCACAATGATTGTGGGCGCGTCCTATGGGGCGGGAAACTATGGCATGGCGGGGCGGGCCTATGGACCTCGGTTCCTATGGTCCTGGCCAAACGCGCGCATCGCCGTCATGGGCGGCGAGCAGGCGGCCCGTACCTTGGCTATCGTCAAGCGCCAAGCCATGGAGACGCGAGGAGAAACCTGGTCCGAAGAAGAGGAAGCTGATTTCCGCCGTCCGACCGAAGAACTCTTTCTGCGCCAAAGCCACCCGCTCTATGCCTCGGCTCGACTATGGGATGACGGTATCATCGATCCCCGCAATAGCCGCGAGGTCTTGGCCCTGTCGCTTGCCGCGTCGCTTCATGCCCCGATCCCCGATACCCGGTTCGGCCTTTTCAGGATGTAACACCATGACCGGACTTGATGATTTTCACAAAACACCACGAGGGTTCCAATGACAGCGATCCGCAAGATTCTTGTCGCAAACAGGGGTGAAATCGCGGTTCGGGTCATGCGTACGGCGCGTGACCTCGGGGTCGAGACCGTTGCGGTTTACTCGGACGCGGATGCGGGCGCGATGCACGTCGCCATGGCCGATCAGGCTGTCCGGATCGGCCCTGCGCCCGTGGCCGAAAGTTATTTGCGTGGGGAAGCGATCATCGAGGCGGCGAAGGCGACCGGCGCGGACGCTATTCACCCCGGCTATGGCTTTCTGTCCGAAAACCCCGCGTTCGTAGAGTCCGTCGCAAAGGCTGGTTTGATTTTTCTGGGGCCGTCGGCCGATGCGATCCGCGCGATGGGATTGAAGGACAAAGCCAAGGCGCTGATGGAGACCTCGGGCGTTCCGGTTGTGCCTGGCTATCACGGCGAGGATCAAGCGCCCGCGCTTCTGGCTGAAAAAGCCGCCGAAATCGGGTACCCTGTTCTGATCAAGGCGCGGGCCGGCGGAGGAGGAAAAGGGATGAGGCTTGTTGAGCAAGCCTCTGACTTTGAAGAGTCTTTGGCCAGCGCTCAGCGCGAGGGACAGGCAAGCTTTGGTGATCCGGCCTGTCTGATCGAGAAATACATTCAAAATCCGCGCCACATCGAGGTGCAGGTCTTTGGCGACAGCCACGGCAACGTGGTGCATTTGTTCGAACGCGATTGTTCGCTGCAGCGCCGTCATCAGAAGGTCATCGAAGAAGCCCCGGCACCCGGCATGTCGGACGAGATGCGGGCAGCAATGGGGGCCGCCGCCGTCGCTGCTGCCAAGGCGGTGGATTATGTCGGCGCGGGCACGGTTGAATTCATCGTTGATGGCGCGGCCTACCCGTCGCCGCAATCCTTCTGGTTCATGGAGATGAATACCCGGCTTCAGGTCGAACATCCGGTGACCGAGGCGATCACAGGTCTCGATCTGGTTGCGCTTCAGGTTTTGGTGGCCGAAGGCAAGCCCTTGCCCTTCAGACAAGAAGATTTGTCGATCAAAGGCCATGCCTTCGAAGCGCGCCTCTATGCCGAAGATGCTGGTGCCGGCTTTCTTCCCGCGACCGGAACCTTGGATTACCTGGCCTTCGGGGAAGGAACTGGGGTGCGCATAGACACGGGCGTGCGCCAGGGCGATGACATCACGCCGTTTTACGACCCCATGATCGCCAAGGTCATCACCTCTGGCCCTGATCGCGACGCCGCGCTGGCAAGGCTGGTTGCTGCGCTGAAAGGCACGCAGGCCATCGGCTCGGTCACCAATCGCGCCTTTTTGGTCCGCTTGGCCGAGGACGCGGACTTTGCAGTGGGAACTGTCGATACCGGCCTGATCGAACGCAAGCAGGACGTTCTGACAAGGGAAGATCCCCCCCAGGCCGAAGATTACGCTCTGGCGGCGCTGACCGTTTTGATGGCAAATCAAACGGATCATGCAAATTTTCGACTGTTTGGACCAGCGCGCCAAACTGTCAGGCTGGACGGGGACGTTTCGGTCACAGTGGCGACAAGCGGGGACGGGCACCGAGACATCGAGACGCCATTGGGGAATGTCACCCTGACCAGTCTTAATCGCAACGACGACGTTTTTCGATACGAACACAGCGGCGCGCGAACCCAGGCCAATGGGCAAAGGATCGGACAGACTATTCTGGTCAGGAGAGGCGGCACTCAGCACGAATTTTCGCTTTATGATCCAGCGGGTGTCGCGGAAGACGAGCGCACCGATGCCATTGTCTCGCCCATGCCTGGACTGGTGATTCAGGTTGCCACCGAGGTCGGGGCCCTGGTTGAGGAAGGACAAACCTTGGTCGTGTTGGAAGCCATGAAGATGGAGCATCGCTTGACCGCTGGCCAGGCGGGGCGCGTGGCCGAACTTACCGTGGCAGCCGGCGCTCAGGTCGCTCAGGGCGAATTGTTGATACGATTTGAGGACGCCGAGGATTGACGTTGTCTGCAAAGGGCGCAGAGTGAAGCAAAAGCAAAAGCAAAAGGAACCAGGCACATGGCACACGACCCGATCATGATTTGCGGTGCGGCACGGACGCCACTGGGTGCATTCCAGGGCGCGTTCTCGGGCGTTTCGGCAACCGAATTGGGCGCGCGCGCTATCGAGGCCGCCATGGCAGATGCGGGTCTGTCGCCCGATGCGGTTGAGGAAGTTCTCATGGGCAATGTCTTGCCCGCGGGGTTGGGACAGGCTCCGGCCCGGCAAGCAGCTCTTGGAGCCGGGATCCCTACCTCGGCGGTTTGCACCACCGTGTCCAAGGTTTGTGGGTCGGGGATGAAAAGCGTCATTCAGGGCCACGACGCGATCACGGCCGGATCGGCTGGTGTGATTGTCGCCGGCGGGATGGAGAGCATGACGGGGGCGCCCTATCTGTTGCCCTCAGGCCGGGCCGGTGCACGGATCGGGCATACCCAACTGATGGATCACATGATGCTGGACGGGCTGGAGGACGCCTATGACGTGGCGCCCGACGGGTCGCGCCGGTCGATGGGGACCTTTGGCGAGGATTGCGCCGAGAAGTACCAGTTCACGCGTGACGATCAGGACGCCTATGCCATCGAAAGCGTGACACGGGCCAAGCGGGCGGCGGGCGACGGTTCTTTCGACTGGGAGATTGCGCCGGTCACGGTACGCGGACGGCGCGGCGATACGGTGGTCGACAAGGACGAGGGGCCGCAGAAGATCGACCCGGTCAAGATCCCCAATCTGCGTCCGGCATTCAAGAAAGATGGAACGATTACAGCGGCTTCGTCGTCGTCAATCAACGACGGGGCGGCAGCTTTGGTGCTGGCGTCTGCCTCGCAGGCCGAGGCGCTTGGCCTGACACCAATCGCTCGGATCGTCGGGCACGCGGCCTATGCGGGCGAGCCGGGGTGGTTCACCACGGCGCCTGTTTACGCCAAGCAGCGGCTGTTCGAAAAGACCGGCTGGAGCCTGGATGACGTCGATCTGTTCGAAATCAACGAGGCCTTTGCCTGTGTGCCGATGGCGTCGATGCGAGAGTTGGGGATCGAGCACGAGCGGCTAAACGTCAACGGCGGCGCTGTTGCGGTCGGCCACCCGATCGGGGCGTCGGGTGCGCGGATTCTGGTCACTCTGCTTGGCGCGATGAAAGCACGGAATGCCAAGAAGGGCGTTGCTTCGATCTGTATTGGCGGCGGCGAGGCGACGGCCATCGCGATCGAGATGGAAGGCTAAACTGGTCGATCAGTCCCCTGTTCAGATCCCAAGATACTTTGCGCGGGCTGCTTCGTCGGCGGTGAGTTCCGAGCTTGTGCCCGACCAAACCACTTGTCCCCGTTGGATGATGAAATGCCGGTCTGCGAGGGCCAGAAGATCGCGCAGGTTCTTGTCGACGACGATGATCGACAGGCCGGTGGCGCGGATCTCGGCAAGCGCTTTCCAGATTTTCTGACGGATCAGCGGGGCGAGGCCCTCGGTCGCCTCGTCAAGGATCAGGAGCTTGGGGTTGGTCATCAGGGCGCGGGCAATCGCAAGCATTTGTTGTTCGCCGCCAGACAGTAGGTTTCCCATCAGTGTGAGACGTTCTGTCAATTCGGGAAACAAGGCCAGCACACTGTCGATGGTCCAGGGATCGGATTGTCCCAAGTGGTTTGACGCAGTGGCCACAAGGTTCTCGCGCACCGAGAGATTGGGGAAAATCTGCCTGCCCTCCGGCACAAGCCCAAGACCAAGATTTGCGGTCTTGAATGAGGCTTGTCCGACCAGTTCTTCGCCGTCGAACTGGATCGACCCGCCCGAGGCAGCCACAATGCCCATGATGGAATTGATCGTGGTGGTCTTGCCCATGCCGTTGCGGCCCAAAAGGGTGGCGACTTGGCCTGTTTCCACATCCAGATCAATGCCGAACAAAGCCTGACTGGTGCCGTAATGCGTTGTAAGTCCTTGGATCTTCAGCATCAGACCGCCTCGCTTTCTTCGCCGAGATAGGCCGCTTCGACATCACGGTTGGCGCGGATCTCTTCGGGCGTGCCGGTGGCGATGATGTGGCCATAGACCAGCACCGAAATGCGATCGGCCAACGCAAAAACCGCATCCATGTCGTGCTCGATCAACACGATGGTGTGCTTTCCCTTAATCTGCGACAGCAGCTCAACCATCTGGCGGCTTTCTTCGGCCCCGAGGCCCGCCATGGGTTCGTCGAGCAGCATCAGCTCGGCCTCGGAGGCGAGCGCGATGGCGATTTCCATATGGCGGTGTTCGCCGTGGGAAAGAGCGCTGGTGGTCATCCTGGCCTTTTCGGCCAGACCAACACGGGTCAGAATGTCCATCGCCTTGTTCTGGACCGCGTCGATCGATCGTGCAGGTCTCACAAAGCGGAAGGACGAACCGGCGCGCGCTTGTACGGCAAGTGCGATGTTGTCCAGAACGCTCATGTCCATGATCAACGAGGTGATTTGAAAACTACGTGTGATCCCGAGGCGCGCACGGCGATAGGGGGCCATGCGGGTTATGTCGCGGCCCTTGTAAAAAATGCTGCCGGTATCCGGTTTCTGGGTGCCACAAAGCTGGGTGATCAGCGTGGTCTTGCCTGCACCATTCGGCCCGATGACGGCGTGGAGTTCTCCGTTGTCTACGCTCAGCGACAGGTCGTCCGTGGCGCGGATTCCACCGAAGGATTTCATAAGGTTGCGGGTCTCAAGGACGGGAGTGCTCATTCCTCGGTCTCCTTTTTGGAGCCAGTCGACAAAAGCCCGACCAATCCGCCTTTTCCGAACAAGACCACCGCGATCAGCAAAAGCCCGAAAGGCAAGTGCCAATAGATTGTTATCGAAGAAAGAATTTCTTCAAGAAGGATGAAGGCGGCGGCACCCAGAACGGGGCCTCCGGTGGTTGCGGTGCCGCCGAGAATGACCATGAACATCAACTCGCCCGAGCGGGACCAGTCCATCATTTCGGGGCTGATGAAAGTGGTGAAGTTGCCAAGGAGCGCGCCGGCATAGCCCGCCATGGCGCCAGAGATGACGTAGGCCGTCAACTTGAAAGCATAGGTGTTGAAGCCCAGCATGACGACGCGTTCGTTGTTGCCTTTGGCGCCCCGCAAGACCATGCCGAACCGCGACTTCACAATCATGCGCACGATCAGCATAGCCACAACCAGAGACACGTAAGACAGGGCGAAAAGCTGGATCGGGTTGTCGAGATTGAGGCCCGGAATCTCGGACCGGGTGTCGATCACAAGGCCGTCGTCGCCGCCGTATTCTTCGACCGAAACGATGGCGTAATAGACCATCTGGGCGAAGGCCATGGTGATCATGATGAAGTAAACACCCTTTGTTCTCAGGCAGATAGCGCCTGTTACTAAGGCGAAAAGGGCGCAGACCGCGATGGCCAGCGGAAACTGGACCAGGCCCGAGGTGGTGGCGAGGCCAATGTTTTCCAACCCGCCGTAAAGCCAGTGGTGGGCCGGGACACCGACGGCGTAGGCGCCAAGGCCAAGATAAGCGGCGTGGCCGAAAGAGATGAGGCCTCCGTATCCGAGGATCAGGTTCAGCGACACGGCAGCGATGGCGAGGATCGTCAGGCGGGTTGCGAGGTCAAGGTAGAACGCGTTTCCGGTGTAATAAAACAGAGGGGGAAGCACTGCGAGAAGCGCCATGGCGATCAGGGTGACAAGGGTGCGGCGGCTCATGATTTCGGGCCTGTCCAAAGTGTATGCAAAGCGTATGCAAAACGTATGGCAAACGGTCTGCGCCGCGTGGTCATCGTTTCTATGCTCATTGTGGGGAAATTGGTCATCAGCGCACCTTGGGCGGGAAAAGGCCCTGGGGGCGGATCGCAAGGACGGCAGCCATAATGATATAGATCAGCATGGCCGAGATGGCGGGTGCCGAATTCTCGGCGGCATCGGATGTCATGAAGAGCTTGAAGATATCATCAAGGAAGGCGCGCCCAAGCGTGTCGATCAACCCGATCATCAGCGCGGCGATGAAGGCGCCCTTCATCGAGCCGATACCACCGACGATGATGACGACGAAGGCGGTGATGATGACGTTGTTGCCCATGCCGATCGAGGCCTCGGTAATCGGCGCAACCAGCATTCCTGCAAGCCCCGCGAACATCGCGCCAAGCGCAAAGACCAGGCTGAACAGCATCTCGATATTGATGCCGAGGGCGCTGACCATGGTTCGGTTCGAGGCCCCGGCGCGGATCAACATGCCAAGGCGGGTATAGTTGACCATCCAGAACAGCGAGGCGGCCGCAACCAACCCGGCCGCGATGATCAGCAGGCGATAGGTTGGGATGACCAGTGTTTCGGACAGGGTCATTTGCCCGTCGAGCCAGGCGGGCAGGGGCACAGAGATCCCCTGCGGGCCCCAGATGATGTGCACGGCGGTGTCCATCACAAGGATCAGGCCAAAGGTGGCCAGCACGTGATCCAGATGGTCGCGGGCATAGAGCGGGCGGGCGACAAAGCGTTCGACGGCCCAACCGATGGCGCCGGTAATGGGCAGGGCAATCAAAACGGCGATCAGGAAATTGCCAAGCGCGAAGGTCAGCGTGGCGCAAATAAACGCCCCGACCATGTACAGCGAGGCGTGGGCGAGATTGACGAAATCCAGAATGCCGAACACCAGCGTCAGCCCCGAGGCGACAAGGAACAGAAGAAGCCCCAGCTGGAGACCGTTCAGGGTCTGGATGATGAAAAGAGAGGTATCCATTGTCGTGTGTCAGTCCTGCGTCAGGGCGGCTTTGTACCGGACCTGGCTGTCGTGGCTCCAAACCTCTTTGGGGCGGTAAAATTCGGGGAATGCGGGCACATCGTCCGGTATAGTAACCCAAGGGTGCTTGGACGAGGTGAAGATATGGACGCCTGGTGCAAAGGCGGTTGGGTCTTCAAGCGTGCCGAGACGGACAAAGCGAAAGTGACGGCCGCCGTGGTATTGGCTCCAAAGGGCGACTTTGCAGGTCGGGCATCGGCTTACGATTTGGCCCTTGCCACTGGCGCTTGGCAACGATTGGTCGACCGGTTCGCCCGTCAGTACGTCGACCTTTGATGCTTCGATCCAGCCATTGAACGCAAAAGCCGTGCCGGTTTCACGCTGGCACCAGGTGCAATGGCAGACGTGGACGATCAACGGGGTATCGGTCAGGGCGTAGGTGACTTCACCGCATGAACAGCGGCCGCGTGCAATCTCGGTCATGGAGAAACCCTTGGGGCAAGGTGGACGGGCGATTGAACGCCCGTCCGTGGTTCAGATCACTTCAGCTTGCACTCGGCGGCATAGCTGTCCTGGTGGTTCTCGAACACGGTAGCGACAACGTTGGTCGTCCAGTTGCCGTCGGCGTCTTCAACCACTTCGCGCAGATAGAAGTTCTGGATCGGCATGTTGTTGTTGCCATAGCTGTAAGCGCCGCGAACGCTGTCATAGTCGGCGGCTTTCAGTGCGGCACGAAGCGCGTCCTGATCATCGGCATTGCCAACCTTGGCCACGGCAGCAGCGATCATCATGATCGAGTCATAGCTTTGGGCCGCGTAGAACGACGGGTATGTGCCGTGCTTTGCCTTGAAATCGCTGACGAAGCGATTGTTGGCGGCGTTGTCCAGCGAAGGATCCCATTCCTGCGTCACGCGGCTGCCCAGGGCGGCGTCAAAGCCTGCCGCCTGAAGTTTCGGCAGCGAGATGCCGTCGATGGTGAAGACCGAGTAGAGCGGCAGAGAGCTTTTGAGACCCGCTTGCTGGTATTGTTTGACAAAGGCGCCAGCGGCAGCGCCAGGGTAGAAGACGAAGATGCCTTCCGCGCCCGATGCCTTGGCCTTTGCCAGTTCTGCCGAGAAATCAAGCTGTGCATCGGCGCCCCATTTGGTCAGGTCCTTGCCCTTGATCTCGCCCTTGAAGGTGCGTTCGACGCCCGCGACCATATCTTTGCCGGCGGCATAGTTCGGCGCCATGATATAGAGCGACTTAACGCCTTGCTGGTTCAGAACCTCGCCCATGGCCATGGGGGTTTGGTCGTTCTGCCAAGAGGTCGAGAAGAAGTTTTCGTGGCAGAGTTTGCCTGCGATCTGGCTGGGGCCTGCATTGGCCGAGATCAGGAACTTGCCTGCGTCCAGCGCGGATTTGCGCGAGGCGAGAAGCACGTGCGACCAGATAAAGCCCGCGACGAAATCGACATCGTCCTGTTTGACCAGCTTGTCGGTCACCTGTTTGCCGGTTTCAGGGGCAAAGCCATCGTCGCCGAAGATAACCTCAAGGTCCAGATCGCCTGCCTTGCCCCCGAGGTGCTCGACAGCCAGGTTCACGGCGTTTTCCATGTCCTTGCCGATGACGGCGGCAGGTGTTGTCAGCGTGGTGACAAAACCGATCTTGACCGAGTCCGCGCCAGCGGTCCCCGCCAGCATGGTTGCGGCAAGCGCCGCGGAAACGATTTTTTTCATGTGACCTCCCAAGTCAGATTTCCCGGTTGTCCCGGTGTCCTGAAAGCAATGTTGCACTATTGTGCAACAAGTTCAAAGCACTTTTTTTCGGTTTTTTTCATCCGCTGGCACGATAAACTGCCGATCATGGGAAAGATTTCAGCAGTTGACATTCGCCGTTTCGAGGTGCCTCTGGACGAGGTTCTGGAGGACGCAAAACACGGAAAACATACGCATTTTGAGCTGATCACCGTCACGATCCGTGACAGTGATGGCGTGGAGGGCACGGGCTATACCTATACTGGCGGATGGGGCGGTCGCGCGATCGCGGCGATGCTCGAATATGATCTGAAACCTTTCCTGATCGGGCGGGATGCCGACGATGTGGACGCAGTTTATGACGGGATGCAGTGGCATGTGCACTACGTCGCGCGCGGAGGGATTGCGTCGTTTGCGATCTCGGCGGTGGATATTGCGCTGTGGGACATGCGCGGAAAATCTCGGGGCGAGGCCCTTTGGCAGATGGCGGGCGGCACGGCGCAGACATGTCGCGCCTATCGCGGCGGGATCGATCTGAACTTTCCGTTGCCAAAGCTGCTCGACAACATCCAGGGGTATCTGGATGCGGGGTTCAATGCGGTCAAGATCAAGATCGGGCAGCCTGAGCTGGCCGAGGACGTGGCGCGGATCAAGGCGGTGCGGGGGCTGATCGGGCCGGATATCAACTTCATGGTCGACGCGAATTATTCCTATTCGGTGGATCAGGCGATCGCGGCGGCGCGGGCCTTTGCGCCCTATGACATCTATTGGTTCGAAGAACCGATCATTCCCGATGACTACGCGGGCTATGCCACGGTGGCCGAGGCGACGGGGATACCTTTGGCCATGGGCGAGAACCTGCACACCGAGCATGAGTTCGGCTATGCGCTGGCGCAGTCGAAACTAAGCCACGTCATGCCGGATGCCTCGAACTGTGGGGGCATCACCGGTTGGCTGAGGGCGGCGCGGATGGTGCAGGCGGCGGGGTTGCCGGTGTCGAGCCATGGGATGCAGGAGTTGCACGTGAGCCTTGTGTCGGCGCAGGATAATCCGGGCTGGATCGAGGTGCATTCCTTCCCCATCGACCGCTACACCACCCGACCTTTGGTTCTGAAAGACGCTCGCGCCGTTGCTCCGGATGTACCGGGGACGGGGGTCGTCTTTGACTGGGACAGGTTGGAAGAGATCGCGCGCTAGGGAGGTGATCTATCGGCTTGCAAACCTGCGCGCGATAGTGGCACCAATCATGCATACGACTGCGAACAGAATATAACTCCGGAGATAACCATGGCAGCCTACACCTGCGAAAAATGCGGCATGAGCATCGGCACAATGACCTGCGGCACCTGCGGCAAAGAGCTTGAGCATTCAACGCTGACCAAGCCCGATGGCGGCACGGTCCATATTTCGGAATGCCCCGAAGGCCACGGTAAGGTAAAGTCGCCGATGTGCTGCGGCCAGGACATGACCTGCTCGGTCTGATCCGGACATAGCAAGACTGCGGCGGCAAAAATGGTGAATGACGTCACTGTTCCCCAAGCCGCAGATATGTTGAGGACTGCCAGACGCGTTCTGGTCGTCGGTTGCTCGGGCGGCGGCAAGTCCACGCTGTCGCAGGCGATCTCGGAACGGTTCGGTCTGGAATACCTTTCCTATGACCGGGATGTGCGCTGGCTGCCGGGATGGCGGGTGCGCGATCGAGACGAACAGCGCGGGATCGTTCGGGACCTGGTTGCGCGGGACAGGTGGGTTATGGACGGCACCACAGTGTCGACATTCGACCTTAGCTTGCCGCGGGCCGATCTGATGATCTGGGTGCGTGTGCCGCGTCGGGTCGCCCTTGCGGGCATTGCGCATCGGGTTCTGGCGAACTATGGACAGGTGCGCCCGGACATGGCCGAGGGCTGTCCCGAACAGTTGCCTGACCGCGAGTTTCTGGCTTTCATCTGGTCATTTGAGCGTCGCGTCGCGCCCCGTATCCTGGCAGGAATTGAACGTTATGGCCCCGAGGTGCCTGTGGTCACGCTGAGATCGCGGCGCGCATTCGCTGCATTGCTAGGCTATGAGTTCTGGTCGTCGTCGTCGTAAGGGAGGCTGTCGATGTCTACATTCAGGAAATCGGGGGCGGGCGTTGCCGCAAACTGCACGGCATGGATGACAGGTCTGTTTTCGACCAATGCTTTCACAACGCGATGCATACCATCCATCAGACGCCCTTCGGCGCAAAGGATGATCGGGTAGGCGAGATCGGTCTTGTTGACCAACTCCATGTGGTGGGCAATTGCGCGCGGCGAGGCAATGTCTTTGCCGTTGGCAAACCACCAGTTTTCATCAAGCTCAGCGATGTTGCCAAGCGGGACAAGCTTTACGGGCAAATCCGTCGAAAGCTTGACCAAGCTGTGCACGTCCCAGGTGAAGGTATCGTCGCCAACCTGGCGCGAGTGGTATTGTTTTCGCATTTGGTGGTCCCTTGATCCTGCAGCATCAGCCCTTCAAGCGGGCCGCATCCAAACCGGGGGGCGATACCGGTGCCAGGCCATCAGCGCGTGTATCAACACAAGGGTCAGTACAATCCGGCCAAAGAACAAGACCCAGAAATTCCCGCCGACGGCGACCATGATCGCCACGTCTTCGATCAGCCCGTGACACAGCGACAACCAGTACAATGCATAGACTCGTGAGCGTTGCGTGATCGCGGGATCGTTGCCCTTGGCGATGATCAGCCCGCCGCCATAGGCCAGCCCCAGAAGGATACCTGCCGTGGTGATCGTGGCGACAGATTTGTCCAGCCCGGCCAACCGCAAAAGCGGGGCGAGCAGTCGGTTGACGGCGTCCGTGATTCCAAAGCGGTCCAGCAAGTCCATACCGATTAACAGCACCACCAGAATGATAAAGACGACGATCATGCCCTTGGCGCTGGCCAGGGCCCATTCTAGGTGACCTGCGTCGGATTGGGCGAACTGGCGGATATGGTCCATCGATTGCGTATGGGACAACAGGCCTGTCCAACGGCTGAGCTGATCGATCAACAAGCAGGACAAAAGACCGGCAAAGACCCGCATGAAGGACGTCCCCCAGAACGGACCGCCCGCACGTCGCACGATCGATTGTTCCAGAGGAATGGCGTGGGCGATCAGGATGAAGGTACAGATCGAGGTCACTTGGGCCGCTGTCAGGTCGTGTTCCAACAAAATCGGCAAAGCGGCGAGTGCCCCGTAGATGCCCGTCAGTACCGAGGTCACGAAGATGATCGCTGTCTCGGGCGGCAGGTTCACCAACGCCATCACCGGGTGCAGGGCCGGACTGATCGCGTCGATCAGGCCATAGGTCTCGGCCACCCGCATCAGGATCATGATGGGGATCATGATGCGCGCCAGTTCCCAAAATGTGGTCAGGCAACGGTGATTGAGGTCTCGGAGGTAAGCGGTCATTTGGGGTGCTACGTTGTTAAAGGTGCTCAGGTGGATGACGTGTCGGAGTGTTCGTGTTGGGACATGCCCCGGAAGAGGGGGATCAGCCCGGCCAAGTCTTTTGGGCGCGCCCTGTTGATGCGAATATTTTCGATGTGAGGCATTGGCTGGTTTTCCCGCGTCCTAAGCCGTTTCGGCGGCGACCAGCCCCAGCTTGTCGCTGATCTGGTCGCGCAGGATGAATTTCTGCACCTTGCCGGTGACGGTCATGGGATAGGTCTCCATGAACTCGACATAGCGCGGGATCTTGTAATGCGCGATCTGGTTTTTGCAGAAGGCGCGGACCTCGTCGACGGTGAGGCTGGGGTCCTTGGCTATGACGCAGGCGCAGAGTTCCTCGCCGTATGTGTCGTCAGGCAGGCCGATGACCTGCACGTCGAGGATCTTGGGGTGCTGGTAGAGGAATTCCTCGACTTCGCGCGGGTAGATATTCTCGCCGCCGCGGATCACCATGTCCTTTGATCGGCCCGAGATGCGGGCGTAGCCATCGTCGTCGATCACGGCGAGGTCGCCGGTGTGCAGAAAGCCGTCGGCGTCGATGGTTTGCGCGGTGCGTTCATCATCGCCCCAATAGCCCAGCATGACGAGATAGCCGCGTGTGCAGAGTTCTCCGGGTTCGCCGCGCGGGACAGTTGCGCCGGTCTCGTCGACGATCTTGACCTCGACGTGGGGCTGGATGCGGCCGACGGTCGAGACCCGGCGTTCGATCGGGTCGGTCTGGTCGGATTGGAACGAGACGGGGGAGGTCTCGGTCATGCCATAAGCGATGGTGACACCTTTGCAATTCATCTCGCCGATGACGCGTTTCATGATCTCGGTCGGGCAGGGGCTTCCGGCCATGATCCCGGTGCGTAAGGCAGAAAGGTCCGAGGCGGCGAGGTCGGGGTGTTCGAGCATGGCGATGAACATAGTGGGGACCGAGTAGACGCCGACGCATTTCTCGTCCGAGAGGGCTGCGAGGGTCAGGGCCGGGTCGAAGGCGTCGTTGGGATAGACCATGGTGGCGGCGTGGGTGAGGCAGCCGAGGTTGCCCATAACCATGCCGAAACAGTGGTAAAGCGGGACCGGGATGCACAAGGGGTCGGCCTGCGTCAGGCCGATGGCCTCGCCGACGAAGAAGCCGTTGTTCAGGATGTTCCGGTGGGTCAGCGTCGCGCCTTTGGGGGCGCCGGTGGTGCCGGAGGTGAACTGGATGTTGATGGGCTCGTTCTGGTCGAGGTTGGCGTTGGTTTTTTGCAGGTTGGCGAGTTCAGCGGGGGTGGGTGGGGTGAGAAGGTCGTCAAAGTTGAGGAAACCGGGGGAGCGGTCGGTGCCGAGGCGGATGGGGAAGTCGAGCGTGGGCAGGCGCTGTGCGTTGAGCGGGGTTTCGTCGCTGGTGAGTTCCGGGGCCAGCTCGGTCAGCATGGCGATATAGTCGCTGGATTTGAACGTGGGCGCGGTGACAAGCGCGCGGCAGCCGACCTTGTTGATCGCGTACTCGATCTCGGACAGGCGGTAGGCGGGGTTCACGTTCACCAGGATCAGGCCGAGCTTGGCGGTGGCGAACTGGGTCATCGCCCATTCGGCGCAGTTCGGGGCCCAGATGCCGACGCGGTCGCCTTTGCGCAAGCCAAGTCGGTGAAGGCCGCAGGCGAGCGCGTCGACCTTTTGGCGGAACTGGGCGTAGGTCAGGCGAATGCCCTGATGGCGCGAGATCAGTGCCATGGTGTCGGGGTGCGCGTCGGTGGTCGCGTCGAAATAGGCGCCGATGGTCTGTTCGATCAGGGGCGTGTCGGTGCGCCCCATGACGTGGGCTGGTTTGGTCATGTCTCCTCCCGGTCTTGGCCGAGACAGTGGCACGACTTGCTTGCACGGACAATCAGGGACGATACACAGGCGAGGCAAGTCTTTGGAGGTCACATGGCAGCGCGCAGGGTCGGAGTGTTCACGGGAAGCCGGTCGGAGTACGGGCTGTTGGTGCCTGTCTTGCGGGCGATTGAGGCCGATCCCGCGTTGGAGCTGGTTCTGATTGCCGGCAACACCCATGTGGGCGGGGACGCCGAGGAGTTTCCCGTGGCCGCCGAGGTGCCGATTGTCCGAGAGGGCGAAGATGCGGCCTCGACATCGCGTGCGATTGGCAAGGGGATCCTGGGGATCACCGAGGCGCTGGAGCGGCTGAACGTCGATGTCTTCGTCGTCTATGGTGATCGGTTCGAGGCCTTTGCGGCGATGATCGCGGCGACCCAGATGGGGGTGCCGACGGCCCATATCGAAGGCGGTGACCTGACCCAGGGGGGCACGCTGGACGACGTGGTGCGCCATGCGATGACGAAACTGGCGCATATCCACCTGACCACCAACGCCGAGGCGGCGGGACGGGTGCGGAAAATGGGCGAGGAGGCCTGGCGCATCCACACCGTGGGGTTCCCACCGATTGACTTGATCCGGGCGGGGGATTTCACGCCTGTTCCGGGCGTCGTCAAAGAACTGGGTCTGGACCCTGCGCGGCCCGTGGTTTTGTTCACCCAGCACCCGATCAGCACCTCGCCCGAGGGGGCGGAGGCGGAGATTGCCGCCTGTCTGGACGCGTTGGAACGGGCGCGGGTGGAACTGGGCGCTCAGCTCGTGCTGACCTATCCCAACGGGGACCTGGGGTCGGCGGCGATTATCGAGGCATTGGAGGGTTTTGCCTCTGATCGTCCGAATATCGTTTTACGTCAAAGCCTTGGGCGGCGACTTTACCACGGGGTTCTGAACTTTTGCGGGCGTGAGACGCGGGGTGTCTGCGTGGGGAATTCATCCAGCGGGCTGAAGGAGACGCCCGCCTTTGCCTGTCCCACAGTGGACATCGGGCCGCGACAGGACGGGCGGCTGAGGGGCGAGAACGTCATGCATGTGCCTTGCGAGGCGGAGGGGATTTTCGCAGCAATCCGGACGGGCATCATGGACGAGGCGTTCCGCGCGCGGGCCGCGGGTGCCGAGAACCCTTACGGTCAGGGTGACAGCGGGCCGGCGATTGCGCGGATTGTGGCGGGGTTGGATCTGGGCGATCCGAGGCTGGTCGCGAAGAAGACTGTTTTGTGAGGTTTGAGGGGCGCTGCCCCTCGCGCCTGGCGGCGCTCACCCCGGGATATTTTCGGGACCGATGAAAGGGAGGGGGTACGCAATACTGCGCGGCCTGGTGGGCGAAGTGAAAGACCGATTTGAGCCCGCCGTGGCTGAGTCTGCGCGTTATGCGAAGCTCTGCTTCCTCATTCGACACAGAATGTGCAGCTTCAGAGTTCACGAAACTCTGGCCACTGGTGGATTACGGGAACAGGTTCATTACTTCGAATAAGTGTCGCGATAAATCGTGGATATCTTCCAGAGCGCAGCGACGCGACCGAACAAATATAGCGTCCATTTGCGAGCTGAAACCCAACTCCATTTTCTATCGCTTCGGCGGCACCAAAGAACATCTGTTCATTCTCGACCTTGATCGCGAATGGAGGGGAGACTTCTACAACTTTCTTGTACTCTGGCATTTCTAGGTAGTGATCATTGGCGTTTATCAACCGGAGGCACACAGAATAGGAACCGTCGGAGCCAACGCCCATTACAGCATAGTTTGCCGAATTCATTTGTTTTATCGCGCTTTGCGTTTCGAACCAGTTTTCAGAAAGAGCTTGGGAAGATATCGCCAAACATGCTGTATCCGTATCAACCAACTTTGGTCGTGTCGAAATAACGATTGGTAGTTGAGTGAGGCCCGCGCGTTCCATTCGGACCTTAGCCAACTTTGTAATTGAAGCGTTAGGGTTGTATGTCCCACGACTAGCGCGGAAAGCTAATCTCAGAGTGACTTGCACGTCCGATAGGTCGGTATCAGACAAGGAGTCGGCAGTTTCTACCGCTGTTCGACCTAGTCCGATCGCTTGCCTGCAATATTGCATACGGGTACGTGCATCGTCTTCTGAGTTAATGCTTGCCGCCAGAACCCGGCACTTGCTTGCAATATCATCTTCCAACGGCTTGAAGGCTCCATTTCCAATATTTGAAGCAGTTTTAGAAGAACTATCCTCAACATACGCTATAAAAAATTGGAAACCGGATCTTTGCGCAACCGCAGCGATCATCCGCTTCGTCCGCCAAACGGGTAGGCAATGCCTTCATTCGCCCCCCTACCTCTCCAACCCGTTCTGCCTTGCAATGAAATCCGCCAGCATCGGCACGAAGCGGTCGGCTTCTCCGGCGGCCTCCATGCCCGCAAAGGCGTTGCGGACGGCGGATTGCAGCGGGTTCACGGCGCTGACCGAGGTGGCGAGGTTCGACAGATACCGCATGTCCTTATGGGCGTTGGAGATGGTGAAGAGGTGGGCTTTTTCGTCGCCGTCGAGCGTCCATTTCATGAAGGTTTCATAGAACCCGTTCGAGAGGCGGCCGGGGCGGATGACGCTGTCGAATTGTTCGGGCGAGACGCCGGATTTTTGCGCGAGCGCCAGGGCCTCGGCATAGAGCGCGGCATAGCCCATGGCGACGAAGTTGTTGATCAGCTTCATCTTGTGGCCAAGGCCGGTTTCGCCGAGGTGGACGACCACGCCTGCCCAGGTGTCGATGATGGGCTTGATGCGGGCAAAGGTGGCGTCGTCGGCGCCGACCATGGCGTCGAGCGTGCCCTCCCATGCCTCTTTCGGGGTGCGCGAGAGGGGGGCGTCGGCCATGTGGCCTCCGGCGGCGGTGATCTCGGCGGCGAGCGTCAGGGTCGAGACCGGGTCGGCGGTGGAGCAGTCGACGATGACGGCGTTCGGTTGCAGGCCCGCGAGGAGGCCAGTGTCGCCGCGCACGTTGGCCTCGACCTGGGGCGAGCCGGTGACGCAGAGGAAGATGACCTCGGCCTGTTCGGCCATTTCCTTGGGGGTTTTGACCTCGGTGGCGCCACGGGTGATGAGATCTTCGATGGCTTCGCGTTTCTTGTGCGCCATGGCAACGAGGGGGTAGCCCGCCTCGACGATGTTCTTGGCCATGCCATGGCCCATGAGGCCGAGGCCGATGAAGCCGACGGTTGGTTTGGTCATGTTGAGTTTCCTTTTGCGGCGTCGCGGTGTTGGCGATGCAGATAGTTTCAGGGGGCGATCGGAATATCAATGACCTGATCGGCTATTCTGGTCGCGGTAGAAGGAGAACGGGTCTTGTAGTGTTCTTGAAAGCCATGCGGGTTCGCCGCAGATTGTGCGGCATGGCAGAACTTACTTACATGCAGTGTAAATGGCTGCACGACGCCGACGATCTTCCAATAGAGATATGGAGCGAGATCGGCACCGACAGGTACGAAGTGCGAAAGTTGGAGTATTTTCGGGACGGCACAGTTGGTTTTGCATGTGCCGAACAGACGACTGAACACAAATCCGGCACGAGGCTTGGGGATCAGGCCGTGCCGCCATTCCATGAGATTGCGCGCGAGCCAGAGTTCAAGCCCAGGTCAGTAACTAGCGAGGACTTTGAGAAGAGGTGGCAACGCCGCAGGGACAAATGGGTGTGGCCTGTAGACTAGATCAATCCCACGAGCCCCGTGATTGCCCGATGCAATTTGTACTTGTGGGCGTTCCCCAGAACCGGGCCGGGCATCAAGGGTGGATTGTCAGGTGGAGAAGCCGACGCCGGCGCAGGTCTGGCAGCGGGTGAGCTTGTTGCCGTAGCACGAGGTGCAGCGGATGTATTGTGGCTCTCCAAGTGCGCTGCGGCTGGTCGCGGTGCGGCCTGTCCCGCCGCAGGAGCGGCAGGTGCAGCGGCCCGTGCCGTGGCAGCGGTGGCAGCGGCGTTTGAATTCCTGTTCCTTCGGCTTTCGGTATATCCGTTCTTGCTGATACATGACGAAATGACCTCGCGATCCGCCACCCGCCGCCACATTTTTTCACGATTGCGGCGGGATTGTGGCGGCGTCATGGCGATAGCGCGGCGAATTGCCTGCATTTGAAGGGAAATCTTGGGTGTTTCGCACGGTTGTCCGCTGATCTGCGCGATTTCAGGGGGATACGCGGATGCGGCGGGTGTTGTCGGGGTCGTCGCGTTGGTCGCACTCGTAGGTTCGGTAGGGGATGCCGTGTGCGGCAAGGGCCTTGAAGATGCGGGGCGGGTTGATGCCGCCGTTTTCCTGGCTAAGGTCGATGTCGCGCCCGTCCTTTGTCCTGAGGGCATAGGTCGAGGTGATGGTTGTGTCTTCGTCGGCGCCAAGCGTGAAGGTGTCGAGCCGATAGGCTTCGGCGATCTCGGAGAGCGCGATGTCGAGGGGAAATCCGGGTCCGGGGATGGCGGTTTCCCAAAGCAGTCGCTCGTCGGTGATGGTGACCTGCCAGTCGCCCTTTGTTCGCATGACCCGGGTGATGCGGAACAGGGCGCGCAGGAGGATCAAGAGGCTGACAAGGGCCGCCAGGGCAAAGATGGTTTTGAACCAGGACGGCAGGTGATCCGCCGGGGTGATGGCGAGGACGTAGAGAAGAGGAAAGGCCGCGCCGAGCGCGAGGTCTGGCAGGGTGTGCGCTGCGACGCGGGCGCGCGACGACCGGATGACGGTCGTCACGCTGTGCCCCGGAGGTGGTCTTGCCCCTTTGTCACGCGCCGTCCGTCAGCCCTGTTCGAGGAAGGACTTCATCCGCGCCAATGCCTCGCGGATATTATCCTGGCTGTTGGCGTAGCTGAGGCGGATGTAGCCCTCGCCCAGAATCCCGAAGTCGGGACCGCCGATGGTGGCGACGCCGGGGCCTTCGAGGAGGTCGGAGGCCAGTTGCTTGGCCTTGCGCCCAGTGCCGGAAATGTTGGGGAAGGCGTAGAAGGCGCCCTTGGGCACAATGCAGGAGACGCCGTCGATATCGTTCAGCAGGTCGACCACCAGTTTGCGGCGGGCGTCGAATTCGGCGCACATGGCGGCGACGGCATCTTGCGGGCCGGTCAGGGCTTCGAGCGCGGCGAATTGGGCGGGGGCGTTGACGCAGGACCAGGCGTTGACGGCCAGCTTGCGGGCCTTGTCGTAGAGGTCCTGCGGCCAGACGGAATAGCCGAGACGCCAGCCGGTCATGGCATAGGTCTTGGACCAGCCGTTCAGGAGGATCAGGCGGTCACGGATCTCGGGGTAGTCGAGGAGCGTGACGTGCTGTTCGCCGTCGTAGAGAAGCTGGTCGTAGATTTCGTCGGACATGATCGCGACGTCGGGCCAGTCGGCGAGGCCCGCCACCAGCTTGTCGACCTCGGCCTTGGGGGTGACGCCGCCGCAGGGGTTGGCGGGGGAGTTCACGATGATCAGCCGGGTCTTGTCGGTGATAAGTGCCAGCGTTTCCTCGGCCGAGAAGGCAAAGCCGTTTTCCTCGCGGATCGGGATTGGGATCGGCTTGGCGCCGGTGAATTCGATCATCGAGCGGTAGATCGGAAAACCGGGGTCGGGATAGAGGATCTCGGCCCCCGGTTCGCCGAACATCAGGATGGCGGTGAACATGGTGACCTTGCCGCCGGGAACGATCAGCACGTTGTCGGGCGAGACAGTCGCGCCGAAACGGCGGTCGAGGTCGGCGGCGACGGCTTCGCGCAACTGGGGGATGCCGGTCGCAGGCGTATAGCCGTGGTGGCCGTCGCGGATCGCCTTGATGGCGGCCTCGGAGATATTCTCGGGCGTCGGAAAGTCGGGCTGGCCGATGCCGAGGTTGATGACGTCTTTGCCTTGCGCGGCGAGCGTGCCTGCGCGGGCGAGGACGGCGAAGGCGTTTTCCTCGCCGATACGGTCAAAGCCGGGGATGGTGTGGAGCATGTTGGGTGTCCTTAGTATGTAGCGCGACCGCCGGAGATGTCGAAAACGGAGGCGGTTGTGAAGGAGCACTCCTCGGACGACAGCCAGGCAACCATGTTGGCGATTTCCTCGACCTCGACGAAACGACCGCGTGGGATTTTCGACAGCATGAACTGGATGAATTCCTCGGTCAGTTGTTCCAGGATCGGCGTGTTGGCGGCGGCGGGGGTGACGCAGTTCACTGCGATGTTTTGGGTGGCGACCTCTTTGCCGAGGGCCTTGGTGAAGCCGATGACGCCCGCCTTGGAGGCGGCGTAGTGGCTGGCCTTGGGGTTGCCCTCCTTGCCGGCGACCGAGGCGATGTTGACGATGCGGCCATAGTTTTGGGCCTTCATGCCGGTGATGACGGCCTTGTTGGTGTGGAAGGTGCCGGTGAGGTTCACCGCCATGATCTGGTTCCACATTTCGGTGTCATAATCCTCGACCAACGCCACGTTGCCCGCAATCCCGGCCGAATTCACCAGTATGTCGATCTTTCCGAAGTGTTCGATCGTCGCGTCGCGTGCGGCAGTGACTGAGTCCCAGTCCGCGACATTGCACGTGTAACCGCGGGCGTCCGGCAGCTCTTTTGCAGTGTGTGCCGCTTTCTCGGTGTCCAAATCCCAAAGAGCGATCCTGGCGCCAGATCCGGCAAGACGATGGGCTACCGCACGGCCGATGCCAACTGCTCCGCCGGTGATGACGGCGACGCGGTCTGTCAGATCATAGGTGTTCATGTCAGGTCCTTCTTGTTCCGCGGCAGGATGGCGCCCCGGTGTTGTACGACCTGGGCAGCCAGAGCATGTCCGGCGGCCATGGCCTTGGTTTCGGTTTGTCCCTTGAGACGTGCAGCCAGGTATCCGGCGTTAAAGCTGTCGCCCGCCGCGGTGCTGTCGATGACACGCGGGGCGGGGGCGACCTGCGGCGCCGGGCCGTCGCCAAGTGGCCTCGGCCCCTCAGCGCCCCGTTTCAAGGTGCCCGATTTCGCGCCCCAACTGGCAAGGCGGGCAATCACGGCGGTTTCGTCCGCGTCCCCGAAAAGTGCCATTTCATCATCAACACTCGGCATGGCGATGTCGCAGCACTCCCAGGCCTTCTTGATGGCTGTCTGCGCGGTGGCGCGATCTGTCCAAAGGCGGGGGCGATAGTTGGAGTCAAAGGCGACCAGTCCGCCATTGGCACGATACGAGGGAAGCCAGTTCAGGAACCGCTCGCGGTCCTTTTGCGGCAAGACGGCGATGGATATGGCCGAATAGTAAATCACGTCAAACCCGGACAGCGATGCAAGGTCCAGCTGAGGGGGCTCGAACAAGGTGCGATAGGCGGCATTGTCGCGCCAATAGAGGAACGATCTTTCGCCCGCCTCGTCGGTCGAGATCGCATAGAGGCCGGGGAGATGGGTTTCGCTGAAAAGGACTGCGTCAGTCGAGATCGCTTCGGATTTGAGCGCATCGAGTATCATGTCCGAAAAGCGGTCGGTTCCGATTTTGGTGCCATAGGATACTGCGAATTCCGGGGCCTGGCGTTTGAGGTAGATGGCCGTGTTGAACGTGTCGCCTGCGACGCCAATGGCCGCGCGAGAGCTGTCGGCACCGTCCAGCGACAGTTCCACCATGACTTCTCCAAGGCAAAGAACGTTGAGTGTCATCGGGCTGTTTCCCTCCACCAAATGATAAGACCCGAGCCGACGATGGTCGCCGCACCGATTAGTGTCCAGTTATCAGGTACCGTACCGAAAACAACATAGCCCGAGACGGTCAGATACAGGATGAACGAATAGCTGAACGGCATCAAAATGTTTGCTTCGGCGTGCTGGTGGGCGCGCGAGAATATTTCGTGTCCGATCCAGGCCCAGAGCCCGACGCCGATCAGGATGGCCCAGTCGAACAGAGTGGTCGGAGTGATCCAGGTCAGAAGAACACCGGGCAACAGAAGGACCGTGCCGACGACGCCCATGACGATCTGCATGGTCTGGGGGGTGACGTGGCCGGAAAGCTTGCGCGTCAGGATCGAGAACAGCGCGAGACCGAAGGCGTTGGCAAGGATCAAAAGCGTGGCCCAGTGAAAGTCGGCGCCGAAGGGGCGGATGACGATCAATACGCCGGCAAAGCCGACGATCACGGCGCTAAGTCTCCAGATGCCGACCTTTTCACCCAGGAGCGGCACGGCGAGAAGCGTCACGAGGATGGGCGAGGAGTTCATGATCGCCGAGGTGACCGACAGCGGCAGATAGTTGAGCGCGATGAAGTTCAAAAGCGTAGCGACCGCGAGAAGGGCGCCGCGAACGACCAGCAGGACCATGTCGCGGCGTGGCAGGGTCTGGACCATTTCGCCACGGACCAACCCGTTTCCAAACGAGAGGACCAGCGAGACCGCATAGCGCATGAAGGCCAGCTGCATCGCCGGGATGCCCGCAAGCACCAGCCATTTGACCGAGGTGTCGGTCATCGAAAAGAACGCCCAGGCGACCAGCATCATGGCGATGCCGAGGCCAGTGCGCTGGTCGATGAGGCTTGCGGGCGTGGCGGTCATCCTATGAGAACCACCTCCGGTAGTTGTCGACCATGGTGGGGACAAGGTCGGCGCCGTGGCCGTCGTCGATGGCGCGGCGGATCGCGGACATCGGCCCCTTGGCCATGATCGATTCCTGGCCGAAATCCGTAATCATCTTGTCGTAATAACCGACGTCCTTCAGGGCGTTCGTCAGGGTGAAGGCCAGTTTTTCCGGGTCGCCGTCGACGGCATAGGCCTTGATGAAGTCCATCATGCCCGAACCGTTCGGCCCGGCGGAGAGGACGTTGTAGAGAGCCTCGCGCGAGACGCCCGCGACGTCGCAGGCGGCGAAGGCCTCGGACATGACCTGGACCGAGGACATGGCGTAGAAGTTGTTGATCAGCTTGATCGTATGACCCGCGCCGAGGTCGCCGAGGTGGAAGATGTTTTCGGCCAGGTCCTCAAAGACCGGGCGGAGGCTGTCGAACACTGCCTTGTCGCCCGCGCCCATGATGTTGAGCTTGCCCTCGCGCCCATGGCTGGGGGTGCGGCCGAGGGGGCAGTCGAGCATGGTTGCGCCCTTTTCGACAACTTCCGCACCGAGAGCGATGGTCGAGCCAGGCAGCGAGGTGCCAAAGTCGATGACGACCTTGCCTGCCGTCAGGCCAGCGATCACGCCGTCGGGGCCGCGCATCCGGCCTTCGACGTGGTCTGAGTTGCCCATGCACAGCATGATGACGTCGGCAGCTTGGGCCAATTCGCGGGCGGTGGCAGACTCGGATGCTCCGCGGGCGAGCGCGGCTTCGACGCCGGTGCGGTCGCGGTTGCCGAGGACGGTCAGGGTATAGCCCTGGTCGAGAAGCCGCTGCACCATGGCCGACCCCATGAGGCCCAGACCGATAAATCCAATGTGTTTCATGCCGTGATCTTCCTGATTGCTAGCGCAACGATTTTCGCGCAGCCATTTTCGTGGATGTTAATTGCGCCCTGGTCGGCTTTGACGCCGTCAGGGTTGCTCACTTGGATGACCTCGCACCGGGCAGGGTCAGCGCTTCGACTTGCAAGGTCGCTTCAAGTGTTCGGCGACCGCTTTCGCCATCGTTGCGGGGCAGTACCTTGCCAGTGCAAACTTGGGCAAAATGCTCAAGTTGCTGGATCAGAGGGGTGCCCTCGGGGGCGGCGGCATACTGGGGCGTAGGAGCCTCGCTCCACTCGTCGGCACCCGTCCAGACGCGCAGCGACGGGAACTCGACTGAGCCTTTTGTACCCATGATGCGCATCGAATCCTGCCCCGTCGTCGCGATATTGGGGTTTTCACCTGTGCCGTGTTCAAAGCCAAAGGGCGACGGCGTCGTGTCAGCAAAGGCGATCGAGGCCGTCAGCCCGCTTTCGAATGCCATGACGATGCCGCCGCTTTCCACGCGGTCGGCCTTGCGCACCGGATTGACGCCAAGCCCCGCAATGTCGGTTATCTCACCGAATAGAAACCGCAAAAGATCGATCTCGTGGCATACGTTCAGCCGCACCGGAGCGCCCTCGGCCCCCTGGCGCCAGGAGACTTCAAAATAGGGGGCAGGCTTTTTGACGGCCCAGATCAGGCTGGCCAGAATAGGCTGGCCGATCTGTCCCGAGGCCAAGACGTCGCGCAGGCCCAGAACGCGCGGATGGAACCGCCGGTGATGGCCGGTCAGGATTTGCACGCCCGCTTCTTTGGCGGTGGCAATCATGCGGTCGGCGGCTTCCAGGCTTTGGGCAATGGGTTTTTCGACCAAGGCGGACCAGCCACGTTTGGCGGCTTCGTGAAAGAGTGCTTCGTGGAACTGGGTTGGGGTCGAAATGACGATGCCATCGACGGGGACGTCCACCTCTGAAATATCCGTAAACCCCGGCGCATCGGGGTGCTGGCGCAATTCGGGCGTCGGATCGACGATACCTGCAAGCGTCAGGTCGGGGTGTTCGGCCAAATGGGCCACATGTCTGCTGCCGATCAAGCCCGCGCCGGCCACAAGAATTCTGGTCATGTCTTTTCCTCTGGGTGCCGATTTCCGCGCCGGAAATCGGTTCGGTTTCCGGGTTGGAAACCGGTTACATCACGGCTCCGATCTGCCAGGGAACAAACTCGTAATCTCCAAGGCCTTGGGCCTCGGATTTGGATTGCTCTCCGCTGGCAACCCTCAGGAACATCTCGTAAATTTCCCGGCCCTTTTCCTCGACTGTGACCTTGCCGGTCAGGATTTCACCCGCGTCAACGTCCATGTCTTCGATCATCCGGCCATACATTTCGGAATTGGTGGCCAGCTTGATCGTGGGTGCAGGTTTCGATCCAAATGCAGATCCGCGCCCGGTCGTGAAACACACAAGGTTGCAGCCGCCCGCGATTTGACCCGTGACCGAGGCAGGGTCGTAGCCGGGGCTGTCCATGAAGGTGAAGCCCTTGGCGCGGACGGGTTCGGCGTATTTGTAGACTCCGGTAAGCGGGGTCGTGCCGCCCTTGGCCGCTGCGCCGAGGGATTTTTCGAGGATGGTGGTCAGCCCGCCCTTCTTGTTGCCGGGGGACGGGTTGTTGTCCATCGATCCCTTGTTTCTAAGGGTATAATCCTCCCACCAGCGGATCAGGCCGACGAGACGGTTGCCAACCTGTTCATCGACCGCGCGGCGGGTCAGAAGGTGCTCGGCGCCGTAAATTTCTGGGGTTTCGGCAAGGACACCGGTGCCACCTTGCGCGACCAGCAGGTCACAGGCATAGCCAAGGGCCGGGTTGGCGGTGATGCCGGACCAGGCGTCAGAGCCGCCGCATTGGAGAGCGACAGTCAGTTCGGAAGCCGGGCAGGGTGTACGGGTCGCCTGGTTGGCGATCGGCAGCATGGCTTTGACCTTTTCGATGCCCATTTCAATGGTTTTACGAAGGCCTGCAACCCCTTGAATATTCATGGTTTGGAACGTTTCCGACTGTTTCAGGCCATAGGCCTCTAACAGCCAGTCGATCTGGTTCATTTCGCACCCTAGCCCGACCATCAGAACGCCCGCGTGGTTGGGGTGGCGGGCATAGCCCCACATGACGCGCTGAAGCGCCTCGAACCCGTCGCCGTCCCCCGCCATGCCGCATCCCGTGCCGTGGACGAAGGCGACGACGCCGTCGACATTGGGATAGGCGGCCAGTTCATCCGGACCGAATGAATCCGCGATGCGCCGCGCCGCGGTGGCCGAGCAATTCACCGATGTGACAACGGCGATATAGTTGCGGGTGCCGACCGATCCATTGTCGCGGCGATAGCCCATGAAGGTGTCGCGCTGATCTTCGGGAACAATCTTAGCAGGGCGCAAATTTGTCCCGAATTCATAGGCTTGATCGATGTTCCTAAACTCGGTGTTCTGAGTGTGGACATGGTCGCCGGGCGCGATGTCCTCGGAGGCATAGCCAATCAGTTGAGCGTATTTGCGGATTTCCCCGCCCTTGGCGATGGCCTGCGTGGCGATCTTGTGCCCCGACGGGATCAACGCGGTGGTGGTCGTGTCCTCGACGGCTGCTCCGACCTCAAGGGCGCGGGTGGCGGTGACCACGTTGTCGGACGGGTCGAGGCGGACGGTGGTCTTCATAAACTTGCTCCGAATGGAAAGGGATGCCGTAGTCGCGCGATCTATGCACAGACCGGAGCGTCTGCGCTCCAGCGATGAATGTCGACATGTTCTTTGCGTGCAAGGGTGGAACGCGTGTCTTCCCACATGGATTTCCAGACCTTCCAGTCACGCAACTCCGTCTCAGGGGCCGTGCGCGAGCGGGCGACAAACTCGGGGAAATGCGACCGGCCTGTAGGCTGACCAGTCTTGTTGAAACGCAAGTCAAACGACCATCGGATGCCGTCGGAGACATTGTCGAGCGATCCATGGGGCGTCATCGGGTGGAACAGAACGGCGCCGCCCGCTTTAACAGGCAGGGGCTTGGCCCGGGACTTGTCGATGAACCCGTCAGCAATGGCAGTCTGGCGTTGCGGGCAATGTGGAAGAAGGTCGTGCTTGGACGGGATCACTTGTAAGCAGCCGTTTTCAACGGTGGCATCGGTGATCGCCAGCCAGACGGTGACCATGTCGGTCTGGTCAGCCTCTTCCAGCGCGACAGCCCGGTCCTGGTGCCAGTCGGTGCCGCCGACATGGGCGCGGATCTCGCCCGCGTCGAGCGTGCGTGCCGGCGGCTTGATGCGCACGTGCTGGATTGGGTTCGAGGTAATCTCGGAGCCGATCAGGTCTTCGACCATGTCAAGAATTCTTGGCGAAGTCAGCATGTCGAACACGGCGGGGCCGAAGTGCATCGGCGTGTCTTCAGTGATGCGGTCGCCGGGCAGCGAAATGTCCATCGGCTGGAACCAGTCGAGACCTTTTTCATAGGCAGTTGTCAACTTGTCCTGAAACGACATTCCGGCAAGTTCGTCAGCCAGCCCCCAGTCGACCAATAGACCGTCTAGAAGCGCGGAATATTCCTTTTGGACTGCCGACAGGGTGTCGGGTTCGAGTACATTGTCCACGACCAGATAGCCGTGAGTCTGGAAGTTTCGAATCTGGGTTTCGGTAAGCATTTGTGAGGCCGTCGGTTTGGAAAGATATGTGCATTTGAGGCCAGATGGCCGGGGTCGTCAATGGCGTTTTGCACAATAAAACAAGGTCATGATTACATATTTCACGATTCTGGGTTTGCGCTGGACCTCTTGGCGCGACTTCCCTACAACTGGTATGATGAGTGTACCAAAAAATGAAATCCGCCCGCGCAAGTTGTCTGACGAGGTTCAGGACCGATTGTTGCGCCTGATCCGCGAGAGCGGGTTGAGCCCCGGCGATGCTTTGCCGTCCGAGCGCGAGCTGATGGCCGAGTATGGTGTGGGCCGTCCCGCGATCCGTGAGGCGATGCAAAGTTTGCAACATATGGGTGTGGTTGACATCCGCCATGGCGGACGCCCTCGTCTGGCTGAGCCGACGTTGGACGGGTTGGTCGACCGGCTTGGAACCGGGATGCGTCATGTGCTGACCCATTCCCAATCTTCGCTGGAGCATCTGAAAGAGGCGCGGGTATCGCTGGAATCCGAGATGGCGCGCATGGCGGCGATGCGGCGCAGCGACGACGATGTGCGCGAGTTGAAGACGATCTTGTCTCGGCAGAAAGCGACACGCGCCGATGCGGAACGCTTTTTGGAGGCCGACGGGCATTTCCACAGGCGCATCGCGGCGATTTCGGGCAACCCGATTTTCGAGGCCGTGGCGCACGGGATTTTCAGCTGGATGCGCACCTTTCACGTTGAATCGGTCAGGAAGCGGGGCCTTGAGGGTCTGACGCTGGCCGAGCACGGGGCGATTTTGGACGCTATCGCTGCGGGTGATGGCGAGGCTGCCGCACGTGCCATGCGCGATCATCTGGAACGGGCAAATGACCTTTACAACCAGGAGTACCTGACATGACAGCTCGGTTCGAGGCGGACTATCTGATTGAGACGCCGGCCGATCCGGCAGAGGCCGCGGGCGTCATGGCGGGCGAGCAAAGCTCGGGCACCTTTGTCACCGTACCGGGCGAGACGCCGGAGTTGCGGGAGCGGTCTGCCGCGCGGGTCGAGCGGGTCGAGGTTCTGGGTGAGGTGGCGGCGCCTTCGTTGCCGGGGGGCATGACGGGGGCGTCGTATACGCAGGCGAAGGTCACCTTGTCCTGGCCGATGGGGAATATCGGGGCGGACCTGGTGAACCTTATGGCGACGGTTGCGGGGAACCTGTTTGAACTGAGACAGTTTTCGGGGCTTCGATTGCTGGACATCCGGTTGCCGGAGGCGTTCGGAGCGCCGTACCGGGGGCCGCAGTTCGGGATTGCGGGGACGCGTCGTTTGGCGGGCGTTGAGTCTGGGCCGCTGATCGGGACGATTGTGAAGCCCTCGATCGGGTTGACGGTGGAGGCGACGGCGGAGTTGGCAGGTGTTCTCGCCAGCGCAGGCATCGACTTTATCAAGGACGACGAGTTGCAGGCGGACGGGACGGATTGTCCGTTCGAGGATCGGGTACGGGCGGTGATGGCGGTGTTGAACGACCATGCCGAGAGAACGGGCAAGAAGGTGATGTTCGCCTTCAACCTGACCGGCGAGATTGACCAGATGAAGCGGCGGCATGACCTTGTGCGCGACCTGGGCGGGACCTGCGTGATGCTTTCGCTGAACGCGGTCGGGCTGTCGGGGATGCTGGCGTTTGCGCGGCATTCCGAGCTGCCGATCCATGCGCATCGCAATGGCTGGGGGTACCTGTCGCGCGCGCCGATGCTGGGGTGGGAGTATCCGGCCTGGTCCAAGATCTGGCGTTTGGCCGGCGCGGACCACATGCATGTGAACGGGTTGCAGAACAAGTTCAGCGAAGGCGACGACAGCGTGATTGCCTCGGCGCGGTCCGTGCAGACGCCGATGTGGGACAGCAAGCCTTGCGTGGCAATGCCGGTGTTCTCATCCGGGCAGTCGGCGGTGCAGCCGCCCGAAACCTATCGCCGCCTTGGCAATGCGGATTGCATCTACGCGGCGGGCGGCGGGATCATGGCGCATCCGGATGGGCCTGCGGCAGGAGTGCAGTCGTTGCGCGATGCGTGGGAGGCGGCGATGGCCGGGGTTCCGGCCGATGAATACGGGCGGGATCATCCGGCTTTGGCGCGGGCGTTGGAGGCTTATGCGAAATGAGCCTGCCCGATGGCATTTTGGTCGGCTGGTACGGCGACGACTTTACCGGGGCGGCGGCGACGATGGAGGTTCTGGCCTTTGCGGGCGTGCCGTCGGTGTTGTTCCTGGATGTGCCGGGCGATGCGGAACTGGCGCGGTTTCCGGAGGCGCGGGCCGTGGGGATCGCGAGCACGGCGCGCAGTCACGGTCCGGAGTGGATGGAGGCGCATCTGCCGGGGGCGTTCCGGTTCCTGAAGGGGACGGGCGCGCCGGTGGTGCATTACAAGGTCTGCTCGACGCTGGATAGCTCGCCAGAGGTTGGCTCGATCGGCAAGGCGATCGACATCGGGGCTCCAATCGTGGGCGGCCGTTTCGTACCGTGCCTTGTCGCGGCACCGGCGATGCGGCGATACCAGGCGTTCAGCAACCTGTTCGCGGGAGCGCCCGAGGGGGTGTTCCGGCTGGACCGGCACCCGGTGATGGCGCGCCATCCGGTGACGCCCATGGGCGAGGCGGATGTGGCACGGCATTTGTCGGCACAGACGGGGCGGGCGTTTGGCCTGATCTCGGTCGAGGATTTGGAGGGCGATGCGGCGGGCGCATTGGCGCGGGAGCTGGATCGGGGGGTGGATGTTGTCTGTCTCGACGCGATGAGCGGTGCGCATATGGCGGTGAACGGCGGGTTGATCTGGCCCGAGGGCGGGCAGGTCTTCGCGGTTGGCTCGCAAGGGGTGGAATTTGCACTTGTCGCCCATTGGCGGGCGACGGGGGAGTTGCCAGTAACCGATGTGACGGCGGGCGCGGGGCCGGTGGAGAGGATGCTGGCGGTGTCTGGGTCTGTGTCGCCGGTGACGGCGGCGCAGATCGACTGGGCCGAGGCGCATGGGTTTCAGCCGATTGCCTTGGACGCGGCGGCGATTGCTCTGGGAGATAGCGCGGCAGAAGATGCGGCCTATGGCGCGGCGATGCAGGCCCTGGCCGAGGGGCGCGATCCGCTGATCCATTCGGCGCGGGGACCGGAGGATCCGGGCGTCGCTGCCATGCGTGCGGCGGTTGCCGGGGCGGGGGTCGACATGGGCGAGGCCAATCAGCGGATCGGCGCGGCCTTGGGTCGGCTTTTGGCGCGGCTATTGCGCGAGACGGGGATACGGCGGGCGGTAATCTCGGGCGGCGATACCTCGGGGCACGCGGCACGACAGTTGGACCTGTTCGCCTTTTCCGCGCTGGCCCCGACCATTCCGGGCGCGGCGCTTTTGGATGCGCATTCAAACGACCCCGACCTTGCCGGTCTGCAACTGGCGTTAAAGGGCGGGCAAATGGGAAGCGCCGATTTCTTCGGCTGGATCAAACAGGGCGGCGGGACCGTCCGGAACAACTGAAAAGGAAGATGAGATGACCAAGGTAGCCTTGCTGGGAGCCGGGGGGAAAATGGGCGTGCGGCTGGCGCAGAACCTGAAGCCGACGCGGTTCGAGATTGACCACGTTGAGGTCAGTGATGAGGGGCGCGCGCGGCTGTCGAAAGAGGTGGGCGTCGAGGCGGTGGCCAATGCCGACAACGCGATTTCGGATGCGGACGTGATCCTGATGGCGGTGCCGGACCGTCTGATCGGCAAGATCGCGCATGGGTTCATCGAGAAGGTGAAGCCCGGCGCGGCGATCATGGTTCTGGACGCGGCGGCCCCGTATGCCGGCGAGATGCCGGAGCGGGACGACGTCACCTATTTCTGCACCCACCCTTGCCACCCGCATATTCTTGAAGCCCATGACAGCATCGACGCGCAGAAGGATTATTTCGGCGGGATCGCGGCGCCGCAGGGCATCGTCTGCGCCCTGATCCAGGGGCCGGAGGAGCACTATGCGCTCTGCGAGGAGATCGCCAAGATTATCTATGGTCCGGTCTCGCGGTCGCATCGCTGCACGCTGGAAAATATCGCCGTTCTGGAGCCCGCTCTGTCGGAGACCGTGGCGGCGACCTTCTGCATGGCGCTGCGCGAGGCGGCGGATCGGGCGGTGGCCACGGGCGTGCCGGAGGCGGCGGCCCATGACTTCGTGCTGGGGCATCTGAAGATCGAGCTGGCGATTGCCTTTGGCATTTTCCCGGAGGGCAAGTTCTCGGACGGCGCTTTGATGGCGATCGACAACGCGAAGTCGGTGATCTTCAAGGAGACCTGGCTGGACGACGTCTTCTCGCTGGAGGCGGTGAAGAAGTCGGTTCAGGATATTTGTAGCGGTTGAGAGGCGGCTCGGCGTCGGGCGATGAATCTTCTGGTGGAGGTATTGCGCTGCGCTTTCGCGCATCGCGGTAAGCGAGGGGGTTTTACCCCCTCGCGCTCCCCCAGGATATTTTGGGACCGATAATCTGCGGCAGTGGCTCAGCCGTCCTTTGCTTTTCGTTCGCGCTGCCAGATGTAGAGGCCGGAGGCGATGATGATGGCGCCGCCGCCGAGGGTCCAGATCGTCGGCCACGTGTCGAAAACGAGGATACCTGCGAGCGCGGCGAGGAAGAGTTGCAGGTAGATCATCGGAGCCAGGATCGAGGCATCCGCCCAGCGGCTGGCGATGGCGGTGGCGATGTGGCCGAATGCACCGCAGGCACCGATGATGATAGCAACCGCCCAGGCGAGCGGTGACGGGGGCCATGTCCAGATGCTGAGCACGAAAGGGGCGAGAACGGCCGTGGCCATGGCGGTGGACCAGATTTGCTGGGTCGCGTTGGTCTCAATCCCTGCAAGCATCCGGGTCATGATGAAATAGAGCGAGGCGACAAGCAGTGCGCCGAGGCTGAAGGCCATGGCCGGGTGGAACTCGGCGCCCCAGGGTTGCACGACCAGGAGGACGCCGAGGAAGCCTGTGCAGACGGCGAGGAAGCGGCGGATGCCGACCTTTTCGCCGAGGAGCGGGATGGCAAGGATCGTGATGACGATGGGCTGGGCGAAGGCGATTGTGGTGGTAACCGTGATCGGCAGGAACTTGAGCGCCATGAAGTTCAGGATCGTACTGCCAAGGAGGAAGCAGGATCTGAGGAATTGTTTTCCGGGCGCATTGGAGTGGAGGACCTCGCGGCCTTCCTGCGGCAGGTAGATCAGGAGCGCGATGACCAGGTGGCCGAAGTATCGGATGAAGACGATCTGGAGGATCGGCAGGCCCGCGATCGAGAGCCATTTGGCCGAAGTGTCGATGCCCGTGAAGAAGATGACCGCAAGGGCCATTAGGAGGACGCCGGCTCCGGTTTTCTCTTCTCGGGGGCGGGCGTGGCTCACTCGGGTTGTCTCATCAGGGGGGTGGGGCCCCCGGGCCAGGGAGTGATTGGCCCGGGAGCTTGAGCATCTCGTCTAAAGGAAGATCGAGATGATGGGTGGCCAGATCAGGAGCACGGAAAGTGCGCAGAGCTGGAGTACGATAAAGGGCAGGAAGCCTTTGAAGATGTCTGTCAGCGAGATTTCCGGCGGGGCGACCGATTTCAGATAGAAAGCGGCCGGGCCGAAGGGCGGTGACAGGAAGCTGACCTGCATGTTCATACAGAACACCACGCCGAACCAAATCGCCACGTGACGCGGGTTCAGTTCTCCGAAGATGCCGATTTCTTCCACGGGAAGTTTCAGCACGATCGGCAGGAACACCGGCATGATCAGAAGAACGATGCCAACCCAGTCCATGAACATGCCCATGATCAGGAAGATCACCATCATCACCAGGATCACGCCCATGGTCGGCAAGTCCGACGACACGATCAGGTTGGCCACATAGGTGGGACCGCCCGCGAGCGTGTAAGCTGCCGCCAGCGAGGCCGCACCGATGGTCACCCAGATGATCGTGCCCGTCGATTTCAGGGTGCGCATCAGGCTGTCCCAGACGATTTCAAAGGACATCTCGCGCCGGATGGCGGCGATGACAAAGACCGCGACAACACCCATACCAGCCGCTTCGGTGATGCCGGTGATGCCCATGTAGATCGAGCCAAGGACGACGCCGATGACGACGGTGGGGGCGATCAGGCCCTTGCCCATCTCCCATCCTTCGGCGGTGCGTTCGCGCCCTGCGATGACATACATGCCGATGGTAAAGAGGACGAAGGCGCCGACGATATAGGGAATGTCCGACACCATGCCGAGGGCAATGGGGTCAACGCCTTCGAGAACAGCGTTGTCGCCGGTGATCGTGAAGAAGACTGCGCGGGCCAAAAGGACGCCGGTGATCCACATGCCGAATTTCGACAGGAAACCCACGAACCGCAGGGTCTTCTCGCTGCCTTGATGGTCCTCCGGACCCGGCTCGGGCAGGGGCGCAAGAGACGGGTTCAGGTTGGTGCGAACGATGATGTAGACGATGAAGAACGACGCCAACATGAAGCCCGGAAGGAAGGACGCAGTGAAAAGCGCCTTGATCGAGGTTTCGGTGACAAGACCGTAGAAGATCAAAACGATGGACGGCGGGATCATGGTCCCGAGCGAACCCGAGGCACAGATGGTACCGATCGCAAGGTTCTGGTTATAGCCAAGCCGCAACATCTGGGGCAGGGCAATCAGGCCGAGAAGAACGACTTCGCCACCGATGATGCCCGACATGGCAGCCATGATGACGGCCATGATCGAGGTCACGACCGCGATACCGCCACGCATCCGGCTGAGCCAGAGGTTCAGCGACGAATACATATCCTTGGCGATGCCCGAGCGTTCCAGCAAAGCGGCCATGAATATGAATAACGGCACCGATATGAGGACATAATTCGTCATCTGTCGATAGACCGCCTGACCCAGCACCGACATGGGCCCGGAGCCAAACCGGCCAAACAGAATCTCGGGGCCGAATTTCATCATCAGAACGGCGACGGCCAGGAAGGCCGAGGCAAAGCCCAGAGGCATGCCGATGGCCAGTAGGATAAACATGCCGATCAAAAGAATGACGCTGAGCGTCGCGATGCTATCGACTTTCATCCATGCAAAAAGCTCAAGGAATTCCATCTCAGTCCTCCAGCGTGCTGCGGATGTTTTCTATTTCCGTCTCGTCGATGTCATCGAGAGGCGAATGGTGTTCGGGGGCCTTTTTCCAGTCGGCGATCAGGTTCGAGATGGCCTGGATGGCCACAAGGACGATGATCGCGAGGATGGCGGGCTTGACGACGCCGGGGATGGGGGGATCCCAAGCCGTGCCAAAGGTCTCCATCCTGAGCATCCGGCGCTTGGCATCGGCGTAACCGCCCCAGACCAGCGCGAATGTGAAGCTGAGCAGAAGGAGAAGCGAAATGACGTCGGCCGTTTTCTGCATCCAGCGGGGCATCAGGTCATAGATGACGTAGATGCGGATATGGCTGCGCTGTTGCATCGCGTATTGGCCGGCAAAGAGAAAGACGAATGCCGCGATCCAGAGCGAAAGTTCATTGGCCCAAAGTGTCGGGCGCGAAAAGACATAGCGCGAGACAACCTCGTAGAACATCACGATCACGACCAGCGCGATGGCGATCATTGCCAGACGCGATGTCACCAGCGAGAGAATGTCGAAAAAGCCCTCGGGCTGTTGTTCGATCGCGCCCTTCTTGTCGGAAAGATAAATCGAGGTGAACAGCAGGGTGCCTGCCATCGAAATCAGCATCACCCAGACGATTGGTCGTCCGGTGGGCCGGATCATTTCGTGCATTCCAAGGGCGTCTTCCGACAGGGCGCGGTTGGCGATCAACCACAGATACGTCAGTGCTGCGACGGCTCCGAATGCGAGTGCCAATAGGCGTATGGGTCCTTTGAGGGATCCCAGCCAAAGGCTGTCCTGTTGTTCCACGAGTGTCCTCCCCACCTGCCCGAATTTGTCTTTTGCCGGGCTTATAAAAGTGAGCCCCCGATGTTCTGGGGGCTCACTATTTTATGTTTGTTTTCCGTAAGTTGTGCGGAAAGCCTTAGTCGATCAGACCCAGCTGCTTGAGGTAGGTCTTGTGGCTGGCAAGGATAGCACCGGCTTCCGGCGAACGGGTGCCCCAGTCGTCCCAGGCAGCCTGTGCGGCGACGCGGAAGGCCGCGCGATCTTCAGCCGACCAGTCATAGAGCGTCACACCTTCGGACTTCAGCTGTGCAGCTGCGGCGTTGTTGTTCAGCTCGTTCGACAGGGCGATCTGGAAGCCCAGTTTCTGCCATGCAGTGTCAACGATACGACGCTGCTGTTCGGTCATGCCGTTCCAGACGTCGAGGTTGCAGGCCAGGTGGTCCGACGGCATCGAGTGGAAGCCCGGATAAGTGGCGTGCTTCACGATGTCGTAAAGGCCCAGACCAACGTTGTTATACAGACCCGAAGCGTCCGCACCGTCGATGATGCCGGTTTCAAGCGCAGTAAAGATCTCGGTGAAGTCCATCACGATGGGCGAGGCGCCCAGCTTTTCGAAGATCTCGGTTTCCATGCCCGGAGGCGAACGGAATTTCCAGCCAACCAGGTCTTCCGGGCCCGCGATCGGACGCGAGGAAGCAAAGGATTCCTGGCCATAGATGGCCCAGCCGATCAGCTGCATGTTCTGCGCGTTGTACAGTTCCTGAGCGGCGGCATAGCCGTCACCATAGTACAGCCACGAGTACTGCTGCCAGGGTGTGTCATAGCCACCCATGATGTCGCCGACGAACTGGAACGCAGGGTTCTTGCCGGTCTGGTAAGCGCCGCCGGTTGCGTCGCAGTCGACGATGCCGCTGATGGCGGCGTCGAAGGTTTCAGTCGTGGCCACAACGGACGACGAATAGAACATTTCGACGGTAATGTCGCCGCCGGACATGGTCTGAACGTCGTCAGCCCAGATCGCCAGCTGCTTGCCGGTCGGGTGCTCGGTCGCATAGTGCGTCTGGACCCGAAGGGTCACAGGATCAGCAACAGCGGCAGTCGCTGCAACTGCTGCGGCAGCAACGCCAAGCATCAGAGTTTTTGCTGTCATTTTCAACTTTCCTCCCTGTGGTGAAGTGACTTCACCGTTAGTTTTGTCATGTGGCCAAAGGCCCATGGCGAAGATGGCTTTCCATCATCCCCGAAGGTATCCGTCACGCCTGCGGCTGGCAACCAATTTTGGTATACCAAATCGAAAAAATTTCGATTTTCCTGTGCTTTCGTATACTGGCTGGTTAGAAAGTTCGTGGAGGAGCAATGGGTATGCGTCGGGAGGGTCAATGATACATAAGCGGATGCTTCCCGAGCAGATCGCAAACCAGCTGCGCCGGGATATTTTGCGCGGTCGTCTGCCTGCCGGGTCGTCGCTGAAGGAACGCGAAAGCGCGGCCGAAATGGGGGTCAGTAGGACCCCCATGCGCGAGGCGATTCGCATTCTGGCGAAAGAGGGGCTGGTGACTTTGCGGCCCTCGCGCAGCCCCCTTGTGGCGGATCCGGATATCAAGGAAGTCTCGGACCAGGTCGTCGTTCTGGTCGCGCTTGAGCAGCTGTCAGCGAAACTTGCCTGTCTCAACGCAACGTCTGCTGATCTCGATCGGGTTTCCAAGATTTCAGACCACATGGCTGAACATTTCGACACAACCGATCCGCTGGACATGTTCGAAATCGATATGTCGTTTCATACAGCCATTGCACAAGCGTCCCGGAACGAGGCTCTGACCCGAACACATGGCGCTTATCTGGCACGGCTTTGGCGGGTGCGCTATCTGGCGGCGATCCAGCGACGCAGCCGCGAACGGGTTGTCAGGCAACACGAACTGATCGTCCACGCCTTGCGGCGCCGCGATGTCGAGGCGGCCGTCGATGGGATCACGAACCACCTGAAGTATCTGGGTGAGGATATCGAAACCGCGATGCACGATGCGCGCGCGGTTCAAGCCTAGGCCGTCGTTGCGGCCTTTCGTGGCCTGAAAGCTTTAGATACAGGGGAGACATGGCCAAGTTTCTGAACCTCAATGCGCATCTGTATTTCGAGACCGTCGCACGCCGCGGAACGGTGACGCGCGCGGCCGAGGAGCTGTCGGTTTCGCCCTCTGCGGTGTCTCAGCAGTTGAAGCAATTGGAGCAGCAGTTGGGGATCAAGCTGTTTCGTCGTGACGGGCGGCTGTTGTCGCTGACGTTGGAGGGCGAGCAGCTTTATCAGTCAAGTTCGACGGCGCTTCGGATGTTACGTGAGGCGCGCCAGAATCTCGGACGGACCAAGGCAAACCGACGGTTGAACCTGCGTGTTACACCCAGTTTCGGGGTGCGATGGCTGGGGCCGAGGATGGCTGACTTTGTTGCGACCCATCCCGAATGGGATCTCAGCGTGGATGCCGCCCCCGATCCGACCGATTTCGACCGCGAGGTCATGGATCTGGATATCCGTTATGGTTTGGGTGGATGGGAGAGATTTCACACGCAATCGGTTCTGCGGGATCAGGTTTTGCCTTTGTGCAGCCCCGAATACCGTGCCACTTTGCCCGACAGCGCCTCGGTTGCCGAGGTCTTGGACAGTGCGCGGTTTATCGACAGTGCGCGGGCGCTTTGTCAGTGGGATAACTGGCTGTTGCGCAATGAATTGACGACAGTGGCCAACCGAAAAACGATCCTGATGGATCGATCGACAATGGCGCTGCAACTGGCGTTGGACGGATCAGGTGTTGTGCTGGAATCGCTGGCTCTGGCGGCGGGCGAAGTGGCGGCGGGACGGCTTGTGCCATTGTGCCCCAGCGTGCCGGTCATCAGTTTTCCTGCCTATTGGGTGATTTGTCCGGCCCGCAATTTGAACCGGCGGGCTGTGCGGTTGTTCCTCAACTGGCTGGATCAGCAACGCGAAGCCCATGAAGATGAAACAGCCCGGATCGCAAAGGATCACGGGCTGGAAATTCTTGATATTGACGGGGCGACCGAACTGACCGTCGGCCTTGGTGTCAGTGAATAAGCGAGCCGCCGTTCACGTCGACTTCTGATCCCGTGACATAGGCTGAAAGGTCCGAGGCGAGGAACAGGCAGCAACCAGCCACATCCGAGGCCTCGCCCGCGCGGGCCATCGGGATGCCGTCGAGAATTTGCGTCATCATGTCATCGGTCAATGCTCCGCCAGTGATGTCGGTGGCGATAAAGCCCGGGCAGACCGCGTTCGAACGGATGCCGTCGGGGGCGAGTTCGCGGGCCATGGCCTTGGTCAGGCCGAGGATGCCAGCCTTGGCCGCCGAATAGTGCGGGCCGCCGAAAATGCCGCCGCCGCGCTGTGCCGAGACCGAAGAGATGTTGACGATTGCGCCGGATTTGCGCTCGCGCATGTGCGGGATCAGGGCCTGGCTCATGTAAAGCGTGCCGCGCAGGTTGACGTCGAGGACGGCGTCATAGTTTTCCGGCTCGATCCCCATGATTTTCAGGGGCTGGGTAATGCCCGCGTTGTTCACAAGGATGTCGACCTGGCCAAAGGCGTCGAGCACCTTTGCTGCGGCGTCGGCGCAGGCGGGTTTGTCAGTGACGTTGCAGGTAAGGCCGATGTGGCCTTCGCCGGGCAGGTCGGCGGCCGCTGCTGCGGCACTGCTTTCGTCGAGGTCGAGGATAGCGATGCGCGCGCCGTGGTCGGCAAAGAGCTTCGCGGTGGCCTTGCCGAGGCCGCGGGCACTGGCCGCGCCAGTGATGATGGCGGTTTTTCCGTCGAGGAGATTCACGTCTGGTTCCGTTCGTTCTTGGTTTTCTTGAAGGCGGGTGCGCCGGTCTGGGCCTCATAGGCTCGGATGACGAGGCTGTCGTCGTCCTTGCCATGACCAAGGCCGCGCGCGGCGATGAACATTTGCAGGGCGGCGGCGGCCAAAGGTGTCGGCGCACCGGCGTCGCGCGCGGTTTGCGTCACGAGGTCAAGGTCCTTGATGAAGATATCGACGCTGGAGGTGACGGCGGGGTCTTCCTGCATCATGCGCTGGCCGCGATCGCCGAACATCCAGCTTTGCCCGGCGGCACCCATGACGATGTCATAAAGCATTTGCGGGTCGCATCCGGCCTTGGTTCCAAGGGCCATGAGTTCGGCCCCTGCGGCGAGGTGGACGCCTGCGGCAAGCTGGTGGACGACCTTGTAGGTCGCGCCGATGCCGGGCTCGGTGCCGAGATTTTTCACCTCGCCCGCAATAGCTGCGAGGACACCTTCCGCACGGTCGAATGCGGCTTGTTCGCCCGATGCCATGACGGTCAATGTGCCCGCTTTTGCCCCGGCTTGCCCGCCGGAAACCGGCGCATCCAACAATCGCATGCCCTTTATTGTCAAACGATCCGAGATTGCGCGAGCGTCGCTTGGCGCGACCGTCGAACACAGCATGACTGTGCCGCCGCGCGCCATGGCGTCGGCCACGTCGCCAGCGCCGAACAATACATCCTCGGCCTGCGCCGCGTTGACGACCATCAAGATGACAAGGTTGGCCTCCCATGCGGCATCCGCGGCGGTTTCTGAGGATTGCCCACCTGCCTTGGCGAAAGATTGCATCGCTTTCGGAGAAATATCGTAACCCGAAAGGGAAATACCTGCCGCAAGGATGTTTTCCGCCATGGCCTGACCCATGGCGCCCAAGCCGATGATGGCGGTGCGGTTACTCATCCAGCCAGCCTTTGACGCGGCTCGTGATCGCATTGACCGAGAGGCCGTATTGGTCGTGGAGCGTGGGCAGCGCGCCAGCGTCAAGGAATTCGTCGGGCAGGGCGATGGATTTGAACGGCACATGCACGCCGTCGCGCATCAATGTGCCCGCGACGGCTTCGCCGAGGCCGCCGACGATGGTGTGGTTTTCCGCCGTGACGACAAGGCGGCCGGACTTGGCGGCTTCGGCCTTGATGGTTTCGACGTCCAAGGGCTTGATCGTCGGGACGTGCAGGATGGCGCAATCGACGCCGTCGGCCTTCAGGGCCTTGGCGGCGTCGATGGTGCGCATGGTCATGAAGCCGGTCGAGATGAAGAGGACGTCATTGCCGCCCTGCAGGAGCTTGGCCTTGCCGAGTTCGAACTTGTAGCCGTATTCGCCCAGAACGTTCGGGACGTTGCCGCGCAGAAGCCGCATGTAGACGGGGCCGTCAAAGTCGGCGATGGCGCGGGTGGCCTGGTCGATCTCGGTCGCGTCGCAGGGATCGACGATGGTCATGTTGGGCATGCCGCGAAAGATCGCGAGGTCCTCGGTCGCCTGGTGGCTGGGGCCGTAACCGGTGGTCAGGCCGGGCAGGCCGCAGACGATTTTGACAGGCAGATTTTCCTCGGCAATCGCCATGATGATAAAGTCATAGGCACGGCGCGAGGCGAAGACGCAATAGGTGGTGGCGAAGGGGGTGAAACCTTCGCGGGCGAGGCCTGCGGCGGCCGAGATCAGCACCTGTTCGGCCATGCCCATCTGATAGAACCGGTCGGGGTAGGCGTTGGCGAAGACGTGCAGGTCGGTGTATTTCGACAGGTCAGCGGAAAGGCCCACGATGTCGTCGCGGGTCTTGGCCAGATCGCAAAGCGCGTGACCGAAGGGGGCGGCGACGGTGTCGCGACCCTCGGCATCCAGCGAGGCAATCATCGCAGAGGTGGCCAGTTTCTGTTCCGGCACCTTGCGCGGTTCGTACTTGGACTTGCGGCGGGACGTGGCTCCTATGGTCATTCAGGTTTGTCCTCGTCCAGAATTGCGATGGCCTTGGCCCATTCGTCGGCCTCGACGCGGATGAAGTGGTTGGACTCGCGGGCTTCAAGGAAAGGCACGCCCTTGCACATCTTGGTGTTGCAGATGATGACGCGGGGTCGCGGTTCATCCAGATTGCGGGCGGTGTCGAAGGCGGCGACCAGCGCGTCGAGGTCGTTGCCGTCGATGGACTGGGCGTGCCAGCCGAAGGATTCCCACTTGGCGGCCTCGGGCACCTGCGCCAGCGCCTTGGTCGAGGGGCCGTCGGCCTGTTGGTTGTTGAATTCCACGATGGCGATCAGGTTGTCGAGCTTCCACTGGACGGCGGACATGACCGCCTCCCAGGTCGAGCCTTCGCCAAGTTCGCCGTCCGAGAGCATGTTGTAGACGAAGGCCGGGTTGTTCTTGCGCTTCAATCCCATGGCCGCGCCGACCGCGATGCCGAGACCCTGGCCGAGCGAGCCGCCGGTGATCTCCATGCCCGGCGTATAGGCGGCCATGCCCGACATGGGCATGCGGCTGTCGTCCATGCCGTAGGTGGGGATTTCATCCTCGGGCAAGATGCCGGCCTCGATCAGGGCGGCATAGAGCGCAATCGCATAATGGCCGATGGAGAGGTAGAACCGGTCGCGGCCTTCCCATTCGGGATCGTCCGCGCGATAGGTCATGGCGTGAAAATAGGCGGTGGCCAGCGTGTCGGCGGACCCGAGAGCCTGGCCGATATAGCCCTGGCCCTGAACCTCGCCCATCAAAAGCGCGTTGCGGCGAATTTGCCAGGCGCGGCGCGCCAGGCTGACGTTCGAACCAGCGTGGTGTGTCTGAGCGTTCAAGACGTCCCCCCATGTGCCGCAGTTTTGCGGATTTGTGGCGGATTGTGCCGAGGCGGCCAGCGAAAACAAGGCGCATTTCTTAAACGCCTGTGTAGTAAATCTAAACTGTCTGTGTGGATTTTCGTCATGGTTCCCCATGGGCAAGCAGTCCTACTGTGCGCCAAACATATCCGAAAACTCAAAAGGAGAAGACCATGAACCTGTCGTCCATGCTGGCTGCGCGCAATGCTGAAGGGAGACCGGTTCGGATCGGTTTGATCGGGGCCGGGAAGTTCGGCTCGATGATCCTGGCGCAGGCCAAGCATATCGAAGGCTATCACATCGTGGGTGTGGCCGACCTGGACGTGGAAAAGGTGCGGGGGTCTTTCAAGCGGGTCGGCTGGGATGCGGGCCAGTACGATGCGGCGAGCCTGTCCGAGGCCTATGACAGCGGAAAGACCTTCATCACCGACGATGCGGGCGCGCTGTTTGCCCATGACGGGATCGAATGCGTGATCGAGGCGACGGGCCACCCGATTGCCGGCACGCGGCACGCGCTGGCGGCGATCGAGGCGGGCAAGCATGTGATCATGGTCAACGTCGAGGCAGACGTGATGTGCGGCCCGGTGCTGGCCAAGCGGGCGGCAGATAAGGGCGTCGTCTATTCGATGGCCTATGGCGATCAGCCGGCGGCGATCTGTGAATTGGTCGACTGGTGCAAGTCCAGCGGTTTTGAACTGGTCGGCGCGGGCAAGGGGATGAATTTTGCGCCGCATTACCGCTATTCGACGCCGGACACGGTTTGGGGCTTTTTCGGATGGAGCGACGAGGAAGTCGCGGCGGGGGACTTTAACCCCAAGATGTACAACTCGTTCACCGATGGCACCAAGGCGGCCATCGAGATGGCGGCGGTTGCGAATGGCACCGGCATGGACTGTCCCGAGGACGGGCTGGCCTTCCATCCGTCGGGGCTTCAGGACCTGGCAGAGGTGTTCAAGCCGGTGAGCGAGGGTGGGCGTTTGGAAAAGGCGGGGATCGTCGATATCGCCGCCAGCCGTGAACCCGACGGGCGCGTTGTTTTGAACAACATCCAGTACGGCATGTTCGTCACCTTCAAGGCGCCGGATGCCTATACGCGTGACTGTTTCCAGCAGTACGGGCTGATGACCGACAAATCGGGTTGGTACGGATCGATGTGGCGACCGTTCCACCTGATCGGGCTGGAGACGAGCGTTTCGGTCTTGAGTGCGGTTCTGCGTGGTGAGGCGACGGGGTCATCGATCCGCTATCGCGCCGATGCGGTGGCGACGGCCAAGAGCGACAGCAAGGCGGGTGAGTACCTGGACGGCGAGGGCGGCTACAAGGTTTGGGCCAAAGCGATCCCGGCGCGGGTGGCGGCTCCGGTCAACGCTTTGCCCATCGGGCTGGCGCATCGCATCAAGCTGAAGCGCGATGTGGCGAAGGACCAGGTTGTGACGCTGGACGATGTCGAGGCGGTGGATGATCTGGATATCTTTGCGCTGAGGGACGAGCAGCGCGGGATGATGGAGGAGTAGGGGGCTCTGCCCCCGTCGCCTGCGGCGACTCCCCCGGAGTATTTTTGAAAAGAAGAAACAGGGGCGGCGGGTCCGGGAGGATGCGCCGCCCTTTGAGTTATTTTTTCAGATCGTCGGCGATGTAGGTCTCGATGATCGTTTTGAAGTCGGGTTCTGCTGTGAAGCCGAGGCCGATGGCGCGTTGTGGGTCAAAGTCGCGGGGCCAGCCGGCGACGATGGCCATGATGGCGTCATCGGGGTCTGGTTTGATATGGGCGACGACATCGTTTCCGGCGATATCCCGAAGGGCTTCGATCTGTTCGGCGACGGTGCAGGACACGCCGGGCATGTTAAGAGCGCGGCGGGCACCGAGTTGGTCGGTATCCAGCGTTGCCGCGTGGCGCAGAAAGCCTGCCGCCGAACGGGGCGAGGCGTGCCAGTGGCGCACCGAATCGGGCACCGGCAGTCGGGCATCCTGGCCGTTCAGCGGTTCGCGGATAATACCCGAAAAGAACGACGAGGCGGCGAGGTTCGGTTTGCCGGGGCGCACGCAGATCGTGGGTAGACGGATCGACATACCGTCGAAGAACCCTTTGCGGATGTAGTCGGTCAGCATCATCTCGGAGATGGCTTTTTGCGCGCCGTAGGAGGTTTGGGGTGCCGAGAAGAATTCGTCGCCGATCTTGTCGGGGAAGGGAGCGCCGAAAACAGCAATGGACGAGGTAAAGGTGATGCGGGGCTTGTAGGCACCATCCGAGGCCTCGACCTCGGCGCGGAACGCCTCAAGGAAATTGCGAAAGGCCATCATGTTGACGTCCCAGCCGAGATCGAAGTCTGTTTCGGCCTGGCCCGAGACAATGGCCGCGAGGTGGAACACATAATCGGGTCGCCCTGCCGCCAGACGCTTGATGGCGCCGGTGTCCGTGATGTTGCCGGGGATTTTCTGGGCCACGGGGGCACCGCCTTCGGGCGGGAAGGCCATGTCGAACAGGGTGACTTCATCTGCGTCGCTGAGGGGCGTGTCGGCCAGGGATTGCGCCAGTTTCTGGCCAACCATGCCGCCGCCGCCGATGATCAGTATCTTTGTCATGTTGTTCTCCTTCAGATCGAGGCGGTCATGCCGCCGTCGACAAATATGGTTTGGCCATTCATGAAACTTGCCGCGTCGGATGTCAGGAAGACGGCTGCGCCTTGCAGTTCTTCGACGTTGCCCCATCGGCCTGCGGGGGTGCGTTTTTCAAGCCACTCGGTAAAGGCGGGGTCATCGACCAGCGCCTGGTTCAAGGGGGTTTTGAAATAGCCCGGCGCAATCGCGTTGACCTGAAGACCATGCGCGGCCCAATCGGTGGCCATGCCCCGGGTCAGGTTGCGCACAGCGCCCTTGGTGGCGGTATAGGGCGCAATGCCAGGGCGCGCGAGTTCGCTTTGCACCGAAGCGATGTTGACGATACGGCCCCGACCCCGCGCGATCATTCCCTTGGCGACGGCTTTGCTGACCAGGAAGATGCTTTTGACATTAGTGGCAAATAGCGCGTCCCACTTGTCTTCGGGATAGTCCTCCAACGGGGTGCGGAACTGCATCCCCGCGTTGTTGATCAGCCCGTCGATTGGGCCATCGGTTTCGATCTCTGCAATGGCATCGGCGACGGCATCGGCGTTTGTAACGTCGAAGACGGATGTGGTCACGCTGTGGCCTGCTGCGCGCATTTCATTGGCCGCGATTTCGAGCGATTGAGCGCCTCGCGCATTCAAAATGACATCTGCGCCATGGTCGGCAAGGCCTGTCGCCAGGGCACGTCCGATGCCTTTGCTCGAGCCGGTTACCAGGATGCGGCGACCGGTCAGATCGAAGAGTTTGGATGTCACGTATTGTCCTCCGGGATTCGCGCAGACCCTAGAATTTCGCGCGCGGTTCCACTAGGGCCTATTTGAAACAAGCCCGAACAGCGAGGACAAGATGGCGGGAAGACTTCAAGGAAAACGGGCACTTCTGACGGCTGCGGGGCAGGGAATCGGGCGCTCGACGGCGCTTGCCATGGCCGCTGAGGGGGCCGAAGTGTTTGCAACCGACGTCAATGAGGCGGCCTTGGCCGACCTTGCATCGGAAAGTTCCGGGTCGATCACGACCTATGTACTGAACGCGCTGGATGCCGGGTCGGTCGCCGAGGGTGTCGCACGGGCCAATCCGGATTTGTTGTTCAATTGTGCAGGTGTTGTTCACAACGGTACAATCCTGGAATCCAGCGAGGACGAGCTGGACTTTGCCTTCGATCTGAACGTGCGTGCGATGGTGCGCACGATCAAGGCGGCGCTGCCGGGAATGGTCGAGCGCGGATCGGGCTCCATCGTCAATGTCGCGTCGGTGGCAAGCTCGGTCATCGGGGCGCCGAACCGGTTCGTCTATGGCACGACCAAGGCGGCGGTGATCGGCCTGACCAAGTCCGTCGCGCGCGACTATGTAACGACCGGCGTGCGTTGCAACGCAATCTGCCCGGGCACAGTTGACAGCCCGTCGTTGCACGACCGTCTGCGCGAAACCGGTGACTATGACGCCGCGCTTGAGGCATTTATCGCGCGTCAGCCCATGGGCCGGATCGGCAAGCCCGAAGAGATTGCCGCCCTGGCGGTTTATCTCGGCTCGGACGAAAGCGGCTTTACGACGGGGCAGGCCCACGTGGTCGACGGTGGTTGGACTGCTTAAGAAATACTCGATAAACATCTGATAGATATAGGAAAGATCAAGGTATGAAACTTGTACGCTTTGGAGAGGTTGGCGCAGAAAAACCCGGCCTGATAGACGCGGCTGGCACCCTGCGGGACCTTTCGGCTCATGTGGACGACATTGCGGGCGACACGCTGAGCGATGAAGGGCTGGACAAGCTGCGCGCCCTCGACCCGGCCAACCTGCCCGAGGTCTCCGGCAATCCGCGTCTAGGAGCCTGTGTCGGCAGTATCGGTAAATACATGTGCATCGGTCTGAACTATACCGACCACGCCGAGGAAACCGGCAACCCAATCCCCGAGCACCCAATCCTGTTCATGAAGGCGACCTCGGCCGTGGTTGGTCCGAACGACGATATCTACAAGCCGCGCGGGTCGACCCACACCGATTGGGAAGTCGAACTGGGCGTCGTGATTGGCAAACCCTGCAAGTATGTCAGCGAAGAGGATGCGCTGGATTACGTAGCGGGCTATTGCGTGATCAATGACATCAGCGAGCGTCACTTCCAGATGAACCTTTCGGGGCAGTGGACCAAGGGCAAATCCTGCGACACCTTTGGACCGACCGGACCCTGGCTGGTGACCCGCGACGAGATTGAGAACGTTCAGGAACTGGACATGTGGCTGGACGTGAACGGCAAGCGGATGCAGACCGGAAATACCCGGACGATGATCTTCACGGTTGCGCAGATCGTGTCGCATCTGTCTCAGTTGGGCACATTGCATCCGGGCGACGTGATTTCGACGGGCACGCCTCCGGGTGTCGGCCTGGGCATGACGCCGCCGAAATATCTGAACGCGGGCGACACGATGGATGTCTATATCGAAGGTCTGGGCACGCAACATCAGATTGTGCGCGAAGATGACTGATAAACCGGCACTTTTGCAGATCGGAAACGTCTCGGACCGGATGGTTGAAAAGCTGTCCGCCGGGTTCGACGTGACGGTTCTTCCGGACAATGTCAGTGATTTTCTGGCCGAGCGCGGAAGCGATTTCGTTGCCGTTGCGACCATGAAGGGGGTCACTTCAGAGGTGATGGCGGGGCTGCCCAATCTGAAGGTGATATCCAGCTTTGGGGTTGGCTATGACAGCATTGACGCTGACGCCGCCGCGGCACGGGGCATTTTGGTATCGAACACGCCGGACGTGCTGAACGACGAGGTGGCAGATACAGCGATCATGCTTTGGCTGGCTGTCAGCCGTCAGGTGTTGCCGTCCGAGGCCTGGGCGCGGTCTGGCGACTGGGAGGCCAAAGGTGCCTTTCCGCTGACCAGGAGTGTCCGCAACCGCACCGTGGGTATCGTTGGTCTGGGCCGGATCGGGCAGACCATAGCCAAACAGGCACAGATGTTTGACGCCAAGGTTGTTTATCATTCGCGCAGCGCCAAGGACGTGCCCTACACGTACTATGGCGATTTGGTGCAAATGGCGAAGGACAGCGACGTGCTGATCGTCATCACTCCGGGCGGGGCAGCGACCAACAAGCTGGTCAGCGCCGAGGTGATCGACGCGCTTGGTCCTGATGGCATTCTGGTGAACGTCGCTCGTGGCTCGGTGGTGGATGAGACCGCGCTGGTTGCTGCTCTTGATGCAGGTCGCCTTGGTGGCGCCGGTCTGGACGTGTTCGAGCAGGAGCCCAAGATCCCAGATGCCCTGAAGACTATGGATCAAGTCGTTTTGTTGCCCCATGTGGGCAGCGCGACGGTTGAAACCCGCCAGGCCATGGGCGATCTAGTCTGTGACAATCTGGAGCAATGGGCGAAGAACGGGCGCGTTCTGACGGCCGTTGCCGAGTGCGCCCATTTGAACGCGTGAGGAATTAGCGATGGCCCCCAAGTTTGGCACCAGTGGATTGCGCGGACTTTCAACCGAACTGACCGACGATCTCTGTGCCTCTTACGCGGGGGCCTTCGTGTCTCAGCACGCCCATGATGGGCGGGTATTTATCGCACGCGACAAACGCGACTCGTCGCCTCGGATCGCGGCGGCGGTTGCGCGTGGCGCGGCGCAACAAGGGTTAAGCGTTGTCGATTGCGGCGTCGTCCCTACGCCCGCAATGGCGGGGGCGGCTTTGCGCGCGGGAACTCTGTCGATCATGGTGACGGGCAGCCATATTCCGGCAGACCGAAACGGGCTGAAATTCTATACCTCGAAGGGGGAATTCACCAAGGCAGACGAAGCCCCCCTGGCGCAAGCCGTGGCGACCTGGACGGTTCAGGACGCTGTCGCGGACGTTGATCGCACCTCTGGGCCCAAAGAAACCTATGTGGCGCGCTATGTTGACGGATTGCCCGAAAAGGCTCTGGCTGGTCGGCGCGTCGGTGTCTGGTTGCATTCATCTGCCGCGGGCGAGGTTCTGCCCACCATTCTGGAAGGTTTGGGCGCGACGGTTGTCTCGCTGGGTGCATCCGACAGTTTCGTGCCGGTCGACACCGAAGCGGTCGATGCACCAACCCGCAAGATGCTGACCGATTGGGTGCGTGAACACCGGCTGGATGCGCTTGTGTCCACCGATGGCGACGCGGACCGACCCTTGTTCATCGACGACCTCGGGCGCGTTGTTCCCGGTGATATTCTTGGGCCAATCACCGCGCGATGGTGCGGGGCCGACGAAGTCGTAACCACCGTGTCGGCCAACACACTGGTCGATCTGATGCAGGCCTTTTCCGGGGTAAGCCGCACCAAGATCGGGTCGCCCTATGTGATCTCGGAAATGGAAGCTCGGATGGCGGCCGGTGTGACGCGGGTTGCCGGCTATGAACCGAACGGCGGGTTCCTGTTGGGCTGGGATGTGGCACGCGACGGTGTCGAAGTGCCCGCCCTGATGACACGGGATGCCGTTTTGCCGATCGTGGTGCCGCTGGTGGTGGCGGCCGAGGCCGGGGCGAAGGTATCCGACCTTTTGGCCGGCTTCCCAGAAAGGCGCACGGCGACGGACCGGCTTCAGGACATCCCGCGCGAGGTGTCGCTTGAGATCGTTGAAATGATCCTGTCGGGCGATACGTCAGTCTTGCCTGACGGCCTCGGGACAGTGATTTCGACGGATACCACCGATGGCGTGCGGCTTTGCTTTGACAGCGGCCGGGTCGTTCATATCCGCCCTTCAGGCAATGCGCCCGAGTTGCGCTGCTATGTCGAGGCCGACAGCGATGCCGCCGCGACCGAGGTTTTGGCCACGGCGTTGGCAAAGTTGCGTTGCGCTGTCGCCTGACCTATGCGGGTCCACCAACCTGCGGCGGACTGGCCGACGTTGAACTCGATGCAGGTGCTGGTGCAAGGCGGGGGCATTTCTCAGGTGAATCGAGCGGGCGCATAGGGCGACATATCGACATTGGGGCGACGCCCGGAAATCAACTGGGCGAGTAGTTTTCCGGTCTTCGGTCCTGCGGTCAGGCCGACATGGTCGTGACCAAACCCCATGTAGGCGCCTTTCAGGCTGGGGGATTCTCCGATCACGGGGATCGAGTCGGCCATCGAGGGGCGGTGCCCCATCCATTCAACGGATTTCTTCCAGGTGATGCCTGGAATGGCGATTTGGATATTCTTTTCCAACAGGTGGAACGGTGCACGCGAGGGCGGCGCGTCGAGCCCGCCCAATTCGACCACGCCCGCCAGGCGTAGACGTCCGTCCATGGGGGTGACGACAAACTTGCCCGAGCAGATCATCACAGGCGCACGGGGCATGACCGAGGGTTCCCACAGGTCCAGGTGATAGCCGCGTTCGGTTTCCAGGGGCGGGACGATACCCATCTTGCGTGCGAGGGGGGATGACCAGGCACCGGTCGCCAGAACGAGGGTGTCGCAGGGGATTGTGTCACCCCCGACTTGTACGCCTGTCACCTTGGTCTGATCGTGGACGATATCTTGTGCTTCGCCAATGATCAGCCGAGCCCCGAGACTTTGCGCATGGGTGGCAAGGTCTTTCACATAGCGACCGGGATCAGCAATGCGCCCATGATTGCCAAGGCGAGCGGCAAAGCCCAGGTTGGAGCCAAAAACAGGGTCAAAAGCGCGAAACTCGTCTGCGTCCATTGTGTCCCATTCAAATCCGTGGCGTTTTCGGATTTCCCAGGCATAGGCGTCGCTTTGATAGTGGGCTTTGTCATTGTAAAGAAACAGATAATCTGAAGGGACGATCCATCTCGCGGCCTCGCTTCCGGAGGCCAGCGCAAGGTGGTCGTCCAGGCTGTCGCCTATGATCGCGCTAAGAGCGGCGGCGCGGCGCTGAACGGCGGCATCGGTTCCGTTGCGCAGAAATTGGATCAGCCAGGGAGCGAGGCGGGGCAGGTAGGACCAACTTAGGAAAAGCGGTTCGTTCGGGTTCAACCACAGTCCCGGCGCTTTCTTCCAAAGCCCGGGCAATGAGATCGGGACAATCGAACACGACGCCAGAACACCGCCGTTTCCGTGGCTTGCCCCTGCGGCCGGGCCGGACTTGTCGATCAGCAAGACATCGTGCCCGTCCCGCAGGCAGTGCAGGGCGGTCGAGACGCCGACAATGCCCGCGCCAATGATGGCGACGGTGCGTTTCGATGGAGAGCTTTGCATTTGGGCGTTTGTCATGGGTCGGCTTCAGACTGACCCAAGGCGGAATGCGAGGCAATTGGTATTCTGGAAGACCCGCCGGTCTTCAAAATATGAACGGCGTTCAGAAAAGTGTTGATCTTTTCTTTCGGCCTGTGTTATTCGTTTTGTGAACGTGGTTCATGAAAGGAGAAGGCATGACGTATGTGGTCAATACAGAACGGCTTTTGCGAGATGGTGTACTGAACCAGTCTCAGGCCGACGAGATCGCGCGCCGGTCGCGCGAAGCGATGGTCGCTCTGGCGGTGAACAGTGTGCTGTGCCTTGGCATCCTGGCGGCCACACTTGGGTTGGTGTTCTGGCTGGCCAGCGCAGCAGCGGTTGCGGCGGCGGGCGCGGTCTTCCTGGCCATTGGCGGCGGAGTGTTGGAACGCGGCTCAACCACCTATGGAATGCTTGGAAATGCGGCGATGCTGGTCGGCTCGGGCATGTTGATCGCGGGTGGCGGCATCGAGTTGACGACAAGCTATCCGGACCTGGCAGAAGGCGTCATGATTGCCGGAGGTGCTTTTATCGCGGCGTTTTCCCTGGTGATTTTCCTGCGCGGGAAGGCGGTTTATCGCTTTGCCTCGGGGGCGGTTTTGCTGATGGGCGGGACGATGCATCTGGCGGGTGTCGGATTGGCAACGCTGGACACGGGCGGCTGGGTGCAGGCCGTGGTCTATGGCTATTCCGCGATCCTGCTGATCGCTGCAGGCGTCTTGTTGAATGTACGTCTGATCACCGCGCTGGCGATTGTTCCGATCGCGCAAATGCTGGACACGGGCACGGGCTATTTCCACGCGGCCTATGTGTTCTATTCGCCCGAGGCGACGCTGACCATCCTGCAGATGACGGCGGTTGTTGGCGGGTGTATCTTGGTCGGTCGGCAAACGCCGGACCGCTTTGCGCGCCATTCGGGCATCCTGGCCATTCTGGCGGTGGTCGTGGGCAACCTGGCGTTCTTGGTCGGCTCGCTTTGGGGGGACGCGGTGGGTATGACGCTGGCTTCCGGCGCACCGGTTTGGGAAAACGGAGTTGACTATGGCGAATTCGCGAAACTGCGCGAGGCTTGGGAGGCGCAGTTCCTTCAGATTTCCGAGCATGTGTTCACGGTTGTTTGGGCCATTCTCCTCGCTGCAGGGGCTTATTGGGCCGCACGGTCAAATCGCCGGGGGCTGTTTAACGCCGCCATGACCTTTGGTGCGATCCATGCCTATACGCAGGTGTTCGAGACCTTGGGGGACGAACCGATGGCCTGGGCCCTGGGCGGTTTGGCGGCGATCCCGCTGGCCTGGGGGCTGTGGCGCTGGAACCAGTACCTGAGCGCGAGGACGCCGGTTGCGGGTTGAGTGCCTTGGCGGGTGTCACAAGAAAAGCGGCCGCCATGAATTTGGCGGCCGTTTCGCTGTTGAGTATTTTTGAAAAGAAGAAGCCTAGGCCGGGCGCACGAGGCCGTCGGCGGTGAGCTTTTCCAGTGTCTGGTCGAGGGTATTGGTGGCTCGGTCGATGAGGGTGTCGATTTCATCATGCGTGATTACCAAAGGTGGAGCGATGATCATGCGGTCGCCGACATGGCGCATGATCAGGTTGTTGGCAAAGCTGAATTCGCGGCAGGTGAAGCCGGCGGTGCCGGGCACGGGGAATTTGGCGCGGGTGGATTTGTCGGGGGTCAGGGCGAGCGAACCCATGAGGCCGACGATATCGGCGTTATCCACCAGTGGGTGGTCGTTCAGGGCGCGCCATTTCTCGGCAAGGTAGGGCGCGGCCGTGTCGCGGACGTGGTCGATGACGTGTTCGTCCTGAAGAATGCGCAGGTTTTCCAGCGCAACCGCAGCGGCTACCGGGTGGCCGGAGTAGGTGTAGCCGTGGTTGAACTCATCCTTACCGATGGTTGCGGCGATCTCGTCGGTGACGATCGAGCCGCCGATGGGTTGATAGCCGGACGACAGGCCCTTGGCGATAGTGAGAATGTCGGGCTCGACCCCGACGGTTTGATGGCCGAACCAGTTGCCGGTGCGTCCGAAACCGCAGATGACCTCGTCGGCGATCAGGAGAATGTCGTGAGCCTCGCAGATGCGCTTGATCTCGGGCCAGTAGGTATCGGGTGGGATGATGACCCCGCCGGCGCCCTGAATAGGCTCGGCGATGAAGGCGGCGACCTTGTTTTCGCCGATCTTTTTGATCGCGGTTTCCAGTTCCTGCGCGCGGGCGCGGCCAAAGTCTTCGGGCGTCATATCGCCGCCTTCGGCGTACCAGGCGGGCTGGTTGATGTGGTGGATGCCAGGGATGGGAAGCATGCCCTGTTCGTGCATCGCAACCATGCCGCCAAGCGAGGCGCCGCCCATGGTCGAGCCGTGATAGGCGTTCTTGCGGCTGATCACGACCTGCTTGTCGGGATGGCCCTTAAGCGCCCAGTACTGGCGCACCATGCGCAGGTTGGTGTCGTTGGCCTCGGAGCCGGAGCAGGCGAAGAAGACGTTGTTCAGGTCGCCCGGTGCCAGTTCGGCGAGTTTCGCGGCAAGGTCGATGGCGGGGACGTGGCTGGTCTGGAAGAAGGTGTTGTAATAGGGCAGTTCGCGCATCTGGCGGGCCGCCACTTCGGCCAGTTCCTCGCGGCCGTAGCCGATGTTTACGCACCAGAGACCCGACATGCCATCGAGGATGCGCTCGCCTTCGCTGTCATAAAGCCAGACGCCTTCGCCACGGGTGATGATGCGCGCGCCTTTCCGGGCAAGGTCCGAGCCTTGGGTAAAAGGGTGCATGTGGTGGGCGATATCCAGGGCCTGAAGTTCGGCTGTGGGACGAGTGTTGGAGAGAGACATGGGGTGTGCTCCTGAACTGGCAGGCGCTAAATATGATCAAATTCTGCGGCGGGTCAATCAGTCCGCAAGAGTCAAACGAACCTGACCCTGGCCCTGGCGGATGTCGTCGGCTATGGCCTCGGCAGCCTGGCGGGCATTGCCCGCACGAATGGCGGTCAGGGCTTCGGCATGTTTGTCCGGCAGGTTGGATGTACCGAAGCGGCCGCAGACGATCCGAAGCGCGGGACCGATTTGCAGCCAAAGCGAGCTGGCGATCTTCAACAGAACATCGGCGTCGGCCTGAGCGTACAGGCGAAAGTGAAAGCGATAGTTGTTTTCAAGATACCCCTCGATATCCCCAGCCGACATGGCGGCGTCAACGCCTTGGTCATATTTGATCATATCTTCAAGGCATTGGTCGGTCATTTCTTGTGCCGCCAGTTCGGCCAGGCGCGGTTCAATGGACAGTCGCGCAAAGCCGATCTGGTCCAGTCTTTCGCGCGTGATGATAGGGACCTTGATGCGTCTGTTTTCACCAAGTTCCAACGCGCCTTCCGCTGTCAGGCGCCGTATGGCTTCGCGGACCGGTGTCATTCCTGCATCGAGAGACTCGCACAATCCTTGTATTGTCACCGCTTGACCGGGCACTAAACTACCGAACAGGATCATGTTTCGAATCTGGCGATAAATTGCCTGATGTTCGGGAAGTTTTGCGACTGAATTGGTCAATTTGCAGAGCTCCGGGGTGGCAGTTGCAGGAATCGCTTGTGAACGACGCATCATTTGATCAAATATTGCTAATGGTGCCAACGGGGAGACCACAACAATGCGCACACTTACCTTGTCCCTGATCGCTGTAGGGTTTTCAACCGCCGCATTCGCTGAAGAAGTGCGGGTATACAACTGGTCGGACTATATTGACGAAGAACTTTTGGCGAAGTTCGAAGAAGAAACCGGGATCGACCTGATCTATGACGTCTTCGATTCCAACGAAGTGCTGGAAACCAAGATGCTGGCCGGTGGATCGGGCTATGACGTTGTTGTTCCGACAGCCGATTTTCTGAAACGCCAAATCTCGGCCGGAGCTTTCCAAAAACTGGATTACGCCAAGTTGCCGAATGCCACGAACATGTGGGATGTGGTGAAGGCTCGCACTGACGCCTATGATCCCGGTTCCGAATACGCGATCAACTATATGTGGGGGACCACTGGGCTCGGCGTGAACGTCGGCAAGGTGACCGAGATCCTGGGCGAGGATGCTCCCATCAATTCGCTGTCGCTGGTGTTTGAGCCTGAGAACATGGAAAAGTTGGCCGAGTGCGGCGTCTATTTCCTGGATGCGCCGACCGAGGTGCTTCCGGCGGCTTTGACCTATCTGGGCTTGGATAACCAGATGAACAGTGCTGACGATCTTGAAAAAGCGGGCGAGCTTTTGCTGTCGGTGCGCCCCTATATCAAAAAGTTCCACTCGTCCGAATATATCTCGGCGCTTGCCAGTGGCGAGATTTGCGTGGCCATCGGTTGGTCGGGGGACGTCTTGCAGGCGCGCGATCGTGCAGCCGAAGCCGACAATGGGGTTGAGGTGGCCTATAACGCGGTGACCGAAGGGTCGCTGATGTGGTTTGACATGATGGCGGTGCCGGTCGATGCGCCGAACCCTGAAGGAGCGCATAAGTTCCTGAATTTCATCATGAATGCGGAAAACATGGCGGCTGCGTCGAACTATGTTTATTACGCGAACGGCAACCTCGCCAGCCAGGAATATCTGGTCGAGGGCGTGATTGGCGACACGGCGATTTACCCGGACGCGGAAACGCTGAAGACGCTTTACACAGTGCAGCCTGTAGCGCCTAAGATGCAGCGGGTGGTGACGCGGCTTTGGACCAAGATCAAGTCCGGCACCTAGGTACATATGGCCCGGCGTGTTTTTCGCCGGGCTGACTTCTTTGGGGGCGGTGACGCAAATTGGTGAACGAAACAGTCTTTGCGCCGTGGGATGATCCCGATGCGGTGCCCTTGATCAAGATTGAAAACGTGATCAAGCGGTTCGGCGATTTCACCGCGATAGACGATGTGTCGATCGATATCTTCCCGCGTGAGTTTTTCGCTTTGTTGGGGCCGTCCGGATGCGGCAAGACAACGTTAATGCGGATGCTGGCGGGATTTGAATCCCCCAGCCAAGGCAGGATTTCCCTGGACGGGGCCGATATGGCCGGGGTGGCGCCGAACCAGCGGCCCGTGAACATGATGTTCCAATCCTATGCCCTGTTTCCACATCTGTCGGTTTGGGACAACATCGCTTTTGGTTTGCGGCGCGACGGATTGGACAGGGATCGCGTTGCCGCGCGGGTCGACGAGATGTTGAAGCTTGTGCAACTGGAGCGGTTCGCCCGGCGCAAACCCCATCAGATCTCGGGCGGGCAGCGCCAGCGTGTGGCGCTCGCGCGGTCGCTGGCGAAGGCGCCGAAACTGTTGCTGCTGGACGAGCCTCTGGGCGCGCTGGATAAGAAGCTGCGTCAGGAAACCCAGTTCGAACTGATGGATATTCAGGAACGCACCGGCACCACCTTCGTGATCGTGACCCATGATCAGGAAGAGGCGATGACCGTGGCGTCACGGGTGGCGGTCATGGATGCCGGCCAGTTGGTACAGGTGGACACACCCCAGCGAATTTATGAACAGCCCAACTCGGTGTATGTGGCTGATTTTATTGGTGATGTGAACTTGATCGAAGGCCGCGTGACCAAAGGTGGCGACGACGTCGAGTTGGGCTGGGGCGACAATGACGCACGGCTTTTCGGTCCCGCTGGCGGCCACCTGGCCGAGGGCGATGCAGCGACATTTGCCATTCGTCCCGAAAAGATCGCCATTTCCCGCGAGAAGCCAGAGGCAAAGAACCGGGTGCAGGGCAAGATCTTGGACATCGGGTACCTGGGGAACCTGTCGACCTATCACGTTGAAATGCCTGACGGGACAGTTGTCAAATGCGAGGTTGGCAACCGCAGCCGGGTTTCACGGCGGGACTTCACCTGGGACGACGAGGTTTGGCTGTCCTGGAGCGATACCGCCGGATTGGTGTTACCGTCGTGAGAGAGGTGGGCATCAATTGCGCCGGGCGTTGCCCGTCGCCACGGGCGGGGGCTCTGCCCCCGCACCCCCGGGATATTTTGACCAAGAAGAAGGGGGCGACCGGGTGAAGCGGGTATTCACAGCCGTTCCCTATGTGTGGCTCTTGGTGCTTTTCCTGGTGCCCTTCGGGATCGTGCTGAAGATATCCGTGAGCGACTATGCCATATCGATCCCGCCCTATGCGCCGACGCTGGATCTGGCGGGCGGCTGGAGCGCGATCCGGGAGTATTTCGCGGCGCTGGATTTTGAAAACTATGTTTTCTTGACCGAGGACGATCTGTACTGGAAGGCTTATCTGTCATCATTGAAGATTGCTTTTGTTTCGACGGTTCTGACGCTGATCGTTGGCTATCCGATTGCCTATGGCATGGCGCGCGCACCCGAGGCCTGGCGGCCCGCCTTGATGATGTTAGTGATCCTGCCGTTCTGGACGTCGTTCCTGATCCGGGTCTATGCGTGGATCGGGATTCTTGCGAACGAGGGGTTCTTGAACCAGGTGCTTGTTGGGCTTGGGGTGGTTGATTCACCGCTTGCGATTATCAACACGCCAGTCGCAGTTTACATAGGAATAGTATACACTTACCTGCCATTCATGATCCTTCCGATCTATGCCTCGTTGGACCGAATGGACCCGTCGTTGCTGGAGGCGGCGGAAGATTTGGGGTGTTCGCGCACCACGGCTTTCTGGAAAATTACCGTGCCCCTGTCGCGTCCGGGCGTGATCGCGGGGTGTTTCCTGGTCTTTATCCCGGCTGTCGGTGAAGTGGTCATTCCCTATCTTCTGGGCGGATCGGACACGTTGATGATCGGCAAGGTGTTGTGGGAGGAGTTTTTCTCGAACCGGGATTGGCCGGTGGCCAGCGCGGTGGCGACGATCTTGTTGTTGATCCTGATTATTCCCATCGTTCTGTTCCAGCGGCACCAACAGGCACAGCGGGAGGCGGGGCAATGAACCGCCTGACCGGGTTCAATGTCGTGTCGCTGACGCTTGGGTTTGCATTCCTGTACATCCCGATCCTGATCCTGGTGATATTCAGTTTCAACGAATCCAAACTGGTGACCATCTGGGCGGGGTTTTCGACCAAGTGGTACGGCGAATTGATCCGGAACGAGGCGTTTCTTGACGCCGCCTGGGTGACGGTGAAGGTGGGGGTGATGTCTTCGACGCTTGCCACCATCTTGGGCACGATGGCGGCCTATGTGATGGTGCGGCGCGGGCGGTTCTGGGGGCGGACGTTGTTCTCGGGGATGATCTATGCGCCGCTGGTGATGCCCGAGGTCATTACGGGTTTGTCCCTGTTGTTACTGTTTATCGCCATGGGCATCGACAGGGGCGTTTTGACCGTGGTGTTGGCCCACACCACGTTTTCGATGTGCTATGTCTCGGTGGTTGTGTCGTCGCGGCTGGTCAGTTTCGACCAATCGTTGGACGAGGCTGCGCAGGACCTGGGGTGTACGCCGTTCGAGGCCTTCCGGCTGGTGACCTTGCCGATCATTTTTCCGGCGGTTTTGGCGGGGTGGCTTTTGGCGTTCACGTTGTCGCTGGACGACCTCGTGATCGCATCATTCACCACTGGGCCATCGGCCACGACATTGCCCATCAAAATCTTTTCTTCGGTCCGCCTGGGCGTTTCGCCTGAGATCAACGCCCTGTCCACAATCATCATCGGATTGGTCACAATCGGTGTCCTTGTGGCCTCGGTCGCGTCGAAACATGCGATCTCTCGCCGCATCGCGGACGAGAAAGCGGCAGCAAGTTAGCGTTATCTTCAATGAATTCAGTCATTTAATTTATTGAACGATCGTTCAAAAAAACAATTGACGGATCTGTGAGTTCAAACCATCATTTCGGTTACGGTAACCTGGAGCAAACTGGGGCCGGATGGGAGGACGACCTTGGCAGACACAACTCTGTCGGAAGACTTGAATTCTATTCCGAAGATTCTTGCGCGCAATGTGCGCGTCTATGGAGATCGCGCGGCTTACCGCGAGAAGGAACTGGGGATCTGGCAAAGCTGGACCTGGAGCGATGTTCAGGATGAAATCGAGGCCTTGGCGCTTGGGTTTTTATCCATGGGGATCGAACCCGGCGATCATATTGCCATTATTGGGCGCAACAGGCCGCACTTTTATTGGACCATGGTGGCCGCATCGACCGCTGGTGCGATCCCGGTTCCGGTTTATCAGGATAGCGTGGCCGATGAGATCGCCTATGTTCTGGACCATTGCGGCGCGCGGTTTGCCGTCGTCGAAGACCAGGAGCAGGTCGACAAGACGATCGAGATCAAGGACCGGCTGCCGGGGCTGACGGAAGTGATCTATGTCGATCCCAGGGGGTTGCGGAAATACGATCATACCCACCTGAAGCCTTTGTCCGAGGTGCAGGCGGCAGGACGCGAGCGTCGAGGCGAATTCGAAGCCGAAATGATAGCGCGACGCGATGGGGCCGGTTGGGACGATACATGTGTCATGCTTTATACCAGCGGTACGACCGGGCGGCCCAAGGGTGTCGTGCTTTCGAACCGCAACATCATCGAGACTTCAAAGGCGTCGGCTGAGTTTGACAAACTGACCCACGAGGAAAGTGTTCTGGCCTATCTGCCTATGGCCTGGGTCGGGGATTTTATCTTTTCAATCGGTCAGGCGTATTGGTGCGGGTTTTGCGTAAATTGCCCCGAAAGCACCTCCACCATGTACGAGAACCTGCACGAAATCGGGCCGAGCTATTTCTTTGCGCCGCCTCGATATTTCGAGGAGCGGATCACGATCATCACGATCCGCATGGAGGATGCCGGGCGATTCAAGCAGTGGCTTTTTGGAAAGGCCATGGAATTGGCGCGCCGTGTTGGCCCGGACATTCTGGACGGCAAGGACGTCGGAAGTTGGGATCGGTTCAAGTACTGGCTAGGCAACCTGACGGTTTATGGCCCGATCCGCAGCCGCGCTGGTATGACCAACGTGCGCGTGGCCTATACGGCGGGAGAAGCAATCGGCCCGGAGATTTTCGATTTCTGGCGGTCGCTCGGGATCAACCTCAAGCAGCTCTATGGTCAGACCGAAGCCAGCGTTTTCATCACGCAGCAGCCTGACCATGAGGTCCGCGCCGACACGGTCGGTGTACCGTCGCCCGGTGTTGAGTTGAAAATCGACGAGAGTGGCGAGGTTTTCTATCGGTCCGCCGGTGTCTTCGTCGAATACTACAAGAACCCGGAAAGCACGGCTTCGACTAAGGACGAAGAAGGCTGGGTAGCCACCGGAGACGCCGGGTTTATCGAAGAGGGCACGGGCCATCTGCGGATCATCGACCGGGCAAAGGATGTCGGGAAATTGGCGAATGGTGACCTGTTCGCGCCCAAGTACGTGGAAAACAAGCTGAAATTCTATCCCAACATCCTGGAAGCCGTGGTCCACGGCGCTGATCGTGATTACTGCACCGCCTTTATCAATATCGATCTGGGGGCGGTCGGCAACTGGGCCGAGCGCAACAACATTGCCTATTCGTCCTATCAGGAATTGGCGGCGCATCCCGACGTCATGGGCACCATCCAGGCCCATGTCGAAGAGGTAAACAAAAGCCTTAGCACCGACGAAATGCTGTCAGGCTGCCAGATTCACCGCTTTCTTGTGCTGCACAAGGAGTTGGATGCAGACGACGGAGAACTAACCCGGACGCGCAAGGTGCGCCGGAAGATCGTCGGCGAAAAATACGAAGATCTGATCACGGCGCTCTATGACGGGTCTAACCAGGTCTCGACCGAGACTGAGGTAACCTATGAAGACGGGCGCGTCGGATCAATCAAGGCGACGTTGGAAATCCGGGACGCCAATGTGATGGACGTGGCGCGGCAGGAGGCCGCCGAATGAATGCTGCCGTCGTTTTTTGGGGCCGTGAAGTGACCGGGAAAAGCCGCGACACTGGGTTTCGGGCAACCTGTGCCGATGCCCCCTTCGTCATCGGTGCTGAATGCAGCAGCGTTCTGAAGGGGGGCGGTCAGATTCTTCGTGGTTTGTTTTTCTTGGTGGTTGGCCTTGGCGGCGACCTTGTTAGTCTTGGGGGCGTGTGTTTCCCCAAGGTTCAAGGAGGTTGTTAGATGACCAATGTCGGTCTTGCCCTTGTCGCGCTGGCCTTAGCGTTGATTTTTTCGTTTTTCATCGTTTTTTCCCACAAGAATAATCGCGGTCACTGGCGCACTTTCGTGGTTTTCGAAGTGATCTGCATCTCGCTCGCCGCGGGGCTGATTTATGGTTCGAACAGCCCGCTTTCCGGATCGATGGATCTGTTTGCCGGGCTCTTTTTCATTCTGACAACCTGTGTTTGGGCAATAGGAACGCTAATCCTTGGGGTGAGTTCGCTCAGGCGCATGAGGGGGACCGAGAAATGAACGCGATGGCTGGCAACTATACCACGGCCGACGGACGCAAGATCGGTGGCGTGCTGATGGAGATGAAGAACATCACGCTCAGGTTCGGCGGTGTCGAGGCCATCAAGGACATTTCATTCGACATTCACGAAGGCGAAGTACGCGCGATCATCGGGCCGAACGGCGCGGGAAAATCCAGTATGCTCAACGTGATATCGGGATTTTATAATCCACAGGAGGGCGAGGTCTGGTTTCGTGGTGAGCGCCGCGCGCCCATGAAACCTTTCGAGGTCGCCCGGCAGGGTATCGCGAGGACCTTTCAGAACATCGCCCTTTTCGACGGGATGAGCGTGCTGGACAACATCATGACCGGGCGTTTGACCCATATGAAACAGGGGATATTTGCGCAGGCGATCTGGAAAGGTGCGGCTGAACGCGAAGAGGTTGAGAACCGGGAAATCGTCGAAAAGATCATTGATTTCCTGGAGATTCAGAACATCCGCAAAACGCCTGTGGGGCGGCTTCCCTATGGATTGAAGAAACGGGTCGAACTGGCTCGCGCCTTGGCGGCGGAGCCGAAACTTTTGCTTCTCGACGAACCCATGGCGGGCATGAATGTTGAGGAAAAAGAAGATATGTCCCGCTATATCCTTGATACAAATGACGAATTTGGCACCACGATTGCCTTGATCGAACACGACATGGGCGTGGTCATGGACCTGTCAGACCGCGTTGTTGTGATGGATTACGGCAAGAAAATCGGGGACGGCACGCCGGATGAAGTGCGCTCGAACCAGGAGGTCATCGACGCCTATCTGGGGGTCGCCCATGACTGATCCGGGCTGGCTGCAAATCGTCTGCAAAGTGTCGGCAAAACGTATGGCAACTGTATGGCAGCCGCTGTACCGAGCCGAGGAGGTGAGCAATGCCTGAGCAGTTACTTTATGCCGTTGAGGTCATTCTGAACGGCTTGATGGCCGGGGTTCTTTACAGCCTCGTCGCCCTTGGCTTTGTGCTGATCTTCAAGGCCAGCGGTATATTCAACTATGCCCAGGGCGTGATGGCCCTGTTCGCCGCGCTGACGCTGGTCGGGATCATGGAGGGGCAGGTGCCGTTCGCGCATCTGATCAACTCGATCTTTGGCACCCAGATCCACCACTTTGGCTGGCATGTGCCCGCGCTGGCGGCAATCTTCCTGACCATGGTGATCATGATCGCCTTTGCCTGGGCGGTGAACCAGTTCGTGCTGCGCCATCTTGTGAACCAGGAGCCGATCATCTTGTTCATGGCGACCATCGGTCTGGCTTATTTCCTGGAAGGTGTGGGCGACCTGATGTGGGGGTCGGACATCAAGACGCTTGCCGTGGGCCTGCCGCAGGGCGGGAACTTCTGGATCGAAGAGAACACGGCCTGGCTGGGGTTCGGCAACGAGAATTTCTATGGCTTCTTCCTGGACTCGCTTGACCTTGTGGCGACGGTTATCGCGATCCTTCTGGTCGCGGGGCTGGTTCTGTTCAGCCAGTACACCAAGCAGGGACGCGCCCTGCGGGCCGTGGCGGACGACCACCAGGCGGCCTTGTCCGTGGGGATTAGCCTGAATTTCATCTGGGTGCTGGTTTGGTCTATCGCCGGGTTCGTCGCGTTGGTCGCGGGGATCATGTGGGGCGCGAAGTCGGGGGTTCAGTTCAGTCTGTCGCTAATCGCGCTGAAGGCGCTGCCGGTGCTGATGCTGGGCGGGTTCACGTCCATTCCCGGCGCCATTGTCGGCGGGTTGATCATCGGGGTGGGCGAGAAGTTGTTCGAGTTCCTGATCGGCCCGATGGTGGGCGGGGCGACCGAGAACTGGTTTGCCTATGTGCTGGCGCTGTTGTTCCTCGTCTTCCGGCCGCAAGGGCTGTTTGGCGAGAAGATCATCGAGAGGGTGTGACGTGAATGGGAACAATCCTCGCAGTTTTGGCGACACTTGCTGCCGGACTGGTGTTGTTCGTTGCCATGGGGATGGTCTTGATCGGTATCGGCTATGGCTACGACAGTCCGCGGGATCTTCTTATTTATGGCGGCGTGTTGGCCGTGCTGGCCGGGATATTGATTTCGAATGGCATGTTGGCCTTCGCTTTGTGGCAGCAGCAGCCTGCGCGCAAAATCAATCGTATCGTCGTGGTGGTGGCGACCATACTGGCCGTTATATTCGCCGTCTGGAGTATCGTCGTCGATCCGGGGGATGCGCCTTGGACGGTTCCGCCACTTCTGCTCTATGCTGGTTGTTCGGTGATCGCGCTCAGGTCCACGGGCAGAGTTGGCGAGGCATCATGAGCGAAGAGAGAACCCGTTTGGTTTTTGCTTTTGATGGCAGCGTGCAACCGTCGAAGCTGTGCTATCTGAAACCGGCAGCGAATGAAAACACGACCACGGCGAGCAAGAATGTCCCGCCGAGCGCCGCCATGAACGAGATGCCGAGCCAGCTTGCCACGGCCAGCACGAGGAGGCCGCCGAACAGGATGAAGGGAATGACCGCGATCCAGAAGTGCTCCATACCGCCGACGAGGCCGGACCAGAACCATTCCGTGTCACGCTGTCCGCGTCGTGGGAAAAAGCGTCTGGTTCTGTCCAGCGCGATCTCGCGGTCGAGGTCTTCCCGGGCCGTTTGGGAGTCTTCGCGGGCTTTGGCGATGAAGTCGGTCATGGGGCGGTCCTGTTTAATCGTGCGGGCCAGTTTACAGGCGAATATGGTGGAGCTTTGGCGCCTGCAAAATCGAATGGAAGCCGAAACATGACCAAGATTATCGCCATTTTGAATGTCGTTGCCTGGTCGGGGTTCTGGGCCTTTGGGTACCTGGCGCTAACCGGCGGCGGAGGCAGTTCCGTTGTTGCTTCGCTTTTGGCTTTTGCAGGCGCGGCGGTCGGGATCTGGGCCTATTTGCAGTTGGTGCGCCATGCCGAGGCAACGGGATATGCAAGACCGCCGAAGCGGGCGCAGGCGTCGGGCGCCGGATCGGTCAATGAAGAAGAGGTGAAGCCGTGATCTATCGTGAAGCAGGTGATTATAAGACCAGCTATGTGGCCGATGCTCAGACCTTTCCGATCAAGCTGGATCGGATCGGGTATTATGTCATCCTGGCCATCGCCTTTCTGGTCATCCCCTTCATCATCACGGACTATCTGGCCAACGCGATTTTCGTGCCGCTGTTGATCTATTCTATTGCGGCTATCGGGTTGAACATCCTGACCGGCTATTGCGGCCAGGTGTCTTTGGGAACCGGCGGCTTTATGGCTGTTGGGGCCTATGCCTGTTACAAACTGATGACGTCTTTCCCCGAGATCAGCATCGTGATCCATATTCTGCTGGCTGGCGGTGTGACCGCGGGGGTTGGCGTGTTGTTTGGTTTGCCGTCCCTGAGGATCAAGGGGTTCTATCTGGCGGTGGCGACCCTGGCGGCGCAGTTCTTTCTGGTCTGGCTGTTCAACAAGGTACCGTGGTTCTATAATTATTCGGCCAGTGGCATGATCAATTCGCCGGAACGTACGGTTCTGGGCGTGGCGGTCACCGGCCCGGCAACCACGCCCTGGGCGACCTATATGATCTGCCTGTTCTTCGTGGTTATCCTGGCGCTTGTGGCCCGCAACCTGACGCGGGGCTCGCTCGGGCGGCAATGGATGGCGATCCGCGATATGGATATCGCCGCCGAGATTATCGGGGTGAACCCGTTGCGCGCCAAGCTGAGCGCCTTTGCGGTGTCGTCGTTCTTTATTGGCGTGTCGGGGGCCTTGTTCTTTTCGGTCTATCTCGGGGCCGTCGAGGTGGGGGAGGCCTTTGGCATTCAGAAATCATTCCTGGTTCTGTTCATGATCATCATCGGCGGGCTGGGATCGGTATTCGGGTCGTTCGCGGGCGCGGCGTTCCTGGTGGTTCTGCCAGTCGTGCTAAAGCTGATCGGGTCGGACTGGCTGGGCTGGCCTACGGATCTGGTGGCGCACATTCAGCTGATCATCGTCGGTGCGCTGATCATGGGGTTCCTGATCTTTGAGCCGCACGGTCTGGCGCAACTATGGCGGCTGACAAAGGAAAAACTGAGATTGTGGCCCTTCCCGCACTAGGGCGCGGGCCACTTTAAAAAGGTCATAAAGACCAACCATAAGGGAGGAAACTAATGAAGAAACTGATGACACTCGCAACGGTGGCCATGGTGTCGGCTGCCCCCGCGATGGCAGAGCTTGTCTTTCCATCGCTAAGCTATCGGACCGGGCCTTATGCTGCGAACGGCATTCCCTTCGCTGATGGCTATCAGGACTATTTCACCCTGGTGAACCAGCGTGATGGCGGCATTGGCGGCGAAATGGTCAAGGTCGTGGAATGTGAAACCGGCTATAACACCGAGAAAGGTGTGGAATGCTATGAATCCACCAAGGGTCAGGGCGCGCTGGTTTACCAGCCTCTCTCGACCGGCATCACCTATCAGCTGATCCCGAAAGCCAGCGCCGACGGTATCCCGGTCCACTCGATGGGTTACGGCCGGACCTCGGCCAAGAACGGTGAGGTCTTCAAGTGGATCTTCAACTATCCGGCCAACTACTGGGACGGCGCCTCGATCGCGATCAAGCACGTGCTTGACCAGGAAGGCGGCGACCTGTCGGGCAAGAAGATCGCGCTGGTCTATCACAACTCGGCCTATGGCAAGGAGCCGATCCGCACGCTGGAGGAGTTGTCGAAGAAACACGGCTATGACTTCCTGCCGATCGCGGTCGACCACCCGGGCCAGGAACAGAAGTCCCAGTGGCTTCAGATCCGGCGCGAGCGTCCGGACTATGTTCTGATGTGGGGCTGGGGCGTGATGAACCAGGTGGCCATCCAGGAAGCCGCGAACATCCGGTATCCGATGGATAAGTTCATCGGCGTCTGGTGGTCCGGGTCGGAAAACGACGTGCTTCCGGTCGGTGATGGAGCCAACGGTTACAAGGCGCTGAACATGCATGCGCCCGGTGCCGATTTCCCGGTCTACGAAGATCTGAAAACCCATGTCTACGACGCCGGTCTTGCGGCTGGTGCGGGTGATCAGGCTGGTACGGTTTTGTACAACCGGGGGCTTTATGCTGCCATGCTGGCGGTCGAAGCCGCCAAGAAGGCGCAAGAGCTTGCAGGCACCTCGGCGATCAACCCCGGTCAGATGCGTGACGGGATGGAAGCCCTGACCTTGGACGCGGCCAAGATGGCCGAGCTGGGAATTCCCGGCTTTGGCCCCGAGTTCTCGGTCAGCTGCCAAAACCACGGTGGCAACGGCTTTGGTATCGTTCAGCAGTGGGACGGCGGAAAGTGGAACCAGATCACTGACTATATCCAGTCCGATATGGATGTGATCCAGCCGCTGATCGACGAGGACTCCAGCGCCTTTGCCTCGGAAAATGGCATCACGGCAGGCTGCTGAGGCCGCATTGAAAAGACCGTTTCGGCCCGTGCGCGGGCCGAAACGCCAAACGGGAGAACAACATGCTGGACGGCGCCAAGACCGAGACACCTTTGTTGGAAGTGAACAACATCGAGGTGATTTACAACCACGTCATCCTTGTCCTGAAGGGCGTCAGCCTGAAGGTGCAGGAAGGCGGGATCACGGCTCTTCTTGGTGGCAACGGTGCCGGCAAGACGACGACGCTGAAAGCCGTGTCCAGCCTTTTGCGGTCCGAGCGTGGCGAGGTCACCAAGGGGTCGATCCACTATCGCGGCGAGCGGGTGCAGGATTTGGATCCGGCAGCGCTGGTGAAAAAGGGTGTCATCCAGGTGATGGAAGGACGCCATTGTTTCGAACATTTGACCGTGGAAGAAAACCTTCTGACCGGGGCCTACACCCGCCGTGATGGCGGGGCGAAAGTGGCCCAGGATTTGGAAATGGTCTACGAATATTTCCCGCGCCTGAAAGAGCGGCGCAAAAGCCAGGCAGGTTATACCTCGGGAGGGGAACAGCAGATGTGCGCTCTGGGGCGTGCCTTGATGAGCCGGCCCGAAACGATCTTGCTGGACGAGCCGTCGATGGGCCTGGCACCGCAACTTGTGGAAGAGATTTTCGGCATCGTGAAGAACCTCAACGAGAAGGAAGGCGTGAGCTTTCTTCTGGCCGAGCAAAACACCAACGTGGCTCTGAGGTTTGCCCATTACGGGTATATTCTGGAATCGGGCCGAGTTGTGATGGACGGCCCTGCCGCCGATCTGCGCGAGAACCCGGATGTGAAGGAATTCTATCTGGGGGTATCTGATGAAGGGCGCAAGTCGTTCCGAGATGTGCGTTCATATCGGCGTCGGAAACGGTGGTTGAGCTGAGCGAGGCGATTTCCGAAACGGAAATCGATCCGGAAAACGTTACGTTTTCCGGTGCCTCCGGCGGGGATATTTTTACCAAGAAGAAAGGGCGGGCCCATGAAAGCGGTCTGGTATGAGCGTTTCGGGGCTGCTGAAGAGGTTCTTGTCGTCGGAGAGATGGAGGACCCAGCACCGGGGCCGGGAGAGGTTTTGGTTCGCGTGCGCGCGACCGGTATCAATCCGTCAGATGTAAAGTTGCGGGCCGGTGCGCGGCCTGGTGCGGTGATGGGGTTTCCTCGTGTTGTGCCGCATTCTGATGGGGCGGGTGTGATCGAGGCCGTGGGAGAGGGTGTCGATCCGGGGCGCGTTGGCGATCGGGTTTGGCTGTGGAACGCACAGTGGCAGCGGGCCTTTGGAACCTGTGCGGAGCTTGTTGCGATTCCTTCGGCCCAGGCGCGACTACTGCCAGACGGCACGTCATTTGAAGAGGGCGCGTGTTTTGGCATTCCGGCGATGACCGCCTGGTACGCGCTGTTCGCAGGCGGGACCGATCTGGCCGGGCAGACCGTGTTGGTGACCGGTGGTGCAGGTACGGTCGGGCGCTATGCCTGTCAGATGGCAGCTTTGGCAGGGGCACGGGTGATCACGACGGTATCGTCCGAAGAAAAGGCGCGTCATTCCACGGCGGAGACCTGGGTGAACTATCGTGAGACAGATGTTGCTGCGGCAGTGATGGAATTGACCGATGGCCGGGGCGTGGACCGCATCGTCGAGGTGGATTTCGGGGCCAACCAGGCGGCCAGCCTTGAGGTGATCAAACCGGGGGGTGTGATTGCCTCTTATGCCTCGGCGGCGCAGATGACGCCGAGTTTGTCGTTCTATCCGTTCATGTTCAAGGACGTCACCTTGCGGATGTTGATCGTGTATCAGATGGCCGAAGCGGTGCAGGCCAAGGGCGCCGGGCAACTGGCGCATTGGCTGGAAGCGGGCGCGTTGCGTCACGCGGTGGTCCATTCCGGCGGGATGAGCGACGTGGCAGTCGCCCATGACCGTGTGATGGCGGGTGACAAGCTGGGATCAGTCGTTCTCAGCCTGTAACGGCCTCGGCTTTCATTTCGTCGATCCGCTCGAGAGCTTCGGCGCGTGTATTGCGGATGTTGGGCCGGAATCCCCCGCTTTCGGCGCGCAGGCGGATGTCGGTTTCTGTCTCGGAGCCCGGCGCATAACGCACCGATCCAAGCGATGAAGCTTCGTTCAACGCCTTGCCGCGTGCCGCGTATTCGATCCAGGCGGCCGAGAATATCTTGGTGTTTTCGTAGTTGATCAGAAAGTACCATTTCTGATCGGTTTCCGCGATCAGGTCCTCGATCACGTCATAGCAGTCGTTCACATCGCGGGAGTGTTCGAAGGTGACGTTTGAAAAATCGACTTCCATAATGTGATCGTCGGCAGAAAAGCGGATGCGTGCGCGAAAATCATCCGCCGTATAGTTCGGGACGTGGACGATTTTTTCCTGCCGGGTTGACGGGATGCTTTTCAGTCGTGCCAGGGCTTGGTTGCGGTCGGCAAAAAGATTGGGGTCGAAATTTTCGGTTCCGGCCGAGCGTTCGATCTGGCGGCGGGTGTCATCGGAAGGATCGACGCGTACGCTTCCCATTGAATGGGCAAGGTTCAGGTCTTTGCCGCGTCGGGTATAGGCAAACCAGGCCGCCGGATCGATCCGGGTGCCGCCATAGTCGACCAGAAAGAACCAGAGCGATTCCCCGGATGCGGCGATGTGTTTTTCGATTTGATCGTACAGCAGGTTTGCGTCGGCGGAATTATCCAGCGTCAGGTCGGTCAGATCGATTTCAAGAATCTGATCATCTTCGTGAAATGTTAGGCGACGGTCGATTTCCGCGTCCGAAAGCGTTGTGCGCGCGCCAGGTGACAGAGTCACAGACATTGTGAATTCCCCTTTGCTTTAAATCGCCCGCAATTTACGGTGGGGAAGTTTCAATGCTATGTGACGCGTTGCCACGGTATGCAATCGTACACAACGACAAGAATTATTTAGGTAATCTTCAGAGAATTAAGCGGATGAAAACCGCGATTTGGGAAAAGAAAAAGAAATTTGGACGGCAGGACATGATTGTAAACCTACTGGATCTGCGTGAACGCCCCTATCGGTGGAGTTCCATTTTGGCCGTGGTGCAAAGTGCAGCAAAGGATAATGCGGCCGAAGACAGTGACGTTGTTGACGACACTTTGGGGGTTGTCATCGATTATGCCGAGCGTGACGGCATTTCAGTGCGCGACGCGGTCTTGTGGGCGGACCAACTGGGCGGCATGGTGACTTTGTATCTTTATGACCGCGATACGGAGTCCGCGACCGATGAAAGCCCAATATGACGCGCAGGAATGCAGAACGCCCGAACAACGAAGCCATGATCTGGCTGACGCCCTGTCGGCGCAAATCGCCCTGGCCAAAACGCTGGATGGGTATCAACGCTCGCTGAGCGGGGTTGCGCCACAGGTCGTGGTTGACCGCGCGACCCTGGCCGGGGTGCCGGTCCTTCGGAAATCGGATTTGATGGAGCGTCAGGCGGACAAGCCTCCTTTTGGTGGATTGACGACGGTCGATGCCAGCGCCTTTGATCATGTCTTTCAATCCCCCGGACCCATCCACGAGCCTGGTAAACGGGCGAACGACTGGTGGCGTCTGGGGCGGTTCTTGCACGCGGCCGGCGTGAGCAAAGGCGATATCGTTCAGAACTGTTTTGGCTATCATCTGACGCCGGCGGGCCACATGTTCGAAAGCGGCGCCGAAGCGGTTGGCGCGACTATTCTGGCAGCAGGAACCGGACAGACCGAATTGCAGGTTCAGGCAGCCAAGGCCCTTGGCGCGACGGCCTATGCAGGCACGCCGGATTATCTGAAGGTGATCCTGGAAAAAGCCGACGAGATGGGGGTGGAATTGTCCATTCGCAAGGCCGTTGTTTCGGGCGGGGCCCTGTTTCCGTCGCTGCGGGATTGGTACGGCGCACGCGGTATTGAATGCCTGCAATGCTATGCCACGGCGGACCTGGGATTGGTGGCTTATGAAAGCCCAGCCAAGGAAGGCATGATCGTGGATGAGGGGGTGCTGGTTGAAATCGTCACCCCCGGCACGGGCGATCCCGTTCCCGAGGGCGAAGTCGGTGAGGTCGTCGTGACCAGTTTCAACCGGGACTATCCCTTGATCCGTTTCGCTACGGGCGATCTTTCAGCGGTTCTGCCGGGCGAAAGCCCCTGTGGGCGGACCAACATGCGTATCAAGGGCTGGATGGGACGCGCGGATCAGACCACCAAGATCAAGGGCATGTTCGTGCGCCCCGAACAGGTGGCCACCCTGGTGGCTCGCCACGACGAGATCGACCGCGCCCGCGTGATTGCCGCGCGCGATGGCGAAAAAGACGTCATGACCGTGCGATTCGAAGCGACAGGCATCGACGCAGCGGTACTGGAGAGCGCGGTGCGCGATGTACTCAAGCTTGCTGGCACGGTCGAAATCGTGGCGCCAGGGGAATTGCCCCGCGATGGCGTGGTGATCGAAGACACGCGCAGCTATGAGTGAAGGGGCGCGACCGATGCGCAAGGTTTTGATCTATGGCGATAGCAACAGCTATGGCTCGGCCCCGATGCCTGCATTGACCGCCTATCCGGTTCATGGGCGCGCTCAACGCTGGGGCGACGTCATGGCGCGCGCACTTGGTGATGCCTGGGAAGTCATTATCGAAGGACTGCCGGGGCGCACGACGGTGCATGACGACCCGATCGAAGGGGCCTATCGCAATGGTCTGACGGTTCTGCCCGCGATCCTGCATTCCCACGCGCCGATTGATGATCTGGTGATTTGTCTGGGCGCGAATGACCACAAGATGCGTTTTGGTCTCAGCGCACAGGACATAGCCATGGGCGTGGGACGGCTGGTGCGCGAGGCAAGGGCCAGCGAAACGGCGCAGCGCATTGTGGTAGTCTGTCCGCCCCCGCTGCGTGAGAGAGGCGTTCTGGCCGAGATGTTCAAAGGGGCCGAGACCCGATGTGCCGGGCTGGCAGATCACATGGCCGAGATTGCAATGCGTGAGGGTGCGGTGTTCTTTGATGCCGGGTCGGTGATTTCGGTGGATAACCTGGACGGCGTTCATTGGGACAAGGCGGCGCATGAGACATTGGGACAGGCGATGGCCGAGGTATTGCGCGCGCCGGGCTGATCGCGTTCTTTTGGTCCGGTGACGGAGGGGAAGGGCTTTGCGATGAAACGGGCGGCGATTATCGGGGGAGGCGTTATCGGCGGCGGCTGGGCTGCGCGGTTCCTCATGAACGGGTGGGATGTTTCGGTTTTTGATCCCGCCCCGGATGCTGAACGAAAGCTGTCCGAGGTTTTGGCAAATGCACGCGCCGCTTTGCCGATGCTCTATGAACGCGCGCTTCCGGACGAGGGGGCTTTGCGCTTGGTCTCTTCGGTGACCGAGGCGGTCTCGGGGGCGGACTGGATCCAGGAAAGCGTGCCTGAACGACTGGACCTGAAACGCCAGGTCTATGGCGAGATCGAAGCCGCCAACCCGGCGTCGCCGATTGGTTCATCCACCAGCGGATTCAAACCGTCGCAATTGCGTGACGGGATGGAGACGGGAGAGCGGCTGTTCGTCACCCATCCCTTCAATCCGGTTTACTTGCTTCCCCTGGTTGAAATCGTGGGCGGAGAGGGCGCGGACGCGGGTCTTGTCGCTGCGGCCTGTGACACGTTGCGCGGTCTTGGGATGTATCCGCTTGAGATTGGTGCCGAGATCGACGCCCACATTGCGGACCGCTTGTTAGAGGCGGTTTGGCGCGAGGCGCTTTGGCTGGTCAACGACGGGGTCGCCACAACGGGCGAGATCGACGAGGCGATCCGCATGGGCTTTGGTCTGAGATGGGCGCAGATGGGGTTGTTCGAGACCTATCGCATTGCCGGCGGCGAAGGCGGCATGGCCCATTTCGTGGAACAGTTCGGCCCGGCGCTGAAGTGGCCCTGGACCAAGCTGATGGATGTGCCCGATTTGACGTCGGATCTGGTGCAAAAGATCGCTGATCAGTCAGATGCACAGTCCGGTGCACAGTCGATCCGCGCGCTGGAACGGCTGCGCGATCGAAATCTTGTCGCCATTCTGCGGGCCCTGAAACGCGAAGACAGCGGCGCAGGCCAGATCCTGGCGGCCCATGACGCCACGTTGGGCGGATTGGACCTGGATGCCGTGCCCATGATCAGTGTGCGCCGCGTCATTCCGTCAGATTGGACAGATTACAACGGCCACATGAATGAGGGGCGATATGGTCAGGTCTTTTCTGACGCCGCGGACGCGGTTCTGGCCCATTTGGGGGCGGGTCCCGACTATGTCGCCCAAGGTCTCAGTTTCTTTACTGTCGAAACCAGGATCGGTTACGTCGCCGAAACCCATGCAGGCGAGACGATGCGCTGCGACACCCGCGTGATCCTTGCCGAGGGCAAAAAGCTCAAGCTATCTCACGAGATGATCCGCGATAGTGACGGCACGGTCTTGGCGACCTGCGAGCAATTCCTGGTGCATGTCAGCCTGGACACACGTCGGTCCTGCGCGCCGGGGCCGCCGCTTGCCCGACGGATGGCCGATCTCGTCCTTGCGCATGGGGGATGATCAGAACGTCGTCAGGTTGGTGTCTTCGTCCTTGGTCAGCTTCAACAACAAAACCAGCAGGGCGTCGTATTCGTCTTCGCTCAGCTTTTCGCGCATGGCTGCGTTGTTGGCCATGGCCATGACGGTGCCCTCAATGATCCGGCGTTGACCAAGCTCGGTCAGCGACACCTTGGTGGTTCGCCGGTCTTCGGCACCATCTTCGCGCTGGACCAGTCCTGCGTTTTCCATCTGCCGCAAGGCGCGCGATGTGGCGGTGCGATCGATGCCGACAAACCGCGCAATATCGGAAGGGCGCGACAGGTTTTCATTGCCAACCGCCAAAAGAATGCACCACGTGATGCGGGTCAGGCTCAAAGTACGCAGGGCGTCCTCGAAATGGCGTTCCTGTAATCGGGCGGCGAGCGAAAGGTTGTAACCCAGCGAGCTTTGAAGTCTGTACGGTTCCATGGCGATACTGTCTGAATCTGGCGGGGCTAAGTCAATTGGCTGAGGTATAATGAACAAGTTTGAAGCAATTATCTTCGACAAGGACGGGACTCTGTTCGATTTTCAGGCAACCTGGGGGGCTGCCGTGTTGCACCTGATAAAACAGGTCGCACCCGATACTTTGCGCGCCCCGGCAGCCGAGGCGTTGGGGGTTGATGCGTCGACCGGGACGTTTCGGCCGGACAGCGTTGTGATCGCGGGAACCACAGATGACGTGGCGTCGGCTCTGGCGACAGTGACAGGGCGCGACAGGGCAGACCTTGCACGGATCGCCGATCGCATCGGAGAGGGAACGCCGCAGGTGCCCGCCGTAGACTTGAAACCCTGCCTCAAGGCTTTGAGCATGGGGCGTGTGATGGGGGTGGCGACCAACGATTCAGAAGCGCCCGCACGCGCCCATTTGGCGGCGGCAGGTGTGGGCGAATTTTTCGATTTTGTGGCCGGCTATGACAGTGGGTATGGGGCCAAGCCCGCGCCCGGCCAACTTTTGGCCTTTGCGCGCCAGACCGGCATCGCGACCGGGGCGACCATCATGGTCGGAGACAGCTTGCATGACCTGAAAGCGGCCCGCGCTGCGGGGATGGCGACCGTGGGGGTCTTGACCGGCATCGCAACACGCGCTGAGCTGGAGCCGATGGCCGATGTCGTCTTGCCCGACATTGGCCATCTTCAGTCCTGGATCGAGGCCTAGGCGCACTTTCGGCGCCAAAAACGACAGAACCTGTCGGAAAACGCGTCACGTTTTTCTGCCCGATGGCCGAGGTTTGGGGCAAGGAGACTGGGCCATGACCGAAGAATCAAGAAAACGACGCGCCGGCGGGCGGGCCGGAAACCGCACCCGGCGCGGTCGCGAACTGATCGCACAGATGCCGTGGCGCTTGCCCAGGAACCTGGACCGTCCGGTGGAACCTCTGGACGAGGCGGGTGTTCAGGCGATCCACGACGGCGCGATGCGCATTCTGGAAGAGATCGGGGTTGAATTTCTGAACGACGAGGCCCTGGACCTGTTCCGCCAGGCCGGCTGCATCGTTCAGGACACCAATGTACGCATGGGCCGGGACTGGGTGATGGAGATGATCGCCAAGGCCCCCTCCAGCTTTACAATCACGCCCCGCAATCCCGAGCGCCAAATCACAATCGGCGAGGACCATATTCTGTTCGGGAACGTCTCGTCGCCGCCGAATTATTTCGATCTGAGCATCGGCAAAAAGGTCTCGGGCACGCGCGAACAATGCCGCGATCTGCTGCGGCTGACCCAGTATTTCAACTGTGTGCATTTCGCGGGGGGGTATCCTGTTGAACCTGTCGACATTCACCCGGCGGTCCGTCATCTGGACGTGGTCTTTGACAAGCTGACGCTGACGGACAAGGCGATGCACGCCTATTCTCTTGGCAAAGAGAGGGTCGAAGATGTGATGGAAATGGTCAAGATCGCGGGTGGCCTCAGCGAGGATCAGTTCCGCTCTCGACCCCATATGTACACCAACATCAATTCGACCTCGCCCTTGAAGCACGACCAGCCGATGATCGATGGCTGCCTGCGATGTGTGCGGCGCGGGCAGGCGGTTGTCGTCTCGCCCTTTACGCTGGCCGGGGCGATGGCGCCGGTGACCATGGCGGGGGCTGTAACCCTGTCGATCGCCGAGGCCCTGTCGGCGCTGGCGCTGTTCCAATGGGTCGCCCCTGGCAGCGCAGGGGTTCTGGGCACGTTCACGTCGAATGTCGACATGAAGTCCGGCGCCCCGGCCTTTGGGACGCCGGAATATATGCGCGCCACCCAGATGACCGGACAGATGGCGCGGTTTTATGGCTTGCCCTTGCGGTCGTCCGGGGCTTGTGCGGCCAACGTGCCAGACGGGCAGGCGATGTGGGAGACGTCGAACAGTCTTTGGGCCGCCGTGCAGTCGGGCACACACATGGTCTATCACGCTGCCGGATGGCTCGAAGGAGGGCTGGTGGCCAGCCCCGAGAAATTCGTGATGGATTGCGAAGTCCTTCAGATGATCCAACGCTATATGGAGCCGGCACTGGTTGCCACGCGCTCCGAAGATATTGCGCTGGAGGCGATCCGGGATGTCGGCTCGACCGGGCATTACTTTGGTATCCAGCACACCCAGGACCGGTACGAAAACGCATTCCACAGCCCCTTTGTCAGCGACTGGCGCAACTTCGAAGCCTGGGAACTGGATGGTGGCATCTGGACGGCCGAACGCGCGCATCGGCTGTTTCGTCAGATCGTGGATGAATTCGAACCGCCCGCCATGGACGAAGATCGCCGTGCGGCCCTTGAAGGCTTTGTCGCACGTCGAAAAGAAGAGGGCGGTGCGCCGACGGATTTTTGAGGGTGAAACCGTTAACGAGCATTGGGTGGCGAGTTTGTGTCGTCGCCTTGATGGGCGTCTTCCCACGCCGCTAAGAGACGCCCTTTCCCGGATCTTGTAAGATTTTTGCGGTCCATCAACTTACCGCTGACGCGAAAATCGGGAGCAATATTAACCAGCAGAAATTTGGAGAAGTGACGATCCGTTCTCGCCGATGTGCGATTGTTCGCGTTGTCGGGTGAAAGGGTTTTGATCTCAACGAAATCGTCCCCGAGTTTTCCATCGGACCCCATTGCCGAAGGGTTCTTGTGAAGCGTGATCCCGTATTGCACGGCACCGTAAAGTTCACCGATCTGCCCGTAGATATTCAGGTGACTGCCGGTTTTTGTAAAATAGTCCTCGGCATTTGCCAGAAGGTCGAGAAAAATCGGCACGAGGGCAGGGTTTGCCTTGGGAAACTGAAACCTAAGTTCCGCATCGCGTTCAAGTTCGACAAGCCTGCTGTAACTTGTTTCTTCAAGGTCGTCGATGACGTCCCAACTGATCCATTCGCCATCAATCCAGAACGCATTGTCCGGGCCAAGGGTGTCCATGGTGGGTGTCTCCTGGGTTGCGATGCCGCAATGTCCCACGGAACTGAGGAAAAATTGTGACGGTCTGTCGGGGGAGAGAAGTGAGACACGTCTAAAGGAAAAAAATGGTGGGCGACCCTGGAATCGAACCAGGCGTGAGTCGCCTCGAGGGAGTTACAGTCCCCTGCCACACCTTGCGGCCTGTCGCCCACACATGTGCCAAATCATTGGCACGAGGGGTCAGATATCTGTGCCGCCGGGGTCGGTCAAGGACGAATTTGCCCCCTTTATCGGCAAGGTTCAAATGCGCGACAGATATAACGATTTCACCGCCCGCGCTTGGCAAGCGCCGCGCGGGCGGGTAGGGCGGGGACAACAGCAGCCAAAGGGCGATGGTCGATGAAAAAACCAAAGTGGGTCGTCAAGAAAGAGCAGGCGCGGCGTGATGCGGCATCGGCGACCGTGTGGCTGTTCGGGCTGCACGCGGTTCGCGATGCGCTGTTGAATCCAAAGCGTGAAAAGCTGCGTTTGATCCTGACCAAAAACGCCTTTGATCGTTTGGGCGACGCGGTTCAGGCCGGCGGTGTCGAGCCCGAAATGGCGGACGCGCGCAAGTTTTCCGCGCCGCTGGATTCCGGCTCGGTCCATCAGGGCGCGGCTTTGGAAGTGAAGGCGCTGGATTGGGGGCGGCTGCGCGATCTGGTCGGCGGCGACGGGCCGCGGACCGTTCTGTGCCTCGATAGGGTCACCGACCCGCATAACGTCGGTGCGATCCTGCGTTCGGCCGAAGTTTTCGGAGCCTCGGCCGTCATCGCACCGGCCCGTCACGCAGCACCGGAAACCGGCGCTTTGGCCAAGACGGCCTCGGGCGCGCTGGAGCGGCAGCCATACTTGCGCGTCAAGAACCTGGCCGCCGCCATGGAAGAACTGCACAAGGAAGGTTTCTTTCTGATCGGGTTGGACGGCGAGGCCGAAACCACGTTGGAAGAGGCGTTAGAGGGCACGGGCGAACGGATTGCTCTGGTTCTGGGAGCAGAGGGTCCGGGGTTGCGCGAAAAGACAAAAGACACATGTGATATGTTGGCGAAGATCGAATACGCCGGGGCCTTTGGGTCACTGAACGTGTCGAACGCCGCTGCGGTTTCGCTTTACGCAACCGGACGACAGGCAAAGGCACGAGGGTAAAGGGTGATCGATGCGACAGGCTCCTAAAATCGCAACCTGCTGTTATTGCGGAACGCGTGCCGCTCTGGCGCTCAGGGGGCGCGAACGTCACGAATTGGCCTGTTCGAACTGCGGTGCGCCCCTGCACGAGATGAAGATGCTGAAGATCGAGAAGTCCGGCGACCGAGATCTGGTGAGGCGTATGCCCGACTGGGACGGCAAATCGCGCAAGAAACCCAGGAAGCAGAAAAAGCAACGATCCCTTTCGCAGCGCTTCATGCACGAGCTGTTGGACGCGGCAGACGATATTTTCGATATATTCGACTGACCACACGGGCCCTTCACATCCCCGCGACCGGGGCTTTTGTCGGGTGCGCGGATGCCCCATTCTCATGGCAACGCACGAACAGGAGCCTTGCCATGCTAACCCGCCGATCCATCCTTTCAGCCGCCCTAGCACTGCCCGTCGCCACCGTTCTGACACGGCCCGCCCTGGCTGCGAAATCCGCAGTTTACGCAAACGGCGGTATCGCGATCAACGGATATGACCCGGTGGCCTATTTCACGCAAGGCGCCGCCGTTCCGGGCACGGATGCGTTTGCATCTGATTGGAACGGAGCCAAGTTGCTTTTTGCTTCGGCCGAGAACAAGGCAATGTTTGACGCCGATCCCGACGCCTATGCGCCCCGATATGGTGGATATTGCGCCTATGCGGTTTCAAAGGGCGCAACGGCGCCAACCGATCCAGAGGCATGGACCGTCCACGAAGGGCGTCTTTACCTGAATTTCTCGACCGATGTCCGCGCCCTGTGGCGCCAGGATATTCCGGGCAATGTGGCGCGGGCAGACGAGAACTGGCCGGGCGTGCTTGATGCCTGAGAATTAAGGCTCTGTTCACGATTTTGAGAGAGGACTGGAGAGGACACGGTCGCGTCCCCATCTATGTTCCATGGGTCGGGTTCGGAACACTCGGCCCGTTACCACTGTCCCTCGTTCCGAAACTTTGCGCCCGTCCCTCAAGACGGGCGCTTTTTTATGTCGGATTTCATTGCAAAAAGTGGGATTTCGGGAAAAATGCTCTGCGAAACGGATTAGCAAAAGAATTATTTCCCGACCATGTCGGCATGAGGGGAATCCGTTTCCGTTTCTGCAATACCCCCGGAACCCAAGACCTTGGCCGCCCCTTGGCAGTCGCGCCGCAAGAGAGTAATTCGCGTGATCCGTCCAATGGTGAGCCCCATGATCTTCGACTATATCGATACTGACATCACACCCGTTTTCGCCTCGGTTCTGCTGGGAGGCCTGTTGGGCCTTGTCTTTGGCGCGGCCGCACAAGTGTCGCGGTTCTGTTTGCGGCGTGGCGTGGTGATGGGCGGCGATCGCAAAACCGCTCTCGGTGTCTGGCTAACCGCCTTGTTGGTCGCGGTTCTGGGCACGCAGGCGGCGGTTGCGACAGGATATCTCGATTTTTCTGACCACCGGTTGCACGTTTCGGCCCTGCCTGTTGTGGCCGTACTGGTCGGTGGTGCACTTTTCGGTGCGGGCATGGTGCTCACACGGGGCTGCATCTCGCGTCTGACCGTTCTGACGGCCACCGGAAACCTACGGGCCATGCTGGTGCTGATCGTCTTCGCCATCATCGCCCACGCCACGTTGAAAGGGGTCTTGGCGCCCCTGCGGCTGGCGCTTGGTTCAACCACTGTTGAACTTGGCGACGCGACCGCCCTCAGCGGCTGGCCCGGTGGCACGCCGCTCTGGACTGCGCTGTTGTCCATTGCCCTGATCGCCGTGATCTGGCGCTCGGGTGCGCGCCCCTTGCACCTGGCGATGGCTGCGGTGATCGGTGTGCTGGCCCCGCTGGGCTGGATTGGTACCGGATACCTGTTGCTGGATGACTTCGACCCCATCCCCTTGGCATCCATGTCCTTCACCGCACCCTGGGCTGATACGCTGTTTTGGGGCGTTGCCTCCAGCGCCATCCCCGCCGGGTTCGGGACGGGTCTGATCGGAGGCGTCCTTGCCGGTGCCTTCCTGTCGGCTGCGGCTCGGCGCGAGCTGTCGCTGGTCAGCTTCGAAAGCCCGGCTCAAACCCTGCGCTACCTGGGAGGCGCTGCCTTGATGGGTCTGGGGGGCGTGCTGGCCGGCGGGTGTACCGTCGGCGCGGGGCTCTCGGGTATCGGATCGCTGAGCGTGGCGGCCGTGCTGGCCCTTGTCGCGATCATTTTCGGAGCCGTCGTGACAGACCGGGTGCTGCTGCGTGGTGGCACCAAGTCTGCCGTTCCGGCCGAGTAATCAGCGCGTGTCGCCGTCGTTGCGTTCCTGAATGCGGCGGGCGTGATAGCGCTGAAAATCCTCCTCGGACTGATCCAGGAATCGGTCTTCCCAAACCCAGGTCAGCAAGTCCCAGGTCGTTCCGGCTGAAAACGCGCCCGGCATCACCGCTGCCGCCTGTTGCGGGGCCGAGGCGCTGTCGTCCACGCTGGCAGGCATCACGATCATGGTTGGTGTGAACAACACCCCCCATTTTCGGGTGGCCTCCTTCTCGGACAGGGCCTCGCCATCCAGATCCACGATCTCGGTGTCGCCGTGCAGGTTGATCTGAACAGGATAATAGTTCTCCTCCAGCATCGTCAAAACGCGGGGATCGGTGAAGGTGTTCTCGTGCATATCCCTGCAATACAAACAACCGCGCTGTTCGACGATGATCAATAGCCGCTTACCTTCGGCGCTGGCTTCGGCCGCGTCTTCCTGCAAATCCTTGAACGTGTCCTGGAACCAGTCAGGCTTGTGCAACCCATCGTCGCCCATCTCGACCGCAAAAACGGGCAGGGCGGTAACAGCGAGCGTCGCGATGGCGGCGGCAATACGGATCATGTGATTTCCTCCCGATCATGCATTCACGTTAGTGAATACCATGGCATCGGGCGGGAAGCCATTCACATTGTGTTAGGCAGCTCAGAACCACCCCAAGCCATCCGCCATGCGGTAAAGGAGCACCGCCACGACGCAAACCATACCCGCAATGATCAAGTTACCGAAAAAGCCTTGCACGGTTCTCTCCCGTTCAATGGCCGCATCGTATCACGGAAATGGGCCTAGGGGAAAAGAAGTGTGGGATGCCGGGCGGAGGTCGGGTCTCGGGTTTCACCAATAGGGCTTCGTTGGGCCGGGTGGGCAGGTCCGAGAGGCGGTGCCCCCCGGACCGCAGTTTCAGACGCCGCCCCAGATTTCCTCGGCGCAGCGTACGACGAGTTCCAGCTTGCGGCGCTGGTCGTCGGGCGTGATGGCGTTGCCTTCCTCGGTCGAGGCAAAGCCACACTGGGGCGCGATGCCCAGCTGGTCGATGTCAGCGTATTGCGAGGCCTCGTCGAACTTGGATTTCAGCCAGTCCATGTCCTCAAGCTCGCCCGTCTTTGTGGTAATGAAGCCCGGCATGACGCGCTGTTTGCCCTTGGGCAAAAGCTTCAGCGGCTCAAGCCCACCGGCGCGGTCGGTGTCATACTCCATGAAGAAGATGTCGACGCCGGTCGAGAAGATCGCCTCGGCAGCGGCGTCATAGGCTCCCTCGGCCGCATGGGTCGAGCGGAAGTTGCCGCGGCACATGTGCATGCCAATGACCATGTCCTCGGGGCGGTCCTTGATCGCTTCGCGCATCATCCAGGAATAGCGATCGATCAGCCAGTCGGGATCGACGCCAGCCTCGACCTTGGCGGCGCGGTGCTTGGGGTCGCAGAGATAGGCGAAAAAGATGTCGTCCATCTGGAGATAGCGGCACCCGGCGGCGTAGAAGGCCTCGACGGCTTTCTTGTAGGTGGCGGCCAGGTCGGCAAACAGCGCCTGCGGGTCTTCGCGGTATTCAGGCACGTGGATGTCCTCGGGGGCTGTGCGGAAGTGGCAGCAGGACGGGCCGGGGATCGAGATCTTGGGGACGACCGAGGTGTGGTCTTTCACGAAGGTGAAATGCTCCAGCATCGGGTGATCGGCCGGAAAGTCGAGTTTCGACGAGATCGTCGGGAAGATCGGGCGCAGTTTGACGCCCGCGAACTGCACACCGCCTTCGGGATCGCGTTCGTCGAGGTCGAGGCCGGTCAGCATGCCCATGAAGTCATAGTGCCAGAAGGACCGGCGCGCCTCGCCGTCGGTGACGGCCTTGAGGCCCACGTCTTCCTGCATCTTGATCAGGTCGGGGATGGCAGCATCTTCGGCTGCCTTCAACGCGGCGGCGTCGATCGATTTTTCATCATAGAACTTCTTGCGGGCCTCGACGATGGAGGCGGGGCGCAACAGGCTGCCGACGTGGTCGGCGCGGAAGGGGGGGGTGGGCATGTGGGAAACTCCTCCAGATTTTCCCATTGCCTATGCAATTAAGGCCTTGGCTTCAATACGGGTTTCGCGCGGTTCGGTCGGAGGAAAGCGATTGCTGGCTGCGTTCGACCAGCATCTCGATGGCGTCGGCCAAGTGAACCTGGTCGATGTGGTGGTCGCCGCGGTCGACGCGCAGGCGGTGTGCCTCGATCATCACGTCGGCGTGGCGCAGGCCCTCGGGCGGTTCGAACCGGTAGCAGGCGAGTTCGATCATCAGGCCAAGCGGATCGCGGAAGTAAATCGAGTCCATGAAGCCCCGGTCCTTGGGGCCGTAGTACTTGATCTCGCGGGCGGCGAGGCGTTCCTCGGCCTGGCTGAAAGTCGCCTTTGAGACGTTGAAAGCGATGTGGTGGACGCTGCCCGGTTCGGTCGAGACGCGCTTGCCGTCCGCCTTGCGGCTTTCATTGGTGAAGATGGTGATCAGTCGACCGTCGCCGGGGTCAAAATAGAGGTGGCTTTCGCCGGGATTGTCGAGGTTCGGTTGTTCAAAGATGAAGGGCATACCAAGCGTGCCTTCCCAGAAGTCGATGGACGTCTGGCGGTCAGCGCCGTTCAGGGTGATGTGGTGCACGCCCTGGGCCTGCAGTTTTCTTATGTCAGCCATGGTCCCCTCCGCTTTCTGTGCAGAAGTTAACATGTTGAGGAGGGCTGGGAAACCTGAACCACGGCACAGAAAGCGTGCAGCAACAGAGAGCCACAATTCGGCGTGAGGCGCCTCGACAGGGGGCAAAAGGCGGGGTAGCACCGGGAAAACCGAGGCTTTTGGGTGTTTTTGGCGAGATGACGATCTATCGGATGTTGCGTGGCGTTGTTCTGGTGGTGGCGGCGCTGACCCTTGCCGGCTGTGGTGTTGCGCCGGAAAAGCGTGCGCCAGCGGGCGAGGTTGAGATTGCCGAGCTGAGGAAGGCCATTCTGGCGCTTGGTCCGGGGGTCGACCCGGAGGAGGCGGACCGGGCGGCGCGGATCAGTTTCCAGCACACGCGGGAACTGGCGATTGCCTATCAGATCACGGATTCTCCGCTGGTGCATAACACCAAGGTCAACATGGGGCTGAGGCCGCGCGGGCTGTGCTGGCACTGGGCCGAGGACATGGAAATGCGGCTGGATTCGGAAGAGTTCGAGACGCTTGAGATGCATCGCGCGATTGCCAGCGCCGACAACCCGTTCCGCATTGACCATTCCACGGCAATCATCAGCCGCAAGGGGGATGGGTTCCGCGATGGGCTGGTGCTGGACCCCTGGCGTTTGGGGGGCGAGCTGAGTTTCGCCCCGACGTTGGAAGACACGGATTACGATTGGCAGGACCAGATGCAGGTCTTGCGGCGCAAGTATAAGCAGCAAAAGAACCGCGAGCGGTTTTCCTCGGCGAACTGAGAGACGTTGTTGGGTGCACCGTGAATGTGTACCCTACGGGCTCACGTCTCGGGCTATTTGCCCCATTTCAAGGCGATCAGGTCCAGGTCTGTTGCCAGTTGCAGCAGCCGGGCTTTTGTACGCTCGGACAACGGCTTTTGCGGGTGGCGGACGAAGTCGCTTTTGATGACGCCACCCTCGGCATAGACGGTCTTGCAGGCGCGCAGCCCGCATTGGCGGTTCTCGTGGTTGATCAGGGGCAGGCACTTGGTCCACTGGGCCAGCGCCGCGTCCTTGTCGCCCGCGAGGTAGTGGGTGACGATGGGGCGGATATGCTCGGGGAAGAGGCCAGAGGTCATGGTGGCGGTGCAGCCCGCGTCGAGGTCGGCCAGAAGCGTCACGGCCTCTTCGCCGTCCCAGGGGCCGAGGATGTCTTTGCCACCCGCTTCGATCAGCGCGGCAAGCTTGTCGGCGGCGAAGGGGCATTCGATCTTGAAATAGCTGACGTTCTCGATCTCACGCGCCATGCGGGCGAGGAGGGGGACCGAGAGATTGACGCCCGACAGCGGCGCGTCCTGCACCATGATCGGGATCGAGGCGGCGTCTGAGGCGGCCTGGAAGTGTTCGAAGATGCCCTGATCGTCGGCGCGTAGACCTGCGCCGTGGTAGGGGGGCATCATCATCAGCATCGAGGCGCCGAGGCTTTGGGCATCCTTGGCGCGTTGGACGACGATGTCGGTGGAATAGTGGCTGATGGTGACGATCACGGGCACGCGACCGGCGACATGCTCCAGGCTGACGCGCATCAGGGTGGCGCGTTCGGCGTCAGACAGAACGAATTGCTCGGAGTAGTTCGCAAGGATGCAGATCGCGTCGACGCCCTGGTCGATCAGGCAGTCGAGGACGCGGCGCATGCCATTTTCGTCGACGCGGCCATCGGCGTGGAAGGGTGTCGGAGCGACGGGGAGGATGCCGGTGATGGGCGTGGTCATTTGGTTCGTCCTTTGTCTGTCGGGGCCGGTCTTACCAGTCGAAGGGTTCGACGGTTGCGCGTTTGCCAAGGGTGAAGGCGTCGGCGACGTGACGCATCGGTGAGAGGTCCACGTCACTTTGACCGGTTTCTATCAGCTCGGCGAAACGGCGGTAGAGGTTGGCGTATTCTGTATTTGGTCCGGCGTCGATATCTTCGCCGTCGATGCTCAGTTTCGCGCCGCCTTCGCTGAGCGTTGCGGTGCCTTCTTTGGTTGAGACGTTGATATCCCAGGCAGGGGGGCCGGTTTGGAGCCAGTCGAATTCGGCTGTGATCTGAGCGCCTTCGGGATCATGGAAGGTCAGGTCGGCGGCGACGGGGGTATCGCGGTTTGCAGGGAACGACAGGGTGGCGGCAGAAAGGTGTATGGCACGCGGCATGATCTCGGTCAGCACGGATAGCGCATTGATGCCGGGGTCAAAGACGCCGAGGCCGCCGGGGGTCCAGACCCAGTCCTGCCCGGGGTGCCAGCGGCGGACGTCCTCTTTCCATTGGATGTCGATTTTCTCGATGGTCTTGTCGGCCAGCCAGGTCTTGGCGGCCTGGACGGCGGCGGCTTCGCGCGAATGCCAGGTGGCGAAGAGGGTGACGCCCTTGGCCTCGGACAGCGCGATCAACTCGTGGATTTCCGAGAGCGTCGCGCCCGGGGGCTTTTCGAGCATGACGTGGCGACCGGCCAAAAGCGCGCGGCGCGCGTCCGGGTAGCGGACGTGGGGCGGGGTTGCGAGCGAGATCGCGGGGATGTCGGGGCGGGCGTCGAGAAGCGTGGCGAGGTCGGTGAAGGCCTCGGCGTCGCTGACGCGGGCGTGGCGGCTGGCGGTGGCGGCAAGTTTAAAGAGGTGGCCGGCAGAAAGGACGGGAATGTGCTGGTCACGGGCGATCTTGCCGACGCCGACAATGGCAATCTTCTCGGTCATTTAATGGGAGTCCTTGGGAACATCATTGCCACGGCAACCTTTTAAGAAATCGAAATCCGCCCCGGTGTCCGCGCCCTGGACATGGTCATGGAACATGCGCGCATAGCCGCTGACGGGCGGGTCTTCGGGGCAGGTCCAGACGGCGAGGCGGGCGGTGATTTCGTCGTCAGATACCTCAAGGTGGATGCGTCGTTCGGCGACATCCACTTCGATCATGTCGCCGTCTTGGACGACGGCGAGGGGGCCACCCGCAGCCGCCTCGGGGGCGGTGTGGAGGATGACGGTGCCATAGGCGGTGCCGGACATGCGGGCATCCGAGATACGCACCATGTCCGTGATACCCTTTTTCAGCACCTTGGGCGGCAGGCCCATGTTGCCGACCTCGGACATGCCGGGATAGCCTTTGGGGCCGCACATCTTGAGGACCATGATGCAGGTCTCGTCGATGTCGAGCGCGTCGTCGTTGATCTTGGCCTTGTAGTCGTCGATGTCCTCGAACACGACGGCGCGGCCCCGGTGCTTCATCAGGTGGGGCGAGGCGGCGGAGGGTTTGAGGACAGCTCCTAGGGGGGCGAGGTTGCCCTTGAGGACCGCGATGCCGCCCTGGGGCGTCAGGGCCTTGGCGACGGGGAGGATCACGTCCTCGTTCCAGTTGGTGACGTCCTTGACTTCGTCCCAGACGGTTTCGCCCGATACGGTGAGGGCGTCCTTGTGCAACTTGCCCGCTTCTCCGAGGCGCTTCAGCACGACGGGCAGACCGCCGGCGTAGAAGAACTCCTCCATCAGGTATTTGCCCGATGGTTGCAGGTTGACGATGGTGGGGACGTCGCGGCCAAGGCGGTCCCAGTCATCCAGCGTCAGGTCTAGCCCCACACGCCCCGCCATGGCCAGAAGGTGGACCACGGCATTGGTCGACCCGCCAATGGCGCCGTTGGTGCGGATGGCGTTCTCGAACGCCTCTCGCGTCAGGATGTCGGAGGGCTTCAGGTCGTCCTTGACCATCTGCACGATGCGGCGGCCTGTCATCTGGGCCATGACGCGGCGGCGGGCGTCGACAGCGGGGATGGCGGCGTTGCCGGACAACGCCATGCCGAGCGCCTCGGCCATGCTGGCCATGGTCGATGCTGTGCCCATGGTGTTGCAGGTGCCGGTCGAGCGGGTGACGGCGACCTCGGCGTCGACGAACTCCTGCTGGGTCATCTCGCCCGCCTTGACGGCTTCGGAGAATTTCCACAGGTGCGTGCCCGCGCCGACGCGTTCGCCCCGGAACCAGCCGTTCAGCATCGGTCCACCGGTGACGACGATGGATGGTATATCGGTCGACGCCGCGCCCATGATCAGGCTGGGGGTGGTCTTGTCGCAGCCGACAAGCAGCACAGCGCCGTCGATGGGTTGCGCGCGCATGGTTTCCTCGACCGCGAGCGCGGCGAGGTTGCGGTACATCATCGCCGTGGGGCGGTAGGTGTTCTCGGAGGCTGAGAAAACGGGGACCTCAAGGGGAAAGCCGCCGGCCTCCCACACGCCGGCCTTCACCTTTTCGGCCAGGTCGCGCAGGTGGCCGTTGCAGGGGGTCAGTTCGGACCAGGTGTTCAGGATGCCGATGACCGGGCGGCCATCGAACAGATCGTGCGGATAGCCCTGGTTTTTAAGCCAGCCCCGGTGATAGATCGAGTCCCGCGAGGTGCCGCCGTACCAGTGCTGCGAACGCAGTTTCCGGGGCCATTTTGCTGGCGTAAAGGTCATTTAGGCGTCTCCTCTGGCGCGCGGGTCAGCCTTGTTTTTGCTTGTTGTAGACATCGAAGATCACGGCAGCGAGCAGGACGAGGCCCTTGATCATCTGCTGGTAGTCGATGCCGACGCCCATGATGGACATGCCGTTGTTCATGACGCCCATGATGAAGGCTCCGACCACGGCGCCGAGGATCTTGCCGACGCCGCCGGACATGGAGGCACCGCCGATGAAGACCGCCGCGATGACGTCGAGTTCGAGGGCGAAGCCTGCCTTGGGGGTCGCGGTGTTGAGGCGGGCGGCAAAGATCAGGCCTGCGAGCGCGGCGAGGAAGCCCATGTTGACGAAGGTCAGGAAGGTGAGGCGTTCGGTCGGGATGCCGGAGAGTTTCGCGGCCTTTTCGTTGCCGCCAAGGGCATAGATGCGGCGGCCAAGTGTCGTCTGTTCGGTGATGAAGGCGTAGATGATCGTCAGAACGCCCATGGTGATCAGCACGTTCGGCAGGCCCCGGAAGGTGGAAAGCGAATAGACGATGAACATGATGGCGCCGGCGACGATCAGGTTGCGTGCGGCGAAGAAGGCCATGGGTTCGTCCACGATGCCATAGGCGGCGTTGCGCTTGCGCTTGGCCATGCCGAGATAGACGATGACGGCGACGATGATCAGGCCCGCGACAAGGGCGGTCATGTTCGGGCGGTCGACACCGAAGACATCGGGGATGAAGCCGGTCGAGAGTTTCTGGAACGAACGCGGGAAGGGGCCGACGGACTGGCCTTCCAAGAGCCAGAGCGAGGCGCCGCGAAACACGAGCATGCCCGCAAGCGTCACGATGAACGACGGGATTTTCCAGTAGGCGACCCAATATCCCTGCGCCGCGCCGATCAACGTGCCGACAAACAGGCAGGCGATGATCGTGGGCACGACGCCCCAGTCCCAATTGACGATCATCACGGCGGCAAGCGCGCCGACAAACCCCATGACCGAGCCGACCGAGAGGTCGATGTTGCCGCCGACAATGACGATCAGCATGCCGAGCGCCATGATGATGATATAACTGTTTTGCAGGAACAGGTTGGTGATGTTCACCGGCTTCATCAGCGTGCCGCCGGTGACGATCTGGAAGAACACCATGATCGCGATAAGGGCGAACAACAGCCCGTATTCGCGCAGGTGCGTCAGGAGGTAGCCGGCCAGCGAATGCCCGGAGGCGGTTTCTTGGGTGGTGGTATCGGACATGGTGGCCTCTTATTCCGTAACGATGAGCGACATGATGCGCTCCTGGCTGGCGTCTTCGGCGGGCATTTCGCCGACGAAAGCGCCTTCGTTCATGACATAGATGCGGTCGCACATGCCCAATAGTTCGGGCATTTCGGACGAGATCATCACGACGCCGCGCCCTTCGGCGGCGAGGTCGTTGATGAGGTTGTAGATTTCGAACTTGGCACCAACGTCGATGCCTCGGGTCGGTTCATCGAGGATCAGCACCTGCGGGTCGGTGAACAGCCATTTCGACAGCACGACCTTTTGCTGGTTGCCACCTGAAAGGTTCATCACCCGCTGGAACACGCTTGGGGTGCGGATGTTCATCGCCTTGCGGTATTTCTCGGCGACCTGGGTTTCCTCGGACTGGTTCAACACGCCGGAGTTCGCAACCGCGGGCAGGTTGGCCAGCGTGATGTTGCGCACGATGGGTTCTTCCAGGATCAGGCCCAGTTCCTTTCGGTCCTCGGTGACGTAGGCGAGGCCGTTCCTGATTGCCGCCGAGACGGATGAGACGTCGATCGGCTGGCCCTTCAGTTTCACCTCGCCCGAGATATTGCGGCCATAGCTCTGGCCGAAGAGGCTCATGGCCAGTTCGGTACGGCCTGCGCCCATGAGGCCAGCGATGCCGACGACCTCGCCCGCGCGGACGTTGAAGCTGACGTTTTTGACGACCTGGCGTTCGGTATGTTCGGGATGGCCTGCGTTCCAGTTCGAAACTTCGAACAGAACCTCACCGCTGGAGCGTTCGCGTTCGGGATAGCGGTGCGCCATGTCGCGGCCGACCATGTCACGCACGATACGATCTTCGGTGACGTCGTGGCCGCTGGCGTTGATGGTGGATACCGTTGCTCCATCGCGCAGAACGGTGATGGTGTCGGCGACGCGGCGGACCTCGTTCAGCTTGTGGCTGATGATGATCGAGGTGACGCCCTGGGTTTTGAGTTCCAGGATCAGGTCAAGAAGCGCCTGGCTGTCGGCCTCGGAGAGGGCGGCGGTCGGCTCATCCAGGATCAGAAGGCGGACTTCTTTCGACAGAGCCTTGGCGATTTCGACGAGTTGCTGTTTGCCGACGCCCAGTTTGCCCAGCGTCGTTGCCGGGGCCTCGGTCAGGCCTACCTTTTTCAGCAGGTCTTCGGTGCGCCGGAAGCTTTCGTGCCAGTTGATGACACCGCCCTTGGCGCGCTCGTTGCCGAGGAAGATGTTTTCGGCGATGGACAAAAGCGGGACCAGTGCCAGTTCCTGGTGAATGATGATGATGCCGCGGTTTTCGCTGTCCTTGATGCCGTAAAAGGCCGCAACGTCACCGTCATAGCGGATTTCGCCGTCATAGTCGCCGTGCGGATAGATGCCCGAGAGCACCTTCATCAGGGTGGATTTCCCGGCGCCGTTTTCACCGACAAGGGCGTGGATTTCACCCTCTTCGACGCTGAAACTGACGTTGTCGAGCGCCTTGACCCCCGGAAAGGTCTTGGTGATTTCGCGCATTTCCAGAAGAGCGGCCATGTTTCCCCCCGTGGTTTCCTGCCCGCGACCGTGGCGGGCAGGAAAAGTCTTTATCAGATCACTTCAGAGCGTCGGCAGAGTGGTAGCCGGAGCCGATCACGATCTCTTCATAGTTGGTCACATCCACAGATACCGGCTCAAGCAGGTAGGAGGGAACAACTTTCACGCCGTTGTCGTAGGTCGAGGTGTCGTTGATTTCCGGCTCGCCGCCCTGGAGGAGGGCGTCTGCCATGCCGACGGCGACCTTGGCCAGCTCGCGGGTGTCTTTGAAGACGGTCGAGTACTGCTCGCCCGCAATGATCGACTTGACCGAGGGAAGCTCGGCGTCCTGACCGGTGACGATCGGCATTTTCAGATCGCCCGAGCCGTAGCCGACGCCTTTCAGCGACGACAGGATGCCGATGGACAGGCCATCGTAGGGCGCAAGCACGCCGTGCACCTGTGCGTCGGTGTAATGGGCCGACAACAGGTTATCCATGCGGGCCTGAGCCACGGCGCCGTCCCAGCGGAGCGTGCCGACAGTGTCCATGCCCATCTGGCCGGAGACGATGTTGACAGTGCCCGCGTCGATCAGCGGCTGAAGCACCGACATGGCGCCGTCATAGAAGAAATAGGCGTTGTTGTCGTCGGGCGAACCGCCGAAGAGTTCGACGTTGTAGGGGCCAGCGCCGAAACGCTCTTCCAAACCGCCGACCAGCGAGGAAGCCTGCTGAACGCCGACTTTGAAGTTGTCGAAAGTGGCGTAGTAGTCGACGTATTCGCTGTCACGGATCAGACGGTCATAGGCGATCGTCTTGATGCCGGCGAAATGCGCGTTTTCCAGCACGTTCGACAGGGTGGTGCCGTCGATGGCGGCGATCACGAGAACGTCGACACCCTTGGTGACCATGTTCTCGATCTGGGCGAGCTGGTTCGGGATATCGTCTTCGGCGTACTGAAGGTCGGTGGCATAGCCAGCCGCTTCGAATTCGGCGACCATGGATTCACCGTCCGAGATCCAGCGGGCCGAAGATTTCGTGGGCATGGCGATGCCGATGGTGCCCTTGTCCTGGGCCAGTGCGGGTGCGGCCAGCGTGGCGACACCAAGAGCCAGGGCAGAAAGCCCCGTGGTCAATTTTTTCATCTTATCCTCCCAGTGCGGGCCATTCTCACAGTGGTAGCCCGCGGTGGTTTCTAGTTCCCAGGCCGTTGGTTCAGCCCTGTCCAAACAGATTTCATATCGGGGTATACCAATCAAATGAGTTATTTTGACAATTGCATAGCGAAAAGGGTATGTCGGATTATGCCCCAGATATCCGGCCGCCTTAAACTTCGCCATTATCGATTGATCCGCGCCATTTCGGACTGCGGCCAGATTTCAATTGCGGCCGAGCGGCTGGCGATCACCCAGCCAGCCGCCTCGCGCACGTTGAAAGAGATCGAATCGATCTTGGGGCAACCGATTTTTCTGCGTCACCCCAAAGGCATGACCCCAACACCAATCGGGGAAGTGCTGTCGCGCCACGCCGAGGCCGTGACCAACGAGCTGAGCCAGGCAGACGATGAACTTTTGGCCTTCAACGCGGGCCGGTCCGGTGCCGCACGGATCGGTGCGGTAACAGGGGCTGCGGTTGGCTATGTGGTGCCCGCGATTCAGGAAATGGGCGTGGAAGGCGCTGATATCTCGGTCGAAGTGGCGCCCAGCCACGTCTTGATGGACCGCCTGATGAGGGGCGAGCTGGACTTTGCCCTGTGTCGGGTGCCGCAGGGCACCGACGTGCATCGCCTGGAAATACTGGGAGGACGGGTGGAAGAACTGATGTTCCTGGTGCGCCAGGGGCATCCATTTCTTGACCGGAAGAAACTGTCCATCACAGACTTGCGCGATCTCGTCTGGGTCACGCAGGAATCAGGCATGCCGATCCGCCAGGCGATTGAACAGGCCTTCCTGACCGAAAACATCTCGCCGCCCCGGTCGATCATCAACTCTCCCTCGATCCTGTTCATGACGGCCTATCTTTTGTCATCCGACGCGGTAACTGCCGTCGCCAGCGAAGCCGCGAAACTTTTCACCTCGTCGCAAAGCAACTTGTTGAGAGTGTTGGACATGGAGAAAGCCAACATCATGACGCCGTACCATCTGATCCGCGAGGCGTCGCGCCAGGTTAATCCGCTCACCGAACGGCTTCTTGGCCTGGTGGCAGAAAACATGAGACGGTATTGATCGAACGCCGTCGGGGTATGGACGTGAAACCGACCCGCCGCAGGCCGTAGGACAAGCCGGTCAGGCCGCTGGTCTCATCGTGGCGGTAAGCTCGGCAACCTTGATCCCGTATTTGCGCATTTCAGATCGGTTCAAAATCGTGCCGTTTTCCATCAGGTACATCCAGTCAGTCACATTCAGCTTGTGGCCGCCTGCCTCTTTTGGAAGTTCGATCGTGTATCGAAGCATGGCGCTGGAGCCCGACACGACACCGGTTGCGACGCCAATGATGTCGTCTGCTCTTGCGACGAAAGTGTTGTCTCCGGTCATCTCAAGATGCCACTTGCGCAGTTGTGTCCGGCCGTTTGAATACCTGAAATCTTCGGTAAGCGTGCCGGTGTTTCCGTCCCACTGGCCGTTCATGTTTGCTACGAACCTGGTCGTCACCCGGCCCGTGGGGCCGGAAATCATTCCTTCGCACAGGATGGGGCCACTAAGATGGCCCTGGATCGAAAATACCGGTTCCGTGCCTGCATAGTCTTCAGGTTTTTGTGCGGAAAAGCCAAACAGCCGATCGCGTATGACAAGCACCAACATTATCAGCACAAGAATGATGGTTGCGATCGTCATTGGTGGGTCTCCTTCTCGGGAAGCGTCCATACCATCGCAAACGCGATGACCTTCAGAACGCAAGGCAAGATCGCATAGGATAGTGTCAACCGCGTCAAGGCCGCCGCGTCGTTTTCGCCGCCCGGGACAAATCCGGCCTGATCAATGAATGGCAAGACCAGAAACGCCGCCAGTGCCAGACCCAGCTTGCCCGCGAAAGACCAAAACCCGAAAGCTGCCGACGCATTCAAGCCTTGTTCGGTCAGAGCAATTGAAAACATAGCCGGGAGCACCACCAAATCGGCGCCAGTCGCGATGCCTGAAACGATACATACGATGACAAACGGCCACAGATCGCCCTGTGACAGGACCGCGGCCCATGAAAAGCCGACAATCGCCAGGGGCATTGCGATCAACAGTGTCCGGCGACCGCTCAACCGCTGCGCAACGCGTGTCCAGACGGGAACAGAAGCTCCGGCGGAAATGAAAAACAACAATAAAAGCGGGCCTGCATATCCCGGCAGTTGCAATCGATCTTCGACGAAAAATACAAAAAGCGTGGCGGTGATTGCGACTGGTAAGCTGTTTGCCAAAGCGATGCCAAGCAGTTGCATTGCCCCGGCCTGACGCAGTGCGCCAAGGCTGATCGGTGCACTGTCTTTCACTGGTCTGCGCCACATGGGAACAGTCATGGCCGCAACGACGATACAGGCAGCGGCCATCAGCACACCGAATGCAGGATAGCCGTCGCGCGCCGTTCCAAGGCTGGCCAGGGCGGCAGGGGCCATGGTCGCAAGAATGACCCCGATCAGCATGCCCCCCTCGCGAAACCCGGCCACGTTCAGCAGGCCTTTTTTGTCCGACGACGATGCTAGGGTTGCACTGCGTCCGTAAAGCAGGATCGATCCCAGACTATATGCGGAAAACAACAGCACGAGGATCAGGATGAGGGTGATTGCGCCAGTGTCGGGTGTAGAGGTGAACAGCAGGGGAAAGCCGACGGCCAGTCCGGCGGCGGCAGTCAGGGCAAAACCCAACTGGGCAGCAGGCCAACGGTCAATGGACCACCCGATCAAGGGGTCCTGGACCAGATCGACCAGACGGATCAGCAACAAGATGGTCCCGAGAGCCCCAAGTCCAATCCCCAGGTTCACCGAGGCAAATCGCGGCAGGTGGATATAAAGTGGAATGCCCGCTGCCGCCAACATCATGGCGTAAAGGCTGATGCGCGCGTGATGCATCAGCCGCCTCTCAAAGCTTGGGTGAATTTTGCAGAGCGCGTGTTGTCGCCCAGAAAAATCTCCATGAAACTGCGGGCAACGGATCTGTGGTTAAGACTGCACATCTTTGCGCCATTCAGGATGAAATCGACCTGATCTTCGCCTTTCGTGATGGCAAGGTATCGGTGGCCTTTGTTGACTGACCGAAAACAGCCGTTCCATGCCATAGCGTCAGGCGATTGTCGTCCGATCCGCTTGATTTCGTCCATTGTCGATTTGACCAATGCATCCTGCGAGAAACGCCGGGCATAGGTGATTTCCAGGGCGAAGTCGCGACTCCAGTCAAAAGCAGCGCCGTCCTTGGTGTAAAGCCGCGCATCATAGAGCTTTAGCCCGAAAACACGGAATTCGGCTTCACCGCGCTGTTCAAGCCCGGTCGGAACCTGCGCCTGCGTTGTCAGCGGCAAAACCGCCAGTACAAGCCCCAGAACGTATGATCGAGCTTGTTGCACTACTCGGCCGTGGCAACCGCAGCCGAGGTATTTGGCGCAAGCCTTTTCACCACCGCAAGGGCGCTCGCGATGCCATCTTCATGGAAACCGTGTTGGTTCCATGCCCCGGCAAACCAAGTGTGATTTTGTCCTTGCAAGCCACGAATTTTGACCTGTGCGTCCAGGGCAGCCTTGTCGAACATCGGATGCGCAAAATCGATCTGGTCGTAGATCATGTCTTGGGGAATTTCACGCGTTGGGTTCAGCGACACAAACAGGGGGTCATCCATGGGAATGTTTTGCAGTTGGTTCATCCAATAAGTCACCCCGATCGAACCTTCTTGCGACCGATAGCTCCAACTGGCCCAACAGGCACGGCGGCTGGGCATCTGCCGCGCGTCTCTGTGCAGTATGGCGCGATTGACCTGATAGCGTATGGCTGAAAGGGCGCTGTGTTCCTGCTGTGTCATTCCGTCCCCCAGGATTTTCAGGGCCTGATCGGAATGGCAGGCCAGAATAATCTCGTCGAAATCGTCCGATGCCCCGTTTGCGCGCACAACCGTGCCAACGGCATGGCGGCGGATGTTCTGAACCGGGGATGACAGTCGAATAGAGACGCCGCGTTTGCGCAATGCCAGTTCAATGCGTTTTACATACTCGATGCTCCCGCCCTTGACGGTCCACCATTGGTGCTTGCGACTGGCCGACAAAAGCGAATGGTTCTTGAAGAACTGGATCAGGGATCGCGCCGGAAATTTCTCGATGTCCTCGACAGGTGTGGACCAGATGGCCCCGCACATGGGCATCAGGTAATTGTTGCGAAACCAACCGCCCATCGACAGTTCATCGATGAACTCTCCGATGGTTTTATCATCGTCCAAAGCAGCGTCTTCGGTGCGTTTGGCAAAGCGAAGAATATCCACGATCATACGATAAAATTGCGGTCGGATGAGGTTGCGTTTCTGGGCCGAGACCGCGCGCAGGCTGGATAAGCTGTATTCGATACGCCCATCATCGATGCTTGCGCCAAAGCTCATGTTGCTTTCCATGACGGGGACGCCAAGTTCCTCGAACAAAGCCGTCAAAAGAGGGTAGGTCTCATAATTGAAAACGATGAATCCGGTGTCGACAGGTTGATCCCCGTTCTTTCCGGCCAATACCGTTCGCGCGTGGCCACCCAACCTATCGGCGGCCTCGTACAGCGTCACATCGTGATGTTCCGACAGGTAGTAAGCGGCCGACAGGCCGGAAATACCTGCCCCGATGACTGCGATCTTCTTTCGTGACGCTGGCGCTTGGTCGAGCATGGGAACCTCTGCTAATTTCTGAAGCTACGTGGCCACATGTCTGTTTGGATCAATTATTGATCCAAATTCTTTCCCGGTGCGTAATTGGTACATGAAGATCGAACACATCCAGGCCGAGACATTTCACAGGCGACGCGGCGCAGTTCACAACGCCTTTCGCTATGGCGTGGACTTTGTGCTTGTGTCGTTTGCTGGCGTTGACGCCCCTGCGGTGTTTTCGCGGAACCGATTGAACCTTTGGTCCATCTGGGACCACCGGCACGGAGGTGAACGCGGTGCCGGTCATGGGGAAGGGTGGTTTCGACAGGAACTGACAAAACGTGGTGCCCCGAATGACGCGGAAATCCTGCTTTTGACACAACCCAGTTTCCTTTGGTTTCACTTCAATCCGGTAAGCTTCTGGATCGCGCTATGTGGCGGGAAGCCGGTGGCGTTTCTGGCCGAGGTCAACAACACATTTGGCGACAGGCATTGCTATTTTTGCGCCCATCGGGATTTGAGGCCAATCCAGGCGGACGACACTTTGGTGGCTGAAAAGCTGATGCATGTGTCGCCGTTTCAAAAAGTTGAAGGCCGCTACAAGTTCAAGTTCGACTGGCAGTCCGATGCGATCAGCATTCGGATCGATTATCGCAACGGTGATCAGGGCGTATTGGCCACGCTGGACGGCAAGCGTGTCATTGCCTCTAATCGGTCATTGGGATGGGCGGCCATCAGGCGGCCGTTTGGGGCGGCCCGTGTTGTGGCCCTGATCCACTGGCAGGCGCTAAGGCTTTGGGCCAAGCGCGCCCCCTTTTTGCCCCGCCCGTTCCCCGAAAAGGAATTGGTCTCGGATGCCGAAGGACTTGGTGACCGATAATGAGCGTATTTCAGGGCAAAACCTATTGGCTTGTTGGGGCCAGCGAAGGATTGGGCCGCGAGTTAGCGGTGCAACTGGCAGCGCGTGGTGCGCGCCTGGTCCTGTCGGCGCGCAACGAAGCGCGTTTGCGTACGCTCGAAACGACTTTGCCAGACGCGACGGTCATGGCGATGGACGTCGCTGACCTGGAGTCGGTGCGTGACGCCGTCTCGGGGATCGGAAATGTTGATGCCATTGTCTACTGTGCCGGCGCCTACGAACCGATGGCAGCCCCGGACTGGAACACTGAAGTCGCTCTCAGGATAAGCGAGGTCAACTTTGGCGGTGCCATGCGCGTTCTGGGAGAGACGGTCGGCAAAATGGTGCGCGCCGGGCAGGGGGACATCACGCTGATCGGGTCTCTTGCGGGATACCGCGGCCTGCCTGCCGCCATCGGCTATGGCGCAAGCAAGGCCGCGTTGATCAGCCTGGCTGAAACGATGCGCCATGATCTCAAAGGCACTGGTGTCACGGTGCGCATCGTCAATCCGGGATTCATCAAGACACGCCTGACAGACAAGAACAGCTTCGAGATGCCACAGCTTATGGACGTCGAGAAAGCAGCCCTGCGGGTTATCAGGGCCCTGGAATCCAACCGGTTTCGCACCGACTTCCCCGCTCCGTTTTCCTGGTTCATCAAGCTATTGAGCTTTCTGCCCGACTGGCTTGTTTACCGTGGCAAATGACTAGATTCTGAAAATTGGCTGAAGCAATCGCGGAAAGAACGCGTTGAACTTTAGCGACGCATCTGTCGCGGCGAGACATATGCACGCAACACCGTCTTCGGCGATCGGCGTATGCTCCAAGCTTTCGTCGGCAATTTCCAGGTCTCCCACCCCGAAATGCCCGGTTTCGTCGGAAAAACTACCCTGAAGAACCAGCGTCAATTCCTGGCCGTTGTGCCCGTGATCGGGCACTGCCTGCCCGGGTGGAATATAAAGCAATCGAACCGAACCTTCGGCATCAGCCAGCAAAATGTCCTGCTTTACGCCCATGCCCAGCTTTTTCCATCGCGGCTGGCGACCATTCATGGTCTCCATCACCGGTCCGGGATAGATGCCCGAGCGTTCATAGGCTGTTTCGTCATCCCAGTCGTCGTCCAGCCGGTCCAGGACAGACGTCAGCAAGCGATCCGAGACTTTCTCGCTGCCGGTGCTTTCCATGACGGCACCGCCCAGGGCCTGCAGCGCTTCATAGGATGCACGGCATTCATCGCACAGCGAAATGTGCGCTGCGATGACGACGCTGAAAGCTTTTGGCAAATGCCCGACAGCATAGGCCGCCAGCAAGTCCTGAGAAATGTGATGGGTAATTGCTGACATTATCGCATCCCCTTTAATTCGTGCCTTAGACGGTCAAGCCCCAGCCTGATGCGTGACTTGATCGTGCCCAACGGTAATCCGGTATCATCGCTGATTTCCTGATGAGAGTGTTCGCCAAGAAATGCCCGTTCTATCATGTCGCGCTGTTCTCGCTTCAATCGGCCCAGAGCAGTCTTGAGCTTGTCGACTTCCTGCTCCAGCGCGATGATCTGGCTTGCGTCGTCGTCGTGGGTCACCAGCGACAACTCTTCCGGTAACGGTTTCTTCGTCTTGCGCAGGACATCAACGTGCCGGTTGCGGGCAATTTGATAGATCCAACCCGAGACCTGAGATTTATGGGGGTCAAATTGACCCGCTTTTCGCCAAACGGTCAGCATCACGTCCTGGATCACTTCTTCTGCGGCCTCGGATGATGCGCCGGATTTCATGAGAAACCCCTTCAGACGCGGCGCGTAATAGTCAAACAAGCGCGCAAACGCGCTGCGGTCTCTGGCGTCGCGCACAGCCAACATCCATGTGGTCTGCTGCGAAATTTCTTGTCGCTCGATCGTCACCACACTGCCTTTGGTGGGCAAAATACCCACCTTTGGGATCGTTTCCATCTGCAATTCTGCGAGCAACATACCAACGATACGCAGTCCAAGACAAATTGGATCAAGAAAAGTCGCCGTTCAGGAGGCATTGCGCATTTGTGCGCCCTCGGGTCGCTGCCACATCCTCAGTCACGGAAGGCAATTGTGATCCATTTACCCTCGGTGCCCGTAGATAACCCTAAACGGAATAAATGTTGGGGTGCCGGGGGTTTTCCGCTGGTGTTCCAGGGCCGCAAACAAGGAGCATGATCCATGAAACGTCTGATCGTTTTGCCACTGGTTGCCATCTTCATCGTGTTGGCCTCGTGTTCCGGACGCCCGTCGCTGGAAGACCCTGCCTTGTCAGACCGCGACCTCAACCTGGAAGAATTCTTTGCAGGTGACGTCATCGCCTATGGGCAATTTCAGGATGTCTTCGGCAATGTGCGTCGCCGTTTTACAGTCGATATCGCGGGGACTTGGGACGGCGAAACACTGCGGCTGGTCGAAGATTTCGTCTATGAGGATCAATCAACAGAACAAAGGGTATGGACGCTTCGCAAGACAGGTCGTGATACTTGGGAAGGCACCGCCCCGGGTGTTGTTGGCGTCGCGCGAGGGGAAGAACGAGGAGACGTCTTTAATTGGAATTATACGATCGATCTTCCCGTCGCGGATGGCGAAACCATGCGCGTCAGTTTCGATGACTGGATGTGGCTCTTGTCTGAAGACCGCTTGCTGAACAAGGCTTACATGAGCCGTTTCGGCGTTCCGCTTGGAGAGGTGACAATCAGCTTCGAACGAAAATAGCGCTCGCGTGCTTTTGCTGGGATGGCGGGCGTTGGTGCCTCGGGAATGGATTGCTTTGTTGTCACCCTTACTTGCGCCGATCATCGGTTCCTTGGGGTGAACAAACTTGCCATCGCACCCAACATCTCACGACGAATTTCGTGGCGAAGCCTGTAGTCAGATTTGAGACGATTGAGATGGCCGTGAACGTCCGGCAGCTGAGAGTGTTTGGATTGGTCGTTTGTGAAAGTTGCTTCCGACATGATTGGTCTCCTTGTTCCTGAAGACAGGTTAGATGCAGCGACCGGATAGAATAATATACTAAATATGGCATTGATAATTTTGCAGAATGAAATAATGATCATGTCATGGAAATACTTAGGGCCATCGACGTTGCAGCCACTGTTGCAAGGCTGAGCAGTTTTTCAGGCGCTGCCAAAGTCTTGCGGATGTCGGCGCCATCCGTGACACGCGTTGTCGCGGAGCTGGAAGAAGAACTGAAAATTCGCATCTTCAACCGGACCACCCGATCAGTTTCGCTGACAGTGGAAGGGGAAGAATTCATCAAGAAAAGCCTTCTGATCCTGGATGAGGTGGACGGCTTGCGATCCTTCACGCAAGAACGGTCGGCGACGGCTTCGGGCCGTTTGGTGATTAGTGCTCCCATGGTGTTTGGGAACGAGATCGTCGCACCGATCCTTCCGGAATTTCTGAACCGTCACCCCCAGGTCAGCATCGACTTTCGGATCAGCAATACCTTTGCAAACCTGGTTGAGGATCAGATCGATGTTGCGATCCGGCTGGGGGAAAGCCAATTGCCTGACAGTTCCCTGGTGTCGACGCGGGTTGCCGAACACAGGCTTCATTTTTTTGCGAGCCCAGAATATCTCAAGCGCGCCGGAACGCCGCTTGATGTCAGTGACCTCAAAAACCACCGCTGTATCGCTTTGATCACCGGAGGTTGGGGGCGGTCGCAGAAGATCGAAGGTCCGGAGGGATTTCTGGATTACATCCCAACCGAAGAGTTTGTTGTCGATTCTTATCGGGCACAACTGCATGCCGCGCTTTCGGGGTTTGGCTATACCTACATGCATGATGTCGTGGCGGCCAAAGCATTGGCGGCGGGTGAGCTTGTGAAAATCTTGCCTGATGTCGGCTCGGTGAGACAAGGTATATATGCTGTTTACCCGCATCGCCGTTTTCTGGCTTCGCGGGTCCGTGTTTTCATCGATTTTCTGAAGAGCACGCTAAGACAGGGCGAGTTTTCCCCGTCTTGAAACTGCCCATTGGTTCAATGGATTAATCTGAAAGCTGTGATCGGTTGCGATCGCCAAGTCAGCGCCATTGATAGAATTGGTGACGCTATTTGCGTTTCTGCTTATGGTATGAATGCAGGCCAATGCCAGAGACAAAGGGCGCGGGGGCCAAACACGTCAAACCTTTTGATAAGACGGAGTGATGATCGATGGCCAGCCAACTTGATACGTATTCGGGCGCCTGCGGTTGCGGGCAGCTTGTTTACCAACTGTCTTCGGCGCCCTTGTTCGTACATTGCTGTCATTGCACGGAATGTCAGAAGCAAACGGGGTCGGCCTATGTGCTGAACGCGCTCATAGAAGCGGACCGAGTCACATGGAACGGAGACGCCACCGTACATATGCTGGCAACCCCAAGCGGTAAGGGCCAACAGATAACCAGATGTGCCGCCTGCGGCACGGCTGTGTTCAGCAACTATCTGGTGCGATTGGGAAAACTCAGATTCGTGCGTGTTGGAACCCTCGACAATCCTGAACTATGCCCGCCGGATGTCCAAATTTTTACATCCAGCAAACAGCCCTGGGTCCCGCTCAGTACGGAAATCCCGAGCTTTGAGAAGTTTTACGAGTTTAAAGACGTATGGCCCGCCGACGCCTTCAAACGGCTCAGCACATTGTTTGAGACCTGAGTAACGCCTGGCGGCCTTGTTTCGATATGGGTGAAAGCTTCCGCTGATCGGGGCCGATGGGATTGGTCAAATTGACCGATGGCAAAGGGCACGGCGGTCGTGGGTACCAGGAATACGACCCCGACGTGTGTTGCGAACACATCCAGGGGGCTCGAGCGCTCAACAGCGAAATTGCACCATCGCCCGGCGAGCATGAACCGGATTACGCCGAATCCATCCACTCGTTTGTCTTTTTTCGGTTAAACTTTTGATGCCAACCTATTGTAAAATAGGGTAAAAAAGTTTTCGGACAGGTTGGTTATTCCTGGTTTTGATCGTCCTGCGACTGCTGCCATAGATCCGCAAGCGACTGGCCTTTGCGCCCCCAATTCTCGGTGTCAATTTCGTCAATCACCACGAAAATATATTCGGGGTTGCGGCCAAGTTCGTTCACCAGCACATCCGTCATCCCCTTTATCACTGCCCGCTTCTGAGCGGCAGAGGCAATTCCTTTGGCAATCTCAACTTTCACGTAGGGCATTCTATTCCACCATTCCATTCATCATCTGACGCCGGCTTCCCCGGCCTCTACTTTAAACCTCGCAGACAACTCACAAGCCGACGACCCGCCAACAAAGACGTCAAATTCGGTTTGATCCAGAACCCAGTCTCTCGTGGCCGAACTCCAGTAACGCATTTCATCGGGGCCAAGGGCAAATGTCACGGTCCGCACCTCACCGGCATCAAGCGCCACACGTTCAAACCCCTTCAGTTCGCTCACGGGGCGGGCGGATGTGCCATGGCGTTGGTGGATATAGAGCTGAACAACTTCCTCTGACGCCCGGGTGCCGATGTTGGACAGGTCGACGCTGACGTCCACACAATCGCCCAGTGCAATTCGGTCCGCGGACAGCCGCAGGTTTGAATAGGCGAAGTTGGAATAACTCAGCCCGTGACCAAAGGGATAAAGAGGGCCATTTTCCTCGTTCCAGTATCTCATCTGGGCTTCTTCGGGTTTGAATGACCGCAGGTGCGCATAGGGCAGCGGAACCTGCCCGATGTTGCGGGGCCAGTTATAGGGCAGCTTTCCTCCTGGCACGGCCTTGCCAAAAACCAGGTTGGCCACGGCTTCTCCGCCGCGTGTGCCGGGATACCAGATCATCATTGCAGCATCGGGAACCACGCCCTTAAGATCCACCGGGCGGCCGGTCATGATGAGAACGACCGTCGGCGTTCCCGTTGCCACGACCGCCTCGAGCAGTTCTTGCTGACGTCCCGGCAAATCGAGCGACGAACGGGATGCGTGTTCCCCAATCATGATCTGCGCTTCGCCCAGAACCAGAATGGCGACATCTGCCTCTGTTGCCATTTTGACCGAGCGGGCGATTTCGGCGTCATCATCGACCTCAATCGAAGGAACTGGTGGCATGAACGGGTTTTCAAAAATCGACGGGTGCAGGCGCTTGGGCACCGAAACGCCGACGGAGTGATCCACCCGTGTCCTGTTTCCAACAGCGCTTCGAATGCCACCCAGAACGGTTGTGGTTTCGTCGTCGTCCTGACGGAATATCCACGGACCAGAAGTGTCGCGGGCGGCATCGGCGAAAGGACCAATTACCGCGATCGCATCAAGGTCATGCGGCAGGGGCAACAATTCATTTTCGTTGCGAAGCAATACCGCGGATCGCTCGGCGGCACGCCGTGCCACAACGCGGTGTTCCGGCGCATCGAGCACCGTGTTGGCACGATCCAGATTGATGTAAGGCGATTTGAACAACCCCATGCGGACTTTTTGTTCCAGGATCCGCCCGACCGCTTGGTCCAAACGGTCCATTGTGATGTGCCCGGCTTCCAGGGCGGCGGGCAAACTGGTGAAAGCTGCGTCACCGCCGAATGGTGGTGCCATTTCCATGTCAATCCCGGCATTCAGCGCACGGATCCCGGCATCTGTCCGGTTTGCGGCAAAGTGGTGGGTTTCCAAATCGGCCGCGGCCCCCGCATCGGTGACGACAAACCCTTCAAACCCCCAGGCGTCCCTCAAGACATCTGTCAAAAGCCATGTGTTGCCTGATGCCGGCACTCCGTTCAGCCCCATATAGGCAGACATAATGTTTCCCGCACCCGCGTCGATGGCGGCCTTGAAAGGCGGCAGGTGGATGTTCCACAGCTCGCTATCTGACAGGTCAACTTCGTCATAGTCGCGCCCACCAAGCGATCCGCCATAGCCCGCGAAATGCTTGGGTCCGGCAATGACATGGTCCGGTGCACCAATATGCGTGCCCTGAAAACCACGGACCTGTGCCGCCGCCATGGCAGATCCAAGATAGGGGTCTTCTCCTGCGCCCTCGATCATTCGGCCCCATCGGGGATCGCGCGCCACGTCCACCATCGGCGCAAAGGCCCAGTGCAGACCCACAGATCGCGCCTCCTTGGCAGCAACAGCCTGGCATTCTTCGACAAGCGCCGGATCCCAGCTTGCAGCCAGAGCCAATGGCACCGGCATCGCCGTGCGGAACCCATGGATCACGTCAAAGCCGAACAAAAGCGGTATCCCAAGGCGGGTTTCCTCAACGGCGATGTGCTGCAGCCGGTCGATTTCTTCCGCATCGGATACGAACAATAAGGCCCCCGCACGTCCGGCACGCACTTCGGCTTCGACCTTGGCCAGTTCATCCGGCACACCCGGAAAGGTAAAATACTGGGTCAATTGACCCGCTTTCTCCTCGACTGTCATTTTCGACAGCAACGTGGCGACTTGCGTCTTGATGGTCGAACTGTCGAGGGGCGCTTCAGGCATTTCGGGGTCTCCAGGATACCGTTGTCAGGGGAGTATATTTTCGATCCCGGTGGTTTGGAACCAAGTCGCCAAAGACTGGACGGTTTCCAGCCCATGTTCGGTCCGAGCAAGAAACACAGCGCGGGACCCTGGCATTCTCAAGGCATAAACAATGCTCGGTGAGGACAGAGCAGCATGTCCGACATCAGGCCGATCGCCTTTCTTGACGGTGGGAAGGCGAGCAAGGTACTTTTTGCCTAAGGCGTCGAGTTGTATTGTGCCAAGTTACGGGTTTCCGTCGCTTCGATGCTTGGAGGGGATATGGATGAAATGGCTGCTCTCGTTTTTCTTTCTGGTTTTCGCATCATCAGCGCAAGCCGGCTCCTGCCGTGACTGGAAAGCGCCCAACCAGGCATGGCGGGAAACTGCCTCGACCTATGGATCGACTCCGGTCAGGAGGATTCCCGGCACGGTTATGAATGAGTTCGCCCCGAGTGGATGCTGGCGGGTTATTCATTGGTACTACGGTGCTGGAGAGGCTTATCGCCTTTTGGCCGGAGGACAAGATCCAGTAGTCTTCATGGAGGCACTCAACAACGCCCGTGATGCCGGCACCGGCAGGGCCCAAGCGCAGATGCTGCTAACAAATCGGTCTGCGAACGCGAAAGCTGGAGAGAGGTTCCTTAAAGATCGCATCGTAGAGATGGCAAACGCCTTTCGTGCCCAAGGGACGTTTTCGCGTTCGTACGATCCAATCCGAAAATTAAGATTCCACCATTTTAGTGGGCCCTCCGAGAGAGACTTCGGAAAGACGTTTATCGTTGTTGCGACCGCGCCATTCGGCGCGGGTGACGGCGGACGCAGGGGCCCGCCCAGGAATACCGGCGCAATGGCCGCGGCATATTTCTATGCGGAATTGCCGAATGGCACGTTGTACAAGGCTAGAGCTTGGCATGGTTTCACGAGCTGGCAGCCATTTGCGAATGCGGAAGACGCCAAACATACTCTAAGTCGGTTGTTGTCTGCATACTTGTCGACTTGGCAGCATGTTCGTCGCAAGGCAAATGGCGCCTCCACACCTAGTGGAGCGGAACGGGAGCCGTCTCCAAAGCTATCTCTCAAAGGTGAATGCGCGAGGGCGTTTCGCCAGTTCAAACAAAAAGCGGCAAAGTTCAAAGCCCTTGCGCTTTCGCCGGATGGAGACTGGTGCGGTTGGGCTTATGGCAGAACGTCCCAAGCGGAAATTGATGCAAAGGCAGTAGGTTTTTGCGGGCGGCCTGAATGCAAAGTGGCAATGCGTGAGTGACCTCCGATACCGAAATGGGAGACGTGCATTGAAAATTGTCCGTCGTCAGAGTTTTTCGGAGAGCTTGGGCTGTTTCGTAACGGAGGCTCTGGTTCGGTTTCTATTTGAGTTTAGGCGGCAGCGGCTTGGTGCTGCAACCGGCGTTTTCTGATTGTCTGTTTCTTGGTCTCCTCTCTCATTTGCAGGATTTTCGCGCCTCGGCCGTGATGGACATCGGCCGGGGTGAGGTTGGCCAGACTCTCGTGATAGCGATGGTTGTTGTAGTGGTCGACGAAGGTGCCGATCTGCCTCTCGAGGTCGCCGGGCAGGCAGTAGTTTTCCAACAGCACCCGGTTCTTCATGGTCTGGTGCCACCGCTCGATCTTACCTTGGGTCTGCGGATGATGCGGGGCCCCACGGACGTGATCTATGCCTTTGTCCTCGAGATAGTCGGCCAGATCGCCTGCGACGTAAGACGAGCCGTTGTCGCTGAGCAGCCTCGGCTTGTGCACAACGGTTGCCTGATTGCAGCCCGAAGCGTCCAGTGCCAGCTCCAGCGTGTCGGTCACATCCGCGGCCTTCATCGTCGTGCAAAGCTTCCACTCGATGATATAGCGGCTGTAGTCGTCGGGGATCGCAGACAGATAGAACCAACCCCAGCCAATGACTTTCAAGTAGGTGAAGTCGGTCTGCCAGAGCTCGTTCGGGCGGCAGGTCTTGTCGTGGAACTCATCCGCTGCCCGGATCACTACATGCGCTGGCGCCGTGATCAGGTCCTCGGCTTTGAGGATACGATAGGCTGAGGATTCCGCGACAGTATACCGGTTTTCATCGGTGTATTTGACCGCCAGCTCACGCGGTGTCAGGTCTTCATGGTCCAGCGCAAAGTCGATAAAGGTCTTGCGGACGTTGTCCGGAATGCGGTTCCACACCGACGCAGGCCGGGAAGACCGATCGGCGAGCGCGTCAACACCACCATCGCACCAACGTGCATACCAGTCGTAATAGGTGCTGATGGGAATGCCGAGCATCTTCAGGGTCTGCCGCGTCGGCAGATGCGATGCCTCGACCGTGCGGATGATCTCGAGTTTCTCGGATGCGGGGTATCTCATTCGTCGAACTCTGAGCTACTCCCCATCCTTTGGACAGGATCTGGCGTAGGTTAAGCTACTCGTTGCACCTGCTGATCGGGTTGGTTGATATCATTTCTCTGCGAATAGACCAGCGCCGGAGGCTTGCCGCCGAGGGCTGAGTGAGGGCGCTGGTGATTGTAGAAGGTCATCCATTTCCGGATCGCCGCCTTTGTCTCCGAACCGGTCTCCCAGGCATGCAGGTAGACGCACTCGTATTTCAGGGTGCGCCACAGCCTCTCGATGAAGATGTTGTCGAGGAACCGGCCTTTCCCATCCATCGATATGCGCACGCCAGATCGGCGGAGCCGGTCCGTCCAGGCGAAAGATGTGAACTGGGATCCCTGATCGGTATTCATGATCTCGGGCGATCCGAACTTGTGAATGGCCTCGGTCAGCGCCTCGACACAGAAGTCGGCCTCCAGCGTGTTCGAGATCCGCCAGGACAGAACCTTGCGGGTATGCCAGTCCATGATCGCCACCAAGTAGAGGAACCCGCGGCGCATCGACAGATAGGTGATGTCCGAGCACCAGACCTGGTTTGGGCGTTCTACCCGCAGACCTCTGAGCAGGTAGGGATGGGTCTTGTGGCCCTTCGCCGGCCTGCTCGTGTTGGGCTTCTGGTAAATCGGCATCAACCCCATGAGGCGCATCAGCCGGCGTATTCGCTTCTCGTTCACAAGGTGTCCGTCGTTACGCAGATGCCAGGTCATCTGCCGAACACCGAAGAACGGGGTCTCCAGGAACTGCTCGTCGATCCGCCGCATCAGGCCGAGGTTCTGCACAGACTCGCCCTTAGAAGTGTAATAGAAAGACAAGCGCGCGAACGACAGCAGCTTGCACTGCTGGCCGATTGACAGGTCCGGGTGGTCGGGCTCGATCATGCCGCGCCTTACTTCCCGCCCCAGGGCTTCAGCTTTCGTTCCAAAAAAAGAGTTGGCCACCGCCAGCTCCCCGATCTTGGCATGGAGCTCCTTCACCTGCTCCTCGTCGATCTCCGGCTTCTTGCGGCTCCCGCGCTCGAACACGCCTGACGCGCCCTCGAGCAAGGCGCGTTTCCGTTGGTGGATCATCGTCGGATGCACCCCGAACCGGCTCGCCAGCTCGGCCGCGGTTTCCTCGCCCTTCAAGGCTTCCAGCGCGACCTTCGCCTTGAACTCGGGCGCATGCTGCTTGCGTTTCGACATCTCTGATCTCCTTCTCGTCGAAGATCAGCAGACTGCAAATCGTAGCTTATGTCAGTGTCCGAATTTCGGGGGGCAGCTCAGACAGGTTACTTCCTCGGAAAGTACTGGTGGGCAATAACGCCAGCGCTTGTCCTGCTTATTACCGGATCGATTGAGGGGGGAAAGTCGCTATTTTCAGGCTTTTTCGCCGGATCGCATCAGGTGCAGTAGAACATCCAAAATGATCCTGTGCCGACGGAGCATCTTTCCTAAAACTACGGAGGGTGAGCAATGCCGGCGAGCGCAAGGAATGCGCCATCGCTGAATTGATGTTCAAGCGGAAAGAGCCTCCTGTCTTGTGATAATTTTCGAATGGTCATGCCTCGAAGAGTATCAGGTGGCTCGGTGAAAGTCTGAAGACAGAAGTGGGACATCTGGCTTGACGCCAAAATGCCAATGAATTAACCACCAGATCACTGCGCGGGCGTTGTGTAGTGGTAAGACCTTAGCCTTCCAAGCTAATGACGCGGGTTCGATTCCCGCCGCCCGCTCCAATCCCTTTTCCGCCCATTTTGGACCAGTTTCGCACAGGTGAACGCCTATGTTACAACCTGTGCCTTGTGGCGGCAGATTTGCTTGGCTATTGAAACCCTTAAAGGGGGCTTTCATGGCAACAAGACCGACCGAAGACCGCGAATCGTCGCGCAACGTTGGCGCGCTTAAAGCGCTTTGGCCTTTCCTGCGCCGCTATAGCGGAATGTTGGTGACAGCGCTTCTGGCGCTGGTCTTGACGGCCATGATCTCTTTGGTGCTTCCCATTGCGGTGCGTCGCGTCGTTGATGGGTTTGAGACATCTGCAGCCGAGTTGTTGGACAGCTATTTCAGTGCCGCACTTGGTATTACCGTGCTGCTCGCCCTTGGCACGGGGCTGCGGTATTACCTTGTCACTCGACTTGGTGAACGGGTGGTGGCCGATATCCGCAAAGCGGTTTTCGATCGCATGATCGCGATGAGCCCGGCGTTCTATGAACGCATCATGACAGGTGAGGTTCTCAGCCGCATCACCACGGATACCACTTTGATCCTGAGTGTGATCGGCTCGTCGGTGTCGGTTGCTCTGCGGAATTTTCTTATACTTATCGGCGGTCTGGTCCTTTTGTTTGTCACGTCGCCAAAGCTTGCCGGGCTGGTGTTGCTGATCGTGCCGGTGATCATCGTGCCGATCGTGGTTCTGGGGCGCAGGCTGCGTGCGCTCAGCCGGGAAAACCAGGATTGGATTGCCTCGTCGTCGGGATCGGCGTCCGAGACGCTTTTGTCCGTGCAGGCGGTGCAGGCCTATAACCACGAAGAACCGAGCCGCCAGGCCTTTTCGGATGTGACCGAAAAGTCTTTCGTTTCTGCCCAAAAGCGGATCGGCACACGCGCGTTCATGACAGTGATCGTGATCACCCTGATCTTCTCGGGTGTTGTCGGTGTCTTGTGGGTCGGGGCCCGCGATGTTCGCGCTGATGTCATGAGCGTGGGCGAATTGGTTCAGTTCGTGATCTACGCGGTGATGGTCGCTGGCGCGGTCGGTGCCTTGTCGGAAATCTGGGGCGAGTTGCAGCGCGCGGCCGGTGCGACAGAACGTTTGGTCGAGTTGTTGACGGCGCAAGACACTGTCACCGATCCCGTGGAAGCCGCACCAATTGCGACGCCTGTGCGGGGTGAAGTGACCTTTGATAACGTGGTTTTCCGTTATCCGGCGCGACCCGAAATGGCGGCCTTGAACCAGGTGTCGTTGACGGTGAAACCGGGGGAAACGGTGGCCCTGGTCGGGCCTTCCGGGGCAGGAAAATCGACGGTCATTCAGTTGTTGTTGCGGTTTTACGATCCCACCTCGGGGACCGTCTCGATCGATGGGCGCGACCTGTCCACCATGACACGGCCGGACTTTCGCAAGCACATTGCCCTGGTGCCGCAGGAACCGGTGATTTTTGCCGATACAGCGCGCGAGAACATCCGCTTCGGCCGTCCCGATGCCACGGACGCCCAGGTCGAAGCGGCGGCACAAGCCGCCGCAGCACATGAATTTCTGGCGCGGCTGCCAGACGGCTATGACACTTATGTCGGCGAGCGTGGCGTGATGTTGTCTGGTGGACAAAAGCAGCGGATTGCCATAGCGCGCGCCATTCTGCGCGACGCGCCAATCCTGCTTTTGGACGAAGCCACAAGTGCCCTGGATGCCGAAAGCGAACTGGCCGTGCAAAAGGCGGTGGACCGGCTGGCCGAAGATCGCACGACAATCGTCGTCGCGCACCGCTTGGCGACGGTCAAGAAGGCCGACCGCATCCTGGTTTTCGAAGACGGAAGTGTCGTCGCGACAGGAACCCACGACAGCCTTGTTGCGGAAGGCGGGCTCTATGCGCGGTTAGCTCGGTTGCAGTTTACCGCGGGGGCATTGGACGACGCTGATATCTAGTCTGTTAAGGGTGACCCTCGGGAATTCTTGCTTGGATCCGGGTTTTGAGTGACTATTTCCCTGTGTAAGGGAGGAAATTCATGGGTTTTTCGTCTTGTGCCGCGCGCGACGAGATCGAACAGGAAATGGCTTGGGAAGACCGAGACATTCCCCGGACAATTTACCAGCGATTGAAGGCAACTGCGGATGTGCATGGGGCCAAGAACGCGGTTTCCTATCAGTTGTTGTCCGGTCCAAATGACAAGGCCGAGACCGTTACCTGGAATGATCTATTCGCCAAGACCTGTCAGGCGGCCAATCTGTTTCGCAGTCTCGGCATCGGCGAAGACGACGTCGTGGCCTTTCTTTTGCCAAACGCCAACGAGACTGTTTACACACTGCTAGGAGGCTCGATCGCCGGCATCGTGAACCCGATCAACCCATTGTTGGAGTCCGAGCAAATCGCGTCAATTCTGCGTGAGACAGAGGCGCGCGTGCTGGTGACGCTAAAGTCCTTTCCCAAGGCGGATGTCGCGCAAAAGGCGGCGGCGGCGTTGGCGCTCGCCCCTTCGGTAAAGACAGTGCTTGAGATCGATTTGAACCGATATCTGACGCCGCCAAAGTCCTGGATCGTCCCGCTTTTGCGCCCCAAGAATCCGGTAAATCATGGCGCCAAGGTATTGGATTTCAACGCGGAATGCGCGCGCCAGAACACGACGTTGGATTTCGCGGATGCCAAAGGCGACCGGGTGGCAGCACTTTTTCACACGGGCGGCACCACAGGCATGCCGAAGATCGCCCAGCACCGCTATGACGGGATGATGTACAACGGTTGGTTAGGTGGAACCTTGCTGTTTGATTCCGACAGCGTGATCATGTGCCCCTTGCCGCTTTTTCACGTTTTTGCCGTCGAGCCTATCTTGATGTCCGTATTGTACTCGGGCGCGCATGTCGTCTTTCCGACACCTGCGGGGTACCGGGGCGATGGGGTGTTCGATAATTTCTGGAAGCTGTTGGAGCGCTGGAACGTGACCTTTGTGATCGGCGTGCCAACAGCATTTTCAGCCCTGATGCAGCGGCCCGTGGATGCGGATTTATCCACTGTTCAGATTGCCTTTTGCGGCTCGGCGCCCTTGCCGTTGGAACTTTACCGCCGGTTCGAAGAAACCTGCGGCGTTGAGATCATCGAAGGCTATGGATTGACCGAGGCGACCTGCCTGGTGTCATGCAATCCATTGGGCGGCATGAAAAAAGTCGGATCTGTCGGATTTCGGTTCCCCCATACGGACGTAAAGATCTTGAAAGAAACCCCGGACGGCATCGTCGACTGTGGGGAAGACGAGGTCGGTGAAATTTGCGTTTCGAATCCGGGGGTCTGGCCGGGACACACCTATACCGATGCCGAAAAGAACGCGGATTTGTTTTTTCGGAACGATTATCTTCGAACCGGAGACCTGGGGCGTTTGGACGAAGACGGGTATCTTTGGATCACCGGGCGCGCCAAAGACCTGATCATTCGGGGCGGTCACAACATCGATCCCGCCGAGATCGAAGAGGCCCTGGCAGGTCATCCGGCAATCGCGATGGTCGGGGCTATCGGACAACCGGACAAGCATTCCGGTGAATTGCCTTGCGCCTATGTCGAATTGGTTGCCGGAGGCGTGGTTACCCCCGAAGAACTGTTGGACCATGCCCGCGCGCATATCCCCGAACGGGCGGCTCTTCCAAAGTATATCGAAATCCTCGACGAGCTTCCCAAGACCGCCGTTGGCAAGGTGTTCAAGCCGGACTTGCGACGCCTTGCGATAACGCGGATCTATGATGCGGCCCTTGAAGAGGCTGGTCTGGACGCGCGTGTTGAGATGGTCATTGAAGACAAGAAACTGGGCCTTGTCGCCTGTCTTTCCGGCCGCGAAACCTGTGACGACGCGAAAACAAAGCAGGTTCTGGGAGATTTTATTCGCCCCTGGAAATGGGCAGAGAAACCCTGAGAATTTTAGCGATTTTCTACCGTTCTCGCCCAATTTCCGGTAAGTTTGTGCCCCATTTTGGTCATCTTTCGGGGGCATCCTTGGTTCAAACAGCCATAGGGATGTCGTGTGAACCATCTTCTTGTCAGCGTAACCGCCGCCTTGGCCATGTCGATTGCAACCTTCAGCACGACGGGTTCTCTGATGGTGTCTTTCCTGGCATATGTCGCGACGGGCACCACGGTTTTGCTTTTGGCCTTGCTGTCTGGGTACCTTGACTTGATGTCAGACGACGACAGTTAGGTGTCGCGCGCCTAGTTCAAGACAACCGAATATCGCACGATCCGGTTGTTGTCTGAATCGCTAAAGAAATAACGGCTTCCATCCACGGCGACCCCTTCCGGGTCGTCGAATTTGTTGGGGCCAAGGCCTGGCAGACCGTCGCCCAGAACACCAATCAGATCCGGCCCCTCCGGATTGATCAGCAGAATGCGATGAGCGTCCTGATCGGCCACTACCAGAAAGCCGTATTCTGTGATGTCCAGATACCTGGGGCCGAGAAAGCCGAACTTGGGGTCCGCGATAGTTTTCAACCGCTCCAAATCCTGCGAATACTGGACCAGCCGCCGCTGCGCGTTGTCTGCGACCCAAATGGTGCCGTCAGGGGCCTCGGCCACGTCATGGGCTCCAGGATGACCCTCGACAGCGGCAATGGGCTGAAAGTCGCGGAAACGCACCAAGGCGCCAACCCGGCTGGCCATGGCGTAGAGATCGCCGTTTGAATGCAAGAGCGCGCCCTCGGTTCCCGGAGCAGTCACGCCGATGTCTGGCGGTGCCGCCAGCGCATCGAGCGATTCATAGATCGCAACGGCGCTGGCACCGGTGACCGCCACGGCGACCGATCCGTCCGGTCCGAAAGAAATATCATGGGCACCGGGCAAGAATCCTTCGCCCAGCATTTGGATCAGCTCCAACGTATCGGGGTCAAGAACCGCAATCCGTGCGCCAAACTTGTCCGCTACATAAAGCCGCCCATCCGGGCCAAGCGCCAGGTCATGCGGGTCATTCAGAACCGGTTCGCTTGCCAGGTCAAAGCTGGCAAATGGCGCGGCGTCTTGGGCAAGGGCGGGAAAGGTCAGGAAAAGACTGACTGAAATAATGATATGTCGCATGGTGCCAATCCTAGCACCATTCCGCCTTGGACTGACAAGCCTATTGCGTACGTCAGGGGGCCCACTTCAACCAGTTGGCAATCAGCTTCAGCCCGGCGGACTGGCTTTTCTCGGGATGGAACTGAGTTCCGACCATCGTGTCACGCCCAACAATAGCGGTCACAGGCCCCCCATAGTCACAATGCGCCAATAGCTGTGAGGAATCGTTCATAACCATTTGATAGGAATGAACAAAATATGCGTGATCCCCTGTGGAAAGCCCATTTAGAACCGGGTGCGGCTGATCTATCACCAGGTCGTTCCAACCCATGTGAGGCACTTTCATGGTCGGGTCAGACGGCGCGATACGATGCACTTCGCCATCGATCCAGCCCAGTCCATCCACGGTCTTATATTCGTGCCCCTTCCGTGCCATCAGCTGCATCCCGACGCAGATGCCAAGAAACGGGCGGGCCTTCACCTCGACCGCGTCGATCAGGGCGTCTTGGATGCCGCCATGGGCCGTCAATTCGTCCATGCAGGCCGGAAAGGCGCCGTCGCCCGGCAAAACGATGCGGTCGGCGCGGGCCACGTCTTCGGGACGGTCAGACACCAGAACCTCGCCGGCATCGGTTTCCCGAGCCATGCGCTGAAACGCCTTTTCAGCCGAATGCAGGTTTCCGGCACCATAGTCGATCAGAACGGTCAGCATGGGCCTAAAGCGCGCCCTTTGTCGACGGGATCGCGTCCGACTTGCGTGGATCTGTTTCAACAGCCTCGCGCAGGGCACGGGCCACTGCCTTGAAGGCGGCCTCGGCAATGTGGTGGCTGTTCACGCCGTGCAGCGCATCGACGTGCAACGTAATGCCGCCATGGGTCGAGAAAGCCTGGAAAAACTCGCGTACCAGCTCGGTGTCAAAGGACCCGATCTTGGCGGTCGGCAAATCGACATTCCATACCAGGAACGGCCGCGCAGAGAGATCCAGCGCAGCCCGCACCAAGGCGTCATCCATCGGCAAAAGGCAGGCCCCATACCGGCGGATTCCGGTCTTGTCGCCAAGCGCCTGCGCCAAGGCCTGACCCAATGCTATCCCCGTGTCTTCGACCGTGTGGTGGTCGTCGATGTGCAGGTCTCCCGAGGCCCGGACTGTCATGTCGATCAAAGCGTGCCGGGCCAACTGATCCAGCATGTGGTCAAAAAAGCCAACGCCGGTCTGGTTGTCATAGGTTCCGGTGCCATCGAGATTGATCTCGACAGAAATATCGGTCTCGGCTGTTTTTCGCGTGATGGTCGCGCTGCGCATGTGGGGTGCTCCTTGAACGAGGCTGCTTATAGGCGGCGCTGAACCGTCGCGAAAGGGGGGAAATTGCCGTCATTATGGGGTGTTGTGCGTCTGCACGGTGGCAAGGCAGGACGAGGGCACATATGTTTGCAAGGAAACGAGAGGGCAGCAGGTGATCATCGGTAATATCGCGGACGGATTGACGCGCGGCGTCGAAACCACGGTCAACACCGTGAGTGAGGCCTTTTTCGAGCCGGTCATCCGGTTGGGCGTTACCGGTCTGGCGCGATCCGGCAAGACGGTCTTCATCACCTCGCTTGTGGCCAATCTGATCAACCGTGGCCGGATGCCCGCTCTGCGGGCTGCTGCCGAGGGACGCATCCACGCCGCGTGGTTGCAACCACAGCCCGACGATACGGTGCCTCGTTTCGACTATGAAAAATTCCTTGCCCAGATGACAGGAGAACCTCCGCTCTGGCCGGAAAACACAAGTGGTATCAGCGAATTGCGACTGTCTTTTCGTGTGCGTCCCGCTGGGCTGTTGTCCGGGTTTTCGGGGCCGCGCACGGTGCATCTGGACATCGTGGATTATCCCGGCGAATGGCTGTTGGACCTGGGCCTGATGGACAAGAGCTTTGGAGAGTGGTCATCGGAAATTCTGGCGCGGTTGCAGGAAAGAGAGATCGCCAAGCCATTTCTTGACGCCCTGAATGGGGCTGATCCGGAAGGCAAATTGGATGAGGTCGTCGCCAAAAAACTGGCCGAAGCCTATTCCACGGTCCTGACCTCATCGCGCGATGCAGGCTATTCGGACTGTACGCCGGGACGGTTCCTGCTGCCGGGGGATCTGAAGGGTTCTCCGGTTTTGACATTTGCGCCTCTGCCTGCCGCTGACTACGCGCGCGGCACGCTGGGGCGCGAGTTCGAGCGCCGGTTCGAGGCCTATAAGAAACGCGTGGTCAAACCGTTCTTTCGCGATCATTTCGCCCGCATTGATCGGCAGGTGGTCTTGGTGGATGTGTTGGGCGCCGTTCATGCCGGACCGCAGGCGTTACAGGACACGCGCCGCGCCATGGCCGATATCCTTGGGGCGTTTCGACCGGGTCGAAATGCATTTCTGACCCAACTGCTGATGGGCAAGCGCGTCGAAAAAATCCTTTTCGCCGCAACCAAGGCCGACCACCTGCACCACAGCCAGCATCCTCAGTTGACGGCGATAACCGAGGCCCTGTTATCCGAAGCCAAGACCCGAGCCGATTTTGTTGGGGCCGAGACCTTGGCGCTCTCGATGTCTGCATTACGGGCCACCACCGAAGATCGTGTCGAACAGGGGGGGCGCAGCTTGGACGTCGTCCGTGGAACCTTGCTGGAAACCGGAAAACCGGTGGCGATGTATCCCGGACGCCTGCCGGATGATCCGTCGAAACTACTTGCGCCGGCACTACAGGGCGCCGAAAAGTGGTTGGACAAGGATTACAGCATCATGAGTTTCGCGCCCCAATCCCTGTCATTGAAACCCGGCGACGGGCCGCCGCACATCCGGCTGGACCGGGCAGCGGAATTTCTGATCGGGGACAGGTTGAAATGAATGTTGATGACCAAAAACCGGTCTTGATCGATCTGGACGGTGAGACCGGACCCAGCCCCGCCGACGCGCCCGTGGTCACGGACCTCAGCGCCGCACCGACAGGGCAGGCGATGCAAACCATGGCAACCCTTGCCGCGCGGCCCGGGTCGGCCTTGGCGCGTTGGTTCTGGCGCCTTCTGGGGGCTGTCGTCGTCTTTATCATCTCGGTGTCTGTTTGGGATTTCGTGACCGGGCTGGTCGCGCGCAGTCAGATGCTCGGCTGGGTCGCGATGGCTCTCTTGGGCCTGTTTGCGGTGGTCTGCCTGGCCATCTTCACGCGCGAGCTGGCCGCGCTTGCACGCCTGTCACGGGTGGAACGGCTGCATGACGAAGCTGCGCGGGTTGCCGGGGAAAATGATCTGGCTGGTGCCCGCAAGCTGGTTGATCGGCTCGTCGACTTTTATCGTGGTCGCGATGACACGCGTTGGGGCCGCGAAAGGCTGTCAGACGCCACGCAGGACACGTTCGATGCCGATACAACGCTGGCGCTGGCCGAAGACGCCCTGTTGGTGCCTCTTGACCAGATGGCCTTGCGAGAAGTCGAAGCTGCAGCACGCCAGGTGGCCACGGTGACGGCCTTGGTTCCGCTTGCCTTTGCCGACATCCTGGTGGCGCTTGGGGCCAATCTGCGCATGATCCGACGGATCGCCGAGGTCTACGGCGGTCGTTCCGGAACACTTGGGGCGTGGCGACTGACACGGGCGGTACTGACACACCTGGTTGCAACCGGTGCCGTGGCCGTGGGCGATGATCTGATCGGCTCGGTCGGCGGAGGGCACCTGATCAGCAAACTATCGCGCCGGTTTGGCGAAGGGTTGGTGAACGGTGCACTGACCGCCAGGGTCGGGATCGCTGCGATGGAGGTGTGTCGACCGTTGCCCTTTGTTGCGGCCTCAAAACCAAGTGTTACCAGTGTGATCCGCCGCGCCTTGACCGGCCTGTTCGATCGTGACGCCAGCTGAACCTTTGACTTTCGCAGCCGCGGTGGCAAAGTTCCGGCAACCAAGGAAAGGGCGACGATGTTTCAACTTGATGGCAAGACGGTTCTGATCACGGGGGCCTCAAGCGGTATAGGTGCCAGCCTGGTCAAAGTGGCCGCCAAGGCCGGGGCAGACGTCGTTGCAGCAGCGCGCCGGGTGGACCGCCTGGACGATGTGGTCGCAGCGGTACGCGAAAACGGTGGCACGGCACGGCCGGTGGCGCTCGATGTCACGAACCCGGTCTCGGCCCGGGCCGCGCTGGATCGGATCGGCCCTGTCGACGTGCTGGTGAACAATGCCGGCATTTCCGGTCTCGGACCGGCCATCAAAGCCAGCGATGACGACTGGAACCGGGTGATTGATACGAACCTGACCGCGCCATTTCGCCTGGCACGGGACGTGATGAGCGTGAACATGGCCGAGGGCCGAGAAGGCAACGTGATCAATGTCGCCTCAATCCTGGCCGAACGCGCGGCGAAATACGTGGCGGCTTATGCCGCATCGAAAGCGGGGATCGCTAATCTGACCCGCGCCCTGGCTCTGGAATGGGCCGGCAAAGGCATCCGTGTGAATGCACTCGCGCCAGGATACTTCGTCACCGAGATGAACCAGGACGACCTGTCTGGCGAGGTGGGCGACAAGATCCGTCACCGCATTCCCATGGGCCGTTTCGGCGATTTGGACGACCTGGCAGGCCCGTTTCTGCTCTTGGCGTCAGATGCCTCACGATTCATGACCGGCAGTATTGTCACCGTCGATGGAGGGCAGTCAGCAGGGGTTTGATACAAAAATAGGCCCAATGGGCCCACCCGTGCTTCTTCTTTTCAAAAATACTCCCAAGGGGGTGCGGGGGAGTGGAACTCCCCCGCTTTGATCGACGCGCGTCAGCGCGGCGAAACCCCGATCAGGCGAACCACCAGCGTTCGGACACCTTGGAGCCGTCGGCGCGCCAGTTGGCGGCGACCGCATCGGCGTGGCCAAGCGACTTGGCGTGGGCGTGGATAAAGTTCGCCCACATGCCGACAATTGCACCGCTGTCGTCCTGCAGAAGCGTCTGGGCCTCCCAATACTGGGCTTTGCGCTTTTCGTTGTCGGTCTCCGAGCGGGCTGCAACCACAAGTTCGTTGAAGCGTGCCGAGGATTCGGTGCCTTTCCACGCGGTGTCGTTCCACTCGGTGTCGTTGGTGTAGGCGGCGGAGTACATCCAGTCCTGGGTCGGGCGACCGCCCCAGTAGCAGGCGCACCAGCCTTTCTTGTTCCAGACGTTCGACCAATAGCCGTCGTTCGGTTCGCGGACGATCTCGATGTCGATACCCGCTTCTTTTGCCGAGGCGGCGATGAGCTGGGCGGCGTCGACGGCGCCGGCAAAGGCGGCGTCGGCGGAGGACAGCTGGATCGGGCCGGAGTGGCCGGATTTCTTGTAGTGCTCGGCGGCCTTTTCAGGGTTGAACTCGTGGCTTGGAAGCTCGGTGTTGAAGAAGGGCATCGAGGCATTCACCGGCACATCGTTGCCCGCGGCGCCGTGGCCAAGAAGGATCTTGTCGACCAGTTCCTGGCGCTTGATTGCATGCTTCAGCGCCATGCGCAGGTCATAGTTGTCGAAGGGGCCGACATCGAGACGCATCGGGAAGGTATAGTGCTGGGTGCCGGTGATCTCGAGGATGTCGATGGTCGGCACGCGGCCCAAAAGCGCGACGGTCTTGGGATCGACGTTATCGATGAACTCGACGTCGCCGTTCATGATGGCGTTCTGGCGGGCGACGGTGTCGATGATCGAGATCATCTGAACCTCGTCGAAATGCGCCGCGCCGGATTTGAAGTAATTCGGGTTGCGGGCAAAGGTGGCGCGCACGCCCGGATCAAAGTCGGTGATGGCGTATCCGCCGGTGCCGATGGGCGAGGTCGGGTCCGTGATCTCACCGTTTTCCGATGCCATGATGATCAGGTGATAATCCGACAGGATATAGGGGAAGTCAGCGTTGCCTGCTTCCAGTTCAAAGATCACCCGGTTGTCGCCGTCCTTGGTCATCGAGGTGACCTGGGTCAGCAGGCCCTTGGCGGCGGACTTGGAGTCTTCGCCACGGTGATAGTTCATCGTGGCGATGACGTCGTCGGCGGTCAGGCTTTTGCCATTGTGAAACTCGACACCGGGGCGCAGGTTCACGGCCCAGGTCTTGGCGCCATTCGACGGCTCAAGGCTTTCGGCAAGTTCGGGGATCAGGTCGCCGGTGTTGGAAACTTCGGTCAGGCAGTTGCCGCGGGCGAACTGCACGTTGGTCATCATGTGGTTCTCGGCGGTGCCGGGGTCAAGCGAGTCGGTGGTCGACCCAAAACCCATGCCATAGCGGAACAGGCCGCCCGACTTGGGGGTCATTGCTTCGGCGCGCGAGGCCAGAGACATGGCTGTCGGCAAGGTCACACCTGTCGCAAGGGCGGACATGACAAACCGTCGACGATTGATCTGTCCTTGTGTCAATCGATTGGCCTGACGTTTGATATAGGTTTCTTTGGTTGTCATCGTGCTCTCCCGTGTATCCTCCTAAGGAACCAGTCCGGGGCCATTAAAGCAACCCTCATAGGTATTTGTTCGACGGTGCCTGCAGGTTGACGCATGGGAAACGAAAATGGGCGGCCAGGGTTTCCCGGGCCGCCCATCATGTTGATACCTGCAAACCGGTCTGTTGACCCGGTCCAAGCGCTTATGACGTAATGTCGTAGGCCCGTTCGCCGTGTTGGGCCAGGTCAAGACCGGTCGTTTCGGTTTCAGAATCGACACGCATACCGACCAGCGCCTTTGCGACCAGCGCGATTGCTGCGGTAACCACTACGGTGAAAGCGCCGACGATTACCAAGCTGCCCAGTTGGGCCGCCCAAGAGCTGTCAGCAGCAAACGCGGCAATCATGATTGTTCCGAAAATGCCGCCCACGCCATGCACCGCAAAGACGTCGAGCGTGTCGTCGATTTTCAAGACATTGCGGATCAGGTTGACGGCCTCCTGGCACAGGATGCCGGCAATGCCACCGATGATCAGGGCTTCGACCGGGCCGACGAAACCACTGGCCGGGGTGATCGATGCCAGACCGGCGATGGTGCCGGTGACCAGGCCAACCAGCGAAGCCTTGCCGTATTTCAGCTTTTCCCACAGGGCCCATGTCAACGACGCCGTCGCGGCCGAGATATGGGTGACCGTCAACGCCATTGCGGCACCGCCATCGGCAGCCAACTGTGAGCCGCCGTTAAAGCCGAACCACCCAACCCAGAGCATGGCCGCACCAATCATGACCATACCGGGGTTGTGGGGTGGCTTTGACGCATCCCGGCGTTTGCCCAGCATGACCGCAACAACCAGGGCCGCGATGCCCGCGGTTTCGTGCACCACGATGCCACCGGCAAAGTCGCGTGCGCCGATGTCTCCGAAGATGCCACCGTCAGCCAACATACCGCCGCCCCAAATCCAGTGAACGACCGGCGCATAGCAGATCAGCATCCAAAGACTGGAGAAAATGAGGACAAAGGCAAAGTTCGTGCGTTCCACATAGGCTCCGACGATCAACGCCGGCGTGATAATCGCGAATGTCATCTGGAAGGCAAAGAAAAGAACCTCGGGCAGGGTGCCCGCCAGGGTGTCGGCAGTGATGCCGGACAGGAACATCTTGTCCAGTCCGCCCCAGATGCCGCTTGTGCCGCCGCCGAATGCAATCGAATAACCGACGACCAGCCACAGCACGCTCATCAGGCAGGCAATGGCATAGCAGTGCATGAAAACGCTTAGTACGTTTCGCGACCTGACCAGCCCGCCGTAAAACAGCGCCAACCCCGGCAATGTCATGAAAAGCACCAGCGCAGTAGCTACGATAATCCAGGCTGTATCTGCCCCAACCATAGTCCGTCCCCCTGTATGGATTCTTGGTTCGGGGTCAGGAAGCGCAGGATCTCTGCTGAGGAAAGCGGCAATCGCAAATGGGTGCGCATTTTTTGAAGGCAGTTTTGAAACTGCACAGTTGGTAAGCGCAATATGGTCTTATTGGTGAAAAATAGTGCAGATCAGTAAAGGGCCAGAATCAAGGCGTCAATGGCATGGTCGACGCTGGCCGCGCGGACATTGGCCCGGCCAATGGCGCCATAATACACGGTTTCGGTCTGAGTGTCCTGGCGTTTGATAGCAACGCCGAAACAGACCATGCCTTCCGGTTTATGTTCGCTGCCGCCGGGGCCAGCGATGCCCGTTATGGATACCGCAACCGTGGCTTGGGACCGCGCCAAGGCACCTTCCGCCATGGCGCGTGCGACCTCTTCGCTTACTGCGCCGTGGGTTGCTATCAGCTTGGCGGATACGCCCAGCATGTCGATCTTGGCGTCGTTGGAATAGGTGACGAACCCACGGTCGAACACTTCGGACGATCCCGCGATGTCGGTGATTGCCGCCGCGACCAGCCCGCCGGTACAGCTTTCTGCCGTCGCAACCATGACGCCCTTGCCGCGCGCAATGTCCAAAAGGCGATGAACGCTCATCAAATCAGAACCACGTGGGCAAGAAATGCCAGGGCCGTGCCGGATGCGGCCGCGAAGATGCCAGCCCAAACATCATCCAACATGACCCCGACGGCGTCGCCGCGCCGATCCGCGCGCCCGACCAACCAGGGCTTCCATATGTCAAACAGGCGGAACAACAAGAACGCGGCCACGATACCTGGCCACAGCCGCAGGGGAGTCATGCCGACATGCCAGGCACCAAGAGCGACGGGAAAGAGGGCAATCAGTTGACCCACCACTTCGTCCAGGACGATCCAACTGGGGTCGTGATCTTCTGCATCCTTGGTCTCGCGAGACGTGGCGCTGACCCCGATGAAATAAAGTGCGGCGGCGACGCCTGCGATTAAAAGCGGCCCGCCGACGCGATAAAGCGCCCAGGCCAGAGGCAAAGTCGCCAGCGAGCCCCAGGTGCCGGGGGCAGGGCGCAGGAATCCAGTCCCAAGGAAGCTGAGAAGAAGTCGGCGGCTCATGATCCCACCAGCGTCGCGGTGGCAAGCGCCGCGATCCCTTCTTCCCGCCCTGTAAAGCCCAGTTTTTCCGAGGTTGTTGCCTTCACGCTGACGCGGCTGCGATCAATACCCAGAAGATCTGCCATGGTATCTCTCATGGCTGCGGCGTGCGGTCCAATCTTGGGTTGCTCGCAAATCAGGGTACAGTCCGCATGGGTGATGGCAAAACCGCGACTATTCGCAAGAGATACCGCATGGGCCAGGAAAATATGGCTCGGCGCGCCCTTCCACTGCGGGTCCGAGGGCGGAAAGTGTTGGCCGATGTCCCCCTCGGCGAGCGCGCCATAGATGGCGTCGGTGACCGCGTGCATGGCGACATCTGCGTCCGAATGCCCCGACAGAGCCTTGTCGTGCGGAATATCAACGCCGCACAGTGTGACACTTGACCCTTCCGTAAACCGATGGACGTCAAATCCATTCCCAACACGAATATCCATGAGCTACCTTCGCTTGTCAGCCTGTCCGCTTGGTCTAGGTCGTGTTGCCTGTGCTGACAATGGTGACCTTGTATGGGTTGTTTTGCACAAAAATTAAGCATATGCCAAACTACAGTGCTAAATACGGTCGGATAAGTGGGCATTCATAACAGGCCTGTTTAGATCGCAATGGGATGCACAAGGTTTAGGCATGGCGTTTCGAGTAGCCGATATATCGGTTGACCCTCCAGTTCTGTTGGCTCCGATGGCAGGTATCACCGACCTTCCATTTCGTCAGCTTGTGTCCAGCTTTGGAGCGGGGTTGGTGGTCAGTGAAATGGTCGCCAGCCAGGAAATGGTGCAGGCGAAACCGGGCGTGCGCGAAAAGGCCGAACTTGGATTCGGCGAAGCCGCAACGGCTGTCCAACTTGCGGGGCGTGATGCCTTTTGGATCGCGGAAGCCGCGCGTCAGGTCGAGGCAAATGGCGCTCGGATCATAGATATCAACATGGGCTGTCCTGCCAAGAAAGTGACGGGCGGGCTGTCAGGCTCGGCTCTGATGAAGACACCGGATCATGCCTTGTCCTTGATCGACGCAGTGGTCACTGCGGTGTCGGTGCCTGTCACGTTGAAAATGCGCCTTGGTTGGGACGAAGACTGTTTGAACGCCGTCGACATCGCCACACGCGCCGAGGGTGCTGGCGTGCAGATGGTGACGATCCACGGACGGACCCGCTGTCAGTTTTATAAAGGTCGGGCCGATTGGCGGGCGATCCGGGCGGTCAAAGAGGCGGTCTCGATTCCGGTTGTTGCCAATGGTGATATCGTGACGGCTGACGATGCCCGGCAGGCCCTGTCGCATTCCGGCGCAGATGGTGTGATGGTCGGGCGCGGTATTCAGGGCGCGCCATGGCGCCTGGCCGAGATCGCCCATGCCCTTGGATATGGCCCAAAGCCGGACGTGCCGACGGGAACTGCCTTTGTCGACATGGTGCGTGGTCACTATGACGCGACGCTGGCGTTCTATGGAGACGAACTTGGCGGGCGTGTCGTGCGCAAACATATGGGGTGGTACATGGACCGTGCTGAAACCCCACCTGATCTGCGCAAACGTGTGCTGACAGGCGAACCGCACGAGGTGCGGACACTTATTTCGCAGGCACTGTATGTTGACGAGGAGGCGTGTGCGGCATGAATGCCTTTCAGGAAAACCTGTGGTTGTCTCTGCCGATCCCGGCATTTCTGATCGATCCCGGTGATGTGATGGTCGAGGCGAACCCTGCCGCGGAAAGCTTTTTGAATCTGTCTGCCCGGCAAATGCGCGGTGCGCCGATCTTTGACATGTTGGCCATCGATGCCGCTTTGGACGAACAGTTCAAAAGGGTGCGATCCGAACAGGCGTCGCTGTTCATGAACAATGTCGACGTCAGCGCAGGCAATCATGCACCGGTTAACAGCAATATCCAGATTGCGCCCATGTCGAACATGCCGGGATTTGTCCTGATGTTGATGGAGCCCCAGGTGCTTGCCGATCGTCTTGGTCGGTCGATGTCGGTCAAATCCGCTGCAAAGTCTGCCATTGGTATGGCCGAGATGCTGGCGCATGAGGTCAAGAATCCGCTGGCCGGAATCACGGGCGCCGCCCAGCTACTGAGCATGAACCTGCAAAAAGAAGACCTGGAACTGACAGAGCTGATTGTCAGCGAAACACGACGTATCCTGGCGCTCTTGGATCAGGTCGAGCAGTTTGGAAACCTGAGACCGCCTGAACGTGAGGCGATCAACATTCATGATCTTCTGGATCGGGCCCGTAAATCGGCTTCGGTCGGTTTTGCGGCGCATATGACCCTGACCGAGAAATACGATCCGTCCCTTCCGCCGACCTGGGTCGACGGCGACCAAATGGTGCAGGTGTTTCTGAACCTGTTGAAGAATGCTGCCGAGGCGGCCAAGGGAATGCCCGGCAATATCACCATTCGTACCTTTTATGACATGTCGCTGCGCTTGCGACGCAAAGACGGCACGGCGTCGCTGCCTTTGAATGTAGAAATTATTGATGATGGCCCCGGGCTGCCGCCCGAAATCGCGGCCGAAATTTTTGAACCTTTTGTTTCAGGACGAGAAAACGGCACCGGCCTTGGATTGGCTTTGGTGTCGAAGATTATTTCCGACCACGACGGCTGGGTGAGCGTTGACAGCGTTCCGGGTCGCACGGTCTTCCGGATATCTCTGCCGGTCGCGCCGAAGTTCAGCGCCGCAGATCAGTAAGTAAGAAGGACAAGGCCATGGACGGCACAATTTTGGTTGCAGACGACGACAGGACCATTCGCACGGTTCTGACGCAGGCATTGACGCGGGCAGGCTGCAAGGTGCACGCGACGTCGTCGGTCGTGACGCTGATGAGATGGGTCGAAGAGGGCAAAGGCGATCTGGTGATCTCTGACGTGGTCATGCCTGACGGAAACGGTCTTGAACAGCTGCCCAAGATCAGCGCCCTGCGCCCTGGACTGCCGGTGATCGTCATCTCGGCGCAGAACACGATCATGACCGCTATTCAGGCGACCGAGGCGGATGCCTATGACTATCTGCCCAAGCCTTTCGATCTGCCCGACCTGATGAAACGCGCCGGGCGGGCGCTTGAGGTCAAGCGTCGCGCCCCCCAGCCCGAGGTCGGCAATACGGAAGAGGCCGGAAACGACCTGCCCCTCGTGGGGCGCACGCCGGCCATGCAGTCGCTGTACCAGTTGATCGCCCGCGTCATGAATGCCGATCTTCCGGTTTTGATTACCGGGGAAAGTGGGACCGGCAAGTCCCTGATCGCACGCACCATTCATGACCTGAGTGATCGCAGGTCTCTGCCTTTCGTCGTGGCGACCGCATCGGATTTGTCCAGCATGGAAGGCCCCGCTCAACTGATCAGCCGCACGCGCAACGGGACTTTGCTGTTCGACGAAGTCGCGGACCTGCCGGAAGAGGCGCAGGCGCGGATTGTGCGCATGCTGGACAGCTTTGGCGACAGCGGTCCTCGGGTCATGGCAACCAGTCAGGCGGACTTGGCGAACCGCCTGGACAAAGGGAAGTTTCGTCAGGACCTGTTCTATCGCCTGAGCGGCGTGTCGCTGAACGTCCCGTCTCTGCGCGAGAGGGTCGAAGATATCGGGCCTTTATGCGATCACTTTCTGGCGCGGGTTGAGCGTGATGGGCTTCCGGTTCGGACTTGCGGCCCCGAGGCGATGGATTTGATCCGCGCCTATTCCTGGCCTGGCAATGTCCGTCAGCTGGAAAACGTGATCCGACGCCTGTCTTTGACAGGGGGAGAGGATCAGATCAGCCGCAGTGAGGTTGAGGATGTTCTGGGCAACCAGCCTGCCATCGAACCTTTGACCGGAGGCAGCGACGAAGACAAGCTGTCGGCCTCGATTGCCAAGCACCTGCGACGATATTTCGATCTGCACGGTGGCCAGCTTCCGGCGCCTGGCCTGTACCAGCGTATCCTGCGCGAGGTTGAACTGCCTCTCATTGAAATTGCATTGGACGCCACGGGCGGAAACCAGGCCAAATGTGCCGATCTTCTGGGCATCAACCGGAATACCCTCAGAAAGAAAGTCACCGATCTCGATATTCGCGTGACACGGCGTCGCAAGTTGATGTAAAACCGCAACATAACAGTGGCTATTCCGCGACTGTGGATAAAAGCCACCAATGATAAGGCGGTCGTCGCAAAATGCGACACAGAGATATTGAGATAGCGATGTGACCGGGCGGGCACGGGCATTAGCATGGGAAAAGTCGAGCCGCATCAGGCAGCTACGACGCTTTCGTAATGTTGCAACCATTGGTTTGGTGGTGTTGGCGCCGATCCTGGTCGTGGCAACTTTTGCCGTTTTGGGCCCGTTGGATCGAACGGCTTCGCCGCTGGCGTTGCGACTCGTGTTGCTGGCTGACCTTGTTTACGCGCTGTTGATTGCCACCCTGGTCGCAATGCGCATCGCCTCGATGATTGCCGCGCGACGCGCGCGTTCGGCGGGTTCTCGCTTGCACTTGCGCCTCACGGGTGTCTTTGCCCTGATCGCTTTGATCCCCACTGTGACAGTCGCGATATTCGCCGGCATGACGATCAATGTCGGTCTGGAAGGGTGGTTTTCCCAACGGGTTAGCGGCGTCGTTGGCGCATCCTTATCTGCGGCCGAGGCCTATCAGGACGATCAGCGGCGGGACCTTGCGGAAGATGCCGAGGCCCTTGCCGAGTTTCTGGATGCAGCCAAGCGACGGACGGTCTTCCTGTCCGACGGCGAGTTGCGTCAGCTTTTGGGGCAAGGACAGGGATTGATCCAGCGTGGATTGAGCGATGCCTTCGTCGTGGACGGAACCGGTGATATCCGCGCACGCGGCGAAGAATCCTATCTCTTCGACTTTGAACAGCCCGACGACCAGTCTCTTGGACGTGCCCTGGACGGAGAAACCGTCATAATTGAAGACTTGGAAAATGACGAGTTTCGCGCCTTGCTTCAGCTTCCGGCCTTTCCAGACCGCTATCTCTATGTGTCCCGCATTGTCGATGGCGCGATCCTGGGGCTGTTGGACGAAGCTGCGGAAACCGCTCAGCTTTACAATCAACTTGAAGCCGAGCGAGGGCGATTGGTTTTTGAGTTCGGCCTTTTATACCTGGGATTTGCCGTCATCCTTATCCTGGCCGCGATCTGGCTCGGGCTGTGGTTTGCCGAGCGTTTGTCACGCCCCGTAGGTCGTCTTGCCGGTGCGGCTCAGCGGGTCGGCGCAGGCGATCTTGATGTCCAGGTACGGGAAGAACACGGCGACGACGAAATTGCGATGCTGGGCCGGTTGTTCAACCAGATGACACGTCAGTTGAAAGGGCAGCGCGATGCCCTTTTATCAACCAATCAGCAAATCGATCAGCGCCGTCGACTGTTTGACTCAGTCTTGTCGTCGGTGACGGCAGGGGTCATCGGTCTCGACGCTAAGGGCAAGATCACATTCGTCAATCGTTCGGCGGAACGCATTCTCCAGATTGAGGAAGACGCGCAATCGTTGCCGCTGGAAGTCGTTGTGCCCGAATTCGGCGGCCTGCCCGAACTGCTTGCACGAAATGGAAAGCCAACGGCCCAGGAGGAAATTCGCGTTTCCCGTGGTGGCGTGGCCGAAACCTTGTTGGTCCGCATCGCAACACGCCGCGGTGCCGAAGATGAAGATGAAGGGTATGTGATTGCCTTTGACGATGTTACCGACCTTGTGACCGCGCAAAGAATGGCGGCCTGGGGCGACGTGGCCCGGCGCATTGCCCATGAAATCAAAAATCCCCTGACCCCGATCCAGTTGTCGGCGGGGCGTATCAAGCGCAAGTTCCGCGCAGCCGCGGGCAAGGATGCCGACCAGTTGGATCAGATGACGGACGTGATCGTGCGTCAGACCGATGACTTGCGACGTATCGTGGATGAGTTTTCGAAGTTCGCGCGGATGCCCGAACCCGAAACCAGCCGCCAGGACCTGGTCCAGATCGTGCGCGACGCGGTGACCCTGCAAGACGCGGCGTCAGAAGATGTGACACTGGTTTCGGACTTGCCGGACCAGTCAGTCTTTGTCGACCTTGACAGCACGATGATCGGGCAGGCGCTCACCAATCTGATCAAGAATGCTGGCGAAGCGATCGAGAGCCTGCATGAAGGCCCAGGTACGCCCGAGGGGCACGATCCGCAGGTGCGGGTTGAAATGCGATGCGACGACGCCAATGCGGTCATCAAGATTTCCGACAATGGCGTTGGATTACCGGAGGATCGGTCCCGCCTCTTCGAGCCTTACGTGACCACGCGGGTCAAAGGCACGGGACTGGGGTTGCCGATTGTAAAAAAGATTATCGAAGAACATGGCGGAACGTTGGTCCTGAAGGACGCGGAACCGCTGGACGGGTCGGGCCAAATTGGGGCCTGCGCCGAAATAACGCTGCGTCTTGCAGCGAACGCCGAGCAGAAGGCCGACCTTCGGGTCGCCGAATAGAGTAGATGGAGGTCGTGTGATATGGGCGATATACTGATTGTCGATGACGAACGGGACATCCGGGAGTTGATCTCGGATATCTTGAAAGATGAAGGGTTCGAGACCCGGTTGGCGGGCACTTCGGACGAGGCCATGGCCGAGATGGAGAAAGAGCCTCCGTCGCTGATGATCCTGGATATCTGGCTGAAAGACAGCCAGATGGACGGTATCGACATTCTCAAGGCGGTCAAACAAGACAATCCCGAAGTGCCAATCATCATCATATCGGGGCATGGCAATATCGAGATTGCCGTCGCCGCGATCAAGCAGGGGGCTTACGACTTTATCGAAAAGCCCTTCAATATTGATCAGTTGATGGTGGTGATCACGCGGGCCATGGAAACTTCGCGTTTGCGCCGGGAAAACAATGACCTGCGCCGCAAGGACGTGACATCGACCGAGATGATCGGCTCGTCACCCGCTTTCAAGGCTTTGACGTCGCAACTCGACAAGGTCACCAAGTCCAACGGTCGGGTCATGCTGACCGGTGATTCAGGGGCAGGCAAGGAAGTCGCCGCGCGATACATTCATGCAAATTCGGACCGGGCCGAGGGTCCGTTCATCTCGGTGAATTCGGCCTCCATCGAACCGGAACGCATGGAAGAGGTGCTGTTTGGCCGTGAAGGTACCGGGCGTGGGATCGAGCCGGGCCTGTTGGAGCAGGCCCACGGCGGGGTGATCTATTTTGATGAGATCGCCGAGATGCCGTCGGGCACTCAGTCAAAAATTCTGCGTGTCCTGACGGATCAGCAATTCCAGCGTGTCGGGGGGGGCGACAAGGTTCGCGTAGACCTTCGTGTTGTTTCGTCCACCACGCGCAACCTGGAATCCGAAGTCGAAGCCGGGAATTTCCGTCAGGAGCTTTATCATCGCTTGAATGTGGTGCCGATCGAAGTGCCGTGCCTGGCTGAGCGCCGCGAGGATATCCCCGAGCTGGCAGAGTATTTCATCGAGGAATTCAACAAGACCCAGGGTCTTCCCCTGCGCAGCTTGTCGAGCGAGGCTGTTGCCATGCTTCAGACCATGAATTGGCCTGGCAATGTGCGGCAACTGAAGAACGTCGTCGAACGGGTGCTGATCCTCGGGGCTGACAAGGGCGAAATCACCGCCAGCGAAATTCCGGGCGATGCGCAGACCGAGGCGGAAGGAGAGGGTCGCGTGGTCTTGTCGGGTAGCCTGGCGACCTTGCCACTTCGCGAGGCCCGCGAGCTGTTCGAACGCGAATATCTTCTGACACAAATCAACCGGTTTGGCGGAAATATCAGTCGCACGGCGGGCTTCGTGGGGATGGAGCGATCGGCATTACACCGCAAACTGAAGTCTCTGAATGTTGTGACCTCGTCGCGTTCCGGCGCGCGGGTAGCGACGGTGGCCGAAGACGCCGAAGAGAACGCGTGACGGGTCAGGTCTTGAGGTAATCCGCGTCCGTGACATGTTCCATCCATGTCACGCGCGAGCCATTCTCATTTTCCGCAATGGCAATGTGAGTCATTGCGGTCGTGGGGGTTGCGCCGTGCCAATGACGAACGCCAGGGGGAAACCATATCACGTCGCCGGGGCGTATTTCCTCGATTTCTTCTCCCTCGATGCAGGCCCAGCCCACGCCGGACGTTACGATCAAGGTCTGTCCCAGCGGGTGGGTGTGCCAAGCCGTCCGCGCGCCCGGCTCAAAAGTCACGACCACGCCGCCCATTCGACCCGGCGCCTCTGCGTCGAAAGGCGTATCAAATCGAACCGTGCCGGTGAAATTCTCGGCGGGGCCGGGTTTGGACGGAGATGAACCAGCGCGTGTTATCTGCATGGGAGCCTCGTGTTAAACCATGTCATCACCATATGTCGGCTTTGCACACCAGCCAATCACAGTTTTTCTACCTATCGCGGCCCATGATGGCGTGATTGTCGCCATTTCTGACTGAATTTCCACAAACTGATCACTGACTGTGAAGAGAACCGGATAAGGTGTTGAAAGAACGCTCGATTGATGCCGCGACGATCGCTCTTTGCTGAGGGAGCTTGAACGTTAGCGGTGCATCTGCCAGACAAAACACACCCGAGGCCACCATGGGACGGTTATGAAGGTCATTATCTGCGGAGCGGGCCAAGTCGGCTGGCAAATCGCACGGCATCTGTCCGGTGAGCGCAACGACGTGACGGTCGTTGATAACAATGCCGACCTGGTACGCCGGGCGACGGATTCGCTGGATGTTCAAGGCATTGCCGGACACGCCAGCTATCCCGACATCCTTGAAAAAGCCGGTGCACGCGATGCAGACATGATCATCGCGGCCACCTATTCGGACGAGGTCAACATGGTCACCTGCCAGGTGGCGCATTCGGTCTTTTCCATCCCGCGCAAAATCGCGCGGCTGCGTGCCCAAAGCTATTTGACGGCGATTTACTCGGATTTGTACCGACGCGATCACCTGCCAATTGATGTGGTTATCAGCCCTGAACGCGAGGTGGCCGAAGCCGCGCTGCGCCGTTTGAGCGCGCCTGCGGCCTTCGACACCGAATTGTTTCTGGAAGGAAAGGCCCATCTGGTCGGCATTCAATTGGACGAGGATTGTCCGGTTTTGAATACGCCGCTGCGGCAGCTGACGGATTTGTTTTCGACCCTTAGGGCAATTGTGGTGGGGGTTCGTCGCAAGGGAAAGCTTTTCGCGCCTGAACCGGGCGATCAGTTGTTCGAAGACGACCAAATCTATGTGATGACGCATTTCGAAGATCTTACGCGGACGTTCGAGATTTTCGGCAAGACTGTGCGGCAGCAAGAACGGGTTGTCATACTGGGGGGCGGGAATGTCGGGCTTGCCGTTGCCAAGGCTTTGGAGACCCGCGCGGAACGGTTGCGCGCCCGCGTGATCGAAAAGAACCGCGAGAATGCCGAGAAAGCCGCGGATAGTTTGGAACGCACTATTGTCCTGCATGGCGATGGGATGAATGCCGAACTGTTGACAGAGGCCGGAATTGACCGGGCCGATGCGATTTTGGCCGTAACCGACGACGACAATACGAACTTGTTGGCCGCGGTTCGGGCCAAGCAGTCGGGGTGTCCGATGGCAATTGCGTTGGTGAACGATCCCACGCTGTTGTCGTTGATGGAACCTTTGAACATCGACGCCTATATCAACCCGCGTGCGACGACCGTCAGCTCGATCCTGCGCCACATCCGCCACGGGCGGGTGCGCGGTGTCTATTCGGTCGGGGACGCCGAGGCCGAGATCATCGAAGCTCAGATCCTGTCTCCGTCGCCTTTGGCCGGGCGCCAGATACGCGAGATCGATTTTCCCGAAGGTGTTCTTGTCGGCGCGGTCATGAAAGACGGCGAAGTGGTTAAACCAACGGGCAGCACGCGTATCGACGAAGGCGATATCATCGTCGTCTTCTCGTTGGCCGATGACGTGCCCGAGGTCGAACGCCTGTTCCAGGTGTCGATCGATTTCTTCTGATGGGCCGCCTGGAAAGCCTGCCGTTCTTTGTCCTCTTGCTTGGCATCAGCGCGGTGTCGATGATGGTGCCAGCCAGCTATGCCTTGGCGGTCGGTGATCATGCCACGTCGCGGGCATTCTTTTACTCGGGCATTGTCGTGTCCATTCTGTTCGTGATGATCGCTTTGGCGACAGCCAATATGCGCATTCGGCGCCAGGGGCGCGGCCACCTGATTTCCATCATGGCGTGCTATCTGGTTTTGCCAATCGTGCTGGCCGTTCCGGTTTCCGAGGCTGTGCCCGATACCCGGTTTTTCAACGCCTATGTTGAAATGGTATCCAGCCTGACAACGACGGGCCTCAGCATGTTCGAACCGGGCCGACTGCCGGACGCCGTTCATCTCTGGCGCGCGCAGGTGGCTTGGCTGGGCGGTCTGTTCGTCTGGATCACTGCCATGGCCATCATGGCCCCGCTGAACCTGGGTGGCTTCGAGCTGTCGTCTCACGCGCAAATCGGGCAGGGCGCCCGAGAAAACCGGCATTCGGCAAAACCTTCGGCGCGATTGAAACGATACGCCGCACGTCTGTTGCCCATCTATGCCGGGTTGACCGGGGTGCTGTGGATGTCGCTCTACATTGCCGGAGATCGCCCACTGGTGGCGCTTAGCCATGCCATGTCAACGATGTCGACTTCCGGTATCTCTGCGGTCGGGGGGCTGGAAGGCTCAACGTCCGGTGCGGCAGGTGAAATTGTCATTTTCCTCTTTTTCATTTTCGCGATCTCCAGGCTTACCTTTATTCAGGAAGACAGGACCGACGGCTTGAAAAGCCTGGTCGGGGATCCCGAGTTGCGCCTGGGCGTCCTGATCTCGGTCTCCTTGGCCGTGTTCCTGTTCTTGCGTCATTGGATGGCCAGTTTTGAAGAGGGCACCGAGGTGGCCTTTCTGGACGGGCTACGCGGGCTGTGGGGGGCGCTTTTTACAATATCGTCATTCCTGACCACGACCGGATTTGTCTCGGGCGAATGGAGCAATGCACAGGCTTGGTCCGGCGTCGGTACCCCTGGGGTCTTGCTGCTGGGATTGGCCGTATTTGGCGGCGGCGTTGCCACGACGGCAGGGGGCGTGAAACTACTGCGGGTTTTCGCCTTGTACCAGCATGGGCTTCGCGAGATGGAAAAACTGGTCCAGCCGTCTTCGATCGCCGGGGCGGGGCGCTATGGCCGCCGTTTTCGCCGGCAGGGTGCATATGCGGCCTGGGTGTTCTTCATGTTGTTCGCGATTTCCATTGCCGTGGTCATGATCGGATTTTCCCTGGTCGGGGGGCTGGACTTTGAAGAGGGCATGATCCTGACGATTTCTGCCCTGTCGACAACAGGCCCATTGACCGAACTGGCGGGCGAAGCACCGTTGAAACTTGCGCAGCTTGGAGACGCCAGCCGCGCTTTGCTTTGTGCTGCCATGGTACTCGGGCGCCTCGAAGCGCTCGCTGTCGTCGCTCTGTTGAACCCTGAGTTTTGGCGGTAAGTTTGCTGATTTCCGGGAAATCGCGACATAAAATCCCTTTCGCCGACTTTTTTGGGGCTGGAAAGACGCCCCGTGGGCCTTCATATTGGGTGCACAAGAAAAACCGGCCCGAAAAATTGGCCGCAATAACAAAGGCTATGACTCATGGCTTCCGATAGACAGAATTTGCAGGACGCATTTCTCAATCACGTGCGCAAGACAAAGGTGCCGGTCACGATCTTCCTGATCAACGGCGTCAAGTTGCAGGGCGTGATAACTTGGTTTGATAATTTCTGTGTGCTTCTGCGCCGCGATGGTCAATCGCAGCTGGTTTACAAGCACGCGATTTCGACGATCATGCCTTCTCAGCCCATTTCACTATACGAAGGCGAAGAGTAAGGGTGGGAGAACCTGGCGCGGAGGGCACGCGCGCCCTCGTGCTCCATCCTGATATTACTGGCACCCCCGATCGCCGGGACGCGGACCATGCTTTGGAGGAAGCGGTCTCGCTTGCTATGGCATTGCCTGGGCTCGACATTGTCGGGTCCGAGATCGTGCGGCTTCAGCGTCCGCGCGCGGGCACATTGTTCGGCACGGGCAAGGTCGAGGAACTTGCACATCGCATAAAGGTGGACGAGGTCGAACTGGTCTTGGTCAACGGGACTGTCACGCCGGTTCAACAGCGAAATCTGGAACGTGACTGGAAGGTCAAACTCCTGGACCGCACGGGGCTGATCCTTGAGATTTTCTCGGACCGGGCGGCCACGCGCGAAGGTGTGCTTCAGGTCGAAATGGCGGCCCTGTCTTATCAGCGAACGCGCTTGGTGCGGGCCTGGACTCACCTTGAACGTCAGCGTGGCGGATTGGGGTTTGTCGGCGGCCCCGGCGAAACCCAGATCGAAGCGGACCGCCGCGCCATTGACGAACAGTTGACGCGGCTGAAGCGACAGTTGGAGAAAGTGGTCAAGACACGCAGTCTGCACCGGGCCGCGCGTGCCAAGGTGCCTTTTCCGATTGTCGCTTTGGTTGGGTACACCAATGCGGGCAAATCCACGATTTTCAATCAACTGACCGGGGCCAAGGTTCTGGCCAAGGACATGCTGTTTGCCACGTTGGATCCGACGATGCGGTCGGTGAAACTGCCGATTTCCGGGCGCGAAGTGATCCTGTCGGACACGGTGGGTTTCATCTCGGATTTGCCGACCCAACTGGTCGCCGCCTTCCGCGCAACACTGGAAGAGGTTTTGGAGGCCGACATCATCCTGCACGTGCGCGATATTTCGCATCCCGAAACGGAAGAACAACGCGACGATGTGGAAACCATCCTGGCAGAAATCGGCATAGACGAGGACCGTACCCGGATTGAGGTGTGGAACAAGATCGACCGTCTTCCGGCCACAGAACGCGAAGCATTGGTAACGACGGCCGCACGCAGCGAAGGGGTCGTCGCCACGTCGGCCGTGACCGAAGGCGGAATTGAAACATTGATGGAAGCCGTCGAGGCAGCATTGGACGCTGGTCGCACCCGCGAGACCGTCGTTCTTGGTCACAGCGACGGACGTAAACGGGCCTGGCTATATGAGCAAGGCGTCGTCACCGAGACCCGAGAAACCGAAAACGGGGCCGAATTCGACGTGAACTGGTCCAAGCCTCAGGCGGTACGTTTCTCGCGGCTCTGAAGGCATTCGGCCCAAACACTGGCTTCGCGAGATGTTAGGCAAGGATAAGCGGTCTGCGTCACACCGCAGGCGATCTGGCGAACGATTTTGGCATCTTGGGGTGTCAACGCAGCCTGCACGACATCGCCTGGAAACAGGCTTTCGCTTTCACAGCCATTCGCCATGACGCATTCATGCTTGTCGCAAAGAAAGTGAACATAGGTCAGACCGGCCACCGTTGCGGGGCGTGCAAAAGGCAGATCGCGCGCGGCAATGAACGCGGCGTCCAGTCCGAACAAACGCTCCAGGTCAGGATCGCGAACCAAGACACGGTGCAGCGCCGAGACCGTCAGGTCCGACGAGGGCACGCCGGGTGCCAATGATCCTGCGGGGATTGTGTAGGGGCGCAAAGGGGCGAACAGTCGCGCCTCTTCGGCAGAAAAGCTGCGTCGGGCCACATATCTGATCCGGGTCGCGCGTCCTTTGTTTGTCAGAACCTGATCACCAATGTTCAGCGATTCAACGCATTTCGGACCCTCAGGAGTGTCGATCATTGAGCCCGCCGCATAGCAGGCAAAGACGTTTTCGATCGAATGGGCGCCGTTCGGAAAATCGTCCATGATATCGAACCAGGTGGTTGATCCATCGCTGCCGACGACGAAGAAAAAGCGATCGCCGTTTTCTAAGGTCAGCACCAGAATTTCGGCGCCTCGAAGATCTGTCCCATTCACGTTGGACAGCTTGTTGGATTGGGGCAGATAGCCACCGAATTCCATCGTGAAGGTCAAGGCCGTAGATCCGCCATCGACATAGACCACGGTATCCGGGTCAGGTTGCCCGTCGTTGAACTCAAGCTTTTCATCGCCGCCCGCCGCGGCTTCGAATGTCAGAAGGGTTGTCGCTTGTTGGTTCGTATTCTCGACATTCAACGAGGAATTGTTGGCGGTACTGCTGTCGCCTCGTGCATAGACTGAAAACGGCATTCAACACTCCCCGAACGTGACCCAAGGCTATCAGGTTGCGGCCTGCAAAAAAAAGGGGAAATTTAGGGGGTCGCTGGGACCAACTGGGTGACGCCAACTGCCCCTGCACGGGCCAGGTTTGGATCCAGCGTCATTGGAATATACTCGCCACGTCGCCAAAGTTCTCCCAAGTCGTCATAGTGGCGCGACAGGGGATGGCCTGATTGCCCGGTGGAGGTGACGAAAACCGAGCTGTCGGGATCCGCAAAATCATAGACACCGCGATAACCTGCGCCATGGGTGTTTTGAAACGGATCTGGGTCCGAGCCGCTGGTCTGGCCTCGCATCAATGTGTTGTCGCCGCCAGACGTCGATTGGCGGATATTGACCAGCCACGAGAACCAGCCGACATCCCCAAGAACCTGGTGATCGTGCGTGGCGACATGGGCATCCCCCCATCGAAGGGATTCAAGCGACAGGCCATATGTCTCGTCGATCCAGATCAGCGCGTCGTCCAACGCCAGACGGGCAATGTCTGTGCAGCTTTCTTCGATGGCGGATTGGATGAAGTCGCACCAAGCCGCTGCGCCGTCGACATCCCGGAAGACCCGTTCCAGAAAAACGGGTTGAGGGTGACGGAAGGCCGAGGCAAGCCCCCCTAGTTCGTCGCGGATCAACCGATCCTGCAGGCGACGAAGCCAGGCCATGTAAATCAAAGGCTCGGGCAGATGTTCATTCATCTCACCGTTCCAACCAGCCAGCAAATCCAGTGCTTCGCGCCTGCGTCGCTCGGGTGTTCCTTCGGCGGCGGCCTCGCCGGTAAACCACAGATCACGCGCAACCAGAGGCAAGAGAGTTCGCGCCGTCGTGGATACAGTGTCCAATTGTGCCTCGACAAAGCTTTCCCGCGTGTGCACGTCGCGGGATTGCATCAGCTTTTCCCACCTTTGAACGCGCTGCGTGTCGCCCCAGTCAAAGCTCATGTGTAATGGAAATGGACGATCGATAACCTTGTTGTTGGTGTTTCCCAAAATGCCGCCTTCGGGGTCGACGAACTCGGGGTTGGCGCCATATGCCAGTCGTCCTTGCCAACGGTTCTCTGGCAACCAACCTGGCGCGGGCATACGACCCTTGGTCTGATGGCGCGCGGCACGTCGGGGCAGGGCGCCGATCACTTTCATCGCAATGCGGCTTTCATCCACCAAGACCAGGTTCTGTGGCGGGGCAACAAACCTTTCCCCCGCGGCCAGGGCGTCGTCGATGTGTTGCGCGCGCATGATTTCCAGGATCGCCTGGGCCGACGTGTCGTCGCGGCTCAGCGCGGTCCAGCCGATCGAAGCCACGTGCCCCCGCGGTGTGACCGATCCCAGGTTGTAATGGCCCGCGGGCAAAACCGGACCGTTGTCGGTCCAGCGCAGCGTTACAGTGACGGGATCGCTGTCCTTGACGTTGATGATCGAACGGCGCGAGGCCATGGGCTTCCACCCCTGGGGGGTCAGTACCTCTTCGGGATTGTCGGGGTTAAGCTTTTCGATAAAGACATCCTGGTCATCTGCATAAGACGACGTCAGCCCCCACCCAAGCTGGGCCGACCGCCCGACCAGAATGGTCGGAGCGCCCGGAATCGATCCGCCGATGACGCCGCCGGTCTCAAGCTCAAGTCGCGCCAGGTACCAGATCGATGGAGCGGTCAATTCAAGGTGCGGGTCATTGGCCAGCAGCGTGCCACCGGCTGCCGACCGCTCGGGTGAAGACGCCCATACATTGGACGCCCCGGCAAAGCCGCGTGGTTTTGCCGGTGACAGGGGGTGATCTGTCGCGGCCTGGGCAAAGCGCGGTATCGGACTGTCGAACAAACTGGCATAGTCAGGAAGCTCGGCAAGGGCATTACCGGGATACTCCGGCAAAATGTCGGCAAGCCGGTTATCCGGCAAGACCTGGTCAACCTGAGCTCGCAGGACTTCCTCTCTGAGGTGTCCCGACAGTTGAAGAGCCATCAGTTTGCCAATCGCGATACTGTCGGCGGGTTGCCACGGGGCGATTGACGGCTCGAACAGCCAGAACTCGGGCGCTCCTCTGCCGCGCGCGCCTTCGTTGACCTGATCCAGCCAGGCATTGACACCGCTGGCATAGGATTCAAGCGCGGAAGTCGTGTAGGGATCCTGGGCCGCAAGCGAACGCACCGCGAGCGCATAAAAGTCGAAACGCCGCAGCAATTCGTCCGTCTTGACCGTACTCGCCCCAAAAAGTTCGGACAATCGACCCTGGGCGGTCCGGCGCATCATGGTCATTTGCCACAACCGGTCCTGCGCATGGGCCAATCCAAGGCCGAAATAGACGTCGTTGTCGGTCGCCCCGAAAATATGAGGCACGTTGGCATTATCGCGGATAATCTCGACAGGCGCATCGATCCCGGTGACCGTCAGCGTTTCATTATAATCGGGGATAGACCGAGAGAAAAACCAGTATAATAGCAAGGCAACCAGACAGCCCAGGATGACAAGCCCGGTCACGATACGAAAAAGCCAACGAAATAAACGGACCATGAGTGCCTTGTTGATTGCACCCGCCGTTCAGGCAGGTAAACCACGAGTTACTAACTATTAGGCTTTAAGCGGAGTGGATACCATGGCGAAATGCGCGTTTCTTGGACTGGGTGTGATGGGGTTCCCGATGGCAGGGCATTTGGTTGCCGCGGGCCACGAGGTGACCGTCTATAACCGAACCTTCGCAAAGGCCGAGGATTGGGCGGCCAAGCATGGCGGCGCAGCAGCTCGCACGCCGCGTGAGGCCGTCCAGGACGCCGATTTTGTGATGTCATGCGTCGGCAACGATGACGACCTGCGCTCGGTGTGTCTGGGCGAAGATGGGGCTTTCACCGGGATGAAGGCAGGTTCGATCTTTGTTGATCATACGACCGTCTCGGCGGCCGTTACCCGAGAATTGTTCGACGAGGCGGACAAGATGAACATCTCCTTCGTCGACGCGCCGATTTCCGGCGGGCAGGCGGGGGCCGAAAACGGTGTCTTGTCGATCATGTGTGGTGGTGATGAAGGTGCCTATCAACGCGCCGAACCGGTGATGGACGCCTACTCCAAGATTTGCCGTCGGATTGGCGAAAGCGGCGCCGGCCAGATGACCAAGATGTGTAACCAGATCGCCATTGCAGGACTTGTTCAGGGACTGTCCGAGGCGTTGCATTTCGCGGAAAAAGCGGGTCTGGATGGCCGATCGGTCGTCGAGGTCATCAGCCAGGGCGCCGCCGGGTCATGGCAAATGGCCAATCGGTTCGAAACCATGCTGGACGGCGAATTCGAACACGGGTTCGCGGTGGATTGGATGCGCAAGGACTTGGGAATTTGCCTGGCGACCGCAAACGAGACCGGTGCAAGTCTGCCGGTAACGGCACTTGTCGACCAGTACTACAAGGACGTCCAGAAAATGGGCGGTGGCCGATGGGATACATCGAGCCTCTTCAAACGTCTTCGCAATCTGGGATAGTTGGAACGAGGGGCGCTGCCCCTCGTGCACCCCGGGATATTTTAACCAAGAAGAAACACAATTTGAGTCAAATTGTTCCTACGGTACAGGCTGGGAAGCCGATGACCGTCCAAGGAGAAGACTCCGGAAAGCGCCCCGTTGCCACGGGGTGTTTTCTTTTTGGCAAAAGTATCCTCGGGGGTGAATTTGCCGTGAAACGGCAAAGAGGGGGCAGACAGCCCCCTTTTTACCGCGACGCGCCAAAAGCGCGGCGCAACAGTTATGGAATGATCCGCGAGTATTTGGTGCCTTCGATGGACGCTCCGGCGTGCAATCCGGCTTGGCCAAAGACAACTGCAATGACTGGCGCCAATACGGTCGTGGTTTCGGCAGACAGATTACCGCCCCGGTCGCTGACAACATATTCCACGTCCGCGCCGGCGGCCCAACCGGGCGATGTTCGGAAGTCGGCCAGGGCTTCTTCGGTCATGAAGTACAGGACATGGGCGTATTGCTGAGCCCCGATCTGGATGCCAAAACTTGCCTGGGCGGCCGAGTAGTAATCCACCGTCACATCGTTCACCCGCAACGCACCACGACCGTATGCGCCGCCAAATCCAAAGCTGGCCTCGGTTACCAGCGGCATCACAAGCATGCCGATGGATTTTTCGCGAAGATCACGGGTGCCGGGGTAATTGTTGTCCAGGTAGGAAAGCGTGGCGTCGACGCGGGCGTCGATATTGGCTCCGCCCTGGCTTCCGATGCCGTTGCCGCAAGCGGTTAGTGCAAGCGATGCAGCGACACCGGTCAATACGGCGCGGCGAGGAATGCGTGTCATGGGGTCTGCCCTTTTGCTGAAGCCTCTGAAGTCGGCCTTATCTGGCCGTTATACGCAAAGTATAGGGGAGCTGGTGAAGAGAGTCACCCTCTATAGTATGTGCGGGCCGGGCCGGAATATACGCAAAACGCGCGACCAGATGGCAATTGTCAGCGGTTCTTAGCCAGTGAATGCGCGGCGCAGGTTACCTTCCTGCTTTGTACCAGGCGACCAAGGCAAGACGCTCGGTTTGGCTGAGATCGGTGACATTGGCGGGTGGCATGGCGTGGCTCAAGCCAGCTTGCAGGTATATCTCTGCGGCATGGCGCGCGATGTCGCCAGGCGTTTCCAGAAAGACGCCTTTCGGTGCCCAGCGGATACCTTCCCAGACCGGTTCGCGCGCGTGGCACATCGAGCACCGCCCCAGGACAATGCTTTCGGCTTCCTCGTATTCGGCCAGTTCGACATAGCGCGCTTCGTTCGGTGTCAGGGGGCGGGCTTCGGCATCCTCATAGGTGTCGCTGAACGGCGCGACGGACAGCCAGGCCATAAGAATGAAAATCACGGCGGTCGCCAGCCACGTCCAGTGCGGATTGCCTTGCCGCGCATGCTGCGTGTTGAACCAGTGACGGATCGTGACCCCCATCAAAAAGACCAAAGCCGCAATCAGCCAGGAATATTCTGTCGCAAAGGAAAGTGGATAATGGGTGGACAGCATCAGGAAGACGACGGGCAAGGTCAGATAGTTGTTGTGCGTCGATCTCAGTTTGGCGATTTTGCCGTACTTTGAATCCGGTTTGCGCCCGGCCTTCAGATCCGCCACCACGATACGCTGGTTGGGCATGATAATGAAGAACACGTTTGCCGTCATGATGGTCGCGGTAAATGCGCCCAGGTGCAAAAGAGCAGCGCGACCGGTGAAGATCTGATGGTATCCCCAGGACATGGCGACCAGAAGCGCGAACAACAGCAACATCAGGACTGTCGGCTTGTCTCCGAGGGCAGATTTGCACATGAAATCATAGACAAGCCAGCCGATGCTTAAACTGGCGGCCGAAATGACGATGGCCTGCCAAAGCGCCAGGTCGGCCTTGGTGGTGTCGACCAGATACAATTCGCCCCCGACCCAATAGACAATCATCATCAAGGCCGCCCCGGACAGCCAGGTGGCATAGGATTCCCATTTGAACCAGGTCAGGTGCTCGGGCATGGCCTCGGGCGCCACCAGGTACTTCTGGATATGGTAAAACCCGCCGCCGTGGACCTGCCATTCCTCGCCATCCGCCGGGCCGGGGATCGATCGGTTCAGCCCAAGATCCAACGCGATGAAATAGAAAGAAGACCCGATCCAGGCGATCGCGGTGACAACATGTGTCCATCGGACCGCGAATTCGGCCCAGGCCCAGAGAACGGCGATGTCGTACATGGCAGGCTCCATTAAGGTGCTTTGATCATGTGACGGCAGACCGGGCGCGTTGGCAAGAGGAAGCTCGCCCGGCGACAGGCATGTATCGGGCTCGTTGATGCCAAGTTTCGCGTCTTGGGAACTTGAGGTGAATTAAAAGGCGCCTGCCAGCCCTTCAAAACCGATCAACTGCCTCGATAGGTCGAATACCCGAAGGGTGAGAGCAAAAGGGGCACGTGGTAGTGATCTTCGCGGCTCATGCCAAATCGGATTGGAATCTGATCGAGAAAGCGCGGGCTTTCAGGCGCCACGCCTGAGGCATCCAGATAGGGGCCTGTGTGGAAGACCAGCTCATAGGTGCCAGGGCGGAATTCCGTTTCGGGCAGCACCGGGCTGTCGGTACGGCCATCGGCGTTTGTCACATGCGAATGCAAATAGGTTCGGCTTTCACCGTCCAGGCGATAAAGCTCGATCGTGATGCCTTCGGCGGGACAGCCCCGGGCCGTGTCGAGGACGTGGGTTGTCAGGTATCCGGCCATTTGATGCCTTTCATTTGAGCCATGCCGCCTTGTTCGTGCGGCGCTTTTGGCAGGGTGCGTCATTGATGGGGGCGTCGCAAGTGCACTCTATTGCCGGAATTGCTGGGTGAGGCTAGGTTTTGATCTGTTGAATTGCAAAGGCTCATGAAAATGATCGACGCCCCCCGTTATCCACGTGACATGACCGGCTATGGCGCAAATCCGCCCGATCCGCATTGGCCGAACGGGGCGCGGATCGCGGTTCAGATTGTGGTGAATTATGAAGAGGGCGGCGAAAACAACATTCTGCATGGGGATGCCGCCAGCGAGGCGTTTTTGTCCGAGATCGTTGGCGCGACGCAATGGCCAGGGCAGCGCCACTGGAACATGGAGTCGATCTATGAATACGGCGCGCGGGCCGGGTTCTGGCGGCTGCATCGCATGCTGAAAGACACCCCCGTGACGGTTTATGGCGTGGCATCGGCGCTGGCGCGCGCGCCCGAGCAAGTGTCAGCGATGAAGAGCGCCGGCTGGGAAATTGCAAGCCACGGGCTGAAGTGGATTGAATACAAAGACGCCCCCGAGGACCAGGAACGCGCCGACCTTATCGAGGCGATCCGGCTGCACACCGAGGTCGTCGGCGAACGACCTTTGGGGATTTACACCGGGCGGACTTCGATGAATTCGGTCAGGCTGGCCGCCGAAGAAGGCGGTTTTGCCTACGTGGCCGATACCTATGCCGATGATCTTCCCTATTGGACAGAGATTAGCGGCAGGGATCAGTTGATCGTGCCGTACACGCTGGATGCCAATGACATGCGTTTCGCCGTGGCGGCGGGCTTTGGTGCGCCCGATGAATTCGAAAGCTATCTGAAAGACAGCTTTGACATGCTCTACGCCGAAGGTGGGCGCATGTTGTCGATCGGTCTGCATTGCCGCCTTGTGGGTCGCCCGGGCCGGGCGATGGCATTGAAACGCGCGCTGGAATACATGGCGGGGCACGATGACGTGTGGTTTGCCACCCGGCTTGAGATTGCCGAACACTGGGCGCGGGTTCATCCGTCCCAGGGTCGCAAGCGGCCCTCAGCCCTGTCGCGCGAAGCCTTTGTTGCAGCCTATGGTGACATTATCGAAGACTCGCCCTGGGTCGCCGAACGTGCCTGGCAATTGGAACTGGGCCCCACCCACGACGGGGCAAAGGGGCTGCATTCCGCACTGGTCCGTGCTTTTCGCAATGCCAGCGAGGAGGAACGACTCGGTGTGCTGAACGCGCACCCGGACCTTGCGGGCAAGCTGGCTCAGGCCAAGCGGTTGACCGAGGCCTCTGCGGCCGAGCAAGCCTCTGTCGGCCTCGACGCGCTGACCGATGGTGAGAAGGCCGAACTTGAAGCACTAAATGCGGCCTATGTTACGCGGTTTGGCTTCCCATTCATCATCGCGGTTCGGGATCATGACAAGGCGAGCATTTTGTCCACCTTCAAACGGCGGTTGGACAATGAAAAAAGCGCAGAGTTCGCCGAGGCATGTCGTCAGGTCGAGCGTATTGCTGAACTGCGCATCGAGGCCCTGTTCGCATGAGCCGCTCCATCCGCCCGACCCCTTTGACGGCCGAGGCCTTTGCGCCCTTCGGTGATGTCTTGGAGGCAAAGGGCGAGGCAGACAAGATCATCAACCAGGGCCAGTGTGGGCGGTTTCACGACCTCGCCCGGTTGGATTTTGCGGATGGACGGGCTGGGATCAGCCTGTTTGATGCCTCCGTCAGAACCTTGCCCCTGGTGTTAGAGATGGTCGAACGACACCCGGACGGAAGCCAGGCATTCCTGCCTATGGCCCATGTCGCGTTTCTCGTGGTTGTCGCGGCGGACGAAGGCGGTGTTCCAGGGCGGCCTTTGGCATTCACAAGCGCGGCCGGGCAGGGGGTAAACTTTCACCGCGGCACCTGGCATGGCGTGCTGACGCCCCTGCACGCACCGGGGTTATTTGCCGTTGTCGACCGAATTGGCGAGGGCGCAAACCTTGAGGAACACTGGTTCGACCAGCCCTTCACGATCACTGCCCCCTAGCAGCACGCTCCGGCCCGTTAAAATCGCGCAAGTGGCATTTGACGGTTTACGTCCTTGTAAAGCAAGTAGCGGAACCGTTGTGGCCCGCCCTCGTAACAGGCCTGCGGACAAAAGGCTCTGAGCCACATGAAATCGCCCGCTTCGACTTCGATCCAGTCGTCGTTCAGTCGATAGACTGCACGCCCCTCAAGCACGTAAAGACCGTGCTCCATCACGTGGGTTTCGGCAAATGGGATAGTGCCACCGGCTTCGAAGGTCACGATGTTGACGTGCATGTCGTGACGCATGTCCGCAGGATCGACAAAGCGCGTCGTCTTCCACAGGCCGTTTGAGTTTTCCATCGCGATCGCGTCGACCGCGTTTTCATTCGCGATGATCGGGTCGGGTGTGTCCAATCCGGCAACTGCCTGATACCGCTTGCGGATCCACATGAAACACGCGCTGTCGCCTGTACGGTTCCATAACGTCCAGTCCGTCCCGGGCGGAATATAACAATACCCCCCGACCGTCAGCTTGTGCAGGTGACCATTGATGGTCAGTTCCAGCGCGCCCTCGGTCACGAAAAGCACGGATTCGGCTTCTGTGTCATCCTCGGGGCGATTGGTGCCGCCGTTTGCAAAAACTTCCATGGCGATCTGCGAAAATGTTTCGGCAAGACCGGACAAGGGGCGGGCCAGAACCCAGCCGCGAGTCTTTTCCCAGAACGGAAAAAAGCTGGCAGTGATGTCCTTAGAGGCGCGGCGCGGAATGAAGGCATAAGCTTCTTTGAACACGGCGCGATCGGTAACCAAAGTGGTCGGATCCGGGGCCCCGCCCTTCAATGAATGATAGCTGTTCACGGCCATGTCAGTTTCCACTTCGTTCGAAACGCCCGGCTTCTTCAGCGGCTTTCCTCAGCGCATTGCTCTTGTTGACCGTTTCCTGCCATTCGGCTTCGGGATCGCTGTCCCAGACAACGCCACCGCCGGCTTGAATGTAAAGCTTTTCGTTTTTCAGGACCGCAGTGCGCAAGGCGATACACATATCCATGTCTCCACCTGCCGAGAAATAGCCGAGACCGCCACCGTATACGCCGCGTTTTTCCGGCTCAAGCTCGTCGATGATTTCCATGGCACGCACCTTTGGCGCGCCCGACACCGTACCGGCGGGCAGCCCGGCAAGAAGGGCGGACAGTGCATCGTGGTCGTCAGAAAGTTCGCCCACCACGTTCGAGACGATGTGCATGACGTGGGAATAACGCTCGATAATGAATTCTTCAGTTGGGCGAACAGTCCCGATCTTTGCAACCCGGCCCACATCGTTCCGGCCCAGGTCCAACAGCATGAGGTGCTCGGCCAATTCCTTTTCGTCGCCCAAAAGGTCGGTTTCGTGGGCACGGTCCTCCTCGGGCGTCGCGCCACGGGGGCGCGTGCCTGCGATCGGTCGGATCGTAACCTCTTTGTCAAAGACACGCACCAGGATTTCGGGGCTTGCGCCTACGACCTGGAAACCGCCGAAATCAAAGTGGAACATGAAGGGCGAGGGGTTGGTGCGCCGCAGGGCCCGATAGAGCGAAAACGGCGGCAACGGGAAATCCTGGGTCCAGCGCTGCGACGGCACGACCTGGAATATGTCGCCAGCAGCGATATATTCGCGCGCCTTTTCGACAGCGGCCTTATAGTCGTCCTTCGAGAAATTCGAGACCGGGTCATCAGTTGGGCGATCTTCGCCAAAGTCGCGCCCCGTGTCGGGCAGGGGACGGTCGAGATCACGTACGGCATCCATCACACGCTCGGCGGCCTGAGCATAGGCGGCGCGCGCCGAAAGTCCCGACCCGGTCCAGGCAGGCGAAACGACGATCACTTCGCCTTTGACACCGTCCAGCACGGCGATCACCGAGGGGCGCAGCAAGACAGCATCCGGCAGGTCAAGCGGATCGGGGTTCACATCCGGCAAGTTCTCAACCAGGCGGATCATGTCGTAACCAAGATAACCAAACAGGCCCGCCGAAGCAGCGGGCAGATCGTCGGGCAGGTCAATTTTTCCTTCGTCGATCAACGCCCTAAGCGAGGTCAGCGGATCCGCGGCTTCGTCTTCGAACGTGTCACGGTCATAGCGCGCATTGCGGTTGATGCTGGCCTTGTTGCCCCGGCACTGCCAGATCAGATCAGGCTTCATGCCGATGATCGAATAACGGCCACGTACCTCGCCGCCGGTTACGCTTTCCAGCATAAAGGCATCCGCCCGCGCGCCCGTCAAACGCAGCATCAGGGACACTGGCGTATCCAGGTCGGCGGCAAGGCGCATATAGACCAATTGGTTCTGGCCTTGTTCATAGCCAGCCTCGAAGGCGCTGTATGAAGGTTCGAGCGCCATGTTATTGCAGCTGCGTGTTGACAGCGTTCATCGCAGCCTGGTTCAATTCAACGCCAGCCTGATCGGTCAGCGCGCGCGTGTAGGCACCCGATAGGGCGACGGCGATCTCGGCAGACACCTGCGCCGAGAACGCGGCCTTGGAAGCTTGCGCCTCTTCAGTGTTCTGATCCGGCTCGACAATGGTATCCAGCCGGATGATCCATGCATCTCCGTCGGCCGACAGCACAGCGACGTCGCCCGCGTCCAGTTGGAACACGGTCTCGATAAAGTCCGGTGGTGTTCCCTCGACAAATGCGTCCCGGCCCAGGTCGGCACCGGTTTCCAGGTTCAACTCCAACTCGGCGATGTCGCTCCCTTGACGGATTTGCTCGGCCAACACTTCGGCATCCTTTTCCAAGGCTGTCTGTGTTTGCTGAACGGTCCAGGCCTGCGCGACATCCAGCATGACCTCGTCCAACGGGCGCAGGGCGGCGGGCTGAACCTCTTTCACGGTCAAAGCGGCAATGCTGCCGTCGTCAAATTCGATTACTTCGGCGAAATCTCCGGGGCGCGCCGCTGCGGCGGCACGGCGGAACGCTGCATAGGCCGCGATCCCGTCAAGCGCGTCGACGTTCCAGTCAATCGAGCCGGTTTCCATGTCTGTTCGTTCAGCCAGGAGAGCCATGTCTGCACCACCTGCCAAAAGGTCTTCTACCTGAGTGATGCTGTCCTGAATGATACGACGAGCGCGATCGGATGCAGCCTCGATACGCAAGTCGGCGCGTGCGTCCTCATAGGTGGTTTCTTGTGCCGCCAACACGCCGTTCATCCGAAACAGCGCCGGACCAAGATCGGAAGCAAGGGGGCCGACAACGCCAGGTTCGGTCAAAGCGAAGACCGCATCGCTGGCAGTGCCAAGATCGGCGGACGTCACGTCGCCCATGTCAATGTCGGACAACTCCAGCCCGCGCTCTGCGACGAGGTCATCAAAGGTAACCTGACCTGCGTCCAGCCTGGTTTTGGCGTCCGTTGCCTGCGCGTCGCTGCTGAAAACCAACCGCTCGACAAGGCGCCTTTCGGGTTGAACATATTCGTCGATATTGCCGTCATAAAGCGCGCGGATCTGATCCTCGGATACCTCCACGTTTTCGGCCAGCATGTCCGGTGACAACCAGGCATATTCGATGACCTTGGTCTCGGGGCGCATGAAGGCGTCGGAATTGGCTTCGTGATAGGCTGCCAGATCGGCGTCGCTAGGAGCAGCCAGAGGCTCGGACAAGTCGCTTGCCGTCAGGCGTGCCCATGTCACATCGCGCGTCTCGCGGGCATGGGCGAACAAAACTTCGGCATAGATATCAGGGACTTGAAGTCCGCCAGCAACCGCACGTCGCAGTATGCCCTCGGCGATGTCACTGCGGATCTGAGCCTCGAAGTCATCGGCGTTCACGCCAGTGCGTTCCAGGCTCATTTCATAGACTTCGCGGCTGAATTCACCCGAAACGTCTCGGAATGCCGGCGCATTCTGGATTTCCTGGCTGACGTTTTCATCGCCGACAGACAGGCCGATTTCCTGTGCTTCGTTGGCCAGGGCAGCCTCGGTGATCAGGCGCCCGAGTGCGGCGCGGTCCAACCCAAAAGCCTGCGCCTGCTGGAAGGTTAGCCGCTGGCCCATTTGCGTTTCGAACTGACGGATCTGAGCGTCCACAGCACGCGCATAATCGTTCACGCCGACATCGACATTCCCAACCGTGGCCACGTTGCGGGTTGCGCCTCCGAAGTTCGTGACACCAAATCCTGCAAGCCCAAAGATGAGCAGCAGGAGGATCACGAAAGTGACGGAATTCGTTCCCTTTTTCTTAGCCATTGGAATGCGCCTTTATTGTAGGATCCAGTCGATCTACCGCGCGCTTCCAGTCAGGGCAAGGGGCGTTGGTATCAGTCGGTTCCGCGATAGGGTTCGACGTATTGCAACGCCATATCCCAAGGGAAGAATATCCAGGTGTCCTGGCTGACCCCGGTGATGAAGGTATCGACCTGAGGTTCGCCCTTTGGCTTGGCATAGACCGTTGCGAAATGGGCGTTCGGATACCGTTCGCGCACCAACTCCAGGGTGCGGCCGCTGTCCACCAGATCGTCCAGCACGAGAATCCCGGTGCCGTCCCCCATCATCTCGGGGTCCGGCGATTTCAGAACCTTGGCCTCGGATTGGGATTGGTGGTCATAGGATTTGACGCTGATGGTATCGACCGTACGAATATCCAACTCGCGCGCGACGATCATCGCGGGTGCCATGCCGCCCCGCGTGATTGCGACAATGGCTTTCCATCCGCCGTCCAGAGGGCCGCGTCCGTCCAGCCGCCACGCCAGTGCCCGGCTGTCGCGGTGGATCTGATCCCATGAGACATGGAACCCTTTTTCGTGGGGCAGGCGATCGGTCATGGCCTTACTCCTTCTTGTCGTAAGTCATGTCTGGCGCATCCAGTGCCTTCATGCCGACGACGTGATAGCCGCTATCGACATGGTGGACTTCGCCGGTGACGCCATTCGACAGGTCGGACAAAAGATACATCGCGGCTCCGCCCACATCCTCGATCGAAACGTTGCGGCGCATTGGCGAGTTATATTCGTTCCACTTCAGAATATAGCGAAAATCTCCGATTCCAGAGGCCGCCAAAGTCTTGATGGTGCCGGCAGAAATCGCATTGCAGCGGATGCCGTCGCGACCGAGGTCTTCGGCGATATAGCGTACGCTGGCTTCCAAAGCAGCCTTGCACAGCCCCATGACGTTATAATGCGGCATGACCTTTTCGGCGCCGTAATAGGTCAGCGTCAGCAACGATCCCCCATCCGGCATGATCCTGGACGCTTTCTGAGCAATCATCGTGAAGGAATAGACCGAGATATCCATGGACATCAGGAAATTGTCGCGGCTGGTGTCAACGTACCGCCCGCGCAGCTCGTTCTTGTCAGAAAACCCGATGGCATGGACGACAAAGTCCAGTTTTCCCCATTTGGCCTCAAGCTCGGCAAACAGCGCGTCGACACTTTCCTCGTCACCAACGTCGCAAGGAATCACAACATCCGAGCCCAACTGTGCCGCAAGGGGTTTTACCCGTTTCAACAGTTGTTCGCCCTGATAGGAAAACGCCAGCTCTGCACCTTGATCCGCAACCGCCTTGGCGATGCCCCAGGCGATGGATTTGTCGTTGGCCAATCCCATGATCAGGCCGCGCTTGCCGGCCATCAGTCCTACGGTCATTTTTCTATCCCTTGCCCCATTTACCGTGTCGCGGGTCTATGCGATCACGCTTCCTGCATCAAGTGCGCCGACCCAAGGATGAGAGGTGGAGCCATGGCAGAGCGAACGGGCATTTTCCAAGGCGACGATCCGTTTCAAATCGTGCGCGGCTGGTTGGCCGAGGCGACCGAAACCGAACCAAACGACCCCAATGCCATCGCCTTGTCGACCGTCGATTCCGATGGGCTGCCCAATGCCCGGATGGTGTTGTTGAAGGATATCGAAGACGATGCTTTCGTTTTCTATACCAACTATAACAGCGTGAAAGGGCAGGAGCTTGAAGCCTCGGGCAAGGCCGCTTTTGTCATGCATTGGAAAAGCTTGCGGCGACAAGTTCGCGTGCGCGGGTCGGTTTCCCGGGAAGAAGGCCCACAGGCCGACGACTATTTCCAATCCCGCGCCCTGAAAAGCCGGATCGGCGCCTGGGCCTCGCATCAATCCCAACCCTTGTCATCCCGGGAAGCCCTGGTCGCCGAAGCTGCCAAAATGGGTGTGGTTCACGGCTTGTCCCCAAAACGTCCGCCCTTTTGGGGCGGCTTCCGCATCAAGCCCGTGGAAATCGAGTTCTGGGCCGACGGGGAATTTCGGCTTCACAATCGGTTTCGTTGGTCAAAAGCCGCCGATGACAGTGGTTGGGAGGTCACACGGCTGTACCCCTAATGGAATTCTGCACGAAAAAATGCACGCATCTGCGTCAAAAAGTTGCAATAACTATAAAACAATAGCCCAAACTGGTAAAAACAAGGGTAAAAGACCCGAGGGATGATGCAACATATGACCGACGCCGAAAATGACGGGGCGCGCGTCACCGGGACCGTTAAGTGGTTTGATCCGTCGAAGGGATTCGGCTTTGTCGTTTCGGATCATGGTGGACCTGACATCTTGCTACACGCCAATGTTCTAAGGAACTTTGGTCAATCGTCGGTGGCTGATGCCGCTGGGATTGAAGTGATCGTGCAAGAGACAGCGCGTGGAATTCAAGCTGTCGAGGTTCTCCATATTGAACCGCCAGCGACGCTTGACCCCATTGAAGACATGGACACCAGCGGCGAGATCGCCGAGCCGGTTGACCTGTCTTTGCCGCTGCAACCTGCTCGGGTCAAATGGTTCGACAAGGCCAAGGGGTTTGGGTTCGCAAACGTCTTTGGCAATGACGAAGACGTTTTTCTGCACATCGAAGTCCTGCGTCGGTCCGGGTTGGCCGATCTGCAACCTGGTGAGGCTGTTTCCTTGCGGATTGTCGATGGCAAGCGCGGACGTATGGCAACGCAGGTGACATCGTGGGAAGCTGCGGTTCAGTACGACGACGACGTTCAGTAATCCTTTCCGGGATCCTGTTGGTCTTTGGGGCGTCTTTGGCGCAGGCCGAATGTGACAACAATCGTGTCGATCTGCGGGGCGACACCGGAAGCGCGCGTTTCACTGTTGAACTGGCCGATGATCCCAAAGAACGGTCCCGGGGGTTGATGCATCGCGCTTCAATGCCGCTGAGCTCGGGTATGTTGTTCGCCTATGAACGCCCCCAAAGGGCTGTGTTCTGGATGAAGAACACGTTGATCCCGCTGGACATGATTTTCCTTGATCAGTCCGGCGTCGTCACCCACGTGCACGAAAACGCAATTCCTCACGATGAAACCGGTATAGACGGTGGGGAAGGGGTTCAATACGTCTTGGAGATAAACGGCGGCTTGGCGCGCCAGCTTGGTATAGCCGTCGGAAGTGAATTGCGTCATCCGGTGCTGGATCCCACCGTGGCGGTCTGGCCTTGCGCCGAATGATGTGCCGAGCGCCTGGCAAAAAAACGAATTCTATTCATGCATTTGCGAGAAAACTCGACCGATGAAGCGATCTGGTGTCGAATCGGGGTTTTCACAGGCGGTTCTCGACGCTAGGAAGGCGCCGTCGGGGCGTGGCGCAGTCTGGTAGCGCACCTGTTTTGGGTACAGGGGGTCGTGAGTTCGAATCTCGCCGCCCCGACCACTTTTCAAAGAAAACGCAAAATCGATGTCGCCACAGGGTGTCGTCATGCGGGCATTTATGTCGCGCTGCACCACATATGGTGCCGAAAGTTCGGCAATTGTCTTTTTGTTGTGCGGACCGCACAGTTTTTTTCGGGACACCGAAAAGATATTTAGCGCGCAAAGCCGATCCAAAAAGTTAACGAAATGACGTAACTTCCTAGTCCTCAATGAGAATTTTTTGGGCCGTCCGTTAACCTTTGGAATCGCCATTTGATCGGGCAGAGCAGGGCGGTCTCGTCAACCGAATATTTTGCTAAAATTTTGTTGACGAATCCGTGACTGATGCCGCAAGTTGTGCGGGCTGGTCCGGTAGCCCACAACATATAGTGGTCGCCGGGCGGTGCGGGAAAAGTTTCCAAATTGCTCCTCTACAGCGAGGACCAAGGGTTCACCGAGATCGACTTGGTGATCGCGGAGATTTTTTGTCTCGCGCCGAAAAGCCGGCAGCGCAACGGTGGTTCGGCAAACCGAGCCATGAGGCAAAAAAAACGGAACGGGGCAAACCTAATGAAAATCGAACGCAGCTTTACCGAGGCAGGTAAGGACGCTTACGCGGCTATTGAATTCACGAAGACATCGTCGGAGATCCGCAATCCCGACGGCACCATTGTGTTCAAGCTGGACGACGTGGAAGTTCCGGCAAGCTGGAGCCAGGTGGCGTCGGACGTCATCGCTCAGAAGTATTTCCGTAAGGCCGGCGTGCCGGCGCGTTCGAAAAAAGTGCGGGAAAAAGGCGTTCCGTCGTTCCTTTGGCGGTCGGTGCCTGACGACAAGGCCCTTGCCGAATTGCCCGAGGGCGAACGGTTTGTCGGCGAAATTCGCGCGACGCAGGTCTTCGACCGTCTGGCGGGGGCCTGGGCGTATTGGGGCTGGAAGGGCGGCTATTTCTCGACCGAGGAAGATGCCCGCGCCTATTTCGACGAGATGAGGTACATGCTGGCGACGCAGCGCGCCGCGCCGAACTCGCCCCAGTGGTTCAACACCGGCCTGCACTGGGCCTATGGCATCGACGGCCCGAGCCAGGGGCACCACTATGTGGACTATCAGACGGGAGAACTGACCAAGTCGGACAGCGCCTATGAGCATCCGCAGCCGCATGCCTGTTTCATCCAGTCCTGCGCCGACGACCTTGTGAACGAGGGCGGCATCATGGACCTGTGGGTTCGTGAAGCGCGCCTGTTCAAGTACGGATCGGGCACGGGGTCCAACTTTAGCCATCTGCGCGGTGCCGGCGAAAGCCTGTCGGGCGGCGGCAAATCTTCCGGCCTGATGGGCTTCCTCAAGATCGGAGACCGCGCTGCGGGCGCCATCAAATCGGGCGGCACCACGCGTCGCGCCGCGAAAATGGTCATCGTCGACGCCGACCACCCGGATATTGAGGATTTCATCAACTGGAAGGTTCTGGAAGAACAAAAGGTTGCCTCGATCGTCGCAGGTTCAAAAGTTCACGAGCGCGAGCTGAACACCATCTTCGAAGCGATCCGCACCTGGGACGGTGCCGAAGCCGACGCGTTTGATCCAAAGACCAACGATACACTGAGAACTGCAATTCGGTCTGCGAAACGGTCCGCAATCCCCGAGACATATATCAAGCGCGTCCTTGACTACGCCCGCCAGGGTTACACCGAGATCAAGTTTGATACCTATGACACAGACTGGGATTCCGAGGCCTACAACAGCGTTTCGGGCCAGAATTCGAACAACTCGATCCGCGTGACCGATGGTTTCCTGAAAGCGGTTGAAAACAACGACACATGGAAACTGATCAACCGCGTCGATGGCAGTGTTTCAAAAGAAGTCGATGCGCGTGATCTGTGGGAGCAAATCGGCCACGCGGCCTGGGCCTGTGCCGATCCCGGCATCCAGTACCATGATACCGTCAACGCATGGCACACCTGCCCGGAGGATGGCGCGATCCGGGGATCGAACCCCTGTTCTGAATACATGTTCCTGGACGATACAGCCTGTAACCTGGCTTCGATGAACCTGCTGACGTTCTACAAAGACGGAGAGTTTCAGGCCGAGGATTACATGCACGCCACGCGGCTGTGGACCGTGACGCTGGAAATCAGCGTGATGATGGCGCAGTTTCCGTCAAAAGAAATCGCGCAGTTGTCGTACGACTTCCGCACGCTGGGCTTGGGCTATGCCAACATTGGCGGTCTGTTGATGAACATGGGTCTGGGCTATGATAGTGACGAAGGCCGTGCCCTGACCGGCGCCCTGACCGCGATCATGACCGGCGTGTCCTATGCGACTTCGGCGGAAATGGCTTCCGAGCTGGGCCCATTCTCAGGATACAAGCGCAACGCCAAGCACATGCTGCGGGTCATTCGCAACCACCGTAACGCCGCCCATGGCAAGACTGATGGCTATGAGGCAATGAACGTGAATCCGGTTGCCCTGGATCACGCCAACTGTCCCGACCAGAAACTTGTCAGCCTGGCCAAGGCATCCTGGGATGAGGCGTTGAAGCTGGGCAAGAAGCACGGGTTCAGAAACGCGCAGACCAGCGTGATTGCACCAACGGGCACCATTGGCCTGGTCATGGATTGTGACACCACCGGGATCGAGCCGGACTTTGCTCTGGTCAAGTTCAAGAAGCTTGCTGGGGGCGGATACTTCAAGATCATCAACCGCTCGGTGCCTGCTGCTCTGGAAACGCTTGGCTATGGGTCGGCCCAGATTGAAGAGATCGTCTCATACGCTGTTGGCCACGGTTCCCTTGGTAACGCGCCAGGCATCAACCACACCTCGCTGATCGGACATGGCTTTGGCCAGAAAGAACTGGACAAGATCGAAGCGGCCCTGCCGTCGGCCTTCGATATCCGGTTCGTCTTCAACCAGTGGACCCTGGGCGAAGAGTTCTGTACCGGCGATCTTGGTATTCCCGCAGACAAGCTGAATGACCCGTCCTTCGATCTTCTGCGCCATCTCGGGTTCTCGAAGAAAGACGTCGAAGCGGCCAACGACCACGTCTGTGGAACGATGACGCTGGAAGGGGCGCCGCACCTGAGCGAAGACCACTATCACGTCTTTGATTGCGCCAATGCCTGCGGCAAGAAAGGCAAGCGGTTCCTTAGCGTTAACAGCCATATCACCATGATGGCCGCGGCTCAGTCGTTTATCTCGGGCGCGATCTCGAAGACGATCAACATGCCCAACGACGCCACCATCGAAGACTGCAAGGCGGCCTATGAACTGTCTTGGTCGCTTGGCATCAAGGCAAACGCGCTTTACCGCGACGGATCGAAACTGTCACAGCCCCTGGCCGCGGCACTGGTCGAGGACGACGACGAGGCCGCCGAGATACTGGAAAGCGGCACACCCCAGGAAAAGGCGGCTGTCGTTGCCGAAAAGATCATCGAGAAGGTGATCGTGAAAGAGGTCTCGAAAGGGCGCGAAAAAATGCCCGAGCGGCGCCGTGGGTATACCCAGAAGGCGATCGTTGGGGGGCACAAGGTTTACCTGCGCACAGGTGAATACCAGGATGGCACGCTTGGTGAAATCTTCCTGGATATGCACAAGGAAGGCGCTGGCTTCCGGGCGATGATGAACAACTTTGCCATCGCGGTTTCGGTCGGTCTTCAATATGGCGTGCCGCTGGAAGAGTTCGTGGATGCCTTCACCTTCACCAAATTCGAACCGGCTGGCATGGTGCAGGGCAACGAAACGATCAAGAACGCGACGTCGATCTTGGATTACATCTTCCGCGAACTGGCCGTGTCCTATCTGGATCGCAACGATCTGGCACACGTCAAGCCTGACGGCATGACCTTCGACGACCTTGGCCGTGGAGAGGAAGAAGGCAAGCGGAACTTCAACGAGGTGCCGGGATCGTCCGGGTCCGACGCTGTCGAGGTTCTGAGAAAAGTCGCTTCGGCCGGTTTTACCCGACGTCGCGTCCCACAAGAGCTGGTTTTGGTTCAAGGTGGAGCAGGGGCCACGGCCCTGGCCGATGCGGGCGACCCCGCGGCGGCGCTGCAAACCCTGGTGCCCGAAGTCGCGCCCGCGACGGTGGCCGAAACATCTGCGGGAACTGGCACGATCCAGATGGACGAACGCGCCAAGGCCAAGATGCAAGGCTATGAGGGCGATCCTTGTGGCGATTGCGGCAACTATACGCTGGTGCGCAATGGCACCTGCATGAAGTGCAACACCTGCGGAGCAACTTCGGGATGCAGCTAAGCGTAATCTCAGAAGGGCAACGGCCCGTCCAATATGCCGAGGCGTTTCACGTCGGCACGGACGGCCGCAAGACCCGATTGGTAGGCAACGATTGGCATTCGCCTGGTCGCGCCCTTCTGGATTTGCCCGCGCATGCAAACCTTTTTGATCCCGTTTTCGACAAGAACGGAGAACGGGTCGTGGTGACAAGCCGCCACGAAACACCGGACGGGGCCGTGATCTTCATCGAGATCGCGCCGCAATGAAATTGGGTGGGGCGGCAACGCCTTCCCACTCGAACAAAGCTGGACGGCTTTGGGTTTGTTCCGGACCTGAAATGTCCAGCTTGTTGAGCCGCTTAGGCGTCTCAACGAACAAGGGGCGGGTGCGCTCGCCCTGAACGCGTGTCAGGCCGCAGGCAGAAAACCGAGCGGTATAATGAGTGAGCCTGACAAGCGAAACTTTCAGGGGGCCATCTGGCCCCCTTTTTCTTGTCAGCCTTCGGATTTGAGATCTTTGACCTTGCTCAGCATTTCGCGAAAGTCGTGAAGCGCAGCGATCTGACTGTCCGTCAGTTTCGAGCGATCCAGCAATTCGGATTCACTGGCCTCGTCCAGCAAGACCTCAAGCGCTTCAGAGAGCCGGCCAAGTTGGCGGCCATAGCTGCCGACCTCGTTGAGAATCTTGCGTTCAAGTTCGGGGGACGGCGTGTTCCCAAGGTCGATATTGACCAGACCGATTTGGCCGACGTGGTCGAACCAATTCGACCAGAAATCGAACATCTGGGTGACGGGGCCGGAAAGTGGTGCGAAAAAAGGGTTTGATGTCAGTGACATCGCTGATGTGTTGGTCATTGAAGCGGTCCTTTGAAACAATCGGTTCAATAGACATGATAGCTTTAATGCTGCGTTGCGGCAAAGGGGCGGAAACTTGTAAAGTTTCCGGGCCGGTTTCTTTGAAAGAACCCAGCGCCCGGAGGGTCAGTGCTGAGGGCGGATAAAGGTGTCGTTGCGCAGATCGTTCATGGCCTGCATCAGTTCTTCGCGCGTGTTCATAACGATGGGGCCGTGCCAGGCGACGGGTTCCTGAAGCGGACGGCCCGTGATCAAAAGAAAGCGCACGCCCTCGGGGCCGGCTTGGACGGTGATCTCGTCCCCGGTGTCGAACTTGACCAGCGTGCGGTTGCCGCTCATGTCGCGGATGTTCAGTTCTTCGCCCTGAAACTCTTTTTCGACCCGAACGCCATGCGGTGCCGAGGCGTCGCGGAAGCTGGCAGAACCCGCAAAGACATAGGCAAAGGCGTTGGCATAGCCGTCGACAGGCAGGGTGCGGCGCACGTTTGGCGGAACCGAGACGTCAAGGTACATCGGCTCGGCCGCGATGCCATCCACGGGACCAGACTTGCCCCAATAGTTGCCGGTGATGATCTTGACGGCGGTACCGTCGTCATCGACCACCACGGGGATGTCGTCGCCCTGAATGTCCTGGTATCTCGGCGCTGTCATTTTCAGCGATGACGGCAGGTTTGCCCAAAGTTGAAACCCGTGCATCCGTCCCGAAAAGTCTCCGCGGGGCATCTCTTGATGCATGATCCCCGACCCGGCGGTCATCCACTGGACCGAACCCCGACCAAGCGTGCCGGTATTGCCGATGGAATCCGAATGTTCGACTTCGCCTTCTAACACGTAAGTGATCGTCTCGATGCCTCGATGTGGGTGCCAGGGGAAACCCTTTTGGTAATGCTCGGGGATGTCATTGCGAAAGTCGTCCAAAAGCAGGAAGGGATCGGTCTCGTCTGTGTCACCGAAACCAAAGACGCGATGCAAGTGGACGCCCGCGCCTTCAAGCGTCGGCTGGGCGAGGGTGGTCGATTTGACAGGGCGGAAGGTCATGGTTGAGCTTTCAAGCTAGTGTTCGGTATTTCAGATATCTATAGCCATAGCAGATTACACGCTGCGTTTTTGCACAGCTTCTGTTCTCCGAAGAAGAATCTGGTCGGGGCGACCGGATTTATGTGCGTCCAAGGTGGCGAAAGGCGTTGGATTGCCAGCGGGCGGTGAACGGCCCGAGAGGGTTCCAGCTTTCGAAATAGTTCCGCTCGGTTGTGCGCAATGCGCCATAATCAAATACGCCACATCGCCGACGCGCACGCATTCCATCGCCCAAACGATCACCATATCGCTCCATGATGGCAGGAAGCACCTGGGCATGCACGGGCTCATTGGAACGCATCATGGCCATGTACCCGAAAAACAGGCTTCCGGAAGCGTCGTGACCGTGGGTGAAATAGCAAAGCGACTGGGCCTGGCGCTGTGTTGAGGACGTAAAAAGAAGCGCGGTTCCGATAGTCTGTTGAATTGCAAGCGCCGTGGTGCGTCGCTGGGGCCAGGGAAGCTGCTGGTCGAGGTCGCCAAAATGAACCGAGTCGATCGACGAAACCACGCGCTTGCTTTTGTCTGGCAAGGACGACATGACCACAAGCGCCGCCGAAGCCGCGTCGGGGACGGTGAAGGCAGGTCTGACGATCCGATAGAAACCATCTGGCATGATGTCATGATCAAAGGCCCGCATTCGGGCCAGGATCGTAGGAAATTTGAGCGTTGGGTCAGGGTGTTCAATGTCAGCCCTGCGCAACGTGTCCAGAGGTTCGGTCAGGATACGGGCATCCACGCCGAAGTGCTCGCAAATCCTGGCCAAGACGTCCGGGCGAGGATGAGACTCGTGCGCCAGGTACCTGCTGAACTGGCTGCGGTTTACACCAATGTCCCGGCAGACCTGCGAAACCGAATTATCTTTTCCGATGAGTGCCTTCAAATTCTCACCGAATATGTCGCGTATTTGTTGCGGCGTAGGTGCGGACATGCTGCGACCTCCGTCTCTAATGCGCATAAAGGTGTCGCTATATAGCGACATGTAAATGCCAATTTGATACATCTATGCCGTCGCTTTCCAAAGTGAATTATTTTGAGACCAGGGCGCCCGTGCAAAAATGGCCAATATTTTATTGGTCTGCGGAGTATTGGGATGGAGACCGTAGGGATCGTTATTTGGGTCGATGCCGCACAAGAAACAGCATTGGTTTTTTGTGCTGATGGTGGAGACATCGCTGTCGTACCGGATATGTCAAAGGCATTGGAAGGGGCAGTCATGCCGCAAAAGGGCGACCTGGTCGGCCTGACCTACTATGGAAAGAATGATCTCAGAGGCTGTGAGCGCATATGGACCATAGCACCCGACGAACGCCCCGGTTTGGCCGACGAAATCCGTCAGATGGCAAAAGACGCCGCAATTTTTCAGAAACGATCGGCCTGAAAGCGCGGGCGACGGGTATCGCCCTGCGCAATATTGAAAGGGTTAGGTTGCCGAGCCGCCGCGCGCCAATGCGGCCACGCCGGTACGTGCCAGTTCCTCAAGTCCAAGCGGACGCATCAGTTCGGCAAAGGCGTCGACCTTTTCCGAGGTGCCGGTAACTTCGAAGACAAAGCTTTCCAGCGTCGAGTCGACCACGTTGGCACGGAAGATGTCGGCCAGTCGCAGGGCTTCTACGCGCTTGTCGCCCTGGCCGGTGACTTTGAACAACGCCAGCTCGCGTTCCACGGCCGGCCCTTCGCTGGTCAGGTCGTGAACCTCGTGAACCGGGACGATGCGCCCAAGCTGCGCCTTGATCTGTTCGATGACCGAAGGCGTGCCGGTGGTCACCACGGTAATCCGTGAACGGTGCCCGGTGTGGTCGATCTCGGCGACGGTCAGGCTTTCGATGTTGTAACCACGCCCCGAGAACAGGCCGATGACGCGGGCAAGGACGCCCGCTTCGTTGTCGACGACCACGGCAAGGGTGTGTCGTTCGACACCTGCCTCGTGATAGTCGCGCAGATCATAGGCCGAGTGCTTGGACGTGCCTTTTTTGATTTTAAGAGCAGACATGATGTTTCCTCAGACCAGAACCGCGCCGCCTTCCTTGATGGCGTCTTTGGTCGACGCTTCACCAAGGAGCATGCTGTTGTGGGGCTCGCCCGACGGGATCATCGGGAAGCAGTTTTCGTGTTTCTCGACCAGGCAGTCGACGATGACGGGGCCGTCATAGGTCAGCATTTCCTTGATGCCTTCGTCCAGGTCGGCAGGGTCATCGATCTTGATGCCCTTGATGCCAAAGGCCTCGGCCAGTTTCACAAAGTCGGGCAGGGCCTCGGACCAGGAATGCGAGTAGCGTTCGCCGTGCAAAAGCTCCTGCCACTGGCGCACCATGCCGAGACGTTCGTTGTTCAGGATGAACTGTTTCACGGGCAGCTTGAACTGAACCGCCGTGCCAAGCTCTTGCATGTTCATCAACCACGATGCCTCGCCGGCGACGTTGATGACCAAGGCGTCCGGGTGCGCCATCTGGACACCGATTGAAGCGGGGAAACCATAGCCCATCGTGCCAAGACCGCCCGAGGTCATCCAGCGGTTCGGATCGTTGAAGGTCATGTACTGGGCGGCCCACATCTGGTGCTGGCCAACTTCGGTGGTGACATAGCGGTCGGGGTGATCCTTTGTCAGGGCCTCCAGCCGCGCGATGGCGTGTTGCGGTCTGATGGTCTTGCCGGTCTGTTCAAACTTGAGACAATCAACCGCGCGCCATTCATCGATCTTTGTCCACCATTTCTTGACGGCGGGGCCGTTGATCTTGGAGCCACGCGACTTCCAGACCTGCAGGATGTCTTCCAGCACAGAGGCCACGTCGCCGATGATCGGCAGTTCGACGTGGATGACCTTGTTGATCGACGAGGGATCAATGTCGATGTGCGCCTTGATCGAGTTGGGCGAGAAATCCTGAATGCGACCGGTGATCCGGTCGTCAAAACGTGCCCCGATGTTGATCATCAGATCACAGCCGTGCATGGCCAGGTTGGCCTCGTAAAGGCCGTGCATCCCCAGCATTCCCAGCCAGTTCTTGCCCGTGCCCGGATAGGCGCCAAGCCCCATCAGCGTCGAGGTGATCGGAAAGCCCGTGGTATCGACCAGTTCGCGCAGCAAGGCCGAGGCCTGCGGGCCCGAGTTGATAACACCGCCGCCGGTATAGAACACCGGGCGCTTGGCGGTTTCCATCGCTTCGACCAAAGCTTCGATGATTTCGGGGTCGCCCTTGGTCCGGGGCGCGTAATGGCTGGTCGATGCCGCACTTGGCTGGGTGTAGGTACCGTTGGCGAATTGCACATCCTTTGGAATGTCGATCAGCACAGGGCCGGGGCGGCCCGAAGTGGCGACGTGGAACGCCTCGTGGATGATGCCCGAAAGTTTATCCGTCTCGTTCACCAGCCAGTTATGCTTGGTACAGGGGCGCGTGATGCCAACAGTGTCGGCTTCCTGAAACCCGTCGGTGCCAATCATGAAGGTTGGAACCTGGCCCGTCAGGACAACCAGCGGAATGGAATCCAGCAATGCATCGGTCAACCCGGTCACCGCGTTGGTCGCACCAGGACCCGATGTCACCAGCACAACGCCGGGCTTTCCGGTCGAACGGGCATAACCTTCGGCTGCGTGCACAGCGCCTTGTTCGTGGCGTACAAGGACGTGGCGGATCTGATTTTGCTGGAAGATTTCGTCATAGATCGGAAGGACAGCGCCTCCGGGATAGCCGAAGACGACCTCCACACCCTGATCCTTCAGGGCCTCTACAACTATTTTCGCTCCGCTCATCTGCGTTTTGCTCATCGCGCCGTTTCCTTCAGTTTCGCGCATAAAAAAGCCCCCGTATTTTCGGGGGCGCATGGGGGACCTATCAGGGTTTCCGTTACCGGCCCATGCGCCATGTTCCTACAAGTACGACAATCGTTCTTTCCACGGGAAAGCTCTCCTATTCAGTGGCCGGGACACTAGGCTTGCACGCCGGGGGCGTCAACAGCGAATTTTCGTTTTGTTTCGTTTGAGGGGCGATTTGCGCAACTTTTTTCAGAAGCCGCCCGTGCCCTGCAAAACACCGTGTTCCATGGCATAGCGCGTGAGACCGGCGGTCGAGCTGATGCCGAGCTTGCGTTTGATATTGCGCCGATGCGTTTCCACCGTGTGGACCGAAATATCCAGATTGTCGGCAACTTCCCGGTTGGATCGCCCCTGGGCCAGTTGCAGCAGAATCGTCTGTTCGCGCGATGTCAGCGGTTCGCGTCCGTCAGCGATCTTTTTGGGAACAAGCGAGGATTTCGTCCCGGTACAAAGATACTGTTCGCCCCGCATGACAGTATCGATGGCCTCTTTTATTTCTTCGGTCGGCACGTCCTTGAGGATATAGCCAAGAGCCCCGTGGCTGAGCGCGGTCGAGATATATTCGGCGCTATCGTGCATGGTCAGCACGAGAATGCGCATATCCGGGCATCTTTCGAGGATCATTTCGGTTGCCGACAGCCCGGTCACTCCGGGCATGTTCAAATCCATCAGCACAACGTCAGGCATCTGCAAAACCGCCTTGTCGATCGCCTCGTGCCCGTTTGTTGCCGTGCCGATGACCTGGATGTCGTCATAGGTTTCCAAAATGGCTTCGATGCCTTCGGCCACCATGGGGTGATCGTCAACAATCAGAACGCGGATCGGTTGGGTCATGCGGATTCTCGTGTGGTGGTGTCGGGGCGTAAAAGATGGGACAGGGGGACTTCGGCTTCGATGACGGTGCCACTGGGCGAGGTGAGGATTCGAAATGTCCCCCCCAAAAGTTCTACACGTTCTTGCATGTTGCGCAGTCCAAGTCCCGAAGTCACCTGCTCGGGCTGAAAGCCCCGACCGTTGTCCTGAATGCGAAGGGTGGCGCCGCGCCGGTGCCCGAACAGGCGGATCTTGACCTCGGTAGCTTTGGCGTAACGCTCGATATTGGTCAGCGCTTCCTGGGCGATGCGAAACAACGCGATCTTGGAATCTTCGTCCAGCCGGTTGCGAAAGACGACGGTTTCCAGCTCTGACCTGATCCCGGTGTGCTCGGTGAATTCGTCCGTCAATGTCTTCAGCGCCGGGCCAAGACCGAGATCGTCCAGCGAGCCAGGCCGCAAGTCGCGGCTGATCCGGCGCACTTCCTGGATAGCCATAGTCAGCCCGTCCAATCCTTTGCGCAGGCTTTCGGCAGCGCGACCGTCGCCGGTCCGCAAACGACGATCGGCAAGGTCAAGCGCATAACGCACGCTCACCAGGATCTGACTGATCCCGTCGTGCAGTTCGCGCGCAACCCGGCCACGTTCTTCCTCCTGAGTGTCGATGATACGTTGTGTCAGGCGTTTCAAGGCCGCATCCGCCAGTTGTCGTTCGCGGATGTTGATCAACAACCCCGAGGCAAAGACAAGCAGCAAGGCCGCAAAGGCGATGGCCCCGATGTACAGGAAATTCCGTTGTACGCGTTCTTCTACCCCGGCGCGGGCGGTGGCCACGGTGGCCCGGATGTCATCGATAAAGATACCAGTGCCAACGGCCCATCTCCAATCCTGAAGGCCGATGACATAAGTGATCATCTCGGCCTGCTCGCCAGTCGTTGGCTTGAACCACAAGTGGGTGTGATATCCGCTGCCGGTACGGGCAAGGTCGATGAAACGTTCCGTGATCGGCGTGCCGTTGATATCCTTCAATCCCAGCCAGTTCTGGTTGATCAACTGGGTTTGTCGCGGTGCAACGAGATTGGTGCCGTCATAGTCAAAAACGAAAAAGTACCCATCCTGGCCATAGATCATTGCGGCAAGGTTTTGCATGACCTGTGTCTTGGCGTATTCGTCATCGGGCAGGGCGTTGCCATAGATGGGACCGATAGCTGTCCGAGCGATTGAGATATAGTTTTTGAGTTCCGCGCGTTTGGCCGCGATAAGCTCTTGTTCCAGGGCGGCTATCTCGCGTTCGGCGAGCGCGCGGGATTGTACCGCCACCAAGGTCGCAATTGCGGCGATCGCCAGGACCAGCGGAAGCGCTGCCAATAGCAGAAACTTCCGCCGATAACGCCGGGACTGGCGCTGGTCCAGGATATCTTGCGGTCGTGTCATCCGTTGCTCCCACACTCTCACGATTCGCAGGAGAAACCGGGTTCGGCAAGGGGGTAGGTTTGTGATTTTCGGTTAAAAAAGGTGCGAAATCGGAAATTACGTCCAGGAAATACTTAGTAACAGGTATTTCCTCCTGACTGCGCTCGACCTAGTGTCGATGTCACTTGCATCGATCTGCCCGTCTTCACGGCGGGCAAACTTTACGACTTGGGAGGAAATACCATATGGATCGTCGTTCATTTCTAAAGAACACGGCACTTGGCGGCACCGCCGCCGCAGCGACTACACTTGCAGCCCCTGCTTATGCACAGGGTAAGCGGACACTTACCATGGTTACGTCGTGGGGCCGCGGCCTTGCCGGCGTTTTTGATGCCGCAGTAAAAACCGCAGAGAACATCACCGCCGTCACCGATGGTCAGCTGACCGTTGACGTGAAAGCCGCCGGTGAACTTGTTGGCGCGTTCGAAGTCTTTGACGCCGTGACTTCGGGTCAGGCCGACATGTACCACGCCGCTGACTATTACTTCATCAACCAGCATCCAGGTTTGGCCTTCTTTACGGGTGTGCCCTTCGGCATGACCGCGACCGAGCTGAACAACTGGTACTATCACGGCAATGGTATGGCCCTGCACCACGAAGTCGGTGAAATCTTCGGGCTGAAGTCGTTCCTGGCCGGCAACACCGGCACCCAGGCTGGTGGCTGGTTCCGCAAGGAGATTTCCGGCCCCGAAGACTTTAACGGCCTCAAGTTCCGCATGCCTGGCCTTGGTGGCCGCGTGCTGGGTGAAATGGGCGCTTCGGTTCAGAACCTTCCGGGTGCAGAAGTGTACCAGGCCCTGGCTTCGGGCGCCATCGACGGCACCGAGTGGATCGGCCCATGGGCTGACGAAAAAGCCGGTTTCCAGGAAATCACCAAGTTCTACTACACCGCTGGTATGCACGAGCCTTCGGCCGGTCTGTCGGTTGCGACAAACCTTGACGTGTTCGAGAGCCTGACCCCGTCGCAGCAAGCCGCCATCGAGATCTCGGCTGGGCACGCCAACGTCTGGAACCTCAGCCAGTACCTGATGAACAACGGTGCTGCTCTTCAGCGTCTGAAAGCCGGTGGCGTTCAGGTTCTGGAATTCCCTGACAGCGTCTGGAGCGCCATGTTCGAAGCGTCGAAGTCGGTTTACGCCGAATTCATGGGCGATGATCTCTTCAAGAAGATCAACGACGACTACTTCGAATCCATGGGCAACAGCTCGGGCTGGCTGACTCAGTCGATCGGCGCTTACCGCGCTCAGCGCGACCGCGTCCGCGCCTAAGTCGCATCACTGCACTTTCAGGGTCCCCGTTTATCGGGGGCCCTTTACTGCTATTTCGGCATCTGACCGTGGGAGGGGCACGTGGTCGACGGAATCGTCTGGTTCTTCACCAATATCGCCTTGGCGTTTTACAACTTTTTCTATGCTGTGACCCATCCCGGTCTATGGCTGGATTGGTCCAACAAGGAAGCCATCTCGCGCTTTATCTACTATGGCGGGTCGGTCGAATTCTTTTTCGTCGTCTTTACGGCTGTCCTGATCCTTACAGCGATCGGTATCTGGAAAAATTCGGTCATGTGGGGGTCTGTGCGTCTGTTCGAAGGCATCGGCAACACGGTGGGCCGTGTCGCGGCCTGGGCCGGATTAATTATGGTCCTGCAGCAGGTGATGATCGTTTTCGTTCAACGTGTCTTCGCCACGGCACAGATTTCCCTTGGCTTTGGTATCCCGTTTTCCAAGGACATCTCTTGGTGGGCCGAAGAACTTAAACTTTATAACGCCATCGTCGTTTGCCTGTGCGTGTCTTACACGTTCATTCAAGGCGGGCATGTGCGGGTTGATTTGATCTATGCGCCGGCAAGCTACCGCGCCAAGAAAATGATCGACATGTTCGGCGCCTTGTTCTTCATGGTGCCAATCGCCGTTTTGACCTGGATGTACGGTTGGTATTTCCTGTGGCGCCACCTGGCTTTGCCACCAGCGAAACCTTCTAACACGCTGGAAAAGACCAAGTTCATCAAGTGGAAGGTCGAAACCATCGGCTTTTCCCCAAATGGTTTCAACGGGTACTTCCTGTTCAAAGTCCTGCTCATTTTGTTTGCGGCCTTGGTGTTCATCCAGGCGGTGGCGTTCTTTTACCGCTCGTACCTGGAGTGGCGGGAAGGCCCTGATAGCGAGGGCAAAAATCTCGACCGGGACGTGCTTGGCGATTCTGACGCCGAGCTCGTCCATGCAATCGAAGAAAATCACTAAGGGGCTGGTCGGATGTTTTTGGGATTAGATGGCGTCGAAATCGGGCTCCTGATCGTGTTTCTCAGCCTCTTCGGGGGCATTCTGTCGGGCTTCCCTGTGGCATTTGCCATTGGCGGAGCCGGGGTTATTTCGTTCGGTATCATTGCCGGGCTCGACAGCGCCGGGCTATTGATTCACCAGGCTATCGACACGGGCAGCGCAGAGTATGCCGCATTGATTGCCGAAGGGCTGAGGCCGGACAAGATATCGGTCTTCACCTATCCCGATCTGCCCCGGATCGACGGGCCGGTCTTTCCAATCGAACAGTGGGAAATCGACAAGGGCCTGAGAGGGTGGGAGATCGCTCTCGGCGATACGGTTGCCGGGATCGTCAACCGGATGAATGAACGCGTTCTGGCCGGCCAGTCGATCGAGACGCTTCTGGCGGTTTTGATGTTCGTGATGATGGGCATCACACTTGAGCGGTCGAAAATTGCAAACGACCTTTTGTTGACCATGGCGCGGGTCTTTGGTCCTCTGCCCGGTGGCCTGGCCGTGTCGATTGTCGTGGTGGGGGCCTTCCTGGCCGCGTCGACCGGGATTGTCGGCGCGACGGTTGTGACCATGGGATTGTTGGCACTGCCGACGATGTTGAAAAACAACTATTCCCCAGAACTGGCAACAGGCGTGATCGCGGCCTCGGGCACCTTGGGTCAGATCATTCCACCATCGATCGTGATCGTGCTTCTCGGAACCTTGGCCGGGGATCTTTATTCCGCCGCACAGGAGGAACGGGCGCAGCTTGTCGGGTGTTCTGATGCCCTGACGTATCTTGGCGAACCGGCGGTCGTGTCGGTCGGAACCTTGTTTCAGGCGGCTCTGCTGCCGGGTATTTTGCTGGCCGTGCTCTATGCGATGTACGCTTTTGGCTATGCTCTTGTGAATCCATCCAAGGCTCCGGCCGTGCAGATGGAGGCCACGGGGTCCGAAGTGATCACTCGCAACGAGGCTCTGACCTGGTTCCTGGGAGCGCCGGTGGTGTTGATCGGCGGGTTGATCCTGCTGAGTTCCGCAGGCATCGTTGGCAACCAATCCGTGGCCGTCGGCAGCTTTAGCGAATCCGGCCAAACGGCGTCTTTGCGCACCAACGTCGGCGAAGATTGCCAGGCAGCGATGATTAACCTGCATGGTCAGGAGGTCTGGGATGCCGCGGTCGCCGAGCAAAAGGCCATTGACGACGCGGGTGGCGTTAAGCAGGCAGTTGAACTGACCGAAGACGAACGCGCCGCGCAGCTAGAACTGAACATCGCCAACGCCGCTCCGATTGGCACCGGTGTTGCGGTTGGCCTGGTGCTGCTGGCCCTGGTGATTACGACGGCGCTTGGTATTTCGCCCAGTTCGAACCCGATGCCGATGTGGATCGGACTTGGTGGCGTGGCTGCCGGGTTGCTGTTTGACGCGCTTTTCATCTCGCCACTTACCTCACCTGGCATAACCTTCCTGATCATGCTGATCCCGCTCGCGGTCGTCATCTGGTCTTGTAAGGAAGCTTTCGCCAGACTGGGCCGAAACGAACTGCTCCGCGTCGTCTTCCCGCCGCTGATCCTGATCGTCGCGGTTTTGGGTTCTATCCTTGGCGGGATCACCAACCCGACCCCGGCAGCGGCCTTGGGTGCTGGCGGTGCCATCATGTTGGCGGCCTTCCGCAAACTGCGTGACGAGGACAGGTCCGGCCGAGTGATCATCATGACCAGCTTTTCGGTGGTGATCATGCTTTTGGTTGGGGTGAACTTTGATCTGCGGGTCAACCAAGAGAACGTCGGTGCAGAAAACTGGATCGCCTTCCTCGTGGCGCAGGCGACGTACCTGTTCACCATGTTCGGTCTGTTTTACGGCTGTTGGGTTCTCTTCCGTTCCGGCGTGTTGCGACCGGTCGTCCGCGAGACTGCCAAGGTTACCAGTATGGTGTTCACGATCCTGATCGGGTCCCAGTTGCTGAACCTTGTGGTCATTTCCTTCGGCGGCGAGCACTATATCCAGACCTTCCTGAAAAGCTTCAACGACCAGTACACGGTCTTCCTGATCGTTATGTTGGTGCTGTTCATTCTGGGATTTGTGTTGGATTTTCTTGAGATCATCTACATCGTCATTCCGATCGTCGGCCCTGTGATCTATGGCGGAGAGTTCGATCCCAAATGGGTAACGATTATGATCGCGGTGAACCTGCAAACCTCGTTCCTGACACCGCCCTTTGGATTTGCCCTGTTCTACTTGCGCGGTGTTGCGCCTCCCGAGGTCACGACACAGCATATCTATCGTGGGGTTGTGCCCTTCGTGCTGATCCAAGTCATGGGGCTGGCGCTGCTGTGGTTCTTCCCCAGCGTTGTGACCATCCTGCCGGACCTGATCCCGAACTAAGGGTGGGGACGTCAAGAACAAGAAAAGCCGCGGGCAGCAGCCTGCGGCTTTTTCAATTCAACGGCGGAAATTTCAGGCCCGCGTAGGGCGCGTATCGGGCAAGGAAATCCGAGACACCTGTTCTGCAATCGGATCCGTGGAAAGGGGATGGGTTTCGGCGGTGTATCCATCGGGGTCGCCAATATCGCGCCATTCACCGCCAACATAAATCTCTAGGGACGAGAACTTTGCCTTGTATCCCATTTTGGAAGAACCGGGCACCCAGTATCCCAGGTAAACATAGGGCAACCCGGCTTCTCGCGCGATGTCGATATGATCCATGATCACATAGGTGCCAAGGCTGGCGCCGGCCATATCGGGGTCGTAAAAGCTGTATACCATGGACAGCCCATCGTCCAAAACATCGGTCAGACAAACGGCGCGCAGGGTTTTTCCGAATTCATCATGGGTGGCGTATTCGACGACCCGTGAACGGATCGGTGTTTCCTCGATCATTGCGGCGAATTCGAAGATATCCATGTCGGCCATGCCACCCTCGGCATGGCGCGTGTCCAGATAGCTGCGGAACAGGGCGTATTGTTCTTCGGTTGCCCAGGGCGAAGTTGCATCGCGACGCAGTTCACTGTTGCGTTTCATCGCGCGGCGTTGACTGCGAGAGGGTTCAAAATCGTCAACGCGAATGCGGGCCGACAGACAGGCCGAGCATTCGGCACAAGATGGCCGGTACAGCACGTTCTGGGATCGCCGGAAACCCTGCTTGGACAAGGCGTTGTTCAACTGTTCCGAATGATCGCCTTGCAGCGCGGTAAACAACTTCCTCTCCAGCCGCCCTTCCAAATAGGGGCAGGGCTGGGGCGCCGTGACATAAAATTGTGGCGCAATCGGAAGAGTGTGACGCATGTAAGGGCCTTGGTGGTGGGATAGATGCCCTTAGACTAGCAATCCAATCCCGCTGCGCCAATCCCCCAAAAAAGCGAGGTTAACGGGCCTCTTTATTCAAGGCAGCCGTGCCCAGAATCACGTCTGTCAGGCTTTGATGACGCGCTGTCATCAGGATCATGCCGATGGAAATCAGTTGCAGCGGGAAGGTCACGACCGACACGACATAGCCAATGGTGTGAAACAGGGCTGTTGTCCCGTCAAAGCGCGCGCCATCTCCTCTACGCATTTCCAAAGCCATAAGGCGCATTCCCCAGGTTGCCGAGCCGGAAGCCAGCGTCATCCAGCGGTAAATAAAGCTGACGACCGCGAAAAGGAGGGGTAGGATCAGCAGCGGCAGAAACAGGCCGAACACGGTCAGAAAGCCTGTGATCACGGCAATGGCCGCGACATCGATAAACCAGGCAATCAGGCGTTTTGTCGGCACATCCTTATAGAAATCCGCGTCATACTGCGGGTCGGGAAGTCTGTCAGTGGTCATCGGGCTGTCGATCATGTCCATTGGATTATCTATTCAATTCAGAAAATTGGCAATTCGGCGGCCCCGTTCAGGGACATTGCGGGGCCGCCGCCGAAGGGGCGGGGCCCCTTCTTTTTAGGCGTCGATCGTGTCAGCGTCGCTGTCGACCTGTGACTTGGCTTTGCGCGACTGGCTGTCCATGAATTCGTCGAACTCCGCCTTGTCCTTGGCTTCACGAAGGCGCTGCAAGAATGCTTCGAACGAGTCCTGCTCTTCTTCCAGGCGGCGCAGGGTTTCGGCCTTATAGGCATCGAAGGCAGAGTTGCCGCTGGATTTAAAGGCATGCCGGGCGTGGCGGGTGCGGGCGCAGGAAGAATTGAACATCTGTTTTCCCCAGATCATGTAGGCAAGAAGTGCAAGGCCGACGGGCCAGAAGAAGACGAAGCCGAGAACCATGGCAATAATCCAGGCAGGCTTGCCGCGCTCGTCCAGCCAACGTTCGCTACGGCGAAACCAGTTCCCACGGTGGGCAGGTACGGCAGTTGCGGTCGCGGTTGTCATTTGAATGCTCCTTATGAGAGGTTTGTTTTGAATGTAAATGTTATTCACATCCTCAATATTGGGACAAAGGGCGTGCCGCGCAAGGGTAAATGTGAATGTTTTTTACATTTGCAGAGTGAAAAGTTCTTAATGTACTGAAATTACGCAGTAAAATTCGCTATTTTTCCGTCCGACATCACCGCAAGAACCGTCGGGTCAATCGGGAAAATGTGCCGCGGCGTGCCTGCTGCGGCGAAGACTAATGAGAAATCCAAAAGCCTTTTGTCAAAGAAAACACGGGGCGGAGTAAGGTGGCCGATAGGGGCGACACCCCCGATGGCAAAGCCGGTAGTCGCCCGTACGAACGCGGCATCCGCGCGCCCGAGCGGTTCTTTTGCCACCGTCGTTGCGCGGTCAGGGTCAACCTGTCGTCCGCCGGCCGTGATGAACAAAACGACCTCGCTGCTGTCTTGCCCCGCGAAAATGATGGATTTTGCGATCTGGTCGATGTCGCATCCCGCCTCGCGCGCTGCGTCAGCGGCGGTTCGGGTTTCGCCCGGCATTTCCATGACCTCACAGTCCAGTCCGGCATCTGCGAGGGCGATTTTGACGCGTTTCAAACTTTTGCTCATGGTGACATTGGATGCGTCAATGATTGGCAATCGCAAGCCCTTTCCGCACAGAGACGCACTTGTTAGGCTTTCCTCATGTCCCAGGCTTTTTCCACGCGTATCACCCGTTGTCCCAGGCCCTATGATATCGACCGGGGCAAGGATGCCTTGGCATCAATGCCAGAACTGCCAGGAGACCTTGGCGACATTATCTGCGGCGCTGCCGGATCATCTTTTCACATCTTTGATCTGATCCGCCGGGAAGGCGCCTGGTTGGCTGAAGCATTGGATGGGGCGCCTGAAACGGCACTTCAATCCGAACTGTCGCAAGTGACAGGTGACGGCGCCAAGGCAATTGGGTCGGGGTTGCGAAGGTCGAAGGCGCGGTTGTCATTGCTGATCGGATTGGCCGATCTTGCGGGCGTCTGGTCGTTGGAAGAGGTAACCGGCGCACTGACCCGTTTTGCCGATCATGCTGTTCAGACGGCATTGGAAGAGTCGGTCGCGGTTGAGCTGCGTCGCAACAAAATTCCAGGAAAGTCCGAAGAAGATCTGAAAGCCGCAGCAGGTCTGTCCGTATTGGCCATGGGGAAGATGGGCGCACACGAACTGAACTATTCCTCGGACATCGACTTGATATGCCTGTTCGACGAGACCGGTTTTGATCCAAGCGACTATGGCGAGGCGCGCACGGCCTTTGTTCGGGCGGTGCGGTTGATGTGCAAGCTTTTGAGCGAGCGCACTGCGGACGGATATGTCTTTCGCACGGACTTGCGTCTTCGACCCGACGCCTCGGTCACGCCGGTCGCCATTTCGATGGAGGCGGCCGAGCGGTACTACGAAGCCTTCGGGCGCACCTGGGAACGCGCGGCCTATATCAAGGCACGGCCTTGTGCCGGGGATATCTCTGCAGGGGAACGGTTTCTGAAAACCCTCACGCCCTTCGTGTGGCGGCGTCACCTGGACTATGCCGCCATTCAGGACGCGCAAGACATGCGGCTGCGCATTCGCGACCACAAGAAACTCCACGCGACGCCGTCGCACCTGCGACATGATCTGAAACTGGGGCAGGGCGGTATCCGCGAGATCGAATTCTTCACCCAGACCCGGCAAATCATTTCGGGTGGGCGCGACCCTGCGTTGCGCTTGTCGCAAACGGTGCCGGCCTTGCGACGGTTGGCCGAAAAAGGCTGGGTGTCGGAAGGTGACGCCGAAACTCTGATCGCGGATTATCGTGCGCACCGCGAAGCCGAACATCGCGTTCAAATGATCGCGGATCAACAGACCCATAAATTGCCCGACACGGAAGACGACTTTGCCCGTCTTGCGGCTCTGGCGGGTGTTGATGCGCCTGTCTATGCCCGCGATATCGTGGATCGGCTGACCCGTGTTGCGGCCCTGACAGAGGGCTTTTTCAAACCCGAGGCGTCCGCATCCCAGCCGACCGCGGTGATCGAGGGCGCAAAGGACATAGTCGATCGCTGGGCGGGCTATCCCGCGTTGCGCAGCCCGCGGGCGGTCGAGATATTCAAGCGGGTATGGCCCCATCTGCAATCGCGCCTTGCCAAAGCCGAAAAGCCCGACGAAGCGCTTCGCAGCTTTGACGGTTTTCTCAAAGGATTGCCCGCCGGTGTTCAGGTGTTTTCTTTGTTCGAGGCCAACCCGCAGCTTTTGGATCTTGTGGTGAACGTCGTCGATACCGCGCCCGGTCTTGGTCAATATCTGGCCCGGAATGCGGGGGTCTTTGACGCGGTGATCGGGGGGGCGTTCTTTTCCCCGTGGCCCGGCGTGGACAAGCTGCGCACCGATCTGGAAGAAGGGTTGGGGTCTTGTTCGGACTATGAGGCCAAGCTGGACCTCGCCCGTATCTGGGCCAGGGAATGGCACTTTCGGGTCGGAGTGCACCATCTGCGCGGGCTGATCGACGCCGAGCAAAGCGGTCAGCAGTATGCCGATCTGGCTGGGGCTGTCGTGCAGGCGTTGTGGCCCGAGGTCGTGGCACAATTTGCCCTGAAGCACGGCGCGCCTCCGGGACGCGGCGCGGCGGTTCTGGCCATGGGCTCGCTTGGCGGTGAACGGCTGAACGCGGCTTCGGATTTGGACCTTATCGTCATTTATGACGGGCAGGGCATCGAGACGTCGGAGGGACCGCGCCCATTACCGACACGCACCTATTTTGCCAGGCTGACGCAGGCCTTGGTGACGGCCTTGTCCGCGCCGACAGCCGAAGGGCGACTTTACGAGGTTGATATGCGTTTGCGTCCCTCGGGTCGCCAAGGGCCGGTTGCCACATCGTTTGAGGCGTTCTGCGCCTATCAGCGCGACGAGGCCTGGACGTGGGAGCATCTTGCCCTGACGCGGGCACGCGCCTTGGTGGGGGATCGGACGCTTTGTGCCGATATCGAGACTTTCCGGTCCGACCTTTTGGCCGCGCCAAAAGACCGCAAAAAGGTGCTGGCGGATGTCGCCGAAATGAGGGCGCGCCTGGCGACTGCAAAACCTGCTAAGGACGCGCTGGATACGCGTTCCGGGGGCGGGCGATTGCAGGATATCGAGATGTTTTTCCAGGCGGGCACCCTGATTTCCGGAGGTGGTGACAGGCGCATCGATGCGCAGATGGCCGCCGCAGCCCAAGCCTTTCAGTTGCCCAAGGACGATTATGTACTGGTCAAGGAAGCGGCGCGGTTGTTCTGGAACACGCAGGCAGCCAAGCGGCTTGTATTTGCCGAAGCCCTAGAAAGCACTGATCTTGGCACCGGTGCCCTGTCATTTCTGCTGAGAGACAGTGGCGTGGACAGTCAGGAAATGCTGGTGCAGACCATTTCGGAAATGGCCGCCCGGGTTGATCGAATAGTTACGCGGCATATTGGCACGCCCGACCCAAGCGGATAGCCTGCGAGCATCATGCGCGTTGTTGATAATATCGATCCCAAGGGTTTGATCCGTGACAGCTTTCAAATCGAAGGCATCACGTCTCCTGAATGCCGGTCCATTTTTCTGGACTGGGCTATTGGTGTTCCCGTGGGCGTCGAAGCGCGCGACCAGGTCAAGGCGCTTTTGGATATTTACGGCGCGGCCAACGCCGACCATCCGATGACGGCGATCCTGCGCGAGGCTTTGGGCACATCGGCCCGTCCGACGCGGCGCGGTGGTGCGCGGGCGCGTCGGTCTTAGTTGTATGTCACGTCAGGTAAGAGCCGCGGCTTCGCGGGCGAGGGTTTCGATGCCCGCCCAGTCCTTGCTGGCGATCTTGTCCATGGGGGCGACCCATGACCCGCCAACGCAGATCGTATTGGGCAAGGACAGATAGTCGTGCACATTCGAAAGACTGACGCCGCCCGTGGGACAAAAGGACATCTGCGGTAACGGGCCTGCAAAAGCTTTCAGCGCGGGCGCGCCACCATTGGCCTCGGCCGGGAAGAATTTGGCGACTGTGTAACCGCGTTCCAGCAAGCGCATGACCTCGGACGGGGTGGATGTCCCCGCGAGGATCGGCAGACCGGCGGCTTCGGCTGCCTCCAGTAGAGCGTCGGTCGCGCCGGGCGAAACCCCAAATTGCGCGCCGGCCTCTTTTGCAGCGATCACATCGTCCGGCGTAAGCAAAGTGCCCGCTCCGACAACACCGCCTTCGACATCGGCCATTGCACGGATCGCGTCCAAGGCAGCCGGGGTGCGCAATGTCACCTCAAGCGCGGGCAAGCCGCCGGCCACAAGGGCCTTTGCAAGGTTGGGTGCGGTGGCGGCATCGTTGACAGTCAGGACCGGGATGACCGGGGCAAGACGGCAGATTTCACCGGATTTCACGCTGGCTTCGGCAGGGGTCATTTTGTGCTCCTCGTATTCAGTGTCTTCTTGCTGTGAACGGCGAGAATTTCAAGTCGTTCAAACAACGACAGCCGCACCTTCCGATGACAGGCCGCATCCGCCGCGGAAAGCCGCGAAAAGCTCGCGTCCCAGCCCAGCCTCGTTGGCCGACAAATCGGCGGTCACCGGCGTGCGGGCGTCAAACCCGTCTGCCAGCACTTCTATCACGCCCGCTTCGGCATCGACACGCAACAGGTCGCCGTCTTGGACCTTGGCAATCGATCCGCCGTCGACGGCCTCGGGCGACAAATGGATGGCGGCGGGAACCTTGCCCGACGCGCCCGACATGCGGCCATCCGTTACCAGCGCGACCTTCAGTCCGCGTCCCTGAAGCACCGAAAGAACAGGGGTCAACCCGTGTAGCTCGGGCATACCATTGGCCTTGGGGCCTTGAAAACGCACGACAAAGATAGTGTCTTCCACGATCTCTCCGGCCTGGAATGCGGCTTTGACCGAGGCCTGGTCGTGGAAAACGCGGGCCTTGGCCGTGATAACACGATGTTCGGGCGCAACCGCCGAGACCTTCATGACCGAGCGTCCCAGGTTGCCCTTCAACTCGCGCAGGCCTCCAGTTGCCTGGAAGGGCGATGAGACCGGGCGCAGGATTTTGTCGTTCAGGGTTTCGCCCGGGCCATCTTCGCGAACCACTGCCCCGTCTTTCAACTTGGGTTCAGTCGTGTATAGCCCAAGGCCATCGCCGGCGATGGTGGTGGTGTCGGGGTGCAGATAGCCTTGGTCCAGCAGTTCCCCGATCATGAAAGCCAGCCCTCCGGCTGCGTGGAAGTGATTCACATCCGCCAATCCGTTCGGATAGACCTTGGCCATCAGCGGGGTGACGCCGGACAGGTCGTTGAAATCCTCGATGTCCAGGATCACACCGGCGGCGCGCGCCATGGCGGGCAGGTGCAGCACCAGGTTGGTTGACCCGCCCGTGGCCATAAGGCCCACCATACCGTTGACAAAGGCGCGTTCGTCCAGAACGGCACTGGCGGGGCGATAATCGTTTCCCTGGGCGGTAATCTGGGTGGCGCGGATTGCGGCCTCGTCGGTCAGAGCGTCACGCAAGGCCGTGCCGGGATTGACGAAGCTGGTGCCGGGCATATGCAACCCCATGAACTCCATCAACATCTGGTTGGTGTTGGCGGTGCCATAGAATGTGCAGGTGCCGGGGCCATGGTACGAGGCCATCTCGGCCTCCATCAGCCTCTCGCGGCCGACCTCGCCGGTGGCGAATTGCTGGCGGACCTTGGCTTTTTCGTCGTTCGGCAAACCGCTGGTCATCGGGCCTGCGGGAACAAAGACCGCCGGGATATGACCGAAGGTCGCAGCGGCGATGATCAGTCCGGGAACGATTTTGTCACAGACGCCGAGGTAAAGCGCCGCATCAAAGGTGTTGTGCGACAGGGCAACACCCGCGGCCAGCGCAATCACGTCGCGGGAAAACAATGACAGCTCCATGCCTGTCTGGCCTTGGGTGACACCATCGCACATGGCCGGGACACCGCCTGCGACCTGGGCCGTGGCGCCTGCGGATCGCGCGGCGGCCTTGATGCGGTCGGGGTAATCCTTGAAGGGCTGATGGGCCGAAAGCATGTCGTTGTATGCCGTCACGATCCCGAGATTGGGGGCCTGTTGCGCCGCCAGCGCGCCCTTGTCTTGCCCCATGGCGGCAAAGGCATGGGCCTGGTTGCCGCAAGTCAGGTGGGCGCGGGCGACGCCCGCGTCCTGGGCGCGCGCAATTTTGTCCAGGTAACTGCCACGCGCAGAGCGCGAACGGTCGATAATACGGTCGGTGACACGGGCGACGGTAGGGTTCAGCATCTCAGCCTCCTGAGGGGGGGTGGGGCCTCTTACCACAGTATGTTAACGCTAACAATAAGGCTTGCAAAAAGGTCAGATGCCATTCCCTTTTTGCATGGCGGGAATGAGCATTCGATGGGTACTTCTTTAAAATCAAGGGGTTTAGGTATGGGCCACGAAACGAAAGGCAAAGAAAATGACTATCTCCTCCCAAGAACGCTTCGACCTTGAAAAAATTGAACGCCAAGCTCGCCAGCTGCGCGCCGATTTCATCTCGGAAATGTTCGGTCGCCGCCGCAAGCAGCGCTGAACCGACACGGCAAGGCGGCGTCTTTTGAAAGGCGGCCCCTTTTGCATGACGGACTGACCGGGTATGGGAAGGCATGAGCACTTCCCGCCCGATCATCCGACTGCGCCCCAAAACCGATCCCCGCCGTATCCGGCGCGGCTTTCCCTGGGTTTACAACAACGAGCTGGTGACCGATCGGCGAACCCGATCCCTGGAACCCGGTACCATTGCGACCCTGCATGACGAAGACCAGAGGCCCCTGGGCACGGTTGCAGTCAACCCGAATTCCAAAATCTTTGCGCGGATGCTGGACCTCGATCCCGAGGCCGAGATCGACCGCGATTGGCTTGAAAACCGGATACGCACCGCTTTGGAGCTGCGCGACCGGCTGTACGACGCCCCGTTTTACCGACTGATTCATGCCGAAGCCGACGGATTGCCTGGTACGGTTATCGACCGGTTCGGTGATCACGCCGTCATTCAGCCGAACGCGGCCTGGATCGACGCCAGAACGCATGAGCTGGCCGAGATCCTGTCAGAACTCGCAGGAATCACGACCGTGGTGAGGAACGCGAGCGGGCGTGCGCGCAGCCTGGAAGGGCTGGATGACACCTCGGACGTTTTGGCCGGAGAAGTGTCCGGCCCGATCGAAGTACCAATGAATGGCGCGACGTATATGGCTGATGTGTCCGGCGGACAGAAAACCGGCCTGTTCTTTGATCAAAGGCCCAACCATGCCTTCGTTGCGCGGCTTGCGCGGGATACGTCTGTTCTGGATGTGTTTTCTCATGTGGGTGGTTTCGCGCTGGCGGCTTTGGTCGGCGGGGCGACGCGTGCCCTTGCGGTAGACGGATCGCATCCAGCGCTGGAACTTGCGCGGCAGGGGGCCGAGATTTCTGGTGTCGGCGACAGGTTTGAGACGCGCAAGGGCGATGCTTTTGATGTGATGACCGCGCTTGCGGGCGAAGGTCAGAAATTTGGCACTGTGATTTGCGATCCTCCTGCCTTTGCACCGTCGAAACCCGCGCTGGACAAGGGGCTGCGCGCCTATGAACGCGTGGCGCGGCTGGCGACCCATCTGGTGACGCCGGGCGGCACGCTTACCTTGTGTTCATGCAGCCATGCCGCCGGGTTGGACGCGTTTCGTACCGCCTGTTTGCGGGGCGTGGGCCGGGCAGGGGCGCGCGCGCAGATCCTGCGCACCGGATTTGCCGGCCCCGATCATCCGCTGCACCCGTCATTGGCCGAAAGCGGTTATCTGAAGACGATCACCCTGCGCTTGTTGCCGTGAAGGTTCTGATCGACGCCTGCGTTCTGTTTCCAACGGTGCTGCGCGAATTGGTGCTGGATTATGCCGCGACCGGCGCCTTCGAGCCTTTGTGGTCTGATCGTATCCTTGAAGAGTGGCGACGGGCCGCGGCGCGGCTGGGGCCCAGGGACGCGGCGGTGGCCGACAGCGAGATCGCGTCCGTGCGTGCCCGATTTCCGAATGCGATGGTCTCGGTGTCCGACGACACCCAGGCACGGCTGCACCTAAAGGACAAGGACGACATCCATGTGCTTGCGGCCGCGATTGATGGGTATGCGGACGAACTGTTGACGCTGAACCTGAAAGATTTCCCCACCAACATCCTGGCCGCCGAAGGGTTGATCCGGCGGCATCCCGACGAATTCCTGCTGGAAGGATTTCACGCGGGACCGACCGGCATGTCCATGATCGTTGACCAAGTGCTTGCGCGCGCGGCAGCGCATGGCATCGATACGTCAAACAAACGCGCGATCCTGAAACGCGCGCGGCTTCCGCGTCTGGCCAAGACGCTGGATCAGGTCTGAGCGACGTTCCAGCGGGTTTCCAGCTTTTCGATTGCGGCAATGCGATCCTTGGTCTTGGGATGGCTCATCATCCAGACCGGCATGCCTGCTCCGCGTGCGCCGGTCAGGGTTTCCAACTTGCGAAACAGGGATTTTTGCGGCGCGGTCCCGATCCCCGACCTGGTCAAAAGGGCCGAGGCATAGGCGTCGGCCTCATACTCGTCGGATCGAGACAGGCGCGCGGCCAAAAGCGTAGTCAAAAAGTTGGCGATATAAACCCCAAGGCCGGGCAGGAACCTGCCCAACACCATGATCAAAGCTGCGCGGATGGCGTTCTGGCCGGAAAAGTCGATCATGCGGCGGCGGGAATGGCCCAAGGCGACGTGACCCAATTCGTGGGCGATGACCGAGGCCAGTTCTTCGGCCGTAACCTCTCCGTCGGCATACTTCTGGTAAAAGCCGCGCGTCAGAAAGATGCGTCCATCCGCGGCGGCAAGACCGTTCACCGGCTCGATCTCGTAGATGTGGACACGCACGCGGGGCAAGTCCAGCGACGCCGCCATTTGATCCGTAAGCTGTTTTAGTTTTGGATCGACCAGTTCTGAGGATTTTTCGTCAAGTTCATGGGAACTTTTCCACGCCGACAACTTGTACATCACAAGGGCGTAAACAACGGCCAACAAGATGGGCGAAAACTTGAGCATGAAACCAATATGGGCGCGTCAGCGGGGATTTTCCAGCCCCGGACCCTAGCCCAAAAGCTTCATGCCGCGCGTCAGCCCGTCAAGTGTCAGCGGCACCATGCGTTCCGGACCGATCGCCTCGCGCACCAGTTGGATCGAGGGGGTATAGCCCCAGTGCTTTTCCTGCACCGGATTGATCCAAAGTGTATCAGGCCACTGCGCGACCGACCGGCGCAGCCAGGTGTCGCCGGATTCCTCGTTCCAATGTTCGTTGGCGCCGCCTGGCACAGCGACCTCGTAGGGCGACATCGAAGCATCTCCGACAAAGATGCATTTCCAGGCCGGACCATAGCGGTTCAGCACGTCCCATGTTGGTGTGCGGGCGTTCCAGCGGCGGGCGTTTTCGCGCCAGACGCCTTCGTAAAGGCAGTTGTGGAAATAGAAATGGTCGAGGTGTTTGAATTCAGAACGCGCGGCCGAGAAGAGTTCTTCGACCATCTGGACATAAGGGTCCATTGATCCCCCAACGTCGAGCATGAGAAGGACGCGCACGGCGTTGCGCCGCTCGGGCCTTGTTTTGACGTCCAGGTATCCGTGTTCGGCGGTGGCGCGAATGGTGCCGTCGAGGTCCAGTTCGTCATGAGCCCCTTCACGCGCCCATTGGCGCAAGCGTTTCAAAGCCACTTTAATGGTACGGGTCCCAATCTCGCGCGTGTCGTCAAGGTCGCGGAATTCGCGTTTGTCCCAGACTTTCACGGCGCGCTGATGGCGGGATTTGTCCTGGCCGATGCGCACGCCCTCGGGGTTGTAGCCATGGGCGCCAAAGGGCGAGGTGCCGGCAGTGCCGATCCACTTATTGCCGCCCTGGTGCCGCTTTTCCTGTTCTTTCAGGCGTTCACGAAGGGTTTCCATCAGCTTGTCAAAGCCTCCCAAGGCTTCGATTTCGGCCCGTTCCTCTTCCGAAAGGTGCTTTTCGGCCATCTTGCGCAACCAATCTTCGGGCAGGTCGAGCGCTTCTAAAACGGCCTCGGAGGGGATCGTTTCAACACCGGAAAATGCGGCAGCAAAAGCGCGGTCGAAGCGGTCGATATGGGCTTCGTTTTTCACCAGGGTCGCGCGGGCAATATAGTAAAATCCGTCCACGTCGTAGGTGACCAGATCGGCCGCCAGAACCTCAAGAAATGACAGGAATTCCCGAGGAGATGCCGGGACACCGGCCTTTCTGAGCTGGTCGAAGAACGGCAGGAACATCAGACAACGAGACGGTGAATGATCACTGTCAGAAATATCCCCAAAAGGGTAAAGCCAATGCCATATCCGGCAGCATAATGCAGAATGTCCAGCCGTTTTCCCCCACGGCGTTTGGCGGTCACGATGCCCAGGGTGACGCCTGCAGCCAGGCAGATAATTACGATCATACGGGGTCTCCTTCGCGGGACCGGGGCGATATCTCTAGTATCTCGGCGGCGCGGTCGCGGATTTCAGTCTCGTCGCCAAAACCATAGCGGGCCCAGGCCAGGGCTTCGCGTTGAACGGGTTTGGCTGCGTCATGTTTGCCCAATACCTCAAGCGTCTCGGCCTTGACCAGAAGGAACAGCGACAAAAGCGCGGCATGTTCGGTCTGGCGCACGATTGGCAGGTTTGCGTCAACCAGTCGAAGCGCAGTTTCAGCCCGGCCAGCCGAAAGTTGAAAGGCGGCGATTTGAAGCGCGACGTGGGCTTCCTGGATCGCGGTGTTGGGGCGGGTCTGATAGATTTTCCCCGCAGCAAGAAACGCGTTGAGCGAGGCGCCCGGATCCGAAGACAGGTTCAAAAGCCCATAAACATAATGGGTGTAGGCAAGGCGGGTATCCTGGGCCCCAAAAGCTTTTGCCAAGGCAAGGGCCTGATCGGCGGCGGCGCGCCTGCGGTCGCGGGAATGTCCTTGGGTCGTGGCCTGATTGATGGCACGGACCCAGGCGCGGTTGGTGGGATCCGGCGCCGCGATGCCGTCCGCACCGCCGGATGGGTTCAACCGGGCAAGGATTGCAGGCAGGCGCGAGGCGACTTGGGCGCGGGACATGCCGGATTGCAGCGCCGGGTCATAATACGCCTTTAAAATCAGCATATCATAGCCGGTCAGCACGACATGGAAGTTGTCGTCGTTGAAGATGGATTCGCTAAGCCGATAGACGTCGTTCACCGGCCCCAGCGCCTGGGCGATTTCTTCGTGCAGACAGTCGCGAACCTCTTGCGGGCTGACGTCTCGGGGCAGGAAGATTGCCATCTGTCGGCGTTCTCTCAGCAAGTTCCAGAACGTGTCCGGATCGTTGCGGCGCGCGCGATAGTCACTCCAACCCGACACATTCGGCCGCACGAAACAGGCGGCAGACGGGGCAACGCGTTGGATTTGCTTGCGGGTCACGGGATGAACCGTGATCGACGCGATGTCCCCGGCAGAGACGCGACGAATATCGATACGGGCCTCGGCGCGTAGCCGCGCCAACAGCCGATCCAGATCAGGACCGAGCGTCGGGGGAGCATCAGGGCCAACCGCCACGGTAATCGGGCCATCGAACCGGCTGAATGCCGGGACGGGATCACCATTTTCCAGCTCGAATACCAGATCCAGAAAATCCCTCGCAATCAGTGCGTTGGAGTGTTGGGGCGGAACCGGTTTGACCTGCGAAAACACGCGCATCGGGGGCAGGGCGATCTCGGGGGCAGCGCGGCGCGTGGTCTCGGACGCACCGCAGGCGGCGAGGGTGGTTAGGGCGAGGATTGCGAACCGGCGGATCACGACGGGCGGCTGTATTTGACAAAGGGCGTGAGCGTGCCGATGCGGTCATAAAGCTGGCGAGCCTGAGTGTTGAAGTCCTGTGTCAGCCAATAAACAGAGGGCGCACCTGCCGCATCGGCGGCGTCATAAACCGCCTGGATCAAGGCTCGACCCACGCCCTGGCCACGCACGTCGGGATCGGCGTAAAGGTCCTGGAGATAACAAACGTTCTCGACTTTCCAGCCATGGCGGTGAAACAGATAGTGCGCCAGCCCAACGGGTTTGCCGTCAACTTCGGCAATCAAGCCATTGAAATCATGCGAATCATCACCAATCAGCCGCGCGAAGGACGAGGCATAAACCGCCTCCGGCACCGAGCTTTCGTAAAAGGTCAGGTAATCTGTCCAAAGACGGCGCCAATGGGGTTCGTCATCTGCGTGCAAGGGGCGGATCAAGCAAGTCATGGGCCATGAATACCGCTGTTGCGCGACCGAGGCCATAGGAAGCGTTACCCGAGCGTTCGCTGGCAAAAGGCGATGCCGGGGCCAAGGCGGGTTTTGCCGTTCATGAATTGGGAAAACCGCGCGCATCCTTGGTCGGCAAAGCGTATGCGTTCCGTATGGCTGAATCGGGACGGATAGACGGGTTAACATGGCGCACGCCACATTCTGGTCGCCATGGAACCGATGGACAAATTCTTTGCATCAACCGGCTGTTGTCGTGCGCTACGCCAGCCACGCCAGCGAAAACAGCGACAATATGCTGGTCCAGACAATGACAGGCGCGATGTTGCGGGCAGAAACGCCGTGCAGCAGGGCCAGAGAAAAGGCCATGGCCCCCGATGGCCCGGCCGAGTTCAACAGGAACAAGTCGGACCAGGCGTTTTCAGGCGAAACAGTCGCAAAACCGAGCCAGATCAACGCCGGGAACCCCAACAGTTTCATGGCCGAAATGCCTGCAATCGTGGCGTTTGGCGAAATGGTATTGGCGGATAGGACCACCCCCATTGCAAAAAGCGTCATCGGCGCGGCGCCAGCCCCGGCAAAACGGGCAGCGGTCTGGATCGGCTCGGGGATCGGGATATTCACCAGGTTGAGCGTCAGTGACAAGATGATGGTGATCAGGATCGGATTGCGCAGGATCTTGGGCAACGCCGCCCGAAGCGCCGAGGATTGATCACTGGACTTGCCGGAAATGAGTTCCATCGTGATGATGAAAAAGGCGAAGGTCACAGAAGCGTCCAAGGCGACGATAGCACTGATCGGGATGGCCCCGGATTCGCCGTAAATCAGGGTCGAAATCGGCCAGATGTACAGCAGGGAATTGACAAAGACCACGGCCATTCCCATCAGCCACGCCTCGGGCAATGGGCATTTGAATAGGGCCTTCGCAATCCAGAATGTGACTATGAAACCAATGACTTCACAGGCGAAGTAGATCCCGATAGCGTCATAGCGTACGGCTTGTAAGTCCAGCCCCGTCAAGAGCATGAAAATCAAGGGTGGTTGCAGAACAAGAAAGGCGATGCGGTTGACGGCGCGGGCCTCATCCTGACTGGCGGCCTTGGCGCGACCCATGATGAAGCCAAGCGCCAAAAGCGCGAAAACCGGCAGGATATTGTGGGTCAGGACGTGAAGCACCGGGTGCTATCTTTGCGACCGGGCCAGGAAGGCCAGCCGTTCGAAAAGTTGAACGTCTTGTTCGTTTTTCAATAGTGCGCCATGCAATTTGGGCAAGGCGTCCGCGCCTCCCCGCTGCAGATCCTCGGGCGACAGGTCCTCGGCCAGGATCAGTTTCAGCCAGTCCAGAACCTCGGAGGTTGAGGGTTTCTTTTTCAGGCCGGGCGTGTCCCTTATTTCGAAAAACTGAGTTAAAGCAGTGGTTAAAAGCCTGTCCTTGATGTTCGGAAAGTGAACGTCGATGATGGCTTTCAAGGTCTCGGCGTCGGGGAAACGAATATAGTGGAAAAAACAGCGGCGCAGAAAAGCGTCGGGAAGCTCTTTTTCGTTGTTCGACGTGATGATCACGATGGGACGCTGGATGGCTTTCACCGTCTCGCCGGTCTCGTAGACGTGAAATTCCATGCGGTCGAGTTCTTGCAAAAGGTCGTTTGGAAACTCGATGTCGGCCTTGTCGATCTCGTCAATCAACAGGACGACCCGGTCTTCTGCTGTAAAAGCCTCCCACAGTTTTCCGCGTTTGATATAGGCCGAGATATCATGGACCTTGCCGTCGCCCAATTGGCTGTCGCGCAGGCGCGATACGGCGTCGTATTCGTAAAGCCCCTGGGCGGCGCGGGTCGTCGATTTGACGTGCCATTCGATGATGCGCAGCCCAAGCGCCGATGACACCTGGCGGGCCAGTTCGGTTTTTCCGGTTCCGGGTTCACCTTTGACCAGCAACGGCCGTTCCAGGGTGATTGCGGCGTTCACCGCAATGCGCAAATCGTCGGACGCAATATAGCTGTCCGTTCCCTCAAACTTCATTGCTGTCTCACTTTTTTCTTCTCAAGCCGTCGCGAAGTTAACTTGGAGGAAGCCGCCCCACAAGGGCGTGATCATGTAGTGACAAGCCCTATACGATAGGGTATCAGCGCGACCATGACGAGGTGCCGAGTGGCCGAGCGCGTAAATGGCGACCCGACATTCGGGATGGTTTGAAAATGACAACAAAGGAAAATCCATGAAGGCCGAGGTTTTTCTTCCCGACGATTATCGACCTGCCGAGGACGAGCCGTTTATGAACGAGCGGCAGACGGAGTATTTCCGCCGCAAGCTTTTGAATTGGAAGGCCGAGCTTTTGGATGACACCAAGAGCACGATCGAGGGATTACAGGATTCGACACGCAATATTCCGGACATCGCTGACCGGGCGAGCGAGGAAACGGACCGTGCGCTGGAACTGCGCACACGCGACCGGCAGCGCAAGCTGGTTTCCAAGATTGACGCGGCGCTGCGCCGGATCGACGAGGGCGAATACGGGTACTGCGACGAGACCGGCGAGCCAATTTCTCTCAAGCGTCTGGACGCGCGTCCGATTGCGACCTTGTCGCTTGAGGCGCAAGAGCGTCACGAGAGATCGGAAAAGGTTCATCGCGAGGATTGATGTCCCGCGCAGTTGATATTTCAGGCGCCCGTCTTGATCCGTATCAAGGCGGGCGTTTTTCGTTGTTGGCATGGGTATGTGTATGAACGATTTGAAGATTACCATTGCCGGGGCCGGGATTGGCGGGCTTGCCGCAGCAACAGCTTTGGCACGTCAGGGACACCGGGTGCGCGTTGCCGAACGCGCGGCAGAGATCAAAGAAGTCGGTGCCGGAATACAGATCAGCCCGAATGGCATGGCGGTGATGCGCGCGCTGGGCCTGGAGGATGCTCTTGCCGAGGTTTCCATTCGTGCCGAGGCCGTGCGGCTGATTGACGGGCGGACGGGACGCGAGGTGGTGACGCTGGATCTGGCGCGCGATGCGGCAGACCTGCGGTGGCAGTTCGTGCATCGGGCCGTTCTGATCGAGGTATTGAAAGTCGCCGCCGAGGATGCAGGTGCAGAAGTTGTTACCGGCGAAGAGGTGGCCCCACCGCCAGCTGGGGACGCATTGCCGGGGGACGATCTGCTGATCGGCGCGGACGGGCTCAAATCGGCGGTTCGGGCGCGGGTGGACGAGGCGTCCAAGCCGTTTTTCACTCATCAGGTGGCCTGGCGCGCGGTTCTTGAGGATCAGGATGTGGCCCCGGTGGTCGAGGTCTACATGGGCCCCGGTCGCCATCTGGTGACATACCCCTTGCCGGGCGGGCGGCGCAATATCGTGGCGGTCGAGGAACGGTGTTCCTGGGCGGATGAGGGGTGGAGCCATGTGGATCATCCCGCCAACCTGAGAGGCGCGTTCTCGGGGTTTGCGCCCCACGTGCAAGACTGGTTGGCCAAAGTGGAAGAGGTGCACCTGTGGGGTTTGTTCCGTCACCGGATTGCGGACCGTTGGCACAGCGGGGCGCAGGTCGTTCTGGGCGACGCGGCCCATCCGACTCTGCCCTTTCTGGCGCAGGGTGCGAACCTGGCGTTGGAAGACGCCTGGGTCCTGGCTGAAGCCTTGCGGAACAAGCCAATGACCGAGGCGCTGGAACACTATCAGGCGGAACGCAAGCCGCGTGTGGCGCGCGTTGTGCAGGCGGCAACCAACAACGCGCGCAATTATCACCTGAAGTTCCCGCCTTTGCGATTTGTCGCCCACAGCGGTCTTCGCGTCGTTGGGGCACTGGCTCCGGCCCGGTTGGTTGGGCGGTTTGACTGGCTTTACCGCCATGACGTGACGATCTGAACGTCACATCATCGGGCAAGAAATTCTGCCATCCATCCGGTTTGAACTTGCCCCGCCGGGCGCATTCCGGTTTTGAAGCGCCATGGGAATTGTGACGACAGCCTATGACGCACGCATTGCCAGTGGCGACCTTGAACCGGACGACGCCCAACTGGCGGTATTGCCGGAATTCGACCGGATCGCGGATGCGATAGCAGAAGGAAAGGCCAAAAAGGGTCTTTCCGGACTGTTTTCGCGCAAACGCGACATGCTGCCGGGGCTTTACCTTTGGGGGGGTGTCGGGCGTGGTAAGTCGATGCTCATGGACTTGTTTCACGACACGATCGGTGAGGACCATTCTCGTCGCGTCCATTTTCACGCTTTCATGCAAGAGGTTCAGGCCGGGCTTCACGAGGCGCGCAAGACCGGCGTTGACGATGCACTTGTCCCGGTGGCCAAAGACCTGAGCGAGGGTTTGCGGATCCTGTGCCTGGACGAAATGCAGATCACGGATATCGCGGATGCCATGATCGTCGGGCGGCTTTTTCAGCAGATGATGGATGCCGGTGTTACCGTGGTGACCACATCGAACCGCGTGCCCGATGATCTGTACAAGGACGGGTTGAACCGCGGTCTTTTCGTACCATTCATCGACCTGATCAAGACCCGTCTGGTGGTGCATGAATTGGCGTCGCCGCGCGATTATCGCCAGGACCGTCTGGAAGGCGAACAGGTGTTTTTCCATCCCGCGAACGCCGAAGCGCGAGCAGCCGTCGGCCAGATTTGGCGCGATCTGTCCCATGGCGAGGCGCATCCGCTGATCTTGCATGTAAAGGGCCGCCAGGTGGAAATTCCTTCCTTTGCCCATGGCATGGCACGGGCGAGCTTTTATGACCTGTGTGGTCAACCCCTTGGTCCGGCGGATTACCTGGCTTTGTCCAAAGCCGTACGGTTGCTGATCCTCGAAGACATTCCGCGTCTGAGTTCGGAAAACTATAATCAGGCGCGTCGTTTCGTGACCTTGGTCGATGCGCTCTATGAAGCGCGGGTCAAGCTGATCGCCACGGCTGCGGATATCCCCGAACATTTGTACATCGAGGGCGAGGGCAGTTTCGAATTTGAGCGCACCGCAAGTCGCCTTCGCGAGATGCAGGCCGCTGATTGGGGGCTGTCCGAGGGCTAGGTCAGCGCCTCGTTGTCTTTCAGCCGCAGCACCAGAAGAAATGCCAGGGCGACCAGCACCAGGGCTCCGATTGCCAGGGGGCGAATGGTGCCGTCAAAGGCCTGTCCGATGGGCGCGGCCAAAAGTGCCGCCCCGATGGTGGAGAGAGCCGTGACGATCGAGGCCGCCAGTCCGGCGATATGGCCCACGGGTTCCAATGCGATGGCGTTCATATTGCCGATGCCAAACCCAGCCAAATAGAAGATCGATGTGAACCAGACAAAAGCCACGGGGAAAAGGATTGCGCCGTCCAACAGGCCGGCGGTCAAGGTCACGAGGAAGACCAGCGTAAATGCGCCCTGCACCAACAGCGCCCATTTCACCACGTTGCGCATCCCGACCTTCATTACGATCGACGCGTTCAACAGGTTCGATCCCGCCGCCAGAATGGCCATGAACCCAAACCAGAGGGGGAAGGTTTCGCCCTTGTGGAAGACCTGCTCGAAGACCTGCTGGCTGGACATGAGCGCCGCGAAGAGGGTTCCGAAAATCAGGGTTTGCACCAGTATGGCGACAACGACTTGAGGGTTGCCCAGGATCTCGCGCGTCCCTGCGATCAGAACCTGTATTCTGAAGGAACGGCGGTTTTCCGGTGCGAGGGTTTCGGGCTGGCGGATCAACAGCCAGACTGTGGATACCAGGGCAAAGACAGCGAAAGACACGAAAATAGCGCGCCAGCCAAAGGCCCAGGCCAATGCCCAGCCGATCGACGGGGCAAAGACCGGGGCAAGCGTGAAGACGAAAATGATGAAACTGACGATCTGCGCCATTTGCCGACCCGAGAACAGGTCGCGGACGATGGCCATACAAGCCACGCGCGGCCCTGCGGCGCCCAGCCCCTGCAACAGGCGCGCGGCCAACAACAGTTCAAGACTTGGGGCCACCGCCGACAAGAGCGCGCCGAAGGTGTAGATGATCGCCCCGGCCACAGCGACCGGGCGACGGCCAAAGGCGTCGGAAAGCGGGCCGGTAAAGAACGTGCCAACACCCAAGCCGATGACAAAGGTGGCGATCACCAGTTGCGCCTTGTTGGGATCGCCGGGGCTAAGATCAGCACCAATGGCGGGAATGGCGGGCAGCATGGCATCAATGGCAAACGCGACGGTTGCCGTCAGCATCGCCATCAGCGCCACAAGTTCGGTCCGCGAAATGGCGGTTTTGGGATCAGTCATTCAAATGTGTCTTTTCCGCCGATTGTTCGGCCAGTTCGTCGATCACATTCAGCCACAACTCGACAGGTTGTGCGCCCGGAGCGACATGTTGATTTGCGATAATGAATGTCGGCACGCCGGTGACGCCTCGTTGGCGGGCGTGGGCGTCTCGCGCCGAGATGTCGGCGGCATCCGCGTCGCCGTCCAGAAGCCGTTCGGTCATGGCGCGGTCGAGTCCAATACCCTCGGCGATGTCTAACAGGACTGCGTGGTCGCCGATGTCCTTGCCTTCCTCGAAATAGGCCTTGAACAGGCGTGAGACGGCGGCGGTTTGGCGTCCCTCCAGCATGGCCCAATGGATCAGCCGATGCGCGTCGAGAGAATTTGGCGTTCGTTTGATCGCTCCGAAATCCAGCGAGAGCCCTACGGCCGTGGCCGCTTTTTCGATCTGGGCATAGGTTTTGACAGCATTGTCGCGCCCGCCGAACTTGGTTTCCAGGTACTCGCGCCGATCCATGCCGCCTTTGGGCATGTCGGGGTTCAACTGGAAGGGATGCCATTCAATCGAAAACGGGTGATCGGGGCGCTGTTCCAGCGCGCGGTCCAGGTTGGTTTTGCCGATATAGCACCAGGGGCAGATCGGATCGCTGAGGATATCAAGCTTGATCATGGCGTCGTCTCGTTCTCAGACCAAAGCGCCCGGCGCAAGAGCTTTCCGTTCGCATTTCTGGGCAGGCTCTGTTCATGGATGAACAGGCGGGGTTGTTTATAGCGCGCCAGGTGGGCGCTGGCGTGGGATGTCAGGGTGGCGTCGTCCAGCGTGGCGGGGCCGGTGTAATGCAGGGCGATCACTTTGGTTTCAGAATTCACGGCGTGATCGACAGCGGCGGCTTCATCGATGCCGGGATGACGCATCATAGCGGTCTCGACCTCGATTGGCGAGACCCGAAAGCCACCGGCGGTCAGGATGTCGTCGGTGCGCCCGTGGTATTCAATCGCGCCGTCGTCGCGCATCAGGCCCTGATCTCCGGTCAGGAACCAGTCTCCCCTGGTGCGTGTGGCGGCATCGTCGCCCAGATAGTCAAGCATCAGGCCGGGGTCACTTTGGTGGATGGCGATTGCGCCGACCTCGCCGCGCGGAACGGGACCGTCGGGCCCCAAAATGGCGATGGCGCGGCCCGGCTGGGCATAGCCAAGCGTGTCGGCCGGGGCGGGACGGTCTGGTGAGCCAGAGATGAAGGTAGAACACTCTGACTGGCCAAAAGCTTCGTGAATATTGGTGCCTGTGGCGTTGCGCCAACTCTCGCGCAAGGATTGGGGCAGCTTTTCACCCGCTGCCAGGGCGTGACGTAGTTTGGGCAAAGCGGGCATCGGGGATTTCAACAAGCGGCGGAAGATGCCGGGCGCGCCGGCAATCATCGTGGCGTTGTAGCGCAGGGCCAGGTCGGGCAGGGCATCCGGTGCGGTGCCAGGGGCCAGAACCAGGGCGGTAGCGCCCAAGGCCCACGGATCCAAAAGACCAGTGCCAAGCGTATAGGTCCAGTTAAATGCCCCGGCGTGCAACATGCGATCCTCGGCGGTCAGCGCGTACCATCCTTGGGTCATCATCTGACGGGCCAATATTGCACGGTGGGCGTGTATGACGCCGGTTGGGATGCCCGAGGTGCCCGACGTGAAGACGATATAGGCCGGATCATTGGCCCTGGTGTCGGCAGGCTGTTCAAGGGGCTTGGCCTCGCTCAAGGTCTGCGGCGACAAAACGGGATCGTCCGAGCGCGGCAAGGCGATCCCGGGCGCCGCAACGATGGCGTCGGGTTGAAGCCGGGCCGTAATCTTGGTGATTTCGTCTTCCCCGAGCGATGCGGCCGTGGGCACTGCAATCAACCCGGCGGCAATGGCGCCAAGATAGACGATAGGAAAATCGGGTGTGTTTCCCAACCGCATCAAAACCTTCTGACCCGGCCGCAGCCCGGCTTGGCACAGCCCACCGGCGGTTTTCAGAACGGCATCTCGCAGCTGACCAAAGGTGAGCTCCTGGGTGAAATCCGGCCCCAAAACAACCAGCGCAACCTTGTCATTCGCCGCGCCATTCGACCAAAGAGCATAGTGCGCCAGGTTCAATCGGTCCGGGCAGGCTGGGGCGGGGCGTTGATCGTCGACAGAAAGCATAGGAAGGGCGTATCAGGACCATGGGCAGTTGCAAGCGGGGAAGAGAAGGCGATATAGGGCGGGTATGTCGAAACATTCCGAGCCTTCGCTGATCCGTCTCGCCCGCGAGAATGAAGCCGGCAGCCCTGATCCGCAACCGCTTGATCTGGGCGAGCGCGTGCGTGAATTGCGCAAGGCGCGCGACTGGACGTTGGAGCAAGCGGCGAAACAGGCGGGGTTGGCGCGCTCAACCCTGTCCAAAATCGAAAACGGGCAGATGTCGCCGACCTATGACGCGCTAAAGAAGCTGGCGATCGGTCTGGAAATTTCCGTGCCGCAGTTGTTTACACCAGCCGACGGCGACCAGATCACGGGGCGTTTCGCCGTCACCAAGGCCGGCGAAGGTCAGGCCCACGCGACCGCGACCTATGAACACGATCTGCTGGCCGGCACGTTGACGAAAAAAAACATGCTGCCCTATCGCGCCAGCATTCGTGCCCGGTCGATGGATGAATTCGACGGCTGGGTGCGCCATGACGGCGAAGAGTTTCTTTACGTGCTAACCGGGGTCATCCGGCTTTACACCGAGTTTTACGAACCCATCGATCTTCGTCGGGGCGACAGTGCCTATTACGATGCGGCGATGGGACACAACGTGGTGTCGATCAGTGAAGAGGACGCCACGATCCTGTGGGTCACGTCGTTGTAGTCAGGCAGCAAAGCTGCGTGCACGGGGCAGAACCATGGGAATGCGCGTTTCAAAAAGGTCCATGGTTTCGCGGATTGTCAGATCGCTTGCGTCGGCCAGATACCGGATCAATTTGCCGTAATTGGCAATGATGGGCATGACGGTCCTTGTGTCCGCTTCCGGAAAAGTTTTGGCAATGGCGTCGAGCAAATCAACCCGGTCAATTGCTGAAAATGCGAATGTCATAGCTGTATTGTCTCCAAGTCTCGAACAGAGATTGGCAGGGGAAAGCTAATCAATTGCTAATGGATGAGCAGATTGTCGCAGGGGGCCTAGGTAATGTTCTGAATTTTACCCAAACGCCGTGTGGCCAGCCAGCCGAGCGCAGAAAGAACCGCTGCCATGGCGAGGCATCCGGCGACACCCGCCAGTTGATAGCACACCCCGGATAGCAGCGTGCCCAGAAGGCGTCCTGCTGCGTTTGCCATGTAGTAGAACCCAACATCCAGGGTAATGCGTTCGTCCTTGGAAAACGCCAGGATCAGATAGGAATGAAGCGCGGAATTCAGGGCAAAGACCGCTCCGAACGCCAACAACCCGACGACCACGATGATGACCAATCCCGGCAGGTCAAATGCCGCGGAAAACGCCAGTACCGCGGGAATGAACGTCAGCGTTCCGATCCAGCGGGTCGCAGCCGCTGTTGTCTCGCTCAGCGCGGCAGTCTGGCGCGCCAACAGGCGGGGCGCCAGGGCTTGGATCGCGCCATAGCAGATGATCCAGGCCGCCATGAAGGCGCCGATCAGGAAAAAGGCCGAGGCGGCGCGATCCGGGGCGTTTTGGGTGATGGCCTCGTAAAAGAATACCGGGATGGCAACGACAAACCAGGTATCCCGGGTTGCAAAAAGCAACATGCGGGCCAGGGACAGGGCGCGGATTTCCGGGGTCTTGGGAAAGACGGCCGAAAACCTGGTGCCTTTTTTGCCGCGCGGAAGTCCGGCAGGCATGAAGATGGCGACGGCGATCAGGATGACCGTGAGGATCACCGCCATGGTCAGCACCGAGGCGGTGAAGCCAAGCAGGGCAAGGAGCGCCGCGCCGAGAAAGAAGCCCAGGCCTTTGACGGCGTTCTTTGATCCCGTCAGCAGCGCAACCCATTTGAAAAGGCCATTGCCCTCGGAGGGCGCAAGCAGTTTGACCGCGCTTTTCGAAGACATCTTGGCAAGGTCCTTGGCGACCCCGGAGGCCCCTTGCACGGCCATGACATAGGCGACCGAGGCGGTGATGGCCCAGTCGGGGTTCAGGCCCGCAAGCGCGACAAGGGCAGCAATCTGGATGGCAAGGCCCGCGTATAGCGTCGAGGTCAGGCCAAAGCGATTGGCCAGCCAGCCGGCGGACAGGTTGGTGACGATGCCCATGATCTCGTAGAGCAGGAACAGATAGGCAAGTTGGACGGGCGAAAAGCCGAGCTGGTGAAAGTGCAACAACACCAGCATCCGAAGCGCGCCGTCAGACAGCATGAAGGCCCAATAGGCCGCGGTGACAGCGACATAGGCTTTCAGACCGTTGGGTGCGCTCATGCCATGGACCCGGTGACCATGGCGGCGATATCTGCCATCCGGCAGACATAGCCCCATTCGTTGTCATACCAGGCATATATCTTGGCCTGGGTGCCATTGATGACCATTGTGGATGGTCCGTCGACGATCGAGGAACGGGCATCGTTCAAAAAGTCAGCCGAGACCAGAGGACGGGTTTCGAACCCCAGGATGCCCTTCAGGGGGCCGTCGGCAGCCTTGGCGAATAGGGTGTTGATCTCGTCGGCGGTTGTTTCACGGCTCATCTCGAACACACAATCGGTCAGCGAAGCGTTCAAAAGCGGTACCCGCACGGCCATGCCGTTCAGGCGGCCCTTCAATTCAGGATAGATAAGCGTGATCGCGGTCGCCGAACCGGTGGAGGTCGGGATCAGAGAGTTCAGCGCAGACCGCGCGCGCCGGGTGTCTTTATGGGCCTTGTCGACCATTGTCTGAGTATTGGTCACATCGTGGATTGTTGTGATCGACCCATGACGAATGCCGATTTCTTCGTGCATGACCTTGACCACGGGGGCGAGGCAATTGGTCGTGCAGGACGCGGCGGTGATCAGGTTGTGACGGTCGGCGTCGTAGAGGTCATGGTTCACGCCATAGACGAGGTTCAGCGCGTCGCCGTCCTTTACCGGGGCCGAGACGATGACCTTTTTCACCCCGGCGTCGTAATAGGGTGCGATCTTGGCCTCGGTCTTGAAAACCCCGGTGCAGTCGATGACCAGATCGACGTCGCGGCTGTCGAGGCCGAGGTCTTCGATGGTTTTGGACTGGGTGAAAGGGATGGTGTTGCCGCGGATCGAAAGGGTTTCGCCATCGGCTGAAACATCGCCGTTCCAACGTCCATGAACCGTGTCGAATTCCAACAAAAGCGCGTGTTGGTCAATGTCACCAAAAGGTTCATTGATCAGCACGATGCTGTCACCAAGGCCCACGTCAAACAGACGCCGGACAAGAAGTTTGCCCATGCGACCAAGGCCATTGATTGCGATACGTGTCATGGTCCCCTCCGTACCCGTTGGAGGGGTTCTAGCCAACGGGTCGGTCGCGGCAAGTGAAGGTTTTGTGACACCCGGCACAATGCCGGACGCCGGGATCAGGCCTTAGATCGCGCGATCAATGGCGCGTGCACCTGCCGAGATGTCTTCGCCAGCGCCAGCAATGGTGTTGCAGGCTGCCAGGCTGAGAAGAAGGGCGGTGAACAGGGCAATTTTTTTCATGGTGTGCTCTCTCATTCCTCGTACCACCAGACGTCGGGCTGGAAACCGATCCAGTCGCCGTACATCGGCAGAGTTTCGGGATACTTCAGCTGTTTGGCATGGGCAATACGCGACTGTGGCAAGTGCCAGATCGGGATCACGTATCTTCCGGCGGTCAGGATGCGATCCAGAGCCCTGGCGGCGGCGCGGAAATCATCCTGACTGTCCGAGGTCAGCAGACGTTCGATCATCGCTTCGGCGGCAGGGCTTTTGATGCCCATCCAGTTGCGGCTGCCTTCGGTGTCGGCGGCCTCGGCACCCCAGTACAGGTTCTGTTCATTGCCGGGGCTGAGCGACAGGCCGCGCGCATACCAGGTCATGTCGAAATCGAAGACGTTGGTGCGTTCCTTGTATTCAGCGGAATCAACTGACGTGACGGTGACCTGCACGCCCATGCGGTTCAGAGCGGCAGAAAAGATGTCGACGATCTGGTGGGTTTCGTTTGACCCCGACGACAATAGAATTTCGAAGGCAAAAGGGGCACCCTCGGCGTTCTTCAAAACGCCATCCTGCAATGTCCAACCGGCGTCCTCCATCAGGCCAAGCGCCTGGCGGATGTTCTTGCGGTTGCGTTCGGTGCCGTCACCTGCGGGCAGGCTGTAGCCTTCGACCGTGCCGGGATAAAGGTCAGCGGCGAAGGGGGCCAGGAATTCTGCAACCCGACCCGATGCGGCGTCGTGGTCCATCCCCAGGATCGAATTCGAGAAGTACGAAGAGATCCGGGGCTGCGCCGCTCCGTTGATGGTTTGATTGATGAATTCGAAGTTGAAGGCCGTGATCATCGCTTCGCGCACCCGCCAGTCATCAAAGACCGGACGGCGCGTGTTCATGACCAACCCGCGAATGCCGGTGGGACGTTTGTGGGGGATGATCGATTTGACCACATCGCCGGATTGAACGGCAGGGAAGTCATATTGCGTGTCCCATTTCTGGATGCTGGTTTCGCGCGATGTGGTCAGCAACCCGCCCTTGAACGCTTCGAACATGGCGGTCCCATCCGAGAAGAACTCCATGCGGATTTCGTCCAGATTGGCCTGTCCGGTCATGAACGGCACAACGCCGTCGCCCCAATAGTCAGGATTGCGGGACAAGACGAGGTAACGTCCGGGATCCACATCGGTGATGACGTAAGGCGCGGACGAAATCGGGATGGTGTCGATACCGGATTCGGCAAAGTCTTTTCCATCCCACTGGGCTTTTTTCAGGATGGGACGCATCCCGAGAATCAGTGGAAGTTCGGCATCTTGCTGGTTGAAGGTAAAGCGGAAGCTGCGTTCGCCGGTCTGTTCGGCGCTGGCGACTTTTTTCCAAGAACCGTGATAGCGCGGATGTCCGACGGTGCCGAGCGTTTCGTAAGACCACAGAACGTCTTCGACGGTGACCGGCGTGCCATCCGAGAATCGCGCTTCGGGGCGCAGGGTGAATTCGACCCAGGACCGGTCGTCAGGCACCTCAATCGATTCGGCCAGAACCCCGTAAAGCGTGAAGGGTTCGCCATAGCTGCGGCCCATCAGGCTTTCGTGAGCCAGAAACCTCAACTGCCAGGGCACGCGGCCTTTCAGGATGTGCGGGTTCAGGGAATCAAAGCTGCCTGTTTCACCTTGAACGATGCGTCCGCCCTTTGGGGCATCCGGGTTGGCATGGGGCAGGGACACAAAATCAGGTGGGAGAGCCGGTTCACCATACATAGCTATGCCATGTTTGGGCTCAGCCGAGGTTATTGATGCGGCGAGCACCGCGGCCAACGCGGCGGTGGCGATCCTGGTCATTTTCATTTCGGCAACAATCCCTGTGTTCCGGTTCTTTTGTTCCAAGCCTAGGGGCCGTTTCGTGAGTTTTCAAACTTTTAGCTTGGACAGCGGCAAATCCTTGCGTATAAAACAGTTACTGCTCGATAGGTTTCTTGCCTGTATGAAACCTGCCTCAATAACTTAACGCCCGCCTTGTGCGGGCGTTTTTTTCTGTTGAGGGTAGGCCTGCCCATCCGGCACGGGGGTGATGCGACGGGTTCTGGTAACTCCGCCTCCGTCGCCTCCACGGAAGACCAGCCAGATCAAAGCGCTTGCAGCCAGGACCAGAAGCGGAGCCATGGCCAGGTTGACGGCGGTCCAGCCTTCCTGTGGCGATCCGCCCGAACAATTCATCAACCCGCCCGATGCCAGCGACCCCAACGTGACGCAGCCAAAGACGATCATGTCGTTCAAACCTTGCACACGGCCGCGTTCCTCGGCGCTGTGGGTGCCTGCCAGCATGGTGGTTGCGCCGATGAAACCAAAATTCCACCCGACGCCCAGCAGGATCAAAGCACCAAAGAAATTCTCGATGTCGGTGCCCGCGAGGGCGATCGCTCCGGCTCCGGCCAGAATGGCCAGCCCTGCCGCCACCACCTTTTCGGCTCCGAAACGTGCGATCAGGTGACCGGTAAAGAACGACGGGATGAACATCGCCAGAACGTGCGCGGACACGATGTCAGCGGCGTTTTCCTTGGTATAGCCACAGCCGACCACGGCCAGGGGCGTTGACGTCATGACCAGGTTCATCAGCGAATAGGCCACCATGGCACAGATGATGGCCACCAGAACGGCGGGCGTTCTCAACAATTCCAGACGGCTGCGCCCCGATGTTGACTGTTCGGCCTTGGTGGGCTTGGGCACTTTGAGGAAGAAAAACAGAAACGCGCCAAGAACATTGATGGCGATCACGGTCAGATAAGTGCCAAGGAAAGGCACGACCATGGAATCGGCGGTGATCTTGACCAGTTGCGGGCCGATAATGGCGCTGGCCAGACCGGCGGCCATGACATAGCTGATCGCTTTTGGCCGAAACGCCTCGGACGCGGTATCGGTGGCGGCAAAGCGGTAAAAGCCCTGGGCCGACATATAGATGCCGGTGAAAAGAGACCCGATCAGGAAAAGCGTGAAGCTGGAGGTCGCCAGCCCCCACGCGCCAAGTGCGGCCCCGGTAGCGCCGCCCATGGCACCGATGATGAAACCGGCCTGGCGCCCGAACCGTTGCATCACCGCCGACAGGGGCGTGGCCGTCAACATGGACCCAAGCACAATCAGCGAAATCGGCAGGGTCGCGAGGCAAGGGTTGGGCGCCAATGACTGGCCTGCCAGTCCGCCCATGATGAATATCATCGGCATCTGCGCGCCCAGAAAGCCCTGGGCCATGACCAGAACAGTCACATTTCGGATTGCATTGGGTGTGGGATCGGTGTCGGACATGCCAAAGGCGTATCGGTTGCGGTGCGGCTCAGCAAGCGCAGAACAGATGGGTTTCACATCGTCGTGTTGCGACATAGGGTCCGGTGAAATGTGTGTTAACGCAAAACCTATGGACGCTGATATTGGCCGCATCATCCAGTCGCCGGACTGCGTTGCCGAAGGCGCGACCTATCTTGCTGGGATCGAGCCCCGGTTCGCGCGGGCTTTGGAACAGACTGGGCCGCTGCCGTTGCGATTGCGCAAGGATGGGTTCGCCTCTCTTCTTGACGCGATTGTGGGTCAGCAGGTCTCGGTCGCGGCCGCGGATGCAATTTGGGGGCGGCTCAAGGCCGCCGGATTGACCGGGCCGCGCAAGATCATGTGGGCCAGCGACGACGATTTGCGCGCCTGCGGGCTGTCACGGCAAAAGATTCGATACGCACGTGAACTGGCCGGCTCGGGCATTCGCTATGCGGCCTTGCGCGACATGCCCACGGACCAGGTGGTGGAAACGTTGATCGTCGTGCCCGGGATTGGGCGGTGGACCGCCGAGATCTATGCGATGTTTTCGCTGGGGCGCGCCGATGTTTTCGCGCCGGGTGATCTGGCCTTGCAAGAGGCGGCCCGCGTCTTGTTCAACATGCCCGCTCGGCCCAGCGAAAAAGAGTTGCGCGCGTTCTCAGAGGCCTGGTCGCCATGGAGAGGCGTTGCCGCGCGCCTGCTCTGGGCCTACTACCACGTGGCGAAAGATCGGGAAGGGATAAGATGAGTGAGTTGAATTATAAGCGCCGGAGTTCCGTAACGGGCGCGGACACATCGGTCGTGGTGTTTTTGCACGGCTATGGCGCGGATGGGTCGGATCTGCTGGGATTGGCCGAGCCCCTGGCACAGCATTTGCCGGACACGGTGTTTGTCGCAGCCGATGCGCCGACCCGATCGATGGCAAATCCCATGGGATTCCAGTGGTTTCCGATCCCCTGGATCGATGGGTCGACCGAAGTGGCCGCAGCTGAGGGATTGCGCCATTCGGCCAAGATGCTGGACAAGCTGATCGACAAAGTACTGGCCGAGGAGGGGCTTTCACCGGATCGCCTGGTTCTCTTCGGATTTTCCCAGGGCACGATGATGAGCCTTCATGTGGCGCCGCGCCGGGCCGATCCGATCGCGGGGATCGTCGGGTTTTCGGGGCGTTTGATGTATCCCGAAACCTTGGCTGAAGAAGCGTTGTCGCAGCCTCCGGTCCTGCTGGTCCATGGTGACGCCGACGATGTGGTGCCATTTGACGAAATGCAAAACGCCGGTACGGCGCTGCAGGACGCGGGATTCACGGTTTTCGGTCACGTGATGGAAGGCACGGCCCATGGTATCGCGCCCGACGGCCTGTCTGTTGCCCTGTCCTTTATCGTCGAGGTCTTGGAAGGGGGCGGCGCGGCGTCGCAGTAAGCGCGGCGTTGTCATCTTGGTGTCATGACTTTGGCCGATGCTGCCTCATAATCATGGGGGTTGTCTGCTTGCGACGTCCATATATAGTTTCCTTTGAGCGGTCTGGGCAGGGATGCCTGCGGTGACGACGGGCCAGGTGACGATCGAGGCGGAGAGTTCGATGGACGGTGAGTTCAGAACGAGTTTTGTACGTGAGCCAAATAATCTGCGACACAATCCGGCGCTGGTGCTGAATGCGGATTACAGACCGCTAAGTTATTACCCGTTGTCATTGTGGCCCTGGCAAGAGGCGGTCAAGGCCGCCTGGCTGGATCGGGTTCAGATCATTGCGGAATATGACGAGGTCGTGCGTAGCCCGTCGACGGAAATTCGCATTCCCTCGGTGGTCGTGTTGAAAGATTACGTGCAACTTCAAAAGCGCGTGGCCTTCACCCGGTTCAACCTTTTCCTGCGGGACGAGTTTTGTTGCCAGTACTGTGGCGCCCGGGGAGATTTGACCTTTGATCACGTCATTCCACGCGCTCGCGGCGGGGTGACAAGTTGGGAAAATGTCGTGGCGGCCTGTTCACGCTGCAATCTTCGGAAAGGGTCTAAATCGTTGTCGGTGGCAGGAATGAGCCTGCGAAATGCACCGCGTCAGCCGGATTCGGAGGAGTTGCGCAATCAGGGCCGCAAGTTCCCACCGAACCACCTGAACGATACCTGGTTGGATTTTTTGTATTGGGATGCCGAGCTGGAAGCATAGATCGTGCCTCGGTGTCATGGAGGTTCGGTCGCAAAATGGCTTAGAACAGGGAAAGTTCGCCGGCTTCGACATCTTCTTCGGTATTGACGACATTTGAAGATGCGAGTCCAAGCAGCACGTTTTGCAAACTGTGCAAAGTGAGAGCCCCGGCAAGTTTTTCGTGTTCGACCGGGTGGCCCACCAGGCAATCCGCCAATTGTGGCAAGAAGCGCGCGAGGTCAGCGTGCGTTTGTGTGACCAGATCGATATGTTGCAGGTGACCGAAATCTGATACCGCGCCGGTGGTTTTCTGTGTCATATCCGACACCGCATCCTGCAATGCCAAATCACTGGAATATAATTGCTCCATCAATTGCCCCATGGCCCCGAGAATGCGGGCCACATCTTGGGGGCTGACCGATGGCATATGAAAATCTTGCTGTATCAAGACTAAAGGCGACCCACGATCGCTTCGATGGCAGCTTTTAGTTCTGCGGCCTGAAATGGTTTTGCCAGGAAATTGTTCATGCCTAGCTGCTTGCCCTTGTTGATTATTTCGGGGTCGGCGCGGCCGGTGATCAATAGAAATCCGGTTTTTTGCGTTTGCGGTGTATTGCGCATGTAGTGGAGTAGATGAAGGCCATCCATTTCCGGCATATTATAGTCGGAAATCACCAGGTGGACCGGGGCTTTCATGATCGTTGCCAGCGCCGTTTTTCCATCCGACGCAGTGCCGACATTCTGAATTCCAATGGCGTCCAAGGCCTGGGTAATCAAACCGCGACTGGTTGACATGTCGTCAACGACCATAACCCGTAACTGCTCTCTCAATGACATTGGCGTACCTTGTTGCCTGAAGGTCTAGTTTTTCTGGTAGATTGTCACACCTGCCGATGTGAAACCCGTTTCTTCGAGTGGATGTATGCGTTCCGAGTGCCCCAGCATGAGCCAACCGTCCGAGACCAGCCGGTCCCTAAATCGCGGCCAAAGAGCGCGTTGGGTGTCGTCGTCGAAATAGATAACGACGTTGCGACAGAAGATCGCGTCGAATTCGACCTGCATTGGCCATTCGCCGTGCAGGTTCAGTTCCCTGAAACGGACAAGTTTCTTTAGGTCATCATTGACGACAAAATGACCGTCGCGTTCCACGGACTTCACAAGGAAACGCTCGCGATCCTGCGGTGCGATGGCTTCGACTTCCGCCTCTGAGTATGTGCCTTTGATGGCCGTTTTCAGAATTTTCGGGTCGATGTCCGTGCCCAGAATCAAAAGGTCGCAGTCGCGAATGTTTGGGATCGCCTTTGTCAGCTCCATGGCCAGAGTGAATGGTTCTTGTCCACTAGAACATCCTGCCGACCATAGCCGAACGCGCCCGCCAGACTTTAATTTTGCCCTTAGCTTGGGAATGATCGTGTCGACCAGGAACTCAAAATGGTGATTTTCCCTATAGAATGCCGAAACGTTCGTGGTCAGAACCGAGATAAGTTCACGGGTTTCAGTATCGTTTTGATCGACGAAACTGAGATAGTCTTGGCAGCTCGCCAGGCGCAGGTCGCGCATCCTGCGCGCGATCCGCGACTGAACCAGAGATTTCTTCGACGCCGGAATTGACAGGCCAGCCGCTTTGGCAGCAATGCTGGCGACCTTTGAAAACTCCGCGTCGGTCATGCCGCTCGTTCCTATGTTTTGAACGAGAGCGTTCATGCGGCAATCTCTTCATTGGAAGGCAGGACGGCCTCAAGGTCCAAGAGCCGGACCATCCGATCGTCGAGTATTGTCAGCGCCCGCACAAACCGTGATTTGGACGTCATTTCGGGGGGGGGCTGCAGTTGGTCGGGCGAGAACGACAGAATGTCGGAAACGGCGTCGACGCGAAGCCCCATGACGCGAGAGCCGACGTCGACCACGATGATAACGTTTCGATCCTCGGGCTCGGATGCGTCAAGACCAAGCCGGAGTGCCAAGTCCACCACGGGCAGAACAGTACCGCGCAAATTGATCACGCCGCGCACGAAATGCGGCGCGTGTGGCAAGGACGTCGTTCTGGTCCAGCCACGGATTTCACGGACCGACATAATCTCGACCGAGTATTCACTGTCGCCGATACGGAACGACAGGTATTCGGTATGGCCGCTGCCGGTTTCACCTTGAGAGCCTATTTCTCTTTCTATCTGCGAAGTCATGTTAGGAGGCCTTCCTTTGCAACTTGGAAAGTTCGTCTCCCGCCGCGTTCTGGACGAGATCGTTGGGGTCGAGGATCAAGGCAATTTGCCCGTCGCCAAGAATCGTGGCGGCGGCGACACCGGGAACCCTGCCGTAGCTTTCTTGAAGTCCCTTGATGACCACTTGGCGTTGATCGACGATGGTGTCGACGAGAAGAGCGACGAGTTGGCCTTCTTCCGGGGAAATCAAAAGCGCGATTGTGCCGTCCTTAAGGGGAGCTTGTGCGCGGTAACCGAGTTCCACCCCAAGATCGAGCACGGGAACAAACTGATCGCGAACACTGAGAACCTTTTGGCCGGGACCCACCTGGCGCAGGTCTTCGGATGAAAGCGACAAGGTTTCGACGATCGCGTTCAGTGGGATAACCAAGGTTTCGCTGGCCACCGTGATAACCATCCCGTCAAGGACGGCCAAAGTGAGTGGAAGTGAAATGGCGAAGGTGGTGCCAACACCGGGATTGGATTCGATGGTGACGCGCCCGCCGAGAGAAGTGATCTGCGTCTTGACCACATCCATGCCGACGCCGCGTCCAGATAGCGCGGAAACCTCTGTCGCGGTGGAAAATCCTGGCAAGAACAACAGTTGATCGATCTCGGTATCGCTGAGATTGGCGTCTTCCGGGATAAGACCCTTACTGACCGCGATGCTTCTCACTTTTTCGCGGTTGATGCCCGCGCCATCGTCCGAAACCTCGATCACGACACGGCCCGATCGGTGAGCGGCGCTGAGCCGGATTTCGCCTTGCTTGGGCTTTCCATTCTGAAGGCGGGTTTCCGTACTTTCAAGCCCGTGGTCGACCGCATTTCTGATCATGTGGGTCAGGGGGTCGGCGAGCCGTTCGATGGCGGTTTTGTCGATCTCTGTGGTGTCACCTTCGGTGGTGAGTTTGACCGTCTTGTTCACGGCCGCCGAGGCTTCCCGGACGATGCGCGACATGCGCTGGAATAGCGATTTGACCGGTTGCGCGCGGATCATCATCACGCTTTCCTGGATGTTGCGCGTAAGTTGCATGAATTCATCCAGCCCCGTTGAAACGGGCGAATTTGGCGCGATGTTTTCCTGTGTGATCGACTGGGACAGCATGGCCTGGTTGATGACCAATTCGCCCACCAGGTTTACCAGGCGTTCGATCCGCTCGAGATCCACACGGACTGTAGGAGTGGCCTTTGTTGCCGTGGTTTTCGCGGCCCCTGTTTCGGTTTTCTTGGCGGGGGGTGTCGCCGCAGCGGGGGCAGGTTGTTCCTTGGGGGTGTCAGGCGCGTTCGTCAGGGTGGGGGGCTCGGCCACCGCCGGTGGGGCTGCGGTTTCGGGCTCGACCACCGGCGCGGGTGCGATCGGCCGGTCCGAAGCAGCGGTCTCGGGCGCGGAGGTGCTTACATTGAGAAGACACAGGCCTTCCGCGAATTCAAAGATCTCATGGACTGCGCTTGGAGGAGACTCTGTGCTGATCTTGACAGTCCAGTGCAGTCCGCCGCCGAGCTTTTTCAGGTCATCGTAGCCGGTTGGCGGGCGGTGTTCCAAATGAATGTCACAAGGCCCCAGGTCTGCCAGGGTTTTCAGAAGGAACAGCGGTTCGTTTCCGCTTTCATAGAGTTCGCGATCGGGGCGGAATTCGACGTAAAGCGTGTCGTCGGCGGCTGCCGGTTCAAGATCGAGCGGAGGCAGATCAAGCGGCGGCAGGTCAGGCAAAGCATCGCCATCTGCCGGGGGGGCGAGATCGTCGAGGCTGAGGGTCATTGGCTGGAAATCGATTTCCTCTTCCGCCGCACCATTCTCGGCATCGTCGTGGCTGACATAAGTCGCCAGTTCGTCAATGAGGCCCTGGGATGTCGCGGTGTCCGCTTCTTCGCCGTCACGCGAACAGCGAATGAGGTCAAAGAGCATGTCTGCACAACGCAGGAACAGCGAGTTCAGCTTGTCGTCGGGCGTCAGATCGCCAGAGCGGCATGCGTCCATGACCGTTTCGAACTGGTGAGAGAAATCGACCAAGGCGTCCAGGCCAAACGCGCCGGCGCCGCCTTTGATCGAGTGAACCGCGCGAAAGGCGACATTGATGGTTTCGACGTCGCTGTCACCGTCCGCCATGGACTGAAGCGCATCGACGAGTGCCTCGTGGAGTTCTTCGCATTCAACGAAGAACGAGGCCATGATTTCCTGCATCGGGTCGGACACTGTACCTGCTCCTATCCCGTAACCATACGAAGCGCGCGTACAAGCTTGTCCTGCGCGAAGGGCTTGACGATCCAGCCCGTGGCGCCTGAATTGCGCGCGCGGGCTTTCAGGTCTGCCGAACTTTCGGTGGTGAGAACCAAAATGGGTGTCGTTTTGGCATCGTCGCGATCACGCACCGCATCGATGAAGCCAAATCCATCCAGCCGGGGCATGTTGATATCGGTGATGATGACGTCAGGGTCGATGCCGTCCAGCACTTCTAGCCCATGTTGACCATCTTCAGCCAGGTGGACGTCAAAGCCCTCTGACGTTAGCGCAAGTGTAATCATGTCACGCATGGTGCGGCTGTCGTCGACAGCCAGGACGGAAATTGTCATGCCGCGCCCCCTGCAAATGTATCCTGTGAAAGACCAAATCGTCCGAGATCGTCGAGGAGCTTTTGAGAGGGGTCGGTCAGCGAGAAACTTTTGCCTGCAGACGTCCACAAATGTCGGGCCGACATCATCAGTTCCAGACAGAGCCCGCCCAGGTATTCGACATTGGAGCCATCCAGGGCAATGTCGTCATCCTTCGATTCCAGGAACTGGTCGCGCAGCGCAATCGCCGCGGCGGAGTCCAGTTTGGCTGTCAGGACTACCTTTTTTGTCATCCGCGCACCTCAACTAAAAACTTCGAGTCAGGGGCAAGCGCCCTTTGACACGTGTTGAGTACCGCGCGGCATGTTAAAATGCCGTTACCCCGCCAAAGAAGTTTCGGCCAGAATCAAAATCTGCTGTTCAGGTGGGCGGCAAGGCCGGACAGGGCGGCAAAGTCATCCTCGACAACCGAAACCGGAAACTGGGTCATGAAGTCGGAAAAGCGGCCCTTGTCACGAAAATTTTCAGCGAACTCGAAGCGATCCAGATAGGGTGTCATCGCCCGTGTTACGCCACCGATCAGGTACACGCCGCCAAATGGCAGATGCACCAGGGCCAAATCGCCTGCTACACGCCCCATGAGGCGCACGAACCAGGCCACGGCCTGGGCCGAGTTCTCATCGGTTTCACAGCTTTCCATGATCTCGGCGGCCGTGCGGCGCTGACCTGCGATCCAGTCGTGGATATGCTCCAGACCGCGCCCGGACAAGACGTCCTCGACCGAGGAAAACCCATGCTTTGTTCGCACGAACGTACTGAGTTCGAGCGCCTGGGCCGAATGAACCGGCATGGACATGTGTCCGCACTCGGACGCCGGCACGACGCGCCCTTGATCCGTTTCCAAGGCAACAGCAGCGTTGAAACCGGTTCCAATCCCGATCACAAGCTGCGTTGCGCCTGCGGGGGCCGCGGGGGCCTTGATCACAGTGCGCAATTTGTCCGGAGCAATGTGGCCAAGGGCATGGGCCTGTGCCTGCAAATCATTCACGACGGCAAGGTGTTCGGCGCGGCTGACCCGGGCGAGAACATCCAGATCTATGGACCAATCCAGGTTTGTCAGCCTGCCACGCCCGTCGCGCACCGGCCCCGCGACGGCGACCGCCGCGCCTTTGCAATCAACGCCTTCCCGGCTGAGGAAGTCGTCCAGAACCTCCTCAAGACTTGGAAAGTCGGCATTGCGAAACTTGCGCACGGTCTCGGTCAAAAGCGTCGCGCCCTCGGCCAGCGCCACACGGGTGTTCGTGCCACCGACATCGGCGACCAGTGACAGTGTGTCCGGGGTGTGGGGCATTGGGCGGCTCCTCGATGCTAACGCGCCAAAGCGGCGGCAAGGGCATGATAGGATTGCTTTGGTGTGCGCTTTAAACTGTCAAAGTCCACGTGAACAAGCCCAAAGCGCTTGTCGAAGCCAAGAGACCATTCGAAGTTATCCATCAAGGACCAGATGTAATACCCCTTGACCGGCACGCCGTCGGACAGAGCCTTTTGAACACGCTCGAGGTGCTGATCGAGATAGTCGCTGCGATCCGGGTCCACGACGGCCCCCGAAGCATCAGGCGCGTCATTTGCGGACATGCCGTTTTCAGTGACATACAACGGCAGGTCGCCGGTGTACTCTGACGCGGTGCGGGTGAGAAAGTTGTAAAGACCGTCGGGATAGATTTCCCAGTCCATGGTTGTTTGCGGCAGATCGCCGGCGCCCTCGGCATAGGAAGGCCAGGGGCTGTTATCGGGAGAAATGATTTTGCGGGTATAGTAATTCAACCCGCACCAGTCGACCGGCGTGGTGATGGTCGCAAAATCGTCCTGCCAGTTGGCCGGCAAGTGTGGCTCCAGCCCTTCGAGGACCAGATCGGAGTAGGCGCCTTTGAAAATGCCCCCCAGGAAGAAACGGTTATAGATGGCGTCATAGCGCGCAGCGGCCAGAGCCGCCGCGGGGCTGTCATCGACGGGGGCGGCCCATTCAAAGTTGCACACTGCACCAAGGTTGGACATGCCAAGCTCGCGCATGGTCTGGATGGCGCGGCCATGGGCCAGAAGAACGTGGTGCATGGCGCGCGCGGTGGCGCGGATATCGCGGACGCCGGGGGCGTGCAGCCCCATGAAATGCGACAGCCAGCCAACGCACCATGGTTCATTGATCGGCGCGACGGACCAGACCCGGTCGCCGATGCGTTCCATCAGAACGCGGGTATAATCCGCAAACCATTCAGCAATGTCACCGTTGCGCCAGCCGCCGAGGTCGAGAAGAGGCACCGGCAGTTCCCAGTGATAAAGCGTCAGGGCAGGGTGGATGCCACGCTCGAGCAGCCCATCGACCAGGCGGTCATAAAAATCGAGCCCTTCCGGGTTCGGCGTGCCGCGTCCTTCGGGCAGAACCCGCGCCCAGCTGGTCGAAAATCGGTAAACATCGGCTCCCAGATCGCGGATCAGGTCGAGGTCTTCATCCATGCGGTGATAGTGATCGCAACCGCGCGCGCCATTCTCGGCCCGCACGACATTGCCCGGCGTGGCCGCGAAGTCGTCCCACTGAGTGCGCCCGGCACCGCCAAAACCATGGCCTTCTATCTGGTAGCTCGAGGTTGCGACCCCGAACTTGAAACCTTCGGGGAAGTCAGAGCGGGACATTTTCATGGATCTTATCCTTGTTCGAGCAGCCGGCGCACCTTTGGGGCGGGTCCGGTCGATTGCCCTATGGTTAATTCGGCCTCCAGTAGGATGCTGCTGGGGGCGGCTTTGGGGGCGTTGATCGTTTTCAGCAAAAGGTCAGCACAACGCCGTCCCGCGTCGCGGACCGAAGACCGGGTGGCGGTAAAGATCGGATCAGCGCCGTCATTGCGAAAGTAAGACAAATCATCGTCGTGGATGACAACAGACACGTCGCGTCCGATCTTGAGCCCCATTTCGTGAATGGCGCGCCGTACACCGATCGCCGGTATGATCGACGAGACGAGAAACGCGGTCGGAGGGTTGGGGCGGTTCAGCAACTCGCGGGCCGCGCCATAGCCGTAGGTTTCGGTCATCTCGCCGTTCACCAGAAACGCGCGGTCGGGCGTGATGCCGTGTTTGCCAAGCGCGTCGTTCAGCCCGCTCTCGCGCCGCATGGCAAAATCCATGTCAGCAAGCCCGTTGATCAGGGCTATTGATCGATGGCCGAGGTCCAGCAGCAGCGAGGTCGCGCGCGCGAAAGCCCGGCGGTTGTCGACATCGATCCAGTTGTAATCTGCCGTGACATCGCTGGAACGCCCATGGACGACGAACGGCATGTCGAGGCTTTTCAACATCTCGATCCGCTTGTCGTGCATCTTTGGTCCGTGGACGACGACGCCGTCGACAACCCCGCGGGTCTTCAGATCACGATAGGTCCGGGCTTCGTCTTCGTCACGCACGACCGACAACATAAGGTCATAGCCGGCATCCAGGTATTGTTCCCCGGCACCGGCGATGAAGTCTGCGAAAATCGGGTTCACCATTTCATGTTCGTTGGACAAGGGCAGGATGTGCCCGATAGACATGGATCGCCCGGTCGCCAGCCGCGTGGCGCGGGTGTTGGGCGAATAGTTGTGTTGATCCGCAGCCTCAAGAACCCGCTTGCGTGTTGCCTCGTTAACCTCGGGATACCCGTTCAAGGCACGGCTCACGGTCGTGGGCGAAAGGTCCAACAGGCTGGAGAGTTCCTTGAGGTTCATCGATTCAAAGCGCTTTCAATTTTGACGCAGAATACGAAGTTTGAGCGGCTTGTCAAAAGCGTTGTTGGGGGATGGGGTCGCTAATAAAATAGATATCCCCAATTGACAGACGGCGAGAATCGGTGCTTTTAGAAGGGTATCCAAAGCGCTTTGAAAGCCAGCTTTCCGCGCACGGGAACAAAATTTGAGCGCCAGTGCTCTGACTTGGGAGGTCATCATGAAGAACACAGTTTATCTTGGCGCGGCTATTGCTGCGTTGAATGCGGGGGCCGTTGCTGCGGAACAGTTGACGGTCTTTGGTCCGTGGCTTGGGCCGGACCAGGAGAATGTTGAAGCCGTTCTCGCCGATTTCGCCGCAAAGTCGGGTCACGATGTGCGCTATGTCGGTTCGGACAGTTTTGAACAGCAAATCATGGTCGATGCCGAGGCGGGGTCTGCTCCCAACATCGCCGTTTTCCCTCAGCCGGGTCTTGCCGCTGGCATGGCAAAGCGCGGGTTCCTTGCGCCTTTGGCAGATGGCACCGGCGATTGGGTGCGCGACAACTATGCAGCCGGTCAATCCTGGGTCGATCTGGGCACCTATGAAGGCGCTGACGGTGCCGATCATCTTTATGGGTTCTTCTACAAGGTCGATGTGAAATCACTGGTGTGGTACGTGCCCGAGAACTTTGAAGACGCGGGTTATGACGTGCCCGAGACCATGGAAGAGTTGAAGGCGCTGACCGATCAGATCGTTGCCGATGGCGAAACACCCTGGTGCATCGGTCTGGGATCCGGCGGTGCGACTGGCTGGCCCGCGACCGATTGGGTCGAGGACATGATGCTTCGGACCCAAAGCCCTGCCGTCTATGACCAGTGGGTGGCGAACGAAATTCCGTTCAACGATGCAGCCGTGGTTGCCGCAATTGACGAATTTGGTGCCTTTGCCGGAAACGATGACTATGTTTCGGGCGGTGCCGGTGCCGTGGCATCCACCGACTTCCGCGATAGCCCCAAGGGCATGTTCGGCAGCCCGCCGCAGTGCTATATGCACCGTCAGGCCTCGTTCATTCCGGCCTTCTTCCCAGAAGGTACGGTCGTGGGCGAAGATGCGGACTTTTTCTATTTCCCGGCTTATGAAAGCAAGGATTTGGGCAAACCGGTTCTGGGTGCAGGTACGCTTTGGGCGATCACCAACGAAAACCAGGCGGCACATGACCTGATCGCCTATCTTCAGGATCCGACGGCCCATGAAATCTGGATGGCGCGCAAAGGCTTCCTGACCCCGCACAAGGGCGTCAACCCGGATGCCTTCGGTGATCCGACCCTGCGCAAGATGAACGAAATTCTTCTGGGCGCGACAACTTTCCGGTTTGACGGTTCCGACCTGATGCCCGGTGGTGTTGGCGCGGGATCGTTCTGGACCGGGATGGTCGACTATGCTGGCGGCAAACCTGCGGCAGATGTTGCCAAGGAAATCCAGGACAGCTGGGACGCGCTGAAGTAATCCGCGCGGATTAAGACAAAGGTCCGGGGCCAAGGCCCCGGATTACTTTCATAAATTTCTGTCACAGTGTTCAACGGGGAGAGAAGACATGCATCCTGCGTTACTGGGTCTGGTCACGATCATCGTCGGTGTTGGCGGCTGCGTTGGCTATTTTTATTTCTCGAACCTGTTTCTGGACAAAGTGCTGTATCCGGCCTCGGGACCGAATGCGGGGCGCAACATCAACCGGGCGAACCAAATCCGGCCCTGGTTGTTCCTGGCGCCCGCGGTTTTCGCGCTTGGCCTGTATCTTGGCTATCCGGTCATCGAAACGCTGCGGCTGTCCCTGACCGACAGGGATGCTGGTGGAGCCTTCGTCGGGTTTGACAACTATAACCAGATGTTCAGCGAGCCCAAGTTCTGGGAAGCCATGCGCAATAACATGTTGTGGTTGATCGTGGTGCCAGCGGCCTCGACGGCCTTTGGGTTGCTTGCAGCGCAGCTGACCGACCGGATCTCCTGGGGGAACATCGCCAAGTCGCTGATCTTCATGCCAATGGCAATTTCCTTTGTGGGGGCCAGCGTGATTTTCAAACTGGTCTATGACACCCGGCCCGAGGGCCAGGAACAGATTGGTGTGTTGAATGCCGTTTGGATGCAGTTCCAAGGCGGAGCGGGGTCGATCCTGTTCCTGAAATTGTTGCCCGCCGTAGTGCTTTTGTCATTTGCCGGCATTGTCGGATATGTGGCGTGGATTTTGGTCCGCTCGCGCGGAATCGAGCGGCCAATTGTCCAGGTGGGGCGTGCAGCGGCTGTGCTGTTCGCCGCCTGGATGATTTTTCTGGCGGTGCGGTCGACCGTCAATATAGGTATGGCCCAGTTGCCTTTTGGCGAGCCTCAGACCTGGCTGACTTTGCCGTTCTTCAACAACTTTTTCCTGATGGTTGTCCTGATCTGGATCCAGACCGGGTTTGCCATGGTGATACTGTCGGCGGCCTTGCGCGGTATTCCCGAAGAGACCATCGAGGCGGCCATCGTGGATGGGGCCAATCCGCTTCAGATCTTCTTCAAGATCAAGGTGCCGCAGATCATGCCGACGATCGTCGTGGTCTGGACGACGATCACGCTGGTGGTGCTGAAGGTCTTTGACATCGTCTTTGCCATGACCAACGGCGAGTTCAACACCGAGGTTCTGGCCAACTATATGTTCAACAAGCTGTTCCGTGCCAACGACTGGGGCGTCGGCAGCGCCAGTGCCATCGTCATCATGTTGCTCGTGTCACCGATCCTGATCTGGAACGTGTGGAACGCGCGCAAGGAAATGCGCTGAGGGGAGGGCCTGACAATGGACAATATCGCAGGAAGAAAATCGGGTCTGAACTGGGTGGTGCATATCTCGGTCGCTTTGCTGGTTGCATTGTGGTTGTTTCCGACAGTGGGTCTTTTCGTATCGTCTTTCCGGACGGCGGATCAGATCTCGGCTTCGGGCTGGTGGAGTTCGATGTTCGCCAGCGATCAAATCATCCAGATGCGCACCGGGGGTGCCGAGTTTGCCACGAAAGAGGGTGATCTTTGGGTGGTCGAAGGCAACCTCTTGCAAGACGACGCCAACAGCCCCGGCTCGGGAGTGACGCTTGGCAATTTCGGTGTTTCGTCGCGGGATGTGTCTGCATATGAAATCGGCACGCTGGCCGAGTTCAGCGACGGCGAAGAGACCTTGATCCTGAATGCGGATGGCTCGTATCGCTATACCAGCGTGGAAGAACCCGGACGCCGTGGGCAACGGGTGTTCGTCGCGGCAGAGGTTCCGCCGGAATTCACCACGGCCAACTACAGCCAGGTCTTGTTCAGCGGGAATAGTACCGACAGCATGGCGAAGGCGTTTTTCAACACGCTTACGGTGACGATCCCGGCGACGATCATCCCGATCGTGGTGGCGGCTTTTGCCGCCTATGCCCTGGCATGGATGGATTTTCCGGGCAGAGCTTTGCTAATTGCCATTGTCGTGGGGCTGTTGGTGGTGCCGTTGCAACTGGCGCTGATCCCGCTCTTGAAACTGCATCTCGGGATAGGCATTGGAAAGGGCTATCTGGGAACCTGGCTGGCGCATACGGGTTTTGGCCTGCCGCTGGCGATCTATCTTTTACGCAACTATATGGTCGGATTGCCGCGTGACATCATCGAGAATGCCAAGGTGGACGGTGCGACGGATTTCCAGATCTTTACCAAGATCATCCTGCCTCTGTCCTTCCCGGCGCTGGCGAGTTTCGCGATCTTTCAGTTCCTGTGGACCTGGAATGATCTGCTAGTCGCCAAGGTCTTCCTGATCGACGCCACGGGCGAGACGACGGTGATGACGAACCAGATCGTCGAACTGCTGGGCACGCGCGGTGGCAACTGGGAAATCCTGGCAACGGCGGCCTTCGTGTCGATTGCCGTGCCGCTGGCCGTCTTTTTCGCAATGCAACGTTACCTGGTGCGCGGTCTTTTGGCCGGCTCTGTGAAGTGAGAACACCGCAATGAACTTTCAAGACCCTTCTGTAGCTGACCACACCCAGCTCCACCATGATCCCGATTGGTGGCGTGGCGCGGTGATCTATCAGATTTATCCGCGGTCCTATCAGGATTCCAACGGCGACGGCATCGGAGACCTGTCGGGTATTATTCATCGATTGCCCCATGTTGCATCTCTTGGAACGGACGCGATCTGGTTGTCGCCGTTCTACACCTCGCCCATGCTGGATTTTGGCTATGACGTCTCGGACTATCGCGACGTGGATCCGATGTTCGGCTCGCTGGGCGATTTTGATGCCCTGGTCGAGCGGGCTCACGAGCTGGGGCTGAGGGTGATCGTCGATCTTGTGATCAGCCACACCTCGGATCAGCATCCCTGGTTCAAGATCAGCCGGTCAAATCGCGAGAACCCAAAGTCGGATTGGTATGTCTGGGCCGATGCCAAACCCGATGGGTCTCCGCCCAACAACTGGCTGTCGATTTTTGGGGGGTCGGCCTGGGAGTGGGACGGCCAGCGGATGCAATATTATCTGCACAACTTCCTGACACAGCAGCCGGATTTGAATTTTCACAATCCTGAGGTGCGGGCCGAGGTTCTGGATGTTACCCGGTTCTGGCTGGAGAGAGGTGTCGACGGGTTCAGGTTGGATACTGTCAATTTCTACTATCACGACGCCGCGCTGCAGGACAATCCGGCGCTGCCGCGGGACGCACGGTCTGACAAGATCGCACCATCCGTGAACCCCTATAATTTCCAGGACCATCTGTACGACAAGAGCCGTCCCGAGAATTTGGAGTTTCTGAAGGCATTTCGGGCTGTTCTGGACGAATTCGGCGCCAGCACCTCGGTTGGTGAGGTAGGCGACGCGCAACGTGGATCGGAAATTCAGGCCGCCTATACCGCGGGTGGCGACAAGCTGCACATGGCCTATGATTTCGACTTGCTGTCGAACGAATTCCCCACCGGCACCCGGATTGCCGAGGTCATGGAAAAATCGGTTGGTTTCGGAGCTGAAAGCTGGCCGTGCTGGGCCTATTCCAACCACGACGTGGTGCGCCATGCCTCGCGCTGGAACCTGTCCCAGGACGCGCAGCGGGTCTATCTGGCGCTGTTGCTGTCGCTCAGGGGCACGGTATGCCTGTATCAGGGCGAAGAGCTTGGATTGACCGAGGCCTATGTCGCCTTTGAAGAGCTTCAGGACCCCTATGGCAAGCGGTTCTGGCCCAAGTTCAAAGGCCGTGACGGATGCCGGACGCCGATGCCCTGGAGCGCGGATCAAGCCAACGGCGGCTTTTCCGAGGGCAAGCCATGGTTGCCGGTGGCGATGGAGCATATTCACGCGGCGGTCGAGGCGCAGGACACAGATGCGGCGTCGATGTTGAATTTCTATCGACAGATGATCGCATTCCGGTCTGGTCATCGCGCGCTTTTGAAAGGGCACTATGTAGCTGTCGCGGCGGATGATGGCTTTATCAGTTTCATCCGTGAACAGGACAACACCCGTCTGTTTTGCGCTTTCAACCTGTCGGACAGTGCCCGGTCGGTCGACCTGCCCGACGGGGCCTGGGTTGTGGATCGAGACGCGCCATTCAGTATCGACGGCAGCGATTCATCGCCCGAACTGCCGCCCTGGCAAGCCTTGTTTGCGACCATAGGCGAATAGACGGATCGAGGAGGAGGAGAGACGATGACAGAGCTTGTTCTGAAAGACGTGGGCAAGGCCTATGGCGATGTTGAGGTCCTTAGGGATGTCAATCTGGACATCGAGACCGGGGAACTGATCGTTTTCGTCGGCCCCTCGGGGTGTGGCAAGTCGACCCTGTTGCGGATGATTGCCGGGCTGGAGAAGATTACCAGCGGGACCTTGGATATTGATGGAGTCTTGGTCAACGACGTGCCCCCAAGCGAGAGGGGCATCGCGATGGTGTTCCAATCTTACGCGCTATATCCACATATGACCGTGCGCGATAACATGGCGTTTGCTCTGAAAATTGCCAAGATGAGCCAGGCCGAGATCGAAGAAAGGGTCGAAAAGGCGGCGCAAACCTTGCAGTTGCACAACCTGTTGGATCGCTTGCCAAAGGAATTGTCCGGCGGTCAGCGTCAGCGGGTGGCGATCGGTCGGTCGATTGTGCGTGATCCCAAGGTTTACCTCTTCGACGAACCGCTTTCGAACCTCGACGCTGCATTGCGTGTCGCCACGCGGATCGAGATCGCCCAGTTGAAAGAGGCGATGCCCGAGTCGACGATGATCTATGTCACGCATGATCAGGTCGAGGCCATGACCCTGGCAAGCCGGATCGTTGTTCTGGCAGGCGGTGGGATCGCACAAGTGGGCTCTCCGTTAGAGCTGTACGAGAGGCCCGAGAACGAGTTCGTGGCGCAGTTCATCGGCTCGCCCGCGATGAACCTGTTGCCCGGCAAGATTACGGCGACTGGTGACCAAACGACGATTGCGCTGAATGGCGGAGGGCAGGCGGTTTCGAACATCCCGACCACCGCAGATGACATGGGCAAAGAAGTAAACATCGGTGTGCGGCCCGAAGATTTTGTGGCGGCAGAGGCTGGGCATATCTTCGAGGGGAAGGTCAGCATCGTCGAAGCGCTTGGCGAGGTGACGTTGTTGTATTTTGAACCGGTCGACGGGGCGGACCCGGTGATCGGAAAGCTGGGCGGTATTCACAAGGAACTGCGCGGTCAAAAGGTGGCGCTGACGGCTGATCCGTCGAAGGTGCACATCTTCCACGACACCCAGTCGCTTTTGTATCGTGACCGCCCAATCAAACGGATCGCAACAAATACTCACTAGGCGTTCGGGAAGGTAACCATCAGCTTTCCCGCCGCGTCGCCCATGCGCAGGCGCTCCAATGCCTGCGGGATGTCCTTGAACGGATAGGTGCCGCCAATCACGGGCTTGATGGTGCCTTTGGCAATCAGGTCGGCCATCTCGCGTTGCTTGTCGAGCGATTGTTCGACTGCTTCGAGCTTGAATGTCTGGCCGCCTTTTCGTGCGTAGAGCCAGCCGAACATCAGCATTTTGTAAAGCGCCGTGACCGAGCCGCCGAAGAAGAAGTACTTTCCGTTCGGTGTCATGATCCGGCGGTAGGCGCGGAAACTGCGACAGGCGAAATAATCCAGGATCAGGTCATAGCGTTCCGCGCGTTTGGTGACGTCTTCGCGTTGATAGTCGATGACGAGGTCGGCGCCGAGGTCGCGGGCGAGGTCGAGTTTGATGCCCTTGTCGACGGCTGTCACCGTTGCTCCGGCCCGTTTGGCCAGTTGGATGGCCAATGTGCCTGCCGCTCCGCAGGCGCCCAGGATCAGGACGTTATGGCCGGGTTGGAGATCGGCGTCTCGGATCGGTTGCAGGGCGTTGGTGCCGTTTTGCGGGAATGAGGCGGCGGTGGTAAAACTCATGCCTTCGGGGATCGGGAGAAGCTTGTCAGCCGGAACGACCGCCGCTTCGGCAAAGCCACCCCATATCGCAAACACATCCCCGAATACCGCGTCACCCGTTTTGAACTCAGTGACGCCTGGCCCGACCGCGTCGATCACGCCCGCGATGTCGGACCCAAGGGTCGGGTTGCGCGGTCTGAGTAGGCCAAAAATACGGGAATAGAGCGGTGTGCCGGCCGTGATTTCCCAGTCTGCGCCGTTAATCCCGACTGCATGAAGGCGCAGGCGCACCTCGCCCGGTCCGGGCTGGGGCAAGGGTTTATCGACCAGCGTCATCACTTTGAGGGGCGGGCCGTAGCGATAATATTCGAAGGCCTTCATGACACGAAGGCTAGCAGTCGCATCGGCGCGTGCCGATGCGACCAGATTACGCGGTTGGCTTAGACGAGATCGCCTTCGGGCGTGATGCGGGTCTTGCCGCCAAGCCAGGGGTGCAGGCCCTCGGGCAGGTCTACGCCGCCGTCTGCCGTCTGGCCGTTCTCCAGAACAGCGATCAGCGCGCGGCCGACGGCAAGGCCCGAGCCGTTCAGCGTGTGCACGAACTGAGGCTTGCCGTTTTCGTCGCGGAAACGGGCGTTCATACGCCGGGCCTGGAAGTCGCCGCAGGTCGAAACCGAAGAGATCTCGCGGTAGGTGTTCTGGCCTGGCAGCCAGACCTCGATGTCATAGGTGCGGCGCGCGCCGAACCCGAGGTCGCCCGTGCAGAGCGATACAGTGCGATAGGCAAGGCCCAGACGTTCGAGAATGCCCTCGGCACATTTCAACATGCGCTGTTGTTCGTCCTCGGAAGCGTCGGGATGAACGATCGAGACCATTTCCACTTTCTCGAACTGGTGCTGGCGGAGCATGCCGGCGGTGTCCTTGCCCGCGCTGCCTGCCTCGGAGCGGAAGCACTGGGTGTGGGAACACATGCGGATCGGCAAGGCATCGCCGTCGAGGATGCTCTCGCGCACTGTGTTGGTCAGTGTCACCTCGGACGTCGGGATCAGCCACATGCCCTCGCGGGTCTGATAGCTGTCCTCGGCGAACTTGGGGAGCTGGTTGGTGCCGTACATGGCCTCGTCGCGCACCAGCACGGGGGTGATGGTTTCGGTCAGGCCGTTGTCGTCGGTATGGGTATCCAGCATCATCTGGGCCAGCGCGCGATGCACGCGCGCAACGGCACCGCGCAGCAGGACAAACCGGCTGCCCGAGAGTTTGGCGGCGGTTTCAAAATCCATGCCGGGTTTGACGCCGGGAATGTCGAAGTGTTCGACGGGCTGGAAGTCATAGCTGCCAGGCGTGCCCCATTTGTGGATCTCGACGTTGTCGTCTTCGTCCGAGCCGTCGGGAACGTCATCATAGGGCAGGTTGTCGAGGCTCATCAGCAAGGCGCGGAGCTTTTCATCCTCGGCCTTGGCTTCCTCTTCGAGTTTGGCGATTTCGTCCTTCTTGGCACCGACCAGTGCCCGCAGCCGTTCGAACTCGGCGTCGTCACCACGGGCCTTTGCTGCGCCAACTTCCTTGGAGGCGGCGTTGCGCTCGGCCTGTGCAGCCTCGGCGGCAGTGATACGGGCGCGGCGGGCTTCATCGATGGCCAGGACTTCGGACGACACGCCCGACAGCCCACGGCGCGCCATGGCGGCATCGAAAGCGGCGGGGTTCTCGCGGATGGCGCGAATGTCATGCATCGGTCGTCTCTCCTGATTAATCGACGGCTGCTCTATCGCGCATTTCAGCGCGTTAGGGAAGATGCGGATACAACGCTTGCAAGGATCACTTTTAATCCCGTAGGCTGACACCAACCACATATCGGAGGGCGACATGCCGCCCAAACGTCCAAGGGGCGCCCGTCCTCTCCCTATCAAGGTCGAAGGGGGCGCGTCCGCAAAGCCAGATCCGGCGGGTCTTTATGCCGCTTTGGATCTCGGCACGAATTCGTGCCGGATGCTGATTGCTCAACCGAAGGGCAACCAGTTTCACGTTGTGGACAGCTTTTCGAAATCTGTGCAACTGGGGCAGGGGCTGGAAGCCACGGGGCGCCTGTCACGCGCCGCGATGAACCGCACGGCGCAGGCATTGAAAATCTGTCGGTCGAAACTGGACAAGCATCAGGTGCAACGGATGCGTCTGGTCGCGACCGAGGCATGTCGGCGCGCCAAGAATGGCGAAAAGTTTCTGGCCAGTATCACCCGTGAAACCGGGCTTGAACTGGAAATCATCAAGCCAGAGGAAGAAGCACGGCTGGCGGTGATTTCCTGTGCGCCGTTGGTGTCGTCGAAAACGGAACAGCTTTTGGTCGTCGATATCGGTGGCGGGTCGACCGAACTGGTCTGGATCGACATCAGCCGGGTGCCCAAGGTTGAACGCCCTCGGGCGCTGATGCGGATCAACACGGGATTTGTTTCGGATCCGGCCTCGCCATTCCCGGCGGCGCGGGTGGTGGATTGGATTTCGGTTCCACTTGGGGTGGCAACCCTGCGCGATCAGTTCAACGACGTGGAAAGCGACGCGGCGCGGTTCGCCTTGATGAGCTGGTACTTCGAAGAAAACCTGTCCGAGTTTTCACCCTACGACACCGAACAGACCCGGGAAGGGTTTCAGATCATCGGAACCTCGGGAACGGTGACCACGGTTGCGGCCAGCCATTTGGGGTTGAGACGCTATGACCGATCCAAAGTCGACGGCTTGCGGATGACATCGGACCAGATCGACAAGGTCATCCGCAATTACCTGGAGCTTGGTCCCGAAGGGCGGCGGGTTGATCCGCGTATCGGGCGGGACCGCCATGCCCTGATCATGTCCGGAGCGGCGATCCTTCAAGCTTTGCTGAGGGTCTGGCCAACCGACCGTTTGTCGGTGGCAGATCGTGGCCTGCGAGAGGGGCTGCTTTACGCCCAGATGTCGGGCGATGGCGTGTTGGAAGACGCCGCATATTAACGGTTCGGCAACCGAATTCTGGCAGAAATGTGGTTAATCCACGGCGCGAAATTGGCAAATCTGCTATACTACGCGGGTGTTTGTTAATGGTTACCGCGAGTTTGTGCTATGCCAGTGAATTTGTTATTAGAAACAGGTGCTTCCGCCTTTTCGGATGCCTCTCACGTTCTTTCTGATTTGCTTTTTGGCGTCCGGTATACAAGTTACCGAAATGTCGATCGTTTCCTGGATCAAACCGATGATGCGAATATCGGATTGATTGTTTGGCCAGGCGGAACATTGGCCGAAACCCGCGACGACCGTTATGGTTTCGAGTTCGAAGACCTCTATAATCCCGACACCGGCAAGCCGGGTATAACCGAGATGCTGGCCATCGCGGTGGAACAGGAAACAGCGCTTTCGGTGATCCTGCCAACCGCCCGCTACAGCGATGATCCCGAAACGGTTCGCGCCGACGTGCAGGATTTTCTCGACAAGCTGCTTGGCGGAGAGTTCGGCACCTTGCCCGAAAAGCTGATCCTTGAGGTCGGAAGCGAGTATTATGCCAATTTCGACGATGGGGCGACCAGCGCGGCGACGCAATACGGTGCTGTTGCCGATACCATGGTGTCGGAAATCGTCATGGCGCTGGCGGGCCCGTCCGTGAATCTGGTGGGCGCAGATCTGACCATTGCCGTGCAGGCAGGCAAGACTGTTGCAGATGACGCCGAGATTCGTGCGCAATTGTCGGACGAGGTTATCGCCAGTACCGACATGCTGATTCACCATCGTTTTGCCTATCAGCCACAGGGAATCGACGGTCGGATCGACGAGCTTGAAGACATTCTGGATGAATGGGCTGCCGAAACAGGGGGCGACGCACCGGATTTGTTCGTCTCGGCCTGGAACACTGTCACGCTGACCCGCAACGAAGTTCTTGGCGATTACATCGCGTGGGAGGCAAGTCAAGGCAATGACGTGTTGTCGACGGATGTGGATTTGGCGGCCCGGACTCATGACGGTTTTGAGACTTACTGGCAGGATCGCCTGGATGATGTGGCCTATGGCCAGGAACATGCAGCCTACATCATGGAAAGCTTTCATAGCTATGCCGAGGCGGGCATGGATGCCGCGTCGCTCTATGGGATCGACCTGATCCATCCCGGTCGCGTCAGTTGGCAAGAGGATGGTCAAGATTACGATTTTGTCGGCGCCGAGATGTTGGAGATGATCTATGAAAGCGTCGGCGGCACCCATGTGATTGCTTCGGCCAAGGATTACTCACCGCAGGATCCTGTGACGTCCTATGCTTTCGAAAACGATGACAAGCTGGTGATTTTCCTCGTGGCCGGGGATTCTGCGCCGGGCGAGGTTGCGCTTGATCTTGATGCTCAAGGGGCGAGCTTTGACCGGGTGTGGGCCGAGCGTCTTACCGGAGAGACGCCGGACGACTGGATGGCGATCTTTGGTGTCGCGGACAACGCCAATGTGGACGAAAGCGCCGAGGGTGAAACCTATGCGCTGGGTATTCGCAGCGAAGTACAGCCCGAGGTTTCGGATGGAACGCTGAATGTTTCGCTAGAGTCCCCCCACGAGGTGATCCGCCTGGCGATTGCCAAAACCGACGCAGGCGCCGAAGAGATCGCGACGTGGTCGACGGGGCCAGGTACCGATATGTCGGACATAGCTTTGTTGCCCACGGTGCCGCCGACTGCGCCGCCTGCCGAAGACGAAGACGAGTTCGACAGTGATGACCTGGCGCTTGTCGCCGAGGCGGTCGGTTCGGGCGGAGGCATGTCGATGCTGCTGGCCTTGTTGCTTTTGCTGTAGCCCGGACGGGCGACGCCCAAAAGAAAAGGGTCGGCGCGATGGCCGACCCTTTCGTGTTCTTGTGACGCGCTGTTATTCTTGGTTGCCCATGAAATACAGCAGGAACTGGAACATGTTGATAAAGTCCAGATACAGCATCAACGACCCGTGAATGGCCGATTTGTCCAGCCAATCGGCATCGCCCATGTGGACGTGCTGCAGATATTCGTTCTTGATGTGCTGGGTGTCATAAGCGGTGAGACCGGCAAAGAGCAGCACGCCGATGACCGAAATTGCGAAGGCCATGGCCGAAGAGGCCAGGAAGATATTGACGACCATCGCAATGATCAGACCGATCAGCCCCATCACCAGGAAGGTGCGCATACCCGACATGTCGCGCTTGGTCGTATAGCCGTAAAGGCTGAGACCGGCGAAGGCGATCGCGGTGACCAGGAAGGTCTGGACGATCGAGAAATCGGTGTAGATCAGGAAGATCGAGCTGAGCGAAATACCGATCAGCGCGGCAAAGCCGTAAAAGGCCACCTGTGCCACACCGGCGGATGCGCGCGACAGAACCGCGCCCCAGCCAAAGAAGATGAACGCCAGCGGTGCCAGCATTACAACCCAACGAAGCGGCGAGGTATAGATCGCGGCACCCAGGCCGCTGAGGAATTCACCTTCGCGCAGCATGATCCCGGTTGCCGACGGATCGGACGTTACCGCCAGCCCGGCAATCGCCCAGGACGCCAAAGCGGTAATAATCATGCCCACCGACATGGTCCCGTAGACCTTGTTCATGTGGGCGCGAAGCCCTGCATCTATCTCGGCCGTCCGTACGCCTGCTGCGGCGCCGCGGATGGTCTGGTACTCAGCCATTAGTGTTGCTCCCGAAGAGTTTCTATTCATACAGGCCGATATTCTCACCGGCCTTCGGCATGCATATTGGCATAATTGCCTGAATTTTCAACTCTTCGGGGACCAAAATACCAAATGTCGGCCAAGAAATCGTGACCTTAGCGCAACCAACGCTCTGGGGCGTCCCAGGCGGCGCGTTTGGATTCGGCCAGGGCCTCTCGGGCCGAGATACCGACATCGGCCAACTGCGCTGCGTCCATTGCGGCAAGGCGACGTCTTTCATTGCGGATCGCCTGAAGTTCCATCAGGCGAGCAACGAGAGTTTTTCCCGGCATCCAGGTGATCGGGGCAAGACGGTTTGCGGTGGCTTTCATTGTCGTCGACATGGCAATTTCCTTTCATACGCCTGATGCGTCATCATCGATCCATCAATTCTCTTGATGTGTATGCCAAATTGGTCTACATTTTAAAAACGAATATTATTGAACTCATCCATCAAAAAGATTGATATGCCGAGAAACCTGGACCTCACCGCTCTTCGATCCTTTGTTGCCGTCGCCGATACCGGCGGGGTGACCAAGGCCTCTACCGTTTTGAATTTGACCCAATCGGCCGTGTCGATGCAGCTTAAGCGGCTTGAGGAAAGCCTGGGGCAGGATTTGTTGGACCGGTCGGGGCGGTCGATCGGGCTGACCACGGCAGGAGAGCAATTGCTGAGTTATGGGCGCCGATTGCTGGCGTTGAATGACGAGGCGCTTAGCCGCATGACCGATGACGCTTTTGAAGGAACGCTTGTTCTGGGGGTTCCGTCGGACATCGTGTATCCCGCCATTCCCCCGGTGCTGCGCCTGTTTCACAATGAACACCCGCGCATGAAAGTGCAGCTTTTGTCGTCTTATACCGCGCGCCTGAAGGAAATGTTCACCAATGGCGAATGCGACCTGATTTTGACGACCGAGGATCAATGCGATGCCGGCGGTGAGACCTTGGCCGAAAAATCCCTGGTCTGGATCGGTGCCAAGGATGGTACGGCCTGGCAGAAACGTCCCTTGCCTTTGGCTTCGCAGCCGCAATGCCAGTTTCGCAAAGGAACCATTGATGCCTTGGATGCTGCTGGCATCCCGTGGGAGGTCGCCGTGGATTCTCATTCCGCGCGGACTGTCGAGGCGACCGTGACCGCCGATCTGGCGGTTTATACACAGCTTGCCGGAACTGCGCCTCAACTCAGTCAGATTGCCCACAACGGCGCCTTGCCCGACCTTGGCCGACGCAAGATCAATCTCTATGTGGCGAAATCCACCAAAGGCGCGGTTCTGGACGATCTGGCAAACATTGTACGGCGGTCGTTCCATACCCCGTCATTGGCGCTTACAGGGTAAGAACCACCTTGCCCGTGGCCTTGCGCTGTCGGAGCATTTCAAGCGCATCGTCAAGCTCGGCAATCTTCAGGACATTACTGACATGGGGGGTAATCCGACCCTCGGCAATCCAGGTCATCAATTCCGCCAGCGACCCGGTAAGCTGCGCCGGGGCAAAGTGGCGGTATCCACCCCAATAGAACCCTATGACGTCGATGTTTTTCACCAAAAGGTGGTTGGCCCTGAGGTTTGGGATATCACCACTGGCAAAGCCGATCACCAGATAACGCCCCTCGGGGGCCAGGCTGCGCAGGGCCGCTTCGCCCAAGGCGCTGCCAACGGGATCGTAAACCACGTCTATCGGGCCGGCTTCCTTTAAGGCACCGCGCAGATCGTCCATTTGAGCGTCCAGCACAACATCAGCACCGGCGCCTTTGGCAACGGCCAGTTTTTCGGCGCCGCGAGCTACCGCAATGACACGGGCACCCAAGGCCTTGCCGATCTCAACAGCGGTCAGGCCGACGCCTCCCGCAGCGCCGAGGACGACCAGAGTTTCCCCCGCGGTCAACCGTGCACGCCTTGTCAGGCCGAGATGGGACGTTCCGTAGGCAATGGGAAACGCTGCGGCAATCACATCGTCCATCGTGTCCGGGATAGCCATGCAGCGATCTTCGGACACGACAAGTTGTTCCGCCAATCCACCGCTACCGCAAAAGGATGTGATTCGTTGTCCGACAGCAAACCCCGTCACGCCGTCGCCGACCTCCATGACTTCTCCTGCGACTTCCATTCCGGGCACGAAGGGCAGGGGTGGTGTTTCCTGGTAACTGCCTTTTATCATAAGCAAATCGGCAAAGTTCAACGCGCAGCAGGCAACCTTGATGCGCAGCTGTCCAGCCTCTGGCGCGGTCACATCCCGGTCAGTCCACACCGGAGTTTGTCCATGTTGTTCGACGACCATGGCTTTGTACTGCGTCATGGGTTAAGTGCCTCTTTTTAGTAACATTTGAACGCTAAAGGCCCCGCCTGCGAATTGCCAGATATTGCATTGCAAGCGTCGGTAGTGTAATGTGATCATATTCAACGTAGGGTTGAAATGCATTGATTTAGGCGTGTGAGGAGGCCGAAATTCTTCGCCTAAACCGAGAATCCTGCCGAAAAAGACAACTATTCAGGGGCGTCGTTGCGATGCATACCTGCTTTAGGTTGAGAATGGGAGCAAGATAATGAAGCACCCGGTTGATGTGCATGTAGGAAAAAGAATTCGTCACCGCCGTTGGTTGGTCGGCATGACTCAGCAGCAATTGGCTGAGAAAGTCGGTATTAAATTTCAGCAAATTCAAAAGTACGAAACCGGCATGAACCGTGTTTCGGCGTCTCGTCTCTGGGACATTGCTGCGTCTCTTAGCGTTCCTGTCAGCTTTTTCTTCGAAGGTCTGAGCGAAGACCAGACTGATGAGCAGCAGATGGCCCAGACCGATGTGCCGTTGGACCTGTTGAAAGACAAGGAAGCGCTGGAACTAGTACGGTCTTACTATTCGATCCCCGAAACGCAGCGGCGTCGGTTGTTCGAATTGGCGCGTGTTCTTAGCGACGTTGCCTGACCCACTGCGTGCTTGACGGCATGTGTTGCGCTGCCTAGGCCAGACAGGCAGGCAGAGTGGGATAGCTTTAGTGGCGGATCGACAGCACGACTATGAAAACCTTTGGGCGGTGGCAGACCGTCTTGCGGATGTGGCGCGTGTGGAAACACTGCGCCATTTTCGCACGTCCGGGTTGGAAACCGAAAGCAAGCGCGAAGATTTCGACCCGGTGACGGTTGCAGATCGCAATGCCGAGGCCGCGATGCGCGCGGTATTGCAGGACCTGCGACCTCAGGATGCCATTTTGGGCGAAGAGTTCGGTGTCAGCGCAGGCACATCGGGCCTGACTTGGGTTCTTGATCCGATTGATGGCACCCGTGGCTATATCAGCGGCACGCCGACCTGGGGCGTTTTGATCGCGGTGTCAGATCCAGATGGTCCGGTTCTTGGGCTCATCGATCAACCTTATATCGGTGAACGTTTTTCTGGTGGTGGTGGGCGCGCGGTATTGATCGGCCCCCATGGTGAGCGACCACTTGCGGCGAGCACAACCACCAAGCTGGCCGATGCGACCTTGTTCACAACCTTTCCCGAAGTCGGCACCCTTGATGAAGGCGCGGCTTTTCGACGGGTGGCCGAAACAGTGCAGCTGACGCGATATGGCTGCGATTGCTATGCCTATGCGCTTTTGGCCGCCGGGCAAATCGATCTCGTGATCGAGGCGGGGCTTCAGGCCTATGACATCCAGGCCCCGATTGCCGTGATCGAAGCCGCCGGGGGCATCGTGACGGATTGGGCCGGTGGTGCGGTCCACGACGGTGGGCGCGCGATCGCGGCGGCGACGCCCGAATTGCACCAGGCGGCGATGGAGCTTTTGTCATGACCCGCCGCCTGTTGAAGGCGGCAGACTGTATCATCACGATGGATAGGCATGACCTGCCCGGCGCTGACATCCTGATTGAGAATGGAGTCATTTCCGCTGTTGGTGTGGGGCTGGACCCAACGGATGCAGAGGTCACCGATCTGACAGGCTGTCTTGTCACGCCGGGGCTGGTGAACACCCATCATCATTTGTACCAAACGTTGACGCGGGCGGTTCCTGGGGCGCAGGACGCGTTGCTGTTTGGCTGGTTGCAGCGATTGTACCCGATCTGGTCGCGGTTCACACCGGATGACATGCGGCTGTCAGCAAAACTTGGATTGGCCGAGCTTGCCATGTCGGGCTGTACGACCAGTTCGGATCACTTGTATCTTTTCCCCAATGGATCGCGGCTGGACGACACGATCGAGGCGGCTGTCGAGGTCGGTCTGCGCTTTCATCCAACCCGAGGGGCCATGTCCATCGGGGAAAGTGATGGCGGTTTGCCTCCTGACAGTTTGGTCGAGCGTGAGGCGGATATCCTGGAAGACTGTCTGCGCGTGATCGACGCCTTTCATGATCCCTCGGCGGGGTCGATGGTGCGCGTCGGTGTCGCCCCATGTTCGCCGTTCTCTGTCAGCCGTGAACTGATGCGTGACGCCGCGATCCTTGCGCGCGACAAGGGCGTGCGGTTGCACACGCATTTGGCCGAGAACGATGAGGATATCGCCTATTCTCTGGATCAGTTCGGGTGCCGTCCGGGTCAATACGCGGAAGACCTTGGGTGGACGGGCGATGACGTCTGGCATGCGCACTGTGTGAAGTTGGACGTGCAAGAGATTGATCTTTTTTCCAAAACTGGAACATCGGTGGCGCATTGCCCCTGTTCGAACTGCCGTCTTGGATCGGGCATCGCGCCGGTCCGGGCGATGCGGGACGCAGGCGTAACCGTCGGGCTTGGCGTGGATGGCTCGGCCTCGAACGACCAGGCAAGCCTGATCGCCGAGGCCCGCCAGGCAATGCTGTTGCAGCGAGTGGAGAACGGAGCCGACGCCATGAGCGCGCGCGAGGCGCTGGAAATCGCGACGGTTGGCGGTGCGCGGGCGCTCGGGCGCAACGATATCGGACGGATCAGGCCGGGGATGCGGGCGGATCTGGCGGTTTGGGATGTCTCGGGCCTGGACAGTGCCGGAAGCTGGGACAAGGCCGCGATCCTTCTGGCCGGGCCGCGCGCAGTGAAGCATCTGTTTGTCGAGGGACGCCCGGTGGTGATGGACGGGCGCTGTATCACGATTGATTTGGGGGCTGCCTTGGCGCAGGCCGACAAGGCGGTCGAGCGGCTGGCCGGTTAGGATTGCGGCGCGAGTGCTGCCAGTGCCACCACGGCCAACATCGCCAGCGCCATGATGATATTGATGATGCGCTGCGTTTTCTCGGGCAAGTCGAGACGCCTGATGGTGACCCCAAGCCAAAGCCAGAAGACATGCGCAGCAAGCCAGATCGACAACATGATCGCCCATTTGATGGCGATTTCCAGTCCCGGACGGTCGGCCATAAAGGCAAAGTTGGAAAAGATGGCCGTGTTGACCGCATAGGCCTTGGGGTTGATCACCTGCAGCAGCGCACCCCCCTTCAGCCCCGGCGGGGCGGGTCGGATGATGAAGGCGACGCGCGCCCCGGCGAAGGCGATCTTATAGGCCAGGAACAAGAGATAGGCCGCCGAGGCCAGGCCCAAAACCGTTCGCAAACCGTCATGAGCCAGCATGATGGCGGCCAACCCGGTCACGACCGCAAGGGAAACGATGTTATGGCCGATGAACAACCCGGCCATATAGCGGCTGCCTTCACGATAGCCGAAAGCCGCGCCAACTCCGGCAAGGGACAAGACGCCCGGTCCGGGCGTGATTACGAGAAAAACGACAGCGAGAGTGAAGGTAAGCATGGTCGCGGACCATGACGAAATTCGCGGGCTATTCAAGGGTGGAATGGCCCCGCGACACAGCGCGGGACCATGATTGCATTAGGCGACCTTGCGCTCAGGCAGATCAAACAATGGAAAGGCGTCGATGCCACGTTGCACAGCCGGACGGGCGGCGACGCGGTCGTACCAGGCACGGACAGCCTTGGGGGCATCGTCCAGGTACCCCGAGCGGTACGCCGGGAAATACCACCCGAAGAAGGCCATATCGACGATCGTATAATCTTCACCCATGAAGAACGAGCCATCCCCCAAAAGCCGGTCGACAGTGGTGTCGACGACAGCGGCCTGTTCCTCGTACCGGCGGATGCCATAGGGGACGGTTTCGGGTGCGAACATCGTGAAATGCGCACGTTGGCCGAACATCGGCCCCTGAAGGCTGGACTGGATACCGAGAAGTTCGTGCATCCGAAGACGTGACTGCGTGTCTGAGGGTTGGAACTTTTCGGTCTTCTCGGCCAGATAGGTCAGGATGACGTTGGATTCGCACACCGATTGGTTCCCGTCCGTAATCGCGGGGATTTTGCCCGCGGGCGAGACCGCTAAAAATTCGGGTGTTTGTGTTTCCCCGGCAAACATGTCCACCAGTTTGACTTGATAGGGCAGCTCCATTTCTTCCAGTGCGATTGAAACCTTGTAAGGGTTGGGTGTGCCGTGTCCGTAAAGTGTGATCATTGGGTTTCCTTTCATTTGGTGCAGAAAACCTGTGGTCGGATCGTGATCCGTTGAATGTGCATTCGGCGCAATTACATGTCTGATCGGATCACATGTCTGGATTCACATCATTAATCACACAAGGTGTTTCGTATGGATATGCTCAGCGATATTTTGCGCCTCGGCGGTTTGACGACCGCCGTTCTGGGACATGCGAAAATGTATGGTGACTGGGGGGTCTTGGTGCAAGAATCCTCGGAAATGGCCTTGCACGTCATGCGCAAAGGCGAGTGCTGGTTTCAAAAGGACGAAGCCTCTGAGCCGTTCTTGTTGGCCGAGGGAGATATCCTTCTGGCCACGCGCGGATTTTCGCATGGCATCTCGGACAAGCCCAGGCGGCCACTGCAAGAGTTGGGGGACGTTCTGGAGACAATGGGCCGACGCGCCAGCGCGAAGGATGACTGGTCATCTTATTGCGAGGTGCTTTGTGCCAAGTACATGGTGGCCTTGCCGGGGGGCGCTCCGATGATCGGACGGCTTCCGGATCTTGTTCATTTAAAGCGTGAACATGTCGCAGGGCAGGGGCGGTTGACGGCGCTTTTGGATATTCTTGATGCCGAGGCGCGAGACGGCGGCGGCGGTTCTGACCTGGTGGTGTCGCGGCTGGTGGATACATTGTTGATTTTCATTCTGCGGCGATGGTTCGAAGTGTCGGGGCCCGCCGCCCCGGCCTGGTATCGGGCGTTGGAGGATCCGGGTGTCGGTGCCGCTTTGGCAGCTGTTCACAATGCGCCAAACGAGGCCTGGACAATTGATCAACTGGCTGAAATTGCGCGACAGTCGCGGGCAACATTTCTTAGGCGGTTCCGCGAAGTGACGGGCGAGGCCCCCATGGCCTATGTCACGCGCTGGCGCATGGCTTTGGCTGCCAAGGCCCTGAAGGGCAGCGCGATTGGGGTCGAACAGGTTGCGCATGAGGCAGGTTATGACAGCGCGGCGGCGTTTTCCAAGGCATTCCGGCGGGCCTTCGGGGTCTCCCCTCGGGATTACAGGCTGGAGATGGCCTAGGGATCTGCCTTGGCTTTGACGCGCGTGCCGTCAGCGCTATGCGGGTTTGGCAGGCGCCCCCGCGACATAGACTTCCTGAATGGCGCGATCGTCGCCCATCATGATCGTCGGAAATATTGCTTCCCAGATGGTGTTGGCACGACCGGCGCGTTGCGCAATCACGGGGGTCGAGGCGAGGTCGAGGACAACGAGGTCGGCGTCATGACCCGGCGCGAGCCGGCCAATCAGATGATCAAGACGCAAGGCACGGGCCGACCCTTCGGTGGCCAGCCAGATCAGCTCGGCGGGATGCGTTGGACGACCGCGCAGTTGGCCGATTTCATAGGCCGCAGCCATCGTTCGCAGCATCGAAAAGGACGATCCGCCGCCTGTATCCGTGGCAAGCCCCACGGTCTGGCCTTCGACCTTCAGCCCGCCGAGGTCGAAAAGGCCCGAGCCGATAAACGTGTTCGAGGTCGGGCAATGCACCAAGCTGGCGCTGACGTCCTTGATCCGGGCGCGTTCGCGTTCTGTCAGGTGGATCGCATGGCCATAAAGCGCGCCAGGGCCAAGAAGACCGGCCGCCTCATAGGTATCTAGATAGTCACGTGCCTCGGGGAACAATTCAGCGACCCAGGCAACCTCGTCCGTCTGTTCCGACAAATGGGTCTGCATCGGGCAGTCGGGGTGCTCGGACCAAAGCGCGCCAAGCGCTTCAAGCTGCTCGCGGGTTGACGTTGGCGAAAACCTGGGTGTTACGGCGTAAATCAGGCGGTCTTGTCCGTGCCAGGTTTCCAAAAGACGCTTGCTGTCGTCATAAGCCGACCGAGGCGTATCGGTCAGACCCTCGGGCGCGTTGCGGTCCATGCAGGTCTTGCCCCCCACAGCTGCCAGTCCGCGAACTTGGGCCTCGGCAAAAAAAGCGTCGACGCTTTCGGGGTGGACGGTGCAAAAGCTGCAAACGGTTGTGGTGCCGTGCGCAAGCGAGAGATCGAAAAAGCGTTTCGCGGCCTCGCGTGCATAGTCAGGATCGCCAAAGCGCAATTCTTCGGGGAAGGTATAACTATTCAGCCAGTCGATCAGGCGCTTGCCCCAACTTGCGATGATGGCAGTCTGTGGATAATGCACATGCGCATCAACAAAGCCGGGCAGGATCAGGCTGTCACCGTGGTCGGTGATGACGGCATCAGGATGGGCACGGCGCAGGTCGTCGGCGGTGCCAACGTCCAGGATTCGGCCGTCCTTTATCAACACGCCACCACGTGACTCGTGGCGCCCAGCATCGATACCTGCAACAAACGGGTCGTCAGAGAATCCGAGCGTTTGGCCGAACAAAAGTATTTTTTGACCTGATTTCATGGCCCAAAGGTATGCGCGCTATCTTTCGGTTGTCCATCCCATGGTATGGATTACTGTGCGCTGAGATCCGGCAGGCGCGGGCTGATCAATAAGGAGACCCATCCATGAATGATGCGATTGATCCCGGTTTGACCGAACCGCCGCGCGAAGATGAATACGCGCTGGATCGTGGTATCGTCACACAGGTGTTGCAAGCGGTTGACGACGGTGACCACGCGCGCCTTGTGCAACTGTTCGAGCCGCTCCACCCCGCTGATATCGCTGACCTTCTGGAACAGGTCGACAGCACGCAGCGGCGCGAGCTGGTGTTGTTGTCGGGCGGATTGATCGACGGCGAGGTGCTGTCCGAGATTAACGAGGATATCCGTGAGGACGTGATCGACGTTCTGCCGCACGAGCAGCTGACCGAGGCTGTCCGCGAGCTGGAATCGGACGATGTCGTCGACATTCTTGAAGACATGGACGAACCCCAGCAGGAAGCGGTGCTGGAGGCCTTGGATTCCATTGACCGGATCGCGGTTGAACAGGCCTTGTCCTATCCGGAATTTTCGGCCGGTCGTCTGATGCAGCGCGAGGTCGTGACCGCGCCAGAGCATTGGCACGTGGGGGATGCGATCGATCATCTGCGCGGCAAGGACGGGCTGCCTGACCAGTTTTATCACATCATACTGGTGAACCCGCGTCATCAGCCCGTGGCTTATGTCACCTTGGGACGACTGATGTCTTCGCCGCGCACCGCCAGCCTGAAAAACATCGCCGAAGACAGTTTTCGCACCTTCGACGTTCTCGAAGACGAAGGCGATGTCGCCTATGCCTTTAACCAGTATCACCTGATCTCGGCCCCCGTCGTAGATGAAGACGAACGATTGGTCGGTGTGATCACCATCGATGATGCGATGGCGGTGCTGGATGAAGAACACGAAGAGGACGTTTTCAGGCTGGCCGGTGTGGGCGATGAAAGCCTGTCGAACTCGGCCGTGGAAATCGTGCGTCGCCGAATGCCATGGTTGGCTGTTAACCTTGCCACGGCGATTATGGCGTCGATCGTGATTGCCTTGTTCGAGGATGTTCTGGCCAGTGCCGTGGCCCTGGCGGTTCTGATGCCGATTGTCGCGTCGATGGGCGGGAACGCCGGAACCCAGTCGATGACGGTCGCGGTGCGGGCGCTGGCCACACGTGACCTTACCGGCTCGAATGCCTGGCGGGTGGTGCGCCGCGAAAGTGTTGCCGGATTTCTCAGCGGGTGCGTTTTCGCTGTTGTAATGGGGCTGGTCGGGCTGATCTGGTTCAATTCGCCCGCCATTGGTGGTGTCATTGCGGCTGCCATGGTGGTGAACCTTCTGGTCGCGGGCGTTTCGGGTGTTCTGGTGCCCCTTGGCTTGGAAAAGGCAGGGATAGATCCGGCATTGGCCTCGGGGACCTTTGTCACGACGGTTACCGATATTGTCGGGTTCTTCGCCTTTCTCGGGTTGGCCACATTGGTGCTTTTATGAGCCTTGCCGGGGTCAAGACCGCTGCGCGCAAAGCCGCCTTTGCCCGCCGGGCACAAGCCGATCCCGCGGTCGGTGACGCTGCCAACCGCCACCTGATTGAAGCTGTCCGTCTTGCCGCTGGAACGACCGTTTCGGCCTATTGGCCGATCCGCACCGAGATCGATCCGCGTCCGGCAATGCACCAGCTTGCCGCCACCCACAACATTTGCTTGCCGATCGTAATGGGTGAGGCATTGCCCCTGACGTTTCGCCGCTGGACACCGAATGCCCCGCTTGAAGTCGGAGCCTTCGGTGCATCGATCCCGGTCGACTCCGAAGACCTGGTGCCCGATGTACTGATTGTCCCATTGGCCGCTTTTGACGATCAGGGATATCGTTTGGGGTATGGCGGCGGTTTTTATGACCGCACCCTGGAAAAGCTGAAACGCCTGGGTCCCGTCACGGCCATTGGGTTCGCTTATGAAATCCAGGCCTGCGATGCGGTGCCTCGGGATGCGACCGATCAACGGCTGGATGCCATCGTGACCGAGGCCGGAATCCGGCGGTTCGGAGACGAGATCGCGGCTTAGGAACAGCCGACTTGCTTTGCCGGCACGTGAAGGCTAGGCCAGAGCGATGCGAATTCTATTTCTCGGCGATGTCATGGGGCGTGCAGGACGCGCTGCCATAAAAAACCGGCTCCCGGCACTGCGTGACCGGCTGAAGGCCGAGTTCGTGATCGTGAACGGCGAAAACGCGACCTCGGGCGTCGGTTTGTCCGTCGCCCATGCCGAGTTGATGTTGGCCGCAGGGGTGGATGTTCTGACCCTGGGCGATCACGCTTTCGATCAGCGCGACATGCTGGCGGGCATCGAAAAAGCGCCGCGCATCATACGGCCCCTGAACTTTTCCAAGGCTGCGCCGGGGAAGGGCGCGCGGGTGTTCGATGCCCCGGGGGGGCGCAAGATCCTTGTCGCTCAGGTCTTGGGGCAGGTCTTCATGAAGCGGCCCTTCGATGATCCGTTCTCGGCGGTTGAGACGGTATTGAAGACGCATCCTTTGGGGGGGCTTGTGCAAGCCAGCCTGATCGATGTCCATTGCGAGGCGACCTCGGAGAAAATGGCCATGGGACATTATTGCGACGGGCGCGCCAGTATCGTGGTCGGCACCCATACCCATGTTCCCACGGGCGATGCGATGATCCTTCCGGGGGGAACGGCCTATATGACCGACGCAGGCATGTGCGGCGACTACAACTCGGTCATCGGGATGGAAAAAGACGAACCCATGCGCCGTTTCATCACCGGCATGAGCAAAGGGCGATTCCAACCCGCAACGGGAGAAGCGACACTTTCCGGTCTGTTCGTCGAGACCGACGATCGCACTGGCAAGGCCAAGCGCGTCGAACCGGTGCGCGACGGCGGTCTGCTTCGTGCCACGGGGTAATCACTCGCCCCGCCCGGGGGCTTGATAGACGCCAAGCCAGTTTCTTTTGACGACAGCTCAGGTATCGTGTCGACAGGTGTTCTCGCGACCGATCACGCTTTGTCGCGCAGGAACGCCCACAAAAATTGGGAGGGATGTATCATGAAGGGTATCGCATTTTTGTTTTTTGTGACGGCCGCTGTTGCGGTGTTGCTCGGGATGGTCTGGGGGATCCAGATGTCGGCGTCCGGCGATCACAGCCTGTCTGGGGCGCACGCCCATTTGAACCTGATTGGTTGGGTCACCATGGGCTTGTTCGGTGTGTATTATCACGTTGTACCCGAGGCCGCCGACCACAAGCTGGCCAAGCTGCACTATCCCTTGGCCCTTGCCGGGCTGGTGGTGATCGTGCCGGGCATCGTGATGGCTTTGCGCGAAACGGGCGACACGCTGGCCAAGGTCGGCTCGCTTCTGACCGTGCTGTCGATGTTGTTGTTTGTTTTCATTGTGGTATCGACCAGAAAACAGGGCTGAACGAGCCAAATCTGCAAAAGAATGCGACGCGCCGACCAAATGGGGTCGGCGCTTTGTCTTTTGGGTTGCCTGGTCTGTGCAAGACGGTTCAATGCAAGCGGATATAAAGGGGGCGCTTTGACCGTGACCAAGGAAACAGCCGGCCTATTTGCCGTATTGATCGTGATGGGGGCCGGCTGGGGGATGACCCAGCCCTTGGCCAAGATCGCGGTCAGTGAAGGCTATCGCCATTTCGGGCTGATTTTCTGGCAGTTGGTTATTGGTTCTGTGGCCTTGGGCATCGTCCAGAAGCTGCGCGGGCGTCGGTTGAGGCTGGATGGGCCAGCCATGCGTGTCTATCTGATCATCGCGCTAGTCGGCACCCTGATCCCGAATTCGGCAAGTTTTGAAGCGGCAAGACATTTGCCATCGGGATTGATTTCGATCCTTTTGGCTTTGGTGCCCATGTTTGCCTTTCCGATCGCCCTTGGTCTGGAAAACGAACGGTTTGCCGTGTCGAGACTTCTTGGGCTGGCACTTGGCCTTGGTGGCGTGCTTTTGATCGTCGCGCCAGAGGCCAGCCTTCCGAATCGTGCCATGGTCGCTTTTGTTCCCCTGGCGCTGGTGGCCCCGTTTTTCTATGGGCTGGAAGGCAACATCGTGGCCAGGTGGGGGGTCGCAGGGCTTGGTCCGGTCGAGGTTCTGTTCGGTGCGTCACTGCTCGGCGCGGTCATTTCGCTGCCCCTTGCGGTGTTCTCCGGGCATTTCATCGACCCGCGTCCGCCATGGGGACTGCCCGATATGGCCTTGGGGCTAAGCTCGCTCATCCATGTGGCCGTCTACACGGCCTATGTCTGGATGGTTGCGCGGGCCGGGCCGATATTTGCAGTTCAGGTCAGTTACCTTGTGACGGGGTTCGGAGTCTTGTGGGCGGTGCTTTTGTTGGGCGAAGCCTTTTCGGGATGGGTGTGGGGGGCCATGGGCGTCATGCTTTTGGGCATGTTCCTGGTACAACCGGACAAGGGGAATGCATTCACGCTTGCGAAGGCGGCAAAGAGCGGCGAAAATCAATGAGATGGTCGAACTTTTGAATTTAACCGGCAATGTGCCGGCCATTCTGACACTTTGTGTCGTCGTGATCATGTTCACGCTCTTCATTCGTGAAGTGTATCCCCCCGAGGTCACTGCAATCGCAGGGGCGTCAGCCATGCTGGTTCTGGGTGTTCTGCCCTATGAAGACGCCGTGCATGTGCTGTCAAATCCGGCCCCCTGGACCATTGCAGCGATGTTCATTGTCATGGGCGCCCTGGTGCGGACCGGAGCCTTGGAGTGGTTCACCCGACTGGCCGAAGCCAAAGCCGACACCAGCCCCGCTCTGGCGATCGGTTTGTTGATGATTTTCGTGGTCGTGGCCTCGGCCTTTGTGAACAATACTCCGGTGGTCCTGGTGATGATCCCGGTGTTTGTGCAACTGTCGAAGAAGCTTGGGATCTCGGCGTCAAAACTTTTGATCCCCTTGTCCTATGCAGCCATCCTTGGCGGGACCTGTACGCTGATCGGAACGTCGACAAACCTGTTGGTCGATGGTGTGGCGCGTGCCAGCGGGATGAAAGCCTTTACCATTTTCGAGGTCACGCCCTTGGCGGTGATCCTGGTGATCTGGGGCGGTGTTTACCTGCGGTTTGTTGCGCCGCGCCTTTTGCCTGATCGCGCCAGCATGGCGACGATGTTGTCGGACAACTCCAAACGGAAATTCTTTACCGAGTTCGCCCTGCCGGAAGACAGCGCATTGATTGGTCAAAGGGTGACCGAGATTGACCTGTTCAAACGCGACGGCGTGCGGCTGGTCGACGTCCTGCGGGGGGAATTGTCTCTGCGGCGGGATTTGAAGGCGGTCATCCTCGAGCCCGGCGACCGGGTGGTTCTGCGGACGCAGATGGAGGAGCTTTTAGGTTTGAAGGCCAACCCGGACGTTCGGCTGGTGGACAAGCTGTCGTCGGTCGAGACCACGACGGTCGAGGTCTTGATCACGCCGGGGGCAACGTTGGTAGGGCGCTCGCTTGGCTCTCTGCGACTGAGGCGGCGGTACGGTGTTTATCCCCTTGCCCTGCATCGCAAGAACGAAAACATCGGGCGTCAGTTGGACGACGTGGTCGTGCGCGTCGGCGATACCGTCTTGCTTGAGGGCGCGGCCGAAAACATCTCGCGCCTGGCCGTGGACGCGGGATTGGTCAATGTTTCACAACCGACTGCGCGCGCGTATCGGCGGGGGCATGCTCCAAAGGCGCTCGCGGCCCTCGGCGGGCTGGTCGCGCTGGCGGCATTTGGGGTCGCGCCGATCCTGCTTTTGGCCGTTCTGGCCGTGGCGGTTGTTTTGCTGACCCGCTGCATAGACGCCGACGAAGCGTTTTCGACAATCGACGGGCGGTTGTTGGCGCTGATTTTTGCCATGTTGGCTGTGGCCCATGCGCTGGAGACATCGGGCGCAATTCACATGATCGTGGCGGTGTTGGAACCGATGTTGTCGGTCTTGCCACCGGTCTTGATTGTCTGGGCAATCTATATGCTGACCTCGATCCTGTCCGAGACGATCAACCATGCGGTGGCGGTGGTCATCACGCCCGTCGCCATTGGCGTCGCGGTCTCCATGGGGGTCGATCCGCGCCCGCTGGTCATCGCGGTGATGATCGCGGCTTCGGCCACCTTTGCGACACCGATCAGCTATCAGACCAACATGATGGTCTATGGCCCGGGCGGGTATCGTTTCGCGGATTTCCTGCGCGTCGGTATCCCCTTGAACCTGACCACGGGCATCATCGCCTCGCTTTTGATCCCATTTTTCTGGCCGCTTTGATCGGCCCTGACCGGAGACATTCATGAACATCGATCTTTTGAAAGCCTTGTGCGAAACGCCGGGTGTGCCCGGTCATGAGGAACGGGTGCGCGACCTTATCCTGTCCGAGATCGAGGGGCTGTTCGACGAGGTCGAAGCTGACGCCATGGGCTCGCTTCATTGTGTTCGGAAGGGCAAGGGCAAAGACCCGCAGAAGATTATGCTTTTGTGTCATATGGACGAGATCGGGTTCCTGGTCAGCCATATCTCGGACAAGGGGTTCTTGTATCTGCAAACGGTTGGCGGGTTTGATCCGAGGAACCTGTTTTCACGTCGTGTCCTGGTGTGCACCGAAAAGGGCGATTTGAAAGCGGTCATGAACCCCGGCGGACGCCCGGTGCATATCGCCAGCGCGGCGGACCGCAAGAAAATCCCCGAACCCCATGAATTCTTTGTAGATACCGGCCTCGGGGCCAAGGCCAAAGAGGTCGTCAACGTCGGCGACATGGTCGTGATGGACGAACCTTTCCTCGAAATGGGCGACAAGGTTGTGTCCAAAGCCTTGGACAACCGGATCGCCTGTTGGCTGGGGATCGAAGCCATTCGCGGCCTCGGCAAGTCAAAGACCAAGGCCGAGGTGCATGTGGTGTTCACCACGCAGGAAGAGGTCGGGTTGCGCGGAGCCAGAACGGCGGCCTATCGGGTCAAGCCGGATATCGGCCTGGGCATCGACACCACCCTGGCCTGTGACACGCCGGGGGTCCCCGATCAGGATCGTACAACGGTTCACGGTGAAGGGTTCGGCCTGCACATTCGCGACAGTTCCTTCATTGCCGACAAGGCCTTGGTGGCCGAATTCGCCGCTCTCGCTGAGAAAAAGAAGATCCCCTATCAGCGCACGATGCTGCGGGCAGGGGGCCAGGACGGCGCGGCGGCCCAGCAAGCAGCGGCTGGGGCGCGGGCCGTGGGGATCGTCGTGGGCACACGGTATATCCACACGGTGACCGAGATGATCGAAAAGTCGGACCTCAAGGCGGCGCGGGATATCTTGGTGGCTTATCTGAAGGCCAACTAGGCATTACTCGCAGCAGGTCTATTGGGGTGCGTTGCCCCAAAGCGGTACAATAATCTCTTGCCGCTTTACCCAATGAATTTATGGGTATATGCCCTGAATCCCAGCCCGTTTTGCGACGTGAAAGCCCATGACCAGCCTGAATGATATCCGCTCGACCTTTCTGAGTTACTTTGAACGCAACGGCCACCAGGTGGTGGACAGCTCGCCCCTGGTGCCGCGGAACGATCCGACGTTGATGTTCGTGAACTCGGGCATGGTGCAGTTCAAGAACCTGTTCACCGGGCTTGAGAAGCGTGATTACGTGCGGGCGACGACTTCGCAAAAATGCGTGCGGGCAGGTGGCAAGCACAACGATCTGGACAACGTGGGCTATACCGCGCGCCACCATACCTTTTTTGAAATGTTGGGGAATTTCTCGTTCGGGGACTATTTCAAGAATGAGGCCGTACCCTTTGCCTGGAACCTGTTGACCGGCGATTTCGGGATCGACAAGAACCGGCTATTGGCAACGGTCTATCACACCGACGACGAAGCTTTCGAGATCTGGAAAAAGCTGGGTTTGCCGGAAGATCGGATCATCCGTATCGCGACCAATGACAATTTTTGGCAGATGGGGCCAACGGGCCCGTGCGGACCCTGCACCGAGATTTTCTATGACCATGGCGATCACATCTGGGGCGGTCCTCCGGGGTCACCAGAAGAAGATGGCGACCGGTTCATCGAGATCTGGAACATCGTCTTCATGCAGAACGAGCAGTTCGAAGATGGCTCGATGCGAGAACTGGACATGCAGTCGATCGACACCGGCATGGGGCTTGAGCGGATCGGTGCTTTGCTGCAGGGCAAGCACGACAACTATGACACCGACACCATGCGCGCCTTGATCGAGGCCAGCGCCAACGCGACGAGTTCCGATGCGGACGGGCCGCAGAACGTGCATCACCGTGTGGTGGCGGACCATGTGCGTTCAACCGCTTTCCTGGTTGCGGATGGCGTCATGCCGTCGAACGAAGGGCGCGGATACGTCCTGCGCAGGATCATGCGCCGGGCGATGCGGCATGCGCATATGGCAGGGGCCAAGGACCCGGTCATGCACAAGATCGTACCGACTTTGGTGGCCGAAATGGGCCGGGCATATCCCGAGTTGGGCCGGGCGCAATCCATGATCGAAGAAACTCTGAAGCTGGAAGAAACACGATTCTTGCAGACGCTTGATCGCGGCTTGCGTCTTTTGGACGACGAACTGGATAAACTGCCCGAGGGTGTCGACCTTCCGGGAGCGTCCGCGTTCAAGCTGTACGACACTTACGGCTTCCCGCTGGATCTGACGCAGGATGCGTTGCGCGAAAAGGGGCGGTCGGTCGAGGTCGAAGGCTTTGACGCCGCGATGGAGGAACAAAAGGCCAAGGCACGGGCCGCGTGGTCTGGTTCGGGCGAGGCCAAGGACGCCACTGTTTGGTTCGATCTGTCCGAAGAACATGGCGCGACCGAGTTTCTGGGCTATGACACCGAAACCGCCGAGGGGCAGATCCTTGCGATTGTGTCCGATGGCTCGAAAATCGATGCTTTGGAAGAGGGTGAGACCGGTTGGGTCGTGACCAACCAGACGCCGTTTTATGGCGAAGCTGGTGGGCAGGTGGGCGACACCGGCACCATTCGCGGCGTCGGTGATGACGATGACCAGGCCGAGGTCGCCGACAGCCAGCGTTTCGCAGGCGGACGTGTCTGGGGGATGCAGGCGACAGTGTCCAAGGGCCGCCTGACCGTCGGGGCCCCAGTGGCGATGAAAGTTGATCACACACGCCGTTCTGCCATTCGGTCCAGCCATTCGGCGACCCACCTGTTGCACGAGGCCCTGCGACAGGCGCTTGGCGATCATGTTGCGCAACGCGGATCACTGAATGCACCGAACCGCATCCGGTTTGATTTCAGCCATCAAAAGGCGATGAGCGGGGACGAGTTGCGGCGGGTTGAGGACGAGGTCAACGCGTTCATCCGCCAGAACACCCCGGTCGAGACCCGGATCATGACGCCGGACGACGCGCGGGGGCTTGGGGCGCAGGCTCTCTTTGGCGAAAAGTACGGCGACGAAGTGCGCGTGGTCTCCATGGGAAGCGCTGCAACCGGCAAGGGCGCGGACGGGAATACCTATTCTATCGAGCTTTGCGGTGGCACCCATGTGGCGCGCACCGGCGACATCGGCCTATGCGTGGTGTTGGGCGACAGCGCGTCTTCGGCTGGCGTGCGCCGGATCGAAGCGCTGACGGGTCAGGAAGCCCTAGTGCATCTGAGCGCACAGGATGCCCGCCTGACCGATGTGGCCGCGAGCTTGAAGGCACAACCGGGCGAGGTCGTGGACCGGGTGAAGGCCTTGCAAACCGAACGTCGTCAGTTGCAAGACGAGGTGGCCGATCTGCGCCGCCAGTTGGCAATGGCGGGTGGCGGCGGAGCCACGGGATCCTCAGGCGGATCCGAGAAAGTGACAGTCAATGGCGTCACGTTTGAAAGCGTCGTTCTCAGCGGAGTGACGGGAAAAGACCTTCCGGCGCTGGTTGATCAGTTCAAAGGCAACCTGGGATCGGGCGCGGTGCTGATCGTGGCGGATACCGGTGGCAAAGCTGCCGTCGCCGCGGGTGTGACCGACGATCTGACCGGAAGTCTTTCCGCCGTCGATATGGTGCGTGCCGCAGTCGCTGAACTGGGTGGTAAGGGCGGCGGTGGACGTCCTGACATGGCCCAGGGCGGCGGTCCGTCGGCCGAAAATGCCGAGGCGGCGATCGCCGCAGTCAAGAAACTGATGGAGGGGTAAATGCCCGCACTTTGGATTGCTCATGTGACCGTGACGGATGCCGACGCCTATGGGCGCTATGCCAAGCTGGCCGGCCCGGCGATCGCCAAGCATGGCGGGCATTTCATCGCCCGTGGTGGTCGGTTCGTTCAGCTTGAAGGCAAGGAACGGCCGCGGAACGTGGTGGCCAAGTTTCCTTCGGTCGAGGCGGCCGAGACCTGTTACCACTCACCGGAATACCAAGAGGCCCTAAGCCACGCACGCGGTGCGTCCGAGCGGGAACTCTTGATCGTCGAAACGGACGAGTAAGGCGAGTTCCGGCGTCGCGTCAGACGTCGCGCCCCGGCTTATTCGGTTCGCTTGAGAACAGCGCGATCTTGTTTCGCTGCGGATCGCCAAGATGACCGACATAGAACTGCGAGCAATAGGTCGCGCGAAAGCCCGCCTAATTCGACAGGTACTGTCCATCTGTGGCCTTCGTGACCCTCGGAAAGGTCGCAACCGAGGTCTGGCAGGAACGCCAAACAAACACACCTCGCCCGCGCCATGTCATCGGCGCCGGCCGTGACGTAGGCGATCAGGCGCCGGTCAATAGCTTGTCGACCTCACTCCCTGACATAGCTGTGCCAAGTGGTGTGAAGTCACCGTTTCCGAACATCGCTTGGGCGGTGACATAAATCGCCTTATGTGTGACCCGCGCGAGCGCCGAGCCGAGCGAAAGGCGGGCCGCACCAAGGGCGGCATACTCGGCCCGAAGCGTGTTGCAATACGGTCCGGCGACCAGCACGTTCACAGGTTTTTCTGTTGCTGCAATCACGGCCTTCAGGTCGCCGAGGGTTTTCGGCAAGGGGACATAAAGACAGTCTGCGCCAGCCTCATCAAATGCCCGGATGCGCCGCAAAGCCTCGTCTATATCGTAATGGTCGTTCATCACGCCATCGGCACGGGCAACCAGAACGAAGTCGTTTGGCAAGGCGCGGGCGGCAGAGGCGGCGGCGCGGATACGCTCGACGGCCAGGTCAAAGTCATAGGTGCGATCTTCGGGCAGGGCAGCGTCTTCAATCGAGATGCCAGCAAGCCCGATCTCGGCCGAGAGACGAACGGTTTCGGCGACTGTGTCCGGGTCGTGACCGAAGCCATTTTCGAAATCACCGGAAACCGGGACGTTAACTGCAGCAACCAGATCGGTCGCGTGGGCCAAGGCCGCATCCCGGCTGACATGGCCGCCATCGGGAAGGCCGAGGGTAAAGGCATGGGCGGCCGAGGATGTGGCGATAGCTTTTGCGCCGAGCGCGGCCAGCATCTTGGCCGACCCCATATCCCAGGCGTTGGCCAGGATAAAAGGGTCGCCCCTTGTATGCAGTTCCCGAAAACTCATGACTTTCCCCCCATGTGAATTTGAGAGGGATAGAACACCGGGTACGCAGCCCGTTCAAGCCGCACGCCGCAATTGTGATCAGCGTTACTCGGCGGCGCGGGCCGCGCGTTTGCGCTCATGCGGGTCCAGGTGCCGCTTGCGCAGGCGGATCGCGTTCGGGGTGACCTCGACCAGTTCATCATCGTCGATGTAAGCAATAGCCTGTTCCAGCGACATGGTGATCGGCGTGGTCAGGCGCACCGCCTCGTCGGTGCCGGAAGCCCGGACGTTGGTCAGTTTCTTACCCTTCAGCGGGTTCACCTCTAGGTCGTTCTCGCGGCTGTGTTCGCCGATGATCATACCCTGATAAATCTGTTCCTGGGCGCCAATGAACATGCGGCCACGGTCTTCCAGGTTAAAGAGCGCATAGGCGACCGAAACCCCGTCTTCCATCGAAATAAGCACCCCGGCGCGCCGTCCCGGAATGGCACCCTTGTATGGTGCCCAACCGCTGAACACCCGGTTCAAAACGCCCGTGCCGCGCGTGTCTGTCAAAAATTCCCCGTGATAGCCGATCAGCCCGCGCGAAGGGACCAGCGCGATAATGCGGGTTTTGCCGACGCCGGCAGGCTTCATTTCGACCAACTCGCCCTTGCGGGGTCCGGTCAGTTTCTCGATCACGGCACCGGTATAGTCGTCGTCAACGTCAATGGTGACCTCTTCGACCGGTTCTTGGCGAACGCCGTCGATGTCACGCATCAAGACCTGGGGGCGCGAGATCGAAAGCTCAAAGCCTTCGCGGCGCATGTTTTCAATCAGAACGCCCATCTGAAGTTCGCCGCGGCCGGCGACTTCAAAGGCCTCGCCGCCTGGAGTGTCTGTCACACGGATGGCGACGTTGGTTTCGGCCTCTTTCATCAGACGGTCGCGGATGACGCGGGACTGCACTTTTTTGCCATCGCGTCCGGCAAGCGGTGAGTCGTTGATCCCGAAGGTGACCGAGATCGTGGGCGGGTCGATCGGCTGCGCGGGAATGGCGTCTTCGACGGCCAGAGCGCAGATGGTGTCGGCGACGGTGGCCTTCGTCATGCCCGCAAGCGAGACAATGTCGCCTGCAACCGCCTCGTCAATCGGAGCCTGGGCCAGGCCGCGGAATGCAAGGATTTTGGTGACCCGGAACTGTTCGACCTTTTCGCCGAGGCGCGACAGGGCCTGCACGGTGGCACCGACGGCAAGACGCCCGGATTCGACGCGCCCCGTCAGGATGCGGCCCAGGTATGGGTCGGCACCAAGCGTCACGGCAAGCATACGAAAATCGTCGTTGTCATGCTTTTGCTGTTTCGGCGCGGGCACATGGTTGACCACGAGATCGAACAGCGCTGCGAGGTCCTTGCGCGGCCCGTCGAGGTCGGCGTCGGCCCAGCCAGAACGTCCCGAGGCATAGAGATGCGGAAAATCAAGCTGATCTTCATTGGCATCGAGAGCCGCGAAGAGGTCAAAGACCTCGTCCAGCGCGCGGTCGGGTTCGGCGTCGGGTTTGTCGACCTTGTTCAAGACCACGATGGGGCGCAGACCAAGCGCAAGCGCCTTGGAGGTGACGAACTTGGTCTGGGGCATCGGACCTTCGGCGGCGTCGACCAACAGGACGACACCATCGACCATCGACAGGATCCGCTCGACCTCACCGCCGAAATCGGCGTGGCCGGGGGTGTCGACGATGTTGATGCGCGTGCCCTTCCATTCGACCGAAGTGGCCTTGGCAAGGATGGTAATGCCGCGTTCGCGTTCAAGGTCGTTAGAGTCCATGGCCCGTTCGGCCACGGCTTCGCCGGTGCGGAAGGCGCCGGATTGTTTCAAAAGCTCGTCGACAAGGGTGGTCTTGCCGTGGTCAACGTGGGCGATGATCGCGATATTGCGAAGGTCCATGAGATCGATTTCCAAGGGAGGATTGGTTGACGCGGGCTGTAGCGTGCCGCAGATGCAAAGGCCAGCAGAAAAAGGTCAGCGCGCGATATAGCGGTCTTTGCGGTGGTTCACGGCGACAATCAGGTTGACGATCACCGCGCCGAGGAGGGACCAGGCGACCTGCACCGGGTTCAGAACAAGGAAGGCGGCGGCGAAAAGGACGGCGTCAAAGCCAAGCTGGACCCAACCCGCTTGAATACCGGCGCGATCCTGAAGGTAAAGCGCAAGCACGCCGATCCCGCCAAGCGATGCTCCGTGGCGGAACAAAACGATCAATCCAAGGCCGATGCTGGCTCCCGCCAGGATTGCGGCTACCGGCGCTGCGATCTGGTCGATAGTAAAAAGATGCGGCAGGGCTTCGGACATAAACGCCAGAAGTGCTACGGCACTCGCGCTGCGAAGGGTAAAGCGCCGCCCCATGCGGACCCAGGACAAGACCCAGAATGGCAGGTTGACCACGATGAACACCGGTCCGAAACCAATTCCGCTTGCATAGGAACCAAGAACCGCAAGTCCCGCCGTTTGTCCTGTGATCAGTCCCGGGTGAGTCAGGAAATGCACCCCGAGCGCGCACATGATCGTGCCCAACAGAAAGGCCTGGATATCTTCCAACAGGGTATGGTTCAGACGGGGGGCGGGCGGTGTCATGGCTGCGACATTTCATGAAAGCGGGTTTCCGTCCAGAGGCACAAGGGCCACAGGAGGCTCTGGCGAACAACAAAGGGCTTTTCAAGACGGCAAGGCGTGACTAATGTCCGAGGCTATGAAACGGACCGTCTGCATCATTTGTATTATTACCCGCTGACAACTGTCGCGCGGGCCGGTCCCTTTTACTCTCTCCATGACCTTGTTAAAGCCCGCGCGGGACAGGTTTGCCCGAAGGAAGGCGTATGACTGAGATCAAGCTGTACAATACCGCGACACGGGGCAAAGTCCCGCTAGAGCCGCTGGTCACGCCGGGCCATCCTCAAATGTATGTCTGCGGGCCGACGGTCTATGACCGTGCTCATATCGGCAACGCGCGGCCCGTGATCGTTTTTGACACGCTGTTCCGGCTCTTGCGCCATGTCTATGGCGCCGAAAACGTGACCTACGTACGCAATTTCACCGACGTGGACGACAAGATCAACGCGCGCGCCGCCGAGAGCGGGCGGTCGATCCGTGAGATCACCGATGAAACGACACAGTGGTATCTGGACGACATGGCCGCTGTTGGGGCGCTTGAGCCGACCGAGATGCCCCGTGCCACCGACTGGATCGGCGAGATGGTCGCGATGATCGAGGGGCTGATCGAGAAAGGGCATGCCTATGCCGCCGAGGGGCACGTGATGTTCCGGGTTCGGTCATATGAGCAATATGGCGCTTTGTCGGGGCGGTCGGTTGATGACATGATCGCGGGCGCACGGGTCGAAGTGGCGCCCTATAAAGAAGACCCGATGGATTTTGTCCTGTGGAAGCCGTCGAGCGATGACCTGCCGGGATGGGAGTCACCCTGGGGTCGGGGACGTCCGGGCTGGCATATCGAGTGCTCGGCCATGTCGTTTGGACTGTTAGGGGCCGAATTCGACATCCACGGGGGCGGTAATGACCTGACTTTCCCGCACCATGAAAACGAAATCGCACAGTCCAAATGCTCGGGTCACGATTTCGCGCGGATCTGGATGCATAACGAGATGCTTCAGGTCGAGGGGAAGAAGATGTCGAAATCGCTCGGTAACTTTTTCACCGTGCGGGATTTGCTGGATCAGGGTGTGCCGGGGGAGGTGATTAGGTTCGTGTTCCTGTCGACGCATTACCGGAAGCCGATGGATTGGACGGCAGAGAAGGCGCGGCAGGCGGAAGAGACGCTTCGGAAGTGGTGGCGGCAGACTCGATGGGTTGAGGAAGGGGATGTCTATCAACCTGTTGTAGATGCTCTTTCAGATGATTTGAACTCGCCGCTGGCAATCGCTGAACTTCACCAGTTGTCTCATGTTGCGGACGCTCGAAAGTTGAAAGCGACGGCTAGGCTTCTTGGACTATTGACCGATGATCTTGGAGCATGGGCAGAAGACGCCGACGTGTCAGAAGAAGTTGCTGGATGGATTGAACAGCTTCTTGGTGCCAGGGTGGCCGCTAGGACTGCCAAGAACTGGGCGCGAGCTGATGAGATCAGGGATCGGCTGGTCGAAGCTGGTGTCGAGGTCCGTGATGGGCAAAAACCAGCATGGGTTTTGAAGCCCGATTTCGACCCCGCCAAGCTGGAGGCGTTGAGATGATGTGCCCTAACGCTCACATGTTACGCCCGGCGGCACGCCGGGCATCCCCCGACCGCCCCCCCGGGCGGGGGATGCTCCCCCACCCGCGGCCGGGGGATGCCCTATGCTTTGAAGCTCAACCGTGGTGCCAGCTATGACCAAAGAACGCCTTTCCCTCTTCGACACCACCCTGCGCGATGGGCAACAGACCCAAGGGGTCCAGTTCTCAACCGAAGACAAGATGCAGATCGCCAAGGCACTCGACGCGCTCGGTCTCGACTACATCGAGGGCGGTTGGCCGGGGGCAAACCCCACCGACAGCGCGTTTTTCGAGACGCGCCCCGATACCCGTGCCACCTTCACCGCCTTCGGCATGACCAAACGAGCGGGCCGTTCGGCAGAAAATGACGACGTTCTGGCCGGGGTGCTGAACGCCAATACGCCCGCCGTCTGTATCGTCGGCAAAACCCACGACTTCCACGTCGACACCGCGCTTGGCATCACGCTGGAAGAAAACCTGGCCAACATCCGCGAAAGCATCGCCCACCTGGTCGCCAAGGGGCGCGAGGCTCTGTTCGATGCCGAACACTTCTTTGATGGCTACAAGGCCAATCCAACCTATGCGCTGGACTGTCTGAATGCGGCTTTCGAGGCGGGCGCCCGCTGGGTCGTGCTGTGCGATACCAACGGCGGCACCTTGCCCCACGAGGTCGGTGAGATCACGCGCACCGTGATCGCCAATGGCATCCCCGGCGACCACCTTGGCATCCACACACATGACGACACGGGCAACGCCGTGGCAGGCAGTCTCGCGGCGGTCGACGCTGGCGCGCGCCAGATCCAGGGCACGCTGAACGGTCTGGGCGAGCGCTGCGGCAATGCCAACCTGACCACGCTGATCCCGACGCTTTTGCTGAAGGAACCCTATGCCAGTGCCTACGACGTCTCGGTCAGTCGCGATGCTTTGCCGAGCCTGACGCGCACCAGCCGAATGCTGGACGACATTTTGAACCGCGTGCCTCTTCGCAGCGCGCCCTATGTCGGTTCGTCGGCATTTGCTCATAAGGCGGGGCTGCACGCTTCGGCCATCGTCAAGGATCCGTCGACCTATGAACACATCGCCCCCGAAATCGTCGGCAATGCCCGGATCGTGCCCATGTCGAACCAGGCGGGGCAATCGAATCTGATCAAGCGCCTGGGCGACATGGGGCTTCCGGCCACCAAGGGCGATCCGGCTTTGGGTCGCATTCTGGATGTGGTCAAGGACAAGGAAAGTGAAGGCTATGCCTTCGACAGCGCGCAGGCCAGTTTCGAGTTGTTGGCGCGGCGTGAACTGGGGCAGTTGCCCGAATTTTTTGAGGTCGAGCGTTATCGCGTGATCTCGGAGAGGCGGCGCAATGCCAAGGGCGAGATCGTGGTGGAATCCGAAGCCGTGGTCACGATTTCCACGCGCGAGGGGGTGCGGACGGGATATTTCAAGAACGAGCATGCCCAGGACATGCAGGACGACGGGCCGGTCAATGCGCTCTGGCAGGCGTTGAAGTCTGACCTTGGGCCCCATCAGGCCTGGATCGACGATATGCGGCTGACCGATTTCAAGGTGCGCATCACCCAGGGCGGGACCGAGGCGGTGACCCGTGTCATCATCGATTTCGCGGATGATGCCGGACGGGCCTGGGCCACGGTTGGGGTATCACCGAATATTGTCGATGCCTCTTTCGAGGCGCTGGCAGATGCGATCACCTGGAAACTGGTGCAACAGGCCACCGATACCCGGGCAGCCGAGTGAGCCTTCAGGCCTGCGCCGATATCGTCGCAAAGGGCGACCCGGACAGGTTCGCCGCGGCCATGGCGGCACCTGTTGACGCCCGACAGGTGCTGTTTCCAATCTATGCTTTCAACGTCGAGGTCGCCCGCGCGCCCTGGGCCGCATCGGAACCGATGATAGGAGAGATGCGCCTTCAATGGTGGCGGGACGTTCTTGACGACATAGCCGCCGGTAAAACGGTGTCGGGCCATGAGGTAAGTGTACCCCTGTCCGATGTTCTTGACGATGAGGGCGCCCGGCTTTTGTCAGACCTCGTCGCCGCACGGCGATGGGATCTTTACACAGATGCTTTTGAGGACACGGCGCATTTCAACAGTTATCTTGAGGACACCGGTGGCAACCTGATGTGGGCGACCGCGCGTGCGCTTGGGGCGAACACGCCAGAGGCCTTCCGCCAGATTGGTCGAATGTCGGCACTGGCCAACCTGTTCCTGGCAATCCCCGAACTTGAAAAACGCGGACGCAAGCCTTTGCCCGATGGTCGCCCTGAAACAGTGGCAAGACTGGCTACGGACGCATTGAACGACCTGAAGTCGATCGAACTGCCAAGGCTTGGCCGGGCGGCCGCGTTGTCGGCCTGGCGGGCGAAAGGTATTTTGACGCGCGCGTCCAAAAATCCCGGGGCGGTCGCGCAAGGGGCGCTGGTGGAAAGCGAGTTTTCCAAACGGTTCTCGTTGCTGCGTGCAGCCTGGAGGCTCTGAGGCGGCCTAGCGACGATCCCAAGGATTTGAGCTTCTGTGACGCGAAACTTTTGGCACGTTCGAGGTCACGGTCCGATATCTGGCCTCGGGATGTGGCGGGTGGCCTTCGGTGCGACGCCAATAGACCGGGCCGCCGCGTCTGAGCCACAAAGGCACCGTCATCACCAGTCCAGCCGCAAATCCACCAGCATGGGCCCAATAGGCGACCCCGCTTTGATCGCTCGGTACCAGCGTTCCCTGGGCCAGTTGGATCAGGAACCAGCAGCACAAGACCAGCCATGCGGGAACGGTGAAGACGCGAAAGAAGATCACCAAGACAAAAAGCATATCGACCCGCGCCTTGGGGAAGAGCAAGAGATACCCGCCCATGACACCGGTAACCGCACCCGACGCACCCACCATGGGCAATTGGCTTCCCGGATCCGACAGAACCTGTGCTGCTCCTGCTGCAAGACCGCCCAGAAGATAGAACAAAAGAAAACCAATGTGGCCCATCTGGTCTTCCATGTTGTCGCCAAAGACCCACAAAAACAGCATGTTGCCGGCCAGATGCATCAAACCCGCGTGCAAAAACATCGATGTCACAAAGGTCTCGGGCACCATTTGCGCAGGCACCAACCCCCAGGTTCGAAAAAACAAATCCATGCGGATATGGTCGGACGACATCGCAAAATAGCTGGCGAAAACGATGACGTTAATCGCAATCAACGCCCAGGTGACAAAGGGTTTTTGTGCTGACGGGTTATGGTCACGGATCGGAAACATGCCCGGGGATCGGACCCTCTGAGACCGCAAAGGTCAAGCCGTTTGCTGGCGTAAACGTGACTTGACGGTGACACTTTGGGCGCGTTCCATGGGCCTATGCGGTTTGTCGTCTTATGCTCGGTTTTTATCCTTGCCGGTCCCCATCTGGCCTATGCCGCTTGTCCTGCGGCACCAGAAATCGACGCCGAACAGGCACGCATTCTTGAGGACATTCGGGCCGCGACAAACGAACACGACGCGCGCGTTTTGACGAATGAGCTGTGGGGCCTCTGGGCGCAAGCGCCCGACGAACCCTCGCAAGAGCTGTTGGATCGCGGAATGAAAGCGCGTGGGTCCTATGATTTCCTTGGGGCTCTGGATGCTCTGGACCGCTTGGTGGAATACTGCCCGGACTATGCCGAGGGTTATAATCAACGGGCGTTCGTGAATTTCCTGCGCCAGGATTTTGAGGCGGCGTTGATCGACCTGGATCGCGCCCTTGATCGGCGTCCCGGCCATGTGGCCGCGATGTCCGGCAAGGCGCTGACCTTGATGGGGCTGGGTCGCAACGACGAAGCCCAGTTGGTGCTGCGTGAAGCCGTCGAAATCAATCCCTGGCTTCCCGAAAGGGGGCTGTTGCTTGCCCCTAAAGGCGACGATCTCTAAGCGACGAATTTATGACCGTGTTCACCATTGGGGGACTTGCCGAAGACAGTTCTGCGTCCTAAGCATTGCCGTGTACGCGGGCGTGGCGGAATGGTAGACGCATGAGACTTAAAATCTTTGGGGCGCAAGCCCGTGCCGGTTCAAGTCCGGCCGCCCGTACCATACCAATTTCCCTTACCGCCGCCTTTCGTTGACCCTGTAGGCGGCAAGGCTGCCTGGGGGCCGGTCCCTGACTTTTAGGGTCGCAATTGAAATCCGCAGGGAAAGCTTTCAGGTCTGGGCTTGAGATGGCGATATGGCCTGATTTTGTCAGGCGACGTCTTGCTTCCTTGGTTCCGGTGGCCCCACAAATTGGCCTTCAGCGCCCCAACCATTTTGCGCCCGACGTCGTCTTGCCAGGTTCAAAAAAATCTGCCGAGAAACTGTTTAACGGCTGCTTTCTTTGCATAGGCCGATTTGTCTTTCTTTGACGGATCGGCTTCGTCCAATTGGCGTTTCAGGGCGGCCAGGTTGCTTGGCGGTTCGCGGTCATTTTCCCGGTAGAGTTCTTCGAATTCCTGCATCTTGGTTTCCAGCGTCCGAATGTCATAGACGCCGTCGTTCACGAATGAGTCCAAGAGAGCCTCGCGGTTCTCCAGAAAGAACTTGGTGTCGAATACGGCCGAGAACTTTTCAAGAAAGCCAAGCGCGTCTGGGACAATCTGAGTTTCGATGCATTTCCAGCATTTCCCACAGTTCAGATAGGTGGCAGTTTCGCGTTCTTGCCCTTGCTTGACACAGACATTCAGGCCGGTGTGGGCAAAGTCTGCGTCGGATATCAGGATCAATTTCTCGATGCGCCGCAATCCGCCGGCGCCTGTCTGGGCGCGCATCGATTCCGTGCTGAACAGAAGGTCGATAACCGTTTCAAAGCCTTCCAATGCCTCGCCGTCTTTGATTTTCAAATCGGCAAAGCCAGAATTTCCAGAGGGATAATAGTTCTTCACCCGTCCTTGCATGGCAAGCGTTGCGGCAAGGTTCCGCAGCGAGATCGTCGCAGACATGGCCGGCCGGGTTGGATGGACATAGCGGAAATTCCGGAGGATTTCGCGCATGTTGCTGGCGATGCCAAAGGCCTCGATCTCACGTTCGTCGCAAAATTTCTTTAAGCTGTCGAAATGAGGGCGCAGATGGTCAAAGCTGGGCTCTTTCGGCGTTCGACCTAAGGCCCCGACGTCATAAATTGAAAGAGCGCTGATCCGCATGCTGTCATGGACATTGTCGCCCGAGTAAAGGTGATAGGTCGCCGAGCTGTCCACGCCGCCGGAAAAGCCGGTGATGGAATGCCGTTTCGCGCTTGGATCATAAATGATCGGATCGCCCACCTCGGCGATCACCTCAACATGCTGCAGCCCCGGGTTGAAAGTCGTCAACAGATGTTGGGCGTCATTGTTCAGGTTGAAAAGCAACAAGGGGGAAATCTTGGCGTCGATGACCAATGGTTCGCCCAATGCCATCGCCGGATAAAGCAGCGATACCGTGGCCCAGTTCGGCTCGTCGATCTCCAGCGACGCTTCATCGTCCGTCTCGGATGCAAACCACAACGTTTTGGGGAGCTTGGCACCCTCAACGTCGCAACGCGCGACCAAATGCTTGCCAACTTTGTCGAGTGAAAAATTCCCTGCCTTAATCATGTCGTTTCTTTCTTTTTTGATTTTGTACCAGATAACCTTTTTGGATTTAGAAGTCGCCGTATTTTTGTTTCATCCGGTCATAGAACTCCAGGTTGGCCTGGCGGCACTCGTCCAGTGCATCGGGATAAGTGCGCGCAGCGTCCAGGGCGTCTTGGACGCTTTGACCATGAAAGTATGCCGGACGGTGTCGAAAGGAAAATAGGCCGTTCTTGAAGGGGAAGCAGACCACCTTGCGGTCAAGCAAAGTGGCCCAATAGACCCCGTGATAGCTGTTGGTGAAAACATATTCGCTTTCGGCCAGGAACCGCAGCTTTTCTTCGAGATCGCTTCCACGATTGCTGCCAAAGCCAATGCCCTCGAATAGCCGATTGGTAATCCTGGATTTCCTGGGCAGATGCTGCACCACGCTTTCGCGCAGGTGTTCATAGACACCGATTTTCCTTTTCGTGGGTATGTCGCGCAGAGAGTCAAACAACGGGCTGAGGCACGACGCGCAAGGCACCCAACAGAAATTGTTTTTCAAAGGACTGTCGGCAAAGTCTATGCGGGTGCCTACGTCGTCCATGTCTTCGAAGTAACTTGAAAGCCTCTCCATATCGGTCGGCTCCGACAGGATTTCCTTTTTCTTGGTAACGCTGTCTGCTCCGACGCCCCAGGCGATGACCTGGTACTTTCGGTCCGGACGCATCAGGGCATTCAAGAAAGGCTCGAAATCCGGGCGGCCAAGTCCGCCGCCGCCCAGCACGATTGTGCCCGCTTCATTTGGAATTGTCTCTGGTGCCGCTAAATCGAATGTCTCTTGTCCTTTGAGAGGCAAAAAACGTGCCGGCACGGAATGCCAGTCGCCAGCGTTCTTCTTGTGCTTTCTGAAGACAGAGATGTGCATTGTGGGGTCAATCTTTAGCTTTTTTCAAGTACATGCTCCGATACACTTCTGACGATCGGCGCACAACAGAACGCTGATTGCGACATTCCCTGCGCCGCGTTTTGTCACGCAAAGGCCAGTGCTGCGCAGATCGTCCATTTCTCTTTTCCGGTGTGGGCCTTAAAAGGCGGGATGTCAGCCAACTGAACTGAGGCCACCGATGGACGATCCTGACTTGGGTCTTGAGATACGAAACGGTCTACCAGACGCGTTGCGTGTTCTGCTTGAGGACTATCCTCGCGAGGCCTGGGAAGCAGACAGGAATTTCAGCGAGTTGATCCGTTTCTGGCTGGATCGTCACATGATGTTTCGACGTCTGCTCGGGGTGCTGGGCGAAGAGGCGGAAAAGACGTTGGATCGGGCGATGGAACCCGGGGTCTTTGCTGCGCATCTGTCACGCTATGGCTCGATGTTTGTGAATGAATTGCATGGTCATCACATGATCGAAGACCAGCATTATTTCCCGCATCTGAAAATTCTTGACGGCCGGCTTGAGCGCGGTTTTGACATTCTCGATCGCGACCACCACGCTATTGACGGCCATTTGGCGGGATTTGCGGACGGTGCCAACGCGGCATTGCAGGCGATTTCTTCGGGAGACGCGCATCACGATTCCGTCGCCGGGTTTCGTGATGGTTTGGTGCGGGTGTCAGGATTTCTGGAACGGCATTTGAACGATGAAGAAGATCTGGTGGTGCCCGTTTTGCTGAAATTTGCCCCGGCCGGACTGGTCTGACCTTAACTGTTCGCGCGTTGCCTGCGAGCGGCGATGTAACTTTTTGGTTGTCCAATTGCGCCAAAGTTTCTCGCACCAGTTAAGTGCGAAATTTGCAGGCGGATCAATGTCATATCACGAACCAAGACAGCGCGACGACTGGAGCACAAAGGCGTGACAGTCGGCCGGAATGGGCGCTTGGACATCATCGATCATTTGCCAGCCTTGCGGGTATACGCCTTGTCACTGACCAAGAGTCCGGCAATGGCCGATGACATTGTCCAGGACGCGGTGATCAAGGGATTGAGCAATTTTGACAAGTTCGCGCCGGGCTCGAACCTCAGGGCGTGGTTGTTTACGATTCTGCGAAATTGCTTTTATTCAGAGCTTCGCAAGTTTCAGAACGAATTCGAAGACATCGACGGTGTCAAAGCCGAAGAGATCGAGGTTTTGCCCGACCATGACGACCGATTGCACTTGAATGACACGCTTTTGGCCTTGGCCCGGTTGTCCCCGCCGCTGCGCGAAGCGGTCTGGCTGGTGGGCGTCATGGGGTTTTCCTATGACGAGGCGGCCTTGGTCAGCGGCGTCGCCCTGGGAACTTTGAAAAGCCGGATGAACCGGGGTCGCAAAGCCTTGGTGCAGGCTTTGCGGTCATGATCAATCGGTCAGAAAGATTTTGCCGGGGTTCATGATGTTGTCGGGGTCAATGGCTTTCTTGATCGCGACCATTACGTCCGAAGCAGGCCCGTTCTCTTTGATCAGTGATTTCATCTTGCCCTGGCCGATGCCGTGTTCTCCGGTGATCGTGCCGTCAAGCTCCAGCGCCATATCCGACAGCCAAACGATGAAGTCTTCGCATTTGGCACGTTCTTCGGCGTCGTCCTTGGCGACCAAAATGGTATTGTGGAAATTTCCATCGCCGACATGGCCCACGATCGGAGAGATCAGCCCCATTTCAGCGGCTTTTTCCTGTGATCTGGTGACGGCTTGGGCAAGGTTCGAGATCGGAACGCAAACGTCCGTGGCGATGGCGTCAGCACCGGGCCGAAGGGCCAAGAGAGCCCAGTATGCGTCGTGTCTTGCCTGCCAGAGCTTCGTGCGCTCTTCGGCGCTGGTAGTCCACTCGAAACCGGTCCCGCCGACGTCCTCGGCGATATCGCCAAACATTGCGGCTTGTTCTGCGACGCTGGTTTCCGATCCGTGGAATTCCAACAGCAACAGGGGGGCCACGGGAAGGGACAGTTTGGCATAGGCATTGATCGCGCCAACGGTATCGGCGTCCAAAAGTTCGATACGCGCGACAGGAATGCCCATCTGAATGGTCATGATCACGGCATTGCAGGCAGCCTCGACAGTGGGAAAGGTGCACCGTGCCGAGGATTGCGCCTCGGGAATGCCATAGAGCCTGAGCGTCAGTTCGGTGATAATGCCCAGGGTGCCCTCCGAGCCGACCATCAGGCGGGTCAGGTCATATCCGGCCGACGATTTCTTGGCGCGGCGTCCGGTGCGTATGATTTCTCCGGATGGCAAGACGGCTTCGAGGCTGAGAACGCTGTCTTTCATGGTGCCATAGCGCACCGCGTTGGTGCCCGAGGCCCGGGTTGCCGCCATGCCCCCGATCGAAGCGTCCGCGCCGGGATCAATGGGAAAGAAAAGCCCCGTGGCCCGCAAATATTCGTTCAGTTCTTTCCGGGTGACGCCGGGTTGGACGACGACGTTCAGGTCTTCGGGATGGATCGAAACCACCTGTTTCATCTGGCTTGTATCGACCGAGATGCCACCGGCAGGGGCGTTGACATGGCCTTCGAGCGACGTGCCGGTCCCAAAAGGGATGACGGGCACTTTGTGCTCTGCTGCAACGCGCACGATGTCCGCGACCTCTTCGGTCGATTGGGCAAAGATCACCGCGTCGGGCGGCTGATTTTCGATCCAGGTGGTGGTATGCCCATGCTGCTCGCGCACGGCTTGCCCGGTCTGACACCGTTCGCCAAAGCGCTGTCTTAGGATTCCAATGGCCGTTTCAATGCCGGATTCGTTGCGGGGGAGAGGGGGAACGTCAACCATGATTGGCAATTAGCCCCGACAGGGACGAAGCTGCAACGTGAAACTTTTAAACGAACGCTCAAGGAATACTTCACGTGGAATACGGTTTTTTTTTGCGGGCCGGTCATTCTTTTGCCATCTTTTGGCGTAAACCATTGTCCCTGCGGTCTTTCTGCCAGACCGACTATCGTGGGGATATGAGAATGAGCTTGCTGCCAGCGATTCCGGTAGTGTTGCTAGTGATTGTGGCCGTTTGGTTCTTTTGGCCTGTCGTTGTTGATCCGATCGTGCGCTCTGCCACGCGCCGCGGACTTGGGGAGGCGGACCAGCTTGCCGAAAATTTGTTTGATCAGTGGAACGAAGGCGCGCAGGGGCGGGGCTGATCAGTCAAAGTTTGTCGCCGTCAGATGACCGGGTGCCCTTGCAGCCATCTGTTGCCGTCACTAAGACTCTGGCAAGATCCAGAGCGTAAGAACGCGAGTGAGAAAGAAGGCAGGCACGGCATATGAAAGATCCGATCGAAACCTACATGAATCTCGTTCCGATGGTGGTGGAACAAACCAGCCGGGGCGAACGCGCCTATGATATCTTTTCGCGGCTGCTGAAAGAACGCATCATTTTCGTGAACGGCCCCGTCCATGACGGGATGAGCCAGCTGGTGGTCGCTCAGTTGTTGCACCTTGAGGCGGAAAACCCCTCCAAGGAAATTTCGATGTACATCAACAGCCCGGGTGGCGTGGTGACCTCGGGTCTGTCGATTTATGACACCATGCAGTACATCCGTCCCAAGATTGCCACCTTGGTGGTCGGGCAGGCGGCCTCGATGGGGTCACTTTTGCTGGCGGCCGGTGAAAAAGGCATGCGCCTGTCGCTGCCGAACTCATCGATCATGGTTCACCAGCCGTCGGGCGGCTATCAGGGGCAGGCGACGGATATCATGATCCACGCGCGCCACACCGAACGTCTGAAGCGGCAGTTGAACGAAATTTACGTTAAGCACACCGGTCAATCGCTGGAAAACGTCGAAGATGCGTTGGAACGCGATAATTTCATGAACCCGACCGAGGCGAAGGAATGGGGGTTGATCGATGAAATCGTCGATACCCGTGCCAAGCCCGAAGGGGACGACGGCTGATTGCCTTAAGCCTGATGTGAATTTGGCGTTGTGCCGCCTGTCACGCTCGCTTAGGGTTTTGAAAATGACAAAAGACGCTGGCCGAGCAGGGCTGCGTTTGAAGAAGGTTAGGTCATGGCGAATAATTCTGGCGACAGTAAGAACACTCTCTATTGCTCGTTTTGCGGGAAAAGTCAGCACGAAGTCCGCAAACTGATCGCCGGGCCGACCGTCTTTATCTGCGATGAATGCGTCGAATTGTGCATGGATATCATCCGCGAGGAAACCAAGGCATCCGGCCTTAAATCCTCGGATGGTGTGCCGTCGCCGCAGGAAATCTGCGATGTCCTGGACGATTACGTTATCGGGCAGGCCCACGCCAAACGGGTTTTGTCCGTTGCGGTTCACAACCATTACAAGCGTTTGAACAACGCCGGTAAGTCGGAAATTGAACTGGCCAAGTCAAATATTCTGCTGATCGGACCGACCGGTTGCGGCAAGACCCTGTTGGCCCAGACCCTGGCGCGCATTCTCGATGTGCCGTTCACGATGGCTGATGCGACCACGCTGACCGAAGCGGGATATGTGGGTGAAGACGTTGAAAATATCATCCTGAAGCTATTGCAGGCCTCGGAATACAACGTCGAACGTGCGCAGCGCGGCATCGTCTATATCGACGAGGTCGACAAGATCACGCGCAAATCCGACAACCCGTCAATCACCCGCGATGTGTCGGGCGAGGGTGTACAACAGGCCTTGCTGAAGATCATGGAAGGCACCGTCGCCAGCGTGCCGCCCCAGGGCGGGCGTAAGCATCCGCAGCAGGAATTCCTTCAGGTCGATACCACGAATATCCTGTTCATCTGTGGTGGGGCCTTTGCGGGTCTGGATAGGATCATCGCACAGCGCGGCAAGGGCAGCGCCATGGGCTTTGGCGCCGATGTGCGCGATCCGGATGAAAAATCCATTGGCGATCATTTCAAGGAACTCGAACCCGAGGATCTGTTGAAGTTCGGGCTGATCCCGGAATTCGTCGGCCGCTTGCCGGTGATCGCGACCCTGGAAGACCTCGACGAAGATGCACTGGTCATTATCCTGACCGAACCGAAGAACGCCTTGGTCAAGCAGTATCAACGCCTGTTTGAACTGGAAGACGCCAAGCTGACCTTTACCGAAGATGCGCTTAGCGCCATCGCCAAAAAGGCCATCGAACGCAAGACCGGCGCGCGTGGATTGCGCTCGATCATGGAGAACATCCTTCTGGATACGATGTTCGAACTGCCGGGCATGGAAAGTGTCAACGAGGTTGTCGTGAACGAAGAGTCTGTCAATGCAGGGGCCAAACCTCTGATGATCCACGAAGACTCGAAGAAAGAACCCGCCAGCGCAGGGTAGTTCCTTTTAAGATGAAGGCAAGATCGCAAGTATTTATGATGCTTGCGATTTTTTTGTTCACTCGGTGGGTCTGGGGCTCCTGCGCACACTGTGGTGTCAGGGGTCTTCGTTCGATCCGCAAAGCGATAGGTCCGGGGCCAAGGGGGCGGTCGGCCGTCCAGCGCGATAGACACTGGACATTTCCGGAAGGGCAAAGAAATGTCGCGCTATGGTACAGCACATTTCAACCGGATCGCCTTTCGAGGAAAAGATCGGATACTCGCGCGCCGTCGTGGCCGATGGATGGGTCTTTGTTTCGGGGACAACGGGCTATGACTATGCCACGATGTCCATGCCTGAAAATATCGTGGATCAATGCCGCAACACCTTGGCGACAATCGAAAAAGCCCTGGCCGAGGCGGGCGCGCGCATGGATGATGTCGTTCGGGTGACCTATATCGTGCCCAACCCAAAAGAATGGCCGGATTGCTGGCCAATCACCTCTCAGGTTTTCGCGACAGCGCGGCCCGCGGCGATGATGATTTCGGCAGGGTTGCAAGAGCCTGAAATGAAGATCGAGATCGAAGTTACGGCCCGTTTGCCCAAATAGGCAGGCTTGCTGTCTTGCCGTGGCGCCGAATATGGGGGGAAATCGCGCGAATTTGCCCCTTAGACCGCGTTTTGCTGGACCTTGGCGCAGGCTTGCGGCATATCCATGCCAAGGCAATCAGAAAGGTCCGCCATGGGCATTCTCAATACGCTTCTTCGTGCTGTCACCTGGTGGAACGGCCAGACACTGAACACGCAGTTCCATACCTGGCGCAAAGGCGAAAAAGTCGGCGAAGATAATCAGGGCAATGTGTTTTATCGCTCCAAGGATGATCGCCGTTGGGTGATCTATAATGGCGAGGCCGAGGCCAGCCGCGTGGATCCCGATTGGCACGGTTGGTTGCACTATACCTATGACGAACCGCCAACGACCGCACCATTGGCCCACAAGCCCTGGGAGCAGCCTCACCAGGAGAACCTGACAGGCACGCCTCAGGCCTATGCCCCGGCGGGGTCGCTGCGCCAGGCAAAGCCGGTCGAGCGGACCGATTACGAGGCCTGGGTGCCGGAGTAAGCGCCATGTCTGAAAATACGACCGAAGTTCTGACCGGTGCTGGCGTTTTGGTTCTGGCGGCCGGTTTCCTGATCTATATGGGCCAGGTCGGTGGTGTTGGCCTTGGCGGGTCTGACGCGGCGACCTATACCGCATCCTTCCGGTCTGCCGAAGGCGTAGGCGTCGGCACCGACGTGCGGCTTGCCGGGGTTAAGGTGGGCACGGTTCTGGACATGAAGCTCGACCCGCAAACCTTCCGTGCAGAAACGGTTTTTTCGGTGAGCGATGACGTTGCCTTGCCTGATGACTCGGCAGTAATTATTTCGTCCGAGGGTCTCTTGGGAGGCAGTTTCGTCGAGCTTTTGCCAGGCGGATCGGTCGATAATCTGGAGCCGGGAAGCGAGATTGAAGACACGCAAAGCTCGGTCTCTGTGGTTCAGCTGTTACTGAAATTTGTCTCGGGAAGCGACGCGGAATGATCCGTCTTGCCGCAGCTCTGAGCGTCGTCGCGTTGCCTCTTGTGGCGCAAGAAGCGATCGAGACCTCGCCGTTGGACAACGGCGCGCAAGGGCAGATCATCACCTTGCCCGAAGGCACAACCCAAGGCCAACTGGTGACCTCGCCGATCGACGGATCCACCTTTCTGATCCCGGATATCCGTGCGAATGATGTGCGTGCGATCTCGGGCAACGGCGTCAAGTTGAAGGGCCTGGACAAAGTCTCGGGCGAGGTTGCGGATCTCGAATTGCAGCTTGGAAGTACAGCCTCGGTCGGTCGCATCGAAGTGTCGGTCAAGGATTGCCGCTATCCCGAGGACAACGCGTCCGGTGAGGGCTATGCCTGGCTGACTGTGACCGATCCTGCGCGTTCGACCGTTCTGTTCGATGGCTGGATGGTTGCGTCAAGCCCGGCCCTTAACGCATTGGATCACCCGCGTTACGACGTTTGGGTTATCCGCTGCACAACGGCCTGAGCGTCGGTTTCCACCTTCGTCGCATGAATGTCCGCCCGGTGCTGCAACGCCGAGGCGAGCCGCGCCCGATAGACGTTGCGCGGAATTTCGATGCCCCCGAGCGAGGCCAGATGAGGCGTGAGAAACTGGGTGTCGAACAGGGTGAAACCACAACGGCGCAGATGATCCATGGCCCAGGCCAGCGTCATCTTTGAGCCATCCGTCGTGTTCGAAAACATGCTCTCGCCAAAAAACGCGGCGCCAATCGTGATGCCGTACATGCCGCCGACAAGGTCGTTGTCGTCCCAGACCGCAAAGGCATGAGCGTGCCCCATGTCGTGCAATGCGCTGACCAATGTCCGGATCGTGCCGTTGATCCAGGTTTCATCGCGGTTTGCGCAACCGGTGATGATATCCTCGAAGGCGACGTTCAGCGTTGCGCGATAGCGACCAGTCCGCATGCGGCGCGCCAATGAGCGCGACAGGTGGAAGCCGTCCATCGGCAGCACACCGCGCTGATCGGGATCGACCCAGTAAACCTCGGGATCGTCGCGTGTCTCTCCCATCGGAAAAACACCCGCCGCATAGGCGCCCAGCAAGAGCTCTGGTGTCAGTTTGCGATCGCTCATGATCCATGCCTAACCGATTTCCGAACGGAAATCGCTACGGAAAACGGATCAGTCTTTGGTTCATCCCAGATTGGTTTCAAGCCACTTTTCAAGCCAGTGGATGTTGTACTCGCCTGTTTGCACCGCTTTTTCCTGCAAGAGCGCGTTGAACAACGGCACGGTCGTGTCGATGCCGTCAACGATAAGCTCGGACAGGGCGCGCGCAAGCCGCGCGAGCGCTTCGGGACGATCGCGGCCGTGTACGATCAGCTTTCCGATCAGCGAATCGTAATAGGGCGGGATCGAATAGCCGTCATAGATCGCGGAATCCATCCGCACTCCCAGACCGCCGGGGACGTGGTATTGGCTGATCCGTCCGGGCGATGGCGTGAAATTAGGCAGCTTTTCGGCATTGATACGGATTTCGATGGCATGGCCGTTCAGCTCGAGATCGTCCTGCGTGAAAGACAAAGGCAGACCTTCGGCCACACGAATTTGCTCACGGACAAGATCAACACCAAAGATGGCCTCGGTCACCGGGTGTTCGACCTGAAGCCGGGTGTTCATTTCGATGAAATAGAATTCGCCGTCTTCGTACAGGAATTCGATTGTGCCCGCGCCGGTATAGTTGATCCCCGCGACGGCTTCTGCGCAAATCTTGCCGATCTTGGCGCGGGTTTCGGCATCAATGGCGGGGCCGGGCGCCTCTTCAAAGACCTTCTGGTGGCGACGCTGCAGCGAACAGTCCCGCTCGCCCAGGTGCACCGCGTGGCCCTTGCCGTCGCCAAAGACCTGGATTTCGATGTGACGCGGCTTTTCGAGATACTTCTCGATATACACTTCGTCGTTGCCGAAGGCTGATTTCGCCTCGGAACGCGCAGTCGAAAACGCGGTCTCCATCTCATCGGCGGTCCGCGCAAGCTTCATGCCGCGACCGCCCCCACCCGCGGTGGCCTTAACGATAACGGGGTATCCGAATTCTTCACCAATGGCCTTGGCCGCAGCCAGGTCCGGCACGCCGCCATCCGATCCCGGAACACAAGGAACGCCGAGATTCTTCATGGTGTCCTTGGCGGTAATCTTGTCGCCCATGATGCGGATATGTTCGGCAGTGGGGCCGATGAAGGTCAGCTCGTGATCTTCGACGATCTGAACAAAATTGGCGTTCTCCGACAGGAACCCATAGCCGGGATGAATTGCCTGTGCGCCCGTAATTTCGCAGGCAGAAATAATTGCAGGGATCGACAGATAGCTGTGCGTGCCCGGAGGTGGACCGATGCAGACGCTTTCGTCGGCCATCCGCACGTGCATTGCGTCAACGTCTGCGGTGGAATGAACCGCGACGGTGCGGATGCCCATTTCACGGCAGGCACGGATCACGCGAAGCGCGATCTCGCCGCGGTTGGCGATCAGAACCTTCTCGAACATGCGCTTACTCGACCACCATCAGGGGGGCGCCGAATTCGACCGGAGCCCCGTCTTCGACCAGAATGCGTTTGACCGTGCCCGACTGCGGCGACGGGATTTGGTTCATTGTCTTCATGGCTTCCACGATGCAGATCGTTTGACCTTCGCTGACCGTGTCGCCAACTTTGACGAAAGGCGCGGCACCGGGTTCCGGCGCCATATAGGCCGTGCCGACCATTGGTGATGTCACGGCGCCCGGCAAGGACGCAGGGTCACCATCGGCGGCGGCTGCTGCCGGAGCAGGGGCCGCGGCGGCGGGGGCCGGGGCTGCGACCGGAGCTGGTGCGGGCGCTGGCATGGGAACCTGGATGGCGGCTGCGGTCGAATTGACCCGGCTGACGCGCACATTCAGGCTGCCGTCTTCGGGATAGTCGCGTTTGACCTGCAACTCGGAAAGATCGTTCTCGCTCAAAAGCTCAGCCAACGCCTTGATGAATTCGACATCGTCGTCATGCGATCGCTTGGTCATATTTGCCCCTCGGCTCTGCCCGTACTTCAGTTGTTGTTCTTTGATCTGCTTATAGGCAAATCGCGCGTCAAGGAAAAGCGGTCTTCGTTATTGTGATTTTTTGAAAATTTACCAGTTGATAAAAAAACTTCCTGTGGCACTCTGCTCATGACGCAAGACAGGGAGACATCGATGACCCACACGCCCAGAACCCCCGGTGTTGTTTCCGGTCGCCTATCCAGTGCTGACCTGGGTGCAAACTTTCAGGATCTGCACCCCGCATTCGGACCTCATGAAGCTCAGGTTGCGGCGGATCGGTGTTACTTTTGCCATGATGCGCCCTGTGTGACGGCCTGTCCGACCGCAATCGATATCCCGTTGTTTATTCGCCAGATTCAGGCGGGCAATGACCAAGGCGCGGCCAAGTCCATCCTGGAACAAAACATTCTTGGAGGGATGTGTGCCCGCGTCTGCCCCACGGAAACCCTATGCGAACAAGCCTGCGTGCGCGAAGCTGCCGAAGGCCAGCCGGTCGCCATCGGGCGATTACAGCGATATGCCACCGACACCTTGATGGAATCGGGGGCGCATCCGTTCACGCGGGCTGGTGCGACGGGCAAGCGGATTGCTGTCGTCGGCGCCGGGCCGGCCGGCCTGGCTTGTGCGCATCGGTTGGCGATGAAGGGGCACGACATCGTAATGTTTGATGCCCGCGACAAGCCGGGCGGGCTGAACGAATATGGAATCGCCTCGTATAAATCGGTCGATGGCTTCGCCCAGGCCGAGGTCGCGTGGCTTTTGAAGATCGGAGGGATCGAGGTGAAAACCGGCCAAAGGCTGGGTCATGAGATCATGCTGGAAGAACTTCAGTCCCAGTTCGACGCGGTCTTTCTTGGCGTCGGTCTTGCCGGGGTCAATGCGCTGAGGGCCGAGGGCGAAGAACACGCCCATGTGCGTGACGCGGTCGATTTCATCAGCGAACTGCGCCAGTCCGGCGATCTGACCAGGATGAGTGTTGGGCGCGATGTCGTGGTGATTGGCGGCGGCATGACCGCGGTGGATGCGGCGGTGCAGTCGCGGCTCTTGGGCGCAGAACATGTGACCATGGTTTATCGGCGTAGCCGCGACCGGATGTCGGCATCCGAATACGAATTGGATTTAGCGGCCTCGAAAGGGGTACGTATCATCACCGGCGCAGCGCCGGTCAGGTTGACGGGGGGAGAGTTCGTCACAGGCATCACCTTTGCCTATACCGACGAAGGCCCTGATGGTCTCACCCTGACAGACGACACCTTTACCTTGCCCGCCGATCAGGTGCTGAAGGCTATCGGACAACATCTGGATGGGGCGCCGGGCGGGTTGAACCTTGATGGCTCGAAAATAGCGGTCGAAGGGCCGGGGCGTACCACCATGGCCGGTGTTTGGGCCGGCGGCGACTGTGCCATGGGCGGCGACGACCTGACGGTGACAGCGGTGGCCGAAGGGCGCGATGCGGCCGAGGATATTCACGCCACTCTCATGGGGGCGGCGGGCTGAGGCCCGTCCAACGGAGGTAGATAAATGGCTGATTTGACATCTGATTTCCTGGGCATCAAAAGCCCGAACCCCTTTTGGCTGGCCAGTGCGCCGCCGACGGACAAGGAATATAACGTGCGCCGCGCATTCGAAGCCGGGTGGGGCGGCGTGGTCTGGAAGACGCTTGGCGAGGCCGGGCCTCCGGTGGTGAACGTGAACGGGCCCCGCTATGGCGTCGTTTACGGTGCGGACCGGCGGGTGTTGGGGATCAACAACATCGAACTGATCACCGACAGACCGCTTGAGGTGAACCTGGAAGAAATCACGCGGGTCAAGAAGGATTATCCCGATCGCGCCGTTGTCGTCAGTTTGATGGTGCCCTGCGAGGAGCAAGCCTGGAAAGACATCCTGCCGCGGGTCGAGGACACAGGCTGCGACGGGATCGAGCTGAACTTTGGATGCCCCCACGGGATGAGCGAACGCGGCATGGGGTCGGCGGTGGGCCAGGTGCCCGAGTACATTCAGATGGTGGCCGAATGGTGCAAGGCGACGACGGATCTGCCGGTGATCGTCAAACTGACGCCCAATATCACCGATATTCGATACCCTGCGCGCGCGGCAAAAGCGGGCGGCGCGGATGCGGTTTCACTGATCAACACGGTCAGTTCTATCACAAGCGTGAACCTGGACACGATGAGCCCCGAACCGTCGATTGACGGCAAGGGATCGCACGGGGGGTATTGTGGCCCGGCGGTGAAGCCAATGGCGCTGAACATGGTGGCCGAGATAGCGCGTGATCCCGAGACGGCAGGCATTCCGATCAGCGGGATCGGCGGGGTGACCACATGGCGCGATGCGGCGGAATTCCTGGCGCTCGGCGCGGGAAATGTTCAGGTCTGCACGGCGGCCATGGTCTATGGCTTTGGGATCATCAAGGAACTGACCGCTGGCTTGTCAGACTGGATGGATGAAAAGGGCTATACTTCGGTCGCCGAGGTGACAGGAAAAGCGGTGCCGAATGTGACTGATTGGCAGTACCTGAACTTGAACTATATCACCAAGGCTCGGATTGATCCCGAGGCCTGTATCCAGTGCGGGCGTTGTTATGCGGCCTGTGAGGATACGAGCCACCAGGCGATCGCGATGAAACCGGGGCGCGTGTTCGAGGTGATCGACGAAGAATGCGTTGCCTGCAATCTGTGTATAGACGTTTGTCCGGTCGAAGACTGCATCACGATGGAAGAGCTTGCCCCTGGTGCGGTTGATCCGCGAACCGGTAAAACGGTTGAGGCGGACTATGCCAACTGGACCACCCACCCGAACAATCCGGCTTCGGTCAAGGCCGCCGAGTGATGGACCTCGAAGAGGTCTGGCGTATCCGGGAAGAGGACGTTTATCCACGGATATTCGGGCCGGTCAGTCGTGGTATATTTGTTCTGGATCAGGAGGTTTTCGGCGCGTTCGGCGTGGATGACCCCGATCCGCGCTGGCTGGCCTATGGTGTCTTCGAATTTTCTCCGACAGAGAAACGTACCTCTTGGCTGTATGTGACCAGCGGCTATTCGAACCCGTGGGATGTCGCGCCAAAAGACTTCGACCCGACCGGAGACTCGGGAGAAGGTGTCGAGTTCGTTCTGGAAACCGACCAGCAAGGCGATTGGGCCATCGTCCATCTGCGCCGCCTCTTGGCTTTGGAGATGTTACTTGCCGCCGGTCGTATCGGGAACGGATCGCTTGGGATGTATGACCGCATTCCCTTGAACGCCCCATTGGACGGCATCGGAGGGCACCTTGTCGATTCCGTGATCACTGTGCCATCCAAATGGCCGGAATTCGCCTTGCCTTCAGGGCAAGTGATGTTCGTTCAGTTTGCTGCCGTGACCAGTGCCGAAAGGGAGTTCGCAAGGGAACATGGTGCGCCGAAACTGATCGAGAAGCTTGAAGTGTTGACCAAGTATCCGGTCGCGGAGCCAGGCAGAGCGTCGGTGTTCTAAACGGCGCAACCGTCTGGCTTGACCGTCAAGCAGATTTGTCGAGGCTGGGAGCATCCTGCACGCGGGACAGGTTGCGCGTCTCGGAAAACCCGGCCTCGGCCCGTTCCGACGGAGTAGGCGGGGGATCGATATCGTCTTCCACGCGGGAAAGTTCGGCCGTCTCAGGCGGCGGTGCTGCCTCATCGGGTGTGTCTGGTGCCTTGGCCGCGGGCGCGTCGGGGACGGCAGGTGTTTCCGGCGGATCAAAAGCGACGCGCGCCTGGCGTTCCAGTGGGCTTTCTTCAAAGGTCGGGGGCGGCCCGGCGTGGCTGTCTACGGTTTGCGGTGCGCGGTCGGTTGATTCGGCGCGTTCCTGGTCGCGCAGCCGGGCCACGATGGCGGCTTGCTCGGCGGCTTTCACGGCCTCGACGGATTCGGCCCGTACATTCGCGGCAGCAGTTTCACCGGCGCTGGTGCGCGCCGTTTCGGGCGCTTGTGGTTGGTTGGTTTTCTGTGCCGTTTGAACAGCCGCAGGCTGCGGCGGTTTGACGACGGCAATCGGGGTTGGAGCTGCGGCTAACATCGCCCTCGGTCCTCTCACTTGCCCCCACCGAACTGTTTATATCCCGAAAGTGCAGATTTCGTTAACGGGATCAGGGTGCGAGAAGCCGTGTGTACAGGGTCGACAGGAACGCCGCTGCATCGTCCATATGGGCCCCATCGTCCGAGTCCAGAATGGCGCAGACCTGAACATTGAAATCCGCATAGTGCTGTGTCGTGGCCCAGATTGAAAAAATAAGGTGATGCGGGTCGACATCCGCAATCTTTCCGTCATTGGCCCATCCCCGCATCAGCCGTGATTTTTCGTCGACGAGATCCTTCAAAGGCCCGGAAATCTGGTCAAAAATCCGGGGCGCGCCCTGAACAATCTCATTGGCAAACAACCGACTTTCGCGCGGATAGTCCCGGCTCATTTGCAGCTTGCGCATGGCGTAATCAACGATATCGCCAACCGGGTCGCCTGTGTCATGCAACGCGCGCAGCGGGTCCAGCCATTTATCCAGAAGGGTGGACAGAAGCTCGGTGTAGATCGTCTCTTTCGACGGGAAATAATACAACAGGTTGGGCTTGGACAGGCCGGCGGCCTGGGCAATCTGGTCCAGTGTCGCCCCCCGAAACCCCTCGGTCGAAAAAACCTCAAGCGCCGCTTCCAAAATGGCCTGGCGGTTTTTCTTCTGAATGCGGGTGCGGGGCCGTTCGATATTCACTTTGGTCTCCGGTTTCGAGGTGTCCGTGCTTGACTGCCTCTTACCAACTGCTAGCGTGATCCTGACCGATTGGTCAATATTCTCAGATTCTCAAGCGAGGGTAACCATGGCGCTCGATCGTCCGAATGATCTTTCCGCTTTCTGGATGCCGTTTACAGCGAACCGGCAGTTTAAGAAAGCGCCGCGTTTGTTGGTGTCGTCTAAGGACATGCATTACCGCTCGGCCGACGGGCGCGATATTCTGGATGGCACGGCGGGGCTTTGGTGTTGCAATGCGGGGCATTGCCGGTCGAAAATTACCGAGGCCGTGCAAAAACAGGTGGGCGAGCTGGACTATGCGCCGGCCTTCCAGATGGGACACCCGCTGGCTTTCGAACTGGCCTCTTCCCTGCGGGACATGGCGCCAGACGGTTTTGACCACGTTTTCTTTACCAACTCTGGTTCAGAAAGCGTTGAAACGGCTTTAAAGATCGCTTTGGCCTATCATCAAGCCCGGGGTGAGGCGCAGAGAACCCGACTTGTGGGGCGTGAAAAAGGGTATCACGGCGTAAACTTTGGCGGCATTTCGGTCGGAGGCATCACGAACAACAAGCGGATATTCCCGTCGTTGCCGAACGTGTCTCACCTTCCGGCAACCCACCTGAAGGAAAACGCGTTCAGCCGGGGCCAGCCCGAGCATGGCGCCGACCTGGCCGATGAGCTGGAGCGTCAGGCGCAAATCTATGGCCCAGAGACCATTGCGGCTTGCATTGTTGAACCTGTCGCGGGCTCCGCCGGGGTGATTCTGCCGCCGAAAGGCTATCTGGAACGGCTGCGCGAAATCTGTGACCGCCACGGGATTCTTTTGATCTTTGACGAAGTTATCACGGGCTTTGGCCGCGTTGGTGCGCCCTTTGCGGCCGATCGTTTCGGCGTGTCACCCGATCTGATCACCTGTGCCAAGGGGCTGACCTCGGGCGTGATCCCGATGGGGGCGGTCTTGGCGACGGGCAAAATCCACGATGCCTTTATGGAGGGCCCGGAGCATGTGATTGAGTTCTTCCATGGCTATACCTATTCGGGGTCGCCGGTGGCCTGCGCTGCAGGCCTGGCGACGTTGGAGATTTACCGCGAGGAAGGCCTGTTCGATCGTGCGCGAGATATGGAAGACTATTGGGCCGATGCGATCCATTCGTTGAAAGACGCTCCGCACGTGATCGACACGCGCAACCTTGGCCTGATCGGGGCGATCGAACTTGAGCCTCTTCCCGGCGAACCGACGAAGCGCGCGTTTGGGGCTTTTCTGAAGGCCTATGAACGCGGGATCATGATCCGGACGACGGGGGACATCATTGCGATGTCGCCGCCATTGATCATTGAAAAAGAACATATAGACCAACTGGTTGGCACGTTGCGCGACGTGCTGAACGAGACAGAGTAAGCAGGAGATAGGAATGGGCGCACCAGCTGCGAACATGAAGGTAAACGGCGACCGTTTGTGGGACTCGCTGATGGAAATGGCCAAGATCGGGCCCGGCGTGGCGGGCGGCAACAACCGCCAGACCCTGACCGACGAGGACGGCGAGGGACGGCACCTGTTCCAGTCCTGGTGCGAGGCGGCGGGATGTACCATGGGGGTCGACCAGATCGGCAACATGTTCGCGCGGCGCGAGGGAACGGACCCGGACGCACTTCCGGTCTATGTGGGCAGTCACCTGGATACGCAGCCGACGGGTGGCAAGTATGACGGTGTTCTTGGGGTTCTTGGCGGGCTTGAGGTCATTCGGACGCTGAACGATCTGGACATCAAGACCAAGCACCCGATCGTCGTGGTGAACTGGACCAACGAGGAAGGCACGCGGTTTGCGCCGGCCATGCTGGCCTCGGGTGTTTTTGCGGGCAAGCATGAACTCGACTGGGCCTATGACCGGGTCGATGCCAAGGGCAAGACGTTCGGCGATGAGCTGGAGCGGATCGGCTGGAAGGGCGACGAGGAGGTTGGGGCGCGCAAGATGCACGCGCTGTTCGAACTGCACATCGAGCAGGGGCCGATCCTGGAGGCCGAGGGCAAGGACATCGGGGTCGTGACCCACGGGCAGGGCCTGAGGTGGATCGAATGCACGATTACCGGGAAGGACAGCCATACGGGTTCGACGCCGATGCATATGCGCAAGAATGCCGGGCGCGGATTGGCCCTGATCACCGAGCTGGCCCATGAAATTGCGATGAAAAATCAACCGGGTGCGGTTGGGGCCATCGGGCATATCGACGTCTACCCGAACTCGCGCAACGTGATCCCGGGCAAGGTGGTGTGCACGATCGACTTCCGCTCGCACCTACCAGAGAAGCTGCACGGCATGGAGGCGGAGTTTTATGAGCGCGCGCCGAAGATGCTGGAAGAGATCGGGGTGACGCTGGAACACCAGGTGGTCGGTCAGTTCGAACCACCCGCCTTTGACGAGGGCTGCGTCAGCGCGGTCAGGAACGCGGCAGAGCGGCTGGGGTATAGCCACATGGATATCATCTCGGGCGCGGGGCATGACGCCTGCTGGATCAACGACGTGGCGCCGACGGCGATGGTGATGTGCCCCTGCGTGGACGGGCTGAGCCATAACGAGGCCGAGGAGATCAGCAAGGAGTGGGCGGCTGCGGGGGCGGATGTGCTGATGCACGCGGTTGTGGAGACGGCGGGGATCGTGGAGTGAAGTCGTTAGCCTGCGGCATCCTATTTGTACTACCCGCACAGATGGCAATCGCGGCTGAATGCAGAACTGCCAGCATTTTGTATGGTCAAATCGCTCTTGATATTTTGCCGTACTTTCATAGCGGCGATCAATTGAACTTCGAAACTGCCATCGTTCGATCTGCGACTTTCGACAATCCCGATAAGCCGTTTGGATCGATCTTGGGTGAAATAACAGCTGACCGCGGATCGTTTGCAGTCCGGGCTACGGATCAGACAGTTGTTGGCCTAATCTCTCCGGATCTCAAATTGGAGAGCTTGGATGAGGCCTGCGATCAGTCGCGCACTGTTGAAATTGTGTCCATATCCACGCGAGTTTACACCATCATTAGTGATGGAAGGCCAGTCGGAACGATTGAAGGCAGATTTCCATTAAATGGATTTGGAGTTTCAAGTGAATAGACAAGTTCAGACCCTCGATGAAACCCAAATCCGCATTGATCTTGGTGCGGCAGTGCAGCCGGTAACGGGCGTCCTGGCCTTGTCCATGCCCGCCCCGGACGTGATCCGGGGCCACTGGCGGAAGAAGGGAGGCCCCGGATCACGTCCGGGGCGGCACGGGAGGAGATTTGGATGACCCAACACGACACAACCCTCAATGAGGCCCAGATCCGCATCGACCTTGCCGCCGCGCTCCGGCTGTCTTGCCGGGCGGAGTGGCATGAGAGCATCCAGAACCATTTTTCGGCTGCCGTCAGTGCGGACGGGCGCAAGTTCCTGGTGAACCCGAGGTGGGTGCATTGGTCCCGCGTTCGCGCCTCGGACCTTGTTTTGTGCGATGCGGATGATCCCTCGACGATGGAGCGCGAGGATGCGCCCGATCCGACGGCCTGGGCGATCCATTCGGCGTTGCATCGGACCTTGCCACAGGCGCGGGTGGCATTGCATATCCATCCGCCGCATGCGACCGCGCTGGCCTGTCTGAAGGACCCGACAATCAAGCCGATTGATCAGGTAACCGCCCGTTTTTTCAACCGCTTGGCCTATGATCTGGGCTTTGCAGGCATTGCCAGCGACGGAGACGAGGGCGAGCGGATTGCGCGGTCGATCGGGAACCATTCGGCGGTCATGATGGGCAATCATGGGGTGACGACCCTGGGGTCCACCGTGGCCGAGGCCTGGGACGCGCTGTACCACCTGGAGCGGGCGGCGAAGACGCTTTTGCTGGCCTATTCGACGGGGCAGGAGTTGAACGTCATGCCGGATGACCTGGCCGAGGAAACGGCAGCGGAGTGGGAAGTCTATAAGGATGCGGAGTTTGCCCATTTCGCCGAGATGAAACGGATTCTCGACCGTGAGGAGCCGGATTACAAGGATTGAGAGACCCGGGGCTCTGCCCCGGACCCCGGGATATTTTCGCCAAGAAGAAAGACGGGGAAGAACAACGTGATATGGGGAGTATGACATGAGCACAGTCATCAAGAACGGTACCGTCGTGACGGCGGATTTAAGCTATGAGGCGGATGTTTTGGTCGAGGGCGGCAAGATCGTCGAGATCGGGCAGGGCCTGAAGGGTGACGAGGAGCTGGATGCGACCGGTTGCTATGTGATGCCGGGCGGGATCGACCCGCATACGCACCTGGAGATGCCGTTCATGGGGACCTATTCCTCGGACGATTTTGAATCGGGCACGCGGGCAGCGTTGGCCGGTGGGACGACGATGGTGGTGGACTTTGCTTTGCCCAATCCGGGGCAGGGGCTGCATGATGCTTTGCAGATGTGGCACAACAAGTCGGGCCGGGCGAATTGCGATTATTCCTATCACATGGCGGTCACCTGGTGGGGGGAGCAGGTCTTTGACGAGATGAAGTCTGTCGTCGAGAAGGAAGGGATCACGACGTTCAAGCATTTCATGGCCTACAAGGGCGCTCTGATGGTGAATGACGATGAAATGTATGCGTCATTTCAACGACTTGCCGAGTTGGGCGGGATCGCCCTGGTGCATGCCGAGAACGGGGATGTGGTTGCGGAACTGTCGGCCAAGCTGCTGGCCGAGGGCAATGTGGGGCCGGAGGCGCATGCCTATTCACGCCCCTCTCAGGTCGAGGGCGAGGCGACAAACCGGGCGATTATGATCGCCGATATGGCGGGCGTGCCCTTGTATGTTGTGCATACGTCCTGCGAGGAAGCGCATGAGGCGATCCGCCGTGCCCGGATGCAGGGCAAGCGGGTCTGGGGCGAGCCGCTGATCCAGCATCTGACGCTGGACGAAAGCGAGTATTTCAATCCCGACTGGGATCACGCGGCGCGGCGTGTCATGTCGCCGCCGTTCCGCAACAAGAAACACCAGGACAGCCTGTGGGCCGGCCTGCAATCCGGGTCGCTGTCGGTTGTGGCGACCGATCACTGTGCCTTTACCACCGATCAAAAGCGGTTCGGCGTTGGTGATTTCACCAAGATCCCCAACGGAACGGGCGGGCTTGAGGACCGGATGCCGATGCTATGGACCCATGGTGTTAACACAGGACGGTTAACACCGAATGAATTCGTGGCTGTCACAAGTACGAATATTGCGAAAATCCTGAACTGCTATCCCAAGAAGGGCGCGATCCTGGTTGGGGCGGATGCCGATATCGTAGTTTGGGACCCGGAGAAGGAAAAGGTGATCTCGGCAGGGGCGCAGCAATCTGCCATTGATTACAACGTCTTCGAGGGGCAGGCGGTGAAAGGGTTGCCACGGTTCACACTGACGCGGGGACATGTGGCTGTGCATGACGGCGAAATTCGGACGCAGGAGGGCCACGGCGAGTTCGTGAAGCGCAAGGCGAACAACCCGGTGAACAAGGCCCTGTCGAGCTGGAAGGAGCTGACCTCGCCCCGTCCGGTGGAGCGGTCGGGCATTCCGGCGACGGGGGTTTAAGCGCCGGGCGATAGGGGTAAATGGGGTTGAATAACGTGACGCAAGCGTCTGTGATCGAGGCTAAAAACCTGTCATTGACTTTCCAGACCAATGACGGGCCGGTCCATGCGCTGAAGGATGTGAGCCTGGAAATCGGACGCGGGGATTTCGTGTCTTTCATCGGGCCGTCGGGCTGTGGCAAGACCACGTTTCTGCGCTGTGTCGCGGCGCTGGAGCATCCGACGGGCGGGAACCTGAGTGTCAATGGGATGAGCCCGGACGAGGCGCGCAGGGCGCGCGCCTATGGCTATGTGTTCCAGGCGGCGGGGTTGTATCCTTGGCGGACGATTGCGGGGAATATCCGGCTGCCGTTGGAGATCATGGGATATGCGAAATCCGAGATGGAGGATCGCATTAACAACGTTCTGCAACTTGTTGATCTGGAAGGGTTTGAGAAGAAATTCCCATGGCAGCTATCGGGCGGGATGCAGCAGCGGGCGAGCATTGCGCGGGCGCTGGCGTTCGATGCCGATATCCTGCTGATGGATGAGCCTTTCGGGGCGCTGGACGAGATCGTGCGGGACCGGTTGAACGAGGAACTGCTTTCCTTGTGGGACAGGACCGGCAAGACCATCGGGTTCGTGACGCATTCGATCCCGGAAGCCGTTTATTTATCGACGAAAATCGTGGTGATGAGCCCGCGGCCCGGGCGGATCACAGATGTGATCGAGAGCCCTTTGCCGAAGGAAAGACCGCTAGATATTCGTGACAGCCAGGCGTTCATCGACGTGGCCCACCGGGTGCGCGAGGGGCTGCGCGCGGGCCATGGAGATGATCTGTGAGCGGCTGGCGGCAAAGCGTATGCGGTGCGTATGCAAAACGTATGGCACCCCGTCGGGCGGATGCAGGGGGGCTTTGCCCCCCGTGGCCCTTGGCCACCCCCCCGGAGTATTTTTCAAAAGAAGAAGCGCGGGGGGCGTTTCATGCGTAGCCTTCTGCCTGTCTTGACTGTTCTGGGGGTGATCCTTGCGCTTTGGTATGCCGCTGTCGCGCCGATGAACATTTGGCAAGCGCTCGACATGGCCGAGCGTGGGGGTGTGGCGGTCGAGCCGGGGGAAAGCCGCGCGCGGTCGGAGATGCCGGCATTCGTGCTGATGGCCAAGAACCCGGGTGAGATTGCGCGTGGGTATGCGCTTGACCGGCCGCGTTTGCCGACGCCGGGGCAGGTGTTGGGCGAGTTGTGGAAAACGACGGGCGAGATGGCCTTGAAGGGGCGGGCGTTTTCCAAGCGGAGCTTGATTTATCACGGTTGGATCACCTTGCAGTCGACGCTGCTCGGTTTTGCCCTGGGTACGGCGGTCGGAATTTTGGGGGCAGTGGCGATTGTCTATTCGCGGACGATGGAGATGAGCCTGATGCCCTGGGCGATCATCAGTCAGACCATTCCCATCGTGGCCCTGGCGCCGATGATCATTGTTTTGTCGTCCCAGGTCGGGATCGAGGATCGGGCGGTGCCGAAGGCGATCATTTCGGCCTATTTGTGTTTCTTCCCGGTGCTGGTCGGGATGGTGAAGGGGCTGAGGTCGCCGGGGCGGGATCAATTGGATTTGCTGCGCACCTATAACGCCAGCGGCTCGGACGGGTTTTTCAAGCTGCGACTGCCGTCGTCGATGCCGTACCTTTTCACCTCGCTGAAGGTGGGGATCGCGGCGGCACTGGTCGGGACCATTGTGGGCGAGTTGCCGACGGGGGCGATCAGTGGTTTGGGCGCGCGTATCCTGATCGGGGATCAGTTCGGCACGCCGCTGGCGATCTGGGCGGCCTTGTTTGCCGCGGCCATTCTGGCGGGCGTCTTGGTGACGCTTCTCGGGTGGTTGCAGGCGGTGACCCTGCGCCGGATGGGGGCAGGGGCATGAGGGTGACGCTTTTCCCATGCTGTCCCGGACTTGATCCGGGACCTCTGCGGGTGAGGCCCCGGATCAGGTCCGGGGCGGGACGCATTTTGAGGGCAACGTTATGAACATGTGGTTCGCCGTCCTGTTCTGGCTGGGGGCCTGGGCGCTGAACGTGGTTTTGGCGCGTTCGCGCTGGAGTGCGACGCGGATCGTGCGGATTTTCGTGCCGGTGCTGTTTGGCGTGACATTGCTGGTTCTATGGCAAGGGCTGGTCCGGGGCTTTGGTGTCTCGCCCGTGATCCTGCCGGCCCCGAGCGATGTTGGCGCGCGGTTCATGGCCGAGACCGGGACGCTGTGGGAGGATTTCGTCCAGACGGTGCTGAAGGGGGCCTTGTCGGGCTATGTCATCGGTGCCTTGGCGGCCTTTGGCACCGCCGTGCTGATTGATCGGTCGCGGTTCCTGACGCAAGGGTTGTTGCCGATCGGGAATTTCGTCGCCGCTTTGCCGATTGTCGGGATTGCCCCGATCCTGGTCAGCTGGTTCGGGTTCGACTGGCAATCAAAGGCTGCGGTGGTTGTCGTCATGGTGTTTTTTCCCATCCTTGTGAACACCGTGCAGGGGTTGACCGAGGCGAGCGCGATGCAGAAAGATTTGATGCGCACCTATGCGGCAGGCTATTGGCAGACGCTTTTCAAGCTGCGCCTGCCCGCTGCGATGCCCTTTGTCTTCAATGGCTTGAAGATCGCGACCACATTGGCGCTGATCGGTGCTATTGTTGCTGAATATTTCGGCTCTCCGACGCGCGGCATGGGGTTTCGCATCTCGACCGGCGTGGGGAGCTTGTCGATTGACCTGGTATGGGCTGAGATAGCCGTAGCCGCCCTGACGGGGTCGGTGGTCTACGGGCTGGTGGCGCTGTTCGAAAAGCGCGTCACCTTCTGGCACCCGTCGCAACGCGAAAAATGAACAACCAACGGGAGTAAGTAACATGAAAACATTGATGTCGGGCGTGATGGCCCTTGGTCTGGCAGGTGCGGCACATGCTGCCGACGACGTCACCTTGCAGTTGAAGTGGGTCACGCAGGCCCAGTTCGCGGGCTATTACGTGGCGCTTGAGAACGGGTTCTACGAAGAGGAAGACCTGAACGTTACGATCAAGCCGGGCGGTCCGGACATCGCGCCGCCGCAGGTGGTCGCCGGTGGCGGGGCCGATGTTCTGGTCGAGTGGATGCCGGCTGCGCTGGCAGCCCGTGAAAAAGGCTTGTCGCTGGTCAACATCGCCCAGCCGTTCAAGTCATCGGGGATGCAGCTGACCTGCTGGAAGGACAGCGGGATCGCGACGCCGGCCGATTTCCCGGGCAAGACCCTGGGTGTCTGGTTCTTTGGCAACGAGTTTCCGTTCATGTCCTGGATGAGCCAGTTGGGTGTCGAAACCGATGGCGCCGACGACAATGGCGTGGCGGTTCTGAAGCAGGGCTTTAACGTGGACCCGCTGTTGCAGCGGCAGGCCGATTGCATCTCGACGATGACGTACAACGAGTACTGGCAGGTGATCGACGCGGGCGTCAGTGCCGACGATCTGATTACCTTCAAGTACGAAGACCAGGGCGTGGCGACGCTTGAGGACGGTTTGTACGTTCTTGAAGACCGTCTGTCCGATCCGGCGTTCAAGGATGCGATGGTGCGCTTCGTGCGTGCGTCCATGAAGGGCTGGAAGTGGGCCGAGGAGAACCCGGAAGACGCGGCGATGATCGTGCTTGAATACGACGAGACCGGTGCTCAGACCGAGACGCATCAGGTGCGGATGATGGGCGAGATTGCCAAGTTGACCGCCGGGTCGAACGGTTCGCTGGCCGAGGCGGATTATGCGCGGACGGTGAAGTCGCTGTTGTCGGGCGGGTCTGATCCGGTGATCACGGCCGAGCCTTCGGGGGCCTGGACGCATGACATTACAGATGCCGCTTTGAACTGATCCCAATTCGGGATGAATGGCGGGGCGCCGGGGGAGACCCTGGCGCCCCGTTTGTATTTCACAGGATTGACTTGAGTATGTTCTTCAACTGCGCCGGATCGGGGCGCGGGCTTTGGCCGGTGGCGTAGTTCAGTGACAGGGCGTCGATGAAGGCCGCACTGATTGCGATGGTTTCGGAATTTGGGTTTTCGGCAATCAATCTGAGGAAAAAGGCGATCGGGCGTTGCGCGGCGGTGGCCAATTGGGTGCCGATATCGCCAAGGGCGGGGTTTCGCGTGGCGGCGAGGGTGAGTTCGAGGCGGGCCAGGAAAAGGTGGCGGTGATCCTCGACATAGGCGGTCAGTTCGTTTCCGACGTGGGCGATACCTGCGTCGAGACCATGTGCGGCCACGGTCTCGCTGAACGACACCTGTAGGTCGTCGCAGTCTTTCCCAAGCAGGTCACAAAGGTGATCGGCGCTGGCCAGTATTAGGTCGTTCTTTTTCGAGAAGTAGTTGCTTGTCGTGCCGAGCGGCAGCCCCGCCGTCCGGTCAATGGCACGGTGGCTGAGGCCGTCCATGCCGGCATCGGCAAGGCGGGAGAGGGCTGTTTCAAGGATGACGGTGCGTCGGTCTTCGCTTGCCAATCTCTGGACTCCACTACATGTGTAGTAAATGGTACAACGTTTAGAATCGGAAACCAAGGGAAGAAGACATGACCCACCAAATCACACGGATGAACCCAGCAAGCCTGCCCGATGCAGCCGCACTTGGATATGCCCAGATCTCGGTCGTGGAACCGGGGCGCATGGCCTATGTGTCTGGCCAGGTTGCGGTTTCGGCGGACGGGGCGCCGGTGCCAGAGGATGTGGTTGATCAGACCCGCATTGCGACGGCCAATGCGGGCAGGGCGCTGGAGGTTTTGGGCGCGGAACCGAAGGATATCGCCATTCTGCGATGCTATATGACCGATCTGACGCCCGAGACGTTGGAACGGGCGATGCCGGTCTTGATGGAGTTTCTGGGTGGAGAGCTGGTGTCGATCACGGGTGTGGGCGTGGCGGCGCTTGCCAGTCCCGAGTTCAAGGTTGAAATCGAGATGACGGTCCGGCTTCCGGATTGATCGGCAGAGACCAGCCAACGTCTAATTGCGCACTGGACACCAGCCATTGGGGCGCATGCGGTCGATGATTCACAATCTGCTAAAATCGGCTGGATTACAGGGCTGGTCCGACAGGGCGGCGGGGGGCTAGAACTCAGGAATGTCACAGGTTCTGCGGAAGTTGGCCTATTTCGAATCGGGGGCTTTGGAATAGGGCCGGTTGGGGCTTATATTTGATCCAGAGCGTGGGAGAAACCCGCGCCGAGGCAGGAATGAGCAAATGACGGAAATCGTAAAGCTGGCCCTCAAGGGCGGCACGCATCGGCGTAAGGCGCTGATGTTATGGCGCAGTTGGTGGCGTCGCGCAGTATAAGATAGGGGCCGCCGGTTGGGGTGGCCCTTTTCGTTTCTTTGCCCCTGAAGGGTTTGTTCGCTCGGGCGTCGGTGCAATAGTGGCCCAAGGGAAAGCTGTTTGGGGGAGACATGGATTTTCTGACCGATCCGTTTTTGATTGATCCGGCCACGGTGGAGGGGCCTGCTCTGGTGACGGGCGCCGGGGGCTGCATTGGCGGTTGGGTCGTTGCCATCCTTCAGCGCTCAGGTGTCAATGTCGTGGCTTTGGATTTGCGCGATGACAGGCGGCGGCCTGCGTTGTTGCTGGGAGAAGACGTGGCGCAGGCCCTGACCTGGGAAGCCTGCGATATTACCGAACGCGGGGCCATCCGGGCGATTGCCGAGCAGCACGGCGTGCGCTCGATCATTCATCTGGCCGGGATGCAGGTGCCATTCTGCAAGGCTGATCCGGCGCTTGGGGCGCGGGTGAACGTGGAAGGCACGATCAACATTATGGAAACTGCGCGCGCGCTTGGCCTGAAACGGCTGGCCTATGCCAGTTCGGTCGCGGCCCTGGGAATGCCGCCGGGCGGTGAGGTCATGGCGACGCTTTATGGGGCCTATAAGCTGGCCAATGAGTATACCGCCAAGGTCTATCACATGGACTGGGGCGTGCCCTCGGTCGGGATCAGGCCGAACATTGTCTATGGTGTTGGGCGCGATCAGGGGATGACGTCCAGCTTTACCGTGGGTATCGCCAAGGCGGTGTCGGGCGAAGGTCATGACATCCCCTACACTGGGCCGATCAGTTGGCTTTATGCCGGCGAGGCTGCGGCGGCATTCATCGCGGCGGTTTGCCGGGATGGCGACGAGGCGGTTGTCTTTAATCTGAATGGAGCGACGGCAACCATCGAAGAGGGGATTGCCATGCTGGATGGGATCGTGCCGGGCCATGGTGTCAAGGCTTCGGGCGCGGCGCTGGCGGTTCCGTCGGATCTGAGCGACGCGCCCATCCGGGCGCATGTGGGCGACTATCCAGCCGTGTCCGTTGAAGACGGAGTCGCGCTGACCCATCGGGCTTTTGTACAGTTGCTTGCCGAGGGAAGGCTGGTCGCCTCGGCGACGTAGAATTTAATCGTCAAAAAGAGAAACGGCCCGCATCGATCTGCGGGCCGTTTTTGATTCCAAAAGGGATGGATCAGCCGCGGTTCATGCGGTTGGCGATTAGGTCGTCGACCACTTCGGGTTCGGCAAGGGTCGAGGTGTCGCCTAGAGCGCCATAGTCGTTTTCGGCGATCTTCCTCAGGATGCGGCGCATGATCTTGCCGGACCGGGTTTTCGGCAGGCCGGGGGCCCACTGGATGAGGTCGGGCTTGGCAATCGGACCGATCTCGGCGCGGACCCAGGTTTCGAGTTCCTTGCGGAGCTCTTCTGAGGGCTCTTCGCCGCCCATCAGGGTGACGTAGGCATAGATGCCCTGGCCCTTGATGTCGTGCGGATAGCCGACCACGGCGGCCTCGGCGACCTTTTCATGAGCGACGAGAGCGCTTTCGACCTCGGCGGTGCCCATGCGGTGGCCCGAGACGTTGATCACGTCATCGACGCGACCCGTGATCCAGTAGTAGCCGTCCGCATCGCGGCGGCAGCCGTCGCCGGAGAAGTAGTAGTTCTTGTAGTCCGCAAAGTAGGTTTTCTCGAACCGTTCGTGGTCGCCCCAGACCGTGCGCATCTGGGCGGGCCATGAGTCCTTGATGCAGAGGACGCCTTCGGCTTCGGTCGCCGTGATTTCTTCGCCCGTCGTGGGTTCAAGGATGACCGGCTGAACGCCGAAGAAAGGCACCGTGGCCGAGCCGGGCTTGGTCGGGATGGCGCCGGGGAGCGGCGTCAGCAGGTGACCGCCGGTTTCGGTCTGCCACCAGGTGTCGACGATGGGGACGTTCCCCTTGCCGACGACCTCGTTGTACCAGTTCCACGCCTCGGGGTTGATCGGCTCGCCTACGGTGCCAAGAACCTTGAGGGCGGAGAGGTCGTATTTTTCGACGAATTCGGTCCCTTTGCCCATCAGCGCACGGATGGCGGTCGGGGCGGTGTAGAACTGGTTGACCTTGTGCTCTTCGCAGACCTGCCAGAAGCGGCCCGCGTCGGGGTAGGTCGGCACGCCTTCGAACATGAGCGTGGTCGCGCCGTTGGCGAGCGGGCCATAGACGATATAGCTGTGACCCGTGACCCAACCAACGTCGGCGGTGCACCAGAAGATGTCACCATCGTGATAGTCGAAGGTGTACTGGTGGGTCATCGAGGCATAGACGAGGTAGCCGCCTGTGGTGTGGACCACGCCCTTGGGCATCCCGGTGGAACCCGAGGTGTAGAGGATGAACAGCGGGTCTTCGGCGTTCATTTCCTCGGGCGGGCAGTCGGCGGACACCTTGGCTTCCATGTCGTGGAGCCAGAAGTCGCGATCCGCGACCATGGGCACGTCGCCCCCGGTGCGCTGGACAACCAGCATCTTGGTGTCGGTGCTGATCTTGGCGAAGGCCTTGTCGGCGTTGGTTTTCAGCGGCGTGTTGCGGCCACCACGGGGCGCTTCGTCGGCGGTAATGACGACCTTGGCCTGGGAGCCGTCCACGCGGGCGGCAAGGGCGTCGGGCGAGAAGCCAGCGAACACGATCGAGTGGATTGCGCCGATCCGGGCCGAGGCCAGCATGGCATAGGCGGCTTCTGGGATCATCGGGAGGTAAAGGACCACGCGGTCGCCCTTGCCGACACCCATCTCTTTCAGGACGTTGGCGAATTTCGAGACTTCGGTGTGAAGCTCTTTATAGGTAATGTGCTTGGAGGGCGCCTTTGGATCATCGGGTTCCCAGATGATCGCGGTTTGGTCGCCGCGGGTCGCCAGGTGGCGGTCGACGCAGTTGGCCGAGACGTTCAGCGTGCCGTCCTCGAACCAGCGAATGTCGATGGCACCGGGCGTAAAGCTGGTGTTCTTGACCTTGGTGAATGGTTTGATCCAATCCACGCGCTTGCCGTGTTCGGCCCAGAAACCCTCGGGATCTTCGACCGATTGCTTGTACATGGCATCGTATTTTGCCCGGCCTGCATGGGCATTGGCCGTCATCGCGGCGTCGGGGAAATACATTCCGTTTTTCTGTTCCAACATACTGTCCTACTCCCTTTAGTCGTCGCTGCGCACGGACTGGTCTTGGCTGCTTTCAGCCTCTATACCTATGTGCATCGACCGATGATACAGAGCTTTCTCATTTCCTTGGCGGCCGCCTCCGAGCGCCGGACCATGTCCATGGCGGCGCTTGAAAAGGCGGGTCTTGGGGGTGTTGTAATTGATGCGGTTGACGGGCGGGATTTGCCGCCCGCTGCACCAGCCGGTTTCGGGCGCACAATCTGCGGGGCCGAGCAGGGGTGTCTGAACAGTCACCACGTGGCGTTGCGCCGATTTCTGGATGGCAGCGCGCCGCTTGGCCTGATTGCCGAGGACGATATCGCTTTCGTCGACGGCGCAGCGCTGGTGGAATTGGCTGATTGGCTGGCCCCCCGAACATCCTGGGACGTGGTTCATCTTAGCGCCGCAGGATTTGGTTTCGCGTCGCCATGGGGCACGGCAGGCGGCGTCGATGTGTTCCGCGCGCACTTGTTTCCGATGACCAGCCCGGCGCTTTTGTGGTCGCGACCCGGCGCCGAGGCGTTCCTGAAAAGGGGCGAGACCTGGCCTATGGACCACGCCTTGCGCCGTTTCACGCTGGCGCGGCGTTCCGGTCTGGCCCTTGGGCGCCCCCTTGTCGGGCTTGGTGCGGCGACCAGCCTGATGGTCGGCCGCAACGCCCTGGTCACGCAAGCCTATCGGGCCGTCCGCAAAAAGCGGCGACGGCAAGACAGGGCGCGCGCGGCTTGGAACCGGCTCCGCTGGCAGATGACTGGTCGGTAACATTCGTTGATCCGTGTGTCAGATCGCCAGGTATTTGGCGCGCAAGGCTTCGTCATCCAGAACCTTTTGGGCGCTGTCGTCATAAACGACCTGCCCGGTGTCCAGGATCACCGCCCGGTCCGCCAGTTTCAAAGCGGCGACGGCGTTTTGCTCAACGATAATCGTTGTGATGCCCTGATCGCGGATGATGTTCAGGGTCTTTGCGATCTCCTGAACAATGACCGGAGCAAGCCCTTCATAGGGTTCGTCCAGCAGCAACACCTTGATGTCGCGCGCCAGCGCACGGGCAATGGCCAGCATCTGCTGTTCGCCACCTGAAAGCGTCGATCCGTCCTGTTTGCGTCGTTCGCCGAGGCGCGGGAACAATTCGTAGATGCGTTCCAACGACCAGCCAACCGGCGGCGCGATCTGGGCCAGTTGCAGGTTTTCCTCGACCGTCAGGCCCTGGATGATGCAACGGTCCTCGGGCACCAATGCCATGCCAGCCTGGGCTGCCTCGAAGCTTTTCATTTTGTGGAGCGGCTGGTGATCCAGCCACACCTCACCCTTGCGGATCTCGGGGTTGTCCATCCGGGCAATCGCCCGCAGCGTGGACGTCTTACCCGCACCGTTGCGGCCCAGAAGGGCAAGGATTTCGCCCTCGTGCACATTAAAGCTGACGTCCTGGACAATGTAGCTCTCGCCATAATAAGCCTCGATGTTCCAGACACTTAGGAACGCAGGGGCCGTGGCGGCGTTGTTGGCGCGTTTGTCGAAGGGTTTATCATCAAGCATGTCTATCGTCCCCTCAATGCTGGCTTTCGCCCAGATAGGCCTCTTGGACCTTCGGGTTGCCTTTGATGTTGTCTGGCGTGTCCTCGACCAGGGGGGTGCCCTGGGCCAGAACCGTGATGCGCTCGGCCAGCGAGAAGACGACGTGCATGTCGTGCTCGATGATGGCCATTGTGATGTCGCGCTTTTCGTTGATCTCTTTCAGCAGGTCGATGGTGTTGTTGGTGTCGGCCCGCGCCATGCCGGCGGTGGGTTCGTCCAACAACAGAAGGCGTGGTTCCTGGACAAGGCACATGGCCATTTCCAGGCGCCGCTTGTCCCCACGTGACATCGACGCCGAGTGCATGTGCCGCTTGTCGATCATGTTAACGTCTTGAAGGATCGCCTCGGCCTTTTCGATCAGGTCTTTCTCGTTCGAGAAATGCTCGAACGCATGCAGGCGGAAGGATCCGTCGCGTTTGGCGAAGCACGGGATCAGGATGTTTTCCATCACCGTCAGATCGCCAAAGATTTCAGGTGTTTGGAAAACGCGCGAAATGCCCATCTGGTTGATTTCGTGCGGCTTGCGCCCCAGCACCGATTGACCGTCGAACATAACGCTTCCGGTGTCCGGGATCAGCTTGCCGACCAGGCAGTTCAGCAGGGTCGATTTGCCGGCACCGTTGGGACCGATGATGGCGTGGACGGTGTTTTCCTCGACCGAGAGGTTGACCTCGGACAGCGCGGCGAGCCCGCCGAAGCGTTTACCGACGCCTTTGACTTCGAGAATACCCATGTTTTCTCTCCTTATTCCGCAGGCGTTTTGGCTGTGGCGTCATCAGTGTCTTCGCTCTTGCCCCGTTTCAGGGCGCGACCGATGCGCTGACCACCTTCGACAAGACCGCCGGGCAGGAAGATCACAACCATCATGAACAGAATGCCAAGTGTCAGGTGCCAGCCCTTGCCGACGAACGGGTGCACGACGGCGACCAGGAAATCTTCGATTCCGTCGGGCATGAAGGCGAACCACTGGTGCAGAACGCTGTCGTTGATCTTCGAGAAGATGTTCTCGAAGTACTTGATGAAGCCAGCGCCCAGGACGGGGCCGATCAAGGTGCCCGCACCGCCAAGGATGGTCATCAAGACGACCTCGCCCGAGGCTGTCCATTGCATCCGCTCGGCACCGGCCAGCGGGTCCATTGCCGCCAGAAGGCCACCGGCCAACCCGGCATACATGCCCGAGATCACGAAGGCCGCCAGCGTATAGGGGCGCGAATTCAGGCCCGTATAGTTCAGCCGCTGCTGGTTGGATTTGATGGCCCGCAGCATCATGCCGAAAGGCGACCGGAACAGGCGAACCGCCAGGTAGAAACATCCCAGCATCAGGATGGCGCACATGTAATAGCCTGCGTTGAAGTCAAAGCTCCAGGCGCCGACGTCCAGTGTATAAGTTGATCGCACAGACAGACCGAACAGGTGCGGCATATCGGGCAGGCCCTCGCGGTGTAACCACTGGGGGTCGTTGGCATAGACTTGTAGCCCAGTTTCGCCGTTGGTCAGGTTGAACTTGGGGTTCGACAAGACCGAATAGGCCAGTGCAAAGCTCATCTGCGCGAAGGCCAGCGTCAGGATCGAGAAATAGATACCCGAGCGTCGCAGCGACACGTACCCGATCAGGATCGAGAAGATGGCCGCGATGATAACGCTGAAGATGATCGCGGGAATTACGTTGTAGGTGAACAACTTGAACATCCAGACCGCGGCGTAGGACCCCACGCCGAGGAAGGCGGCGTGACCGAAGGATAGGTATCCGGTCAGGCCGAAGAGGATGTTGAAGCCGATGGCGAAGATGCCGAAGATCACGAAGCGCTGCATCAGGTCGGGGTAACCGGCGTTGAATTGCGCAAGCGAGCTGTCGGACGGGAACGGGTTCAGGAAGAATGGCGCTAACACGGTCAGCGCAATGACCACCAGAAACAACGATGTATCTTTTTTGTTGAGACCCAGCATCTCTTATTCCTCCATCACGCCTTTGCGGCCCATAAGCCCGCGTGGACGGGTGAGCAGTACGATGATTGCGACCACGTAGATGATGATCTGGTTGATCCCCGGTATCGTGGTGGTGGCCCAGGTGGTTGAGGCAAAACTTTCCAGGATACCCAGGAGAAAGCCCGCCAGCACCGCGCCGGGCAGCGAACCCATGCCGCCGACAACGACCACGACGAACGACAGAACCAGGAAGTCCATGCCCATGTGATAGTTCGGTGGGTTGATCGGCGCGTACATGACGCCCGCCAGACCGGCTACGGCGGCGGCGATCCCGAACATGATGGTAAAGCGCTTGTCGATGTTGATGCCGAGCATCCCAACGGTTTCACGGTCTACCATGCCGGCACGAACGACCATGCCGAACGTGGTGAACTGCAGGAAACCGAAGATGGCGGCAATGACGGCGACCGAGAACAGAAAGTAAACCATCCGCCACAGGGGATAGATGATGACGTTCGGATCAAACCCGACGACGGCGCCCAGGTCGAACGAGCCGCGGAAAGTGTCGGGCGCGGGTGTCGGGATGGGGTTGGCACCATAGAAATACTTGATGATCTCTTGCAGGACGATGGCCAGGCCGAAAGTCACAAGGATTTGGTCCGCGTGGGGGCGCTTGTAAAAGTGCTTGATCAGCCCGCGTTCCATGGCAAAGCCGATCAGGATCATGATCGGGATGGCAAATAGGATCGCCAGTGGTACCGACCAGTCGATGATCGCGCCGCCAAGATTGGGGCCGAACCAGGCTTCGACATAGGGGGTTTCGACTTTCAGAGGATTGCCGAGAAAGTCTTTCTGCGTCTCGTCAATTGTCTCGAAGCTAAACGCGAGCAACTTGGAAAGCGTAACTGCGCAAAAAGCGCCAATCATGAACAGCGCACCATGTGCAAAGTTCACGACGCCAAGGGTGCCGAAGATCAGCGTCAGACCAAGCGCGATAAGCGCATATGCTGACCCTTTGTCCAGCCCGTTCAGCATCTGAAGGATAAAAGCGTCCATAACCCAACCTCATGGATATCGGTAAGAGCGCACGCCCACCGGGCGCCCTAAGGGGGAGTGGGAGCCGCGCGGATAAAGTCCCGCGCGACCCCATGTCTTTTGGTGGTCTTAGGCGCCTGGGTTGCAGGTGCCGAGCGATGCTTCGCTGCCGCCAAACATCGGGTGATCCGCTGCGTACTCGACCTGAGCACGCGGTGTGATCTCGACGATTTCCAGCGTGTCGTAAGCGTTGGTCGGGTTTTCAGCACCCTTCACGACCAGCACGTCCTTGAAGCACTGGTGGTCTTCGGCGCGATAAAGCGTCGGACCGTTGCCCAGACCGTCGAACTCAAAGCCTTCCAGGGCTTCAGCAACACCACAGGGGTTGAAGGTTCCGGCCCGCTCACAGGCGTCTGCATAGAGCAGGGTCTGTGCATAGCAGGTCTGAGCCGAGTTCGAAGGCGGCTTGCCGTACTTTTCACCGAACGACTTGACGAATGCGGCGGAACCTTCGTTCTGCAGCTGCCAGTTGTAGTTCATCGAGCCGATCACGCCACGCACGCTTTCGCCTGCACCAGCGGCCATCAGTTCCGAATAGAGCGGCACGACGATCTTAAAGTCCTTGCCGTTCACCGACTTGGACAGAAGGTCGAAGTCCTGCACAGCGTTGGTCAGCGAGTTGACCATGTTACCGCCGTAGTGGTTCAGAACCAGAACGTCGGCACCCGAGTTCAGAACCGGCGTGATGTAGGCCGAGAAGTCGGTCGACGCCAGCGGTGTCAGAACGTTGTTGACGGTTTCCCAGCCGGTGGCTTCGGTCGCGGCTGCGATCGATTCCTGCTGAGTCCAGCCCCAGGTGTAGTCAGCGGTCAGGTGATAGGCGCGACGGTCGGTGCCGAATTCCTTGGCCAGGATCGGAGCCAGAGCGGCACCCGACATATAGCCGTTGAAGAAGTGACGGAAACCGTTGGCCTTGCGGTCCTTACCGGTGGTGTCGTTCGAGTGTGTCAGACCAGCCATGAAGATCACGCCGGCGTCCTGGCACAGACCCTGAACAGCGATGGCAACGCCCGAGGACGAGCCGCCGTTGATCATGATTGCGCCGTCTTTTTCGATCATCGACTTGGCCGATGCGCGGGCGGCGTCAGACTTGGTCTGCGTATCGCCTGTGACGTACTCGACTTTCTTGCCGAGGATGCCATTACCTTTGAGCGCCTTCGAGGTGAAGGTGTTCAGGCAGCCGCCGTCGCCTTCGCCGTTCAGGTGCTCGACGGCCAGCTTTTGTGCAAGAAGCTCGTCGTTGCCTTCGTCAGCATAAGGGCCGGTCTGGGGCACGTTAAAGCCCAGCGTGACCGAGCCGCCGGTCGGCTCGTTTGTGTAAGCCGCCGCCGACGAGGCGGTGAAGATGGTCGGTACAGCAAGACCGGCACCGGCAACGGCACCGCTCTTGAGCACGCCACGGCGTGTAAGATCGTTCTTCGACATAGAAGTCCTCCCAAAATTGCAACAGTGGCTTGCCGGATCCTCCCCCGACAACGGCGCACTGACCTTTACAAGGCCCTTTGACTATCGCCGATTGACGGAAAACATTTCAATAACCCACGGGGGAAGCGCAATTTTTTTGTAAACAAATCGACAATGATGGTTTAAGATTTGTAAAGTAATTTTCTTGCGCAAGCAGAAGCGGATTGAAAACTTTGGAAAAAACCACGAAACGCCAGGCTCAAACCGGGGTGGTTCTGGCCGGGACCCGCATTCGGGATTACCGGATCGGACGGGGGATGCGACAGGCGCAACTTGCGAAAGAGTGCGGCATTTCGCCCAGCTATCTCAATCTGATCGAACACAACCGCCGCAAAATCGGTGGGGCCTTGCTGGTGCGCATCGCAGAAGCGCTGGAGGCCGAGCCCGCGATTCTCAGCGGTGGGGCCGAAACCGCCCTGACCGAAGCCATGGACGCCGCGGCCGGCAGTCATCCCCGAGCAGGGGCCGAACGCGACCGCGCCGAAGAGTTCGCCGGACGGTTTCCCGGATGGGCGCGACTGGTCGAGGCACAGTATCGCGAGGCCCGCCGCCTTGAGCAGATTGTCGAACGACTGGATGACCGGCTGACCCACGATCCGTTCCTGTCGGCATCGATGCATAATGTGCTGTCCAGCGTCACCGCGATCCGTTCGTCCAGCGCGATCCTTGCCAATGGAGAAGAGATCGCGCCCGAATGGCAGGCTCGGTTTCATCGTAACATTTATGAGGACAGTCAGCGCCTGGCCGATGCGACGGAATCGTTGGTGTCTTATCTGGATGCGGATGATGAGGCCGGGGCGGCCGCCACCCTGCCGCAAGAAGAGGTCGAGCAGTGGATGGTGGCCCGGGGCTGGCAGATTGCCGAACTGGAATCCGACCCTGAACACGACATCAATGCCCTTGTGTCAGAGGCCGAACAGCTTGTGACACCGGCGGCGCGATCTCTGGCGCGGCGTTTCTTGCAACGCTATGGCGACGACGTACGGGCTCTTCCCGGCGTTTCACTGCGTAACGCCTTGTTGACCACGGACGATCCGGCGCTGTTGGCGCAGATGTTGGGCGTTGGTCTGCCACAGCTGTTCCGGCGGCTGGTCACGCTGGACGAGACCGCGCTGGCAGATGGAACTCCGTATGGTCTGGTGGCCTGCGACGGGTCGGGGACCTTGATTTTCCGCAAGCCTCTGCCGGGGTTCGACGTGCCGCGTTACGGCGCGGCCTGTCCTCTCTGGCCGTTGTTTGCCGGTCTTCAGCGGCCGATGGCCCTGATCCGCGAAAACCTGATCATGTCCGGGCGCGACGATGCTGCTTTCCGCGCCGAGGCGTTCTCCGAGATCAGTCATCCGAACGGGTATGGAGGCCCGGCGGTCGTTGAATCCTGGATGTTGATCAAGCCGCTGATTACGCGGCCCGACGCGGCCCTGCCAGTTGGAACGTCTTGCCGTGTCTGTGCACAATCGGCCTGTCCGGCCCGCAGGGAACCGTCAGTTTTCTCGGATTAAATGACCGAGGCGCTTTGACACGTCACATAGCTTGGTCAATAGTCTTATGAAACGTCGTCATCCAAGGGAGGGGATAGGCGATGACGGAACGACGGGTTCTGTTGATTGAGGATGAGCCGAACATCATTGAAGCGATCCGCTTTATCCTGTCACGCGATGGCTGGCGGGTGGATACGCATTCCGATGGTGAGACGGCGCTGGAGGCTATTCGCGCGCGGGTTCCCGATCTGGTGATCCTGGACGTGATGCTGCCGAACAAGTCCGGCTATGACATATTGAACGATCTGAGAAGCGATGAGGCTCTTGGATCGACGCCGGTGTTGATGCTGACGGCGCGCGGCCAGCGCAAAGACCGCGATCTTGCCGAAAAGCTGGGGGCGAACAAGTTCATGACCAAGCCGTTCTCGAATGGTGAAATCCTGACCACGGTTCGCGAGCTGGTGGGCTGATGTCGCGCCCGCCGCAACCCTTGTTCCTGGCCCGGCAAAGCTATCGCCGGCGCAGGCTGGCGGATGCGGCGCGCCTGATTCCCTTGCTGGGGACGGTTTTGCTTTTGATCCCGATTTTCTGGTCGACGGGCAACAGCACCTCGGGGGGGCTGGTTTACGTGTTCGTGGCCTGGGGCGGGTTGATCGCCGTCATCGGCCTGCTGGCGCGCGCCCTGAACGATATCGCGAACGATCCCGATCAGCCCGACGATCCGAGCGACCCGGAGGGCTGAGCCATGGCCTTCGATGTGCTGGTCACAATATGCATCGCTTATGTGTTCTTGCTGTTCGCGGTTGCCTTCTGGGCTGACAAGCGCGCCGAAGCCGGGCGGATGGGCTGGATGCGCTCGCCCATGGTGTATACCTTGTCATTGTCGATCTATTGCACCGCCTGGACGTTCTATGGCGCCGTGGGATATGCGGCGCGGTCGGGATTGGAATTTGTCACGATTTATCTTGGGCCAACCCTTGTCATGATCGGTTGGTGGGTGGTACTTCGGCGTCTGGTGCGGATCGGGCGTACGCAACGCATCACCTCGATCGCCGATCTGATTTCGTCGCGCTATGGCAAGTCGAACCTGTTGGGGGTGCTGGTCACTTTGCTTGCGGTGATTGGCACCACGCCCTATATCGCACTTCAACTTCAGTCTGTAACACTCAGTTTTGCAGTGTTTTCTCAAGGTGCAGGTGACTCAGACACCCTGACGCAGACCGCGTTTCTGGTCGCGGTTGGCCTTGCGCTTTTTACAATCGTGTTTGGAACCCGAAACCTGGATGCGAACGAGCGTCACCACGGGGTCGTCACCGCTATCGCGGTCGAGGCTGTCGTCAAGCTGATTGCGCTTCTGGCAGTGGGTGTTTTTGTTGTTTTCGTCGTCGGTGGCGGCGCGGGCGCGACGCTGGAGGCCATCGATGCCTCGCCCATTTCCGAATGGCAAGCGCGCCCGGCACGCTGGACGACGCTGATCTTCCTGTCGGCCGTGGCCTTCATTTGCCTGCCACGCATGTTCCAGGTGATGGTGGTGGAAAACTCGGACGAACGTCACCTTGCCACAGCCAGCTGGGCCTTCCCCCTATACCTGTTCCTGATGAGCCTGTTCGTCATCCCGATCGCCGTGGTTGGCCTGTCTGTACTGCCAGAAGGATCGAACCCGGACCTTTTCGTGCTGACCGTGCCGCTGGAATTTGACCGCAATTTCCTGGCTATGCTGGCTTTCCTGGGCGGGTTCAGCTCGGCGACGTCCATGGTCATCGTGGCGGCGATTGCCCTGTCGACCATGATGTCCAACCACTTGGTGATGCCGATTTGGCTTAGCTCTCGCAAAGGCGGGGCGACGGTGTCGGGCGACGTGCGCACGGTGGTGATCCAGGCGCGGCGTGTATCCATCGCGGCGGTCCTGGCGCTTGGGTATCTTTATTACAAGTTCTCCGGCGGCGGTGCGGCTCTCGCGGCCATCGGCCTGATCTCGTTTACCGGGGTCGCTCAGGTTTTTCCCGCCCTGCTGGGCGCAATTTTTTGGCGCGGTGCGACGCGGGTCGGTGCCGTGGCGGGGGTCAGCGTGGGGCTTGCCGTCTGGCTTTGGACATCGTTCCTGCCCAGCTTTGGCGAGGCAGGGATCCTGACGGCGGCGGTCTATTCCGAGGGTCCGTTCGGCATAGGAATATTGCGTCCACAGGCCCTGTTCGGGATCGAAGGCATGGATCCCCTGGTTCATTCAGTCTTTTGGTCTGTGCTTTTGAACGCGGGCGCCTTTTGCCTGTTTTCCATTCTCAGTTTCCCGTCTCCGGTGGAACGGCTACAGGGGGCGACTTTCATCAACATCTTTCGTTATTCGGAAAGTGCACCGGGTTGGACCGGCAGCGTAATCGACGCCGAGGATCTATTGATGATGTCGCAGCGGTTGTTGGGAACGACCGAGGCACAACTTTTGTTTGAAAGCGAGGCAGAAAAGCAGGGCAAGGAAGGATTTCTGCCCGATGTGACGCCCAAATTCCTGGAACGTCTGGAGCGTGAACTTGCCGGATCGGTCGGCGCCGCCACGGCCCATGCGATGCTGGCACAGATCACGGGGGGCGTAACGGTTTCGGTCGAAGACTTGATGAAGGTCGCCGACGAAGCCCAACAAATCCTTGAATATTCCAGCCAGTTGGAAGCCAAGTCCAAAGAGCTTGAGCGCACCGCCCGGCAGTTGCGCGAAGCGAACGAAAAGCTTGTTGCCTTGTCGGTGCAAAAGGACGCCTTCCTCAGCCAGATCAGTCACGAGTTGCGCACGCCCATGACGTCGATCCGGTCTTTCAGCGAGATCCTGATGCACGGCCAGTCGATGGGTGCCGAGGATCGCCAGCGTTATAGCCAGATCATTCATGACGAAACGATCCGTCTGACCCGGCTTCTGGACGATCTTCTTGACCTCAGTGTCCTGGAGAACGGACAGGTCACATTGAATGAGCGCGATGATCGGCTTGAGGCCATTCTGGATCGCGCAGTCTCGGCCACTGATCGGCCGGATGTGGCCACCGAAATGCTAATCCTGCGGGACCGAAACCTGGAAAACGTGGCCTTGTTCACCGACAGCGATCGTCTGACCCAGGTTTTCATCAACCTGATCGCCAATGCGCAGAAGTATTGCGATGCGACACGGCCCGAGTTGCGCATCAGTGTCAGCGAGATCGGCGGGCGGCAGGTGGTTGATTTTATCGACAACGGTTCCGGTATTCCGAAAGAGGCGCAAGCAGTTATTTTTGAAAAGTTTTCGCGGGTTTCAGACCATCGGGCCGCCGGCGGTGCAGGGTTGGGGCTGGCGATCTGTCGCGAGGTGATGAATCGCCTGGACGGGTCGATTGCCTATTTGCCGGGCCAGGGGGGTGCGGCGTTCAGGGTGACTTTACCGCAAACACGTCGCGCGGCGGCCGAGTAGCAACGAAATCGTAACCTTGTCGCTGGATTTTGCTTGGACAGAGAAACTCTTGTGCGGGCCCGATGAACGATATGTCCTCGACACTCCGGCGGAAACTTGCGCCGTCACGTGCCTCGTCGGTGCCGGGTGGCAGTTCGATTGAGGCGTTGTTGCGCAAGATCATGCCACGGGTGGCGGATGACGAACTGTCGTTGGATGTCGTCGTGGGGCAGGTGACACTGACTTTGGAAGACAAGGCCGATGTGCTGGCACGGCTGAACGACAGCGATCTGATCTTTCGTCTTGAGGGCGCGCAAGGGTCGCGGGGGCTGTGCACGCTTTCGTCAACGCTTTTGGCGGGGTTGATCGAAGTTCAGATGTCGGGACGGGTCAGCAGCGCGGCGGCCCCCGAACGGCGGCCAACCCGCACCGATGGCATGGTCGTGGGCGATATGGTTGATCGTTGGATGGAAGATGCCTGTCTGGCGGCGGAGGGTGGGGGCGACGAGGATCGTTTTCCCATTATCGGGTTTCAACGGACGACAGGCATTCTTAGCCGACGTGACAGCGATCTGACCCTTGATCCGCAGTCCTATCGCATTCTGTCGATCGAATTGATCCTGGGCGACCAGGCAAAGACCGGAACATTGGTGTTTGCGACTCCGGAACATATCGGGCGTAGCCCCGAGGCGGAAAAGACCAGCGCGGCGCGTATGCAGGGGCACATGCGCGGGATTGCGGCTCCGATGCAGGCGATCCTTGGGCGATTTGCGCATCCGATCGAAACCGTGCGCAACCTTGCGGTTGGCGACGTGCTGAACATTCCGGTATCAGCCCTTGTGAACGTCAGGCTGGAAGGTCACGGCGGCACGTTGATCTCGTCAGCGCGGCTTGGACAGTTGAATGGCCAAAAGGCGGTTCGGTTGGCTCTTTCGCCTGACGAGGTGGCGGGGCTTGGGGATGAGCCGGGCACCATCGCGCCCATGGCTGCGGCAGGGATGGCCGATCCGCCGGGTCTGCCCGACATCCCCGACATGCCGGCCGTGGATGGCCTTCTTGACGCTGCACCTGACCTGCCCGGTGGCGAATTGCCTGATCTACCGGATCTGCCCGAGCTTCCCCCCGCGGGAGAGGCCGGGGCCTTGCCAGACTTGCCAGATTTGCCTGACCTTCCCGATCTGCCGGACCTTCCTGATCTTCCACCTTTGGACTAGGGGTTACTTCCCCAGCTTATTGACAGGCAGCTTCAGAAAGACATCGCCCTGATCGTCTTCGGATGGCATGTGGCCAGCGCGCATGTTGACCTGCAATGACGGTATGATGAGCTGCGGCATGCCAAGGGTGGCATCGCGCGAAATTCGCAAGTCCACGAAATCGGCCCGGGTCTTGCCCGCGCCCACATGGACGTTGGTTGCCTTTTGTTCGCCCACCGTGGATTCCCAGGCGAAGTCGTCGCGACCCTCGGCCCCATAATCATGACCGACGAAAATTCGGGTTTCGTCCGGCAAGGCCAGAATGCGCTGCACGCTGTCAAACATGGCATCTGCCGAGCCGCCCGGAAAGTCGCAGCGCGCTGTGCCGAAATCGGGCATGAAAAGCGTGTCGCCCACAAACGCGGCGTCTCCGATCACATAGGTCAGGCAAGCGGGCGTATGGCCGGGCGTGTGCAACACGTCGCATCGCAATTGACCGATCTGAAACGCATCCCCGTCGCTGAACAACGCATCGAACTGGCTGCCATCGCGCTGAAACTCTGTGCCCTCGTTGAAGATTTTTCCAAATGTGTCCTGGATCACGGTGATGTTCCGGCCGATCCCGATTTTGCCGCCCAGTTTCTCCTGAAGGTAAGGCGCGGCGGACAGGTGATCTGCGTGAACATGGGTTTCAAGCAGCCATTCCACCCTCAGGCCGTGTTCCTTCACATGCGAGATGATCCGGTCGGCAAAACCTGTGTCGGTCCATCCCGAGGCGTAATCAAAGCCCAAAACGCTGTCGACAATGGCGCAGGCCGATCCGTTTGGGTCGCGAATAACGTAGGAAACCGAATTCGTTGCTGTATCAAAAAAGGATGAAATTTCCGGTTTCATGTTGATCTCCGGGCTGGATTTTCGCTACACGCACGCCATTCATCTACGCGAAATTTTTCATGACTCAAAACCTTAAGACCGAAATTGCGCCCCTGACAGCCCCCGGCGTCGATATCAGATCCGGCGCCGCTGAGGCTGCAAAATACCTTCGCGCCTTGGCAAACCCGTCTCGTTTGGTCCTGTTGTGCGAGCTGTTCGAGGGTGAAAAAAGCGTGGGCGAGCTTGAGGAAGCCTCGGGCTTCAGCCAGGCCTACGTTTCGCAACAACTTGCCCGACTGCGCGGCGAAAGCCTGGTAAAAGGGCGGCGCTCGGGGCGTGTGGTGTATTATTCCTTGTGCGATGACAAAGTGCGTCCGATGATCGAGTTTCTGCACGGCCAGTTTTGCGACGACACCACGACTTCCAAAGGCTGACAAGGCGCTGACAATGTCCTTTCAGATTGATCCAGGTTAAGGAATTGTTACCAACTGGTGGTATGAAGGAAGGGCATTCCGAACCGAGAATTGCACCAGGAGGAAACCCAATGGCGAAGCCTGCCGACCAGATCCAGTCAGTCGAGTGCATCGAGAAGGGCGGAAAACCGCCGGTCAAAGACATGGCTAATTCGGCCCTGCCCAAGGGCGCTGTGCGCGTTGCAGAGTTGTCTGAAAAGGCGAAGGTCAAAGCGTCTGACGAACTTGACGATATGTGGGATAACGTCCCTATTTGAACGACTTTGCCGTTCTCCAGACTTGAGTTTCTGCCCGGTTGGCGTATGAAAAGCCATGGGCATTGAAGAGCAGATCGCCTCGGCGGAAAAGGTGCGCAGCGAGCGCCGCGACAATGTTCTTGTCGTCACCATCGATAATCCTCCGGTGTCTGCGTTGACGGGCGAGGTTCGGGCAGGTTTGGCCGCGGCCTTGGACGCCGCCGCGAAAGACAATGCGATCAGGGCCTTGGTGATCACCGGCAAGGATTCGGCTTTCGCGACGGGGGCCGGTCTGAAGGAAACGACCGCAGACGACATTCCCGATCTTGGAACATTGTGCGACTTGATCGAGGCGTCGGACAAACCCGTGGTTGTGGCGATCGGCGGTGCAGCCCTTGGCGGCGGGTTGGAACTGGCATTGGCCGCACATTTGCGTGTGGCCCTTCCGAATGCCCGTTTGGGGGCCCCTGATATCACTTTGGGACTTGTCCCCAATGCTGGCGGCACGCAGCGACTGCCAAAGGTGGTGGGCGGTGTGACGGCGCTGAAGCTGTTGCTGAGCGGGCGCGCCGTGGCGGGCGAGGCGGCGGGCAAGCTTGGGCTGGTGGATGTCATTGCCACCGGGGAACTTGTCGAAACGGCCATCGGTCATGCCAAAAGGCTGGCGGCCAGCACGGGCGAATTGCGCCGCAGTTCCGAACGGCGCGATCGTTTGGGCGAAGGTACGGCCTTTCTCGAAGCGGTGGCGACCCATCGGCGCGCGGCGGATGCCTCGCCCTTGGATGCGCCGATCCGGCTGATCGAATGTGTCGAAGCGGCGCTGTTGCTTCCATTTGAGATCGGCCGCGGGATGGAACAGGCGGCCTATGACGATCTGGTTGCGTCAGAGCATTCGAAATCCCTGCGCCATGTCTTTGCGGCCGAACGCCATTTACAGGCGGCCACCAAGTGGGAGGGTCGGGTTCCATCGCGCCCGATGACCGGCGTGGCCGTGGTCGGTGCGCGTGGCATCGGGGCCGAACTGGCCGTCCAATGTCTGGATGCCGGTTTCGAGGTGACGGTGGCCGAAGCCAATGACGATTCACTGGAAGAGGGCGTGGGCCGGATCATCGGTCACTATGACGCGCGTATTGCCGCGGGCAGCATGTCCGAGGATGCGGTCGAAGGCGTTCTGGACCGGATGCAGGCTGTGGCCGGGTTCCGAACGGTGGCCAACGCCGATGTGGTGATCGACCCGACACCCGGCCTGACCAAAAAACGCGTCGCGACGCTTGACGCCGAGATGAAGGCCGGTGCCGTGTTGGTGGTCGGGGCCGAGTCGGTGGATATTTCGACCGTGGCGGCGATGACGGGACGTGAAAGCGACGTCGTCGGCATGCGTTTTTTTGCCGGGATCAAGAAAAACCGTCTTGTGGAAATGGCCGCTGGCGATGCGACCGGCCCAAAAGCCCTGGCAACAGCGCGCGCCCTGGCGCGCAAACTGGACCGTTTGATTCTGGATACGGCTCCTTCCAAATCGGGTATTGGCTTGCGGCTGACCGAAGCGTTGCACGCCGCTGCGGATCTCTGCCTGGAGGACGGGGCCCGGATCGACCAGATCGACGCCGCGCTCAAGGATTGGGGGCTGCCGTTTGGATCGTTCTCCTGGCGCGATATCATCGGCGTAAAGCGGTTTGGCGCGCCGATGGAAGCGGAAGGCGAACGAGGAGGCGGTCTCGATGCGGTTCTGGCTTCGGTGGGGCGGTTCGGCATTTCGGTTGGTCGCGGCTATTACCTGTATCGCGAACGCGGAAAGCCGGGCATCAACGATCCCGAGGTGCAAGAGATGATCGAGGCCGACCGGACGGCGAAATCCATCCGACCGCGCCCCTTGTCGGACGGCGACATTCGGGCGCGCTGTGTTTCTGCCATGGTGGGGGCCGGGGCCCATTTGCTGGCCGAGGGCGTGGCCCGGCGACCAGCGGATATCGACATGGTTGCGGTGCACGGACTTGGCTTTGCGCGGCGCACGGGCGGTGTCATGTTTGCCGCCGATCTGATGGGGCTGGATGCGGTGCGTCAACATCTTATGACGATGAGCCAGGAAAGCACCCGCATCGCGCCCCCCTCGTCGATATTCCAGGACTTGTTGAAGGCCAAGCAGACGTTTTCCGACCTGAACGCTTAACGCCAATCAGCCAAGCAATATTCCGACAACCACCATCATCAAACCGATGACGGACAGGAAAAGCGCGCCCATATTCAGCGCCACGACCTTTTGCAGCCGCTCTTTCATGGCGTCGTCATCCAGCCCGTCGCGGCGGGCGCGTTGGACCGACAGGATGCACCAGATCAGACCTGCAAGGCCCACAAGGGTAACGACGGCTCCGATCCAGATGAGGTTTTCCATGATGTCTCGCTTGGTTGATGTTGCGCGCATTGGCCTAAACTGACGGGCCCGGCTCTTCAACCCTTGCAGGCCAGCCGAAGCGGCGGTATCGAAACCTTCCCAACAGGAGACTTGCCGCCCATGGAAGACAGTGTCATCGACCAGAGCTATCGCGTCACAGCAGATGAGCTTCGTCAATTTGTTGAACGTTACGAACGGCTTGAGGCCGAGAAGAAAGACATCGCCGAGCAGCAGAAAGAGGTGATGGCCGAAGCCAAGGGGCGCGGTTACGACACGAAAGTGCTGCGCAAGGTGGTTGCACTTCGAAAGCGCGACAAAGACGACATTGCCGAGGAAGAAGCGGTGTTGGAGATGTACAAGGAAGCCTTGGGCATGTGATCCGGCCGGCGGGTATTTGGCGCGCCGGACAGTATGCCACGTTGCACACACCGTCTTGTCGGCTCTTATGGACACTGCTTGAGGGAGGTGCGCGATGATGTCTTTTCAATTCAAAGCCTTTTGCAGGTTCCCCCTGTTCGTGTTTTGCGCCGTTGCGGTGGCGGCCGTAGACCCCGCTCCGGTCTTGGCGCAAACCATGGGGCACCATCACGGTTCGAATGGCGCGGGTCACGACATGGGGGTCATGCCGGGATTGCGCGGTGAAGATGCAACCGATGAGGAAAGCCAGGAACTGGCCATTATGTTCCGCGCCTTTCCCGTGATCGACCGCGACGTCACCAATCTGCCAAATGGGATACGCACAGTGACCCGTTCAAGCGTGCCCGAGGTGATGGAGGTTTTGATCAGTCACGTCGTGGGCATGATCGCCCGCGTCGAAGAGGGGCGCGATCCCAAGGTATTCATCCAAAGCCCGACGCTGGACATCCTTTTCGAACGTCGCGATAGCATCGACACATCGATAGAGGTGACGGACGAAGGCATTGTGGTTGTGCAAACTTCGCCCGATCCCGACGTTGTCGCCGCACTGCAGATACATGCCCAGGAAGTCACCGCCATGTCTGATCGCGGAATGCATGCTGTACATGACATGATGATGCAGCGCGCCGCACAGTAAGCGTGCGCTGTTGGATCAGGGCGCGATAAAGGTCACGCCCGGCATCCGGGCAATTCGGGCCATATCATCTTCGTAGTATTGGGTCAGCGTTGTGACCGTGGAATCGGTCCAGCCGGGAATGTCGATTTCGGCCTCAATAGCCTCTGCCACGGCGTGAGTTTCCAAAAATGCCGAAGCCGCGCGTCGGCGTTTGCGCTGGCTGGTGATCTGGCGTGACTCAAGAAAATCGGTCAGCCGGGTCATGCCGTCGTCAGACATGATGGTTTCCAGCATGTCGAATTCGCCATCCAGTGTCACATAGGGATCGTGCCCGGTCAGTTCAGCGATGATCTCGGACCAGATGAAGGGTGTATCCTCGTGGCACCAGGTCGTAATCCGCGCACCGGGATTGGCCACCGAGATGTCGGCAATGACCTCGGACCACAATAGATCGGAGAGCAGTAAGTCCGCGGGCAACTGTGCGTCATCTCCAGCCAGTTTCAAAACCTCGGGCAGAAAGCTGGCGGGATTGCGCATGGCGATCGCAAATTCCACCTCGTGAGACGGAACGCATTGTCTAAGCCATGCCGATTTCGCAGCCTTCGGATAAAGACCGTCAGCGGCCACGACCACCTTGGGGCTGCACAGGAAGTTGTCGCTGGACAGGATCACCCGCTCGGCGGTGTCGTCGTCGCAGAGCGCTTCGATCACCATGGCTTCGGCATCGCTGTCGGCGGGGGCGCCGCGCAGGGTGGTCGACATCTCGCCCAACAACTCGCGATAGCGCGCAGGCCCGGGTACGACGATCCCGTCTTCGGCCAGCCGTGCGCGATTGCGCAGGATTGAACGGATCAGCAACCCGTTGTCCGTGCAATGCGCACCGAGGTGGAAAAGGAACTGCATATGTCTGCCCGTATCCTGCTTTTCGCCAAAGGATAGTCCGAGCAACTGGACAGGGGAACCCGTTTCAAGCTAGGCGTGCCGATGATGGCTGAGAAAAACACTCAACTACCCGCGATTCAATTCGCCTTGCCGGATATCTGGTCAGTGGGGGCCGCGCTGATCGCGGGGCTGGTTCTTTTGCCGATTCTGTCGGTGTTCTGGATCGCCATGCATCCGACGGCCCCTATCTGGGAACATCTGATCCAGACCACCTTGCCGCGCTATCTGACAAATTCGGTCGTGGTAATGAGCTCGGTCGGTCTTTTGTCGGCGATGATCGGCACCGGGGCGGCCTGGCTTATCGTGTCTTACCGGTTTCCCGGCGCGCGCTGGTTCCAGTGGTTGTTGCTGTTTCCGCTGTCGGTACCGGGCTATCTGGGCGCCTATGCGCTGGTCGATTTCCTGGAATATGCGGGGCCGGTGCAAACCTGGCTGAGAGCAAGTTTCGGTTGGCAGGACGCGCGGTCCTATTTCTTCCCCGATATTCGATCGCGCACGGGAGCGATCATCGTTTTGACCGCCTCGCTTTATCCCTATGTCTATCTGTTGGCGCGCGCCGGGTTTCGCGAACAGTCCGGACGCGCACACGAGGTGGCCCGCGCCCTTGGGGCAGGGCCCTTGCGGCGGTTCTGGACCATTGCCCTGCCGTTGGCCCGACCCGCCATCGTAGCGGGCACAGCAATCGTCATGATGGAAACCGTGAACGACTTTGGCGCTGTGGATTTCTTTGGTGTGCAAACCCTGACCACGGGCATATTCACCGTATGGCTTGAGGCCAGCAACGCCGGAGGAGCGGCTCAGATCGCCTGCGTGATCCTTGCGATGATCCTGGGGCTGGTGGTGCTTGAGAAGGTCAGTCGACGACGTGGACGGTTCCACCGGATGTCCCGCGATGATCGGCGAATTGAACCCGTGGAGCTTTCGGGGCTGGCGGCCTGGGGCGCGAGCGTGGCTTGCGCCATTCCTTTCCTTGTGGGGTTTGTTCTGCCGGTGGGCGTGCTGGGCAGCCATGCCATGACGCAAACCGGATCATGGCGGGCGCCAGGACTGGCAGAGGCCATGGCAAACACCGTGTTGGTTGGCGGATCAGCCGCGCTTGTGACCGTGATGGCCGCCCTGTTCCTGGTCTATGGCGTGCGACTGTCGAGACGGCCCTTGCCGCGGCTTTTGCTGCCTGCGACCACCATCGGCTATGCCGCACCCGGAGCGGTTCTGGCCCTTGGCCTGCTGGTGCCTTTGGCGGCTTTCGACAACGCCGTGGCCGACGGGGTGCTGGCGCTGACCGGCACCGACCCTGGCCTTTTGCTGACCGGTGGCGCGACGGTGCTGGTCTTTGCCTATTGTGTCCGGTTTTTTGCCATCGCCCAGGGCGCGGCCGACGCCGCCTTTGGCCGGGTCTCGCCCAGCTTGCCCTTCGCGGCCCGAACCTTGGGACAGACAGCGGGGGGAACCCTGCGCAAGGTCTATCTGCCGCTTATCCGCGGATCGGTGGCCACGGCGGTTCTGCTGGTTTTCGTCGATTCGGTGAAAGAGCTTCCCGCAACCCTGCTTTTGCGGCCTTTCAATTTCAACACATTGGCCACGCGCGCCCATGAACAGGCCTCGCTGGAAAAGATCGCAGAAGCTGCGCCATCGGCCATTTTGATCATCTGTACCAGCCTTGCGGCCGTCGCTCTGGTTGCCCGGCAAATGATCCGCGCACGATAGGCTTGCCCCGATGCAAATCCATTGCTATGTGACGGCTCGAGTGCCCCTATAGCTCAGCTGGTAGAGCAACTGATTTGTAATCAGTAGGTCCGCGGTTCGAGTCCGTGTGGGGGCACCATTTAATCATTAAATGTCAACTAGTTAAGCTGAAATTGTTGTTGCCGATTTTCTGCGGCGTTGCTCGTGGAAGCACTATGGAAGCAGGAGGTGGCGGGTATTTTGGTTGCAGGGTAGCAACAGGTTGGATTCGACCCCAAGCTGTAAGCGATCCTTAAAAAGAGTGCGACCGGACCGCTAGGATGTGGTCTGCGATCTCCCCAATGGACCCTGGCGTGGCGTCTCGTTCCAAGCGCCTCATGGGATGAGTTTCGTGGCGTTGCTTCAACTACGGCCGGTGCTCTCGAAATTGCTGTCGAGGCGCTGGAGAAGTCCGGAGGCGTATGAGGGGCGGAGCGATGCAGACGGCCCAGAGCCGACCTTCAACCACTAGTGGAGATGCTGCGGTCGCAGCCCGGTTATCGGAAATTCACATATTGTTGTTGATACTACTCTCGCATGACTTTTTCGGACATATGATTGCAATAGCCGCATGACCCACTGTCCAGCATAGTATATTCTTCTAGGCTAATGCCTGCCCCGCAACGGGCACAGCTTTCGTCGAGCACGAAACCACAGGCGATGCACCCATTCGCATCGCCGCCATTAACGTAGGCGTCTGGCATAGCGCACTCTGGGCAATCGTTTATCACTGGCTCTCCACCGTCGGTCTCGGCAATGTAATCATCCGCACCGAACGCCGCATCCACGACCAATCGGATGGATTCGGACACGTCGAAGACATCGCCGCATTGGGCACATTTCGCATTAAAGCCTTCAGCGCTATCGTTGTCGGGGTCTTCTTGGCCGATCAGCGACGAACCACAATTCGGACAGGACATTTGATCCAATGCGCCAGGATCAACATGCCATTGGATCGGCGCAAGTTCAGCCGAGCATGTGTCCTGCACCTTCTTGAAAGCTGCGTGTTGTTTGAGAATGACGCCCCAAGTTTCACCGAGTTCTTCTTTTGGGTCCTCGCCGAGGATAGCAAAGAAATCTACGACCATAGGAAAGGACGCGGCAATTGCTTCTTCAAGCGACGTCACCGGTTCTTTCATGTGATAGTGTTCAAGCTGGTTCCGCATCTTAACCAGTTTTTTCAACTCGCCATCTGGCCATGGTAGGCCGAAGTCTTTGAAGCGCTTTTCAATTTCGTGGAATCCGATGGTTGTGGGGCCGTCCTGCGAAATAGATACGCCACCGGCACCGTCAGAAATTGGCTTCACCTTCGCTCCGATCACCAGCATTGGATCTGCATCGGGTGCAGCCCGTACAAGGCATTCCTTTGCGAGCAGCAGGAGTCCCGCAAAGTAGTTTCGGGCGGAAGAGATCATCCGGTCGTCATCACCGGTCTGAAAGTCTTCGATGCCCATTCGGATCGACGTTACGGCGTTGTGGAAAAGTGCGGACATTGTTTAGTTATCTCTGGACCTGAATAGTGTTCAGACTGACTTTTCTATGCCTCCGCTCGATTTTGCGCTGCAATCTCTGACCTGCAATTTTAGGCGGCAACTAGCTCAGCAATTTTGTTGGCAACGTCAGCCATCGACTCTTCAGCAGTGCTAAGGCCAGCTCTGGAGGCTAACAATAGACTGACTGTTTCGAGTTCTTCATATGTTGTTCCATGAACAACGGGGACCAGACGCTCGCGTCTAAGTAGTGCAGATAGCTCTTTGTCCGCAACTCCTTCGGCAGGCAAGCGTTTCAACATTGCCGGCGTCACCAAAACAATGCCGACGCGCGAGTTAACCAAGCCCCTATCGATTGCGCGCATCATAGGCACCCCCAATCCAAGATCCTTCTCACTGAACCAGACGCGTACACCCTGAGCTTCAAGTAGATCATGCAGCTCTTTGGCAGAGCCTTGTCGATCGTCCCAAGCATGGCACAAGAACACATCTCTAAGGTCGGGTTGCGAAATCGCAAGGGTTTCAACGTTTTCTCTGACAGGCGTGAGCGCCAGTACTTGCTCTGGCGTGTACCAGACAGTCGAACCCGTTGCGGACCAGCGCGGTTTGGTTGAACGACTCCTCGACACACCACTGCCGCGATTGCTAGTTCGTCCAATCGACGAGTAGGTCGAAGACGAACTCGATCCGTAGCTGCTATACCCAACGCCATATCCGCTGTAGCCACGGGAGCCGCCATAACGGTATCTGCACGCCGGGCAATTAGCGGCAGCAGCCGCAGATTTGTGGCCTCTTACGGGCGCGGTGCATCTAGCCATCGAGATCTCCTCATCAACGGTTCACATTGTCTTTCTTTGAGTTGTCAGGGTTGTCTCGGGCGTATTCGCGGCCTTTTACTTTGACTACATGTGCACCTGGATGCTCGCCTCTCTTGATTTCAGCCACAACGTTACGGCGTGGAATGTTTTTCCGTTTTCCAATGTCGTAGTGTTCATTGCGACCACCAGGTCCGTCATTTTTTCCTTTAATCTTGGTCACCTCGTACCTCCTGAATCAGTGGTTGCGTTGACGTCTGTCGAACAGAAAGCTTTTGAGCTCTCAACCTATGCCGCTTCAACTGAATCGAATTTGCGTTCTTCGATGTCGTCCCTGAAATCAAAGAGCATCTGAATTGGGCGCTGGTCTTTGTGAAGCGTGTTGTACGCCTCAACATCCGTATTTAACTGGACGCAGTCTCCAACAATTTGTTCGCGGCGCTGGATGAATGCTTTCTGCATGTGCTCCCTCGGAGCGTCTTTCATAATGGCCCAAAAAGTGTATTGGACTCCGCCCTTGGTGACCCGAACTGCATGATTTACGCGATATCTTCGTCCATCCTCATCTGTCGCATATTCTTCCCTCAAAGCCGTGGACATGTCTGATGCAAGTTTGTCCAAGGGGTCTACTTCTGGGACTTCGATCATTCCCTTTGACAGTCCCCATGCCACTGCTTCACGGGCCGTAGCTGGCACGAAACCATGCTCGGATTCATACTGGTGCCAAATCCGCTGAAGCTGTTCTTTGTACTTTGCCATTGCAGCCTCCTTAAAGACTGACCGGGACAGGATCGCCCCAGCCGTCCATGGTCGCGACACCCCGAAGGAAGTGCCTGATCTTGATCTTGTGCTTAGTTAACCAGTTGTATTTGTTTACATTGTACTGAACAGCCATCTTGTATTGCAGCTGTCCAACAATGATCCCAGGATGGCGTTGAAGCCGTCGAGCCAGCCCCAAGGTGTCTCGCTCAGCCATGTATGGATACTTGCGTATGAGGAACGAGTCCAAAGCATCTTGATCCGCGCAGAACTGAGAGGCACACAAGTTCGCCCGCAATTCTTCCTCGGGAAGATCCTGTGCCCCTGGGTCAAGGTCGACGTCGACTCGATCAGATGTCAGTTCTTCCTTCTGGCCATCTTTTTGTCTGAGGTGCTCTAGTTCATGCCTTAGAACGAACCAGAAGTTATCAATTCGATCGTGCCGACATGTCATACCGATCACTGGAGATTTCGCGTCCAACCAGAAGCAAACGCCATCGATATTTGCTTTTGGCAAAGTCTCAACAACTACAAACCGAACACCAGCTTCGGCGAGGGCACGCGGGACATTTCTAATTTCCTCTGGATCAACCAAAAGACGTTCTAGATCAGCAAGTAATGAATCGAATTTCTTTTCCGAGAACTTGGGGACGATCATCTCCTCAGAGATTTGCTTCACACGGAACAACCAAGCCCACTGCAGAAGCGTCAATTCATCCGCATAACTTCCTGACTTTTTTGCGTTGTGAGCAAGGCCCGGCACATGGTCGAGTGAGTTTGTCCCAAAGAACCTCATTACCTGTGCTTCAAGTAAAGATATATCTTGGGTTTCTTCGAACCAAGCGCGCTTTATCATTTCCCGGATAGGGTACTTTGATTGTAGCTTTGCACGTCGTTCAATCGCTGGATCAGCTGGACGTGCCGTCGATAGCTCGTAGGCCTTTTGCAAGTTCATGAAATACTCAGCCGAAATCCCGAACGCCTTCGACAAAGACTGAGCCATGTCAGGGCTTATGCCTCGTTTCCCAGACATAATGGGATTTATGGCCTGCTCCTTCACACCCAAAATGTAGGCCAAGTCACGCTGAGCCCAACCACGCGCGTCCAACTCGTCGCGAATAAACTCCCCAGGATGGGGGACTTCATTTAACAGTGCTGCGATGCTCATAATTTGCCCTCCCTAGTGCGGGTCGCCAATGTAGGTGACTGTTGCTACGGCGCTGGCTCCTTCGCCGGAAACCGTAAAGAAAATCCGATACTGCCTGTTCACACGAACCTGCCTTGTTTCATCGTCGCCTCCCCTGCGAATTTTGTAGTCCAGCCCACCGATGTTGAAGAGATCACTCTCAAAAGTTGCTGCCTCGAGCTTCAGCAGCGTCTTGCGAGCAGCCTTGATCACCGCGACTGGTAACCCCATTTTGTGGGCCTCATCTGTGCATATCCGCGCCAGATCGTCGTTTGCGAACTTCACTTCCATGCTGACTCTACCTATGTCATGCAACGGATGACGTCAATACACTACTTAACGCCATGCGTTAAGTTATAAAAACCTTCAGTACTTTCAATTAATTGAGTACGCTATTCAATGATGTGATTCTGCTTCGGAAGCTTTCCGCCGACCGCTGTTCCACGAACGCATCGCAGTTGCCTTTGAATGGCCGGCTGAGTGCTGAAGGTCCGCTAGTGAGCAGTGAGTTTGCGTACTCCGCAACTGCAGCGAAGGACCGATTCCCGCCGTCTAGTCAAATCTAACTGAAACCGATTGTGGCCTCCAGCCTTGGCCAACCGCTCATCCAGCGGCTTAGGATGCTCACGGTCCAACTGTCAAAGCGTGTCCCGGTACTAGTCCAGGAAGTCCTCTCACTCATGCGCCTTACCGTATCCGTTTTGTGGGCCACTGCGTGGCAATATTCGTGGCGAAGCCGGCTCTATGGTCCTGGCGCTCAATCTCTGATTTCGTGAGCCTTTCCTCGTCGTATCCGTACTCTTCCAAAATTTCCCGCCGCTTTTCGTCTGAGAGGCGTTCTTCTCCAGCGTCTTCTTCCGCTTGTTCGTCGGCTTGGGTTCTATGCGAAGGCGGCTGCTGCGCCACTAGGGCGCATCCGCCTTCGCTATTGGTTTCAACAGGGGTTCTCAGGGGTACGGCGGCAGAGTCATGCCGGTCGACGGGTTCTTTCTTGCCGTTCGAAGCGATGAAGTTTGCCGGTACGGGTGCGGAAACTCGCCGGTTGCCATTCTCTTCGACCAGCAAAACCCTGCCGGTCGAGCCAACTCCGTTGAGAGCATATCTGGTGACGCCGTGTGGGCCTTTACGGCTCATGGGGATAAGGTGGTTTTCTTCTTCAAGAGTGCGTAGGGCGGCCCGAACGGTGGTCTCGCCCATGCCCAAGGCATCAGCAATACCCGCCTGGCCCCATCGGAAAACCGCCTCGGTGAGGTTAAATTTTAGCGAAATAAACGTCGCAACTTTTATCGCGGACTTAGGCATAGATGGATCCGCGACGGCGCCTAGGAGCCAGGCATCTTTCTCGGAACGTATCTGGGCGGCTCTCGCTTTTTGTTTTTCTAAAGTCACGTCCGGTTGAATCCTATGAGAGTTTCCGTCGGCAAGGTGCGTGTGGGAGAGTGCAGGTGCGAAAACTCGCGAAAGCCTGCTCACCTGTTGCTTCCCATTATTCCGAAATCTTGCGCGGTGCTGTTTGCCCCGCCCGGGCTAACCTCAGAGGTAGATACGCTCGGACGTGTGGCTGACAGTCCGTTCCTCCATCCAGGTGATCAAATCGCGTCGACGGTAACGGACCGAACGATTGGATACCTTGATGAAGCGCGGGCCGCCGCCGCGATGCCTCCAGTTCTGGAGCGCGCGGACGGAGTAGCAAAGAAAGTCAGCCGCTTTTCGCTCGTCCAGGAGCTGGTCTAGATCGACCTTGGGTTTTTCATCGGCAGTCAGTGTCATTGTGCGTCCTCCGCTCATGTTCGCTTCGTTGCGCTCAAGATGCATGGGAGCAAAACCAATAAAAACACCTATAAATAGGTGCAAAGTTTATAGTTTATTGGCTTTTCAATTTGTCCTTTTTAAACAGATCATTGATGGTCCGCCGTATGATTTCATCACCGGGAGACACTTCCTGGGAATACCGGGATGGAAAGTTTGACCGAAGCCATGTTCGAAGTTTCGGATACTGTGATTTCATGCTTCCCGAGAAGTCGATCTCCCCCGCCCCGCGCAGTGCAACATAGCCCGCAAGGATGTCCTCCCGATATGATGGCCGACCTGGCGGCCTCGACGCGTCGGATGGTGCCGGTGAGGCCTTTGGGGAATCTGATTCCGGTGCTGCAGTCATCTCTGCGGAAACTCTTGCAACTTCTTCACGGTCGAGGAATCGCAACTCCACGAGGCTAAGGCCCTGGTGTTTGATTATCCCAGAATCCCAATCCAGCCGGTGTGCTGACAGGACCAAGTTGGCGGGTAATTCAACGGGCTCCGGCACGATAGTTCGGGGCAGTTGGACAGCGAACGCACGCACTTTCCCGGCTCGGATCCAAGTTCGCACCTGTTTTTCACCAATCGACAGAATTTCCTCTTTCCGTTGAGAAGAAGCGGTCATTCTCCCGAAGCTAGCGCTTAAAAATTCTTGCCCCTTGTCTCTGTCTTCTTTCGCAATTTCGGCAGCCTGCTTGAACTCTTCCATGATCCTAAATTTGCTGAGTTCGTGATATTCTTCCACCAAAGACTTGGACACAGCCCTTAGTCGAACATAGCAGCTCGGAACCGCGCAGTTCCAAATTTTATATTGCTGTGACTGGTTCATTGTCGCTTTCGTTATTTGGCTGGATATTCTACGCGCTGCAATAAAACAGGGGTAGTGGACCGCAGCGACCAAATGCAAGACATCCTACGCCTGACTCCCCCTTAAACCTGCTTAAATTGCGCCAATTCAAGTCGCTCGACTCTGACCGACCACCCTCCCCAGGGAGGTTTTCGGTCCCACTTCGGTGCGCCTGCGCTGCATGACTCAGTTCAAAGAACACTGATCTTTATGCTACGGACTATGAGATAGCGCAGTCAGAAGTTCAAAGTTGGATATTCGCCAATGAATAGTGAAGAAAATTTCAGAGAGGCCACTCCTATTGGGCTGCTCGAACTCAAGAATGTAGTCGCCTCCCTGATCTTCCTATGGTCAGATATCGAAGGATTTTTGGGGGACGCCATTATTCAAATGGAAGGGACGGAACAGGTGGAGGTCCCGCATGGCATCCGTCGAAGGCTTGATCTTTGGAGGTGCCTGCACGCGAAAATTGAGCATCCAAACAGGGAGCACCAGGCGGTGGTGGATGAGGTCTCGCAGGTATTGGCGAATGCATTGAAAATTCGGAACGGCATTTGTCATAGGCTCAAGCAATACACGCTCAGTCCGCGCGGTATCGAGGATGAAGTTGGTGTTACATTCGAACTAAACGGGGAAATCCAAACAATTAAATATTCCCAGCTACGTTCGTGCGTTCGTCAACTCGGCGCGATGGAAGCCCATATTTCGAGGCTTACTTTCGCAGTCCAAAACCCTGAAAAGCCTGGGCTGCAAGGTCTTTATGATGACATTCGGTCTCTTTTGGCGCAAAGCACTCTAACGGACGACGCGAAGCCGTCGCTGGCTAGGTGAGTCACCTGCCGGTCGATTGATCGCACCAGCCAGCATCCCCGAGACTTGGTTTGCCGCGCGGCGGACCGGTTCGTCTGCGAGATGGGCATAGCGCTGCGTCGTCTGGTAGTTCGAGTGCCCGAGGATTTTGCCGAGCGTCAGCAGGTCGATGCCGTTCATGGCCGCGATAGATGCAAAAGTGTGCCTCAGGTCGTGAATGCGGACATCTTCCAGCCCGGCCGCTTTGCGCAGCCGCTGCCAGGGGTGCTGGAGGTCCGTCAGGTGTGTTCCCGGTAACTTGCCTTGAATGACATAAGGGGTGGCTGTATCGCGGGGCAGGGCGTTTAGCACTGCGCTCGCGTCTGGCGAGAGCGGGATGCGCCGCGCGCCGGTCTTGCTGTCGGGCAGCAGCAGGTGGTGCGCTGAGACGTACTCCCACCTGAGGGTTTGAATTTCCGAAAGGCGGCAACCGGTTAGCAGCAGCAGGCGGTAGGCGGCAATTGCGAACAGGCCTTCGCTGCCATTCTCTTGGGCGTCAGCCAGGACGTCGCCCAGGCGTACGAGCTCGGGCTGGGTCAAATATCGCTCGCGCCGCTCTTCGCGGAATTTCGGTACCAGGCGGCAAGGATTGGAACCATCCGGCCGCAGGCCCCAAAGCTCCGCCAGGTTGAACATTTTCGACAGGACCGCAACAACGCGGTTTGCTTGGTGCGGTGTGTCGCGGAGTTTGTGGTGCAGATCAGCAATGTCCACCCGCCGGACATCGGCCACCTTGAAAGCGCCGAGGTTGGGGCGGATGAGGCGGTCAATTGCTCCCCCATAGTCGCCCGCTGTCCGTGGTTTGCACCGGAGTTGGACGTGCTCTTCCATGAAGCGGTCGCAGAGCGCGGACATTGTTGGTGCGCGGAAACGTCTCTGCCGTTCTTCCGAAGGGTCGGTGCCGTGGGCGACTTCGCCCAAACGCTGCACGGCGAGCTTACGTGCTTCCTCGGCTGTGAGAGCCGTGTGTTTGCACAAGGCCAACCGTCGGGTGCGTCCACCGGATCGGTACTGAACGAGATAGCTGCGTATGCCGGACGGCAGGACGCGGACGCCGAAGCCCGACACCTCGCTGTCGAAAACTATGTAATCGCGCTCGCGGACGGGCAGCGTTTCAACGGTGCGTTTGGTCAGTTTGGGCATGTTGGCTCCCCGGTTGGGGTGCATCCATGGAAGCATTATGGAAGCACCAGACAGCGAAATCTGGAGTCAGTGATGTTGGATGAGCGCGCTGATAGTCAATGAAAAATGTTTTGAATCATGTATTTATGGTCGTTTGGCGGAAATGGGCGTTTTATTGAGAAACGGCCTTTCCAGAGTTTGTAATCAGTAGGTCCGCGGTTCGAGTCCGTGTGGGGGCACCATTTTCACATTGATTGAAACAGTTGCGCCCTTTGACGGGTGCGAGCGGAAGCCGTTCAGGAACCGGAATCTTCGCCCCCGGTCCCAGGGCAGGACACCACGTCGCAAAAACGGTGATTCCGGGTCGGAATTCCCGGCAATTGCGCGTCATTTTTCAAGAGCGGGAAGATCGCTTGCGCGAGTAATGTTCCAGGTAAAAAGCCGGTGGCGAAATCTTGCTTGGATCACATGATGTCGGTTGGGTTGAAATAATCGCCAATGGCATAGCAATGCGCTTGGTAACGTCGACAGTGAAGGGTCGCATGTGTCTGAAATTATGTGCAATATCGATATGCCTTCAGCCAGGCCATGTCATTTGCTTTGACAATGCCGCGAAACGAGCGGCTGGCGAGGATTTCGCAGAGATACCGGGTCAAAGTCTCGACAGCCTTCTCACAGGCTCACGCCACAATCCTAGTAGAGAGTCGCAACAGTTTTTCTAAGCATTGGGTTTGTCTGGGTGACGGAATGGGCAAGAACACACTGAAAATGGCAACAAAACACGGCCATCACCAAGCATCGGGGCGCTTTGCCATCGCCAGTTTTGCGATCATCCGTATCGCGATGATAGTTGCGCCACCCACGACTCTCTATTTGCTCCACAAACTGCCACTGGACTGGTAGCGGCTGCCGCCCGATTGTGAGGCGTACAGGGGGCATTCGGTCGGATTGCGAGGAGAGCGGTGTCCGGGCCGTATACCGCGGGCATGGGCATCGCCGGTGACGACGCGAGACCCGACATGATTGGCGCGCTAGGGGAACGTCACGCGGGTATAGCGCATGCGACGCGCTTCAAGCTGCAACAGCCGCAACTGAAGAAACCTGAGTTCCGCGCCAAGTGCTGAGCGTTGCGGATCATCGACGTCAAGGCCAGCCAGAGTATCGCGGATATCGTTGATCTGGCGATCCATGGCGTCAATTTCGCTTTCCAGATCATAGAGATCGAGACCCCGATCGTTTGCGGCCAGAAGGTTCGCGAGATCGCTTGCCGGGCATACCGGTGACAAGCGGCGACCACGGCTGCCCTCGCGATAGGCGTTTTGGGGCGTGCAATAGGCCGTGAGCCCCACCTGACGACCGCGTTCCCATGTTTTGACATCCGGGCGGACGCCATAGTCAGCGCAGGCTTTTGCATGGGTGCGCACATAGTCTGCGGTGCGCCCTTTCGTGCCGTCGTTCACCCCGATCTCATGCCAATCGCCCGCGCGGCATTCGTCCTCGGACAGCGATGCACAGGCGGCCAAAAGGGGCAGGGCGAAAAGGGCCAGAAACAGATGTCGCATGAACCGAACCTAAGACATTGCGGCTGTGATATGCCATGACAGGGCGACTATCGGCGCAAGATCTCAACAAACTGGTCAATGTCAGCCTGCGGGCACGACCAATCGCAAACCAATCTCGCGGCTATCTTTTCCTTTGGATCACCGTCCAATGTGCTGTTCCACAGGTTGTACTGCGCACCGGCCGCAAGAAGGCGCTGGTGATCCGCGCGTTCGAACTGCGCAAACAGCATATTTGCTGGTCCGGCATGAAGGAATGAAACCTCGGGTATCTGTTGTAGCCCGCGTGCGAGAGACTGAGCGGCTTCATTCGCGGTTGCGGCAAGTTCGAGCCAGAGATCGTCTGTCAGATAGGCGTCGAACTGTGCTGCCAGAAACCGATTTTTGGAAAAGTTCAGTCCTGCGCGATGACGTCTTCTCTCCATCTCTCGCGCTTTGGCAGGGTCGAAGATCACACAGGCCTCGGCCCCCATCAGCCCGTTTTTTGTTCCCCCGAAACTGAGCGCGTCAATACCGGCCTTCCATGTCAGTTCAGCCGGCGACATTCCCAAGGCCGCCGCAGCGTTTGCAAATCGCGCTCCGTCGAGATGCACAAATAGGCCATTGGCATGGGCGATTCTGGCAAGGGCTCGGATACGTTCGGGATCGTAGACCGTTCCACGTTCGGTGAGCGAAGTGAGGGAAATGGCCCCAGTCTGTGGGCTATGCACGCCATTTGCGTCCAACTCTTCCAACCTGTGCGCCAAGGCATCTGGATCCATCAATGCCTGATCGCTGGCGATCTCGATCAGTTTGGCTCCACCTGTGTAAAATTCGGGTGCGTTGCATTCATCGACGTGGATATGTGCCTCGGCAGTACAGCAGATCGCCTGGAACGGCTGCACGAGTGTTGCCAAGATGAGGGCGTTGGCCGCGGTGCCCGTCGGGGCGAAAAATACCGTTGCATCAGGGGCCTCCAAGACGTTCCTGAGGCGATCTGTGGCACGCTTGGTTATGTCGTCGTTGCCATAGGGCATCGCCCAACCCTCGTTCGCCTTGACCAGCGACTGCATGATGCTGGGGTGAACCGGGCCGGCGTTGTCGGAAGCAAAATGCATCTGCGTCAAAGATCCTCGACGATGTGGTTTTCCCATTCGTCCTCAGGCACTTCGAACTCGGGCACTGTCCAGCCTTTGACAGATATTCCAGCCTCGTGCACCGTGTCGGATGAACCCGAAACCAATGGGTGCCAGTCGTACAGCGGCTTGCCTTCATAGATCAGCCGATAAGCGCAAGTGGCTGGCATCCAATAGGCAATTTCCGAGATATTTCCCGGCGTAAGGTGCACGCAGTCCGGAACGAACTGCTTGCGAATTTCGTACTGAGCACAACGGCAGGTTTCTCCGTCCAGCAGCCGACAGGCGACGCGCGTAAAGGCGACTTCCGCGGTGTCCGGGTCCTCCAGCTTGTTCAGGCAACACTTGCCACACCCGTCGCATAGCGCCTCCCACTCACGCGGTGCGAGGTTCTTTAATGGCACGCGTTCCCAGAAACGGTCGCGCAGGCCGGTGCGGTCAATCGGGTCACTCATGAGACCGATGTGACGGAATTTGGGGGCGAGGGGAAGGGGTTAGTCCGGAGTGCGTGTGATCTGGACACGTTGATCCGGGGCTTCTCCGATGATCGTGTACAGTTCAGTGCGCACCTTGAAATAACGCGGCCAGGTCTTTTCTGGTTGCACGCTGATTTTGAGTTCCGGCAATTCGCGGCGGATCAGAGAGTTTATGCGGTTCAACGGGATACCCAGACCCTCGGGGTCTTGTTCTTCGAAAACCTTGCGCAGGGTCTTGTCGATGTCGTTGAGTTTCTCGGTTGCGACCTGCGCGGCTGGTTTTTTGAGTTCAATGAAGTCCGAGCACGACTTGCGAAATTCCTGACCTGCCTGGTCAGTACCAAGTCCCAGAATGTAGCAGCCAAGTTCACGCAAGGCATGCGCGATGTGCGAAAAGTCCCGATCGCCGGATGCGATGGCGAATGTGCTGATACCGTCTTTTAGCGCGAATTGCATGGCATGGACCGACAAGAGTATGTCGGCCCCATTTGGTTTACTGCCGGCATGTACTTTCATGAAACTGGATGCGGTAGCCCAATCCGATAAGGACTTCTGGTTGCAATACGCCCTTCGAATGCGATGCTCTCCCAGGTCATTCGTCTTCCTTAGGATCTGCCCGGCAAAGCTTGCTCGAATATTATCCCCATCCACCAAAAGGGCGACTGTCTTAGTATCCATAATTCAATCTCACCTGTTCCAATGCGCAGTAATACATGCGCTAAATCAGGCGCTTGTATGAAAATCATCCCGCGAGGATAGCACGTGCCTGGGCGCTGTCCTTGTCGATCTGGGCCACCAGGGCATCGACGCTGTCATAGACGTCCTCTGGTCGCAGAAAGGCGACGAGGGCGACTGACAATTCAGCGCCATAAAGATCGCCCGAGAAATCGAAAAGGAATGTTTCGATGTTTGGGCGGTTTTCTCCGAACATCGGGCGAACCCCGACAGAGGCAACGCCGTCATAGTGGCCCAAGTGCGGACCGTTCAGCACACTGACACGGACGGCATAGACCCCGAACTTCGGCGGGTGTAGCCCATCGATCGACATGTTGGCGGTCGGAAAACCCAATTCTCGGCCGCGCTGGTCGCCCCGGATAACCGCGCCTTCGATGCGATGCAGATGACCCAGCATTTCGGCGGCCAACTCGGGGCGGCCATCCGTCAATGCCTGGCGTATGCGGGTCGAAGATACGGCCGTGTTTTCGCCGCCCAGAAGTTCGGCGATCGTGACACCGAACCCCATGTCGCGCCCGCAGTCGACCAGGGTTTGCGCGTTTCCTGCGCGGCCTTTGCCAAAACAGAAATCGGCACCCACGGTTACATGTACCAGGCCAAGGCGATCGCGGATAATTTCGGCGCAGAATGCTTCGGGTGTCAGCGCGGCAAGCCTGTCGTTGAAGGTCAGTTCATACAGCCGCTCGACCCCGAGGGATTGCAGCCTGTGCGCACGCGCATCGGCGTTCATCAACCGAAAGGGTGGGGCGTCGGGCGCAAAGTATTGCCGCGGGTGAGGTTCAAAGGTCACCACGCCCAAGGGCGCCTCTGCGGCGTTCTTGGCGATTTCAAGCACTTGCTGGTGGCCAAGGTGAACGCCGTCAAAATTGCCGATGGCGGCGGTTGCGCCCCGGTCCTCGGGGTTCATAAAGGTGGTGTCACGCAGATATCGCATAGGATTGGGGGGTAGCGCGGGCGCGCCTTGGTCGCAAGTGGTGACTTGGCCCTGTCAACTGTAGTCGTTGTAATTCATGTGTTATGCCTTTGCAGATGAGCACACAGTTTCCAAAAGGTCCTTTGGCCGCGAAATACGATACCATTGGGGTGAACTACTCTGATCTCAGAAAGCCCGATCCGCGTATCGAAGGCATGATCGCAGATGCCTTGGGCGACGCGGCAACGGTCTTGAATGTTGGTGCGGGCACTGGATCGTATGAACCTGCTGACAAAGAGGTGACCGCGTTAGAGCCGTCCCAGGAAATGATCGATCAACGTCCTGGCTCGGCGGCTCCGGTCATACAGGGGCAAGCGGAAAACCTGCCCTTTGGCGATGATACTTTCGATGCCTCGATGGCTGTTCTGACGGTTCATCATTGGGCGGACAAGGAAAAGGGTCTGAAGGAAATGCGGCGCGTGACCAAAGGGCCAGTGGTGCTGTTGACCTTTGATCCATCGCTGAGAAATTTTTGGTTGGGGGACTATCTGCCGACGCTATTCACGCTGGATGATGGGCAAATGCCCTTGATGAGCCAGTACGAGGCCTGGCTTGGACATGTTGATATATCCGCCGTCCCCATTCCACATGATTGTTCGGACGGATTTCTATGCGCCTATTGGCGGCGGCCTCGCGCCTATCTCGATCCTCGGATCCGTGCAGCCATTTCGTCGTTCTGGATGCTGGATGACCTTGCCGACGGATTGTCACGGCTGGAAGAAGATCTGCTGTCGGGGGCCTGGGAAAGGCGCTATGGCGCGCTGCTTGACCAGGATGCCTTCGATTTCGGTTATCGTTTGGTCGTGGCGCCCTAGTCGAACTTGCCAGACGGCGCCAGTACCGTGGCTTCGCCTTTCAAGACCGGCTTGCCGTCCACAAGACAACGTGTGTCGAGTCGGACGCGTCGCTTGGCATAGTCGATGTCGAGAACCTCGACTTCGGCCGTCACGATGTCTCCCGGCCGCACGGGCGCAAGAAATTTCAAGGACTGTCCCAGATAAACCGTACCGTGGCCCGGCAATTGTTCACCGATCACGGCTGATACCAGTCCCGCAGTCAGCATGCCGTGGGCGATGCGGCCTTCAAAGATGGTGTCCATGGCGTAGTCGTCATCCAGATGAACCGGATTCCGGTCGGTCGAAACCTGCGCGAACATCTCGATATCAAGGTCGGTCACTTCTTTCTGAAGCGACCGGGTCATCCCGATTTCGAGGTCTTCGATGACGATCGTACCCCGAGGTTGATTATCCAACATCACATCCGGCTCCGCAATAAATGAACGCAGTATGCACCGCGTAAGTAACTTTATTACTTTGCAAGCGCAGAAAATCAAGAGGCAATTGCAGAAAAACTATCCGCTCGAACGCAGTGTTTCGCATTCTTGGGCTGGTCGTGTCGCATTGGCAGGGTATGGTAAACCAAATGTTCAAGCTGGGGGGCTGGAACCATGGCGAAACGTGTAATTGCGATGCTGCAAGGATCGCCCAATGCTGTGCCGGGAGATTACATCCTGGCATTGACCGCAATTGTCGGGCTGATGGCAGCCGTTTTCGTGGGCATGCTTTAAAGCATTGCCCACCCTGATCTCGTCAGCGACCTTGCCCGTCATTGGCGACAACGACCGCTTTACGTGCCGACGGAAAACTGTCGGGACGATGGTATCTTGGGATCAGGACGAAACGGCGTACATGCCGTCGTAAATAGGCTCCAATGTCTCATGATCGAACAGGCTGGACACGGAAGTGCCTTGCCAGATGTTCAAGATGGCCTGGGCAAACATCGGTGCGGTTGGCACGATGCGGATATTTTTGGCCGCCTTGGTGGCCTCGGTCGGCTCGATCGAGTCGGTGATGACCAAACTTTTCATGACCGAACCGGTCACGCGTTCGATCGCCGGACCCGACAAAACGCCGTGCGAGATGTAGGCGTGTACTTCCTTGGCCCCGGCCTCCATCAGAACTTCGGCCCCTTTGCAAAGCGTTCCTGCAGTGTCGACCATGTCGTCGACGACGATGCAAACCCTGTCCTTGACGTTGCCGATAACGGTCATCTCCGCCACTTCGCCGGGCTTTTCGCGGCGTTTGTCGACGATGGACAACGGCGCGCCGATGCGTTGTGCCAGTTCGCGGGCGCGTGCCACGCCGCCGACGTCCGGTGACACCACGGTGATCTGGTCCAGCGTCTTCTTGAAGGCATGTTTGATGTCCAGCGCGAAGATCGGCGAGGCATAGAGGTTATCGACGGGGATGTCGAAAAAGCCTTGGATCTGCGCAGCGTGAAGGTCCATGGTCAAAATCCGCTCGATCCCGGACGTAACCATCATGTTGGCGACCAGTTTAGCCGAAATCGGCGTGCGTGCCTTGGTGCGTCGATCCTGGCGGGCATAGCCGAAATAGGGGATCACGGCGGTGATGCGCTGCGCGGAAGACCGCCGCAGGGCGTCGGCCATGATCAACAATTCCATCAGGTTGTCGTTGGCAGGATTTGAAGTCGATTGCAGCAGGAACATATCCTCGCCGCGCACGTTTTCAAAAACCTCGACGAAGATTTCACCATCGTTGAAACGTTCGACACGCGCGTCCACCAATCCGACATTCACTCCGCGATGCATCGACATCCGTCGCGCGACGGCCTTCGCCAACCCCCGGTTGGCGTTACCAGAGATGATCTTGGGTTCTTCAAGTTGGGGCATTGGCAGCACTGTCCTTGGTTGTCCGCGCCTATGGCGGATTCGTAGCGTTGACACCGCTTATCACGCGCATAGGGTCTGGCAAACAGGGATGACTGGAGTACGGCCAAAATGGCGCATATTGACTATTATTTTTCGCCAACGTCGCCCTACAGCTATTTGGCGGGCACGCGACCAGGTGCGGTCGCCCAAAAACACGGCGCGACCATTGCCTACAAACCGGTGGACCTTTCGGCGCTTTACGCGCGGACCGGCGGCCTGCCACCGTTGCAACGTCACCCCGCCCGGCAGGAATACCGCCTGATCGAAATCGAACGCTCGGCGCGGCTGTGCGACATGCCAATTCATGCGCAGCCCGAACATTGGCCGACGAACCCGGCTCCGGCCTCCTATGCCATAATCGCGGCGCAATCGGCTGGTGGAGGCGACTTGGCCGGGCTTGCGGCGGCGTTGACCCGTGCCTGCTGGGCAGAACAGAAAAACGTTGCCGATGAAGCCGTCATCAAGGCTTGCCTTGAAGGGGCGGGTTTTCCGGCGTCCCTGGCCGATAGCGGGCTTCTGGCGGGAGCGGTGGCCTATGAAAACAACCTTGAAGACGCGGTCAACGCGGGTGTATTCGGGGCCCCATTCTTTGTCTTGGACGATGGGACCAGGTTCTGGGGGCAGGACCGGATCGACCATCTGGATATGCACTTGGAAGGGACGCTCTGATCATGGCGGTCAAGACTCCGCTTGCTTTGATACATTGTGGGTTGGGCCGGGCGTCCAATTGGCGGCCGTTCCTGTCCGCGCTGGGAGGTAACGTATCCCCCCTGTCGATCGAGTTGCCCGGTCATGGCCTGGCAGAAGATTATGATGAAACGCGTGATTTTTCGGATCAAGCGGTAGAGCTGGCGCTGGACGAAATGCCGTCGGATCCTGTGCCCTTGATCGGACATTCGTTCGGGGCGGCGGTCGCGCTCAGGATTGCAATCGAGCGCCCTTATCGGGTGAGTTCGTTGGTTCTGGTCGAACCGGTATTCTTCGCCGCCGTCAAGGGCCGGTGGGAACACGACAAGATCCTGCGTGATCTGGCGTCTTTTAACAAGAAGGCCGAGGCAGGTGAAAACGCAACCGCGGTGCGCGAGTTTCACAAGGTCTGGTCGAAAGAGCCCTGGAATGATCTGCCGAGCGAGTTGCGCAACTATATGATGGCGCGCATTCAACTGATGCCGAAGTGTGATCCGCTGTTGTTTGAAGACCGTCCAAACCTGCTTGCCGAGGGGCGTTTGGAGGCTTTGGAGATGCCGGTGACCTTTGTTGATGGCGGCGACAGCCACCCGGTGATCGCCGAAATAATCTCGACGATTGGCGATCGGATCAAGGACGCTGAATGGGTCAGTGTCGAAGGGGCAGGGCATATGTTGCCCATGACCCATCCTCAGGAGCTGGTCCAGGCCATCAACGGGCGGTTGTTTGTCTGAGGCAAGGCGAGGGGGCTCTGCCCCCCTCGTCGCATGAACTCTCACAGTGAGAGTTCACCGGCTGCGCCGGACGGCTCCTCTCCCCCCGGGATATTTTTGCCAAGAAGAAGGACAATTTGAATCGAATTGTCCGCGGCTTTCTAGGCTTGCTCCAGCGCCGTGATGATGCCGCCAAAGTCACTGGCTTTCAACGAGGCTCCGCCGACAAGCGCGCCATCGACATTGGAGGTGGCAAAGATTTCTGCGGCGTTCGAGGGCTTGACCGATCCGCCATAAAGCAGGCGGATGCCGTTGGCATCTGCGCCAAAGCGCTGGGTCAACTGGGTGCGGATCTCGTCGTGAACGGCGGCGATTTCGTCCAGGGTGGGGACTTTGCCGGTGCCGATGGCCCAGACGGGTTCGTAGGCCACGACGGTATTTGTGGCCGTAGCATTGTCTGGAACGGAGTTGGCGAGTTGGTTTGAGACCACGTCGATGGTCTTGTTCGCATCGCGTTCGTCGAGGGTTTCGCCGATGCAGACCACAGCCACAAGTCCCGCGCGCCAGGCCGCTTCGGCCTTGGCGCGGATGGTGTCGTTACTTTCGCCATGATCGGTGCGGCGTTCTGAGTGGCCGACGATGATATAGGTTCCGCCGGCATCAGCGATCATTTCGGCGGCCGTGTCACCGGTATGTGCACCCGATTGGTTGGCGTGACAGTCCTGTGCGCCGGTCGCGATGGCCGTTCCCGAGGCCCGATCTGACATGCGTGACAACAACGTGGCCGGGGGGCAAATCAGAACGTCACAGCCCGGCGCCGGGAATGCCGTAGCCAGGGCGTCGATCTCGGCAAGACTTTCGCCCGTTCCGTTCATCTTCCAGTTTCCGGCGGCCAGTTTGCGCATGTCAGTCTCCTGTTCGATTTCAAGGCTGGGATGGCGAGACTGCACGGCAAGGTCAAGCCCCCGCAAATGCGGCGGGACAATTCGTCCGACGATTGCGGGTTATCCGGCCTCGCGTTCGGCCGCCAGCGTATCAATGTCTTTGAATTTGATCGATTCCCCGCAACCGCAGGCGTCTTCAACGTTGGGGTTGATGAACTTGAACCCGCTTTCCAAAAGCGAGGTTTCGTAATCGATCTGGGTGCCGAACAGGAACATTTGCGCCATGGGCGCGATCATCACACGCGCGCCGTCCTGTTCGACCACTTCGTCCATCGGATCGATGTCGTCGGCGAAATCCATCGTGTATTCCATGCCGGCGCAGCCACCTTTCTTGATGCCTATGCGCAATCCCTTGCGATCGTCCCTTTCCATCAGGCGCGTGATTTGCGCGACCGCGGCGGGGGTGATGGTGACGGCTTGCTTGCCTGGGATGGAGAACATGGGGCACCTCGTGGTTCAGTCTTGAATTTAAGGCGTTATGGTTGGGATTCCAAGAGGGGGCACAAGGGGCAAGAGCGCCTCTGTGGTAAAGCTGACCGCCATGGCCCATCCGAACGAGGCAAGGGTTCCGACAATCACATATTCGCTGGTCTTCTGGTCGTTGGAGGTGGTTTCGAAACGCAAAATGGATTTGGCCGCAATCAGGAAGCCGATCCCTGCGGGCTGACCGGCCAGAACCAGCATGAAGATAATGGCGCGTTCCAGTAGGCCGATCAGGCGACCGGCGTTCTTCAAGCCGTCGTTTTCCAGTTCGTCGCTCCACCGGGCGACAAGGCGCGCCACGACATGGCCGCCTGCAAAGGTCGCCAGGAGCAGGCCTGCGATGAATGCCAGAGCAGTGGGGATGTGGGCAACGAGGTCAGGCATTTTCCATGTCCTCCAGACATGCCAGTGCATACTGAATTGTGTTGTAACCGGCGGCATCCAGCGATTTGGCAACCGTCTGGCGGGATTTCCCCAGGCGCGCGGCGATATCGGTGACTGTCGGTTGCTCGAGGAACGCCAGCTTGGGCAATATCGCCTGGGCCTGGGCTTGGGTCCAATCGCCACTGATGTGGTCGAACAGCGTGGTTGTCGCATTGAAGACGCCGTTTCCGTGATAGCCGAAGCGATGACCCGGTGTTGCCTTTACCAGGTCCAACGTCGACCCGGAGTTTTCGAATGGAGCGGAGGTCGCAAGGTTGAGGTCGTCTGGCAATGGCGCCGAGATATGGCCGTCTGCAATCCCGATGTAGGTGTCGAATTCCGAGCCTTCGGCCTTTAGCGCGGCACGAAAGGCAAGCGCGGAGCGCCAGGCGAGCCAAGGGCGTTCGAAGGCGACTTGCCAGCCATCCCCCCGGTGCCGAGTAAAGCGCAACCGGAGTTCGTGCCATTTTTCCTGTGTTTGCGCGCAGTTTTCCAGCGCTGCAAAGGCCTGTTCGATCTTGGATGGGCCAAGATCGGACGAATGAACAAGATCCCCTGTCAGGACGGCAATATGGGATGTTTTCTGGGACATTTCGCAACCAATATAGGCTGCAATAAGAAAAACGCAACTATTTTAGGATGCTTTTCGATCAGTGCCCCCTTATTGGAGTGCGAAACGCTACATAAAGCCCAGTTCCAAGCGAGCCTCGTCAGACATCATTTCCATGCCCCAGGGCGGCTCCCATGTCAGTTCAACGTCTACTTGCTTGACGCCGGGCAAAGGTTCGATCGCGTCGGCGACCCATCCGGGCATCTCTCCCGCAACCGGACAGCCGGGCGCAGTCAGCGTCATGAAAACGGTCACCGCGCCGTCTTCCTGGATTTCAACCGTGTAGACGAGGCCGAGATCGAAAATGTTCACAGGTATTTCAGGATCATAGACAGACCGGCAGGCATCCACGACAGACTCGTACAATGGGTGTTCCGTCGAAGAAGGTTTGATCAGCGGTGCGCCTTCGAGTTGGTCGGAAGGTTCGGCGGTCATGGGCGTGTCCTGAGTTGTTGACCAATTATATAAGGATTGCATCCGGGGGCGTAAAGAGCAGCAAGTCGCACCAGGGCAGGAAATTCTTTGCGCCATCACCACACCAGGGGGCTGGCCTTTTGGCGATCTGCATCCTATCGGTCTGGCCATGACACAGCGATTTTCGTTTCAACTGTCCGCCACCGACGGCAAGGCCCGGACCGGCACGATCAGCACGCCTCGTGGAGAGGTGCGCACACCCGCCTTCATGCCTGTGGGCACCGCGGCGACGGTAAAGGCCATGCTGCCGGAAAGTGTGCGCGCGACGGGTGCGGATATTCTTCTGGGCAACACGTATCACCTGATGCTGAGGCCAGGTGCCGAGCGGGTGGCGCGGCTGGGTGGCCTGCACCGGTTCATGAACTGGGACCGGCCAATCTTGACGGATTCAGGCGGATTTCAGGTGATGAGCCTGGCCGGATTGCGCAAGCTGACCGAGGAGGGGGTGAAATTCTCTTCTCACATCGATGGCTCGAAACACATGCTGTCGCCTGAACGGTCGATGGAAATTCAAAAGCTCTTGGGCAGTGACATTGTGATGTGCTTTGACGAATGCCCGGCCTTGCCCGCGACGGACGATGCCGTTGCGAAAAGCATGCGGCTTTCGATGCGATGGGCGCAGCGATCGCGCGATGCTTTTGGCGATCGGCCCGGTCACGCCTTGTTCGGGATTCAGCAAGGAGGCGTCACCCAAGAGCTGCGTGATGAAAGCGCCGAGGCTCTTCGAGCTATCGAATTTGACGGCTATGCGGTCGGCGGACTGGCCGTGGGCGAGGGTCAAGAGGCGATGTTCGGCGTCCTGGACTATGCGCCCGACATGCTGCCGACCGACAAGCCGCGCTATCTTATGGGCGTTGGAAAGCCCGATGACATCGTTGGAGCGGTGAAGCGCGGTATCGACATGATGGACTGTGTGTTGCCATCGCGGTCGGGTCGCACAGGGCAGGCCTTTACCCGTCGCGGCGTGGTGAACATCAAGAACGCCCGTCATGCCGATGATCCCCGACCCTTGGATGAAAGCTGTAGCTGTCCAGCATGTTCAGGGTATTCGCGGGCCTATCTCCACCACGTATTCCGCGCCGGAGAGATGATCTCGGGGATGCTTTTGACCTGGCATAACCTTCAGTATTATCAGGACCTTATGTCTGGGATGCGCGCGGCTATCGCACAGCAAGAGTTCGCGGTGTTCGAGGCAAAGTTCCACGCGGAACGTGCCGAAGGCGATATCGAGCAGATTTGAATTCTTGGACCAGCAGACGCCTAGGCCGCAATGGGCGGGCGTCCATCCATCCAGCTTACAAACTTGAATTGCAGCGGGGTGGCCTTCACACGCGCCGGACCGCGCTGAAACATGTCGCGCGGCACAATGCGATCGCGCCAACCCGTGGCTTTTGAGCGCAGGATCCGACCGTGCATGAGACGGCTGATCAACACGCCTCCAAATACGACAAGTCCGGCGTTCAGCGAGGGCATCGCCAGGATTTTGTACCCGACTTCCGGCTGCACCAGAACGAACAGGGCAAAAATCAACCGCGAGACTGCAACCGCTTCGACCATGAACCGGAAGTTCGGCAGCAGCAAGCAGACCAACAAGGCGGCAACGCCGACCACACCGGCATAGATGGCACCGACGACCAATGAGGCGTGGACCCCATGGATATAAACATCTGACCTGATGTAGAACAGGACACCTGCCAGGAAGGCCAAAGCAGACACAAACGCCAAACGACGGCGTTCGCGATAAATCGATGACCAAAGGCCATTAACCATAAACAGGCTCCGCGTTGCGGCGCCCCCAACCAACCCCTCGCTAGAAGCGATTTCCGGCGAAAGTTGGGCAAAGAGGTTAATTTTCCATTACGGAAACAAAGTTATCTTGAGGGCATCTCTGTGCGGAATCGGGAAATAAAACCGCGGACAAGTCTCATTTCTGCAAAGGGAGCTTGCCCCTCAGCGCACCGATGGGCACATTACATACCCAGAGCAGGTGGTTGAAGACCGCGAGGTCGCCACCACATATAGAGGCGAAGATCAGGAGAAGGCACCCGCCGCCGTCATCGGGGCACCGCCTTCTTGCAGACTAAGGATATATAATGAACGAGCCTTTCACCACGTCGTTCCCGGTACTTCCCCTGCGGGACATCGTTGTTTTTCCCCATATGATCGTGCCGCTTTTCGTCGGCCGCGAAAAATCTGTGCGCGCCCTTGAAGAGGTCATGCAGGACGACAAGCAAATCCTGTTGTCCAGTCAGATCGACCCCTCGGTGGACGAACCGGAGCAAGACGGCATTTTCGATGTCGGCGTTTTGGCAAACGTGCTGCAATTGCTGAAACTGCCCGACGGCACCGTAAAAGTGCTGGTCGAAGGCCGCAGCCGCGTGCGGATCACGGAATACCTGGACAATGATGCCTTTTTCGAAGCCAGGGCCGAACCGCTGAGCGAAGAACTGGGCGACCCCGCCGTGGTCGAAGCTTTGCTGCGCACCGTTGGCGAAGAATTCGAACGCTATGCCAAAGTGAAAAAGAATGTACCGGAAGAGGCGCTGACCCAGGTGTCCGAAACGCACGAGGCCGCCAAGTTGGCCGATCTGGTTTCCGGGCATCTTGGATTGGAAGTCGACAAGAAACAAAGCCTTCTGGAAACGCTTTCGGTCGCTGAACGTCTTGAGGCTGTCTATGGCTTGATGCAGGGCGAGATGAGCGTTCTGAACGTCGAGAAAAAGATCAAGACGCGCGTGAAGTCGCAGATGGAGCGGACCCAGCGCGAGTATTATCTGAATGAGCAGATGAAGGCCATTCAGAAGGAACTGGGTGACGGCGATGACGGCAGCAATGAGATTGCCGAGCTGGAAGAAAAGATCACCGAGGCCAAATTGTCGAAAGAGGCCCGCGAAAAGGCCGAAGGCGAGCTGAAAAAGCTTAAGTCGATGTCCCCGATGTCGGCTGAAGCGACGGTTGTACGCAACTATCTCGACTGGATGCTGGCCATTCCGTGGGGCACGAAATCCCGCGTGAAAAAGGACCTGAACCGCGCCCAGACCATTTTGGATAACGACCACTATGGTCTTGAGAAGGTCAAGGAACGGATCGTTGAATACCTTGCGGTGCAGCAGCGGTCGAAAAAACTGAAAGGCCCGATCCTGTGTCTGGTCGGCCCTCCGGGTGTCGGTAAGACCTCGCTGGGTAAGTCGGTCGCCAAGGCCACGGGGCGCGAGTTCATTCGCATCTCGCTTGGCGGCGTGCGCGACGAGTCGGAAATCCGGGGCCACCGGAGGACCTATATCGGCTCGATGCCCGGCAAGATCATCCAGGCGCTGAAAAAGGCCAAGACGACGAACCCGCTGATCCTTTTGGATGAGATCGACAAGATGGGCCAGGATTTCCGGGGCGACCCGGCATCGGCAATGCTTGAGGTCCTTGACCCCGAGCAGAACGGCACCTTTGTGGATCACTATCTCGAGGTCGAATACGACCTGTCGAACGTGATGTTCCTGACGACGGCGAACTCTTACAACATGCCCGGCCCGCTTTTGGACCGGATGGAGATCATTTCGCTGGCTGGTTATACCGAGGACGAAAAGCGCGAGATCGCCAAGCAGCACCTGATCGACAAGCAGGTGAAAAACCACGGCCTGAAGGCCAAGGAGTTTGAACTCACGGACGAAGCATTGTCCGAGATGATCCGGGTCTATACCCGCGAGGCCGGGGTGCGGAATCTTGAGCGTGAGATTGCCAAGGTAGCCCGGAAAGCGGTGACCAAGATCGTTCGCAAAGAGGTTGAGAAAGTCGTCGTAAATGACGAAAATCTCGAAGAATTCCTGGGCGTCAAGAAATACCGGTATGGTCTGGTCGAGAAGGAAGATCAGATTGGTGTCGTGACCGGACTGGCCTATACCAGCGTTGGTGGCGATCTGTTGCAGATCGAAGCGTTGCGGCTGCCCGGAAAGGGTCGGATGAAGACCACCGGCAAGCTGGGCGATGTCATGAAGGAATCGATCGATGCGGCGTCCAGCTATGTCCGTTCTATCGCGCCGAGCATCGGGGTTAAGCCGCCGTCGTTCGACACGATGGACATTCACGTCCACGTCCCGGACGGGGCGACGCCCAAGGACGGGCCGAGTGCCGGTCTGGCAATGGTGACGTCGATCGTGTCGGTTCTGACGCAGATTCCGGTGCGCAAGGATATTGCCATGACGGGCGAAGTTTCGTTGCGCGGCAATGCCATGCCGATTGGTGGGCTAAAGGAAAAGCTGTTGGCGGCTTTGCGCGGTGGCATCAAAACGGTGCTGATCCCGGAAGAAAACGAAAAGGATCTGGCTGAAATTCCGGACAACGTCAAAGACGGGCTGGAAATCATCCCCGTCACCCATGTGTCCGAAGTTTTGAAGCTGGCTCTGGTCAGCGAACCGGAAGCGATCGAATGGGACCAGGCTGCGGAAGACGCGGCGGCGGCTCAGCGCGCTGCGGCGCAGGCTGGTGGATCAGGATCGGGTGCGGTTGCGCATTAAACCAATGGTTTGATCACATTAAAAAAGGGCGCGTTTGCATGACGCGCCCTTTTGCGTGATGCGATCTGCAATCAACGCGCTTCGATTACCTCGGCCGCGGATCCGCCGCCATTGGAGCTGCTTGCCGCCACCAGAAGAGCAATCAGCAGCAATGGCAGGATGAAACCTCCCGACGAACTTGATTCTTCGGCAATGACTTCTGGCTCCATCATTGGTTCTGCCATGCCGCCTGCGACGGCCGGAGTTGCCAGGGCCAAAGCCAAGGCGGATGTCACTAAAAAGCGCTTCATTTTGTGTCCCATTCTTTTGTTTGTTTTACTAACAGTGTCACCTATCTTGTGCCGGTGTATCTAGTCTGCCGATGATATTCAGGTGAGTCTATATAAACCTTTTGATAGTCGGCTATCGGAACACGCGCGCAAGTTTGGGCCGCCTCAAGACCGGGGGATCGCTGATTGATGTGTCCAACCCAAAGCCGTTCAAATCTGATCCGGTCTAGGCGCTTATTCGATCAAGCCAATGCGACAGTAGCGCCTTGCCTGGTACGGCGCGGCGCCGATGCCAACCGGGAAGAATTTCTGGGCTATGTTTCCTCGGTTACTCCAGGCGTGACGGCCGACTGATTTGACCTCCGCCCACAGGGGCGGCCACCCCGGTGGTGCCAGGGCCGGAAGTTGGCAGGCCAAGCAAAACCCGGACGGCAAGGAAAGCAAAAGCCTGCGCTTCCAACATGTCGCCATTCAACTCAAAGTGCTCAACCGGCGACACCGGACAGTCAACGATACCCGACAAAAGCTCCATCAGGCCGGGGTTCAGACGCCCGCCGCCGGTGACGAGAAGGCGCGCGGGGGGGCTTAGGCAATGGTCGAGGCCAAGGGCGATGGCCCCCGCCGTGCCTGCAGCAAGGGTCGCGGCGGCATCGGCGGTCGAGAGAGGGGAGATTTGATTTCCCCAGTCTGCAAAATCGTTTCGATCCAGCGACTTGGGGGGGATTTTTGAGAAGTAATGAGTGCCGGACAGCAGGCCGGTTAAAATGTCGTCGTGGACTGCACCGCGCCGTGTCAGCGTGCCGTCGACGTCCATCGCGTGGTTGGTTCGGGCTTTGCACAGATCATCGATCAGCGCGTTGCCGGGGCCGGTGTCGAAGGCAAGACAGGCGCCCGGTGCCTCGGGGTGTTCGATGGTCGGATCGAGCCAGGTCAGGTTGGCCACGCCGCCAATATTCAGAAAGACGACCGGTTCGCGCATCCCCAGCATCCGCGCCAGCGCATGGTGGTAGAAGGGCGCGAGCGGAGCGCCTTGTCCGCCAAGCTGCATGTCGGCGGTGCGGAAATCCCAGACGACGGGGCGGTCGAGTGCTTCGGCCAGGATGCGACCGTCACCGATCTGGCAGGTCATACCGATATCGGGTTGATGCAGCGTGGTCTGGCCGTGAAAGCCGATCAGGTCCGCTTCGGGGAAGTCCGAGAGAAGCTCGGCATGGGCGATCTCGACCACTTCGGCCGCCGCCTCGATCTCGGGCCCAGAGGCATGGCCGAGCGCGGCGCGCAGCACGTCTCGTTCGCTTTCGGTATAGGGGCGAAAGCCGGTTTCGCCAAAGGCCAGGATACGGGCGCCATCGGTCTGAACCATGGCGGCATCGACACCGTCAAGCGACGTGCCAGACATGCATCCCAAAGCCCAGATCGGACCGTCCGTGGACATGGCTTTTCCTTCCCCGATTGCGCCAGTATAGAGGGCGCGGCTGTTTGGCCCTAGCATAGACGGAAATACAATGACCTATCATCCTAAATCCGACTTTCTCGCGACGATCATCGAGCGCGGCTTTTTGGCCGATTGCACCGATCTTCAGTCGCTGGACGACGCTTTGGTCAAAGGGGTGGTTCCTGCCTATATCGGCTATGATGCGACGGCCAAGTCCCTGCACGTCGGACATCTTTTGAACATCATGCTGTTGCGCTGGTTTCAAAAGACTGGCCACAAGCCGATTACCCTGATGGGCGGTGGCACGACCAAGGTGGGCGATCCATCGTTCCGCTCGGAAGAACGTCCGCTGCTGACGCCCGAGGCCATCGACGACAATATCTCGGGCATGCAGGTCGTGTTCGACCGTTACCTGGATTATGGCGACGGCGCGGATGGTGCGCTGATGCTGAACAACGCCGAGTGGCTGGACGAGCTGAACTACCTCGATTTCCTGCGCGACATCGGGCGGCATTTCAGCGTCAACCGGATGCTATCGTTCGAGAGCGTGAAATCACGACTGGACCGGGAACAATCGTTGTCGTTCCTGGAATTCAACTACATGATCTTGCAGGCTTATGACTTCCTTGAGTTGAACCGGCGGTATGGCTGTTTGTTGCAGATGGGTGGTTCGGACCAGTGGGGTAACATCGTCAACGGTATCGACCTGACTCGGCGGGTGTTGGATAACGAAATTTACGGGCTGACGACGCCCCTGTTGACGACGAGCGACGGGCGCAAGATGGGCAAAAGCCAGGGCGGTGCGATCTGGCTGTCCGAGGCGATGCTGAGCCCTTACGAGTTCTGGCAGTTCTGGCGGAACACGACCGACGCGGACGTTGGGCGGTTCCTGAAGCTTTACACCGAACTGCCGGTGGGCGAGTGCGACCGGATGGGGGCGCTGGAAGGGTCCGAGATCAACGAGGCCAAGATCAGGCTTGCCAACGAGGTGACGACATTGTTGCACGGGGCCGACGCGGCCGCTGCGGCCGAAGCCACGGCGCGCGAAGTGTTTGAAAAAGGCGGCGTCGGTGACGACTTGCCGACCTTGGAGCTTTCGGAAGAAGACATTGGCGACGGTATTTCGGCGGCGCAACTGATCGTGCGTTCCGGCCTGGCAAAGTCTGGCAAGGAAGCCAAGCGCCTGATTGCCGAGAATGGTGCACGCATTGATGACCAGCCGTTAACCGATGCCGGGCGGATGTTTGATGCAAGGGCCCTGGCGTCGCCGGTCAAGCTTTCGGCGGGCAAGAAACGCCATGCGCTTGTGAAGTTGGCGGGGTGAGGAACCGGGGCGCTGCCCCGGACCCCGGGATATTTTTGCCAAGAAGAAAGACAATTTGAATAAAATTGTCGGTAGTGCAGGGCCATTTAACGTCGCCAGCCCCAGTCTTCGGCGCGGGCTAGGCAGTTTTCTGCGGGTTCCATGGACGAATAGGTGCCTAATCCCATAAGGCTGGTTGCGGCGGCGGCGTGGCCAAGCCGCAGGCATTCGTCATCGGGCAGGTCACGGTGCAAGCCCAGAAAGAACCCTGCGCAGAAAGCATCGCCGGCTCCGTTTGCCCCGACTATTTGGGTGGTGGGCACATTGACCGAGGGCGCGAAGATCATCTTTTTGCCGGGACGCACCAGCAAGGCGCCTTGCGTGAAATGGACGACGCATAGCTCTGCGGATCCGAGATCACAGGCCCGGCGCGCCGCATCTTCGCAGGCCACGAGGTCGGTCCTGCCGTCAGCGACCGTCTGGCGGCCGCAGAGCGCCCCGATCTCGAAATCGTTGACCACCAGCGTGGATAGATGTGGCAGGCAAGGCAAAACAATCTCACGCAGGCGTTCCGGCGAGACCGAGACCATCTCGAGGTTTGTGGCCATCCCCAGGTTCCGAGCGCGTTTCAGGACCGTGACCCAGCCATTTGCGTCGTCTCCCCAGGGCGCATCCATGGTTCGGTGAATACCCGGCAGGCCTAGGTGAAGAAATTTCGCGGTGGACCCATTCGGAGACAGGTGTTCGGGCGACAAAACATCGGCCACGCCAAGAAAGGCGATATGGGTGCGCAGCCCGCTTTGTGCGGATTGATAGGCGTCGGTGACCTGTGTTTGCGCGTCGGGCAAGACCGTCAGATGGTCAATCACCCCATGTTCAGCGGCAACTTTCTGCAGGAAGCGACCTTCGCTGTCGTCGCTGATCACCCCCATTGTTTCAACGTGAACTGATGGGTCAAGGCATTTGATATCACAAGCAAAATTGCAGCCGTTTCCACCGCCCGACAATTGCCGCCCGCTGACCCGCGCAACTGTGTCTTCCTTTGGCCAGTGCCCAACCGTCAGATTGCGATCCAGACACCAGGTTCCGGCTGTCAAAAAACCTTGCCGTTGCATGCGGTCAGCCCATGTTGTCGCGAAGCAATGCGTCTGTCACCTGATTGTCTTCCGCAAGATCGCGCTGAGGTGTGATGCCAGCCTTTGACAGATCGTCGTGGTAGGCCTTTGTTCCCTCTTGTGAACTGAGACCGTTTTCCAGCACGCGCCGCATGGCCTGAACCATGAGAACCGAGTTATCGGCATAATAGATTTTACGCCCGAACAAGGCGACGCGGGCCCCGTATTTTTCTGCCTGTTTGATCAGTTCAAGACAGTCGCGGGTGGTGCCTGCTGATCCTCCGAGGATGCCAAAGATCAGGTTCTCAGGATCGTAGGAGGCAATTTCTTCGGTTGCAGCAGGCCCGTTGTAGGCAGCTTTCAGAAAAATGGGCCTGTCGTGTGCCGACACACCGGCCAGGCACCTGGCGATGGCGTCGTTATTGAAGGCCCAGAAGTCGGGTGTGTTCACGTCCATGGCAGGATTGAAGACTTCGAGAAAATGGCGCACGCCGGCGCCTGACGCTTCGATACGGAAACGCGAATAGGCTTCGAGAGTTTGCCGGTCGCGTTCCAGGTCATTGTAAAACGTTATGGCATAAAGCCCAAGGTCGGCCACGGGGCGCACGCGGGACAAGCGAGCGGTGGAAAAGGGCAGGGCCGGTTCGCCCGTGTAAGTGCCGCCGCGCATGTTCCAGATATCCGAAGCATCGTTCAGCCGAACAGCCGGGGTGACCTGCGAAGCGCCAAACAAACCCTGAGAGGTCAGAATTTCGCAGGACGACAGCGAGGTCAGCATGATATCGACAAGATCCGAACGGGTGACTGCGACCATGTCATCGCGATAGTCGGCCATGGATTTCCAGCGACCGTCAGCCGCTCTTCCAGGGGTCTGCATGCCGAAAGCCATGTCGCCGTCCTTGGCGTCGGCAATGATGAAATCGGACGAGGTATAGCTTCCCTCCCGGATGGCGGCGAGTTTGCGATCCAGACGTTTCTGCATCCTTGGTATTCTCCCTTTGGTCGGCCCGTCAGCAAAAGCACCGGAACGGCACAGAAATTCTGTGTCCCGGTCGCGTCGAATTGACATGAATTCCGTAGCGTCAGTGAGCGCTAACAGCCCAAGCATGTCAAGCGGCAAGCCGTCGGCGTTGATCGCTGAGGGTGAATGGAACGGGCTTTCCGTTTGGTGCATTTTTGTCTAAGCCAGATCCATGTTCGACCTCTCCAAACTTGCAGATGTATATGACGCCGATTTCGATACGATTATCGATGTACGCGCGCCGTCTGAATTTGCCGAGGATCATGTGCCGGGTGCTATCAATTTGCCGGTGCTGTCCGACGATGAACGCGCAAAGGTGGGCACGATCTATGTTCAGGATTGTGCATTTCGGGCGCGCAAGATTGGGGCTGCCTTGGTCGCGCGAAATGCTGCGGCGTACATCGAGGGGCCATTGGCGGACAAGGACGGTGGTTGGAAACCGTTGGTCTATTGCTGGCGTGGGGGGCAAAGATCGGGGTCTTTTGCATCGATCCTATCGCAGATCGGCTGGCGTGCCGAGACGGTGCAAGGCGGTTACCAATCTTATCGTCGGCTGGTGGTCAGGCGGCTCTATGAAGACCCGATGCCTTGTCCGGTGTTGCTGCTGGACGGCAACACCGGGACAGCCAAAACCGAAGTCCTGAACCGGCTTCCCGCGTTTGGTGTTCAGGTGATCGACCTGGAAGGGTTGGCAAATCACCGGGGATCGGTTTTGGGCGGAATGGGGCCGCAGCCAAGCCAGAAAATGTTCGAATCCCTTCTTGCAGAGAGAATTGAGCGTCTCGATCCGTCGCGGCCTGTTGTGGTCGAGGCCGAAAGCAGCAAAGTCGGAGATGTCTTGGTTCCGCCCAGCGTTTTTGCGGCAATGAAGACGGCGCTTCGTATCGAAATCACGGCCCCGGTGGCGGCCCGTGCTGCCTTTTTGACCCGCAGCTATCGCGATTTGATTTCGGATGATCAGGTCTTGTCGGAAAAGCTGGATTCGCTTGTGCGGATTCAGGGGCGGGAGCGGATCAAGACCTGGCAAACCATGGTCCAGACCGGAGACCATCAGGCATTGGCCGAAGATATGATCCGCGAACATTATGATCCGAGGTACCACAAGGTGCGGGACAGGTCAGAAGCCGAAATTCTGCAAAGGTTGACCGTGGATACACTGGAAGACAGCGATATCGGTCAGTTGGCCGAAACGATTGCCAGGGCCGTCACCGGGACGTCAGTGTAACCGATCCCTTGGGGATCATACGGCCGATAATGGCAGCCTTGTGCCCCAGGGAGTTGATATCGGCCAACAGTTGCGGGGCGTCGTTTTCCGAGACTGCCGCCAGCAGCCCGCCGGCCGTCTGAGGGTCGAACAAGAGCGCGCCAATGGGCGATTCGGGTACGGTTGCTGAAACCGCGGCGCGGTTTCCAGTCCAGATGGATGATCTGACACCGGACACCGCGAGGCCCAATGCGCCCGGAAAAACTGGTATTGCGGACAGGTGTAGTTCAGCGGAAAGATCAGAGGCCTCGGCCAGGCGCGCAAGATGACCGGCAAGGCCAAAGCCGGTGACGTCGGTCATGGCGTGCGCATGGTTTGTCAAAAGACGGGCGGCGTCTCCTTGAGACTGGGCCAGCACGGCAAGTGCGGCCTGAATCTCGGTCCCTTTGGCTTTCAGTTCCATTTCGGCGGCAAACAGTGTTCCCGACCCGATTGGGCGCGTCAGGACTAGCGCATCCCCGGCTTTGGCGCCGGATATTGTGACAGCATTGGCCTTGACCAGCCCGGACACCGTGAAACCGATCACCAACTCGGCACCAAGTGTCGAATGCCCGCCAGCGATGGCCGCACCTTCTGCCGCAAATACATCAGAGGCCGCCGACATGACTTCGCCAAGCCACCCGGCCTGCATATGCTCGGCCATGCGTGGAAGGCTGATTTGGGCAAGCGCCGCCTGCGGTTCTGCGCCCATGGCCCAGACGTCCCCCAAGGCGTGCAAAGCTGAAATCCTCCCCATCATCCAAGGGTCATCCCAGAAGGCGCGCAAATGATCCGTCGACAAGACCAGCCGGGCTCCTCCAACCGTCAGAACGGCGGCATCGTCTCCTGTACCGGTTTCCAGGTCGTCGCGTTGGACGTTTGGCAATGCGGACAAGACGGTCTCAAGAATATCAGGGCCAATCTTCGCGCCGCACCCACCACACAGCGGCTTGGGTCCACGGGCCTCGGCAACGCCCTGTGCGATGTCCTTTGGCAGCGAAGGGTCAGGCATTTTCGGAAGAACGGCCAGTTTATCCATAAACTTTCGGTCGATCCGATCCTTCCACGCCCAGGCCCAATCACTCTGAACCGAACGCCCCCATTTATCGGCCAGAGCCGCCTTGCCTCCCAGCGAGATCAATTTCAGATAGTGCGCCTGCGGGCGAAACGGTTTCATTTCGCGCCCCTGTGCGGCCGCGCGCAGGTTGTGCGCCAGGACAGGGGCAGCACGCACGGCAAAAACACCTGCCTTGGGGCGGGGTGCGTGCGAAAGATGGGCGCAATCGCCTGACGCAAAGACCGCTGGATCCGACGATTGCAGCGTCTCGGTCACGGTCACGTAGCCGGCGGTCAAATCCAAGCCTGTTTCGCCCAACCAGTCGAACGGACGCGCGCCCGCCGCCCCCACGGTCAGGGTCGAGGGCAGGGTGGAGCCATCTGAAAGCGTGACGGTATCGGCTTCGACGTGCTTTACCTTGGTGCCTTCGATCAATGTGACCCCCTGACGAGCCATTCGATTGATCAGCCGCTTGCGCGTGCCCGCGCTTACCCCCGACAAGGCCTGCGCCTCTTCGATGACCGTCACCTTTCCGCGTGACCCCATCGCAAACGCCATCGCCAACGCCAACTCAACGCCCGCCACACCCGCGCCTATGACCGAAACCGGACCGGCAGCCCCTTGAAGATGGTCGCTCCAACGCGCGGCAAAGGGGCCAAGGGGCTTAGCCGCAATACCATGCGTCGTAAATCCTGGCACATCGGGCATGTCCGAAGTGATCCCGATATCCAGGGATGCGACATCATAGGAAATCGGCGGACGTCCCGAAATATGGATCAGTTTGGCCTTGGGGTTGATCCCTGTTGCGCGACCGAAAATCATCCGCGCTCCCGCAAAACGCGCAAGCCTGACGATGTCAATCTCCAGATCGTCCCGCCCGTAATGTCCGGCGACAAATCCAGGCAACATCCCTGTATAAGGTGCGGTCGCCTCGGGGGTCACGACGGTCAGTCGGGCGCCGGGCAGGGGACGCATCCCCCACATCCGCAATACCAGCGCATGGCTGTGGCCACCGCCGATCAGAACGATTTCCTTGGCCAGGGGAAGAGGAAGCGACTGCATGAGATTACCTAATGCGCAGAAGAATGAAACTGCAACGGTGAACCCATGGTCTGCGCATGGATGGACCGGCGCGCCGCCTGATACGGCTTTGCATCAATCGGGGACATAACCACTCATTTCCAGATAACCGATGCCGCCATGCGTTCCGGTCACCGCGATAGGACCTTCCCAGTAAGGGATTCGGGTGGCCATCCAACTCTGATCCCGAAGGGCTTCCACCTGGATGGCCAGAGACTTGCCGGGAAGGGCGATCTCCCAGGCCACGGGGATTGAACGGTTTTCGACCAGGGCGTGGCGCGTCGGAACCATGGTGAGTTGTCCGTTCTCAAGGGGGTGCGGCGTGCCGTCCGGGTCAATCCAAGTGCCCACGACATAGGGCGCCGCCGCCGTGTCGCGCAGCCGGTAGCCCATCAGTTTCGCGCCGCTGTCCAGATGGAGCGACACCCAATCCCATCCGGTTTGGCTGGTGCTGAGAGGTTGCGACGACCATTCCCGGTCCAGCCAACCCTGACCCGTGACGGCGACGGTCCTGCCTTCCAGGGTGAGAGTGCCTGCAACCGTGTAAAATGGCTGCGAATAATAATGGCTGGCTTGACCCGATTGGGATTTGACGGAATAGCCCTGATCCCCCTGTGGCACGAAGGGGTGTGTTGTGGTCAGGGTCAAATCGTAACGAAAATCGGCCCCCTGCGCCGTCAGTTCGACCGATGAAAGGCTGTCGCCCGACAATTGCCATTCGTCGATATGTGCCGCGAAGGGCGTGACCGACACGCCTGCTTGCCCCGTTCCACCGCGCGCCAGCCGTTCCGCATAGAAATGCCGGTCGGGCGAAGACAGGGCCGCGTGTCCCATCCAGGCTTGATTATCAGCGGCAGCGTCAGGACCAAGCGCGTTGCGAAACAATGTCCACTGGATGCCATAGTCGATCCCTTCGGCATCCGTCAGGTTTGCTGTCACATACCACCATTCGATCCGAAAGTTGGGATGCATCCCATGATCTTTGGGAAAGGTGAACCGCGTGGCAGGGTCAGGCAGGGCATATCCCGGCGCATCCGATCCCAGCCCGGCGAATCCCTGAGCGCAGGCCATATGGCCGTTTAAAAAACCGCAAAGGACTATGAGTGCAGCTTTAACGTTCATGGGTAAACACCCGGATCAGATCGGCTGGCGGACGCTTTGCCAGTTGCCTTGCAGGCCAGGCTGCCGCCAGGCCTGCGGCGGCCAGGGAAAGAAGACCAAGCCAGAGCCATTGTTCGGGGAAGATGTGCATTGGTAAGCGCCATCCAAATGCCTCGACATTGATGACGGAAAGCAGAACCCACGCCAGCCCCAAGCCCACCGGGATCGCCAGAACGAAAGTCAGGGCTGCAAGGATCAGGGCGCGCGTCAGTTCGATCTTCGCCAGAAACCCCCGATTCAGACCCATCGCCCAAAGCGGTGCAAGCTGCGGCAAGCGCATCGAAGCCAGGGTGAGCAGGCTTGTCAGAATGGCAACAGCCGCAACCGACAGCGTGAGGACATTCAGGGCCGCCGTCACCGCGAAAGTGCGTTCGAAAACCGAAAGGCTAAAGGCTTTTAACGCTGCTTGATCGGTCATGCGATCGGCAGGCAGGCCGAATTCCTCAATCAATGCGGTCCTGACGGCGTCGGACCGCTCACGCGGAACAAGGATACCAAAGTCGCGACGATCGATCTTTGGATAGCGTTCGACCAGGACGGCAAGAGGAAGCACGACTTGGCCCCTGGTATTTCCATAGTCGCTGTAAATGCCCAAAATCTGGGTGCTCCACCCTCCGGGCAGGGGGAGCAGATCTCCGGGCGACAAATCATTGCGGTTGGCGAGTTGTTCGTTGATGAGAGCGCCGGTTCCGTCGGCCAGTTGGCGCCAGGTGTCGGGACGTGCTTCGATCAAGGGCCAGGTACGCGCATAGATCGGATGATCGGCGACGCCATAGATCTCGGCCGGCGCTCCAAAAACCAGGCCTTCGGTATTCCAAATCGGTAGAACGGCGTCGACGCGGGATTCCAGGAATTCCCGCAGCGCCGGAGCGTCCTCGGGCGTTTCGGCACTGACATAAATATCGCTGACCAGCCGTTGATCCAGCCAGCCGGTAAAGGTCAGACGGAAACTGCCGACCATTGTTGACACGCCGATGTTCGCCGAAAGGGCCAGTAACAGGGCCATCAGCGCCAAGGACAGGCCGGGAAGTTGCTGGCGTGTATCCGCCCAGAACCACTGAGGGATCGGGCCATGTGCGGCGCGTGCCGCCAACGACAGGATCAAGGCCAACAAGGGCGGCAGGCCGAGGGCTGCCGTCATAAGAAAACCGCCCAGAAGTGCGAAACCGCCAATCAATCCACCCAGAGCAAAAAACAAAATGATACCGATTGCCCCGCTGATAACGGCATAGACAACAAGCCGGTGCCGAGAGATGTCATGCGCCATGGCCCAGGCTCTCGGTTGTGCAGGGGCGAGCGGGGACATGCGGGCCACGCGCATCAGCCCGCCAGCGGCAGCCACGCCGGTGCCAAGAGCCGAGACCGCCAACCCCGACATCCACCATGCTGGCGACAACGTCAGCGCGCCATCCACCGTGGCCCCGTAAAGCCCCGACAAAGTCGCCGCGACATCGGGCAAGAGAGCAGCAGCAATGGCATACCCCAACATAATACCAAGCGCGCCGGCCAATGCGGCGATGAACATAAGTTCCAATGTCAGCAAAAAAACCAGTTGCCGCGCGGGTACGCCCAGGGCGCGTAGCGTCCGAAATGTCGCCCGCCGTTGTTCAAACGCCAGTCCAACGGCTCCGTTGACAATGAAAAGTCCCACGGCAAAGGACAAAAGTCCAAAAGCCGTGAGGTTGAGGTGAAAACTGTCGGTCAACCGCCCCAGGTCTTGGGCAGTCTCGGGCGCGCGTACCGTCAGGGCGGGGGCAATTTTTTCAAGGGGCGGTTGACGCAAGGGCTGCGTCGGCGACAGCAACAGGCGGGAATAGCCCTGCATCGCGGTCAGGTTTGCGACAACGGAAATGTCCCCCAGGGCGATGCCGGGCGCAACGCCGTCCGAGATCACGATCCGAACCGGGCTGTCGGTCAGTCGCCTGGCGGTTTCGGCGCTTGTGAGAAGAACAGGTGTGTCGCCGACCAGAGATTGGAGATCAGTCGTTGCCAAAGCTTGTGACGTCGAGTTGTTCGTCGGAAATGTGAAAGGATCGATCCCCATCAGACGAAGACGCCCTTTTTCGGCGGCCATCCAGCCGTCGATCACTGGGCTGACCATCCATCCCGCGCGGCGCAGGGAGACGAACTGATCGGTGGTGATCAACGCCCCGTCGGATGCAACGAGGCTGGACAGCCCATTGCCGCCAAGAGTGTCCGCGGCGGCGGCATAGCTTTTGCGTGCCTCGGTGTTGATGGCTTGAACCCCGGTCCAAAGCGCCGTTGCCAGGGCCAACCCGAGGACCAGCGTGGCCAGTTGAAAGGGTTTGCGTCTCCAATAGGACAGCAAAGCGGTGAGGGCTGTCATCGTCATATGTCGCCGCCTTCGGCGTCGAGGTGGGGGCGAATTCTTGCAGAATTCGCCCGGTGCGAGGGGCCAGCCCCTCGCGCTCCCCGGGATATTTTTGCCAAGAAGAAATGGCTCATGCGATCTGGCCCCGGCTGAGGTGCAAGTGACGATCGGTTTGCGCTGCAAGCTTGGCGGAATGCGTGGCAATCAAGAGGCCGGTGTCATGATCTCGGGCCAGTTCGAGCAGGAGAGCGAAAACAGCGTCGGCCGTATCTTCGTCGAGATTGCCGGTGGGTTCGTCGGCCAAAAGAAGCCTGGGGCCGGCGGCGATGGCGCGGCCGATGGCCAGTCGTTGTTGTTGGCCGCCGGACAGTTCCTCGGGGTATTTTGCCATGTGGTCAGTAAGGCCGAGTTGGTCGGCCAGCGCATTCAGGTTTTGCCCAAGGGTGCGCTTTGCGAGGCGAGCCTGGAAACCGAGATTCTGGCCGACGGTAAGCGATGGGATCAGGTTGAACTGCTGGAAGACGATGCCAATGGTGTCTCGGCGCAACTCTGCGCGGCCGGAATCGTCAAGCGTTGTGACCTCGCGCCCGTCCACCTGAATCGAACCCCGGTCCAGCGGTTCCAACCCCGCAACGATGTGCAGCAACGTTGACTTGCCCGAGCCGCTTTCGCCCGTCAGAGCCAAGATCTCGCCCGCTTTGACGGTCAGGGAAAGCCCATTCAGAACCGATGTTGGTCCGGTGGCGCCGGGAAAAGATTTGTGAAGATCGCGGACATCAAGAAGCATGGGATCAATCTATGCCCAAGAACGGCGGCTTTCACGAGGCGAAAAGACGCGGGTGGGGTCACTTGGGGCTTTCGACTCGGAAGGTCAGTTTCTAAGGTAGCCGCATGAGTGCATCCCCAAAATTCATCCATCTGCGTGTCCACACCGAATATTCCCTTCTGGAAGGGGCGGTTCGGCTGAAGAAATTGCCCGGTCTGTGCGCCGATGCCGACATGCCCGCCGTCGCTGTCACCGATACAAACAATATGTTCTCGGCCCTGGAGTTTTCGGTTTCGGCACTTGGCGCAGGTGTGCAGCCCATCGTCGGGTGCCAGGTCGATCTCGCCTATCATGACCCTGTACCGGGCGAAAAACCGATACGTCCCGCGCCCGTGGTTCTGCTGGCGCAGACGCGGGCTGGCTATGACAGCCTGATGAAGTTGAATTCTTGCCTGTATCTGCGCGAGGCCGACTGGCCGCATGTGACCCTTGCCGAATTGGCTGAGCATGCGGACGGGATTATCTGTCTTTCAGGTGGCCCTGATGGTCCGGTCGGTCGGTTGTTGAGGGTTGGTCAACGGGATCGGGCCGAGGCCCTGGTGCAACGGCTGGCCGAGACTTTTCCATCTCGCCTGTACCTGGAGCTTCAGCGACATCCCACCGAGACCGGCCAGCTTCCCGAAGCCGAACAGTTGAGCGAGAGGCCCACGGTCGAGATGGCCTATGCAATGGACCTGCCGCTGGTGGCGACAAACGACGTCTATTTTCCAAAAGCCCAGATGTACGAGGCGCATGATGCGTTGATCTGTATTGCCGAGGGGGCTTACGTGGATCAGCAAGCCGATCGGCGCCGATTGACCCAGCAGCATTACTTCAAATCTCCTACCGAAATGGCGGCTTTGTTCGCGGATCTGCCCGAGGCGCTGGAGAACACGGTCGAAATCGCCAGACGTTGTGCCTTTGCCGTGGCGCGTCATGATCCGATTCTGCCCAAGTTCGCCGATGACGAGGTGGAAGAACTGCGTCGACAGGCCAAGGAAGGTCTGGATGCGCGCCTGGCCGTGATCGAACCCGCGGGAACACGCGAAGACTATGATGCGCGTCTGGAATTCGAGCTGGGGATCATCGAGGGAATGGGCTTTCCCGGATATTTCCTGATCGTTGCGGATTTTATCAAATGGGGCAAGGAACAGGGCATTCCGGTGGGGCCGGGGCGGGGCTCGGGTGCGGGCAGCCTTGTGGCCTATGCGCTTACGATCACCGACCTTGACCCGTTGCGCTATTCGCTTCTGTTTGAGCGGTTCTTGAACCCTGAACGAGTTTCGATGCCGGACTTTGATATCGACTTTTGCATGGATCGCCGGGAAGAGGTGATCCGCTATGTGCAAGAGAAATACGGTGCAGATAAAGTCGGGCAGATCATCACCTTCGGTGCACTCTTGTCAAAGGCCGCCGTGCGCGATATCGGGCGGGTCTTGCAGATGCCTTATGGGCAGGTGGATCGCCTGTCCAAGTTGATTCCCGTCGAGGGGGTGAAGCCCTTGTCGATTGAAAAAGCCCTGGCAGAAGAGCCGCGCCTGCGCGAGGAAGCCAAGGCCGAAGAGGTCGTGGACCGATTGTTGACTTACGGCCAGCAGGTCGAAGGGCTTTTGAGAAACGCCTCCACCCATGCTGCCGGTGTGGTGATCGGGGATCGGCCGCTGGATCAGTTGGTGCCGCTCTATCGCGATCCGCGCTCCGAAATGCCCGCCACTCAGTTCAATATGAAATGGGTCGAGCAAGCCGGGTTGGTCAAGTTCGACTTTTTGGGGCTAAAGACTCTGACTGTTATTCAGAACGCTATTGAACAAATACGTTCTGGCGGTCGGCAGTTGCACGAGGCCGCGGATGGCACGCAGCTCTATGAACCAGAGCCGGGGACGGAAAACGACATCGGGCTGATCCCGCTGGACGATGAAAAAACCTATGATCTCTATGCCCGCGCCCAGACGGTCGCCGTTTTCCAGGTGGAAAGTTCGGGCATGATGGACGCGCTTCGCCGGATGAAGCCGACCACCATCGAAGATATCGTGGCACTTGTGGCGCTTTATCGACCGGGACCGATGGAGAACATCCCGCAATATTGCGACGTGAAGAACGGGCGTGCCGAACGTGAACGGCTGCACCCGTCGATCGATCACATTCTGGACGAGACACAAGGCATCATCGTTTACCAGGAACAGGTGATGCAAATCGCACAGGAGATGGCCGGATACAGTCTTGGCGGCGCCGACCTTCTCCGTCGCGCCATGGGTAAGAAAATCCAGGAGGCGATGGACGCCGAACGGCCCAAGTTCATTGCGGGTGCCAAGGAAAACGGCGTTGATGACAAGAAGGCCTTGGAGGTCTGGAACCTTCTGGACAAGTTTGCCAACTATGGGTTCAACAAATCTCACGCGGCGGCCTACGCGGTTGTCAGCTATCAAACCGGATGGCTGAAGGCGAACCACCCGGTGGAATTCATGGCCGGTGTCATGAACTGCGATATCCATCTGACCGAGAAACTCGACACCTATGCCAACGAGGTGCGTCGCGGTCTGGATATCGAGATTGTGCCACCTTGTGTGAACCGGTCCGAGGCGCGGTTCTCGGTTGCAGATGGCAAGTTGGTCTATGGCCTTGGCGCGCTGAAGAATGTCGGGTTGGATGCCATGCGGTTGATCACCGAGGCGCGGGACGGCAAGCCCTTTGCCACCGTCTTTGATTTTGCCCGACGAGTTGATTTGAAACGAGTGGGCAAGCGGCCGTTGGAAATGCTGGCCCGTGCGGGTGCCTTTGACCAGTTGGATCCGAACCGGCGGCGCATTTTCAGCTCTCTGGACGGATTGACGGCCTATTCCGCTGCGATCTTTGAACAGAAAGCCAGCAACCAGGTGTCACTTTTTGGAGAGGCCGGAGAAGACCTGCCAGAGCCACGCCTGTCGCCGGTGGATGATTGGCTGGCCAATGAACGGCTGGCCGAAGAACAGGCCGCCATCGGGTTTTATCTGTCCGGGCATCCCTTGGATGACTATGCCGTGGCGTTGAAGCGCAAAGGGATGCTGACTCTGGCCGAATTGGAAGCCAAGGCCGAACGCGATGGTGCAGCCGTCTCTCGCGTCGGCGTTGTGGTGACCGGATTGCAAGAACGCAAATCCGGCCGGGGCACACGGTTTTTCCGGATGAACATTTCGGACCCGACGGGGCAGGTGTCCGGCATGGCATTGTTTCCTGACGACTTTGACAAGATCCGGCAAGTGTTTGAACAAAGCCACCAGGTTCTGATGACACTGGAGGCACGGTTCAACGAGGGCCAGTTCGATCCCATTGCCCGTTCGGCATCGCCGATTGACGGGGTGATCAGCCAGGGCATGTCTGCGGGCCTGAACGTGATGATCGACAAAGTCGAGGCGGCGTCGATGATCCAGTCGGTATTGAACCGGTTCCGCGAGGACGGGTCGACCAAGATCAGGGGGCCTGTGACAATCACCGCCCTTGCCGTTCCGCTGCAGGACACGGTTCAGGATGTGCCGGTGGAGATCGGGGACGGCTGGCCGGTTTCGCCCGAAATCAAGGGGGCGCTAAAATCTCTGCCGGGTGTGGTTGCGGTGGAAGAGCTGGCTTGAGGGCAGCGAGGTTTTGATACGCCGAAAGGGGGCTCTGCCCCCGCCGCCTGCGGCGTCTCCCCCGGAGTATTTTTGAAAAGAAGAAGAAAAATTTAAATCAAATTTTGGCTATTGGATGGAAAAGCCGCCGAACTGGCCACGGTTGAAAATCAGCGGTGCGCCGTCGGATTTGGTAACCAGGGTGACTTGCCCGACAATGATTGCGTGATCGCCGCCGTCGTGAATGGCGAAGCGGTGGCAATCGAACCGGGCGAGACATTGGTTGATCAAGGGCACACCGTTTGCATCCTCGGTCCAGTCAATGCCATCGAACGACAAGCCGTCAGTGGCAAAGTGGCGGCCGAGTTCTTGTTGATCGGTTCTCAGGACATGGATTGCAAAGCGGTCGGCGTGGACAAAAGACTGAAAGCGCGACGAGGATTTCGCAGGGCACCACAAGACAAGGGCCGGGTCCAGTGACACGGATGTGAAACTATTGGCGGTAATTCCCAGTGGCCCGGCCTCGGAACGGCATGTGACAACCGTCACCCCTGTGGTGAAGGTTCCGAGCGCGTCGCGAAAGGCGGTCTTGGTGTCAGGGCCGGGGGCGAACTGGGTCATGTCAGGCGACTTCGCGCCCCAGAGCGGCAGTGTAAAGTTCAAACCATGTCTGGCGGTCAATTTTCAATGACATGGCGTCGGCAAGCCGCGCAATCCGGTCGAGTGAATTGGTTCCCATCACAGGCAGGATGCCTGCGGGATGCGCCAATAGCCATGCCGTGGCCAGCGCGGCCGGGTCCGTGCCGTGTTCGGCGGCAATGCGCGACAGCGTTGCGCGCAAATCGACGGTGGCGGCACTGGTTTCATCGAACAGGGCGCCGCCCCCGAGCGGTGACCAGGCCATGGGTGCAATCTCGTGTTCTTGCAAGAACGCAAGGTCGCCGTTCACCAGGGCCTCATGCGCGGTCAGGCTGATTTCGATCTGGTTGGAGGCGAGCGGCGTTTCCATGGCCGACTGCAGCAGGCTGAAATCCCAGGGGCGGAAATTTGACACACCGACGGCGCGTACCTTGCCCGAGGCGACGGCTTCGTCCAGTGCCGCGCCGGTCTCATGGTGGTCCATGAGAGGGTCGGGGCGGTGGATCAGCAAGAGGTCGATGCGGTCGGTTGCCATTTCGGAAAGCGAGGTGTCGACCGAACGGCGAATATGGTCGGCCGAGGTATCATAGTATTTAACGCGCGCGTCACGATAGCGTCCGACGGGTGCAACGATGTCGCATTTGGTAACGATTTCAATTTGATCACGCAGATGCGGAGCCTGTTTCAGGCAAGCGCCAAGAAGGGCCTCGGCGGTATAGCCGCCATAAATATCGGCCTGGTCGATTGTGGTAATGCCTTGTTCCAGGCAGGCGTCGATCTTGGCCTGTATATGGGCCGGCGACGTATCGTCGTCATCGCCGACGCGCCACATGCCATAGACAATGCGACTGAAGGTCATGTCGTCGGTGATCTGGATGCGTTCCATCAGCGGCGCTCTCCGTTGCCAAGTGGGGTCGGCGGGGTGATGTCGGGCACGCGGCCGTAAACATGGGGCAGCGAGCAGGTGTTCAACTGCGGCAATACACGGGTCCCAAAGGATTTGCATTCGTCAATGTGGGGATAGCCTGAGAAAATAAAAGCGCGAATGCCCATCTTGCGATAGGCCTCGATCTCGGACAGCACTTGATCGGTCGAACCGACCAGTGCGGCGCCACAGCCTGAACGCGCCCGACCCACCCCGGTCCACAGGTGTGGTTCGACATATCCGAACTTGTCCGCCAGCTCGCGCGCGCGCGCTTGGTGACTGACGCCAAGCGAGCCAGAGTCATGGGCACGTTCACGCACAAGCTGCCCGTATTCGTCATCCAACTTCGAGACCAGATGGTCGGCGTAGTCTCGCGCCTCGGCCTCGGTGTCGCGCACGATGACGTGCACGCGCAGGCCATAATCCAACGTGCGGTCGTATTTCTCGGCCACGGTGTTCACGGCCTTCATTCGTTCGGCAATCTGGTCTTTGGGTTCGGGCCACATCAGGTAGACGTCGCAATGCTCGCCGCAAAGATCGAGCGCGGGTGGAGAATAACCGCCGAAGTAAAGTAGCGGACCTCCGTTTTGTTGATAGGGACGGGCAGGGTCTGTGGTGAGACCTTGAAAGTCATAGACCTCGCCCTTGAAATTGATCTCATCCTGGGACCAGGCCTGTTTGAGGATCTGGACAACCTCTCGGGAACGTTGATAGCGATACGCGCTATCGGCAACTTCGCCGGGGAAATCGGACGAGATGATATTGACGGTCAACCGGCCTTTTAGCATGTGGTCCAACGTCGCGATGGTACGGGCCAGCATGATCGGTTGCATCTCGCCGCAGCGAACGGCGGCCAGCATGTTGATGCGATCTGTTAGCGGCGCCATACCAGCGACGAAAGACAAGGTATCCTGCCCAACCTGATAGGATGATGGGCAAAGTATGTTGCGAAAGCCCTGTTGCTCGGCCTCGATCAAAATGTCGCGGCAATGTTCGAAACTGGATCGCAACGCGCCATCTGGAACGCCAAGGAAGGCATAGTCATCTGAACACAGCGCCGAGAACCAGCTGACTTCGACGGCATCGAGTTCGGGAGAGGTGATGGGCACTATGGTCATGGTCAGTCCTTGTTCAGGAATTCATTTTGCCTAACATTCGAATAGGCTTGCATCAATAGTGTATCAATTTACAAGTTACGCCATGCGAAGCGATGCGACTGCCCTGCCGAAATATGTCCAGCTGTCGGAAATGCTGATCCGGGAAATTGCAGCCGGGCGGCTTGTAGACGGCGAAAGGCTGCCGCCGGAACGCGCTATGGCAGCCGAGCTTGGGGTTGCTGTTGGCACGCTGCGCAAGGCGCTTGGTGATCTTGAACACAAAGGGCTATTAGAGCGTATTCAGGGATCTGGGAACTATGTGCGTCATCGCAGCGATATCGTCAGCATCTATGCGTTCTTCCGACTTGAGTTGATCGGGGGTGGAGGGCTGCCTACGGCACGGGTTCTGAGCCTGGACACCTTGCCCAAGCCCGCCGAACTGCCGACGCTTGGTCAAAGCGAAACGGCGCACCGGATCCGTCGGCTTCGATTCTTGTCGGGCAAACCCGTCGCGCTTGAGGAAATCTGGCTGGACGGGGGCTGGGCCACGGTCCTGGATCAAGCCGACCTGTCAGAGTCGCTTTACCTGACATATCGAACCCTCTTGGGGTTGTGGATCGCGCAAGCCGAGGACCACGTCGGTGTGGGGAAATGTCCGGATTGGATGGATCAAGTCGAATGGCGCATTGAAGGAACCTGTGGCCTTGTCGAACGCTGGGGACGCACAGCAGAAGGCGAAACTGCCGAGTATTCCCGCACCTGGTTCGATTCCGACATGTGTAGATACGTAAGCCGGATGCGGTAAGGGGAAACGTTTTGAACACGGTCAAATACGGGATCATCGGGTGTGGCATGATGGGGCAGGAACATCTGCGCAATATCGCGCTTTTGCCCGATGCTGATGTTGGCGCGATTTTTGAACCCAATGCCACCATGGCCGCTGCCGCGTGCGAGATCGCGCAAGGGGCAGAGATGGTCGGCTCTCTGGAACAGCTTCTGGCAGTGGGCGATCTGGATTGTCTTTTGATTGCTTCTCCCAATCATCTGCATGTGGCGCAATTCGGGGAAATCGCTGCCCGTCGTCCTTTGCCGATTCTAGTTGAGAAGCCGTTGTATACTCGGGCCGAGGACGCGACCGAACTGGCGCGACTAGCCGAAAGTTATCCAGCACCGGTCTGGGTCGGAATGGAATATCGTTATATGCCGCCGATCCAGTCCTTTGTTTCCGGGCTTGCAGATGCGACCGGCGGGCCAACCATGTTGACCATTCGCGAGCACCGTTTCCCGTTCCTGGAAAAGGTTGGAAACTGGAACAGGTTCAATCGCAACAGCGGCGGGACGCTGGTGGAAAAATGTTGTCACTTCTTCGACCTGATGCGTCATATCCTTCACTCTGAGCCGACGCGTATCATGGCGTCGGCGGGGCAGGACGTGAACCATCTTGACGAACGCTATGAAGGTGAAACGCCGGATATCTGGGACGCGGCCTATGTCATCGTCGAATTTGCCAATGGCAGCCGCGCCATGTTGGATCTTTGCATGTACGCTGAAGGGTCTGAGTTCCAGGAAGAGATCAGCGCCGTGGGCCCCGATGGCAAGATCGAGGTGCGTATTCCCGGACCGGAACGGTTCTGGCCCGCTGATCTCGGCGCGCCGCCTATCGCCGAATTGGTCCGGTCCCCGCGTACGCCCAAAGGCCCGCAACGCACTGAAATTCCGATCGACCCCATGGTCGCGGCGGCCGGGGACCACAGCGGAGCCACATATTATCAGCACATGAAATTCCTTGACGTTGTCCGAAATGGAACCGCCCCCGAAGTCAGCCTCACCGACGGAAGAAAAGCCGTCGAAATGGGGCTTGCAGCTCAGCTTTCCGCAATCGAAGGACGCGCGGTTCTTTTCTAACCCATGACGCAGCCCGACCTTGCGATGTCGCGAAATGACGCGATGGGATGCTGACCAGCCCGCAGGCTTGCCGGGAAAGGACGCGGCGACATGGTGACAGACGATCTTGCCGAGGTGCTCGGCCCAATTGAGACGGCCAGGGGGCTGCCGAACGCCCACTATATCTGCGACGATACCTTTGCGCTGGAACGGGATCATCTGTTGTTCGCAACCTGGGCTGGCATCGGTTTTGCGAAAGACACACCCCAACCCGGAGACGCCAACCCGATTGAATTTCTTGGTATGCCCCTTGTGGTCGTGCACGGCAAAGACGGTCGGATCCGGGTGTTTCAGAATACCTGTCGCCATCGCGGGATGATCCTTGTCGACAAGCCCAAACGCGTGGGTGGCGTTCTACGCTGCCCCTATCATTCGTGGTGCTATTCCCATTCCGGCGATCTTGTGGCGACACCACACGTTGGTGGTCCCGGACATAACGATTGCGCCGGAATTAATCGCGACAAGCTTGGCCTGGTCGAGATCAGGTCATACGTTTGGCGCGATGTGATCTTTGTGAATATCGATGGCAAGGCGCCGGATTTCAGAGAAAATGCCGCCCCGGCGATAGCGCGCTGGCAGGCGTTTGAAGGGCAAAGCCTCTTTCACGCCGGGGCGGATTCCAGCTTTGGTTTCGACGTGGCCTGCAATTGGAAACTGGCGGTCGAAAACTATTGCGAAAGCTATCATTTGCCCTGGGTGCATCCCGGATTGAACAGTTATTCACGGCTGGAAGATCATTACCACATTGAAGAGGCCGGACATTTTTCGGGCCAAGGCACAGCTGTGTACCGCCCGATGATGACCGAAGATGGGCAGCGGTTCCCCGATTTTTCCGGGCTGGATGCCAAGTGGGACGCAGGAGCCGAGTATATCTCGTTTTTCCCAAATGTTCTGTTCGGCGTTCATCGCGACCACGCCTTCGCACTGGTGCTTGAACCGCTTTCCGCTGGCCGGACACGCGAACACGTCGAAATCTACTATGCCTCATATGACGTCATCGGCCCAGACTGGGCCGAAATGCGACAGCGCAACACCTCTCTCTGGCGCGAGGTGCTTGAGGAAGACATTTTCGTGGTCGAAGGCATGCAGCGGGGCAGGCGCGGCATCTATTTCGATGGCGGCCGGTTTTCCGCGGCCATGGACGGTCCGACCCATGTGTTTCACAGATGGGTGGCCGATCGGTTGTGTCATGCTTTGAGATCGGACGCATGACATTGCAGGACCGAACTTTGAACTCCGCACTATTGACGGCGCATGAAAAGCGGGACGCAAACGCTTTGGCGCGGCTCTATCGGACGGCGGCTGATCGCGCCGAACGGTCGGGCGACATGGACCAGACCTGTTTTTACCTAACACAGGCCTGGGTTCATGCATTGGAAGCAGGCAGTCCTGCCGTGCAAGAATTGCAGTCGCGGCTCGTATCTTACGGTCGCATGAGACAACAAGGTGGATAACTCTATGAAATCTCACGTTCGCGTAGTGGTCATCGGCGGAGGTGTCGTCGGATGCTCGGTTCTGTATCATCTCACCAAACTCGGATGGTCGGACGTGATGTTGATCGAACGGTCCGAGCTGACCAGCGGTTCAACATGGCACGCGGCGGGCGGGTTTCACACACTGAACAGCGACACGAACATGGCCGCTTTGCAGGGTTATACCATCGGTCTGTACAAAGAGCTTGAAGAAATGACCGGCCTGTCCTGTGGATTGCACCATGTCGGCGGATTGACCCTGGCTGATACGCCCGAACGGTTTGACATGTTAAAGGCCGAACGTGCCAAGCATCGCTATATGGGGCTGGATACGCAAATTGTCACCCCCGACGAAATTTCTGCAATGGCGGATTTTGTCAACGTTGACGGCGTGTTGGGGGCCTTGTTTGACCCACTTGACGGGCATCTGGATCCGTCCGGGACAACACACGCCTATGCAAAGGCGGCTCGGCTGGGAGGGGCCGAGATCGTGACGCACAATCGCGTCCTGGAGACCAATCAACGTTCAGACGGCGGATGGGATGTCGTCACCGAGAAAGGCACGATCGTCGCAGAACATGTTGTCAATGCCGGCGGGTTGTGGGCACGGGAAGTGGCGGCCATGGCGGGCGTTTACTTGCCGCTTTTGCCTATGGCGCATCAGTACATCGTGACCGAGGACGTGCCCGAAATCGTGGCACGCGACACCGAAATTCCACACGTGATCGATCCCGGCGGTGAAAGCTATCTGCGCCAGGAGGGCCAGGGCTTTGTCATCGGATTTTATGAACAGCCCTGCGAACCCTGGTCAGTCGACACGACACCCTGGGAATTTGGCCACGAATTGTTGAACGATCATTTTGAAAAGATCGAAGACAGCGTTGCCTTTGCCTATCGACGCTTCCCGATTCTGGAGCGTGCAGGGGTCAAAAGCGTAATCCACGGACCGTTTACCTTTGCCCCCGATGGCAATCCTCTGGTCGGGCCGGTGCCCGGATTACGCAACTATTGGTCAGCCTGCGCGGTCATGGCCGGTTTCAGCCAAGGCGGCGGTGTCGGTTTGGCCTTGGCGCAATGGATGATCGAAGGCGAAACGGAACGTGATCCGCGCGCGATGGATGTCGCCCGCTTTGGTCGCTGGACAACGCCCGGATACACTGTTCCGAAAGTGATCGAAAACTATCAGCGTCGCTTTTCCGTCAGCTATCCGAACGAAGAGCTTCCCGCTGCCCGTCCGTTCCGGACGACCCCCATGTATGACGTTTGGAACGGAATGAACGCGGTGTTTGGCGAAACCTATGGTCTCGAAGTCGTCAATTACTTTGCGTTGCCTGATCAGCCAAGGTTCGAAACACCGACGTTCCGTCGCTCGAACGCCTGGGACGCTGTCCGTGGCGAAGTTCATGCCGTTCGCACCGGCGTTGGTCTCAACGAATTACACAACTTCGGGAAATTTTCGGTCAAAGGCGATGGCGCGCGGGATTGGTTGGATCGGATCATGGCAGGCCGCATCCCCAAGCCCGGTCGCTTGTCGCTGACGCCGATGTTGGCACCATCTGGAAAACTGGTGGGCGACTTCACGGTATCTTGCCTTGCCGAGGACGATTTTCGACTAACGGCGAGCTATGTCAGCCAGGACTTTCATCTGAGATGGTTCCAGGCGCACCTTACAGCAAGTGATCGTGTCGCCGTCGATAACATTTCGGACAGTGTTACCGGGTTTCAAATTGCCGGGCCTCGCGCCCGTGATCTTTTGCAACGGATAACGCGGCAGGACGTTTCAAATGAAGCCTTTCCGTTTCTCGGCGTGCGCCGCATGACGGTCGGAATGGCGGACTGCATCGTGCAACGGGTCAGCTATACGGGCGATCTGGGCTACGAAATATTCTGTGATTTAGCGTCGCTACGCCACCTTTGGGATGTGGTGACCACGGCTGGGGCCGATCTTGGCCTGCGTCCATTTGGGATGCGTGCCATGATGTCTTTGCGTCTGGATCGGTTTTACGGTTCCTGGCAACGCGAGTATTCGCAAGATTATACAGCGGCCGAAACCGGGCTGGACCGTTTCGTTGCTTTTGCGAAACCTGTCGATTTTATCGGTCGGCAGGCCGCCGAGACGGAAAGGGCCGACGGAGCGGTGCGCAGGCTTTGCAGTTTTCAGGTCGATGCCGCGGATACCGATGTCGTTGCCTGGGAGCCACTTTGGCTAGATGGCAACGTCGTGGGATTTTGTACCTCGGGGGGGTATTCTCATTGGACCGACACGTCTCTGGCCTTCGCATTTGTGCCGTCTGAACTGCTGTCTGAAGGTCTTGAAGGCGAGATCGAAATTCTCGGAGAGCGCCGCGCCGCACAAAGATTAATTACCCCATTGTTCGATCCTGAGGGTACTAGGTTGCGCGCTTAGATGCCTGCGCCCGTACCGTTGCGATGACCTAGTGTTCGTGCCTCCCCCCGGCCGAGATTCCGGGGGGAGGCGCAGTGGCGCGTTAAAACTCTTCCCAATCGTCTTCAATTGGGTCTTCGACGGCCAAGGCCAAGTTGCCAGTCACCTTTGGTGTCTTGGGCGGCGGTGCTGCTTGGGCTTTGGTTTTTGGTGGTGCCTTCGGTTCGGCATCTTCCACGGCAATGTCATCTCCAAAGCTTTTGTTCGCCTCTTTGGTTTCCGACCGATGTTTTCTGCTGTCGTTGGCCGCGACCGTTGCGTTCCCTTGCGCTGTCGAGCAGTCGAACTTCTTGGTGATGGCCACCAACGATGTTGCTTCAGAGTTCATTGTTTGAGATGCGGCAGTTGTTTCTTCAAACATGGCCACGTTTTTCTGGGTGACCTGATCCAACTGGTTCATCGCTGCGTTGATTTCATCCAGCCCCGTTGATTGTTCTTTTGCCGAGGCGGCAATACCTGAAACGTGCTCTGCAATTCCTCCAACGGATTCAACAATTTCCGTAAGGGCGTGCCCCGCCTTGTCCACCAGCGACACGCCTTTCTTCACGTGTTCACCCGAGGTTGAAATGAGATCTGTGATCTCGCTTGCAGCCTCAGAAGATCGCTGAGCCAAGGCACGAACCTCAGACGCAACAACAGCGAACCCTCGGCCGGCTTCACCCGCGCGGGCCGCCTCGACTCCTGCGTTCAATGCCAGGAGATTGGTCTGGAAGGCGATTTCATCGATCACGCCGATGATGCGCGAAATCTGGTCTGAAGAATTCGAGATTTCGCCCATCGCGTCAACGGCCTGCTGCACCACTTCGCCCGAGGCCGCAGCGTTGTCGCGTGCTTCCACCACCACATCGTTGGCCTGTTTTGCACCAGAGGCCGCAGATGCCACAGATGCCGTCAGCTGAGAAATCGCGGCTGCCGTCTGCTCAAGGGTGGCGGCCTGTTGCTCGGTCCGCCGGGAAAGATCATCTGCAGCGCCGCTGACGTTTCCGGTTTCGTTCAAAATTGAATCCGCGCTCATCAAGATTTGTCCGATGGCGCTGTCAAGTTCGGTCAAAGCCGAATTGAAATCCCGCTGAAGCGCCGCATACTCACCGGTAAATTCAGTATCGATGCGGACTTTGAGATCGCCCTCGGACAGTGAGGTAAGGGCCGATTGCAGGGATTGGACTACCGTCGTCTGAGCTGCGGTCATACGTTCGTTTTCTTCATTCGCCTCACGCAACTTTCGTTCGGCTTCGGTGATGTCGTTGCCCAGAAGAACGTATCCCAGGGTTTGCCCTGACCTGTCATGGGTCGGACTGATGCTTCCGTCGAGGGTCAGCTTTGAATCATTGAGTGTCGTATCCAGTTTCCCAAAGACCGCTTTGCCTCTTTGCAAGTCGCCCATGAAGGCGGGATTGTCAGCGAAGTGAACAAAGCTGTCCAAATTGATCTCAGGAACCTCACCCGCGCCGAGCGACAAGGCGCTAGCCATTTTGTCGTTCACAGTGACCAGGCGCCCGCTTGCCGAGAAGTCAGCGCGGAGTTGAGCCTGTTCCAACGACTGTAGGATTGCCGTGCGTTTACGACGTTCGGTAACTTCGCTCCATTCCAGCACAAACCCTGCGGTGTTGCCGCTGTCGTCGACGATCTTGTTGATCACGAGGCCGAGCAGCAGCTCTCCCATACGAATGTCAGTCTCGATCGGGAAGGATGCGGTTTGCAACATTTCACGCGACGCATTGGAGCTTTTGTGGAAGACATCCGCCGTCTTGCCCTTCAAACTTTCAGGGTCAAATCCAGGCACGTGCCCCTGGAAGTCGCCAAGATTGTCATTGGCGAGAGTGATGAACGATTTGTTGACATGAGAAATGCACAGGTTCTCGTCACACAAGATCATGGCGGCGGAAGAGGATTGGAAACCGGCCCCCTTGAAGAAGGTATCAAGTTTCGCCTCTTCTGCCTCAGCCAGTTGAAGGCGCAAACTGTCCAAGGCGACTGCGCTTTTACCGATCTCGTCACCACGGGATATGAAAGGGATCGGGCTGTTATAATCCTGGTTGGCCAGCCCCATGGTGCGGTCAGTAATCTGTGACAGTGGAAGAGAAATGATCTTGCGGAAAGCCAGCATCGCCGCAATGGACATGACCCCCAACAAGACAAGATCGATGATCAAGGACATTTTCTGTTCGGCTTCGACGGTGGCCAAAAGGTAATCAGGGCTCCAATGGATGGCGAGCGTGCCAACAACTGCATTGTCCTTGCCGAACCGAATGGGCTCTCCGACCAACAGGCCACTTTCGGCGCTTATTCTGCCACCGGAGTCCCTGGCTTGGCCGGCAACGCCCAATAGTGCCTCGGTTTCATGCGGCGGAATGTCTTCCGGCATGGAAACAAGGACGTTGCCATCCTTGCCAAGAACCACGGCCGCTTCCGCGACCAGGGTGCTTTCCAAGATGGTGCTGATACGTTCCTTGAGAGCATCCGCATCACCAAATCTTACCGGGCCGGCGATTTCGCTGGCAGAGATCGTCGTGATACTTGCCCCGAGGGTCACCACCGCCGTTTCGGCGACGTGCTCCCGGGTGAGGTTTCCAAGATAGGTTTGCGTGGACACCAGAATTGCGCAAGTGCCGAACAAAATGATGAGGCATTTCGCAAAGATCGGAAGAGATTTGCGTTGTTTAGTCTGAGCTTTGGTCATGTTTAATCAACACTTGCTTTTCTAGGTGGGTTGAACGTTACATTAGGGATTCCGCATCAACGCCGATGGTAATGGCACCGATGGGTTGGCCGGACTCCGGATCCGTAATCGTCATTGAAATCTGGGCCTGATAGGTCTGGCTGGATTCGTCGAATTCCACGTCCCCGTAATGAACGGCACCGACGCCGACACCGTGGGTTTCGGTGAACTTGGATTCATCACCTTGCCAAAAGTCCGAAGTCACATCGCTGGCAGCCACGTTCAGACCATGGCCGTCCATGACAAAGACCTCGGTGATGCGGCCACCCGAACTGGCGACCTGATCGCGCAGAAAATCCGAGGCCGCGTTATTCAAAACCGGCGTAATCGTGGGCGTTTCTGTCGAGCCTACCTCGGCGCGCCAAGCTTGATCCAGCGCGTCGATCCGGGCCTGATCGTACCCGCCGGTCATTGCATTTTGACTTCGGATAGCTTGGAGGAGAATGTCGTCTTCAGCCCAGGTCTGGACAGAGGAACTTAAAAAATTCTCCATCGCAGGGCGGTAATCATTTGCAGCAACCGAAGTGGCGGCAACAGAAAAGGCGACGCAAGTCAGTGATAGCTTGTTCATAGCGCTAGGGTTCCCGTCTTTGTGATACGTCCTCCGGGCTTTTAGGAGGGCGGGATTGCCAAAGATTTAATTGGCGTCACAGCGATAGGAAAAAGTGTAGCGATCCAACTGAACGTTTACGTTCGTTGCGGACCGATCAGCTTTTGCATCGGGGGAAGATCTGGATTGTCGATGGCCTGCACCAGAGCACGGGCCAGGAAACTGCCGGTGCGCCCGACGTCCTCGTGATAGGCCAGTATCTCGCGTCGGAAAGCGGGCAGGAACTTCAAGGATTCCTTCGACGCCAAATCGACGTCCTTGCCAAGTATGCGTCCGCTTTCCTCGATGGCAGTTGTGCCGGCCACCGCGGATGGCACCGAAGCCGTCACAACCGCGTCGGTTTCAGGGAAAGCCTTGAAATGTTGTAACAAAGCTTCGGTAATCTGCGCGTTCGGGCTGTCAGAGTTCGCACCTGCGAGAATCCGCGCATCAATTCCTTTTCGTGCCGCCGCGTCCTGAACGCCCTCGATCAGATGGGTGGCATAGTTGTGCTCCAGCGGAGGGGCAATGACCACAAGATGCCTGCGTCCGCGTTTTGCGAGATCCTCGGTACACAATCGCCCATAAGCCGCATTGTCGAAATCGAAATAGGGGATGCCCGTGCAATCGTTTGTGCGGCCGTGCAGCACAAAGGGGAATTTCCGCACCTGCAAATAGTCGACACGCGCGTCCACAGGTTCGACTCGGTTCAAAATCACCCCGTCTGCTGACCCGGTCCGCACGATGTACTCGATCGGGGACAGGGGTGATTCGTCGGGAAAATAGGGGGTGACGATCAGATGATAGGCTGTCCCGCGCAGCTCTCCCGCGACTGCATTTATCAGTCGCGCCGTGTGGTTCATGACGTCGTGATCGGTGCTCAGAACCAACGAGATGACATTGGTCTTGCCGGTGCGCAATCTCAGGCCCGCGCGGTTGGGGCGATACCCCAGTTGATCGGCAAGTTCGCGCACGCGTTTCTTGGTGTTTTGGCCGATGTCGGGCGCATTTCCCAAGGCGCGCGACACTGTTGGCACGGCCAATCCGGAAAGCCGGGCAATCGTTTTCAGCGTCGGGCGTTCCCGTTCACCGGGCAACAGCAACTTATCAATTTCATCTTCTGTCATCGTCCGGTCTATGTCGTCTAAATGTTTAGAAATGGCCAGATTCAATTTTCTTGCCAAATTATTCTAAATCGATTTATCTGTTCCGCAAACGATTTAGAAACTAGGGAGGAACTTTCATGAAATCGTTGCGTGCACTTCTGTGCGGGACTGCCATCTGTGCTGCGGGCGCAGCATCGGCGACAGATCTCGAGGTAACCCACTGGTGGACCTCGGGCGGTGAAGCCGCGGCTGTCGCCCAGTTTGCGACCGAGTTCGAAAGCCAGACGGAACACAAGTGGGTCGACGGCGCCATTGCTGGCGGTGGCGGCACCGCGCGTCCGGTGATGGTCAGCCGTCTTATCGGTGGTGACCCGATGGGGGCGTTCCAGTTCAACCATGGTCGTCAGGCCGAAGAACTGATCGAAGCCGGTCTTCTGCGTGACATGACCCACGTGGCCGAGGCCGAAGGGTGGACCGACATCGTCAACCCGCCGTCGCTTTTGGATGCCTGTACGGTTGATGGCCGCATCTATTGCGCACCGGTTAACATCCACTCGTGGCAATGGCTGTGGCTGTCCAATGCTGCCTTCGAAAAGGCTGGTATTGCGGTTCCCTCGAACTGGGACGAATTTGTCGCCGCCGCGCCCAAGCTGCGCGAAGCGGGTATCCAGCCGATGGCTCTGGGTGGCCAGTCCTGGCAGTCGTCGGGCGCGTTCAACGTGCTGATGGCAACGCTGGCGGGACCGGACGTGCTGCAACAGGTTTATGGTGATGCCGATGCCGATCTGGCAGCGGGTGACAAGCTGAAGCGCGTCTTCCAGGCCGCGTCGGACATGCGTGACATGGTCCAGGGCTCGAACGTGCAGGACTGGAACCAGGCAACCAACCTTGTCATCACCGATGCGGCCGGTGGCCAGATCATGGGTGACTGGGCGCAGGGTGAATTCGCTGTCGCGGGTGAAAAGGCTGGTGAAGATTACACCTGCCTGCCGGGTCTGGGCGTGATCGAAGTGCTGTCGACCGGTGGTGACGCCTTCTATTTCCCTGAAACAGGAAATGCCGAAACCGAGGCTGCTCAGGACGCGCTGGCCGCGACCCTTCTCAGCCCGTCGACCCAGGTGGCGTTCAACCTGAAGAAAGGCTCGCTTCCGATCCGGGGTGACGTCGATCTGACGGCTGCCAATGACTGCATGAAAAAGGGTCTTCAGCTTCTCGCCGACGGCAAGACGATGCCGGACGTGAACATGCTGAACACGGAAGACACCAACAACCAGCTGAATGATCTCTTCGTTCAGTTCTTCCAGGATCCGTCGATTTCGGCCGACGACGCTCAGGCGCGCTTTGTCGATATCGTGAAGAACAAAGACTAAGAACCACTCGACCAGGCGGGGCTGTCAATCGCGGCCCCGCCTGTTTTAACGAGAGGCAAGGGAGGGGACGTCGTGGCTGACGCGGCTGCAAAACCTATCGGAATATTTCGGAATATGACGGCCAAGATTGCCGCCATCCCCATGATCCTGACGGCCATGGTCGTCTTTCTTGGCGGCACGATCTGGACCATTACCTATTCCTTCACCAGCTCAAAATTACTTCCCAAAACCAAGTTTGTCGGCCTTGATCAGTACGAACGGCTTTGGGGAACACACCGTTGGATCGTCTCGATCGAGAACCTGTTCTTCTACGGGCTCTGCTCGCTGGTCTTCAGCTTGGTCATAGGCTTTGTCCTCGCGGCGCTGATGGATCAGAAAATCCGGTTCGAGAACACGTTCCGCACCATCATTTTGTATCCTTTCGCGCTGTCGTTCATCGTCACCGGACTGATCTGGCAGTGGCTTTTGAACCCTGAGTTTGGCATCCAGAGCGTGATGCGCAGTATCGGCTGGGAAAGCTTCAACTTCGATCCGCTGTATAACGCGGACATCGTTATTTACGGCGTACTGATCGCGGGGCTCTGGCAAGGTACAGGGTTGATCATGGTGCTGATGCTGGCGGGGCTGCGCGGCATTGATCAGGAAATCTGGAAGGCCTCACGCGTCGATGGTATCCCGGCCTGGAAAACCTATCTGTTCATTGTCATTCCAATGATGCGCCCGGTTTTCATCACCACGCTGGTCATCATCGCCAGCGGCATCGTTCGGGTCTATGATCTGGTCGTCGCCCAGACATCCGGCGGCCCCGGTGTCGCATCAGAAGTGCCAGCGAAATACGTCTATGACTATATGTTCCAGGGCCAGAACCTGGGGCAGGGCTTTGCCGCCTCGACAATGATGCTCTTGGCGGTCGCCGTTGTGCTGATCCCATGGGCCTACCTCGAATTCGGGAGCAAGAACCGTGGCTGACGCAACCCATTTCGAGGGGGCGCACGGCCCCAAACCGCGCCGCACTTTCTCGCGCCGCAACATCTTTCTCTACGGCACGCTGATCATGGTGGCGCTGTATTACCTCCTACCGCTTTACGTCATGCTGATGACCTCGCTGAAGGGGATGCCCGAAATCCGGGTTGGCAATATCTTTGCCCCACCCGTGGAAATCACCTTTGAACCTTGGGTCAAAGCCTGGGCAGAGGCCTGCACGGGCCTGAACTGCGATGGGCTTTCGCGCGGCTTCTGGAACTCGGTCCGGATCACCGTGCCCTCGGTCATCGTGTCGATCGCCATCGCCTCGGTCAACGGCTACGCCCTTGCCAACTGGCGGTTCAAGGGGGCCGACGTCTTCTTTACCATCCTGATCTTCGGGGCCTTCATCCCCTATCAGGTGATGCTGTATCCGATTGTGATCCTTCTGCGCGAGATGGGTCTTTATGGAACGCTCTGGGGACTGGTGCTGGTGCATTCGGTCTTTGGTATGCCGATCCTGACGCTGTTGTTCCGCAACTATTTCACCTCGCTGCCGGAAGAGCTGTTCAAGGCCGCCCGCGTTGACGGGGCCGGGTTCTGGGGCATCTATTTCCGCATCATGCTGCCGATGAGCCTGCCGATCTTCGTCGTTGCGATGATCCTGCAAGTCACCGGCATCTGGAACGACTTCCTCTTCGGCGTCGTCTATACCAAGCCCGAATATTATCCGATGACGGTTCAGTTGAACAACATCGTCAATTCTGTCCAGGGCGTGAAAGAGTACAACGTCAACATGGCCGCGACGATCCTGACCGGTCTGGTTCCACTTACAATCTACTTCGTGTCTGGCCGCCTCTTTGTTCGAGGCATCGCGGCTGGCGCGGTTAAGGGATAACTACCATGACAGACGCCACCCAACATTCCGTCGAAATCAAGAACCTCGACCTCAGCTTTGGTGCCGTTCAGGTGTTGAAGAACCTCGAACTGAATATCCATGAAGGTGAATTCCTGGTGCTTCTTGGTTCATCCGGCTGCGGCAAGTCCACGCTATTGAACTGCATCGCGGGCCTTCTGGACGTCACTGGCGGCCAGATCTGGATCAAGGGCAAGAATGTCACCTGGGCCGAGCCGTCCGATCGCGGTATCGGCATGGTATTTCAATCCTACGCCCTTTATCCGCAGATGACGGTCGAGGGGAACATGTCGTTCGGGCTGAAGAACGCCAAGATTCCCAAGGATGAGATTCGTCAGCGCGTGGATCGCGCGGCCGAGGTGCTTCAGATCGAACCATTGCTGAAGCGCAAGCCATCGGCCCTGTCCGGCGGCCAGCGTCAACGGGTCGCCATTGGCCGGGCATTGGTGCGGGACGTCGACGTGTTCCTGTTCGATGAACCGCTTTCCAACCTCGACGCCAAACTGCGCGCCGACCTGCGGGTCGAGTTGAAGCAACTGCACCATCGCCTTGAAAACACGATGATTTATGTCACCCACGACCAGGTCGAGGCCATGACCCTGGCTGACCGGATTGCAATCATGAAGGACGGGCTGATTCAACAGCTTGCCGCGCCGGACGAGATCTATTCCCGGCCTGCGAACCTTTATGTCGCCGACTTTATCGGCTCGCCTTCGATGAACCTGATCAAGGGGCAGGTTGCCGATGGTCGTTTCACCACCGATGGCCTTTCGGTTCCGCTTGGAGGTTACGAGTTTAGTCGCGAGGCCAAGGGCGAGGCCTGGTTCGGCATCCGGCCCGAGCATATCGTCTTGGGTGACGCCGCCGCCTCTGCCGATACTTCGCTGACCATTACAGCCGAGGTTGTGGACCCGCTTGGGTCGGACACGCTTGTTCTGACCACGCTTGCTGGCACCCGTTTCTGGATACGCCTCGACGGCCAGACCAAGATCAAGGCTGGCGACAGCCTGACCATCGGCATCAATGCTGCTGACGCCTCTCTTTTCGATACCGGCGACGAAGAACGTCTCTGATCGCCACTTCCCAAGGACCAAACGAACGTGACCAAACTTTCCTATCAACTTTACTCGTCCCGCAATTTCGGCCCGCTGGCCGACACGCTCAAGATGGTCGCCGACCTGGGATATGCGCAGGTCGAGGGCTATGGCGCGCTTTATGCGACGCTTGACGACCTGGACGGGCTGAAGGGCGCGCTTGCGGCCAATAGCCTGCATATGAAAAGCGGGCATTTCAGCCTCGACATGGTCGAAAATGACGTCGATGCCGTCTTGAACATCGCCCGAACGCTGGATGTCACGGACGTCTATGTCCCGCATCTTGCCGCCGATCAGCGCCCCTCGGACGCCGTTGGCTGGCTTGCCTTTGGCGAACGTCTTGGCCGGGCAGGGGCGCCGCTGGTCGATGCAGGTCTGCGCTTTGGCTGGCATAACCACGACTTTGAATTCACCGCGTTGCCGGACGGTAGCTTCCCGATTGAGGCGATCCTCGCGGGCGGTCCCGATCTGTCGTTTGAATTCGACGTCGCCTGGGCCGTGCGCGGCGGGCAGGACCCTGTCGCCTGGATCGACCGCTATGCCGACCGGATCAGTGCAGCCCATGTCAAGGATATCGCGCCCGAAGGCGAGTGCGCGGACGAGGAAGGCTGGGCCGACGTCGGCACCGGGACCATGGATTGGACTGGCTTGATGACCCGCCTCAAGGCTATCGGTTGCGATCTCTTTGTGGCCGAGCATGACAATCCGTCCGACGATGCCCGTTTCGCGCGACGCACCGTCGAATTTATCAAGTCTTTGTAAGGAGTTCCGCCAATGTCTGTTCTTGGCGTCGGCATCATCGGATGCGGCAATATTTCTGCGGCCTACCTGCGCCTGGCCCCCTTGTTCAAGGGGATCGAAATGCGTGCCGTGGCAGATATCAACATGGACGCGGCCAAGGCGCGCGCCGACGAATTTGGCGTACGCGCTGATACGGTCGATGCGCTTTTGGCGGCGGGTGATATCGACATTATTGTCAACCTCACCATCCCTGCGGCTCATTTCGAGGTCTCGAAACGAATCCTCGAGGCGGGAAAGCACGTCTATTCTGAAAAACCCTTCGTGCTGACCCTTGAAGAAGGGGCGGAGATTCGCCGTATCGCGAATGAGCAAGGCTTGCGCGTTGGCTCGGCGCCAGACACCTTCCTGGGCGGAGCTCATCAGCAGGCACGTGCCCTGATCGATGACGGCACGGTGGGACGGGTGACCAGCGGTACGGCTTTTGTCATGTCCCATGGAATGGAGCATTGGCATCCAAACCCGGATTTCTTCTTCCAGCCGGGGGCCGGCCCGGTTCTGGATATCGGCCCTTATTACATTACCAATCTTGTGCAACTGATCGGTCCGGTGCGGCGTGTCGCTGCCTTGTCGTCCACGCCGTCGCCGACGCGGACCATCCTGTCCGAGCCACGTAAAGGCGAAGAAATTCCCGTTGACACACCCACCACCATCCATGGCCTGCTCGAGTTTGAAAGCGGTGCTGTCATAACCCTGTGTACAAGCTGGGATGTTTGGGGCCACGGTCACAAGCCCATGGAGCTTTACGGCACGAATGCCAGTCTTGATGCGCCCGATCCGAACTTTTTCGGGGGTGACCTATTGTTGACAGCAGCCAACAAAGACACCGAAACTGTGCCGCCCTGGGACCACCCATTCGGGATCGCGAACCAGGACGAGCGCGCCAACTATAGAACCGCCGGTCTGGCCGATATGGCAATTGCCATCGGCGAGGGCAGGCCGCATCGTTGTTCGATGGAATTGGCGCTGCATGTTGTCGAGGTCATGACGGGTCTGTTGAAGGCCGGAGAAACCGGCGCATTCGTGCCGATGACCACGACCTGCAACCGCCCCGAAGCACTTGCTCCTGACGCTGCAGCGGCGTTGCTGGCATAGGGAAATCAGGCCGCAGAATGCTTCGAAACCCTATCCTGCCAGGTTTCCACGCCGACCCGTCGATCTGCCGGGTCGGTGATACCTTCTATATCGCCACGTCGACCTTCGAATGGTATCCCGGCGTGCGTATTTACGCGTCGACAGACCTTGCGAACTGGCGATTTGTCGCCGCTCCGCTGGATCGCGAAGCGCTATTGGACATGCGCGGCAATCCCGATTCCGGAGGGGTGTGGGCGCCTTGCTTGTCCCATGCCGATGGAAAGTTCTGGCTGGTCTATTCGGATGTGAAGCGACTGGACGGGGCTTTTAAGGATAGCCACAACTATATTACGGCCGCCGAGACGATTGACGGCCTGTGGTGTGATCCATGGTACGTGAACTCCTATGGTTTTGACCCTTCGTTGTTTCATGATGATGACGGACGAAAATGGATGACGACACTGCGCTGGAACCACAGGGGAAGGGGCACCGGGGGCAATCCCAAGCACGCGAGCTTTGACGGGATCCTATTGCAGGAATGGTGCCCCGAACGCGGCAATATCGGCGATGCGCAGGTGATCTATGAGGGCACGTCACGTGGTCTGACCGAAGGCCCGCATCTCTTCAAACGCAATGGATGGTACTATCTGACCACGGCCGAGGGCGGTACGGGCTATGATCACGCGGTCACCATGGCACGCGCGCGCCACATCAGCGGTCCTTACGAAACGCATCCCGACCGTCACGTGATCAGCGCCAAGGGGGTGCCCGACCATCCAATCCAGCGCACTGGGCACGGTCAATATGTCGAAGCCGAGGACGGAACTGTCTGGCACAGTTTTCTCATGGGACGTCCTATTGCCGGCCCCGATGGGACTGGCCGGTTTTGTCCCCTTGGACGCGAAGCCGGATTGGAACAATGCGTCTGGGGCGACGATGACTGGCTGCGCCTTGAAAAGGGCGGCCAGTTGGTGCGCGAAACCATTCCGCATCCCGCAATAAGTCCCGAACCAAAGCACGTCCACTATCGCTTTGCCGAAGGTCTGCCGTCTGATTTCCAATGGTTGCGCCATCCCCATCCCGATCGGTTGATGCGCTTTGGGGAAGACGGTCTTGTTCTGATCGGACGCGAAAGCATCGGAAGCTGGTTTGAACAGGCCTTGGTCGCCCGACGCCAGCAGGATTTCCACTATCGCGCGGAAACCACCGTGATTAGCGCCCCGACCAGCTATCAACAGGCAGCGGGGCTGACCACCTATTACAACCGGCACAAGTTTCACGCCTGTCTGGTCACGCATGAACCCGGCCTCGGCCGATGCCTGACGTTGCAAAGTTGCCCCGGGAACTGGCCAGATTGCGATCTGGAACACCCGCTCGACAATCCAGTGCCGCTGAAAGATGGCCCCGTCGAACTTGCTGTCGACGTTGACCACGCCTCCCAGCAATTCTTCTGGCGGCAATCTGGCGATTGGACTGCTATCGGCCCAACGTTGGATGCGTCGCAAATCTCGGACGAGGGCGGTCGCGGCGAACATGCCAGTTTTACCGGGGCTTTCGTCGGCATGGTGGCATATGACACCTCGGGATTTGCCGCCGAAGCCCTATTTCCAACGTTCGATTACAGTCCCCTATGACAAGTGAACTTGCGATCTATGATGTCGAGGACCGCTCGACAAAAACGGTTCTTGTCACCGACCGCCTGATCGAAGCGCCGAACTGGACCCCGGATGGGCGGACATTGATCGTGAATGGCGATGGTCGGCTGTTCCGCGTCGAATTGAACAAACCCGAGCTTTCGGTGATCGACACGAACTTTGCCACGGCACTGAACAATGACCACGGGGTATCTCCCGACGGCAAGACTGTGGTTATAAGTGACGCTTCGCGTTCAGGGGAAAGTGAGATCTATACGCTGCCAATCGGAGGCGGCACGCCCGAACCGCTGGGTGCGGCATCGCCAGCCTATTGGCATGGCTGGTCCCCCGATGGCCTGACCCTGGCCTATGTGGCACGCAGGGATGGGGCGTTTCAGGTCTGCACTAAGGCGGCTTCCGGCGGCGACGAACGCCGGTTGACCACTGGGTTCGATCACTGCGACGGCCCCGACTATACACCCGATGGTCGGTGGATATGGTTCAACGGCGAAATAGACGGCAAGGTCGATTTATGGCGCATTCCTGCGCAGGGTGGCACTCCGGAGAAAATGACTGACGATGCGCGGGTAAACTGGTTTCCGCATCCGTCACCCGATGGTCGCCTGGTCTTGTACCTGGCCTATGACGCGGGCACGGCCGGTCACCCGCGAGACAGGGATGTCGAACTTCGGCTGATGCCCTTTGATGGAGGACCGTGCGAAACAGTTCAGCGTTTCTGGGGCGGTCAGGGCAGTATCAATGTTCCCAACTGGGCGCCGGACGGGCGGCGTTTTGCCTTCGTGCGCTATGAAAAGGGCGTTTCATAAGGCGACGGTTTGCAAGTGCGATGGCGGGCCGATGTGCGGTTCCGTGTGAATGCACGTCTTCCGGTTCAGGCCGAACAACTCGCCCCACCCAATACGCAGAACTTGGCACAATGGGGATGGTTCAGGCGCACAGGCCGTTCCGCCTCTTCAAGGCTGGGTCCCAGATCGAAGGCTTCGTCATAAGGCAAGAGTGTACAGGCCACCACCGAAGGCGATGCCGCGCCCTTGCGGCGGACAACCATTCTGGACGAAGCACACATGACGTCCTTGGGTGACTTGTCCAAAATCCCCCAACACGCGGTGGTAATCTCTGGTACATCCACGGTCGCATCCATCTCGGGAAACAAGACGGTTTCGGAAGGCGAGGTGGCACTGATGGCAAATTTTTCCTCGGCAAAAAGCCGTGCATAACCTGCGCGCGCTTCCTGATCGGTTTCCCCCCAAAGCGTGCGCCCCGCCACCGCCATACGTATGCCGACGCTTTGCAGCCAACGCATTCCGTCCAGGGAAATTTCGAAACTGCCGCGACCACGTTCCTGATCGTGATACGCGGGCGACCAATGGTCCAATGAGATGCGCAGCGTAAGTCGTTCGCCATGCTCGGCCCGCAAACGCTCCAGGCCTGCCCGAACCGAGGCCCGCATCATCGGGCGCATCGCGTTGGTCAGGATCAAAACCTCATAGCCTTCGCGCAATGCCGCTTCAGCCATCGCGATCATGTCCGGGTTCATGAAGGGTTCGCCGCCGGTGAAACCGATCTCGCGTACGTTCCAGTCGCGCGCACGCAACTGATCAAGATAGCTGCGGACGTCCTCAAGGCTTAGGTAAACCAGTCGATCGTTGGAAGGAGAGGATTCGATATAGCAAGACGGGCATTCGATATTACACAGTGTGCCAGTGTTGAACCAAAGTGTTTCGGGGTCTTCCAGCCGAACCTCTGCCCGTTCCTCGCCGTTGGCCGTCACCAGTGGGTCGGCAAACTTTGTACCGGAAAACGGATCATTTTGGTCTTTCATAGGCTGAATTCTCCTTCTTGATCGTTTAGGTAGAACGAGCCTTGCGCAAGGAAAAGGCGTTGCGTGCAACCGTGACGAAGATGTGAAGTCGATGGCACAGACTGGACTTGAAGGAAAAGAGCGGTTATTCGGCTCTGCGAACGATACTGTTAGCGATAACATAGCTCGCCCAAGGAGGGTAAACATGGTCTCGCGCGTTATTCCGGTGGAAGATTTCGACCTGGTCATTTTCGGCGGTACAGGTGATCTTGCCCGGCGCAAAATCCTGCCTGGCCTGTTTCGCCGTTTCCGTTCGGGCCAAATGACAGATGACAGCCGCATCATCGGCGCCGCGCGTGCCGACCTGGACAGCCAAGGTTATCGAGACGAAATTCAAAAAGCACTTGAGGAATTTCTGCCCAAGGCTGCGCGCCCGGCTGAAGATGTCGCCGCTTTCCTGGATCGCCTGGACTATGTGGCCATTGATGCCATGGGAAAAGATGGATGGCCGGAACTGGCCAAGCAACTGCGCAAGGGTGTGATACGCGCTTTTTACTTCTCGGTCGCGCCGTCGCTTTTCGGAGCGCTGGCCGAACGGCTTCATGCCCACAGTTGCGCCGGCCCGTCCTGTCGGATTGTTGTCGAGAAACCGTTTGGCCGTGACCTGGAAAGTGCGCGTGCCCTGAACAAAACCCTGCGCGACCATTTCGACGAAAACCAAATCTATCGGATCGACCACTATCTGGGCAAAGAAACCGTCCAGAACCTCATGGCGGTGCGGTTCGGCAACGTGCTGTTCGAACCTCTCTGGAATGCGCAATACATCGACCACGTTCAGATCACCGTCGCAGAAAGTGTCGGAGTGGAAGGACGGGGGGCCTATTATGACAAATCCGGCGCCATGCGGGACATGGTTCAGAACCACCTGATGCAGCTGTTGTGTCTCACCGCGATGGAGCCACCGTCGCGGTTCGATCCGGACGCGGTGCGTGACGAAAAGCTGAAAGTCATCCGCGCGCTTGAAACCGTGACACCCGAAGACATGGTACGCGGCCAATATGTGTCGCCCACCCCAAAAGAAAGTTATCTCGATCAGGTTGACGACCTTCAAAGCCGGACCGAGAGCTTTATTGCAATGAAGCTTTGCGTGTCGAACTGGCGGTGGGCAGGGGTGCCGTTCTATTTGCGCACCGGCAAACGGTTGAAGGCGCGCCACACCGAGATTGCCATCGTCTTCAAGGATGCGCCACACTCGATTTTCGGTCAGGCTCTGGGACGTCATCGCAACGTGCTTGCCATCCGGCTGCAACCGAACGAAGGCATGGATCTTCTGGTCACGATCAAAGAACCCGGGCCCGGCGGAATGCGGCTTGTCGATGTGCCTCTCGACATGACTTTTGCCGATGCCCTCGGTCCCGAGGCCGAAGAAGTCCCTGATGCCTATGAACGCCTGATCATGGATGTGATCCGGGGCGATCAGACCCTGTTTATGCGCGGCGACGAGGTCGAGGCCGCCTGGGCCTGGACCGACCCGCTGATCAATGGCTGGGAAGAACGGGGCGACCGCCCGGCGAACTATGATGTCGGATCAACGGGTCCGGAAGAAGCGGCCATGCTCTTGCACCGCGAGGGCCGCCGCTGGCGGGATATTGCATGAGACTGACCGAGTACCCTGACCGCGATCTTTTGTTCGTGGACTTGGCTTACAGGCTGGCGAGTGATCTGGAGGACGCCCTTTTGTCCAATGACCGGGTAACGCTCGCCGTTCCCGGTGGCAGCACGCCGGGACCAATGTTCGACCAGCTTTCTGCCGCCGACCTGGATTGGTCACGGGTGGATGTGCTGTTGACGGACGAGCGCCGCGTGCCGGCGGATCACGAACGGTCGAATGAAAGGCTCTTGCGTGAACGTCTGCTGGTTAACCGCGCCTCAGCCGCGACTTTCTTTCGCACCGTACCGGACGAAAACAAGACAATTGATCGTTTGAATGCCGCGCTTGCCGCGCGTTTGCCGATCAACGTTCTCGTGCTTGGCATGGGGTCGGATATGCACACGGCTTCGCTGTTTCCGGGCTCTCCTGATTTGCCCGGGGCCTTGGCCGCCGATGCAGCGCCCTTGATGATGGTGGATGCCTCGGAAGGTCTCGAACCGCGCATTGCCCTGACTGGCCCGGTTCTGGCTTCGGCCATTTCCACGCATCTGTTGATCGCCGGCAGCGACAAGCTGACAGCGTTAAACCGCGCTGCCGAACTACCGCCTATAGACGCGCCCGTCTCTCTGGTCCTGAAGGACGCCGAGATCCACTGGGCCCCCTGAAGGAACCGATATGGACTGGACACGCCTGACCGCCGCCACAGAGAAAGCCGCTGAAACCCCGATTTTCGATCGGTTCAGCGATACTCAACGTGCCGAGGACTTTTCGGTACAGACGGCTGATCTTCTTTTTGATTACTCCAAAACTGCAATCGACCGCGCCGGACGGGAACTGTTGGTCGAGATGTTTTTGGAATCTGGCGTGCCCGAACGACGTTCGGCCATGTTTGGTGGTGCCAAGATCAACGAAACCGAAGGGCGCGCCGTTCTTCACACGGCGCTCAGAAACCAGCAGGGCGATGCTGTCACCGTGGATGGCAGCGATGTCATCCCCGAGGTGCGCGCAACTCTGGACCGGATGGAAAGGTTCGCCGACCAGGTTCGAAACGGTACGGCGCCGGGGCAGGGGCCTGTCACCGACGTCGTCAATATCGGAATCGGAGGATCTGACCTTGGTCCCGCCATGGCCACCCTTGCACTGGCCCCCTATCACGATGGGCCGCGCATTCATTACGTGTCGAACGTCGATGGAGCGCATATCAACGACATTCTTCTGCCGCTGAACCCCGCGTCAACGCTGGTGATTGTCGCTTCCAAGACCTTCACCACGATCGAAACTATGACCAATGCCGAAACCGCTCGCGAATGGATCGCGCGTGGCGTTGGCGCCGACAACGCCGGCAACCATTTTGCGGCCTTGTCTTCGGCAACGGACAAGACCGCGGCCTTCGGGATCGCGCCCGAGAAGGTCTTTGGGTTCGAAGATTGGGTCGGCGGCCGGTATTCCATGTGGGGCCCGATCGGTCTTGCCCTGATGATCGCAGTCGGGGGCCAGGCCTTCCGCGCGTTTCTAGCCGGAGGCGAGGCAATGGATACCCATTTCAGGGCAGCCGAGCCTTTGGAGAACATACCCGTCATGCTGGCACTTACCGGCATTTGGCATAACCAGGGCCTTGGCTACGCGACCCGCGCTGTCTTGCCCTATGAACAACGCCTGTCCCGTTTGCCAGCCTACCTTCAACAGCTTGAAATGGAGAGCAACGGTAAGCGCGTGTCGATGGACGGGGCCGATTTGCCAGTCCATTCCGGTCCGATCGTTTGGGGCGAGCCGGGCACCAACGGTCAACACGCATTCTATCAGTTGATCCACCAAGGCACACGCGTGGTGCCCTGCGAGTTCATGGTCGGGGCGGAAGGTCACGAAGACGCGCTGTCGCATCAGCACCGCCTTTTGATTGCCAATTGCCTGGCTCAGTCCGAAGCCCTGATGAAAGGCCGCAGCCTGGATGCAGCCCGTGCCCTGATGGCCGGCAAATTCGACGGGGCCGAGCTTGACCGCCAGGCCCGCCATCGGGTTTTCCCCGGCAATCGACCTTCGACCACGCTCGTTTATCCCAAGCTGACGCCTTTCGTTCTGGGCCAACTGATTGCGCTTTATGAACACCGGGTCTTTGTCGAAGGTGTCATGCTGGGCATCAATTCTTACGATCAATGGGGCGTCGAATTGGGTAAGGAACTGGCGGTGGCGCTGGAACCGGTCGTGGCAGGCAAGGTGCCGTCGGACGATAAGGACGGATCAACCCGCCAATTGGTGTCATATATCCGCGCCCGGTCGTCCTGATTGATCCTTCAAAAAAACGGGAGCCCCCCGACATAGTCGAACGGCTCCCGTATGGGGCTAAATACAACTGCCCCTCGACGTTAATTCACTTTGTTCAGAAAAGATTTGCGCGTCATTGAAAGGCGCATTTCAGTGCTTTCTTCATCGCATCGCGGTGTGGACAACCAGATACGCTTGTCACCCAATTTCAGGCTTGATGCCGCGTCGATGCGAAACAAGGGACAACGTTTGGTTGTCGGCCGCACCTCGGCGATTTCGCCAAGCATCGCGCCGTCGGACGATCGGACAGGCTTGCCAATAAATACCGCGCGCAGTTTCTGTTCCGCTGCCGTCAACGTACCCGCCGCCGGTTGCATAGGGCCCGCGCCGGGACCGACGCCAGCCGTGTTGCCGATGCCAATTTCTGCCCCAACAGCTGCCACGCTGTCATGTCCGACCGACGCCGAAACATCGGCGTCCACCGGCCCCAGATCAACGTCGACCCCAATTTCCAACGCATTTGCCGGAAGGGTTAGCGACAGAATCAGCGAGGAGACATACAAGAACTTGATAAACATTTGGTGGCCCTTTGTTTTAATGATGTGGTTTAAAAGTGCATTTTGTCTTTGGTGAGTTGGGGTAATAAGTGAGTGAGTTATGTCGTTTGAATGCTGTGCGGTTTGAACTTTTTGAGAACGGTGTTCTGTTCCCTTGCTTTAACTCTGCTCGTCAATTCTGCCGAATTTATGCCGATTACTGATTGTGAGAATTCCAGCAGTTATTTTATTCAACTTTTTCACTTGGCATCTTAGTTGGCACCGATAATTGTTGGCATTTGTCAATTATTTTAATTGTGCAATTTCATATGGATGTTGTGGGTGCGTCAAAGTCCAAATTTAGACAGACGGCAAAAGGTGCCACGCGTCGCCGCCTCCAGATTGTCCGATCTTTGTTCGCATTTCGAAACAAACCTGCCGGCAACCAGTGTGTTGTCTCTAATCCGGAACGCTGCATTGCAGAATATGGCATAAATAGGGAGCCGATACCCGCATTGCGATAGCGATTAAGGAATCGCACGCGCCTTCAGATTGCAAACTTCGGAAGCTTGGAGCGGGTGAAGGGAATCGAACCCTCGTCTTAAGCTTGGGAAGCTCCTGCTCTACCATTGAGCTACACCCGCCACTGCCCCTCACGTAGGCGATGGTCGAAGGCGGGTCAAGTTACCCCTTGCGACGCCGCCGTCGTCCACGGTCTTCACCGCCGCCCGCGTTGAAGGCAACATTTGGCAATGACACCACTTTTGTCAGCTCGGGAAACCCGTCCGAGGCATGCGGGATCGCATTCGCGGCGATGAAATGTTCCTGGAACCTGGGTTCGATCGCGGTTTCTACCTTGGTGATGCGCAAGACTTCTTCTTCAATTCGGGCGCGTGCCGAGATATCGCATAGCGCGATACGCGCCCCCGTCCCAGCGGCGTTTCCGGCCGAGGTAACCTTGTCCAACGCGCAATCCGGGATCATGCCCAGTACCATCGCATGCTTGGGCGAAATATGTGCTCCGAAGGCTCCGGCCAGCACAATCCTGTCAACACGGTCCACTTGCAATTCATCCATCAACAGGCGCGCCCCTGCATAAAGCGCTGACTTGGCCAGTTGGATAGCGCGGATATCGCCCTGTGTTACAGTGATTAGAGAGCCGCCATCGGCGCGCCCGTCGTACACGACATAAGCATGGGTCCGCCCGTCGGGGATATTGCGTTCTGTTCCGGTCTGGGCGGCCGATCCGATCAAACCGGACGGATCCAATAGTCCGGCCATGCGCATCTCGGCGACCGCTTCAATGATCCCAGAGCCGCAGATCCCGTTAATTCCACTGACCGCGGTGGCAAGATCGAACCCGTCCTCATCCGACCAAAGGTCGGACCCGATCACGCGAAAGCGCGGCTCTTTGGTGAGAGGATTGATCTCGATACGTTCAATCGCCCCCGGTGCTGCCCGCTGACCCGACGAGATCTGCGCGCCCTCAAAAGCAGGCCCGGTGGGGGACGAGCAGGCCAATACCCCATCCTTGTTGCCAAGAAGGATCTCGGCGTTGGTACCGACATCACAAATCAGGACCAGATCGTCGGATTTGTATGGTTCTTCCGACAAGGCGACAGCGGCACAGTCCGCGCCAACGTGACCGGCAATGCACGGCAACAGATAGGCCATCGATTGCGCGTTGATCGAAGCAAACCCCAATCGATCGGCTGGTAGCGTGACGGAATCCGACGTGGCAAGCGCGAACGGTGCCTGTCCCAGTTCAACCGGATCGATCCCAAGCAGCAGATGATGCATCACCGGGTTGCAGACGATTACGGCCTCAACGATTTGATCGGCTGGCACATCGCCTTCGCGCGCCAGATCAACCGCAAGTTGGTCTATGGCTTCGCGCACGGCAGCGGTCATTTCGACATCGCCGCCGGGGTTCATCATGGCATAGGACACACGGCTCATCAGGTCTTCGCCAAAGCGGATTTGCGGGTTCATCACCCCGGCCGACGCCTTGACCTGTCCATTCCTGAGATCGCACAGATGTGCCGCGATGGTGGTTGAACCGAGGTCGATGGCAAGACCGTATAGCCGTCCCTCGAAAAAGCCCGGCCAGATGTCGATAAGCACAGGTGTGCCGCCGCGATGGTCTTGCCAGATGGCCACTGTAACGGCCCAGTCCCCGGCGCGCAGGGCCGGTTGAAGTCGACGCAAAAGGGTCGGGGATGCCGAGATTTTCTCTACACCCCAATCGCGCTTCAGTGCCTCGTTCAACCGTTGCAGATCGCCTGTCGGCTCGTGCATGTCAGGTTCACGGACCTCGACGTAAAACAGCCGAGTGGCCGGGTCCATGGTGATGGTGCGGGCGGTGGCGGCCTTGCGCACAACTTGTTTGTGCACCTGGCTTTCCGGCGGCACGTCCAGGACGACATCACTTTGGATTTTTGCCTGACAACCAAGGCGGCGCCCTTTGGTCAGCCCGCGTTTTTCGTCATAACGTGCTTCTACCGCATTCCAGTCCGACAAGGCGTCGTCGGCCACCGTAACACCATGTTTGGAAAAGGTACCCGTGCCCGGCGTCACCTGGCATTTCGAACAAATCCCGCGCCCGCCGCAGACGGAATCCAAATCCACGCCCAATTGCCGGGCCGCATCCAGGACCGAAATTCCAACCGGAACCCGCCCGCGCTTGCCCGAGGGAGTGAATATCACAAGTGCCGTATCATCCATGGGGCGGTCGCTCCTTCGCTGTGCACCATAACGGCTTGAAATGTGGTGAAAAGCCTGTCTGCGCCATGATCCGGCAGTATTGCGTCATGAACGCCGTCAATTCAGGGCAGGCGCAACGACATAGCTGCGCCCGCCATTGTTATTCGCACCAAGCGCCGTTTCAGAAGGACGCCAGATAAGCGATGACGGCCTTACGATCGTCTTCTTTCTTCAGTTTCAGCGACATTTTTGAACGCGCCTTGCTGTCGCCCAAGGTTTCTTTCAAAAAAGCTGTCGGATCGGCGAGCCAGGCGTCAAGATTGGCTTCGTCCCAGACCAGCCCGCCCTCGCCAGCAGCCAGAAGCGGCTTGGAGTATTTGAAGCCGTCCACGCCACCGGCGGCAGCGTCGACAATGCCGTTCAGCATCGGACCGGTCCGGTTCTTGGCACCATCGCCAACCTGGTGGCAGGCTTTGCATTTCTTGAAGACTTTTTCGCCATCCTCAACCAGGTCTGCAAAAGCGGGGGCTGCGAATGTGGTCAGAACAAGCGAGGCGGCTGCAATGACGTTTTTTTTCATGGGGTCTCTCTCCGGATGCCTATGAATTTGGACGGATTATGCCGTGATAGATATAGGCGCGATACGTCAAAAACATGGCTGTATGGGCGGCGAATTGTCACTTGCGCGCATTTTTCGCCGCCTTGTGTTGCTTACCGGCGTCGCCGACGCCCGCCGCTGCGCCGTCCGCCTCCGCCGCCCGATGCCGCCGCTGCACTTGCGGTCGGGAAATCCGCGCCTTCGGCCACAGCGTCAAGAACGCGGGCAAAGTTGATCCAGGTGGCACCATTCGGGTCGTGGTTCATCATAAGGTTGGCCGCATGAATGGCTTCCATTTCAACCGGACGAACCGGGTTCATGATGGCACTGGTCATGCCGGCACCGATGGCCATCGACAGGAAGGCCGCATTGATTCCATGGCGATGCGGCATGGCGAACGACACGTTCGACGCCCCGCAGGTGGTATTCACGCCAAGCTCATTGCGCAGCCGCCCGACCAGGGCAAACACCCCGGTACCGGCATCCGGCTTCGCGCCAATCGGCATGACCAGCGGGTCAACCACGATGTCGTGGGCCGGAATGCCATAATCGGCGGCGCGCTCCACGATTTTCTTCGCCACCAGAAAACGCACGTCTGGATCATCCGATATCCCGCTTTCATCGTTGGATATCGCCACGACCGGCACATTGTACTTTTTGATCAGCGGCAAAACCTGCTCGAGGCGATCCTCTTCCCCGGTGACCGAGTTCACCAATGGCCGACCCTCGGCAGCTTCAAGCCCGGCTTCCAAGGCCGCAGGAACGGAACTGTCGATAGACAAAGGTATATCGACGGCATTCTGCACGACGTCGATCAGTTGCCGCATCAAGGGCGGTTCGACAAAATTGTTATCGGCATAACGTGGATCCTCGGCCATCTTGTTGGAAAACACCGCGCCCGAGTTCACGTCCAGAACCATCGCGCCACAGGCAACCTGATCACGTGCATCCTTTTCGACCGTCGAAAAATCGCCGGCTTCAAGTTCGAGATTCAGCTTCTTGCGCCCCGAAGGGTTGATACGCTCGCCAATGACGCAAAACGGTGCATCAAAGCCGATGATGGCCGTCTTAGTTTTGGATTCAAGGACCGTACGGGTCATGGGGTCGCTCCTTCAGGAATAGCGATGTGAAGTGGCAAAGACGGATCGTCAAAGTCTTTGATTGTGTGGTGTGTTCCCAGGGCCTGCAATTCGGCGGACGACAGGCTTGAGGTGACGCCAATCACCGACAGGCCTGCGGCGCGTGCCGCGGTTACACCCGAGGGGCTGTCCTCGAAGACCAGCGCGTCAGTCGCTGAAACATCCAGCGCCGCCAAGGCGTTTTGGTAAAGGGCAGGGTGCGGTTTGCCTTGGGTCACCTCGTCAGCGGAAACCGTGTGCTGGAACAGCTCATCCAGACCCAGCGCGGTCAGGACGGCATCCAGGTTTGCGCGGCAGGCGTTTGTCACCACGGCAGGCTTGAGCGAACTGTCAGCGACGCGTTCCAGGAACCGACGCGCACCAGCGATCATTGGCAGATCCGCCGTGATCCGATCGCGAAACGCGGCCTCCTTGGCGACATCCATCGCGCGGGGATCCTCATCTGGCAGGAAATCGGCAAAGATATCGCGGTTCTGACGCCCGTGGATACGTGTCATGTAATCCTCGGGTGTCAGCGTCACGCCACGTGCGCCCAGGAAATCGACGAAAACCGCCGCATGAATCGGGTCGCTATCGATCAACGTCCCGTCCATGTCGAATAGAATGGCCTTCAGTGTCACGAAGATGATCCACCGGCGACGGCTGCAGCACCGCGCGATTGCGCCCAGTTGGCCGAGGTCTTGATCCCACCGAGCGGGAACAAATGCAGATGCGAGATCGCAAAATTCGGGTTGGCCGCTTTGTGATCCGCCAATGCAGTCACGATGACGTCCGGCTCATAGGGCAAAAGCAGCTTGCTGACATCCATGGCCCGTTTCTGCAGAACCTTGAGCGATGGACCAACCCCGCAGGCAATGGCGAATTTGATCAGCGTTTGCAGTTTGGCTGGCCCCGCAATTCCGATATGGATCGGCAGATCGATACCCGCGGCCTGAACGCCATTGGCCCATTCAATGATTGGTCCGGCATCAAAGGCGAACTGAGTAACAATCGCCATCTGGGCATCGGTGCGGTTGGAAAAATCATCCTTCCACTTCATAGCCATATCGATATTGGCGGTACCGCCCTTGGGGTCGATATCCTTGTTACCCTCAGGGTGACCGGCCACGTGTAGGCGCGAAAACCCGGCCTTGTCGAACTCACCGCTTTCCAACAACTGCATGGAACTGTCGAAATCGCCGTGAGGCGTCGCCACCCCACCGGCCAGGATCAGGCCCTGACGCACGTTGGCTTCGCCCTGATACCGCGCGATCCAATCGGCCAGTGTGTCTTGGTTCTTGATAATACGTGCGGGAAAATGCGGCATGACTTGGAAGCCGTCGTCATTAAGACGCGCGGCAGTCGCGACCATATCTTCGATCGGTGTGCCGTCGATGTGGGCGATGTAGACACGCGTGCCCTCGGGCAAAATGGCGCGAAAATCCTCAACCTTCTCGGCAGTACGCGGCATCACTTCGATCGAGAAATCCTGCAGAAAATCCGAGACCTTGGGATCCACCGGTAAGGCGTCATCGGTTTTCCTGCGAAAGTTCAGCAAAGCCATCAGTTTTCTTCCCATTCCCTTGGGCGTCATGCCCATCCGTCGTTCTCGATCAATGTCTTCAGTCGGGCCGGATCATAGTCACGGTCAATTTTCTCGGCCGTTTGACGCGCCAGTTCGTCCGGCACGCCATCGACGTCATCGCCGGTTACCTTATGCCATTCTGAAAGATAGGCGTCACTGTCCTTTGCACCGATCTTCATGGCGGCCCGGTCAATCGCCTGCTCAAACCGCTCGGGCAAAGGCGCCTTGGCCCCCCGCCGACCCTTGCCGACTATGACTTGCGCGGGAATGTCCCGCCAATAGACGATGGTGACTGCGGCCATCTGGCGCTCCTGTTCTCAGGCCCTCTTACCTGCAATTTTTTTCTCTCCGATGCCTTATTTCGACATGTCACGCAACAGCCGCGACGTCGCAATATTGGAATTAGCAAAAAAACCCCGGCTCACCGATCCGCGGCTGAAGAGATCGGCAAGTGTCAGCGATCATGCATCGCCGGGCACGCTGCGGCCGAATTCAACGCAGGTCTCCAATCGATAGCAAACCAGAGAGCTGTTTGGCCCCAGGACCGCACCCAGAAATCACGCCCCCACGACATAATCGGCGGCCTTGCCGGGTTGCTTGCCAAGGATTGGGCTCATAGATAGGGTGCGCAAACTCTTGGGGGCAGGCCCCCCGGTCAACAGACAAGGACCCGCCCATGTTCGTCTCACCCGCCTTCGCCCAAGCGGCTGGTGGTGCAGCTCCGTCGCTTCTCAGCCAGCTGCCGTTCTTCATCGCTATCTTTGCGATCTTCTACTTCCTTCTCATTCGTCCTCAGCAAAAGAAGGCGAAAGAGCATCAAGCCATGGTCGAGGCCGTGCGGCGCGGTGATCAGATCGTCACCCAAGGCGGCATGATCGGCAAGGTGTCCAAGGTTCGCGACGACGGCGAAGTCGAAGTCGAAATCGCCCAAGGCGTCAATGTTCGCGTTCTCAAGCACACAATCCAGACCGTTCGTTCCAAGACCGAACCGGCAAACTGAAGGTAGCCGATGCTTCAGGTCCCTCTCTGGAAGCGGGTTCTGATCCTGGCGGTTTGCGCTGCCGGGATTTTGTTTTCCTTTCCAAACGCCTTTTACACGACGGTCGAAACGCGTAACGACGCCGTCGGCGAGATCGAACGATTGGGCTCTACGCCCGAGCGTGAGGCAGACGCCGCGATCTGGCCGTCGTTCCTGCCGGCAACCCTGGTCAATCTCGGTCTGGACCTGAGGGGCGGCGCACATCTTCTGGCCGAAGTTCACGTTGAAGACGTCTATGCCGACCGCATGGATGGCAGTTGGCCTGATATCCGCGATGCGCTTGTCGATATCCGTGACCAGGTTGGTTTTGTCGAACGTCTGGACAATGCGCCGGACGGCACGCTCCACGTCAGGATCCAAAATGCCGAGGCCATGTCTGTGGCCCTGACAGCCGTACGGTCCCTGGCCCAACCCGTCGTCAGCCTTGCCGGCGTAGGCGCGACAGACATCGTTGTTGCCGCGCAAGGCAACGTCATAACTGTCGAACTGTCGCCCGAGGAAAAGGTTGCAACCGACGATCGTACTGTTCGTCAGGCACTTGAAATCATTCGCCGGCGGATTGACGAGGTCGGCACGCGCGAACCGACAATCCAGCGTCAGGGCGTTGACCGCATTTTGATTCAGGTGCCCGGTATTGGATCGGCCGAAGAACTGAAAGAGTTGATCGGAACCACGGCACGCCTGACGTTCCATCCGGTCGTAGGGCTGACAAGCGATGCGCAGGCGTCGCCCGGATCAGGCAATATCCTGGTTCAGGACTTTGAAGATCAGAACCAGTTCTACATCGTCGAGAACACAGCCGTTTTGTCAGGTGAGGACCTGACGGATGCACAACCCGCATTTGACCAGAATGGTCGCCCCTCGGTGTCGTTCCGGTTCAATCCGTCCGGCGCGCGAATTTTCGGTCAGTTTACCTCGGAAAACGTTGGTGCGCTGTTTGCCACGGTTCTCGATGACAAAGTGATCACCGCGCCCCGCATCCAGGAAGCAATCACTGGCGGGTCGGGTCAGATTACCGGCAATTTCACCGTGGAAAGTTCAACCGAACTGGCGGTTCTTCTGAGGGCAGGGGCCTTGCCTGCCGAAATGACATTCCTTGAAGAACGCACGGTAAGCCCCGGTCTTGGGCAGGATTCGATTGACGCAGGCAAGATCGCCTGCATCGTCGCATTTGTTGCTGTGATGGTGTTCATGGCCCTGTCTTACGGGCTGTTTGGCATCTTTGCCGACCTGGCACTGATCCTGAACGTGGCGCTTTTGCTGGGCATTCTATCCATCTTTGGTGCGACACTGACTTTGCCGGGGATTGCGGGCATCGTGCTGACAATCGGCATGGCCGTGGACGCCAATGTGCTTGTCTTTGAACGTATCCGCGAAGAGCTGAAATCTGCCAAGGGGCCCAGTCGTGCAATCAGCCAAGGGTATGAACGAGCGCTGTCAGCCATCATCGACGCCAACATCACGACCTTCATCACCGCTCTGATCTTGTTCCTTCTGGGGTCCGGTCCGGTGAAAGGCTTTGCCGTCACACTGATGGCCGGGATCGTCACCTCGGTCTTCACGGCTATTTTTGTCACCCGGCTGTTCGTGATCTTCTGGTTCGAACGTAAACGCCCCCGGACAATCGAGGTTTGATGACATGCGCCTGAGACTTGTCCCCCAAGAAACCAATTTCGATTTCTTCAAGTACCGCAAGATGACGATGGGCATCTCGCTTGCCGCCATCGTCGCATCAATTGTCCTTTGGCTGGTTGTCGGGTTGAATTTTGGCATCGATTTTCGTGGCGGCACCACCATCCGTACCGAAGCTGTTCAACCAATCGACGTCGGCGCCTATCGGACGGCCGTCGAAACGCTGGATCTGGGCGAGGTGTCGGTGATCGAGGTCTTTGACCCCAACTTCCGCGATGACCAGAACGTGACCATGATCCGCATTCAGGCCCAGGACGGTCAGGAAAGCGTTTCAGGCGACACCATCCCCCGCGTCGAATCCGTGCTAAAGGACGTTGATCCGTCGATCACCTTTACCTCGGTGGAATCCGTCGGACCGAAAGTTTCGGGCGAGTTGATCCAGACCGCCATGCTGGCAGTTCTTGCAGCCCTTGCCGCGATCCTGATCTATATCTGGCTTCGGTTCGAATGGCAGTTCTCGGTTGGTGCCGTCGCGGCCTTGTTCCACGACGTCATTATCACCATCGGTATTTTCAGCCTTTTGCAGATGCGTTTTGACTTGTCCACCATTGCTGCACTGCTGACGATTGTTGGCTATTCGATCAATGACACGGTCGTCATCTTTGACCGCCTGCGTGAGAACCTGCGCAAGTACAAGACCACGCCATTGCAAGAGGTCATGAACAAGTCGGTCAACGAGACACTCAGCCGAACCCTGATGACTTCGGGCACAACCCTTCTGGCCTTGATTGCGCTTCTGATCTTCGGCGGTGACGTGATCCGCGGTTTCGTCTTTGCCATCACCTGGGGCGTCATCGTGGGTACCTATTCCTCGGTCTATGTTGCCAAGAATGTCGTCTTGATGCTGGGCGTCAAACGCGATTGGTCCAAGCCTTCCGAAGGCGGTGGCGCGGGCACACAGTTCGGCAATGTAGATGCCTGACATCCTGGCCGACGCCTTCTTGCGGGAAGGCGTTTGGCTGGTGGGCCTTGCTGCTTTTGTCGGTGGGATTGTGCGCGGATTCACCGGCTTTGGCACCGCGATGGTTTATCTTCCCGTCGCGGGGTTGTTCCTGACCCCCTTCGAAGCGCTGACCACCCTGATCGTCAAGGCCCTGGTCGGTCCTTTGATTCATGTCCCCAAAGCCTTACGCGACGGTGACCCCCGTGATGTAGCTCGCCTTGGCCTTGGGGCGCTTGTTGCCGTGCCTTTTGGTGTCTGGGTGCTGACCCTGGTGACGCCCGAAGGGTTTCGGTGGGGTGTGTCGCTGATCGCGTTGGTTTTGCTGGTCCTTCTGGCCGGTGGAGTGCGCTTTCGGGGTCGGCTGACCGGGCCGCTGGTCTATGCGACCGGTGCCGTCGGCGGCTTTCTCGGTGGCTTTGTGGGACTGCCGGGGCCACCGGTCATCATGATGTACCTGGCCTCGACTCTTCCGGCACGGGTGGTCAGGGCCAACCTGATCCTCTACCTGATCCTTGCGGATGTGCTGATGCTGGCGGCGTTTGGCTGGAAAGGTCTGATCGTGCCCTCTGCCATAGTGCTTGGGCTGTTGCTGATCCTGCCCTATATGGCGGGAAACTGGGCCGGAGCCCTTCTGTTTCGTCCCGAAGCCGAGGTAGGATACCGCCGAGTGGCTTATGGGATCATTGCAGGATCAGCCATACTGGGTCTGCCCATCTGGGATTGAGGAGCGCGCGATGCAAGTGAACGAAGTGTCCTATTCCGGCGGCGTGCCGGTCGATGGATATGGTCCCGGTTTTTTCCGCATTGGTGGAACGGCGCATGAAGCACCCCTGGCCATCCTTCCCTCAGGAGTGACACCCTGGAAAGGCTTCGAGGACGCCACCACTCTCCTGACTGCACAAGAAGATATCGATGTAATCCTGATCGGAACCGGCCCTCAGATCGCCCATATTCCTGCCGCACTGCGCACAAGCCTTGAAGACGCCGGGATCGGGGTCGAAATCATGAGCTCGCCTCAGGCCTGCCGTACCTACAACGTGCTCCTGGGTGAGGGACGCCGAATTGCCCTTGCGCTCTTGCCGACCTGAACACCATGACCCTTCTGACACTCACCGATCTCGCCTGTGACCGCGGCGGACTTGTGGTTCTCGAAGGTCTCGACCTGACGCTGGACCAGGGCCAGGCGATGATCCTGCGGGGGCCAAACGGTTCAGGCAAGACCACCTTGTTGCGCACCATTGCCGGCCTGCAGCCCCCCGTGGCCGGACAGATCACCTCTGACCCCGACAGCATCGCCTATGCCGCCCACTCGGACGGGTTGAAGGCCACGCTCAGCGTTGCAGAGAACCTCGAATTCTGGGCGTCGCTTTTTGGCACAAGTAACATCGATCGGGCACTCACGGCCTACGATCTGACCGAATTGAAATCCCGACGGGCCCAAGCCCTTTCGGCTGGCCAGAAACGCCGACTGGGTCTGGCACGGCTTCTGGTCACCGGACGCCCGATCTGGATCCTGGACGAACCTACCGTGTCTCTCGACCAATCCGCGACCACGCTCTTTTCCGAATGCGTCAGAAAACACCTGTTCGACGGTGGCGCGGCGCTGATCGCCACCCATATCGATCTTGGCATCGACGCCCCCGTGCTGAATGTTGGCGACTACAAACTGCAAGCCGCAAAAACCCGTGCTTTTGACGAGGCTTTCCTGTGATCCGCCTATTGATCCGTGACCTCAAACTTGCCGTCAGGGCAGGGGGCGGTTTTGGCCTGGCCCTGGCTTTCTTTTTGATCGTCGTGATCATGGTGCCCTTCGGTGTCGGACCAAACTCTGCCACGCTCGGCACTATTGCACCGGGCGTCCTGTGGATCGGTGCGCTTCTGGCTTGCCTTTTGTCTCTCGACCGTATCTTTGCAACCGACTTCGAGGATGGCTCGCTCGAACTTCTGGCCACCGCGCCCTTGCCGCTCGAGTCACTCGTGGCCGTGAAAGCCTGCGCGCACTGGCTGACAACGGGTCTGCCCCTAACCCTTGCGGCGCCGCTTTTCGGCGTATTGCTGAACTTACCCGGCCCGGCCTATTCAACACTTCTTTTGACCCTGATCCTCGGCACACCCGCCCTGTCAATCATCGGCGCATTCGGGGCAGCCCTGACGGTCGGCCTGAAACGAGGCGGCCTTCTGATGTCGCTCTTGGTGCTGCCGCTCTACGTCCCGACACTGATTTTCGGAGCCGAAGCCGTGCGTCGCGCCGCCGAAGACCAGCCAGCGACAACACCGGTCCTGCTGGTGACCCTGATTACTCTGGCAAGCCTCGCGCTGCTGCCCTTCGCCGGAGCCGCCGCTCTCAGGATCAATCTGCGCTAACCGGCTTTCTTCTTGGAAAAATATCCCGGGGGAGAGGGGCCGAAGGCGCCTCGGGGGCAGAGCCCCGCCTCACAAAAGAAAATCGCGGCCCTTTTGGGGCCGCGACATTCAGATCAATTTGAAAAATCCGATCAGACGCGGGCGTTGCCAACCAGCTTCCAAATCGTCGGGAAGGCGATGATGGCCACGACCAGTTTCAGTGCATCAACCCAGATAAAGGTCTTCACGCCCCAAACGTACCAGTTTTCCCAACCCGCACCGGCACCGAAGGCCGAGCAGAGCCAAACAACGCCGGGGACATAGACGCACAACAAGCCGATAGCCATGGCGGCACCCATGGAAACGGGCGAGCGATCCCAACCGGCACGGGCCAAAAGACCCACGACGTATGCCGCGATCAGGAAACCCAGAAGATATCCACCCGTCGGGCCCATTACATAGGCTAGGCCGATGCCCTTTTCCGGCGTTCCGGCAAAGACTGGCATCCCTTGAATGCCGAGGGCGAGGTAGCCAGCGATCGTTGCGGCGGCCAGACGAGGACCATAGGCGGCACCGATGACCATGATGACCAGCATTTGCAGTGTCACCGGCACGGGGACGGTCGCAATCTGTGTCTTGGCCGAGATCCACATGGCCGCGATACCAGCAACAAACAGCACCAACCGCTTTGTCCAAAGCTGGGTGTCGGTGCCATTCATGAAGATGTCCGTCAGAACCGGACGTGCTGAAAGTGTCGTCATAAGAGCGATCCCTCTCCCTTTCGTGATCGTTTCAATGCTTATGCACGGGCAATGCTGCAGTTGCAAGATGACCTGGTCAATCCGATTCCGGCGCCGGTCGCATATGACTCGTCATCGAATAATCTTTTCGAGGGCCTTCCACATCCCAAACCGAGCTCCAGTTCGGCCAGTCGGAAAAATCATAGGCCACCTGGTATCGATCCGGGTCGCAAAGATGGACCGTTTCAACAAGGGCCGTACCGAGAGGTATCGAATGAAACGGGCGCATGTCGTCAAAATAGACCCGCAAGCTGTCTTGCGCTTGTTCCCAGATATACCGACGCTGCCCCTGAAACTGTTGATTGCCGACTGTCATGGTGCCGGTCTCATCCTGGATCAGACGCAGTCCAGCGCGGCGAAACAGCACCTCACCCTCGAAGAAATCCCGACGACCATCGCCATGAAGGATGTGTCGTGACAGCAGCCATCGTCCTTCCAGTGCCGCCAGCGAGTTGATGCCGGACATCGCGCCTCCTTGTCCTCTTCCAAAGGCCAGTCTAAACGCGGGGCGAAAAGACGAAAGGCTCCATTATGATCCCGAGATACGCCCGCGCCCCCATGGTGTCCATCTGGTCACCTCAAACCAAGTTCAAGATCTGGTACGAGATCGAGGCCCACGCTTGCGACGCCATGGCCGACCTGGGTGTGATCCCACGCGAAAATGCCGACGCCGTCTGGAAGGCCAAGGATGTCGAATTCGATGTTGAACGCATCGACGAAATCGAGGCTGTCACCAAGCACGACGTCATCGCCTTTCTTACCCATCTGGCAGAACATGTCGGCGCGGAAGAGGCGCGTTTCGTGCATCAGGGCATGACTTCGTCGGACGTACTGGATACCTGCCTGAACGTTCAACTTACCCGCGCGGCCGACATCCTTCTTCAGGATATGGACGCGTTGCTTGCGGCACTGAAGAAACGCGCCTTTGAACACAAGGATACCGTCCGGGTCGGACGAAGCCACGGCATCCACGCCGAACCGACCACCATGGGCCTGACCTTTGCGCGTTTCTACGCCGAGATGGACCGCAACAAAGCCCGTCTTGCCGCCGCCCGCGAAGAAATCGCCACCGGGGCCATATCAGGTGCGGTCGGCACTTTTGCTAACATCGACCCCGCTGTGGAAGAGCACGTCTGCGCCAAGCTCGGCCTGAAACCCGAGCCGATCTCGACCCAGGTCATTCCGCGCGACCGGCACGCCATGTTCTTTGCCACCCTTGGCGTGATTGCGTCCTCAATCGAAAACATCGCCATTGAAATCCGCCATATGCAACGCACCGAAGTGCTGGAAGGCGCCGAGTTCTTCTCGATGGGGCAAAAGGGCTCGTCCGCCATGCCGCACAAGAAAAACCCGGTTCTGACGGAAAACCTTACCGGCTTGGCCCGACTGGTGCGCATGACCGTTATTCCTGCCATGGAAAATGTTGCGCTTTGGCACGAGCGCGACATTTCGCACAGCTCGGTCGAACGCGGCATCGGGCCCGACGCCACTATCACACTGGACTTTGCCCTTCACCGTCTGACTGGCGTGATCGACAAGATGCTGATTTTCCCCGAGAACATGTTGGACAACATGAACAAGTTCCCAGGCCTTGTGATGAGCCAAAGGGTGCTTTTGGCTTTGACGCAGGCGGGGGTGTCGCGGGAAGATTCCTATGCCATGGTTCAGCGAAATGCCCTGAAAGTCTGGGAAGACAGGGTTGATTTCCGCGAGCAGCTCTTGGCTGACCCCGACGTTGTTGCCGCCTTGGGCGAAGATGGGATCAACGAAAAATTCGACATGGGGTATCACACCAAGAACGTCGACACGATCTTTGCGCGTGTGTTCCAGGACTAGGCGTTCACGAACTCGTGAGGTCGTCTTTTGTGGGCTGGTGCTATGCTTGGGTCACCAGTCCAACAAAGGAGAGGCCGAATGAAAGCGAAATTGCTGGTTGCCCTGTTTGTTCTGGGCATCGCGCCAACTGCGACGCTGGCAGAATGCTATGGTGGCCATGAAGACGTGACGATGTCTTGCCCGGAAGGGCAGAGCTTTGATCCCGCATCCAAGTCCTGCATCACGCCGACCGGGTGATTTAAGAAATTCCCTCGTGAATTGACGGCCCAGGTTGGGCCGTCTTTTTTTGTCCTGCGTTCCGAAACGTAGGGACTTTTTTTACTTTGCCGCGTTTAGAACATTGCAGGAACTTTGGTGGGTTGAATGCCTTTTGATGCGGACATGACGGATACGATGGGAACCTTGCCGGCTTTGGACCCGCCAAAGCCAAAATTGACGTCCCGGGAAAAAGCCGCGATCGTCGTCCGCTTGCTATTGACTCATGGCGCGGTTCCCGCACTCACGTCACTTCCTGAGCGCAAACAAACCGAACTGGCCATTCAACTGGCCCGGATGGCGCCGGTGGATCAGGAAACGGTTGCCGCCGTTGCAGACGAATTTGCCGATGCCATCGAAGGGATTTGCCTGTCCTTTCCCAGCGGGGTCGATGGGGCCCTTGGTTTGTTGGAAGGTGTGATCAGTGAAGGCGCGACGGCGCGTTTGCGTAAAATGGCGCCGTCGCAATACCGCGGTAATCCCTGGGCTGATATCGACAAGGTCGAAATCGAACGCCTGGTTCCCATCCTTGAAAATGAATCGATTGAAGTGGCTGCGGTCATTCTGTCGAAGCTTCAGGTTTCCAAGGCTGCCGAGATTCTGGGCAAGCTGCCGGGAGAGTTAAGTCGCAGGATCACCTATGCCGTCTCAACGACAAGCCGGGTCTCGCCCACCGTGGTTCATCGGATCGGCACATCTTTGGCTGAACAGCTGGAAGCCCGCCCCGTGACCGCTTTCAGCGACGCTCCGGTCGACCGCGTTGGTGCTATCTTGAACTATGCGCCATCGACGGTGCGCGACGATGTTCTGACCGGGCTTGACAGCGAGGACAAGGAATTCGCTGACGAAGTGCGGGCCGCGATCTTTACCTTCGCCAATATTCCCGAACGTATCGCGCCGCGCGACGTTCCGCGCATTCAGCGCGATATCGATCAGGAAGACCTGGCGATTATCGCCTCGGCCGCCACGGGCGCGGACGAAACGGCCGTTGCCTTTATTCTCGATAACATCTCGAAACGCATGGCCGAAAACATTCGCGATGAAGCCAAGGAAAAATCCAATACCTCTGCCGCCGACGCCGAGGCCGCGATGATCCGCGTTGTTGGGGTAATCCGAGATCTGGAAGAAGCATCGCAAATCTTCTTCGTTGCAAATGACGCCTAGCCACGCCATCTAATCCGCACGCTTTAGGGTTGGGATTGGAATGGCCACACCAGTTATCGCGATGCGGGATTGGGTCCACAATGCGGCGGCGCGCGCGATTTTAGGGGCGGCTTTGGCCTTGCCCTATCGGTGGCGGGTGCCCTTCGTCGGCTGGACCGTAAGCCGTGTGGTGGCGCCGCTTGCCGGCTGGTCGGCCCGCGTGCGTGCCAATGTGGACTATGCATGGCCCGATCTTCCGCAAGACGAAAAGCGTCGCCTGGTACGGCGGGTGTCTGAAAACGTTGGTCGCACCTTGATCGAGATCTATTCCGGCGACCAGTTCATCGACCGTATTCGTGCCTCGAAAATCGAAGGCCCCGGCGTCACCGTTTTGGACGAAAATCGACGATCCAATGGGCCGATGGTTCTCGTGACAGCGCATTTCGGCAACTATGATGTCATCCGCGGCAAACTGAGCCGTGAGGGTCATCCCATGGCTGCAATTTACCGCCCCATGCGGAACGCTGCATTCCAGGAACATTACCTGAAGGCCATTTCAGCGATCGCAGAACCGGTGTTTCCGGCTGATGCGCGCGGGGTGATGGCGTTTCTACACCATCTCAAACAGGGCGGGACGATTGGGATACTGTCGGACATCGCTTTGACCCAAGCGCCGGTCTTGAGTTTCTTCGGGAAGCCCGCTCATACGCCCCTTTCCGCAGCGGAATGGGCATTGAAATACAACGCGGACCTGATTCCGGTCTTCGGCATCCGGGAACCTGACGGGCTGAGTTTTCGCATTCATGTGTCCGAACCCATCCCGCATTCGGCCGCCGAACAAATGATGCAAGCCTATAACGATGAAGTGGAACGCATCACCCGGGCTTATCCCGATCAATGGTTCTGGATTCACAAACGCTGGAAGCTCGGCGAAGACGCGCGCAAAGGTCTCAGCGAAGCTGAGCAGCCCCCAGGATAGGCCCGGCTTTCGGGGCCTGAACCATAACCACTATGGGTATGTCCCTGGGAATGTCGGCAGAGGCACGAAATTCACCTTGTCCATCCCAGACACCAAGCGGCGCGCGCGACTGCACGATGTTGGTATAGGCCAAGGTTCGCCCGGCGTTTTCGCCGCGGCGAACTTTGACCGTCGCCTTGGGCAGATAAGTGATCAAATAGACCACCGAGCGGCCGCGTATCGGAGTTTTCGACGTTGCACGCACCTGGACGGCATCGCCCGACCGTGACAGCGCCACATTCACCGGCTGTGACTTCTGCGCATGTCGACGCAGCGAATTGGCTATCTTCATCGGACGCGAGCCAATCAGAAGATCCTGCCCACCGACCACGATCTGAGGGGTGTAGATCGTCCGCTCTCCCGCTGCATGGGCATAGGCCCGCTGGTACTTGGTGTGTTCAGGAGAAGCAAAAGCGTCTTTCCAACCAAGATAGTCCCAATAGTCCACGTGATAGGACAGGGCCACCACATCATCGCGTTCGGCCAGCTCCCGAAAGATCTTGTCCGCCGGGGGACAGGACGAACAGCCTTGTGACGTAAAGAGCTCGACCACGACCGCCTGGTCCGCATGGACCGCCGATCCAAATGTCATCCAAAAAGCTGTCAGGAAAGCGAGCAATCGCGTCATGGTGTTTGATCCACAGAATTCATCCAATTGCTGACTAGCGCACTCTTGCGATCCGCACCAATCAACGTTTTGCGAGTGGCGTTACAGGTCGCGTGCAGCCATTTTGAGCCAAAAACCAAAGAATTGTGCACAATGGTATACAAAAACTGTCCGCCCCCCCTTGCGCCGAACCGCCAATGGGGAGTATCTGACCCCAAATTCCCCGCCTGATCAAATGGAGGCCCCTATGCCCATCACTGTCGGCCACGACTCGTCCAGCACCCGCAAGACTCTGAGCGTCGGTAGCGAAACAGTTGACTACTATTCAATTCCAGCCGCCGAAGCCGCCGGACTTGGAAGTTTCGCAAAACTTCCCGCCGCCTTGAAAGTGGTGCTTGAAAACATGCTGCGCTTTGAGGACGGCAAGACCGTCAGTGTCGATGACATCAAGGCCTTTTCGGAATGGGGTGAGAAGGGCGGTAAGAACCCGCGTGAGATCGCGTATCGTCCGGCACGCGTTCTGATGCAGGATTTCACCGGCGTTCCCGCGGTGGTTGACCTTGCTGCCATGCGTGACGGACTGGTTGCCCTAGGCGGCGACGCTGAAAAAATCAACCCGCTGAACCCGGTTGATCTGGTCATCGACCACTCGGTCATGATCGACGAATTTGGCAATCCCCGCGCGTTCCAGATGAACGTCGACCGGGAATACGAACGCAACATGGAGCGTTACACCTTCCTCAAGTGGGGCCAGTCGGCCTTTGACAACTTCCGCGTTGTTCCTCCCGGCACTGGCATCTGCCACCAGGTCAACCTGGAATACCTTGCCCAGACCGTTTGGACCGACAAAGATCAGAACGGTGTCGAGGTTGCCTATCCTGATACGCTGGTCGGCACCGACAGCCATACCACCATGGTCAACGGCCTGGCGGTGCTGGGTTGGGGTGTTGGCGGGATCGAGGCCGAGGCCGCGATGTTGGGTCAGCCGATTTCCATGCTGATCCCCGAGGTGGTCGGTTTTGAACTGACCGGCGCCCTGGTCGAAGGTACGACCGGCACCGACCTTGTTCTCAAGGTTGTCGAAATGCTTCGCGAGAAGGGTGTTGTCGGCAAGTTCGTCGAATTCTACGGCGCAGGCCTGGATCATTTGCCGCTGGCCGATCGTGCAACCATTGCGAACATGGCCCCTGAGTATGGCGCGACCTGCGGGTTCTTCCCGATCGACGGCGAAACATTGCGCTATCTGCGTCAGTCGGGCCGTTCGGAAGACCGGATTGCCCTGGTCGAAACCTATGCCAAGGAAAACGGGTTCTGGCGCGGCGCGGATTATGCGCCGGTCTACACGGATACGCTGAGCCTTGACATGGGCACTATCGTGCCTGCGATCTCGGGCCCCAAACGTCCGCAGGACTACGTGGCGCTGGATCAGGCCAAATCGGCATTCGCCAACGAAATGGAACAGACTTTCAAGCGACCCCTGGGCAAGGAAGTGGCTGTCGAAGGCGAAGATTACACCATGGAATCGGGTAAGGTCGTGATCGCTTCGATCACGTCGTGCACGAACACGTCGAACCCCTATGTTATGATCGGCGCCGGCCTTGTGGCGCGCAAGGCACGTGCTTTGGGACTGGACCGCAAGCCATGGGTCAAAACCTCGCTTGCGCCGGGATCGCAAGTTGTGTCGGCTTATCTTGAGGCTGCGAACCTTCAGGACGATCTGGATGCGGTTGGATTCAACCTCGTCGGATATGGCTGCACAACCTGTATCGGGAACTCTGGTCCGCTTCAGCCCGAGATCAGTCAGGCCATTTCGGAAGGCGATCTTGTCGCCACCGCCGTTCTGTCCGGCAACCGCAACTTCGAAGGCCGGATCAGCCCGGATGTGCGTGCCAACTATCTGGCGTCGCCGCCGCTGGTCGTTGCTTATGCGCTGGCCGGAACCATGGACATCAACCTTGCCACCGACCCGATCGCGCAGGACAAGGACGGCAACGACGTCTATCTGAAAGACCTCTGGCCCACGCAGAAAGAGGTTGCCGATCTGGTCGCGGAAACGGTGACGCGGGAAGCGTTCCAGTCCAAGTACGCCAACGTTTTCGAAGGCGACGAGAAATGGCGGGGCGTCGAGACCACCGACAGCCTGACCTATGACTGGCCGTCGACATCGACCTACGTTCAGAACCCGCCCTACTTCCAGGGTATGGCCGCTGAGCCGGGATCGATCTCGAACGTAGAAAGCGCACGTGTTCTGGCCGTTCTGGGCGATATGGTCACCACCGACCACATTTCACCGGCGGGGTCCTTCAAGGAAACCACCCCGGCCGGTCAGTACCTGACCGAGCGCCAGGTCACCCCGCGTGAGTTCAACTCGTACGGATCGCGCCGCGGTAACCACCAGGTCATGATGCGCGGCACTTTCGCCAACATCCGCATCAAGAACGAGATGCTGGACGGTGTTGAAGGCGGCTATACCAAGGGTCCGAACGGTGACCAGATGGCCATCTATGACGCGGCCATGGCTTACCAGGAAGAAGGCACTCCGCTTGTCATCGTCGCCGGGGAACAGTACGGCGCAGGATCGTCGCGCGACTGGGCGGCCAAGGGCACCGCGCTTTTGGGTGTAAAGGCTGTGATTGCCGAGAACTTTGAGCGTATTCACCGCTCGAACCTGGTTGGGATGGGCGTTATTCCGTTCGAGTTCACTGGCGGTGACAACCGTAAATCGCTGGGAATGACTGGTGACGAACGGATCACGATCACGGGTCTGGAAGGCGATCTGAAGCCTCTGTCCGAAGTTCCCTGCCGGATCGATTTTGCCGATGGGTCGTCCAAGGACATTTCTCTGAAGTGCCGGATCGATACTGCGATCGAGAAAGAATATATCGAACACGGTGGCGTTCTGCACTACGTGCTGCGCGATCTTGCCAAGGCGTCCTAAGTCTCGGCCACATTCACGAAGAAGGCCCGTGCATCTTACACGGGCCTTTTTTCGTGGATTGCTCTGTGGTGCAGTTCAAACCTGCAAGACCGCTGTCATTGTTTCCAGGACGGCGACATATTCACCCTGAAACCAGCAAAACCTTTCTAATTTGACGAAAATAAGGCAGGCTTGTCGGGTATGTAGAGTTACCGAGTTCCGGGGGTCTTATGGAACGTACGAGTGAAACCCTGCGCTGCCTGTCGCGCGCAATGCCGTTTTCGATACCACCGCTGGAAGGTGCCGGGCTTGTCGCCCTGCTGCTGATCTGGCTATTGGCCTAATGCCTCGGCAATTGCCGGGCGAATGCGTTTTTCCAGTATCAGGTCCGTAACGGGCCCGGCGAAGCGCAAGATCACCTTGCCGTTGCCGTCAACGACAAAAGTTTCGGGCACACCGTATACCCCCCAATCCAATGCAATACGGCCATCCGGGTCAGCACCATAGCTGGTGTAGGGGTCGCCAAGCTCGTCCAGAAAACTCAGAGCCTTGTCCGGGTCGTCTTTGTAGTTGGCGCCAACAACCGCAATGCCGTCAGACTTCAAGGTCAAAAGCTGCGGATGCTCCACTCGGCACGGCGCGCACCAACTGGCCCAAAAGTTGATCAGCGTGACCTCGCCAGCGCGCAGTGAGGCGTCATCAGGTGGTTCGTTCGCCCCAAGTTGAACCAAGGCAAGCCCCGGCGCGTCGCGCCCAACCAGGGTCGAAGGCAGCGCATCAGGATCATCCCGATGCATACCGCCGAAAAATAGCCCGGCCAAAGCTGCAAAGATCAAAGGCGGGGCGATGACCAGGGGCGATATCTTAGCCATCCGTTTGGCGACCCTCGGTGTCTTGCAGCAGTTTTTTCGCGCGCCTTGACTGGATAACGCTTGTACCAACAAGCGCCAGCAACAAGATCAGTGACCCCGCATAGGCCAAGGTGACCTCGACGGCGTACTTTCCCAGGTCCGGCATCATCCCACGCGTTCCTTCATTTCCAATGCTCCGATTCGACGCAGGCGAATTTCGGTCCGCGTCCGCAAAAGAACCAAGGCGACAAACAACAGAACAAATCCGGCAAGACAGACCAGCAAGGGCTGCCAATAGACGTCCGAAACATTTTCTTCCTTGTCCAGAGAAAGGCTTGCCCCTTGGTGAAGCCCTTGGTTCCAGAAATTTACAGCATAGCGCGACAGGATGGCAAAAACTGATCCAACAAGACAGAGAACGGATGTCAGGTCGGCAGCCGTGTCAGGATTGTCGATAGAAGACCACAGGGCCATGTATCCCAAATAGAAAAGGAACAGGATCAGAAATGACGTCAACCGCGGGTCCCATTCCCACCATGTGCCCCACATCGGTTGCCCCCAAACGGCCCCGGTGAACAGCGCCATCAGCGTCATCGTCGCCCCGATGGGTGCCGCGGCCTTTGCCGCCAGTGCCGACACGTGGTGACGGCGCACCAGCCAGACCAGGGACGTCACCAGCATCATTACCCAGACATTGATAGCCATCATGGCCGAGGGCACATGCAGATAGATGATCTTGACCGTTGATCCTTGTTTGTAGTCATCGGGCGTAAGGAAAAACCCCCAGATCAGCCCGACACCAAGACAAGCCGCCGCAAGCCAAAAGGCCGGTGCAACCAACGGATCGGTGGTTTGCATGAACTTGCGAGGATTTGCGTATTCCCAGATCGACATACCTGTTACCTATCCGGGGTAGCGCGCGCTCTCAAGTCACGACAGCGTGGTGCGGATTGACGCAGGGCAACAGATCCTTTTTGGCCCTTGAAATCAGACGCCGCCACTGAGACTTAATACCTGTCAACAGGAGCTATCGAGCATGCCAATCAGAAACCGTTTCGCCGAGCTGCACTCAGAAATCACCGAATGGCGCCGCGATTTTCATGCGCACCCTGAATTGCTGTTTGACGTTCACCGCACGGCCAGCATCGTTGCCGAGAAACTTCGCGAATTTGGTTGTGACGAGGTTGTCACCGGCATTGGTCGCACGGGTGTCGTCGGAATCATCAAGGGACAAGCAAACACATCCGGCAGAACCGTCGGCCTGCGTGCGGATATGGATGCGCTTCCGATCGAGGAAGCAACCAACGTCGACTATGCCTCGACAATTCCCGGTGCGATGCACGCCTGTGGTCATGATGGCCATACCTCTATGCTGTTGGGGGCCGCGAAATACCTGGCCGAGACACGAAACTTCGATGGCTCGGTCGCGGTGATATTTCAGCCTGCCGAAGAAGGCGGCGGCGGCGGCCGCGAAATGGTCGACGATGGCATGATGGATCAGTTCGGCATCGACGAAGTCTATGGCATGCACAATTGGCCGGGACAAAAGCTGGGTACTTTTGCCATCCGGTCCGGCGCCTTTTTCGCAGCGACCGATGTGTTCGAGATCGAGATAGAAGGGAAGGGCGGACATGCCGCCAAGCCCCACGAAACCATCGATCCGACGATCGCGGCTTGCCAATGCGTCCTGGCCTTGCAGACGATTGCCAGCCGCAACGCGGACCCGATCAGGGACATCGTGGTCTCGGTGACATCATTGGAGACCTCGTCAACGGCATTCAACGTCATCCCGCAGCGCGTGCAAATGAAAGGAACAGTCAGAACTCTGGACGAGTCTACCCGCGATCTGGCCGAGACCCGCATGACCGAAATTTTGAACGGGGTGGCGTCCGCGTTCGGGTGCACGGCAAAGCTGGATTACCTTCGAAATTACCCTGTGATGACCAACCACGACATTGAAACTGAATATGCCAAGGAAGCGGCGGTTCGTGTCGCGGGCGACTGTGCCGAGGCCGAGCCAACAATGGGCGGCGAAGATTTCGCCTTCCTTTTGAACGCGCGCCCCGGTGCCTATATTTTTCTTGGCAACGGCGATTCTGCCAAGGTTCACAGCCCCGATTACAATTTCGACGACAACGCCATTCCGGCAGGGTGTTCCTGGTTCGTCGAAATTGCGGAAGGCCGTCTGCCCGTTTCTTAGGGCGTATTGCCCATTGCGTCGTTGAATTTACGACCAACCGCGATGGACCCAGGCTGCGCCTTCGTCTAGGCTGTGAAAAAAGTCTGGCGAGCAGAAATATGGACCAGCAGATTGCAATGCTTTGGATGCGAGGAAGCCTGAGCTTCGTCGAACAGCTTTGCGTGCAATCCTTTCTCGACGCTGGCCACCACGTCGTTCTCTACAGTTATGAACCTGTGGGCTGTGTCCCCGAGGGCGTGGAATGCCGGGACGCGGCTCAGGTCTTGCCCGAAAGAGATGCCATCGTGCATTCAAAGTCCGGCTCACCGGCGCCGCACGCTGATCTGTTTCGCTACCGCCTTCTCAGCCAGACCGATGATCTGATCTGGGCCGACACAGACGCCTATTGCTGCAAGCCATTTCAGACGAACACCGGCCATTTTTATGGTTGGGAGAGCGACCACGAGGTCAACATCGGAGTTCTGGGACTGCCGCGAGACAGCGAGACCCTCGGCAAACTGGTCGAGTTCACGTCAGACGAATTCGCCATCCCGCACTTTCTGGACCCGGCGTATGTTGCGGAACTGGAAGCCGCCCGCGACCGGGGTGAGCCCGTCCATGTTGGGGACCAGGTTTGGGCGGTTTGGGGACCAAAGGCCTTTACCCATTTCCTGACGGTAACGGGCGAAATACGACACGCGTTTCCCCAGCATGTGCTTTATCCGTACCAGTTTTCCGAACGTCGAAACCTTTTTCGTCCCCGGTTAGATCACAGTGAACGAATTACTGATGAGACGGTATCGATTCACTTGTACGGACGGCGGGCGCGCAAACGGCTGGCGGAAAAAGACCATGGCATTCCGCACCCCAAAAGCCTGATCGGCCAACTGCTATTGAAGCACAAGATCGACCCATGCGATGCCCCTTTGGCCGACTGGCCCAATCCGGACCGGAATGGCCGTTTTGCCGAAACGTACCGAACCGCCGCGCATGGCAAGCAGTATCCGGTAAAGGGCAACTCTCGGGATTCAATTCGTCCCTTGGATGACGTTGTCGTCGTGACCACGATGCGCAACGAAGGGCCCTATATCCTGGACTGGGTCGCCTACCACATCGGGGTCGGGATCACGCATTTTCTGGTCTACACCAATGACTGTGACGATCAGACCAACGCGATTTTGGACGGGCTGGAAACACGCGGCTTGGTAACGCGTGTCGATAATCCCGTTGGTGACGGTGAAAGACCCCAACGTCTGGCATTGGCGCAAGCCTGGGATCATCCGCGCGTCAAGACGGCTGACGCTACAATCGTGATGGATGTGGACGAATACATCAACGTTCATATCGGTGACGGCACTTTGACGGAACTGTTCCAGGCTGCTGGCGATCCGGACTTGATTTCAATGACCTGGCGTCTGTTCGGTTCGTCCGGGATCGTCGCTTTCACGGACTGTATGGTGCCAGAACAATTCTTGCACGCAGCGCCCCGGCTGACACGCAAGCCGCACCAAAATTGGGGGTTCAAGACAATTGTTCGCCGTGAGGCGGGTTTCAACAGCTTTGGCATCCATCGACCCAATGGAGCCAGCAACGAAACCGTTCGATGGACCAACGGTTCAGGCAAGGACATGCCAGCACGGTATTTCCAGCAAGGTTGGCGCTCGGGGATCGATTGTTGGGGCTATGATTTGGTGACCCTCAACCACTATGCGGTTCGTTCTTGTGACAGTTTCCTCGTGAAACGCGATCGGGGCAGGGCAAATCACATCGCAAGACCTCAGGGTGTTGAATACTGGAACACCTACAACCGGAATGACGAGGAAGATCGCTCAATCCTGCCCCGGCTTCAACGCGCGACGGCCTTGCGCAGCGCCTTCAGCTTGGATCCAATACTTGGCCCGCTGCACGAGGCTTCGGTCAAATGGCATCGTGAAAAAATTGCCTCGTTAAAAACCGGAGCGCGCGAACGCTTGATTTTTGACCACATCGCGTCGAACCCGATGTCTCATCGCTTGGACACCATAGAGCTTCCGGTCGAGACCAGTGCGCCTTCACAATCCGCGCGGGCGCCGGTGATGGATATCAGGTCGGACCCGCCAGCAACGGGCCAGGCCGCGCGCGATCAGTTCCAGGGATTGATGCTGCGCATACAGGCCCGCCAATCCATCCTTCGGCCCTTGGCAGAAAGCCAAAAGTCGGATCGCATTGTTATTGTCACGTCGATGAAGAATGAAGGCTGCTTTATCCTGGAATGGATCGCCTATCATATGTCGATCGGTGTGGATCATTTTCTTGTCTATACAAACGACTGCGATGATCCGACCAACGCCGTTCTCGATCGACTGGCCGATCTTGGGATCGTGACCCGGCGCGACAACCCATTCAATCGCGAGGCAGGGCAAAAGCCACAGCGTGGCGCGCTGAACGATGCGGCGAACCAGCCGGTCGTTCAGGGGGCGGACTGGGTTGGCGTGATCGACGTCGACGAATTCGTGAACATCCATGTCGGCGACGGCAGTTTTGCCGCCCTGTTCAAAGCTGCAGGCGATCCAAACGTGATCTCAATGACATGGCGGTTTTTTGGGAACCGTGGAGTCCACGCCTATGAGGACCGCTGGCAAACCGAGATCTTCACCGCATGTGCGCCGCTGTACATTCCGAAACCGCGACTGGGTTGGGGCTTTAAAAGCTTTTATCGCCCGGATGGTCCCTTTGGAAAACTTGGTGTCCACCGCCCACTGGACCTGGACAAGAATCGAGCCGACGAAGTTCGCTGGGTGAACGGGGCAGGGCGCGAGATGCCGGAACGTGTCCGTCACAAGAACGAATGGTTCTCGCGCAAGGATACTATCGGCTATGACATGGTGACGCTGAATCACTATATTTTAAGGTCCGCAGAAAGCTTTCTCGTCAAGCGACAAAGGGGGCGGATCAACCACGTCGACCAGGATCAGGGCGTTCATTACTGGGCCACCCGGAATTATGCGACAGAAACAGACACCTCAATCCTTCGTCATCTTCCACGGGCCAAGGAAACGCTGGCTGGGCTTCTCGCCGACAAGGACCTGTTCGATCTGCACCTGCAAAGCGTTGCCTGGCACACGGATCGCATTGCCGCATTGTTGCAAGAGACCGATTACCAGGCGCTTTACGAAGCGATCACCGACCCGTCTATACCAGACGCCATTTGGCGCGCACCGAAGACGAAGGGGGATGAATCGCCACTGGCGGCCGCCGAATAACGTCGCTCTCAGCTATCGCGATCCAAGGCTTCGGCCAGTCGGAACCCGATCCGACGCGGCGCCTCTGTTTCGTTTTCCTTGGGCATCGCACGCAGCAATACGTTCAACTGTGACACATGCTGAACCAGTTGAACCCGCGCACCGGTCTGATCCGTGCCATAGAACGTCACGATATCCGGGTCAAAATACCCCAGACCCTCGATCCGCAGAAATCCCCCACCGGTGTCGGTAAACCCCATGGCAATTTCTTGTTCGTTTTCAAGGTTCTTCTCAAAGTTCTGAATGTAAAGGATCAGACGTTGATAGGCCCATTCGGCGGCGGTTTTGGCTTCGACAGGCTTTTTGGAAACCGCTGAAGGAAGCGGTTCCTGTTCGACGGTCACGGCTTCGGGGTTGGAGTGGACCGCGGCACCAGGCGTTTTGGGCTTCGTCGGCTTGCCTGCGTCGTCTTGCTTGTCGTTCTGCGTCATTTGGTGACCGCCTCGTATACCCACGCACCATCTTCACGCCGATGGCGTGTCGCACGACCCGTATGCCAAAGGTGAAGGCAATGCGCCACCGCTTCGGCCATGGCCAAACCGTATTGGGTACCTCTGATTTCGCGCTTGAACACTGGCATAAAACATTCGACTGCAGTCGCAGGGGTGGCCAGCGCCGCCTCAAGCCGGTCGAGCGCGGACACATGGTTTTCAATCATCTGATCCAGCCGGGTTGGCAGCCCAAAAAAAGGCAACTTGTGGCCAGGCAGAACAAAGTGGTCTTCCTGCGCAAAAGGTTGGAAACGTGAGCAACTTTCCAGCCATTCGGTGACCGGGTCTGCTTCGGGTTCGGTCGGATAGACGCCCAGATTGGGCGAAATTGACGGTATGAACTGATCGCCGGCCAAGACAAGATTATCGTCCTCGGACCACATGGTTGCATGTTCCGGCGCATGTCCATGACCCGTGCGCACCCGCCAGTTACGGCCCGCCATCTGCAACAGGTCTCCGTCGGCGATCCGTGTGAATCCAAGCGGTAAGGGCGCCAAGACATCGGCGAAGTTGAAGGGGCGTTCGGCCAGACGTTCCTGGATCTTGTCGCCAGGCATTCCGGCCGCCTTCCAGAAATCGACCGAAGCGGAACTGGCCTCGGTCTGAACGTCCAGCAACAGCATCCGCGCAAACAACCAGGCTGTGCGCGTGATCAGCATTTCGGCGTTCAACTCGGACTGGAACCAGCCTGCCATGCCAATGTGATCCGGGTGGTGGTGAGTGATCAGAACGCGGCGCACCGGCTTGGCGGATAAGGGCCCGTCCAGCAAGACCTGCCATGCGGCACGGCACTTCGGCCAGTCCAGCCCGGTATCGATGACCGTCCAACCATCCCCATCGTCAAGAATATAGATGTTCACATGGTCCAGAGCCATCGGCAAAGGCATCCGCGCCCAAAACACACCGTCGGCAACTTCGATCACCTGCCCAGCTTCGGGAGGCGTCTCGACAGGATAACGGATTGAGCGGACCAGATCGTCCATCAGGATGCCAACTCCTCGACGGTAAGATCAAACAGGCCGTCATTCCCCTGGCGCAGTTCTGCAATCAATGCGCCATGTTGGGGAAGATGCCGCGTCGCATAGTACCGTGCAAGTGCCAAACGCGGCCCTTTTGGCTCTGCCAGCGCGGCCTTGAGATGAAAATGTCCGCCCAAGACCAAGGCAGACGCACGCAAATAGGCCGTGGCTCCTCCGAACCGCTGATCCATCGGTTCTTCGACCAACCATTCCGTACATTCCCGGTGGGTTTCCGCTGCTGCCCAGAGGGTTTCCGCCAGTTCCGGAAAACTGGTCCGTGCGGCTTCAGCCGTGGCCTCAACCTCGTCCAGAAGACGGTACATGGCCTCACCACCGTCCATCATCTTGCGGCCGACCAGATCCATTGCCTGGATTCCGTTGGTGCCCTCGTAAATCGACGTCACGCGCACATCGCGCAGGTACTGAGCCGCGCCGGTTTCCTCAATGAATCCCATGCCGCCATGAACCTGGATGCCCAGTTCGGCAACCGAAATTCCGGTGTCCGTTCCAAAGGCCTTGGCGATGGGTGTCAGCAGGGCTGCGCGCGTCTGCCAGTCGGCTTGTTGCGTGGCCTTGGCCATATCGATGGCGACAGCACAGGAAAGAGCAATGGCCCGTGCGGCGAAGATGTCTGCTTTCATGCTCATCAGCATCCGCCGGACATCGGCGTGTTCCACGATGGTCCCGGATCCGCCGACACGCCCCTGCTTGCGTTCGAGAGCATAGCCCACGGCCTGTTGAAACGCGGCCTCAGCAACCCCGATCCCCTGCGCACCAACGCCGAGACGGGCGTTGTTCATCATGGTGAACATCGCGGCCATGCCATCGTTTTCCGCGCCGACCATCCAGCCAGTGGCCCCGTCGTATTCCATAACAGCAGTTGGCGATCCGTGAAGCCCCAGCTTATGTTCCAGGCTGACCACGCGCAGACTGTTGCGGTCACCCGGCTTTCCATTTTCATCCGGTATATACTTTGGCACCAGGAAAAGGCTGATCCCCTTTGTTCCGGCCGGAGCGTCCGGCAGACGTGCCAGCACCAGGTGGCAGATGTTCTGCATGAAATCCGCATCGCCCCAGGTGATGAAAATCTTCTGGCCTGTGATTGCGTAAGTACCGTCTTCATTGGAAACAGCCTTGGACGACAACGCCCCAACATCACTGCCTGCATGCGGCTCGGTGAGGTTCATGGTGCCCGACCATTCCCCGCTGATCAGCTTTGGAAGATAGATGGACTTCAGCCTGTCGCTGGCGTGGGCTTCCAGCGCTTCGATTTGTCCCTGAGTCAGCAAAGGGTTCAGCTGAAGCGCAATGCAAGCCCCAGAAAACATGTCATTAATCGCCGTTCCAAGAGCAACCGGCAACCCCATGCCACCGCTATCTGTCGCGGCGGTTGCTCCGATCCAGCCTCCTTCGGCAATGGCGCGAAATCCTTCCTCAAACCCAGGGGATGTTCGCACAACACCGTTTTCCAAGACGGCAGGCGTAAGATCGCCGGCACGGTTCAAAGGCGACAGAACTTCATCACTCAGTTTTCCGGCCTCGGTCAGGATCGCTTCGGCCAGATCCCCGGTAACATCGGCAAATTGACTGGTCTCGCGAACCGCGGCAAACCCCGCAACGTTCTCGAGAATGAACTGGTAATCCCTGACCGGCGACGAAAAGGCCATCGCGTCCCCCATTAATAGTTCTTGGCAAGCACCGACTGTGTCGGTAACGGATAGCTCCCGAAACATGCAAGCGGCGATTGTGGGCCGCAACCCAAACGCAGCGTCACGGAAATGCCGGAACTGACAACAGAAATACTTGGCCCAACGGCGGAAGGCCTGTCCAGGGCGGCTGAGCTGTTGCATGATGGGCAGCTGGTCGCCTTTCCCACCGAGACGGTCTACGGTTTGGGGGCAGACGCCACGAACGGAAAGGCCGTTGCCGCTATTTTCGAGGCAAAGGGGCGTCCGCATTTCAACCCCCTGATAGTGCATGTCCCCAGCATCGAGGCCGCACGAGCCATCGGGAAGATTCCAGAGCACGCGCAGCAATTCATTGCAGATGGATGGCCCGAAGGGCTGACCCTGGTTGTCCCGCTTAGACCCGACAACAGGTTATCGCCCCTTGTGACGGCCGGGCTTGGCACTGTCGCTCTGCGTGTTCCCGGCGCGGATATCGCGCGGCATCTGCTTGAGAAATTTGGCGGTCCTGTCGCGGCGCCCTCTGCCAACCCATCCGGACGGGTCAGCCCAACAACGGCTGGGCACGTCCTGACCGGATTGCGCGGCAAGATCAGCTCCGTGCTTGACGGCGGGGCGACGAATGCCGGAGTCGAATCCACGATCATCGGGTTTCAGGATGGCTCGCCCGTTGTGTTGCGCGAAGGGGCTTTTGTGGTGCCGGACAACATGGCACGTGCATCAACACATGCCGAGGGCCAAGACGACATTTCGGCGCCGGGCCAGCTGGCGTCACACTATGCCCCGGTGGGGTCTGTGCGGCTGAACGTGATCGAAAAAGACCCCGGCGAATTTCACATCGGTTTCGCAGATGTTGCCGGCGACGTATCACTTTCCCCATCAGGGGATCTGAAAGAAGCCGCCGCCAAACTTTTCACGCTTTTGCATGATGCCGATGCCCGCGCGGAAAGCCGCATTGCCATAGCGCCAGTTCCCGACCGCGGTCTTGGCCGTGCGATCAACGATCGATTGCGCCGTGCATCGGCCCCCCGAGGTTAGGGCTTTCGACGATAGACGCCTTCAGGCAAATTCAAAGCGGCAGTCAGGTCGGCCAATTGCGACAATGACAGGGTGATCTTTTCGACCGTCTCGCTTGAGGCATCGGATTGCTCGATCACGACACAGTCTTCGAATGCGGTGATGGTCACGTCTTCCTGGCGATAGTCTGCCGGATCGTCGACCAGTGTGACGACGGTGGCGTCAAATTCGTGCTCGATGGTGAACATAAAGGAATCCTGTCGTGTCGCGCAGCACAATACAAGCAGAAATCCGAGCATTTTCCATACATTGCATTGCGCCGCCCCGTGAGACTGCGCAAAGTGGCACGAACTTTCACTGTGCGATCTGAAGACCATGAAAAACGTCACTGCGATCTTTCTGACACTAACTGCTTTGTCCGCCTGCCAAATGTCGGCACCCAGCCCGTCGCCCGCCCCGGTGGACGACTTGCCAAAGGTCGCGCGGACCGGATCGGCGCAAGACCTGCGTGACTACCGGGCCGTGATCGCCCGGGTCGAACCTGTCGCCGAGCGCGTGTGTCGGCAAAGACTGCCGGGTGAAAACTGCGATTTCAAAATCATCGTTGACGACCGGGCCGATCAGCCACCGAACGCGTATCAAACCTATGACGACGCGGGCCGCCCTGTGATCGCTTTCACACCCGCATTGTTGCGCGAAATGATGAACCGCGACGAAGTTGCCTTCGCCTTGTCCCATGAAGCGGCGCATCACATCCGCGGCCATATCTCTCAGACCCAAACGTCGGCGACGACCGGGGCTGTACTTGGCGCGGTTCTGGGATCACTTGCCGGCCTTGATGCCAGCGGCGTCGATCTTGCGACGAATATCGGGGGAACCTTTGGCGCAAGACGATATTCTAAGGGGTTTGAGCTTGAGGCCGACTCGCTTGGTGCCCAAATCGTCCAGCTTGCTGGCTATGATCCCCTGCGCGGCGTTCTGTACTTTCAGGACGCATCCGATCCCGGCGATCAGTTCCTGGGCACCCATCCCCCCAACAAGGATCGCATCCATACCGTGAGGCGCGTGGTTTCGGGACTTTGATCTAAATCACGGCAATCCGTCGGCCCCAATGCCAGGATGCGTTCAGCCAAAGGAGGAACGGTCATGTCATTTTGGTCAAAGCTTACCCGCCACGAGAGCCTGTTTTCACGAATGGCCGGGCAGAATGATGCCGACCTGGATCTGGCGATGCAGTCGGGGTCTTTGACACCTGAAGACTATCGGGCAGGGGTCTTATCCTGTTCCATCTGCACCGACCCGGATCAGTGTGAAGCCGGATTGGATCGCGGTGACCACGCCATCCCCGGCTTTTGTCGGAACCGCAAGATCATCGAACGGTTGGCCGGTTCCACCCCCTGAACCGCCGGATTGCGAGGCAAAAAAGGCCCGGCGTAAACCGGGCCTTTTGCCGCTTGCTCGTAGGTGCCTTGTCGTCTGTGGCTAGATTGCCAATCGGAAATATTCAGCCTGAAAATTGTTTTCCATACCGCTTCCGCCGCAGAACCCCATGTTCATCAAGGATGTGCCGTCGATCCTGTCACCCGAAACCATTGAAACGCCTTCAATGCCATTGGCACGGGCGGCAAAGTCGATCGTTTTGACCGCGATCAGTTGGCCGCCATAGACCTGAAGGTTCGATGGGAAGTTCATGCCGCCCAATGTAATCAACTGCGCTCCCCCACCGGCCGCGCATCCGTCATCTTGACCCACGGTGAAACCGGCAGCGGCGTTGATGCTGTCATCGGCCGTGTTGGTGGTCACCACGATGATGTCGCGGATTTCGGAGTTCGAGCCGAAACTGACCTTGCAATTGGTGATCAGAACACCTTTTTGCAGAACCTCGTTGGCAGGAATGGTCACCTTTTGGTTCGCAGCGTTGCAACTGACCTCGTGAATCGCACCAGACACCCAATGAGAGTTGTCAATTTTGTCTTTGCGATCCAGCGTGACATAGTTGATCGTCAGCGGATCCACCCCATCCCAGGTGACATAGTCATTGCGAAAATAGGCCGAAGTCGGGTCGTCAACGCCATTGATGATGTCGTTGACCCGCTGCAGCACACGTAAACGATAGGACCCATCCCGCAGCGCCGAGGCAAGGCCGGGGTTGCTGTTGAACCCATCTGACGGAATGACCAGATCGCGGACGTCTGGCATTGATACGATGACACCCGACTGGAACGCATTGCCGTTGTTGACTTCAACATGGCTATTTGAATGAATGCAAAATCCGTTGGCATATGTGTTGTTCGATTGGATATCCACGGTGCTTTGGGCGACAAACCCTTCGCGGAAACAGGTCGGGTAATAGGTTTCAAACACTGATTGGCTGACCACATCAAAGCTGTTCAGTCCAACGAAGCTGAGGAAGTAGGTTCCCACAGCGTTGGAACGGGCAGCGATCCGTTTGGTGTCGACCATAACCGCGTCATCTGATCCTGCGCTGATCGTAAAGACTTCGTTCGTGGCATCCCAGCTTCCGAACTTGATATCATCAGCCTCGATGGTGACGCCAAACTTGGAACTGGGCATCGTCGCCGCGGCGACCTGCATCCCGATGGTCTTGGATTCGGCTTCTGTCTTGTATTCTCGCGCCACGATCGCCGCGTGCGCCGCGGCATCAGCGGCAACTTGAAGATGGGTGCGCATCATAATCGCGTTCGCGACATCAATCGCCAAGCCGCCAACACAGATCATGGCAACCGTCAGATACAGCCCGAATGCCGTAAGGGCACCGTCCGTTGATGAAAGAAAGCGCTTCGTGAATCTGCCGAGCTGCATGTCTTAAGTCTCCCAGTTTTCGACCATGTGATAGGCCGATACAGTGAATTCGACATTTCGGATCGCGGTAAAGAACCCAAGCAAATCAAGCTCGGACGCGCGAACGCGGACGGTTGTTGTCATGACGCCGGCGGTTACCTGCGAACTGGCGTGGGCGGTGACGTTGATCCCGGCCAGCTTGTCTTCGATATAGGTTTCGGTGGCCGAGGTCGTTGAAAGCTTGCCAACCGAATAGGTGCGATTGCCGTCCTGGATGGCACGCATGATTTTGGCCTGCGTGTGAAACAGCATGGTCGTGTCGAACATCAGTCCGAAAACCGCGATGAAGAAGGGGAACCACAGAACCGTCTCGACTGTGGCGGCGCCATCGTTTCGGCGGATAAAGCGGGTCAGGAAAGATCTATGCATCAGTATGTCGCCACCATTCCGGAAGTAGAGAGGTCAGATTCTTCGATGCTGTCCAACAGGTGGCCGGCGGTCACATCCACCTCAAGGTTGAAAATTGCACTGAAAAGTCCGATGATCTGAAGCTGCCCGACCGGAACAGTCACGGCTGTCAGAACGACTGCGCTGTTTGATTGAGTTTGGGTCATCGTCGGAACGACGTTGAACTTTCCAAGCTCGGTGTTGATATAGTTTTCAACCTCGGCATTGGTCGTAAAGCGGCCCACCGACATGTTTCGATTGGCGTCTTGAATGACGCGCAACACTTTGGACTGGCCGTTGAACACCATGGACGTGTCCACCATGAAGGCGAAGACCACCATGAAAATTGGCATCCAAAGCACGGCCTCTACGGTCGCGGATCCATCTTGCCGACGCATGAAAGCGCGCAGTCGGCGGAATTTTCTAAGAAGCTGGTGCCTCATTGCTGGGTCCTGATTGAAAAATCATTGAACGTCGAGCCAGCGATACGACGTTAGCTTGGCGCAATTGAGGCAAAAAGGTGGCTGGCGAGCCTGAGTGATCAAGGTCTTGTGCAGAATTGACGTCATCGGAAACGTATCGTTTCCAAAGCGTGAACGAAGACATTCAGGTTAAGTCGTTAAGACAAAACAAAAAACCAGCCCGAAGGCTGGCTTTTCCACTCTGCCATCAGTTTGGATGCAATTTAACGGGTATTTTCCGTCAAACGGCGCTGAACATAGTCCGTCACGTCGCCGATCATATGTTCCATGTGCGGATCTTCGAAAAAGTGGCCCGCACCTTCGATCTCGGTATGCGTGATCGTGATGCCTTTTTGTTCGTGCAGTTTTTCAACCAACGAATGGGTGTCACGCGGCGGTGCAACGCGATCCGAAGTGCCATTGATGACCAGGCCGGACGACGGGCAGGGCGCCAGGAACGAAAAGTCGTACATGTTTGCCGGCGGAGACACGCTGATAAAGCCCGTAATTTCGGGGCGGCGCATCAATAGCTGCATGCCAATCCAGGCCCCGAAAGAAAACCCGGCAACCCAACAATGTTTGGCATTCTGGTTCATCGATTGAAGATAGTCCAAGGCCGATGCCGCATCGGAAAGCTCACCCACGCCCTGGTCATATTCACCCTGGCTGCGTCCAACACCGCGGAAATTGAACCGCAATACATTGAACCCCATATTGTGGAAGGCATAGTGCAAATTATAGACGACACGATTGTTCATCGTGCCACCGAACTGCGGGTGCGGATGAAGGATAATCGCGATCGGCGCATCCTTGGTCTTTTGCGGATGGTAGCGGCCTTCTAGGCGCCCCTCAGGGCCAGGAAAGATCACCTCGGGCATATTGTCGTGTTCACCTTTGTTAATTCCTGCCGACACCCCAGCCATAGTTGACGGATTTGGTCAGGGTCTTTAGAAACATTCTAATTCGGCTCCACCCTCCCGATGGACAAGGGCTGAGGTAAGCTCCAAGCGGGCAAAGGTCAATGATTTAAGCGGGATGAACCGGCATGAAACTGAGTACCAAGGGCCGTTACGCTATGGTTGCGTTGACTGATTTGGCGATGACGCCGCAGAATGAACTTCTTTCGCTGGCTGAAATTTCCAAGCGACAGGACATCTCGCTACCCTATCTCGAACAGCTTTTCGTCAAGCTGCGCCGGGCCGAATTGGTGGAATCCGTTCGGGGACCGGGAGGGGGATATCGTTTGGCGCGATCTCCGTCGGACATTCGTGTCAGCGATATTCTTGGGGCTGTCGATGAAACAGTAAGCGCCATGCATACAGGGGCGGGAGCATCGGGGGCCGTATCCGGCTCGCGCGCTCAGAGCATGACCAACCGCTTGTGGGAAGGGTTGTCGGCCCATGTCTATGTGTTTTTGCATCAGACGAGGCTTTCGGATGTCGTGTCGAACGAGCTGGCACCTTGTCCGGCAGTTCCGGCGCTTTTCGAAGTCGTGGACGACGCATGAGCGACGCCTGGAACCGCCGGTCTGCCAGGCCTGAGATTTGCGCCGGCTTGCGCCGTCACCGCGGGCGAAGGGGCTTTGCCCCCTCGCGCTCCCCCAGGATATTTGGGGACCGATAATGGACAGGGTTTATCTTGACTGGAACGCGACCGCCCCTTTGCGTGCCGAGGCGCGCGCCGCCATGGTGGCGGCGTTGGACGTGGTCGGCAATCCGTCGTCGGTCCATGCCGAAGGCCGTGCCGCGCGAGGGATTGTCGAACGCGCCCGCGCGCAGGTTGCCGGGTTGGTCGGATGCAATCCTGCCGAAGTGGTGTTCACCTCGGGGGCAACGGAATCCGCCCGTGTGTTGGATCATTTTTCGGTGACGGCACAGACGACGGCGCATGATGCCGTGTTTGCCTATGAGGGCGCCGGATCGGACGTTTTCGCCCTGGGGTTGGCCAATTCGGAGACAGGTGTCATTACCGAGCCGCCTGAGAAGACCGAGAACGGGTGGCCCTGTCACGCGCGTTTTGCCCAGCGGTTGCTGATCGATGCAACCCAGGCTGTGGGCCGAATAGCGTGGTCATTTGCCTGGTCTGGTGCCGACTTTGCCATTTTGTCAGCGCATAAACTGGGCGGCCCCAAAGGGGTTGGAGCGCTGATCGTACGTCAAGGGGTCGATATCGAAGCGCTTCAGTACGGTGGCGGTCAGGAACTGGGACGACGGTCGGGAACGGAAAACGTCGCGGGAATCGCCGGATTCGGGGCTGCGTGCGTGGCAGCACAGGCCGAGTTGGACGCCGGAATTTGGCTCGAAGTCGAAAAACTTAGAAATATTCTAGAAAACGCACTGGCGTCCGACGCGAAAGAAACTATTTTTGTCGGGAAAGAGTCGAGCAGGTTGCCGAACACGTCATGTTTCGTCACCCCGGGATGGAAGGGCGAAACGCAGGTGATGCAGATGGATTTGGCAGGGTTTGCGGTGTCGTCAGGCTCGGCCTGTTCATCGGGCAAGGTGAAACAACCGCGCGTGCTGAATGCCATGGGATTGACCCCGGCCGCGGCGGAAAGCGCGCTGCGGGTGTCCATGGGGCCAACGACGACAGAAGACGAGATTATGCGTTTCGCCGATGTTTGGTTGAAACACGAAAAGAAGTTCCGCCAAAGGGTGGCATGAGTGAGGGAGCCAAGAGATGGCTGCATTGGATACCGAGGCTAAAGAAGGTGTCGATCAGGAAACTGTCGACGCGGTGCGGTCGCTTTCCGGCAAGTATAAGTACGGCTGGGAAACCGAAATCGAGATGGAATATGCCCCCAAGGGGCTGACCGAAGATATCGTGCGCCTGATCTCTGAAAAGAACGGCGAACCCGATTGGATGACGGACTGGCGGCTTGAGGCCTATCGTCGTTGGCTTCTACTGGAAGAGCCTGACTGGGCGATGGTCGATTACCCCAAGATCGATTTCCAGGATCAATATTACTATGCCAAGCCCAAGAGCATGGCGGAAAAGCCGAAATCATTGGACGACGTAGATCCAAAGCTGTTGGAGACCTATGCCAAGCTGGGCATTCCGCTGAAAGAGCAGATGATCCTTGCCGGTGTCGAGGGCGCCGAGAGTGCACCATCCGAAGGGCGTAAGGTTGCCGTGGATGCGGTGTTCGACTCGGTTTCCGTGGGCACGACCTTTCAGAAGGAACTGGAAAAAGCCGGTGTTATTTTCTGTTCGATCTCCGAGGCCATTCGCGAACACCCCGAGTTGGTGAAGAAATACCTCGGCTCGGTCGTGCCGGTGTCGGACAATTATTATGCCACTCTGAACAGCGCTGTCTTTTCGGACGGGTCTTTCGTCTATGTTCCGCCGGGTGTGCGTTGCCCGATGGAACTGTCCACCTATTTCCGCATCAATGCCGAGAATACGGGTCAGTTTGAACGAACCCTGATCATCGCGGACAAGGAATCCTATGTCTCGTACCTGGAAGGCTGCACCGCGCCCCAGCGGGACACGACGCAGCTTCACGCCGCGGTGGTTGAACTTGTCGCCTTGGATGATGCCGAGATCAAATATTCCACGGTGCAGAATTGGTTTCCGGGCGATGAAAACGGCAAGGGGGGTATTTACAACTTTGTCACCAAGCGCGCCGATTGCCGTGGTGATCGGTCAAAGGTGATGTGGACGCAGGTTGAGACCGGATCGGCGGTGACCTGGAAATATCCGTCCTGCATTCTGCGCGGAGACGAGAGCCAGGGTGAATTCTATTCGATTGCGATCACCAATAATTACCAGCAGGCGGACACAGGCACAAAGATGGTGCATCTGGGCAAGAACACCAAATCCCGGATCGTTTCCAAGGGGATCAGTGCAGGCAAGGCGCAAAACACCTATCGCGGGCTTGTGTCTATGCATCCGCGGGCCAAGAACTCGCGCAATTATACCCAGTGCGACAGTTTGCTGATCGGCGATCAATGCGGGGCCCATACCGTGCCTTACATCGAGGTGAAGAATAACTCTTCGCGTGTTGAACACGAGGCAACAACGTCGAAGGTCGATGACGACCAGCTTTTCTATTGCCGTCAGCGCGGCATGGACGAGGAAGAGGCGGTCGCCTTGGTCGTGAACGGGTTCTGCAAAGAAGTGCTTCAGGCCTTGCCGATGGAATTCGCGATGGAAGCCCAACAGCTTGTGGCCATCTCGCTTGAAGGTTCGGTGGGGTAAGAATGCTGCGCCCGATCCTGATGACGGCGGTTATGACGGGCGTATTTTGCGCCTGCTTTGCCCTGTTTATTGATTGGGCTACCGACATGCTGGCGCAGGGCCAGGTGATCGGGCTGAGCTTTGCATCGGGCTTTCTCGGCAGTTTGTTTGCGCAGACGGTTCTGAGCCGTTGGCGCGGCCCCAAGAAATGATTTCCAGGAGAGTTTAAGCCATGATCGTGACCACGACACCCTCCATCGACGGCAAATCCATCGTGTCATACCACGGTGTGGTCGTGGGCGAAGCGATCCTCGGGGCCAACGTCTTTCGCGATCTTTTTGCGTCGATTACCGATATTGTCGGCGGACGTTCGGGCGCTTATGAGCAAGAACTGGGCAAAGCGCGAGAGATTGCCCTTAGCGAGTTGGAAGAGCGTGCCCGCGCGGCCGGGGGAAATGCCGTTGTCGGTGTCGACCTGGATTACGAAGTCATCAATAACATGTTGATGGTTTCCGCCTCGGGAACAGCGGTGAGCGTCAAATGAGCCCGCGATATCAAACATTTCCCAGGTCTTCAGGGCCAAGTCGCGCAGATTTGACCTCAGACTTGCCCTTATTTTGTCACGATCGGCTGATTTTAACGCGGCAAAGTGACCAAAAGGGTGAGCGGAATGTCTCTTTCCAATTCACAGCGCCGTGGGTTCGAAGATCGTCTGTCGCGGATCAAGAAGGGCGGCGACAACACCATGGGCGAGGTGCATATCGGACCGCGCGACGAAGTGCGTGCGGGCGAGAAAGCGGTGGCCAAGAACACCGTTCGCATGAAAAGAAAAACCAAGAATGTGAAAATTGGCGAGGGGTCGAGCATGACGCTGGTTCCCCTGGCGTTCGTGTTCGGCGCAATGTCGATGTTCGTCGGGCAGGCAGCCGCCTATCACATGTTCGCCGACACCGGTCTCATCCAGCTCGATATGTCGGGGCTTGCAGCAGTCGAACCCTATCTTCCCTACGCCCATTTCGTGTTCGGTGGGGTCTTGGCTCTTTTGTTCGGATGGACGTTTCGAATGACCAGCGCCGTGCGCTTTTTGGCTTTGGTCGGCGGGCTGGCCGTCATGGTCCATTATCAGTCCGACATTATCCAGAAGGCGCCCGGCGTCTATCAGGCATTCTTTTCGAAGGCCTATGTGAAAGAAGCGCTCAGCCAGACCTGAGCCCAACCGAAAATCAAATAAAACCGCAAGGGCACCGTCATTCTGGCGGTGCCCTTTGCTGCGTTCTGCGAGGAAAACATGCTAAAAATTAACAACCTCCACGTGAAACTTGAGGAAGAAGAAAAGCAGATCCTGAAAGGCGTCGATCTTGAAGTGCCTGCCGGTTCGGTTCACGCCATCATGGGGCCGAACGGGTCGGGCAAGTCGACGATGTCTTACGTCTTGTCCGGGCGCGACGGCTATGAGGTCACCGAAGGATCAGCGACGCTGGAAGGCGAAGACCTTTTGGACATGGAGCCGGAAGAACGCGCGGCGGCCGGCCTGTTTCTGGCCTTTCAGTACCCGGTTGAAATTCCTGGTGTCGGCAACATGACCTTCCTGCGCACCGCTTTGAATGCGCAGCGCAAAGCGCGCGGTGAGGACGAACTTAGCGCGGGTGATTTCCTGAAGCTGGTCCGCGAAAAGGCCAAGGCGTTGAAGATTGACGCAGACATGTTGAAACGCCCGGTCAATGTCGGGTTCTCGGGCGGCGAAAAGAAGCGGAACGAAATCCTCCAGATGGCCATTCTGGAACCGAAAATGTGCATTCTCGACGAAACCGACTCTGGTTTGGACGTGGATGCGATGCGGCTCGTGTCCGAAGGCGTCAACGCGCTGAGAGACGCAGGCCGGGCCTTTCTTGTCATCACGCACTATCAGCGTCTTCTTGATCATATTCAGCCCGATGTCGTTCACATCATGGCAAATGGCCGGATCGTGAAAACAGGCGGCCCTGACTTGGCGCTTGAGGTCGAAAAGAACGGTTATGCAGACATTCTGTCGGAGGTCGCCTGATGGCCGTCGCCAAAACAAAGCAGGATATGACCGAGACGCGTATAGCGGCCCTGGGCTTGCCGGAACACAGCGGGTGGTCTGCGCCGCTGCGACAGTCGGCATTGGACCGGCTGACCGCAATGGGTCTGCCTACCGGCCGGGATGAGTATTGGCGTTTCACACGCCCCGATGCGCTGAATGCCGCGGAAGTCCAGCCAGCAGCAACCTTCGAGGGCGATGAAAATCCCATCTTTGGCGGTCTGGACCGGCTTCAGATCGTTTTCCGCGACGGCGTCTTTGATGCCGATGCGTCGGATTCCTTGGACGGTGAGGGGCTTGAGATTGATCGGCTTGAAGACGCTGTGGCCACTGACATCCATTGGGCCAAGAGCCTTTACGGTGTCCTGGAAGCCAACGGCCAAACCCCGGTTCCGCGCCCGTTCGCCGCGTTGAACACGGCGTTCGCGACGGATGGCATTGTCGTGCGCGTCACGGGCCAAGTCGAAAAACCGGTGCATTTTGTCTATCTGCACGAAAAGACGGACAGCGACGCCATTCTGCATTTCGTCGTCAAGATCGAAGAAGGCGCGTCCCTTACACTGCTGGAAAATGGTCCGGCCGCGGCACGCTTTAACAAGTGTATGGAAGTTGACATCGCCGACCGGGGCACCTTTCACCATATCCGCGCCCAGGGGCGGGATCACGAACGTCGCGCGGTGACGCATCTCTTTGCCCGACTGCGCGAAGAAAGCACGCTGAAGTCGTTCACTTTGACCGCGAACGGTGTTTTGACCCGTAACGAGGTGGTAATCGACCTGACCGGGGACAATGCTATCGCGCATGTCGCTGGCGCCGCCATGGGGGACGGGGATTTTCACCACGACGACACCGTGTTCATAACCCACGAAGGCATGAATTGCGAAAGCCGTCAGGTGTTCAAGAAAGTCCTGCGTAACGGTGCTGTCGGTGTCTTCCAGGGCAAGATCCTTGTTCAGCAAACGGCGCAAAAGACCGACGGCTACCAGATCAGTCAGTCGTTGATGCTGGACGATGATGCCCAGTTTCTCGCCAAGCCCGAGCTGGAAATCTATGCCGATGACGTTGCCTGTTCTCACGGATCGACCAGCGGCGCCATCGATGAAGAAGCGCTGTTTTACTTGCGGTCGCGGGGGGTCCCTGCAAGCGAAGCGCAGGATATGCTTGTCCTGTCTTTCCTGGCCGAGGCCATCGACGAAATCGATTCATCTGAAATCGCGGATGACATTCTGGGCCGCCTCGAAGGCTGGTTGGCACGGCGTCGCAGTTGAGCATCGCGGCAGATATCCTTCGAACCTACCGCACACCACGACTGGTGCTGGAGGATCGGGTCCACGGGTCTCCCCGCGAAGACCGGGCGTTGGCGATGCTGGTAGCGGCCTGCGTGATGATTTTCGTGGCGCAATGGCCGCGACTGGCCCGAGAATCCTGGCTGGACCCGGCCATCGATCTGCAAGCACGTCTGGCGGGGGCGTTGTTCGCCTGGGGCATGGTCATGCCACTGGCCTTCTATGCGATCGCCCTGGCGATCTTCCTGGGGCTTAGGCTGATGGGGCGTGACGTGACGGCCTATCAAGTACGGGTCAGCTTGTTTTGGGCCTTGTTGGCCTCTGTGCCGTTGTGGCTGTTTTCAGGCCTGGTTGCAGGTTTCGCTGGACCGGGGGCAACGGTTTCTGTGCTAAGCGCCCTGGGATTGATTGCCGTTGTTGTCTTTACCCGAGCCGGGATCGGCGCGGCACGAACCGAAGAACATTTGCCATGACGCTTATTCCGATCATCCGACTGACATTTCGCAGTCCACGCGAAGCCGCATCGACACTCTTGTCCATCGGGGTGCCGCCCAATGCAGTGGCCATGGCTTTTCTTCTGGTCATGATCCTGTCTGTGCTGGTCACAGAACCTCTCATGGCCATGGTGCCCGCAGACGCTTTTGGCCCTCGAATGGCCCCGATCAGCCGATTGCTTCTGACAGCCCCTTTCAGCGCGGCCCTGGTCTGGATGATCTGGAAACTGGGCAACGCCTTTGGCGGGCAGGGCAGGCTTTTGGATGCATTCGTCGTCTTTGTGTATCTGGAAGCGTTCCTGGCGGCTGGTTTGGCGACCATGTTGGTCTTGATCTTTGCCTCGACGTTCCTGGCCGGGCTTTTCGGCCTGGCGCTGACCCTATTCTGGGCCTGGCTTTTTGGTGTGTTCTACGCCGAAGTCTTTGACTTTGACTCACCGTTCAAAGCCTTGGGAACCGTGATCCTGGCGTGGTTTATCGTTTATGTGGCCGGCATCGTCTTGCTGTCTCTCGTTGCCGGCGGAGGAACCGTTTGATGTTCGATGTGACCGAAATCCGTAAGGATTTCCCGATTCTGTCCCGTGAAGTGAATGGAAAACCGCTGGTTTACCTGGACAACGGTGCATCAGCCCAAAAGCCCAAATGTGTGATCGACGCCGTCACGCAGGCGTATTCCATGGAATATTCTAATGTTCATCGGGGCCTTCATTACTTGTCAAACTTGGCGACCGAGAAATACGAGAACGTCCGCGGCACCATCGCGACGTTCCTGAACGCCGGCTCGGAAGACGAAATCGTCATGAACTCAGGCACGACCGAGGGGATCAACACCATTGCCCATGCCTGGGCCATGCCACGGCTCGAACCCGGTGATGAGATCATCTTGTCGGTGATGGAACACCACGCCAACATCGTTCCCTGGCATTTCCTGCGCGAACGACAAGGGATTGTTCTCAAATGGGTCGACGTGGATGAAACTGGCGCGCTTGATCCAGATAAGCTTCTTGCAGCCATTGGCCCAAAAACAAAACTGATCGCGGTCACCCATGTGTCAAACGTCTTGGGCACGCGTGTCGACGTCAAGGCGATCTGTGCAGGGGCTGCCGCCAAGGGCGTGCCCGTTCTAGTGGACGGAAGCCAGGGGGCCGTTCACATGCCGGTGGACGTTCAGGATATCGGGTGCGACTTTTACGCGATCACCGGCCACAAGCTCTATGGCCCTTCGGGATCTGGGGCGATCTTTATCAAGCGTGAACGTATGGACGAGATGCGTCCCTTCCTGGGCGGCGGCGATATGATCCGCGAAGTCCACAAGGACAGCATAACTTACGCAGATCCGCCGATGAAATTCGAGGCCGGCACACCGGGCATCGTTCAACAGATCGGCTTTGGTGTCGCTCTCGACTATCTAATGGGCATCGGCATGCAGAACATTGCCGCCCACGAAGAGCGGCTGCGCGACTATACCCGATCAAAACTGGATGGATTGAATTGGGTACAAACCCAAGGCACCACGCAGGACAAAGCCGCGATCTTTTCGCTGACATTGGATGGCGCCGCCCATGCCCACGACATTTCGACGGTGCTGGACAAAAAGGGCGTTGCGGTTCGCGCAGGCCACCATTGCGCGGGGCCTTTGATGGATCACCTTGGCCTGTCCGCAACCGCACGCGCCAGTTTCGGCATGTACAATACCGAGGCCGAAGTCGACGTTTTGATCGATGCGTTAGAACTTTGTCACGAGCTTTTCGGCTGACTATCGCAACATGGCCAGTATTGCCCTGACCTTTTGGAAGGTATCAAGATACAATGGGTTGTGGCGGAAGTGTTCCAACGCATGCGCAATTCTGTCCCAATCGTCCTTGTCCAACTCGTCACTCATGATGCCTCCGACACATGGATTTGTGACGCAGCAATAAACGCCCCCCCTGAAAAAAGCCTTACGACGGGCTTGATCCGTTCAGACGTCTGCATTCAGATCAGGATATGAAGGGGACAACCACGAGGATCCACGGCTGAACAAACGACACAAATCCTGATTGCTTCGCACAGGAAGGGTCGTTATAGCAGCGCGCAGGCACCCGTAGCTCAGCTGGATAGAGCGCTGCCCTCCGAAGGCAGAGGCCAGAGGTTCGAATCCTCTCGGGTGCGCCACTTTGCTTAGACGCACGCCCTCCAAAATGTGAAATTGGCCGAAGAAATGCAGGGCACGGACCATTCTCGGCGGGGCGGATAGGTACGATCGTCCCGACAGTTTTGTCCAAAGCCCAAAGGATGTCTTTTCAAACGAGTTTTCGGTCGCGCGCGATCATTGCTGCCTGTGTTCGGTTTTTTGCATCCAGCTTGCGACACAGGGTTTTCACGTGAAGTTTGATTGTGACTTCTTTCAAATCGAGGTCCAGAGCAATTTCCTTGTTCGATTTGCCCTCTGTCAGGGCCCGCAACACCTCGGTTTCGCGCTCGGTCAGGTTGCCGACTTTCTTGGCCGTGACTTGCTTCATGAAGTCATAGGGGACAAAAATTTCACCTGACAACATCAGATGGATCGCCGAGACCATGGACTGGGCGCCAAGTGTCTTGGGCACAAACCCCGCAGCCCCGGCCGCGATGGCGTCACTTGCGACCGAAGGAGATGCAATGCCCGACAGGATGGCCACGGGTTTCGGGCCGTTCACACGCTTCATCTTGCCCAAACCGGCAAGCCCATCCATTCCCGGCATGCCATAATCCAAAAGAACAAGATCGAACTGGCCAACGGTCTTTACCTTTTCCAACGCGGCCTCAAGACTATCCGCGCAGGCAACAACTTCCAGCCCTTCAGCCCGCAGGAACATGGCCACCGTATCACGAACCAAACCGTGATCATCTGCGATCAAAATACGCATTTTACCTATTTATCACAATTGCTTGTCATTCAAATTATCTCTTGAAAAAGCTTGGATTTCTTTGCCCTGCGGTCACAAATAACCGATCTTTGCAGGCATATACCAACCTAGCCCCCCAGCCAAACCATGACCTCGCGTCAAAATTCGGCCATGGTTCGCTTGCGTGACCACCGCAAAGCCACCCATACCGAAGTATAGCATGTCTATCCCATCGACGTGAAGACAGTGTTGATGAACTGTGCGAGTTTTGCCTTCGATTTGAAAGGTGTGTATGGTGCCACGCCGAGGATGAACAGGGCGATGACATGAACAAATTGCGTATGATCCTTGTGGCAATGGCTTGGGCTTTCAGCGGGGCCATCGCGGCGGCGCAGGACGTGCTGTTGACCATCGAAGCCGACGGAAAACTGACCGAGTTCGACCGCGACGCTCTCGAAAAGGTAAACCTTTCGGAATTCACGACGACAACCAATTGGACCGAGGGCGAACAAAGCTTCAAAGGCGTTTCTCTCTTTGCTCTTTTGAAATCTGTCGGGATCGAAGAGGGCAAAATCCGCGCCGTCGCAACCAACGATTATTCGGTTGTTATCCCGGTTACTGATGCCGTGCCGGATGGGCCGATCATCGCAATTCACCGCAATGGACAGCCAATGAAGGTGCGCGACAACGGACCGTTGTGGTTGGTCTACCCATTTGACTCCAAACCCGCATACCAGTCAGAGGTCATCTATTCCCGCAGCATCTGGCAACTGGTGCGTCTGGAACACCTGCCGTGACACACGCGCGCCCCATGTCATGACCGATCGGCAAGAGCCTGCCGCGTTTCGACATCGCAACCGTATTGCGGGTTCTGCGCTTTATGTGGTCGTCGTCTGCGCCACGGCGATAGCGATATATGTTCTGGCATCCGACGCTCGACGCGAGCTTGATATCTTGGCGACGGCAAAGGGCGACGCCAGCCAGTGGTCGCTGGCACAGACCGAAGTAGAGTTTCTGGCTTTCGAGAACGCCGTTCTGGACGCGCTTGGAAAGCAAGAACCCGACCTCGATGAGATACGAAAGCGGTTCGACGTATATTATTCCCGGGTTCAAATCGTAAAATCCGCCCAATCGTTAAGCAAGGTACGCGATCTTCCGCAAGTCGGCGGAACGATTGGGGACATCGACCGGTTCCTGTCCGAAACCGTTGATCATATTGACGGAACCGACAGCGCGCTGCTGGCCGCGTTGCCGGGCATCGCGGACCAATTGAAACGGCTTCGACAGGGCATCAGATCCCTTTCGCTCGCCGGTGTTCAGGTCTTTTCTGCCCGCTCGGTTATTCAGCGCGCCGAGGTCAGCGCCGTCTTGTTCAAGCTGGCTCTCGTTGTGTCATTGCTGCTGACATTGCTGGTCATTACGGTGATTTTTCTGCGCCGGACATCGATCGCCTCGCAACGTAAAACTGACGAGATCGCGCGGGCCGAAAGCCATCTGCAGGCCATTGTCTCCACATCGATTGACGCAATCCTGGTGACATCCCGCGAGGGGGTCATTCTCGATTTCAACGGCGCCGCCGAACGGATATTCGGATTCAAACGTCACGAGGTGATGGGACGGAACATGATCGACCTGCTCATCGCTCCGAACGCGCGCGAAACGGTGCTCGATGAAATCGTGAAGACCCTCGGCTCGTCAAACCAAAGCGCACCAGACGCAACGCTGCCGTCGCAGGGACTTGGCAGGCGCGGACAGACGTTTCCCGTCGAAATTTCCATGTCCTGCGCCCACACACAACAAGATGAGGTCGTCGTTGCATTTATTCGCGATACGTCAATCCGGGTCGCGGCCCAAAACGAGCTTGAAACAGCCCTGAACCGTGCGGTGGCTGGTGAAAGGGCCAAGGCCGACATGCTGGCCGTGATGTCTCATGAAATGAGAACCCCCCTGAATGGCGTTCTCGGGTCGCTCCAGCTACTGTCAGAAAGTGATTTGGAAGAAACACAGCGAACTTTCATCGACGCGATGGAAAGCTCGGGACAACTGCTTTTAGAGCACGTCAACAACGTGCTTGAAATTCTGCGCGTGGACGCCGGGAAAGCCGCGGTCGTGTCCCGTCAATTTGATTTGGGCGAACTTGTTCAAACGGCTCTGGCGGGAATGCGAAATGCCGCAAATGACCGCGGTACGACACTGGAATACAAAGAAACCGGCGCCATCCCGCAGTTCGTGTCCGGGGACAGCACGCGATTACGCCGCATTCTTGTGAACCTTGTCGGCAACGCGATCAAGTTCACGGAAAATGGCCAGATCACAACCGAGATCATCGCCGATACCGATACGGACGATGTTACATTCAGAATTCACGACACCGGCCTGGGCATCCCCGAGACCGAGCTGGACAGGATATTTGATGACTTCGTGACGTTGGATCCCTCTTTTGGGCGCGAGGTCGAAGGAACCGGATTGGGGCTTGGCATCGTACGGCGCATGGTGACCTTGTTGGAAGGTGAGTTGGGCGTGGAAAGCACACCGGGCGAAGGATCGGTCTTTTGGGTTCGTTTGCCTCTTCCGGCGGTCGATACCGTTGAAACTCTCAACATCGACAGCCTACGAACCGAGAACGACCCGGCCCAGTATTCTGCGTCCATTCTGGTTGTGGAAGACAATGAAATAAACAGAATGATCGTCAGTGAAATGCTGGCCCGAATGGGGTGTGACGTGACCGAGGCCGTGGACGGCCAGAAGGGCGTTGAACTTGCCGCGGCCAAAGCCTTCGATCTGATCTTCATGGACATCAGCATGCCGGGCAAGGATGGGCTGACCGCGACGCGGGAAATTCGCGCGTCGCAGGGCGTAAACCGGACCACGCCCATTATAGCTCTGACCGCCCACGTGATGAGCGATGATGCCAAAAAGTTTCGCGAGGCAGGAATGGACGACGTGCTTGTAAAGCCGCTGTCCTTCTCTCGTTTGGCTGGCGTCCTGTCTGATCGTCTGCAGCCCCCCTTGGATCAGACCGTGGACGACGACGCTGTCGTTGAAGAACTAATAGCAATTCTGGGGCCCGAGAACGCGGACCGTGTGATCGCAAGAGCCCATGCTGACATGCGCAGGGGTTTGGACGACTTGAGACACCTCGCCAGCGGTGACGGCAAATTTGATGAAATTGAAAAGCTGGCGCATCGGCTTTGCGGGTCTGCCGGTTTGATTGGCTGTTCGAACCTGCGCGCCGGGTTCATCAATATTGAAGCCGCGGCTTGTGAATGCGACGGCGAAGATGTCCGCGCCCGGATTGACGAGGTCGAACACATGATGACCGGGCTGAAACCGCGACTCTATGGCTGACGATGCAGGTCGTCGCCAAGGTCATCAGCTTGAAACCCGGCCAACTTTTCGGCATAGCCCGGCGCAAAAGGATCAGACATGACCATTGCATTCATCGGGCTTGGCGAAGCTGCCGGGGCGTTTATTTCTGGCTGGGGCGCAGGGAAGGCCAGCAAGATCACCGCCTATGACATCAAATCGGAAGATCCCGCAACAGCAAGCGAAATTACCGAACGCGGTCAATCGCTTGGAGTAAAAGTCTGTGACAACCTGGAACAAGCATTAAGCCAGGCCGAGTTGGTGTTTTCGACCGTAACGGCAGACCAGGCCGTGATCGCGGCGACGGCGGCGGCAGAGCATTTGAACCAGGGCGCGGTGTTTTGCGACCTGAATTCCTGTGCGCCGGGGTCGAAACAGGTCTCAGAAGGCATCGTGACCGGGGTCGGGGGGCGGTACCTTGATGTGGCCGTGATGGCGCCGGTTTATCCGAAACAGAACCTTGTTCCCTGTCTCGTCTCGGGCGAGGACGCCGGCCAGCTTTCCAAAATTCTTGAAGAATTGCCGATGGCAGTTCGCGTCGTCGAGGGGTCGGTGGGCCGGGCGTCGTCGATCAAGATGGTGCGCTCGGTCATGGTCAAGGGCATGGAGGCCCTGACGGCGGAATGCACGCTGGCGGCGGTGGCCGCAGGCGTGGTGGACGAGGTATTCCCGTCGATGCTGAACGCCAGTCCGAACCTCGATATGGCCGAGCGGGCCGGGTACAACTTCGAGCGCAGTCTCGTGCATGGTGAACGCCGCGCGGCGGAAATGGACGAGGTGGCAAAGACGCTTGCGGATCTGGGGCTTCCGAATGCGATGGCGCTGGCGACGGCGGGGTGGCAGCGCAAGATCGCGCGGACAGGTGCGGCGGTGCCTGACGAGCATGATTATCGAACCATGGCGGATCTCTTGTTGCCTCTGATCCGGGATCGCGATTGAGCGGTTAACGGGGTCCGGCGGGTGCGTGCGCTGCAACGGCGCGCCTTTTCCGCGAATTGCGGCGTAACCTCCTGAAATGGCGTGAAATGCTCTTTCGGTTTTACGTCGGTATTACGTCGGTGCGGCGTGCGGTAAGGCGGCATCGGCATGTTGTGGTGTGACCGCAAGTTTAACGCAGGGGTAAATGAGTGGTTACCCAATATCTTGCAGGAATGCTGCGCGTTGCGGGTTACTCCTTTGGTGCGACTTGTTCCACTGCCCCCTCGGCTTCGACCCAGCCTTTGAAGCCGTCGATCAGGTGCGCCGCCTCGAACCCCATGTCGCAGAGCGTGGCGGCGGCAAGGGCCGAGCGCCAACCGGCGGCGCAGTGGAGGACGTATTTCTTGTCCTGGCCGAAGACGTCCCGGTAGTAGGGGCTTTCGGGATCAACCCAGAATTCGAGCATTCCGCGTGGAGCGTGAAGGCTGCCGGGGATAAAGCCGAGTTTCTGACGTTCGCGGATGTCGCGGATGTCGACGATCACGAGGTCTTCGTTGCCGTGCATGGCAATCAGCTCGGCGGGCGTCAGTTCTTCGATCTTTTCGCGGGCCTCGGCGACCATCTGTGCGGAGGATTTTTTCAGTTTCGTCATCTGACGCGGCTTCCCTCTGGCAGGCGCTGTGAAAGCGTGGAAGGTTTGGCTGAGAACAGCAGGTGACTCGACCCTAATGAAGCCCGCCTCCCACATCAATGAACCCGTCTCGCTTTGGGACACGTCTGCCGCTGAGGAGCGGATCGAGAGTGCCGGGCTTGCCGAGGGTGTGGTTGATGTGGTCGTGGTCGGTGGAGGGTTCACGGGGTTGTCGACGGCGTTGCACGCCGCCGAGGCGGGGTTGTCGGTACAGTTGTTCGAGGCCGAGGATTTCGGGTTCGGCGGGTCGGGGCGAAACGCGGGGCTGGTGAATGCCGGGGTGTGGCTGCCGCCGGGAGATGTGGTCAGGACATTGGGCGAGGCGCGGGGGCGGCATTTTCTTGACGTGTTCGGTGCGGGGCCGGAGCGGGTGTTCGATCTGATCGAGAAGCACCAGATGCGTTGCGAGGCGACGCGCGAGGGGACCATCCACGCGGCCCATGCACCGGGGGCGATGGCGGAGCTGGAGCGGCGGCATGCGGGATGGGCCGAGTTTGGCGCGCCTGTGTCGATCTTGTCAGCGGGTGAGGTGCGTGAGCGGACGGGGAGCCCGGCGTTTCATGGCGGATTGCTGGACATGCGGGCCGGGACGATCAATCCGATGGGATACTGCCGGGGGCTTGCACGGGCGGCGCGGGGCGCGGGGGCGCGCCTGACCTCGGGCGTGCGGGTGACCGGGTTGGTGCGCGCGGGCGATTTTTGGCGGGTCGAGACGACGGCCGGTGCGGTCGAGGCGAAGGCGGTGGTTCTGGGGACCAATGCCTATACGGACGCGCTTTGGCCGGGGCTGAGCCGGATGTATCACCTGATGCACTATGTGCAGTTGGCGACCGAACCCTTGGGGGAGCGAGTGTCCGGGATACTGGCGGGGTTGCAGGGCGTCTGGACGACGGCGCAGATCATGACGTCTGTTCGGCGCGATGCAGCGGGGCGGCTGATCGTGGGGACCTTGGGGCGTGATCTGGGGGGCGTGACGCGTCGGTGGGGCGCACGGGAGTTGGCGCGGCTGTTTCCAGGGCTGGGGCCTGTGGAATTCGGTGAGGTCTGGGACGGGCAGTTCGCGATGACGGCGGATCATCTGCCGCGGATCGTGCGGCTGGACGATGGGGTTTATACGCCGATCGGCTATAACGGGCGCGGGATCATCACGGGGACGATCTTTGGTGCGTCGATGGCGGAGTTATTGAGCCGTGGTGATCCTGACGGGTTGCCTTTGCCGGTGACGGCGTTGGAGCGGCGGCCTGCCTTGGACGGGCTGCGCGAGAGGTTTTATGCGGCGGGCTTTGCGGCAAATCAGGTGGTGAAAGGGGTGATATGATCCGGTGTGGTGTCGATATCGGGGGCACGTTCACGGACGTGGTTCTGGATCATCCGGGTGGTCGATCGACGACCAAGGTTCTGACGGATTACGCGCGCCCCGAGGCGGCGATCCTGGAGGGGATCGGACGGGTGGCCGGGGCGGCGGGAGTGCCGCTCGCGGCGATCGGGCAGGTTATTCACGGCACGACTCTGGTGACGAATGCGCTGATCCAGCGGTCGGGGCCGAGGACGGCCTTTGTGACCACGGAGGGGTTTCGGGACGTCATCGAGATGCGGAGCGAAAACCGGTTTGAGCAGTACGACCTGAATTTGCGACTGCCCGAGCCCCTGGTGCCTCGGAAGGATCGGTTCACGCTGGCCGAGCGGATGTCGCCTGAGGGCGATGTGCTTTTGGCCTTGGACGCGGGTGCGGTCGAGGCCTTAGTGGCGCGGATCGTGACAGAGGGGTTCGCGACGGTGGCGGTCGGGTTTCTGCATTCCTATGCCAACGATGCGCATGAGCGGATGGTGGCGGAGGCTTTTGCACGCGCGGCGCCGGAATTGCCGGTGTCGATCTCTAGCCAGGTCTCGCCACAGATGCGGGAGCTGCCGCGGTTCAATACCGTGATTGCGAACGCTTACGTTCGGCCTCAGGTGGCGGATTACCTGGGGCGATTGGTCGAGGCGCTCAGGGACGCGGGCGTGCCGGGGGCGGTTTACATGATGCACTCGGGCGGGGGGCTGATCTCGGTCGAGACGGCGTCGCGCGAGCCGGTGCGGTTGTTGGAGTCGGGGCCTGCGGGAGGGGCGATCTTTGCGGCCGGGTATGCGCGGGCGTTTGGGTTGGACAAGGCGCTTAGCTTTGACATGGGGGGAACGACGGCCAAGATTTGTCTGATCGAGGATGGCGCGCCTAAGACCGCGTCGAGTTTCGAGATCGCGCGGACCTATCGGTTCAAGAAAGGCTCGGGGATGGTTGTTTCGACGCCCGTGGTCGAGATGGTCGAGATCGGCGCGGGGGGCGGGTCGATTGCGAGTGTCGATGCGCTTGGACGGATACAGGTGGGGCCAAGGTCGGCAGGGTCTGAGCCGGGGCCGGCGTGTTACGGGCGGGGCGGCGAAGAGCCGACCGTGACGGATGCGAACCTGATGCTGGGGCGGCTGGATGCCGCGAACTTTGCGGGCGGGAAGATACCGCTGAATGCGGGTGCCTCAGAGGCGGCGTTAAGGTCGCGGATAGGCGAGGTTCAAGGGATCAGTGCGGGCGATGCCGGGTTCGGTGTGACCGAGATGGTGGATGAACAGATGGCCAATGCCGCGCGGGTTCATACGGTCGAGAACGGGCGCGAGATCGAGCGATTCACGATGGTTGCCTTTGGCGGGGGTGCGCCGCTGCATGCGGCGCGGCTGGCCGAGAAACTTGGGATTGGCGCTGTGCTGATCCCGCCGGGGGCGGGCGTCGGCTCGGCCATCGGGTTTCTGGAGGCTCCGTTCAGTTACGAGACCGCGCGGGGGCTGTACCAGTCGTTGGAGGCGTTTGACTCCGAGGCGGTCAACGCGGCCATCGCAGCGATGGAGGAAGAGGCGCGGGGCTTTGTCGAGGCCGGGGCAGGTGGCGAAGCCCGCGAGGTGCGGCTGGTGGCGCATATGCGGTATGCCGGGCAGGGCTGGGAAATCCCGGTGGTGCTGAGCGAGACGCGGTTCGGCGACGGCGCCGGACAAGAGTTGCGTCTGGGCTTCGAAGAGGCCTATCGCATGCTGTTCGGGCGGATCATTGAAGGTCTGGCTGTTGAGGTGACGAACTGGACGGTTTCAGTCGCCAGCCCTCGGCCAGAGCGGGCGGCGGTGGCGCGACGGGACGATGGCGTGGCCACCACGGGCAAGACGCGGGATTTCTTTGATGCGGCCTTGAGGAGACATGTCGGGGCGACGGAAGTGGAGCGTTCTGACCTGAGCCCCGGTGACCGGGTTTCCGGGCCTGCCGTGGTGGTCGAGGAAGAAACGACGACGATTGTGACCAGCGCCTTTGACGTCATCGCGCAGGACGATGGCAGTCTGCTGTTGGTTCGTAAAGGAGACGCGGCATGAGCGGGATCGACAACCAGATCATGTGGAACCGCCTGATTGCGGTAGTCGAGGAACAGGCGATGACGCTGGTACGGACCGCCTTTTCGACGAGCGTTCGCGAGGCGGGGGACCTTTCGGCGGGGCTGTTCGATGCCAAGGGGCGGATGATGGCCCAGGCGGTCACGGGCACGCCGGGGCATGTAAACGCGATGGCCGAAAGCGTCGGGCACTTCATTTCGGCCATCGGGCGGCAGAACATGTACGACGGCGATGTCTACCTGACCAACGACCCCTGGCAGGGGACGGGGCATCTGCATGACATCACGGTGGTGACTCCGGTCTTTCGGGCCGGAGTTTTGATCGGGTTCTTTGCCTGTACGGCCCATGTGGTTGACGTCGGCGGGCGCGGGTTCGGGCCTGACGCGGCTGAGGTCTATGAAGAAGGCATTCTGCTTCCGATCATGAAGTTCGCCGAGCGCGGTGAGGTCAGCGAGATGCTTTTGAACATCGTGCGGGCCAATGTGCGCGAGCCGGTTCAGGTGGTGGGAGACATGTACTCGCTGGCGGCGTGCAACGCGGCGGGAGAAAAGCGCCTTCAGGCCATGCTGGACGAGTTCGGGGCGGCGGATCTGGAAGCGCTGTCGGAGTTTATCGCCGAGGCAAGCCGGAGCGCGACGCGGGCAGCAATTGCCAAGGTGCCGGACGGAGAATGGCGGCACGAGATGCAGGTCGATGGCTATGACGCGCCGGTGACGATGGTTGTGACGTTGCGCAAGGACGGCGACCGGATCAGCGCCGATTTTGACGGCACGTCGGGGATGAGTGCCTTTGGGGTGAACTGTCCGGAGGTCTATACCCGCGCCTATGCCTGTTACGCGTTAAAATGCGCGATTGCGCCGGAGGTACCGAACAATCATGCGGCTTTGGAGCCGTTCGAGATCTCGGCGCCGGAGGGGTCGATCCTGGCGGCGCGGCGCCCTGCACCGGTTTCGGTGCGCCACGTTATGGGGCACCTGGTGCCGGACGTGGTGCTGGGCGCCTTGCATCAGGCCTTGCCCGAGACGGTTCCGGCGGAGGGGGCGAGCGCGTTGTGGAACATTCAGATCTCGTCCCGGCCCAAGGAGGCCGGGCCGGGGTTCGCGGCGCGCGAAGTGCTGATGTTCAACTCCGGCGGCACGGGCGCGCGGCCTGCGTTGGACGGGCTGAGTGCCACGGCCTTTCCCTCGGGCGTGTCGACCATGAGCGTCGAGGCGACGGAGCAGGTGGGCCCGATCACGGTCTGGCGGAAAGAGCTGCGCGAAGGCTCTGGCGGGGTCGGGCGGATGCGCGGCGGGTTGGGGCAGGTGATCGAGATCGAGCCGCGCGACGGCTATGACTTTTGGTTCAATGCCATGTTCGACCGCTGCTCCAACCCGGCACGGGGACGCGATGGTGGCGGATCCGGGGCCGAGGGGCGGGTCGAACTGGCCGATGGAACGAAGTTAAAGAGCAAGGGGCGGCAGAAGGTGGCCGGGGGGCAGCGGTTGCGCCTTTCCCTTCCGGGCGGCGGTGGCTATGGCTTGGGAAGCGAGCGGGACCGCGATGCGGTGCGTGCCGATCTGGAGGCGGGGCTGATCAGCCGGGACCAGGCGAGAGATGACTATGGAATGGAGACTGACGAATGACGCGTAAGGCGCTGATTACGGGCGGGGCGCAGGGCATCGGGTATGCCTGTGCCGAGGCGATGGCCGAGGACGGATACGAGATCATCTTGTCGGATATCCAGGCCGACAAGGTGGCCGAGGCGGCGGAGAGGCTGGGCGGGTCTTCTTACGTCTGTGACATGGGCGATGAGGCAGCTGTGGCCGAGATGTTCGCCGCGATTGCAGCGGATCATGGGGCGTTGTCGGCATTGGTGAACAATGCGGGGATTGCGCTTGCGGGCGATGTGCTGACGCTTGATCCGGCGGATTTTCGCAAGGTGATCGACGTGAACCTGACGGGGACGTTTCTGGCTATCCAGCACGCGGCCAAGGGCATGGTGGATGCGGGGATCGAGGGGGCGATCGTCAACATGTCGTCGATCAACGCTCAGGTGGCGATCCCGTCGATCCCGGCTTACTGCGCGTCAAAAGGTGGCGTCATGCAGTTGACCAAGTCGGCGGCGCTGGCGCTGGCGCCGCATAATATCCGGGTGAATGCCGTTGGGCCCGGGTCGATTGATACGGACATGCTGGCCAGCGTGAACGCCAATCCCGAGGCGATGGCGATGGTGATGTCGCGGACGCCCTTGAAGCGGGTCGGCACAGCGCGGGAGATCGGGGATGTGGTGGCGTTTCTGGCGAGCGACAAGGCAAGTTACATCACTGGCGAGACGATCTATGTCGATGCCGGGCGGTTGGCTATGAACTATACCTGTTAGGATAACTCACCGGGCGGTCCCCCTGAAACGCAAAACGCGCCCCAAAGGGACGCGCGCGGTGAGAGGGGGACAAACCCGGAGGGGAAGCTTACCGGCCCCAGACGCGGATCGGGCCGCAATCCATATGGACGAAGTTCGAACCGGAATATTTACCGACACCACCAGCCGAACACGAAATAGCAGCACGGGATATTTGTCCGACGCTGCGCCCCTGAAGACGAATATCGGCGGCCTGACCCTTCATGTGCAGCGAATTGCGCGCCACAGAGCGGGAACGTGACCGCAACATCGCGTTAGTTTGGGGAGACCGGTATCCTGACAACAACAGATAAGGCGTATCGGAATCCAGCATGCGATGCGAAGCAGCCAGAATATCGACCGCCCGGCGGTCGTACTTGATCGTACCGTCAGTACGCCAGTCCCGCATGAAACGATTGATCTCGGCCATCGCTTCGGGAATGTATTCGCCTTCGATCCAATAGATCGTGTTCAAGCGTTCACCCGTCCGGCCGGAATGCATGTTCAGACGACGTATGTCACCAGCGCCGCGCAACAACCCGAAAGCGTTTGACATTGTAGGTGCGGCGGTGACGGCGGTTGCGGCGAAAGCAGAAAGCAATCCTCTGCGTGTCACGCCCTTCGTCTGTGAAGTCGTCATATGCAACGTGTCCCGTTCTTCGCCTCGCGCCGGTTTTTCCGCCGTCGAGAACACCCCAATCCCCTGGTGCGGGTTTGTTATGGCGCAAAAGGTTAATGGGATAAACAGGCTTAGCGCAGTTTTAGGTATTGTGTTCAAAAATCGGCAAAAAATTGCCAATCCGTATTTCAGCCCTGTTTGTGACATCGATGTTGACAGAACGTTGCAGCGAGGCGACATCAGCGCCAACTAGCTGAAACGTGAATAGACACCCTTAAGGATTTTCGTGACAAGACATGAGTGCTCGGGGGTTTAAAAGTATTGGAATCACGATGACTGCCACATCATACGTCAGACGGTTGACGGTATTCGGGGTAATTGCGCTGAGCTTGACGTTGGCCGGGTGGACCACGGCTGTTCAGGCGCAGGTGACGGGCTTTATGCAATCCGTTGCTGAATCTGCCGCTTCGGACCGTGACATTGCAAAGTTCTACAAGACCAATGGCTACAAGCCTATTTGGACAGACAAGGGCGGCAAGGCCAAGCAGCGTCGCAGCGCCCTGTTGCGCGCGTTGAAAGAGGCTCCTGCCCACGGGCTTCCGGCCTATGATACGCGCAACCTGGAAATCAACCTGCGTGCCGTAAAATCTGACCGCGACCTGGGTCGCTTGGAAGTGCAGCTGTCCAAGCTGTTCCTTGAATATGCGCGCGACATTCAAACTGGTGTCGTGGTTCCCAAACGTGTCGACAGTGGCATTGTCCGTGAAATCCCCTATCGGGACCGGTCATCTGTTCTGGCGGCGTTTGCAAAATCCTCGCCCAAGGGATTTATCCAGAAGCTGCCACCGTCAAATCCGGAGTACGCACGGCTGATGAAAGAAAAGCTGCGCCTGGAAAAGGTCGTCGGCAAGGGCGGATGGGGCCCCAAGGTCCAGGCCAAGAAGTTGGAGCTGGGCGCCAAAGGCAAAGCCGTTGTGCAACTGCGCAATCGTCTGATCGCCATGGGCTATCTGAAACGCACATCGACATCCACCTATGATGACAAGATGCGCCAGGCCGTTGCCGTGTTCCAGCGCGATCATGGCCTGCATACCGACGGTGTTGCCGGGCAGGGCACCTTGGCACAGGTAAACATCGAACCTGCCACCCGCCTGACACAGGTTATCGTGGCCATGGAACGTGAACGCTGGACCAACATGCCACGTGGCAAGCGGCACATCTGGGTCAATATCACAGATTTCCAGGCCAAGATCATCGACAATGGCAAGGTGACGTTCGAGACCCGCTCGGTCGTGGGTGCGAACACGTCGGACCGTCGTACACCCGAATTCTCGGACGTGATGGAGCATATGGTGATCAACCCGACCTGGAACGTCCCGCGTTCCATCGCGATCAAGGAATATCTGCCTCTATTGCAGGAAGATCCCTATTCTGTCGGGCACCTGAAGATCACCGATGCCCGGGGACAAGCCGTCCCTCGCGACGCGGTGGACTTTACGGCATTCGACGAAACCAGTTTTCCGTTTGATCTGAAACAGCCGCCATCAGATGGCAATGCGCTTGGCTTGGTGAAGTTCATGTTCCCGAACCGGCACAACATCTATCTGCACGACACTCCGCAGAAAAGCCTGTTCGGGCGTCAGACACGGGCCTTCAGTCATGGCTGCATTCGCCTTAACGACCCGTTCGACTTTGCCTATACCTTGTTGAAAAAACAGGTACGCAACCCGGAAGAGTTCTTTCACGAACGCCTGAACACGCGACGCGAAACCGTTGTCGGGCTTGAAGAATATGTCCCGGTGCACATCGTTTATCGCACGGCCATTGCGCCAGCGAAGGGCAAGGTTCAGTTCCGCAACGATATCTATGGTCGGGACGCACGGATTTGGAAGGCCTTGAAGAACGCCGGGGTTTCGCTTCGGGCGGTTCAGGGCTAAGGCTTGGCTCTGAAAGGGGCCAGGCTCATGAGCTTTACCATCAAGGATATCGCAACGGCGCTTGAGGCGAAGGCCTTTGGCGCCGTTGACCTTTTGATCTCGGGAGCGGCTGAACCGGCCGAAGCCGGCCCGCAGGACCTTGCCCTGGCAATGGAGGCAAAATATGCCGAAGGCCTTGCCAAGGGCCAAGCCAAGGCCGCGATCGTCTGGGACGGGGCGGACTGGCAAGGGCTGGGGCTGGAAGCCGCGATCATGGTCACCCGACCTCGGCTTGCCATGTCGGGTCTGACGACCTTGATGGATAAGGGGCCAGGCATCGCACAAGGCATTCATCCATCGGCGGTGATCGATCCCAGCGCCGAGGTGGGGCCAGGTGCCGCGATCGGGCCGCTGGCCGTCATCGGACCAGGGGTGCGCATCGGGGAAGGCGCGCGCATCGGCCCGCATGTCTCGATTGCCGAAGATGCCGTGATCGGGCGTGACGCCTTGATCCTGGCACGGGTCTGCATCTGCGCCCGCGTTCTGATCGGTGATCGCGTCATCCTTCAACCGGGTGCAATCATCGGCGCCGACGGGTTCAGTTTTGTCACCCCGGAGAAAAGCCGCGTCGAAGAGGCGCGGGGGTCTCTGGGCACAGAAACCGAAACCACCAACAGCGCCTGGATACGCATTCATTCACTCGGCGGGGTCGAGATCGGCGATGACGTGGAAATCGGCGCGAACACAACGGTCGATCGCGGCACCATCCGGGCCACGCGCATCGGACATCGCACCAAGCTCGATAACCTGGTCCAGATCGGCCACAACGTCGTGATCGGCGAGGACAGCCTGCTGTGCGCCCAGGTTGCGGTGGCCGGGTCAACTCGGATCGGCAATCGGGTGGTCCTGGGCGGGCAGTGCGGTGTGTCGGACAACATCACGATCGGCGATGACGTTGTGGCCGGCGGGGCCAGCAAAATCCTCTCACGCGTGCCAAAGGGCCGTGTGGTTTTAGGATATCCGGCCATGAAGATGGAACAATTTATCGAGGCCAGCCAGAACTGGCGCCGTTTGCCCAGACTGATGGATGACATAAAAACGTTGAAGAAATCGGTTCCATTGCAAGACGATGAGGACTAAACAGCCGGAAACAAGCCGGCAAAGGCACAAGATCATGAGCGGCGACGTCAAAGAAAAAATAATTGAAATCATAGCGGAACAGGCGGTTCTTGAACCTTCTGACATCTCGCTCGACCAATCTTTGGACGACTTGGGAATCGATTCCATGGCCCTGGTCGAAGCGATTTTCTCGATCGAGGAAAGTTTCGACATCCAGGTTCCCTTTAATGCAAATGAGCCCGAAAAATCGGATTTCGACATTTCATCGGTCTCCGCTATCGTGACCGCCGTCGAAAAACTGGTTGCCGAGCAGAAGGGCTGAATGCGCCGCGTTGTCATCACAGGTGCCGGGACGATCAACCCGCTGGGCCATGCCGTCAAAGACACTTTTGAGGCCATGCGCGAAGGGCGATGTGGGATCGGTCCTCTGGACATTCGTGACGTCGAGCGGCTGTCGATCAAGCTGGGCGGTCAGGTCAAGGACTATGACCCCGACTCGCGGTTCAACCGTCAACAACAAGCGCTGTACGACCGGTTTACGCAATTCACACTGGTTGCCGCCGAACAGGCAATTTCGCAATCCGGGCTTGAGTTCACGGGCCATCTGGCCGCCGAGGCAGGCGTTGTCCTGGGGACCTCGGGCGGGGGGTTGAACACCCAGGACGAAAATTACCGGGCCGTCTATGAAGAGGGCAAGAACCGGGTCCATCCGTTCATCGTTCCGAAACTGATGAACAACGCCGCCGCCAGCCATGTCTCGATGACCTATAACCTGAAGGGGCCGTCTTTCACGGTGGCCACCGCCTGCGCCAGTTCCAACCATGCCATGGGCCAGGCATTCTGGCTGATCCGCATGGGTGGCGCCAAGGTGATGGTGACGGGCGGGTCGGAATCCATGCTGTGCTTTGGCGGTGTGAAGGCTTGGGAGGGCCTTCGGGTCATGTCCAAAGACGCTTGTCGCCCCTTCAGCGCCAACCGCAACGGCATGGTCCAAGGCGAGGGTGCTGGCGTTTTTGTCTTTGAAGACTATGAGCACGCCAAGGCCCGGGGTGCGGAAATACTTGCCGAGGTGGTCGGATTCTCAATGACCTCGGATGCCGCCGACATTGTCATGCCGTCGTCACAAGGTGCTGCACGCGCAATCGAGGGAGCGTTGAAGGACGCCAAGATTTCTGCGGACAAGGTCGGGTATATCAATGCCCATGGCACGGGCACTGCGGCCAACGACAAGACCGAATGCGCCGCCGTTTCACGTGTATTTGGCCCTCATGCCGACAAGGTCATGATTTCGTCCACCAAATCCATGCACGGTCACCTGATTGGCGGCACGGGCGCGGTTGAACTTCTGGCCTGTCTCATGGCTCTGAAAGATGGCGTGATCGCACCGACGATCAATTATCAAGAACCGGATCCGGAATGCGCTTTGGACGTGGTGCCGAATGAGGCGCGAGAGGCCAAGGTTGACTATGTTCTGTCGAACGCCTTCGCTTTTGGCGGTCTGAACGCGGTACTTGCGCTGAAGAGGATCTAGACCTCGGACCGCCGGTGGGCGGAGAGAGGGCTTTCTTGAGTATTTTTGAAAAGAAGAAACACCAGGGCGGCTCTGGCAATTCACCTCATCGCCTTGTGTTACGGGCAGAGATGCCCTTCCATTACCTTTACGGCATGTCCTGAAATGGCAACTTCGACCGGGATGCCGTCTTCGACGGTGACGATGGCGCCTATCAGGCTTGGCCGGCCCATTTCGACGCCCTGGGTAATGTCGAAGGCGGCAGACCTGCCTTCGAGATGACCGAGGAAGGCGACCAGAGCTGCTGCCGCGCTGCCGGTTGCCGGGTCCTCCATAATGCCGCCGAAAGGTTGAAACATGCGAGCACGGATAGAAGCGCCATCCCGCAAGTAAACGTAGAGGGCGAGCTGGTCGGCGTTGGGGCCAGCGACCTTGCGAAACGCGTCCAGGTTTGGCGTGGCAGCCTCAAGGGCCTTTGCGCTGGCCAGTTCGGCCAGGACATAGGGCACACCGACCCCCGCCAGAACGGGTGCATGGCGGCTGGTGCAGATGGCAGCAGGATCGAGGCCGATCATCTGGCCAACATCGGCAAGCGTTGGCCCTGCGCCTTGTGACAAAGGCACACGGGTTTTGAACTGTGCCTCACCTTGCGAGATGCTTACCGGGATTGGGCCGACACCAAGTTCGAGCGTCATGTTCGGGCCCGTCAATCCAAGATCGTTCAGTGCGATTGCGGTGCCCACTGTTGGGTGTCCGGCAAAGGGCATCTCGATGGTTGGTGTCAGGATGCGAACGCGGGCGTCGTTGGCCGGATCGTTCGGTAGATAGACGAAGGTGGTTTCCGAGAAGTTGAACTCTCGGGCAATCTGCCAAAGCTGGTCTTCGGACAGCCCTGTTGCATCGGGGATAACCGCCAGAGGGTTGCCGCCATAGGCGGTGTCAGTAAAGACATCATAGACGACATATTTGGTCATTGGATGTCTCGCTCGGCCCGGCGCCAAACGAACGTATCCAAGTCGAGGACAAAGGTATCGTCGTTGTCACGATAACCCGGTTCGACTTTGCCGTCGGTGACATGGATCTCGCGGTCTTTGCGTTCGGCGGTGTGTCTATGGATCCAGCCGGGGTTGTCTCCGGTCGTGGGCACGGGGTGGATCGAGAAATCGTCAAGGTTCAGGCGCAGGACCTGAGTCTCGCCTTCCCGACGCTGGTCTTGATAGCCGAGGGATCCGATCACAAGGATATGGTCGTCCAAAAGCGTAGCGGTGTGGAAGTCGGTCGGCGGAAAGACCTCGGCGGGGTAAATATAGTGATCGACGCCGCCATTGCCGTCCAACACGGTCACATCCGCATAGATGCAGAAGTCGGGATCATAGTGGTCCTCGTGCTCACCCGCGATCAGGACCACACGGCCATCGGGCAGGCGGGTGGCGGTTTGGCCGAACCGGTCAAAGCACCAGACAGGAACAGAGGGCGCGCCATAGTCGCGTTTGCCAGCCAGGGCGACCTCGGCAGCATAGCCCGAGCGCATGGTTCGGATTTGCTCGCGCCAGAAAGCGGGAAGATAGGGTTCGGGGTTTGCGGTTCCTGTGCGGTCGGTGCCGTGGTGATTGAGGTCATTGAGTGTCAGCGGGGTTTGCGCAATCAGGTCTGTGCCGAGGGCGATGGCGATCTCGCTGGGGTCACTGTGGCGTTCAAAGGCGAAGGGGTCAAAACCACGCGCAACCAAAAGGCGGATGGTTTCCGGTTCAAGTTCGATGTCGCAAAGCCGCAAGATGACGTGTGCATCGACAGCAGGCCGGTGCTCCTTCGGCGTCAGCTTCAGCATCAAGCGCGCTACAGGACCATAATCGGTCGGCCCCATATCCCAGGTCGCATGGACGTTGCCGCCACCTTCAATCAGGGCCCTCAACTGCGCACCGCCCCCTGCGGCAAAAAGAACAGGCATGCCGTCCGCATCGAGGGCATTGGGGTCTGCGCCCTGGTTCAGCAGCTCAATGATCGCTTCGACAGGCGCGTCGGCGTTGAGCGCATCGAGAAGTTGCCTGTTGGCATTCTCCATCACACCAGATCCGGCTCACGCCCCAATCGGTTGGCAACCCGAGCCACGCTCAGTCCTTGAACGATGATCGAAAAGATCACCACCATATAGGTCGCCGTCAGGATCAGCGGCTTCCATTCGTTGTCAGGAAGCGACAGGGCGAGAGCGACCGAGATACCACCCTTCAAGCCTCCCCAGGTCATGATCGGGATAACCCCCGGCGAGAAATCCCGAAAAGGGCGTAATATCAATACCGGCACCGCCACAGCGGCAAGGCGTCCGATCAGCGCCAGCACGATAGATGCCAGCCCGGTTTGGAAAGCGTCCCATCCGAACGAGACTGCAAAAACCTCGATCCCGATCAACAAGAACAGGACGGCGTTCAGGATCTCGTCAATCAGTTTCCAGAAGGCGTCGACATATTTGCGTGTTTCCGCGCTCATTCCATGGGCCGCACCGACATCACCGATCAAAAGTCCGGCGCAGACCGCCATGATAGGGGCGGAGAAATGCAGCCAGACGGCAAGTTGATAGCCGCCAAAGGCAAGCGCGAGCGTCAACAGCACCTCAAGCGAATAATCATCGATCCGAGCCATCAGCCTAAAGGTCAGCCACCCCAGAACGACACCAAGAACCGCGCCCCCCACCGCCTCTTGAAAGAACAGTTTCGCAGCCCCGGCCACGCCCGATCCATGGGCATCGCCATGCGGAAATGCCAGCCCGACAAGGACCAGGAAGACCACGTATCCGACGCCGTCATTGAACAGGCTTTCACCCGCGATCTTGGTTTCGAGAGTTTTGGGCAGCGAGGCTTCGCGCAACACCCCCAAGACCGCCACCGGATCGGTTGGCGAAATCAAGGCGCCAAAAACCAAGGCAATCAGGATAGGCATGCCGGTCAGCCAGGAAAAGCCAACGCCGACCACCACAGTTGACAGTCCAACGCCAATGGTGGCCATCAGGGCCACCAACCGCCATTGATCTTTAAGATCGGATAGCTTGACGTGCAGCGCCCCTGCAAAAAGCAAGAGACCTAACATGCCCTCTAGCAATGCGTCCGAAAAGTCGATGCTTCCGACGATCGACCGCACCTCGTCATCGACGGTAAAACCTTGAACGAAAAGGTCCAGAACAAGGATCAGCATCGAGGCAATCAACGACACCACAAGGATGCCAATGGCCGTTGGGAGCTTTAAAAACAGGTAATTCACCGCACCAAAGGCAGCGGCGAGCACGATCAGGAAAGAAGTGAGCTGTAATAGGTCCATGGCGCGTGTTTAGCACATGAACTGCGCTGCGCCAGATATTCAACGCCGCTCTCGGTCACGTCCCGCAGAATGTTCTCGGCACGATCTCTTCTTCGGTCGGTTGGCGCGCAAGAAAAGCATTTTCTTCTGCCAGGCCAAAGGGCGATGAAAGCGCCGCGTTCAACTTCTGAAACGGGGTGAAATCGCCGCCAAGCGCGGCCTGTATCGCCTGTTCGATCCGGTGGGTTCGCGCAATAACGGCTGGATTGTTGGACCAAAGCGTCTCAACGCGCGCCTCGGGTGTGGTGTTCTCACGAGCCAATCTGTCACGCCAATCCCCTTGCCACTTGTCAAAAGCCTCGGGGTCAAGAAATTCGTCTCTGGCTGCTTTTGTGCCCAAAGCGCGGAACGTGTTGGTAAAATCGGCTTGACCGTCGGCCATGGCGCTCAAAAGAGCCTGGATCAAATCACCGTCGCCGTCTTCCTCGGCACAAAGTCCCAGCTTGGCCCGGAAAAGCCGCAGCCATTCGGCCTGGAAGACCGGCGCAAAACCGTCCAGAGCCGCCTGCGCCGCCTCCAGATCCTCGATCAGGGGCATCAGCGCCGTACCAAGCTGTGCCAGGTTCCAAAGGCCAATATCGGGTTGGCGCGCATAGGCATAGCGGCCCTGATGGTCGATGGACGAAAATACCCGCATCGGATGATAGCTGTCGACATAGGCGCATGGGCCATAATCGATGGTCTCGCCCGAAATCGTCATGTTGTCAGTGTTCATCACGCCGTGCACGAATCCCACCGACATCCAGCGCGCAATCAGGCGGGCTTGGGCGTGGATGACGCCCTTGAACAGGTCCAGTGCATTCTCGGCGTCGGGATAGTGACGGGCCATGGCGTGCGCCGCCAGTGCCTCCAGCCCGTCTCGGTCGTTCCTGGCGACAAAGTACTGAAACGTGCCGACGCGGATGTGGCTGGACGCCACGCGGGTCAGGACGGCGCCGGGGAAGGCGGCTTCACGCTGGACACGGTCGCCGGTCGTCACCGCGGCGAGGGCGCGGGTCGTGGGCACGCCGAGGGCCGCCATGGCCTCGGACATGATGTATTCGCGCAAAACGGGGCCAAGCCAGGCGCGACCATCGCCATTGCGACTGTAAGGCGTCGGGCCAGAGCCTTTCAGTTGCAGATCGAACCGCGCACCGTCCGGGGCGACCACCTCACCCAAAAGAAGCGCCCGCCCGTCGCCGAGTTGAGGAACAAAATTGCCGAACTGGTGACCGGCATAAACCTGCGCCAGCGGGTCGGCGCCATCGGGCACGCTGTTGCCGGCAAAGAGCTGCAACCCTGTGTCACCTGCGAGCGCGTCGCCATCGAGGCCAAGCCGCTCGGCCAGGGGCGCGTTGAAAGCAATCCAATCAGGCTGCGCCACCGGGGTGGGGGGCATCCGGGTGAAGAACCGCTCTGGCAGTTGGCCATATGTCGTATCAAAAGTAATCATCGCCCCATAGGTAATCCCGTTTCGCCCGGGTTTCACCCCCGGCTTCTTCTTTTCAAAAATACTCCGGGGGAGGCACCGAAGGTGACGGGGGCAGAGCCCCCTTTGGCGGCGCTCAGGCCATCCAGGTCATCAGGTTGAACTTGCGCCGCCGAAAGCCCGCACGATAATACAGCCGTTCCGCGGGATTTTCATCTCCGATCTCCAGGTGCAGCGCACGCAGACCGGCCTCGGACAGGGCCTTTTGAAGCGCGACCAACGCGTCCCCTCCCATGCCACGGCCGCGAACCTTTTCGCGAATCCAAAGTTCGTCGACAAAACCATCCATCCCGCCCAGTTCAATCGACCATCCAAAACACGCGCAAACATAACCGACAGGCGACATCTTGGGGCCGATCAGCCAGATGGCGCCGAGGGGCGAGCCTTGGAGCAGGGGACGGATGGCCTCGGCGCGGTGACTTTCGTCGCTTTCGATGCCTTCTTCGGCGTGGTAGGCGGCGACCATGGGCATCAGCCGGTCGAAATCGGTCTCGGTGGCAAGGTGAAGAAGCTGGCTCATGGCAGGCGGGCCAATCGTTTTGTCAAAAGGTCATAAAATCCGGCGTCATCGACCGCCCCCATGAACGTGGCATTGGCCGGGCGTTTGGTGACGCGCCACCAGTCTGCAACGGTCATGCCGAGGGTCAGCTCGGACTGGGTTTCGATCTCGACGTTGATGTGACGGCCCGAGAACAACTCGGGCCGGATGAGGTAGGCCACGGTGCAGGGGTCATGCAGCGGCGCGCCTTCGGACCCGTATTTCTCCTTGTCGAAACGTTCGAAGAAATCAGTCCAGGCGGCAACCATGTGGCCGACGTTGGTATCAAGGCGGCGGAAGGCCTCGACGCGTTCTGCGTTGGTCAGGGCGCGGTGCGTCACGTCCAGCGGCATGACGGTCAGGGGAACGCCGGATTTAAACACGATTTCAGCGGCTTCCGGGTCAACGTATATGTTGAACTCGGCGGCTGGGGTGATGTTTCCGACCTCGAAATAGGCGCCGCCCATCAGGACGATTTCCTGTACCTTCCCGATGATGTCGGGCGCACGCTCAAACGCCATGGCGATGTTGGTCAAGGGGCCGATCGGCACGAGTGTGACGGTGCCGGAAGGTTGGTCGCGCAACGTGTCGATGATGAAGTCGACGCCGTGACTGTCCTGAAGCGGCATGGTCGGATCGGCCATGGGAGGGCCGTCGAGGCCGGTTTTGCCGTGGACGTGCTCGGCGGTCACCAGCTTGCGTTTCAGCGGCCGGTCGGCACCGGCAAAAACCGGGACGTCGGGGCGGGAGGCCAGCTCACAGACGATGCGGGCGTTTTTCTGGGTCAGCGGCAAAGGCACGTTTCCCGCAACCGCCACCACACCCAAAAGGTCGATCTCTTCGGGCGAGCCAAGCGCCAGCAAAATGGCCACGGCGTCGTCTTGTCCGGGGTCTGTATCGATGATGATTTTACGCGGAGCCATGACCCGTCCTTTTTTCGGGACCATGGCGGCTGGCTTTGCCAAAGACAAGACGGGCGCGCGGAAATTCGCGCGCCCGTCTGCCGACTATTCCATAAGACCCAATCCGCCAAGCGTCCGCGGGTGGGCGAGACGCTAATCCGGCCTTACCGGGTCAAGAGCCGCCGTCAAAGTCGACACGCTCGGCCAGTTGCAGCGCTTCCGGACGATTGGCTGCGATTTCGGCCAGATCGGTCGTGTCGGCGGTGAATTGACCCCAGCTGTCGACCAACTCGCTTACAGCGGCATCGGGACGGGCGGGATACTCGTTGACCACGGCAGCATAGATGGCTTGCGCCTCGGGAGATGCCAGGTACTCGATGAACTTGACCGCATTATCTTTGTTCGGAGCCGACGCCGTCAGGGCGACGCCCGAAACGTTGACATGGGTGCCGGAACCATCGGCAAAGGTTGGGAATTCAATGCGTACGGAATTCGCCCATTCAGTTTGCTCTGCGTCTTTCAACATGGCCCCCATGTAATAGGTGTTGCCAATCGAGATGTCGCAAACCCCGGCCCAGATCGCTTTGACTTGGGCGCGGTCGTTGCCCTCGGGCGCCCGCGCAAGGTTTCCTTTCACGGCGGTCAGCCACGCTTCAGTTCCCTCAACCGAGTTATGGGCCAGCATCGCGCCGATCAGGCCAAGCGTGTAGACGTGAGTGCCGGAACGGGTACAGATGCGGCCTTTCCACTTGGGGTCGGCCAGATCCTCATAGGTGGTGATTTCACCCTCGGCCACGCGATCTTTCGAAGCATAGACGATACGGGCGCGGGTGGTCAGGGCAACCCAGTGACCGTCGGGATCACGCAGGTTCGACGGGATCGCGGCGGTGACGTCGGCACTGTCGATGGCTTGGGTCACTCCGGCATCCTTGGCACCGGTCAGGCGTGAGATATCAGTCGTCAGGATAATATCGGCTGGCGAACGCTTGCCCTCGGCCTTCAGGCGCTCGATCAGGCCCTTGTTGATATACGCGGCATTGGTCTCGATGCCGGTGGCTGCAGTGAATCCATCCAGCAGCGGCTGGATCAGTTCCGGCTGGCGATAGGAATAAATGTTGACCTCGTCCGCCAGGACAGTGGTTGCGGAAACAGTTGCGGCCAGGGCCAGCGATGTGATGCGAATCATGACGATACTCCGTTTTCTATCCCGAGCGCTTAAATCCGACTAAATTAGTCAGGTCAATACCTGAGTATTTTGCAAGGTTAATTTTCCAGCCGGAAATCAACGAGACTGTCGTACTCGGCGCCGGACTTCTTGAGAGTTGATCGAAACAGCGACATCGCCCCGACCATGGCAGGGGGGAGAGGCGCACTCCAAGGGGGCAGCGACCCACCGCGAAAGTCACGCACAAGGGTGACATGGGGCCGAAAACGACGGCGTTCAAAGTCCAGCCCAGCCGTATGTGCCGCACGCAGGACCCTGGATTGAAGATCGACCAGTCCGGGCTCAGGCGCGACCGAGGCAACCAGATGGCGCGCACCTTTCCATCCGCCAATCACATCGATCCCCGTCAGGCGCAGCGAAACCGCGGGATGCCGAATGATATCAAGCTCACCGCAAAGATCTTCCAGCGCGCGCGTGGATTGATCACCAAGGTAAAGCAACGTGACATGGAGATTTTCAACAGGCACGGCGCGGCCGGATGTGACGTGGCCTTGTGCCGACAGGCAAGGCGTCACCAAGTCGTCAGGCAGGGGAAGGGCGACAAAAGATCGGATCATCAGGCTTAGCCGGATTGTGACTGGGCTTTTTCACCGGCTTTGATCTCATTCCAAAGCGCGTCCATCTCGTCAAGCGTGGCCTGGGTGGGGGACACCCCTTTTTTCGCAAGTCGGTCTTCGATCGCCGCAAAACGACGTTCCACCTTGGCGTTGGTGCGCCTGAGCGCGGCTTCGGGATCGATATCCCAGTGGCGTGCAAGGTTGACGAGCACAAAGAGGAGATCGCCAAACTCGGCCTCGGTTTCGTCCTGCGACGTCTCGCGGGCCTCTTTCAGTTCTCCAATCTCTTCAACCAGTTTATCCAGCACCGGCCCCGTTGCCCCCCAATCAAAGCCGACGCGGGAAAGGCGTTTTTGAAGCTTCAACGCCCGCAGCAAGGCGGGCAGACCCAAAGCGACACCATCCAGCGTTCGGGTTTCGCCCGAGTTTGCGCGCTCGGCGGCTTTGGCGGCCTCCCAGTCCTTGGTTTGCTGTTCAGCAGACTTGTCACGACTTTCCGCACCAAAAACATGGGGATGGCGGTCGATCATCTTGGTCGTCACGCGGCGGGTAATGCTATCGGTGTCAAAATGCCCGGCCTCGGCCCCCATTTGCCCGTGATAAACCACTTGCAACAACAGATCGCCAAGTTCGCCTTCTAACTCTCCCCATGCTTCGCGTTCGACCGCATCGGCGACCTCGTAAGCCTCCTCGACGGTGTAAGGCGTGATCGAGCCAAAATCCTGTTCAATGTCCCAGGGGCAGCCGGTTTCAGGGTCACGCAGGCGGCGCATGACCTCGACCAGCCGGGGCAGGCCTTCCGGGGTGTCGAAGATGGGGTCGCGGTCGGGCATCATCGGCTCTTTCGTTGCGGTGTCGCCAGCGATAGGTTCCATGCAATCAGGCAGATGTCCACCGGAGGGATGGCGATGGCTTTGGAAGATGCAGGCGGCGAGGTCGATCGCGCAATTTCGAATGATACCCCCAAGGGGCTGGCCTATGAAAACCCCTTTGCCGGGGTGCCATCGTTTTTGCGCCGAACTTTGACCAAGGATGTCACGGGCTTTGATCTTGCGATCGCCGGGATCCCCTTTGACCAGGCGGTGACCCATCGCCCCGGTGCCCGCTTTGGACCAAGGGCAATCCGCGAGGCCTCCACCCTTATGGCCGGGGATACACCCTATGGATGGGGGTATTCGCCTTTGGATAGGTTCGCGGTGGCGGATGCGGGCGACATGGCGTTCGATTATGCGCGGGTCTCAGAAATTCCTGGGCGTATTGAAGCGCATGTTTCCGGATTGATCGCGCAAAAGGCAGGGGTCATTTTGTTGGGCGGAGATCATTCCGTGACCCTGGCTTCGTTGCGCGCCCATGCGGCGCAGTTTGGCCCGCTTGGCCTGGTTCAGGTGGACGCCCATCCCGACACCTGGAGCGATGATGCAGATGACCGCGTCGATCACGGCACGATCATCTATCGGGCAATCAAGGAAGGGCTGATTGACCCTGACCGTTCGGTTCAGATTGGCACGCGTGTCGAGGTCGAAGCCGAAGCAGAACTGGGATTGCATCGGATTGATGCGCGTCAGATGCATCGCGAGGGTGTCGAGGCGGCCGCCGAAGCGGTGACCAGACGTGTCGCGGATCAGCCAGTTTACCTGAGTTTCGACATTGACGGGCTCGACCCGGCTTTTGCACCAGGCACCGGCACACCGGTCTGGGGCGGTCTTTCCACGGCTCAGGCCGGCATGTTTCTGCGTGATCTGGCCGGCGTGAACCTTGTCGGGGCCGATGTTGTCGAGGTCTCACCACCTTATGACCATGCCGGTGTCACCGCGCTGGCGGCAGCCCATATCGCCTATGACCTGATCGCGCTATGGGGTTGGAATCGGCGTTAACCAGCCGGAAAAGATATCGGTGATACAAAATCATTTTCGCATTGCATTACCCGTGGTAAGCGAATTCCGGGGTGCGCTGAATTGAGTGACGGTTGATGACGACCTTTGTTTTTTTGATCGTGTTCATTGTTTTTGTCGGTCTTTTGTGGCTTCGGTTTGCGCCAATCGACAAGGACAATTGGCATGTTGATCCCGCCGAACCCATGGGGGATCAGGACCTGCAATTGATCGGGCGCGAGGCGCCACGTTTTCCCGGCGCGGCGGACGAGGTGCTGGCTCAGTTTGACGAAATTGCCCTGTCCGAACCCAACACACGCCGGATCGAAGGCGACCTCGCGGAAGGTATGATGACCTTTGTGTCCAGAACAAAATTTCTGGGCATGGCCGAGGTGATCACGGTGAAGGCTGTCTCGGAAGGCGAACTGACGAAGGTGGCCATCGCCTCACGCCCGCGGTTTTCTGCGTCAAACCGGCGGGCTGCTGCGGAACGACTGGACCGATGGTTGCAGGACATGCGGCTGCGACTGGGGCAGGGATGACGACAGGCATCCTTGTCCGATATCGCGCCAAGTCGGCATGTTCAAAGACATATCGCACTGCGCCATGAAGGCGCGCCCATCCACATAGAGACAAACGGTCTCACCCAGTTCCACCCGGGCGCCCTGCGTATCGGTACAAAAGCAATCCAACGCAGAACGGTCAGAGTTTGAAACCTGGGCCACGGCCGGAAAAGCCAAAGAAACAAAGAGCGCTATCAACCAATGCATAGGAAAATATAACACGACAGCGCCGTTTTCTCCAAACCAGTGTGCTTGACCTGCGCCAACCAATGAGTGACACGCAAAGGCATGGTTCCTCTTGATACACTAGAACAGATTCGCCAGCGGTTTCAGTTTCTTGAAGCCAAGATGGCCGGTGGCGCCGATCCCGGCGAAATTGCCGAACTTGCGCGGGAATATGCCGAGTTGAAACCTGTGGTCGGAGAAATCGAGACATATCAGTCCATGCTCGCACAGCGCGAAGATGCCGAATCCATGCTGGATGACGCCGAAATGCGTGCCCTGGCCGAAGAAGAACTCGCAGGCCTGAAGGATGCCATTCCCGCCGCCGAACAAAAACTGCGGCTGGCCTTGTTGCCAAAGGATGCCGCGGACGCGCGCCCGGCGATCATCGAAATTCGGCCCGGCACGGGTGGAGAAGAGGCAGCGCTTTTCGCGGGTGACCTTTTGCGCATGTATCAGCGTTATGCCGAAATGCGCGGCTGGAAGTTCAACGTGATCGAATTGGCGCAGACAGAACTGGGCGGCGTCAAAGAGGTGATTGGCAATGTCACCGGAGACGGTGTTTTTGCGCGCCTGAAATTTGAATCCGGTGTGCATCGGGTCCAACGGGTGCCCGAGACTGAATCAGGGGGGCGCATTCATACCTCGGCCGCAACCGTCGCGGTTTTGCCAGAGGCGGAAGAGGTCGACATCGACATTCCCGCCACTGACATCCGTATCGACACCATGCGCGCCAGCGGGGCAGGCGGCCAGCATGTGAACACGACCGACTCGGCCGTGCGCATCACTCATATTCCCAGTGGCATCGTGGTCACCAGTTCGGAAAAGTCTCAGCACCAGAACCGGGCTATTGCCATGGCGCACCTGCGCGCCAAGCTGTTTGATATGGAACGCCAGAAGGCCGCGGATGAACGCGCTGCCGATCGCAAGGCCCAGGTCGGATCCGGAGACCGGTCTGAACGTATCCGCACCTATAACTTTCCCCAGGGCCGCATGACCGATCATCGGATTGGGCTGACGCTGTACAAGCTGACCGAAATCATGGGCGGCGACCTGGACGAGGTGATCGACGCCTTGATCGCGGCGGATCAGGCCGAAAAGCTTGCGGAGCAGGGTTTGTGAGCGAACTGAGCGTCGGGCGGGCCATGCACACGGCGGCGGCCTTTCTGACGCGGCAGGGTGTACCCGACGCGGGCCGCGATGTGCGCTATCTCATGGCGTCTGCTCTGGGGATCGAAAGAGACAGGTTGATCCTCCACGAACACGACGAATTGAGCACTGAGGCGCAGAGTGCGTTCGATGGCTTTGTGGCGGCGCGGCTGGGGCGCGAGCCTGTTGCGCGCATTCTGGGCGAGCGTCTTTTTTATGGTCACAGGTTTAAGGTCACGCCCTATGTGCTTGATCCCAGACCGGAAACCGAGACTCTGATCGAAGTTGCCCTGGCAGAACCCTTCTCGGAGGTGCTGGACCTTGGGACCGGGTCGGGGTGCATTGCCCTGACCTTGCTTGCCGAGAGACCAGACGCGACGGCGATCGCCACGGATATCTCGCCCGATGCGATCGAGACCGCAGGCGCCAACGCCGTTCGGCTCAAGGTTCTGGGGCGGGTGCATTTCGAACGGTCGGACTGGTTCGAGGCCGTTGGCGGGACGTTCGATCTGATCGTGTCCAATCCGCCCTATATCCACCCCGACGAAATGCGCGACCTGGCACCCGAGGTCGAGCGGTTTGATCCCAAGATTGCGCTGACCGACAGCGTTGACGGGTTGAGCGCCTATCGTCGCATCGCGGCGCAGGCCCCGGAGCATCTGACCCCTGGTGGACGGTTGATCGTCGAGATCGGGCCGACGCAAGGCGAGGCCGTGTCCGAGCTGTTTCGGGCTGCTGGTCTATCAGACGTGGTGATTCACAAGGATTTGGATGGGCGCGACCGGGTTGTGGCCGGACGGTTGAAAAGTTCCGGCTGAGGTTGCTTTTTTACGCAATTCTCCCCATTTCAAGCAGATAGGCGGTAAAAATAGCTTGCTTACCACGGGACCACTGGCTAGACCCTTTGCTGCGGGCGGCGGAGCATTGCTGGCTCCCCCGAAATATCTGCCAAATCCAAATGCACGCGAGACTGGCCCCGGGACGGGCTGACTGAGTTTAGGACACGTGCACAACCAGACCAAAGGCTGGACTTAACCTAATGAGATCTTCCAAGTCACGATCGCGGTCGAAGTCGAACCGTAACCGCCCTCAGGGTGGAAATGTTCTTAACCGTGTGTTCGATAGCTCGGGCCCGGAAGGCAAGGTGCGCGGCACCCCGCAACAGATCATCGACAAGTACAGCCAGCTTGCCCGCGATGCGCAGCTTGGCAATGACCGCGTGGCGGCCGAAAACTTTCAACAGCACGCCGAACACTATCTGCGGCTTGCTGCGACGGCGCAGCGCGAACAAGCGGAACGCCAGGCGCAGCAACAGCAGCAACAGCAAAACCGTGCCCAGCAGAACCAGGGTGGCGAGCAAGGCAACGGCGCTCAGAGCCGCGGCGATCAGAATCGCGCGCAGCAACCCCGTGTCGAACGCCCTGCAGCGGGCGATCAACCGCAACCGACTGACGGGCGTCAGGATGCTTCGGCCGCGACCGAGGTCCAGCCTGAAACCACGAATGACACCACGGCTTCGACCGGTGATGTCATCGACCTCGGCAAGCCAGAGGAATCTTCGGGTCTTGTGGAAACGCCCGAGAGCAAGCCGCGCACCAGGCGTCCGCGCCGCAAGGCTGAACCCAAGCCAGCACCGGCGGCGGAAACGCCGAGCGAACCGGCACCGGATGCCCCCGATACCGACACGCCTCCGCCAGACGCGGCCGAATAAGTCAATGTGAACATGATGGGCCGACCCGGTTGGGTCGGCCCTTTTTCTGTCAAGCTTTCAAAGCCCGTGCCAGCGCGCAAAACCGTTCCAAATCGACAGTTTCCGCACGGGCGGTCGGCTGGATATCCGCAGCAAGCAAACGGTCCTCGATATCCGGGGTCAGCCCCTTCAGACTGGAACGAAGCATCTTGCGGCGCTGATTAAAGGCGCGGGCCACGACGCTGAAAAGGGTCTTGGCATCGGCTGGAAAACGCGGTTCGGCCAGGGCAGTGAAATGGACCACGGCCGAATGCACCTTTGGCGGCGGTGTAAAGGCCTCGGGTGGCAATTCCATGACAATATGAGCATCCGTGCGCCATTGGGCCAGGATCGCCAGCCGCCCATAGGCCTTGCTGCCCGGCGCGGCCACGATGCGTTCGGCCACCTCGCGTTGGAACATCAAGGTCAAACTGTCCCAAACCGGAGGCCATTCGGGCGGGTCAAGCCAGCGGGTCAAAAGCTCGGTCCCTACGTTATAGGGCAGGTTGGCGACAATCTTGATTGGTGGGTTCAGATGCGCGCCCAGGTCAATCTCCAAGGCATCTGCATTGATCACCTGCAACCGCCCCGGATAAGCCGCCGAAATTTGTTCCAGCGCGGGCAAGCAGCGCGGATCTTTTTCAACCGCCAACACGCGGCGCGCGTTCTCGGCCAGAAGACCCCGCGTCAGCCCACCGGGGCCGGGGCCGACCTCCAACACATCGGCGCCCGACAAATCGCCAGCGGCCCGCGCAATCCGCGAAGTGAGGTTCAGATCCAAAAGAAAGTTCTGCCCCAAAGATTTGCGCGCACGCAGGTCGTGGGCCGCAATTACGTCGCGCAGGGGCGGAAGATCGTCGATCCCGCTCACGCCAAACCCGCCGATTTGCGGCTGTTGGCGATGCGCCAGGCCATGCGTAGCGCTTCAATCATCGAGGTCGGATCAGCCTGACCGGTGCCCGCGATATCGAAAGCAGTTCCGTGATCTGGCGAAGTACGCACAAAAGGCAGACCAAGCGTGACATTGACCCCTTTGTCGAAGGCCAAGGTTTTGATCGGGATCAGAGCCTGGTCATGGTACATGCACACGGCCGCATCATAGCCCGCCCGCGCGGCCTTGTGAAACATCGTGTCGGCGGGCAAGGGGCCAAGGATTGCCATGCCTTCGCCGCGCAGACGATCGCATAGCGGAGAGATAAGATGGTTCTCTTCAAGACCCAACATACCACCTTCGCCCGCATGGGGGTTCAACCCTGCAACGGCAATGCGCGGCCTGCCCACACCGAAATCCGATCTCAAGGCGGCCTCGGTGATGCGAATGGTTTTTTCCAGGTGCCCGGACTCAAGCGCATCTGGCACGTCGGCCACCGGAATGTGGATGGTGGCAGGCACAACGCGCAATTCGTCACTAGCCAGCATCATGACGGGGTGATCGACACCGCTCAGCGCGGCCAGAAACTCGGTATGGCCCGGAAAGGCGAACCCGGCATGATCGACCAGAACTTTCTTGGAAATGGGTGCTGTGCAAACAGCCGAGGCCCGTCCATCCATGGCCAATTTCACAGCCCGTTCAATAACCTCGACAACCCCGAAAGCATTGTCCGCCGTGGGCCGCCCCGGTTCAACAGGCACGCGAAATGAATGGACCAAAACCGGAAGCCCGTCGTCCATCACTTTCGCCGCCTTGGCCGGATGATCGATCAGTGCCAGGGGCACACCTTGCGGAAAATGCGCGGGGTCACCGATCAAAAAGAACGGGAATTCCGTCTTGAGGGCTTGCCAGGCCCCCACCGTTATTTCGAGACCGATGCCAGCGGGATCACCGCAGCTGATCGCCACGGGGGGAAGTTCAAAATCTGTCATGAGTTATTTGGTGTGATCGATAATGGTCGTCGCAGCGCGCAGCTCGGCCAACCGGTTCTCGGCCATGTTGCTCATCCGCAGATTCAACAGGCGATTACCAACGATGTCAAAATCCACCGTGCTTTCCAGTCCCGGTTTGCGCTCGCACAGCATCACCACCGTGGCATTTCCGCCCCGACTGACGCTGGTAGTGGCTTCATTGGTGTCAAGATCGTCGATCACGGCGCGAATATCCGCAGGCAGGGCCGACACAGGTTGAACATCGCGGATCAAGCGATTTTCGGGCAGGCCATATGCCTCGCCATAAAGATCGTCGCAGGTGTCGATCTTGTCGGCCACGGCCTGAGCCTCGGCCTTCGAGGGTCCGGCGACAAACAGTGCGTAATCTACCAGCAAATCGTCGGCCGTACCTGCCTCGACGCGTTCTTCATCACGCAACAAAAAGACCCCGATGGTATTGCCCAGCTCGACAGGACGGCTGACTTGACCGGGGGACAGGGCTGCGATGATCCCGCGAATTTCCTCGGGGATCGTCTCCAGGGCGACCCAGTTTTGCTCGCCCCCGCGGGTCGCCGACGGCGCAACCGAGAATTGGCGTGCCGCGGCGGCAAAGGCGGGTTCGTCGGTCAATCGCGACAGTTCGGCTGCACGCGCGCGTGATGCACGGGCCGTCTCGGGCGTGGTCGAGGGCAAAAGGATTTCAGAGACCAGAACGCGCAGACCGCCATCTGTGCCGGTCTGTGCCAAGCTGCGCCCGATCTGATCAGGCTTGATCGATGCACGGGTAGAATTCACGAAGTTTCCGCGCACATAAGACCGCCAGGCGACACCGGCGGTGATAAAGTCCCGATATGTCTGTGGCTGGACGCCAGCTTGCAAAAGCGCGTCGAGGAATTTTTCGGTGGTCAGATTGGCGCGACCAGCAAATTCGGCCATGGCCGCTTCCACTTCCTCAGCCGTCGGCTCGCTTCCCTCGGCACGAACGGCATTCATCTGGACCGCTTCGTTGATCAACTGATCGCTGGCCAGAGCACGGGCGTCACCCGGTGCACCAAGCAAGGTCAGAAACCGGCCACGCTGATTGATCTGGTAATAGGTTATGGCCGCATCGCCGACCTGAATGGCAGGGCTGAATTGGTTCTGGGCAAGAACGGGAAACACCGGCGCGCAAAGCACCAGCCAAATCATGAGAAAACCGCGACGTACCAACTCTCTATCCTCTGCAACTGCGTGTCGGACCCGGGCCAGCCTCGCGCCCTCCGACACCAATAAGCGACACCCGGAACCCTAGCTCGGTTGTAGGCTCAACACTAGTAGAGGTGGCGAAACGACGCGAGAGAGAAAGCGACAGTTCCGCACATTCCGTGCGATAATCCAATCCAATTCCCGACCGGGCTGCCCGATCTGCCCGGAAATCATAGCGCCACGAGGCATTCGCCGACCATCGTTCGTTGAAACTATAGGTGCCATCAAACGTCCATTCCGACAGGCGGTCGTCGCGGTCTTCGGCGGGTTCGGGGACAGCATAGACATAGCTTGAACCGATCGAGAAGGTGTCGGCCTCCCAATCGGCGCGTGTTTCGGACAGGGTGACGTTGCCGCTGTCGTTGAACAGGGATCGCGACAGGATCGACAGGTTGTCACCCATTCCCCAGTGCCCGGACACCAACCATTCGGATCGATCCCCCGTCAGGCCAAGCGACTGGCCATAGCCAAGATCTCCACCGAGGTTCGCAACCCGACCAAAGGCCAGGGCAAGGTTCCAGTCGTTTACGTTTTGATGCGACCACGTTGCGCCAGCGGCGACACGCACGCCATCTTCAACGCCGTCAACACCGGGATAGCGCGTGAAGGAAAACAGGTTGGCTTCGTCAAACTCGACAATCCGGCTGTCTTCCAAGGGAACCGGATCACCGCTGGCCTCGGCGACATCCAGGCGGAAAATCGGTTCGATCTGATCGATAGACCCAGACGAGGTGCGCCGCGACATGGGCCAGCGCAATTCGACAGCGGCACGCGGCACCAAACGCGACACAGAATCTGCGAAATTACTGTCCTGGCCGATCACATAGGCATCAGCACGCGCCCCAAGCTCAGCGCCGCCGACGATACCTTCGGGCAACAGCCATTGCCGCGACCAATCAAGCGCCACACCGATACGGTTCACATCCCGCCCGTCCTCATCCACCGAAGAAGGTCTGTACAAGGACGCACTATCGACGGTTGCCATGGTGCGCCCGCCAAAGGCAAGCGAAGGGATCTCGCGGCTGTAGTAAAACTCGATAAACTGGTCGGTAAGCGTGTCACGGATCGGAATTTCACTTTCGCGCAGCGTGCGGAATTCGTTAAGCGACGCGCGGAAAATATCCTTGTCGCGGACCCGCGTGATACGAACATTGTTGGTCAGGCGGTCTTTGCTGGAATAGTCATAGGTGTAAAGGTATCCCGGATCCGACACGAATTCGAACTCGGCATCCAGCAGAAAACCCTTGGGCAAACGGTGATGAAACGCTGCAAAAAGATAGCCTCGGCTTCCCTCCAGATCGTCTTCCGTGATCGCGCCTTCGGCCGTAATACTGCCACCACGGGTCATGTGACGATAGCCGAATTCCAGGGTCGCGGTTGACGAGGACAAATAGGGCGTCAACGTCAGATCTCGGTGATCATCGAGCACGAAGAAATACGGCTGTTTGATCCCGGTTCCCAGAACAGACGAGGTGCTGACCGATGGCACCAGCGCACCGGTCGCACGCTTCAAGGTGGGGTCTGGCAAACGAAAACGGGGAAAATACATGATCGGCACCCCGACGAAACGGAATTGTGCGTCCTCGAAATACAGCTGTTGGCCAACGTCATCATGGGTCACACGCGCAGCTCGGATTTCCCACAGAGGCACCGGCGCGGCGGCGCAAACCTGGCAGGACGACGCCACAACGTGATCCAGTCGGGTGTAACGATCATCCACGCGAGCGATCTCGGCCGCGGCTATCTGCAACTGCTGGTTCAGGACCATCCGGGCCGAGATCAACACACCATCGCGCAGGTCGCGGTCAAGTTCAGCCTGGTCGGCCAAAAGCACCGTCCCATCGGCGTCCGTGATGCGGATCGGGCCCTTGATGGTCAGCCGATCCCCGCTTTGATCATAACTCACCTCGCTGGCCGTTAGCCGGGTTCCTTCAAAGAAGACCTCGACATTGCCGCTGGCCGTGACGCGCCCGACCGGGTCCACCTGGATTCGATCGGCGATCAGCGATGCAAGATCCTGCGCCTGCACGACGACAGGCAAAACGCTGAAAACCAACAGACAGAGCAGGTGAACAAACCTCGGGATCATCCGTCCTCCAGATGCAACAAAAGCCCCAGTGGCAACAAAAGTGCGGCGACCGGCGGCCCCCAAGCCGCAAGGACGATCGGGATTTGCCCGTTTTCTCCAAGTATGGCCGCGAAATTGCGGATGAAATACAAGACAAATCCAAGGCCAAGCGCCATCATCACCATCATGCCTGTCCGTCCCATCCGTGTGTGTCGCATGGTAAAACCCGCCCCGACCAGCACCATGGCCGCCAAAAGGATCGGAAGGGCAAGCTCCATGTGCAGAAAAGTTCGATGGACACGTGCGGAAAATCCGGCTGCTTCGAGGCGCGAGATGAACCGGGGCAGTTCCCATATCGGGATGGCCGCAGGCTTGCCGAAACTGTCCAGAATTTGATTGCGCGTCAGGTTGGATGCCAGCGACATGCGCGGGGTCTCAAACGAGGCGACTTCTGGAATGATCGCATCGGTGTCGAAACGCCATTCCTTGGCATTGGTGATTGACCAGGCACCGATGACCAGCTCGGCCTTTTCTGCTTCGATCCGATAGGTCGGGTTGCCTTCTGGATCAAAGCCCAGGAAGGTGACCCCGTAAAGCTCGGTGCCATCAAGATTTGATTGCGCCGCCCGGATTACTGTTTGACCGGACCGCGCACCTTGACGCAACCACAGGCCCTCGTCGCTGACCGAAAGGGTGGATGCGACCCCGGATATCCGCGCCGCAAGTGTTTCGTACTGTTTCTTGGTCGACGCCACGATCGGATTGACCGCCGCAACCGAAATGACCCCGATCAGCAGCGATATGAGGACCGGCGCGACCAGGCTATGAATAGCCGAGCGACCCGACGCCCGTGTCACCACAAGTTCTGACGATCGGGCAAGGCCCAGGAACAGGGCCAGCGTGGACAGGATCATGATCAGCGGCAAAATGCGATAGAGGCTTTCCGGGACGCTGAGAGCTGACAACAGAACCAGGGTCGTAAAGCTTGTGTCGTCACCACCGAATTTCCGAACCTGTTCAATCAGCGCCACCAACAACAGGACGCCAAAAAACACCAACAACACCGAAAGGAACGAGCGGAGAAACCGCCGCGCGAAATAGAAATGCAACGTCATGGCCGCACCCGTCGTCGTCGGCGCAAGAGGTCGGGACGCGCGGCTAGCAACAACAGCAACATGGCACAGGCAAAACCAAAAAGCGGACCGATATAGGCCAGTGGCCAAAGATCGGCACTACCGCGCACTTCTCCTTGTCCCATCTGGGTCAGCATTTGCACCACGATCAACGCAAAGATTGCTCCGATGATTTGTCTCCAGATGCCAAAACGCGAAAACCCGCCAATCAGCAAGGCCGCAAAGCCAAGAAACGGTGCAACGAGGCCATTCAACGAGTCGCTGAAACGCTCATGTGCCTCAGCCACCAATCGTGCCTTGGATGTCTTGGTCAGCTTTTGCGTGGCCGGGCTGGCTGCCAAAAGCATGGCCGTTGGCAAATTCGCCGGATCGCTGCGGCTTGCACCGGGACTGTCGACCAATCCGTCCAGATCAAAAGCAAAATCGTCAAAGCGTGTCACCGAAAGCCGTCGCGTCGTCGTATCAAAAACCTGCGCCGTCCCGTCGATCATCACCAGGCTGGGCGCGCTTTCTCCGCGCAGCAAAAGCGCTTCGCGCGCGGTGTAGGTTATGGTTCGTTCCTTAGTACGGGAATCCATCAAGAAGATGTCGCGCAGCGCCCCGACCGGCGTGATTTCACGGATATAGAACGTCACTCCGTCTACCGGATGCAAGAATCGACCTTCGCTCAACAGGCGGGCGGTCATGTTTTCAGATATCTCCGCCGTGCGTTCGGCGAGCCGGGCCGAGCTGATCGGCACCAGCACATGCGCCAGGATCGAAGAAAGCGCAAAGACGATAACACCAAACATCAAAATCGGTCGTGCCAGTCGATAGGGCGAAAACCCGGTGGCCTGCACCACGACCAGTTCACTTTCAGACAAGAGCCGATTGATCGCATACAATGTGCCCGCGAATGCCGCGACGGGCAGCACCACGAAAATGACCTTGGGCAGCGACAAAAGCGTGAATTCAAGGAAGACGACCGCCGATTGTCCGTTGGCGATCAACTGATCGAACAGAACGACCGCGCGATTGACCCAATAGACCAACACAAGAACAAGCGCGAAGAAACCGAAAAGCATCATCAGTTGCGCCAGGATGTATCTGTCAAATCGTCCGGTCATACTGCCGCGTCTAAATCTGGTTTCGCCGGACATTAGACCATCACGCGGTTCGGGAAAACCTGTTCTCGCTTGGATCGGCGCTGGTCAGCCGCCTTTCAAGCCATTAGCAATAACGCACCCCGTTTTTTCGAAAGGTTACCTAATGCCAGAATTGCCGTCCGTCGCATTTGTCGAAGCAGATTTGGACCAGATCGCAACAGCCGAAGGGCGCATCGTCGTCTTTGTGGCCGAGGCCGGAAAGTTGGATCGGATGGCGCGGCGGGTAAACCGCCTGACCAAGGGCGCTTTGCTGCGTTACTGCGAAAGCGATACCTTCGAAAAGCTTGGCGAAGGCAAGGCGGGGCTCTTGGCTTTTCCCAGTGGCCTGGAGGCAGAGGCCGTCCAGGTCGTCAAACTGGGACGGCGTAGCAGAGGCACCGTGGCCCGGCGCGCGGGCGCGGCCATAGGGGCAGGCCTAGGCGCGAAAGGCGCATTGGTTCTAAGTGGTCCTATCCGGGGGTTGGATGACGTCATTCTTGGAGCCTTGTTGCGATGCTATGCCTTCGACGAACATCTCAGCAAGAAAGCCGACGACCGGGGACCGCTGACCATCATGGGAGCCCCGGAAGATGCCGCGGAAACACTGGGTTCCGTGCAGGCTCTGGCCGAGGGGGTCTGGTTCACTCGTGACCTGGTCAACGAACCCTCGAACGTCCTGACGACCGAGACCTTTGCCAAACGGCTTCTGGCGTTGGAAGATTTGGGAGTGAAGGTTACGGTTCTGGACGAACCCGAACTGGAAGACCTGGGAATGCGCACGCTGCTGGCCGTGGGGCAGGGCAGCGAGAGCCCGTCCAAGGTCGTGGTCATGGAATGGCAGGGCGGCGGTGAGGAAAACCCGGTCGCCCTGGTCGGCAAGGGCGTTGTCTTTGACACCGGTGGGATATCGTTAAAGCCCGGTCCCGGCATGGAAGACATGACTATGGACATGGGCGGCGCGGGCACGGTGGCCGGAGTGATGAAAACACTGGCGACGCGCAAAGCGAAAGCAAATGTCGTGGGGCTTGTTGGCCTGGTCGAAAACATGCCGGACGGACGCGCCCAAAGACCGGGCGACGTGGTCAGGTCCATGAAGGGCGACACGGTCGAGGTGATCAATACCGACGCCGAGGGTCGTCTCGTCCTGTGCGACGTGATGTGGTACGCCCAAGACCGTTTCCAGCCTGTCGCAATGGTTGACCTTGCGACCCTGACGGGGGCGATCGTGGTTGCGCTTGGCCATGAGAACGCTGGCGTATTTTCGAATGACGACTCGCTTGCCAAGGCGTTTCTGGATGCGGCGGCCAAAGAGGGTGAGGGCGCCTGGCGCATGCCGCTTGGACAGGGATATGACGACTTGTTGAAAAGCCGGGTCGCCGACATGAAGAACATCGGCGGACGCCCGGCGGGATCGGTCAGCGCCGCGCAGTTCCTGAAGCGTTTCGTCAAGGACGACACCCCATGGATCCATCTTGATATTGCCGGGGTCGCGAGCCGGAAGACGGCAACGCCATTTGCTCCGAAGGGGGCGACGGGTTGGGGTGTTCTGGCACTGGATCGCTTGATCCGGGACGGGTACGAGACCTGACATGGGGGCGGTGTATTTCTATCACCTGACCGAACGCCCGATCGAGGCCACCTTGCCGGTCCTTCTTGGCAAAGCCTTGGAAGCCGGCTGGCGTGTCCATGTACGTGGCCGCGATCAAGCCCAACTGGAATTCCTGGATCGCCAACTGTGGCTTGGAGACGGATTTTTGCCGCATGGATTGGCCGGTGGGGCCCATGACGCGGCGCAACCGATTTTGCTGACCACAAGCAAGGTCTGCGACGCCGCCTGCGTTATGAGCATTGGCGGAGCCGAGGTCAGCCCGGACGAAATCGGCAACCGCGAGCGGGTTTGCATTCTGTTCGATGGTGCGGACAGCCAGGCCGTCGATCACGCCCGTCAGCAGTGGCGCGATCTGACCGACGCCGGAGCCGCGGCCCAATATTGGGCCGAAGAGGGCGGGCGCTGGATCAAGAAAGCCGAGAAAGAGGCCGCGTCCTAAACGCGTCTGGTCGGCTCAGGGTTCCAGCGCAAGGCTGTCCCCGGTGATTTCCAACCGTTCGAACCGATTGAGAAAACTCATCCCCAAAAGGGATTCGGCCATTTCACCTTCGTTGACCGCAACCCGTACCCGGTCGAAAACCACCGGACCAAGGGACACCTGGTCAATGGTGGTAAACGCCGTGCGCACCGTGCCATTGGCCGTCCGCGCGGTGCCTAGGAAAGCCAGTTCATCAGGGTCCAGACCAATTCGACGAGCATCCTGCATTGTCAGCACCACGTCGGTCGCCCCGGTATCAACCAGGAAATCGACCGGTGTACCGTCCAATTCAAGGGTCAGATGATAATGACCGCTGCGACCGCGGGGCACCTCGATGCGGGCGCCATCTGCCAGAACAGCCTGTCTCGGAGCCACATCCCGGCTGACGTCTTCCCAAAGACCGTAACCAGCGATCAGCCCCAAAAAGATCAGCCCCCATGCAATCAGCATGCGAAAAGACTTGGAAATATTCCCCCGAATTTCCGTCAAGAACCAACCGGCCAGGGCCGTCCCCAAGATCACCAGATACACAAGGCGGGGTAAATCTGCGCTATCCATGATCTAGAGATAGGGACGAAAGCCCCGGACCGGAAGGTCTTTTAGAATTCATCCACGAAAACCATGTCCGACCCCAGCAAAAGAGCAAGGGATTCAGGGGCTTGAAAGGATGAAAATTGCCGTTCCCGGCGAATTTTCTGGCACAAGAAGAATGACACGGCGGCGCATATTGCGGGCAAAAATACGCCCCAGGGGGCCAGAAACTCATACATGAGCGATACCTTTACAAAACACTAACAGTTACATGTCTACTGGCAGAGTGAGGCAAATCCTAGGCGAATTTTAATTAACTTTTAGGTTTCTTTGTCGATCAACCCAAGGCCTCGCAGATAGATGCCAATGCCGCTTTCCAGCAAGTCTTCTGGCGAAAAAGGTGACTTGGTCCCGGGCGAGCCACGCGCAAACAATTCGACCACACCGTGGCTAAGCGCCCAGATATGCGCCGAGAACATCTGTGGCGGCGGGCGTTTCTCGGGCGGTATTTTTTCCGACAGGTTGGCCGCCGCCTTTTCCAACACCCCAGATGCACGGGTAGCGACCTGGGCCAATTCGGCCGTGCGGTTGATCGATATGCCGCTTTCAAACATGGCAACGTAATGGCCGGGATAACGACGTGCAAAGGCCAGATAGGCGCGTCCCGTCGCTTCGAACGATGCCAAAGGTGACGGCTGCCCCGTGTCGTAGGCATATTCCATCAGTTCGGCGAAAATCTCATACCCCTGACGCGCTGCTTCGGCGATCAGGTCCTCGCGACCTTCAAAGTGGCGGTAAACGGCGGCAGGGGTGACGCCTGCCTGCTTGGCGGCTTCGGACAGGGTAAACCCCGTGGGACCCTTATTTTCGATCAGCTTCAGCGCCGCGTCGACCAGGGCCTGGCGCAGATTGCCGTGATGATACCCGCGCTTAGGCATCCCAAATCTCCGGACCACCGCAGATCTTTGCATCCGGTGGCACGACATCGCCTTTCATGGCATAGTCAACATCGGCCAATACGCTGCGAATGGCTGCAAGCCGGGCGCGTTTCTTGTCGTCAGACCGCACGATCACCCAGGGTGCGTGATCGCTGTGGGACCGCGCAAAGGTTTCTGAAATGGCTTCGCTATAGTCATCCCATTTTTTCAACCCTTCGACATCAATCCACGACAGCTTCCACTGTTTCAGCGGATCCTTTTCGCGTTTCAAGAACCGGTTCAATTGCTCGGCACGCCCAACATTCAGCCAAAGCTTTTTCAGGATGATGCCCTCGTCGATCAGCATCTGCTCAAAGTCGGTCACCTGGTTGAAGAAATGTGCCCGCTGGTCCGGCGTGCAAAAACCGAAAACGTGCTCGACGACGCCTCGATTGTACCAACTGCGATCAAAAAGAGCGATCTCACCTTCGGTCGGCAGTTGTTCGATATAGCGCTGAAAGTACCATTGCCCCTGTTCCCGGTCCGATGGTTTTGACAAGGCAACAACCCGGGCCACGCGGGGATTCAGGTTTTCGCGGAACCTTTTGATCGTGCCTCCTTTGCCTGCTGCATCACGTCCTTCGAAGACGACGACAAGACGTTTGCCGGTATCTTTCACGTCGGCCTGAAGCTTCACCAACTCGCGTTGAAGCGCTTCGATCTGGTCGTCATAGTCATCGCGAGCCATCTCGTCGCCATAGGGATAACTATCGGAAAGAACCTTGCGTTTTTTTGCAGCCGCAATTGCCTCGCGCACCTCGTCGGGGGCGTCTTCCTTATAGTATCGCGAGATCTCACCGTCGAAAGGTAGGGTCATGTTACGATCTTTCACTTTCGTCATACCTAGGTGCCGCGGCCGCTTAGTGCAATCCGGCACCTGCGGCCAGACGATCAATCGCGGCGATGATGGGCTTGGGCGCAACATGATGCGGAGCGTGGCCGTGCCCGTCCAGCAAGGTCAGCGTGGCATTCGGCAATAGCTGTGACAAGGGTTGTGAATGAATGTCGGCACGCACGCTGACGTCAGCCGTGCCATGCAGGATTTCCACTGGCAGGGACAGCCTCGGATAATCCGGGGCCATTTCGACAAGGGCGGGGCGCAACTGACGGACCTGCCGCGCACTGGTGCGGAAATGGCCGATCCGCGTTGCCAGGGGGATGCCTGCACCGGTCAGGTAATCCTTGGGGACCGGCGAAGGTTGAAAAACCCCCTCAATCGACCTGGCCAGCCGTTCATTGCTGACAAAGGCCGAAACCAGCGGCGCGCCGATTGCACCGCCAAGACGCGACCCGAACACGCGATAAAAACGCTGCAAAGGCCCCGGCCAAGGCAGCGTTGCACCCGAGATCAGCACAAGTCCCGCGGCCTGCGCCTCGAGCGCCCAGGCCATGGCGACAGCCCCGCCATAGGAATGGCCCAGGACAATCGGGTTGACCGCGCCCAATTGGGTAACTGCCTGCGCAAGCTGGCGCGCCTGAGCGCGCGGCGTGTCGGGCGCAGCCAGGACTCCACGGCCTGTACCTACGGACTGGGACCATCCAAGTCCCGGCCGATCAACGACGAAAACGCGGAAACGGTCCGTCAGCTGATCCATGAACCGATGGGTGAAATCGCGTGCGTTCCCGCCTGCGCCGTGAATCAAGACCAAATCCGGACCGGATCCGCGCACCACCACATGCACATTGCGCCCATTCACCTGAATAATATCGCCCTCGGGCGGATAGCGCGCCTCGATCGCGGCCTCCCGCAGATCCGCGCGCCGTTCGATGGCGATCCCAAGTCCGATCACACCGGCGGCAAAAAGAAGCGAGACCGTCAACATCCTGTTCAGGCTCACCCACCCGAAACGCGGTACAGAACCGGCATCAGCGACGCAAGTCCGTCGTCGTTTGACCGATCAGCGACATGTCATAGGGCGTCGTCAGATAGATCTCGCTAATCCAGTTGCTGTACAACAGATGCCCGTGACTACGCCATCGGTTCTGGGGAGTCAGGCTTGGGTCGTCGTCAGGATAGTAGTTCACCGGCACGTCAATCTCGCTGCCGGCCTGAACGTCGCGGTCGTATTCCTGTTTCAGCGTGTCACTGTCATATTCAAAGTGGTTGAACAGGTAATGCGCCCTGTGATCGGAATCTTCGACCAGGCAGGGGCCAACGTCGTCCGAACCAACGAGCGTGGACAGGGCCGGGATATCATCGATCTCGTTCTGGCGTACCTCGGTCCAACGGCTGACCGGAATGATACAATCATCCGAGAACCCCCGCAGATATGGCGAGGCAGGGGCCAAAGTTTGATGTCGGAAGCACCCAAAAGCCTTGTGAGGCAGCATATGTTTTTTCAGCCCATGCAGGTGATAGGCCATCGCCATCCCCCCCCAACAGACCCCAAGCGTGCGATGCACATTGGTCTGCGTCCACTCGAAGACCTCGGTCAGTTCTTTCCAATAGGTCACCTCTTCGAAAGGCAGATGTTCGATTGGCGCACCGGTTATGATCAGCCCGTCAAATTTCTGGTCCTTGATCTCCTGAAACGGGCGATAGAATTCGGCCATATGTTCGGCGGCGGTGTTCTTGGTCTGATGCTCGGACATGCGGATCAGGTGCAGATCAATCTGCAGAGGCGTTGCGCCGATCAGCCGGGCGAACTGATTTTCCGTCTGGATTTTCTTGGGCATCAGATTCAACAGCCCGATCTTCTGCGGGCGGATGTCCTGGTTTGCGGCCAAGCCTTCGTCCATCACCATCACACCTTCGCGCGAAAGCACGTCGAAGGCGGGAAGGTTGGATGGCAGTTTTATCGGCATTGGTCCTACTCCGGTCAGGAAGCTTCGAGATAACCTTGAAAGCGCGGTTTCTCAAGGTGTTGCGCCGCCTGCGGCGTCGCGCGGGACGAGGGGCGCTGCCCCTCGCGCTCCCCGGGATATTTTTACCAAGAAGAATTAGCCTGGAAGAGCCGCGGCAATAAGGTCGTTGAAACCGCTTTCCGAATTGATTTTCGCGACGTCATCGGCATTCACCGTGATGCCCCAGTTGTCGGCCATGGCGCGGTAGCGGGGCTGGCGGTGGGCCAGCGCGCGGGCATAGGTCCAGCGCACGAAAGCGTCGGGATCAACATTGTCGGCAGCCGTGCCGGTTTCGTCGAGATAGCTGGACCAGGCTTCGCTTAGAAACTCGGGCTGGTAACACATGGGTTTTGGCGCCTTGTCAAAGCGGCGCACAAGTTCCTGCGTGTGCGCGTCAGAGCCTTCGATCCAGACCATCAGCACCGCGTCAGAGAGAGCAGAGAGCACCGGGTCATCCGGGTTTGCGGGATCGACGATCTCGCAGATCGACCCCGAAGTATCACAGACGAAGTTTTCGTAACCATAAAGGTCTTTGGCCCGCTGAATGAAATGCGGCGTATCCAACATGGCGGCGGTTTCCGCCAGGCGATGCTGTTCCTGCCGCAGCAGATATTCATCGAACGCCAGACCGCCCTTGGCCGGATCACCAGGCTTGCCCAGGTAGGTCGACAGGGGCACAAGATTTTCAAAGCTGATGTTGGAGTTGATGTGCACGGAATCCGACAGAAGAAGATCGCGCAAGAGCGGGTTCTTCATGGCTTCGCGTTTGAAATTGTCCGCGATATGTTCGCCCATGTACCGCGTGCCGATCCGGTAATCGACCGAGTAGTGAAACCACCGGCCACTATCGCGTAAAAGCGAAGAGATATGGGTTTTGCCAAGCCCGGACATGCCAAAAAGCATGACCTTCTTGTCGGGCGCGTTTCGCCACATATCTCGGGTTTCATAGATCATGGTCGTGCCCGTCGTCGCCCTGTTGTCCCTCGTCACTTGGGGTAAGGCGCTGACGTCGAAGGGTCAATCACTGCGGGCCTTTTTTCGCCAACACGTGGCAAAGCCGCCCGTCAAGGACAACGAGACCGACGCCCAGCACAGCAAACCCCAGATAGGCCGACGGTGAAAGGGTCTCGGCACGCACAACCGCGCCAAGAACGATGGCCACGGGCGGGATCATCAGTGTGACAATCAACAGGTTGCCGGCCCCTGCGGTCGCAAGAATGCGGTAATACAGGACATAGGCCAAGGCAGTGGCCGCGACGCTGTAATAGGCGATGGCCCCCCAGGTTGCCGGCGCAAGAGCAAGGCGCAAGGGGCCCTCGACCACATGGGCCAGCGGGACCAAGACCAGGCAGGCACATGTCAGCATTCCTGCCGCCGCCACCAGAGGCGGGTGTTCAGCCAGGGCCGCACGCGCCCAACTTCCTGCCAGCGCATAACTGATCGTTCCGGCGATTACTGCGATCTGGGCCCATGAACTCACATCAAGGCCTGTCAGCGCACCTGGTCCAATGGCGGCAACAACACCTCCAAATCCCAAGACGACTCCGATGGCGCGACGCGGCCCCAGTCGCTCGTCAGAAAAGACAAGTGCAGCAACCAGCACACCCCAAATCGCTGTCGCGGCGTTCAAAATGGCCGTCAGCCCCGTTTCGATGTGCAATTGGCCCCAGGCCATCAAGGTGAACGGCAGGACATTGTTCAACAGTCCCATGACAAAAAAGTCCCGCCAGACACGCCATGTCTTGGGGATCGTGCAGCCCTTGAAAAAGACCACGCACCAAAGGATCGCCGCGGCCCAGAGAACGCGGTGCACCACGGCCGACAGGGGGGCAAGTTCATCAAGTGCTATGCGGATCGACAAGAACGATCCGCCCCAAATCAAGGCAAGCAGGCAAAGGTCGATCCAGGCACGGCGGCTGAGCGAAAGGGGTGTCATGCGTCATGCCTAGCCAAAGGGCGTACAACAGGGCGACCCGGAACCTGCGCAAATGCGGCCCCGACAGTTGCCGGAACCGTCTAAGCCCCTTGGCGAGAGGTCCGCTAGAACGAAAAACCCACCTTGATGCCCGCGGCGAGGGCCGAGTTGCCTTCGAACACACCCGCAGGAACGGCCGCGCCAACCTGGGTCTGCGCATCCCCCACGTCGACATAACTGATCCCGCCGGTGATTTTCATGTTGTCCTTTGTATAGACAGCACCGATCGCAACTCCGAGAAGTCCGTCGTTTGGCCCCAGGTTGCCGGTTGGGCTTCCCGTGTGTTCTTCATAGCTGACCGAACCGATGACGGACCAGGTTTCGTTTAGGCGACGTCCAATACCCAGCGTGTACGTCGTGCGATCGTCGGCATAGCTGACCAGCGACGAGCCGGGAAACGTCGTACCAAACTCGGGCGGTGTGATGTTGAATGCGGTCCAATCGACCCATCGGATCGAACCAAAAACCAAGGTGTCTTCGGCAACACCGCTTTGGAACTCCAGGTTGACCGACTTGGGCGTTTCGATTTCGGTCACGGTGGGCGTGGCAGAGAAACTTTCGTCTGTGTCCAGCCCATGGTTGATTTCCGAACTATAGGTTAACGCCACGCGCAGAGCGATTTCGGGCTTTTCGTAAGCCACACCGGCAAGATAACCGAAGGCTAGGTCACGCTCACCGTCCGCAGAATAACCGCCAAGAAAGGGCACCCGCGCACTGGCCTTCAAGGTCTGCGCACGCAAACCGCCGTAAAAGCTGAGGCTGGAAGGCAGATTGTACTGAAGAATGCCAGTGATCGCATGGGATTCCAATTTTGCTGTGGAGCCGCCACCAGCCCCGGCGAAATAGGCCGGGTTGGGATAGAAGACATCCGCGCCATAGGGCTGATCGTAAATGATTGCGTAAGACCAGGTCTCATTCAGATCGGCTTTGTAGGCAGCTCCGAAATTCAATTGGCTACCGGCCATATCGCCCGACGGAACCCCTGTCGACAACAAGCCCCCGACGCCCGAAATGCGGGGATCCAGCCCCAAAGCGCTGAATTCAAGATAGCGGCCCTCTTCGAACAAAACACCAACGCTTTGAGATGTTCGTTCGACCCCTCCTGCCAAAACTGACGGTGCTGCAACAGACAACGCAAATGCCGAACTTACCAAGACACGCAACATTTCTTCTCCCCCAAGACTGTTCACCAAATGTGAAATTATTAGTAGCAAACGGTCAATCAATGACGGGACGTAAAGTCATAAAATGCTACGCGACGTTACAAAACTGTCATGCAGCGAGGTGTAGTTACTTTTCTGACATGATATTCAGATAGTTACCACCGAAAATTAATGCAGCGCCCAACAAAACCCAGATGTTCAGCGGCTCGGCATAGAACAAGGCGCCGACGACGGCGATGGCGGGCAGGCGGATGAAGTCCATCGGCGTCACCACCATGGCCGGTGCCACGCTCAGCGCATTTGTAACGCAGGTGTGGGCGACAAGTCCGGCGCAGCCAATCAAGACAACCCAAGGCCAGACAGCAACCGATGGCCAGGCGATATCTCCGTCCCAACCTGCCGCAACAAGCCCCATGACAACCTGCATTGACGTCAGCCAGAACAGAACACCCAGGATGGTCTCGGTGCGCGTCAGCATTCGGGTACACACGATGCTTGCGGCAAATCCGATGGCAGAAATGGCGGCAAGCGACAGACCCAATGGGTCGCCGCCAACGCCCGGACGGGCCACCAGCAAGGCGCCTGCAAAACCAAGGGCAACGGCAAAGGCCCGGTTTTTTGTGATCTTTTCACCGGCAAAGAGGACCGCAAAGACCAGCACCCAGATCGGCGAGGTGAATTCCAGTGCAAAGACTTGCGCCAGCGATATAAGGGGCAGGGCCGAGAACCACAGGTTCTGTCCGGTAAAATGGGCGAGGTTGCGCAGGAAATGCAGTCTCAGACTGTCAAATCGAACTTCGCGGATTTTTCCGGTCGCAACGCCGATCATCACGACGATGATCAACCCAATAAGCGAGCGGAACATCATCGTTTCAAAGCTGTCCAGTTCGTTCAGAACTGCACGCCCGGCAATTGCCATCGACGAAAAGCTGACAACCGCGCCCGTCATCCAGAGCGCGGCGGCCAAAGGCCGTGATGCTTCTGTCATTCCAGGTATTTCAGGAAATTCTCACGCGGGACGTCCCCGGCCATGGCAATACTGGCGGCAGCCGCACGCAGGGCGTTCAACGGCCATTTAAGCGATTCCCACAAGAGCCCCTCGGTAATGGCGAAACCGCCATCCGGGTCGGCTGCCACGTTATTGATTTGGCCGAAACCGGCCCAGCGGAACGAGGCGTTGGAACGCGGCAGGTGATAGCGGTGCGTCACGATGATGATAGGCGCGGCCTTGTCCAGCGCTTCGATGTCGGCCGTGAACATGGCGTTCTGCAATGTGGAATGCGATGCCGCCTCAAGCAGGATTGCCTCGGCGGGCACCCCGGCAGCAATCGCCGCATCGCGCATCGCCTCGGCCACCGGAGGTTCGCCACCACCGGTAACGACAAGAACCGGAGCAGCGCCCAGATCGTAAAGTTCAACTGCCTTGGCCAGACGGGTCTCGGTTTCGCCCGACATCCCGCCACCGTTCTTGCCCGCATTGCCTGCGAGAACAACAATCGCCTCACCTGTCGGAGGCTCGGCATCCGCGGAATACATGGCGACATAGAGCGCTGTTCCGATAAGCGCGAGCCAGATCGAGAGTACGGCAATCGAGAAAATCCAGCGAATCAATGACATCTGTGTGCATCCAAATCGTTCTAAGCTGGCGATATCATAGCGTGTTTTGCTAGTCCCTCGCGAGCGCTTTGACCCCAGTTCAGCGAATGATTCCGAGAACGTGTCGCCGCCGCAAGGCCATTTAGCGTCATTTTGCGCGTTCGTTGTCGGCACTGATCTGGATGAAACCGCGTTCGACGCAAGAAAACGTCGGGCGTTCGCCGGGGCAAAGGTCCACTGGACCCTTACCTGATCCGTTGGCCCTCGGACATGGTCCTTGGGCGTTCGCCGGGGCAAAGGTCCACTGGACCTTTACCTGATCCGTTGGCCCTCGGACATGGTCCTTGGGCGTTCGCCGGGGCAAAGGTCCACTGGACCTTTACCTGATCCGGCTCACTCCCATTCAATTGTGCCTGGGGGTTTTGAGGTGATGTCATAGGTCACGCGGTTGATGCCCTGCACCTCGTTGATGATCCGGGTGGCGGTTTCACCAAGGAATTCGTGGCTGAAGGGGAAGTAATCAGCCGTCATTCCGTCGACCGAAGTCACCGCCCGCAATGCACAGGCATAATCATAGGTCCGACCATCGCCCATAACACCCACGGTACGCACGGGAAGGATCGCAACGAAGGCCTGCCAAATGTCGTCGTAAAGACCATGTTTGCGAATCTGATCGATATAAACCGCATCGGCCTTGCGCAGGATCTCCAGTTTCTCGCGGGTGATCTCACCTGGACAGCGGATCGCGAGGCCGGGGCCGGGAAAGGGGTGGCGGCCAATGAAATGGGCGGGCAGGCCAAGTTCGTGGCCAAGCGCACGAACCTCGTCCTTAAACAACTCCCGCAGCGGCTCGACCAGTTTCAAACCCATTTTCTCGGGCAGACCACCAACATTGTGGTGCGATTTGATCGTTACTGAGGGGCCACCCGAAAATGACACGGATTCAATGACATCTGGGTAAAGTGTGCCCTGTGCCAGAAATTTGGCACCATCGATCTGATCAGCGTATTTCTGGAAGACGTCGATAAAAAGGCGACCAATGATCTTGCGCTTGGTCTCCGGGTCGCTCACGCCCTCAAGCTCGCCAAGGAACAATTCCTGCTCTTGGGCATGTATCACCGAAAGGTTCATGTGATCGCGGAACATTCCCACAACCTCATCCGCTTCGTTCAACCGCAAAAGTCCATGGTCCACGAAAACACAGGTCAACTGATCCCCAATCGCCTCGTGCAAAAGCGCTGCCGCCACCGAAGAATCGACACCGCCGGACAGCGCACAAATGACCTTTGCGTCACCGACCTGTTCGCGGATGGTTCGCACCGCTTCGTCACGATAGCTCGCCATGGTCCAATCGCCCGAAAACCCGGCAATCCGCACAAAATTTTCATACAGTCGCGCTCCGCGCGGCGTGTGGTGAACTTCGGGGTGGAACTGAACAGCATAAAACTGGCGCGATGCATCGGCCGTAATGGCAAACGGCGCATTCGGCGAGGTGCCGTAAACCTCAAAACCCGGAGCAATATCAGCCACGTGATCGCCGTGGCTCATCCAGACCTGTTCCTTGTCCTCGTCGAACCAGCCTTCCAACAGATCGATCGATTGCGCCGGAGTCACAAAGGCTCGGCCAAACTCGGCCGTGCCTTCGCCGCGCTCGACGCGGCCACCCAGCATCTGCATCATCACCTGCTGGCCATAACAAATGCCCAAAATCGGAACGCCCAGATCAAATACCTCGACCGGAGGGCGCGGCGAACCTTCGTCGATCACGCTGGCCGGGCCGCCAGAAAAGATCACGGCCTTGGGCGCAAAGTCGGCCAGAAAACCGGCGGTGACATTCTGATAGGGGTGGATTTCACAATAGACATTCAACTCGCGCAATCGGCGCGCAATAAGTTGCGTCACCTGGGAGCCAAAGTCGATGATGAGAAGACGGTCATGAGAGGCGCTGGTCATGGCGCTGCAATAGGTCTCAATAGCGAAAGACTCAAGGGGTCAGTCGGCGATTACATTCACCAAGGTCGCCCCGATGACCCAAACCCCAAAGGCGAGAACGATCGTCGTTGTGGGCGTAAAGAAACCGCCGACGAAACCGGCTACTGCGATCGCGACACCAATGGCTCCGACCAGCCCGTGCAGGGCCTTTTTCTTGCCTTTGAACATTTGCGTTCTCCCATCTGAATGCGAGAACTTTCGCAAAGTCGCGGGCGGGTTGCCTTGATTTGACTCAAAACCACGTGTCCATGTCGCTTTTCACCGGCAAAGGACGCAATTCGACCCGGCAAGAATGCCACGGGCACGTACATCTGAACCAAGAGCCAGGTGAGTGGAGCATGATATGTCGGACGTGAAAGAACGGCGGCGAGCACGGGGTGGCGGAGGAGCAGCACGCCGCGCCGAACGGACAGCAGTACGCATTGAAGCCGCAAAGTACATTGAACGCCAGGTTCCCAACATTGAAATTCTGAACGACGAAGCGTTGCAGATCATCGAAGCCAACGCCGAGACCGTTCTGGAAGAAATCGGCGTTGCCTTTACTGACAATCCCGAAGCTCTTGACGTCTGGCGCAACGCCGGTGCCGATGTGAACGGAGAACGCGTGCGTCTGCCCAAAGGCCTTGCACGCGACCTGTGCAAGACCGCCCCTGCCAGTTTCACCCAGCATGCTCGCAACCCCGAACGCAACGTGGAAATCGGCGGCAAAAACCTTGTTCTGGCCCCGGTTTACGGCCCTCCTTTCGTGCGCGATCTTGCCGGTGGGCGGCGCTATGCGACGCTTGAGGATTTCCAGAAGTTCGTAAAGTTGGCCTATATGTCCAAATGGATGCATCATTCGGGCGGCACCGTCTGCGAGCCGACGGACGTGCCGGTGAACGTGCGTCACCTGGATATGCTGCTGGCCCACATGACGCTTTCGGACAAGCCATTCATGGGATCAGTGACCGAACCCGACCGGGCGCGGGACTCGGTTGAAATGTGCGAAATCTTGTTCGGCAAGGATTTCGTCGCCCAGAACACCGTGATGACCTCGCTGATCAACATCAATTCGCCGTTGACCTTCGACCGCACGATGATGGGCGCGCTTGAGGTCTATGCCCGCGCAAACCAGGCCTGCATCATTTCACCCTTTATCGTTGGTGGTGCCATGTCGCCGGTTTCGGTCGCTGGCACGTTGACACAGGTCTTGGCCGAGGTGCTTGCTGGCGTCGCCTATAGCCAGCTGATCCGCCCCGGTGCGCCCGTGATCGCCGGAGCTTTTGTCACATCGATCGACATGAATTCGGGTGCGCCGACATTTGGCACCCCCGAAGCCGCACAAATCACCTATGGCGCAGGCCAGTTGGTCCGCCGCCTTGGGTTACCCTATCGTTCGGCGGGGTCTTTCTGCGGATCGAAACTGCCCGACGCGCAAGCCGCCTATGAAACCGCCAATACCTTGAACGTCGGGTTGATGGCGGGCGTCAACTTCATGCTGCACTCTGCCGGCTGGCTGGAAGGCGGATTGGTCGCCAGTTTCGAGAAATTCGTGATGGACGCAGATCAACTTGGCGCCCTGCACGGATTGGCCAAGGGTGTGGAAGTCTCCGAGAACGCCCAGGCGCTGGACGCAATCCGCGAAGTCGGGCCGGGGGGACACTATCTTGGCTGCGCCCACACCCAGGCGAATTTCAAGGATGCCTTCTGGCGCAGCGATCTTCTGGACTATAAACCCTTCGAGACATGGCAAGAAGAAGGCCAGAAGGACACGGTCATGCTGGCCAATGAACGGGTCACGACGTTGCTGGCACAATACCAGCAACCCGCGATCGATCCCGCCATACTTGACGCGCTGCACGCTTATATCGCGCAAAAGAAAGCTGATGCGCCGGTGGCTTTCGGCTAGATCTCAGGCTGGCCGACGCTGCACGGCCAGCCGTGCTTCCTCCATCAAGGCGACCAATAGTTCGATATGACGAGCAGCCGAATAGGCTGCCGCACCTTCACGACGGGTTTCATCCATCTGTTGCTCGCGCTCTGCCAGCTTGCCAAAAGCCTGCCCCGGTCCGGGCAAAGCTTCGCCAGGCAAAAGGCGGCGCAGAAACCGATCCCGGTTGTAATCGACAACCCCATGACGCGCCGCGCGCACCAAGAGGCGAGGACGGCGTAGCGATTGAAGAATTTCCAAAGGATCGATCATGGTAGGCTCCTGTTTCTATCTGACCCAAGACCTAAAACAACCAGAACGTGTGTTGCGCAAATTCGCGTCACAGCGTACGCATGTATTTCCCTTTATTTACATAGTTCAGAAAGCATAAGCCTTACCCCAAGCCTGTTAACGTTCTCGTAACGAATTCTATCTCAGGTTGTTTTCGCACAGGGTGCGGCCACGGGGAGAAAGGGTGACGGAATGACGATGACAGCGAATGTGACCAGTGCCGATCACAAGGTTCCCAATTGGATCCCCACGACAGCATTGACCTATATCGCTCACATCGGTGCGGGACGTTCGATCCGCTCTCTGGCGCGTGAAGCGGGGTGCCATGCCTCGACCGTTCTGCGTCAGGTCCGTCGCTATGAAACGCGCCGGGACGATCCTCTGATCGACTTGGCCCTGCGCCGGCTGGAGGTCGTGGGCGACATCCAAGACCGGCGATCCACACCGAATGGGGGAGCCAAACCAGTGACAACGAGTACAGTTCTTGAAAACAATTCCATTCCCGATGACGAAAAACTGGACCAAGCCGCACCACGTATCTTGCAGCGACTGAACGAATCCGGGGCTTGCCTTGCCATTGCCGCAGAAATGGAAAAGGCGGTGATCGTACGCGACACGGCCGATGGACGCACCCTGCGCACCATGGTCATTGAACGCGCCATGGCAGAAGCCATGGCCTTGAAAGACTGGATCGCACCGACCAACGAAGGTCGAATCATGCGCTACAAGATTACTTCTGCCGGGCGCATGGCCCTTAAACGCTTTTTGGCCGAAGAAGAGGCCATGCGCGTCGGCATGGGGGAAGGGGCCGACCCCTATTCCGAGCAACACCGAGACTGGGTCAAACGCAACGCTTCGGGCGACACGAACAAACGCCGGGGCATCAGATACAACGCTTCTGAAAGCCCGCTGACCGCATTGGCCAGACGAAAGGACCGGGACGGCAAACCTTTCCTGACGGCAGATCTGGTGGCGGCGGGGGAACGTCTGCGCGAAGATTTCGAGCTGGCCCAGATGGGGCCGCGTGTCACGCAAAACTGGGATAATTTCCTCTCCGCTGGCAGCCGCGGCAGCCATGGCACCGGGGCCGAAGGCGGCGGGTCGTCACGGGCGCGCGAACGGGTGACGGCGGCGCTGAAAGACCTCGGCCCAGGCCTCGGAGATGTCGTCCTGCGGTGCTGCTGTTTTCTGGAAGGCATGGAAGCGGTCGAGGAACACATGGGATGGTCGGCGCGGTCGGGCAAAATCGTGCTGCGGATTGCCCTGGTTCGGCTGAAAACTCACTATGACGAAGAAAACGGCAACTGGTCTCCCTTGATTGGCTGACCGGCTCAAAGTGACGCCGCGTTCCTTCCACCGGCCCGGCATTTCCTTGATTCCGGTCAATGTAATGCCGGGATTGCGCCCCTATGTCTGTCCTACGAGAGATATTTTAGGGGGTTTCCTCATGAATGACGAAAGCAATACGGACGGCAAACGCACCTGGATGGATGAAATCGAGGTGAAAAGCGAAGAGCTTGTGAACCGGGTCAAACAATTGGCGGCCGATAACAAGGTGAAACGCATTCGGGTGGTGGAACCCGACGGGGATATCGCCCTGGAAATTCCTCTGACCTATGGCGCGATCGCGGGTGGTGCCGTTGTGCTGGCTGCGCCGGTTCTGGCGATCCTGGGGGCTTTGGGCGCCTTTGTCGCCAAGGTCAAGATCGAGGTGGTCAAAGAAGAAGACACCGAGACCGAAGACGCCGCCACCTGACCATTTTCGCCCGGCTCGGTGCATCCGGGCCGGGTGTCATTTCCGTCAATGAACGCATAGCGGCCATGCAGAGCCCTGTCTTGGTTGGACTCGTCACTTATGCATATATATATGACGACCGCGTGGAGGACGGAACAGATGACCCCCAGAGACCTGAAAATCCCGGCCGAGCGCCACCCTGAAAAGGCGCATCGCCCGGATAATGCCCAACCCAAAAAGCCGGAATGGATCCGGGTCAAGGCTCCGACCAGTCGGGCCTATAAAGACACCCGCGACATCATGCGCGAACACAAGCTGGTCACGGTCTGCGAAGAGGCGGGCTGTCCCAACGTCGGCGAATGCTGGAGCCAGGGCCACGCCACCATGATGATCATGGGCGAGGTCTGCACGCGGGCCTGTTCCTTCTGCAACATCGCCACCGGCAAACCACCCGAAGAACTGGACGTGTTCGAACCGGGCCGCGTGGCTGATGCTGTCAAAAAGCTGGGTCTGAACCACGTGGTGGTCACCTCGGTCGACCGCGATGACGTCGAAGATGGTGGGGCCGAGCATTTCGCCATGACAATCCGCGCGATCCGCAAACAATCGCCGGGCACCACGATCGAGATCCTGACGCCTGATTTCCTGCGCTGCGATCCTTCCGTTCTGGAAGTCGTTGTCGAGGCCCGGCCCGACGTCTTCAACCACAACCTCGAAACCGTTCCCGGGCTATACCCCGAGGTACGGCACGGCGCTCGCTATTTCCATTCGCTGCGCCTTTTGCAGCGTGTGAAAGAACTTGATCCGACCATGTTTACCAAGTCGGGGATCATGGTTGGGCTCGGCGAGGATCGGCAGGCCGTCTTGCAGGTCATGGACGACATGCGCGCCGCCGACATCGATTTCCTAACCATCGGCCAATACCTGCAACCGACCCCAAAGCACCACGCCGTCGACCGCTTTGTGACGCCCGATGAATTCGCAGGCTATGAAAAAGCCGCCTATGGCAAAGGTTTCCTTATGGTGTCGGCCACCCCCTTGACCCGATCATCATACCATGCGGGCGACGACTTTGCCCGCCTGCGCGAGGCACGTCTGAAAAAGCTGGGCAAAGCCTGAAGCCGGGGTTTCTTCTTTTCAAAAATACTCCGGGGGAGTCCCGAAAGGGACGGGGGCAGAGCCCCCTCACTCCGTGGCGGGCAGAGCCTTGATATAGGCGGCAATCGCTTCGCGGTCCGCCGCCGGAACATGCGCCTGGTTGGCAACGACCGAAGCCATGCCGCCACCGGCGCTGTCAAACTCGGGGGTAAAGCCGCTTTCCAGGTAATAGGCGATATCCACCGCGCTCCAGTCCAGTTGTGCGGGTGTAAGTCCGGGAATGCGGCCCTTGCCGGAAGGGTTCGGCGCCCCCGCCATCCATCGTGACGTGTCCAACCCGCCAAGCGCATTGCGCGGCGTGTGGCATTCGGCGCAATGGCCCAGGGCCTCGACCAGATAGCGGCCGCGCTCCACTTGCGCGTCTCCACCCGGGCCAATCCAGTCCGTGTTGAGGAACAGCAGCTTCCATCCTCCCACGGCCAACCGGATATTGAAGGGAAAACCAACCTCATGCGGCGCGCTTGGCACCTCGCTGGCGGGCAGGGTCTGCAAGAACGCCCACAGGTCCACCATGTCCTGCGGGGCCATCCGCGTATAGCTGCCATAGGGGAAAGCAGGGTAATAATGTGCGCCGCCCGGCGTACGTCCCTCGATCATGGCGTCGGCAAACTGTGCCAACGTCCAGGCGCCAATCCCATGGTCCGGATCGGGCGAAATATTGGGGCTGATGAAGGTGCCGAAATCGCTGGCAATGCGATACCCGCCCGACAACAACGTACGCGCCTCGTCGTCCTTGTCGGCATGGCACGAGGCACATCCCCCGGCCCAAAACACCGTTTCTCCGCGCGCGGCGTCGCCTTGAAGATCGGCATATAGGGCGGGATCAACGCTCTTGGGCCAAGTCAACCACAGACCTGCGCCTGCAGCGAACAGCGCCAGGACGATCAACTTTGTCAGCAGTCTTTTCATCAGGTCCTGCCTGTTTCCGGGGCCCGAGCGGGGCCCCGGACAATTTCATATCAGTTGGACTGACGATAGGCCTTATGACAGGCACCACAAGCCCCGCCGACGGGACCAAGCGCCGGGCCAAGCGCCTCCTGGCCATCACCGGCAACCGCGGCCAAAGCCTGTGCCGCCTCGGCGAGTTGCCCACCGATCTGACCGGCGGTCGATCCGGCTTCCCAGATCGCAGGCAGGGCTCTGGTTTCCTCGCCCAATTCAGCCGTCGAAGTACCCGGCGCCCAATATGCGCGCTGGCTCAACGTAGCAAGCGTGGCGAGATTCGTGGCCGCTGCTTTCGCTGCATCCGCGTCATACTCGATTTCGCCCTTGGCCATGCCGCCCAGGGTGCCGAGGTTGAAGGCATAAAGCTGCATGTGGGACTTTCGTGCCTTAACAGCCGGATTTCCTCCATGACCACCTGCAAATGCAGCACTGGCTACGGCGATGGCGGCGGCGGACGCGATAACAATTGGCAGACGGATCATCTGACTCTCCATAAAAATAAGTTTACTGGCGTTTTTACGGTAGTTCGGACTAAGCAGAAGTGAACTCTGCAAAAACGCGGGCATCATGACAAAAAACGCACAAGCCAGCTGGGACGACATCCGATACGTTCTTGCCGTCGCTGATCAGGGGTCGGTTTCCGCGGCGGCAAAAGAGCTTTCGGTCAACCATGCAACGGTTCTGCGGCGCATTGCCTCGTTCGAAAACCGACAAGGCATTCGGGTATTTGACAAGACACCCCGCGGCTATCAGGTTTCGGCGGATCGCCGCCAATTGATTGAATCCATGCGCGAAGCAGGCCGGGCGCTGAGCCATGTCGACCAACTGATCGACGCCGAACGCCCGCGCATGGACCACGGAATCCGGATCACATCGACGGATTCGTTTTGCTATTCGCTTGTGCCGCCCATTATTGCCGGGCTGTCTGATGAATTGGACACACCTGTGGACGTTATTACAGGCAACACTCACCTCGATCTTTCAAAGCTCCAGGCCCATATTACGATCCGTCCCGCCGAGGCCTTGCCTCCAGACCTGGCTGGCACCTGCGCGGGCACCTTTCGGTTTGCCGTCTTCGAAGCGCCCGGTGGCAACAAGGACTGGCTTGGGCTCACCGGACCGATTGGCCGCTCGGCGGCGGCAGAATGGGTGCGGTCGCAGGGCAATCTGTCCACGATCCTGGCCGATAGCTTTCTGGTGCTGGCGTCTCTTGCGGCACTTGGCAAGGGCAGGGCGATCCTGCCGGTTCATTTCGGAAACCTTTGGCCCGGCCTGGTCCGCCATTCAGTTCCCACAGACCTTGAACCTGTTCCGATTTGGGTCGCCAGTCACGTAGACTATGCAAAGTCGGGAAGACTGACACGCGCACGCCGCTATATCGTGCGGGCCTTGGAAGACCGCAAAAGCGACCTTATGGGTTAGAACTTGAACCCGATCGCAAGCCCGAACACCGGGCTGTCATCGTCCACATCCGCAACTCCGCCTTGAAGAAAAGCACCGTTGTTGCCGGATATCTCGGCGTTGATACCCAAATAGGGAACCGGATCGGCATCCGACGTCAAGCTGTTGCTCAGGGCACCAGAGACGCCCAGGCTGAAACTTTCGCTCAGAGCATAGTCAACGAAAAGTTCCGAACTGGTGAAATCGCTTTGGCCGTCTTCATAGGTGACCTTCACACCGGCCGTGGTTTGCCCCCGGGTCAGGGCCGTCCCCAGGTGATAAATCTCGCGTCCGTCCCAGCTTTCACCAAAGGTGATGGATAGTCCGCCAAAAGCGGTCTTTCGTTTTGAAATGCTGGTTTCACGCATCAGGGATGGCATCGCCAGCTTCAGGGTCGGAATCGACGGCTTTTTCAATGGGCTGTCGGGGGCGATGGCGGTACGGCTGGTCGACCCGCCAAGTTGAAAGTCGGAAGACGTCGCGGGAAGAGACAACACGCGGCGGTCACCGACATCAAAAACCGGCTCGGCCGACGCAACGCCGGTGAGCAAAGAAACCATCAGGGCGAAACCAAAGAGACGCACGCGCGATCCTTTCGTCGCCCCACCCGAGGGCACAATAGGACACGCGCTTTAGGATTCGCACCGGGGCACTTTAACCTTTGGTAACCCTTGTGGCGGATTGGCCTCAGTCGTCGTCAGAAAAATGAACGCACCCGATATAGGGAAGGTTGCGGTTCCTCTGAGCATAATCAATGCCATAGCCCACGACGAACTCATCGGGGATTTGAAAACCGGTCCACGTAGCCTCGATATCCGCTTCCCGCCTCGAAGGTTTGTCCAAGAGAGCGATGGTTTCCAGTTTGCGGGGTTTGCGCGAGTTCAACAGCTTCAAGACGTGATTCAGTGTGTGGCCGGTATCGACGATATCCTCGACAACCAATACGTCGCGCCCTTCGATCTCGCCGCGCAGATCCTTCAGAATCCGCACTTCACGGCTGGACACCATACCATCGCCATAAGACGACGTTTCCAGGAAATCGACCTCGACGTTCATATCCAGTTCACGCACCAGATCGGCAATGAAAACGAAAGACCCCCGCAATAACCCCACGACAATCAGCTTATCGGTATCCGAATAAGCCTTTTGGATCTCGCGACTGAGAGCTTCGATCCGGGCTGCAATGGATTTGGCCGATATCAGTTCGTCTATCACATATGGTTGCGTCACTTGCGCCATCCCCCTTGACCCTTCGCCCTATCCCTTACACGTAGAGCACACAACGATACCAGATCCGAGCGATGCCGACCCATTCAGAAATACGCCGAATGCCCTACACCGCCCAACAGATGTACGATCTGGTGGCCGATGTGGAATCCTATTCAAAATTCCTGCCCTGGACGGCCGCGGCGCGTATCCGCGAGATCAAGGATGAAGGCGACAGGCAGGTCATGCTTGCCGACCTGGTGATATCGTTCAAGGTCTTCCGCGAACGGTTTGGCAGCCGTGTGACGCTTTGGCCTGACGCGCGGCGGATCGACACCGAATACCTGGACGGGCCGTTTAGCAAGATGGTGTCACATTGGCGCTTTGAAGATGCAGAAGACGGCTGCGATGTGCATTTCGACGTGGATTTCGCCTTTAGAAATAAACTTTTGCAAAGCACCGCGACCTTGTTCTTCAATGACGCCATGCAACGGGTGGTTCGGGCGTTTGAACGTCGGGCAGCCGAACTCTACGGCTGATTTGATCGCCGCCAGATGAAAAGAATAGGGGCCGGCATCTCACGGCACGCCAGCCCCCTAGTGCTAAAAATGACTTGGTCATGAAACTCGTACAACAGTAATGACTTGCTCAAATTCTCTTGTTTCGGGTCGGGCCAATCCAATTTGGATCACCCCGACCGTCGTTCGGGACAGGAACGACGCGGCCTTTCATCTCGCCGGTCGTCCCGAGACTGGGGCGGTCAGCCTCCCGAATCCTGCCTTTTCAGGCACTGTTCGACCCGGCCATTGGGCCGAGGTTTCATCTGCGGTCGCCTTTGCCTGGAACCAGGTCTCGGTTCCAGGCGCGACGCCGACCTTGCCACTGTCGATCCAATCCAACATCGCAAGGGCAACCGAACGTGTGGCCAGCGCGGTGGAAAAGCTTGTCCCGCCCATTACGGCCGCGGTGCCACTCTTTGATCCGGCCGCCATCAGTCCGAACCGTGCCGCACCATCCGCGCCAGGGAGTAGTGACGTGGGGGCGGCACGGCCCGTTCCGACCGCGTCTGACGAGGCCGCGCTGGAAAAGATCGATGGCTTACCATCGGTGGCGCGATAGCTTCCGACGACGCGCGCCTCGGACAGTGAGGCAATCGCGTTCATCGTGCCACGCCTGCGCATTGGTGGGGTGGTGTCGGTATCTTGTGGCGGGCTTGCGTCCGTCGGATAAGTCGCGACATCCACATAGCGGCCGGCGTCGTCGAATTCCGAGAACTGAGGATGATCAAATTCAGACACAAGACCGGTTTCGCTTCCGAAGGTCAGACTTTGGTCCGACTGAACATAGGCAAACCCCTTACCTGCCTTCACCGAACTCACCACGATTGACCATCCGCCCGGCGGGACACCTGCAAGACGGTCTTCCGCCAAGGTCGGCCCCGTGCACAGGAAATAGCCAACGCGATGCCAGTTCGGATGCACGGTTCCGGATTTTGGCGCGTGCTTGCGGCAATATACCCGCGCCACCGGCACGTCGGGACGCGCGCTATCGACCAGCGTCATCATTTGGCCGTGCCGTCCCGGCGTCGACGGACTGAAGGGCCCGAGCGGCGGGGACAGCGAAAGCGTCAAGGGATGGTGCGGGTGCTGACCGCCATTGCCCTGTGTCTCGTCAGACCAGATTTCACAGAAATTTGGCGTGTGGTCTTCCGGTTTGATGCGCCAGTCCAGCGACTGCGCGCTGCCCGCGCCCAGATCGAAAACGGCAGCCCCCTTGGACAAGAGGTCATTGCCCGCTGGCAGCATCACCCGCACCGGACGCCCGCTGTCTTGCGAGGCGGCATCGGCAGCGCGGATCACTTCCTCGATCAACATATGCCCGTCCTTGGGGCCAGCCTGCAATCCGTAGGATAGGTTGATCACAACCGGAAAGCCGCCATCTTCGCCGAAACCACAGGCGCGCCAAATCCGATCCGCCCGATCAATGATGTATTCAACGGCATGGGTGGCAAAGAATTCCAAAAAGTTGCCTGACGCCCCCATGGACGTTCGTGGCGGCAATCCGACACCGATCAAGGGCAGACGACGGCGCAGTTCATCCTGGGACGCATCACGCAGATCAAATCCCGCAGCGAGATCCGCCACGAAGGTTCCGTGGGTCGCGTTGTTCTCCAACCTGCGGTCGCCACGGGCATGATCGAACTGGCTGAGACCGGCCGAACGGTCGAACATGGTTTCATCCACCGCGCCCGCGACCATGGCACGAAACATCAACCGATCGATCTCGGTGCGAAACAGCTCGCGTCCAAAAGGGACCGCCGCGTCTGGTCTCCAGCATCCGCCCTGAAGCCAGGCAGACAGAAACCGCGTTCCGCCATCCAGCCTGCGAAACCGCGCGTGAGAGAGCGCAATCGCGCTGTCGATCACACCCACAACGACGCAGTCCTGATCTGGCATCCAGTTCAGCTCGATCAGCGGCGCCTCGGCCGGAACGTCCCCGCCACGCGGCCGGGCGAACTCGGGCAACGGCGCGGGTTGACTGTCATGGCCGCTGATCGATGCCGCCATCGGGGACAGGGGCAGGGGGGCAATCGACAGATCGTCCTTGACGTCCTCGCCCGAGAAACTCACCGTCTTCAGCCAATCTATATAAGGCGATACTCCGGACTGCGCCGAGGGATCGGTCTCCCAATCGGACCAACTGAGAGTCATGGCTCGAACTCCGCCCATTCGGCGACAGCCTCTTTCCAGAGCTTGCCAAGGATCGTGGCCTCGTCGGGCATCAGATCACTTGCCGCGTCGTCCCCCAGCCCATCACGCAGCCATCCTAGCGTCAGGTCAAAAGACGGGGTACCATCCGTAGCAGGCGCGAAAGAAACCACCTGTTCATCGGGCCAGTCATCGTTGCCCGCTGCAATCCGGTAAAGGGCTTCGCCAACAACACAGCCAATGGCGGCACCCGCCGCGGAATCAACCGGAAAATGGACGCCGGCAACAGATCGGTTGGTGGCGACGCGATGCGCCAGTCGAAAGGCCATGCTCGCCATTCGTCCTTTGTCGAGGGCATCGGTCAGGCTTGCTTTCGGCCCCAATCCGGTCATCACCCGCGCCAGAACTGTCGCGGCTGCAAAGACCTCGATCGCGTGCCCGGATGGATAACTGGAATGATCCGGCGTCTGGATCATCGGTTGCACATGCGTGGCATAATCGATGGGCCGGGGGGCCCGGCAAAAATGCTTTATCGGCATTTCCACATGCACCGCGACGCGCAACACTGTGTATAGCAGCGCCATGGTCTTTGCGTGGCGATCCGCGCTCAGGTAACCAAGCGCACCAAAGAAGGACACCAGATCCTCGGTCTGCTCCAGGATTTCATCCATGCGGTCTTCGCGCAGATCGGCATAGGCGCGCACCATCTTGAGCTGCTGTTGAAATACCTCGCGCACCGGACGTTCAACACGCACCAGCGATTGGCCTTTGGCTGCCAAACTGGCCTGCCCGTCGGCTCCGGTGACAGTAAAGTCGGGAAAAATCATCGAATCCAACAAGTTGGCGCGGACTTCGGATGACAGGTATTTTGTGTCAGCATCCGTCGTGCCAAGCGGCGCCGGTCGTCGCAGAGGGGCGCCATCCCAATAGCCGACGATCCCGTCATGGGTGGTCATCAGTGCAGAACTCAGCATTCCCGAGGCCTCGCCACCCGCATGGTCGGTGCCCTGACCCTTGCCTTGCCCTTTGCCCTGGCCCTTACCCTGGCCTTTTCCCTGTCCTTTGCCCTGGCCTTTGCCTTGGCCTTTTCCATATGCTGGCATGTCGTTCACCCCCACGAAATCTTCGCCCTGCTATGATCATTAGCTTGCCTCTGGCAGGGGTAATCAAGCTGCACGGATCAAAAGCCACCGCTTTTCACGCTGCATTCACAGATCATTAAAATTCGCGAAAAACTGGCCTGTTTTCTTGAATAATTTATAGGCACATGTTCAAATTCGCCGAAGGTTTGGGATTGGTGGGTCGACCAATTGGCGAGGGAACCGGTGTGGACATGAGGTGCCAGCCACGGCTGTTTCTATACGGCCGCTTCAGGTTTGAGGCGGACGATGCACAGACTCTCGCCCCCAAAAGTGCCAAATCCCAGGTGTTGCTGGCGCTCTTGGCCACAAGCGATACCGGCGGCCGCGGGCGGCTATGGCTGCAAAAACGGCTTTGGCCCGACAAAAGCGGCGACAAGGCCGGCACAAGCCTGCGTCAATCGCTCAGCGAAATTCGGCGGTGCCTTGGGGCTTACCGCCACATCCTGGACGCCGACCGACGCAGCGTGACGCTGGATTTGCGGGCGATAGACTGCGTTCCCGCGACACCGGGGGACGAGTTTCTCGAAGGCATCGGCCTGCGCGACGGCGACCATCGGCTGGACGATTGGCTCGGCCAGCACCGTGGGCGACAGATTCCGGCAACAGCCCCCGTTGCCAAAACCTATGTCAGCCGACCGCCCATAGAAAAGCCAGTGGTAGTTTTCACCACATCGGCCCAGGGTCAGTCCGATCTGAACCTGATCGAAGACATTTTCGTCGATTGCGTTGCCCGGTCCATGCGCGAAACCCTGGCAGCCGAGGTTCGCATTGGCGGAGATGCACCGCCCGAGGCGTTCCAATCCGAAGTACAGGCCTTTCGGGGCGACGGCGGCACGGTGGGCATTCGCGTGCGTGTCCGGCACGGAGCGCCGCAATCGCTGGTCTGGTCTGGCATGACCTCGACCAAACTGCACGGCGCGCCGCCAGTGGAAGACTTGCAAATCGTCTCGCTGGGCAACCAGTTGATCGACGCCCTGGCCGAAGCGATGACCGCCACGATAACCGAGGCAAAGGACCTGCGCGACGCCAACCTTCTGACGCGCTTGGCGATCCGGCAGATTTTCTGTCTGCGCCCCGAAGCGCTGGCCGAAGCCGACAGCATGTTGATCCGCGCGCAAGAGCAGGGCGGGGGGGCACTGTCGACGGCCTGGCGGGCCCAATTGCGTGTCATTCAGCACGTCGAACGGCACGACAACCGCTCTGAGAACCTGGAAGAAGAGGCCCGCAAGCTCTGCACCGAGGCGATCGAGCGCGAACCGCTGAACTCGATGGTTGTCGCCGCGGTGGCCAACACACGTCTGGTTCTGGACAGTGACGTCAGCGTCTGCATGGAGTTGGCACGCCGTAGCGTGTCGTTGAATCCGGCCAATCCTCTGGCCTGGGACAGCCTTGCAACAGCCAAACTCTATGCCGGCGACATCGGAGAAGCCCACGCCCTTGCCGTACGGGCCCAAAAGATGAGCTCGGGATCCCCCTTTGGCCACTGGTGGGATTTCGGACGCTGCCTGACCGCAGCCCTGACCGGGCGGCGGGAAGAAGCCCTGCGCCTTGCCGAAGCGGCCCATGCCCTGTCGCCCGAGTTCCGGCCGCCCTTGCGCTATCTGACGGCGCTTTATGCCGCATCGGACCGCCCCGAGGACGCCTATCGCGTTGGTCAGCGCCTGAAAAAACTTGAGCCTGAGTTCACCTTTGAACGGCTGGCGCGCGACAAGGAATACCCGGTCTCTCCTCTGCGTTGGAGCGGACTGCTGGACAGCGGCAAGGTGATGGAGCTTAGCGGCTAGCCCTCATCCAGATCCCAGATCAGCCGCGCGTCCAGACTTTGCGCAGAGAACATTGTGCACACGACAGACACGGCAAACGCCAATGCTGCCGGCCCGGGCTTGACCGTGGCGATGATCGAAAACTGCACCAGCGACGACAAGACCGCCACCACAAAGACATCCACCATCGACCACCGCCCAATGAATTCGACGATATGCAGGATGCGGTGCTGCCATCCGGCCCGCAGCGGTTTTTGGCGATGAACGGATCGGGCAAGGGTTGCAATCGCAGCAAACTTGGCCACCGGGATCAGAACCGACGCCACAATCACAATCGCGGCGACACCCCAGGCGCCGTGTTGTGCAAGCTGCATCGCGCCTCCCAGGATCGTGTCTTCGGTCTTGGACAGTAACATACGGGTTTCCAGCATCGGCAGTGCCATGGCCGGCACATAGGCGACGGCCCCCAAGACCCACCAAACCCAAACCCAGATCAGACTTTTGTCACGCCGACTTGCCAGCCTTGCGCCACACCTGCCACATCGCTCAGCTTGTTCGGGCCAAACCTGTGCACACCGCATGCACCCGACGAGACCTTTGGATTTTGCCGTCTGGGTCATCGCTCCAAAGCGTCCCAAACGCTCCAGCGACACATCAGACTGTTTTGAATGATGATCAGAATGACCAGCCCGAGAAACATCCAGAAGGCCGAGCCCAGCGTGACATGGGCGAGATCCACGATCTTGATCAGGGCAACGCCACATCCCAACCCGAAAATCTCGGCCATTGACCAGGGGCGCAGTTTTTCAAACCACGCGAAAGCGCGCAGAGCATAGGGCAGGGGCCGTCGGTCCATCACAAGGGGCACGAGCACGTACAATGACAGAACAACCCGCGCCAAGGGCAGCACCAGCACCAAGGCGATGACCAAAACAGACAAAATTCGCAATGGCCCGTCAAAACTCAGAACCATCTCGACCAGTGTAGCCTCGCTTGAAAGCCCAAAGCGGCGAATCTTAATGAAGGGAAGGGTCACGGCCCCCCAGACCAAGATCAACGAAGCCACTGCCAACAGGATGATCTTTAGCCCCGCATGACGGCGTGGAGCAATCAGGACCGTGTGACACCGCCAACAGGCGAGTCGTTTCTCTCCGTCAGGAATCGCGGCATCGTGCAAACCATCGCAATTCGGGCAGGCAATCAGGCCGTCTTTGGGGCGGAACTGCTTCATATCGATAAAAAACGCCCCATTAATCCTGATCCACAACCCGAAAATCGATGCCGATACTTGGAAACAAATTGTTTCGCTTGGAAATTGCCACCCAAATTTTAACAATTCGGCCAAAACCGAGGCAAGTCACATCAAGTATTTGTCTTCGGATTGGAAACAGGCCCCATTGAAAAATAAGCGTATTCCCGAAATCCGTGGCTGACACAGCCATATTGTTGCGCGTATGGAAATCAAGCACCACAAGATTTGGATGCCGGGTCACAAAGAATACCTAAATCCAGCCCCATTGCTAAAGTTCTCGTCAAATTCTCGCCCACACCTCATGAGACAAAGAGGATGTAAGCGATCAGATGAACCACTCCTCTAATCTGATTGCGTGTGAGTGTTCCGGATGCTGTGCCGGTTGTTTTGGTCAGGGGCGTGTCACTGAGTGGCGGATGACACGTCCCATTTTAACAAGTTCCCCGCTGTTGGGGGTATGTGAGGTTAGTAATGAGTACCCGTTCTACGGCCATGGCCGAAAAACCCTTTGGACTATTGAATGCCATTGCCAAGGCGGCGTCGAAACCGACTCAACAGGGCAATACAGCCAAGAAACCCGTCAACGTCGATCCGGACGCGGCCGCCGAGGCCAATCAGGAGCTTTGGCCCTTGCCCGGTCTTGCCCCGATGACGCGGGTGCGCACCTCGTTCGGGGATGTGCATGCCGTCGCCCTGCGAAAAGGGGACGAGGTTCTGACCAAAAGCGGAGAATACAAGAAAATCGTCTGGATTAACCGGATCATGCTGGACGAGCATATCCTGAACCTCAAACCGGACTCAAATCCAGTTGTCCTTGCACAGGGATCGCTTGGTCCGAACGCCCCTGCACAGGAAATCATGGTGTCGCCGCGCCAGGTTATTGCCGACGATCAGCGTTCAAACATCGGAAGCGCCCGCGAAGCAGCGATGCTGACATCGCGCCCCGGTGTGCGCCGTCTGCGCGAAACCGGCCTGAGCTATACCCTGTTTCATGTTGGCGAGGCCGCCGATGTTTGCTGCGAAGGGATCTACCTGCATTTCCCTGTGGAATCCTGACATCTGAAGATTGATTGTAACGCTTCCTTAAAACGCACCGTGCAACACCTGACCCCCAAGTGGAAACACATGCGGTAGGTTCAGAATGCATCAGGATAGCGGCGCATCACGTCAGGTGCGCGTTGTGATCGTAGATGACACGCGTTCGATCCGCGCCATGATCCGTGCTTTGCTGATGCGTTCTCCGCGGATTGATGTCGTGGGGGAAGCCAGCGATCCTTACGAGGCGCGCGAACTGATCCGTGACCTCAATCCTGACGTCATCACCCTGGATGTTGTCATGCCGCGCATGGACGGATTGTCGTTCCTGGACCGTCTCATGCGTTTGCGGCCCATGCCCGTTGTCATGGTATCCACCCGCACCACCGAAAAAAGCGCCGAAGCGATCAAAGCCCTGGATCTGGGGGCCGTTGATTGCGTCGATCTCGCCGTTCTTGGTCGCGGAAACGGCAGCCAGGTTGATCTTGCGGAAACTGTCTTGATGGCGGCCGACAGTAATTCGCGCGGCCCGTCGACCCGGGCAAGTTCGCAAACCGTGTCGCAGGCGCCTCTCGACTGGAACGGACGGATTGTTGCGATCGGCAGTTCGACGGGCGGCGTCGACGCGCTGATGACTGTACTGTCCCATTACCCGGTTGATTGCCCGCCCACCGTTATTGCCCAGCATATGCCAGCGGCTTTCCTTGCCAGCTTTGCGCAGCGTCTGGATCGCAACATCGCGCCACGGGTTGTCCTGGCCGAGGAGGGCACCACGATGTCACCTGGCACGGTTTACCTCGCACCAGGTGGCGAAAGCCACGTCGCCTTGTCCCCCAACTCTGCCATGGAACTGTGCCTCATTCCTCACGACGGCACGGAAACATATGTGCCGTCGGTCAACATCCTGTTTTCGTCCGCGGTGCCTCACGGGGGAACGGTTGTCGGTGTGATGCTGACAGGCATGGGACGCGATGGCGCGGCACCCATGCGGGAAATGCGCGATGCGGGCGCATACAACATCGTGCAGGACGGTGCGACCTGTGTCGTTGACGGGATGCCCAAAGCCGCCCGCGAAGCAGATGCCGCATCGACCGTTCTTGGCCTGGATCAAATCGGACCTGACATTCTCAGGCAGGTTTCCGGCCGTCAACGAAAGGCGATTGCATGACCAAATTGTATATCGCGCAGGGGGAAGACGCCGTCGGCACCGACCAGGATCTGGTCATCAACACCATCCTGGGATCCTGTATTTCAATCTGCCTCTGGGATCCGGTGGCGGGTGTTGGCGGGATCAACCACCTGTTGTTGCCCGAACTCAAGAACGACGGAGGCGAGCTCAGCACCTCAGGCGCCGTGGATATGGACCGGCTGATCAACAAGATGATGCCTCTGGGCGCCCTGCGCCCCCGGTTGCGCGGAAAGCTGTTCGGCGGCAGCTCGATGTTGTCCGGGCGTACAGACATCGGTGAACGCAATGCAGCCTTCGGGCGCAACTATCTGAAAAACGAAGGTATCCCCTGCGATGCCGTCAGCGTTGGTGGCAGCAAAGCCCGCAAGTTGCGGTTCTGGCCCGCAACGGGGGCCGCACAGGTTAAATTCGTGGAAGATGCCCCGATGCTCGCGCCGGTCAAACGCGAACAACCCAACGACGTCGAACTGTTTTAGCCTGGTCGAGACGCTTTTTCCGAAATACCCGACGTGCCTTCGCGCCGTTCCAATTCGTCCAATACATCGGCCAAGGTCACATCCCGCGCTGCCAGCATGACCAGCAGATGATACAAAACGTCCGCCGCCTCTGCCGTGAGGCGGTCACGGTCCCCACGCACGGCTTCGATAACGGCCTCGACCGCCTCTTCGCCGAATTTCTCGGCCGCTTTGTCTGGTCCCTTGGCCAATAGCCTTGCCGTCCACGACCCGTCAGGATCCGCGGATTTGCGCGCGTCGATCGTGGCCGCGAGGCGTGTCAGAACGTCGGTCATGATAACCTCACGGGGATGCCCGCCTCGGCCATGTGGGCCTTGGCTTCGCCAATTGTGAATTCGCCAAAATGGAAGATCGATGCTGCCAATACTGCGCTGGCCCCGCCCTTGGTCACCCCTTCCACCAGGTGATCCAGGGTGCCGACGCCGCCGCTGGCGATGACCGGAATGCGCACCGCATCCGAAATTGCACGCGTCAAAGGCAGATTGAACCCGGCCCGCGTGCCGTCGCGGTCCATGGATGTCAAAAGGATTTCACCGGCGCCCTTTTCTTCTACCAATTGAGCGAATTCAACGGCATCGATGCCCGTTTCACGCCGACCGCCGTGGGTAAAGATTTCCCACTTGCCGGGAGATACCGTTTTGGCGTCGATCGCAACAACAATACATTGCGACCCGAACCTGTCTGCCGCGCGCGCGACAACATCCGGGTCCGCCACCGCAGCCGAATTGAAGCTGACCTTGTCAGCACCGGCCAACAAGAGCGCCCGTACGTCGTCGACCGTGCGCACACCGCCGCCAACCGTTAGTGGCATGAAGCAATGTTCTGCGGTCCGTCGCGCCAGATCATACATGGTACCGCGATTTTCGTGGGTGGCATGAATGTCGAGAAAGCACAGCTCGTCCGCCCCCGCCGCATCATAGGCGATCGCCGCCTCGACAGGGTCGCCCGCATCCACAAGGTCGACGAAATTGATGCCCTTGACGACACGACCGTCAGCCACGTCAAGGCAGGGAATGATCCGGGTTTTCAACATGGGCCACTCTCTAGACCGGTTCGCGTTCAGACGCCAGTCAGCGCGAGAACTGATAGCGCGTGTGTTGAGTATAGGTCTGTTCCGGCTCCAGCAAGATCGACGGGAAGGCAGGGTGATGGGGGGCATCCGGCCAGTGCTGCGGCTCGACCGCGATGCCAAAATCCTTGCCTGTAAAAACCTGCAAGCCTGGTGCGTCGGTGGTAATGGTCAGGATCAGCCCGTTATCAGAGGTCAAAACCGCGGCCGGATCAGAGGCATTCAGGCAAAAATTATGATCAATCTCGGTCGACGGAACCCCGTTCCCACGCAGATCGAAGATAGAGCCATCTACCGCCGCGATCTCTCCCGTCGGAATCAGATCGCCGTCAACCGGCAGATATCGATCGGCATTCACCTGCAACTGCTGCCCCGACCGACCTGACCGCCCCAGCGACCAATAGGGATGGAGCGCGAGGTTCACCAGCGTCGCGGTGTCGGTCGTTGCACTGAAATCCACGTCAAAGCCACCATCCAACAGGCGATAGGTCGCTGTCAGTTTGCGATTGCCCGGAAAACCGTCTTGTCCATCCGCTATTTCCAGGCCCAACACCAGCTCCCGGTCGCTCTCGCTCTCAACCGTCCAAATCTTGGTGTTCACGCCCTTGACGCCAGAATGGCAGATGGTCCGCCCATTCTCATTGGGTTCAAGTTGAAAGACCCGCCCCCCGATGGGCGCTTCGGCACGGGCCAGCCGATTGGCCACGGGGCCGACGACGGCCCCAAAGTTTTTCGCGGCGCCAAGCGCCTGCTCCACCGTATCGGCGCGTGCCAAAAGACCGCCAGCACCGTCAACCACAACGTCGTTCAGTCGCGCCCCGATGGTCCAGACCTCGATTGCCAAGCTGTCGTCGCCAAGGTGAATGATGCGGTTATCGGTCATTAGAATTTCTCCGGGAATAGCTGGCGCAACCCGTCGCGCGAGGCCGCACAGACGCCGCGCTCGGTGATAAGGCCGCTGACAAGGCGGGCAGGGGTGACGTCAAAAGCAGGATTGCCGACAGGCGCGCCGTTCGGCGTGACACGGACCGATCCGATTTTGCCGTCCGTCCCAGTGCCGAGGATGGTTGAAACTTCGTCGCCGGGCCGGTCTTCGATGGGAATCGCCATTCCATCTTCCATTGACCAATCGATCGTCGGTGAGGGCAAGGCGACATAAAACGGAACGCCGTTGTCCTGTGCCGCCAGCGCTTTCAGATAGGTGCCGATCTTGTTGCATACGTCGCCAGCTGCCGTGGTGCGATCGGTGCCGACAATGACCATGTCGACCAGCCCGCGCTGCATCAGATGCCCGCCGGCATTGTCCGTCACATAGGTGTGAGGGACCCCATGCGCCCCAAGTTCCCACGCGGTCAACGCCCCTTGGTTGCGCGGGCGCGTCTCATCCACATAGACGTGGATGGAAAGACCGGCATCAACCGCCTGATACATGGGCGAAGTCGCCGTGCCCCAGTCAACCGTGGCAATCCAGCCGGCATTGCAATGGGTCAATAGCCTGACCGGCTCTCCCGCCGGTTTTTCTGCGGCAATCCTGCGGATCAAGGCCAGCCCGTTCTCACCGATCCGACGATTGATTTCGACGTCTTCATCCGCAATGTCGTGGGCCAAGGCCAAGGCACGCGTCGCGCGCTGATCGACCGGCAAGGGCGCCAGAACTGCACGGCACCGATCCAAGGCCCATCGAAGGTTGATGGCTGTTGGCCGGGTGGCATTCAGCACGTCATAGGCGGCATTCAAGGCAGCATCGGATGCATCGCGCCCCATCTCGCGCGCGATACCATAAGCGGCAGTCGCGCCAATCAAGGGCGCGCCACGCACCCACATATCACGAATGGCCGTCTCGAAATCGCTTAGGGACTCAAGGCTGACAACCCGAAAATCATGTGGCAACCAGCGTTGATCGATGATCCTGACCTGGTGTTCCTCGACCTCGTACCAGATCGACCGATAATGCTGCGTGCCGACCTTCATGACTGCAACGCCCGGGCCACCTCGACCGCGAAATAGGTCAAAATGCCGTCGCAGCCTGCACGCTTAAAGGCCAAAAGGCTTTCGAACATCGCCTTGTCGCCATCGATCCAGCCATTGTCTGCTGCGCCTCGGATCATCGCGTATTCGCCGGACACCTGGTAGGCAAACAAGGGCGCGTCAAATCGATCGGACACCCGGCGGCAGATGTCCAGATACGGCATCCCCGGTTTGACCATCACCATGTCGGCGCCTTCGGCCAGGTCGCGCGCGATCAGTCGCAATGCCTCGTCCGTGTTTCCCGCATCCATCTGATAGGTCTTCTTGTCACCCTTCAGCAGACCCGAAGCCCCCACGGCATCGCGAAACGGTCCATAGAAGGCTGACGCATATTTCGCCGAATAGCTCAGGATACAGGTGTCTTGATGACCTGCGGCTTCCAGAGCGTTTCGCATCGCGCCGATCCGCCCGTCCATCATGTCAGATGGCCCGATGATGTCGGCCCCCGCCGCTGCCTGGGCCACGGCCATCCGGACAAGGGCCTCGACGGATTCATCGTTAACGATGATCCCGTTCCGGACGATCCCGTCATGACCGTTGATGTTATATGGGTCCAAAGCCACGTCGGTCATGATCGCAATTTCCGGAACGGCGTCCTTGATGGCGCGTGTCGCCCGGTTCGACAGGTTGTCGGGGTTCCATGCCTCTTCGCAGGTCTCGGTTTTCAATGACGTTTCAATATAGGGGAAAAGACAGATCGCGGGGATACCCAGGTCGGCTGCCTCGCGCGCGGCGGCAACCGCGCGATCCACCGTCAACCGGGCGACTCCGGGCATCGACGGAACAGGCGTTTCATCGTCCTCGCCATCCCTCAGGAACACGGGCCAAATCAGATCGTCCACCGTTAACGACGATTCACGAACAAGCCGTCTTAGGGCGTCTGTCCGTTTGGTTCTGCGAAATCTTGTTGCGGGATAAGAGCCGGTGGTCATGAATTGCAGCCTTTGTGCACGCTTGGAACAACAATTGCGGTAGCTGTGCCCGGCAGGGTGGTCAAGCCTTCGCGCATTTTCTAATCTTCACAAGATCGAACGAACTGGGGCCATCCGTGAATTGGTACGAAACTGTCTTTGAAGTGATCGACATGCGATCCTTCTCAAATCTTTGGTATTGGATCGGGCTTGCGGTCCTTTGGTCCTCGGTCAGTCACTGGGTCCTCGGCGTGCCATATGATTCCCTGCTGCGCGCCAAAAGGGGCAAACCCGAAGGCGCGATGCAAGACCTTGAAACGCTGGTCAATCTCAACGTCAAACGCATTCTCTATATTGCCGAGGTGTCCGGCGTCTGGATTGCCTTGTTCGGTTCGGCGTTTCTGTCTGCCCTGGCGATTGTCGCGTTCTATTACAGGATTGAATTCGCAACCGCCGTGTTCCTTCTGGTCTTCCCGATGTTTATCGTGGGCTTTTTGTCGGCGCGCACGGCCCGGCTGATCCGCGACCGAGAAGACAAGGGCGAGACCTTGATTCGCCGCATGATCCGTCACAGGTTTTCCACGCAGTTTGTCGGAATGATCTCGATTTTCGTGACTGCGATGTACGGAATGTACACCAATCTTTACGTCGGACCGAACGCCGGTTTCTGACAAGCCCGTTGACAAGGGCTTCCAAGGCATTAGGTCGGCGTCCATGTCTTCATCTGAACACATCACGGTCGGCGGCGCGCCCGAGGGGTTCGACGCCACTCTGATCCTCGCCGAGTTGAAAAAAACCGGTGGGGCGGTCGTGCATGTGGCCCGCGATGACAAGCGCATGGCGGCGATGGCCGAGGCATTGGAATTCTTTGCGCCGAATATTCCCGTCGTTCAGTTCCCCGGCTGGGACTGCTTGCCCTACGATCGCGTGTCCCCGAATGCGGATATCTCGGCCACCCGAATGGCGACGCTTGCCGGTCTGATCCACGGGATGCCGTCGTCTTACATCCTGCTGACAACGCTGAACGCCGCGACCCAGAAAATTCCGGCGCGCCAAGTGCTGCGAGACGCCGCTTTCAGCGCGCGCGTTGGCGACCGTGTGGACGAAGCCGCCTTGCGCAGCTTTTTGGTACGCATGGGGTTTGTTCAGGCCCCCACGGTCACCGAACCGGGCGACTATGCCATTCGCGGCGGTATCATCGATATCTTTCCTCCCGGTGAGGGCGGCCCTGTCCGGCTGGATTTCTTTGGCGATGTTCTGGATGGCGCACGCCGGTTTGATCCCGCTACACAGCGCACCACCGAGACCCTGAAGGTCATTGAACTTGCGCCTGTCAGCGAGGTGATCCTGGACGACGCCGCAATCACCCGGTTTCGCCAGAATTATCGGCTGGAGTTCGGGGCCGCCGGGTCCGACGACCCATTGTACGAGGCCGTCAGTGCCGGGCGAAAGCACGCCGGCCTGGAACACTGGCTGCCTTTTTTTCACGACCGCCTGGAAACCCTTTTCGATTATCTGCCGCAGGCGACCATCTCGCTTGATGATCAATCCGCCGCGATGAGGACCGCCCGGTGGGATGCCATTGACGACCAATACGACGCCCGCCACGAGGCTATGACCGCCAAGGGCCGCGTCGACAGCGTCTATAAACCGGCTCCGCCCGGACTATTGTACCTGGACGATGCCGCCTGGGAGCACGCCACAAAAGATCACAGGGTTCTGCAACTTTCGGTCCTGCAACAACCGACAGGTCTTGGTGTGATCGATGCAGGTGGACGTGTCGGCAGGGATTTCGCACCTGAACGCCAACAGGAATCCATTAGCCTTTTCGGTGCCTTGGCGGATCATATTCAGAAGAAACGCGCCTCGGCTCAGGTGGTGATCGCCTCCTACTCGACGGGTGCTCGCGAGCGGCTTCAGGGCTTGATCGAGGATCAGGACATCTCGGGCGCGGTCCTGATCGACGATTTCCGCGACATTCCCGACGGCAAAGGCGGCGTGTTCCTTGCCGTCTGGGCCTTGGAACACGGATTCGAAGGCAAAGACGGGCTGGTTGTCGTTTCCGAACAGGACGTGCTGGGCGACCGCCTGATCCGACAGCCCAAGAAGAAACGGCGGGCCGAGAACTTTCTGACCGAACATCAAAGCCTCAGCCCTGACGATCTGATCGTCCACGTGGACCACGGGGTGGGCCGTTACAAGGGGCTTGAGGTTGTCGAGGCGCTTGGGGCGCCGCACGAATGTATCCACCTTGAATACGCGGGCGGCGATCGGTTGTTCCTGCCCGTGGAAAACATCGAACTTCTGTCACGCTATGGCCATGACGAGGGTTTGCTCGACAAACTTGGCGGCGGAGCCTGGCAAGCCAAGAAAGCAAAACTGAAAGAACGCATCCGACAGGTTGCGGACAAGCTGATCCGCATCGCTGCCGAAAGACAGTTGCGCAAAGGAGCCGTACTGACGCCACCAGACGGCATTTGGGACGCTTTCACCGCGCGTTTTCCCTATCAGGAAACCGACGATCAACTGCGTGCCATCTCGGACACTCTGGACGATCTGTCGGGTGGCACACCGATGGACCGGCTGATTTGCGGCGACGTTGGCTTTGGCAAAACCGAGGTTGCCATGCGCGCGGCCTTCGTGGCGGCCATGTCGGGCAAACAGGTCGCTGTCATTGCGCCGACCACGCTTCTGGCCCGTCAGCATGCCGCGAGTTTCCGGGAGCGATTCCGCGGCTTCCCGATCGAAGTCCGGCAGCTGTCACGGTTCATCTCTGCCAAAGAGGCCGACAAGACCCGCGAGGGCTTGGCGCGCGGCACGGTCGATATCGTCATTGGCACCCATGCGGTTCTGGCCAAAAACATCCGTTTCGCAAACCTTGGGCTGTTGATCGTCGACGAAGAACAGCATTTTGGCGTTACCCACAAGGAACGCTTGAAACAACTGCGCTCGGACATCCACGTCCTGACCCTCACGGCCACCCCGATACCGCGAACCCTGCAACTGTCGCTGACCGGCGTACGGGACCTGTCGATCATCGGCACGCCCCCCGTGGATCGCCTGGCCATCCGCACCTATGTCAGCGATTTCGACACGGTCACCCTGCGCGAGGCGCTCTTGCGGGAACACTATCGCGGCGGCCAGTCGTTCTTCGTGGTTCCCCGCATCAGCGATCTGCCCGAGATCGAGGATTGGCTGAAATCCCAGGTCCCCGAGGTCACCTATGTCGTCGCCAACGGCCAGATGGCAGCGGGTGAACTGGATGACCGGATGAACGCCTTTTACGATGGCAAGTACGATGTGCTTTTGGCCACGACGATCGTTGAATCCGGCCTCGACATCCCGACGGCCAATACCATGATCGTGCACCGGGCGGATATGTTCGGCCTGGCGCAGCTCTATCAGATCCGGGGCAGGGTAGGCCGATCAAAAACACGCGCCTATGCTTACCTGACGACGAAACCGCGCCAGAAACTGACTCCGCAGGCCGAGAAACGCCTGCGCGTGCTGGGCAGTCTCGACAGTCTTGGTGCCGGGTTCACACTCGCCAGCCAGGATTTGGACATTCGCGGCGCAGGCAACCTTTTGGGAGACGAACAGTCGGGCCACATCAAGGAAGTGGGCTATGAGCTGTATCAATCCATGCTGGAAGAGGCGATCGCCAAGATCAAGGCCGGCGAGATGGAGGGTCTGTCCGAAGCCGACGATCAATGGGCGCCACAAATCAACCTCGGCGTGCCCGTCCTGATCCCCGAAGACTATGTTCCCGACCTCGATGTCCGGCTTGGCCTCTATCGCCGCCTGTCAGCCCTGTCGAGCAAGGTCGAACTGGAAGGCTTCGCCGCCGAACTGATCGACCGCTTTGGCCCCTTGCCGAAAGAGGTCAACACCCTTCTTTTGGTGGTGCGCATCAAGGCCGAGTGCAAAAAGGCAGGCATCGCGCGACTGGACACGGGACCACGCGGCGGGACGATCCAGTTCCACAACGACAAGTTCGCCAACCCCGCCGGACTGGTCAGTTTCATCCAAGACCAACGTGGGTTGGCAAAGGTCAAGGACAATAAGATCGTTGTGCGCCGCGACTGGACCAAGACCAAGGACCGCATCCAGGGCGCCTTTGCCGTGGCACGCGACCTGGCCGCCCAGGCGCGCGCTGTAAATGGTCAGGGCGGTGGCGAAAAATGACAGATTTTTCGTTCCGATTTCCGTGTCGGAAATCGTTCGATCAACCGGCTGGACAGCGTCAGCGGGATCTCTTACAGAAGCCGTGGTGCGCCCGAGTGGCGGAATGGTAGACGCAGCGGATTCAAAATCCGCCGCCGCAAGGCGTGGGGGTTCGACTCCCCCCTCGGGCACCAAAACTTGACGCCGAGACAGAATGACCCGCTGCGCAGGGCTTGCAAAACCCGTCGAGACGTGCCCTGAAAGCGCAATGAAACGCTGGGTACTTACTGCATTCGCCATGGTCTGGGGGACAACCGCCGCCGCGGGCGAAGTCACTGTCGCTGTTGCGGCCAATTTTCTGACGACGGCCGAAGAAATCTTTGCCGATTTCGAAGCCTCTTCAGGCCACTCTGTCACGTTGACGCATGGCTCGACCGGACAACTTTTCGCGCAGATAGAATTCGGCGCGCCCTTCGACATCTATTTGGCCGCCGACCAGGAACGACCGGGCCTTCTGCGCGCCAACGGCAAGGCGACACGGGTTGACACATATGCGCTCGGACAACTTGTCCTCGCATCGCGCGTTCCGGTGCCTGTCGAGAGCGCGGGCGAGGCCCTTGCGGGCCGCACCGTTGCCCTCGCTGATCCGACTGTCGCGCCCTATGGCAAGGCCGCCACCACCGCGATGGAGCGATTGAAACTGGATACCGCCACCTTCCGTCCGGTTCTGGTGTCCAACGTAGGACAGGTGGGGTCGGTCTTCGTCACTGGAAACGCCGACGTTGCCTTTGTTGCCAGATCACAACTGCCGCTTCTCGACGCCCCCTTCGTTCTGGATCTGGACGCCATCCTGCCGGGCCTGCCGCAGGATGCTGCCTTTCTGGCACGCGCAGAAGACAATCCAGCCGCGCAAGACTTGTGGACCTGGCTTTTCGCGCCCGAAACCCAGGCCAGGATCAAAAGCGCCGGGTATGGTGTGGCGACCGAATGACGGTTTGGCCAGCGATATGGCTGACGTTGCAACTGGCAACGGTGACAACGGTGATCCTTTTGATCATAGCTCTGCCCCTTGGCTGGTGGCTGGCAACCACCAACGCCCGCAGTCGACCACTGTTCGAGGCGATCACGGCGTTGCCCCTGGTCTTGCCGCCGACGGTTCTGGGCTTCTATCTGCTGATCCTCATGGCCCCAAGCTCTCCGCTGGGAGGGCTTTGGGTCAAGGTTACCGGTGAAACCCTGGCCTTCAGCTTTCCGGGCCTGGTCATCGCCAGCGTAATTTATTCGCTGCCCTTCGCTGTTCAGCCCCTGCAAACCGCCTTTAGCGCGGTTCCCCGTGCGACGCTCGACGCGGCGCGTACGCTTGGAGCATCGCCGCGTGACGCCTTCTTTTCGGTGTCTTTGCCCATGGCCCGCCGTGGATTCATTACGGCGGCCGTTCTAAGTTTTGCGCATACCGTGGGGGAATTCGGCGTCGTGCTGATGGTCGGCGGCAATATCCCCGGCAAGACCCGCGTCATTTCGATCGAAGTTTTTCGTTCGGTCGAAACGCTGGACTATGCAACGGCGCATTTGTTGTCGGGGTGGCTTTTGGTCTTGTCCCTGGCCGTTCTGACGCTGGTCTACCTGTTCAACCGGAACGGAGGGCGCACTATTGGTTGATGCGCTTGAGTTCCAGGTCCGCCTGTCGCGAGGCGAGCTATTCACCCTGGATGTGGCCGACACGATCCCCATGTCGGGCATAACGGCATTGATCGGCCCCTCGGGGGGGGGAAAGACCACGCTCTTGCGTGCGCTCGCAGGGTTGGAGCAGGCCGGCACAATCAATGTGACCTTCCGCGACCAGCCCTGGAACAGTGGGGGACACCGTGTTCCGCCCGAGGATCGACGCATCGGTTTCGTCTTCCAGAACCCGGCACTGTTTCCCCACCTGAATGTTGCCGGCAACCTGCGCTATGGTGCCCGGCGACGCGAAATCAAAAGCTTTGATGCCATCGTCGATGCCCTGGACCTTGGTGCCTTGATGTCGCGGTCCACATCCGGGCTGTCGGGGGGCGAGGCGCGCCGCGTGGCGCTGGGACGTGCCCTGGCGTCGAACCCGGCCGTCCTGTTTCTCGACGAGCCTTTGAACGGTCTCGACATGGCGCGAAAAGCCGAACTGTTGCCCTATATCGGGCGCGCCGTGGCCGAAGCCAAGGTGCCCGCGCTTTATGTGACCCATTCGACGTCCGAAGTCACGACGCTGGCCGATCGGGTGCTAGGTATCTCGGGCGGGCGTTTGACGGGATGGCGCACGCCTCCGACACGGCTTACGGCAAGTGTAACCTCGGTCAGCGACGGGCTGATGCGAGTGTTGATCGATGGGGCCGAGCCGGGGCAAGGCGCAGATATCACGCTGCCTCTTATTGCCAAGGTTGGTGAACAGGTCGGTCTTGGCCTGCCGATGGACAGCCTGATGGTCTCCACGTCGGATCCTGGACGCAGCGACGCCCTGTTGAAACTGCCCGCAACGGTGATCGAAGGAGACGGGGGGCTGACGTTGGACGTATTTGGACAGTCGTTGACGCTGCCACGGGGCGGCCCACATGCCATTGGTGCGAAACTTTGGATTTCCGCGGTCCGCGTGCTGCCCCGCCCACAAGAGGCGATTCGGCGATAATCCGCCTATTTGGTCGCCAATAACGGTCGATTCCGCGGATTGGCGCGATGCCATAAACGACCGTTGCCCGACGGCCAGACGGCACAGTCTTGCCGCAAAGTCGCCCAAAGAGTGACCTCACTGGTTCTTGTCCGTGAACAATAGCACCTATCGGCCCGTCCCGGCATTCGGGCGCTGGCAAGCTCAAACGCTTGCACCTGCGTGTCAATTCCCGCCAGGCGTCAGATCTTGAGTGTTTCCAGAGCAACTACAATCCCCCGAAATCACCATTCATGCTCTGCCTTAATTTTGCACGCCGCGCGGCATGACCAAAAGAAATTGGCCACCATTCCGCCCTTTTTCCTTGGGCCATTCCCTCAGTTTGGTTAACTTTTCCTTACCTCGCTGGGGGGTATGTGTTGCGGCAAATGGGGGTGCTGCACGCGCTTTACAGGATTTCCTGTGAAGGTGGGTATCGAGTGCTGCCATTTGGCGGCGGGGATCGATGCGCCCCGTGTGTTCTAACCCTGGGTGGAGGGTTGCACGGAAGACGCGTCGGTCCCCGTTTCACTTGACCAAAGACCCTCGACGGAAGTTGGGTTTTGAGGGTTGCTTCTCCTTGTTTTACGCCGGGTACGCTGATTGCGACCGAAACGGGCCAACGCCCGGTCGAAGAACTGTCTCGCGGCGACCGGATCGTAACCCGCGACAACGGCTTGAAACGGATCACATGGATCGGGCGGCGTGACGTTACCTATCACGACATCCGCGAAAGCACGGGTCTTCAGCCGATGCTGATCAGGGCAGGGGCCTTTGGTCAGGACTGCCCTGCGCGGGATATGATCGTCAGCCCCAACCACCGTTTCCTGATGGGTGTGAAAGGATCGACCTGGATGGGCCGCCGGGAAGAAACCCTGGTTGCCGCGCGCCATTTGATTGACAGCAGGCGCGTGCTGCCTGCCAACATGCTGGGCGTCAGCTATATCCACATTCTTTGCAACGCCCACGAGGTGATCCTGGCCGACGGAGTGTGGACAGAAAGCTTTCACCCCGACGATCAAATCATGCGAGAAATGGCCCCAGATCAACGCCAAGAGGTTTTGATCCTGTTCCCTGAAATCGCGACCATGGGCGCCGCCCGTCGGTTCCAGCCCGCGCGCCCTATCCGCAAGTCCCGTTTTGATGCCTAGGCATCACTGACGGCGCGGCAAGAACAATAGTTTAATATATGAGCGCAGAATCATCACTTGATTGGCAGTGATCTCCGGCTGTCCCAACCCCTTGGACATCACGATCCCGCCTTCGACAACGGTGCTGACGAAATCACCCAGAGCGTCAAAATCGACGTCGTCATTTGGCGGATAAACCTCGGCGATCTCTTCGAACAAAGCCCGAAACCGGGCTCTCCAGCCCAGAATGGCCCGTCGGTTGGCCGCGCGTACATCTTTATTGAACAGACGGTCCTGATAGGCGGCGGTGGCCACGATACAGCCGGGATGTCCGTTCGGCATGTCCTGCAACAGTTCGGCCAATAGCTTGAGACCAATCAGGGCCGCGTGCAGCGGGTCTTCGTTCAATTCCCGCGCGCGGGCCAACAAATCATCAAACAAATCGTCTTCGACGTCGATGTGACGTTCGATCAAGGCCAGGGCCAACGCATTCTTGTCTCTGAAATGGTAAAAGAAGCCGCCCTTGGTGATATCGGCCGCCGCGACGATTTCCTCGATCGAAGTGGCATCAAACCCCTTTGCCAAAACCGCATCCTGCGCGATATCCATAATCCGCGTGCGGGTGTCAGTCGCTACGCCCATGCCAATCTCTCCCAATATCTTCGCTGCGAAACTACTACGTACGGGCTGTCTTTTCGACAGTTGTGTCCGGATTTGACTGTACCCATGGTACAGTAAATGCGGGCAATGTACGGCCTCACCAAAGAGACGCCAATCAATGCACTGAAATAAAACATAAATATTAGTGTACCTGACTGTACCACGAGAGAACTTTCGTTTCGCCCTCTCATTTTGCCACAACCTTGTGCATCCAATTGAAGGAATTGACACATGACCGACACGCGTATTCAGAACTTGATGTCCACCAATCGCCCCTGGCTGACAGATGGTGGGTTCGAAACCACGTTGCTATTTCACGACGGCTTTGATTTGCCGGCCTTTGCCGCCTGCGTTCTTCTCGACGACCCGGTCGCGCGGGACGCCATGACCGCGTATTTCAAACGTTATATCAACCTGGCGAAAACCGGCGAAACAGGGTTTGTGCTCGACACCGGCACATGGCGCTCGGGGCCACATTGGGCCCAGGATGTCGGCACAAGCGCCGCCGACATGTTGCGCCTGTCGCGCGACGCAGTCCGTTTTGCCGCCGCCATTCGCGACAGTGAAGAAACCGACACGACACCCATTATCATCAACGGCGTCGTCGGCCCGGCAGGCGACGGCTATTCCCCGGAAGCTCTGTTGTCGCCCGCGGAATCCGAGACCACACACACCGCCCAGATTGCCGCCATGGTGGAAGAGGGGGCCGAAATGATCTCGGCCGTCACCATGACCCACACAGGTGAGGCCATCGGCATCGTTCGTGCCGCGCAGCGCGCCAAAACCCCCGTAGTCATCAGCTTCACAGTCGAAACCGACGGTCATTTGCCGACGGGCCAGCCCTTGTCCGAGGCCATTGCCGAGGTCGATGCCGCCACGGACAGCGCCCCGGTCTACTATATGGTGAACTGTGCGCATCCCGACCATTTTTCGCACCGACTGACCGAAGGCGATTGGCTGACCCGGATTGGTGGTGTGCGCGCCAATGCCTCACGTATGAGCCACGCCGAACTGGACGAGGCCGAAGAGCTGGACGACGGCAATCCCGAAGAGTTCGGGGAGCTTTATGGCAAGTTCAACCTGCCAGGTTTGCGGGTCATCGGCGGCTGCTGCGGGTCGGATGACCGCCACGTAGGCTGCGCCGCGCGCCACGTTCTTCCGCATGGGCACGCCGCCTGAAACATTGGCGCGTTGAAAGCCTTTCGACGCGCCATTCAACGACAATTGGACGAAGACTATGACCAAGCATCTCACCCGTCGCGCCACCGTCAAGGACGCGGCACTGATCAAACATGGCTTTGAACTGGCCGGGGCCGGAATGGCCGAGTATTTTTGGACGCAATCGCGTCACCCCGGCCAATCCATGGAGGACGTCGCCCTGGAAAGGATGCGCCGGAAAATCCAGGATCCAGACAACAACATCCGCGTCAGCGAAGATGGTCTTGGCGCGATCCTCAGCTATGACATCCCCGATCAGCCCGAACCACTGGATGACGTACCTTCCATCGTTCGACCACTTGTTTCCTTGGAAAACCAGGCCTTGGGCACCCACTATATTAATATGTTAGCGGTCTTGCCCGAGGCCCGCCGCAAAGGATTGGCGCGTGCCTTGATCGACACCGCGCGTCAGGCGGCCGGGGACAAACCCCTGTCGCTGACGGTAGACGACACCAACCACAAGGCCCGCGCGCTTTATGCGAGCGAGGGCTTTAGCGAAGTCGGCCGCGCGCGTCAGGTCAGCGACGGCTGGCAAGCAACAGGAGAGCACTATATTCTCATGGTGACGGGGATTTAGGGCAGGGGGCTTGCCATGGGCGCGCGGCTGTTCTATAGCGCGCCCACTTCACAGGTAGAGCTTGGGCTTTCGGGGGAGAAATCCTCGTACAGTCCGCCGGTTGGGATCATTCCCTCATGGCTCTGCCGAGGCGCAAACCGGAAAGGAACTTGGACATGGCGCTCCCTGAATTCACGATGCGTCAGCTTTTGGAAGCTGGCGTTCACTTTGGTCACCAAACGCAACGCTGGAACCCCCGTATGGGCGAGTTCATCTATGGCGACCGTAACGGCATTCACATCCTCGACCTGACGCAGACCGTCCCCATGCTGGACGCGGCGCTGAACGTCGTGCGTGAGACCGTTGCAAAAGGCGGACGCGTTCTTTTCGTTGGCACCAAGCGTCAGGCCCAAAAGCCGATCGCTGACGCCGCCGAGAAATGCGCGCAGTATTACATGAACCACCGCTGGCTGGGCGGCACGCTGACGAACTGGAAAACCGTTTCCCAGTCGATCCAGCGGCTGAAGGCCATCGACGAGAAACTGGCAGATGGCGCAGAAGGCCTGACCAAGAAAGAACGTCTTGGGATGGAACGCGATCAGACCAAACTACAGGCTTCGCTTGGCGGTATCCGCGAAATGGGCGGCGTCCCGGACCTTTTGTTCGTCATCGACGTCAACAAAGAAGACCTGGCCATTGCCGAAGCCAGGAAACTGGGCATTCCGGTTGTGGCTGTTGTCGACACCAACTGTTCGCCGGCCGGCGTTGATTACATCATCCCCGGCAACGACGACGCGGCCCGTGCCATCGCTCTTTACTGCGACTTGGCAAGCCGTGCAGCTCTCGACGGGATGAGCGCTCAGCTCGGTGCCGCCGGTGTAGATCTCGGTGCCATGGAACAGGCTGCGGAAGAGCTGGTTTCGGAAGAAGCAGCTGCCACGGAAGCACCCGCAGAAGAAGCCGTCGCAGAAGAAGCACCGGCAACCGCCGAGTAAGTCGGAACGTCATCCAATTGACATCGGACGCGGGTAGGCCGCGTCCGACCCATTTGAAATTCAAGGAGAGCCGAACATGGCTATCACCGCTCAACTTGTGAAACAGCTGCGCGAAATGTCGGGCGCAGGCATGATGGACGCCAAGAAGGCGCTGACCGAAACCGACGGCGATATGGATGCTGCCGTCGATTGGCTGCGCACAAAGGGTCTGGCAAAGGCCGACAAGAAATCCGGCCGCACCGCTGCGGAAGGCCTGGTTGCCGTGAACGCTGACGGCAGCACCGGTGTTGCTGTCGAGGTGAACTCGGAAACCGACTTCGTCGCAAAGAACGAAGAATTCCAGTCGATGGTCAGATCATTCGCCGACGCGGCAGTTGCTGTCGACGATGTCGAGGCTCTGAAATCGGCGGACATCGGCGGCAAGCCCGCATCCGAGGTGCTGACCGATGCCATTGCCAAGATCGGTGAAAACATGCAACTGCGTCGCATGTCCAAGCTGACCGGCGAGAACGTCGCCACCTATGTCCACAACGCTGTGTCTGACGGTCTGGGCAAGATCGGTGTTCTGATCGCCTATAACGGTTCTGACGAAGCCACCGCCCGCCAGATCGCCATGCACGTGGCCGCCGTAAACCCGGCCGCCTTGTCCGAGGCTGACATGGACCCAGCCGTGGTCGAAAAAGAAAAATCGATCCAGATGGACATCGCCCGTGAATCCGGCAAGCCCGAGCAGGTCATCGAAAAGATGATCATTGGCCGGATGAAAAAGTTCATCGCGGAATCGACGCTGATGAACCAGGCGTTCGTTGTGAACCCGGACCTGACAGTGGCCAAGGCCGCCGAAGAAGCTGGCATCGAGATTACCGGCTTTGTCCGTCTCGAAGTCGGCGAGGGCATCGAGAAGAAAGAAGAAGATTTCGCAGCCGAGGTTGCAAAGGCCGCGCAGGTCTAATTCTTCTGGCATTGCAAACTAGATTGGGCGCACTTCGGTGCGCCTTTTTCTTTAGGGGAGCGCGCTCTTTCAAATAAAGAACGCCACGTAAGGCGCTGGTATTTAGCACCAATTACTACCCAGGCCAGCTCAAGCCCCGGATAGAATATTTTACATAATACTGATTATACGCTTTATAGACCAAATCAGCCCAACGCGTACCCGGCACCGCGCACCGTTCTCAACGGGTCGTCCCCACCGTGTTGGCTGAGCGCCTTGCGCAGACGACCGATGTGCACGTCGACCGTCCGTGTATCCACATAGATGTCACGGCCCCAGACGCGATCCAGCAATTGTTCGCGTGACCAGACACGGCCCGGTTTTTCCATGAATGTCGACAAAAGACGAAATTCCGTCGGCCCCAGTTTGATTGGCTCACCGTTTCGCGTCACACGATGCGTTTCGGCGTCCAGAGCGATATCGTCGAACTCCAGTCGCTCACCGACGCTTGCAGGCCGGACGCGGCGCAGCTGGGTGCGCACGCGCGCCATCAGTTCGATCACAGAGTATGGCTTGACGACGTAATCATCCGCGCCGGTTTCAAGCCCCCTGACCCGGTCGCTTTCCTCGGAACGCGCGGTTAACATAATCACCGGCGTAGTGCGCGTGACCGTGTTCGACTTTAACCGCCGACAAATCTCGATCCCCGAGACCCCTGGCAACATCCAGTCCAGGATGATCACGTCGGGCTGAACCTCTTCGACCAGAACCATCGCCTCATCGCCTGTTTCGGCGCGCGCCACGGCATAGCCCTCGGCTTCCAGATTATAAGCGAGAACTTCGCGTTGCGCGGGTTCGTCTTCGATGACCAGAACACTTGGCTGATCGGCAGACATCGGTCTTATCCCTCAGAAATATAGGACGTCTCGTCCTGCTTCATACGGTTGTCGTCGGGCAACTTTCCGGTCACCAAATAAACCACCTGCTCGGCAATATTGGTGACGTGATCGCCCATACGCTCGACGTTCTTCGCAATAAAATGCAAGTGCATACAAGGAGTTATGTTGCGCGGGTCTTCCATCATGTGGGTCAGAAGCTCGCGAAACAACGCGTTGTAGAACTGGTCGACATCTTCATCACGCTCGATGATCTGTTCTGCTAGGGACGCGTCGCGCTGAATATAGGCGTCCAGCACGTCGTTCAGCATCAACTGCACCTCGCGCGCCATCTTGCGGATCGCGATAGGAGCACTTCCAACCTGCCCCACTTCGGCCAGAACGGTCGTTCGCTTGGCCATGTTCTTGGCATAGTCGCCAACCCGTTCCAGGTTCGCGCTGATCTTGATCACGGTCATTACGGTGCGCAAATCCGACGCCGCGGGGGCCCGCAGCGCGATCAGGCGGGTCGCTTCCTCATTGACCTGTTCTTCCAGCGCGTCGATGGCCTTGTCGCCCTTGCGCACCTCTTCGGCCAGCTCGAGATCTCGGGTTTCCAGGGACTTGGCCCCGTTGACGATGGCGGTTTCGACCAGGCCGCCCATCTTCATCAACATCGCCTGGATGGCTTCAAGGTCACGATCAAAAGACGTTACAATATGTGCGTCATTCATAAGTTTTGCTCCTACCCGATCCGGCCGGTGATATAGCTTTCGGTCCGGCTGTCTTCGGGATTGGTGAAAATCTGTCCGGTCTCACCAAACTCGACAAGGTTACCCAGATGGAAGAAGGCGGTTTTCTGGCTGACACGCGCCGCTTGCTGCATCGAATGGGTCACGATCACGACCGAGAAATTCTGTCGCAGCTCGTCGATCAGCTCTTCGACCTGCGCAGTTGCGATCGGATCGAGAGCCGAACAAGGTTCGTCCATCAGCAAGATTTCAGGCTCGGTTGCAATCGCACGGGCAATACACAGTCGTTGCTGCTGACCGCCAGACAAACCTGTTCCCGGTTCGCTCAGGCGGTCCTTAACCTCGTCCCAGATGGCGCCGCGTTTCAGGGATTTCTCAACGATGTCATCAAGTTCCGCCTTCGAACGCGCAAGTCCATGAATACGGGGACCATAGGCGATGTTGTCATAGATCGATTTGGGAAACGGGTTCGGCTTTTGGAACACCATGCCGACACGCGCACGCAATTGCACCGGGTCGACCTTGGGGTCATAGATATTCTCGCCGTCCAACAGGATTTCGCCTTCCACCCGTGCTATCGCAATCGTGTCGTTCATCCGGTTCAAACACCGCAGGAATGTCGACTTGCCGCAACCAGACGGCCCGATGAAAGCGGTGACCGTCTTATCTTCGATATCGACATCGACGCTTTTGATCGCGTGGGTGTCGCCATAAAAGACGTCAACGCCCTTGGCCGAAATTTTGATCTTTTGCATGTCGGTCGCCCGCTGAGTTAGTCGCATATCATTCATGTGTCTTCTCCCTACCAGCGACGCTCGAAGCGACGGCGGAGAATGATGGCCAGTGTATTCATAATCAGCAGGAAAAGCAGCAAGACGATAATTGCGCCCGAGGCTCTCTCGACAAAGGCCGGATCGGCCCGCTGTGTCCAGTTGAAGATCTGCACCGGCAACGCCGAGGCCGGGTCAAAGAACCCCTCGGGCGGAGCACCGGGGTATTCGCGCACAAAGGCTACCATGCCGATCAGCAACAAGGGCGCGGTCTCGCCAAGGGCCTGCGCCAATCCAATGATCGTGCCTGTCAAGATACCCGGCATGGCCAAGGGCAAGACATGGTGCGTCACCGTCTGCATGCGCGAGGCCCCTACCCCCAGTGCCGCTTCACGGATCGATGGCGGAACCGCCTTCAGCGCCGCGCGCGTAGCAATGATGATGGTCGGCAAGGTCATCAAGGTCAGAACCAATCCGCCAACGATGGGGGCCGACTGGGGCAACCCGGCGAAATTGATAAAGATCGCAAGGCCCAGGATACCAAAGACAATCGACGGAACCGCGGCCAGGTTTGAGATATTTACCTCGACCAGATCGGTGAACCAGTTCTTCGGCGCGAATTCCTCAAGATAGATCGAGGCCGCTACGCCGATTGGCAAGGACAGGGCCAGCACCACCAACATCATGTAAAAGGACCCCAGGATCGCCACGCCCAGACCGCTGGCCTCGGGACGGTTCTCTGACGCATCCGGACTGGTGATAAAGCCCCAGTTGAACCGCGTCTCAAGGGCGCCTGCATCCTTCAAAGCATCGGCCAACAACAACTGTTCAGGCGTGATCTTCGAATCCAGTCCAGCGCTTTCCAGCGTCACGCGCCCCTTGAAATACCCATCGATCCGACCACTTGCCAGGAATAGAAATTCATGAGTTTCACCAATCACTTCCGGGTTCGCCAGCACGAAGTTTCTGAGCTGGGCGGCGGCTTCTTTCGAAATCAGCGCCTCGGGTTTCTTCAGGCCATCGATCTCGATGCCTTCCGCCTCGATAACGGTGTTCATCGCGGTCTTGATCAGCGGCGCATATCCAAAGGTCGACACTTTCGCCAGATCGGCAGGATCGCGGTTGCCCTTTTTGTCCAGTTTGGCTTCGTCCAGTGTGACCTCAAGCGTCACGAAGGTCTGTAAAAAGGCCCCTGCCCCGTTACGTGCAATCGACACCAACAAGAACACAAGGCACAGAACCGAAATCCCAACCGCGATCGCGCCATACAGGCGGAACCGAGCCTCGGCGGCATTGCGTTTCTTGGTATGTGCATCCTGAACCAAAAGGGATGCGCTATGCGGCGAAGCAGATACTTCGGTCATTCGTATTGCTCCCGATACCGGCGCACGATCCACAATGCGAGGACGTTCAGGCCAAGGGTCATGACAAACAAAGAAAGCCCAAGGGCAAAGGCAACCAAGGTCTCGGGCGACGCGAAATCAGTGTCGCCGGTCAATTGGCTGACAATCTTTACCGTTACGGTCGTCATCGCCTGAAACGGGTTCACAAGATCGCCCAGACCGCGGTCGAACTGGGCTGCCGCGGCGCCCGCGCCAAGAACCACGATCATCGTCTCGCCAATGGCGCGGCTCGCGGCCAAAAGGACGGCCCCAACGATCCCCGGCAAGGCGGCGGGGATGATGACCTGACGGATCGTTTCCGATTGCGTTGCGCCCAACCCGTAGGAACCGTCGCGCATGGCCTGGGGGACAGCGTTGATAATATCATCGGACAAAGACGACACGAATGGGATCAACATGATCCCCATCACCAGACCGGCCGTCGCCACGCTGGAGGCGCTTTCGCCCAACCCCATGGGCAATGCAAAGTAATCCCGCAGCAACGGACCAACTGTGATCAGCGCGAAAAGTCCGTAAACGATGGTTGGAATGCCTGCCAGCAACTCGATGGCGGGCTTGGCAAAGGTCCGCACCCGCTTCGAGGCATATTCCGACAGATAAATCGCCGCGAACAAGCCGATGGGAACCGACACCAGCAAAGCAATAAACGAGATATACAGCGTTCCCCACAACAAGGGCAAAATCGCAAGTTCGGAATCTCCGCGAAAATCCGGTGCCCACTTCAGCCCGAAGAAAAAATCGGTCCAGGGATGGGCTTCAAAAAAGCTGCGCGTCTCGAACAACATCGACAAGATCACGCCCAGGGTGGTCAAAACCGCGATCGAGGCGGCTGCGACCAGAACAATCAGAATGCCCCGTTCCACCGTGTTGCGGGCGCGAAAATCCCTGTCGGTCACGATAAATGAAACGGCAAATCCACCAAGCGCGGCGGCGATCACCGCCATGGTCATCCAAAGACCGCTTTTGGCAAGTGCCGCACGATAATCGCGGGCGGCATGGTAAACCTCGGCCTTGATATCAGAGCCAAGCGCAATGCCGACGCTGCCAAGGTCGGATTTGAGATCCGAGAGATAAGACTCGTCAATTGTCTCGCTCGAGGTCGGGCGATCCAAGACCTCCAACCCCTCGGCAACGCGCCGCACGTCGGACATGATCAAACCGCGGCTGGACCCTTCGGAAATCGCGCTGTCAGGAAGCGTGGACGACACCTGCCGGTCGATCCAGACGGGCTGAATGATCAACCAGACAGCCAACAAGCCAAACGCAGGCGTCAGGACCGTCAGGGCAACGTTCAACCCGTAAAATCCGGGAAGCGAATGCAGCTTGCGCGAGTCGCCATCCGCGGAGGCCATGGCGCGACTCCGGCCTAAGCCGTATCCCACCACCGCAATCGCTGTCACGATCAGGATCAGCCAGAGTACCGGCATCACACCCCCTCAAATCAAAACGGGAAGGGGCACCCCGCCCCTTCCCTTTGTTACTGCGTCTCTTACGAGCCGGACGCCATAGTTTCTTCTGCTTCGATCAGCATCTGGGTTTTTTCCAGTTCAGGATCGCTAACCAGGCCGTATTCGGCCAAGGGGCCGTCAGGTCCGGCGATTTCGTCGGCAACGAAGAACTGGGCATATTCCTTCAGGCCAGGCACAACACCCAGGTGTGCACCCTTGATATAGAAATACAGCGGACGCGATACCGGATATTCGCCCGACGCGATGGTTTCGGTCGACGGGCTTACACCACCCATGGTGCCGACCTTCAGCTTGTCCTGGTTGTTTTCATAGAAAGCCAGGCCAAAGATGCCAACGCCGTTCGGGTTCGCATCGATGCGGGCCAGCGTCTCGGTATAGTCGCCGTCAATATCGACCGAGCGGCCATCAGTACGCAGGCCGATGCAGGCTTTCTCAGCAGCTTTCTCGTCGCCACCGTTGGCTTCTTTCAATGCATCGAAGGCGCCAGTGGCTTCACAGCCTGCCAGAACCACCTTGTCTTCAAAGACCTCTCGGGTGCCGTGCTTGGTGCCCGGAGGGAAGGCAATAATATCGACCGCAGGCAGATCAGCGTTGAAATCCGACCACTGGGTATAGGGATTTGCAACCATCTTGCCGTCAACCAACACCTGGTCGGACAAAGCGTTGAAGATATCGGCAGGTTCGAAAGCGGTGAAGGCCGGTCCGTCGATCTGGCTGGCGAAAACGATGCCGTCATATCCGATCTGAACTTCGATGATTTCGGTCACGCCAGCATCTGCACAGGCCTTGATTTCCTTTTCGCGAATCTTGCGCGACGCGTTGGCGATGTCGATGGTGTTCTCGCCTACGCCTTCACAGAAACGCTTGAGGCCGGCGGACGACCCGCCCGATTCAACGACCGGTGTCGGAAAATCAAAGTTTTCGCCAAAGGCCTCGGCAACGATAGAGGCGTAAGGAAGCACTGTCGAAGAACCGGCGACCTGAACTTGGTCACGGGCAGCAGCTGCAGTTGCGGACACAGCGATGATCGCCAGGGTCGAGGCGGTCAGCTTTGCGTTCAGCATGGGATAGTCTCCTGATGAGTTAATGGACCGCCCCACGCGGTCCTTGCGCCGATCCCTAGGCCTCGGCAGCTATGCTTTTGTGACAGTTGCGTAACAGTTTTATGACAGCGACCCGAGGTCACCCAAAATTAACGCCTCGTCACACCGGATTTTTCGCAGAACCGGGCAAAATCACCGTAAAACAGCTCCCTTTTCCGGGTATACTTTCGATGCGCAGGCGGCCTCTGTGACGGTTAATTATGTGCTTCACGATCGCAAGCCCCAACCCAGTCCCCCCCATTTCACGGGATCTGTGACTGTCGATTCGATAAAACCGCTCGGTCAGACGCGGAAGATGACGGGAATCGATTCCTTCGCCCGTGTCCTGCACGCTGAGACAGACCGCCGGCCCCAGAACCGCCTTGTTGTCGTCGTCGCGAAACAGCGTCACCGTTACCTCGGCGTTCTGGCCCGAATATTTGATCGCGTTTTCAATCAAGTTCGTGACAACTTGCGCCAATTCGTCCTCGTCTGCGATGACCGAAACGGATTGATCCAAGCCTGAAAGTGTCATCGCAACACCGGCTTCTTTTGCGAAAGGAATCAGCGAGTCGATCACAGAATTAGTGATCGCCGCGAAATCCGCCTCTTTGGTCGGACGCACCCGTTCATTGGCTTCGACCCGGCTTAGTGACAACAAATCTCCAACCAGGCGGTTCATCCGTCCGGCTTCTTTTTCCATGATCCCCAAAAACCGGTCGCGCGCATTTGCGTCATCGCGTGCCGCGCCGCGCAGTGTCTCGATGAACCCCAAAAGCGCGGTCAAAGGCGTTCGCAGTTCATGGCTCACGTTGGCAACGAAATCCCGCCGCATCTGCCCGGCTTCTTCCATGGCCGTTCGATCCTCAAGACAGACCAGAACGCCCGCCCCCTTGCGCAGCGGCGTGCAGGTGGCCTCCAAGGTGATGTCGCGACGGGCCTCTGTCGCAAGATACAATGCCTTGGTTGTGCGAACTTCGTTCAAGGCAGCCTCGACGGCATCGAGAAGGATGGGTTGGCGAAGAACAGTAATGTAGTGTCGCCCGACGATCGCCTCGCCAAAAATCTTGCGGGCCGACGCGTTACAATCTCCGATCCGTCCATCGTCGCCCACCAAGAGCGAGGGGATGGGAATAGCTTCAACTATCGAAACTGGCATGGCCGTCCTGGCTGCGACAAACAAACACGCGCTGCCATAGCTGACGAAAAACCGTCATGAAACCCTCTTATGCTAATATTTGACCTTGATCATTGATACTTCGTCGAAATTTATTATAGGTTGAAAATATGCGGGGAACACAACCCCTGCATGAGTAAGAGAGGAAGCCATGGGTAAAGAGATTGCGTGGATAAATCGCTCGATGTCAACGTCGCCTCGATCGGACCACAATTTGCCAGTAAAAATTTTGGCCGTCGGAGACCCCTCCGAATGGGAACAACAGGGTAATTTCCTGCCTGCCGGCGGCATTGCATTTTTGTCGTTTCACGAAATTACCGACACTCTATTAAACGAATTGAACCCATCGATGATTTTTTCACCGGTGCTGGCCCGTCACTTCGACTGCATCGAACTTGCTCTTTTGCTGCATAATCTAGGATTTACCGGGGCATACAGAGCGATGGCCAAGGATATGCCCAAGCCCAGTCTCATCGAACGCGAAGTTCGACAGATGTGCCCCCGACTGGATTTTCAGCTTTTGGTGGCAAACTAACGTAAGGCATCAAGAAACGCCTGGACCAGTTCCGGGCTTTCTTCACATCCGACCGAAACCCGGAAAAAACCTTCCGACACTCCCAGCTTGGCCCGATCACCGTCGCTCAGGGCGCGATGCGACGAACTTGCTGGATGGCTGAGCGTCGTTGAAATATCGCCGAGCGTGGGGGCGAAGGCCACCTGATCCAGAGCGCGCACAAAGCGATTCGCCGCGGCTCGTCCACCATCCAATTCAAAGCTGACCATGTTGCCGCCTTGTCCTGCATAGAGCGACTTCACGCGTTCGTGATCTGGATGGTCATCCCGCAACGGGTACAAGACCCGCTTGACGTTTGCCGCCCCAGCCAGGGCATCCGCCAGAACCGAGGCGGTCGAGCTTGCCCTCTCGAACCGCATCCCGAACGAATACAGCCCGCGTTCCGCCAGCCAGCAATCAAACGGCGCCGCGGTGGTGCCCAGGGTTGCCGCCAAGGTCGCCATCCGCAGGTTCACCTCACCGTCCCGCGCCGCGACATACCCAAGGGTTGCGTCCGAATGCCCCGCCAACAACTTGGTTACCGAGTGGATGATGATATCCGCCCCCAGTTCCAGTGGTCGAACCATCCTTGGCGTCGTGAAGGTATTGTCTACTGCCACCAGTATACCGCGATCCCGCCCCAGAGTGATGATCCCCTCCAGATCGGCTACGCGCAGCGTCGGGTTTGAAATGGTTTCAATCAGGATCAACCGGGTGTTGGGACGAATGGCCTCGGCAAACGCCGCCACGTCGGTCGGATCGGCCAAAGACGTCTCGATCCCCAGACGCGGAAGTTCTTCGCCCAACAGACGTAACGACCGGCCATAAAGCTGATTTGCCCCCAAGGCATGATCGCCCGCCTTCAGATTACCCAGCATCGCCAGGCTGACGGCGGCCATGCCCGAGCCGACCACGATCCCACCAGTCGCCCCTTCCATGCGATCAATCAGCCCGGCCACCACTTTGGCATTCGGGTGACCCTCGCGGGCATAGGTGAACCCTTCGCTCAACCCGTCGTATTGCGCATCCAATGCGTCCGGATCAACGCTGTCATAAACGACAGAGGGCTGAAGCGGCGACACGACCGGACGTCCCACGCTCAGCGGCCACTCGGCACGCAGCAAACGTCTGCTCATGCCTCGCTCTCCGATATGGCACGGAACCCGTCGCGGTATTCGATCAAACGTTTCTGGTAATGCATTGCAGCGTGACGCGCAGCCTCAATATGGCTGGCCGAGACCTCACCTTTCACGCGCCCCGGAATTCCAAGCACGAAGCTGCCGTCCGGGATCTCTTTGCCCTCGGTCACAATCGCCCCTGCCCCGATCAGGCAGTTCTTGCCGATGACTGCGCCATTCAAGATCGTGGCGCCCATGCCGATGAGACTACCCTCCCCGATGGTGCACCCATGCAGCATGACCTTGTGGCCAATGGTACAGTTTTCCCCGATCGTGCAGGGATACCCCATGTCCGTGTGGATCACCGTATTTTCCTGAATGTTCGATCCATCGCCAAGCGTGATCGGCTCATTGTCCCCCCGTAACGTGGCCGAAAACCAGATCGAACAACCAGACCCCAAGCGCACATCGCCAATCACATTGGCGTCCGGCGCCACCCAGTAATTGCCATCCTCGGGCAGAACGGGCCGACGGTTGTTCAACGCATACAGAGTCATGTGCCTTCCTCGAATTCGCTTTGCAATCTGCGCACATGGTCCAGCAACCAGGGCTGTTGGCTGGCGCGCAGGCGTTCGGCCGTGACGATGGTTTTCAGCCGCTCTTCGGTCGCGTCCAGATCATCGTTGACCAATACATAGTTATAGCCATCCCAATGGCTGATCTCGTCCCAACTGCGCTGCATCCGCCGGGCAATCACCTCGGGGCCATCCTGCCCACGACCTTCCAACCGACTGCGCAGTTCGCGGATCGACGGCGGCAACAGGAAGATCGACAACACATGGCTGGACAGGGCGCTTTTCTGGATCTGCTGCGCCCCCTGCCAGTCGATGTCGAACAAGACATCTGCCCCATCCTCGATCGCATCGCGTACCGGGCCGGCGGGAGAACCATAGAAATTTCCAAACACATGGGCGTGCTCAAGCATCTCACCCTCGTGAACCATCGACTTGAAAGCCGTCTCATCCACGAAATGATAATCGGTGCCGTCCGACTCACCCGGTCGGGCGTCACGCGTCGTCGCCGAAACCGAGAACCGGATATCCGGATCCCAGGCCCGCAACCTGCGCGCCAATGTCGATTTACCAGCCCCCGAGGGCGACGACAGAATTATGAGAAGACCACGACGTTTCATTCGATGTTTTGAACCTGCTCGCGCATCTGATCTATGACCGCCTTGAGGTCAAGCCCGATTGCCGTCAACGCCGTTGCTTGGGACTTGGAACACAGCGTGTTGGCCTCTCGGTTAAATTCCTGCATCAGGAAATCCAACTTGCGACCAACCGCACCGTTTTCGGCAACCAGCGCCCGGGCTGCGTCGACGTGGGCTTTCAGACGATCGATCTCTTCGGTGATGTCCGCCTTGACCGCGATCATAGCCAATTCCTGCATCAACCGCGCCTCGTCGGGCACTTCGTTCACCTCAAGCAACCGTTTCAGCCCGCGCTCCAAACTTGCACGCACCGCCGGTTCCCGCTCTCCCGACGCCGCCCGCGCCGCCTCAATCAACGCCGCGACCTTGCCAATCTGATCCGTCAATACGGTCGAGATCGCCTGCCCTTCGCGCGCCCGGGCCTCCACGAACGCGTCCAAACAGCTGGCAAAACTGTCCAGCAAGGCCTTTTTCAGAGACTTGGTGTCCTGCGCTTCGGCCGCCTCTCCAAAGTCCACGACCCCGCGCATGGTGGCGATGTCACTGGCCGTTACCGGATCGACCGAGACGCCGGCCTGTTCAGCTGCGTCCTGAATTTCTGCCAAGGTCGCCAGAGCCGCCGTCAAAGCTCGGGCATTCACCCGTGCGCGCCCTTCGTCCTCGGTCCGACTGATCCGAACGTTCACCGTGACATTGCCGCGCGCCAGTCGCGTCTGAAGCAGCTTGCGCAATTCAGGCTCGAGCCCGTCCACCCAATCGGGCACCCGCAAACGCAAATCCAACCCGCGGCCATTCACCGACCGGATGTCTGCCGTCCAACTCCAGGATTCAAAATCACCCTGCACCGAGGCGAACCCCGTCATCGACATCAGCCCCGCGCCCGTCCGATCCGTCATCGCGTTAACCTTCTATTTAGAAATTAGCAGCAACTGCGGCAAGTTTGTGGCAGAATTCAGGCGGTGGATAAAGAGAGGTAAAAGGGATCGCCCTAGCGGGCGCCCTGGGTGGAAGGTAACGATGACAAATTCGAACGGACCTGGCTCGGACGACAACATCTTTTCGCTTGTCACCAATCGGGCAGAGAAAACCGCGCCCGCACTGGACAAAATCGAACGGTATTGGAACGAAGTGCGCGCCAAACGGCTTGTGCCCTCGCGCTGCGAAATCGACCCGCGTGGGTTGGAAGGCGTCCTCGGGCATGCCTTCATCCTGGAACGTATCGCAGGGGGGCTTGCACGTTTTCGCATCGCTGGATCACATCTGTCCGATCTGACGGGACTGGAACTGCGGCAAATGCCGATCTCGGCCCTGTTCCTGCCCGGATCGCGCGACATCCTGTCCGAGGCCTTGACTGCGGCCTTCGATCAACCCGCGGTCATCCGCCTGCGCATCCAGTCAGCCTCGGGGTTCGGACGCGATCACCTGTTCGGCGACATGATCCTGATGCCCCTGCGCAGTGACCTTGGCGACATCGACCGCATTCTCGGCGGCATGGTTCTAGACGGCAACATCGGCCGCACTCCGCGCCGTTTGGACATCCTGTCCCAAACCCGCCAAAGCCTGACCGGTTATGCCGGCCCGCAGCACATCCATCCGGCACCGACGACATCGTTGGCCTCGGACTTCAACGCTCCCAGCCCCAGCGAACCCGACGCGGTCGTCTTGCCGAAAAAGACCCGCTCCCCCCGGCCTGTCCCCGGAAAAACCGATCATACGGCGTTGCAAGGACCGAAGCCCGACAAACCCAAACGCCTGATCTCGGAACGCCCTTATCTGCAACTGGTTGTCGAGAACGACGTCTGAGCCGATCCAATGAAAAACGCAAAACGCCCCGCCAATCGGCGGGGCGTTTTTCATTCAGATCAAACGTCGTGTCTTAACCGACGGCAGCACTGGCCGAACTGGTGCGTCGCGCCGACAGTTCTTCCGCGACGAGGAAGGCCAGTTCAAGCGATTGCGACGCGTTCAGCCGGGGGTCGCAGGCCGTGTGATAGCGGTCCGACAAATCCTCATCCGTCACAGCCCGAACACCACCTGTACACTCGGTCACATCCTGGCCGGTCATCTCGAAATGCACGCCACCGGGAATGGTCCCTTCGGCGGCATGAATCTGGAAGAACTCGCGCACTTCACGCAGCACCGAATCGAACGGACGCGTTTTATAACCTGTCGACGACTTGATCGTGTTGCCATGCATCGCGTCACAGGACCAAACGACATTCGCGCCCTCTTCTTCGACCGTCTTGATCAAGCGCGGAAGATGTTCGCCCACGCTGCCGGCACCGAAACGCGCAATCAACGTCAATCGCCCGGCCTCGTTTTCAGGGTTCAGCTTGCTCATCAGCACCTTGAGATCTTCGGCCGTGGTTGACGGGCCGCACTTCAATCCGATCGGGTTCTGAACACCCCGGCAGAATTCCACATGTGCCCCGTCCGGCTGACGCGTCCGGTCCCCGATCCAGATCATGTGACCGGAACCTGCAAGCCACTGACCGGTCGTGGAATCGACCCGGGTCAAAGCCTCTTCATATTCCAACAGCAACGCTTCGTGGCTGGTGTAAAAATCAACCGTTCCCAGATCATGGGCGGTCTCGGCGGTCATGCCAGCGGCGGCCATGAAGTCCAATGTATCCTGGATCCGGTTGGCCATTTCGCGGTACTTGCCCGCTTCTTCGCCATCGGTGAATCCAAGCGTCCAGGAATGCACCCGATGCACATCCGCAAAACCACCTGTCGAAAAAGCCCGCAGCAGGTTCAGTGTTGCCGCAGCCTGGGTATAGGCTTGCAACATCTTCGCAGGATCGGGCAGGCGTGCGGCTTCGGTGAAGTCCAGCTCGTTGATGATGTCACCGCGATAGGACGGCAGCTCGACACCATTCACGGTTTCCGTCGGCGCAGACCGTGGCTTTGCGAATTGCCCGGCCATACGGCCAACCTTGACCACAGGCACTTTCGCACCATAGGTCAAAACCATCGCCATCTGCAGCATCACCTTGAAGGTGTCGCGAATGTTGTCGGCGCTGAATTCCGCAAAACTCTCGGCGCAATCGCCACCTTGAAGCAAGAACGCCTCGCCGCGGCTGGCCTTGCCCAGATCACGCTTGAGGTTACGTGCCTCACCCGCAAAAACAAGCGGCGGATACTTGGCGAGCTGCGTCTCGACTTTACCCAGCGCATCAGCGTCAAGATAGTCGGGCATTTGGACTCTGGGTTTGGATCTCCACCCGGATTTCTGCCAGTCACTCATCGTCTTGTTTCCTTGAGCATTCCTATTGCAATGCACGCTTATACAGCGCTCGCGCAGCGATGAAAACCACTCGCTCTTTGAAAATGCACGAATTCAGTATCTTGCCGAGATCAAACATTTCGTGTTGGTTCAATTGTACGAGGACCTGGCGTCCAGGTGAGGGCGATATGGCTGACTTTGCCGCACAAACGATCGAAATTGATCCTCCGGCCCACCCCCGGCGGTTTGTCTTTGTATTGTTGGATCAGTTCACCCTGCTTTGCTATGCCTGCGCCGTGGAAAGCCTGCGCATCGCAAATCGCATGGCGGGCCATGAACTTTATGAATGGCGCATTATCGGCGAAGACGGAGAAACGGCCACCTGTTCCGCCGGAACCGCATTTCGGCTGGACGGCGGTTTGGATGAAGTCCGCCGGGATGAAACCATCGTCGTTTGCGGTGGCATCGGGGTTGCTGATGCCACGACCAAACCGCTGTTGAACTGGATTCGACGGGAAAACAGGTTGGGGGCGACGATTGGCGGGCTTTGCACTGCCGGATACGCACTGGCCAAAGCAGGCCTCCTGGACGGTAAACGCGCCACGATTCACTGGGAAAACCACGACAGTTTCGTCGAGGAATTCGAAGACGTCACCCTGACAAAATCTGTCTTTGTCACCGACGGCAAGACCTTCACCACCGCAGGTGGGACCGCATCGATCGACCTGATGCTCAAGTTTATCGCGGACGACTATGGCGAGGACCTGGCTGGGGCCGTGGCAGATCAATTGATCTATACAACCATCCGCACCGACCAGGATACACAGCGCCTGTCAGTGCCGACCCGCATCGGTGTGCGCCACCCGAAACTGTCTTCCGTCATCCAGATGATGGAGGCCAACATCGAAGAACCGCAAAGCCCGTCGCTTTTGGCCAAGGAAGTTGGCATGTCCACGCGCCAGCTGGAACGTCTGTTCCGGCGCTATCTGAACCGGTCGCCGAAACGGTATTACATGGAACTCAGGCTGCAAAAGGCACGCAACCTGCTGATGCAGACCGACATGAGTGTCATCAACGTGGCCCTGGCCTGTGGTTTCGCATCGCCGTCGCATTTCTCAAAATGCTACCGTGCGCAATACAACACCACCCCCTACCGCGAGCGCGGAGCCCAGGCGTCGCGATTGGCCATCTGAAATGAAAGACACCAACCCGACTGTCCCGGACCACCTGAGTGTATTGCTCACCATGCTGTCGCCCTTGCGGCTGACACGCATAGTCGATGTGGGTGCAAATCCGGTCGAAGAACCGCCTTATCTTGACTTGTTGCACGCGGGTGGCTGCGATCTTTTGGGGTTCGAACCGCACCCGGGAGCCTTTGCCGAGCTTCAGGCCCAGGCCTCACGCCACGAGACCTATCTGCCCCATGCGGTAGGTGATGGCACTGAGGTTGATTTCAATATTTATCGCGCCAGCGGTCTCAGTTCGGTTTTCCCGCCCTACGAGGGGGCCTTCCGGTTTCTCGGCCGATCACGTGGCAACATGCGTCGAGTCGATGGCGCCCGAATGCCGACCAAGCGTCTGGACGACCTGCCCGAAGCCCGTGACATGGACCTTTTGAAGATCGACATTCAAGGCGGTGAGGTCGCGGTCTTTACCGGTGCAGAGAAGGTGCTGAAAGACGCCGTGGCGGTGATCGTCGAAACCCGGTTCTATCAGCTTTACGAAAACGAACCCATGCTTGGAGGCGTTGACCTGGCCCTGCGGGCGCATGGCTTCCAGTTTCACAAATTCATGTTTCAAAAGGCGAAAGTGTTGCCCAGCCGCTGGCGAGACCAACTGCGCGCTCGCGCCAACCGGAACCAGGTGATCGATGGCGACGCAATCTATCTTCGCGACCTCGGTGCCGATACCCCACTTGGCGACGACAAGCTCGCCCACCTGGCGATCCTGTCCGCTGCCGTTTTCGAAAGCCACGACCTGGTGCTTTGGGCGTTGGAACAATTGACGGACCGGGGAACCATCCCTCAGTCGGTGGGTGACGCCTATCTGGCCGCCCTGCCGCCCGAACTGACCAAACGCCACTAATAGGTCACTCGTCTCAATTGCGATGGACCCCGCGCCGCCTTCCCCCTAACGTCGCGGCCATGGAGCCATCATCGCAACACGACAGCGCCTATTCCTGGGTCAGGCTTGGCATCGCCCTGGTTCTTGCCCTTGTGGGCAATATCGGCATGTGGGCCGCCGTCGTCGTTCTGCCCGACATGCAAGCTGAATTCGGGGTCAATCGCGCCTCGGCCTCGCTGCCCTATACCGGTTCCATGATTGGGTTCGCCCTGGGCAATATCATCCTCGGCCGCGCCGTGGACCGTTGGGGGATTACCGCGGTCCTGTTTGTCGCCACGCTGATCCTGTCTGCCGGATTCGCTCTGGCCTCGATCACCAGCTCGATCCTTCTGGTCACGATATTGCACGCCTTCCTGGGCTTTGGTTCCGCTGCGGGGTTTGCGCCCCTGATCGCGGATGTGTCGCACTGGTTCATGCGACGACGCGGTATCGCGGTGGCCATCGCCGCCAGTGGCAACTATTTCTCGGGAACTGTCTGGCCACCGGTGATCGTCTGGATCATGGCCGACCATGGCTGGCGCGGAGCTTATCTGTTTCTGGCTGTCGTGATCATATCTGTTGTCGGCCCCGGCGCGTTCTTGTTGCGTCGCCAACCGGATGCCGAGACCACGGCCAAAGCGACGACAGCCGCTGCGGCCCGTGCCCAAAACGTCAGCCTGTCTCCGCGCAACCTGCAAATCCTTCTGGCCATTGCCGGTGTGGGCTGTTGCGTCGCCATGTCGATGCCACAGGTCCACATCGTCGCGCTATGCATTGATCGTGGCTTTGGCTCGGTCGCGGGGGCGGAAATGCTCAGCGTCATGCTGGCAGGTGGCATTGTCTCGCGCCTCGTGTTCGGAGCCTTGGCAGATCGCCTCGGCGGCCTTTTGACCCTTTTGATCAGTGGCACCCTGCAAATGATCGCTCTCAGTCTCTTCCTGATCGAAGGCGGGCAAACGTCGCTTTTGGTGATCTCGCTCATCTTCGGGCTGAGCCAAGGGGGCATCGTGCCCAGCTATGCAATCATTGTCCGCGAATACATGCCACCGCGCGAAGCAGGCCGCCGCACCGGAACCGTCATCGCGGCCACAATCCTGGGAATGGCGCTTGGCGGATGGCTGAGCGGCGTTCTCTACGACATGACTGGCAGCTATAGCCTGGCCATTATGAACGGCATCGCCTGGAACGCATTGAATGTCGCCATCACACTGACGTTGCTGGGACGGATGCGCGGCGGCACTCCGCGCGCAGCCCCGGCCTGAAGCCGCGCTACAATCGATCCGCCGAGAAGGTGTCGCAATCCTCGATGCGGGCTGTTCTGTACCCTCGGGCAAACCAGGTCTGACGCTGCTCTGAGGTACCATGGGTAAAGGTATGAGGCTGCGGCACCCGACCGGCATTGCGCTGCAGGGTGTCATCCCCGATCTGGCGTGCCGCGCGCATGGCTTCCTCGACGTCGCCGGGCTCTAACGAGCCGAAAGCCGCCTCGGCACGACGCGCCCAAAGCCCGGAAAAACAATCCGCCTGCAATTCGATCCTGACCGAAATCGCATTCGATTCGGCCTGAGTAACCTTGGCGCGAATGGCATTCGCCTGACGCAGAATGCCCAGTTCGTTTTGCACGTGATGCGCCACCTCATGGGCCACCACGTAAGCGGCGGCGAAATCTCCGCCCGCCCCCATGCGTCTTTCCAGCGTGGTGAAGAAATTGGTGTCCAGGTATATCTTCTCGTCACGCGGACAGTAAAACGGCCCCGTCGCACCGCTGGCACTGCCGCACGGCGACGCCGTCACCCCTTTGAATAAAACCAGGACCGCAGGTTTATAGGTCGCCCCGACCTGAGAGCGAAAGACATCGCCCCAGATTTCTTCGGTATCGGCCAAGGTCACCGATACGAACTGACCCACGCGCTTGTCCGCTTCGGTCAGTTCAACGTTTTGCTCTTGAACCTGGCCACCCCCGGCGTCCTGCAACAAGGGGGTGACATCAATGCCAAAGAAGTATCCGACCCCAAGAATGATCAGGATGCCGACAATTCCGATGCCGCCCCCGGCCCTGGCGCGTCCACGCCCGCGTCCACGTCGGTCCTCGATATTGCGGCTGCCCCTGCGTCCCTGCCATCTCATAACCTGCCCTCACTCACTTAAATGCCACCACACGCGATTTTGCACTCAAGCCGCCTTGACGGCAACGACAACAAAGGCGCAATGACGCTGCGACGTTTCAAAAGACGCACAGGAGACACCGCGATGGACGCGCAGCCAATTGAGGAGATAGCGATCTCTCGGCGGCTTTCGCAATTGGCCGAAGATGCACCGGGCGATACCGTCACACTCGATTGGATACTCGGCCAACTGCATGAACGCGCCTTCGGCCTATTTTTGCTGGTCCTGGCCCTGCCCTGCTGCATTCCCTTTCTCTATGGCATCCCGCAAATCGTGGCCTTGCCTTTGATGTTTGTCTCGGCGCAAATCCTTCTGGGGCGCACATCGCCGTGGCTGCCGGGAAAACTGGGCGCACGCGAAGTATCCAAAGACAGCTTGCAAGGGCTCGCTGATCGAGCAAAGCCATGGCTGACACGCATCGAATCCGTCAGCCGTCCGCGTTTGGCCATGCTGACCCGCCCACCGATTGACCGTCTGTTGGGAATTGCCCTGGTGATCTTCAGCGCGTCTATCCTGGTGCCCCTGCCGGGCACGAACACGGTGCCGGGATTTGCAGTTGTGGTCGTTTCGATGGGGCTGTTGCAGCGCGATGGCATCCTTGCGCTTATCGGCGCGGCTATCGGAACGGTCTGGATTGCCACTCTGATTCTTGCCGGCGCTACGCTGGCAAGCCTGATCAAAGGTTGGATGGGCCTATGACACGTAAAAACCTGATGCTTCTTGCCGCTTTCGGCTCGCTCGCGCTTCTTCTGGGGGCGTTCATCTTCCAGTTTCTCGGCTATGCCCCCTGCAAAATGTGCATCTGGCAACGCTGGCCCCACGGCACCGCCATAGGCGCAGGCGCCCTGGTTCTGGCGTTGGGACCGCTGGCGCTGGTTGGCTTGGTGGGCGCCGTCTCGGCCCTCATCACCGGGGGGATCGGCGTCTATCACACCGGGGTCGAGCGCGGCTGGTGGGAAGGCCCGTCGTCATGCTCGGGGTCGAGCGACGCCCTGTCCGGAATGTCCGGCGCGGATCTGCTGTCGCTGGACGCACCAGTCGACATCGTCATGTGCGACGAGGTTGCCTGGGCCCTGTTCGGGCTTTCAATGGCGTCTTGGAACGCGCTGTTCTCTTTCGTTCTGGCCGCTATCTGGATCAGGGCCTTACAGACGACAAAATGACGATGCGCCGGACAAGGTCGTTCAGACTAAGTCCACATGTGTAGTCAAGCGCGTAGATTAGTCGTGAGAAGAACTAAAGACCACAACTTCAATAGCTTGAACGCGTAACTTCATGTAGCCTGGCGAGCGATCACTAGTGTAAAGTGAACTCCCCCGTGACGTTACGCCACTCACCCGGGGCCAATTGCTTGCGGTGCACAAATCGCACCGATTGCAAGGGACCGTCGATTTTGTCCTGCCAGTATTCGATGAATCGGAACAACCGGGGATGATCCGGCGCCAAATCATAGTCCTGCCAGGTGAAGCTATTGAGAACATGGACAAAATCGGGCATCCGATAAATGAACTCGGCCGTTGTCAGCCCGTATCCCTTGAGCATGAGCTCGGTTTCTGTTTCGCGCATTTTGCACCTCACGTTGCTCTCCCCACTTACGATTGAGCCACACCAGATGTTACTTTTCAATGAAAACAGTGTATTAGCACTGTGCTGTCCCGGCTGCTATCCGATCAGTCAGACAGGGATTGCACCTATCTGTAGGGGTCTGATAGAAAGGGAACAACGATATCTAGCCGGTAGATGAAAAAGCGAGCAGATTGTGAACGACACGCCGGAACCACCTGAAAACGAAGAAGAATTGCCGCCTGAAGGTCCGCGCTACGACGGCCCGACCGTGACGATCGAAGAGGAGATGAAGACCTCCTATCTCGATTACGCCATGTCGGTCATTGTGTCGCGCGCCATTCCCGATTTGCGCGACGGACTGAAACCGGTCCATCGCCGCATTCTCTATGCGATGCATGAGACCGGCAATACCCACGACAAGGCCTATCGCAAATCTGCTCGCCCTGTTGGCGATACAATGGGTAAGTACCACCCCCATGGCGATAGCGCGATCTATGACGCGCTGGTTCGAATGGCTCAGCCGTTTTCCATGTCGCTGCCGCTTTTGGACGGCCAGGGCAACTTTGGCTCAATGGATGGTGATAACCCCGCCGCCATGCGATACACCGAAGTCCGCATGGACAAACCGTCTCAGTTCCTGTTGGCGGATATCGACAAGGACACCATCGATTTCACCGACAACTATGACGGCAAGGACCAGGAACCTACGGTTCTGCCGGCACGGTTCCCGAATATGCTGGTCAATGGCGCGGGTGGTATCGCAGTCGGCATGGCAACGAACATCCCGCCGCATAACCTGGGTGAAGTGATCGATGCGACCCTGGCCCTGATCGAAGATCCTGACCTGTCGACGGAACGCCTGATCGAAATGGTCCCCGCCCCCGATTTCCCGACCGGAGGCATCATCCTGGGCCGTTCTGGCGCGCGCAAAGCTTACCTGGAGGGCCGTGGCAGCGTCATAATCCGTGCAAAAACCCGCGTCGAAGAGGTTCGCAAAGACCGCTATGCCATCGTTCTGGACGAGATTCCCTATCAGGTGAACAAAGCCTCCATGATCGAGAAGATCGCCGAGCTTGTGCGCGAGAAAAAGCTGGAAGGGATCAGCAGCGTTCAGGACGAATCCGACAGGATCGGTGTGCGTGTCGTGATCGAGTTGAAACGCGACGCGACGGCAGAGGTCGTGCTGAATCAGCTGTTCCGTTTCACTCAGATGCAGACCTCTTTCGGTTGCAACATGCTGGCCCTGAACGGTGGCCGCCCCGAACAGTTGATGCTTCGGGATTTTCTGATGTATTTCATACAGTTCCGCGAAGAAGTTGTTGCACGCCGCACCGCGTTTGAACTGAACAAGGCCCGCGACCGAAGCCACATTCTCTGCGGCCTTGCCGTCGCCGTGTCGAACGTGGATGAGGTTGTCGCAACCATCCGCGCGTCCGGCACCCCTGCCGAGGCCCGCGAAAAGCTGATGGAGCGTCGCTGGCCCGCCCATGAGATCGCGGATTATATTCGCCTGATCGACGATCCCAGCCACACGATGAACGACGACGGGACCTATAACCTGTCCGAACGCCAGGCCCGTGCGATCCTTGATCTGCAACTGCAGCGTTTGACGCAGCTCGGTGTGAAAACCATCACTGACGAGTTGGAAGAACTGGCCGCCAAGATCAAGGACTACCTCGACATCCTGTCGTCGCGTGATCGTATCATGACGATCATTTCCGACGAATTGCGCGAAGTGAAGGAACAATTCGCGGTGCCGCGCCGTTCGGAAATCGTCGACTGGTCTGGCGACATGGAAGACGAAGACCTGATCGAGCGCGAGGATATGGTCGTCACGATCACGGCCGGCGGCTATATCAAACGCACGGCTCTGGCCGATTTCCGCGCCCAGAAACGTGGCGGTAAAGGCTTGTCCGGCGGGGCTCTGAAAGAAGACGATGTCGTCACCACGCTTTTCGTGGCCAACACCCACACGCAACTGTTGTTCTTTACGACCGACGGCATGGTCTACAAGCTCAAGACCTGGCGTCTGCCCCTTGGGGGGCGCACCTCGCGCGGCAAGGCCATCGTCAATATCCTACCCATCCCGCAGGGTGTGTCGATTGCGGCGATCATGCCGGTGGATGTGCCCGATGAGGAATGGGACAACCTTCAGATATTCTTTGCCACGACCCAGGGCGATGTCCGACGCAATGCCCTGTCCGATTTCACCAATGTAAAATCCAACGGCAAGATCGCGATGAAGCTGCCCGAAGATGTATCGATGGTGAACGCCCGCATTTGTACCGAGGAAGACGATGTCATGCTGGTCACGGCCATGGGCCGCGCGATCCGTTTCCCCACCACCGAAGTTCGGGTCTTCAAGGGGCGCGATTCCACCGGTGTTCGCGGCATCAGGCTGGCCGAGGGCGACAAGGTGGTTTCCATGTCGGTCATCCGCCATTTTGAAGCGGACCCGGCCGAACGGGCCGCTTATCTCAAACAGCGCCGCCTTATGGCTGGCACCACCGAAGAAGAGATCGAAGTCGACGAGGATGAAGAGGCCGTCGCCGAAGGGCAGCTTAGCCCCGAACGCTATGCCGAGATGTCCGCCGCCGAGAACCTGATCCTGACCATCGCCTCGGGCGGTGCCGGCAAACTGTCGTCCAGCCACGACTATCCGGTGCGTGGACGCGGTGGCCAGGGCGTCATGGCCATGGACAAACCCATGCGCGGCGGCTCTCTTGTTGCCTCGTTCCCGGTGGAAACGGGCGATCAGATCATGCTGGCGACCTCGACCGGTCAGTCGATCCGCGTGCCGGTTGAAGGGATTTCTTTCCGTTCGCGCTCGGCAGGCGGTGTGCGGGTGTTCAACACCTCGAAAGGGGAAGAAGTCGTCTCGGTTGCATGGATCGCCGAGCAGGACGAGGATGGTGACGATATCGGCGAACCCGGAGCGGAGGAATAAAATCCTTCGGCGCCGGGTTCGCCGATCAATCACCGTTGAGCGACTATCGCCCCCTGGAATCCATCTGATACGCCCCACCAGCGCGGTCGTTAACCAATTAATAATATTAACCTTTTATTAACTCCGGAACTTTGGCAAACTCCTCGTACCGGTGGGGCCGGAAGGTGGAGTGAGTTGAGCGAAGCGTGTTGGGTGTTTGTTTGTCAGTAATTTTGTTCCCGACTTCGCGCCAATAACACTCGAATACTTGGGGGCCGCCTTCTCACTCGGTTGATCCGAGGATGAAGCGGAGGACTTGGGCTAGAACTTCGCCCAACGAGACATAAGCGCCGATACCGTGGGTGGCGGTGTCGGCGCGGCGTCCTTTGGCAAGGCACCATAGGCATCCATTTAAGTCCAACGCCTGCACTCAAAAACCCGTTGCCACAAATATGTCGGCAATAAACAAAAAAATTAATTCAATTCAGCCTGATAATGACCATCATTGCCGCTGATCTTTCGCGTCGGGTCGCATCATATTTCAGGCGGCTTTTGTCGCAGCATACTCGCGGAAGAACACCGAACGCATGACATTCCAACGCCCCATTCTCCTGGGACCAGTGGCCGTCACACGCATTGTCGTGTGCCTATACATTGCAACAATGACCGCCGGTTACATCGATGGTGTCGATCTCGTTCAACTGGCAGCCCCAATCCAACATATAGAACATGCGGACACGGGCATAAGGGCGTTGATTTTCGCCTTGGTCGGCTTGGTTCTGATTGGTTTCAAAAGGCGCTTTGCCGGTTTGATCGTGGCAATAGCCATGTTCATGGCCACCTATAACACCATGTTCAGCAGCGGTGACATCGTTCAGTTCTGGCGTGACCTTGCCCTTATCGTCGCCCTGGTTTGGACCTCGCGCGATGAAAAGGATCTGAGCCAGTCAGAGGTTATCGGCGACGATGAACTCAACATTTCCATCGCAAATGCCCCCAAGCCCCCCGCAAGCCCGCCGCGCCGTCGCGCCACGTTGACGCGTTTTCGCGAAGACCTGAGCATCGCCGACTTGAACTGATCCCTTTCCAATTCCGCAGTCGCCCGCTACATGCCTCGCATGGAAGCGAAACTTCATATCGTTGGTGGTGGTTTGGCCGGATCCGAGGCTGCTTGGCAGGCGGCCGAGCTTGGGATTTCAGTCGTGTTGCACGAGATGCGTCCCGACGTCGGCACCTTTGCGCACAAGACCGGTCAGTTTGCCGAGATGGTCTGTTCCAATTCGTTCCGTTCGGACGATCACGAACAAAATGCCGTTGGCCTGCTGCACTGGGAGATGCGTCAGGCGAAGGGTCTGATCATGGAAATGGGCGACCGCCACAGCTTGCCCGCCGGTGGTGCCCTGGCCGTTGATCGCGATGCTTTTGCTGACGCCGTAACCGAACGCCTGACCAAACACCCGAATATCCGCGTCGAGTACGGCGAGATTACCGCCCTGCCCGGCGACGGCTCTTGGATTTTCGCTACGGGCCCTTTGACATCCGGTGCGTTGGCCGAGGCGATCCAAGCCGAAACCGGTCAGGACAGTCTGGCTTTCTTCGACGCCATTGCCCCGATCGTCTATGCCGATACCGTGGATATGAACATCGCCTGGGCGCAATCGCGCTATGACAAGGGCGACACCGAAGAACAGCAGAAAGCCTATATCAACTGTCCGATGACCAAGGATCAGTACGAGGCTTTCATTGACGCGCTTCTGGCCGCTGACAAGACCGAGTTCCACGATGGCGAAACCGCCAAGTATTTCGACGGGTGCCTGCCGATAGAAGTGATGGCCGAACGCGGGCGCGAGACGTTGCGTTTCGGTCCGATGAAACCGGTCGGTCTAACCAATCCTCACGCCCCCGACGTCAAGGCCCATGCGGTGGTGCAATTGCGACGTGACAACAAGCTTGGAACATTGCTGAACATCGTCGGCTTTCAGACCAAGATGAAATACGGTGCCCAAACCGAGGTTTTCAAGACGATCCCCGGCCTTCAGGATGCCAGCTTCGCACGCCTGGGCGGCATTCATCGCAATACCTTCCTGAATTCGCCGGTTCTTCTGGACGATCAGATGCGTTTGCGATCGCGCCCCAACATCCGTTTTGCAGGCCAGATCACCGGCGTGGAAGGCTATGTCGAAAGCGCGGCCATGGGGCTTTTGGCCGGGCGTATGGCGGCTGCCGAACTGCAAGGGAAACCCTTGGCAACCGTTCCCGGCACAACGGCTATTGGCGCCCTTGTGCACCACATCAGTGGAGGAGCCGAGGCCAAGACCTTTCAGCCCATGAACGTGAATTTTGGCCTCTTCCCCCCGGTCGACGCCAAGGGCGGACGCCGTGGTCGTCGCGATCGCTATAAGGCCTATACGGATCGGGCCAAGGCAGACTGGTTGGATTGGCTGCAAGGCGCGCAAGCCTGACGCCGATTTTCCCTGGATTTCATCTGTCCCGGCATGGACCGACCGGTCCTGCTGGCTTAACCTGCGATTATGAGTGATGACATTTCAGATCGTCTCTGGGCGCCCCATAGCGTTGACGAGACCCGGAAGATCTATGCCGACTGGGCCGAACGCTATGACGCCGATGTTGCGGCCTGGGGTTATGCGACACCCGCGCGGCTGGCGCTGGCGCTGCGTTTGTCGGGGGCCAACGTCGACAAGCCGGTTCTTGATTACGGATGCGGGACGGGCCTTGCGGGCATGGCGCTGAAGGCGGTTGGTTTCGACGTGATCGACGGCACGGATATCTCTGCCGAAATGCTGGAAAAAGCGCAGTCGCGCGACGCCTATCGCCAGGTCTGGCTGGGCGTGCCCGGCGACCTTGGGCACATTAAGGCCGGAGACTATCCAATCATCGCCGCATCAGGTGTCATCAGCCTTGGGGCAGCCCCGCCCGAAACTCTGGATTTGCTGGTCGCAGCCATGGCACCCGGTAACCTTCTTGGCTTTTCCTTCAATGATGCCACCCTGGCAGATCGGTCTTACACTGATCGCCTGGACATCGCCTGTTTGGCGCCGGACATCGAACTGGTGTTCGAGGAACATGGCCCCCATCTGCCTGCCAAGAACATGATGTCCACGGTCTATGTATTGAAAAAGACGTGATAACGCGCTTTGCGCCCTCGCCCACGGGCCCTTTGCATATCGGCCACGCCTATTCGGCCGTTCTGGCCCACGACATGGCGCGCGCGGCGGGCGGGAAATTCCTGTTGCGGATGGAAGACACCGATCTTCAGCGCAGCAAACCCGAATGGGAAAGATTGATCGTAAAGGACCTGGCTTGGCTCGGTCTGACGTGGGATGGTGAAATCCACCGACAATCAGATCATATCGCGACATATGCAAGCCGACTGGCGACGCTTGAGAGCCAAGACCTGCTGTACCCCTGTTCTTGCACCCGAAAGGACATCCGTGCAGCCCTCGCCGCCCCGCAAGAAGGTGTCTCGCACGAGGTTTACCCCGGGACCTGCCGTCATCGCCCCCTGTCGGACCGTAAACCGGGGGATGCGCTGCGGCTGGATGTGGCACGCGCGCTGGACCTTTTGGACCCTTCGATGCTGACGTTCCAGGAAGACGGACCGGGCCATCAAGGGCGGCACGAAGTCGATCCAGAACAGGCCCGAAAGACCATTGGCGACGTCGTCTTGTTGCGCAAGGATGACGGCATCGTGGCCTATTTCCTCGCCTCGGCCTTCGATGATGCCGACCAAAGCATTTCCCACGTGGTCCGCGGCGAGGACCTGTTCGATTTCACGCCCATCCAAGTCATCCTGCTTCGTCTCTTCGGGCTTCCCGTACCTCGTTACCACCACCACAGGCTTATCCGTGACGACGCGGGCAAACGATTGGCAAAACGTGACGATGCGCGGTCGATCCAGTCCTTTCGCGACAGTGGCGCAACCCCCGAAGACATCCGCGAAATGGTCGGCCTGTCGTCGCGCTAGGACTCTGGCGTCATCAGTTCGACCTCTGCGCTGTCCCGAACAGCCGTGTAGAAACACGTTCTGCGATATGTGTGACAGGCCGGACCTTTCTGGCGCACGACCACCAAAAGACAATCCCTGTCGCAATCCACGCGGAAATCGACCAGTTCCTGCACATGCCCCGAACTCTCGCCCTTGATCCAGAAGGAACTGCGGGACCGCGACCAATAGGTCACCCGGCCGCTGTCCAATGTGCGGCGCACCGCTTCGCTGTTCATCCAGGCCATCATCAACACCTCACCCGAGACTTCGTCCTGGGCAATTGCGGGAATTAATCCCTGGTCGTTGTACTTGAGGCTTGCAGGATCAAAAGCCATCGGCCAATCCTTCCATATCTGTTTCAGGCCCCCTAAATAGGGGGTGCAGGTGACGAAGGAAAGCAATGGCCGACACCGATCTCATAAAACTCTATTCCGGTCAAATCCTGGAATTGGCTGCCGATATTCCCTTGACCGAGCGGCTGGAGTCTCCTCAGGCCACGGTCAAGAAACGCTCGCCGCTTTGCGGCTCGACTGTCAGCGTGGATGTCTGTTTGGAGGACGGTAAGGTGTCGCAGTTTGGCCAGGATGTTAAGGCCTGCGCCCTGGGGCAGGCCTCGGCGGCTGTTCTGGGGCAGGTCGTCATCGGACGCACACGCCAGGAAATCGAACGCGCCCGCGATCAACTGCGGACCATGCTCGCGGACGCGGGCTCACCTCCTGTTGCGCCATTTGAAGGCTATGCCGTGTTGCAGCCGGCCAAGGATTTTCGCAACCGTCACGCATCGATCATGTTGGCCCTGGACGCCACGGCCCAGGCCATCGCAGAAGCCGAAGCCAAGGCCGCCTGACACCCGGATTATCGCGATTAACCGACAGGTAATTTTGTGCGGCTAGGACATGAAAATGTCTGTCTCTCCTCTTGTCGCGGATGCGACCTCTCACACGCCTGCCTCTCCACAACAAATCGACGCATTGGCCGAAGGGGCCGCGCAACTTGGCTTTGAAATTGTCGAGGTGTCGGGCACGCTGGACGCCATCGACGAAGACAGCCGCGAACAACTTCGGTCGCTGGACGCCCTGAAGGCCGGAGCGCGCCGGATCCTGGCGGCCAATCAAAGCGTCTCGGATGCCGTTGCAAAGGTTCGCGACCGCACCAAGGTGTCGGAAGACATGCTGCACGCTCTGGTCGATGAAGTGCGTCGCACAGCACCTGTGACACAAGAACTTGCCACATGGGTCGCCGCACTTGAAACACGCATTGATGACGTGGCCGATATGTTGGCGAAGGTTCGAAAATCGAACGAGGCGATCACCAGTATTGCAGGCCAGGTCAATATCCTTGCCATCAATGCCAAGATCGAAGCCGCCCGCGCGGGTGACGCCGGTCGCGGTTTTGCTGTCGTCGCCGAAGAGGTAAATGCCCTGTCACACAAGACATCCTCCGCCGCCAAGCAGATTTCCGGCCAGGTCGAAAACCTCAGCGGCTGGATCGACAGGTTGACCGAGGAAACCAGGTCTTACAGCAGGGTCGCGAATGACGTGCATTCCGGCGCGACCAGAACCGACGAAGCCGTTGAAAATGTGCGGGAAAGTGTTGAGAAAACACAGACCGATGCGCAGGAAATATCTGACCACGCAGGCGATGTTCGCCAAAGTGGCGATGGCTTTGCCCCGGCATTTTCCAAGATTGGCGAAGGGGCGGCAGACACCGCAACACGGATCAACGCCACCCGTGAACGCCTTCACACCCTGATCGAGCTTTCCGAAACCTTGGTGCAAGGAACGGTGGCCATTGGCGGCGCCTCTACCGACGCCCCGTTCATCGACCGCGTGCTGGCCGACGCCGCTGAACTGGGACGGCGCCTGGAACGCGCCGTATCAGCTGGTGAAATCGCGGAAACCGCCCTTTTCGACCGCAGCTATCACCCGATATCAGGTACAGATCCGGTACAGCTTCTTGCCCCCTATACCGACGTCACCGATCGTCACTTTCCCGAGGTGCAGGAAGCCGCGTTGGCCTTTGACGATCGGGTTGTTTTTTGTGCCGCGATCGACACGAACGGCTATCTGCCCACACACAACAAGAAATTCTCTCGTCCCCAGGGTAGAGATCCTGTTTGGAACGCCGCAAATGCGCGCAACCGCCGGATATTCGATGACCGGGTGGGGCTAAAAGCCGGTGCCAATACCGACCCGTTCCTCTTGCAGGTCTATCGTCGGGACATGGGCGGCGGTGCATTCATGATGATGAAAGACCTTTCGGCCCCGATCCATGTCAACGGTCGTCATTGGGGGGGGCTTCGACTGGCCTATAAAATCTAAAAAAACCGCCGCGCATCACAGGATGGCGGCGGGGAAGTGGCGTATCTGACCGGTCATGGTCCGGGACAAGGACCTTTCCGAGGGATAGTCGGCGCATCAAATTGGGACAGGATGCGCGACCGGTATTCCAGATCGCAGGCAGTCAGAAAAATCAGAACATTCCAGGCAAGGACAGACCGACAAAGGCAATCACAACCAAGGCGGCAACACCGGCAAAATCACGTGGCAAGGTGGCTGCGTTGCGGGCAAAGGTGTCTTTCAGTTCATTCATGTCGGCGGTCCTTTTGTTCGGGCAGGTAGCTGAGCGGGCTACATTTGTTGCCGTATTGTTCTCAAATGCCAATCAAATTGTAAAGAACTTTTTGAGAACATTCGCGAACAAAAAAGAACAGGTTCGCTTAACCCACTGAAATCATTTGGATTGCCTTGTCCTGCTCCATCAACCAAAGCAACGTGCGAACCGCCTCGCCTCTATCGCTTTTCAGATCCGGGTCGTCGCCAATCAAACGCCGGGCGTCATCATTGGCAATCGCCATCAGATCGGCCTGGCGTTCCAGGTCGGCGACGCGAAACCTCGGCAAGCCGGACTGCGCCGTGCCCAGCACATCCCCGGCGCCCCGCATGGCCAGATCTTCTTCGGCGATGCGAAAGCCGTCTTCTGTTGCGCGCAGGGTTTCCAACCGCCGGCGCCCACTTTCGTTCAACGGCGGTGTATAGACCAACAGGCAGGTCGATTTTTCGGCACCACGCCCAACCCGGCCACGCAACTGATGTAACTGCGCCAAGCCAAAACCTTCGGCGCCTTCGACAACCATGATCGATGCGTTCGCTACGTCCACGCCAACCTCGATCACGGTCGTGGCAACCAGCACATCGGTGTCGCCCGCCACAAAGGCGGCCATGGCAGCATCCTTGTCACGCGGTGGCATTTGGCCATGCACAAGACCGACACGCCCCTCTCCCAGCGCCGCACGCAACCGCTTGAACCGTTCTTCAGCCGCGGTCTTTTCAAGTGTCTCGCTTTCGTCCACCAAAGGGCATACCCAATAGGCCTGCCGTCCCTCGGCAATCGCGGATTTCAGATGCGCAACGACCTCATCCATCCGACCGGACGACACCATCGCTGTGCTGATCGGCGTGCGTCCGGGCGGTTTTTCATCCAGGATCGAGACATCCATATCGCCATAGTGAACCAGGCTCAGTGAACGCGGGATCGGCGTCGCTGTCATCACCAGGACATCCACCCGTTCGCCTTTTTTTCCGAGCTCCATGCGTTCGGCCACGCCAAAACGATGTTGTTCGTCGACCACAGCCAGCCGCAGATCGTCAAACTCCACATCTTTCTGGAATACCGCGTGGGTGCCGACCAGGATTTGGATGTCGCCCGAACGCAATGCTTCAAGCTTTGCTGCGCGCTCCTTGCCCTTGTCACGCCCTGTCAAAAGCTCGATCACTACGCCCGCCGCTTCTGCCAGTGGTTTCAACCCTGCCACATGCTGGCGCGCCAGTATCTCGGTCGGCGCCATCATGACCCCCTGCCCGCCCGCTTCCACGGCAACAAGCAAGGCCATCAGCGCCACCAGAGTTTTGCCCGCCCCGACATCCCCCTGCAACAACCGGTTCATCCGCAAATCCGACCCCATGTCATCGGCAATTTCGCGAATGGCCCGCTCCTGTGCCGCCGTCGGCACATACGGCAACACCTTCAGAACCTTCGACTGCAAACGCCCGGTCGAGATCGAGGGTCGTCCGACTTTCTTGCGTCGTTTTGCCCGCGCCAGGGCCAGCGTAACCTGATGCGCGAAGATTTCGTCATAAGCCAGCCGCCTGCGTGCCCGGCTGTCCATCGCCAAGTCCTGAGAACCCTGGGGCGCATGCGCTGACGTCAACGCCTCGTGCCACGCTGGCCAATTCTCTCGCGCGATCAGTGCCTTATCGATCCATTCGGGCAAATCCGGCGCCCGGGCGACGGCCGCCACCGCCGCCTTGGTCATGACCTTTAAGGACACCCCTTGGGTCAGGGGATAGACCGGCTCAAACGCCGGCAGGTTTTCGCGTTCAGCGGGCAACAGGATATGATCGGGATGCACGATCTGGGCCACGCCGTCGAACAGCTCTGCTCTCCCCGAAATAATCCGACGTTCACCAACGGGCAATGTCCGCTGCAACCAGTCCGATCGGGCATGAAAAAACACAAGCGAAAAGGCCAGTTCATCATCGCGAACGTCAACACGGTGCGGGCGGCCCTTTGCACGCGCGGGGTGATGACCTTCGATCGTGACCTCGGTGGTCACGGTCGCTGGCAAGACCATACCCTTGATCGTCGGTTTGAACGCACGATCCACACCCGATGTCGGCAGCGAGAACAGCACATCCCGCGGGGTTGAAATATCTATGTGCCCCAATGCCTTGGCCGTCTTTTCGCCAACACCCGGAAGCGTCTCGAGGGACGCGAAAAGCGGAAACAGAATTTCGGGACGGCCGCTCATGCCCCCTCGATCAAGGCAAGCCAACCATCTTCGTCAAGCGTCTCGATCCCCAGGTCCGCGGCTTTCTTGGCTTTTGATCCCGCCCCCGGCCCGGCAACAACAAGATCGGTCTTGGCCGAAACCGACCCGGACACTTTTGCCCCGAGGGATTCAGCCCGCGCCTTGGCCTCGGCGCGGGTCATTTTCTCCAGCGAACCGGTAAACACCACCGTCTTGCCGGCCACAGGGCTATCGGATGACGGGGCGTCCAGCGATTGGATCGACAATTCGGACGCCAGACGATTGATGGACTGGCGTTCATGATCCTGGGTCAGCGATGTGACCAGTGAGCTCACCATCACATGCCCGACCCCGTCTATCGATAACAACGCCCCCCAGGCTGGCAATTCGGCCAAAGCTTTTGGCGTTTTGTCTTCGGCCTCGGCCAATTCGATGGCCGCGCGATCAACCACATCCAAGAGCGCGGGCAAATCTGCAAAGTGAAGCGCCAAGTCCTTGGCCGCCGCTTCTCCAACATGGCGGATCCCCAAACCAAAAAGAAAGCGATTGAAGGCGATGTCGCGCCTTTGGTCGATGGCATCGAACAAATTGTCCGCCGATTTGTCACCCCAACCTTCGCGATTCTTGAGCTGCTGAACCCCGCTGCCGAAACGTTCACGCATATGGAAAATGTCGGCCGGTTCCCTGATCCAACCATCCTCAAAAAACTGTTCGACCTGCTTTGCCCCCAGACCTTCGATATCGAAGGCAGCGCGCGACACGAAATGTTTTAGTTTTTCAATTGCTTGCGCGGGACAGATCAATCCACCGGTACAACGGCGGATCGCGTCTCCCTCTTCGCGGATCGCGGCAGAGCCGCATTCAGGACAGATAGAGGGAAAAACATAGGGCTGCGAGTCCGGTTTGCGTTTCGAGAGATCGACATCGGCGATCTTGGGGATCACATCGCCAGCCCGATAGACCTGGACCCAATCGCCCTTACGGACATCGTTGCCATTACGGATCGGGGCGCCGTTTCCGTCGCGTCCAGCGATGTAATCTTCGTTGTGAAGTGTCGCGTTCGACACGACCACACCGCCGACCGTAACCGGCTTCAGCCGCGCCACCGGAGACAGCGCACCGGTTCGCCCAACCTGGATGTCGATGTCTTCAAGCCATGTCCAGGCCAGTTCGGCGGGAAACTTGTGTGCGATGGCCCATCTTGGCGTGGTGGACCGGAAACCAAGCCGTCGCTGCAATTCAAGATCGTCGACTTTATACACAACCCCATCGATATCATAACCCAGGCTGGCCCGTTGCTCTTCGATCGAATGATAATGCGCCAACATTTCACTGGGCGATTTGCACAGCTTGGTCAGGGGATTGACGCTGAATCCCAGTTCATTCAACCGCGTGATCGCCGCCATCTGCGTTTCTGCCAGGGGGGTGCTGAGGCTCCCCCAACTGTAGGCAAAGAACCGGAGCGGACGCCCCCTCGTAATTTCGGCATTCAACTGGCGCAACGATCCGGCGGCAGCATTGCGCGGATTGGCGAAGGTTTTCTCGTTTGCCTTGGCTTGTCGTTCATTCAGCGCGGCGAAATCCTCGTGGCTCATGTAAACCTCGCCACGCACCTCCAAAAGCTCGGGGGCATCGGTCAATTCGGCCGGGATGTCGCCAATGGTCATTGCGTTTGCGGTGACGTTTTCGCCGGTCGCGCCATCGCCGCGCGTTGCGGCATGGATGAGCCGTCCGTTTTCATAGCGCAAGGCCAAGGATAATCCGTCGATTTTCGGCTCGGCCGTATAGGAGAGTTCTGCCGTATCTGACCACCCAAGAAACTTGCGCACCGAGCGGTCAAATTCGTCGACATCTTCGTCGGCAAATGCATTCCCCAAGGACAACATGGGGATGGAATGCGTAATTTTCTGAAATCCTTCGGACGGCGCGGCGCCAACTTTCTCTGACGGGGAATCGGTGCGTTTCAGATCGGGAAACTTGGCTTCTATGGCCGCATTCCGTCGCTTCATAGCATCGAATTCCGCATCGGATATCTGCGGCGCATCCTTGTTGAAATAGGCATCATTTGCCCGTTCGATCGCGCGCGCCAGCTTTTCCAACTCAATCGCCGCGTCTTTTGGCGATATGGGCAGATTATCTTCAGTCATGGAAAATGAACGCTCCCGCACCGATAGGTATTTCGACCTGAATACCCCCTCGGCGCGTGCGTTTCCACCGCCGTTCGCCATCAAGCTATCGAAGGAAAATACCTATCCGCTTTGGATTTGGACAAAATGAAAGCCGCCTTTGCAAGACACAAACGACGGCTTTCCAGGCAGGGAGAGGGATGAAATCTATGCGGTGGCGCGTTCCGGCTCACGCCCCATATCGACAGGTTCGGGATCGCGAAGCACATAGCCCCGCCCCCAAACGGTTTCGATGTAATTGTCACCTTCGGTTGCGACCGACAGCTTCTTGCGAAGCTTGCAGATGAAGACGTCGATGATCTTGAGTTCCGGTTCGTCCATCCCGCCGTAAAGATGGTTCAGGAACATTTCCTTGGTCAAAGTCGTGCCCTTGCGCAAAGACAAAAGTTCCAACATCTGGTATTCTTTGCCGGTGAGATGCACGGTCTTGCCGCCAACCTCGACCGTTTTGGCGTCCAGGTTCACGCCGACTTTGCCGGTCTGAATGATCGACTGGGCGTGCCCCTTCGAACGTCGGATGATCGCGTGAATGCGCGCCACCAGTTCTTCGCGATGAAACGGTTTGGTCAGATAGTCGTCCGCCCCGAACCCGAATCCCTTGATCTTGTTTTCCGTGTCGTCCGATCCGGTCAGGATCAGAATAGGTGTTTCCACCCGCGCAAGTCGCAACTGACGCAATACTTCGTGGCCATCCATATCCGGCAAATCCAGATCAAGAAGAATCAAGTCATAATCATAGAGCTTGGCCAGATCGATCCCTTCTTCCCCTAGATCGGTTGCATACACATTCAAATTCGCATGGGTCAGCATCAGTTCGATGCTGCGAGAAGTCGTCGGATCATCTTCAACCAAAAGTACGCGCATTAATTCATCTCCGCAGTCGTCCCTATTGGGATTACAAAATGAAGGCCATTGGTTAACTGCCGGTTACTATTATGAACAAATATCACTACACGTTATGGTTGTCTATAGCGCTGAATAGTTGTTGCTTTTAGGGCTGACTCTCCGTGCCGCTCAACCGCAGCGTGCCATGCCTCCAATTCCTCTGCCGAAAGTGCGTACCGTTCCAGGGCTTCTTCGCGCGACAAAAGCCCATAGGTTATCGCGCGCACGACAGCTGCCTTTCGGCTGGCCACCCACCGGCGCGTTTCCGCGTCTGGCAAATCTGCATGCGACATGACCGTTCCGTCAGGAAGAGTTACTGCACGCGGCCCATTCACCTTCTTCAAGTACATTTGTCGTGTCGATCCCGTCTGAACTTTGGCTGCCATCTTGACGCGGGGGGCTTAATCATGAGTGAAGGCGAGGTCTTGTGAGTACGCGCAATTTTCCTATATTCGCAGATATCTTCCCAATTCCTGTGGTGACACCATGGCTCTCGCCCTGGCCGACGGCCTGAACTCTCTTGGTTTTCCAAAACCTCCATCGCAAACACGGGTCGTAGTGGCGATGTCCGGCGGCGTTGACAGTTCGGTCGTCGCGGCAGAGCTGGCACGTCAGGGATATGACGTCGTGGGCGTCACGCTTCAGCTTTATGATCACGGCGCGGCCCTGGCCAAGAAAGGTGCCTGTTGCGCCGGGATCGACATTCACGACGCGCGCCGTGTGGCCGAGGAAATGGGTTTTCCTCACTATGTGCTGGATTATGAAAACATCTTCCGCGACGCAGTGATCGACGAATTTGCAGACAGTTATCTTGCCGGCGCGACGCCGGTGCCCTGCATTCGCTGCAATGAACGGGTCAAGTTCAAGGACCTGCTGCACACGGCCAAGGACCTGGAGGCCGACTGCATGGCCACCGGGCACTATATTCAACGCAAGGTCGGGCCAAACGGTGCCGAGTTGCACATGGCCGCCGATGCCAAGCGCGATCAGTCGTATTTCCTGTTCTCGACCACCGCCGAACAACTGGACTTCCTGCGGTTTCCATTGGGGCACCTGGCCTCGAAAAACGATACCCGACAACTTGCCCTGGCACATGGTCTGGACGTCGCCGACAAGCCGGACAGCCAGGACATCTGCTTTGTGCCGGATGGCGACTATGCCTCTTTGATCGAGAAATTACGTCCCGGCGCGGCCGAGGCCGGGGATATTGTTCATGCCGATGGTCGGGTCCTGGGCCAACACAACGGCGTCATACATTACACCATCGGTCAAAGGCGCGGCCTGGGGATCGGCGGGTTGGATGAACCGCTGTATGTGGTGAAACTGGATGTAGAAGGCAAACGTGTGATCGTGGGCCCGAAAGACCTGTTGGCGACCCGCACCATTCCCGTACGCGAAATCAACTGGCTGGGTGACGGGCCGTTCACTTCGCAACGCGAATGGCCACTGGCGGTCAAAATCCGTTCTACCAAACCGCCTGTCGAGGCCCTTGTGCGCCCGATTTCTGAAACACAAGCCGAGGTGGAACTTATCGCGGCAGAAGAAGGTGTTTCGCCAGGGCAGGCCTGCGTGTTCTATGACCGCGAGGGCAGCCGTGTCTTTGGCGGCGGTTGGATTTGGCGCGGCGACGAGACCGCACCAGTCACAAACCTCGGCTGATCAACCTGCCATTCCTTCAATAACTGCCCTGGCCGCACGCAGGCCGGGCGCGTCGCCGCCCCGGCCCAGTTTGACCATGGTATCGTTCATCGCGGCAACCTGCGCATTTCGAACCGCGTCATCCCCCAAAACGTCACACATGGCCGCGCTGATGTTGGACGCACGGCAATCCGGGCCAAGGTATTCCGGGACAACCCTGGTTCCGGATACAAGATTGACCAGGGTGACGGTGTCGATTTTCGCCATGCGAGACATGATCTGCCAAGACAGCCAATTCATGTCATAGGCCACAACCATGGGGGTTTCATTGGCCGCCAGTTCCAGCGACACGGTCCCGCTTGCCGCCAGGGCCACATCGGCGGCGCGAAAGGCAGACCGCTTGCGATCGGCTGCGTCCGCTCTGCCCCTCGGATCAAGAACTATGGGATCGCCCGGCCATGCCTTGACGGCATCGATCACCGCCGAGGCCACGGCGTCTGCAGCCGGGACAACCACGCGCGCCTCGGGCTGACGGGCAAGCACTGTACGCAATGCCTCACCGAATACCGGTGCAAGACGGGACACCTCATTTCGGCGCGAACCGGGTAACGCCAGGATCATAGGAGCGTCCCCGATGCCTTCGGCATCCCGGAAAGCCTTGGCCTGCCCGGGGCTGGCCAAAGGCTCGGCAACAACCGGATGCCCGACAAAATTGCAAAGCATTCCGGCTTCTTCCATATAGGGCGGCTCGAACGGCAAAAGGGCCAGGACATGATCAATATAGCGCGCCATCTTCTGCGCGCGCCCCGACCGCCACGCCCAAACGGACGGCGCGACATAATGAACGGTACGAATATTAGAAACCTCTTTGACCAATCGGGCCAATCGAAGCGAAAAATCAGGAGAATCAATGGTCAGCAAGACATCCGGCTTCCAGGCCAGACAGTCATCGGCTGCCTGACGAAGGCGCCGTTTCAATTCCGGATACTTTGGCAAGACCTCGGCAATCCCCATCACCGACAATTCGTTCATGGGAAACAGGCTTTCCATCCCCTCGCTTTGCATCAAAGGGCCGGCCACACCGCGAAATTCAATGGCTGGAACCAACGTCTTCAGCCCCGCCATCAAGGCTGCGCCTAGTTTGTCGCCGGATGGCTCGCCCGCGAGAAGATAGATTTTCATCTCCTGCCTCCTTCAGACACTGTCCGGATCGTCCGGATCACGCACCCATAGGAATAAGCCCGCCTCGTTGGCGCGCCTGACAACGTCGTCATACTGCAAGATGATGACACCGCCGCCCTGAACGACCAGCCCATCAAGCCCGGCGTTTGCGACCTGCGCCACGGTGCGAGGCCCAACGACAGGCACATCGACCCGGCGGTCCTGGTCCGGTTTGGCAGCTTTGTAAAAGACGCCGCCCGGCCCATCGGGACGTCGCGCCAGCGTGCCGAGCATCCATTCGGTTCCAAACTTGCCCTCGATGACAAGGACCTGCCCCTTGTGTACGACACAGGATTGGCCGATGTCGAAAGCCCCAATGCCATCCATCATCCCGGAAGCCCGTGCAGCATCTGCCCTGTGATCCAAAGTTGGCTGTCGTTGGGTAATGACACCCGGTTTGGGCAAGAGATCAGGACAGATATCGACCGCCGAGACGATCGAAATCCCCGCCTCCTCGAAAAGCGACAAGACCACCCGCAAGGCACCATCGTCGCCCTTTTGCAGGGCTGCGGTGATCTGAGGGATCAATGGCGCGGTGGCGGCATCAATACGCGACGGGTCAACCTCAGGACGTGTGATCGCCCCGGCAAAACAGACCTGCGTTATGCCCCGACTTTGAAACGTTTCGATCAGGCTTCCCAGGGTTTCCAGTCGAAACACCATGTCAGGTGCGACATCGTCGGGGATATGCCCCTCAACAGCCGCCACGAACGGGCGTTGTGACAAACGCTCGACCAGAACAGACGGAAGCGCGCCCTGCCCGGCAATCAGCGCCAACATCCTAGCGTTCCGGCGTCAAAAAGCTGCGATCCGAGGCCCCGAGCACGAAATCCACAATCTCGTTGACGTATTTGCTGTCGGTTTCCGCGCCCAAACGGCGGGCGCGATCCTGAAACGCTCCTTCGCCTTGCGCCAACATCTGAAAAGCGGCCCGCAGGGCAGTAATGTCACTGCGAGACACCCCCTTGCGCTTCAATCCAACCAAGTTCAGCCCGTCAAGTTGTCCGCGCGGTCCCTGCACCAATCCGTGCGGGATCACGTCGTTGGTCACCATGGTGACTGCACCGATAATCGCACCGCGGCCAATGCGCACCCACTGGTGAATGCCGGAAAGACCGCCAATGATGACGTCATCCTCAATCACGCAATGCCCGGCAATGGCCCCCTGGTTGGCGACGATGACACGATTGCCGACGATCGCGTCATGCGCGACATGGGCACCGGTCATGAACAGGCAATCGTCCCCGACGGAAGTGACACCGCCACCGCCCTCGGTCCCGGTATTCATGGTCACGCCTTCACGAATACGATTGCGCTTTCCAACGACCAGCCGCGTTTCTTCACCCTTGAACTTCAGATCCTGGGGAATTTCACCGATCACTGCGTTCGGGAAGATTTCAGTGCTGTCGCCAATCTCGGTCAGGCCGGTGACGACGGCATGGGATTTGATCTGTACGTTCTCGCCAAGTCTGACCTTGGCCCCGACAAGAGAAAACGGACCCACACGACAGCCTGGACCGATAACGGCACCGTCTTCGACAACGGCGCTTGGATGAACCTCGGCGGTTGGATCAATACTCACTTGGGCAAGTCCATCATGGCAGTGAATTCACATTCGCAGGCCACTTCGTCTTCCACGCGCGCCACACCCTTGAACTTCCAAACCTTGCCACGACCGCGCAGGGTTTCGACCTCCATCTTCAACGTGTCACCGGGGCCGACTTTGCGCCGGAATTTGCAGTTGTCCACCGCCATGAAATAAACGCCGAGGTTCTTGTCCGCCAGGTCTAGCCCCACACCGGCAACAATGGCCGCGGTCTGCGCCATTGCTTCGATCATCATCACGCCGGGAAACACCGGCATCCCCGGAAAATGGCCGGTGAACTGAGGCTCGTTCATGGTGACGTTTTTTATCCCGACTCCGCGGGTCGTGCCCTCGATATCGACAACCTTGTCCACCAAAAGAAACGGATACCGATGCGGTATAATGCGTTGGATCAGCTCGATATCCGCGCTCTTCAATTCGTTAGCCATGTGGTCCCTCTTTTCTTAAAACGGGTAACAAGCCCGGCACGGCACCGCAAGCGCAACGACCAATCAGAGCCTAGTCCGGCGCCTGTCCGACACTTTCATTCACACGACGTATTGCCTCGTCAGTGATGTCGATGCTGTCGGCCGACAAGAAAACGTCTCGTCGATCAAGAACCACCAAAGCGCCCTTTTCAAGAACGATACGCGAAATGATCTTGGCAGCATCGCGGAAAAACAGGTTTCGGGCTTCATCCCGTGATCGGTTCAACTGCCGGGCTTTTTCATCCTGCTCGGCGCGAATTTTCTGAACGCGCTCGTTGAAGGCATCGGCCATATCGCGAAACGACGCGGGATCTGTCTCGGCCTTGACGCCTGTCAGGCGCTGCTCCTCTGCGATCAATTCTGCCTCAATTGCCTGATTTTCCTCGGCAAGAGCCTGAGCTTCTCTTTCCAGCCCCGCCAAAGTGTCCACGCCCAACTTGGTTTCCGCAAACAACCGTTCCTGGTCGATCACGAGTATGGGCGCGGCATCCTGAGCCTGTGCCCCCTGCCCGATGGCAAAAGATACAAGGACCGCAAAGGCGCGCAGCATTTTAGAACTGCGTGGAAATCGTGATGTCGAAGCTATTTTCTTCATCCAAAGCGTTCTTATCCAGCGGCTTCGCAAAGTTCATCCGCAAAGGTCCGATCGGCGTTGTCCAGAACAAGGACACACCGATTGAAGTCCGAAGTTCAAAGTCATCGTCAACCGTGGTTGCCAAGCCGGCAGTATCGTCCAGCCCCCACAAGGACGCCGCGTCAAAGAAAACGCCGCCTTCAATTCCGTATTCCTCTGGCAGGCCCAAGGGGAAATCCGCTTCCAGCCGCATTGAGACATACTTGTTGCCGCCAAGAACATCGTCATCCGTGGCACTGGTATCACGCGGACCAACACCGCGAGATTGGAACCCCCGCAGCGTTCGGGACGTCAGGAAGAATCGGTCTGTCACACGGGTGCCGCTGCCACCAAGCGAGTCGATGACACCCCCTTCGAAAATGGCCCGCAGCGTGACCTCTTCATTGAAGATATCCTGCTGGGCGACGGCCCGGGCCGTGGTCTTAATGTATTCCACATCACCGCCGAGGCCTGCGAACTCTTGCCCAAAACGAAGTTGAACACCGCGATTTGGGTTTAGTCCGCCGTTGATGAGATCCAAAGAATAGGTGTAACCGACAGCGCTTCGGAACTGATCACCGGCTTCGCGAACGATAATTGGCGAGGCGTCGGTGGATATGTTCAGAATTTCTTCCTGCGCGGCCTCGTAATACAGCGAGAGCCTGGAGTTCTCGGTCAAAGGAAATGCCAGGCTCGGAGAAAACGCCGTGACCTTTGTGTCATAAGAGGCGTTGTCAAAATCGCTGGTGGTGTAAAAAACGTCCAATCCAAACGTCAGGTCGCGCCCAAGGAAAGCAGGCTCTCTGAACGCAAGAACCGAATTTGAATTCTCGGTTCCCGTGTCGACATTGAAAGTCAACGACTGACCGCGCCCAAGGAAATTTCGTTCAGAAAACCCGACCACAAGCGCGAAACCGGTATCGTCGCTAAAGCTGCCGCCGAATGACAGCGATCCGGTAGGCCGTTCTTCCACGTCGACACCGACAATAACCTGGTCAGGTGACGTGCCTTCGCGCGTGTCCACTTCGGCAGTGGCAAAGAACCCCAAGGCGCGAATACGCTCGGCGGCATTCCGAATTTCCCGGGGATTGAACGGATCGCCTTCCACGGCTGTAAACTGACGTCTAATGACGCGGTCGAGCGTGGTCTGATTACCCTCGATATCGATACGTTCGACAAAGACCCGAGGTCCGCGCACCAGGGCGAATTCAACATCCAAAGTAAGATCGCGATCGTTCCGGCTGACGCGCGGATCAACCCGCAGAAAATCCAGGCCCTGGCGCAGCGCCAGAAGTTCAAGGCGTTCGATCTGTTCTTCGATCAGTGTCGGAGACCACGTCTTGCCCGACTTGATCCGCAGTGCGTCGCGGTATTCATCCAGGTCCAAGTCCTGGAATTCGCTGGTGACTGTCACGGCACCGACCGAGAATGCCTGCCCCTCTTGAACCGTGAATGTCACAAAAGTCGCGTCGCGTTCGCGCGACAGCTCGGTCACCACATCCACAACCCGAAAATCGACGTATCCGCGCGAGCGATAGAAATCGGTCAGCAACTGACGGTCAAAGGCTATGCGTTCGGGGATATAGGTATCTCGGCCAATGATACGGCGCAGGAAACCTGCTTGCTTGGTGTCGATCACGCGCCGCAGACGGCGGTCAGAATAGGCCCGGTTGCCAACAAAACTGACACGTTCGTTTTCAACGTTGCGACCTTCGCTGATCTCAAAGATCAGGTCGACCCTGTTATCCGACCGACGAATGATCTTGGGCGTCACATTGGCGGAAAGGCGCGCAGCCTGGCTGTAGGCATCTGCAATGGCCGACGCATCCGCAGCCGCCTGGCTTCGCGAGAACACACGACGCGGAGTCGACTGAACAACCGCCAACAGGGCTTCGTCGTCTAGGCGATCGTTCCCCTCGATGCTGATCCGATTGACCGTCGGGTTTTCGACCACCACGATCCGCAGGCCCGAGCCGACAGGAATGACTTCGACAGTTTCAAACAGGCCCGAGGCAAGAATACGCTGAAGCGCATCATTGATTTCGCCGTCGCTAACCACCTGTCCCGGCTCGAAACCGGCGAAACTAATGACGGTCGAATCGGGAATACGCTGATTGCCATCGACCTGAATGGCATTCACGCGGGTCTGGCCCACGGCCATCGTCGCAAAACTTGCGACGATCATGCTTAAAATCACTGCTCTGGCGCTGTGAAGTGACGCTCTAGCCATATGCCCGCCCCGTCGAATTCTATTTGCAACGTGAGTAGTCGGATTCTTTGGGGCTGTCAAAAGCGAGACGCCGCCCAGGAAGAGCGGCGCTTCAGAGAATTTCGAAGTTACACGCGGTCGTCAGGACCGGTTTACGGTGTGCCCAAATACGCACCAGCAAACAACGCAGCGCCAAGCGCAAACAAGACGACGAAGCGATCCAGGTTCAAATCCACCAAAAGCTCAAGGCCCCTGTATCCGTTTTGAATAGTTTGCATCGCATTGCTCCAAACAACGTAGGCTGTGAAACAAGAGGTACGGGCGAACTATGACAACATTTGGGCAGGGCTGCGACGCTTGTGTGTCGCGCGCGCTCAGGGGCAGATCAGGTCATTGCCAAGCGAAAAGGCCATCAAGGCCAACATGACCGTCAATCCCCCCGCCATAAGGTACTTGAGCGCCCGGTCGCTGGGTGGATTGCCGGTGACCGCTTCCCAAGCGTGAAATACCAGGTGACCGCCATCCAAAACCGGGATCGGAAACAGGTTCAGCAGCCCGACGGCCGTCGACAAAAGCGCGATGAACCAGAAAAAGCTGAACCAACCCTGGCTGGCCGCCTGCCCTGACACCTCGGCAATGCCAATTGGCCCCGACAGGTTGCAGGTCGAAATCTTGCCGACGATCATGTGGTACAGGCCCGAAAGCGACGACTCGATGATAAAGCTGATCTGGTTCGCCCCATAGGCGGCGGCTTGTCCCAGCGACGGAGTCTCGGCGGCCGGTTCAAAAAGAAGCCCACCCGTCATGCCTATCAACCAACGGGTTTCAAACCCGCCATCCTGCAAAGGCAAATCTCGCCGGATCGGAGTAAGGGTCACAAGACGCGTTTCCGCGTTCTCGCGCCAAACCTCAAGTTCCAAAGGCTGACCGTCGGAATTGCCAACGGCATCCCGCAACTGGTCAAAATCGTAAATCTCGACGCCATCGATCGACACGACAACGTCGCCCTCTTGCAAATCGGCTGCCTCTGCCGCGGAATCCGGGGTCGTCGACAAAACCAGCGGCGGATAGAACCACGGGCCCTGAACAGTCTCTTCGACGCCATTCCGCAACACGGTATAGGTCAGTTCGGGTGACCGCACGAGCATGTCCGAGAAATCAGAAAATTCGTCGGACGGCGGAACCGCCACACCATTGATCTCAAGGATAACATCCCCGGCAGCCAATTCCTGGGTCACTTCTCCCGGCAGCGGGCGAATATCCTCGATCGTGATAGGATCCGAGGTCACACCTCGAAACATCAACAGGATTGCGAAAAGCAGGAAAGACAGGGCGAAATTGAAAGCAGGTCCCGCAAAGACAGTTGCCGAACGCGCCCATAAGGGGGCGCCATGCATCGTCGCGCGGCGTTCTTCCGGCGACATGCCTGCCAGGACAGATTCTTCCGGACGGTCCGAGGCCGCGCCCTGATCGCCCAGGAATTTCACGAAACCGCCAAACGGCAATGCAGCGATCTGCCAGCGCGTCCCATGCTTGTCGACCCGGCTTGCCAGAACCGGCCCAAACCCGATCGAGAACACTTCGGCCTTGATACCAGACCAGCGTCCCACGATGTAATGGCCGTATTCGTGGATGGCGATGATGATCGACAAGGCCACGATGAACGCAGCGATGGTAAAGAAGAACCCGCCAAAGGTCGGTATCAGTCCAGCGATATCCAAAGACTTTCCTATCTTTTTCTTTCGTTTACGGACTCTTGTGCCAATCTTCGGGCCGTTTGGTCCGCCTCCGCGACACCCTCAAGGGTAATCGCGGCGTTTCCGAGGCTTTCCCCTGACATAATTTCGATCACATCACTTACAACTGACGCCATTTCAACAAACCCAAGACGCCCGTCAATGAACGCATCCAAAGCGGCCTCTTTCGCACCGTTGAACACCGCCCCGGCCAACCCGCCGATCTGCATCACCTCGCGGGCAAGATCCAGGGCCGGATAGCGCTCGGTCTCGGGCGCCTTGAAGTTCAACTGACCAATGGCCGCGAAGTCCAGGCGATCAACGGGCAAGCTGGCCCGGTCGGGATAGCTGAGAGCATAGCCGATCGCATGACGCATGTCCGCCGGGCCCAGATGTGCCATCAGCCCACCATCCCGGTGGCCGATAATTGCATGCACCAAGCTTTCGGGATGGATCAGGACCTCGATACGCGACGGATCGACACCGAAAAACTCTTTTGTTTCGATGACTTCCAGCGCTTTATTGAACATACTGGCGCTGTCGATGGTTATTCTTTGTCCCATGGCCCAATTGGGATGCGACGACGCCTGCTCCAGCGTTGCCTTGGCCAGATCTTCGATCGGCCAATCGCGAAATGCACCACCCGAGGCCGTAATGATCACCCGTTCAACTGTTTCCAGCGATTCGCCCTGCATGGCTTGAAAGATGGCAGAATGTTCGCTGTCGACAGGCAAGACCTGTGCGCCGTATTTGCGTGCTGTTTCCAACAACAAAGGGCCCGCCGTCACCAGGCTTTCCTTGTTGGCCAAGGCCAGGGTCGTCCCGTGCTCTAACGCCTTCAAACCCGGAGCAAGCCCCGCAGCACCGACAATGGCGGACATGACCCAGTCTGCCGGCCTGGCCGCGGCCTCCAAGATGGCCTTTGATCCGGCGGCGACCTCGACACCGCTGCCCGACAATGCGGCTTTCAGATCGTCCAAACAATCGTCATAGGCGGTAACCGCCAGGGCGGCCCCAAGATCGCGGGCATCACGGGCAAGTGCATCGACGTTTCGCCCGCCGGTCAAAGCCACGACATCATAGGCATTGCGATCCCGACGGATCAGATCGATGGTGTTCGCGCCAATTGACCCCGTTGCACCAAAGATCGAAACGCGGCGCATTACATTGCCACCGCTGGAAAATTACCAAGCAGAACGATCAGGAAAACGAACAAGGCCGCTCCAAGCATCGCGTCAAACCGATCAAACATGCCGCCGTGACCTGGCAAAATGGCCGAGGAATCCTTGACCCCGACCTTCCGTTTCAGCGCACTTTCAGCGACATCCCCGAATTGCCCCGCAACGGCGACAAGAACGGAAACCGCGATGACCATCGCCGATGCGTGTCCCAGCGCCACCAATGCTCCTCCGACCAACGCCGCGCCGCCCCACCCTGCGATCGTGCCCGACCAGGTTTTCTTCGGGCTGACACGCGGCCAGAATTTGGGACCGCCAATCATCCGCCCGGCAAAATAACCAAGAACATCGCTGGCGATCACGCACATCGCCATCCAAACGATCCAGACAAACCCGAAGTCTTCACGCAAAAGGACCATTCCGTAGGCGGCCACCAATGTCGCCGCACTAAACATGACGAAAAGCGACCGGTTGTCTGCCAGTTTTGGTGCTCCTGCTATCGAAAGAACAATGAAAAAGGGAATCGCAAGGCCGGGCGACAAGCGTTCCGAGACAAGCAAAGCGATCCCGGCAACGATGCCATAGCCAACCGCCAAGGGGCCGGCGCCAATCATTCGAGTTATTTCCCAAACGATCAGTCCGGCAATGCAAGCAACCAGGACAAGAAATACAAACCCGCCGGTCCACATGGCTGAAACGCCGACAGCAGCCGCCATCAAACCCGTCACCAACCGTTTGGACAGATCATTCCAGCGCCCAGCAGCAGCTGTCATCCCGGTACGGCTCCGTACCGACGTTCTCGCTTGGAGTATTTCGTCAAAATACGCGCGAACTCGTCCCGCGTGAAATCAGGCCACAGGGTATCCACGAATTCGTATTCCGAATAGGCTGACTGCCACAGCAGAAAGTTTGAGATACGTGCTTCTCCACTGGTACGAATGACCAGATCGGGATCCGGCAAGACATAGGTATCCAGAAAGCGCGCCAGGGTCTCACCATCGACTGTTTCGGGATCGATCCGACCGGCCTTTACCTCTCGGCACAAACGTTTGGTCGCGCGGGCCACTTCGTCACGACCGCCGTAGTTCAGCGCGATCGTCAGGTGAACCAGGTCATTGCCGCTGGTCAGCAACTCAAGCTCGTCCATCAAAGACACCAGCCGTTCGTCCAGCCGCATACGGTCGCCAATGAAACGAACACGGACACCAGCGGACACCAGCTCGCGCGTTTCGCTCATCAGGTAACGCTTGAAAAGCTTCATCAACCCGGAGACTTCGGCTTGGGTTCGCTTCCAGTTCTCCGTCGAAAAAGCAAATATTGTCAGGTACTTGACGCCAAGATCGGGGCACGCCTCCACGATCTCGCGCACCCGGCGCGCACCAGCGTGATGGCCAAACAAACGCGGCTTGCCGCGCGCCTGGGCCCAACGGCCATTGCCGTCCATGATAATGGCCACATGTTCAGGGGTGACCCGCTCGTTACTGTTGCCCAAATCGGGTCTCCTGATTACTCGCCCCGCCGATCACGCGTTACACCTGCATGATTTCTTCTTGCTTGCTCTCCAAGGCTGCATCGATTTTCACAATTGCCGCGTCGGTCAGCTCCTGAACCGTACCTTCCCAGAACTTCTGGTCATCTTCACCCAGTCCATCGGCCTTGCCCTTCTTGATCTTATCCATCCCGTCACGTCGCACATTGCGAATGGCAACGCGGGCGTTTTCGGCATACTGCCCTGCAACCTTGGTCAACTCGCGGCGGCGTTCTTCGTTCAATTCAGGGATAGGCAGCCGGATGATGGTACCGTCCATAACCGGGTTGATCCCCAGACCAGAGGTGCGGATCGCCTTTTCAACTGCCCCCACCAACGCCTTGTCCCAGACATTGACCGTAATCATCCGAGGTTCGGGTACGTTCACGGTGCCCACCTGGTTGATCGGTGTCTGCGAACCGTAAGCATCCACCATTATCGGCTCCAGCATCGACGCCGATGCACGCCCGGTTCTCAGCGTCAGAAACTCTTGCCGAAGGGCCGTCATCGCGCCGTCCATACGGCGCTCAAGATCATCCAGGTCCAAGTCGAAATCGTCTGCCATGCTCACCACATTCCGTTTTCGCCGAACTTTTGTCCGGCAGTTTGCACGTTCTATACCTTTAAGCAGTGCCAAATGTATAGGGCGACCGTGTGCTTCCTGTGCAGGGAATGGGGATGCCCGGTGACAAAATTCGCAGAGCTTGCACGAAACGCGGCCCGCGAAATCCAGGTCGGACGATAGGAAAAGAAAGTCAGGCGCCCAGGATCAGCGTCAATCGCGAACCACGGTATATGTGCCCTCACCGGCCAGAATGCCCCTAAAGCCCCCCGGTTCGTCCAGCGAGAACACGATGATCGGCAGCTTGTTGTCGCGCGCCAGGGCAATGGCGCTGGCGTCCATGACACCAAGATGCTTGGCCAGGACATCATCATAGGACACCGCATCATACCGCTTGGCGTCAGCGTGTTTGACGGGATCTTTGTCATAAACGCCGTCAACCTTAGTGCCTTTGAAAATTGCCTCGCAAGACATTTCCGAGGCCCGCAGCGTCGCCGCCGTATCCGTCGTGAAATAGGGGTTGCCAGTTCCCGCGGCAAAAATGCAAACGCGCTTTTTCTCAAGATGGCGCACCGCGCGGCGGCGAATATAGGGTTCGGCGACCTCATCCATCCGAATGGCGCTGATGACACGGGTATGGATGCCCAAACCTTCCAGTGACGACTGCATCGCAAGCGCATTCATCACGGTCGCCAACATGCCCATATAGTCAGCCGTTGTGCGCTCCATCCCTTGTGCCGACCCTTGCAGTCCTCGGAAGACGTTGCCACCACCGATGACCATGCAGACCTCGACACCAAGCTCGTGAACCGACTGCACTTCCCTGGCAATCCGTTCGACCGTGGGCGGATGCAGTCCAAACCCCTGATCCCCCATCAGGGCCTCGCCGGAGATTTTCAAGAGAACGCGGTTGTAAGAAGCTTTGGTCTCTGTGGTCATGGGGGACTCCTTACTGATATTGGCTTTTGCGCCCGACGCGAAAATGTCGGAAAAAGACCGCGACTTCAACGAGGGATCCATGCATCCGGCGATTAAAAATATTGATGCCGACCGGCCCGTGCTGATCGCGGGCCCGACAGCCAGCGGAAAATCTGCGCTGGCCATGGAGATTGCGCATAGAACCGGAGGGATCATTGTCAACGCTGACGCTCTGCAGGTGTATGACGATTGGCGCATTCTGACCGCCCGTCCGTCGAAAGAAGACGAAGCCAGCCTGCCCCACGTGATGTACGGACATATTCCCGGTGATCGGGCCTATTCCGTCGGCCATTGGTTGCGCGACGCCCAAGCTTACCTGAACACGGATCGCCCGCCCGTCATCGTCGGTGGCACTGGCCTGAATTTCACCGCCCTCACCGAAGGCCTGGCGGAAATTCCGGCCACTCCTGACGACATTCGTCAACAGGCCATGGACCGGATTGCCGAGGCTGGGGCACCCGCCTTGCTGCCGGACATCGACCCAGAAACCCGCGCCCGCATTGATCAGAACAATCCCATGCGTGTTCAAAGGGCCTGGGAGGTATTGCAGGCGACCGGGCGTGGACTTGCCGCCTGGCAAGATGAAACCGGACCGCCAATCGTACCAATGGATGAAGCACAGGCCTTTTTGATCCACGCCCCCAAAGACTGGCTCACTCCGCGTATCGAACGACGGTTTGACCAGATGTTGGACCTGGGTGTTCTGGAAGAAGCCATCGCAAATGCCACCGACTGGAGCCCAACCAGGCCCTCGGCAAAGGCCATCGGCGCGGCCGAGCTGATCGCCCATGTCCGTGGAGACATGCCATTGGATCAAGCCCGCAACACCGCAATCATAGCCACGCGGCAATACGCCAAAAGACAACGCAGCTGGTTCCGGTCACGCATGAAGAACTGGACGGTTCTGGATTTTGGTGACCAATAACAAAAACGGGCCGCCCAGTTCTGGACGGCCCGATTGTTTAAGTGTCGAGAATATTATTCGACCAGACCATCCTCGTCGTCCAGCTCGTCCAGATCGGAACCGTCAAAATCCAGACCGTGAGCGGCACGGATCTTGTCTTCGATCTCCAAAGCGATTTCGGGATGTTCTTTCAAAAAGTTCTTCGAATTCTCTCGTCCCTGGCCGATCCGCTCATCTCCATAGCTGAACCAGGCACCGGATTTTTCAACGACACCGGCCTTGACCCCCATGTCGATCAATTCGCCATGTTTCGAGATGCCCTCGCCATACATGATGTCGAATTCGACCTGCTTGAAGGGCGGCGCAACCTTGTTCTTCACGACCTTGACCCGCGTCGAGTTTCCAACAACTTCGTCACGGTCCTTGATCGCGCCAATGCGGCGAATGTCCAGACGAACCGACGAATAGAACTTCAACGCGTTGCCACCAGTCGTGGTTTCGGGAGAACCGAACATGACGCCGATTTTCATCCGAATCTGGTTGATGAAAATCACCATGCAGTTCGAACGGGCAATTGACGAGGTCAGTTTGCGCATGGCCTGGCTCATCAGTCGGGCATGAACCCCGACCGAGGCATCCCCCATGTCGCCTTCCAACTCAGACTTCGGCGTTAATGCGGCAACCGAATCGACAACGACCAAAGACACCGCACCCGAGCGCACCAGCGTGTCTGTAATCTCCAATGCCTGCTCGCCCGTATCGGGCTGTGAAATCAGCAATTCGTCCAGGTTGACGCCCAGCTTCTTGGCGTATTGCGGATCAAGCGCGTGTTCCGCGTCAACAAAGGCGCACACCCCGCCTTTCTTCTGTTCCTCGGCCACGCAGTGCAGCGTCAAAGTTGTCTTACCCGACGATTCCGGACCGTAAATCTCGATAATCCGCCCCTTGGGCAAGCCGCCGATCCCCAGCGCGATATCCAGCCCCAGTGAGCCGGTCGAGGTCGCTTCGATTTCGGGGATGGGATTGTCGCCACCCAGTTTCATGATCGACCCTTTGCCGAACTGCCGTTCGATCTGGGCCAAGGCAGAATCCAGGGCTTTGGTTTTTTCGGATTGCTTCTTGGATGTCATCGGTAAAAGTTCAGCTACAGCCATTGTTCCTGATCCTTATTTCACGTTCGCTCTATCGCGGCAACGCTGCTCATGTTCGCCTCTTGTTCTTCTGGGCATTTCTAGATCAAAACGAGAACATTGCAAGCATTTATCTAAAATACTTTGCAACGTGTTCCTTAAGGGTTCGTTACTTTTCACCGGAAACTTGGAACTCGGGGGATGGGCCAGCCCCGATCATTCCATTTGTTCGTGCACGATGTTTGTCAATTGTTGCAACGAAAATGGCTTGGGCAGGAAAACCGAGTTCGGAATGCGCGCCTGTTTTTCCGCGCGTCCCTCCTCCGCGTAACCGGACATGAAGACGACATTGGTGTCGGGGCGCTTTTTGAGAGCCTGACGTACCCATGTCGGCCCGTCCATGCCCGGCATGATCACATCCGTCACGAAGACATCAAAATGAAGGTCCGGATCTTCCAGTATCTGAAGAGCCGTTTCAGCATCTTCGGCCTCGACAACGGTATATCCACGCATCCGCAGTGCCCGGCCGGCAAAGGCGCGCACCGGTGCCTCGTCTTCCACCAACAAAACCACACCGTCCTTGCTCGCGGTCCGCGGCACTGATGGTTTTTCGACGTCTTTGACTGTTTCGGGGACCTCGTGGGTGTTGGCCGGGAAATACAGGCTGAACACCGTGCCTTCCCCAAGCACGCTATCGACAAAGATAAACCCGCCGGTCTGTTTCACGATGCCATAGGCCGTCGACAATCCCAGCCCCGTGCCTTCTCCGGTCTTCTTCGTGGTGTAAAATGGCTCAAAAATCTTTGACATGCCTTCCGGGCTGATGCCCGTGCCAGTGTCGCGCACTTCGATTATGACATAGTTTCCGGGCGTCAGATGGGCGCGATCCCGCACAATTTCCTGTTCGATCGTCTCGTTTCGCGTCCGCACGGTAATTGTTCCGCCTTCGGGCATCGCGTCGCGTGCATTGACCACCAGGTTGACGATCACCTGTTCAAGCTGACGACGATCCGCACGAATGGCCTTTGGGCCCGGTTGGTGCGAAACATCAAGGTGAATACGCTCTCCGATCAGGCGGTTTAGCAAATGCGCCAGGTCGGACATGGTATCGCGCAGCTCAAGCCCCTGGGGTTTGAGGTTTTGTTTGCGCGAGAACGCCAAAAGCTGCCCAACGAGAGAGGCTGCGCGATTGGCGTTCTGTGAAATCTGGATCAGGTCAGCATAGTCTGGATCGCCTTGGTCGTGGCGCAGCAACAAGAGATCGCAATGTCCGCTTATGGCCGTCAGCAAATTGTTGAAATCATGAGCGACGCCGCCGGCAAGCTGACCGATAGCCTGCATTTTCTGACTTTGAACAAACTGCGCTTCCAGTGTTTTCAGTTCGGTCGCATCGTTCAAAATCCCTACCAAGACCACCCGACCGTTTTCAACCGTACGCCCAAGGGTGATTTGCAGGAACAATTCCTGACCCGGAACAACCGCGCGCACGATCTCTGGCTTCAAAAGCCCGCGCCCCTCGGCGGCGTCGCTCAGCCAGTCCGAAATCGGGCGTCCCATCCCTTCGACCAGTTCAAACAATGGCGGAAGATCGTCGGGTTCCAGGTTCAGGACGCTGCGTGCCTGCGCATTCACTTCGATCAAGCTGCCATCCGCAGCCACTTTCAACATCGGAACAGGAAGCGCGCCCAACAGTTCCGGCTGTGCCAAAGCTTGCGATTCAAGGGCTGGCTTGACGCTGACCTGTGGCGACAGGATCAATGTTCGCTTGGCATCTGCGCGCTGTTTGATGATCACCTTTGCCGCAACAGGGCCGCCTGCCCCCTTGACCTGATGAACGAACCCATTGCGCAAAGGTAAATCCGTGATGACTTGCCCCAGTCCGTCTGGCAAATCACCAAAGAAAGCCCGCCCGGCATCGTTGACCGCGATCACTGCGTCATCATCGTCGAGACGAAGGGCAGGCAAATCCATATCCAGATCGTCGGCGCTGTGTTCAAGTTCCCAGATCAACCAACCCAGGGCATTCTGCGTCACCCTCAGGCGATGACCTGTTTCAAACGCCTCTGTCACATCCCCCGAATTGACGGCATAGCGCGCCAAACGCTCAACCGCCTGCACCGGATCGGCGAAATAGGGCTCTAGCGCCTGGGCCACTGAAAGACCGGGGAAATGCCCTGGCAACCCCTGCGCGGCATCATTGGCAACCAATTGCGTGCCCGACAGATCGGTCAGGAAAATCGCGTGGGGTTCAATTTTCTGCGCCCGCGTAAGACGTGGCGCATACATCATCACGTGGACCCAAGACGAAATCCCTTTCACAAGCGAAAAAACCGAAACGGCAAACAGCCCGGCCGCAACCCCCAAAAGCGCCGGCTTTGCGGCGGCAACCGGAATCAGGACCATTGCCACCAGGGCAAGGCCAGACATGAAGAGAAACGGAAATACCCGCCCGCCAACAAGGAGTGACGGAGCATCTGCGCGTCGAAAATTGTCTTGGCTAATAGCCACTTCCCCTCCTGCAGCATTGGCGAGAGGAATCCTTAACGCAAAAGGTTAACCAAAACTAAACGCCGCCGCCCGACCGAAGAATTGCGACAAAAAATCCGTCTCCCCCGTCAAGAGGTGTGAACTGTCGGTGTTCGACGACGGACCAATCCGGCCATTTGTCTACGAACCGGGCGATGCGGTCGGCGTTTTCGGCCTTCAAAAGCGAACAGGTCGCATAGGCCAAGACACCGTTGTGGCCGACGTAGCGACGCGCGTCATCCAAGATCTTGTCCTGTACATCCAGCAACGCCTGCAAATCGTCGCGCGTCAGTCTCCACTTGGCGTCTGGCTGACGTCTCCACGCTCCGCTGCCGGAACAGGGCGCGTCACATAAAACAACGTCATAATTCCCATCGGGCACCCCGATGACCGAAACCTTTGCACCCGCCCGTTTTGCGCGCATGGGAATGTCGCGCATACGAGCTGGGTTCGCATCATGCGCATCGACCTGTCGTGCACCACTCGCCGCCAGGGCCAGCGCTTTGCCGCCTCCGCCGGCGCAGTAATCCAAGACCGTCCCGTTTCGCGCCAGTGGTGAAACAAGATCGACGACCGCCTGGCTGGCGGCATCCTGAATTTCGACCAGGCCTTGCGTAAAGGTTGACGAGCTCTGCAAGCGCCGGGGATTCCCGGTAATCTTCAATGCCGTGGGACTAAGCGGATGTGGCTCAGACGCGATATCCTCCGTCGCCAAACTGGCGCGCGCGGAAGCAAGGTCGGCCTTGGCCAGGTTGACCCGAACAAACATATGAGCGCGCGACTGCAAGGCAGTCAGGACCGGTTCGACATCATCGCCCAAACTGTCGACCATATCGTCCCAAAGCCATTCGGGACAATCAAGCCGCACCGCTGTTGGTGCATCGTCCAAGGGCGGTTGCCCGGCCAGTTCGGGTTCGTTCAATTCCGGCGCCGCATAGCCCTGCCCGGTGAACATGGTTGCCGGATCGATCCCTCGGGCCCGAAGGAGCCCGATCATCAAACCGCGCCCGGTGTCGCCTCCGCCCAGCCAGCCAGCCGATCGCCGACATCTCAGCGCGTCGAAAACATGGTCGCGGATGGCCGCGCGGTCCTTCGATCCCGCAAACCGGTTCGAGCGCGCCCAGTTGGTCAGAACTTTCTCGGCCGCCGCACCGTCCAATATCATCTGCAAGATGTCACAGGCGGAGGCCACTCGGGCTTGTGGGGTCATGATGGCTCGGTTTTGGAACTGTTATCAATCAGGCGCGGACCCAGGCCTTGGCGTGTCGCCGTCCATGACGGCTGACGTGCCCCGAATCCCTCGATGCGAGCGATAGCATCAGTTGCCGGACAACCAAAGCTCTACTGTGCCGGTGACAGGCTTGGGCCGGAACCAGGAAAAATCCCGCAGCGTCGCGCCGTATGACGCTGCAAGCTCGGCGGCCTGTTCACGATCCGCATCGTGGAAATACCGCAGGTTTCGCGTACTGATGCTGAGATCCACCTGCTTTACACGTGCAAGGTCGTGCCCCAGACCGACGATCTCGGACGCGACGACCTCGGCCTCGTTCCGGTCGCCATCGGCTGGCACCAGAACCGTAATCCGCAGGGGTGTTCCGATTGCAGGGACCGGAGCATCTTCGGCCGAGACAAATATGACCTCTTCCTGCTGAACCGGTTCCGCCCGAGGACGCGACACCGGGGTCACGAGACCGCCTTGCGTCTGTGGCAATGCGGGTGGGACGCGCGCGGCGCCGTTTGTTGGAACGTCCAAATCCGTGGGCCGGGGCAATGGTACCGGCGACAAAGAAGGCGCGGCACGCAGCCCCCTGAGATCGTCGTGACCCTGCGCGGGCGGACTGGCGACGGGCCCAGGCAAAGCCGGACGTCCCGCCGTCGAAACAGGACGCTGAAAGCTTGGCGACGACGGTGCCGTGGCCGGAACCGAACTCAGTGGTTCAATGGACCTTGCGAATACGGCTCCCGCGGACGGCGCGACCGAAAGCGGCCCGCTCGGCGGGATCACCACCGGCGGAATCCATTCCCCGGAAAAGCTTTCAACCGGTCGCCACAACATCGATGTTGTCAGCCCCAGAGCAGGAGTATTCTTGAAAACCGGCAGCGTGACAGCAGGCGGCCCAACAACCATGGGTGGCGGGGTCACGGCAAAAGGCAAAGCCGCGAAGGCAAGCAAGAGAACAACCAGACCATTCGGGCGGCGACGCACGGTAACGGCGGGCGCGTCTTCAACGACGGGGGTTTCCTCGACTTCGATATCCGGTTCAGGTTCTGCGACGATCGGCTCTCGGGATTTCGGCTCAAGAGACGCGGCATAGCGCGCAGCCAAATCCGCGACATCCGGCGCGTCGGCGGGCACCAACCCCTCACTGATGGCGCGGGCAGATTTTTCTGCGCTGACGTCAACGGGCTGGGCCTTTGGCGGAATGATCTCGTCAAAATCGGTCGGCTTCGAGATCCGTTTCCGCGGTGCCTCTACAGGAACGTCCGCTTTCTTGGATGCGTCCTTGTCACGCGAAATGACCTCGCGCATGGCATCAACGCGGTCGGCAAAATCGACCCGACCCTCTTCAGGTTCTTTCTGCGGGATAAGGGGCTCGATGGCATAATCGTCCGGATCATCATCCAGCTCAGATTCCCAGGGTTTGGGTTTGCTGACAGGGGTGCCACCACTGAGACCTTTTTCGCGCAAAGCGATTTCACGCCGGGCACGCGCCTCTTCCAGGCGCGCCTGCCAACGTTCATCCTTGTTCAGGTCGACGATATCGCGAAGCGGGTCGTCGTCTGGTCGTGTCGCGCGATCAGCCATTCCCCCTCCGAATTCGCATCATCGCAATCTCGTAATAAAACGAGAATGTTATGCCCCGACCTCAGCCCCCTAAGCGGTAATTGGGGCTTTCTCGCGTTATCTGTACGTCATGGACATGGCTTTCTTTCAGCCCGGCCCCCGTAATCTTCACGAATTGACAGTTTTTTCGCATGTTTTCCACGGTTTCGCAACCTGTGTAGCCCATTGCCGCACGAAGCCCGCCGATCAACTGGTGGATCACCGCCGAGGCTGGTCCTTTATAGGGAACCTGCCCTTCGATGCCTTCCGGAACCAACTTGTCGGACGCGGCATCCTTCTGGAAATAGCGATCCGCAGATCCACGGGCCATCGCACCCAGCGATCCCATCCCACGATAGGATTTGAAACTGCGCCCCTGGTAAAGGATCACTTCGCCCGGGCTTTCGTCGGTGCCGGCGATCATCGAGCCGACCATCGCGCATGATGCACCTGCCGCGATCGCCTTGGCAAAATCGCCGGAAAACTTGATGCCGCCGTCAGCGATGACCGGCACGTCTCCTGCAGCTTCGGCGCAGTCCATGATCGCGGTCAATTGCGGCACGCCGACGCCGGCGACCATACGCGTCGTACAGATTGAACCCGGCCCGATGCCCACTTTGATCGCGTCGGCACCCGCTGCGATCAGCGCTTTCGCCGCCTCGGCCGTGGCGACGTTTCCGGCGATGATCTGAACCTCGTTGGACAGCGACTTGGCCCGCTCTACAGCCTTGGCAACACCCTCGGAATGCCCATGGGCGGTATCGATCACAACGATATCGACCCCCGCATCGACAAGGGCTTGCGACCGTTCGTGCCCCGCATCGCCTACCGTCGTGGCTGCCGCAACCCGCAAACGACCCAAATGATCCTTGCAGGCAACCGGGTTGAGAACCGCCTGCTCGCTGTCCTTCAGCGTCAGCAACCCGGTCAGTTTGCCATTGCCATCCGTCACCAGCAGTTTTTCGATGCGGCGCGCCTTCATCAGGCTGCGGGCCTCGTCCAGATCGGCCGGTTCGTTCAAAATCGCCAGGTCGTTCGAGGTCATCATGACCTTGACCGGCGTCTTGTCATCCTCGGCAAAACGCATATCGCGGTTGGTCACGATACCGACGACGCGATTGTTTTCATCAACCACGGGAAATCCGGTGACGCGATAACGTTCCTGCAAGGCCTTCGCATCAGCCAGGGTTTGATCCGGAGTCAGGGTGATCGGGTTGTACACAATGCCCGAGACAAATCGTTTGACCCGGCGCACGTCGCGGGCCTGGGCCTCAATGTCGAGATTGCGGTGAATGACGCCAATACCACCCGCCTGCGCCATGGCGATAGCCATCCGCGCTTCGGTCACCGTGTCCATGGCCGAGCTTAGAAGCGGAATGTTCATTCCAATGTTGCGCGTTACCTGCGTGCGCGTATCCGCAGTGGACGGCAGCACTTTGGAAGCTGCAGGAACAAGTAGTACATCGTCGAAGGTAAGTGCCTCACGAATCTTCATCGGTCTCTCCGGCCGTGGTCTCGATTGGCACGTCCCTATTTCACGCGTCCGACCAAAAGGAAAGAGCTTTCGCGCGCATTCACGCAATCGAGGCGTTGGTTTTCGCCGCAAGTGCACCCTTGGCCCAAAGTTTCAGCACACGATAGCCCACCGCCAAGGTGATCACAGTCGCACAGACCAGGACGACACCGCCCAAAACCTCTGCCGCGGGGACGGCCAGAACCTGCCCCGACAGGATCAACGCACCGGCGAATGAGGAAAACGGAAAGGTAAAGGCGCTCCAAAACCCGCTAAAGCCCGTCACGGTCATCCATCGCGCGCGCAAAATCAAGACAATCGCAACGACGCAGGACCAGGCGAGCGCCACGCTTGCGATGATCGGCAGGCCGGACAAAAACGCCCCCGACGCCACAAGTGACGCGGGCGCCAGGTGAATGCACTGAAGCGGTCTCAGCGCCTCGGGCACAGCCCCCCGCACCAACGCAGGAAGGGTCAGGGCCGCCAATACGACCGTCCCTATCAATGCGAACCACACGATAGCCTGCACAACATGCAATAAGCCCCCCAGGGCCATGACGGCCGGAGGGGCGACAATGATGCCAACAAACACAAGATAAGCCGCCGGGGTCAGCGGCCCAGTGGTGTCGTGACCGACCACTCTGAAGATGATCGCGGCCCAGACTTGTATGAACCAACCGATTGCACCCGCGACAAAAACACCCAATGCCAACCCGGCGCTATAGGGCGCAAGAATGGCCGCTTCGATCATGGCGCACATGGTTAGCGCGGCCAGACCGGTCCGTCCCGGCAAAGTCGCGAAATCCTCGCCGACGGCCCCCAGACGTTTGGCGGCTTTGACCCCATAGGCCACGACGCAGAATGCGAACAAAAGGCTGACCATGCCGAGATAGGCTTCGACCATCGCGCCATTCAGACCAAAGATCTCAACCGCGCGCCGCCAGGCCAGCCCCAACCCCAACACCCCAAGCAACGCCGGAAAGATCGCAGGCGGCACGCGCTGGAACAGTTTGACTTTGGGCGGCAACGTTGGGGGAGGCGGAAAATGGGGCATGAGAGGTCTCCTTGCCTGCAAAGTCTGGCACGAAACCCAACTTGTGCGCAGCGTGTCAGGACGGCGCACCCCGCCAACCTACAACCCCAGGCGCGCCCGCACTCTTTGGAACCGAATCTTGCTGCGATAGATCCAGTCCGGCTGGTAATTCTCGCGGAATGCGCGCCCGTTGTTCACCTGGATCCCTGTGCTGTGCAACATCTCGAAATGTGCACGCGAACCATCGATGGCATAGGCCCCGTGCAGATTGATCCAGTCCAGCGCCGCCATACGGGTCGTGGGCTCCAGACTGCGCAGCTGCGTGTCGCCGACGTCCAACCGCTTCAGACTGGCAAGTTCCACCAGCGGAGACAGATCGGACACCCAGGTTTTTCCAACGTCGAGGATCTCAAGATTTTGCATCCCCGAGAGAGCTTCCAAATCCGTCACACGCGTGCCCCGCAGGTTCAGGATCTGCAACCGGTCCAGACGGCCAAGAGCATCAATGTCGCTGATCTTGGTGCCTTTCAGGTTCAGCATGACCAACCTGTCCAGCGTGGCAATGTCTGGCGGCAATGTTTTGAGATTCGGCAACTTGTCCAGATGCAGAACAGCAGGCTTGGCAAGAACAGCCGCCGCAATAATCTCTTGCGCCTCGGCATAGGCCTCATCGCTTCCATCGTCGCCCAGCCACCAGATAGCTCCGGCCATCAAGACAACGAAAATCAGGAAGGCTTCCGAGATCCTACGCATGATCCCTCACGACTTGGGCGAGGGCTTGCCCAGGTGCTTTCTCAGCCGCGACGGCGTGGACTTTTTCTTGTCCTTGTACGGGTTCTGATCGGCCTGCCCCCGGAAATGCAGGCGGATCGGCGTACCGGGCATATCAAAATCCTCACGCAATCCATTGATAAGATAACGTTTATAGCTTTCTGGAAGCTTGTCGGGGTACGAACACATAACCACGAACCCCGGCGGGCGGGTCTTGACCTGGGTCGCATAGCGCAGCTTGATCCGCCGCCCACCCGGAGCCGGGGGCGGATGGGCCTCAAGCATACCAGTCAGCCAGCGGTTCAATTGCGACGTCGTCACGCGACGGTTCCAAACTTCGTTGGCGCGCACCACGGCTTCGCGTAGCCGATCCATGCCACGTCCGGTCTTTGCAGACACAGTAACCAGCGGCGCACCACGAAGCTGGGGCAACAGCCGTTCAAAGCTTTCCTTCAAGTCGCGGAGTTTTTCCTGCTTGTGGTCTTCCACGTCCCATTTGTTCACCGCAACCACCACGGCGCGGCCCTCGCGTTCGGCCAAGTCGGCGATCCGCAAATCCTGTTGCTCGAACGGAATGGCCGCATCCAGCAATATGATGACAACCTCGGCAAATTTTACGGCCCTTAGCCCATCGGCGACGGATAGTTTCTCCAACTTCTCCTGAACGCGGGCTTTCTTGCGCATCCCGGCCGTGTCAAAGATCCGCACCGGAAGCCCGTCCCAATCCAAAGGCAAGGCAATCGCGTCACGCGTGATCCCGGCCTCTGGCCCTGTCAGCAAACGATCTTCGCCAATCAACTGGTTGATCAGGGTCGACTTGCCCGCATTCGGGCGACCAACAACAGCAATTTGCAGGGGTTTTTCGCGCGTTGGCACCCGTACCGGAGCCTCATCGTCGTCAGACGTATCGACATCCGTTTCGGGGGCCTCGTCGTCGGCGCGCGTGGTGTCCTTGGCCAAGGTTTCTGCAATCGGCCGCAGGGCCTGAAGCAGTTCCGACATGCCCTCGCCGTGTTCAGCGGACAGCCTCACCGGATCACCCAGCCCCAAAGACCAGGCTTCGACCAAGCCGCCCTCGCCTGCCCGACCTTCTGCCTTGTTCGCGGCCAAAATGACATGAGCTGACTTTTTGCGCAGAATGTCCGCGAAAATCTCGTCCGCCGGCAAGACGCCATCGCGGGCATCAATCATGAACAGGCACACGTCCGCCATTTCCACAGCGCGTTCGGTCAGGCGGCGCATCCGGCCTTGAAGGCTTTCGTCCTTGGCCTCTTCCAGACCCGCGGTGTCAATCACGGTAAAACGCAGATCGGCCAGGCGCGCGTCGCCTTCGCGAAGGTCGCGCGTCACCCCCGGCTGGTCATCGACCAAAGCCAGTCTTCTGCCAACCAACCGGTTGAACAACGTCGATTTTCCCACATTGGGTCGGCCCACAAGGGCCAGGGTGAAGCTCATGTCATATGCCTCGGCTCACGGATCAAGCGCCGTCATTAGCAGAGCCCGTGGTCAACGGAAAGCGTGCAATTCGCCCTTGCTGGTCAGCAAATACATTGTCTGGCCCGCGATCACCGGGGCCGAGACGGCATCACCGGGCAAACGCGTTGCCGCAATCAAGGCACCAGTGACCGGGTCGAACTCGCGCAGCATCTCGTCGTCGGACGCCAGAATTAACCGCCCGCCCGCTAGGACAGGGCCATAATGCGTATAGATAGCTTTGCGTTTCTTGAGGCGCTCGTGCCGGAAAAACGGAAGATCAATGGCCCAGATTACATCGCCCGTCGCGGCGTCGATCCGCACCAGCCGATTTTCGTCCGTCGCCATAAAGGCCGAGCCGCCCGCGACCCAAACCGAAGTCACCGCGCCCTCATCAGCACGCCAGATCGATTGACCCGTCGCCGCATCAAATGCCGCAGAGCGCCCGGTGTGGTTGGCCGCGATCACGGTGTTGCCGACAACCACGGGATCGCCGGTCAGCTCGGAAACGCGGCTGAACGACCGTCCCAGGCGTTGCCCTGCCACACTGGCCGACCAGGCCTGAGCTCCCGTGCCCCGCACCACGGCGACCAACTGGCCGGAAGAGAATGGGAAGATGACCAGGGGCCCCGCAATTGCAGGGGACGACCCACCGGAAATGCCGTGATCGCCCAAGGCTCCAAAGGCTTGCCACAGGATGCGCCCGTTCTCAGCATCCACCGCCCAGCCAACCTCGTCGCGGGTTGCAAGATATACGACGCCTTCAAAGACGGTTGGGGCACCCGATGGTGCTGTGCCCAGGTCCTGCGACCACAGAACACGGCCGGTCGCCCCGTCCAGCGCCGTCAAGGAGCCAAAGGCGCTGGTGACATAGACCATCCCGCCTTGCGCGGCCAAGCCGCCACCCGATGCATCGTCAGAGCGATCAGACGCCGGGGTCAAATCGCGGCTCCAGAGCAGTTCGCCATTTGTCGAATGGGCGCTGACCAAAGCACGGCTGTCCAGCGTCACAATCCGCCCGTCATCCACCACGGGGTCCGTGGTGATACGATGCTTGCGCTGCGAGCCTTGCCCGATCTCGCGGGTCCAGAGCAATTCCAGTCCGCGCGCCAAAGCGGGGTTGTCGACCTGGTGGCGCACGCTTCCCCCGACATGAGTCCAGCTGGCGTTCACCGTCGCGGGCGGCACATTCAAAGGCTCGGCGCGATTGACGACCGTATCGATGATCGCCGACCCATCCAAATCCAGGCGTTCGCCCTCTAACAACACTTCGCGATCGCCACACGCTGCCAACGCGAGGGACCCTGCCACAAGAATCGCCAGTCGTTTCACCTGCCTGCCCCTCGATCTGCGCCTATCGGTCCGTTCACCCCTGACCAAGCGCTCCTCCTAGCGCAACAATCAACTGCGATGCCCTACGGCGCAAGTCTTCTGTTGTCTCGGCGTCCGAGACGAGGCCCTGCAAGGTTTCAATCGCCGCGTCCGTGGTACCGGATTCAATTTCGATCAGTGCTTTTTGTTCCATAGCAAGAACACGCAACGGGCTGCCCGGCTGCAACAAAGGACCAAGCACCGAAATGCGGTCTTCTGCCGAAAGGTTCCCCGCCGAAACCGCCAGTTTCAGACGGGCGATATCGCGGTAAATCTGGGGCGTTGCCGTATCCGACGACAGGGCCTCCAAAAGGGCCGCCGCACCGTCGCCATCTCCGGCCTCCATCAGCGAAGACGCCTTCAAAAGGTCGATCACCGCCTTTTGTCCGCCCTCTCCCTGGGTGGAAAGACCGGACAGGGCGTCAGCCTGAGCCTGCGGCGATTCTTCGCCGAGGGCGACAAGGACTTCATCGCCGATCTTTTGGGCCTGCGCGATCGCCTGAGCCTTGCGCCACTCAAAAATCGCAGCGCCGCCCACTATGACAACCACCAAGGCAACCGCGATCCAGCCATACTTGCGCATCAAGGCAAACAGCTTGTCGCGACGGACTTCGTCGCTCACCTCGGTAATAAAGGAATCTTGATCTGCCACCTAAGCACCCATTCCAGACAATCTCATTCGATGCGGTGTCTTATCTTGTGCTTTAAGGGATTGCAAAGAACAGAATTTCCGCGCCGACTTGAAGTCTTGCACACATGACCCATTTTGTATAATCTGAACTGAACAGTTTAGCGTATTTTGACGCGAACACAGGACTGACCGTAGGGAACCCTTCGGAGCCAAAAGGACAAACAAGCGATGCGCGCGCTCTCCATTCTAACCGCCATTCTGGTGGTTGCCGTTCTTTATTTGCTGGTTTTTCAACGCGATGAACTGCGCGAGTTTGCCGGCGCGACCCCAGCCTCCGAGGCCCAGATGGCCGCGGCAGAATCGACTGACACGGGTGTGGAAGCCTCTGCCAACGAATTTGGAACCGCGGTTTCCGTCGTTGCGCTCAAGTCAAAGGCCAGAACGGTTGATGGTGCGGTATTGCTGCGTGGTCGCACGGAAGCGGTGCGCCAGGTTGAAGTGCGCGCCGAAACCACCGGCCTGGTCATCAGCGAGCCGACCCGCAAAGGTGCACAGGTCGAAACCGGTGAAATTCTGTGCCGACTTGATGCGGGAACGCGCCAGGTGGCCCTGGACGATGCCAACGCCAGGCTGTCCGAAGCCAAGGCGAAACTTCCCGAAGCCCAGGCCGGTTTGGCCGAAGCCAGTGCACGCCTGATTGAAGCTGAAATCAATGACCGTGCCGCGCAACGGCTTAGCGAAGGCGGGTTCGCATCGGAAACCCGCGTCGCCTCGACAACCGCCCTGGTCGAAGCCGCACGCGCCGGGGTGCAGTCTGCCAATGCCAACGTCGAAAGCGCGCGCGCAGGAATTCAGGCCGCCGAGGCCGCTGTGGCAGCGGCGGAAAACGAACTGGGAAAACTGGAAATTCACGCTCCATTTTCAGGCCTTCTTGAATCCGACACGGCCGAACTGGGCACCTTGCTGCAACCGGGGTCGTTGTGCTCGACTATTATCCAACTGGATACGATCAAACTTGTCGGCTTTGTCCCCGAAACTCTGGTTGACCGCGTCGAGGTCGGCGCCATGGCCGGGGCACGTTTGTCCTCTGGCCGCGAAGTCGTGGGGGAGGTGACATTTTTATCCCGCTCAGCCGACCCCACGACTCGCACTTTCCGGGTCGATGTTTCCGTCGCCAACGATGACCTGTCGATCCGCGACGGTCAAACCGTTGAAATCGCGATCCAATCCGATGGCGAAACCGCGCACCTGTTGCCTCAGTCTGCGCTGACGCTGAACAACGACGGCAATCTCGGAGTCCGCACCGTCGAAAACAACACAGCCCGGTTTACCCAGATCAAAGTCATACGGGACACCACGCAGGGCATTTGGGTTTCAGGTCTTGAAACAGAGGCCGATGTTATCATTGTCGGCCAGGAATTTGTCACCGACGGGGTTCCCGTCGCCGTGACATACAGGAGCGTGCTGCAATGACGGGCATCGTCGACTGGGCGGCAAGCCGCGCCCGAATGGTTCTGGCATTCATCGCCCTGTCGATCCTGGCGGGGGCGTTCGCATATAGCCTTTTGCCGAAAGAAGGCGAGCCGGACATCGAAATTCCAGCGCTTTTCGTCAGCGTCCCCTTCCCCGGCATTTCGGCTGAGGACAGCGAAAAGCTGTTGGTCAAACCGATGGAAACCGAGCTTGCCGATCTGGATGGGCTGAAAAGCCTCCAGGGCACAGCGGCAGAAAACTATGCCGGTGTCGCGCTGGAGTTCGAATTTGGCTGGGACAAGACCAAGATCATGGCCGACGTGCGCGACGCCATGAACAATGCCGAGGCCGATTTCCCCGATGGCGCCGACAAGTATTCGATCATGGAGCTCAATTTTTCCGAGTTTCCGATCATCATTGTCAACCTGACGGGTGCCCTGCCCGAACGGACGTTGCTGCGTGTGGCGAAGGACCTTCAGGATCGCTTGGAGAGCATGGATGCCGTGCTCGAAGCCGCCCTGACCGGGCACAGGGACGAGATGGTCGAGGTCGTCATCGATCCGCTGCGGCTTGAGGCCTATAACATTACGGCCGGTGAATTGATCAATGTTGTCGTAAACAACAACCAGTTGATCGCCGCTGGCGAAGTCGAAACGGCCTCTGGCGCCTTTGCGGTCAAAATCCCCTCATCTTTTGATGAACAGCAGGACATCTTCAACCTGCCTGCCATCACCGACGGCGACCGCGTCGTCACCTTGGGCGAAATCGCCGACATCCGCCTGACCTTCGAGGACCGCGCCGGAACTGCCCGTTTCAACGGGGAAAACACGGTCGCTCTGCAGGTCGTCAAACGCAAAGGCTTTAACATCATCGACACCGCCCAACAGGTGCGCGACGAAATTGAAGCCGAACGGGCAACATGGCCAGCGGAGTTGCAGGACGCCATCACCGTGGGCACGTCGAACGACCAATCGCGGACTGTCAATTCGATGGTCAGCCAGTTGGAAGGATCGGTGTTGACCGCAGTCGCGCTTGTGATGATCGTCGTGCTGGCTGCCCTTGGATCACGTTCGGCCCTTTTGGTCGGTTTCGCCATTCCGACATCCTTCCTGTTGTGCTTCGCGATGCTGGCCCTCATGGGGATCGCGATATCGAATATCGTCATGTTCGGCCTGATCCTGGCGGTAGGTATGCTGGTCGACGGCGCCATTGTGGTCGTCGAATACGCGGACCGGCGCATCAGCGAAGGCTCCGGCCCCATGCATGCCTATGTCGAAGCGGCAAAACGCATGTTCTGGCCGGTCGTATCGTCCACAGGCACGACGCTTTGCGCCTTCCTGCCCATGTTGTTCTGGCCAGGCATTCCCGGTCAGTTCATGGGCATGTTGCCGGTCACCTTGATCTTCGTTTTGTCGGCATCGCTGGTTGTTGCCCTGATCTATCTGCCCGTCATGGGCGGCGTCGCAGGACGCATGAGCCGGTCGTTCGAACGCGCCTCGGCCGCCTTGACACGGTCGACGCCCTGGTGGTCGCGCGCGCTTTTGGTGCCTGTTGCCTTGTACCTCATGTTCATCATGGCCATGCAGGTTCTGAACTCGAACTATCTTCCGGGCACGCCAACAGGCATAGCCGGCAACGCCCTGGGTGCCGTCGGCTTCGTGTTGGCGTCGATGTTCTCTTCGGTCGCTATGGGGGCCGCAAAGATCGAACGTCGCCGCAACAAGATCGACGTGGCCGGTCGCCGGTCTCTCTATGGGCGTCTCATTGCGCTGATCGCGGGCAACCCGGTCATGCCGGTTGTCACCATCGTGGCGGTTATCTTCTTCGTGATGAGCGTGTTCTCCTACTTTGGCGAAAACAATAACGGGGTAGAGTTTTTTGTCGAAAGCGAGCCGGAACAGGCCATCGTCTATGTGCGTGCCCGCGGCAACCTGTCCATCGTGGAAAAGGACGCCCTGGTGCGCGAGGTCGAAGACGCCATTCTGACCGTGCCTGGCATCGACAGCGCCTTCGCATTTGCGGGCGCGGGTGGGTTGAATTCCAACACGGGCGGCGCTGCGGGGCCAAGCGATTCGATCGGGCAAATCCAGATCGAATTGGTTCCCTGGGATGATCGCGACACCTACGCCGAGGAAAACGGCTATGACCTCGCCGACCTGGATGGCGATCTCGTTCTCGAAAATATGGAAGCGCGCCTGAAAAAAATCCCCGGCATCAAGATCGAAGTGCTCAATCTGTCTCGGGGACCGGCCTCGGCCAAACCGGTTCACCTGCGCCTGAAATCAGACGACTGGGAAACCCTGCTGGAAGCCACAGCCATCGCGCGCGCCAAGTTCGAAGGCACTCCGGGGCTTGCGGATATCGAAGACAACCTTCCCCTGCCCGGCATCGACTGGCAGATCGACGTCGATGTCGAGAAAGCCGGTCGCTATGGCGCCAACGTGGCGACCGTCGGGGTTATGGTTCAACTGGTGACGCGCGGCGTTCTTCTGGACACAATGCGCGTAGACAGTTCGGACGAAGAAATCGAGATCCGCGCGCGTCTGCCCGAGAAGGACCGTGTCCTGTCCACACTCGACACCTTGAAGGTGAGGACAACCGATGGGCTGATCCCTCTGTCCAACTTCATCACCCGCAAACCTGTCGCTCAACTGGCGCAGATCAACCGGATCGATCAGAAACGGTTCTTTGACGTGAAGGCGGGTGTGGACAGCAGCTTTTTCAAGATTGTCGGCTCTGCCGGCAACACGGTGGCCTATGCCTATCGCGAAGACAACGCGGCAGTCGCCATTGGCGAAGACTCCTACCGTCTGGCGTTCGGCATCAACGAAGAACGCTATCAAGCCTTCCGGGCTGTCGCCTTGGAGAATGACATTGCGGAAAACGACATTCCTTCACTGGCAGACCTGCGTGCAAGCTTTGAAACCACTTTGGCGCAGGCCGCTGAAGAAATGGAGCTAAAAGCCGTTCCCGTCACACCCAACGAACGGATTGAGCTTTTGACCGACTGGCTGGAAAACGAAGGCCCACTGCCAGCAGGCGTCGAATTCGAATGGACCGGAGATCAGGAAGATCAGGCAGAATCCCAGGCCTTCCTGCAAACCGGGTTCTCGGCGGCTTTGGGTCTGATGTTCATCATTCTACTGGCGCAGTTCAACTCGTTCTACAACGCCGTTCTGGTGCTTTTGGCGGTGGTTCTGTCCACGACTGGGGTTCTTATCGGGATGCTGGTCATGGATCAGCCGTTTTCGATCATCATGACAGGTACGGGGATCGTCGCACTCGCCGGAATTGTCGTGAACAACAATATCGTCCTTATCGACACCTATCAGGAATATTCCCAATACATGCCAAGGATCGAAGCCATTGTTAAAACAGCCGAGGCCCGTATCCGCCCAGTGTTATTGACAACGATCACGACCATGGCCGGTCTGGCCCCCATGATGTTCGGACTCAGCCTGGATTTCTGGGGCGGCGGCTATTCCATCGACAGCCCCACGGCGCTGTGGTGGAAACAACTGGCGACGGCCGTGGTCTTTGGTCTGGGCATCGCGACTGTGCTTACCTTGGTCTTCACTCCGTCGATGCTGGCGTTGCGCATCTGGATCTGGACGATTGTCGCCTGGGTCCTGACCTCGATCAGCGTTCTGACCGGCGGGCGCCGCAGCAGGTCCGCCCGAGACTGGGCCTTGCGGCGCGCGGTCAAGAAAACCAAGGCAACCGATATCGTGTGGCAGGTAGAAGCCTATACCGAACCGCGCCGCCTGGAAGATGCGAAACTGAAGGCGGCAGAATAGCTGCCTTCCCGCTCGGCATCCTGCTGTTACTATCGATCCTAGCCCGCGTCCTTTAAAAGACGTGGGCTTTGGGTTTCTTCATCCGATGCCTGTAACTGCCAAAGAGCGGCACACAGATCGTCACGGTCCAGCAAGTCATCCTGCGTGCCTTCCGCGACGATGCGGTCTTCATGCGCAATCGTCAAAGCCGCGCCCCCGTGGCTCATCCCCACGCGCGTTCTTCCGGCTTCGGTAAATGCGCGAGGCGTCGCGCCAGTTTGAGTGACGTTCGGGGGGCAGACGTGATCTTCGCCATGGAAGAGAGCCACAGGGCAAGACGACAAGGCTCCTTCCCACACGAGCTCACCGACAATCCGGTCCACGTTCCGGATATTCCAGATGCATACTGCATAATGGATCCAGCACCGGTATTACTGATCGAACGGGCGACAAGTCCGATTGTTGATGCACTTCAAAATCGAAATCACGATTGAAGCCTGCTGATCTTTGCGCCGTGACAAAGGCCAACAGTACGGCGTATTCTGAACTCCATTGCTCTGCGCCTCACTTGGCTCTGCAATGATCGCCTTATGGTTGCAGCAAGTTCTAAAGATGTGACAAGGGCTGAATGAACGTTGTAATGTTTTAAAATCTTATTTGAAAAGTTGGCGTTTTGGACACCGGGATTTTCTTATTCATTAATCAGTTTGTCGGTCTGAACTATGTGTTCGACCAAATCGTTTCTCATTTGATGCTTGAACATTTTAAGTCGGTCCCCTTCATGCTCATCTTATGGGGATTGTGGTTCTCCAATGCCGACGACCAAACAGCGATCCGGCAAAAGCTGACAACGCTTCTCTGCGCACTTGTGCCGATCATACTTGTGACGAAGACTCTCGCTGAAACCCTGCCGTTTCGGTTTCGTCCCTTACATCAACCCGGTTTTGAATTCACCTTGCCAGAATGGCGTGATCGCGCGCAACTCGAGGGGTGGAGTTCGATGCCGTCGGACCATGCTGCCATTTTCTTTGCTCTCGCGCTTGGATTTTTTCTGATTAACCGCAAGGCGGGGATCATCTCGTTTCTCTTGGCAATATTCGTTGTTTGCTTGCCAAGAATTTACTTTGGATTGCATTGGCCCTCGGACATTGTCGTCGGCGCGATCGTCGGGGTGATCGGTATGCTCATGTTCTTTACGCCCGTCCTCAAACTGGTCCAGTTGAGCAAAATCGTACCGTATTTTGAGGAAAGGCCCGCTATCGGTTACCCGATTTTGTTTTTTGCGACTTTCGAAGTGTCACGGATGTTTAGTCTCGTGCGCCGTGTTGTTGACGTGCTTTAGGCCGCGTCTTCTTCGGCGGCCTGCATGTTCCAAAGTGCTGCATAGCGCTCTTCACGGGCCAGAAGCTGTTCGTGGCTGCCTTCTTCGACGATGACACCCTTTTCCAACACGACGATGCGGTCTGCATGTGCAATGGTCGACAAGCGATGCGCAATCGTCACAACCGTGCGCCCATGGCTCATCGCCTCAAGCTCTTGCTGGATTTCGGCCTCGGTCTCTGTGTCCAGTGCACTGGTGGCCTCGTCCAGCAACAGGATCGGCGGGTTTTTCAGCAAGGTCCGCGCAATCCCCACCCGCTGCTTTTCACCGCCGGACAGCTTCAGACCGCGCTCACCGACAGCGGTCTCATAACCTTCCGGCAACGTCTCGATGAAATCGTGGATCTTGGCTGCGCGGGCGGCTTCGATAACCTCGCTGCGGCTGGCCTCGGGGCGACCATAAGCAATGTTGTAATAGATGGAGTCATTGAACAGGACCGTGTCCTGAGGAACCACACCGATCGCCCTGTGCAAACTTTCCTGGGTCACGTCACGCACATCCTGACCATCAATCTTTAACGCCCCGTCCCCAAGGTCATAAAACCGAAACAAGAGCCGCCCGATGGTCGATTTTCCCGATCCCGAGGGCCCCACGATGGCGACCGTCTGACCGGCAGGAACAGCCAGCGAAATCCCTTTCAGGATGGGCCTCGCATCATCGTACCCAAAGAACGCGTCGTCGAATTCTATGTTGCCACCCGACACGCGAATGTCCGGCGCACCGGGCTTGTCCTTGACCTCGGCCGGTTGGTCGAGCAGATCGAACATTTCGCCCATGTCGACAAGGCTCTGACGGATCTCGCGATAAACCGTTCCGAGAAAGTTCAATGGCATGGTGATCTGAATCATATAGGCATTCACCATCACGAAATCGCCGACCGTCAGGGTCCCGTTACTGACTCCGATCGCGGCCATGACCATGACGATGACCAAACCGCCCGTGATCAATACCGACTGGCCGAAATTCAGGAAAGCCAGCGAATAGGACGTCTTCAGCGCCGCCGCCACATAGCGTTCCATGGCACCATCATATCGCTCGGCTTCACGTTTTTCGGCGCCGAAATACTTGACGGTTTCAAAGTTCAGCAGACTGTCGATCGCCTTTTGGTTAGCGTCGGTGTCCTGGTCGTTCATCTCTTTGCGAATTTTAACGCGCCAAGCCGTTACCTTGAAGGTGAACCAGACGTAGAGCGCGATGGTCACGAAGACCACGGCCAAGTACCAGACGTCAAAAACCACCGCCAGGACGACCGCGATCAGCAACAATTCGATCACCAGCGGGCCGATCGAGAACAACAGGAACCGCAACAGGAATTCAACGCCCTTCACACCGCGTTCGACGATGCGACTTAAGCCCCCGGTCTTGCGTGTGATGTGGTATCGCAGCGAAAGCGCATGGATATGGGTAAACGTCTCAAGGGCCAGCATCCGCAGCGCGCGCTGTCCGACGGTGGCAAAAATCACGTCTCGCAGCTGTTGAAAGCCAACGGCCATGAGACGGGTCATCCCATAGGCGATTGTCAGACCAACGACCCCAAGCCCCAGCATCATCGCAGGATCGGGGGCATCCCCCGCCAGCATATCGACGGCCGCCTTGTAGAAAAAGGGCGTGACCACTGCCACCGCCTTGGACAAAATCAAGACAAGCATCGACAGTACGACACGATGTCTGACCCAGGGCAAGTCCTCGGGCCACAGATAGGGCGCGACTTTTCGGATGATGTTGAAGCCGCTTCTGCGGCTGGTGACGTCGATTTGAGAGGTGCTCATTCGAGACTACCTAGACATTGGTCATGATAAAGACGAGACGATAGTCCGATTTTTTGCTCCAACGCCCTAATCCGGCACGGTGAAAATCTGGCCTGGATAGATCAGGTCCGGGTCGCGGATGCGGTCGTTGTTGGCTTCGAAGACGCGCACGTACAGCGTGCCCTCACCGTATTTTTCGCGGGCGATCCCCCAAAGCGTGTTGCCAGGCTGAACCGTAATCAGGGAAACCGGCGCAAATTCGGTTTTGGGACGCGTATCCAAAGCCTGAATCGATTCCACGGGCTCGCGACGGAAAGGTGTTTCGGCCCGCGAGATTACGGCGCCCGAGGCGTCCAATTCGTCAACGCGCAAGGTATAGGTTCCGGTATCGACTTCCGGCAGTTCGGTGCGCCACTGTCCGCCATCTTCAATCGCGGTGTCGATCAAAAGCTGGTTGTCCAGATACACGCGCACCACGTTTGATCCAGTTGCACGCCCGGACAAAGAAACCTCGCCCTCTTCGTCGTAACTGATTGAATCGATTGACACGTTTGACATGGCCTCGGGCTGGTCGCCTGACGTCTGCAGAACCCGGACACCCTCTTCATCGGCAAGAAGAACCGTTGGTGCGCTTGGTGTTTCGGGCTCGGGTGCAGGATCGGCGGGGGCCTGTTCACTGGCCTGTGCAACGTCAACCTCGGGTGTGTCCGACGTCGGGGCACCACCATCGGCTGGTGCAGTCGGCGCAGCGGTTTCCACGGTTGGAACTTCGGCAACGATCGGCTCGCTTGGTGCCGTCTCGACCTCGGCTGCGGGTTCCGCGTCTTGAGAGACATCACCCTCGGCCTCTGCGGTTGCGACCGGTTCTTCGGTCACAGTCTCTTGGACCGGGGCCTCAGCCACAGCCACGTCCGGTTCTGTCGCAGCCGTGCCTTCCGTTTCCGCGACCTGGGTTTCGGTGCCCTGCTCGGCCTCGGCCTCGGCCAGTGGTTCTTCGGCGGGTTCGGGGGTCTCTTCCTCGGGGGTCACCTCGGCCACCAGTCGCGCCGGAACAGGGGCAAGGATGACCGAAGCCGGAGCCTCGAGAACCGTGCCGTCCAGCCAGGTTTCCGTCAAGGTCAGCACCCGCGGGTCGTCGGATGCCCCGAGTTCCGCAAAGATAACAAAGCCGCCCGAACTGTCCGCCGTGGCCTCGGCCACGGGCTGGCCATTCATGAACAATGCGATCCCCGCCCCGGCGACAGCGCGCCCGGCAATAACGGTCGAACCACCCGGTTCCACACGCACGATGTCGAAAGTCGCTTCGCTTTTCAGGGGCGCGGGTTCTTCGGTTTCGGCCACGTCAGTTTCGGCGTCTTCGGGCGTTTCGGGCTCGGCACCTTCTGTCGACTGCGTCTCTGTCTCAGCCTCAACAACCTCAGGCTCGGCCGCGGCTTCTTCGGCAACCGGTTCTTCGGGCTTAACCTCTTCGTCCACTACCGTTTCTTCAGGGTCCGCCTCTGGTTGCGCCTCTGCAGTGTCCACGACCCCGGCGTCGACTGGGGTTTCAGGCTCGGAAGTCGGCAACGTCGCCACAGCCGGAGCTTCCTCGGGCGTTTCGGCAACTTGGTCTTCCGGCAAGCGCAGTATCCAGATGATCACCACAAACAACGCGAAAATGGCGACAGCGATTGCGCCCTTCCAGACTGGCTTCACTTGTTTTTACTCCCCAGGTCGGACCGCAGCAGCCCGTATTCCTCGCCCAATGGCGGACGACACTTGAGCGACAATATCAACACCGCTATCAGGGGTCAAAACGCTTTCCGAAAAGGCCTTTTCCCATGGATCGTCCGCCCTTCTCACTTTGCGTCTATTGCGGCTCAAGGCCCGGACGAAACCCGGCATATACACAGGCAGCCGAAGAACTTGGAAAGGCCATCGGATCGGAAGGCTGGCGCTTGGTTTATGGCGCGGGCGATGTCGGCATTATGGGGGCGGTGGCCGAAGCGGCAACGCAAGCTGGCGCAAGAACGCTCGGTGTCATCCCGACCCACCTGCTGCAAACCGAGGCGCCGCATGGCAGTTTTGGGGATCGCGTCATCACCGAAACGATGCATGAACGCAAAAAGGTCATGTTGATGAATGCCGATGCCGTTGCGGTGCTGCCGGGCGGCGCAGGCTCGTTGGACGAATTCTTCGAAGTTTTGACATGGGCCCAGCTGGGGCTGCACACCAAGCCGATTTATCTTGTCGACATAGATGGTTACTGGTCGCCGTTAAACGCGCTCATCGACCATATCGTGACCGAGAATTTCGCCGACGCAAGCCTGAAAGACCTGGTTCAGACCGTTCCCAACGTGGCTGCATTGGTGCGTGATTTGCGCGCCGCACGGTCCTGAGCGATGGCAACTCCGCTGTAGATTGCCAAGGCGATCCAGATCAACGGAAAAGCGATCCCGTGCCACAATGTCATGGATTCGCCGAATATCAGAGCCGCCACCAGGAACTGAAGGGTCGGGTTGATGTACTGCAACAGGCCGAGCGTCGACAGGCGAATACGTTGCGCTGCATAGGAAAACAAAATCATCGGCGTGGCGGTTAACGGCCCGCTCAGCACCAAGAGCACAATGGTTCCGGCGGACGGCCAGGCCGAGCCCCCCTGATACAAGAACCAGGCCGCCACCAGAGGCAGGGTGACAAACACCTCTGCGGTGACCGACACGACCGACCCGGTGCGCACGCGCTTTTTAACGACCCCGTAGGCGGTGAATGACACGGCCAACAGCCCACTGATCCAAGGCGCGGCACCAAGCCCGACAGTCAGGATTGCGACGGCCAGGGCTGCAAGTCCTACCGAAACCCACTGAAGCCGCGCCAGGGTCTCTTGAAAAAACAGATAGCCCACGGTGACCGACACCAGCGGGAACATGTAGTATCCAAGACTGGATTCGCTCAGCTTGCCGATCTGAATCGCATAAATGAAGAAAAACCAGTTGATCGAGATGATCGAAGCCGAGAGCACGATCCACCACACTTGCCCTCGATCGGTCAAGGCCTGGCGCAGGATGCCAAGTCGCCCCTGAAACGCCAACACCACGGCAAAAAACACAAATGACCAAAGCACCCTGTGTGCCAGGATATCCGAGGCGGGCACATGCCGCAGAAGATCGTAAAAGATCGGTGCAAGTCCCCAGATCACGCAGGCGCCCAACATCGCCAGGACGCCTCGACGGGCATCGCTGCTGCTGGGTTGGGGCATTGTACCTCCGAAAAACAGGATGGGACGCAATGGTCGTGTGAATGTCTTTGTCCTGTTCGTGTTGGCCACCAAGGTCAAGGGCAACCTGTCATGAAGACAAAAGAAAAGGGCCGCCCGATGGCGACCCAAGACTTCAAAGGCAAAACGTCTGATTACAGACGGCTTGCCACGTTTTCCCAGTTCACCAGGTTGTCCAGGAAGTTGGTCAGGTAAGCGGGACGCTTGTTGCGGAAATCGATGTAATACGAATGTTCCCACACGTCACAACCCAACAGTGCGGTCTGGCCAAAGCACAGCGGGTTCACGCCGTTTTCAGTCTTGGTCACCGCCAGCGACCCATCGGCGTTCTTGACCAGCCAGGCCCAGCCCGAGCCGAACTGACCCGCACCGGCAGCCGAGAATTGCGACTTGAACTCGTCAACGGAGCCAAAGCTCTCAGTGATCGCGCTTTCCAGTTCACCGGGCATCGCGGATGCACCCGGTCCCATCATCTCCCAGAACTGGTTGTGGTTCCAAAGCTGGCTGATGTTGTTGAAGATACCGTTCTGAGCAACCGCGCCCGCGTCATAGGTGCCGACAATGATCTCTTCCAGAGTCTTGCCGTCCCATTCGGTGCCCGCAATCGCCGCATTGCCGTTGGTGACATAGGCGTTGTGGTGCAGGTCGTGGTGGAATTCGAGTGTTTCGGCGCTCATGCCTTTGTCGGCCAGAGCGTCATGCGCATAGGGAAGGTCGGGAAGTTCGAAAGCCATGTGTGCCTCTTTCCTGTTCGGACGTCGTTGTGATGGCTCTTACCTGCGGCGGCTTTGCCTCGGGGTCAAGTCTGTTTGGGCAAGTTGCGGAATTGCAAATGACCAAACGCCTCGACTGCTCAGCGATTGAGCGTCCGTCCCTCAGTCGACGACGTCATCCTGAACCTTCTTAACATGGGGAAAATCTCCCGCCGCGATATATGCCTCTTCCTCGGGCGTTGAGAGACGCCCGTAAATCGGATTGCGGTGTGGGTGCCGTCCAAAAGTCACGATGATGTCGCGCACCCGTGCCGATTGCGCGCGAAACCCGTCCGCCATATCCAACAGGGGCTCTTCCAGATGTTCGATGGCCCGCTCGGTCAACCCGATCAGCATCTCCATCCTCTGCACGTGGTCCGGGCCTTCACAGTGGCCGATGGCGATGATGTAAAACGCCCGTTCCCAAGGTTTCAGCGCATCGAAATGGCCGTTTTCGATCCCTTCAAGCGCCAGTCTGCACGCCTTGATATCCTGCGCGAATGCCGCTGGGGTGTCGCGCCACAACGAGCGCGGAAATTGATCCAGCGCGATCAAAAGCGCCAATCGGCCATAGGGTGTTTCAGCCCATTCATCCAGTTCGCCACGCGCGGCGGCCTCGGTGAGATCTGCAAAGTCCGCACAGATAATCTCATCCATCCCACCCTGCATCCGGATATCCCAGAAGACCGAATGCGCCTCGCGATCCTTTTCATGTCCAGTGTCGGGAAACCAAAGGTCGAGGACATGGCGCGGGTCAAATCTGTCGTTCGTCATGGTGAAATCATCCCTGCTGATCTCGCCAGACTAAGGCGCTTTGCACGATCCGCAAAACCTATTTGTGATCGCGCCACGACACCTTAGAAATACCCGACCTCGCTGCCGTTCTCGGCCGCCGTGCTCAAAAGACCAAAGACGTAATCCGCAACCGACCGGAAACAGATGACATAGGCTTCGTCCGTGCTGGCGAACCAGAAGGCCGCCGCGACCTGGGCCAATCGTGTACGACGCACTTCGCCGATCGGCAGTCCACCAGGGGCAAGATCCGCAGGCGACAGTTTGGCCAGTGTTTCGCGCAACGCCCCGTCACTGCCCGTCAACCGGATCAGGGCGCGGGCGTCGGAAACATTGACGACCAAGTGATGCAGCCCAGTCAAAGCCGCCGCGATCTCGGCACTTTTGGCCGGGGCGTCCTTGTAAGAACAAAGGACCAGGGCTTCATCGGGCGACATCCAAAGCGTACCATTGCCAACCGCCCCAACCACCATCCGAGCGTCGGGAAAGTCGACGCCAACAGTCTTCAATGCCCGACGCACAGCGTCGTCGGTAAAGTCGGCCCGCAGGGTCAGCATCCCGGCAAGTCCGGCATCTTCGATCTGAACTATTCCGGAAAAACGCGCGCCATTCAGCGCCGAAACCGCCTCAGACATTCTGTTTCTCCCCGTCGCGATCATAAAAAACCGGGTCCACGATTTTCGCGGTCACCACGGTGCCATCAAGCTTGGGAAACTCCAGCAACTCGCCCATGCGGTCCGGCCCGTGTTCCACCAGCCCCATGGCAATCCCACGCCCCAAGGTCGGAGACTGATAGGTCGACGTTACCCGGCCTTGAGTACGCCGCTGACCGTTTTCGTTTATCCCTTCGGCCGTGGCCAAAGCCCCGTCCGGCAATACGGATCCGTCGGTCGTCTCCAGCCCCACGAGCTTCCAACGCAGGGGATCGATCATGTGCTGGCGTTCTTGCGCGCGCTTGCCCAGAAAATCCAATTTCTTCTTCGAAATCGCCCAGTGCAGGTTCAAATCTTGCGGGATCACCGTGCCGTCGGTCTCGTCGCCGATCATGATGAAACCTTTCTCGGCCCGCATGATGTGCAGGGCCTCTGTGCCATAGGGGGCTATGCCGAATGCTGCACCGACGTCCAGCAACCGGTCCCACAGCACCCTGCCCAGACCAGCGGCAACCGAAACCTCGTATGACAACTCTCCCGAAAAGGATATCCGATAGACGCGCGCGGGAATGTCGCCCAATGTTCCATCCGCCCACTGCATGAACGGCAGCGCCTCTTTCGAAAGATCAAAGGCACCGCCCAGAGCCTCCAGCACCTCGCGCGCCTTTGGTCCGACTACACCGATCTGTGCGAACTGCTCGGTCACATTCGCGACATAGACCTTCCAGTCCCACCACTCGGTCTGAAGCCATTCTTCCATGTGGGCGTGGATACGATCCGCCCCGCCCGAGGTGGTGTGACAAAGCCAACTGTCCTCATCCAGACGCGCAACAACGCCGTCATCAACCAGGAACCCGTTCTCGCTGCACATCAGCCCGTACCTGCACTTTCCGACGGCCAGCGTTGACATCATGTTGGTGTACATCATGTCCAGAAACCGCCCGGCATCGGGGCCTTTGACGATCAGCTTGCCAAGGGTCGAGGCATCCAAGAGCCCAACTCTCGCGCGCGTGGTCTTTACCTCGCGGGCAACAGCGTCATGGATATCTTCGCCCGGCTGAGGAAAGGCATAGGGTCTGCGCCAATGGCCCACGGGCTCCCACGCGGCGCCGTTGTCCTCGTGCCACTGATGGATTGCCGTCTTGCGAACCGGCTGGAACAATTCTCCCCGTGCTTCACCCGCGATCGCACCGATTGTGACTGGCGTGTAAGGTGGGCGAAACGTGGTGGTTCCAACCTGCGGGATCGGTGAGCCCAATTCTTTCGAAAGAACTGCCAAACCGTTGATGTTGCTCAACTTACCCTGATCGGTTGCCATGCCCAGCGTGGTGTATCGCTTGGTGTGCTCGACGCTTTCATAACCTTCGCGCGCCGCCAGTTCGACATCCGTGACCTTGACGTCGTTTTGAAAATCCAACCAGGTTTTCGACCTTTTGTCATACCCGGCATTCGCGGGCATCAGCCAAACAGGTTCCATGGGTTGGCTCGGCTGGTCCTCGGCCACAGGGACCGCGCTTGTCGCGTGACGGCCCATAAACGCGGCCGCGGCCTGACCGGCGGCATGGGCGTCAACCAGGATGTTCGATGTTGTCATCGCCCCATTTGCCGCACCGGCCGCCCGCACAAATGCCAGACCATCCGCGCCCAGGGGCGGCCGATCCGGATCAGGCCGGAAATGCGCCTCATCGTCGTTCCAGACCAGTTTGCCGCCGGCATGGCTCCATAGATGCACAACCGGAGACCACCCGCCGGACATGGCAATGCAATCGACGTCGACCTCCTCGACCGCGGCTCCGCCGCCGGATTGATCGCAAACCATGACGGTTTCGACCCGCCCCTTGCCGACAGCGAGAGCAATGCCGCGCCCCGGCGTCACTCGTATCCCTGCCGCGCGCGCTGCATCGGCCAGCGGACCCGTCGCCTTGGCGCGGGCATCAATGACAACCGGGACACCAAGTCCGGCATGTTTCAGCGCCAGCGCGGTGCGATAGCCGTCATCGTTATTGGTGACGACGACGGTTTTCTTGCCGGGTGCCACGCCGTGATTGACCACATAGTCGCGCACCGCACTTGCCAGCATCACACCGGGCAAGTCATTGCCTGCAAAACTTAAAGTGCGTTCAATCGCGCCGGTCGCCGTCACGATCTGCCCGGCGCGCACCTTCCACAGGCGCTGTCGTGGGACAGACGTATCAGGGGCATGATCGCCGACCCGTTCGTAGAGCAAGCAATAGCCGTGATCGTAAACGCCTGCGCCCATAGTGCGCAGCCGCATGTGCACATTGGGCATGGATGCAAGCTCGGACACTAAGGTGTCCACCCAGTCAGCGGCGGCCATGCCGTCGATCTGATCACCGTCGACCACCGCGCGACCGCCCCAATGGGCGGATTGCTCAACCAAAAGCACCTCGGCCCCGGCGAGCGCTGCAGCCCGCGCGGCCGTCAGGCCTGCAATTCCACCCCCAATAACAATAACTTCCGTGGAAATATTGAAGTGTTCATAGTGATCAGCGTCCCGCGCCTTGGGAACTTTGCCCAGGCCTGCGGATTGGCGAATGACCGGTTCATAGATGTGCTTCCAAAATGACCGTGGCCACTTGAATATTTTGTAATAAAATCCGGCAGGCAGGAAACGCGACAGGCGGGCGTTGATCGCGCCGATGTCGAATTCCAGGCTGGGCCAATGATTTTGGCTGGTCGCCTCCAACCCGTCGAACAACTCGGTCGTGGTGGCGCGGGCATTTGGCTCGAAGGTCTTGCCTTGCCCTAACCCCATCAGGGCATTGGGCTCTTCAGCACCATAGGCAACAACGCCACGCGGACGATGGTACTTGAACGACCGCCCCATCAGCATCTGATCGTTGGCCAACAGCGCCGAAGCCAGCGTATCGCCATTGAAGCCGCGCAGGGTCTTTCCATTGAACGTAAACGAGAGGGGCTGGTCGCGATCGATCAACCGCCCGCGGGTTGGAAGACGATGGCTCATGAGAACGCCCTCCATGTCCAGCCGGGATGTTTGGCCGAGATCTTGTCGCAAATATCCTGCGGCGGTTCGGTGACCTGCGCGGGATAGGTGCCAAATACCTCCAGCGTCACCGTATGCCGCGCGGCGTGAAACCACTTTCCGCATCCATAGGCATGCCGCCAGCGCTCAAAATGCACACCACGCGGGTTTTCACGTTGGAACAGATAGTCCTGGAAGTCGTCGTCGGACGAACCCGGACCATGGCGTTTCAAATGCGCTTCACCGCCTGCCGTCAGATCGGTTTCATCACAATCGATGCCGCAATAGGGGCAGTGAAGGATCAGCATGGGGCCTCCGATGTGGCTGCGAACGCAACGCCGGTGTGACCCCGGTACTGCGATGATATGGTGTCGGTGCGCGATTTTGACGTCAAAAGTGTCGCCCGATGCGTGAATTTCGAAGGGCGCGCCCCTAGATGAAGGAAACGTGTGACACCAGTTCCGAGGTACCTATGAAGCCCATTTTGCAAATCGCCCCGCTTGCAATTTTGATCCTTGTCGCTGTCTGGGCGGTCTGGCGCGGCTTTCGCACACCTCCGCGCAACGGCAACAACCGCGCAAAAGGCGGCGGCCCGCAGTGGAAGTATTGGGATTAAAGTCAAACGCCTCGTCAAAGGTACGTCACGAGGACTTTCCGTCGTTCCGCGCAGCGGGACGGCATGCGCCCGAAACGCCCCCCGTCGCCATTGTCTCTTGGACCGATGGCGTTCCAATGGCGACGCGGCGCATACGCCGCCCCCTCGGTTCGGGCGCATACCGATGCTTGGCAGCCCCCCGTAAAGAGCATTCGCAACGATAAACCGTGGCGCACGGAATAGCTGCGCAACCACTTTCGCGCTCCGGCGCTTACTGGCAAGCGCCGTCAATGCGCCACCCCCGCGGCAACGCTCTCATCTACGAACCGACCTTCGCGGAAACGGTCCAGGCCGAACTCAGCCGTCAGTGAACTCGCACCCGTTGCCATCAGCTCGGCAAACCCCCAGCCCGACCCCGGAATGGCCTTGAACCCACCCGTGCCCCAGCCACAGTTGATGAAACAATTCTCAACCGGGGTTTTTGACAGGATGGGCGAGCGGTCTCCGGTCATATCCACGATCCCGCCCCATTGGCGCAGCATCTTCAGGCGCGAGATCATCGGGAAGGTCTCGACCAGTGCGCGCACGGTTTCTTCGATGTGGTGGAACGACCCACGCTGGGTGTAGTTGTTATACCCGTCCGCACCGCCACCGATCACCATCTCGCCCTTGTCAGATTGGCTCATATAGCCATGCACGGTGTTGGCCATGACGACCACGTCCATGCAGGGTTTGATCGGCTCGCTGACCATGGCCTGAAGCGCGACGCTTTCGATCGGAAGGCGGAACCCGGCCATGTCGGCGACGTGGCCCGAGTGGCCTGCGACCACGATCCCAAGCTTGGCGCAGTCGATGTCGCCCTTGGTCGTCGTGACGCCAACGACCTTGCCGCCCTCGGTGCGCACACCGGTGACTTCGCATTGCTGAATGATGTCCATGCCCATCTGGCTGCACTTACGGGCATAGCCCCAGGCCACGGCGTCGTGACGGGCCGTGCCGCCGCGCGGTTGCCACAGGGCACCAAGGACAGGGTAACGCGGTCCCCGCGTTTCGATGATCGGGCAAAGATCCTTGACCTTTTGCGGTGAAATGAACTCGGTCGCCACGCCTTGCAACGCGTTGGCATAGGCCGTGCGTTTATAGCCGCGAACCTCGTGTTCGGTCTGGGCCAGCATCATGACGCCACGGGGAGAGAACATGACGTTGTAATTCAGGTCCTGACTGAGGTCTTCGTAAAGCGAGCGCGCTTTCTCATAGATCGCGGCAGACGGGTCTTGCAGGTAATTCGAGCGGATGATCGTGGTGTTCCGGCCCGTGTTGCCGCCGCCAAGCCAGCCCTTTTCGATCACGGCAACATTGGTGATCCCATGGTTTTTGCCCAGATAATACGCCGTTGCCAGCCCGTGCCCACCGGCCCCGATGATTACCACATCATAGCGTTTCTTGGGTTCAGGGTTGCCCCAGGCCCGCGACCACCCCTTGTGATCGCGAAACGCCTCGCGCGCGACGGCAAAGACAGAATAACGGCTCATGGCTCTCCACCTGTTTCGGCCGGGTGATGCACCCCATCCTTCAATCCTAGAATTCCGCAAGATCGGCGTGGCGACAAGCGGCAGGACAATGCAATTTCGCGACACTCGGTCCTTTTGTTGGCCCTTTCCGTCATGGCTGTGACCGATTACATGACAGGTATGATGTTTTGGATCTCAGCACTTGTCATCCTCGGCGCGGTGGCGCTTGCCCTCATGTCCGGTCTGCGCCGCGGCGGCTCAACCCTGTCTGGCGCGGATTCAGACCTGGCGGTGTACCGCGACCAGCTAAAAGAGGTCGATCGCGACTTGGCGCGTGGTGTCTTGAACGAGGCAGAGGCGGAATTGGCCCGCACCGAGGTGTCGCGGCGCCTGTTGGAGGCCGACACCCGCGCGACACAGGCGGCCACCGGTTCGACCGGACAGCGCGCGCCCCTGGTGGTGGCGATCCTTGGTGCCTTGGCGGCGGGAAGCATCTGGCTTTACACGACAATCGGTGCCCCGGGTGCGAATGACCTGCCAATGACCAAACGCCTGGCCGCGCTGGAAGAGGCAGCCGCGTCGCGTCCGTCGCAGGTCGAGGCCGAAGGGCTTGCCGCAGCGTCCTTGCCATCGGCGCCTGAGGCGGACCCCAAGTTCCTGGAGCTGATGGTGCAATTGCGCGCCGCATTAAAGGAACGCCCCGACGACATGCAGGGTCTCGAACTATTGGCAGGCAACGAAGCCCGATTGGGAAATTTCGTCGCGGCCCGTGAGGCACAAGAGCAGCTGGTCGCCTTGCAAGGCGATGCGGTCCAACCCGACAACCTGGTCATGCTGATCGATCTGATGGTGTTTTCCACGGGGGGCTATGTCTCGCCCGAGGCCGAAGGTCATATTCGCCGCCTGACAGATGTCGCCCCCGGAAATGGCGCCGGTCAGTACTATGCGGGCCTTTTGCTGGCCCAGAACGGGCGGCCGGACCGGGCCTTCCCAATCTGGAAGCGATTGCTTGAAGCCAGCAGCCCCGATGCGCCATGGGTGCCGGTTGTACGGGCCGAAATCGTCAGTTTGGCAGCGGCAGCGGGCGTGGATTATCAGCCCCCTGTGCTGAGTGGACCGACGGCGGCTGACGTGGCCGCGGCCCAGGGCATGACAGCCGATGAGCGCCAGGACATGATCCGTGGCATGGTTGACGGTCTGGCCGAGCGGCTGGCCACCGAAGGCGGACCGCCAGAGGAGTGGGCACGGCTGATCACCGCTCTCGGGGTCTTGGGTGACACTGACCGCGCGACGACCATCGCCGAAGAGGCGCGGGTCGTGTTTGGCAGCGATTCCAACGCCCTGGCCTTGATCGAAGGCGCCGCAGCCCGGCTTGGGGGCGGTCAATGATCGTTGAAGAAATCGAGGTCTTTGCGGCCTCCCTGCCCGCCCATCAACCTGTCGCTGGCCTGGACTTGGGCACCGCAACCATCGGGGTTGCCGTCAGCGACGGATTTCGCCAGGTCGCGACCCCCCTGGAAACCATTCGCCGGACCAAGTTCACCAAGGATGCCGAGGCGCTTTTAAAGATACTGGATCATCGCGGGATCCGTGGGCTCGTTCTAGGCCTGCCATTGAACATGGACGGCTCCGAAGGTCCGCGCTGTCAGTCAACACGGGCTTTCGCGCGCAACCTGGACAAGCTGACCGAGATGCCGATCACGTTTTGGGATGAGCGGTTGTCGACGGTGGCCGCAGAGCGGGCGCTGTTGGAGGCCGACACCTCGCGCAAGCGCCGGTCCGAGGTGATCGACCACGTGGCGGCATCCTATATTTTGCAGGGCGCACTGGATCGGCTTCAGCATTTGGAGCGGACATGAGCGACGAGGTCTGGGCGCGTGATGAAATCGAAAGTCCCTGCGTCAAAATCTGCCTGATCCACCCCGAAGCCAAGCTGTGCGTCGGCTGTTTGCGCACCGGGGAAGAGATCGCATCCTGGTCATCGATGTCCGTGGACGAGCGGCGCGAGATCATGGCGCAGTTGTCCGCGCGGAAGTCCAGGCTTCCCGGTCGGCGCGGTGGGCGTGGCGGGCGTGCACGGACCTCGGACTAGTTGCAGCTTGGTGACGCTCAGACCGGGGCTCTGCCCCGGACCCCGGGATATTGCCACCAAGAAGAAGAACAATTTGAGCTAAATTGTCTGAAGCTGTTTGGATTGGTCAGCTTTGATCTGCGGTGGGCAAGCTGACAACCTGCGCCGGGGTATCGGGCGAAAGCTCTTCGAAGTCGAAATTGTCGAGACGGGCGGCACGTTTTCCGGCCCGTTCGCTGGCAACCCCGATGCCGTCGAGGTCTTTGCGAGCCTGGTCGAAATGGGTTTCGAGTTTCTGGGCTCTTTCGCCGATCAGTTCGACATCGCGGTGCAACTGTTTGAGCGCTTTGCGAATGGCCCCGGCCTGTTCGCGCATTCGGGCATCTTTCAGGATGGCGCGCATGGTGTTCAGCGTTGCCATGCAAGTTGTGGGTGACACGATCCAGACCCGCGCGGCGAAGCCCTCGCGCACCACATCGGAAAGGCGGGCGTGCAATTCGGCATAGATCGCCTCGGAAGGCAGGAACATCAGCGCACCATCGGCGGTTTCGCCTTCGATGATGTATTTCTCTGAAATCGCCTTGATATGGACGCGCACGGCTTGCTTCAGGGCCGTCAGCGCGCGTTTCTTGGCCGCGTCACCATCGGCCTGGACCAGCGCGTTATAGGATTCCAGCGGGAATTTGGCGTCGATGACAATAGGGCCCGGCGGGTTCGGCAGGTGGATCACGCAGTCCGCGCGCTTGCCGTTGGACAAGGTCGCCTGCCAGGCAAAGCTGTCCGAGGGCAACGCCTTGGAGACGATGTCTTTCAGCTGAATTTCTCCGAATGCCCCCCGCGCCTGTTTGTCGGACAGGATGTCCTGCAAGCCCAGCACGTCTTCGGAAAGCTTTTCGATCTTGGTTTGCGCCTTGTCGATGGTGGTCAGTCGTTCCTGCAACTCGGTCAGGCTTTTGGTGGTTTTCTCTGACGAGCCGTGGAGCGTATCCTTCAGCCTTTCCTGCATCTCGGTCAGCGCCCGGTTAGAGCGCATGGCGTTATCAGCCAGCCGGTCGGACATTTGTTGCTGCACGTCGCTGAGCCGGGTTTCGACCGTTTTGATCACCTGGGCCTGAGCCGTGGTCTGGGTGTCAGAAACGAGCTGGATATTGCTTTGCAGCGCCGCCTGCCCCTGTCCGAGGCTCTGAACGTCCATGTTCAGCCGGCCCAGTTGATGGGCGACCTGTTGGACAGCCTGTGCCGACCGGCCCGCGCCACGCAGAGCAACGATCAGAAGGATCAGGACCAACAGGGCAAGCCCCGCACCGATGATCATGGCCAGCGTCAGCGGATCAGTTAGATCGATGGTGGTCGCGCCAATCTGGATCATGAGCGGCCAAAGAGTTTTTCGATATCGTGGAGTTTCAGTTCCACATAGGTCGGTCGCCCGTGGTTGCATTGCCCTGACTTGGGCGTGGCTTCCATCTCGCGCAGCAGGGCGTTCATTTCTTCCACGCGCATCCGTCGGCCGGTGCGGACCGATCCATGACAGGCGACACGGCTGAGAATGGCGTCGATCCGTGATTTCAGCGCGGTGGATTGGCCGAGGTCGACCAGCTCGTCAGAAATGTCCTTCACGAGTGCAACGGCATCCACCTGCCCAAGGATCGCGGGCGTTTCGCGCACGGCGACAGCACCGGGACCAAAAGGTTCGATGACGAGACCAAGCGTTTCCAGATCGGCGGCAATCTCCAGCACCGCGCCGGCGGCATCGCCCAGGTCGACGATCTCGGGCACCAGAAGAGCCTGACGCGCCACGCCGTTCTCGGACATCTGCGACTTCAGCTTTTCGTAGACCAGCCGTTCATGGGCCGCGTGGGCATCGACCATGATCATACCGTCGCGGGTCTGGGCGACGATGAAGTTTTCATGCAGTTGGGCGCGGGCCGCTCCAAGTGGGTGATCGATGGGATCGGTGTCTTGGGGGACCGGGTCGACACGGGCCGCCGCCGGGGCGAAGGGGATCTCGGCCTCGTGGAAGCGCGGCGTCGATGGGATGGGCGCAGGACGCGAGGCCAGGTCCATTTGGTAGACGCGGGGTTCGGTTGGTGGTTCGGGGGTCCGAAAGGCCCCGAGCGTTGCGTTGCCCACGGTGGAGGAGGCCCGGTGCCCGGCCTCGGCCAGTGCCGACCGTAGTCCCGAGACGATCAGGCTGCGGGCCGCGCTTGGGTCACGGAACCGCACTTCGGATTTTGCGGGGTGGACGTTGACGTCGACCCGTTCGGGGTCGCAGTCGACGAACAGCGCGGCGGCGGCGTGGCGGTCGCGGCTGAGAACATCCATGTAACCCGCACGCAGGGCACCGATCAGTTGTTTGTCACGCACGGGGCGACCGTTAACGAAGAAAAATTGATGGACCGCCGAGCCGCGGGAATAGGTCGGCAGGGCCGCATATCCGGTCAGGTGCAGACCGTCGCGTTCGGTATCAAGCGCAATGGCGTTGTCGGTAAAATCGCGTCCCAGGATCGCGGTCAGGCGATGCTTCAGCGCTTCGGCCGGATCCCCCGTTTCGGCCTGGACTGAGAAAACGTTGCGCGGCGCGTTTGTGTGGTCCGTCAGGGTGAAGCGAACATAGGGTTCGGCCATGGCCAGACGTTTGACCACATCGGTAACTGCCTGCATTTCGCCGCGCTCGGTGCGCAAGAATTTAAGGCGTGCGGGCGTGGCGTAAAAGAGATCGGATAATTCGATCACCGTGCCCTTCTGCCCGGCGGCAGGTCGCACCAGACCGATGACACCGCCCGCCGCATCCAGTACAGCGGCCTCGCTGCCATCGGGACGCGAGGTGATTGACAACCGGCCAACAGCGGCCAGTGACGCCAGCGCCTCACCCCGAAATCCGAAAGTGTGGATATTCAACAGATCGCTGCCATCGATCTTGGATGTGGCATGGCGCGACAACGCCAGTGGTAGATCGTCGGCCGGGATACCGCAGCCGTTGTCGACCACGCGGATCAGGCGCTTGCCACCTTCGGCCACTGTGACATCGATACGCGTCGCACCCGCGTCGATGGCGTTTTCCACCAGCTCTTTCACGGCCGATGCAGGGCGTTCAACAACTTCACCCGCCGCGATCCGGTTGATCGCGCCATCGTCGAGACGCCGGATTTTTGGCGCATCGGAGCTTATGTTGGGGTCAGGCGAATGCATCCTACAAGGGATAGCAGGAATCCAAAACAAGGTCCATTGCCGAAACACCGGGAAACATGGCCAATCTGCCCTGCCTCAGGCCCTTGCAAAAATGACGCGAAAAAGCCTATACCCGCCTGCAAATCGCAAAGAACACGAAGGACGCTGACGCGCATGGCAGGCCACTCAAAATGGGCGAATATCCAGCACCGCAAGGGACGTCAGGATAAGGCTCGCTCGAAGCTGTTTTCGAAACTGGCTAAGGAAATCACCGTCGCGGCCAAGATGGGAGACCCGGACCCCGAAAAGAACCCGCGGCTGCGCCTTGCGGTCAAGGAAGCACGCTCGCAGTCGGTGCCAAAAGACGTCATCGAACGCGCGATCTCGAAATCGCAGGCCGGTGAAGGCGACGATTACGAGGAAATCCGGTATGAAGGCTATGGCCCCGGCGGCGTGGCAGTCATTGTTGAAACCATGACCGACAACCGCAACCGCACCGCATCCACCGTACGATCCACTTTCGGCAAGCATGGCGGCAACCTGGGCGAGACCGGGTCGGTATCCTTCATGTTCGACCGTAAGGGTGAGATCACCTACCCCGCCAGCGCAGGCGACGAAGACACCGTGATGATGGCAGCGATCGAGGCGGGCGCAGAAGACGTGGAAAGCTCGGACGAAGGCCACATCATTTACACGGCGGACACCGACCTGAACGATGTCTCGACCGCCCTGGAGGCCGACCTTGGGGAATCGGAATCGACCAAGTTGATCTGGAAACCCACGACCACGACCGAACTTGACCTGGACGGTATGCAAAAGTTGATGCGCCTGATGGAGGTGCTGGAAGACGACGACGATATCCAGCGCGTCACCGCGAACTTCGAGGTCTCGGACGAAGTCATGGAGCAACTGGCGGAATAGGGTTCGTCAACTTGGCGACAGCAACATCAAGGCGCGGGTGATCACCGCGCCTTTCTTTTTGGCGCGCGCCCGACAACCGATGGACATATCGCCAAAAGTCTGGCGACAATTCCGCCATGGAGCGCACAGCATCTTCCAAGCCACGGCCCCGATGGTGGACGTTGATCCGCCGCATCATCGCGCGACTGGTCAACGAAAACTTTGCCCTGATCGCCGCGGGCGTTGCCTTTTATTCTTTGCTGGCCCTGTTTCCAGCAATCGCCGCAACGGTCGGCGTGGTCGGTCTGGTCTGGGATCCGGCGACGCTTGTGCCCTGGCTGGACAGTATGACCATCGCGCTGCCCGATGCCGCGCGTGACATCATCCTGAACCAGGTCACGGCGGTTGTCGGCGCAAAGACCTCGGGGTTGAGCCTGACCGTCGCGATCGGCCTAGCGATCGCCCTGTACTCGGCCAGTACCGGTGTCGCCACGCTGATATCAGGGCTGAACATCGTCTATGATCGCGCCGAGACACGGGGGTTCCTGGCGTTGAAGCTGAGGGTTTTCCTGTTGACCCTGTTTCTTCTGGCAGTGCTCGTCACTTCGGCTTTGGCGTTCGGCGTGATCCCGGCGGCACTGGCTCTGGTCGGGGATTGGCCCGGCTGGACGGCTTTTGCCGCCATCGTTCGCTGGCCTGTGCTGTTTGTCTTTGGTGTGCTGGCCTTTGCCACGATTTATCGGTTTGGGCCTGCACGCGAGGCACCGGGATGGGGGTGGCTGGCTCCGGGCAGCGTTCTGGCCTGTCTGATGTGGGTGGCAGCTTCGGGTGGGTTTGCGTGGTATGTTCAGAACTTTGCGCATTACAACGAGACTTTCGGAGCCCTGGGCGGCGTTATCGTGCTGATGCTGTGGCTCTGGATTTCTGCCTTTGTCACCCTTTTGGGTGCGCTGCTGGATGCCGAACTGTCCCGGATGCGCAACGCACATGAATGACCGACATGGCCGGACACCGCCAATCCACAGGTCTGCGGCCCCCAGACGGCATCTGATGTGAGGGCCATCGCGGGCAGTGCGAACGCCGCCAGAAATCACACCGGGGTCATTGCCATTGAGCTGCAGAATGTTGTCTGAGTGGCGCGCCCTCACCATATTCGCGCGACCCGGCTTGACTTATGGGCCAAGACCTCCGATATGCGGCGCAACGTTAACGTTCTGCCGCGTGAGCAGATGGCGCGCACATGAATAACAATAGCACGCGTGCCCCAGGCGAACGTCACATTTATTCCCACATCACGCGAGGGGATGACGCCAATCGGACACCCCGTCCGCATTGATGCGTCGCACCGCGAAAACGACCCACGCCGACCTCTGGTCCGCGCGGGCAAAATCTATTTCGACCTATAGGGTCGATACAAAGGATAACGAATGGAATTTGAATCCATGGGCCTTGCGCCCCGGCTGGCCACACGGTTGGCAGAACAAAAGATCACCAAGGCGACACCCATCCAACGTGAAGCCATCCCCCACGCCATGAACGGGCGCGACGTCATGGGGCTGGCCCAGACCGGCACCGGCAAGACGCTGGCCTTCGGACTGCCGCTGGTTCAGGCGATCACCTCGCTTGGACGCAAGCCCAAGCCACACCACGTCCACGGCCTGATCCTGGCCCCTACCCGCGAACTTGCGCGCCAGATCTTCGATTCACTGATGGCGCTGTCCAAGGGATCGCACCTGAAACTGGCATTGGTCACCGGCGGTGCTTCGATCAATAAACAGATGGATGCGACTCGCCGGGGCATCGACATACTTGTGGCCACGCCGGGCCGGTTGATCGACCTGATCGATCGCAAGGCTGTGTTCCTGGGAGAGACGGGTTTCCTGGTTCTGGACGAAGCCGACCAGATGCTGGACATGGGCTTTATCCATGCCCTGCGCCGGATCGCGCCGTTGCTGCCCGAAGAACGCCAGACCATGCTGTTTTCGGCCACCATGCCAAAACTGATGGCGGATTTGTCGAAAAGCTATCTGACCAATCCCGTGCGTGTCGAAGTCACACGCCCCGGCAAAACAGCCGACAAGATCACCCAGTCTGTGCATTTCGTGGTGCAATCGGAAAAGACCGGGCTGTTGGTTGAACTGCTGAACAAGAACCCTGGAAAGTCCATGGTTTTCGCACGGACCAAGCACGGTTCGGAACGATTGATGAAGCAATTGGTCAAAAAGGGTTTTGCCGCCGCCGCGATCCACGGCAACAAAAGCCAGGGCCAGCGCGACCGCGCCATCCGCGAGCTGAAATCCGGGGCCATCGATATTCTGGTGGCCACCGACGTGGCGGCCCGTGGCATCGACATCGACGGGATCATGTTCGTCTATAACTATGACTTGCCGAATGTGGCCGAAAACTATGTCCACCGGGTCGGCCGGACGGCGCGCGCCGGAGCCTCGGGCGAGGCGATTGCCTTTTGTTCACCGGACGAAGCGTCAGAGTTCAAAGCGATCCAGAAGGTGCTGAAAAAGGATATCCCCGTGGCCAGTGGCACACCGTGGGAGATCATGCGTGATCGTCATCCACAAAAGCAAAAACCAAAACAAGGTCAGAACCGCGGACGTCCTTCGGGGCGGCGTCGTGGACCGCGTCGCAAGGCGGCCTGATCAAACAGCACCACGCGCGGGCGTCAGTTGAAACGCGCCCGCGTGCGGTTGGCAAATGCCACCAGAGACAGCATCACCGGAACCTCGACTAGCACACCCACAACCGTGGCCAGTGCCGCGCCCGAGTGCAGACCAAACAGGCTGATCGCGACTGCGACAGCTAGTTCAAAAAAGTTCGAGGTGCCGATCAACGCACAGGGCGCCGCAATCCGATGCGGGATTTTCAAAGCAAAGGCAGCGGCATAGGCCAGCGCAAAGATCCCATAGCTCTGGATCAGGATGGGCACGGCGATCAGGGCGATCACCAAGGGGCGATCCAGGATCACCTGCCCCTGTAGCGCGAACAATATCGCCACCGTCGCGATCAACCCGCCAACGGAATAGGGCTTGATCCTGGCCTGAAAACCCGCAATCCGACCGGGTTCTTTCAGACGCAATCGGGTCCAAACACCTGCAATCAAGGGCAAAACCACGAAAAGCACAACCGAGAGAACCAGCGTCGACCAAGGCACCGAAATATCGGTTACCCCCAACAAGAACGCAACGATTGGCGCAAAGGCGAACACCATCACAACGTCGTTCACAGACACCTGCAATAACGTATAGGTCTCGTCCCCTCGGGTAAGTTGCGACCAGACAAAGACCATGGCCGTGCAGGGCGCCGCCCCCAACAGGATCAGACCGGCGATGTATTGCTGGGCATCCTCGGGCGAGATCAGATCGGCAAAGACGTTCTCAAAGAACAGCACACCAAGGGCCGCCATGGTGAAGGGCTTGATCAACCAGTTGACGATCAACGTCACGGCCAGGCCCTTGGGCTGACGCAAGACGCCGCCAAGCGCCTTGGGATCGACCCCGATCATCATCGGATAAACCATGGCCCAGATCAGCACCGCTACCACGATGTTGACACGGGCCACTTCGGCCCCTGCAATCAGGGCGACAAGCCCCGGCGCAAGCGACCCGATCGCAATGCCTGCCACCATGGCAAGCGCCACCCAAAGGGTCAGAAATCGCTCGAAACTATTCATGGTGCGAGCGCCTAGCGCGAACCCCGCCCCATGTCGACCGGCATTTGTTCGACGCAACGCCATCGCCCCCAAGCGCGACCCGCCTTAATTGGCGCCGCGACAGGCGCCACAACCCGTTCCAGAACGGGCCTCACCAAAGAAAGATGCCCCTCCGAACAATCGAAGGGGCATTCCAATCATGTGAGAGGTGAGATCAGGCGACCAACTGATAATCCTGTTCTTGGAAGTTCAGCTCGAAGCTGTCCGAATAGACATCCAGAGACGCAACCGGAATTTCGCTCTGCCCCAGATCGATCAATGGTGCCGGAGACGTGGACCCTGAACCAAGCAACGTGTCGTAATAGGCCGAAACCTTGCCCACGTCGAAATTCCACCCGACATTGAACTGAACGTCCGTGTCGTTGGTCACCATGGTATCGACCACGTCGAACTCGAAATCAAAGTCGATATCGCCATCCCCGTTCACATCCAGGGCGCTGGCATTGTCGAAGACCAGCGTTTCGCCAAAGGTGAAGGCTTGGCTGCTGCCATCCTCGAAATACAGCGTCGCCTGAAGATCACCCACCTCCATACCGAAGTCCTGGGTAAACTTGGCCCCTGCCAGCAGGTCGGCATCCAGAATCTCAAGACTGACCCCGGCCGACTGCCCGACCACCGAAACACCCGCACTCAGATCGAACGGGTTCGCCCCGGCAAGGAACAGATCGGCCAGCAAGTCGTCGATATCCAGCCCGATATCCAGGAAGTTGTTGCTTTCGCCATAGCCCGAATAGGTCCCGAGCGCCCCTTCAAGGCCGGACACCTCCAGGTTGGGCCAGGTCAGTTCGCCGCTTATGCCAAAGGGGAAATCTGCCGAGATCGACGGCGACGTGTCCGAGTCAAAGCTGAGAATCTCGACGACCCGTTCACCGCCGGTGCTAAGCGTCGCATTGATCAGGTTTTCGTCGAATGGCCCGATGTCGATTCCCATCGTCGCGTTGGCATAGAGGTTCACATAGAAATCCAGATCGTACGTCAGTTCCGGGCCATCGGTCATGAATCCACCGCCCGATGCCAGCATGGCCGTCGTATCAAGTTGCAACACGTCCGTGGTTTCGTTGAACGCCGTCTCGAACGTCAGGTCATAGGGAACCTCGGCGTCGATTTCGCCGCCGCCAAAGTGCAGATCGCTGCGCAATCCGGCCTCCAGGTCGACTGCAAAGGAATAGTCGAATGCCCCCAAAAGATCGCCAGACGTCGATTGCCGCCCGGTGTCAAACCCCAGCTCGCGTTCATCATCGAATGCGAACTCTTCGCCCTCGCCCCATTGATTTTGGTCGATGGCTTCCAGCGTAATTGTCTGTTCGACTTCATTGTGCGTGAACAAGACATTTTGCGTGGCCGAGCTTGAGGCGGTATCGCCATTCGACGTCTCGGTCGATGTGGCGGTCACCGTCACGTCAAAGTCAAAACTCTGCCCTTCCGGAAGCGTCAACGTCACATATTCGGTCGCGCCGGGGTTCGAAATGCTGGTTGTCGAAGCGGTCACCCCGGCCGGAAGCCCGGAAATCTCGATCCCGAGATTTTCCGACCCGTCCGTGTCCACCAGCGCGCTGTCGATCTTCAGCACCACCTCTTGCACATTGTTGCCGGCCAGTGCTTCGACCGAAATATCTGGGGCGTCGGCGACTGCTTCGACATTCACGGTGATTTCAGCGACGTCGCTGCCACCATTGCCGTCGTCGATCGCGTAAGAGAAAGTCTCGGTGCCCGACCAGTGTTCGTCGGGCGTATAGACGACCTGGTTGTTCACGATCTCGGCAGTACCGTTCAGGGGATCGTCTACATCCACGATGGTCAGGAAATCGAGATCGGCGTCGGTGTCATTGCCAATGGCGTCGATGACCACAGACTGATCTTCCAACGTCCCTGCCGTGTCATCGATGGCGTCCGGTGCCGCCGGCGCAATGACCGTGTTCTTCGCACCGCCCCCACCATCGATACTGGTCAGCCGAACGCCAAATTCCACGTTGGCGATGGCATCCAATGTCAAAGCCGAGCCATCGGTCGCAGACAGCGTAAACTCGGTCGTTGTTACAATGTCGTGTCCCGCCCCGGACGAGCCGAACTCGACACCGACATCATACTCATCGCGACCGTCGCCGTTCATGTTGACGCCACCGCCGAGATTGATCGTGTCCATGTCCTGATCGGTCACTTCCGCCCCGACAGCCTGCACCTCGGCCTCAACACCGGCCAGGTCAAAGAACAGCCCACGCAAGTCCGCGTCACCCAGTACGGTCGCGGTAAACAAAAGTGTCCCGTCGTCCTGTTCGACGCCCGTGATCAGAACCTCAGGAAGGCCTGGAATAATAAATTCAATAGTACGCATGATGGGTTGTCTCCCTGTACAAACCGTTTGGGCAAATCTAGGGAAGACGTCGCGCTGGCTCTGTGACGCGCGTCACTCGGGGCAGAAAAACATCGGCGCGGACACTTGCAAAATCCAATCCCGCTGCAAACCGGCCCTCAAAGGCAACCGCAAGATGCGCACGCGCGAAAATATCGGGAAATTTGGTGCGGTCGAGAAGACTCGAACTTCCACGGGTGTTACCCCACAGCGACCTCAACGCTGCGCGTCTACCAATTCCGCCACGACCGCACGCCGTTGCTTGGTGGCGCGTCTCATAGCCCGCTATATGAGCGTTGTGAAGCGAAAATTTCGCATCCGGGCAGATCTTGTGATTGCCACCGCTTGCATCGCGGCAAGCCTTTCAAGTCGCGATCACATGAATTAGGTCATTGCCATGGTCGAATGGATTCAAACCACGGGGCTTACGCCCTACGAAACCGCTGTCGAGTTCATGGAGACACGCGCCGGAGCCATTCGCGCGGGCACTGCCGATGAAGCAATCTGGTTGGTTGAACACCCTCCGCTTTACACGGCCGGCACATCGGCCAAACCACAAGACCTGACCGATCCGGATCGCTTTCCCGTGCACCAGTCAAAGCGCGGTGGACAATATACTTATCACGGCCCAGGCCAGCGCGTCGCCTATGTCATGCTGGATGTCGCCAAGCGCGGTCACGACGTGCGCAGCTTCGTGCACGACCTTGAACGCTGGATCATTGCGGCTTTGGGCGAATTCAACGTTACCGGCGAAATTCGGGACGGTCGTGTTGGCGTTTGGGTCCCCCGGCCCGAAAAGCCCGCCCTGCCCGACGGAACCATCCGCGAAGACAAGATCGCCGCGCTTGGCATCAGGATCCGAAAATGGGTGTCGTTCCACGGGCTGTCGATCAACGTCGATCCCGACCTCGACCATTTTGGCGGTATCGTGCCCTGCGGAATCGCGGATCATGGCGTGACGTCACTGGTCGATCTCGGCCTCCCGGTGACAATGGAAGACGTGGACGTGGCGTTAAAGAAAACCTTCGGTCAGATTTTCATCACCGAACCATGAGAGATACCGGGCTCTTCGCCCCAGGCATCGGACTTGGGGTCTCTCAAAACACCGCCCAAACAGGACACCTGGACTGGCGTAGCAAGCGGGGACCAGGGCCGAGTGCCCACCCGAAGCCGGATGAACACTCATGCCTTGCCTACCGTCTCAGGCGGTGATGCAGAATAATGGGAACTGCCAGGTTCTCTTCATCAGTCAAATGCCTGTCGAGAAAACCTTCAATGACCTCCGCCAGACCATGTACCGCTCCAACGTCATCGCGCGCCTGGGTCTCGTCCAACTGGATCAACTTGACCGCGCGATTCCCGTCCCGGAAAAACCGCTCCAGAACACCATCCAGTTCGGCGTGATCCTTCTCCAGGATGTCGAGACCGGCATCAAACCTTGCATCGGCGGCCGAAAGCTCCGGAAAATAGCTCCGGTCCTCCCAGGCATGATGACCCTGCAAATTGCCGATCAACGTGCCCCCGACCCGTGAGAGCCGCTCGCCGTAATCAGCGCCATCCAACTGCCGGTCCAGATAGGTCTCGGCGTCCAGACGCAGCTTCTCGGCCAGCGCGCGGAACATCTGGTGAGCACCAAGCCACTGCCGGGTCTTTTCCTTGAACCCGGGATGCGCGTCCCAACTGTCGCGCGGGTAACGCTCCAGCAACATGGTCATTTCTTCAGGCATACCCGGCCTGTGTGGCGTAAAAGCTTCAAGCATATCGGTCTCCTTTCGCCCCTACACCTGTGATCCGGGCTTCCTTTCCGCCAGTGCCCCGCCAACAACCCGGCTATGCGATCAGATCAGACCCACCAATGCCCGCCGGTTTCTTCTTTTCAAAAATACTCCCGCCGGAGGCACGGTTTTCCGCCCGGAAAACCTGAGCCGCCGCGCCAGCGGCGGCCCACCGCGACGACGAAGTCGGCGCAACACAAGGCAACCAGAACTGGCGATCACCGGTCCCTTGCTGGAAATCGGGCCAAATCCGGCCTGCCCTGAGACAATATTACCCGCCTTGCCCCCCTATCCGGCATTGCCCCCCGCGCTTCATATCCTTAAAAGCGAATTCAAATCGGCCGGGGGACTCCCGCCGTGCGAGAATCGATACTCAGGAGGCACTACATGGCCGACGCCGCCGCACACGGGCACGACCATCATGACGAACGCGGGTTCTTCACCCGCTGGTTCATGTCCACAAACCACAAAGACATCGGTATTTTGTACCTGTTCACCTCGGGTCTGTTCGGCTTTATCGCCGTGGCTTTCACCGTTTATATGCGGATGGAGCTGAAAGACCCCGGCGTTCAGTACATGTGTCAGGAAGGCGCGCGTTTCATCGCCGATGGCACCTGTGCTCCGAACGGCCACATCTGGAACGTTCTGGTCACGGCACACGGCATCCTGATGATGTTCTTCGTCGTGATTCCGGCACTTTTCGGCGGTTTCGGCAACTATTTCATGCCGCTGCACGTAGGTGCGCCGGACATGGCCTTCCCGCGGATGAACAACCTCAGCTACTGGCTCTATGTGTCGGGCGCATCGATGGCGGCCCTGTCGGTCGTGATGCCGGGCGGCAACGGGCAGCTTGGATCAGGCGTGGGATGGGTGCTTTACCCGCCACTTTCAACGTCGGAACAAGGGTTCTCGATGGACCTGGCGATTTTCGCAGTTCACCTTTCCGGGGCGTCGTCGATCCTGGGGGCGATCAACATGATCACTACCTTCCTGAACATGCGCGCGCCCGGAATGACCTTGTTCAAGGTACCTCTGTTCGCCTGGTCGATCTTTGTCACAGCCTGGCTGATCTTGTTGTCGCTGCCCGTTCTGGCAGGCGCGATCACCATGCTTTTGACCGACCGGAACTTTGGCACCACGTTCTTCCAGCCGGAAGGCGGCGGTGACCCGATCCTCTACCAGCACATTCTGTGGTTCTTCGGACACCCTGAAGTGTACATCATCATCCTGCCGGGCTTCGGCATCATCTCCCACGTCATTGCAACCTTCGCTCGCAAGCCGGTCTTTGGTTACCTGCCGATGGTCTGGGCGCTGATCGCCATTGGCGCGCTCGGTTTCGTCGTCTGGGCACACCACATGTATACCGTGGGCATGTCGCTCAGCCAGCAGACGTACTTCATGCTGGCCACAATGGTCATTGCGGTGCCGACGGGGGTGAAGATATTCAGTTGGATCGCGACCATGTGGGGCGGTTCGATCGAGTTCAAGACACCGATGCTTTATGCCTTCGGCTTCCTGTTCCTCTTCACCGTGGGCGGCGTCACCGGCGTTGTCCTGTCCCAGGCGGGCGTGGACCGCGCCTATCACGACACCTATTACGTCGTGGCGCACTTCCACTATGTGATGAGCCTTGGAGCCGTCTTCGGGATCTTCGCGGGCATGTATTTCTGGATCGGCAAGATGTCGGGCCGCCAGTACCCTGAACGTCTCGGCCAGATCCAGTTCTGGATGATGTTCATCGGCGCCAACCTGACCTTCTTCCCCCAGCACTTCCTGGGCCGTCAAGGTATGCCGCGTCGTTACATCGACTATCCCGAGGCCTTTGCCTACTGGAACGAACTGTCGTCCTGGGGCGCCTTCCTGGCCTTCGCAGCCTTCTGCCTGTTCATCTATATCGTCTTCTACACGATCATCGCAGGCAAGAAGATCACCGAAGACAACTATTGGAACGAATACGCAGACACCCTGGAATGGACCCTGCCCACCCCGCCGCCGGAGCACACGTTTGAAACGCTCCCCAAGCAGGAAGACTGGGACAAGGGCCACGCGCACTGACAGCGTGATCCAGAGCCAAAAGAAAGGGCAGCCAAAGCGCTGCCCTTTTTCTTTGGTGAAACTGGCGCCTTGACCTTCGCCCTCCAAAGATCAATTTGAAGGGAAAAGGAACGCCACGCGCATGAAAACCGCCATTGCCACTGTTTCGATCTCGGGCAACCTGTCCGAAAAGATCGATGCCATTGCCGCCGCTGGATATGACGGCATCGAGATATTCGAACAGGATTTCATCGCTGACGCCGAAAGCCCCCGCGAGGTGGCCCAAAGGGTTCGGGACGCAGGGCTTGAAGTCATGCTGTTCCAGCCGTTCCGTGACTTCGAAGGCCTGACCGGCGCCGCGCGCGCCAAGGCATTTGACCGGGCCGAGCGCAAGTTCGACCTGATGCAAGACCTGGGCACTGACCTCGTTCTGGTCTGTTCAAGCGTTCACCCCGACTCGCTTGGAGGAATCGACCGCGCCGCGGCCGATTTTCACGAACTGGGTGAACGCGCAGCAGCGCGCGGACTTCGGGTCGGATATGAGGCTTTGGCATGGGGCAAGCATGTCTGTGACCACCGAGACGCCTGGGAAGTCGTGCGGCGGGCAGACCACGACAGCATCGGCTTGATCCTGGACAGTTTTCACACCCTGTCCCGCAAGATCGACCCCGAAACGATCCGTTCGATCCCAGGTGACCGCATCTTCTTTGTGCAGCTTGCCGATGCGCCCTTGATCGATATGGACCTTCTTTATTGGTCCCGCCATTTCCGCAACATGCCGGGCGAAGGCGACCTGCCTGTCGCCAATTTCATGCGCGCTGTCATGGCGACCGGCTATGCCGGACCCATCAGCCTGGAAATTTTCAACGATCAGTTCCGAGGTGGTCCGACACGGGCCACGGCCCGCGACGGGTACCGCTCGCTGATCAACCTGATGGACACCGTTCGCAAGACCGAGCCTGACATCTCGGTCGATTTGCCTGCCATCCCCGATCGGATCGAGGTGAAAGGAACGGCGTTTGTCGAATTCGCCACCCGTGATGACGATGCCGCCGCCTTGTCCCGGATGCTTGGTTCGTTGGGTTTCTCACAGTCGGCCACGCACATCGATAAAGAGGTGCAGCTTTGGCAACAGGGCGACATTCGCCTGGTACTGAACGCTGAATTGCTCGATTTTGCCGGGGCAGCCTATAACACCCACGGGACTTGCGTGTGTGACATTGGGCTGAATGTCAGTTCAGCAAAAGACACTGTTGCGCGCGCCAAGGCATTGGGTGCAGATCCCTTCACGCAAAGCCACGGCCCCGCCCAGTTGGACATTCCCGCGATCCGAGGCTTGGGTGGCAGCGTTCTGCATTTTCTGGACACGGACAGCGATCTGGCCCGCGTTTGGGATGTTGAATTCCAGACCAGTGACGTGTCTCCGGATACCTCGGTCGGCCTGACCCGCATTGACCACATTGCCCAGACCATGACCTATGACGAGATGCTCAGCTGGTCGTTGTTCTATACGTCGATCTTCGCCATGGAGAAATCTCCCATGGTTGACGTGATCGATCCTGATGGGCTGGTACGCAGTCAGGCCGTTGAAACGGCCGATGGGGCCTGCCGGGTCACGTTGAATGGCGCTGAAACCCACCGAACCCTTGCGGGCACATTCCTGAACGAAAGCTTTGGCGCCCCCGTCCAGCACCTGGCATTTGCGACCAACGACATCTTTGCGACGGCCACGGCCCTTGTTGACCGGGGCTTTGCACCGCTGCCGATTCCCGGGAATTACTATGCCGATCTTGCTGCCCGCTTCGACATCGAAGACGCGCTCATAGCCCAAATGCGCGCCGCCAATATCCTGTATGACCGCGATGCCAGCGGCGAGTTCTTTCAGCTATACAGCCAACCTTTCGCCGGTGGGATGTTCTTTGAAATCGTTGAGCGACGCAAAGGTTATTCGGGCTATGGCGCGCCAAACGCGCCGTTCCGTATCGCCGCACAAAAGCGGCTGATGCGCCCGAAAGGAATGCCCAGGTTCTGACCCCGGCATGAGACAATTAGTGGCGTGGAATCCCTTGGCGGGCCGCCCTAGATTGAGCCTATGCCGTATCGCTGGACCGATGCCCCCGACGCAAAGACCCTGACCCTTTGGCCACACCAATCCATGACGGCCAAGGGATTTGCCTGGTTCATCGGTATCACGTCAACCATGCTGGCGCTTCCGCTGCTGGCCGTTCTTGGCACGGCGATTGTTTGGATGCTGCTGGTATTCTTCCTGATCGCCCTATGGGGCGTCTGGCGCGCGATCATGGTCAACCGGCGGCACCGATCGATCCACGAAGCCCTGGTAATCCGCAATGACCAGGTCCACCTGACCCATGTGCCGGTCAAAGGCCCGCCGCTGACGTGGCAGGCCAACCCCTATTGGACCACCGTACACTTGGGAAAGAACGGCCCCGTCGAGAATTATCTGACCATGAAAGGTAACGGCCGCGAGGTAGAACTAGGCGCGTTTCTGACGCCGGACGAGCGACAGCACCTGTTCGAAGACCTGAACCGCGCGATCCGCCCCGGCTGACCTAGCCGAGACGGGCTTTTACAGCGGGACCAACCGAACCAAAGTCCATCTGGCCGGTATACTTGGCCTTGAGCGCCCCCATCACCTTGCCCATGTCGCGGATCGAGCTTGCGCCCGTTTCGGCAATCGCCGTGTCGATGGCCTTGGCGGCTTCCTCTTCGCTCAGCTGACGCGGAAGGAATTCCTCGATGATGGTAATTTCCTGGCGCTCGTTCTCGGCCAGCTCCAGACGTCCGCCTTCTTCGTAAGCGCGGGCCGATTCCTGGCGCTGTTTGACCATTTTTCCAAGGATTTGAAGGATTTCGGGGTCTCCGACACCGTCGTCGCCGCCCTCTGACCGCTTCGAGATGTCACGATCCTTGATCGCGGCCATGATCAGCCGCAGCGTTGACAGCCGATCGGCAGCCTTGTCCCGCATGGCTTGCTTCAGCGAAACGCTGATTTGTTCTCTTAGCCCCATCTATTCACATCCCTTTTCGCAGAGTCGCGACCATAACCCAGCCTGTCGCGCCCCGCAACCACCGACAAAGATGCTAACCTGTTGGTTTGCAACGATTTGTCATTTTCCTCCATCCCTTGACGGCCCTGCGCCCAAGGCTTACACCCACGACCGTTTACCGATAATAGGATGCGCCGGATGCCGAATGCCTCAGCAAAGCCGACCGCCTGCCTGGCTCTGGCAGATGGAACCATTTTCCGCGGATACGGGTTTGGCGCCACCGGCCAGACAGTGGCCGAGTTGTGCTTTAACACGGCGATGACCGGGTATCAGGAGATCATGACCGACCCCTCTTATGCCGGGCAGATCGTGACCTTTACCTTCCCCCATATCGGCAATGTTGGCGTAAATCCTGAAGATGATGAAACCGGAGATCCCGTCGCGGACGGCCTGGTCGTAAAGTGGGATCCGACCGAACCGTCCAACTGGCGCTCGGCCGAAAACCTGTCCGGTTGGCTGGCCCGTCAGGGTCGCATCGGGATCGGCGGTATCGACACCCGCCGGCTGACCCGCGCCATACGCCACCAGGGCGCCCCTCATGTCGCTCTGGCGCATGACCCCGATGGCAATTTCGACATCGAAGCTCTGATTTCCGCGGCCAGAGACTTTGAAGGCCTGGTCGGACTGGATCTGGCAAAGAAAGTCACCTGCGCCCAGTCCTATCGCTGGGACGAGACACGCTGGGCCTGGCCCGATGGCTTCGGTCGTCAGAAAGACGCGAAATTCAAGGTTGTTGCCATTGATTACGGCGCGAAACGCAACATCCTGCGCTGCCTGGCAAGCGCAGGTTGTGATGTCACCGTGCTGCCGGCCACCGCCACCACCGAGGATGTCCTGGCGCAGTCGCCCGATGGTTTGTTCCTGTCCAATGGCCCCGGTGATCCGGCGGCAACGGGTTCTTACGCGGTGCCCATGATCCAGGGCGTGATGGAGAAATCTGATCTTCCGATCTTTGGCATTTGCCTTGGCCACCAAATGCTGGCGTTGGCGCTTGGTGCACAGACCATCAAGATGAACCACGGCCACCACGGAGCCAACCACCCGGTGAAAGATCTTGAAACCGGCAAAGTCGAGATCACTTCGATGAACCACGGCTTCACCGTGGACAGCCAAACACTTCCGGCAAACGTCAAGGAAACCCATGTTTCCCTTTTCGACGGATCGAATTGCGGGATCCGAATGACCGATCGGCCTGTGTTCTCGGTCCAGTACCACCCCGAGGCCAGCCCGGGCCCGGTCGACAGCATGTATCTGTTCGAACGCTTCGTTCAGGCGATGGACAAGGAAAGCCTGCCCGCGTCTTAATCGCCGCTTAACCATGAGATGCGAAACATGCAGGCACTTGCCCTGCATCTGGTTCGTGTATCGTGCTGACCCTACAACCTGACCCGCCCTTCGTGCTGAAACCGTCGCGCCGTTCGGATTTCGAACGCGCTTGTCCTGGTCCACACGACACCTCGGGGGCGGGGCGCGCGGATGCGCGCGGCCTGGACTGTATCGGCCTGGAAACCGCCCTGTTTCACAAAGTCTTGCCAATGGAACCCGCAGGTGCCGTCACGCCGGTGGCCTGTTCCAGCGTCGCCGAGTTTGAAAAACTGGAACCAGCGCTTCGCGATCGTCTGGGGCCAGTTGTCTGCCGGCTAAAATCCGCCAAGGCTATCGAAGATGAAATACTCTCCATGCGCGCGGCCTATCTTTCGCGTCGTGCCGAAATGCGGACCCCGTCGCGCGACAGTTGCCGTGATTGGTCTGGCTCTCGGACCGGATGGATCGCCCTTGCCGTGTTGTGCCTTGCCGTGACCGTTTCCGTTCTTTGGCCGGGCCTGGCCATAGCGGCGGTCACCGTTTGGGCTGCGTTGACATTGCTTTCGGTCACCGGGCTTCGCACGCTTGGGGCTTTGGTCGAATTCCGCCATGCCCGAAAACATGGCCGCCTTTGGACCAGTCAAAGGCCGTTTCACCTGCCCGCCGACCAGATGCCGATGATGTCACTTTTGGTGCCTCTGTACGACGAAACCGACATTGCCGAACGCCTGGTCAAACGCCTTGGACGTCTGGATTATCCCTCTGACCGGCTTGAGGCGTGCTTGATCCTGGAAGCCAACGACACCAAGACTCACGCAGCCCTGCGTGGTGCGCGGCTGCCCCGGTGGATGCGGATAATCGAGGTTCCGACCGGCACGCTGCAAACCAAGCCCAGAGCCATGAACTATGCCCTGGATTTCACCAAGGGCGACATCATTGGCATCTATGATGCCGAAGACCGCCCTGCCCCGGATCAACTGATGAAGATCGCGGGGGCTTTTGCCAATGCGTCACCGGATGTTGCTTGCCTGCAGGGTGTTCTGGATTTTTACAACCCCCGCCAAAGCTGGCTAACCCGCTGTTTCACCATCGATTATGCGACCTGGTTTCGACTTGTCTTGCCGGGGCTGGAACGGCTGGGCATGGTTATCCCTTTGGGCGGGACCACCGTCTTTTTCCGCCGCAGGGCACTGGAAGATTTGGGTCGTTGGGACGCGCACAACGTGACCGAAGACGCCGATCTTGGCCTGCGGCTGGCCCGCCGCGGGTTCCGGTGCAAATTCGTACCGACCGTCACCGAGGAAGAGGCAACGGCATCCATCAAACCCTGGGTTCGGCAGCGGTCGCGCTGGATCAAGGGGTACTGCGTCACATGGTGCGTCCATATGCGTGATCCCCTGGCGCTTTTGGGCGACCTGGGGCTGAAACGGTTCATCGGTGTTCAGATCGTCTTTCTGGGCAGCCTGAGCCAGTTCATCCTGGCCCCGTTGCTGTGGTCATTCTGGTTGATCCTCTTCGGCGTGCCACACCCGCTGACCGCAATGGCACCCCCGGCTGCCATATTGACCCTCGCCACGTTGTTCTTCATCGCCGAGATCGCCACGGTCAGCATCGCCGCCCTATCGGTCGCCACACCGCGCCACGGGTGGCTGATCAAATGGGTTCCGATGATGCACATTTACTTTCCCCTTGCCGCTTTCGCATCGTGGAAGGGATTTGCAGAACTGATCACCAGACCGTTTTATTGGGACAAGACCGACCACGGAAAAACGCCCGTCACTCGGGGATTGGGACGTCTCGCTTGGCGGCTTCGTCAGCGTCTTGCCTGAGCCTTGCCTCAAAGGCGCGGCTGATATGGCCCTTTAATTCCGCAAAGGCCCGCGCGCCATCATGATCCGCAATGGCGGAAACGATCGCAGCATGTTCTTCGACCGCCACCTCGCTTCGTCCCTTTGCCGCCAGCGACGTCGTCGCCATCAGCGCCATTGAGCGGTACACAAGGTCAAGTTGCTGCACCAGGAACCGGTTGTGCGACGCCAGATGTACCTGGCGATGAAACCGCCTGTTGGTGCGCGCCAGGGCCGCCGGATCATCCACGCGCGCGCGGTCTTCTTCGACCATTTCTTCCAAAAGCCGGATTTCTTCTTCTGTCGCGTGCTGGGCTGCCAAACGCGCCGCAAGCGCCTCCAGCTCTGAACGCACCACGTAAAGTTCGGCCAGCTGATTATGATCCAACGTCGCCACAACCAGAGACCGCCCGTCGCGTGACAGTAACGACTGGGTCTCCAACCGCTGCAGCGCCTCGCGGATGGGCGTGCGCGAAACGCCGAACCGATCGGCAAGCTCGCTCTCGACCAGCCGGTCGCCTGGGCGATAGGTCCCGATGTCGATGGCATTCAGTATCAGTTGATAAGCGTCAGTCTGCCCCGATCGCGAGTCACTGGTCATGTTCTCTCCTTCGTCGCGTGAGGTTACGGGATGCCCGACCTGAATCGCAACGGTATCCCACCGATTTTGGGCAATCTGTTCCAAAATAGCGCCCTTGCCCTTCCGAAGGGGGCCGCAAACCGATAGGTCAAGATCAGAACCAACAGATTGCAAACCCGATGCCAAAGGCGGCCTTTGCCCATATCGAGACCTGGGTCTTTGACCTGGACAACACGCTGTACCCGCCGGAAGCGCGGCTTTTCGATCAGATTGAACAGCGAATGACCGACTGGGTCGCCTCGGTTCTGAACGTTGGCGAAGACGAAGCCAACACCATCCGTCGCGACTATTGGCATCGATACGGCACCACCCTCGCCGGTCTCATGCGGGAACATGACGTTGACCCCGCCCCCTATTTGCACGAGGTCCACGAGATCTCGCTGGATCATCTGACCGTCGACGCCACCCTTGTCGCCGCCATAGACCGCCTTCCCGGACGACGTATCGTCTATACCAATGGGTCCGCCCCCTATGCCCGGCGTGTCCTGTCCGCACGGGGGCTCGACGGGCTTTTCCACGCGATCTATGGCGTCGAACATGCGAACTATCTGCCCAAGCCGGAACGCGCCGCTTTTGACCGTATCATCGCACGCGACGGTTTTTACCCAGCCTCGGCCGCCATGTTCGAAGACGACCCGAGGAACCTGGCCGAACCGCACGACCTTGGTATGCGCACGATTCATGTTGCACCGACCCCCGTCAACGAACCCCATATCCACCATCACACCGATGACCTTGCGGGTTTCCTGGCTCTTTTGACCTGAGACATTCCACCCGCTTTCCTATCCTATGACAAAGGCTTAGACTTCCGCCATGCAGGCAGAGCACACCGACATTTTCATCTCGGGCGCGGGTATCGCCGGGCTGGCCGCTGCACTGGGGTTTGCCAAGGCGGGGTTCACCGTCACCCTCGCAGACCCAACGTCGCCGCCCAGGTCTGGGGGCGAGGACGGCTCGGATCTGCGTTCAACTGCCTTCCTGCAACCGGCGATGGATTTTCTGCGATCGGTCGGTGCCTGGGATGCCCTGAGCGATGCAGCAACACCGCTGGAAACCCTGCGCGTGGTCAATTGCGCCGGTAGCCCGCCCGAACCGCAAAGCGAACGCGCTTTTTGCGCCGCAGACCTGGGAGAACCGGCCTTTGGCTGGAATTTGCCCAATTGGATGACCCGCCGTGTCCTCTCGGATCTGGCAGCCGCGCAACCTGGCATCGATTTGAAACTGGGGACCGGATTTTCGAAACTGCTGGCACGTGATCGCGAGGCCATTGTCACCCTGACAGACAAGACCCGACGTCGCGCGCGCCTCGTCATCGCCGCAGATGGCCGCGCCTCTCCCCTGCGAGACGCCGCCGGGATCGATGTGGAAACAACACGTTACGGGCAAAAGGCATTGGCTTTCGCCGTTACCCACGACCTGCCGCACGAGGGCATTTCGACCGAGCTTTACCTCGCGGGCGGAGCCTTCGTGCTGGTACCCTTGCCCGATCAGAACGGCAAACCCGCCTCGGCCGTGGTCTGGATGAACGATGGTTCCGAAGCAGCCCGGCTGATGGCCCTTTCGGACGAGGCGTTCTCAACCGCCGCGACAGAACGGTCCTGTCACGCCCTTGGCAGGCTGCACCTGGTCACGGCACGCAATCTCTGGCCCGTGGTCACCCAGCGCGCCAAGTCACTGACGGCGCAACGCGTCGCGCTGGTGGCCGAAGCAGCGCATGTCTTACCGCCGATAGGGGCGCAGGGGCTGAACACGTCGCTTCACGATGTTGCGCATCTGCTGGACCTCGCGGCTTCGGCGCCCGAGAGCCTTGGCTCAAGGGAAATGCTCGACCGCTATGCACGTGCGCGTGCCCAGGACATCCATACCCGCGCGCGCATCATCGATCTCTATAATCGTATCTGCCGGTCGGACCTGCCGCCGATCCAAAACCTGCGCAGTCTGGGTCTGAAACTTGTCCATGACATCGCCCCCTTGCGCAAAACCGTGATGCGCGCGGGCATGGGCGGCTGAACCACCCAAGCTGATCACGAAAGCAAAAAAGCGCCCTACCCGGCCAGAACACGGTCCAGCAACGCTTCAAGCCTTTTGACGCTTGCATCCACGTCCATCAGCTTGTCCAGCCCGAACAGGCCAAGCCGGAAACTCTGGTAGCCATCGCCTTCTCCGACCATCAACGGAACACCGGCCGCAATCTGGGCGCCCTCGGCGGCAAAGGCCTTGCCGTTCTGAAATTCGGGCCGATCAGTATGGCACACGACAACGCCCGGCGCCTCAAACCCTTCGGCGGCAACCGAACGGAATCCGCGTTCGGCCAACAAGGCGCGAACCCTGCGACCCTGTTCCCACTGCGCCTCTTTCAGTTTGTCAAAACCGATTGTCCTGGTTTCAGCCATAACATCCCGGAAAGCCCGCAACGCGTCGGTTGGCATGGTCGCGTGATAGGCATGCCCGCCGGACTCATAGGCCTCCATGATCGTCAGCCACTTGGCCAGATCCACGGCAAAACTGGATGACTTGCGTGCCTTTACACGCTCAAGCGCCGTCTCGGACATCATCACCAGACCGGCTGAAGGAGACGCCGACCATCCCTTTTGCGGCGCCGAAATCAACACATCGACCCCAAGGGCCTTCATGTCCACCCAGATGCAGCCCGAAGCGATGCAATCCAGCACGAAAAGCCCGCCAACCTGGTGAACCGCATCGGCCACAGCCTTGATATAGTCATCCGGCAGGATCATTCCGCTGGCCGTTTCGACATGGGGGGCGAAGACCACCGCTGGCTTGTCCTGGGCGATCCGCGCAACGACCTCGTCAATCGGAGCCGGGGCAAACCCCGACAACGGATCGTTCCCCGTCTGTCTGGCCATCATGACAATTTCGTCCGCTGGCAAACTTCCTGCTTCGAAAATCTGACTCCACCGATACGAGAAAAACCCGTTTCGGATTACCATCGCGGTTTCGCCGCCCACCAACTGGCGCGCCACCGCTTCCATTGCATAGGTTCCACCGCCGGGAACCAGCGCAACACCGTCGGCGTTGTAAACCTCGCGCAACATGGCCGAGATATCGCGCATCACGCCCTGGAACGCCGCGCTCATGTGGTTCAGTGAACGGTCGGTAAAGACAACCGAGAATTCCAAAAGCCCGTCGGGGTCGATGTCGTTGCGCAATGCGGTCATGGCAGTTCTCCTTGATTGCCGCCTTCGTTACCGGGCTGGCCCACGGGATGCAAAGGACATTTGGGCGCAATCAGGCAATGGAGTGGTGTTCAATGACCTGGGCAACGGCGGATGCCTTTTGCGCCACGTCGTCGGGCGCCTGATCCGACAATGCCAGGGCTTCCATGCGCGCGTGCAGTTCGGGCGCCGCATAAAAACCAACCACTCGGTCTTTCAGACCGTCGGGCCAAAAGGCCGTGATCCAGATCGCCTCGCGCCCCGACAGCCCCCAGTCGCACCAATCCAACCAGAAACGCTGTGCCAAGACGTCATCCGGCAAGTCAGTGATCTGTTGAAAAAGTGCCTCTAGTGGCCATCCGCCCAGGGCGAACATGCACAGTGTGTCATCCAAAAGCACGCTGGTTCCGGCCCGCGCGTCCCGCTCCAGATAGGCCCGCTGGAAGCGATCCAGCACGTCCCATTGGGCCTTGCTCCAATTCTTGGGTTGCCCAGAGGCAAACCGCGCCAGGCTGACTTCCTTGCCGACATCCGCGACGTCCTGTCCCGAGGCCAGAATCTCCAAGACGCGCGGCAACAGATACCCCCAAACCGCCTGTGAAACGCCCTCTGGTTCACAGGCCGCATTGTACCAATCCCGGACGTAATGCAACGGCATCTCATGGATATCCGGCCCCCAGAAATCGGCCTCGACACGCGGGTCCATACAGCAGTTTTCGCACACCCCCGTCTTGTCTGGCGTGGGATAACGAAAGACACGATAGGCGTCCTTGACGATCCCGAAGAAAGGGTCGTCCGGCGCAAGTTTGCCCAGCAATGGCCTGACGGTTTTGCGCGCCATGTATCGCCCTATTTCAGCAAGCCCGAGTACATCAGTAACCCCCAGGGTTCCAACGCGGCTTCGACCTTGCCCCAAACACCGCCGAACGCAATTGGATCCATATTGGCCTGCCCGGCGATTTCACCGAGCGTCCGGCGTCCGTTCACAGCGGCTAACAGGGGGGCTGCATCCTGAGGAATGACAATCTCGGCGCGCAAGGCACCCTGTGAGATTGGCAACTTTCGTCCCTTTGCCACGGCCTGAGCCAAAGCCGCCGGTTTGATGCCTTTGAAATGCGGCACCAGGCTTCGGTCCTTAAAGGTTGCGGAACGGCGCGTTTCACCCTTGGCCACGACATAGGCCACATGAGTCTTGAGTGACCCGTTCAGTTTCTCGGCAATTCCCCAACCCGCCTGCTCAGACAGCCCGTTCGGCACCGGGGCATATCGTGCCAGGTCGTAAAGCGCCGGGGTCGTGAACGACGCCAATTGCCAGTCGGTTTCATCCAGAACTGCAAGAAGTTCGGCGACGCTGTAAGGGCGATCCTGGCTGTGCAAAAGCAGATCATAAAACCCCGCATCGCCCTCTTGGTGGTCCACCAGGTTGGGATTGGTCCGAAACGGGTGACCTTCGGGCACGCGCTCAAGTATCTCGCGCGCATGTTTCAATCGCTGATCGGGTTTCATGCCTTGGAACAATGCGCAGAAAGCCTCTTGCAAGGGATAAACCCCGGAACGGCCATAGGGTGCATAGACCATGACCCCCATGCCGCCGTCCAAAGCAAGAGCACCGCGCAGAGCCTGAAACCCGGCCGCCGGATCGGGCAAATGATGCAGCACACCGCAACAGTCGATATAGTCAAAACGCCCAAGATCGGGTGCATCCAACAAACTGCCGGTCGTGAAATTGATGTTGCTTAGCCCCCGGATTTTCGCCCGCTCTTCGGCGATCCTGCGGGACGCGCGCGACAGATCGACATATGTAATCTCGTAGGGTCTGCCCGCCTCTTGCAAAACCGTCGCCAACTGGATCAAGCCGTCGCCACTTCCTCCACCGGCAAACAACGCCCGCAAGGGTTTTGACCAATCGCGTTTTCCGGCCCAGAGAAAATGATCCATTTCAAGCGGGTGAGACGGCGATCCGGTAATCAACCGCCGCCTTTCATCTTCGGGCTTACGCTCGGGATAAGGGTAAGCCTCGTACTGTTCGCTGACCGAAACCACGTGTTCCTCCTGAATTCGAGGGCACGTTGGCAGCCAATGCACAGGATGTGAAGTCTCGACTTGGCGCGCCGCCGATCGGCCCCGCCCGGCGGTCAGAAATTTGCCGAAACGCTTCTGGTTCGACGATAGGCGATATCCTTGCTGCCCGGGATCGGAACCATGTCGTGTTCAACAACCACACGGTTTCGTCCGCGTGACTTTGCCGCCAAAAGAGCCGCGTCCGCGCGGGCAATCAAGTCATCTATTCCGTCATTCTTGCGACCGACCGCCAACCCCACACTGATCGTGACCGACAGAACCCGATCTTCAAAATCCACGGCGGATAGCTCAATCGTCCGCCGTAAACGTTCGGCAAGCGCATTGGCTTCATTGACTGCCGTGTCCGGCAATGCGACCGCAAACTCTTCGCCGCCATACCGGCCAACAAGATCGTCGCGCCGCAAACCGGACTGTATCATGCGGGCAACGCGCTCTAAAACAGCATCGCCGCAGGGGTGCCCGTAGGAATCGTTGACCCCTTTGAATTTGTCGACATCAACCATCAGGACGGCTGCCCGAGCCAAGTCCAGCTTTCGCGCACTTTCAAAAAACCGGCCACGTGTCAGAACCCCGGTCAAACTGTCATAGTCGGTGATTTTTCGCAGTTCGATATGGTGGTTCTGACCCACCATGATTTGCCAGCATCCCAGCCAACCCAGTGCGAACCCCAGGATAACCGCGATGACAAGTGGGTGCGGAAGAATGGCGCTGTACTGTTCGCCCGGCACCATCAAGACGAAATACAGATGTGTGCCCATTACCGAAACAAGCATCACAACCATGGCCCAGAGTAGAACCTCTACCCGGTTTCGAATCCGAATTTTGTAGCCCAAACAGGTCCCCTCGCGCCCCCACGCGTTTCGAAACCTACCACCCTGGGCTTAATCCGATGTTAAAATCGCCCTTTCCCGATTGCATCCGCGCGACATTTCGATAGAAGCGCGTGAACCTAAGAAAATATCCGGATCGGAGGGGAAAAGACCCATGCGCGTTTACTATGATCGCGATTGCGACATCAATCTTATCAAAGACAAGAAAGTGGCCATCTTGGGCTATGGCTCGCAAGGTCACGCTCACGCGCTGAATCTGCGCGACTCCGGTGCCAAGAACCTGGCCGTCGCACTTCGTGAAGGTTCGCCCTCGGCCAAGAAAGCTGAAGGCGAAGGCCTGACCGTCATGGGCATCTCGGAAGCCGCCGCCTGGTGCGACCTGATGATGTTCACCATGCCCGACGAACTGCAGGCCGAAACCTACAAGAAATACGTCAAGGACCACCTCAAACCCGGCTCGGCCATCGCTTTCGCCCACGGCCTGAACGTGCACTTCGGCCTGATCGAAGCCCCCGCAGACGTCGACGTCATCATGATGGCCCCCAAGGGCCCCGGCCACACCGTGCGCGGCGAATACACCAAGGGCGGCGGCGTGCCCTGCCTGGTCGCCGTCGACAACGACGCCTCGGGCAAAGCCCTGGAAATCGGCCTGTCCTACTGCTCGGCCATCGGTGGCGGACGTTCGGGCATCATCGAGACCAACTTCAAGGAAGAGTGCGAAACCGACCTCTTCGGCGAACAGGCCGTTCTCTGCGGTGGTCTTGTTGAGCTGATCCGCATGGGCTTTGAAACCCTGGTCGAGGCGGGCTACGCCCCCGAGATGGCCTATTTCGAGTGCCTGCATGAGGTGAAGCTGATCGTCGACCTGATCTACGAAGGCGGCATCGCGAACATGAACTACTCGATCTCGAACACCGCCGAGTACGGCGAGTACGTCTCGGGTCCGCGTATCCTGCCTTACGACGAGACAAAGGCGCGCATGAAAGAGGTTCTGACCGACATTCAGACCGGCCGCTTTGTTCGCGACTTCATGGCCGAAAACATGGTTGGCCAGCCGATGTTCAAATCGACCCGTCGCATCAACGACGCCCACCAGATCGAGGAAGTCGGCGAGAAGCTTCGCGCCATGATGCCCTGGATCTCGGACGGCAAGATGGTCGACAAGGCAAAGAACTAAGTTCGACCCTTTGGACGAACGCGAAGGCCGGGCATTTGCCCGGCCTTTTCTTTTGCGCGCCCCTTGCCGCCTTCCGGCACATGGTCCAACAATGCGCCGCCGGCCACAGGAGTCTCCCGCATGATCGCCGTCATTTTCGAAGTCACACCGCGCGAAGGCCAGAAAGATGCCTATCTCGACATTGCGGCCTCGCTGAAAGCTGAACTTGAGGGCCACCCCGGCTTCATCTCGGTCGAACGGTTCCAAAGCCTGACCACACCGGGCAAGCTCCTGTCCCTGTCGTTCTTCGAAGACGAAGACAGCCTTAGAGCGTGGCGCAACCGTCCCCATCACCGAAACGCCCAATCGGCCGGTCGCAACAGGCATTTTGCCGAATATCGCCTGCGCATCGCGGGCGTCATCCGCGACTATGGTATGGATGACCGCGACGAGGCCCCCGAAGACAGCCGGGCCATCAACGGTTGACCGATACACCCCAAATAACCGCCAGCAGTTGGATCGCTGTCTTGACGCTCGGCCTCGTTTGGGGCGCGTCTTTCATGTTCATCGAACTGGCTCTGCCCGGCATCACCCCGTTCTGGCTGGCCGCCTATCGGGTCATCCTCGCCAGCATCGTGACCACCTTTGTCTGGCAGATGCGGGGCGGCGTCCTTTATACGACCGATGCCAAGGCCGGTTGGTCGCTGATGTTCTGGGTCTCGGCCATGAGCACGGCTTTCCCCTTCATGGCGATCAACTGGGGCCAGCAATACGTGACTTCGGGATTTGCGGGCGTCACTATGGCGGCTGTCGCGCTGATCGTTCTGCCGCTGGCGCATTACCTCGTCCCCGGCGAGCGCCTGACCCTGCGCAAGACCGTCGGCTTTGTGATCGGCTTTTTGGGTGTTCTTGTCCTGATCGGCCCCGGAGCCTTTCAATCAAGCGGCACCAGCCTTGAAATCCTGGGCCAGATCGCCTGCCTTTCGGCGGCGGCCTGCTATGCCATTTCTTCGGTCATCATGCGCCGTATCCCGCCCGTCGACACACTTGGCTTGACTTCTATCACTCTTTGGATTGGCGCTGTGCTGGTCGCCGTTCCCGCTTTTGTCGTCGAAGGTCCCCCGCCCATGCCCTTGGCGAACGTCATCTGGGTGATCGTCACCCTTGGCTTGATTCAGACCGCGGCCGCCACTCTTTTGCGGGTTGTTGTCATACGCACTGCGGGGCCAACCTTTATGTCGCTGGTCAACTACATGGTGCCGGTCTGGTCCGTGGTTCTTGGCGTTCTGATCCTGGGCGAACCTGCAGACTCGTCACTTTTCGCGGCGATGTTGCTTATTCTTGTCGGCGTATTGCTGTCCCAGTGGGGTGCACTTTTGCGGCTGTTTTCTAAGTCCTGAGCCACGAGAACTCGGTTCTTGCCGGATCGCCCCCGTCCCGTGCTATGCTGGATGAGTGTTTATCGAATTTGAGGGTATTTGACATGGATCGACGTCACTTTTTGACAAATGGAATTGCGACGGGGCTGGCAACCCCGGTCGTACTGGGGCCAACCTCGGCGCTGGCAGTAATCAAGGAAGATGAAGATAGCGACGAGGATGCCTTCAAGCGGGTCTCGCTGCTGCTTACGCCGCGCAATCGGGTCGTTCTTCTGACGCAGCTTCTCATCTATGCCAACGGGCTCTTGTTGTTTTATGACCTGCAAAGAATGTGGAATTATTATCCGGCCTCGCGCGCGTCGCTCGGCGGGGTGCCGCTGTTGGGCGCATTGCAACATCAGCCAGTTGAAAAACGGGTCAATGCCATGGAACTGGTCGGAACGGTTTTCCTAGTTTCGACGACCCTGATCATGATGGCAAGCCGAATGCCACGACGCAAACCCAAGCGGGTCACCGTGTTCAACGGCGGCAACGAGTTCACCACCACATCGCGGGCAAAAACCGTAAAGCAAGAACAGTTTGACCGCATCTTGAAACCGGCGAAGGAAATCCGCGGCTCGGGCATGTTCTATGACCAGGATACAGGCGAACTATTGGCGAAAATTCCGCCGGAGTTCATCCAGCGCTAGCTTGCAACGGCCTCGACGGCTTGGACAACGCTGTCGACGGCCGCTTCCATCAGGCCGGCATCTTCGCTTTCGGCCATGACGCGGATCAAAGGCTCGGTGCCCGACTTGCGGATCAAAAGCCGTCCCGTCGATTTCAGGCGGTGCTCGGCGTCCTGGATGGCGCCTTTCACGGATGCATCGTCCAATGGTGTCGCCCCTGCCGAGTAGCGCACATTCTTCAAAAGCTGGGGCACCGGCGCAAAAACCTGTCGCAGATCGCTTGCTGGCAGACCGGTCCGTTTCATCTCGGCCAGGAACTGAAGCCCTGCCAAAAGTCCATCCCCCGTGGTGGCAAAGTCTGTCATCACGATATGACCGGATTGTTCGCCCCCCAGGTTGAAACCGCCCTTGCGCATCGCCTCGACCACATAGCGGTCGCCAACGCCTGTACGTTTCAGCGTGACACCCTTGTCGGCCAGAAAACGCTCAAGCCCCAGGTTGGACATCACCGTCGCCACAAGCGTGTTTCCCGCCAAACGCCCGTCATCCGCCCATCTGGCCGCAAAAAGCCCCATGATCTGGTCGCCATCGGCCACCTGTCCGGTCTCGTCCAGAATCATGATGCGGTCGGCATCGCCATCGAGGCAAAGCCCCACGTCAGCCCCATGGGCCACGACAGTTTCTGCCGCCAAGGTCGTGTCGGTCGACCCGCACCCCTTGTTGATATTCGTGCCGTCCGGCGCCACGCCGACGGGAATGACATCGGCCCCCAGTTCCCAAAGAACCTGCGGGGCGGCCTTATAGGCGGCCCCGTTCGCACAATCGACCACGACCTTCAGCCCGTCCAGAGTCAGATCGGCCGGAAATGTGGACTTAACACGTTCAACATAACGAAAAAGCCCGTCATCGATCCGCTTGGCCCGACCAATGTTTTGCGCCTCGGACAAGGCAATGTCTTCGGTCATGATCGCTTCGATCGCGGCTTCGGCCTCGTCCGACAGTTTGAACCCGTCGGGCCCAAAGAACTTGATTCCGTTGTCTTCATGCGGGTTATGGCTGGCCGAGATCATCACGCCGACATCGGCGCGCATCGACGTCACCAACAACCCGACCGCAGGCGTTGGCACCGGGCCAAGCAGCAAGACATTCATCCCGGTCGAGGTGAATCCGGCGGTCAGGGCGTTTTCGAACATATACCCCGACAACCGAGTGTCTTTTCCGATAACGACCCGATGCGCTGCCGAGCCGTCACGACGGAAATACCGTCCGGCTGCTGCACCAAGACGCAGCGCCATTTCGGCGGTCATGGGATGCGTATTGGCGCGCCCACGCACGCCATCGGTTCCAAAAAGTTTGCGTGTCATCTGCCCGACTCGTCTTTGTTATTGTGGGGGATCGTATCACGGTCCCACGCGGTGTTGGCAGCAAATTTCGTCTCAGCGCAGCGCGACCCGGCTTGGTTCGCGATAAAAGTGGTGAAAGCCGATGGTCGTGGTCCTTGGAAACACCCGCGCCCATTTCGGTCGAACCGACTTCGTGTGGTAATGCGTGGCACCGCTGGTCAATATTCTTGGCGCACCATCCAACATGATCTTGGCGATTTTCCCGATCCGGGCATAGGCGCGCTGTTCGTTGATCACTTCGGGACGGCCATCGCACGTATAGGTGAACTGACAGCGGAACCGCGCCCCGGTGCCCTGGTTGACCACACCACAAACCGTTCCTGGATACCGAGGATCATCGACCCGGTTCAAAATCACCTCTGCCACTCCGAATATGCCCGGAACCGTTTCGCCACGGGCTTCGAAATAAAGGGCTTCGGCAAGGCAGCTCCACTGTTTGCCGCCCTTTGCCGCTGGCAAGGCGTCAATGGTATCGCGGGTAAAACCGGACACTTTCGGCTGTGGCGCCTCGATCAGCCGCTTCAGGCCGCGTTTCTGAACGCTACGCTTTGCCTGGCTTTCCGCATCCAGCAGCATGGACAGTCGGGTATCAAGCTCAATCGTTGGGTTATTGGACGCGCCAACAGTCACGTCCGCAAACGCGGCGTGGCTGGCCAGCAAGCCCGTCATAACGATTAGCGCCCGAAGCACGGGTCTATACATCGTTGCCCCCAAGTCGATTACCCCAACACCTTGAGGGCCACACACGCCCTCGGATACGTGCAGAGCGGATAGCCAAAGCTTTCGAGAAGGTCCAGCCTTGGATTTTCTACAAAGTGTTCATGAATCCAGTGAAAATGCGCGAAAATCCGCCCATCCACGAAAGAATCACTGGAAACCAGGTGCTATTTCGGCCGCTGCGCGCGGTCTTTCAGGGCCAGATGCGCGGCTGCAAGCCGGGCGACAGGCACGCGGAATGGCGAGCAACTGACGTAATCGAACCCCGCGGCCCGGCAAAAGGCAATCGACTCAGGATCGCCGCCATGCTCGCCGCAGATCGACAACTTCAAGTTCGGTCGCGTCAGGCGTCCGCGCTCGGCGCCCAGCACCAGCAACTCGCCCACACCCTCTTCGTCGAGGCGGTGGAACGGGTCTTCCGGGAAAACCCCCTGCTGCACATAGGTCGTCATGAACCGGCCCGCGTCATCCCGGCTCAGACCATAGGTCATCTGGGTCAGGTCATTGGTGCCGAAACTGAGAAACGTGACATGCTGCGCGATCTCGTCCGCGCGCAGGGCCGCGCGCGGTGTCTCGACCATGACGCCGAGGTGATAGTCAAAGTCAGCGCCCGTCTCCGAGCGCACGGCGGCCGCAACACCCTCGATACGCCCGCGAACCAATTCGACTTCGCGCTTGGCAGAAACCAACGGTATCATGATTTCAGGCACCACCGGACGATCAGGCGTCGACGATTGAATCGTCGCCATGAAAATCGCACGCGCCTGGGCTTCATAGATCTCGGGGATCGTGACCCCCAGCCGGACGCCGCGCATCCCCAACATGGGATTGAATTCGGACAAAGCTTCGACCCGGCGGGTCACGCGGCTGAGCGACAGGCCAAGTGCATGTGCCAGATCGCGCAGTCCTTCACGCCCGTGGGGCAGGAATTCGTGCAACGGCGGATCAAACAAGCGGATGCAGACCGGGCGGCCTTCCATGACCTGGAACAATTGACAGAAATCGGCAACCTGCATCGGCACCAATCGCTCTAGTGACGCGGCGCGCCCTTCCGAAGATTCGGCAAAAATCATCTCGCGCATCAACGTCAGGCGGTCTTCTTCGAAGAACATATGCTCGGTCCGGCACAGCCCGATACCTTCGGCTTCGAAGGTAAGCGCCATCGCAGCCTCGGCATAGGTGTCGGCATTGGCACGCACACCGATGTCACGTGCCTGGTCGGCCCACTTCAGGATGGTGCGGAAACTGTCGTCCAAATTCGGCTCAAGAAGGTCAAGCGCGCCATTCAGGACCGACCCGGTCGTACCGTCGATGGTCAGCATATCGCCTTCCCGAAGGACGCGACCGTCCGAGGCCGTCAGCGTCTTGTCACGCCTGTTCAAAGCGATCTCGGAAGCACCAACGACACCCGGCAGGCCAAGACCCCGCGCAACCATCGCCGCATGGCTGGTCATTCCGCCGCGTTCGGTCAGCACGGCCTCGGCGGCGTGCATGCCGCGAATATCTTCAGGGGAAGTTTCGCGCCGAACCAGAATACAGAGTTCACCCCGCGCAGCCGACGCTTGGGCGGCGGCCGAGGTAAACACGATCTTGCCCGTGGCCGCCCCCGGACTGGCCGCGACGCCGCGGGCCAGGATGTCACGCCGGGCATTCGGATCAACCTGACGGTGCATCAAATGCGACAGCAAGCCCGGATCGATGCGCAAGACGGCTTCTTCGGGATCAATCACACCGTCCTCGGCCAAGGCGACGGCAATCCGAACCGCGGCCCCCGCCGATCGCTGGACCCGCACCGCGTCAAGAACGCTTAATTCTCCACCGTCAAAGGCGAATTCAATCTGCATTTCTTCGCGCAGCGACTGGCGACAGACCGAACCGTATTCGATCAGCTTGTCGAACCCCTCGGGGTACAATTCCTCGAGCGCCGGCCCCCTCGGATCGCAGGTCAAAAAGACCGATCCTTCGTCCAGCAAAGCATCGCGCCCCTGGCTTTGACCAAGATAGCGCCCGGTGATCTGGCGCTCTCCGCTTTCCGAAGACACGAACTGAATGACGCCCGAGCCGGACTCGGGCGGCCCCATGCCCGGTGCCATAGCCTGCACCACCAATCCAAGACCCGCATCCGCCGGAGCGCCGCGCGCCTGTCGCAAAAGCCGCGCCGTAGTCCCTTCCCACGCCCGCGACATGGATTTCAACACATCGGACAGTTGCCGCGCAGGATCCTGCGGGAATGGCTCGTCCATCTCGGCTTCATAGGCGTCAAACATATCCCTGAGCCCACCAGCCTCTGGCTGATCTAGTATTTCAAAGGCATCGGGATCAAGGTGCGCGACCTGAACCGAATAGGTCTGAATGAAACGGGCATAAAGCTGATCTGCCGCGGCGTGCCCCAACAGATTTGTCAGCTCCACGTGGCGGGCGTCATTCATGCCGATGTTCAAAATTGCGCCCGGGCCACCCCAATCCGGGTCCTCTGAAGACGGACGCACCGAAACCAACTTGTCGCCACCGCAATGTTCAAGAATGCGCTGCGTGTCGATCAATTCTCCGCTGGCCAGCTTGCGCACCGTGGCAAAAGACAAGGCAACAGTCCGCGGCACCGGCAAGTTCAGACGAACAAGCCTTTGCAGACACTTCGCACGCCCCCCGTGCGTATTCGTGGCAACGGGCGCGGATTCGTCGATCACGACGAAATCTTCGATCTCAAAATGTTTCTGCACTGCGGCGATTCCTTCCTGCGCAGGATACGCCTTACCACAAGACGTTCAAGAACAGGTCTTTGCACAGGCAGAATGAGTTCTCACCCGTTGCAAACGGGTGGCGCAACCTGAAAGCCGGGCAGGGCAAAAAAATGCCCTAGCCTTCAATCCGCGTCAGATCCGCGACGTTCAGACAGGCCGCGCTGATCCGGTGCAACAAGTTCAGACGGTTACGACGCAGAATTTCGCTGTCGGCATTCACCTGAACCCCATCGAAAAACGCGTCGATTGGCGCCCGCAGCCCCGCCAGCGCGCCCATGGCGGTGGCAAAGTCTTCGCTCATCATGGCAGGCGCAATTGCCGCCTCGGTACTGTCCAAAGCCGCAAACAAGGCAATCTCAACGTCCGTTTCCGCCAGCTTTGGATCGGGTCCAAAGCTGTATTCGACGCCGTCCTTGTCCTCGGCCTGGCGCAGGATGTTGTGGGCGCGCTTGAAACCCTGCAACAGATTTTCACCATCGTCCGTTTTCAGGAATTCAGACAGGGCGCCAGCCCGCCGGACCAAAAGGGTCAGGTCGTCCGCACCAGGCATGGCAAGACAGGCGTCAATGACATCGTGGCGCATCCCTTCGTCGCGCAGATAGACTTTCAAACGGTCATGGACAAACCCCAAAAGGTCTTCTGAGGTATCCGGCACCGATTTGGTGATCTCTTCAACCCATTCGGGCGCATCACCTTCGATCCGATCGACGACCGCCCGCATGGCGGCGCCAAAAACGCCGTGATCGGCGATTTCGTCCAGAACGGCATCCAAAAGAGCACGGTCTTTCCTATCATCGCCATTGGCAATTTCGTGACGCACAAGCTGGGCATCAATGAAACGGTCCAGGTTCAATCGTTGGCCAGACGCCAAAACCAGGCGGATCACCCCAAGAGCCGCGCGCCGCAGGGCAAACGGGTCTTTCGATCCGGTCGGTTTTTCATGGATCGCCCAAAAGCCGGTTAGGGTATCGATCTTGTCGGCCAGGGCCACGGCAACGGACAAGGGCGCGTCGGGAACGTCATCGGACGGCCCGAGCGGTTGGTAATGTTCGCGCGCGACAGCAGCGATCTCGTCACTCAACTCGGCGGCCAAGGCATAATGTTCCCCCATCACGCCCTGAAGCTCGGGAAATTCATAAACCATTTCGGACGACAGATCAGCCTTGGCGACCAGAGCCGCTGTCTGGGCGTCATCCGCATCGGCCCCCACCACCGGAGCGATGTCGCGTGCCAGAGCTGCAATCCGGCGAATTCGGTCATGCTGGCTGCCCAGTTTGTTGTGGAAAGTCACGTTCATCAAGGCATCCGTCCACTGGGTGATATCCGTGGTGGCCACCCGCAGATCGTTTTCCCAAAAGAACTTGGCATCCGCCAGACGCGCCGAAAGAACCTTTTGGTTGCCGTGCAGAATGGTTGCGCCCTGATCATCCGTTTCGCGGTTTGCAACGGTGACAAATCGCACGATGCGTCCAGATGCATCCTTCACCGAAAAGAACTTTTGGTGTTCCTTCATCGAGGTTTGAAGAACCTCGGCGGGCAATTCCAGGAAGTCCTCCCCGATCTCCCCCATCAGGACGACGGGCCATTCCACCAAACCCGCGACTTCAGACAAAAGCCCCTTGTCTTCGACCACCTCCAACCCCTGGGCAAAAGCAGCCTGGGTTGCGTCATGCCAGATCGCATCGGCGCGGTCTTGCGCCGATAAGATGACATGCGCGCGCTTCAGGGCGGTCTGATAGTCTTCGAAGCTGCGAACCCTGATCTCTCCCGGCGCCATGAACCGGTGCCCCCGGGTGGTGTCTCCAGCCACGATGCCATCGATTTCCAAAGGCACAACCGAGGCGTCGCCTGCCTCGTCGGTCAGAATGCACAGAACCGAATGCAAAGGCCGTACCCATTTCAACGGGCCGTCGCCCCATCTCATTGACTTGGGCCAGGGGAAGTTGCGTATGACGCTTTCCAGAACCTCGGCCACAATATCTGCGGCAGGACGGCCCGGCTTTTCGATCACGGCAAAGAACACGCGCCCCTTCTTGTCGTCGCGTTCTTCCAACTGATCGCGTTCCAGACCGGTTGACCGCAGAAAACCGGCCAGGGCTTTCTCCGGCGCATCGGTCCGCGGCCCCTTGCGCTCTTCACGCACGGCCGGGGAATGATCCAACACCCCCTCAACCGTCAACGCCAACCGTCGCGGCGTGGCGAAGGCCCCGGCATGGGCATAAGTCAACCCGGCCTCGACCAATCCTTGCGTGACCAGCCGCCGCAAATCCTCGGCGGCGCGCGCCTGCATCCGGGCCGGAATTTCTTCTGAGAAAAGCTCGATCAACAGATCAGACATGGTCGGTCCTTCGGGTTTCGGGGCCAAAGATTTTGCAAAATCCTTGGCAAAAATCTGCGCAGATTTTTGCGCGGCTCATTGGGTGTCCTTTGGCGGAGGCGGACAATGCGGCGGCAGGGGATCGCCGTCAAAGGCCTTTTCTCCGCACGCGTTGATCTGATGCCAGACGAAACCGCGACCGTCCTCGGTAACGGCCACAACACGGTCGAATCCATAAACGATATTGCCAGTTCCAAGGAAGGCAATGGCACGTTCTTCCTCCAGCGCGGCACCAACCTCGGCGGCGTCAAAACAGTCGAACCATCCGGGGGCGACATTGGGCACCGGGTTGTCATAAAGCTCATAGGTTTCAGTCAGCATCGCCTGGCTCAAGCCGGTAGAAAAGCACGCGCGATAGCGCAAGGGCGAGCTATCGGCATCAATGGCGCGAAAATCCTCGTAGATAATCGCCTCGGGCGCACCGGAAACAATCGACGTCAGTTTCACGTCCGCGACATTGTCGGCCTGCACCTCTTCGTAAAATCCGTAGACCTGAAGATAATACATACCGCCGCCCGCCAGCACGGCTGAAAGAAGTAAAAACGCCGCCAACAGCTTGCCCGTCATCTCACGCCGCCGCCCCGGCGGCTTCGGTGGTCACAAAGGCATCCGCACAGGCCTTGGCCAGCGCCCGGACACGCCCGATATAGGCTTGCCGTTCGGTGACGCTGATGACGCCACGCGCGTCCAGAAGGTTGAAGACATGGCTGGCCTTGATGCACTGATCATAGGCGGGATGCGCCATGATGATCCGTTTGCCGGTCTTGGGATCGTCTGCGGGCGTTTCAAGGATCCTTTGGCACTCGGCCTCGGCGTCTTCGAAATGTTTTAGCAGCGTGTCCGTATCCGCCACGTCAAAGTTCCAGCGCGAATATTCTTCTTCAGTCTGCCGGAACACGTCGCCATAGCTCAATGCGATCGGGGCCTGGGGGTCGTTGAATGGCATGTCCATCACGTGATCGACACCCAGAACATACATTGCCAGGCGCTCAAGCCCATAGGTCAACTCGCCCGAGACCGGTTTGCAATCGTGTCCGCCGACCTGCTGGAAATAGGTGAACTGGCTGACTTCCATGCCGTCGCACCAAACCTCCCAGCCCAACCCCCACGCACCAAGCGTCGGGCTTTCCCAGTCGTCTTCGACAAACCGGATGTCATGCCGCGCCATGTCAATGCCGATGGCTTCGAGGCTGCCCAGGTACAGGTCTTGCAGGTCGGGCGGCGATGGTTTGATGATCACTTGGTATTGGTAATAGTGCTGCAAGCGGTTCGGGTTTTCGCCATAGCGTCCGTCCGTCGGACGCCGCGAGGGTTGCACATAGGCCGCCGCCCAGGCCTTGGAGCCAAGCGCGCGCAACGTGGTGCCGGGGTGAAACGTCCCTGCCCCGACTTCCATGTCATAAGGCTGAAGTACCGCACAGCCCTTGGATGCCCAGTAGGACTGAAGACGCAGGATAATTTCCTGAAAACTTTTTGGACGCGCTACGGCTTCCATGGGCTCGCTCCTTGGCAAAATCGCGTTCTCAATAGGCAACAGGCCCCAGAGGGTCAATCATGTCCCCGGCGAAACCACGTGCAACTTGCACAAGCTTTGATAGAACTGCATGAATGATTGCCCTGGGGGGCGCGTGCGGACAGGTGACTATGAGACGTTTTGTGAAATTCGCTGCCATTTTGGTTTGTATCTTCTGGAGCCAGACGGCCTCGGCCCAGACATGGGTTCAGGTTGAAGCGCAGCCCACCGAAACTGCCGCTGTTGAGCGGGCCGCCAGCTATGCCGCCCGCCTGCCCGACGTAAGCGTTTACCGCCTTGGATCGGGATGGCACGCCATTGTCATCGGCCCCTATTCCGAAGACGCCGCCCAACTCGCCCTGCTTGAAATGCGTGCCGTTGGCGCCGTGCCATCGGACGCCTTTCTGTCGGATGGATCAACCTTCCGCGACCGCTTGTTCGGCTCGGACGCCGCGGCCACCACACCTGCGGCGACCAACACGCCGCTGCCCCCCCTGGAAGCCGGAGAAGAAACCGTGGCCCAGGCGCGCCGCGGCGAAGCTCAGCTAACCCGCAGCGACCGCGAGCAAATCCAGATCGCGCTTCGGTGGGAGGGATACTATCGCTCGACCATCGACGCGTCTTTCGGCCCCGGCACGCGCCGCGCCATGGCCGCCTGGCAAGAGGCCAACCGGTTCGAACCCACCGGCGTTCTGACCACTCAGCAACGCCGGGCGCTGGTCGGCGGCTATCAGGACGTGTTGCAGGCCCTTGGACTGCGCACGATCGTCGATGACCGCGCCGGTATCCAGGTGGATGGACCCGCCGCCATGGTCCGGTTTGACCGCTATGACTCGCCTTTTGCCCATTACGCCTCGGCCAGCGACGATGGCGTGAAACTGTTGCTGATCAGTCAAAGCGGTGACAGGAACACACTGACCGCGCTCTACGACATCATCCAGACGCTTGAGATCGTCCCGCTTGACGGGCCACGCTCTCTTGGGCGCAATTCCTTCTCGATCGAAGGGTCCAACAGCGACATCCAGTCCTATACTTTTGCGAGACTGGCCGGCGATGCGGTCAAGGGGTTTTCGCTGATCTGGCCTGCAGGAGATGAAAAGCGCTTTCGGTTGGCGTTGTCGCGGATGCAGGAAACCTTCAGAACGCTGGACAATGTGCTGCCAGACGAGGCCGGGCAGTCGCTGCAATCTCTGGACCTGATGGCCGGGTTGCAAATTCGCCGCCCCGAACGGACGGGGTCGGGCTTTTACATTGATAGCGCCGGATCGGTTCTGGCCGCGTCGGACAGTGTCGATCAGTGCACACGGGTCATGCTGGATGGCGAAACAGAAGCGGTTCAAACTGCGCGCGATGACACGTTGGGCGTGGTTCTGTTGACGCCAAAGCAATCCCTGGCCCCGATTTCCATTGCGCGTCTGTCCACGACGCAACCTCGGCTGCAATCGGACATCGCGGTGTCGGGCTACAGCTTTGGTGGTCTTTTGACCGCCCCCTCTTTGACCTTTGGAACCCTTGCCGACATCAAGGGCCTGGATGGAAACACAAACGTGCAGCGTCTTGAAGTCGCGACTGAACCCGGCGATGCAGGTGGTCCTGTCTTCGATACCTCCGGAGCGGTTCTGGGAATGCTCTTGGCGCAGTCGAAAGGCGCGCGTCAGCTTCCCGCATCGGTTGCCTTTGCGGCGAACGCGCCCCTTTTGGCGGAATTCCTGTCAAGCAATGGCGTCACCGCAGCAACGGCAGAGCCTGGAACGCCTATGGCACCGGAAGACCTGACGTTGTTGGCGGCCGATATCACGGTTCTGGTCAGTTGTTGGAACTGACGCACATCCGGCCCCTTGCGCTCAGGCCCGCCAGAACCGGGATGTGAACAGAACGAACACGACCATCAACTCCAGCCTGCCAACCAACATGGCCGACAAGAGAATCCATTTGGCCGCGGGGTTCAGCGCCGCGAAATTGCCCGACGGGCCGATGATGTCTCCCAGCCCCGGTCCGACGTTTGCGATGGCCGTGGCTGCCCCGCTGACCGACGTCACGAAATCCAGTCCCGTGGCCGACAGAAGCACCGCCGTCACCCCAAGCGACACGAAGAACAGCGTCAAGAAAGCGGTCACCGAAGCAAGCACGTCTTCGGTCAGGGTTTGACCGGCGTATTTCATCTGGAACACCCCGTGAGGGCTGTGGATACGCCGGATTTGCGTTGTCACGGCCGAAACCAGGATTTGATACCGGAAAATCTTGGCCGAACAGCTTGTCGACCCCGCGCAGCCACCTATCAGGCCGATAAAAAAGAAAACGGCCACCGGGAAAGCGCCCCACATCTGATAGTCTACACTGGCATATCCGGTCCCGGTGATAATTGACGTGATATTGAATGCCGACTCGCGAAGGCTTGGCAGAATACCCGTCCCGTTGGCTGCAAAACGATAAAGCGTCATGGCAGCCACCAGCAGAACCAGCAGCGCCACAAAACCCCGCACCTGAGAATCCCTGACAAGCGGGCGGCTGGACCCTGCAAGCAGTTGGACGTATCGCACGAATGGCAGGCTGGCGAGTACCATGAATACCACTGCCACGTATTCCGCCACGCCCTGATAGCTGCCGAACGAGGCATCGTGGCTGGAAAACCCGCCCGTCGAGATGGTGGTCAAAGCATGGTTCAAAGCGTCAAACGCCCCGATCCCCGCTCCGAAATACGCCAAGGCGCAGATCATCGTCAGCCCAACGTAGACAATCGAAATCCGCGAAGCGATCTCGGCCGCACGCGGCAACACCTTCCCGTCGGTGTCGAATGCCTCCGAGCGGAAAATCTGCATGCCGCCAACCCGCAGCTCTGGCAGGAAAGCCATGGCGACAACGATGATACCGATGCCCCCGAACCATTGAAGCATGGACCGCCACAAAAGGATCCCTGCCGGCAGGGCGTCCAGCCCGCTGAACACGGTGGACCCGGTGGTCGTCAGCCCGCTCATGGCCTCGAAATAGGCATCCGTGAAACCGGCCTCGGTCGCGCCGCGCATGAAGGGGATCGCTCCGAACAGGGGCAAGACCGCCCATACCCCGGTACTGAGGATGAAGATCTGTTGAACTGTCATGCCGCCCGACACCGAATTGGCCGACGCCAAGGCGATCAAACCCCCGGTCAGAACCGTCAGGATCGCGGCCTCCAGAAAAACGCCTGCATGGCCGTTTCCGGCGATCAAATCCGCCGCCATTGGCACCAGCATAGCCAGCCCCAGGGCCGCGACCAACAGGCCGATCACATATCCCACTGGTTTCAGATCGAACATGCGCGAGCCTTGTCCGCTGACGCGCACCAAGTCAACCAATACCGTAAACGGTCTGAACTGGCCCCGGCAACTTGCTGTAAATACGACCGAAAACGCACCGCGGTCGCCCGGAAATCATGATCTTCTGTCACAGATACCGCTGCACGAACCGCTGCAAAATCCGCTGTGGTTCGTTGACATCGCTCGCCAGCATCCGTGCGCTGAGTTCATCCGCTTCGTCCGGTGCGAAATATCCCCGATCGCGATAAATCCGAATGCGGTCGGCAAAGACCTGTCCGTCAGCCTCGGGGTGGAACTGCGTGGCGTATACGTTTTGTCCGGCCCGGATCATCTGAAACGGACAGGTCGGCGACGACACCAGGTGCACAGCCCCTTCGGGCAGGTTTTGAACGGCTTCCTTGTGGCCAACCAAGGCCTCAAAGGCCTCAGGCAGACCTTGCAGCAAGGGATCCGCCGCGCCCTCTTTTGTCACGGCACAATGCGCTGCCATGACCGGTTCACCATAGCGGTCTTTCGACACCACGCCGCCCAGATGATGCGCCAATAGGCCCAACCCATAACAACAGCCCATGAACGGCATGTCCTGGTCTACAATCGTTGGCATCATCGCCAACAACTCGGCTTCGGCGCGCGCTTCGACAGGATCGCGGGTGTCGGGATCGTCACTGACGCAGCCCGGCCCGCCGCCGACGATCACGGCATCAAAGTCGGATAGACGAAACCCCTCGGGCAAGGCACCTTCATCAAGGCGCACACGGTGCACCTGCTCAGGTTGCAATCCGCCCTTGTCCAGAAAGGCCTGGTATTCACCGTCCGAGGCCTCGTCTTCGGGACGCAACTGGAATAGCACGGCTCGCTTCACGCCACGGCCTCGGGTGCGATCAGATCTTTTTCCATCACGCAATTGGGTAATCTCTCGCCTTTCCTGAAAACGCTTTGCCGTTTCACGACCGAATACCCCTGACGTGCGAAAAATGGTTCGCCCAACAGACTGGCCTCGACCGTCAGATAGGTCAATCCAGCCGCTCTCGCCCGTCCCTCAAGCACCGCGTAAAGCGCCGCCGCGACGCCCTGCCCCTTGGCCTCGGGGACAACGAAGGCCAAGTCCAGATAGCGGCGTTCGCTAATCAACGACATAAAGCCAACCAACTGGCCGAGATGTTCCGCCACCACAGTATCCGCATCAATCAATCGCGCCGCCCAGATCTCACCGGACGGCGCCTTTGGCGACCATGCCGCACGCTGGCTTTCGGAATACTCCTGCGCGGCCCCTTCGTGGACTGCACGATGGAACACCTGTCCAAGCGCTTCGGCGTCGCCCGGACGAAAGGACCGAACGACCACCTCCATCAGGTTGCGTCCAGAGCCCGGCCCAGGTCGGCAATCAAATCGTCCACGTCCTCAAGTCCGACAGACAATCGCACCAATCCCGGCGTGATGCCCAAGGTGGCGCGCTGTTCGTCGGTCAGCCGCTGATGGGTTGTTGTCGAAGGATGCGTTATGATGGATTTCGCGTCCCCAAGGTTGTTCGAAATGATCACGATCTGAAGTGCGTTCAGGAATTTGAACGCCGCCTCTTGCCCGCCTTTCAAATCGAACGACACCACTGTTCCGCCCTTTTCCAACTGGGCCATGGCCACGGCATGATCGGGATGCGACGACAATCCGGGATAAATTACCCGCGCCAACCGGTCGTCGCCTTCGAAATGCTCGGCGATCTTCAAAGCGCCATCCGCCTGGGCGCGCACCCTGAGATCCAGCGTCTCCAACCCTTTCAGCATCAGCCAGGCCGTGAACGGGCTCATCGCGCCACCGGTGTGTTTCAGATAGGGCTCCAGCGTCTTGCGGATATAGTCTTTTGTCCCCAACACGACGCCGCCCAGAACACGCCCCTGCCCATCGATGTGCTTGGTGGCGGAATAGACCACGACATCGGCACCGGATTCGATGGCCCGGCTGAAAACGGGAGTTGAAAACACGTTGTCCACAACAACCAGGGCCCCAACCGCATGGGCAATCTCGGCCACTTTGGGCAGATTGATCACCTCAAGCGTCGGATTCGACATGCTTTCCAGAAAAACAGCCTTGGTTTCGGGGCGCATAGCTGTGGCCCAGGCATCCAGATCGGTACCATCGACAAAGGTGACCTCGACCCCATAGCGGGTCAGGATGTCTTCAAGGATGTAAAGGCACGAGCCGAACAGGGCCCGGGCAGAGACCACGTGATCGCCCGCTTTCAGGATCGAGAAGAGTGCCGCGTTGACCGCCGCCATGCCACTGGCCGTGGCAAAGGCATCTTCTGCCCCCTCAAGTGCTGCGATCCGTTCTTCGAACATGCGCACCGTCGGGTTACCATACCGGGCATAGATGAATTCATCTTCGCCCGCTTCCTCGAACCGCCCAGCAGCCTGTTCGGCACTGTCGTATACAAACCCTTGGGTCAGAAAAATCGGTTCGGCAACCTCGCCATACTGACTGCGCCGAATACCTTCATGAACCAGTTTCGTCCTGGTTTTCCAATCATTGGACATGGGGACGCCTCCTTTCGCATCAAAAAGCCCCCACCGCACGAGCGCCGGGGGCGAAGACCGTCCCAGACCTCTTTAGCAGAATATTTAACGTGGCCCGCAATCCGGTGTACAAATCGCCACGGTGCCGTTTGCTAACCGGCCTTGTCCGTCAGGTCAAGTGCCGCCTTCGCGCCCAAATCAGGTTCTTGAATTGTCGCGAAAGCTCTACGTTTTGTTAACGGCTTGGGCGTAGCGTTTCCTTAACGCTCCAACCGGGAACTTGCCGATGATGATGTCCCAGAATTTCAACCGTCGGTTCAGCCCCAACCGCCGTAAAACCAGGGTTGATGCCTGGTTCAACAGTGATCTCGGTCGACAACGGGTTGTCGTGCTGGATGTCAGCTTTGAAGGGATGAAACTGAAGATGCCCAAGGCCGTGCCACCCGGCACTGCGGGAACGGTGGATGTGTTTGGCAATCGGATCGCCGCATTGGTGCATTGGTGGAAAGACGGATCGGCCGGCGTGCGCCTGGCCGAACGGCTGGACCGGGATCTCTTGGTGGCGCTGGAAAACGCCGCCGATGAACTGGCCGATTACCGTTGATCCGGCCCGGTCCGGACCACCCAACGCGACACGCCCATATCGGGCAACATCGCCGGTTCAGGCACCGTCCGGGCCGTCAGGCTGATCCTCGATCAAATGGGCCTGCAACGCCATGATCTGGCCCCACAGAAACAGGAACATCAAAATCGGGAAGCCGAACGTCTCGATCTTGACCCAGGCATCGTCAGACATGGTGCGCCAGACGATTTCATTGCTTACGGCCAAGGCGGCGAAAAACAGGGCCAGGCGCCGGGTCAACTTCATCCACCCCTCATCCGTCATCGGAAGAAACTCGGCCATCACCCAGGCGAGGTACGACCGGCCCTGAAGCAAGCCAACACCAAGGATGGCCGCGAACAGCCCATAGACCAGCGTCGTCTTCATCTTGAAGAACCGCTCGTCGTTGAACCAAACGGTCAAGCCGCCGAACAGCACGACCATCACGATGGTGAAAACCTGCATCCGGCTCAGCTTTCCCGTCAACTTCCACAGGATCGTCATGGACACCAACAGGATCGGAACGAACAGGGCCGCGGCTGCGATGAACCCGGAATATTCAATACCGCCAACGGTATAAACCTCGTCCCGCATGTAAAGATAGGCCACAAAAAACAACAGCGGCGGGCCAAGCTCCAACACCTGTTTCACGGCTGGGTTCAGTGGTTTTTCGTCCATGGTCCGCCCTTGTTCATTCTTGGTGCACGCAATCTATGCGGCTCACCCGCCCATCTCAACCAATACCGCGCCGAGCGCAATCAATCCGATCAGCACCAAGCGGCGCGGTCCCACCTTTTCACCCAGCATCACCCAGCCCAAAAGCGCAGCAAACACCACAGAGGTCTCACGCAAGACTGCCGCTTCGCCCACTTTGTCCAGGCGCGTCGCCAGCATGATCCCTCCGAAAGAAAGATAAGCAACAATGGCCCCCATCACTCCCAGCTGCAGTACCGGAGCGAAAGGCCGGGGAAGTCGGCCGCGTTTCCAGATCAGATACCCGATCGGCATGGCAAGTCCATCAATCAGGAAGAACCAGGCAAGAAAGGTGAAAGGATCGGCCGTGGCGCGGATCACATAGGCGTCCCAGGTCGTGTACAGCGCCACCAAACCGCCAGTCATGAACGCTAATCCAAGCGCCAGAGGAAGCCGCGCGCGATCGACAACAACATGGTTCAGATTATAGATCGCCAGCCCCATGATCGCGACAACCAGCACCGTGACGCCCACCCATTGCAGGGCGCCAAAGCTTTCACCAAACAACAGACCCGCACCAACAACGGTGAAAAACGGGCTGGCACCGCGTACCACCGGATACACAACAGTATATGCCCCCACCGAATAGGTTGCTCCCTGGGCCAGCTTGTATCCCAAGTGGATAGCCCACGCGGCAGCGAACAATACCCAGGTCTCGGGCTCGGGCCAGGGCACAACGAACACCGCAAACGGGAAAGCGATCAGCGCATAACAGCCATCGATGACCGCGCGCGAAGTCCAGGGATCGGTTTTGCCTTTCTGAAGGGCGCCGAATAGCGCGTGCAGAAACGCGGCCTGTATCGCCAGGAACAGCGCCAAAGACTTGCCTGCTTCGGTCCCTTCCAGCGAGACCAGCCACTCACCCATGAATTACCCCCGCCATCAAGGCTGGAAGAACTGGATCACGCATCCGCTCCAACCAGGGCGACGGCGAACTCTCGCGGATCGAAGGGGGCAAGGTCGTCAATCTGTTCGCCCACGCCGATGGCATGGATCGGCAGGCCAAACCGGTCCGCCAAGGCAACTAGAACCCCGCCCCGTGCCGTTCCATCCAGCTTGGTCATGACCAACCCCGAGACGTCGGCAATGTTTCGGAAGATATCCACCTGGGACAAGGCGTTCTGGCCCGTCGTCGCATCAAGGACCAGCAAGGTATTATGCGGCGCCTCGGGGTCTTTCTTGCGAATGACCCGCACGATCTTGGCCAGTTCTTCCATCAGGTCTGCCCGGTTCTGCAATCGCCCGGCAGTGTCGATCATCAACAGATCGGCGCCCTCGGCCTCGGCCCGTGTCATCGCGTCAAAGGCCAGACTTGCCGGGTCCGACCCTTCTGGCGCTGTCATCACCGGCACGCCCGCGCGGTCCCCCCAAACCTGAAGCTGTTCGACAGCCGCTGCGCGGAATGTATCACCGGCCGCGATCACCACTGACTTGCCCGCTGCCTTGAACTGGCTGGCCAGCTTGCCAATGGTCGTGGTCTTGCCTGAGCCATTCACCCCCACAACCAGAACCACCTGTGGGCGTTTTGGATAGATCGGCATCGGCTGAGCTACGGGTTCCATGATCCGGGCCACCTCATCGGCCATGATGTCCTTTAGCTCGGCGGTCGAAAACTTACGCCCAAACCGTCCTTCGGCCATGTTTGCACTGACACGCGCTGCTGTCTCGACGCCCATGTCCGAGGTGATCAGCAAATCTTCGATCTGCTCGAGCATGTCGTCATCCATGGTGCGGCGCACCACTGTTTTTGCCTCGGTGCGTCCAAACATGCGCCCCATCAAGCCACCTGACGGCTTGCTGGGCTGCACAGGCTCTTCGACCTCAAGAGTCGGTGCCGCAAAGCGTTCAGGCTCAGGCTCAGGCTCAGGCTCAGGCTCAGGCTCAGGCTCAGGCTCAGGCTCAGGCTCAGGCTCAGGCTCAGGCTCAGGCTCAGGAGTATCAATCACAGCGGGTTCATTGACCGCAATACCGTCGTTTACCGGCTCGGGTGCGCTGACCTCGGCAACATCAGATGCGACATCTTCTTCAACGCCGCCATCTTCCACAATCGCGTCCAGCCCCTCGTCAATCTTGGACGAGGATTTGAACAACCGGTCTTTGAGTTTCGAAAAAAAAGCCATGGCCTCCACCTAATCCGCCAAATCCAAAGATGGAAGCCCAGCCATGTCACCAAACCATTCCGCTTACAGCAGCATGACACCGGGCACCCCGTTAACCAATCCATTGGTGCGCAACTATCTTCAAATGCAAGAATGTGATATTCTAAGCAAATGAGACTAGTAATGTTGTTTGTTTGCGCCGCGTTTCCGGTGCAGGCCGCTGACACGCCAGTGTCACCGGCTGAATTCGAAGCCCTGGTTCAGGGCAAAACCCTGTCCTATTCCGCCAATGGCGTCCAATACGGAGCGGAAGATTACTATGGTAATCGCCAGGTTCGGTGGTCGTTCATGGATGGACATTGTTCGGAAGGACAATGGTTCGCCCAAGGGCCGCAGATCTGTTTCGTCTACGAAGACATCAAGGTCCCCCAGTGTTGGGAGTTTTTTCTTCGCGACGGGCAACTGCAGGCACAATTCGACGGCATCACGGCGGCGGAACAGTACGAGGTGGCGCAAATGGCCGAACCTTTGTTGTGTCTTGGCCCGGCTGTCGGTGTCTGAGACGACAATACAACCGTTGCCGACACGCCATCCCTGGCGAGGATTTCCCGACGCCTAACGATCCTCGGAAACTTCGGTCGCAATCCGTCCGTCGTGGAATTCGACCTCCAGGGAACCGGAAGACCGGGCGGTCTCGACGCCAGTCACAACCCCGTCCGCTCCTCGCACAACGGCATAACCTCTCTCCAACGTCGCTTGATAGCCAAGTGTCCGGCGCATCCGCTCCAAGGCTGCCAGCCGATCCGTGGCGCTTTGCAGACGCGCGCCAATGACCGAAGCCAGGCGCCGGGCGTGACGTTGAACATCCGCGCCCCCGGTTTCGATCCGCGCGCGAAGGGGCCCGGCCCGCAGCCCCGAAGCCGACCGGGTCAAACTATCGCGTTTTTGCGCCAAATCCCGCGCCAAACCGGGTTGCAGCCGGGCACCCAGTTCCTTGACCCGGCGCTGTTCCATGCGCACCCGTGCCAACAGGGCCGTCGCCCTAAGGCCGCTTTCGGTGCGCTGCAACCCGGCACGCTTGCGCTCGACCATGCGATCAAGCGCCGTTGCCAGTCTTTCTTCGGCGCGATCCAGCCTTTGGCGCGGGTCATTCAGCAAGGCATCCGCCCGGGGCAAGGCGCGCGCCACGTCGGCCAGACGCTGTCGCCTTCGATCAACTCCCTGCCCGACGGCGCGCGCCAATCGCGCCTCTTGTTCACTGACCCAGGCTGCCAGTTCCAGACGAACAGGCACGGCCATCTCGGCTGCGGCGGTTGGCGTCGGTGCACGTTGGTCAGCGACATAATCAATCAGGGTCGTGTCGGTTTCGTGGCCAACGGCCGAAATCAACGGGATACGGCTGGCCGCCGCAGCGCGCGCCACGATTTCCTCGTTGAACCCCCAAAGGTCCTCGATAGAGCCACCGCCACGCGCCACGATCAGCAAATCGGGACGCGGCAAAGCGCCCCCCGGCGTCAAAGCGTTGAACCCGTTGATCGCCCGCACCACTTCGGGGGCGCATTCCTTGCCTTGCACCGCGACCGGCCAGATCAGAACCTTGCGCGGAAAACGGTCGCGCAGCCGGTGCAGAATATCGCGGATCACCGCCCCTTGAAGCGACGTCACAACCCCGATGATTTCGGGCAAATATGGCAAGGGCTGCTTTCGCTCCGGGGCAAACAGCCCCTCGGCCGCCAGGGCTTTCTTGCGCCTTTCCAGCATCGCCATCAGCGCGCCTTCGCCCGCCACCGAGATGCGTTGCACGTTCAAACCGAATTTCGACGAGAACCCGCTGGCCGTCATCTTGCCTTCGACGATGACTTCCATGCCCTCTTCCGGCATCAATTCCAGCCCCCGCACCTGACCTTTCCAGGTCATGCAGGACAAAACCGACTTGTCGTCCTTCAGATCGAAATAAAGATGCCCCGATCGGGCAACGACCACGCGCCCGACCTCTCCGCGCACCCGGACCCAGCCCATCTCGCCTTCCAAGAGCTTGCGCACCGTGCCCGCAATCTCCGAAACGGAAAATTCGGGCGTGTTGTCTCCGTGGTCTTGCTCGGCATTCTCGAAGAGATCATTCATCCCGTTTTTCCTTACGGCGTCCAAACAGGCCACTGACCAGCGCAAAAACTGACAGGACAAAGCTGATGAACCCGCCATCGGGCTTGCCGAACCATAGCAATGCCAACCCCAGCACCAGGAAGGCAGGCGCCAGCATCAACGCGATAGACGCTGCGAATCCCGGCGCGTTCAGCGCATCTTCTTCTTTATCCTGGTCTTGCATCTTGCCTGCCCTGCGTGCTTCCTGCATATCCGCCCCAACCTTAACGACCAGGGGCATGACAGTGAATATCCTCATTCTCGGCAGCGGCGGACGCGAACATTCTCTGGCCTGGGCCGTGAAGCAAAACCCGAAATGCGACAAGTTGATCGTGGCACCTGGCAACGCGGGCATCGCCGAGATTGCCGATTGCGCCTCGATCAATGTTGAAGACGGGTCCGTGGTCACCAATTTCGCCGAGGAAAACGCCATCGACCTAGTGATTGTTGGTCCCGAGGCTCCGCTGGCGACCGGTGTGGCAGACGACCTGCGCGATGCTGGCATCTTGGTCTTTGGTCCCTCAAAGGCCGCGGCGCAGCTCGAAGCCTCGAAACGGTTCACCAAGGAAGTCTGCGACGCCGCCAGTGCCCCCACGGCCGCATGGGCACGGTTCACAACGGCGGGCCCCGCCAAAGATTACATCCGCGCACAGGGCGCACCGATCGTCGTCAAGGCCGACGGACTGGCAGCGGGCAAGGGCGTGATTGTCGCCATGGACGAAGCTCAGGCCCTGGACGCCATCGACGATATGTTTGGCGGCAGTTTCGGGGACGCCGGCGCCGAGGTGGTGATCGAAGAATTCATGGAAGGCGAAGAAGCGTCTTTCTTTATTTTGTGTGACGGCACCGATGCCCTGGCCATCGGCACCGCCCAGGACCACAAGCGGGTTGGCGAAGGCGACACCGGACCGAACACCGGCGGCATGGGGGCCTATTCGCCCGCGCCGGTGCTGACCGACGCCATCGCCGAACGCACCATGGCCGAAATCATCCGCCCCACCCTGGCCGAAATGGTCAAGCGCGGCACACCATACCAGGGCGTTCTCTACGCAGGCCTGATGATAAAGGACGGCGCGCCCCGGTTGGTGGAATACAACGTGCGCTTCGGTGATCCCGAATGCCAGGTCCTGATGATGCGGCTGGGCGCACAGGCGCTAGACCTGATACACGCCGCCGCGGACGGGCGTCTTTCCGAGGCACAGGTCAACTGGGCCGATGATCACGCCATGACGGTGGTCATGGCGGCCAAGGGCTATCCCGGTTCATACGACAAGGGAACAGCGATCAACAAGCTGGACACGATCCCCGAGGATTCGAGCCGCATGGTGTTCCACGCCGGCACATCCGAAAGCGACGGCCAGATCGTTGCCAATGGCGGGCGCGTTCTGAACGTCACCGCCCGCGGCAGCAATCTGCGCGAGGCGCGCGACGCGGCCTATGCCATGGTCGACGCCATCGATTGGCCCGACGGCTTTTGTCGCCGTGATATCGGTTGGCGCGCACTGGACTGACCCAATCGCAACACAGATCTTGCACCCACGCCAACACTGCCCTAGATACGGCACGTTCTGGAAAGAGACCAAAGACCCATGGAAAACGTGATCCTCATAGTCCACCTGATCCTGGCGCTCTGCCTGATCGGCGTCGTGTTGTTGCAACGCTCGGAAGGTGGCGGATTGGGGCTTGGCGGCGGTGGCGCAGGCGGTGGCCTGGTAAATGCCCGCTCGGCGGCGACCGCACTTGGCAAAATCACATGGGCTTTTGCAATCGCCTTTATCGCGACGTCCATCACGCTGACGATCATCGCGGCCCAAAAATCGGCCAGCGGATCGGTGCTGGATCGGATCGGTGTCGAGGCCCCGTCTCAGGCGCTACCCGACCTGCCCTCGGGCGACGCCTTGTTGCCACCGGCGACTGGCGGCGACGCTGGCGGTGCGCTGGATCTTCCTCGGGCGGATTAAAGGGCGTCCCTATCTTCAGGAGCGACCCAAAATGAACAGTCCACGCGGCGGCCACGTTTCGACGAACAAAAGCTCTCGACAGCACAAGTCCGAGAAAATCGTTGCCCTTCTGGACCGCGATCTTAAGCTTGCGGAAAGCGATGTTCTGGACCTTGGCGCCGGTGCCGGCCTGTTTTCATCTTATGTCATGCCGCAGGCAAAATCGGTCGTTGCTGCTGACCGCGACATTTCTCAGTTTGTGCCCGACGACATTGAAATTCAGGCCACCGAGGGGACAAAACTTCCGTTCCAGGACGGTTCCTTCGACCTGGTGGTGTACAACCACGTCATCGAGCACGTCGGACTGCGCCACGAACAGGCAGAAGCGCTGATAGAGATTCGACGGGTCTTGCGGCCAGAAGGCTGTTTATATCTGGCGGTTCCGAACAGATACACCTTCATCGAGCCCCACTATGGACTGCCCTTCCTCAGCTGGCTGCCCCAGTCGATCGCCAACAAATGGGTCGCAGCGACAGGTAAAAACGACTGGTACGATTGCAATCCCTTCCGCCTGGGCGAGCTGAAAGCACTTCTTGGTGACAGCGGGTTCAAGGTCGATGACCGGACGGTTGATGCCTTTTACGCGCTGCTGAAGATCGAAAAAAGCCACACGACACTGGGAAGGCTGGCTGCAAAACTGCCACGTTTCATAGTGAAATTGGCTATGCCGATCATGCCGACCTTTGTTGTCGTCTGCAAAACCTGACGCCCCAGTACGACCACTACTACTGGGGGACGCAGATTTTTTTTGCCCGACATATTGAGCTTCGTGTTGCTACTTCCGCCCGAATCCTGTAGGTCTCAAATCCCGTGATGCTGCGAATTCCGAGACACGGAAACGGCGGCTTTGAGCAGAGATTCACGGGGGACATCCTACAAGATGGCAAGGTTTGTATTCGTTACCGGCGGCGTTGTGTCTTCGCTTGGGAAGGGCCTGGCGTCAGCCGCGCTTGGCGCTTTATTGCAGGCACGCGGTTATTCGGTGCGGCTTCGCAAGCTTGACCCCTATCTGAACGTCGATCCCGGCACGATGAGCCCGTTTGAGCACGGCGAAGTGTTTGTCACCGACGATGGCGCCGAAACCGATCTGGATCTTGGCCATTATGAACGGTTCACCGGCGTCCACGCGCGCGGCACGGACAGTGTATCTTCGGGGCGTATCTATTCCACCGTGCTCGAGAAAGAACGTCGCGGCGATTACCTGGGCAAGACCATTCAGGTGATCCCCCACGTCACCAACGAGATCAAGGATTTCATCTCGATTGGCGAGGACGAGGTCGATTTCATGCTCTGCGAGATCGGCGGCACCGTCGGCGATATCGAGGGCCTGCCGTTTTTTGAAGCCATCCGTCAGTTCGCTCAGGACAAACCACGCGGTCAATGTATCTTCATGCACCTGACGCTGTTGCCCTGGATCGGGGCCAGCGGCGAATTGAAAACAAAGCCGACCCAGCACTCAGTCAAGGAATTGCGCTCGATCGGGCTGCAGCCGGATGTGCTGGTCTGCCGCTCGGACAAGCCGATCCCGGACAAGGAACGCGAAAAGATCGCACTGTTTTGCAACGTACGCAAAGAAGATGTGATCGCCGCACCAGACCTCAAGTCGATTTACGAAGCGCCGCTGGCTTATCACGAACAAGGGCTGGACCAGGCCGTCCTGGACGCCTTTGGCATTGCTCCGGCGCCCAAACCGAACCTGAACCGCTGGATGGACGTCCAGGACCGGATCGAAAAAGCCGAGGGCGAAGTGCGCGTCGCCATCGTGGGCAAGTACACTCAGCTTGAAGACGCCTATAAATCCATCGCCGAGGCTCTGACCCATGGCGGCATGGCCAATCGCACCAGGGTCAAGGCAGAATGGATCGACGCCGAGATCTTCGAAGGTGAAGACCCGGCACCTTATCTTGAAAACTTCCACGCAATCCTGGTCCCCGGTGGATTTGGCGAACGCGGCACCGAAGGCAAAATCAAGGCCGCGCAATTCGCCCGCGAAAAGAAAATCCCTTATCTGGGGATATGTCTTGGAATGCAGATGGCCGTGATCGAAGCCGCGCGCAACGTGGCGGGGCTTGACGCCGCCGGTTCGGAAGAATTCGACCACGAGGCCGGCGCCAAACGGTTTGAACCGGTGGTCTATCACCTGAAGGAATGGGTCCAGGGCAACCATGTCGCCCGCCGCAAAGTCGACGATGACAAAGGCGGCACCATGCGACTTGGGGCTTATACGGCCAATCTCGAAAGCGGTTCGAAAGTCGCCGGCGTCTATGGCGCGACGACCATCGAGGAACGCCACCGACACCGCTATGAAGTCGACGTCAAATATCGCAAACAGCTTGAGGACCACGGACTGTGCTTTACCGGCATGAGCCCCGACGGTCGCTTGCCCGAAATCGTTGAATGGGCCGACCACCCGTGGTTTATCGGCGTCCAGTTCCACCCTGAACTCAAATCCAAACCCTTCGAGCCGCACCCATTGTTCGCTGATTTTGTGCGGGCGGCGATTGAAGTGTCGCGGTTGGTCTAGGTCACCGGCATCGTCACGAAGTACGCGCGTTTTAGCTGACGGTTAGGGTTTGGCCCCGTCTGCGGCGCAGGGAATGATTTGGTCGCAATTTGCGGCCAGTCTCTGACCCAGACAGCGTGTATCCGCCCTTTCCGGCAAATCCGTTCGCACATCTTCCCCTTGCTGGCGTTCCCCCTTATATCCCTCTTATGTTTGGAGAATTTCTACGCCGCCTGACCGCGCCCGACCCCGCCCCAGTGTCCGCCGACGAGGCTCACTTGGCACTTGCCGCTTTGCTGATCCGCCTGGCCCGCGCCGATGGCGATTACGCCGAGGATGAAATTCATCGGATCGATTCGGTTCTGGCCCGCCGCTATGGGTTAGGCCCGTTCGAGGTCGCCAAACTGCGTGCGGACGCCGAAACGTTGGAAACCGAAGCCCCCGACACCGTGCGTTTCACCCGCGCTCTGAAAGAGGCCGTCGCCTATGAAGACCGCGCCGGGGTGATCGAAGACATGTGGGAAATCGCACTGTCGGATGGCAGCCGCGATCATGAGGAAGACGCCCTGATCCGCATGGTCGCGCCAATGCTTGGCATCAATGACCGCGACAGCGCCCTGGCTCGTCAAAAGGTTGAGGGCAAGAAAGCATGATCGCCAGCCTTTCAATGTACGACTGGCCCGCCCAAAGCGCCCACTGGGATGCGCTTTGGGGCGAGATCCGGGACTGTCTGCGCGATTTGGGGCTGGTCGCCCCAGACGGTCTGACGCGAGGCGGTCGTCTCTGGGATCATTGGGAAAGCCCCGACCTGATCCTGGGCCAGACCTGCGGCATGCCCTTTCGCACCCGGCTTTACGGGAACGTTACGTTGATTGGTGCCCTGGATCACGCTCTGCCCGAGGCGCCGGCGGGATTTTACTATTCCAACCTTGTGGTTCATCGCGACTCGACCGCGACCAGCCTGGAACACCTTGTCGACGGAACGTTGGCCTATAACGGGCTGGACAGCGAATCCGGCTGGGCGGCCGCGCAGAACACCGCTGCGGATCACGGCTTTCAGTTCTCTCGCAAGTTGCACACCGGTTCGCACCGCAACAGCGCGCTGGCCGTTGCCAATGGCCGCGCCGACATCGCTGCCATCGACGCCGAAACCTGGCGGCTCATCACTCAATTCATGCCCGAAACGACCGCCAATCTAAGGGTGTTAAGCCATAGCGAACCCACGCCCGGTCTGCCCCTGATCACGTCATTGGGAACGGACGCCGAGCGCATATCACAGGCCATCGACACCGCGCTGACCCGGATTGATCCGGCGGTGACCGAGGCGCTGCACATCCGCGGTTTTGAACGCATCCTCGCCGATGACTATCTGGCTGTACGAACACCACCGATGCCGTCCCAGGATGCTCCCGCTGCGTAAATCGTTGCAAACCGGCGATTTTCGCGTCTAACTCCTCGCGACCCTATGCGAAGGCCAGACCGTGACAGACCCCACACCCGTCATAGACATCCGTGATCTTCACAAAAGTTTCGGCGCGCTCGAAGTGCTGAAGGGCGTCAGCCTGACCGCGCAGCGCGGCGAAGTCATTTCGCTGATCGGATCGTCTGGCTCGGGCAAGTCGACCTTGTTGAGATGCGCGAACCTTCTGGAAAACAGCCAAATGGGAGATATCCTGTTCGAGGGCGAGCCGGTTCGCTGGAAGGGCCAGGGTGACAACCGGAGGCCCGCAGACAAATCTCAGGTCATGCGCATTCGCACCAACCTGTCGATGGTGTTTCAACAATTCAATCTCTGGTCCCATATGACCATTCTGCAAAACGTGATGGAGGCCCCCATCACCGTTCTGGGCCGAAACAAACAAGATGTCGAAGAAGCCGCCCGTCGCTACTTGGACAAGGTCGGAATTGGCGACAAATGTGATGCCTGGCCTGCGCAATTATCTGGCGGTCAGCAACAGCGCGCCGCCATCGCGCGTGCCCTGTGCATGGAACCGCGCGCGCTTTTGTTCGACGAACCCACCAGCGCGCTTGACCCGGAACTGGAACAAGAAGTGATCCGCGTTATCAAGTCTCTGGCCGAGGAAGGCCGCACCATGATCATCGTCACCCACGACATGAACCTGGCCCGCGACACCAGCGACCACGTGGTCTTTCTCCACCAGGGTAAAATCGAAGAACAAGGCCCTCCGGCCAAGCTGTTTTCACAGCCAAAGTCCGACCGATTGCGGCAATTCCTGTCGGCAGTCAGCGCCTGACATCGCCAGTATTGGCCTTGATGCCGAAAGCAGCGCGTGGATTGGACCCAAGTTTTCCTTACGGAACCACTTGATTTCATACACATCCTGCATAACGCTGTTTCATGCACTCGGGCGTCCGGTTTGTGGTCACCCCGAGAACTTCAGGGAGCAAACCTATGAAAAAAATCATTCTAAGCGCGACAATCCTTGCCTTTGCGGCAAGCGCAACCTTCGCCCAGGACGTTGTCCGCATGGGCACCGAGGGCGCTTACCCTCCGTGGAACTTCATCAACGACAAAGGTGAAATCGACGGCTTTGAACGCGAACTTGGCGACGAGTTGTGCGCGCGCGCCGAACTGACCTGTGAATGGGTGACAAACGAATGGGATTCGATCATTCCGAACCTGGTCAGTGGCAACTATGACGTGATCATCGCCGGCATGTCGATCACCGACGAACGTGATGAAGTCATCGATTTCACCCAAGCTTATACGCCGCCCGATCCGTCGAACTATCTGGCGGCATCCGATGGCGTGGACCTGATGGGCGGCATCATCGCCGCGCAGACAGGCACCATCCAGGCCGCCTATGTTGCCGAGTCAGGGGCGACACTGGTCGAGTTCGCCACGCCCGATGAAACCATCGCGGCCGTCCAGAACGGCGAAGCTGACGCGGTCCTGGCCGACGGCTCGTTCCTGGCTCCGATCGCGGAACAAAACGGCGATCTGATGATCGTCGGCGATGCCGTTGCCCTGGGCGGCGGTGTTGGCATGGGGGTACGTGAATCCGATGGGGAGTTGCGCGCCACCTTCGATGCGGCGATCCAATCCATGAAGGACGACGGCAGCCTGAACGCGCTGATCTCAAAATGGGAAGTTTCAACCGCGTGGTAAGCCACGTGCAGGGCGGGCCGAACGGTCCGCCCCTTTCCACCTCGCCGAAAACTGAAGCAGTTCTCGGACCAATGTCAGACCCGAATACCGGTCCTCGGAAACCTGTTGAGTTTCCGTTCCGGTCTGCGCGTCGAGAACTGGCCCGCTGATGTTTTCCTTTTGCGCAGACCCCGCCACGATCGAAGGCCTGACCTGGCTGGCTTGCTATCTGACCAATGGAAAACACCTGATCGCCTACGGCTCGATTGGCACGGTTCTAGCCCTGTTGGCCATTACCGCCCCTGCCGCGCTTTTGTTCGGATTTGCCGGAGCCACTGCCGCACGCAGCCGTATCGCACCGCTGCGGTGGTTTGGTCAGGGCTATACCTCGATCGTGCGCGGCGTGCCTGATATCGTATTTTTCCTGTTCTTCGTCATCGCGCTGGACCAGGCTTTCGAATGGGTGCGTCACCAGACGTTGTGCCCGAACTGGCCTGACCCCATCCGCCAGGGGAACGATTTCATCGTCTGTGCCGCGGCCAAACTGCCGTTGTCGACCTCGCCCCAATGGGTGCATGAGGTATACGGGTTTTGCCTGGCGGTCCTGACCTTTGCCATCGTCTTCGGAGCCTTCGCCGCCAATGTCCTGTTCGGCGCCATGCGCGCCGTGCCCAGGACACAACTGGAAACGGCGCAGGCCTATGGCATGAGCGAACGCCAGACCTTCTGGCGTATCCTGGTGCCTCAGATGTGGGTCTTCGCGCTGCCGGGTCTGTCAAATCTTTGGATGATACTTGTTAAGGCGACACCGCTGCTGTTTCTCTTGGGCGTCGAAGACATCGTCTATTGGGCGCGGGAACTGGGGGGCAGCAAGGGCAAGATCTTTGACTATCCCCATCCGGACTGGCGCTTGTGGTATTTTCTGGCGCTGCTGGTTTTTTATCTTGGGCTGACCCAGGTATCAGAAATCGTTCTTGGCCGCGTAACGCGCAAGCTGAGCCACGGACAAGCGACATTGGCAGGTGAAACCCAACGAAAGGCCGTGGCATGAGCTGTTGGGAAACCGTCGCCGACTATGCGTTCCGCTCGATCGGTTTCGGCGAACGCCTCTTGCCACGCTCGGAATTCACGATCTGCCAACAGGTGGTTCTGATCGGTTCAGGGATGATCTGGAATATCTATTTCGGCGTCCTCGCCCTTGCCGCGGGATTCTTTCTGGCAACGGCTGTGGCTTTTGGCAAGGCAGCCGCCACGCCCTGGATCCGCAAACCCTGCGAATGGTTCATCTTCCTGTTTCGGGGCTCGCCGCTATTTATCCAGTTTTTCCTGGCCTATGAGGCCTTCGTCTTCCTGCCCAAGGAAGGGATCGAGCTGTTCGGCATCACCGCCGAGACCCGTTGGCTGACCAAAGCCTGGGCCGGAGCGCTGATCGTCCTGTTCCTGAACACGTCTGCCTATTCCGCCGAGATTTTCTATGGCGGTCTCAGGTCGGTCCCGAAAGGGGACATCGACGCAGCCGACGCCTATGGCATGACCGGCTGGTCGCGGTTCCGCCGGATCACCTGGCCGACCATGCTGCGTCTGTCCTGGCCAAGTTATACCAACGAGGCGATCTTCCTCTTCCACGCCACGACGCTGGTTTTTTTCTCGGGCTTTCCGGCCTGGCAGCAAAAGGGCGACGCGCTGTACTATGCCAGCTATTTTGCCGACAAGACCTTCAACCCCTTCATCCCCTATCCCATCGTCGCGGGCTATTTCATCGCCCTGACGCTGGTCGTCATTGCCATCTTCGGGCTGGTCAACAACCACCTGAACAGGCATATGCCCGACAGGATAGAGAAAATTCGCTATCGCCCCCAAATCATCCGGTAACCCCATGGAAGACTGGCTGCGGGATCATCCCGACATACGCATGATTTCAATCGCTGTGGCCGACCTGAACGGTCAGGCCCGAGGCAAGAAAATGCCGGTCGCATTTGGCGACAAGGCCCTCAAGGGCGAAACCCGCATGCCCCTGTCAGCCTTGAATGTCGACATCTGGGGCGACGATATCGAAAACAGCCCCCTGGTTTTCGACAGCGGCGATCGCGACGGCGTTCTCAAACCAACCGAGCGCGGATTCATTCCGCTTCCGTGGCTGCAAGCGCCTTCGGCGATGTTGCCCATGTGGATGTTTACGGACGACGGGTCTCCTTTTCAGGGCGATCCACGGCACGCCTTAAACGCTGTTCTGGAGCGGTACAAAGACAAAGGCCTTAGCGTCGTTGCTGCGACCGAGCTTGAGTTTTTCCTGATCGACGACAGCGCTGACACCTTGCGCCCGCCGCGCGCGCCGCGATCAGGCAAGCGCCGACTGGGCGGAGAGATTCTCAGCCTGCGCGCGCTTGACGCTTTCGACGCGTTCTTTTCCGATCTCTATGACGGCTGTCAGGCTATGGACATTCCCGCCGAAACCGCGATCTCGGAAGCCGGCATGGGGCAGTACGAAATCAACCTTGTGCATGGTCCGGCCATGAAAGCGGCCGACGATGCGTGGTTGTTCAAGAACCTTGTGAAAGGTGTGGCGCGCAAACATGGGTTTGCCGCAAGTTTCATGGCGAAACCCTATGCCGATTTCTCGGGCAACGGGATGCATGTTCATTTCTCGGTACTGGACGAAAACGGCGATAACATCTTTAGCGATGGAGGCCCGCGCGGCACCGAAGCGCTGCGCCACGCCGTCGGCGGGTGTCTGGCTGCCCTGCCCGGCTCGACCCTGATATTTGCACCGCACGCAAACAGCTATGAACGGCTGGTCCCCGGTGCCCATGCGCCCACAGGTGTCGCCTGGGCCTATGAGAACCGCACCGCCGCGATCCGAATCCCCTCGGGACCACCGGTTGCACGCAGAATTGAGCATCGCGTCGCGGGTGGAGACACCAATCCCTACCTGATGCTGACCGCCATACTGGGGGCAGCGCTGATCGGAATGGAAGACCAGATTGATCCCAACCCGCCGATAACCGGGAACGCCTACGACCGCGATCTCAGCCAAATTCCCGCGACATGGGCGACCGCGATTGATCTGTTTGAGACAGATGAATACCTCGCGCGGGTCCTGCCGCGACAGCTTGTCCGCAACTTTGTCATGACCAAGCGTCAGGAGCTGGCTGAGATTGACGACCTGTCGGAAACCGAGCGTACCGACCTCTATCTGGATAGCGTCTAGGACTGGCAGAGGAGCTTTGATGATCATGGCGTCGGCACCAAGAACGCACAATGCGGCAATTCCACGTTTGCTTTCACGCCGTTGTCACCCATCCTGACCCGGCAACCCTGGACGAAGAAGTGTCAGACCTCAAACTACAACTCTGTGCCGACTGTCTGAACGACGCCGCCGCTCCGGCGCTGGCAGCGATTGAAGACGCGCTCGAACACGCAAACCTTAAACCGCGCGTGACGGCGACGCTCTCGCCCTGCCTGAAGGTCTGCGACAGCCCGACAGTTCTGGCGCTTCAGATGAATGGGGCGGCCAGCTATGTCTTTGCAGACATCGACCCCGTGGTCGACGCCGCCGACATTGCGGCAACCTGTCAGGCCTATCTGGAACACCCGGGCGGTTGGATCGAAGACGCACGCCCTTGCGGACGGCTGCGGCACTGTCTGACGGTTCGTGTCCCGGCCTGAGCGCGCCTAGTTCTGAACCTTGATCGCGGCTGCCACAGCCTTGTCACCAACCCAGATCGCCCGGTGATCGTTTGAGTTCAGCGTGACCAGGATCTCGACCTCGCCCTCGGGAAGAGACCCGATATGTGTCCAGGCACCATAAAGCCGTGCGACCTTGGCCCCGTTGACATAAAGATGCGCATGCCCTTCGCCATCCACATGGTCATGGCCCGAATGCTCCGGCGCAAAGACGAACCCGGCGGTGATCACCTCCAGGTTCCAGCCCGAAACCGGGTCGGGCACTAGCCTGGCGCGAATGGTTGGCGCATCGGGACCGGCGGGCAAGTGCAGCATGTCGTCGTGGTTATGCGCCACGACTTCCTGCGATTCCATTGCTGCCGGTCCGTGGTCGGTGGCGTGATCGTGACCGTCCAGCGTGACGTTGTTGGCCGCTGCCAGAACAAACCCGAGCCCACCGCCAAAAACCAATCCGATGATCAGCATGGCCAATGCACGGCTCATGTCTCGCCCTCCTCGCTCTGAGCCCACAATGCCCCGGCAAACAGGCCCGTCAGCACCCACGCCACCAAACCGATGCCAAAGGCGCGCGCCGCAAAAAGCGCGCCGAGTTCTGTCGGCACTGGTCCGGTAAAATAATCAACCTCGGGCGCTCCGATCACATGCGGGGCCAGCAACAGTACCGCCGCCAATGCCCAGACCAGCCAATTGCGACCAAAGGCGATAAACCACAGCGCAATGGCTGCGGCGGCCACGGTCCCAAACCACCAAATCTGCCGCTCGGTGACGTCCGCCGCCGCGACACCGGGCACTTCGGGAGCAAGCGAAAAACCCGGAGCCAGGTGAACCGCCACGAAACCAGCCACACCCCAGATCAAACCGGTGCGGGCCGTGATCCGAGCACCGCGTTCCTCGGCCAGCGACATGGCCGCGACAAGGATCAGCGCATAACCCGCATAGATCAACATGCTGAACAAGACGCTCAGCCCGTCGCGCATAAGGTCAAGACCGGCACGTTCGGGCATCGCCGCCGTGCTGGCGGATCCGAAATGCACCAGTTCCCCGCTTTCATAAAGTTCGGCGTGCAGCAGAACCGGCTGCACGAAAACCAGTTGCAGCGCGGCGGCAATCAGCCCCGCGCACGCACCAGCGATCAACGCGCTGGTCAAAATGCGTGTAAACATCGGATCAGTGGCAGGGGAAGCCGGTGGCGTGGCGCACATCGTGGGCCGCGTCATGCAGCGCATTGGCCTGCACATGACCGGCCAACGTGACCAGACCAAGTCCGAGAACCGCCGCAAAAACCATGGCCAACCGCGTGGACCCTGCTTTTGAAGCCGTGAGAGTTTGAGTTGTCATATCTGCCTCCTTGCCGCCCTACCCGACGGCGGGTTTGTCCAAGTGCCTGGCAGGTCTCCTGGCTTGCGGGTCACGGCGTCTTGCCCCCCTTCCCCCCAAAGTCACAGGGAGTGGTTTTCTGGACAGACGCTCGCCGCTTACAGTCGCGGGGGCGGCTGCGGATTTGACCCGTTCGGGCCGCACCGCATTCCCTCAGGCTTGCCGAATTCCGACAAGACCAAGCACAAGGTTCATGTAACCCGGTGTCGCGTAGATTGGCAATGTCTTTCGGCGGCAGATCGCTGGTTGAAAACGACCGGTTTGGGCACAGACGCTCTGGCGAGGATTTGGAGCCCAAAACCGCCGCTCCAGCGCTACGCGGCGAAAGACGGTACTGAACCAAACCTGTAGCTGGGGTTTCTCTTCTGCGCGCGCTCGCTGCGTGAAAACCGCCGGGCGTGTGTAATACCTGGTGCCGCATGGCAGATAGAAAACCGGACATTGGTGGGAATTGCGGCAAGCTCAGGAATGAACCCGAAGGCAAGAGTTACGATCTGCATTCTCGTTTCTCCTTGGGTTCAAATCGGACGGTCGAATCCGGCAAGCTGGACCGCGACTTCTGCGACGCGGTCCAGCTTGGTCGTTCAGGCTTTAGCTCTTGGCCTCGACGCGCTGCTTCAAAGCTTCGTTCATTGCAAGAAAGCCGTTCTCCGTGTCTTTGCGAATAAGCGCGAGGAGAGGATATCCAAGAATACCTTTGAAGGTCTCTCCGTGGCTCAGGATTGTCGTGCCGTGACCGGTTTCTTCAAGGATGAAATAGTGTTCACCGTCGAAGACACCTTTGAAACCCAGACGCCCGACCCAGCGGAGCTCTTCATTCGCGTCGGCCACAAGGACCTCAGGAGTGAAACCCATCGGCGCGTTGCCTTCGGACTGGATGGTGACATTCAAGCGGCTGCCGGCTTTCAGATCGCCCGCGAGATGTTTCACGAACGGGTTCCATTCAGGATATGCCTCGGCATCGGCAAGTTCCGACCAGACGGCACTGGCAGGTGCATTGATCTCAACCTCCGTGCTGATCGAGGGTCCGAAGAAGAGGCCGAGCACATAGGCTGTTGCGAGAGCAGCGGCGGCGATTGTGGCAGTTGTTGTGACGATTGACATGATTTGGGTCCTTTTCGTGTTCAGTTTTTTGACTGAACCCAGGATGCATCATGCGTTTTCTTTTATAAATTGCCAGATTATTGATATATTCTATAAATTATTATATACCTAAACGATGCAAAACTCTTGGGATCATATCCGAACCTTTCAGGCGGTGGCCACGCATGGCTCACTGCTGGCTGCGTCGCGCCATCTTGGGCTGACGCAACCCACGGTCGGCCGTCACATCGATCTTCTCGAAGAAAGGTTGGGCTTTCCCCTGTTCATCCGGGGTCGCGATGGAATGCAGCTGACTGACAAAGGCGCGGATCTTGTGGCGACGGCTGGTGAAATGCTCGGACAAGCGACGGATTTCGAGCGCGTCGCCTCAGGTCTGGAAGAACGTATCGAAGGCACCATCAGGATTTCCGCCAATGAGATTGTTGGTGGTCTTCTATTGCCCGGCTTTATCGCCGAACTCATGGGCACTCATCCGATGATCGAAATCGAGATCGAGGTCAGCAATGCGGCGTCAAACTTGCTGCGGCGCGATGCCGACATCGCTGTAAGGATGTTTCGACCGAAACAGAATGACCTCGTGGCACGAAAGATCCGTGATGTGCCGTTGGGTTTGTTCGCGCATGAAAGTTATCTAGCGCGTCATCCTGCGCCACGATCGGTTGACGACCTCACAGCACATGTTTTGCTTGGGCAGGATCGCAATCCGTCCTTGCTTGCCGCCTATGCTGCAGTCGGCCTTAAACTGGAACCGGGCGACTTCCAGTTCCGATGCGACAACAACATCGCCACGATCAGCGCGATCCGTGCTGGAATGGGCATAGGGCCTCTTCATATGGGCATGGCAGCGCAATGGCCGGACGTCGTTCAGGTTCTTCCGGATCTCGATGTGCCTTCGCTCGAGCTATGGCTGGCCTGCCATGGCGATGTGCGGCACAATAAGCGCATTCGACTTGTCATGGATTTTCTGGGCGAGAAACTGAAAGAACCTTATTCAGGCTCGTTGCTTTGACCAGAATTGGGGGCCAATGAAAGCGCTGACCTACACGCGATTTGGCGGACCAGACGTCGTTCGGATCGAAGACGTCGAAAAGCCGACGCCGAAAGAGAACGAGGTTTTGATCCGCGTCCACGCCAGCGCGGTAAACACCGGCGACTGGCGCATACGTGCCGCAGCCTTCCCCGGTGTGTTGGCCATCCCCGGGCGTCTGATGTTCGGTATCCTGCGCCCGCGCAACCAACGATTGGGCAGTGAATTCGCTGGTGTTGTTGAGAACGTCGGAGCGTCGGCCAGTCGCTTCAGGGTCGGCGACCGGGTGTTCGGCATGGTAACCTCGGGCGGTGCCTCTGCCGAATACCTGGCAATGCCCGAAACGGGAGCGATCGCGCGCATGCCAGCGTCTCTCTCATTCGAGGAGGCGGCGGGCATGCCCTTTGGCGCGCTTTGCGCGCTCGTCTTTCTCGGCGAATTCGCAGCGCTGAAGTCAGACCAGAGAGTGCTGATCGCCGGCGCCTCGGGCGGCGTCGGCGCCTATGCGGTTCAAGTCGCCAAAGCCTTGGGTGCGCATGTTACAGGCGTTGCGGGACCGGACAGTCAGGACTTCGTTGCAAGCCTTGGTGCGGACGAAACAATCGACTACCGGAAAACCGATCTTGCGACTCTGGGGGCCGGATTTGACGTCGTCTTCGATACCTTCGGATCAATTTCCCCGAGACTGTCTCGCAGGTTGTTGGTCGACGGGGGGCTGTTCTTACCGCTCAACTTCGGTCTGAAAGAGATCGGTGCAATGCTCCTCAACAGCTTTCTAAGTCGGAAAATCCGATTGGCGGTTAACGAAGACCGCATGGATGACATGGCACGCCTTGCCGAACTGGTTGAGGAGGGGATGCTCCGACCGGTCATCGACAGCGTGTATGCGCTTGAGGACGCAGAGGCTGCCCACGCAAGGGTCGAATCGCGGCACAAGCGGGGGTCTGTCGTTCTGAGGGTTGCAGACGCGGCCTAACCTGGTTGGCGCGCATCACGGCACTGCGATCACGTCCAGCCTGCGTCGCGCAAATCGCTCTCGAAAGACCGCCCGACTGGAATTTCTGTGCCGTCTTTCGTGCGGATGATCCGTTTGCGGTTTTCCTGCCGTATTTCATCGACGGCGGCAGCGGAAACCCACCACGACTTGTGAACCTGCATCCCGTCCGTCTCTGCGAGGTCCCTTGTGGCGTCGCTCATGCGATGCAACGCCATGCCATCGCCCTCATCTGTAACTACCCGAAGATAGTGATCCTCCATGCGCATGTACTGGATCGTGCCTGACAGCCCTTCCGGACGGCGTGACAGGTGCCCGATTGTCGGGCGCTTTTCGGCGCTCTTCTCTGGAAAGTCATTGACGGATGACGACAGCATTGGCTCTTTGGCGTCTTCGAAAAGCGGCCAGCGTTCGATCAAAAGGTACTGCACGAGGCAGAAGACAAGGTTGATCACGGAGACATTCAGATAAGTCAGCCAAGGTGGCGGCAGGCCCTGGGGTGGCGCGACAATCGTGTCGAGAAGCCAGCGCACCTCGAATGTCAGTGGCGCTGCGCCTATGATCGCCGTCGCAACGAGAAGCGCCCATCCGGGCCAGCGCTCGGTCCCGAAGGTTGCCCGCACGCCGCGCGCGATCAGGATCATTTGCAGCCAACCGGCGGTGATCGCCACGCTCCAAAAGCCCACCTGACCCGGAATCGCATCGCGAGAGCCCTCCTCGTTGACTGAAATCCAGATCATCAGAGCCGCGGTGACGACAATCGCCGCGACATAGCGCAGATGGATACTCGATCTGAGGCTTCGCATTCCGAATTCCGGCCCCCAGCCATGTGCGGTTCACGTTTCGTGAACTGTACCACGAACGCGGCTCACGAAGAAACCGTAACGTTTCCGAAGGGTTGCTGGATTGATTCAGCGACCGCGACCAAAGTCCTCCCATCACGAACGCAACTGAAGGAACCGCGCCAATGAAAAGCGCCATCAGAACAGTTTTGCTTGTCGGTAGCCTTATATCCACGGACGCTGTCGCCGGTGAGATCGACCTGACGATGACGGGATTCTCAAACGATATGGGCTTGGCCCGCATCGTCCTCATGGAAGGCATCGAAGGCTATACCAGCGCCAAGCCGGTGACTCTCACCGCCTCCGTACCAATCGAAGACGGCTCTGCCTTTTGGTCCGCTCAGGTGCCTCCCGGCACCTACGCAATTATCGCGCATCACGACCGCGACGCGAATGACGAACTGAACCGGCCGGTCTTCCAGCTTCCGCTTGAACCCTACGGTTATTCGAACGGCGCCTGGACCAGCTTCGGTCTGCCCACCTTCGAAGAGGTCGCCTTTGACGTTGGCGATGGTGTTTCGCCGCAACGCGTGCCGATGCGCCTGAACGCCTTTGTGACGCTCTCTCAAATCGTCGCCGCTGGTGCTGTCGCGCTTGCCGGGCTCTGCGCCCTTGTCGCCATTCGCCGCCGTCGCGCGGCTTTCCACGTCTGAAGAAAGGACTCGTCCTATGAACATCCAAGCCATCACCCGCGCCGGCGCCGCCGGCATGATCATCAGTGGTCTCGCCCTCGGTTATTCCTACGTCGCCCACCCGCACCACATGACGCCCGAGACCATCGCCGCGCCGTTCTGGATTCTGATCCACGCGCTCTTCGCCCTGTCACTCATCCTCGGTCTTCTCGGCACGACCGCGCTTTATGCGCCAACTGCCGAACGCGCTGGAGCCTGGGGTCTGGGCGGGTTCATCTCGCTCTTCGTCGGCATGATGCTGATCTTCGGTCTCGACTACTACGAAGTGCTGATCGCCCCCTATCTCGCCGACCACTACCCCGAGGTCATCCACGACCATGGCGCGGGCGACGCAATGGGACCCGTCGCGATCTTCTTCCCGCTTGCTGGTGTCCTGACCGTGCTTGGCTATGCCGCGCTGGCCTATGGCTGGATGAAGGCGGAGGTGCTGGCGAAACCGGTCGCTGTCGCGATGATCATCGCCGCACTCGCCTTCGGCTTTGGACTCAGCCCGCTCGGCAGCCTGATGGCCGCCCGCGTGACCGCCGCCGCCTTCGGTGCCGCTCTCATCGCCATCGGTATCTCTGCCTGGCGCTCTGCCGCCCCCTCCCCGGCAAGCGCCTGAGGCCGACCTCCGGGCCGCCGTTCCTCCCCGGCGGCCCGGCCAAAACAGAAAGGGCCAATCCCATGTTCCGCACCATTCTCGCCTCCGCTGTCCTGCTTGGCAGTCTCACTGCCCAAGCCCAGACCGCCGATCTGAAGGTTTCGATTGTCGGCGCGAACCCCGCCAGCGGTCAGATCCTCGTATCGGTCTTTGATCGCCCCGAGACCTGGATGAAAACCCCGGTCACCAGCCAGACGTTGACCGTCGCAGCCGACGGGTCATCCAACAGCGCCTTTACGCTGCCCTCCGGTACCTACGCCATTGCACTGATCCACGACGCCAACGGCAATGGCACGATGGACACCAATGCGCTCGGCATCCCGACCGAGGCCTTCGGGTTCTCGAACGGCGCCCGCGCCCGGTTCGGCGCGCCCGCCTTTGCCAAGGCCGCCTTCCACCTCCCGGAACGCGGCAGCCATCTGACCATTTCGCTCAACCGCGCCAAACGCTGAGGAGAAAAGCCATGATCGAGATCGAGACACTTCAGAAGACATACGGCAGTTTTACCGCTGTCGCCGATGTCAGCTTCACCACCGAACCCGGCGAAGTCTTCGGCCTGCTCGGCCCTAACGGGGCGGGGAAGTCGACAACCATCGGGTGCCTTTCAGGGCTTCTCAAACCAAGCTCCGGACGTATCGCCATCGCCGGACACGACATCGCGACCGACCCGAAGGCCGCCAAGGCCCGGCTGGGCATCGTGCCGCAGGACCTCGCTATCTATGAAGATCTGCCCGCAGGCGACAACCTGTCTTACTGGGGCGCGGCCTACGGCATGCGCGGCAGCGATCTGAAGGCGCGCGTCGCCGATGTGCTCAACGTGATCGGCCTCACTGATCGGGCCGGTGACAAACCCCGCGACTTCTCCGGCGGCATGAAGCGGCGGCTGAACTTCGGCTGCGGGATCATGCATGCGCCCGACGTTCTGCTTTTGGACGAGCCGACTGTCGGCGTCGATCCGCAGTCGCGCGAACGGCTCTTCGACATGGTACGCGCCGAAACTGCGCGAGGCGCCACTGTGCTCTACACGACGCATCACATGGAAGAGGCCGAGGCGCTTTGCGACCGGATCGCCATTGTTGACAAGGGGCGCAAGATTGCTCAGGGCACCGTCGAAGACCTGCGCGCCGAGGTCGGTGAACGCGATATAATAACCCTGACCGGCGCGTTTGCCGATGATCATGCCGACCTCGCAGCCTGGGAAGGTGTAGGCCACGTATCAATCCTTTCAGCGGATGAGACCACGCTTTCACTGGAGGCCGAAAACGGCCCGGCACAGCTCGCCAGTATCCTCGATGCACTTAAACGTGCGGATGCGAAAGTTCGCGAAACAACTGTCCGCCGCCCGAACCTCGAGAGCCTTTTCCTGAAACTCACGGGCCGGGAGTTGCGGAGATGACCTTTCTGATTGCCAATATCCGCAAGAACCTGCTGCGCATCGCGGCCTCTCTCTGGTCCTTGACCATCTGGATCGGCGTTCCGCTTCTCATCGGAGCGCTTCTGAACGGCGTCATGGGCGGATCGGGCGGTGCAACGCCCAAGGTTCACCTGCTGGTCGCCGATCAGGACCAATCAGTTCTGAGCGGTGCCCTGACCGACATGCTGGCCCTCGACAGGCTCGGTGAAATGCTGATCCTGAAACCGGTAAGCGAGGAAGACGGTCACGCCATTCTCGACGACGGTGCTGCTTCGGCCATGCTGGTCATTCCAGCCGGGTTCCAGTCGAACTTTCTGACGTCGGCACCGCAAGAGCTGCACCTCACCGTCAATCCGCTTCAGTCGATCCTCCCGGAAATGGCCGAAGAACTGACCCGCATGATTGCGGATTTCGGGGGCTACGCGCAGCAGGCCTTTGGCGAAGAACTGAAGGCCATCCAAGCAATTTCCAAGGAATTGGAAAGCGATACCGCACAGGCCAAAGCCCGCGACACCGCCGTCGCAGCGATAGGCAAACTGGCCCGCCTTGCCCCCGCGCTTCGCAACCCGCCCATCAAAGTCGAGGTCGAGACCACCGAAGGCGCATCCGAAGCCACCTTCCTCATGCTGTTCTTCCCTGGCCTTCTGATGATGACGGTCATCTTCACCGCTCAAGGTCTCGCCGAAGATCTCTGGGCCGAACGCGAGATGGGCACGCTCCGCCGGCTCCAAAGCACATCCGCAAGCGCCGCCGCTTGGCTGGCTGCACGGATGGCCTCCTCCGGCTTGGTGCTCGTCGCGGTACTTCTGCCACTGGCGCTGGCCGGCTTCGCGCTTCTTGACCTGCCCTTTGCGTATCTGCCGCTTGTTCTGGCGTGGAGCGCGTTGGCCGGACTGATGCTGATGCAACTGGCCAGTCTCGTTCAGGTCGTGGCACCCACACGGAAAGCCGGGGCGCTCTTTTCCACCCTGGTCTTTTTTCCGCTTCTTTTGGTGGGCGGCAGTTTCTTCCCTTTCGAGAACATGCCCAAATTCCTCGCCGCCATCGGGCGCGCGACGCCCAACGGCATGATGCTGGAGCCCGTCAAACGCTGGCTCATCGGCACCGGCCATCTCGCCGACTTCACCCTGCCGCTCGCCATTGCGGTGTTCGCATCGCTCGTCCTCCACACCCTGATCGCCTGGCGCCTTCGCGCTGGCTTCGCTTCCGAATGAGGAGCCATCCCATGCTGACCAACATCTGGTTCATCGCTCGCACCGACCTGCGCTTCGCGCTGCGCGACCGTTCGACGCTTCTGTGGCTGATCCTCATGCCACCGGTATTTTTCTTCTTCATCGGCAACATGACCGCAGGCGGCATCGGAGCGATGGTCACCGAAAGCCGCGTGGCCATCGAGGCACCGGCAGAAGACCCCTTGTCAGCACGCTTCGCAGACCTCATCGCCGAAAACGGCTTTGTCATCGACCCCGAGGCATCCAAGCGCATTGCGATCAAAGACGGCAATGCCACCTATCACGCCGGAGAGCCGACGCCCACGACGCGGATCGAGGCGTTGCGCCTGCAAAAGGCCGCTCTGATGCTCCGCGCCGAGGCCAGCGTGATCGCCGCGCGAAACGGAGAGATCACGCTGGACGAGATTGCCGAAACGCCACCGTCGATCACCGTCAAGGTCGAGCCTGCGGGGCGGCTTGGACGCGTTCCCACGGGTTTCGAGCAAACCATCCCCGGAATCCTTGTGATGTTCACGATGCTGGTTCTCCTGACCAGCGGCGGCATCCTTCTTTTGATGGAGCGCGAGCAGGGAATGTTGCGCCGTCTCGCCTCAGCCCCGATGTCACGGGAAGAGATCATCGCAGGCAAATGGCTCGGGCGGATGCTGCTGGCGGTCGCGCAAATCGGCATCGCGATGCTTTTCGGCACGGCTCTCTTCGGTATGGACTGGGGCGACAGCCTGCCCATCGTTGTGGTGATCCTCGCCGCGTGGGCCGCGCTTTGCGCCTCTCTCGGCCTCCTCGTCGGATCGCTTGGCCGCAATCAGGCCGAAGTCGGCGGCCTGGGCATGCTGCTTACAATGATCATGGCCGCCCTCGGCGGCGCCTGGTGGCCCATCGAGGTCACGCCCGGGTGGATGCAAGCGCTGCAAAATGCCGTTCCCGCTGGCTGGACGATGGATGCAATGCACCGGCTCATAAGCTTCGGTGATACGCCGCTGTCCATTCTTCCCCACCTCTTCGCTCTCACCTTGACCGCCCTCGCCATCGCCTGGGCCGCCGCCCGCGCCTTCAAGTTCGACTGAAAGGACACCCGAAATGAAACCTAGCGTCCGAGTCTTCGCCGCTTTTCTCATTGGCGCAACGGCAACCGGCCTGACGGGATCCGCCGTTCAAGCCCATGTCCGGTGGTTCACCGATCCGAACGATCCGTCGCTTGCTGAGTTCGAAACATACTCGCTAACCGACGCTGCGGTGATTGCCTGGGCGCTGATAGCGGCCACCCTTGTCGCAATTGCCGTGGTACTGGACGGCCGCCTCCCAAGCCCGACAGTCGCGAATACGAAAGTGCGCCACGACGCGATGGAACTCATGCGAATCCTCGTGGGCATGTCGCTGCTGCTGACAGCCTACGGCGGGCAGGTGTTTGCCCCGCACCTGACGGCCCCGGGCGGCATCGGAACCGCGCTGGTCTTCCTTCAGGCCCTGATCGGTATACTGCTGATCAGCAACCATTTTCTACATCAAGCCGCAGTTTTGCTCGCGGGGCTGTTCGCCGGTGCAATCTTTCAATTCGGATTCGCCGCCAGTATCGAATACGTCAACTATCTCGGCATCGCGGTGTTTTTGTACTTCAACCACGTCCCCAACCCGGAATGGCAGGCGCGCCTGAAACCCTATTCCGTCGATATGCTGAGAATTTTCACCGGCCTCGCCCTTGTCATTCTGGGTTATACCGAGAAATTGCAGGGCGCGATCCTTGGACAGTCCTTCATCGCAAACTACGACTGGAACTTCATGCCCGCGCTCGGCTTTGGCTGGTATTCCGATCAGCTCTTCGTTCTATCCGCCGGAATGATGGAGATCGTCTTTGGCACGATCCTGATTCTGGGCACTGTAACGCGGCTCAATATGCTCGTGGTCTCGCTGTTCATGCTGACGTCCAATCTGGCGTTTCTGCTGCAGGCCGAAAACGACGCGGCACTATCAGAACTGATCGGGCACATGCCTGTCATTGCAACGGCGATCATTCTGCTCCTGCTGGGTTATGGTCAAAGACTGAAAGTTCGGAATCCGACGCTAGCGTGGGCCAAAATCCGAACCGGCGAGGTTAGTCCTGATGGACCTTAGCTCCCGACAATCATTGTTGTTCAGCTTTCTCCTTCAACCCGGCCAGCAGTCCACGCATCCCCTGCTTGTATGCCCTAGCCACAAATGCCTTATCCAAAAGATGTCCGACCAATCCGTATTTCAAGCAATAACTGGGTGACACGGTGACAGTGCTAGTCTCGCCGTCGGGTTCCAGGATGAACCTGATGTCGGCAGTTCGAAAAGGCAGGGTTGATCGGGCAATGCGAAAAGTGATGGCGCGTTCCGGGTTAAAAAGGACAACTTCTTCATCCAGGTTCTGACGGCCGTCGATGTCGCAAAACCGCGTCGCACCAAGGCCGGTGATTTCGTTTGTCGCATGCGATCCAATCAGGCCCGGGTTCCAGTCAGCGATTGAGCCGACATCGGCGAGAATGGTCCAGACGTCCGCGATCGGTGCGGCGATTTTGATGGTTTCGGTGAAAGTTGTCATGGTGAACTCTTGGTTTGTCAGGTTTCTCGCCATTGCTTTTGAAGCAACCTGACCGCGAAGTTCATGACCTGTTACGCAGGCGATTTGATGAAATGCGTCGAAGTGGTACGTTTACTCATGTCCCGGCTCAGCTCGAACATCATTGCCTTCAGGATTGCCATCGCCGCACAGGAAGGTGCGGACATTCCCGCAATCCTCAATGCGTCTGGTGCGCCACCCGGTGTGATGCGAGGCGATCCTCCATACGTCGATCTTCAAACCGAACGCAGCGTATGGCGTGCCATCGTTGAGGCGACCGGGCGAGAGGATATCGGCCTGGTCTGTGGCCAAAGGTTTCCGACCCAGGCGAACGGCATGCTTGGCTATGTCATGGCGAATGCGCCCACCATTCGGATCGCCATCGAGAAGTGCTGTGCCTATCAGCGCGTGATTGGAGATTCGATGGGGATGGTTTGCGACCGCGGCCCCGACACAACCCGCATCTGGATCGAACAGTGGAGCCCCTGGGACGACACGCTGCGTTATACTGTCGATTTGTTTATGGCCGCGATCATGTCTTGGGCGAGCGCAAATGCGCCGCTACCGCTTCGTCCGCTTCGTGTCGGATTTCGCTATGAACGTCCCACAGATGTATCGCCCTATGAAAACTTGTTCGCTCCGGCGCCAGTCGCTTTCGGCGCGGACGACAGTTTCCAGATTTACGAAAACGAGGCACTGGATCAGCCTGTAATTGGTGCCAGTCAGGACGTCTTTGCGATGTTCGAGGAAAAGGTGCAGCGCACGCTTGGTAATCTGGACCGGGGCGACACCTGGGCCTTTCGGACACGCCAGCGCATCCTCGAGGCGTTGAAAGGCGAAGCACCGAGCATTGAGCGCGTGGCGAGCGAACTGGCGGTGAGTGTCAGGAAATTGCAGCAGCGTCTGTCAGACGAACACACAAGTTATTCGGGCGTTCTGACCGATGCCCGCCGCGATCTGGCCGAAGAGTTCCTCAAGGCAGGAGAGGTAGGCAATGACGAGATTGCCTACCTTCTTGGATATTCCGAAGTGTCCGTCTTTTCCCGATCTTTCAAGAAATGGACTGGACAGACACCCAGTGACTTTCGCGCCGCGAATGCCTAAGCCGAATTCGCCAGCCGTCCGCGCATCCTGTTCGTCAACCTGTGCAAACCCGGCGTCCAATAGATGCCCGCAGCCACGGCCAGATACGGCAAAAAGCCTTCAAGCACCGGAAGCTGGGTTGCGATGATTGCCAGGATCACCGGAAAGACGCCAATCGCGATATTGTCGACCACAAACCGGACCGCACTGTCGATCTGACCCCTGCGGCGCGCCCGTTGGCTGGCCGGCGCATCCACACCGTTGGCTTTGAACCACTCAAGCGTTTCCGCAATCGCATCTTTCATGGGTGTCTGCACAAAGTCGGGATGGGCTGCGCGAAACTTGGCATCGTTCAAGACCACGGTTGTCTCAAACTTGTAGGCCAGCGACGCAACTTCGCGCATCACCGGAATGACCCTCCCCAACAGAAACACCATCGCCTTGGGCGCGACGCTGATCTTCGTCGGCACACCTGCCACATCAGCGATCTGCTCTAACCAAGATCGAATGGAGTGCACCAGCGTGCCGCCTACGTTGAACACCTCATAGTCATCGCGTTCTCGGTCTTGGGTCAACGCGACCATGGCGCGACCCGCGTCCGGTGCGTAAAGCAACTGCTGTGCCGGTTCGCTTGAGATCAGCCAAGGCATGGCTTTGCCTTTCAGGGCGTTCTCGAAAACAGGCGCAAATTGTTTGTTCGTGACATTTGGCCCCCAAATCTCGGCCATGCGAACGACAAGCGTGCGGATGCGCCCCTGGTCCGTCGCGCGTTGCAACATCTTCTCCAAATCGACCCGCACCTTGCCCAGGGGCGCGGCGGGGTTGAACGGAGTGATCTCGCTGATTGGCTGGTCGGTTTTACCGAAATTATAGTTGTTGCCCGGGAAGATCACAGTGGCTCCCGAATGCTCGGCGGCTTCGATCACGCTCTTGGTCATGACGGGCATCGCCGCCGCCCAGTGTTCGTAGGACGCGTTGGCACCGTGAAAGATAAACCCACAGCCTTCCGCGATACGCTTGAGAAGGATCGTGTCGTTCACATCGCCTTCGATAATGGTAAATCCGCGTGTGTCGGGGAACGCAGCAAGAGCCTTTCGACGGTCGCGCACCAAAAGCGTGGCCTGCTCTCCGGCCTCCTGCAGAGCCGTGGCAAAGGCATGTCCGAGGGCGCCCGTGGCGCCGATGATGAGATATTTGCTGGGCATTGGTCCGGTCTTCCTGTTGTTTGTGAAAGCGCGTAGTTGCGCCGATGCCTATCCCTAAATCGGACCACGCGATCTGTGATTGACGGCGCACGCGCTTGATTTGACTTTTCGTGCAGATGACGTGCCAACGAAAAAGGGCGCGCCAAGGCACGCCCATTTTCTCCGCGACTGATCGTCTTCAAAACTCTGGCACAAACCCCATGGCGATGAAGGCTTCGCGTGGTTTGTGAACAACAAGCGCTCTTCCCGAGAACCGCCGGAACGGGATTTTCTGTCCGAATGCCTCGAAGGTGATCATCCCCGTCGTTGCGTCGACAAGAACGTTGACGACATACCCACGCTTGGCGATCCCGGTCGGGGTCCTGTCCATCGCGAACCAGTCTACCGGATCTCCGGTGACACCCTCGTAAGGCGCTTCGTATCCACCACTGGTGCTGTCGAAGCCTCTGACATCCAGCCAGAGACCAACGGTCAGCAACGCGACGGCGGCAAAGCCGATGATGGCGAAAGGATAAACGATATAGGTCATGTCACCGGCTCCTCGTTTACCGTTTGGGTGGTCAGTCGCAATATGGTTTCGCCTGTTCCCGCATGAGTGGATGATCCCATGAAACGAAAGCCGTACCTGTCATAGAACCGGCGGCCCACTGTGTTGCGTTCAAACACTTCGACTTCGAGTGCGCCGTGCGTCTCTGCGGCATCGTCAACCATTGCACGACCAAGCCCTTGGCCGTGCAGTTCCGGATCAAGGAAAAGCCCGCCGATCTCATTGCCGATCATGGCGATGAATCCGCCGACCCGGCCATCGATCTCAATCACGCGTGTCACGGCATGCACGAGATAGATATTTCGAAGGTTCTCGGCCTCACTTTCGATGAAGTCGGCAACAAAAAACGGATGCGCAACTTGCGTTGCTGCGCGCCAAATCGTCACGACCGCATCGGTATCATTGGTTTTGAAATCACGTATCATTTGTTCACGTCCTGATTTGTTGATGCAGGACTTGTCGTCGATATGACCAATCCAGAGTATGATCCTAGGCGCAGTCCGATTGACATTTCGCGCGCAATGACGGTGGTAGATCGCTCGCGCCACGAACCGGCGATGGGTGCTGCCGCTGCAAGATGCCGCAAGTTTCGCGTCTTTCGTTTCAATGGACCGTGCAGCGAAACTACCGCCAGGATTGAGCTTGCTAAACTCGTCGACAATGGCCGTTTCGGGGCAATCAACCGCATCACCGCGCAAATTCTATCGCAGTCACCGAGAATGCTGCGTCGGCAATAGCTGCAATTGCACGGGTCCGGTTTGTCCCGCCCATCCGGTCACCGCCGCTTCAGAACATAGATATCCATGATCCAGCCATGATCGACCCGCGCTTTTGCCCGTGTCTCGACGATTGATTGGCCAACTGCGGCCAAGTCACCGGCGCACAGGATCTGGTTGTCCATACCGACAAAGGCGCCCCACCAGATGTCCAGCCCGTTTGGGTCAAGGCTGAGAAAGCTGCATTCGCCGTCCAACATGACCGCGACCGTGTCTGCGCCCTCGGGCCAGCCCTGGTCGCGCAACCGGCGGCCGGTTGTGATGGTGACAGGCGCATTGATGCTGTTCAGCGGGATGGCGTGCGCGGCTGTCAGGGCTTGCAAGGCCGTGATGCCGGGCACAACGCGCGTGGCAGGCTTTGGGTCCAGCCGGGCTGCTATGCGCAGGGTGGAATCGTAAAGCGACGGGTCCCCCCAGACCAACAGAGCGACGGATCCGGCATCGACTGGCAAAGCCGCGCCCCAAGCCCGTGCAATGGCATCGTGCCAGGCATCGACGCCTTGACGATAGTCCCCGCCCGTGTCGCGCCGGGACACATCGAATTCGATGATTTTCCTGGCCACGCCAAGACCGTCACAAATTTCGCGCCGAAGCTGGGCCAGATCATCCTTGTCGGGTCCCTTACGTGGGACCAGGATGATGTCCGCCGCACGGATGGCGGCCTCACCTTCGCGGGTCAGATGGTCGGGGTTGCCGGTCCCGATGCCGATCAGCACCAGTTCACGCATCAGACATCTCGGCCAAGGCGCCATAGAGGATCAGCGTCGGTGCGCGATCGGGTGGCTCCGAGCGCAAACGCTGCGCCAGATCAGCCACCGTCGAACGTGCCAGCGATTGTTCCGGCGTCGACACGCCCACGGCGATCATTGCCGGCGTGTCGGGGGCCAGACCATGGGCCAGAAGCAACTCGGCCAGACCGGCAAAGGTGCGTCGCCCCATGTAAACCACCGTGGTCGCCCGAGCGTCGGCCAGCGCGGCCATGTTCAGTTCTTCCGGCAGTTTCCCGGTGACGTCGTGCCCGGTCACAAATTGCAAACGCCGGGCCGTCAGCCGCCGCGTCAAAGGCATCCCGGCCGCCGCGGCTGCCGCACAAGCCGATGGAATTCCAGGAATTATCTCAAATGGGACCGCCTCGGCATGAACCGCTACAAGTTCTTCCTCCAGGCGCCCAAATATCCCTCCGTCACCGGATTTCAATCGCACGACGCGACCACCCTGACGCGCATAGTCGACCAGCAAACGGCTGACGTGGTCCTGTTTGGGAGACGCCCGCCCGGCCCGTTTGCCGACGCTGACCAAATCCGCCCCCGGTGCGGCATGGTCCAGGATCGGCCCGGCCGACAAGTCGTCATACAGCACCGCATCCGCACGCTTCAGGCGATCAACCGCTTTCAGCGTCAAAAGCTCGGGATCGCCGGGGCCCGAACCGACAAAGCTGACAAAGCCGCTCATGATGCATCCTCGGCAATCAAATGGAAGAACGTGCCAGTGACCTGCCCGCGGCGTGAGCCCGTTTCGGCCACCCCGTTGCCGTCTGCGTCGCGAACCTCGGCCAAAGGCGCATCCGGCTGCTCAAGGATCGAGGAATAGTGGAATTCGTGCCCCCTTAGCGCGGCACCATGTTCAAATCCCGGTATCCCGGCAAGCAACCGCGCCTGTCGGTACCCAAGATGGAACTTGCGCTTTTCATAGGATGTCACAAGCCCCAACAGCCCCGCCATGGCGTGCCGCGTGCCGTCCTTGTCGATCAGAGCTTCGCCAAGCGCCATATACCCCCCGCACTCACCATGAACAGGCTTGGTCGCGGCAAAGCTGCGAAGCCCGTCCAGGAACTGCGCAGCGGCCGCGAGTTTGCCAGCGTGCAGCTCAGGATATCCACCAGGCAACCAGACGATATCGGCGCTGGGATCGGGGGCCCCGTCAGCCAGGGGCGAAAACGGCAGGATCTCGGCCCCGCCGCGCCGCCAGCCTTCCAGCAAGTGCGGATAAGTGAAGGAAAACGCCGCATCGCGTGCCAATGCGATCCGTTGAGCAGGAGGCCTTGGCAATGCACCCGCTGACAGCGCCGTGGCAGCCCCCGCCGCCGCCCGGATGGTTTCAAGATCCACGTGTTCCCGCAAGAACGCCGCATAGCTGGCAATAGCGGCGTCCAGATCGGGGTGTTCCACCGCCTGGATCAATCCCAGATGCCGCTCGGGCAAGGCCAGATCGCCTCGACGCGGCAGAACACCCAGAACGGGGATATCGGCTTTGTCCATGCCCAGACGAGCCAACCGTTCGTGACGCGGACTGGCGACGCGGTTCAGGATCACTCCGGCAAAAGGCAGACCTTCTCCGTACTCGCGGAACCCAAGGGCCGTGGCCGCCGCCGACTGGGCCTGGCCACCCACGTCGATCACCAGCACCACTGGCCAGCCCATGCGGCGCGCGGTTTCGGCAGACGATCCAAAACCACTGGCGCCGCGTCCCGCAACACCGTCATAAAGCCCCATCGAGCCTTCGCCGATCACGATATCCGCGCCAGCCGCTTCGGATGCGATCGCCGAGAACAGGTCCGCTCCCATGGCCCAGGTGTCGAGATTGAAACTTTTGCGCCCGGCCGCAGCGGCGTGAAAAGCCGGATCGATGTAGTCCGGCCCGCTCTTGAACGGCTGGACAACCAACCCATCCTCGGCAAAGGCCCGCAACAACCCAAGCGCAACGGTCGTCTTGCCCGTACCGGATGACGGAGCGGATATCATCAGACCGGGACTAGTCATTGGACTTCGCAAACTGGCTGTCGGCGCTTTGCGGGCGATAGCGACGGTCGTAGTCAGCTGAATAGAGGGCGCTTTGGACATCGGTTTCTCCGCCAAGGGCAGGACCGACAAGGATCAGGGCCGTGCGCGTCACCCCTTCGGGCAGATCGGCTGCAATACTGTCCAAAGTGCCGCGAATGATCAGCTCGTCCGGCCAACTGGCGCGGAATACCACGGCCACGGGGCAATCCCCGCCATAGTCAGGCACAAGCCGCGCGACCACATCTTCCAGCCGGTGGATCGATAGGTGGATGGCCAGCGTCGCCCCGGTCGCCGCGAAGTTTTCCAACGTTTCCCCCGCAGGCATGGCCGAGGCCCGGCCGGATGTACGGGTCAGAACCACCGACTGCGCCACCCCGGGCAAGGTCAGTTCCGTCGCCAGTGCCGCCGAGGCCGCCGCAAAGGCCGGAACACCAGGGGTGACACTGACCGGAATGCCCTCGGCCCTGAGACGCGCCAGTTGTTCCCCCATGGCCGACCACACCGACAGATCGCCAGAATGAAGTCGGGCAACGTCATGCCCGGCCTCGTGGGCGTGCTTGATCTCGGCAATGATGGCGTCCAGGTCCAGCGGCGCGGTATTGACGATTTTCGCCCCCTCTGGGCAGTGGGTCAGCACGGCCTCGGGCACCAATGAGCCCGCATAAAGACAGACCGGACAGGCGGCAATCAAATCACGCGCTCTGAGCGTGATCAGGTCCGGTGCGCCCGGACCCGCCCCGATGAAATGAACGGTCATGGATGATCTCCCGTTGCGATGGCACAGGTGGCCAGACGGTCTGTGGAAATTGAACGTGACCCAAGCAGTCGCGCCGCCTCGCCCGCTGCCGCCAGGGCTGCGGCCTCGGCCACGCTGCCGGTGCCATGGGCCGCAAGGCTTTCAGCAGACTGCGTCCGGGTTGTCATGGCGCGCAACCGCGCTGCGGGGATGGCGCGAACTGGCACACCAATCGCGTCGGCCAGCGCCAGGATGCTGTCCGACCCGGCTTTCTCTGACAGCGTGGCGATGGCGCCGAGACCCGCGGAGCCGCCAGCCATCTCCAAGGCGTCGCGCAGGCTCTCGACACTGGCCGATGTGCGAAATCCAAATCCAGCGACCTTCATCCACAAACCTCCGCGCCGATGCCGCCAGCCAGAGGGGGCGCTGCCCCCGCCTCCCCTTGGTCGGCCCCCCGGGATATTTTGACCAAGAAGAAGATCATAGGGTCACGCTCCACTGGACAATGGGATAGCTGGACTTCCAGCCGCGCCGCGTGCCGAGAGGCTGGCTTTCGCTGATCTCGAACCGCATGAGAGTACCACCAAGACGGGAATGCGCGTCGCCGAGAAGTGCCTCGGTTTCCAACGTGACAGCGTTGGCTACAAGTCGTGTCCCCGGCGCGAGCGAGACGCCCAGCCAGTCTAAAAGCGCGCGCGAACAGCCGCCGCCAACGAATACAGCGTCAGGGGGCGGCAAGTCGGCCAGCGCCGACGGGGCACTTCCCAGGACGGTCTGGAGCCGATCCTGCCCCAGGGCGCGGGCGTTGTCGGCGATGCGCGCCGCCCGGGCAGGTTCGGCTTCGATAGCCACGGCGCGGGTGGCGGGATGAGCCATCAGCCATTCAATCGCAATCGATCCCGACCCCGCACCAATATCCCACAGCATCTCGCCCGGGCGCGGCGCGAGGGCTGACAGGGTCAGCGCGCGCACCGGGCGTTTGGTGATCTGACCGTCGTTGGCAAAAAGGCTGTCGGATCGGCCCGAGGCGTGCGGGATGCCACCGCCGCCTTTGACATCAAGCGCGACCGCCACGGGGGACAGGACATCGCCCGGCGGGATGTCATCCGCCCGGAACCGACGCAGACGCTCACGCGGGCCGCCCAGGGCTTCGAGGATATGCAGGGACGTTTCGGAAAACCCATGATCCGACAGATACCTCATCAAATCAGCCAGAGCCGCACCGTCGCGCAGGGTGACGATCATGCGCTGACCCAAGGCGAGATGGGGGCGCAGGCGGCCGTGAGGGGCGGCATGCAGACCAAGGCAGGTCGTGGTTTCCAAGGCCCAGCCCAACCGGGCCGCCGCCAGCGAAAACACCGAAGGCCCCGGCAAAGCGCGCCACTCCTCGGCCTCGAGGTGCCGGGCGATGACGCTTCCGGCGCCGAACCAGAATGGATTGCCCGACGCCAGAACCACCGTCGGACGCCCCCGGTGCTGCTCAAGCAGGGGCACACCATCGGCAAACGGCACGGGCCAAGTGATCCGCTTTTGCCCCGCATCGGGCACAAGCGCCATGTGACGGGCGGGGCCCATGATGACCTCGGCCTCGTCAAGAGCTTTGAGGCTTGCAGGTGGCAGGCCATCGGGTCCATCTTCCCCCAGACCGATGATCGTGAGCCACGCTTTAACCATGCGCCCTAACCTTTTGATTCTTGGTGGAACAACCGAGGCGAGCCAATTGGCCAGACGCGTGGCCGGGCTGGCCTGCGACGCGACCCTGTCCTATGCGGGCCGGGTTACATCGCCGATGGAACAACCGATCCCTGTGCGTTCGGGCGGGTTTGGTGGCGTTGATGGCCTTGCCCGGTATCTGCGCGACACCCAGGTCACGCATGTGATTGACGCAACGCATCCCTTTGCGGCAGGTATCAGCCAAAACGCAGCCCAGGCCAGCGCCATGGCAGGCCTTCCGCTGATCGCGCTGACCCGGCCTCAGTGGACCCCGGAGCCGGGGGATAACTGGCACGCCATTGATCACATTAGCTTTGCGCCTCAATATATCGGAAATAAAAGACAAAATGTATTTCTTGCCATAGGGCGGCAGGAGATCGATACCTTCGCCATCGCCCCTCAGCACAGGTACCTTCTGCGGGTCGTCGATCCGCCTGAAAGGGCCTTTCGCCTGCCCGATCATCACATCGAAATCGCACGCGGTCCATTTCGTCTTGCCGACGATTTGACCCTGCTTCGGCGACACGGCATCGAGGTCATCGTCTCCAAGAATTCCGGGGGTAGCGGGGCACGGGCAAAGATCGACGCAGCGCGGCAACTGGGGCTGCCCGTGATCATGGTCAACCGACCCAGGATGCCCAACCGGCGAGAGGTGTCCGAGGTCGCGGATGTGATCAAATGGCTGGGTCATTCCGGCACCGACCTTGGTGTGTAGACAATAGGTTGTTGACCCGCCCGTTCAATCAGGCGCGTGCGACTGGATCCAAGAATGACAAGGGTGCGCATGTCGGCCATCTCGGGCTTGGCCTCGATCAATGGCACAGTCGTCAGAACCTCCTCTGACGTGGATACGGCGCGGGCGAAGGTGATCAGACGTTCGGGTTCGCAGGACTGTGCCAAAACCTCCAACACACGCAGGAACCCCTCGGGGCGCGCCTTGGATCGCGGGTTGTAGAAGGCGCAGGCGAAATCAGCCTCAACCGCCAACCGCAACCGTTTTTCGATCAAGGTCCAGGGTTTGAGGTTGTCCGACAGATTGATCGCACAGAAATCGTGCCCCAACGGGGCGCCGGCCCGCGCAGCTGCCGCAAACATGGCAGAAACGCCCGGTAACACATTGATTTCTAAGTCGCGCCAAGTTTCAGGCCCATCTTCCAAGGCCTCAAAAACCGCCGAAGCCATGGCAAAAACACCCGGATCTCCCGACGACACGACAACCACGCGACGCCCTTCGGCAGTCAGCGTCAATGCGTGGTTCGAGCGGTCGATCTCAACCCGGTTGTCCGAGGCGTGCTTGGTCAGCCCCACACGATCCGCCACGCGAGACACATAGGGAATATAGCCCACGACATCGGTGGCATCCGCCAATGCGGCGGTGACTTCGGGCGTAACCAGGCCTTCGCCGCCGGGGCCAAGCCCCGCTATGGTCAAACGCCCTGTCATGGCCGCCGTCCTTGCCCATGGACAATCACGATCGAGAAGTACGGCGCGTCATAGTCCGGCGGCATCTCATTCAAGGGTCGCACGGTTTGATCCGGCATGGCGGCATATTCAACCACCCAGGCGCGATCCACCTTATTTGCAGACTGCAACGCATTGACAATCTTTGAAAAATTTCTCCCTACCTTCATCACGACCAGGGCATCGGCGCTTTTCATATGACGCACAAGGTCGTCTTGTGGCAAAGTCCCCATCAGGACCGACAGGACATCGTCGCCCCAGGTGATTGGCGCCCCCGTAGCGGTCCAGGCCGCCGACATGCCGGTAATCGCGGGTACGACGTTGACGGGCACGTCCGGCTTCAACCGCTCATAGAGATGCATGAATGAGCCATAAAAGAACGGATCGCCTTCGCAGAGCACGATCACCTCTTCGCCCGATCGTGCCAAAGCAACCAAATGGGCGGTGCATTCGGCGTAAAACTCGGACAGAACCGCATTGTATCTGGGATCGCTCAGAGGGATCTCGGTGGTGACCGGATACTCCATCGGGAATTCAACAGCGTCAGCCGGGATCAAGTCGGCAGCCAGCGATCGCGCCCGCCCCGCACGCCCGGCCTTGCGAAAAAAGGCGACATGACGGGCGTTGGTCAGCAGACGATGGGCCCGCACGCTCATCAGGTCGGGATCGCCAGGGCCGAGACCCAGTCCATGGATCATCCCGGTCATTCGGCGCGGCTCGCGATGGCGTTGATGGCTGCCACGGTGATGGCGCTGCCCCCCAGGCGTCCCGCGACGATGCAGCAGGGCACGGGTTGATCCGCCCACAGGGCGTCCTTGGATTCGGCCGCGCCGACAAAGCCCACGGGACAGCCAATAAGGGCCGCCGGGCGCGGACAGTCGGGGTCTTCAAGCATGTTCAAAAGATGAAACAGGGCGGTCGGTGCATTGCCAATGGCCACGAGCGCGCCTTCAAGGCGGGGACGCCAAAGTTCAAGCGCCGTAGCCGAGCGCGTGTTGCCCGCCGATCTGGCCATTTCAGGCACGGCGGGATCGCGCAACGTGCAGATCACATCGTTGTCGGCGGGAAGTCGGGGGCGCGTCACGCCTTCGCTGACCATGAAAGCATCGCAAAAAATCGGCGCCCCGGCTTTCAGCGCCGCGCGGGCTGTGGGCACGAAACCGTCCGAGAAACGGATATGCTGTTCCAGACCGACCATCCCCGCCGCGTGGATCATCCTGACGGCGACCTGTTCTTCGTCGGCGTTGAAGCGATCCAGATCGGCCTCGCTGCGGATCGTGCGGAAGGATTCTTCATAGATCGCCGCGCCATTCTTTTCATAGTCGTAAGTCATCAGCAAAACCGTTCCACAACCTGATCCTCTGTCAGCCCTGTCGCCACGGGCAAATCCTGTGCCGTCCCGTCCCTGATCACATCATATGCTCCGTCGCAACCGACAATGGTCAACGTTGCGGCTGTTTGGCGGGCACAGCCCTTGGTGCAGCCCGAGACATGCAACGGTCCCGTTCTTCCGGCCAACCGTCGGGCCAGGCGTCGCGTCGGCACCGTCGCCTGTGGACACAGCGGTGCGCCGGGACAGGCGGAGAGCCGCAAAAGCGGGTCGTCCCCGGCAAATACAAACCCCGGATGGCTGGCGTTCTCGGCGCCTTCCAGACACAACAGCCGCCAGGGCAAGACCCGCAGATGGGTGGCCCCCGACGACTGCACAAGATCGCTCAGGTCTTTGGCTGCGACCTGTCCGAATGGCACGCCTGCAACCACCCCTTGGTCTCGCTGGCCAGGAATGATCCGCGGGGCTTGGTGCGTTGACACTGACGTATCCCAAGTGTCGGGCCAGGTGACTTTTGCCACATGACGCACCATCCGCCCGGAGTCATGGCCACCAGTACGGGCAAACCAGCCCGCCATCGAGATCATTGCGTCGACTGCCTGACCCTCGCTGACCGCAAGGCCGCGCCCTGCCCCGTCGGCGTGAACAACAAGACCCTCGGGCCCTCGTTCGACCCGGATATCTGCCGATACATCCGCAAGCATCGGCCTGTCGCCCGTATCCAAGGCAAAGCCGAATTTCGCAGGCAGTTCCGGCAGATCAGGCAAGCGCTCTGCCAAGACCGAACCCAGCCGGTCAGTCAGATCGCCCGGCTTCCAGAACGGCGTTGCAACGACATTGCGTCGCATGTCAAGGACAGCATCCACGTCGACCAGCCCTGCCGCGATCAACCCTGTCAGCAAAGAACCATGAGCCTTTTCTGACACGCCTCGAATTTGCAGGTTCGCGCGGCTGGTCACATCGATCATGCCATTGCCGTTGACGTTGGCCAAAGTACACACTTCCAACACCTGGTCCCGCGTTATGCGCCCCAGCCTCGGACGCACCCGCACCACCAGCCCGTCGCCCGACATCATCGGACGATGTGCACCGGGGCACCAACCTTTGACGATGGCCCCGCTCATGTCTCCAACTCCGCCCGGATCGAATTGCGCCGCGTTTGCCACAGCCCTGCCGCCGCCAAACCCGCGAACTGGCGTCGCATGGCGGCCAGTGCTTCGGGATTGGCCTCGGCCATGAAGGAGGTCACACCGTCGTCGCCCAAGGTTGCATCCCAGAAACTGTCAAACAAATGGGACCCTACAACCTCGGCCAGATTGGCAAAGCCCGCCATGTGATCCAAGGTGGCGGCAATCTCGGCCGCGCCTCGAAACCCGTGGCGTTTCATCCCGTCGATCCAATCGGGATTGGCAGCGCGCGCATGAACGACACGGGCGATTTCTTCGGCAAGGGATCTGGCACGCGGCTGCGCAGGGTCGGTGTTGTCCAGATGATAAAGCCGCGCTTTTCCCCCACCGGTAACGGCCTTGGCAGCCGCGAACCCCGCCTCATGCGCCACATAGTCCGCCGCCAGCAGCAAATCGGTCTCGGGCAGGTCCTGGAGGTGCACGAAACTGTCCGCATCGCGCAGCTTGGCGCGCAGACCTTCCATATCCTCGACCTCCGAAACGCCATCCGTGGCCCAGGCGCTGCCCGCCAGCCAGGCCTCGCCGGCCGCGCGCCGTCCATCGTCGGTGAAGTTCTCGGCGCTATGGCCCATGCCCAGACCATAGCTGCCCGGCGCCGGGCCAAAGACATGCGACGCCGTGGTGCCCACATAGGGGTTCCAGTCCGTCGCTTCGTCCCGCCCGGCCAGGGCGCGGACCGACTGGGAAAACAGCCCCGACAGCGTTGGAAATACATCGCGGAACAGCCCCGATATGCGCAATGTGACGTCGATCCGGGGCCTCTCAAGCTCGGCAATCGGCAGGACCTCGATGCCCGACACCCGTTCCGACCCCTTATCCCAGACCGGCCGCACCCCCAAAAGATGCAGAGCCATGGCGAACTCCTCGCCTGCCGTGCGCATGGTGGCCGAGCCCCACAGATCGACAATCAAGCCCTTGGGATAGTCACCCTCGTCCTGCAAATGGCGCCGCACCAGTTCCTCGGCCAGCGTGACACCCTGGGCATAGGCGGCACGCGTCGGCACGGAACGCGGATCGGTGGTGTAAAGGTTGCGGCCGGTCGGCAAAACATCGCGCCGCCCCCGATAGGGCGACCCCGAAGGACCCGCGTCGATCCGCTTGCCATCCAGCGCATCAAGCAGCGCCTGCCGTTCCGCGTTTACAGAAGCCGAGGCATCGACCTCGCCCTCGACCGCAGATGCCCGCCCCCAGATGTGCAAACCGTCGCCAAACTGGCTTTCCTTGATGTCGCAAACGAACCGGTCAATCCGCGTGATTGCCTCGGCGGTGCTGGTCGCGCGTGCCAGGCCAAGATCGTCCTCGACCCCAAGGGCCTGCGCCTCGGCCCGGATATCGTCTTGAAGACGGTCACGGCGGCGCGGATCAAGGCCGTCGGCGTTCGAAAACTCGTCCAGAAGAGCTTCTAACCCGGCGAACCTGTCGGGCGTCTGTGCCTCGGTCATGGGGGGCGGAATATGGCCCAGCGTCACCGCCCCGATCCGCCGTTTGGCCTGGGCCGCCTCGCCGGGATCGTTGACGATGAAGGGATAAACCACTGGCGTGTCACCGATCAGGGTCTCGGGCCAACAAGCGTCTGACAGCGCCACCGATTTGCCCGGCAGCCATTCCAGCGTGCCATGGGCACCGATGTGAACCAGAGCGTCGGCCTGCGACCTTAGCCAGAGATAAAAGGCCACATAGCCATGGCACGGAACACGCGACAGATCGTGATAGTCGTCATCACGGCTGGCCGGGTTGCCGCGTTCCGGCTGCAATGCAACGATGGCCTTGCTAAACCGGGTCGCGGCGAAGCAGAACGCGCCGTCCGTGACGAGCGCATCCGCCTCGACATCGCCCCAAGCCGCAAACAGATCATCGCGAAGCGCTGTGGGAAGGGTCTCAAGGGCCAAGCGATAGTCTGCAACAAGCCATTTCAAACCAACTTCCGAGCGGCGATTCCCGAAAACGGAAATCGTTTCGGAAAACGACTTCGTTTTCCGCCCCGCCGCACCGGTGTCGTACCCGGCTTTGGTCAGGTCTTCCAGAATGGCCCCGGTCGAGGCCAGGGCATCCAGACCAACCGCATGGGCCATCTGCCAGGGTTTGCCGGGATAAGTTGACATCACCAAAGCCGGCCGTCGTTGCGCGACCGGCTGTTGCGCCAGATCGACCCAGGCCGCCACCCGGTCCGCAATCGCCGCGATCCGACCTGTATCAGCGACATGGCGGGTGCGCGAAAATTCCAGCGCCGCGTCCCGCACCCCCGGCTCTTTGAACGAGGCGACACCGGCAAAGAGACGTCCGTCCACCTCGGGCAAGACCACGTGCATCGCCAGATCGGACGGCGACAACCCGCGTTCGGACGCAGCCCAGACATCGCGCCTCGCGGTGGACAGGGCCACCTGAAATACCGGCACCCCACCCGCATCAAGTGGCGAATTACCGCTCTCGCCCTTGCCGGAAAATGCCGTCGCATTGACGATTGCCGCCGGTCCCATTTCGGCAAGCCGGGCCCCAATCCAATCCGCAGCTTCGGGCTGTTTCAACGACGGCGCGAACAGGCCACGCACGACAAACCCGCGCGCGGCCAGGGCGTCGAACAGGGTCTCAACCGGCTCCATATCCGCAGCCGCCAGATAGGCGCGATAGAATACCACCACCGCAAGGGGCGCATCGTCCGCCTGGCAAAGGCAGTCGCACCCACTGCACGTCTTTCCCGCTAGCGCGCCTCCCCTTGGTGTCCAACACCCATACTGTGGAAGAGCCTTGGCCCCCGCCACCGGCCCCGCATACAGCCCCGCCGCCAAAGCCATCTGTGCCAAGGCCGCCTGTGCCGCAACTGCTCCGCCCTCGCCACACAGCGCGTTCAGCCGTTCCAGCGTGGCCCCGGGAACCGTCGAAACCGCGTCAAGCTGCGGATCGGGGCGTCCATCGCCCGGCAACACCGCCAGGACGACCCCGCGTCTTTCGGCCAGAATCCGAAGCTGATCCAGCCCATAGGACCAATAAGACCGCCCGCCGATCAACCGCACCAAAACGGCCTTCGCCCCTTCAAGGGTTTGTTCGACATAGGTATCGACTGAAACGGGGTGTTTCAGCGCTGCCAGATTGGCAAGCCGTAAGGACGGCAAGGCGCTTCCGTGATCTTTGGCGCGATGCCACCCCGCCGCGAAAGCCGACAAGTCGCTGTCAGAAAAGGACAAGACCACCAGATCGGCCGGGCTTTGGCCCAGGTCGGTCGGGGTCTCGGTTTCTTCCAGCCCGTGGCTTTCGCGAAAGACGACATGCATCGGATCGGCTCCTAGCCCATGCCCGACTTGCGACAGAGCAATCGGGTCACCCTGCCACCTCTAGCGGCACTAGGGCGGCGCGGATGGCATCACCGTTGATGTCATCATGCTCGGCGATCACCACCAGCTTGCCAATCCGCGCCTCGCCTGGTGCGAAGGGACGGTCGAACTGGTGCCGAATGCGTGTGCCGACGCCCTGAACCAACAGCCGCATCGGCTTGCCCTGAACCGCGGCATAGCCCTTGATCCGCAAGATGTTCTGATCCCGTGCCAAGGCTTCTACCCGCGCGACCAGCGCTTCGGCGCTTTCCGCTTCGGGCACCTCGACGACGATGGTCTCAAAATCCTCGTGATCATGATCGTGAGCGTCATCGTGATGGGATGGACGGGCGTCCAGATCATCTTCTGCGGCGGCACCCAGCCCCAGGATCACACGGGCGTCCACGGCGCCTTCGGCCACCTCGATCACCGGCAAGGGGCGAGAAGCCTCGGCTTCGACAATCGCCTTGGCCTTGGCCACACCGTCAACCCCCGCCAAGTCCGGCTTGGTCAACAACACCACGTCAGCGCAAGAGATCTGATCCTCGAACACTTCGGACAACGGCGTTTCATGGTCCAGACTGTCATCGGCCAACCGTTGAGCATCCACCCGCGCCACGTCCGGTGCAAACCGCCCGGCTGCCACGGCTTCGGCATCGGCCAATGCAATGACGCCGTCGACCGTTACGCGACTGCGGATCGCGGGCCAGTCAAAGGCCTTGAGCAAGGGTTTTGGCAAAGCCAGACCGCTGGTTTCGATCAGGATGTGATCAGGGGCCGGGTCAAGCGCCATCAGCGCCTCGATCGTCGGAATGAAATCATCCGCAACGGTGCAGCAGATGCACCCGTTCGCCAGTTCAACGATGTTTTCCGCCGGACAATCGGGGATCGCACAGCTTTTCAGGATCTCTCCATCCACCCCCACATCGCCAAATTCATTGACGATCACGGCCAGACGGCGACCTGCGGTGGTTTCGATCAAATGGCGGATCAGCGTCGTCTTTCCTGATCCCAGAAAGCCCGTGACCACGGTCACAGGGATTTTTGCAAGTGTCGTCATAGGTCCTCCAGGGGGGGAATGCGGGCAATACAGTTCTTGCGAAAATGTTCAGGACGTTCGCGCCAGGGCACCAGACCATCGGAGGTCGCGCGATACCGGGCCGCACCATCCAATACGATGTCGGCTTTTTCGGGGTCGAGATTGCCATAAACATAAGTCCATCGCTTGGCCCCGCCACGCAGCACCACCGAACACCCGCTATCGCAGTTCGACAGGCATTCAACGGCCCGCAAGGTCACACCCTCGGGCAAATCGGCCCCGACCAGACGATCGTGCAGTACCGATCCTGGCCGTGCTCCGTCCGCATCGACCGCCATGCCATTGCGGCAGGTCGTGCAAACCAATAATTCAACGCCGGGAAGATCACCCACGCCATCCATCCTGTCTTGTCTGGCCGAGGGGAAACGAGCGGGCGGAAAACCTGCCCAGACCCGCCACCGAAAACCCCCCGTCCGGTTACGTCATCTGTGCGGGCAGGTCTCCCGGCTTGCGGATTCCAGGTCTCCCTGTCGGCGATCCGGCCTTCCCGAGCCCTTTCGGGCCAGTGGCTTGACGGATCCCCTCTCCGGTCACGGTCGCGGGGGCGGCTGCTTTTCGGGGGACGAATCCCCTTTCGCATTCCCTTTTCACCTGATTTACACAGGCACCAGCACCGGGCGACACTCTGCCAAAGCGCCCAAACTGTCAAGCTGCCAAAGGCGACCAAATGACCGATGAAAACGCCCGCCACACGGCGAAAATGCAAAAGATAAAAGCCGCCCGCGACCGCATGATGGAAGGCAAAACCGGCGAGAAAGGCCTGATCATCGTCCATACCGGCAAGGGCAAGGGCAAATCATCGTCGGGGTTCGGCATGCTTGTGCGATGCATCGCCCATGACATGCCCGCCGCCGTGGTTCAGTTCATCAAAGGCGCATGGGGCACGGGCGAACGCGATTTCTTCGCCCAGTTCCCCGACAAAGTGACTTGGGTCACCTCCGGCGAAGGTTTCACTTGGGAAACCCAGGATCGCGACCGCGACATCGCCGCTGCGAAAGCCGGGTGGGAAAAGGCGAAAGAGCTGATCCGAGATCCCAAGATACAGTTCGTACTGCTGGATGAAATCAACATCGCGCTCAGAAACGATTACCTCGACATCGACGAGGTGGTCGATTTCCTTTTGACTGAAAAGCCCGAGATGACCCACGTTGTTCTGACAGGCCGGAACGCCAAGGACGAACTGATCGAAGCCGCCGATCTTGTCACCGAAATGGAGCTGATCAAACATCCGTTCCGCGATGGCATCAAAGCCCAGAAAGGGATCGAATTTTGACGATCGCGCTTTGCTCCCCGAAAGGCCATGACCACCCATGATCATCGGACATTTGCCAGCCGGGTATCTTGCCGCAACAGGTCTGAACAGACTTCTCCCTGCGCGCGCGCTGTTTCTCGGTCTTGTGCTTGGTTCCATCCTTCCCGATCTGGATATTCTCTGGTTCTATCTGGTGGACGCAAAATCCACTCACCACCATGATTACCTGCTCCACCGCCCTATCCTTTGGCTTGGCGTGCTGAGCCTTGGCCTGATCCTGAAACGCAGGTTCCTGACAGGCGTTGGCCTTGGCAGCCTCCTGCATATGGTGCTGGATACGACTTTGGGCCAAATTGCATGGGGATGGCCCCTGACTGACAGCTACACGACATTCATCACCATCGCGTCAACCCATGACCATTGGCTCTTGTCCTTCATGGCTCACTGGACGTTCAAGATCGAATTGGCCCTCGCCGCAGCCGCCGCCATCGTTTTCTGGCGCCGCAACCGGAAACCTCTACCATGACCGTGCAACACCGCCCCCATTACTGGTCCGAAAATATCCCGGGGGACGCGCGTCAGCGCGGGGGGCAGAGCCCCCTTTGGATCGACGCCACAGGCGGCGAAACATCACCATGAAAGCGCTGATGATCCAGGGCACCGGCTCGAACGTCGGCAAATCGGTCCTCGTCGCGGGCCTGTGCCGCGCCGCCCGCCTGCGCGGCCTTTCGGTAGCCCCTTTCAAACCTCAGAACATGTCGAACAACGCCGCCGTTACTGCCGACGGCGGCGAAATCGGGCGCGCCCAGGCTCTCCAGGCCCTGGCCTCGGGCCTCGCGCCCCACACCGACATGAACCCTATCCTTTTGAAACCCGAAACCGAAACTGGCTCGCAGGTGATCGTGAACGGTCAGCGCCGCGCCACGGTCAAAGCCCGCGATTATGCCGCCATGAAACCTGACCTCATGGCCCCCGTCCTGGACAGTTTCCGCCGTTTGAAAGCCGCCCATGACCTGGTTCTTGTCGAAGGTGCCGGGTCTCCCGCCGAGGTCAATCTGCGTCACAACGACATCGCGAACATGGGTTTTGCCTGCGCCGCCGATGTTCCCGTCGTCCTGGCCGGAGACATCGACCGTGGCGGGGTCATTGCCCAGATCATAGGCACTCAGGCCGTGCTGGACACCACCGACGAGGGCCAGATTGCAGGTTTCCTGATCAACAAGTTTCGTGGCGACCCGGCGCTTTTCGCTGACGGGTACGAATTGATAAAATCCCGCACCGGCTGGTCCGGGTTCGGCGTTCTTCCGTGGTTCGCGGATGCCGGCAAATTACCAGCCGAAGATGCGCTCGACATCCAGGGGTCAAGCACCGGCAGTTTCCACATCGTCTGCCTGCGCCTGTCGCGGATCGCCAATTTCGACGATCTCGACCCGCTGGCGCAGGAACCCGATGTGCGCCTGACCATGCTCGCGGACGGCCAGCCGCTGCCGTCGGACACCGACCTTGTCGTCATTCCAGGGTCAAAATCCACGCGCTCTGACCTCGACACGCTGCGCACCCAGGGCTGGGACGTCGACCTTCTGGCGCATCGCAGACGCGGCGGGCATGTTCTGGGCATCTGCGGCGGCTATCAGATGCTCGGCAAATCCATCCACGACCCCGACGGCATCGAAGGCACGGCCGGGGATACGCCGGGGCTTGGACTGTTGGATGTGACAACCACCATGTCCCCGCAAAAACGGCTGGCAGAAACCCGCGCCACCCATGTCGATACAGGTGCCGAGTTCCTGGGCTACGAGATCCACATCGGACGGACGGACGGCCCCGATTGCGCGCGCCCTTTCGCCCGGCTTGGTGACCGCGCGGATGGCGCAACAAGCGCAGATGGTCGGATCATGGGAAGCTATTTCCACGGCATGTTTCGCGACGACGGATTTCGCCGCGCCTTCTTGGGCAAACTCGGGGCTGAAAGCTCGGATTTGGATTATGATGCGTCGGTTGAACAGACGCTTGACGCTCTGGCCGCACATCTCGAGACGCATCTGGACCTTGACGCGCTTTTTGCTGCGGCCCGTTAAAACGCGGCCTCGACCTGGGTCCAGTTTTGCGTTCCATCCGGCAATCCCAGTCTGATCCACCGGTCGGAATAGGGAAAGACACGGCTCCAGACACGGTGCCTGGCCAGCCGGTCCTGTGCCTCTGCTGCATTCGCAACATCGTAAAGCCGGAACAACGAACAGCCCCCGACCAAAGCCCAACCCGCCCCAAGTGCCAGGTCATCCAGGCGCCGGGCGTCGTCCCTCAGCCGTTCAGCCGTCGCCGTCTGCCAGGTCTGGTCCTGCAACGCCGATGCCCCGACCGAGATCGCCGGCCCCGACACGGGCCAGGGCCCCGCCGCCGCCGCCAGGGCGTCGATCCAACGCGCATCGCCCAGCACAAATCCCAGTCGCAACCCGGCCAGGCCATAGAATTTGCCGAATGACCGCAGCACCAGAATGTTCGGTGCCTCAACCCCCGCAACAGAGATTTCGGGGGTCGGATCGGCAAAGCTTTCATCCACGATCAACAGTCCGACCCGCGACGCAAGTGCGCGCAAGTCGTCGCGCCGATGAACCCGGCCATCTGGATTGTTCGGATTGACGACAACCGCGATCTGCGCTCCGGCCAAACCCGCCAAAGACCAAACGGTTTCAACGCCCCAGCCCGCCGCCTCGAAGCTGGCGGCGTGCTCATTATAGGTCGGCCCCAGAACCCGTACCGAGCCAGCCGGAAAATGATCATTTTCCGGTCCGATTTCCGTTCGGAAATCGGCGGCCCGCGGGATCATCTGGATCGCGGCTTGTGCACCGGCAGTGGGAAGAATGGCTTGCGCAGCGCCATAGGAAGCGCTGGCGGCGTCGCACAGGTGGGAAATTTCGGTTCTGGTCGGCAGTCGCGCCCAGGCTCCGGCCGGAATGTCGGGCAAGGGATAGGGACCTGCGTTGATGCCCGTCGACAGGTCAACCCAATCGCTGGCCTCCCCGCCCCAGCGTTCCATCGCCCAGTCAAGATTGCCACCGTGATCGCGCATGACCTGCCGTTACACCAGAGAAGCAATAATCAAAAGCCCGGCCGCAATGAGCACGGCACGTCGAAATACCCGCAATCCGGCCAGAACATCCGTGCCTGTCGGATCACCCGCCTCCGGATTCAGCCAGGGGTCATCGGTTTGCTCTCCGTCATAAACGCGCGGCCCAGACAGGCGCACGTCCAAAGCCCCCGCCATTGCCGCCTCGGGCCAGCCTGCATTGGGCGACCGGTGTCCGCGCGCGTCCTGCCACATCCTGCGCAGAGCCCTGCGACGTGCGGTCGAGCCAATTGCAATCGCCGCCCCGGTCAGGCGCGCCGGCACCAGGTTCGCAACGTCGTCAATCCGCGCCGCGGCCCATCCGAAGTCAGCATATCTTTCGTTGCGATAACCAATCATGGAATCCAGCGTATTGATCGCCTTATAGCCCGCGATCCCCGGCAACCCGAAAATCGCCCCCCAGAACAAGGGAGCGATCACACCGTCCGAGGCGTTCTCGGCCAGGCTTTCCAGCGCTGCCCGTGCCACGGCGGGATCGTCCAGCATTTCCGGGTTTCGCCCCACGATCATCGAGACCGCTCGGCGCGCCCCGTCACTGTCGCCAGCAACTAAAGGCTCGGCCACGGCAAGGACGTGATCGTGCAAGGACCGCGCGGCCACCAGGGGCCAGGCCAATAGACCCGTCAGGACAACACCAAGGGCGCCCTCGGGCAAAACCGCCTGGACCACAAAAGCCAAGAATGAGACCGCAACAATAATCGCGACGGCGACAATGAGACCAACCCTGCGCCGCGACATGCCCTTCCGGTTAAATTGCCGATCGGCCCGTCCGATCACGGCGCCAATCCAGGTCACCGGATGCCCGATCCGCGCAAACAGCCACTTGGGCCAGCCAATCGCCACGTCCAGCCCCAAGGCAATGACCATTGCCATAGCCATAGTCATGACGCGGCTCCGGTCGCGAATGCCAACACGTCCTGATATCCCTCGGCCGTCAGTCGTTCCGAGATGCCAGCGGGCACTTTACCGGGTGCGAAAACCAATCCACGGGCCGACCCGGTATGGGCCCGCACATGGCCAATCGCCCCCAGTTCCCGTGCCAGTTCGCGGGTCGGATCCCCGGATGGGCCGCGCATCTCGGTCGTGCGTCGCGCAGCTTCGCTGGCAATCCCGGCCAGGGCGGCGCGGTCTCTTGTGCGCGCTGCCCGGTCCCAGAACGCCACCAGGTCCGAAACATCCGGAAACGCCACGTCTTCAGCCTCGGTCCGGTGCGCCGCGCCCCAAAAGCCGCCAACGATGTCAAAATCGGGTACAGGCGCAAAGCGACGAATGACGCGCGCCTCTCGCGATGCCCAAAGGCAGCCATCGGGATCCGCAATCATCAACGGGTCCACGGCCCCCTCGGTTGCCCGGCAGGCCTGAGCCATCACCTCGGGTGCAACCGAAACGCCCAAAGCCGCGGCCAAAGCCACCAACGCCGCGGTCGAGGCCCCGGCCCCGCCTCCCAACGGCATATCGGCGCTCAATTCGACCCGGTCCTTGGCCACGCCGCCCAGGTCACCCAAGAACCCCTTGGCCCGCGCCTCGCCAATCAAACCGTTGTCGATCAATTGAAAGGTGTCACTTGTGGATCGGTGACCCTCTACGGCCAAAGCATCGCAAGGCAAGGTCACCAGTACAACCGGACCATCCGGCCCAAGCCGACCCTGCAACCATTCGCCAAAATGACCGGTAACACGAACACTGCTCACGACGGGCTCCAGTTCACCGACCCGATCGAAAACCCTCCACCGGGCAAACACCGCAGCCGGGTCACGGACAGGGGGTCAACTTCGAACGCCAGCCCCGCCGAGACCTCGCCCAAAGCCAGTGACAGCGCCGCCCGCACCGTGCCCGCATGGGCAACAATGACAACGGGACCGGCCACCGCCGCCTGCTCGGCCGCCTCGATCAGGGCCGGGCGCACACGGGCGAACAGCGCGGCAAAGCTTTCGCCCCCCGGGGCTGAAAACTCCGCCAAAGCAGCGCGATCCATGTCACCCGCATCCGGGATTTCCGATGCCAAAACGCCTTCCCAATCTCCGAAATCCTGTTCCCAAAGACGGCCATCCTGAACGGCCTCCACCGCGGGCAAAACATTGGACAACGTCTCGCGGCACCGCCGCGCCGGGCTGACACGCACTTGTGCATTCGACGGAAGAACCGCAGACAAGGCCGCAAAAGCCGCATCCGAACCATCCGCCAAACCAACGTCGGTGCGCCCACACAACCGCCCGCCGGTCGCCGCGGCGGCATGGCGGATCAGGATCAGGTCTTGAGAAGAAAACACCAAAAGCAGCCCGTCTTTTCATCGCAACGGATATCTGCTTTGTCATGGCTCCATGGGAAAGTCGATACTGATTACCGGCGGAGCGCGATCGGGCAAAAGCCGGATTGCCGAAAAGTGGGCGCTGAAGCTGGGGCCATCGGCGATCTATATCGCCACCGCGCCCGATCCGGGCGATGACGCCGAAATGGCGCGCCGCATCGCGGACCATCAGGCGCGGCGCGGCGCCCAATGGACGACGTTTAACGAACCTCTCGATCTGGCGGGGGTATTGAACAGAACCGACGGCCGGGAACCACGCCTTGTCGACTGTCTGACCCTGTGGCTTTCCAATCTCATGATGGCCGAAATGGACGTCACCACCGCAGGGCAAACCCTGGCCAAGACCCTTCGAGCTCAATCCTCTCCCGTGATCCTGGTCACCAACGAAGTGGGCGGCGGAATCGTGCCCGAAAACGCCCTCGCCCGACGCTTTCGCGACGCTGCGGGCACCTTGAATCAAGTGATTGCCGAGGCCGTGGACGACGTGTATCTGGCGGTTTCCGGATATCCAGTGCAGGTGAAGCCCAATGACCACCTTTGACTATGCCTCCCTCGACCAGATCGCACGGCTTGGCGCGACATTGCCACAGGCCGACGCCGAAAGTCGCGCGGCAGCCGAAGATCGTCAGAACCAGCTGACCAAACCGCCGGGCTCGCTTGGAACGTTGGAGGAACTGGCCGTTTTCATGGCAGGCTGGCAGGGCACCGCGCGCCCCGGGATCGACAAGGCTCAAGCCCTGATTTTTGCAGGCAACCACGGCATCTGCGACCGGGGCGTGAACCCCTTCCCGCAAGAGGTCACGGCCCAGATGGTCGCCAATTTCCAACACGGCGGCGCGGCGATCAACCAGCTTTGCCGCGCGAACGGAGCCGACTTATCGGTCGTCGCTCTTGATCTCGACACCCCGACACAAGACTTCACCAAAGGCCCCGCAATGCCCGGGGCCGCCTGCCTGTCGGCCATGAAGACCGGTTGGGAAGCTGTTGATACAGATGCAGATATCTTGCTTTTAGGTGAAATGGGGATCGGCAACTCAACCATTGCCGCAGCTCTGTGTACGGCCCTTTTCGAGGGCGAGGCGACCGATTGGGTCGGGGCTGGTACCGGATCGGACGCCAGCGGCATGGCGCTGAAGGCCAAAGTGATCACCGAAGGGGTTGCGTTGCACGGACAGGGCGCGCCACTGGACATCCTCGCGGCACTTGGCGGGCGTGAACAAGCGGCTATATGTGGTGCGGTACTGGCCGCGCGCGTCGCTCGTATTCCCGTTCTGCTTGACGGTTATATCTGCACCGCGGCCGCGGCGCCCCTGTTTGCCACCGACCCTGCTTTCCTGGATCACTGCCTTGTTGGCCACCGAAGCGCCGAGCCCGGTCACCGCCGCTTGCTGGAAACGCTGGGAAAAGCCCCCGTGCTCGACTTTTCCATGCGGCTGGGCGAAGGCACTGGCGCGGCGCTGTCGCTTGGCATTCTGCGCGCCGCATTGGCCTGTCACAACGGTATGGCCACCTTTGCCGAAGCCGGGGTATCGGACGGGTGAGCGCCCTGCGTCGCAGGATTGCCGAGGCGCAGGTCGCAGTGATGTTCTTGACGCGCCTGCCCGCCGGCCCCCTGCCCGACAAGGTCCCGACAATCGCCCAGGCCGCCTGGGCCTTTCCCCTGGCAGGACTTTTGGTCGGCGCGATCTCGGGCGCAGTCTTCGTCGCCATGGCCTCGGTTTTGCCCGGATTGCCCGCCGCACTTTTGGCCCTTGCCACAAGCGCCATAGTGACCGGAGCGCTGCATGAAGACGGTCTGGCAGATCTCGCCGACGGCTTTGGTGGCGGTCAAGACAAGGCAGCCAAACTGGACATCATGCGTGACAGCCGGATTGGCAGCTATGGGGTGGTGGCGTTGATCCTGACACTGGCGCTGACCGGCTCGGCGATCGCCGAAGCCGGGTCGTTTCTGCTGTTTCTCGTGATCGGAACCGCCAGCCGCACGGCCATGGTCATTGCCCTCGCACTGATGCCCCCGGCACGCGACAACGGCCTGGGACAAGCCGCCGCGTTGAAACGTGGCGCCACAGTCCCGTTAGCCCTGCTCATCGCCGTCACGACCGCCGCTCTGGCCGGATCGCTCTTGTTGCTCATCCCCATTGCGCTGATCACTTTCGCTATCGCCCGCCTGGCCATGCGCCAGATCGGAGGGCAAACCGGAGATGTCATGGGGGCGATCCAGAAACTTGGCGAATGCGGCGCCTGGCTGACCGCCGCAGCCCTGATTGGCTGACACCTGTGTCGTGAGTATTTGGAAAAAAGAAGAAACAAATTTGATTTAAATTGTCGCTTCTTCTTTTCAAAAATACTCATCTGCCTCGACCAGAAACGCCTACCAGTCGGTCGAGATATACTGCGATTCCATGAACTCCAACATGCCCTCATGTCCGCCCTCTCGGCCCAGGCCCGATTGCTTGGTCCCCCCAAAGGGGGCAGCCGGGTCCGAAACCAGACCCCGGTTAAGACCGACCATGCCATAGTCAAGCCGTTCGCAAACCCGCATGCCCTTTTTCATGTCCTCGGTGAACACATAGGCGACCAGACCGTATTGCGTGTCATTTGCCCGGGCGATGACCTCTTCGGTGTCGACAAAGGTCTGAATCGCGGCAACGGGGCCGAAGATTTCGTCGCGGACGCAATCGGCGGACGCAGGCACGTTTGACAGCACGGTGGGTTCATAAAAATATCCCGGCCCATCCGGCGCTTTGCCGCCCAGGTGCAGCGTCGCCCCCTTGGCAAGGGCATCGGTGACGAAATGGGCCACCTTGTCGCGGGTTTCCGCGTTCACAAGAGGCCCCACATCGACCGCATGATCCAAACCGTTCCCGATTTTCAAAGCCCCCATGGCAGCGGAAAATTTCGCCACGAAAGTTTTCTCGACCGCTGCGTGCACATAAATCCGGTTCGCCGCGGTGCAGGCCTCGCCCATATTGCGCATCTTGGCAATCATGGCGCCTTCCACGGCCTTGTCCAAATCGGCATCCTCAAAGACGATCAGCGGTGCGTTGCCTCCCAGTTCCATCGCAGGTTTCAGCACGTTGTCGGCAGCGGCTTTCAACAACGTCACCCCGACCTCGGTTGACCCTGTGAACGACACCACCCTCACGCGCGGGTCGTGCAAAAGCTTGTCCACCATGGCCCCAGTCCGCGCCGAGGGCAGCACGTTGACCACGCCCCTGGGCACCCCGGCCTCTTCCAACAGCGGCATAAGAGCCAGCATCGTTAACGGGGTCGCCGAAGCGGGTTTGATGACCACCGGGCACCCCGCGGCCAGGGCTGGGGCGATCTTGCGCGTGCCCATGGCTGCGGGAAAGTTCCAGGGCGTGATCAAAACGGCGATCCCGGCAGGTTTGTGATGCACCATGATCCTTGCGTTGCTTGACGGGCCGCGGGTCACCATGCCCTCGTTGCGCACCGCTTCCTCCGAGAACCACCGGAAGAACTCGGCCGCATAGGTCGCCTCACCCTTTGCATCGCCATAAGACTTGCCGTTTTCCAGGGTGATCAGCTCGGCAAACGCCTCGACGCGCTCTGTCATCAATTCCCAGGCACGCCGCAAAACCTCGCCACGTTCGCGGGCCGTGCGCCCCGCCCAGTCGGCAAAGGCGCCATCAGCCGCGTCCAGCGCCGCCATGGCATCATCCAAACTGGCCGAAGCGACACTGGCAAGCGTGGTTTCATCCGCAGGGTTGACAACATCGAACCGGGTGCCGTCCGAACCGGGCCTCCACGCGCCATCGATATACAAGTCCGTCTTCAGCCGATCGTCTGTCCAATGCGTGCCTGGCATGGCTTTCTCCCTGGTAACCAAGCCGGTCTTTTTTCACGAACGCGGCCTTTTCACCTTGGTTCACACAAGCGGCAAGAAAATCAAGCGATTTGATCCCGTGGGCAGGGCGCGTCAGAAAATCGCGTCGTAAAACAGCTTGACCGCAATCGCCGCAAGCAGCCACAAAATCACCTTGTCAAACACCGCGCGGTTGATGCGATTGCCCAACCAGGCGCCAAGCGGCATGGCCCCGAACAGCGGCACGGCAGCAAGGCAACTCCACAGGGTTAGCTTTACCGTCAATATATCAAACCAGACCAACGCCGGAATCTGCGTCAAGGCCATGGCAGCAAAAAAGACCGAGATCGTCGCGATAAATTCCAATCGCTCCAGGCGCATGGCGTGGAGAAAGGTGATCGACACCGGGGCCGAGATCCCCCCCGCGCCCTGCATGATCCCCGCCGACACCCCGGCCAAGGCAGAATACCTCTCACCCTGTGCCCGGCTCAGCCCCCAGTCCGGTCGCGCAAGTCGCATGGCGATATAGAGGAATACCACGCCGCCCAATCCCGCCAGCAAGGCATCGCTTGGCAGTTTCGCCAATAGGACCGAGCCAACCAGCGCCCCCAAAGCCCCGCCAAGGGACAAGCGCCACCCCATCTTGTGCGAGACGATATGGGCGCGGTATTGCCAGGCCTGCCAGGCGTTCGAGAACAGGTTTGGCATGGCAAAAATCGCGACCGCCACCGGAACGTTGTACAAGATGGCCAAAAGCGGCACCGCCAGCAGCGGCGCACCGGCTCCGATTCCGCCCTTCAAGATCCCGCCAGCAGCCAAGGCCAGTGCCGCGATACCAAATTCAAACGCATCCATGGCTTTCGTATCTGCTCATGTGGCAGCGAGGTCGAGAGGAAAGCGCACTTGTACCTCGGTTGGAACCGGCATGTCATGGCGGCGGGGATTCGCATGATGCAAGGGCCGGCCGACATGACCACACAATCCAACTCGATGACCGGGGCCGAGGCCATGGTGCGCATGTTGCAGGCCCATGGAGTGCAGCACATCTTCGGACTGTGCGGAGACACCACCCTGCCTTTCTATGATGCTCTCTATCGGCTGGACCATGACATAACCCATGTGCTGACGCGTGATGAACGCTCGGCAGCCTACATGGCCGACGGCTATGCCCGTGTCACCGGAAGGCCTGGTGTCTGCGAAGGCCCCTCTGGCGGGGGTGCAACATATATCCTGCCGGGGCTGGTCGAGGCCAATGAAAGCTCGGTGCCGATCCTGTCGATCACATCGGATGTGGGAACGCGCGCGCGCGGACACTATCCCCTGACCGAATTGGATCAGGAAGGGCTTATGCGCCCATTGACGAAATACACGCAAGTGATCCAGCACGCCGACCAAGTGCCCGCTGCCGTTCGAACCGCCTTTCGCAAGATGACCACGGGTCGACCGGGAGCCGCCCATTTGGGCTTGCCGATCGATGTCCAGCGCGGCGCGGCCGACCCCGACGACATTTGGGCCGACCCGGCCCATGCCCGCTTTCCCGCACATCCTTTTGGCCCCGATCCGGCGGCCATCGACGCAGCGTTGACGGCCTTGGCTTCGGCCCGGTTTCCACTGGTGATCTGCGGTGGCGGAATTGTTCTGTCCGGCGGCGAAAATGACTTTAAAAATCTTGTTGAAACCCTTGATATCGCAGTCGCAACAACGATTTCGGGTCAAGGTTCCATCGCCGAAACGCACCCCAACTGCCTTGGTGTTGTGGGCTCGAATGGTGGCGTCCCCGAGACCCGCGAGGTGGTTGATCAAGCCGATCTTGTGGTCTTCATCGGGTGCCGTGCCGGGTCGGTCACCACCGAACTTTGGCGCCACCCCAAGAAGGGCACGCGCGTGGTCCATATCGACAGCGACCCGGAAGTGATTGGCGCCTCCTATCCGACCGAGGTTGCGGTTGTCTCGGATGCCCGGCTTGCCCTTATGGCGTTGAATGCAGCACTGCGACATCGACGCGATCTGCCGAGTTTCGGGGGGGCGGTGGCGATCAAAGACCAAAAGGCACGCAAATGGGCGGCCTTCCAGACCCTGGCCCAAAGCAATACCCAACCTATTTTGCCGGAACGCACCATCGCCACCCTGCGCGAGGTGTTGGATGATGACGCCATCGTGGTGGGCGACCCTGGCACGCCCTGTCCCTATCTGTCTGCATATTACGAGCTCAATACCTCTGGGCGCACGCTGTTTTCCAACCGGGCGCACGGGGCGCTTGGCTATGCGCTTTCGGCTTCGGTCGGGGCGGCAATCGGCGCGGGCGGGCGCAAGGTCGTTGGCTTGATGGGCGACGGCAGTTTCGGCTTTACCTGTGGCGAGCTTGAAACAGTGGTGCGGCTGAACCTACCGATCACCTATCTCGTTTTCTCAAACGCGGTCTATGGCTGGATCAAGGCGGGGCAGAAGACCAAGTTCGATGAACGCTATTTTTCGGTCGATTTTGACCGCACCGACCACCGCGCCGTCGCAGAAGCCTTTGGCGTCACATCCTTCCGTGTTGACGATCCCGAGCAGCTTAGACGCACGCTTGAACTAGCCGTGAACCACCCCGGACCCACATTGGTTGACGTGATCAGCCAACCCCTGCAAGAGGCCAATGCCCCAGTCAGCGAATGGATCGCCTAGGCGCTGCGTCCCGGACTCTGACCAGGCTTTCCCGGTCACACATCGTGCCACCCATCGTCAGGTCTAGTTCACGGCCAATGTCACGCGCACCAGCGTTCCGATACCGGATTTTGGCGCCAAAACCTCGATCGACCCGCCGTATGTCCATGTGATCTTGCGTAAAATTGCCAATCCCATGCCTGCGCCGGGGTCCACGTCCCGCGACACCAGCTTGGTCATCGGGCGCAGCACGAATTCTCTCTTATCCTCGGGAATACCGGAACCATTGTCCGACACATCTATCCGCCAGGTGCGCCCGTCGATCGGGCCGCCACTGATATGGATCGCGGGCGCGTGGTCTGGATGGAATCGCACGGCATTCAGCAAGAGCGCCGAGAATATCCGCTGCAAATCCGCCATGCCCATCTGGACCCGGCCACGATCGAGACCGATTGTGATGTTGACGTCGTCCGGCAGGCACAAGTCGTCGATCACCTCGTCAAGCACATCAACAGGCTTGACCGCCGTGATCGGCTGCAATCGCCCGATCCGTGAATATTCCAGCAACCCTGTCAGCATCAGATCCAGCCTGCAGGCATGTGCCGCGATCAGGTCAAGGTGCCGTTCAGTCGGTGGCGGAAGCCGGATGGCGGCCTGGTCCAGATCTTCGCCGATCCAACCGGGCAATTCCTGCAAGGCACGCACAGACGCGCGAAGATCATGGGAAATCCGATAAATCAGATCGTCGGTTTCGGAATCGGCGTCGATCAGAGGGATAGAAGGATCAAAGGAAAGGTCGGCGTTCATGGACATCCCATCAATTTCAGGCCCCACCCATGACTAGGACCAAGCAGATTAAACAATCGTAAAACTGCGGCAGATGTTTCACGCGTGTTTCCTTGACGGCAGGACATGCGTGAATTTCCGTCGCATTTTATCTGTTAATGACTGCCTAAGACAGCCGGTGCTAGCCTTGGTCAAATTGTATCGGAAGGACGATCTGTCATGCCCACTGGCGCGCTCGCAGAAACCTTGGAAATGAATGCTCAGCCGCGCGAAATGCGGATTCTGGTTGTGGACGACAGTGAATTGGATCGCCAGCGCGTGTTACGTCTTTGTACCCGCGCAGGTCTTGCCTTCAACGCGGTGGAAGTGGCCACAGTCGATGAAATGAAAAAGGCTCTGGATGCACAGGCTTTCGACCTTGTTTTCATTGACTATTTGCTTTCCGGGGAAACAGGAATCGATGCCGTCGATGCCCTTGCCACCCACCCGAACCAAAGCGCGGCCGCGGCCATCATGATTGCGGGCGAAGGCCAAATTGACATTGCCGTCGACGCCATGCGGCGCGGCTGTTCGGACTATCTGACCAAATCGCAGATGACCGTCGACACCCTGCAAAAATCTATCGCCACGGCCCTGGAGCGCCGTATGTTGATCATTGCGGTCGAGGACGAACGCGCCGCGCGCATCGCCCTTGAACAATCCATTCGCGACTATGCCAACACGTGCCGTGCGGGAATGCAACGCATCCTGGCCCGAACGCTGCGCAGGGTCCGCAAGCTGAGGGGGTATTCATCTTACGAGATCGAAGGCTTTGTCAGCGATATCGGCATGTTGGAAAAAGACATCGACCAGCTCTGGGACACCCTGCCAGATTTTCGCAATGGCGCCATTGTGACCGGCCCAACGCAGAACCGACCGATGATCATCGACGCAACTGACTTGGGTCCCGCCTAGACCGCGATACGCGGCGCAAACCCGGACGGCACCGTTACTTACAGCTTGTGGGTTTCCACCGCCGGTCCAAGACCGCGTTCCAAGGTTTGGGGGCGATCCGGCGCGACCAGCATCATCGCCGCCGACAATCCAAGAAAACCAGCCAAGCAAAGCAATATGAAAGATTTGGCAGACATCCTCCAAACTCGCCATAACACTATGGCAAGTTTAAGGCGGATCAGCCCTGGCGGATCACTTTGGCGAAAGTATCAAAGATCGGTTCGTTGGCACAGATGACCGTGCCCGACTGCAACGGGTCATCGCCTTCGCGCAGCCCGTCAACCAGCCCCCCGGCTTCGCGCACCAACAACAACCCCGCGGCCATGTCCCACTGGTACAGTCCGCGCTCCCAATAGCCTTCGTATCGGCCGGCCGCGACATAGGCCAGATCCAGGGCCGCCGCGCCGAACCGGCGCACACCGGCCGTGGCAGGCATCAACCGGGCCAAATCCTGCAGTGTTTCGGGCAATTCGCCCCGTGTCCCAAATGGCAGACCAGTTGCGAAAACCGCCTCGGACATGCGACGACGATCGCTGACCCGAAGACGCGATTCGTTCATCCATGCGCCCTGGCCCTTTTCGGCAAAGAACATCTCGTCCTTGGCTGCATCGAAAATCACTCCGGCGACAATCTCGCCCTTGTGTTCCAGGGCAATTGACACCGCCCAGTGCGGCAAACCGTGCAGGAAATTCGTCGTGCCATCCAAAGGATCGACGATCCAGCGACGGGTCGGGTCCTTCCCCTCTTCGCCGCCCGATTCCTCGCCCAGCCAGCCATAATTGGGCCGCGCGTCGACCAGCATGTCACGAATGATGTTCTCGGCCGCGATATCCGCACGGCTCACGAAATCACCCGCCCCCTTGGACGACACCTGGAGGTTCTCGACCTCGTGGAAATCCTTGACCAGGCTGCGACCAGCTTTGCGCGCCGCCTGAATCATGACGTTGAGATTGGCACTTCTTTGCATGGGCGCCGTTTAAGGAGATTACACCAGCGTATCAACCTCAAAACATGCCTCGCAGCGAAACGACAAAAAAGTCACGTCGGACCATCATGCGCAAACGTGGCTTTGCCAAGTCGCCCGAACATATCGCAGCATTCCCGTGGGGTCGCTTCACAATCCCGGAAATCCGGGACAATCAAGGGAGGGACCAGTGGAACAACTGATTTCCCAACTCATAGGCGGAGCCATCGGCGGTCTCGGCGGCGGCAAGGCCGTCAAGGGTGCCAGCATGGGCAATGCCGGCAATCTTCTGGCCGGCGCAGTAGGCGGCATCGGAGGCGGTCAGCTTTTGGGCGGGCTGATGAATACGGGTGCCGAAGCCGCCGCAGGGGGCATGGACATCGCCTCGATTGCTTCCAACCTGGTCGGGGGCGGCGTCGGTGGCCTGATCGTCCAGGTCGTCGTCGGCACAATCATGAAGAAAATGAAGGGCTAACGCGCCCCAGGGGCGGCCTAAAGGTCGCCCCTTTGCAATTGCACCGGGATCCGCCGCGCCAGACGCAACAAGTTGGCAACGAAGGGTTTTAACGTGTCGTCAGACCGGGTCGCCGCGTAAAGCCGCCGTGTCATGCCATTCTTTGTCAGGGGCCGCGTGACATAGTCCGAATGATACCGCACCTCGCGCACGACCCAATCCGGCAAGACCGCCACACCTCGGTTCGAGGCAACCAAGAGAAGGATCACCGCGGTCAGTTCAACCTGCCGCACGCCACGGGGTTCCACCTTTGCCGGGCTCAGCAACTGGCTGAAGATATCCAATCGCGCCCGGTCCACCGGATAGGTGATCAGCATCTCGCCCCGAAAATCCTCGGCCTCGATATAGCCCTTTTGCGCCAGCGGGTGTTGTGAAGAGGCCACGAAAACTGGCTCATAATCAAACAATCCTGTGAAATCGACGCCCTCGATATCCTCGGGGTCGGACGACACCACCAGATCCACCTCTTCGCGTTGCAGGGCTGGTAAGGCCTCAAAGGCCAGACCTGGTCGTATATCGACATCCACGTCCGGCCACGCCTTGCGAAACTCTTCCAGCACCGGAAAAAGCCATTCGAAACAGGCGTGACATTCGATGGCGATATGCAAACGCCCCGATTTGCCGGACTTCAGCCCCTGGAATTCGTCTTCCAAAGCTTCCAGTTCGGGCAGAATTTTATCCGCCATTTTCAAAAGCTTCTGCCCTGCTGCCGACAGTTTCAAAGGCTTTGATCGGCGCACGAACAGCTCTACGCCAACCTGTTCTTCCAGCCCCTTCACCTGGTGGCTCAGCGCCGATTGCGTGATGTTCAAAACATCCGCAGCCCGGGCCAATCCACCGGCTTCGTGGATGGCCTTGATGGTTCTGAGATGTCGGAACTCGATATGCATTATGCGGTTCAGCTCATGATTATGATGAGAATTATGAATTTGTCTCACAACACAACTTGTGAGACAAGTCCCCCAACACATTGGAGTCCGCCCCACATGCCTGCCCAAGTTTCCTACGAATTTTTTCCGCCTCGCTCTGTCGATGCCTCGTTCCGGCTGTGGAACACGGTGAACGCGTTGAAACACACCGAGCCGTCCTTCGTCTCGGTCACCTATGGCGCGGGCGGCACCACACGTCAGCTGACACACGACGCTGTTGAGGCCATCGGCGCGCACACCGGCCTGAACGTGGCGGCCCATCTGACTTGCGTTGACGCGACCCGCGCCGAGACCCTTGAGATCGCAGACCGCTATGCAGAAGCGGGCGTGAACCACATCGTGGCCCTGCGCGGCGATCCTCCCAAAGGCTCGGACGGTTTCCGGGCCCATGCGGACGGGTTTGCCAATTCTATTGAACTGGTGCGCGCCTTGGCCGAAACGGGCAAGTTCGAGATCACCGTCGGCGCTTATCCCGACCCGCATCCAGAAGCCGGCAGCGCAGACGCCGATGTCGAATGGCTGAAACGCAAGGTCGATGCCGGGGCAACCCGCGCCATCACCCAGTTCTTCTTCGAGGCCGACACCTTCTTTCGCTTCCGCGATCGCTGTGTAGCGGCGGGCATCGACATCCCGATCCTGCCTGGCATCCTGCCGATCCAATCCTGGAAAGGCGCCAGGGCCTTTGCCACCCGCTGCGGCGCGCATATCCCGGACAAACTGATCAACGGATTTGAAACAGCCGAGCGCGACGGTCGCACCGACCTCTATGCCACGGCTGTGTGTACCCAGTTGTGCGACCACCTGTTGACCGGCGGTGTCGAAAACCTGCACTTCTACACCCTGAACGATCCCAAGATGACCCGCGATGTGGTGCACGCCCTGGGGCTTGCGCCCGAGGCCGCACTGGAAAACGTCGCGTAACACCATCTTGTGCTGGCGATTGGTAAGGGTAACCTCGCCACATGACACCAGTGGATCTACGCAACATGTCCGGGCTTGAATACATGCAAGCCATGCGCGACGGGCACCTGCCCCCGCCCCCGATTGCCACATTCATGGGCTTTCGGTTGACCGAGGCCGAGGATGGCCATGCCGTCTTTGAAGGCGCCTCCAGCCATGAACACACCAACCCCATGGGCACGACCCACGGGGGCTGGTACGGCACCCTTCTGGATTCTGCTCTGGGCTGTGCCGTCATGACCAAACTTCCAAAGGGAAAGGCCTATACAACTTTGGAATATAAGGTGAATTTGGTACGGGCGATCCCAACGGGTATCCTTGCGCATGCCGTTGGGACTGCTCAGCATGTGGGCCGCTCGACCGGGGTGGCCACGGCAGAATTGCGCGGCGCGGACGACGGGCGCCTTTATGCCACGGCCTCGACGACCTGCATTGTCATGGCGCTTCCCGACTGACCTCCAGACCTGTGATCGCCGTGCGCCCCTGGGCCGAAGGGTGAAGACGCTCCGAGCCGTCTTGACCAATGAGGCGTTTCTTTCGCGCCAGGAAAAACTTGCCCCAGCCACGCCACGACCCGACCGAGGGCGCGTCGGGATCCATCGGAAACCGGGTCAGCCACGTCTCGGGCAAAGGCAGATCGCAACGCTCAAGCCGTTTCAGCATCCAGACCAGTGGAATATTCGACAGGGCCCGCGCCGCCTGAAACCCGCTGAGCTGGCCCCCCACATCGCCATGGCTGCCACGGAACCAGACCTGTTCAACCACACCTGGATGGCTCTCGGGCGTTTCCCACAGAACCGGGGCAAAGGCTTCGCGTGTTTCATCCAGCGCAAGGGCATGAAACCCGTGCCGCACATGATCGCCCAAACGGTGGTTGTGAAAGGCGTGCTTGACCTCTTGCCATTTCCAGACGAAGGGCGCGCGGAACCCAAGCGATTTCACCGTGTCAAACAGCCCAACCATCTCGATCGGGGTTTCCGCGTGGCAGTAATTGTCCCTGAAAACAGCGCGCGCCGCCGCACCACCTTCCATCCGATAGTGGCGATAAGCCTCGCGCACCATTCTTTCGCTGGCCTGATCTGCCTTCAGCAACCCCACACGATCAATCACCCCCGCCAGCGACCGCGCCGCGAAAGCACCACGCGAATAACCCAGCAGGAAAATCCGGTCGCCGGGGCGATATCGGTTGGCCAACCAACCATAGGTTCGCCGGATCTGGCGATTGATTCCGCGCCCTTCGATGATGTCCAAGGTCTTTGACCAGTCGGACCACTGGTTCCCCGCCTCATAGTATAACGTGATCCGATGAGTCTTGGCGCTGTCGGACAACAGTTTGAAGATCAGGCCGATATTGGTTTCGTCACCCGGCTCCAACGTCGACATGGTCCCGTCCAGCAAGACCACGTGATCACTGCGTCCGCGTGTCGGTTGATGCACAGACCGGCTGGTGCGGCGAAAAAAGCCGACGACTTCACGCAGGCGTTCTTTCAGGCCCATGCCGGCCACCTATGAGTGACCCGATCCATGGACCCAAGATAGTCGCCCAAACCCTTATTTTCCACGAACGCGCCGCGCTCTCGCGCAATCGTGTCGCTATTCTGCAGCGATTGCACCATTCAGCGCGTGCCAGATTTTGGCCGGGGTAAAGGGCATGTCGATATGGTCCACGCCGCGCGACGCCAGGGCATCTGCCACCGCGTTGGACACGGCCGCAAGGGACGCCACCGTTCCCGCCTCGCCACAGCCTTTCATGCCAAGCGGGTTCGCCGTCGAAGGCACCGTTTCCGTGGTGAAATGAATCATGGGCATGTCATCGGCACGCGGCATTCCATAGTCCATGAAACTGGCCGTCAAAAGTTGCCCGTACTCGTCATAGACGACATGTTCTGTCAACGCCTGCCCGACGCCCTGGGCCACACCGCCATGGACCTGACCCTCTGCGAGCATCGGATTGATAAGATTGCCAAAATCATCCGTGACCGAGTACTTCACCAGCTTGACCAACCCGGTATCGGGATCAATCTCGACCTCGGCGATATGCGCGCCATTGGGGAAAGACCCCTGTTCAAGCTCGATTTTTTCACGCACGTCCAGAATCTCGGTCCGCCCATCTTCGCGTGCCATGGCCGCAACGTCCAACATTGTCGGCGTCTCGTTCGACCCCTTGATGCGGAACCGCTCGTCGTCGAACTCGACTTCAGCGCCGTCGTTCTTGTCAGACAGATAGGCCTCGAAATGCCCACGGATCGTGGTCACCGTTGCAAGGGTGGCCGTCGATTGAGTTGTGACCGACCGTGATCCGCCCGTGCCGCCCCCTTTCGGGATCAGGTCACTGTCGCCTTGCACGACACGGATCTTGTCGATGGGGATGCCGGTCTGGTCGGACAGGAACTTGGCAAAGACGGTTTCGTGCCCCTGCCCATTCGATTGCGTCCCGACATAAAGCTTGACCGTCCCGTCCTCACAAAACTCGATCCGGGCGCGTTCATCTTTGTCGCCCAGGATGGATTCGATGTAATAGCAAAGCCCCATGCCGCGCAGTTTGCCCTCGGCCTCCGAAGCCGCTCGGCGATCGGCGAACCCGTCGGCGTCGCATTCGGCATAGGCCCGTGTCAGAACCCGGTCGAATTCACCCACGTCGTATTTTTCGGCCACAGCAGTCTGATAGGGGAACTTGTCCGGTGCGATAAAGCTTTTGCGGCGCAAATCCCAGGGATTAATCCCCAACTCGCGCGCTGCATTGTCCATCGACCGCTCAAGGGCGAAAATCGCCTCGGGCCGTCCGGCACCGCGATAGGCGTCGAGCTGCGTGGTATTGGTGTAAAATCCGCGCGCATGGATTGCCACGTCACGCACGTCATAGGTGCCCATGGCGACCTTGGCGAAAAGTGTTGACTGGATTTTTTGCCCGAAGTTCGACGTCTGACCTCCAAGGTTGCTCACGTTTTCAACGCGATAGGCGATCAACCGATGATCTTCGTCAAAAGCAAGCTCGGTGTTTGTCACCAGATCGCGACCACCGTTGTCCGACATCATCGACTCGGTTCGCTCGGCCACCCAATGCACCGGCTGACCCAGCTTCATCGCCGCGGCACAGACCACGAAGTATTCCGGGTAATCCATCCCCTTCATACCGAACCCGCCGCCAACATCGGGATTCGTCACCCGAATTTGGGTGCGTCGGTCCAGTCCGAAACACTTGGCCAACTCGGCCCGGATACTCCACACACCCTGCCCGCTATAGGCCAGATGCAGTCGGTCGTCCTCCCACTCGGCGTAACAGCCGCGCGGCTCCATCGAGGCCACGATAATACGGTTGTCGGCGATCCGCGTCTTGACCACATGGGCCGCGCCCCTGATCGCCGCGTCCACCTTGTCAAAATCTCCCACGCCCCAGTCATAGCCGACGTTATCGGGGGCCTCGGCGTGAATGGTCTCGCCGCCTGGAGCCAGGTCCAGCTTGACGGGCAATTCGTCGATATCGGGAAACACGCTCTCGGCGGCCGCTTTGGCCTGCGCCTTTGTCTCGGCCACCACCACGGCAATCGCCTCGCCGACGAAACGCACCTTGTCAGTCGCCAGAATGCGCCGCGGCGGATTGGCACTGTCGCTGCCATCCAGGTTTTCGACCAGGTCGAAATCCATCCCATAGTCGATACCCATCCCGGCCAGATCCGCGCCGGAAAATGCCAGCTTTACCCCCGGCATCTGGCGCACGTCGTCCAGGTCCACGTCGCCCAGAACCCCATGCGCCACCTGAGAGCGCAGGAAAACCGCATGAAGCGCCCCTTCGGGCGCGATATCGTCGATGTAGCGCCCCTGCCCGGTCAGAAACCGAGCATCCTCAACACGGCGCATTGGCTGCGATTTTCCGAACTTTTCCATGTCATGACTCCGATACCAATTGCGCAGAACCCTAGCGCCCCTGCCCCCCGTGTCCAGAGCCCCCGCGCCAAAAAACGCACCGAACGCACCCAGCATCTTTCCCTCACGCGCCCAGCCAGCTAAAGGAAGGCCCGAACGCGAAGGACGAGACTGATGGAAAAGACATTCAACGCCACCGAAGCCGAGAAACGCATCTATGCGGCCTGGGAAGAAAGCGGTGCCTTCAAAGCCGGGGCAAATGCCTCGTCGGACGAAACCTTCTCGATCATGATCCCGCCCCCGAACGTCACCGGCGTTCTGCACATGGGCCACGCCTTCAACAACACGTTGCAAGACATCCTGACCCGCTGGCACCGGATGCAAGGGCACGACACGCTCTGGCAGCCGGGGCAAGACCATGCAGGCATCGCCACGCAAATGGTCGTTGAACGCAACCTCGCCGAGGCCCAGCAACCCGGCCGCCGCGAGATGGGCCGCGAAGCTTTCACCGCCAAGGTATGGGAGTGGAAGCAGCAATCCGGCGGCACCATCATCGAACAGCTCAAACGCCTTGGTGCAAGCTGCGACTGGTCGCGCAACGCCTTCACCATGTCGGGTGCGCCGAACGCGCCGGAAGGCGAAGAGGGCAACTTCCACGACGCCGTCATCAAGGTCTTCGTCAAGATGTACGAAGACGGGCTGATCTATCGCGGTAAACGGCTGGTCAACTGGGACCCGCATTTTGAAACCGCAATTTCCGATCTCGAAGTCGAGAACATCGATGTCGACGGCCACATGTGGCACTTCAAATACCCGCTCGCCGATGGCGTCACCTATGAATACGTCGAGAAAGACGAAGACGGGAACGTAACCCTTCGCGAAACCCGCGACTATATCTCGATCGCCACGACCCGCCCCGAAACCATGCTGGGCGACGGCGCGGTCGCGGTGCACCCGTCGGATGAGCGTTACGCCCCCATCGTCGGCAAGCTTTGCGAAATCCCCGTCGGCCCCAAGGAACACCGCCGCCTGATCCCGATCATCACCGACGAATACCCCGACCCCGACTTCGGCTCGGGCGCGGTCAAGATCACCGGCGCGCACGACTTCAACGACTACCAAGTTGCCAAGCGCGGTGGCATCCCGATGTATCGCCTCATGGATACGCGCGGCGCCATGCGCGACGACGGCGCGCCTTATGCCGAGGCCGCCGCCATCGCGATGAGCGTTGCCAAGGGTGAGAAGTCGCTTTCTGAGGCCGAGGCCGACACCATCAATCTGATCCCCGACGACCTGCGCGGGCTAGATCGGTTTGAGGCGCGCAAACAGGTCGTCGAGCAAATCACCTCCGAAGGTCTCGCGGTGATGACCACCGACGACGACCCCCGCCTCGGCAAGACCGCGACGAAAAAACCCGCCCCGGCCCCCGAGCCGGGGCCCCAGGCCGACGTTGAGGTCCCGGATCAAGTCCGGGACGGGGCATCACAAAACGCCCCCGCCTCCGAGCCGGAGCCACATCTCGTCCCGCTGGTCGAAGCCAAGAAAATCATGCAACCCTTCGGTGACCGCTCCAAGGTCGTCATCGAGCCTATGCTCACCGACCAGTGGTTCGTCGACACCGACAAAATCGTCGGCCCTGCGTTGGACGCCGTCCGCAACGGCACCACCGAGATCCTGCCCGAGCAGCACAAGAAGGTCTACTTCAACTGGCTTGAAAACATCGAACCCTGGTGCATCTCGCGACAGTTGTGGTGGGGGCACCAAATCCCGGTATGGTACGCCATTGTCCCGGAGAATCCGACCGGAGTTCGCGAATATTGTCGTCGGTTTGTCGAGTATCAAAAGAATCTAGAAGTGGACGCAAATCTAAAGTTCGATGAAGACCTTAGTGAATACACGACTTTCCGGACAGAACAGGTTTGTGCAACCAACGAAGATGAAGCAAAGGAAAAGCTGCGAGCGACAATTGGTTTTCCCGTTAGATTTCAAGTCGGCGAAGGATTTGCTGGACTCACAAGAGACCGTTTTCAAACGTTCCAAGCGATGCTTCATCCGAAACCGGAAGACGAAGAGTTGCCAATTATATTACAGCGCGACCCCGACGTCCTCGACACCTGGTTCTCCTCCGGCCTCTGGCCCATCGGCACCCTCGGCTGGCCCGAGGACTCGGACGAACTGAAGAAATACTTCCCGACCTCGGTCCTCATCACCGGCTTTGACATCATCTTCTTCTGGGTCGCCCGGATGATGATGATGCAATACGCCACCGTCGGCGACCGCCCCTTCGACACTGTCTATGTCCACGCGTTGGTGCGCGACGAGAAGGGCAAGAAGATGTCGAAATCTCTTGGCAACGTCCTCGACCCGCTCGACATCATTGACGAGTTCGGCGCTGACGCCATGCGCTTTACCCTCACCTCGATGGCCGCCATGGGCCGTGATCTGAAACTCTCGACGCAGCGCATCCAGGGCTACCGCAACTTCACCACGAAACTCTGGAACGCCGCCCGCTTTGCCGAGATGAACGGCGTCTTCGACGTGACCGACCGCACCCCCGACGCGGCCACCCAAACGGTCAACAAGTGGATCATCGGCGAGGTCGCCAAAACACGTATCGCCGTCGACGAGGCGCTTAACGCCTTCCGCTTCAACGACGCCGCCAACACGCTTTATGCCTTCACCTACACCTATTGCGACTGGTACCTTGAGTTCTCCAAGCCGCTGATGGACACCGACGCGGCCGAGGAAACCCGCCGCACCATGGCCTGGGCGCTGGATCAACTCCTGATCATGCTCCACCCCATCATGCCCTTCATCACCGAAGAGCTCTGGAGCCTTTCCGCCCCTTCGCGCCCCAAAATGCTGGTCCACGCCGACTGGCCAACCTATGGCGCCGAACGGGTCGAGGACAGCGCGACAGCGGAACTCAACTGGGTTCGCGACCTCATCGAGAAAACCCGCTCGATCCGGGGCCTGATGAACGTGCCCAAGAAGACCAGGGCCACGCTTCTGAAACTCTCGCTGGACGAGGCTGGCGAACGTGCCTGGGCCAATAACGAAACCATCATCCTGCGCGATCGCGAAGCGGGGATCGAAGGTCTTCAATCCGCAACCGAAGCACCCAAGGGCGCCGCGACAATCGCCGTCGAAGGCGGCACATTCGCGCTGCCCCTCGAAGGTCTGATCGACGCCGCCGCCGAAAAGGCCCGCCTGGAAAAAACCGTCGGCAAGCTGCAAAAAGACGTCAACGGGCTGAACGGACGTCTGAAAAACCCCAAGTTCCGCGAAAACGCCAGCGCCGAGGTGGTCGAGGAAACCCAGGACCTCGCGGCCCAGAAGACCGAAGAACTCGCACGTCTCGAAACCGCCCTGGCCCGCCTGACCGAGATCGCCTAAGGCGCACGACCGCAACGGCGATCATTATTGGTCCAAAAATAGGCGATTGTATATTTGACAAACCCGCGTTATCTCGCGGAAAGTAGTTCGGCCAAGACAACCCCGGCATCATAATCTGCTGCCTTGCCGAGAATGCGGATTCCTTGCTCGGCCCCGCGATCAACGTCTTGGAACACAAAATAGCCGTCGAACCCAAGGTGTTCTGCTTCATTGTCGATGACTGATTGACGCGACAGACTGGCGACATGTAGCGTGTCCCCATTCTTCATTTTTATTGTCCCCAGAAAGTCATCAAACATGCCACAAACCCCAAAAATTTCAGCCAATGATCTGGCTCGTTTTCTAGTTTCAAAGCCAACGACACAGATAAGCATTGTCAGGAACGCGAAGAACCCTTCCAAGCCACCGATAATTCGATATAGCGACGCCCGAAAGGCGATTGTCGAACACCTTTGCGACATGACGCGAAGTATTTCGCCGCTTGTTGCTGCCGAGACTCTGTTGCAGCAGCGATCAACTGATCCGGCGATGTCGTCACTCCGAAAAGACGACGCCCTGAAATCCATCGACGTGCTTCATGCGATACAGACAATGGCAAACGAAGTTGCACAGTATCAGTTCGTTTCAGCGCCGAGAAAGCAGCAAAAACTGATTATCCAAGGAGTTGAAGTTTCGGTTTATGCGGATTGTCTTGTGCATGGCTCAAAGGCTGGCGTCGAGGAAATCGGATGTGCTATTCTTCGCATGACCCAAGACGACGCCGCAACTGATGCAGCAAAAGCAAAACGCAAGAACATGGGTCTATACGTTGCGACGCTCCTGAGGTTGCACGTTGATAACTCGCTTAAGGGTAACAAAAAGCCCATGAACCGCCTCTGCATGTCAATCGACGTTCAGCACGGCGAAGTGTTTGTTGCGCCCAACTCGAACGCACAGCGGGTCAAAGACATCAACGGCGCGTGCCAGTTCATCGCTGCGCTATGGCCGACTGTCTGATCACTTTTCGTCTTTCGGTTCCGGTTTCGCCAGCTTTTTCAGCTTTTCATTGAACCGTTCTTCGTCGTCATCCGTCCCGAGTTCGCGGGCGGCCTCCTTGAAGCGTTCTAGTTGACTCTTCTTGCCGTCGGGCATTTCATTCACCTCATGCATTTCATTTATATCGACGATTCAACGGAACGTCCTTTGAATATTTTCTCTGCTATTTGCGTCCCATGTCTGGAATGGAACGAGGTTTTTGATCGGTTGAAGCGTTGGCGAAAGCACCTCCGTGACGTTCACGGCATCCCCCTCAACTATGAACTGCATGCGCGTAAATTTCTTTCTGGGCGCGGGACTGCTGGCGTGGTCGGTGGCCTTTCCAGACACAAAAGGGCGCAGATATTTCATACATCGTTTAAGGTAACAAACTGGCTTAATGAGCGTGGTGTGACTGTGTTTAACGTCTGCAACGGTGGAGATAATCAATATCGCGCGTTTGAGCGTCTTCTTAACCGCATTGATCGTACGATGAAGGCAAGGAACAGTTTCGCGCACCTGATCTGTGACGAAGGCAAGGAGGATCAATACACATCCCTGGTTCGCAGAATGCGGGTCCACAACCATATTCCCAGTCAATACGGCACTTGGGAAGATGGCTCTGCCACCAAAAACATTCCCCTCGAGCACATCATTGAAGATCCGCAATTCAAACGATCTCACAAAAGCTACTTTATTCAACAAGCCGATTTCACAGCATACGGATTGCTTCGACAGGAATCCCCGACGCCAAGAATTAGGCGCTATGGTTCTCATAAATCATTCGCCGTTTTGAACCCAGATACGCTTGAACTTGTTTGCAACAAGAATGATGCGCAGGGGGTAATACGGTAGAGGGGCGACCGAAGCCGCCCCTGAGCAGGACCTACCCCGGCTACTACCACCGGATCAGCCTCCGCATATGCTATATATAGCTGAATCAGCCGATTCATTCAAGCTTCTTGACAAGGTCTAGTGTACTTCAGACGTTTTCCTGCCGCGCCACGAAGGGCAATTTGACCACGCTCCGTATCGTCAGTACCGTTCGCAATCCGGTTATTATACCGGAAGTCAAACTCCGCCGCATAGCGGTGCAGATGGGCTTTGCTGCAATGCTGATACACGCCCTTCATACCGCGCTTGAAGATGCTGTAGAAGCCTTCGACGGTGTTTGTGTGAATGTCGCCGCGACCGTATTCACCAGCGGCGTGGTTCACCGTGTCGTGCTGTGCCGCCACGTCTTTGGCCATCAACTTGTACTGCCGATACTCGTCAGTGATCAGACGCGCCTCCTTGGACATATTTTCTGTGATGACCTTAGCCTTCGTGTCCTTGCGCAGATTGTCGATGACAACAGACTTGGCACGCTTTGTGTCGCGATCCACCAGCGTCATCATCTTCATTTTGTGAGCGCCGCCACGGGCAGATTTGGTTTTCTTGACGCCCGGTTCTTTGCCGATGAACGTCTCGTCAACTTCGACCATGCCGCCATTGCTGCCGAACGGGGCAAGCGCACCATCACGCATACACTCGCGGATGCGGTGCGTCAGAAACCACGCGGATTTATAGGTGATGCCAAGAACGCGGTGAAGCTGGTGGCTGCTGATACCCTTCTTGCTGGATACCATCAGGTGAATGGCTTGAAGCCACAGGTGCAGCGGCAGGTGGCTTTCTTCAAAGATGGTGCCTTTGCGGACGGTGAACTGCTTGCGGCACTCACGGCACTTCCATAGGCCATGACGCTCCTTGCCCTCCGGGTTCTTCTTGCTCGGCTTGGTGCGAACGCCAGTCAGACGATAGGCGCGATCAACAACACCACAGTGCGGGCAGACCGGACCGTCAGCCCAAAGCATAGCTTCAACGTGCGCAAAAGCTGCGGCTTCGTCGTGCATGTATGGGGCGGATAGAACAGACATGGCGGTTTCCTTAACTCTATACGTTATAGATAGGAATCTCATGTGGGTTTGTCAAATATACAATCGCCCAAAAATATCCCGGGGTGTGGGGCAGAGCCCCACGAACAGGTCTACGGGGCTATGCCCCGCCCGCCTAGCCTGGCCCCACGGGCGTGCAGGCCACATCCTGAGCCTCAAGCCGACGACACGCCATCTCGGCCCGCTCCTCGGTCATGCCAACGAAATTGGCTTCCCACCCACGCGGACTGCGGACCACTTTACGCAAGGCACTGTTCAGCGACGACATTTCGACAAGGGCGGTCTGCAATAGAACCCGCTCGGCCTCGTTGCGTGTGGTGTACCGGCCTACGTTAATCCCCCAATGGCGCCCCCCCGAGGTCGACAGCCGTGTCACAACCACGGGTTTGTCCGGCTCGATCTCGGCAACTTCCTCGCCTGATCCTTCCGCAACCAACGGGCGCGGCGCAGGCCGTAACAGGGCCCCCGCCGCCAGGCTCGCCGCCTGCACCTCCACAGGCGCGGGTTCGGCCACGATCGCACGATCTGACACGGCCACCTCAGCCAGCACATCCGAAATACCTTCGGCCATGGCGACCAAGGTATCCTCGGCGACAGGACCACCCGGACGCGCCAACGGCCGTGGCGACCGGGCGATCAGACCAGAGGGTCGGTTGACCTGGCCAGGCTGCCCAAGCACGGGCCGTCGGGGCTTGTTCACAGCCACCCGACTGGGTGCGCGATCAAACCCCATATCAAGCAGTTCCTTGATGCGAGTCGTCCGCCACGCGGTCGAGCGCCCGCCAAACACCGTGGCAATAACGCGTTCGTCACCGCGCTCGGCCGAGGCCACAAGGTTGTACCCCGCCGCACGGGTGAACCCGGTCTTGATCCCATCGGCCCCGCGGTAACCGTTCAGCAGGCGCCGGTTTGTGTTGGACACCATCTTTTTGCCCGCACTGGTCGATCGACGCGAGAACAGGTTGTAGTATTCGGGAAAATCATAAAACAGATGCCGGCCAAGCAATGTCATATCGCGAGCCGTGGACAGATGGCCGTTCTCTGTCAGCCCATGGGCATTCTTAAAAGTCGTGCGTGTCATGCCGATAGCCTGCGCCATACGGTTCATGCGGCGCGCAAACGCGGCCTCGCTTCCGGACACCGCTTCGCCCAGGGCTGTTGCTGCGTCATTGGCCGATTTCACCGCCGCCGCCCGAACCAGATAGCGCAGCTTGATCTTTTGACCGGCCTTCAAGCCCAGTTTCGACGGGGGTTCCGCCGCCGCCTTGCGCGAGATAGTGACAACCTTGTCCAGGCTGATCTCACCCTTTTCCACGGCGTCGAACACCACGTAAAGTGTCATCATCTTGGTCAAAGACGCCGGGTGCAGCCGTGTATCGGCGTTTCTGGAATGTAAAACCTTGCCGGACCGGGCGTCGATCACAACCGCAGCATAGGGCGCGGCGGCGACGACAGCGGGCTGCAACAGCAACCCGGCAAATAGAATGGCCCGAAGAATGACGCGAAACGCCGTCACAACACTGCCCCTTTATGCCTCATGGCCCGAACATTTTTGCCGGTGCCTTAATTATTGGCAACAGCCTAACACGTCTGAATCAATCAGAAAATGATGAATTTGCTGTAAAATTGACTGAGCGGAATCATGCTACCAAATGACGAGGATGCCGGAATGTGCACCACTAGATGTTGCTGCAAATGCCATTCACAACGGCGGGCAACTCGGAAATATCGGTGACTTTAAAGTACCGATCATGGCCTATCGGCTCCTTGTCGGCCTCCAACGCCCAAATGACATCCGACGGCACGTAAACGCCCCAGCCCCCTGCTTTCAAAACCGGATTAACGTCTGATTTCAAAGAATTGCCCGCCATCAGCGCCGTCGACGGCTCGATCCCGCGTCCCGTGAAAATCCCTGCGTAAACCTCTGCCGACTTGTCCGAGACGATCTCGACGCCGTCAAACAGTTCCCCCAGGCCGGACTGCGCCAGTTTGCGTTCCTGATCCAACAAATCGCCCTTGGTAATCATCAGAACCGTGAACTGCGCCGCAAGCTCGCCAACCGTATCCTCGACCCCCGGCAAGAGTTCGATCGGGTGACGCAGCATTTCGCGCCCGGCCTCGATCACCTCGGCAATCACTGCGCCGGGCACCCGGTTCTCTGTGACGTCCAGGGCGGTTTCGATCATCGACAACACGAATCCCTTGATGCCAAAACCATAGTGTTCGACGTTGCGTCTTTCGGCATCCAACAGCCGCTCGGCCAGGTGGTCGGGGTCAGCATATCCTTTCAGAAGGTCATGAAACCGGGCTTGTGTTAACTCGAAAAAACGTTCGTTGTGCCACAAGGTGTCATCGGCATCGAAGCAGATTGTCGACAACATCGTCATGCTCCCCCTTTTCACACGGCTCAGATCGACTATATTCAACGACCGACCCCGATGGCTTGCGTAAAGGTAGCTGTGACTTCTCTCAACCCACATATGATGGCCGACGACGACCAATCGCCCGACGGTGATCAGGGCGTTCTGACGGAAACCAAACCAAAGACGGCCAAGCCGCCTTTGTATAAGGTCATGCTTTTGAACGATGATTACACGCCGATGGAATTCGTTGTGTTGGTGTTGGAACGTTTTTTTGGGCTCGACCACGCCCAATCGTTCGAATTGATGCTGACGGTCCACAAAAAGGGGTTGGCCGTGGTCGGCGTGTTCTCTTTCGAAGTGGCCGAAACCAAAGTGGCGCAAGTGATGGATTTCGCCCGCCGCCACCAACACCCGCTGCAATGCACGATGGAAAAGGAATAGGCGCCCGCGCCTTTCTTCATGACAGATCGCAGACTGAACACCTGGCTTGAAACCTCCGCCGTCCTGCCAGAAGCCGGGCGCATTGGCGTGTTCAATGCCTGGCCCGAGATTGCCCTGCCCGGAATCGACCCGGACCGCATTCGCGCGGTACAACCCATGGCGGACCCGAACGCTATTCTTGCTCAACGCGGGCTGAATACCGCCAAGGTCGTGAACGATAGCTATGATGCCGTCATTCTGAGAGTGCCGCGAGAAAAGGCGCGCGCGCTTTCTTACCTGAAAGATGCGGTCCGCAACACGCCCGACGATGCCGCAATCATCATCGACGGGCAAAAAACCGATGGAATCGAAAGCCTTCTAAAATTCTGTCGCAAACACTTTGACGTGCAAGAGGTCTACTCAAAAGACCACGGCAAGGTGTTCTGGTTCAAGAAGCGCGGGCAAGAGCGCGATGTCATGACAGCCCTCGCCCTGCCCGAACCGACACCCAAACTGCAGCCCATGGGCTTTCACACCGCCCCCGGCGTCTTTTCCGCCGATGCCCCGGACAAGGCCTCGGTCTTTCTGGCAGAAACACTGCCCGAGCTAAAAGGTCACGTCATCGACCTGGGCGCGGGATGGGGGTATCTTTCGCATAATATAATGGCGCAGTCTCAGCCCACCCGTCTGGACCTGGTCGAGGCCGATTGGCTGGCTCTGGCCTGCGCCCGGGAAAATGTCACCTCGGACGTTGCCGCATTTCACTGGGCCGACGCGCGCAGCTTCCGACCAAAAGCCCTCGCCGACCACGTGGTGACCAACCCTCCCTTCCACACGGGACGTACCGCTGACCCGTCTCTGGGCCAGGCTTTTATCCGCGCCGCTGCGGCCATGCTGAAGCCCAACGGCACACTTTGGCTTGTCGCCAACCGTCATTTGCCCTACGAAAAGACGCTTGAGGCCTCTTTCCGCGACGTCCAGACCCTGGGCGAGACCGCGCAATTCAAACTCTACGCCGCCTCCAAGCCCCGCTCTCCCCGCAAAGGATAATCCCATGTCGTTTTCCATCGCAGGCAAAACTGTCGTGGTCACTGGCGCTGCCAATGGCGTCGGCCTGTCCATCGCCCGGCACTTTCTTGACAGCGGCGCCAATGTCATGCTGGCCGACATGGACGAAACCCGGCTGGAACACGAAGTCGGCTCGAACGAAGACGAAAGCGGCAACGCGGCCTATTTTGCCGGAGACCTGCGCGAGAAACTGAACGTCGCCAACCTGCTGTCGGCCACCCTGGATCGCTTTGACAAGGTCGACGTGCTGGTCAATGCGTCACGTCAGATGGTCGCTGCCGATCCGCTGAACCCCGATGACGACGCGATGGCGATGCTGCTGGAACAGAACCTGATGACCTCGCTGCGTGTCAGCCAGGTCTTTGCCAAACGCATGATCAAACAGGCGCAGTCCGGCGAAGACGACGCGCCAGCCGGGTCGATCATCAACCTGTCGTCCATCGCCGCACGACGAACGCAGCCCGAACTCATGGCCTATTCGGTCAGCTCTGCCGCTCTGGACCAGATGACCCGATCGTTTGCGGTCGCCCTGGCCCCGCATCGCATCCGGGTCAACGCGATTGCCCTGGGCTCGGTGATGAGCGCCTCGTTGCAGGGAAGGCTGAAGGAAGAAGACGACCTGCGCGAGCGCATTCTGTGCGCCACGCCCCTGGCGCGCATAGCCAGCCCCACCGAACTGGCCGAGGCCGCGCAATTTCTTGCCTCGGAAGGGGCGGCCTTTATCACTGGCCAAGTCCTGACCGTGGACGGCGGCCGCACATTGGTCGACGCCGCCGACGCGCCGGCCCACTGAACGCGTTCAAAAAACCTTTGCGCGATCAGTCTTCCAGCAGAGCCGCTGAAATCGGGGCAATCGTCACGCTGGACGACCGGTTTCCCATCGACCACTCGACAATCGCCGCAAGCGTCAATTCCGAAGTCGTGCCGACAAGGATCACGGCATCCTCTTGCCGGGCGCGGAACGCAGCGCGATCCAATGTGCGCCGGATTTGCTCCGAGGTTTCGTCACCACCGTCGAGCTTGCGAAAGATCAGCCCTGTGGGCACACCGGCCTGATCGGCGCGCTGATGTACGGTGTTCAATCCGCGCGGGAATGTGATCAACCCATGGCCCGTATCGGAAACCACATCGACCACCTGGCTTGAGGCCGCGCGATCCGACTGGAACCGACCGCCCGAAATATCCATTACCGCCACCGCCTGGGGGACAGTTTCAAAATTCACACGCAACGCTTGCTCTACGTCCTGGGGCCGCGCCCCCTGAGGCAAGGACGGGATCAACACGACCTCGCGTCCCGCTGCCCGGTAATGGGCCGCCGTCTGTTCGGCCCTGTCGTCGGCGGCATCAACCGCAAAGGCGACGTGCTGCGGAAGACCATCCAGCTGAGCCTGGCTAAGCGCCGGTCCTGACTGAATGAGCACCACCGACATCAGGGGATTGCCTTCGGGATTGTCAAAATCGCTGCGGAAGGTCAAAAGCGCCGGCCCTTCGGGGATCGTGGCCGCGGCGGCAGGAGCCGACGTGTCTGGCGCGTCCTCGACGTCTGGGGTCTGATCCGCCGAACCCGTGCCGATTTGGGGCAAGCGATCCGTGCCGACATCGGCCGCCTGATCGCCCAGGCTGTCGACCGGTTTAAAGAAACTTTCGCCACTGCCATCCACGGTGACCCGGCCCGCGCCGCTACTGGGCGCTGCCGGGGCTTCGACCACTGCCGGAGCCGACGGGCTTGCCGAGGGCAGCGAGGGTTCGTTTGTCACCTGCGGCAAGGACGGCGCGACGGGCTGCTCAGTGGCGATCGGCAGGGATGGCTCGTCGCCTCCGCCTGGTGCAACGGGGGCTGTGGGCGACGTATCCACCGTGCTGACCTGTGGGGCGCCACCTCCATCAGAACCAGCAGGGGCCTCGCTATCGATCTGCGGCAGGGCCGCGACTTCGGTCTCGACCGGGGCTTCACCGCCAGATTCAATCTCGGGAGCAGCCTGTTCGCCAACATCAGGGGTTTCGACCGTTTCAGGGGCCGCTGTCTCGGTATCGGGTGCGCCGCCGGGGGCTTCTGGCACCGCCAGTGCCGCCCCATCCGTGCTGGGTTGCGTGCTGTCGGAAATCGCAGGCGGTTCCGGCGCGTCATTCGGGGTTTCGGGCATCGCGCCCAGACCGCCTGGAGATTGAACCGTCGGCGTCGGCACTTCGAGAGCGCTTGTGTCAAAAGCGGGCGGCGTGTCGACCGCGTCTGCCGGGGCGGTTACACCGCTGGCCGTTTCTGCCTCGGGCCGGGTTTCGGGCAAGGGCACGACCGGATCGGAATCATCGCGCGCCTGATCAAATTCAGTGCCGCCGGGCACTTCGACCGGGCTGGCCTTGGGCTGAGGGAAACTCAGCTGCTGACGCTCCAACGTTTGGCTGGACACAGCCAAAAGCACCAGCCCAACAACGCCACCCCAAAAAATTCCTGCGAGAAAGCCGCGTCCCAACGCTCTTTCCTCCGATCTGCTCAAATACCTGCGGGCACCTTGACCTTAGCTGGCACCTCTGGTCGAAGTATACCCGCGCTTTGCCGCGCTGACACCCTATATCTGCACAATCGCGCCCAGGATACGCAAGATGCTGCTACTGATCGACAATTACGACAGTTTTACCTTTAATCTTGTCCATTATCTGGGCGAATTGGGCGCCGAATGCGTGGTGAAACGCAACGATGCGCTGAACGTGCAAGAGGCCATGGCCCTCAAACCGTCCGGTATCATCCTGTCGCCGGGGCCCTGCGACCCCGACCGCGCGGGCATCTGCCTGGCCCTGACCGAAGCCGCCGCCGACACCAATACACCGCTGTTCGGGGTCTGCCTGGGCCACCAAACCATCGGCCAGGTCTTTGGCGGCAAGATCGTGCGGGCTGGTGAAATCGTGCATGGCAAAATGGGCCACATCAAACACGAGGGCAAAGGCGTCTTTTCCGGCCTGCCCTCGCCCTTGCTGGGCACGCGCTATCACAGCCTGACCGTCGAGCGTGCCACCCTGCCCGACTGCCTTGAGATAACCGCATGGCTCGAAGACGGCACCATCATGGGCCTGCGCCACCGCGACAAACCCATCGAAGGGGTCCAGTTTCACCCCGAGTCGATCCGATCCGAGCACGGCCACGCCATGCTCAAGAATTTCCTGAACAAAGTCCCGGAGCCCGCATGAGCGACGCCATGAAACCCCTGATCTTCGCCGCCTCCGAAGGTCCGCTATCTCGCTCGCAGGCCACCGAAGCCTTTGAGATCATCTTCGAAGGCGACGCGACGCCTGCACAGATGGGCGGCCTCCTCATGGCCATGCGCGCCCGTGGCGAGGCGGTCTCGGAATACGCCGCCGCCGCAGGCGTCATGCGCGCCAAATGCGCTGCCGTCACGGCCCCCGAGGGCGCCATGGACATCGTCGGCACCGGCGGCGACGGTATGGGCACGCTCAACATCTCGACCGCCACCGCCTTCGTCGTCGCAGGCGCAGGCGTGCCCGTCGCCAAGCACGGCAACCGCAACCTCTCGTCCAAGTCCGGCGCCGCCGACGTGCAGGGCAAGATGGGCATCGACGTCATGGTCGGCCCCGAGGTCGTCGAACGCGCCCTGAACGAGGTCGGCATCGGCTTCATGATGGCCCCGATGCACCACCCGGCGATGAAACACGTCGGCCCCGTGCGCATGGAGCTTGGCTGCAAGACCATCTTCAACATCCTCGGCCCGCTCACGAACCCCGCAGGCGTCAAACGCCAACTCACCGGCGCCTTCGCCCCCGACCTGATCCACCCCATGGCCGAAACCCTGCAACTGCTGGGCTCCGAGGCCGCATGGCTGGTCCATGGCTCCGACGGCACCGATGAAATTTCGATCTCCGGCCCGACCGCCGCCGCCATGCTGAAGGACGGCAAGATCACTTCCGCCGAGATCCACCCCGAAGACGCGGGCCTCCCCGTCCACCCCTTCAAGGACATCCTCGGCGGCGCGCCAGAAGAAAACGCCGAGGCCTTCCGCGCCCTCCTCGACGGCCAGCCCGGCGCCTACCGCGACGCCGTGCTCCTGAACGCCGCTGCCGCCCTCGTCATCGCCGAAAAAGCCGCCGACCTGCGTGAAGGCGTCGCCATCGCCGCCGAAAGCATCGACAGCGGCGCGGCCAAGGCCAAGCTCGAAGGCCTCGCGCGGATCACTTCCGGCTAAAATGCCCGACATCGCGCCCTTGATCCGGGCGCGAAAACCTCCCACCCTTCTGCCATTCGACCAAATCCGATTTCGAGGCAGACCATGAAACGTATTGTCATCCTGTGCGACGGCACATGGAACGAACCCCACTCGCGCCACCCCACCAACGTCGTGCGCCTCGCGCAAATGCTCGCCCCCGAGGACCCCAAGGGCGTGACGCAGATCCCGATCTACCTCGAAGGCGTCGGCACCGGCAAAGGCGCCACGGCCCCATCGCGGTTTTTCGACAAATACCTGGGCGGCATGTTCGGCTGGGGCCTCTATGACAACATCATCGAAGCCTACCGCCACCTCGTCTTTCTCTACGAACCCGGCGACCAGGTCTTCATCTTCGGCTTTTCCCGCGGCGCCTTCACCGCCCGTTCCCTCACCGGTTTCATCCGCTCGTCGGGCATAATCGAGCGCGACAGCCTCTTTCATCTGCCCGAGGCCGTCGCCCGCTATCAGCTGAAAAACATGCAGGACCGCCCTTGGGAAAACCCCGAGGATACCCACCCAAGCTCGGACGAAAGCCACGCCTTCCGCCTGAAAATCTCGCCCCGTATGGCCACATCCCCCAAGGAAATCACCTGGCGCAAGAAAAACGGCCACCCGTCCCCCGACCTCTTCAAGGTTGACTACCTCGGCGTCTTGGACTCGGTCGGTGCACTTGGCGTGCCCGCGCACTTGTCTTTCGCCCGTCTGCTGAACCGGCGAAAGTACGAATTCCACGATGCAGACCTCTCCAGCATGGTGAAATCCGCCCGCCACGCCGTTGCGCTGGATGAAAAGCGCCGCACCTTCGAACCAACTCTGTGGAGCAACGTCAGCGAACTGAATGCCGAAAGCGACCTGCCCGGCACGCCATACCTCGAACAGTATTTCCTGGGCGACCACGGCTCGGTTGGCGGCGGTGGAGACCTTACCCATCTCTCCTCGATCGCGCTGTCATGGATGATTGAGGGTGCCACGGACGCCGGCCTCGCCTTCGATCCGGACGCTGTCACCGCGCTGTCCCGCGAACACGATCCCTCGGGCCCTCTCAGGAATACCACCAAGCCCCCCAAGGGGCCGGTCAACCTCATCACCCGCCTGATTTCCAAAGATCGGGTCGGCCCTGCAAACACCGATGGCCTTCACCATTCCGTTCTCACCCGCTGGGCGCTCACAGGCCAAACAACCGACTTTGCCCCCTACCGGCCCGGCAGCCTGAACCAGCTTGAAACCCAGATCGCAGCCCTGCTCGACAAAAACCGGAACGGCACTGGAACACGGATCGCGTGAGCCATCCAGCCCCGTGACAACCACCCCTCCTGTCATCGCCGGGGCGGTGCGTTTTTAACCTCGCCTTGACGCATTCGGCATTGAACCGACCCGCCGTCGCGTGCCACCGATCGACAAGCCCCCAACATCGCTTGCACCACCTCCCACCACCCGCTAGGCGCTAATCTCATGAGCGACACACACACCATCCCGGCACCCTGGGCCGACCTGCCCTTCTTCACCGCTGACTGGCCCCGCATCAAAGCCGCCCTCGCCGCCGAGCCCCGTCCCATTTTGCCGCCCGAACACCAACGCTTCGCCGCCCTCGCCGCTACGCCGCCCGACGCGACCCGCGTCGTCGTCCTCGGCCAGGACCCCTACCCAACGCCGGGCCACGCCATGGGTCTTGCCTTTTCGGTCACGCCCGAAACGCCCCTGCCCAAATCCCTGAAAAACATCTACCGCGAGATGGCCGACGACATCGGCACCCACCCCACCACCGGGGACCTCACCCCCTGGGCGCGCCAGGGTGTCCTCCTCCTAAACACCGCGCTTACCGTGCCGGCGGGCATGGCAGGCGGCCATGCCAAACTCGGCTGGACCTCGCTCACCGAGCAGGCCCTCAGCCGCCTTTCCGATCTCCCGCGCGCATTCCTTCTCTGGGGCAACCACGCCCAGAAATTCCGCAAACATATCCGGGGCGACCACCACCTCATCCTTCAAACCGCCCACCCATCGCCTTTGTCGGCCTATCGGGGATTTTTTGGCTCGCGCCCCTTCAGCCAGATCAACAACTGGCTCGCGTCACAAGGCCATTCCCCGATCGACTGGGCAATGACCCAAACAATTTGACTTAAATTGTCCTTCTTCTTGGCTGAAAATATCCCGGGGGAGTCGCCAAAGGCGACGGGGGCAGCGCCCCCCATGACCGAAAACGCCCAACCGAACCAAAGCCGCTTTCAGCGAACGGCAACCGCGAAATGGGACAATCATTGCACCGATACGATAGCGACAGTGCTTTTCACCCGCCTCCGGACAATGTATCCAAACGCCCATGACCAATGTTCTCGACCGTATCAAGGCCTATAAGCTTGAAGAAGTCGCCGCCGCAAAGGCCGCGAAACCTCTCGCCGATCTCGAAGCCGAAGCCCGCGACGCCATCGCGCCCCGCGGGTTTTCCAAGGCTCTGCACAACGCGGCTCAGACAGGCTATGGCCTGATCGCGGAAATTAAGAAAGCCAGCCCGTCCAAGGGCTTGATCCGCGCCGATTTCGACCCTGCAACCCTTGCGAAAGCCTATGAGGCAGGCGGTGCGACGTGCCTTTCGGTCCTGACCGACACGCCATCATTCCAAGGTGCTCCTGCATTCCTGACCCAGGCCCGCGACGCCGTGTCTCTGCCCTGTTTGCGCAAGGATTTTCTCTATGACACCTACCAGGTCGCAGAAGCCCGGGCCTGGGGCGCCGACTGCATCCTGATCATCATGGCAAGCGTCTCTGACGCCCAGTCGAAAGAGCTTGAAGATGCGGCCCTAAATACCTGGAATATGGATGTTCTTGTCGAAGTTCACGACGAAGAAGAACTGGACCGCGCCCTCGCCCTGTCCTCGCCACTTCTCGGCGTCAACAACCGTAACCTCAAAACCTTCGAGACCGATCTTGCCACCACCGAACGCCTGGCAACCCGCGTGCCGGATGACAAACTTTTGGTGGCTGAAAGCGGCCTCTTCACTCCCGATGACCTTTCGCGGCTTGCCGGCAGCAACGCACGTTGCTTTCTGATCGGTGAAAGCCTGATGCGCCAGCAGGATGTCACCGCCGCGACCCAGGCCATTCTGGCCAATCCGCAGCCCAGAAAAGGCGCCGCGTGATGTCCGACCTGACCCATTTCGACTCGGATGGCCAAGCGCATATGGTCGACGTCTCTGGCAAACCTGTAACCGACCGCGTTGCCGTTGCGGAAGGCTACATCAGGATGACGCCAGAAACGCTTGAAATAATTACAGAAGGCCGCGCCAAGAAAGGCGACGTTCTCTCGGTGGCCCGCCTGGCTGGCATCATGGGCGCAAAGAAGACGGCCGACCTCATACCGCTTTGCCACCCCCTGCCGATCACCAAGGTGGCCCTGGACCTGACGGCCGATCCCGCGCGCCCCGGCGTCCGCGTGCAAGCCACGGTCAAAACATCGGGTCAAACCGGTGTCGAGATGGAAGCTCTGACGGCCGTAACCACCGCTTGCCTGACGGTCTATGACATGGTCAAGGCAGTTGAAAAAAGCATGACCATTGAAGACGTCCGCGTGGTTCTGAAAGACGGCGGCAAGTCGGGGCGGTACGAGGCCGACTCGTGATTTCCGTCGACGAGGCGCTGGGTCACATTCTAAACCTTGCCAGCCCCACTGACACCGAAAAGGTGCCGCTGCGCCAAGCCTGCGGACGCGTATTGGCCGAACCAGTGGTCGCGACGCGCAACCAACCACCATTTCGCGCCTCGGTCATGGATGGCTATGCTGTGGCAGGCGACGCTGACCACTACCGGGTCATGGGTGAGGCCGCCGCAGGGCATTCCTATCCGGGCACATTAACACAGGGTGAATGTGTGCGCATTTTCACCGGTGCCGTGATCCCGTCAGGCGCCACCCGCGTGGTTATCCAGGAAGACGTTCACCGCGAGAATGACCGGATTACCCTTTCAGATGATGCCGATTCATCGCGCTATATCAGAGAGATAGGTGCGGATTTTAAAGTCGGCGACAAAGTTTTGGCGAACGCCCGCCTGACCCCTTCCGACGTGGCGTTGGCGGCCTCGATGAATGTGCCCCAAGTGACGGTCTATCGCCGCCCACAGGTGGCCTTTATTGCGACGGGAGACGAATTGGTCATGCCGGGCGAAGCACCGCACGACGACCAGATCATGGCATCGAACAACTTTGGTCTCGCGGCGCTTGTCGAACAGGAAGGGGCGCAGGCAAGGGTTCTTCCAATCGCTCGCGACCAGGCAAGTTCGCTCACGGCAAGCTTCGAACTCGCCGCCTCTGCCGATCTGGTTGTAACCATCGGCGGCGCGTCGGTAGGCGACCACGACATTGTTGGCCAAGTTGCCGCAGACCTTGGAATGGAACGCGCGTTCTACAAGATTGCCATGCGCCCAGGCAAACCGCTCATGGCCGGAAAGTTGGGCCGGATCCCTTTGGTGGGACTTCCGGGTAATCCAGTTTCTTCAATGGTTTGCGGACATATCTTCTTGCGACCCATGGTGCGTGCCATGCAAGGATTGGCCAGGGCGGCCTTGCCTCGGCACCAGGCCATACTATCGGCGCCCATCGGCCCGAACGGACCGCGACAACACTTCATGCGTGCCCGACTGGATGGTGACTTTATCACCGCTGCAGAACGTCAGGACAGTTCTCTTCTGTCAGTGCTATCAGCGGCAAACGCACTTTTGATCCGAGCGCCCCATGACGCAGCTCGCGAAACAGGCGAGACTGTCGATTTCATTCACCTTTAATGAATGTTGACACAAAACAAGAACACGAATAGAACATCCCTTGAACACGCTGAAAAAAGCGCCCCGTTGAGCAGAGGAGGTTCGCACAAATGTTGACCCGCAAGCAGCTGGATTTGCTGGAGTTTATTCACAAGCGTGTACAAAGGGACGGTGTTCCGCCTTCGTTCGACGAGATGAAAGAAGCGCTGGACCTACGATCGAAATCCGGCATCCACCGTCTGATTACGGCGCTGGAAGAGCGCGGTTTTATCCGTCGCTTGGCTCACCGGGCCCGCGCGATTGAAATCGTCAAACTTCCCGACACGATCAGCAAGAAAACCGGATTTACCCCCCGTGTCATCGAGGGCGACCGCCCGAACGACCCGCCGCCGCCCGCCGCGCTTGCGGTCGAGGCAAGCGCGTTGGAACTGCCGGTCATGGGACAGATCGCTGCGGGTGTCCCGATCGAGGCGATCAGCCACGAAAGCCACCGCGTGGCCGTCCCCGGCCAGATGGTTGGCAAGGGGCATCACTATGCCCTTGAAGTCAAAGGGGATTCAATGATCGACGTGGGCATTAACGATGGCGACATCGTGGTGATCCGCGAAAGCTCGACCGCCGACAATGGCGATATCGTCGTCGCGCTGGTCGAAGATCAGGAAGCCACGCTTAAGCGGTTTCGCCAGTCCGGGAACACAATAGCGCTTGAGGCAGCTAACCCGGCCTATGAAACCCGCCTGTTCCGTGACGATCAGGTCAAGGTTCAGGGCAAGCTTGTCGGGTTGATCCGCAGCTATTGAGATGCCTTAAGGCGACCACAGCCGATACCCGGTCTTGTCGCGTCCGGTTATCACCTTGGGCGTATGAACCGCGGGTTGGATCGCAAGGGCACCTGTGCGCTCTAACCGTTTGATATCATAGACCCGGCAACCATCGGGCGCGGTTGCAGCGACATTCACCACGACCAGTTCCACCTCGTGGCAGGCGGCGACGGCAAGGGCCGCCGCTTTCTTGCCCGTTGCGTGCACAACCCGGGCCTCGCCCACGCTGAACCAACGCTGCCGACCCTCGCTTTCAAAGGCGCCACGCGCGTGGGCCTCGGTCTGCGGCACTGGGTCTCCGTCGTTTTCCAGCCAGCTGTTCGCCGCGAAACCGTCGCCACGCGCTTTGGACAAGACCCGCCCCTTGTCGGTCATCACCCCGACAAGACCTCCGGTTTGCGATACCAGCGCATAGGGGCGTTCCGACTGGCTCCATATCAGGAAGGCCGCCAGAACCGCCGGAAGGCCCGCAACGCGCCCCCATCCCTGCCAGATCACGATCCAAAGGGCCCCCAGGGCAAGAACCGGCAGCACAAGGCCCGAGGGTGCAACAACGAAGGACAAGGCCCCCTGCCAGCCGCTCACCGTTTCAGCCACCCAAAGGATCCAGCTGATCGCGGGCGCCATCACCTTCAAACCGATCCATCCAAGTCCCAGCGGAGCCAACAGCGCAGCCAGCACCGCGCCAGGGATCACCAATAGCCCCATCAAGGGCACCGAGACGATGTTGGCCAACAATCCATAGTGCGGCACCTGGTTGAAATGCGCCGCCGCAATCGGAGCGGTCGCAAGCCCCGCCACGAAGGACGACAGCGCCACACCCGACACCACCCTGATCCAGGGCGGCAAGCGGCTTTCACGCCCCCTCAGACGGCCATAGACGGCCACCAAGGCGGTCGTGGCGGCAAAGGACATCTGAAATCCTGGGCCATAGAGCGCCTCGGGTCGCAAGCTCAGAACGATCAGTGCCGCCACGGCCACGGCGCGAAGCGTCACCGCGCGGCGATCCACCAGAATAGCGGTGAACATCACCGCAACCATGATGAAGGCGCGTTCAGTGGCCACGTTCCCACCAGACAACGCCAAGTATCCGGCACCGGCCAACAATCCGCCAATGGCGGCGATCTTTTTCGACGGGGCGAAAAGCGCCAGGCGCGGGAACCCGGCCAATCCGACTCGAATGGCCGTGAAAACGAACCCCGTCAAAAGCCCCATATGCAGGCCAGATATTGCCAACAGATGCGCCAGGTTCGACGCCCGCAATGATTCGAGCGTGGGTTGATCCATGGCGGAACGGTCCCCCGTGGTCACGGCGGCGGCAAAGGCCCCCAGTCGCCCCGGCAGCTCGGACCGCACCGCGTTGCTGATTTTCATGCGCAGGCGGAAGATACCCAAAGACACCCCGCCTCCGCGATGCGGAAATAGTGCCAACGCCGGGGTGCGCGTATAGCCAACCGCCCCAATCCGCTGAAACCAGGCGTGACGCCGAAAATCAAACCCTCCGGGCTCGACCGCGCCGCCAGGTGGCGACAAATGCCCCGTCATCATCACGGTAATTCCCGGCTCCACATCGAAGAACCCCTGCTCTCCGTGCAGGGATATCCGAATCCGCGCGGGGGTCTTTTCATGGTCCAAACCCTGCAAAACGACCTGATCAAGGGTCAGCCGCAGGGCATCCGATGACGATCGGTCAATACCGACGATACGTCCCTGGATCGGCCCATAGTATCGATACCCCAATACGGTCTCGGCCACCGAGTGGGCCCGCACCCCGGCCACCGACGCCCCGGTAAGCAGCAGGCACATCGCAGTCATCCAGGGTCGCACTGCGTCGGATGAACGTGCCAGGACGAAAAGGCACCCCAGAAAAAGCATGGCGACAAAGCACCATTCTTCCACGCCGGGTTCGAACCTCAGGCTGAAGTAAATCCCGATTCCGACCCCGAAGAACACCGGGCACCAGGGAAAGAGAAACCCAACCTGCGGTTTCAGGTCGAATAGGGCGAAAAATCTGCGCACCCTTGTGACCTCCCGGCGCGTTGAGTACACCACGCCGAGATCTAGGCCCCTATGGTTTCCGGAAGGTTAATGCGCCCATGACCGAGCGTCCCGTCGTCACCCGTTTTGCCCCGTCACCCACAGGATATCTTCATATCGGTGGCGCACGGACAGCCCTGTTTAACTGGCTGTATGCCCGCCATTCGGGTGGCAAGTTCTTGCTGCGCGTCGAAGACACCGACCAGGCGCGGTCGACGCCAGAGGCCACCGAGGCGATCTATGCTGGCCTGAAATGGCTGGGGCTGGATTGGGATGGCGAAGCTGTCAGCCAGGCCGCGCAGCAAGATCGGCACGTGGAAGTCGCCAGAACCATGCTGGCCAATGGCAAGGCCTATAAGTGTTTTTCGACCCCGGAAGAGATCACCGCCTTCAAAGACGCAGCCCGCGCCGAGGGGAAATCTACTCTGTTCCGTTCGCCCTGGCGTGACGTGCCCGATAGCGATCACCCCGACAGGCCGTATGTGGTGCGCGTCAAAGCCCCGCGTGAAGGCGACACGGTAATCCGCGATCAAGTGCAGGGCGACGTCACTATCCGCAACGATCAGTTGGACGACATGGTGATCCTGCGTTCGGATGGCACACCTGTGTACATGCTGGCCGTAGTGGTTGATGATCACGACATGGGCGTCACTCACGTCATTCGTGGCGACGACCACCTGAACAACGCTGCACGCCAGATGCTGGTCTACAACGCCATGGGCTGGGACGTGCCCGTTTGGGCCCATATTCCCCTGATCCACGGCGAAGACGGCAAGAAACTGTCCAAGCGCCACGGCGCTCTCGGGGTCGAAGAGTGGGCCGCCGATGGTTACCCCGCCTCGGGAATGCGCAATTATCTTGCTCGTTTGGGCTGGAGCCACGGCGACGACGAATTTTTTACCGACGAACAAGCCATTGCCTGGTTTGACATCGCGGGCATCCGCAAATCACCGGCCCGTTTCGACACCAAAAAGCTGGCGTCGATCTGTGGCCAGCACATTGCCGTGACGGAAGATGATGCACTCGTAGCAGAGATTCATGAATTCTTGACGAATTTCACCGAGAACACGCTCACTGACGGACAGTTGTCTGGTCTTGGTCGGGCCATGTATTGCCTAAAGGACCGGGCAAAGACCTATCCGGAAATCATTGAAAAGGCATCGTTTATTCTGAATACCCGCCCCATCGTTCCAGATCAGAAGTCTGAGAAAAATCTCGATACGGTATCCGTTGGTATACTGAATGAATTGACGCCGCACCTGCAAAATGCTAGCTGGAGCCGCGACGCGCTTGAGAGCGTTGTTCAGTCGTTTGCCGAAGCTCACGAAACTAAACTAGGCAAGCTTGCAGGTCCGCTTCGGGCCGCCCTTTCCGGGCGCTCAGTGTCTCCAAGTGTCTTTGACATGATGCTGGTGCTTGGGCGGGATGAAACGCTGGCCAGACTGAACGACGTAACTGCCTGACGCGACCTTCTAACCGCACGAGCGGAGCAAATTACAGGGGATACCATGGCTGAGACCGAAAAGACCGCCAAACTCTCATATAACGGCAAAGAATTCGATCTGCCCGTTCTGTCACCGACCTGCGGACCCGATGTCATCGACATTCGCAAGCTTTATGGTCAGGCAGATGTCTTTACATACGATCCGGGTTTCACGTCGACTGCCTCCTGTGACTCGACCATTACTTTCATCGACGGCGACAAGGGCGAACTGCTGCACCGCGGCTATCCGATCGATCAGTTGGCCGAGAAATCCCATTTCCTCGAAGTCTGCTATCTGCTGCTGTACGGCGAACTTCCCACCGCCGAACAGATCGAAGATTTTGAAGGGCGCGTCACCCGTCACACCATGCTGCACGAACAAATGCAGTATTTCTTCCGCGGGTTCCGCCGCGACGCCCACCCCATGGCAACCATGGTCGGTGTGGTCGGCGCCATGTCGGCCTTTTATCACGACTCGACTGATATCTCGGACCCCTGGCAGCGCGAAGTCGCCTCGATCCGCCTGATCGCCAAGATGCCGACGATTGCCGCCTGGGCCTATAAGTATTCGATCGGCCAGCCGTTCATCTATCCGCGCAACGATCTGGACTACGCGTCGAACTTCCTGAACATGTGCTTCGCCGTTCCGGCCGAGGAATACGAGGTCAATCCGATCCTCAGCCGTGCCATGGACCGCATTTTCACGCTGCACGCCGACCACGAACAGAACGCCTCGACCTCGACGGTGCGACTGGCGTCCTCGTCAGGGGCGAACCCATTTGCCTGTATTGCTGCCGGCGTGGCCTGTCTCTGGGGCCCGGCGCACGGTGGTGCGAACCAGGCCTGTCTTGAGATGCTGCGCGAGATCGGGTCGCCGAACCGCATTCCTGAATACATCGAACGCGCCAAGGACAAGAACGATCCGTTCCGCCTGATGGGCTTTGGCCACCGCGTCTATAAAAACTTTGATCCGCGCGCGAAGGTGATGAAACAGTCCGCAGACGAGGTGCTGGACCTTTTGGGTATCGAAAACAACCCAACGCTTCAGGTCGCCAAAGAACTGGAACAGATCGCGGTCAACGACCCATATTTCAAAGAGAAAAAGCTCTATCCGAACGTCGATTTCTATTCGGGCATCATCCTCGACGCCATGGGTTTCCCGACATCGATGTTCACCCCGATCTTCGCCCTTGCCCGCACCGTCGGCTGGATCAGCCAGTGGAAGGAAATGATCGGCGATCCTCAAATGAAAATCGGTCGCCCGCGTCAGTTGTACGTGGGATCAGGCAGCCGCGACTATGTGGATGTCGAAAACCGGTAATCCGGGGTAATGACCAGCAAAGGGGCCTTTTCGGGCCCCTTTTTCTTGCCGGGTCAGCGGCCTTCAAAGTCGGCGGGACGCTTTTCGAGGAAGGCCAGGACACCCTCGCGGAAATCGCGTGACTTGCCGCAACGGCCCTGAAGCCGCGCCTCAAGAAACAGTTGATCCTCGAGCGAATTTTCATACCCGGCGCGGATCGCTTCCTTTGTATAGCTGTAGGCAAGTGTTGGCCCGGCGGCCAAAGCGGCCGCACGCGCGCGCCAATGGGTTTCGAAGGTCTTGTCCGGCTCGTATTCCCAGATCATGCCCCAGTCGACAGCTTGCCTGGCTGTCACGGGTTCAGCGAACAAGGCGGCCCCCATGGCTCGCGCAAAGCCCACCTGGCGCGGCAGCCAATAGGTCCCTCCGGCGTCGGGGATCAAACCGATGCGCGAAAACGCCTGCAAGAAAACCGCGCTTTCCGCCGCAATCACCACGTCTGCGGCGAGAGCAAGGTTGGCGCCTGCCCCGGCGGCGGTTCCGTTGACCGCGCTGATGGTCGGCACCGGGCAATCGAAAATTGCCCGTAACAGCGGAATATACTCGTCACGCAAGGTCCGCTCCATATTCACGCTGGCCACCGACCCTCTCCGGTCGCTCAGATCCTGACCCGAGCAGAACGCGTCGCCTGCGCCGGTGAACACAATGGCCCGCGCGTTTGACTGGGCATCCTTTACCGCATGAAGCAATTCGGCACGCATCTGTGTGTTGAGGGCGTTTTTTACCTCGGGCCGGTCCAGCGTGATCAGGGCATAGCCATCGAGATAGTCGAGGCGGATGGTTTGATAGTCCATGTGGCGCGTCCTTATGATCGGTCTTGGTCACATAAGTGAACTATTCGGTTCGGTAAAGGAGAACGCCGCGTCTTAATCGTCCAAAAGCCGTGCAAGCCGGGCTTTTTCCGTGTCTGACAGGGTGTCAGCGGCTTCCTCGGGGCGACGCCCGCGCAAATATGCTCCCGACAGAATCAAGGCAATAACGAACAAGGCCGGGCCCGTGATCCACAGTATCAGGTTGGATCCGTTCTTTTGCGGCTCAAGCAGGACATATTCGCCGTAACGCGCCACAATGAAATCCAGAACTTGGTCATCGCTATCACCGGCAATCAGCCTTTCGCGCACCAGCAAACGAAGGTCGCGTGCGAGATCGGCGTTGGATTCATCGATGGATTCATTTCGACAGACCAGGCAACGCAGGCCTTTCGATATGTCGCGTGCGCGGGTCTCCATCGCCGGATCGTCGAGAATTTCGTCCGGCTGAACCGCAAAGGCCGCCCCCGCCATCACCAACCACAGCACTAATGCCCGTATCATTCGGCAGGCACCCCTTTCGGCGACCGTCGTGCCCCCGCGGCGACCCGATAGCGCCGATCCGACAGGGACAGCCCGCCCCCCAAAGCCATCACGATGGCCCCCGCCCAAATCCAGTTGGCGAAGGGTTTAAGGTAACTTCGGACCGCCCAGCCACCGTTTGGTTGCTCATCTCCGATGACCAGATAAATGTCGCGGAACACGCCATTGTCGATTGCAGCCTCGGTTGTCGGCATACCGGCCACGGGGTAAATTCGGCTTTCCGGACGCAGGACTGCAACGTCGCGCCCGTTTTTTTCGACCTGCATGGTCGCCGTGGTCGAGAAATAGTTCGGGCCACGCAGCCGATCGACCGACACCAACGTGATCTCGTATTGGCCAAGCGCGAACTGATCGCCTTCGTTGACTACGCGAATATCCTCGGTTTGCCAGGCCGTCAGGCAGGAAATTCCGATAACGGTGATCCCAAGGCCGGCATGTGCAACCACGCGCCCCCAATCGGCGCGCGGCAACCGCAGCGCCCGGGTCAGCTTGGCCAGGATCGCGCCGCGCCCGCTGCGCAGCCACAGATCAGCCGCCGCGCCCATGACCAGCCAGCTTCCGAGAAAGACGCCAACAGGTGCCAGCAACGTCCGACCGGTCTGTCCCACCCAGGCCAGAGAGGCCATACCAAGGGCAACGATAAGGCACAGCCACAATGGCTTGATAACCCGGCCTATCCGCGCACGTTTCCAGGGCAGGATGGCCCCGATCGGCAGAATTGCCGCCAAAATGACCATGAAAGGCGTGAAAGCCGCGTCAAAGAAAGGTGGCCCAACCGACAGTTTTCTGTCCCAGATCATCTCGGCCAAAAGCGGCCAGATGGTGCCGACGAAGACCACGAACGCCGCGACGGCCAGCAGAACGTTGTTCAGAACCAGCGCACTTTCCCGGCTGACCACGCCGAAGACGCCCTTGGCCTGCATCTGCCCGGCGCGAGCGGCATAAAGCGTCAAGGCCCCGCCCATGAAAACGCCGGTTATCGCCAGAAGGTACACGCCACGCTCGGGGTCATTGGCAAAGGCATGGACGCTGGTCAAAACGCCCGAACGGACGATGAACGCTCCGATCAGCGAAAAGCCAAAGGCCAGGATCGCCAAAAGGATGGTCCAGGATTTCAAAGCTTCGCGTTTTTCGACCACGATGGCCGAATGCAGCAAAGCGGCCGAGATCAACCACGGCATGAACGAAGCGTTTTCAACCGGGTCCCAGAACCAGAAACCGCCCCAGCCCAATTCATAATAGGCCCACCACGATCCCAATGCGATACCGACGGTCAACATGACCCAGGCCAGCAAGGTCCAGGGCCGCACCCACCGTCCCCAGGCGGCATCGACCCGGCCTTCGATCAAGGCGGCGACGGCAAATGAAAAGGACGTGGAAAGACCAACATAGCCAAGATAGAGAAACGGCGGATGGAACGCGAGCCCGGGGTCTTGCAACATCGGGTTCAAGTCGCGTCCATTCATCGGCGGAAAATCAAGCCGTATGAAAGGGTTAGATGTGAATATCAGGAACCCGAGAAAAGCGACTCCGATGGCGCCCTGAACCGAAAGGACGCGTGCGCGCAATGTCTGCGGAAGACCGGCCCCGAACAGGGCAACCAGCGCCCCGAACACGGCAAGGATCAGGCACCAGAGCAGCATCGAACCCTCGTGGTTTCCCCAGACCCCGCTGACCTTGTAAAGCATCGGCTTCAGAGTGTGTGAATTCTCGACAACCAGGCGCACCGAAAAATCGGACGTCACAAAGGCATACATCAACGCGCAGAAGGAAAAGGTCAGCAAAGCCGCCTGCGCCAAGGCGGCGGGCTCGGCAACGGACATCCAAGACAGCCAACGCTTTTGCGCCCCCACCAAGGGCAAGACAGTTTGCAGCGTGGCGACAACAAGCGCCAGGATCAGGGTAAAGTGGCCAAGTTCGACAATCATGCCCCGACCTTATGCCTCTGATCGTCCCGCGCCAAGGGCACGAGACGACTGGTCGCAATGCTGTGATGACTAAAAGAGGAAATGCACCATTGCCGAGGCCAGAATGCTGCCTCCTATCGGGATCAGGAAGCTTTTCTGACGTCGCCCCAGAGAACGGCCAATCACCTGGAAATGCAGGACCGCGCCGACATAATAAACCGACAGAAACATCAGCAAGACCGGGTTGTGGCTCATCCATTCCGGTTGGTGGAGAACATTAAAACTCCACCACCACCCCATGACACTGGCCGCGCCGGCCCAGCCAAAGGACATTCCGATCGCCAATGGAGTTGCCCGGCGTGCCCAGAGCCACAAGAAGGTCAGCGAGATCATCGCCGCCATCAGCGTAAAGGCCCCATAGCCGATCCGATAAGAAACCTCATAGCCAAACGTCTCGTTCATCACCAGAAACGCCAGGCAGACCCCCGCAAGCAAAATCAACGGCCTGATCATCGTGCCAAAACCTCTCGTACCAGGGCATCCAATCTGTCAGCGGCCTGGGTGTTTCTATCAATGGATTGCGTCAGACGACGGCCCACAGCACGGGCGCGCAATCTCTGCCAAAACCTTCGGATCACGGATTATCTCCTTGGCATACGTTCACGAATGACGGTGGCGATCTCGGTGAGCGCGATGGCGTTCTTGTCCAGCACCTTGCGGGTGGCGCTGTCTTTTTCTGAATCGCGCCACAAAAGGAAAAACACCAAGACCACCCAGGGCCCATGTTCGGAAACCAGTTTCAGCAACAGATCACCGCCCATTCTGGTTCTCCCAATCATCGATTGCTGGATTGGCGTCGGCGGATTCTGCTTGCTGAAGATCTCCAAGTGTCTGGATGTTGCGCAAGACCTCTGGTGTGTTGGCCAGAACGGACGCAAGCCCCCTTTGAAATTCTTGCGACTTGGTTTGGTGGCGCGCCCCGAAATAAAACGACACGACCACCGCCATCAGCCACCAGAGCGGTTCAGGCACCAACGCGATCCCCTGCATTCGCTGCGCAAACCAGACAGGGTTCGTCATGGCCGACACAAATAGTCCCAGTGTGCCAAGCGCCAGCATAGGGCGCGGCAGCCGGTTCAACGCATCCATGAACCGATCAAAGGGCCCGCGCTGCGCCAGTGTGAATTCGGAAGAAAACTGCGCCAAGGCAGCCGCCTGGCGAACCGAGTCCCGAACAGCCTCTCCTTCGGCATTTGGCCGGAAGGTTTCCACCGTTTCCCGAACGATATTGCGGCCACCACCGAAAAAGACGCCAAGGATGTCTCCAATCAACCCCATGTACGGATCCTTTCGCGGTGCTCTTGATCGCTCAGATGAAACCGGGGCGAGATGAATTCCTCTGCGCGCCGGATCCAACCGCCTTTGCCTCCGTCACGGCGACGCGCATATTTGCGGCTGGCCGGACGGCGATCTGCCAGGGCGTAATAATAGTTTCGGCGCTCGATCCCATAGGCGTCAGCCAAATGGTCCGGTGCGGCCTGTGCCGCCGCTTTAGCGGCTGCACGTGTCTTGGGTCCGATCTGCCCATCGACAGCAACGGGAAACCCCATCCGCCCCAAAAGCCGCTGCAAGATCTTGATCGCCTGGGTGCCGGCATTGACATGCATGTCAAAGACACTGGCCTGAAGACTTTCCGGCAGACCGGAGATACCGGGGCGTTCAAAGTAATGCTGAAGAAAAATCGACTTGGCCTGCGAGCGGCTCAACCGCTGCACATCTCGGGCATCGGTTTGACCGTCTCCGGTCAGGTCGACACCCAGCCGACGCAGAGTATGGACTGTCACACCGTACTTTGTCGCCCCGCCCGGATCGTCGGGGTCGTTCACATAACCGCCTTCACGGTCAATGATATCATCTGCAATGGAAGATATGCTTGGCATGGTCCCGCGCCCAATGGTTGCGGGAAGAAAACTGCGCCAGACGTGTTAACGGGCTAGAAACTAACCGTTCGGGTCTTTGTAAACACCCTGCTCTTGCAAAGCGTCGATGACCTCGGACGGCATATATGTTTCGTCGTGCTTTGCCAGCAATTCGCGCGCTTCGAACACGCCATCGACATAATACCCCTTGGCGATCGTCCCCTGACCTTCGCCAAACAGGTCGGGTGCCGGATCGCCCCCGACATAGGCTACGGGCACCTCGGCATTGCCATCAGTCACGACAAAGCTGAAAGACACGCCATCCACCTCGGTCATGGAACCGTCCATGACCAGTCCGCCAATCTGAAAGTACTCATCCGGCCCCGGCGGTGCGGCCAGAACCTCGGTCGGAGAGCGGAAGAACTGGAAGGCATCTTTGGGCAAGAACCAAAGCACGGCCAATACACCAACGATACACAACCCGGCCAAAGCCAGGATCTGAATGCGGCGCTGTTTCTTCAAACCTTTCATGGTCGACCTCCGTTCCCCAGATGTGGCCTCGGCAGGCGCAAAATGCAACGCGTCAGATGCGCCCGCCCAGTCAAAACATCGTCAAGGGAAAACCGGCGCAGCAAGCAGCCCCGTGGTTTCGGCTTCGCCTAGCATCAGGTTGGCGTTTTGAATGGCCTGACCGGACGATCCCTTGGTCAGGTTGTCCAACACGGCCACCACGGTCGCCCGCCCCGGCAGTCGATCACCGACCACGCCGATATGGCAATAGTTCGACGCGCGGACATCTTTCATCTGCGGCACCTCGCCCAGGGGCAAGACCTGAATAAAGGTCTCGTCCGCATAGGCATTGTCCAAGGTTTCATGCACCGCTTCAAGCTCACCTTTGACATAGCAGGTCAACAATATCCCGCGCGTCGCCGGGATAAGGTGCGGCGAAAACTGAACTTTCACATCCCGCCCTGCGATCTTTGAGAACTCCTGATCAAACTCGCCCAGATGCCGGTGTTTGCCGCCCAGGGAATAGCCCTTCACGTTCTCGAACAGCTCGGAAAACAACAGATGCTCTTTCAATGACCGCCCTGCCCCCGAGGCCGCGGCCTTCAGGTCCATCACGATGTCGTCCAGATCGATGACGCCTGCTTCGATCAGTGGCCGCATGGCGAACTGTCCGGTCGCCGCGTTACAACCGGTGCCGGCCACCAACCGCGCGGCTTTGATTTCGTCGCGATAAAACTCGGTCAGGCCGTAAACGGCCTCATCCTGGGTGTCTATGGCACTGTGCGGGTTTCCATACCAGCTTTCATAGGCCTCTGGGTCGCGCAGCCGAAAATCCGCTGACAGATCAACCACTTTGACGTGACTGGGGATCGACGGAATCACCGCCTGACTGGTCGCGTGAGGCAAGGCGCAAAAGACCAAATCAATCGAAGCATAGTCCAAGTCTTCGATCTTGGTTAGCACGGGCAAGTCCAAATGGCGCAGGTGCGGATAGACAGATGACATTGGCTGACCGGCCTTGCGGTCGCCCGTAAGCGCCACGATCTTGAACGACGGGTGTGTCGCGATCAGCCGGACAAGTTCTGCACCTGTGTAGCCGGAAGCGCCCAGAATAGCGATGTTATGGGACATAGGCCCACTCCTTGAATTTTTCGAATGTGTAAGACGTCGGATCGGATTCCGCCAGTCGCACGGGATCAGGCGGCGTGAAAATCCGTTCGTCGTCGCAAGAACCGCGTCGCCTGATCACTGACACGCTGCGGATCGCCCGTTGTCAGGAACATAGAGACCTCACCCGGCCCACGCATCTCAGGGTGGCGCTCAAGATAATCCGACAAGCTTTCGGCCACCAATGCTGGCTGGCTGTAAACTTTGACGTCCTCGCCCAAGGCGGCCTGAAAATCGGCCTCTACAATCGGATAGTGCGTACATCCAAGAATGGCGGCATCCGGGTTGGGCAGTTTGCGTTTGAGAGCCTCGACATGCGACCGCACCAAGGCTTCGGCCAGGATCATGTCACCGTCTTCGATTGCATCGACCACGCCGGCGCAGGCCTGCGCTTCGACATCGACCCCAATCGCACGAAAAGCCAGCTCGCGCTGAAAGGCCCGGCTTGAAACCGTTGCCGGCGTCGCGAACAAGGCGACATGTTTGACCGAGACCTCGCGCGGAGGAGAATTGTCCCCCCAATGCCGTTCGGTCAACGCTTCGATCAATGGAACAAAAACACCCAGAACCCGCTTGCCTTCCGGAACCCAGCTTTCCTGCATCTTCCGCAAAGCCGCAGCGCTGGCCGTGTTGCAGGCCAGAATAACCAGATCGCATCCCGCGTCGAACAGACGCTGGACGCCCCTTGTCGTCAAATCATAGATATCATCAGCGTCGCGCACACCATATGGCGTGTTGGCGTTGTCGCCATAATAGACAACCGGAAGGTCGGGCAGTTTATCTGCAACTGCCCGATACACTGTCAGGCCACCAAGCCCGCTATCGAAGATCCCGACCGCCATCTGCGCCCGCCCGTTTATGCTTGTCCTCGAACTCGAACCCGTAGGCACCGGATTCGACCCCGTTTGGCGACAGGGCATAGGTCCGGGTCCGCAAAAAGTCCATCAAAGCTTTTTGGTTATGCTGATATGTCGACATTTCTGACGCAGAAATGGGAGAACCGACAACGATCCGAACGCTGGAATCCACACGTCGGCCAAATTCATTGATCAAAAGCCCCATGCGCAAGGTGGTATGCAGATGGCTGGCAACCTGAAAAGTGCGCGAGTTTGTGCCTTCAAAAAACACTGGCACCACAGTGGCTTTTGTCTTGACGATCAACTTCGCCGTGAAAGACCGCCAGATTGGGTCCAAGGGGTGTGAAAAAGGCCGGGCCGAGGTCGATACGGTTCCGCCCGGAAAGACACCGATCGCACCGCCCCCATTCAGATAGCGCAGTGCCTCTCGACGCGTCTGGATATTCTCGGCAATCGCCTCGCGGGTTTCGTCGAAACTGATCGGCAAAACGACACGGTTCAGGTCTTCGGCCTTGCGAAAGACATGGTTCGCCAAAATGCGGAAATCTCCACCGCGCACCTTGTCCAGCAGATGCCCCATCATCAAGCCATCGAGAATGCCATAGGGGTGGTTCGCGACGACAACCAACGGCCCATCGACCGGAATGGAGGACAGGTCTCCGGCCATCACATCCAGCGAAAGCCCATATCGTTCGACCATCACCTGCCAGAAATTTGCACCGCCTGCGATATCCTCGTGATAGCCGGCCGCCCTGCGGATCATGCGATAACGCCCGGTCGCGTTTTCCAACGCACGGATTACGGCGCGTCCGCCGCGGGTTTCGGCGGAATAGGCATAACTGATATCGCGGGCGACCTGGCGATCCACGTTCTGTCCCTTTCGTTTCGCCATGGCTTTAGGCAGCGGCAATATGAAATACGAGTGACAAAATCGCGCGCCCCTTCCTGGCCGCGAACATGTGGCCCTGCTGCACGGTCTGGGTCAGGGGCTATTGCGCGGCTTCGGCAAGCGGCGCGGACTGTAGCGCCTGCAAGATTTCGTCCCGTCGCTTGTCGGCTTCTGCGGCGTTCGCCAGCTTGACCGGCCCGAAACCACGAACACGCAGGGGCAAAAGGGCCAGGGCTTCGGCCGCTTCCGCATTCACAAAACCTTCCTTCAAAAGGGCGCTCATGTCGCGTTCATATCGCCGGATCAACTTGCGTTCCAGACGACGCTCGGCCGTGTAACCAAAAGGATCAAATGGGGTGCCACGAAGCGACTTCAAACGCGCCAGCATCGGCCACATCCAGGAAAACCCCTCTCCAAACGCGCGTTTCTTGGGGCGTCCATCCGCCCCCTTGCGCGCCAGCAGAGGCGGCGACAGGTGATAGGTTACTTTCAGATCACCCTCAAAGGTTTCTTCCGCCTTGGCGCGTGATTGGCACAACAATCGCGCCACTTCGTATTCGTCCTTGTACGCCAAAGCCTTGTGATACCCGACCGCAACCGCCTCGCGCATCTTGGGATCGTCAAAACGGTTCACCAGCTTGCGATACCGATTGGCCAGACGCGGGCCTTGATAGTCTGTCAGATGATCGGTTCGAAATTCAATTTTCTCGTCCAGAGACTTGGCGGGCTCAACCGCCCCTTCTCCAGCCATCTGCACCGCGCTGTCAGGATTCGCAGCCGCCCAGCGGCCTATCTCAAACGCCCGCGTGTTCTCGGCCACTTTTGCGCCGTTCAGCTCAATCGCCTTGACCAGCGAGGCCATTGAAATCGGGATTTGCCCCAATTGCCAGGCCGCGCCAAGAACGATCATGTTGGAATAGATCGCGTCCCCAAGTACCCGCATCGCAAGCTTGGAGGCGTCAAAGCTGACCAGCCCGTCCCCGAACTTGGCCTCCAGCGAAACCAGAAGGCGATCTCCCGGAATGCGAAAATAAGGATCGCGGGTAAAATCGCCTGTCACGATCTCGTGGGTGTTCACAACGCCCCGGGTCTGGCCGGCGCGCACAAGCTGCGTCGTCTTGGACCCCGCCGACACCACAAGATCGCCGCCGATCAACGTATCCGCCTCGCCAACAGCCACGCGGATGGCGGTGATGTCTTGGGGCGTGTTTCCAATCCGGCAATGGATGTGAACCGCTCCCCCTTTTTGGGCAAGCCCGGCCATCTCCATCATCCCGGCACCCTTGCCGTCCAGATGCGCCGCCATCGCAAGAACCGCGCCGATTGTCACAACGCCCGTGCCACCAACACCGGTGATGACAATGTTATGGGTCAGATTGATCTCTGGCAGGGTAGGTTCGGGCAGATCACCTGTCACGAGGTCCACGGTCGCCGCGCGGCGGATCGTGCCGCCTTCGACCGTCATGAAGGACGGGCAAAACCCTTGTAGACAAGAGAAATCCTTGTTGCAGGATGATTGATCGATCGCGCGCTTGCGTCCGAGTTCCGTTTCGACCGGCACGATCGACACGCAATTTGACTGAACTCCGCAATCGCCACAGCCTTCGCAGATATCGGTATTGATCAAAACCCGTTTATCGATGTCCGGGAAGGTTCCTCGCTTGCGGCGTCGCCGCTTTTCGGCGGCGCAGGTCTGGATGAACAGGATCGCAGTCACCCCCTTGGTCTGGGCAAGGCGCTTTTGCACCGATGGCATGTCGGCCCGTTCGTGCCAGGAGACCTCTTTCGGAAAATCCCCGCGTCGAGGTTCTTCCTTGGCGTCAAACACCACCGCCACGTCCTTCACGCCAAAAGCCAGCAATTCGCGGGCAATCTGTTCAGGTGGTAAATCGCCGTCGTTCTTTTGTCCGCCCGTCATGGCCACGGCATCGTTGTAGAGGATCTTGTAGGTGATATTTGCGTCGCTGGCCAAAGCCGCGCGGATCGCCATCAGGCCCGAATGGTTGTAAGTGCCATCGCCAAGGTTCTGGAACACGTGATCGCGTGTGGAAAACGGCGCTTCGCCAATCCAGTTTGCGCCCTCACCGCCCATATGCGTAAAGCCCGAGGTTTCACGATCCATCCATTGAGCCATGAAATGACAGCCGATCCCCGCATAGGCGCGGCTGCCGTCTGGCACCTTGGTCGAACTGTTATGCGGGCATCCCGAACAGAAATAGGGAATGCGCGCCGCAATATCAGGTGCATTGTCCGTCACGCGCGCCTCGCGTACCGCGGCCAATCCTGCGCGGATCGCCTCGGTGCCGCGACCCTCATCGACCAGAATATCCCCGATCTTTTCAGCGATCAGTGTCGGGTCCAGGGCGAACTGGGTTGGAAAAAGCTCTTCCGCATCCGGGGCGCCCTTGCGCCAGCCCCAAACACGGCGGCCTTGCCTGTCATCGAAAATGGCCTCTTTGATCTGAACCTCGATGATCTTGCGCTTTTCTTCGACCACAACGATCAGATCCAGGCCTTCGGCCCATTCGTGAAAGCCCTTCATATCCAGGGGAAACGTCTGCCCCACCTTATAGCTGGTAAGCCCCAGCCGTTCCGCCTCGCCCGCGTCAATGCCCAAAAGCCCAAAGGCGTGCACCAGGTCCAGCCAGTTCTTGCCAGCCGCGACGAACCCGATCTTTGCGCCTCTCTTACCCCAGACGCGCCGGTCGATCTTGTTGGCGTGGCTAAAGGCCTCGGCTGCAAAACGTTTGTAGTTGATGATCCGGGATTCCTGCGGGATCCAATGATCACCCAGACGGATATGAACCCCGTCGTCGGGCATTTCGAATTCGGGCGTGACAAACGACATTCGGTCAAGCCGCGCGTCAACCACCGACGTCACCTCGACCGTGTCTTTCATCAACTTCAGCCCGGCCCAGACACCGGCAAAACGCGAAAGGGCATACCCGTAAAGCCCATAGTCCAGAATTTCCTGCACCCCCGCCGGAGACAAGACGGGCATATAGGTGTCGATCAAAGCCCAGTCCGACTGGTGGCAGGTGGTCGAGGATTCACCGGTGTGATCATCGCCCATGGCCATCAAAACACCGCCGTTCGCCGAGGTTCCGGCCATGTTCGCGTGCCGCATGACATCGCCGGTCCGGTCCACTCCCGGCCCCTTGCCGTACCACAGGGCAAACACCCCGTCGTAGCGTCCTTCGCCGCGAAGTTCGGCCTGCTGTGTGCCCCAGACCGCCGTAGCCGCGAGATCTTCGTTCATGCCCGGCTGAAAACGCACTTGCATCGCGTCAAGCTCGGCCTTGGCCAGCGACATCTGCTGATCAACCGCGCCCAGTGGGGATCCGCGATACCCCGTGACATACCCCGCAGTGTTCAGCCCCGCCGCCTTGTCGCGGGCGGCTTGCATCATCATTAGCCGGACCAGGGCCTGTGTTCCGTTCAAAAGCACGGTGTCGCAGTCCAGGTCATATTTGTCGTGCAGGGTGATATCGCGCGTGTTCATGAGACCTCCCAATCCTGGGATCAAGTATAGGTCAAATTTACTTACCTACCAAATCAAACTTATGAAAAATCCGGTTTACAACTGGCCCATTTGAACCGTTGCGCTTAATAATAAGTTCAAGCGCTAACAGATTGGAAAAGCTGCGGGATGGATTGGGATAAGCTTAGAATATTTCATGCAGTTGCAGACGCAGGCAGCCTGACCCATGCCGGTGACACGCTTCACCTCAGCCAATCCGCTGTGTCGCGCCAGATTCGGGCGCTTGAGGAAAGCCTGAACACCACGCTTTTCCACCGCCATGCACGGGGTCTGATTCTCACGGAACAGGGCGAGTTGCTGTTTGACGCGTCAGCTGCGATGTCACGTCGTCTTGAGGCGGCAGAAGCGCGTATTCGCGACAGCGAAGAAGAGGTATTTGGCGAACTGCGCGTCACCACAACGACTGGCTTCGGTTCGCTTTGGCTCGCGCCTCGCCTGCCGGCACTTTACGATAAATATCCCGATCTGAAAATCGACCTGATGCTTGAGGAACGCGTGCTGGACCTTCCCATGCGCGAGGCCGACGTCGCCATTCGCATGAAGGAACCAAGCCAGGCAGACCTGATCCGGCGTCGCCTGATGTCGGTGAACATGCGTCTCTATGCAACTCCCGAATACCTGGAAAGCCGGGGCGTACCCAAATCGCCCGAACACCTGAGTGAGCACCGTCTTATTTGCCAGAATGTAACGACAACTCAGGTCAGCGCGGGTGCGAATTTCGTGCAAGAACTATTGACCTATGACGTGCCGTCCACGCTCACGGTCAACAACTATTTCGGGGTCTTGCAGGCCGTGCGCTCGAACCTCGGCATTGGCGTGCTGCCAGATTACGTGATCCAGGACTTCCCGAACATTCAACGGGTTCTGCCCGAGCTTGAATCCAAGGAAATCCCGGTCTTCCTGGCCTTCCCTGAGGAACTGCGCCAATCTCGACGCATTGCTGTGTTCCGCGATTTCGTGACCGAGGAAATCATCGCGCATCGCAAGAAAGCCAGAACGACCGAATAGCTATGCACTGAGTGCAAGGCAGGTTTGACTCTGAAAAAGCTTTTGAAGCTTGAAACAGTGACGCCTCCCCCATAAATGAAACCCGAACACGACGGACATTCCGTTGTCTTCAAACCTCCCTGTTGGACTGGCCGGGCTTTGTCCCGGCCTTTTTTTTGCGCAAAAAGGTGTTTCTTTGGCAGCGACGATTGTTCGTCGCGCGCAATTCACCGGATATTCGATTTGCGCCCCGTCCCCGTTCATGGCATTCCCGGCGCAACTCCCAAACACGGCTGGATCCCAACATGCCCGACCGCCTCAGCGACCTTTTGAAAACACGCGACTGGCTATTGGCCGATGGCGCCACAGGAACCAATCTGTTCAACATGGGCCTGTCCGCCGGAGAAGCCCCTGAGTTCTGGAACGTTGAATCGCCGGAAAAAATCGTCGCCCTGTACAAAGGCGCGATCGACGCGGGAAGCGACCTGTTTCTGACCAATAGTTTTGGCGGAAACGCATCCCGCCTGAAATTGCACAATGGGCAGGATCGGGTACACGAATTGAACAAGGCCGCCGCCGAAATCGGCCGCGAATTGGCGGACCAGGCCGGACACCCGGTTATCGTCGCGGGGTCCATGGGGCCGACCGGCGAAATCATGGCACCCTTAGGCTCGCTCAGTTTTGACTCGGCGGTCGAAATGTTCCACGAGCAGGCGGAAGGTTTGAAAGACGGCGGGGCCGATGTGCTTTGGGTCGAAACCATCAGCGCGCCCGAAGAATACAAGGCCGCCGCAGAAGCTGCCAAACTGGCCGGCATGCCCTGGTGCGGAACGATGAGCTTTGACACAGCCGGGCGCACCATGATGGGCATGACCAGTGCAGGTATGGCCGACATGGTGGCTGGGCTTGACTATCAACCGGTCGGCTTTGGGGCGAACTGCGGTGTTGGCGCGTCTGACCTCTTGCGCACCGTGACCGGCTTTACCGCGCAGGGCAGCGACCTGCCGCTGATCGCCAAGGGCAACGCCGGCATTCCCAAGTACCACGACGGCCATATCCACTATGACGGAACGCCGGACCTGATGGCGGAATACGCTATTCTGGCGCGCGACAGCGGGGCAACGATCATTGGCGGTTGCTGCGGCACGACGCCAGAGCATCTGGTGAAAATGCGCGAAGCCTTGGAAACAACCCAACGCGGCCCACGGCCCACGCTGGATTTGATTGTTGAGAAACTGGGCGCACTGTCGTCAGTTGCCGACGGCACAGACGAAAGCGCAGAACCAGCGCCTCGCGCGCGTCGCCGTCGACGCCGCTAACACGCGCCGCGTCTAGCCCGCAAGCAAAGCCCGCGCCGCGCCGCGGGCTTCTTCGGTGATCGTATCGCCTGCAACCATGCGGGCGATCTCGTCCACCCGGCGCGTATCATCCAACGGCACGACCCGGCTGAGGGTTGCCCCGGCCTCGACTGCCTTTTCCACCCGCCAGTGATGTGCAGCCCGAGCGGCAACCTGAGGGCTGTGAGTCACGACCAGCACCTGCGCCTCGTCGGCCAGGGCTTCCAACCGTCGCCCAACAGCATCTGCCGTCGCGCCGCCGACACCGCGGTCGATCTCGTCGAAAATCATCGTCAACCCCTCGGCCTCGGCCGTCAGGCAGACTTTCAATGCCAGCAGAAAGCGCGACAACTCACCGCCCGATGCGATCTTGTTCAAGGGCCCCGCCGGCGCACCGGGATTGGTTGCAACGGTAAAAGCCACCGCGTCACGCCCCTCGGGGCCGGCGTCGCCTTCGGAAATCTCCGTTGCAAACACGGCGCGCTCCAATTTCAAAGGTGCCAGCTCTGATGCCATGGCCTTGTCCAATTCCTCGGCGGCCTCGGCCCGAGCTTGCCCCAAAGCGTCTGCCGCACCCTCGTAGACCGTTTCGGCGTCTCGCACCGCGGCCTTCAAAGCGGCAAGGTCGCCTGCCCCTTGATCCAAGGCGGTCAGTTTGCTGCGCAGGTCTTCGGCCAAGCTTGCCAAGTCGTCCGGTTGAACACCGTGCTTGCGGGACAGGGCGCGAATGGCAAACAGCCGTTCCTCCACCCGCTCCAGTTCAACAGGATCGATCGTCAGCGCCTCCAATGCGCGGGCCACGCCATCTTCCGCGTCGCCTAATTCCACAAGCGCCCGATCCAAGGCCGCAAGCGGCTGTTCCAAGGTTCCTTCGGCTTGCTCTGACGCCCCTTCCAACCAGCGCGAGGCATCACGCAGCATCCCCTCGGCCCCATCCGTCCCGATGGCCGAAAACGCACGCATGACATCTTCTCGGATTTTCTCGGCCGCCTGCATCAAGCGCCGTCGCCCGTCCAACTCGGCATCTTCCCCCGGAACCGGCGAAACCTCATCCATCTCGGCCATAGCGTGACGCAGAAAATCCTCTTCTTCCCGCACAACGGCCAACTGTTCCTCAGCCTCGACAAGCGCAGCGCGTGCGCCGTTCAGATCGCGCCAGGCCGCGCGGGTTCGGGCAACGCTGTCTTCCAACCCGCCAAACGCATCCAGCATCTTTCGATGCTGGCGCGGGTTCAAAAGACCGCGATCGTCCTGCTGGCCATGCAACTCGACCAATGTATCGGAAAGCGCCCGCAGCACCTCGCCCGAGACACGCCGGTCATTGACCCAGGCCGTTTTGCGCCCGTCTCGTGTATTGACGCGCCGCAGGATCAGCGCATCGTCCCGGGGAAGCCCCGCCTCGTCCAGAATGTCATTGGCAGGGTGATCCGACGGTATGTCGAACTCGGCCACCACTTCTCCCTGATCCGCGCCCTCGCGCACCAGCTCGGCGCGACCGCGCCACCCAAGCACGAACCCAAGCGAATCCAACAGGATAGATTTTCCCGCGCCGGTTTCACCGGTCAGAACATTCAGACCGGGGGAAAGGGACAATTCTAGCCGGTCAATGATCAGCATGTCCCGGATATCGAGACTTCTCAGCATGGGCGTCGTATCAAAGCCACTCGCCGCGAACGGTCTGACGGTAAATGCTGCGCAGCCAACTGTCACCCGCCGGGTCAGGCCGCAAACCCTGTCCGGTCAGCAGCGCGAAACTGTCCTGATACCATTCAGTACTTTTGTAGTTATGCCCAAGAATCGCCCCTGCCGTTTGCGCTTCGTCGGTCAAACCAAGCGAAAGATAGGATTCGGCCAGACGGTGCAATGCTTCCGGGGTTTGCGCGGTGGTCTGGAAATCCTCGACAACCACGCGGAACCGGTTGATAGCCGCCACATAGTGTCCGCGCTTGAGATAATAGCGCCCGATTTCCATTTCTTTTGCCGCGAGATGGTCGAACGCCAGATCGAATTTCAGGATCGCGGAACGCGCGTATTCACTGTCGGGATACGTTTCGATCACGGCACGCAGCGCCTGAAGCGCCTGGAAGGTCAGACCTTGGTCCCGGCCAACATCGTCAATCTGATCATAATAGGACAACGCCAAAAGATACGACGCCCATGCCGCATCCTTGTCCGCCGGATAGGTATTCAAAAAGCGCTGCGCCGTGGCCCGCGCGGCTTCATAGTCGCGGTCGCTGTGATAAGCAAAGGCCTGCATCACAAGGGCGCGCTTCGACCATTCCGAATAGGGGTAAAGCCGTTCGATCTCACCAAACAGAACCGCCGCTTCGGTGGCCTCTCCCGCTTCGAGTTGAACTTCGGCGCGCTGATAGATCTCGCCCGCCGAATAGCTTTCCAGGGGCCGCGCTTCATCGCTGTCACCACAAGCCACGAGCACGATCAACGACAACGCCGAGATCACAGCGCGTGTCCGACCTGCGTTGAATTTTCTCGTCTGCATCAATGCCTCACCCTATCTGTGAAACGGTTGGTAACACAGAAGATTGCCATGCAAAACGGATTTTGATCAGTGCTCAGGCCGCGACACGCGAACTATCGGCACGTCGCACGCCAGCCCCTGGCAAACGCGCCACGGTTTCAGCATCGCATTCCACCATCACAAAGGCAGACGGATCGGAAAACAAGGCGCGCAATAACTTGTTGGTCATGGCGTGCCCAGCCCGGCGCCCGACATAGCGCCCCAGGATCGGCATACCGGCCAAGGCCAGATCACCCAGCGCGTCCAGCATCTTGTGGCGCACCGGTTCGTCCGCGTGGCGCAAACCACCCGGCGTCACAACAGCGTCGCCATCGACCACAACAGCCGAGGTCACGGACCCACCAGCAATAAGCCCGCGCTCGCGCATCGCGTCGATATCTGCCTGGCGACAAAATGTGCGGCTGTCGCAAAGTTCGCGCACGAACGCACCGTTGGCCATTGCAAGGCTCTTGGTCTGATGCCCGATGGCGGCATCGGCGAATTCAATTTCGAAATCGATTTTCAGGTCATCGGACGGAGACAACGAAGCCTCGGCCTCGCCCATCTTGACCGTCACCGGCTTGAGAATGCGGATAGCGCGAATTGGTGCGTCAAGCTCGCGTACGCCACGCGCCAAAATTCCCGCGACAAAAGGCGAGGACGACCCGTCCAAAAGAGGAACTTCGGGGCCATCGATCTCGACCAGCGCATTATGCACACCGCACCCGACCAAGGCGGCCATCAGATGTTCAACCGTCGAAACGCTGACACCGTCGGCATTGGAAATGCGCGTGTTCAGGTCCGTGTTGGTCACCGAATCCCATCGCGCCGGGATCATCGGATCCAGATCGTCGACGTCAGTGCGGTGAAACCAAATTCCGTATTCTGCAGAGGCGGGTTGAACTGTCACGCGGGTGACTCGTCCTGTATGAAGCCCCGTTCCTGTAAACGTCACTTTCGATTTCAAAGTAGTCTGCAAGGGGGTGCCCCATTCATAGCGCCGAACCTGCCAATCGGCTGACCCTAGCTAGGCGCGGGACCAAAAACACTCAACACAATCATTGCAACATACTGAAACATCGCCGTTACATTTCGGCAAATTGCCGCCAAAACACCCGGGGCAGCACATTAACTGACTGTTTTAATGATATTTTTTCGAATGCGCCGCGCAGATCGAAACGTGAATCTTTCGCCGGAATATCCCGGCGGTTTTCACCGGTCTCATTGTTAAAAAAGAAAAAGGGCCGGCATGATGCCGACCCACAGGGAGTGAACTTTGACCGGATCAGTTTGCCTGACGACGCAGGAAAGCCGGGATTTCGATACGCTCCTGGTCTTCTGCGTACTCTTGCGAAACTGCCGCGCCACCGCTGACAGGTGGCTGGCGCCGCGCCGGTTCGCCGGCTGTTTCGCCAGCGGCGGCACCTGACATCCGGTTGATCAAGGTGTTGATTCCAAAGCGAGGCCGATCCTGTTCGATCGGCTGCTGTGCCACGGGCTGCTGTGCCGGTTGCGGCTGGGCCTGATAACGCGCTTCGCCCGGAACGTGGTTGGACAGGGATCCCGGCGCGCGGCCTGTTACCCGCTCAAGCCGTGCCAGGGCCTCGGGGGTCGGCGTACCAGGAGCTGTGCGCTGAGGTTCCGTGGCAGCGGCAACATAGTTTTGCTGTGCAGTCTCGTGCGGCTGCGGCTGATAGGCTGGCGGCGGCAGACCGTCATCGGTTTGCGCGACGGCAGGTTGCGGCAACTCTTCGAACAGGCTGGGTTCGTCCGACTGTACATAGGTATCTGCCGCCTGGGCGACGACCTGTTCTTCCATGGCCGGTTCGGCGATCGGCGCGGGCGCTTGCGCCAAAGGCTCGGCAATCGTGCGGCGTTCGGGCGTGGTCGCAACCGACGCCACGGCGTCGATACCGGTGGCCACAACGCTGACACGCATGTTGCCCTGCATCGAAGTGTCCAGCGTGGAACCAACGATAATGTTGGCGTCTGCGTCGACTTCTTCGCGAATGCGGTTGGCAGCCTCGTCCAATTCGAACAGAGTCAAATCTTCGGCACCGGTGATGTTGATCAACACGCCCTTCGCGCCCTTCAGGCTGATCTCGTCCAACAGCGGGTTGGCAATGGCCTTTTCGGCGGCCTGCACGGCGCGATCTTCGCCCTCGGCCTCGCCGGTGCCCATCATCGCCTTGCCCATTTCGTCCATCACGGCGCGCACATCGGCAAAGTCCAGGTTGATAAGGCCAGGCCGAACCATCAGATCAGTCACGCCTTTGACACCTTGGTGCAAGACGTCGTCCGCCATCGAGAAGGCCTCGGTGAAGGTGGTTTTTTCATTGGCAATGCGGAACAGGTTCTGGTTCGGAATGATGATCAGCGTATCGACCATTTTTTGCAGGGCTTCGACACCCTCTTCCGCCTGACGCATCCGCTTGGCGCCTTCGAACTGAAACGGCTTGGTGACAACGCCGACCGTCAGAACGCCAAGCTCGCGGGCTGCCTGCGCAATGATCGGAGCGGCCCCCGTTCCGGTACCACCGCCCATGCCGGCGGTGATAAAGCACATATGCGCGCCCGCCAGTTGGTCGACGATTTCCTCGATGGTTTCCTCGGCAGCAGCTGCACCGACAGAGGGGCGCGCACCGGCACCCAGCCCTTCGGTGGCGCGCACGCCCATCTGAATTTTCGTGGAGGCCTGCGATTGTTGCAGGGCTTGGGCATCGGTATTCGCAACGACGAATTCGACGCCTTCAAGTTTCTTTTCAATCATGTTGTTGACGGCATTGCCGCCAGCGCCGCCAACCCCGAAAACCGTAATACGCGGCTTTAATTCGTCGTGGGAGGGCATCATCAAATTCAACGTCATCGGTACATTCCGCCTGTTTATTCTTATCGTCGCCACCGGGGCGAGGCGACACTTCCTGACCCCAAGGGCCACCTGCTGGGTACCGAGACTTTACCCAAAGGGAGCCTTCAGGTCACCCCGATTCGGAGCCTCAGACCACGAAATATGGCAGTTTTTTGTCGCATGCCCGCAGGATGTCGTGATACCCACAATATCCTGTGCAATGACACACACTTACACATGCATCTTCACACAGAGACCTGAAAAATGTGCGCCGTCCGCACACGTCAGGGTTGAAACATCTCGGTCAAGGGGCCTGCTCCGCCTCTTTCGTGATCCTTTTTGGACCTTGTGGATAACTTAACAGATTCGCGCCGCCCCGTCGCGCCAATTCGACCATGCCCCGGGGGTTTTCGCCGACCCATCATGTCGAGGGAACGCTCGGGCAGGAAAGGGTCTGTTCAGAGACATTGACAACTTCCTGAATTTCACCTGACCCCAAAGTCGCAACCCGCACGAAAATCCGGTCGCCCTCGATGAACGGCCACCAACAAATCGGCAAACCGTCCAGATCGTGGTCGTAAAGAAAGCAAAGTTTGCCCTCATCCACTGTGATCCGCCCATAAACACATTCGTTCGAGGCATCACGCCACACGGACAATGAACGGTTAATATATTCCTCGTGACCAACGAAGTAGCCTTGAGGGTAGATGTGAAAGGTCAGAAGCTTTCCCGTCGCAAAATCCAGAAATGCATCCGGCGATAGCGGCTCCAGTGCCGTCGCGGCTCCCGAAAAGACCACCCCGACAAGAGAGAGAAGCGCCGCCTTCACCTTACCAGTTGTCTTTGAACCATTTCACTGCGCGTTTCAGCGAGCGCGGCGCGCCCATTTCGCTGGGCATTTCAAAATCCCACCATTCGTCCTGTGGGTGCGCGGCAAACAGGCTTAGCCCCACGGCACTGGCAAAGGCCGATCCGGTGGCCGCCTGTGGCAGACCATGAACCCGCAAGGGGCGTCCGACCCGAACCTGCTGGCCCAGAATCTTGGGGGCAAGAGTGTCTAAGCCTGGAATTTGACTGGCCCCGCCGGTCAGAACAATCTGCTGAGACGGCAGGTGTTCGAACCCGGCCGCGTCCAGCCTTTCGCGCACATCCTCCAAAATCTCTTCGATCCGGGGACGAATAATCCCGATCAACTCGGCCCGGCTGACGGTTCGCCGGTCGTGTTCCCAATCGCCGGTTTCGCCACCGATCTCGATCATCTCGCGGTCGTCCATACCGGTGGCCACCACGCCGCCGTGGAATGTCTTGATCCGTTCGGCCACGGTCGTCGAAATCTGCAGGCCCTTCGAGATATCCTGCGTCACATGCCCGCCGCCGAGACGTACCGTGTCGGCGTATATCATGTGTTTCTTAATGAAGATCGACAGCCCCGTGCTGCCGCCTCCCATGTCGATACAGGCAGCACCCAGTTCCTGTTCATCTTCCACCAACGCGGCAATTCCCGACGCATAGGACGACGACGCCAGACCGGCCAGCTCCAGATCACAGCGTTTGAGGCAATAGATCAAATTCTCGATCACCGGCGTGTCGACGGTCAGCATGTGCATGTCACAAGCCAGCCGCTGGCCGATCTGACCGCGCGGATCGATCAGGCCCGAACGGTGATCGAGCGCAAAATTCACCGGCTGCGCGTGCAGGATCTCGCGGTCGGCGCCATAGTCAGGGATATCGCAAGAGGCCAGAACGCGCGCCACATCGTGTTCGCCGACGACCTCGCCCTCGACATTGACGATACCGGCCAGACCATAAGACCGTGGCTGCCCTCCGGACAGGCAGGCAATCACGTGGTCGACCCGCGCATTCGCCATTTTCTGAGCGGCCTGCACCGCGGTACGGATCGCGCGTTCAGTTTCCCGGACTGCGCAGGTTTCGCCCAGTTCAATTCCGCGCGACCGCGTGGTTGCGGCGCCGATGACCCGAAACTGGGTCTGCCCCGCCATGTGGCCGATCCCCTCGCCCTGGGGCACACGATCCCGACCATCAAAGCGCAGGATCAGGCAAGCGATCTTTGATGTCCCCACGTCCAAAATGGCCACAACCCCCCGTTGGATCGCGGCCCGTCGCATGGCCCGCATGGCCCGTTGGTTCTGGTAAAGGTCCATCATCGTGTCTGGTCTCTGTCAGGGATAAAGTCGGTTTCATAAAGAACGTCGGTGGCGCTTTCGGCCAACCGCAGCACCGGACGCGCCGGGTTACGGAAATCAACGGCCGAAATGTCGCGTTCGAGAAGGTCCTGCGCCACATCCAGCGATATGGCTTTTTCCAGCGCGGTCACGGCCGCGGTCTCGGGCAATAAAATACGTTGGTCGCGATCCAACACCACGTCCCAACGACGTTCTCCGACGCGCAGGAACCCGCGCAGGCGGTCGTGGATGGGGCCGGCAGCGGCAAAGAGCCGAAGCGCTTCGTCCACGGCCTGGTCTGCCCCTGCCCCGACGACCAATGGCAGGTCGGGACGATCCAGGCGCGACGCCAGATCGGCCACCCTGTGTCCGGTACGATCCAGCAAAGTCAGCGCGTCATCCGTGCGCCAGATGATCGAAGGCACGCGTTCCAACACCTCGATTTCCAGCACACCACCAGACCGGATTCGGACCGAAGCCTCGGCCACCGCATCAAGGGTTTCCACATGGCGACGCAGATCGGCCAGTTCGAGGTCAAATGACGAGATCGGAAAATCCAGGGACAGGACTTCGCGGATATCGGCGGACACTTCGGCCGAGGCCCGTTCGACCGCCATCATCCGCACCATGAATTCCGGGCGTTCCTCTACCTGGCGGCGCAGTTCTGCAATACGGTCCTTGGCACCATCGACCCGCGCCTGGTCCGAGGCCCAGATCGCCCCAATCGCCATCAGGATCAGCACTGGCAGACCAAAGCGCAAAAACGTGCGCATCCCCCGGCGTAGCATCAGCCGGTTCAGCCTGTAGGCCAGGCGCGAGGGGGCGGGATCTTTCATCGGTCGCATGAGGCGTCCTTCACGATCCAGTCGCAAAGTTCGGGAAAGCTGATGCCCACCTGCCCGGCTTGTTCGGGCACCAGTGACGTGGGTGTCATGCCCGGCTGCGTGTTGGTTTCCAGCGCGATCAGCCCACCCGATCCGCGCGCATCGTCCCACCGGAAATCGGTGCGGCTGATACCACGGCAGCCAAGAATTTCGTGGGCCGTCACCGCATGGGCCAGACAGGCCTCGGTGATGTCGGGGGGAATGTCGGCAGGCAGGACGTGGCGTGATCCACCGGGGGCATATTTCGCGTGATAGTCATACCAGCCATCCGAGATGATCTCGGTCACGCAGAGCGCACGGTCGCCCATGGTGGTCACCGTCAATTCGCGCCCGGCGACATAGGCTTCGACCATCAACTGATCCGGCATGTCCTCGGCCACCAGGGGCGGGCCGTTCGCGGCTTCGGGGACGATGTAGATGCCGACGGATGACCCTTCGTTGTTGGGCTTCACCACATAGGGCGGTTCCATCACGTGGGCCGCCATGATGCTGTCCTTGTCGCAAATCCGGCTTTCGGCCACGGGGATTCCGGCTTCGGCAAACAGCGCCTTGGACCGGGTCTTGTCCATGGCAAGTGCCGAGGACAGCACGCCCGAATGGGTATAGGGAATGCGCAGCCATTCCAGGATGCCCTGGATACAGCCGTCTTCGCCCCATCGTCCATGAAGCGCGTTGAAAACGACGTCCGGCGATGTCTCCGACAGCCGGTCGACTACGTCCGGTCCCGCGTCCAGTTCGACAACGTCGTATCCTGCTTCCCTCAGCGCGGCGGCGCATTCGCGCCCCGAGGACAAAGACACCTCGCGCTCAGCCGAAGGTCCGCCCTTAAGTACCGTCACCTTGGGGGTTGCCCTGCTCGACATACCCACCACTTACCTGTTCCATGGGGACGTTTGCCGCCCCGGTTGTTCTTTAGTCTGCCTCAGGGGTCGGTTCGCCGACCCTCATGATTTCCCATTGTAATCTGATTCCCGAAGCGGCGAACACCCTTTCCCGCACCTCTTCGCCCAATCCTTCCAGATCGGCCGCCGTGGCTGCTCCGGTATTGACCAGAAAATTCGAATGCATGGGCGACATTTGCGCCCCGCCCCGTGTCGCGCCGCGCATTCCGGCGTCATCAATCACCTTCCAGGCTTTCAGGTCATGCGTGTCATCAGCTCGACCCGTAGAGGAAAAGCCCGAGGGATTTCTGAAGGTTGAGCCAGCAGTCAGGGATTTCGTCGGCTGAGTTTCATCACGCTTGGCCAGTTGGGCATCCATACGCGCCGTCAGTTCGCCGGGGTCGCCCCGGCTTGCGCGAAATGTCGCCGAAAGGATGATCGCGCCCTCGGGCAGATCGCTTTGACGATAGCGGAAATTCAGGTCGTCGGGGCCGAGTGTGACGATCGTGCCGTCGCGGAGCATCACATCTGCCGAGACGAAATGATCAGCAATGTAAGAGCCATAGCAGCCCGCGTTCATCCGAACCGCCCCGCCAATGGCGCCTGGAATGGTGCGCAGAAAGGTCAGGTTGCGGCCGGCTTCGGCGGCCTTGCGGGCGAGTTGCGCGTCGAGAGTTGCGGCACCTGCAGAGACAAGGTCGCCGTCGATTGTGACCTCGGCAAAGGCGCGGCCCAGGCGGATAACAACTGCACGCAATCCACCATCCCGCACGATCAGGTTTGATCCGACACCCATCGGGAAAATGGCAATTTCTTCGGGCAGAGCCTTGAGAAAATGCGACAAATCATCAGCGTCCTTGGGCAGAAACAACCAGTCTGCCGGACCGCCGACGCGCAGCCAGGTCAGGCCGGAAAGATCATAGTCCGCCGTAAGGCGGCCGCGGGTTTCGATGGACGCGATATCAGTCATGATCTTGGGGCTAACATTCCCCGGCATCGGTGACCATCCGCTTGTTGGACGAACCGCTCAGCCAGTGGCGCGCGGGCTTGCGACTCGCCGCATCCACCGCATGAAGAACCGCACCGGCCAACGAAGTATCGAGGCCGCCATGGCGAAGACGATGAGTCCGATCAGGATACCCTCTTGCCAGAAAACGCCTCCAAGGATCGGCAGGCCAAAGGTGATCAGCACATAGGCCGCAGGCCAGTGGTGATGCTTGGACGGCAGCATCCCGATCACATTGGCCGATACCAGCCAGACCAGGGCCATGATCAAAGACTCGCTCATGTCGCTGTCCTCTTCTTAAAGGTCTTGCAAAACAGATAGATAAGCGGACGCCGAAACATCGACACAAAGGCGAAGAGGCCCGCCAGGAAGATCCAGGCACCATGATCCACAGCAATCCAGGCAAGCAGGCACGGCGCAGCGATCAGCAACGCCAGACCGGGTGGGAACTGTTGGCGCATTGGCAGCATAGCGACGCCTGCGGCCAGGAATACCCAGATGCATCCGGCGATCAGGGATAGGCTCATGTCGGGTCTCCTTTGAATGGGGTTTTAGTTAGCGATTTCGGCAGGAATTGGGCGTTGTGCGCGAAAATCGGTTAATCCTGCGCGCGCCAGCCGGATGGCCGAGGAAACCTGACACCAATGATGAATGCGGGAAAACAAGGAGAATCCCCGCGAAATGGCGCGTCTGCATTGGGTATGCGATGTGTATGCTTTTTGTATGGCAAGGGGGGTATGTGACCCTTTGCGATGCTCATGGCGACGGTTTGAGTTAATCCAAATTAACGCCCCCTTAAGCCCCCGCACCGCTAGCTAGAAAAGCGAGAGTTGATCCCCCGTGCGCGGCGGTCGCCGAAAAAGATCTGTGCGCAGGTTTGGCAAATCGCGATCAAGGCCAAGACGGCGACAGGCGATCTCAAAGCGGTGCGCGAACAGGTCCGAGAAAACCCCCTGCCCGGTCATCCGCTTCCCCCAGTCCGGGTCATAATCCTGTCCGCCGTGCAGCTCTCGGACACGTCCCATGATACGGGCCGCGCGGTCGGGAAAATGGGTTTCAGCCCATTCGCGGAACAAGGGCGCAACCTCACGCGGCAGACGCAGCATGATCCAGTTCGCGGCCACGGCCCCCGCCTCGGCAGCCTGGGCCAGAATCGACTCGGCTTCATGATCGGTCAGCGCCGGCACCACGGGTGAGACCATCACACGCACCGGACAGCCCGCATCGGTCAGCCGCCGGATGGTGCGAAGCCGCCGCGCAGGCGCGGGCACACGGGGTTCCATGGTGCGCGACACATGGGGATCAAGCGTGGTGACGCTGATACCGACACGGGCAAGACCGAGGCGCCCCATCTCACCCAGAATGTCCGCGTCGCGTTCGATCAGCGTGCCCTTGGTGACAATGGCAACGGGGTGACGATATTCGAACAATACCTCGAGAACGCGGCGCATGATGCCATGGTCTCGTTCAATCGGCTGATAGGGGTCGGTGTTTGTCCCCATCGCGATGACGGCCGGGCGATAGGACCTGGCGCGCAGCTCGCGTTCCAACACCTCGGGCGCTTCGGGACGGGCGATCAGCTTGGTTTCAAAGTCCAGCCCCGGCGACAGGCCCAAATAGGCGTGGGTCGGTCGGGCAAAGCAATAGATGCATCCGTGCTCGCACCCGCGATAGGGGTTGATCGAGCGATCAAAGGGAATATCGGGCGACTGGTTCCGGGTAATGACGCTGCGGGGACGTTCGATCGACACCTCGGTGCGCACTGGCGGCAAATCCTCGTCCAGGTCCCAACCGTCATGCACCGTGTCCCGGTCGTGACGTTCAAACCGCCCCGGACGATTGGACAGCGCGGCACGCCCCGGCGCATTGCCGTCCGGTTTGTGAGAGTTGCGGGCCATAAACACAGGATGGAACAAACGCAGAACATGCGCAAGCCGGTTCACGGCAAAGCTTCAGACTGTCAGAAAATTGGTGCAAGTCGCCCGTGTCGCGAATTGAGTCGCAAATTGTCGTTTCATATCCGGGCAATTGCCCCTAAATGTTCGGAAACCACGTGCGGAGCAGGGCTATGTCCGACGAAGAAGACGATATCATACTCAGCGAACTTAACGACGAAGAGCTGGCGTTGCAGATGCACGACGATCTGTACGACGGTTTGAAGGAAGAGATCGTAGAAGGCACCAACATCCTGCTGGAACGCGGCTGGGAACCTTACCGGGTGCTGACCGAAGCCCTGGTCGCGGGGATGAAGGTTGTCGGTGACGATTTTCGCGACGGGATCCTGTTTGTGCCCGAGGTTCTGTTGGCCGCGAATGCGATGAAGTCGGGCATGGCAATTTTGAAGCCGTTGTTGGCCGAGACCGGCGCGCCCCGCATGGGCAAGATGGTGATCGGCACGGTCAAGGGCGACATCCACGACATCGGCAAGAACCTTGTGGCGATGATGATGGAAGGTGCGGGTTTCGAGATCATCGATCTGGGGATCAACAACCCGGTTGAGGATTATCTGGACGCGCTGAAGAAGGAAGACGCCGACATTCTGGGCATGTCCGCTTTGCTGACGACCACGATGCCCTACATGAAGGTTGTCATCGACACGATGGTCGCCCAAGGCATCCGTGACGATTACATCGTGCTGGTCGGTGGTGCGCCCCTGAACGAAGAATTCGGCAAGGCCATCGGTGCAGACGCCTATTGCCGCGACGCCGCCGTTGCCGTCGAGACGGCCAAGGAATTCGTGGCGCGCAAGCACAACCAGATGGCGGCCAGCTAACCCCATCCCCTGACGGAAATGTGAAGTGATCTTCTCTTTCCGTCGGGTCTTGCTTCATATATTTGCTTGCGCACGCATTTAATGGAGGTCTCATGTCGGTATTGAATTTGGAAGACAGTTTCGGGTTTCTTCTGAACCGTCTGGCCCGCGCGGTCGAAATCTCGTTCGATGGGGCACTGGCCCGGCACGGGCTGACAGCGTCGGGATGGGGTGTGCTGAAAACCCTCGAGCGCGCCGGGCCGTCCAGTCTGAAAGACATAACCGCAGCCTTGGGCATCGATGCGTCGAACACCGGTCGTCAGGTCGACCGAATGCAAGCGGCGGGACTGGTCGTCGTGAAAAAGGACATCAACGATGGGCGCGCGCGCCGGGTTGAACTGGCCGAACCGGGACGCGCCCTGATCCCCGACCTTGAACGTTTGGCGCGAGACTATAACGCGAGATGGCTGGCCGTCCTGCCGGACGAAAACCGGGCTATCCTGTTGGAAAGCCTGACCACCATGCTGGAGTCCTCGGGAACGTGGCACTCGGGGAAGGCAACTTCGTCATGACACGAAAATCAACCAACGTCGCAGTGATTGGCGCGGGCTATGCCGGTTTGACGGCGGCCTTGCGACTGTGGAAAAAGGGGCATCGCCGCGGCGTGCGGGTGACGTTGATTGCTCCGAACCGCGACTTCAACGAACAGGTGCGCATGCAGGATGCAGCTGTAGGATCGAAATGGGATTCGCTGCCGATCACGCAGGTCTTGCAGGGCACCGGCATCGCTTACCGCTGCACTCGGCTGACTGGGCTTTTGGCAGGCGACCGGATCACGGTCCAGCTTGCGGATGGGACCGACCTCCAGTTCGACAGGGTGATCCTGGCCTGTGGCTGGAATTTTGGCCCAACCGAAAACGCGCAACGGGGGGAATACTGGCCCTCTCCCCTGCCACTCAACGGCTCAGAAAGCGCGGCGATGCATCTGCGCGCACTGACGCGCGGAACCAAGGTCGCAATTCTGGGCGGCGGCACCACGGGCGTCGAGCTTGCCGGTGCGGTGGCCGATCTGCGCCCGGACGTCGAGGTCATGCTGGTAGCGGCAGGGCGTGCCGGGGCGTTCAAAGGCCCGAGGATAGAACGTATTCTGCGCGACCGTTTGCGTGCAAAGGGCGTCAAACTGATCGACGGGGTGCGCGGCAGGGTCGACGGCCCTGACGGCGATGCCTTGCGCGTTGCCGGTCTGGAGAACCCTGTGGACGTCGTGCTGCACGCGACTGGAGGGACCCCGCCGGCCATTTTGAACCGCCTGAACGCACCACGCGATAGCGCGGGATCAATCCTGGTCGACCGCTGCCTCAGAACTTTGGATGTCCCCACCATACTGGCCGCCGGTGACTGTCTAGCTTTGGCCGAACCGCCCGCAACGCCCTATCGCAAATCGGCCTTCACTGCCCTTGTCACGGGTGCACATGCCGCTGACAACATCTTGCGCGACCATCGCGGTCGCCCCATGCGCCCTTTTGGCTTCGCCTGGTATGGACAGGGCATTTCACTTGGCGGGCGCGATGGTGTCGGCTTTAACGGCTTTCCCAATGACCGGCCCGTGGGACCGATTTTCACCGGCGCCGCGGCCTGGCATCTGAGAAACTTTTTCGTCGCCCTGTTGCGCCGTTTGGTTCTGGCCCAGAAATCCGTACCATGGATGCTGTATTGGTTCCCCTTCAAGGGCGCACCGCCCCGGTCGCAGCGCAGGATGCAAAAGACAACCGGTCCGACTGGAGACAGCTGACATCAACGCCTATGTAATGCAAACATCGCCGCACCGAGGGACGCGAATATGGCACTGACCGACGATCAACTGACCAAGACCGGCCTGCCGCCCAAAGGCGTCGGCCGTGTTCTGGTACTGGCGTGCGGTGCCCTGGCGCGCGAGGTTCTGGCGGTGATCGAGGCGAACGGGTTGGATCATGTCGACCTGCACTGTCTTCCGGCAATTTACCACGTACGCCCCGAAAAGATTGTGCCCGCCGTGCGCAAGGCCGTTGCCGAGGCGGCGGGCTATGACAGCATTTTCCTGGCCTATGCCGATTGCGGCACTGGCGGCTTGCTTGCGGCGGCGGCCGAGGAACTGGGCGTCGAAATGTTGCAGGGGCCGCACTGTTATGCCTTTTACGAAGGGACCGAGGCCTTCGCCGCCCGGGGCGAGGTCACGTCGTTTTATCTGACCGATTTCCTGGTTCGCCAGTTCGACGCCTTTGTCTGGTCGCCGCTTGGGCTGGATAAACACCCCGAACTCAGGGACGCCTATTTCGGAAACTATGAGACCCTGGTCTATCAATCCCAAAGCGATGATGCCGCGCTTGTCGACAAGGCGCGCGCCTGCGCGGATCGTCTTGGTTTGGCGTTCGAGCATCGCAGGACCGGCTATGGCGACCTGGGAACCGCGATTTCACGGCTCTGATCCCGGTTTGGATTAACACAATATCAACCACGGTGCGCCAAGGCTTGAGGGACTGTTCCCGGGATGTTTTGCCGTGCCAACTCTGATCGCCTGCTGCCTGATCCTGCTGCCTGTTCAAGCGCTTGCGGCCACACTTGCCCCCTGGGCAATCGCGGAATCCATAAGTGGTCCGTCTCCGGTGTTGAATATATTCGGTTCGCTCATTCAGGCCTGGTCCAAAAGCTATCGCCATGTCGCAGGTGGCGAGACCGTCAGCTATGTCGTTGCCGGCGTAACGCTGAGCGGTTTTGTCGTCGTATCACTGGTGACGGCAGCGGCCCTGCCCCGGTCGCACCGGGTGCGCCGGGCAAGACCCTATGTGGCGCTGGCGGCGCGGGCAATGTCCTGGATCCGCTGGATCATGGCGCGCAACCCGTTGGACCGCTGCGCGGACAGGTTGTCATTCAACCCCAGGCGCGCGAATTCGGCGATCGGGTCGACCTCAAGCACCTTTGACACGGACAAACCGTCGTAAAGCGCGATCAAAACGGCGATCAGCCCGCGCACGATCATTGCATCGCTTTCACCGCGAAAACGGAATGTCGCATCAGGGCCTGTCCCGTCGATTTCGGGCACCAACCATACCTGGCTCGCACATCCGTCCACCTTGGTGGTCGCCACCCGTTCGCTTTCCCTGAGGTCCGCCATCGCCTTGCCAAGATCGATGACATGCCGATACCGGTCTTCCCAGTCGTCCAGAAACTCGAAGGTTTCGGCGATTTCTTCAAATGCGTCCTGAGCCATGCCCCCAGTTAGGATCACAAAGACCAAAGGTCCAGAGCCTTTCCTTGCCTTCTTGATTGGGCTAGCACAGGGGGCAGTAAGAGAGGGGCCCGCGATGTCGCTGCGCAGTTTGATCATCACAACCATGCTTGTCACAGGTCTGGCCGGCTGTAGCCAGATCGGAGCAAGCCGTCTGAATCCGTTCAACTGGTTCGGCTCGGACGAAGCGGAAACCGCGGCTGACGTGGTGGTGGAAGTGCGGGACATTCGCCCGCTGGTCGCGGAAATCACCCAGCTTTCGGTGGAACGCACTCCGGGCGGCGCAATCATCCGCGCAACCGGCCTGCCGCCGCATCAAGGCTGGTACGCAGCCGAGCTTGTCCGCGAAACACCCGAGGGCGGGTCCGCAGACGGCACATTGGTCTATAGCCTGCGCGCCGTGCCCCCAAGAGAGGTGGTTCGTGTTTCGTCCGTACAATCGCGTGAGCTGACGGTGGCCTTGCATCTGACAGATCTGGAACTGGCCCAGGTACGCGTGATCCGGGTCACAGGGGCGCGCAACGCCCGCAGCGTTAGACGCTGATCACCGGCCCGCCGACAGTCAGACTTCGAAGACCTCGACATTTGCGCCATTGGCGCGCAGTGCCAGCTTGCCATCGCACAGCTTGAGCGCATCGTCACCAAACGCCTGCTTGCGCCAGCCTTTCAACGCGCGACCCTCGCGCATTCCTGCGGCGATCTCGTCCAGTTCCGCCGAGGTGGCGATCAGCTTTTGCGCCACGCCCAGGTGTTCAGACTTCGATTTCAACAGAACCCGCAACAAGTCCGCCAGGGCCGGATTGACCTGAAGCTTGTCGCGCGACCGCTCGGGCTTTGGCTGAAGCTCGGGCGGCACGGCAAGACCTTCCGAGACCGCCGCCAGGATGCCTTCCGCAATGTCCCCTTTGCGCGCCTCGCGCAAAAGCAGCCGCGATCGGCCAAGGTCGTTGACTGTCTTCGGTTTGGTCGATGCCAGTTCCAGAACGGCGTCGTCTTTCATGACCCTATTGCGCGGCACGTTGCGATCCTGCGCATAGGCTTCGCGGAAACGCGCCAACTCGCGCACGATGGCCAGGAACTTGCCCGAGTTGGTCCGCGTCTTGAGGCGACGCCAGGCATCTTCGGGTTGAATCACATAGGTTTCCGGCGCCATCAGAATGGCGATTTCTTCTTCAACCCAGGGGCGGCGCCCGGATTTTTCAAGCTCGGCCGCCAGGAATTCGTAAATCACCCGCAGATGCGTCACATCCGCAAGGGCATAGGTTTCCTGCGCTTCGGTCAGGGGACGGCGCGACCAATCGGTAAAGCGCGAGGATTTGTCCAGCTGCGCCTTGGCAACCTTACGCACAAGAGTCTCATAGCCAACCTGTTCACCAAACCCCGCGACCATTGCCGCCACCTGGGTATCGAACAAGGGCGTTGGGATGACCCCACCTTCGATGTAGAAAATTTCCAGATCCTGCCGCGCGGCGTGAAACACCTTTACGACGGCCTCGTTACGAAACAGGTCATAAAGCGGATCAAGCGACATTCCCTTGACCAGCGGATCGACCAGCACCGCGTCGTCCTCGGCCTCGCCGGGCACGGCAAGTTGGACCAGACACAGTTTGGAGTAATAGGTCCGTTCGCGCAGAAATTCTGTGTCTATAGTGACATAGGGGGCAGAGGCCGCTTTTTCGCAGAAGGCCGCCAGACCTTCTGTCGTCGTAATCGTGATCATCCCCTACCCTCTTACAAAGACCATTTACCGAGACTATCCGGCGTTTTTAGGCGTTTCTGCGGACGCGGGCAAGAGAACCGGTGTTTTGTCGCCAGCCGCGAAACGGCGCAGCACCGCAGGATAGAGACGGTGCTCCATTTCCAGCACGCGCGCGGCAAGCGTTGCGGGCGTGTCTCCTGCCAAGACGGGCACCCGTGCCTGACCCAGTATCGGGCCATCATCCAGGTTTGCGGTAACCTCGTGAACGGTGCAGCCTGCCTCATTGTCCCCGGCCGCGATGGCGCGGGCATGGGTGTTCAGCCCCTTGTACTTGGGCAAAAGCGAAGGGTGGATGTTCAGCATCCGCCCGGCCCATTGATCGGTAAATCCTGCCGTCAAAATGCGCATGAACCCGGCAAGACACAGAATATCCGGCTCGGCCTGGGCCAGACGGGCCTGCAAGGCGGCCTCGAATGCGGGGCGGTCACCCTTGAAGGGTTTATGATCCACGAAATCCGTGTCTATGCCCAGTTCGGCCGCGCGTTTCAGTCCGCCGGCGTGTTCGTCGTTCGACATGACCAGCACCGGGCGCGCGGGATGATCGCCCACCATGTCGCGCGCCAGCGCCACCATGTTCGAGCCACCGCCCGAGACCAGGATGGCGATGCGTTTCACGAAAGCGCGCCCCGATAGATCACCCCTTCGCCCTCGGTCACATGCCCGATCCGGGTCACGGTGTGGCCATCGGCGGTAAAGCATCGAGTTGCGACGTCGACCTTGTCGGCGGGCACGATGGCAACCATGCCAATGCCGCTGTTGAAGGTCTTGAGCAGTTCGGCCTGTTCCAGACCGCCCTGCTCGGCCAGCCAGCAGAAGACCGGGGGCAGCGACCACGCGTTCAGGTCGACATCGGCCGCGAGCCCGTCGGGCAATGCGCGCGGCAGGTTCTCGGTCAGGCCGCCGCCGGTGATGTGGGCCAGGCCGCGCACCGCGTCCTCGCGGATCGCGGCTACCGCGCCTTTGACATAAAGCTTGGTCGGGGTCAGGAGTGCCTCGCCCAAGGTTCCCTCACCCCAGGGGCAGTCTGCGTCCCATCCGAGGCCGCTGACCTCGACGATCTTGCGGACCAGCGAATAGCCGTTGGAATGCACCCCGTCGCTGGAAAGACCGAGGAGCACATCGCCCTTGGTCACACCCTCGGGCAGGCTTTGACCGCGTTCCATCGCGCCGACGGCGAAACCGGCGAGGTCGAAATCTCCGCCCGCGTACATGCCGGGCATCTCGGCGGTCTCACCACCGATCAGCGCGCAACCAGACCGTTCGCACCCTGTCGCGATCCCTTCGATCACCGCCGTGGCGTGATCAAGGTCAAGCTTGCCCGTAGCGAAATAGTCAAGGAAGAACAGGGGCTCGGCCCCCTGGCAGACCAGGTCGTTGACGCACATGGCGACAAGGTCGATGCCCACGCCATTCACGACACCGGTGTCGATGGCAATTTTCAATTTTGTGCCCACACCATCGGTCGCCGCCACCAGTACCGGATCGGTGAATCCGGCGGCTTTCAGATCGAACAGGGCGCCAAATCCACCCAACCCCGACATGGTGCCCGGACGCGCCGTCCGCTTGGCCGCTGGTTTGATCCGTTCGACCAATGCATTGCCCGCATCGATATCCACGCCGGCATCGGCGTAAGTCAGCCCGTTCTTGGTCATTTCAGCCTCATAATTAGCGCGCCCGGACCTAGCGGATCACCGCTGAAGAGTCCACGCGGCTTGAAAGGTTCGATGGAGCTTCTTTTTCCAGGCCAAGGGAACTTGACCGTTTGCTCTACTCTGATAGACCGCAACACAGGTCGGGCCTGTAGCTCAATTGGTTAGAGCAGAGCGCTCATAACGCTTTGGTTGGGGGTTCGAGTCCCTCCGGGCCTACCAGCCCCGATTAAGGGATTGAAAACTCTACTTTATTTAGATGTTAAAATTGGCTAACCGAGGGTGGGTTAGCCACATATGCTGTAAGCCCTTGTTTTTCAACAAACGTTGTAGTCCTTTTAGGACTGCCAACAGATAGCTTGATTCGATACTATGCGACCCATTCACTACCTATCATTCTGTGTCGTCAAACTTTCGGTCTTCCAGCACGACGGAAGACAGCTCGATATAGCAACTGGCTTCTTCATTGAGAATTCAAAAGATGAGTTGTTCCTCATCACCAACTGGCACGTTGTAACACAAAGGAGCACTCTCACTCCCAGCTTTAGCAAAAACGGCGCCGTTCCGACGCAAGTCAAGTTTGAGCTTCATAGACAACATGAGAATGGGATACGCTTGGAAGACACCGAAGAAATTTGTGTCGGTATAAACGTCCAAGACGGGGAACATCCTCGATGGTTAGAGCACCCTAGATACGGCAATGCGGTTGACATAGTGGCCATACCTTTATCGGGAATCGTCTCAATCAAACAGCCGCTGACGGATTTGGACACGACAGACAAATTCGCTGCCCACCCAATCAATCGTTTTCCCGATCTCGACAAGTCCTACTCTCCTACTGCGATGGACGACGTATTCGTCATTGGCTTCCCGTGGGGACTTGCTGGTGCAGGTCGGATTCTGCCTATTTATAAAAGAGGCAACATAGCCTCAGACCCAATCGTGCCACAGCGAAACCTACCTAGGTTTCTCATTGACTGCCGCACCACAAGTTCCATGTCAGGCTCTCCAGTGCTTGCTCGAAGCCAGGGGATCTGGGCACCTGACGGATTAAAGTTTGACACGTCCATCAATCCGGTCATCAACTTTGTTGGTGTTTACGCAGGGCGTCTTGAGTCTAAGGACTTTGCAAATGCCTCCAACTCCAAACCAGAAATCACTGAGATTGGAATAGCTTGGCGCGCGGAGCTTGTTACCGAGATCATTGAAAAAGGTGTTTCAGGAACGAAACTCTCTGAGATGGCCAAGACCGCCGGTTAGCCGAAACCAGAAACCCTTAAGCGCCTCCAACGACGATTTTGAGAAGGTTAGCCAGGCTAACCGCTTGATCTTCCGTGGACTGCATGAGCCCTCCGGGCCTACCACTTCGGCATTGAACCCCTGGCATTGCCCAAAATGGCTGTCACCGAATATTTGCTGGACGAACTCGGCCAGCGCGGCACACCAGATCACCCCACCCCGTTACGTTCCGCTATTGATTGCCTTTGGGGTTTGGTGCCGCAATTTCCAAAGCAACTCACACCCTTGCATTTCCTCGAATTTGCGATCAAAAGCCTCTCGTTTACCCGTTGAATTGGCGCGTTTATGAAAATTTATTGCTCCGAGTTTATGCGGAAATTAATCCGCTCTACTAAGAGGAACGCCACATGGCAGCCAAAAAAATCGATCTAACCAAGCTTTCTCTGGAGGAATTGAAAAGCCTCAGGAAAGACGTTGAAAAAGCAATCGTGGGTTTTCAGGAACGACAGCGTTCCGAGGCTTTGAAAGAGTTGAAAGCCGTCGCCGCGAAACATGGCATGTCGGTTGAAGAAATCGTGGGCGGCAAGGCCAAGAAGGGCAAGGCCAAAGCGCCAGCCAAGTATCGCAACCCAAGCGATGCAAATGAAACCTGGTCCGGCCGCGGCCGTCAGCCCGCATGGTACAAGGACGCCGTCGCCAAGGGCGCAAAACCGGAAAGCATGGAGATCTGAGGATTATCTTTGCACGAATACGGGCGGTCGTTACTGGGCCGCCCCTTTTTACAGGCGCAAATTTATGGCGCAAATTTATCTGGGAATGGTGATTTCCGCGCGCAGGCCACCTAAATCCGAACTTTCGCCCAAATTGAAAACGCCTCCGTGTTGGCGCACGATATCGGCAGCAATGGTCAATCCCAATCCCACGCCGGTCCCATTGTCCTGGTTTCTCGCGGCATCCAAACGGGTAAAAGCTTTTAAGACGTAATCTCGCTGCTCTGGTGGAATTCCTGGTCCGCTGTCTTCTACGACAAAGGTCACGGCCTTTTCGGTAATTTCCGCGCTGACGCGGGCTTCGTGGCCATATCGGATGCCATTGCTGATCAAATTGTCCAGGGCGCGTTTTATTGAATCCGGGCGCAGCACCAGTGTTCCCTCGCCCCGAAGTGCCCCAAGCTGGACGGGCTGGGTGCGCGCGCTGCGCTGAACCAGATCGCGCACGAGATCGATCGGATCGGTTCGGCGCGGTTCCTCGCGGGCATCGCCGCGTGCAAAGGCCAAAAAAGCCTCCAACATGCGTTCCATGTCTTCCACATCCCGGCGCATCGCCTCGGTGTCTTCGCCCTCTTCCATCAGCGACAGGCCAAGCTTCATCCGCGTCAGTGGCGTGCGCAGATCATGGCTGACCCCGGACAACATCATCGTGCGCTGATCGATCTGGCGTTCGATCCTGTCACGCATATCCAGAAAGGCCGTCCCGGCTGACCGCACCTCGGTCGCGCCCGAAGGACGATAGGGAACGACCCGCCCCTTGCCGAATGCCTCGGCCGCAAGGGCAAGCCTGCGGATCGGGCGCACCTGGTTTCTAAGGTAGATCAACGCAATCGCAGACATCAGAACGGCCGTGACTCCGATCAACACAAGGAACTGGTGCGGGTTGCGCGGGGTCAGTCGCCGCCGCAAAATGTCGAGTCGCAATGCCCCCTTGTCGGTTTCGATCGACAGTTGCGCGTATCCTGGCCGGCTGGACAGATCCACTGCCAACAATCCCGGTACGGCAGCCTCAAGCGTCGCGATCACCGTCTTGCCCGACAAGTCGATGAACGACCGCTGCGTCTTGGCGTTCGAGGCCCCCGCCGCGATCTCGATACCCAATGGCGCGGCGACCTCCAGTGCCGCCTCAAGCGCATCCCCTGCATCCTGCGCCGATTCAACGCGATCAATAATCAGCAGGATTTCATTCGCGATCCCTTCCGACATCTGCCGAGAGACACCTTCATAGACCCGTTGGATCGACGCGACGGTGACCATCAGAAAAATCGCCATGACCGGCACCAAAAGGATCAGCGCCGCCCGTGCATAGAGCGATCTTGGCATCCGGTCTTTGAGAAACCTTGCAATCATGCCAAGACCCTAAAAGGCGCAGGCGACAAGAGGAAGGCCCAATGACGATACCTGAGGCAGGCGTGGTTGAAACCGTGCAGGACGGATTGAGACGCGTGCTTGCGCCCAACCCGTCGCCGATGACCCATTGGGGCACCAACAGTTTCGTCATAGGCGAAGGCCGTGTCGCGATTGTCGATCCCGGCCCCGACGATGCCCTGCATTACGACGCCCTGATGCGCGCCACTGCGGGCGAGACGGTAACCCATATCCTCGTCACCCATGCCCACGGCGATCACAGCCCGTTGGCACGCCGACTGTCCGAGGTCACGGGCGCGCCGGTCGTTGGCTTTGGCCCGCCCGATGCCGGGCGCAGCGCCACAATGGTGCGTTTGCACGCCGCCGGGCTGACGGGAGGAGGTGAAGGTGTCGACAGGGCGTTTCGCCCCGACACCACCGTTGGCGAGGGCGACAACGTCACCGGTGATGGCTGGGCCGTCACTGTCTTGCACACACCGGGCCATTTCGCGGGCCACATCGCCTTCGAGTTCGACGACCTCATCTTGTCGGGCGATCACGTTATGGATTGGTCGTCATCGCTTGTCTCGCCCCCCGACGGCGATATCTCGGCCTTCATGGACACCTCGCGCCGCTTGCGAGACCACGGTGCAAAGCGGCTCTTGCCGGCACATGGCGGCGCCATCAACGACCCTGCCGACCGCCTGGGCTGGCTGATCGATCACCGAAACGCTCGCGGGGCGGGAATCCTTGCCGCGCTTGGCCCAAAGCCGCAAACGCTGATCGCCATCACCCAAGCGGTATATACTGACATCCCGGAAAATATGATCCCCGCCGCGGCGCGCAACGTCTTTGCTCACCTGATTGATCTTGTTGACAGAAACATCGTCACGGCCGACCCGCAACTGGCCGCAACCGCCTCGTTTCGCCTGCGATGATATCTAGATGATATTTCTTCAATCACCCTCTGGACGGGCCGCCAAACCATTGCTATATCCGCGCCCTGTGGTCCGGCGTAGCTCAGCGGTAGAGCAGTTGACTGTTAATCAATTGGTCGTAGGTTCGATCCCTACCGCCGGAGCCAACAAAATTCAAATAAATCAGCAAGATGGCCGCCCACTCGGAGCGTTCGTTTTTATTCAAAAGTTGTTGGGGTCTTACAGGGGGCACGAGCGCATAAGAAGTCGCTCATGTTTGTTGTCCACACGCACCTGACTTAATGAGCTGAATGACTGCTATGCGGGACGAACGAGACTTTCGCTGCACCTGCGCCAACGTCAGCTTCGACGAACTGCCAGCGACAAAAAAGATCACTTTCGCCTGTGACGAAAACGTATGAGTATTGGCACGTATCGCGCCAACACAT